>BNJU01000948.1_pt1 | contig 1148936 bp, 1376 predicted proteins | sample 8539281 | NCBI WGS metagenome assembly BNJU01 (sample SAMD00202456, study PRJDB9452) | human saliva metagenome | isolation source: human saliva | place: Japan
GCAGGTTCCGATTCGACCAGTTTTGCGTGAGATTGGGCACGCCCATGTAACGGCTCTCGCAAGTCGTCCAAAAATTAATTGAGGTGCGTGCACAGTATCCAGAAGACTTCATAAGAAAGTCATAAGTGGGCGGAGAATGATCATAAGTTAGAGATCTATTTCAAGTATATAGAGGTTAAAGTGGAAAATTGTGTTTATATCATTTCGGGTCCCCCAGGTGTTGGAAAGAGCACTGTCAGCAAAGAGTTGGCCTATTCTTTTGACAAAAGTGCAGTTATAGAGGGGGATATGATTTACTTAATGATAAAAAGTGGTCTCGTAGCTCCTTGGGAAGATGATGGATTTTATATAGATTTGTTCTGGGATAATATCATCAGTCTGACCAATAATTTCTTGAACAGTGGCATTACTGTCGTGATAGAGTATGTCATATTTGAAGATCAACTGAAGAAAATTGCAGCCTTCTTAAAAGAAAAACAAATTAAGCTAAAATATTGTGTCCTAATAGCAGAAGAAGAAACCTTGAAAGATAGGGATTCTTCTCGGAAAGAAATTGAGAGAACAGGCGATTTATCAATCCAAGCAAGAAATGACTTCTTAGCTAAGAATAGTGAGAAACGTCATTTTCTGTATACGGATGATTTAGATGTCAAAGAAACGGTAGGCATCATTAAAACCTCAAATCAATTTTTAATTTCTGAACAGTAAAAGACAGAGAGAGTAAGGGTATAGAAACCATTACTTCTCTGTTATTTTTTTGTTGAATTTTTGTGCAAAAGTGTTCCAAATAAGGCCTTCTTTTAACTAGAAAAACTAGTGCCATCTGATAGAGAATTGCCAAAAAGTAGAAAAAAAGTAACTTAGAGAAGATATTTCGTTATAGGAATCAGTAAACAAAGCTTGATTTAGCTGTTCTAGGTCGGCTTTTTTTATGCTATACTAAAGGTATGCATAGAAAAACAGTGATTGATTTTTAGGGCTTTGGGGAGAGATACACCTTTACCCAGCCGATTAAAGAGTTAAAAACGAGAGATTTAGCAGAAGTAGCAGACTTGCTAGCACAAGTGGAAAGCTACCAAGAGCAAGGCTATTATGTCGTGGGCTATGTCAGCTATGAGGCTGCTCCTGCTTTTTGAGGAGAAATTAGCAGTTCACAAGCTTCCTCTACTGGGCGAATATTTGCTTTACTTTTACCGTTCACGATAGAGTGGAAACATCCCCTATTCCTCTGACTTATGAGGAAGTAGATTTGCCTTCAAAGTGGCGGGAACAAACATCTGCAGAGGACTATAAAAAAGCTATTGCCCAGATTCACCATCATTTGCGTCAGGGTGACACCTACCAGGTAAATTACACTGTCCAACTCAAGCAAGACCTGAGTGCCAATCCTTTTGCTATCTACAATCGTATGGTGGTGGAGCAGGAGGCTGGATATAACGCCTATGTCGAACACGATGAGATGGCAGTGATTTCCATGAGCCCAGAGCTCTTTTTTTGAGCAAAATGACCGTGAGTTGACAACGCGACCAATGAAGGGAACAACTAAACGTGGTCTGACTGACGATGAAGATTTGAAAGAGGCAGCTTGGCTAGAACAGGATCCTAAAAATCGTTCTGAGAATATGATGATTGTAGATCTCTTGCGCAACGATATGAACCGTATTTCTGAAGTTGGAAGTGAGCATGTAGAACGTCTGTGTCAAGTGGAGCAGTATTCGACCGTTTGGCAAATGACTTCGACCATCAAGAGTCAGTTACGACCGGATGTGGACCTAGTTACCATTTTTCGTTCTCTCTTTCCTTGTGGCTCTATAACGGGCGCACCAAAAATTGCGACCATGGAGATTATCAAGGACTTGGAGCCACAACCCAGAGGAGTTTACTGCGGAACGATTGGTCTCTTGCTTCCAAATGGACGACGGATTTTTAATGTCGCCATTCGGACCATTCAACTTTACAAGGGTCAAGCCATTTATGGAGTTGGAGGCGGGATTACTTGGGATAGTACATGGGAGTCTGAATACCGTGAAGTTCATCAAAAGGCGGCTGTACTCTATCGAAAACAAGCACGTTTCCAATTGATTACAACTGGGAAAATCAGTCAGAAGAGCCTGCTGTTTGAAGATCAACATCTGGAAAGACTGAAAAAGGCGAGTCGATATTTTGCCTATCCTTTTAATCCGGAAGACCTGAGACAAAAGATAGAGATAGAGTGTCAGGCCTGCAATTCCCACCAAGACTACCGTTTGCGAATCAGCCTCAGCAAATCTGGAGAGCTGGAACTCAGTCGACAAGTATTAACACCGCTTAGTCCAGGTTTCTGTCAGGCTAAACTCTGTCTGCAAGAAGCAGATTTGAATCAATCATTTACCTACTTTAAAACAACTCATAGACCACACTTAAGTCTAGGGGAACAGGAAATCATTTACCATAATGTAGCAGGAGAATTGCTTGAAACTTCTATTGGAAATTTGGTCTTAAAAATTAATGGTAAGCTCTACACACCGCCTATCAATCTTGGCATCTTGCCAGGAATTTATCGTCAGTGTTTGTTGGAAAAAGGACAGGTAGAGGAAAAAGTGCTGACTTTAAAGGACCTAGCTCAGGCGGAGGCTATCTACGGCTGCAATGCGGTTAGAGGTTTGTATGAGTTGGAATTTGAACCTTAAGAAATTGTAGCTTAGGCAAATGAAATGATAGAAATTAACAATAAATTCACGCAAACCTTTGCACAAATCTGACGATTTTGTTATACTATATCTGTAAGCATTTTCAATTAAAAAGGAGAAGACGATGAGTCAAAAGATTATTGGGATTGACCTTGGTGGGACATCTGTCAAGTTTGCAATCTTAACTCAAGAGGGAGAAATCCAAGAAAAATGGTCTATCAAGACCAATATTTTGGACGAGGGAAGCCATATCGTAGACGATATGATTGAGTCTATTCAGCATCGTTTGGACTTGCTTGGATTGTCAGCTACGGATTTCCGAGGCATTGGAATGGGATCACCTGGTGTGGTTGACCGTGAAAAAGGGACTGTTATCGGTGCCTACAACCTCAACTGGAAAACCCTTCAACCAATTAAAGAAAAGATTGAAAAAGCCTTGGGTATTCCATTCTTCATCGATAATGATGCCAACGTAGCTGCTCTTGGTGAGCGCTGGATGGGCGCTGGTGACAACCAACCAGACGTTGTCTTTATGACACTTGGTACAGGTGTTGGTGGCGGTATCGTGGCAGAAGGCAAATTGCTTCACGGTGTTGCTGGTGCTGCTGGTGAGCTTGGTCACATCACTGTTGACTTTGATCAACCAATCGCTTGTACTTGTGGCAAGAAGGGCTGTTTGGAGACAGTTGCTTCGGCAACAGGGATTGTCAACTTGACTCGTCGCTATGCGGATGAATACGAAGGCGATGCGACCTTGAAACGCTTGATTGACGACGGAGAAGAAGTAACTGCTAAAACTGTCTTTGACTTGGCTAAAGAAGGAGACGACCTTGCCTTGATCGTTTACCGTAACTTCTCACGTTACTTGGGAATCGCTTGTGCTAACATCGGATCAATCCTAAACCCATCAACAATCGTAATCGGTGGTGGGGTGTCAGCAGCGGGAGAATTCCTTCTACAAGGTGTTCAAAAAGTCTATGATGAAAATACCTTCCCACAAGTACGTACATCTACCAAATTGGCTCTTGCAACTCTAGGAAATGACGCTGGAGTGATCGGAGCAGCATCACTTGTATTGCAATAAGATAATAAAAGGGGGAAACACTACTTTAAAGCTAGTGATTTTCCTCCTTTCTTTTTTTATGCTATACTAGTTAAGACTATAAATGAGGTGAGAGTAAATGACAAAAGCAGATACAATTTTTAAAGAAAATATTGAACGAATCCTCAAAGACGGCGTCTTTTCTGAACAAGCACGCCCCAAGTACAAGGATGGGACTGTTGCTAACTCCAAGTACGTAACGGGTGCCTTTGCTGAGTATGACTTGGCAAAAGGGGAATTCCCCCATCACAACCTTGCGTCCCATTGCAATCAAATCCGCTATCAAGGAAGTACTCTGGATCTACCAAGATCAGTCTAATAGCCTAGAAGTGCTGAATAGCAAGTACAATGTTCATTACTGGAATGACTGGGAAGTGGGAGATACAGGAACCATCGGAGAGCGCTATGGGGCTGTTGTTAAGAAACACGATATCATCAATAAGCTTCTTAAACAGTTGGAAGCCAATCCTTGGAACCGTCGCAATATCATTTCTCTCTGGGATTACCAAGCATTTGAGGAGACAGACGGTCTCCTTCCATGCGCCTTTCAGACCATGTTTGATGTCCGTCGGGTTAATGGGGACCTCTATCTGGATGCTACTTTGACTCAGCGCTCTAATGATATGCTGGTTGCTCACCACATCAATGCTATGCAGTATGTGGCTCTTCAGATGATGATTGCCAAGCATTTTGGATGGAAGGTTGGAAAGTTCTTCTACTTCATCAACAACCTTCATATCTATGACAATCAATTTGAACAAGCAGAGGAGTTGCTTCGTCGTGAGCCGTCAAACTGCCAACCACGTTTGGTCTTGAATGTGCCAGATGGGACTAATTTCTTTGATATCAAAGCGGAAGACTTTGAGTTGGTTGACTATGATCCGGTTAAGCCACAACTGAAGTTTGATTTGGCTATTTAATAACAACAAAAGAAGTTGAGATTTCTCAACTTCTTTTGTTGTTTAATGTGATACGCGACGGCGAGCTGCTTTTTTGCGGTTTTCTTCGATGAAAGCTGCTTTTTGCTCTTCTGGCTCAATCACTTTCTTTTTAATTGCGTATACTGCACCTGCAACGGCAGCGACAGTTCCTGCGACACCTGTTACAAGACCTTTAGCGAATCCTTTAGCCATGAGTCTTCCTCCTTTATCTTCCCGATCAGCCAGGCTCCTTAAGTGGTAGCATTTTTCTGACTGACCTTTTTGTGATATAATAATAGTAACGAAAAAATGGGAATTTTTCAAGGAAAAAAAGATGAAAATAAAAATAATTGTAATTGTTGGACCGACTGCTGTTGGAAAGACAGCCCTTGCTATTGAAGTAGCCAAGCGCTTTGGTGGAGAGGTGGTCAGCGGTGACAGTCAGCAAGTATACAGAGGGCTGGATATTGGGACGGCCAAGGCTAGCCCAGAGGAGCAAGCTGCTGTTCCTCATCATTTGATTGATGTCAGAGAGGTGACCGAGTCTTACTCGGCTTTTGATTTTGTTTCAGAAGCTAAAAAGGCTATAGAGGACATTCAAAGTCGAGGAAAACTGGCTATTATTGCTGGTGGAACAGGGCTTTATATCCAGAGCTTACTGGAAGGCTACCATCTGGGTGGAGAGACGCCCCATGAGGAGATTTTAGCCTATCGAGCTAGTTTAGAGCATTTTTCAGATGAGGAATTAGCCCATCTTGTGAAGCAAGCAGGCCTTTGAAATTCCCTCAGTTTAACCGTCGTCGTGCTATGCGAGCCTTGGAAATCGCCCATTTTTGCTCAGGATTTGGAAAATCAAGAGTCCTTGTATGAACCATTGATTATCTGCCTAGATGATGAACGAAGTCAGCTTTATGAACGTATCAACCGTCGAGTGGATTTGATGTTTGAGGTCGGGCTTTTGGATGAGGCCAAGTACCTTTTTGACCATTATCCAGATGTGCAGGCTGCCAAAGGAATTGGTTACAAGGAACTTTTTCCTTATTTCCGTGGGGAGCAGACTCTGGAGGAAGCCAGCGAGAGTCTCAAACAGGCGACGCGTCGTTTTGCCAAGCGTCAGTTGACCTGGTTCCGTAATCGCATGCAGGTGACCTTTTATCAGATAGGAGAGTCTGGCGTGAAGGACCGCATTCTAAGCCAGATTGAGGAGTTTTTGAATGATTGAAACGGAGAAAAAAGAGGAACGAGTCCTGCTCATTGGTGTGGAACTGCAGGGCATGGATAATTTTTGACCTCTCCATGGAAGAGTTGGCCAGTCTGGCTAAGACAGCTGGGGCAGTCGTAGTAGATAGTTACAGACAAAAACGTGAAAAATATGATTCCAAGACTTTTGTTGGCTCTGGTAAGTTGGAAGAAATTGCGCTCATGGTAGATGCGGAAGAAATCACAACTGTTATTGTCAACAACCGTCTGACACCAAGGCAGAATGTCAATTTGGAGGAAATTCTCGGTGTCAAAGTCATTGACCGTATGCAGCTGATTTTGGATATCTTTGCCATGAGGGCTCGAAGCCATGAAGGAAAACTCCAAGTCCACCTAGCTCAGCTCAAATATCTCTTGCCACGCTTGGTCGGTCAGGGAATTATGCTTAGTCGCCAGGCTGGGGGGATTGGTTCCCGTGGACCTGGTGAAAGCCAGCTGGAGCTGAATCGTCGTAGTGTTCGCAACCAAATCACAGACATCGAGCGCCAACTCAAGGTTGTTGAGAAAAATCGAGCAACGGTTAGAGAAAAACGTCTGGAGTCGAGCACCTTTAAGATTGGTTTGATTGGCTACACCAATGCTGGGAAGTCAACTATCATGAATACTTTGACTAGCAAGACCCAGTATGAAGCAGATGAATTATTTGCGACTTTGGATGCCACGACTAAGAGTATCCATCTTGGTGGCAATCTACAGGTAACCTTGACAGATACCGTCGGCTTTATCCAAGATTTACCGACTGAGTTGGTATCGAGTTTCAAGTCGACCTTGGAAGAAAGTAAGCATGTGGACCTTCTGGTTCATGTCATTGATGCCAGCAATCCTTACCACGAAGAACATGAAAAAACAGTTCTTTCCATCATGAAAGACTTGGACATGAAAGATATTCCTCGCTTGATTCTTTATAATAAAGCGGATTTGGTGGAGGATTTCACGCCTACTCAAACACCTTATGCCCTCATCTCTGCCAAGTCGGAGAATAGTCGTGAGCAGCTGCAGGCTTTATTTTTAGAGAAAATCAAGGATATTTTCGAGGCATTTACCCTGCGCGTGCCTTTTTCGAAATCCTACAAGATTCATGATTTAGAAAGTGTAGCGATTCTGGAAGACCGTGACTATCAAGAGGACGGGGAAGTCATCACAGGCTACATTTCTGAGAAAAACAAATGGAGGTTAGAGGAATTTTATGACTGATATCAAAACCTTAGCTCTAAAATATGGTGGCTATACAAGTCTGGACAGGGTCTATCTAGATCAGCTTTTAGCTGGTAAGACAGAACAGGAGCAGTTGGCTCTCATCACCCCTCCACCTAGTGTCGTCAATGCCTACTTTGCTGAGCTCTACCAGAAAAAGAGTCCTGAAGCTGCGACTGATTACTTTGCAGGAGTCAGTCAGGAACTGAATCTCTACAATGCTGAACCAAGTTTTACCATAGAAAATAAGCCCTTTATCCGTCTGAATCTATCTGGCAAATCCTTTGGTTTTTGCTATGAGGAGGAAGGTCTTGGTCGGATTTTCTCAGAAAATGAAGAGGAAATCTCGAATGACTTGCTTTTTGAGATTGCGCAAATTTTCCCTCATCAGTTGGTCTTTGAAGAGTCTGGAAAGATTTACATGAAGGATGCCGGAGACGAAGAAGTTGTTAGTGTGGAGAGTCTCACAGCTTTGACAGATTTAGAAAGCTTGGCTGATGGTCGCAAGCGTCTCAAAGGCTACAGTCAAGAGGATTTACTGCAAGAAGCTAGAGTTTTTTATGGCAAGCGCTATTTCCGATCGGAAAACCGCACAGCCATGTTATATATTGATTAATTAGAAAGTATCGAATGGATATTCAATTTTTAGGAACGGGGGCTGGTCAGCCCTCCAAAGCGCGCAACGTTTCAAGTCTGGCTCTGAAACTCTTGGACGAGATTAACGAAGTCTGGCTTTTTGACTGTGGAGAAGGAACGCAAAATCGCATACTGGAAACCACGATTCGACCACGTAAGGTCAGCAAAATTTTTATTACTCACTTGCATGGAGACCACATTTTTGGTTTACCGGGTTTCTTTCTAGTCGTGCTTTTTCAGGCCAATGAAGAGCAGACAGATTTGAAATCTATGGACCCTCAAGGGATTAAGTCATTTGTCTTAACCAGTCTTCGTGTGTCAGGTTCTCGTCTGCCTTACTGCATTCATTTTCATGAATTTGACCAAAATTCTCTAGGGAAAATCCTTGAAACCGATAAATTCACTGTGTACGCAGAGGAGCTGGACCACACTATTTTCTGTGTTGGCTATCGTGTCATGCAAAAGGACTTAGAAGGAACCTTGGATGCTGAGAAGCTCAAGGCTGCTGGTGTCCCATTTGGTCCGCTTTTTGGAAAAATCAAAAACGGTCAGGATGTTGTTCTCGAAGATGGGACTGAAATCAAGGCTGCTGACTATATTTCAGCACCACGTCCGGGTAAAATTATCACTATTCTAGGAGACACTCGAAAAACGGATGCTAGTGTGCGTCTGGCTGTTAATGCAGATGTCCTGATCCATGAATCTACTTATGGCAAGGGTGATGAGAAAATTGCTCGTAACCACGGTCACTCAACCAACATGCAGGCAGCTCAGGTCGCAGTAGAAGCAGGAGCCAAACGCCTCTTACTCAACCATATCAGTGCCCGCTTTCTCTCAAAAGATGTCAGCCAGCTCAAGAAAGATGCTGTCAGCATTTTTGAAAATGTCCATGTGGTCAAAGACTTGGAAGAAGTGGAAGTCTAAAAGATTGAAAAAGGATAAGTATGCGTACGATTCTCATTACAGGTGCTAGTGGTGGTCTAGCCCAAGAAATGGTCAAGCTTTTGCCGAATGACCAACTGATTTTGTTAGGTAGAAGCAAGGAAAAACTAGGACAACTCTACGGAAATCATTCTCACACAGAATTAGTTGAGATTGATATTACTGATGACCAAGCCCTAGAAACTTTAGTAGCTGAACTCTATCAACGATATGGCAAGATTGATGTCTTGATTAACAATGCTGGTTACGGAATATTTGAAGAATTTGATAAGATTTCTGACAAAGACATTCACCAGATGTTTGAGATCAATACTTTTGCTCTGATGAATCTGTCTCGTCGTTTTGCAGCTCGTATGAAAGAAAGCCGAAAAGGCCATATCATCAATATCGTCAGTATGGCAGGTTTGATAGCGACTAGCAAGTCCAGTCTCTACTCAGCGACTAAGTTTGCGGCTATTGGTTTTTCCAACGCTCTACGCCTCGAGCTTATGCCCCATAGTATCTATGTAACGACGGTTAATCCAGGACCGATTCGCACTGCCTTTTTTGACCAGGCAGACCCGGATGGCAGCTACCTCAAGTCGGTTGACCGATTTCTCTTAGAACCAGATGCGGTCGCTAAAAAGATTGTTAAAACTATAGGAAAAAATAAACGGGAACTCAATCTTCCACTTTTGTTGAACCTAGCCCACAAATTTTATACTCTCTTCCCCAAGTTAGCTGATAAGTTGGCAGGGGAGACCTTTAATTATAGTAAAAGAAGTTCCTTACAAAAAGGAACTTCTTTATAATATTTAACGGAGTGTCAAAAAAATGTTTGTTTTTGTCCTAAATCTACATTCACATTTTTTTGAATCTTCTCCAAATTTTTAGAAAAACAATCAAAAATTATGATTTTTTTAGTTTTAAGGATTGAAGTTATCTATATTATTTTATAGAATAGATATAAAAAGACAAAAGGAGAGTTATCCGCTATCACATAAAAATGGAAGCGGTTACTAAAGGAGGTTTTTATGGATAAAAGCTATTGGAATCGTAAAAGTGTCTACAGTATTCGGAAGTTTTCTGTTGGGACATGCTCAGTACTGATTGGGACTTGTGCTGTTCTATTTGGTGCAAATCTTGCTGGAACAAGCTCTGTTTTTGCGGACGAAACGCCGATTACTGTGAATGCAGAGAAGGGTCTTGAGGAAGCAGTTCTGGAACAAGTTGCTGATACAAGTCAGACAAGTACAGTAGAGGAGACTGTAGCAAAAGAAAAGGAAGAACAAGGCCAAGTTATTAAGGAGGCGAAAGAGATTTCTAAATCTGTTGAAAAGGACACAAAAGTAGAGTTAGAAGCTTCTAGTCAAGAAAAACCTATCAAGGAAGAAGTTAAAGCTGCGACAAATGAAGAAGTAAATCAAATGATTGAAGACAGAAAAGTGAATTTTAATCAAAATTGGCACTTCAAACTCAATGCGAACTCTAAAGAAGCTGTGAAACCAGATGCAGATGTGTCAACATGGCAAAAATTGGACCTTCCACACGACTGGAGTATCTTTAACGATTTTGACCATCAATCACCTGCCCAAAACGAAGGTGGACAGCTAAATGGTGGTGAAGCTTGGTATCGTAAGACCTTTAAACTTGATGAAAAAGACCTCAAGAAGAATGTTCGTGTGACCTTTGATGGTGTCTACATGGATTCTCAAGTCTATGTCAACGGCCAGTTAGTGGGCATTATCCAAATGGTTATAACCAGTTCTCATACGATATCACCAAAATACCTTCACAAAGATGGTCGTGAGAATGTGATTGCTGTCCATGCTGTTAACAAACAACCAAGTAGCCGTTGGTACTCAGGAAGTGGTATTTACCGTGATGTGACCTTGCAAGTGACAGATAAGGTTCATGTTGAGAAAAATGGTACAACTATCTTAACTCCGAAACTGGAAGAACAGCAACACGGCAAGGTTGAAACTCATGTGACCAGCAAAAATCGTCAATACAGACGATAAAGACCATGAACTTGTGGCAGAGTATCAAATCGTTGAACGTGGTGGTCAGGCCGTAACAGGCGTGGTTCGTACAGCAAGTCGTACCTTGAAAGCACATGAGTCAACAAAGCCTAGATGCTATTTTTAGAAGTTGAAAAACCAAAACTCTGGACAGTTTTTAAATGACAAACCTGCCTTGTATGAATTGATTACGCGTGTATATCGTGATGGTCAATTGGTGGATGCTAAGAAGGATTTGTTTGGTTACCGTTACTATCACTGGACTCCAAATGATGGTTTCTCTTTAAATGGTGAACGCATTAAATTCCATGGGGGTTTCCTTGCACCATGACCACGGAGCGCTCGGAGCAGAAGAAAACTATAAGGCAGAATATCGCCGTCTCAAACAAATGAAGGAGATGGGGGTTAACTCTATTCGTACAACCCACAACCCTGCTAGTGAGCAAACCTTGCAAATCGCAGCAGAACTTGGCTTGCTCGTTCAGGAAGAGGCCTTTGATACCTGGTACGGCGGAAAGAAACCTTATGACTACGGACGTTTCTTTTGAAAAAGATGCCACTCACCCAGAAGCTAGAAAAGGTGAAAAATGGTCCGACTACGATCTTCGTACTATGGTCGAAAGAGATAAAAATAACCCAGCTGTCTTCATGTGGTCAATCGGAAATGAAATCGGTGAAGCCAACGGTGATGCTCATTCTCTGGCAACTGTAAAACGTTTGGTCAAAAGTTATCGAGGATGTTGATAAGACTCGTTACGTTACCATGGGAGCAGATAAGTTCCGTTTCGGTAATGGTAGTGGTGACATGAGAAAATTGCTGATGAACTGGATGCGGTTGATTCAACTATTCTGAAGACAACTACAAAGCCCTTCGTGCGAAAACATCCAAACTGGTTGATTTACGGCTCTGAGACATCTTCAGCAACCCTGTACACGTGGAAGTTACTATCGTCCTGAACAGGAACTGAAACATAGTAACGGACCTGAGCGTAACTACGAACAGTCTGACTATGGTAATGACCGTGTTGGTTGGGGTAAAACTGCAACAGATTCATGGACTTTTGACCGCGACAATGCTGGCTATGCTGGACAATTTATCTGGACAGGTACAGACTATATCGGGGAGCCTACGCCATGGCATAACCAAAACCAAACTCCTGTTAAGAGCTCTTATTTTGGTATTGTAGATACAGCAGGTATTCCAAAACATGACTTCTATCTTTACCAAAGCCAATGGGTTTCTGTTAAGAAGAAGCCGATGGTTCACCTCCTTCCTCACTGGAATTGGGAAAATCCTACTCTAAAAGCGAATGTAGCTGATACAGAAGGTAAGATTCCAGTTCGCGCCTATTCAAACGCTGCAAGCGTAGAATTGTTCTTGAACGGTCAATCTCTCGGAGTCAAAACCTTCAACAAAAAACAAACCAGCGATGGACGCACTTACCAAGAAGGTGCCAATGCCAAGGAACTCTACCTTGAGTGGAAGGTTGCTTATCAACCAGGTACTTTAGAAGCAGTGGCTCGTGATGAAGCTGGTAAAGAAATTGCACGTGACAAGATTACCACTGCAGGCCGACCAGCCGGTGTTCGTCTCATCAAGGAAGACCACGCAATCGCCGCAGATGGAAAAGACTTGACCTACATCTACTATGAAATCGTTGACAGCCAAGGAAATGTAGTCCCAACTGCAAATAATCTGGTTCGCTTCCAATTGCACGGACAAGGTCAACTTGTCGGTGTCGATAATGGGGAACAAGCCAGCCGTGAACGTTATAAGGCCCAACCAGATGGTTCTTGGATTCGTAGAGCCTTTAATGGTAAAAGGGGTTGCCATTGTGAAATCAACTGAGCAAGCAGGTAATTCACCCTTACTGCCCACTCTGATCTCTTGAAATCTGGTCAGTAACTGTCTTTACTGGTAAAAAGAAGACCAAGAAAAGACTGTTCTAGGAACAGAAGTACCAAAAGTACGTACTGTTATTGAAAAAGAGCCAAAAATGCCGAAGACAGTCGGTTTTTATCTACAGTGATGGCAGTCGTGAAAAACGTCCAGTAACCTGGTCTTCAGTTGATGTGAGCCAAGCAGGAGTTGTGACTGTTAAAGGTATGGCAGACGGACGTGAAGTTGAGGCTCGTGTAGAAGTTCTAGCAATTGCGAAAGAACTACCAACTGTTAAACGTGTTGCCCCAGGAACAGACTTGAGTGCTGTTGACAAATATGTTTCTATTGCCGTTACGGATGGAAGCGTACAAGAATACGAAGTTGATAAGTGGGAGATTGCGGAAACTGATAAAGCTAAACTGTCAGTTGCAGGATCACGTATTCAAATGACTGGTCAACTGGGCGGTGAGACTATTCATGCTACGCTTGTAGTAGAAGAAGGCAATCCTGCAACACCTGTAGTACCGACTGTAAGTGTTGGTGGTGAAGCCGTTACAGGCCTTACTAGTCAACATCCAATGCAATACCGCACTCTTGCTTATGGTGCATCTTTGCCAGAAGTCGCAGCAAGTACTGAAAATGCGGATGTTACTGTAGTCCAAGCAAGTGCAGCAAACGGCATGCGTGCAAGCATCTATGTTCAACCAAAAGATGGTGGACCTCTTCAAACCTATGCAATTCAATTCCTTGAAGAAGCACCAAAAATTGACCACTTGAGCTTACAAGTAGAGCAAGCTAACGGTCTTAAAGAAGACCAAACAGTGAAATTGTCCGTACTCGCTCACTATCAAGACGGAACACAGGCAGTTCTACCAGCGGATAAAGTAAACTTCTCTACAAGCGGTGAAGGGGAAGTTGCAGTTCGTAAAGGAATGCTTGAGTTGCATAAACCAGGAGCAGTCACTCTGAAAGCGGAATATGAGGGGGCTACAGGTCAAATCGCCCTCACCATCCAAGCCAATACTGAGACGAAGGTTGCGCAATCCATCCGTCCAGTAAATGTAGTGACAGACTTGCATCAAGAACCAAGTCTTCCAGCAACAGTAACTGTTGAGTATGACAAAGGTTTCCCTAAAGCTCACAAAGTCACATGGCAAGCTATTCCAAAAGAAAAACTAGACCACTATCAAACCTTTGAGGTGCTAGGTAAAGTTGAAGGCCTTGACCTTGAGGCGCGTGCTAAAGTCTCTGTAGAGGGTATCGTTTCGGTTGAAGAAGTCAGTGTGACAACACCAATCGCAGAAGCGCCACAATTACCAGAAAGTGTTCGTACCTACGATTCAAATGGTCACGTTTCATCTGCCAAGGTTGCATGGGATGCGATTCATCCAGACCAATACGCTAAGGAAGGCGTCTTCACAGTCACTGGCCGCCTAGAAGGTACCCAATTAACTACCAAACTTCATGTTCGCGTTTCTGCTAAAACAGAGCAAGGAGCGAATATCTCTGACCAATGGACAGGTTCAGAATTGCCACTTGCCTTTGCTTCAGACTCAAATCCAAGTGACCCTGTTTCAAATGTCAACGATAAATTGATTTCCTTTAATGACCGACCAGCCAACCGTTGGACGAACTGGAATCGTAGTAATCCAGAAGCTTTCAGTTGGTGTTCTGTTTGGAGATTCAGGTATCTTTGAGCAAAACGTTCTGTTGATAATCTAAGTGTCGGATTCCACGAAGACCACGGAGTCGGTGTACCGAAGTCCTATGTGATTGAGTATTATGTTGGTAAGACTGTTCCAACTGCGCCTAAAAACCCTAGCTTTGTAGGTGAGGAAAACCATGTCTTTAACGACCCTGCTAACTGGAAACCTGTTACAAATCTAAAAGCTCCTGCTCAACTCAAGGCTGGAGAAATGAATCACTTTAGCTTTGATAAAGGTTGAAACCTATGCTGTTCGCATTCGCATGGTTAAAAGCAGATAATAAGCGGGGAACTTCTATCACAGAAGTACAAATCTTTGCGAAACAAGTTGCAGCAGCTAAACAAGGACAAACAAGAATCCAAGTTGACGGTAAAGACTTGGCAAACTTCAACCCTGATTTGACAGACTACTACCTTGAGTCTGTAGATGGAAAAGTTCCAGCAGTAACAGCAAGTGTTAGCAACAATGGTCTTGCGACGGTTGTTCCAAGCGTTCGTGAAGGTGAGCCGGTTCGTGTCATTGCGAAAGCTGAAAAATGGTGACATCTTAGGTGAATACCGTCTACACTTCACTAAGGACAAAGACTTACTTTCTCGTAAAACCAGTTGCTGCGGTTAAACAAGCTCGTTTGGTACAAGTAGGTCAACCGCTTGAATTGCCAACGAAGGTTCCGGGTTTACTTCACAGGTAAAGACGGCTATGAAACCAAAGATTTGGCAGTGGAATGGGAAGAAGTTCCAGCAGAAAAATCTAACAAAAAGCAGGTCAATTTACTGTAAGAGGCCGTGTCTTGGTAGTGACCTCGTTGCGGAGTTCACTGTACGAGTGACAGACAAACTTGGTGAAGCTCTCTCAGATAACCCCTGACTATGATGAAAAACAGTAACCAAGCCTTTGCCTCAGCAACTAATGATATTGACGACAGTTCTCATGACCGTGTAGACTATATCAATGACAGAGATCATTCTGAAAATCGTCGTTGGACAAACTGGTCTCCAACACCATCTTCTAACCCAGAAGTATCGGCAGGTGTGATCTTCCGTGAGAATGGTAAGATTGTCGAACGGACTGTTGCGCAAGCCAAACTTCACTTCTTTGCAGATAGTGGTACAGATGCACCATCTAAACTTGTTTTAGAACGCTATATCGGTCCAGAGTTTGACGTGCCAACCTACTATTCAAACTACCAAGCCTATGAATCAGGCCATCCATTCAACAATCCAGATAACTGGGAAGCTGTTCCTTATCGTGCGGACAAAGACATTGAAGCCGGTGATGAAATTAACGTTACCTTTAAAGCTGTGAAAGCCAAAGCTATGAGATGGCGTATGGAGCGCAAGGCCGATAAGAGTGGTGTTGCGATGATTGAGATGACCTTCCTTGCGCCAAGCGAATTGCCTCAAGAAAGCACTAAATCGAAGATTCTTGTAGATGGAAAAGAACTTGCTGATTTCGCTGAAAATCGTCAAGACTATCAAATCACCTATAATGGACAACGTCCAAAAGTGACCGTTCAAGAAAGCAATCAAGTAGCTTCAACAGTTGTAGATAGTGGAGACGATAGCCTCCAGTACTTGTTCGCCTTGTTTCAGAAAGTGGAAAACAAGTCAAGGAATATCGTATCCAACTAGTCAAGGAAAAACCAGTTTCTGAGAAAACAGCCCCTGCTATTCAAGAAGAAAATCCAAGTCTTGAGGTTGTCGAAAAAGAACTTGCCTTCCAGACTGTTGAAAAGGAAGATTCAAGTCTATATGTAGGTGAAAGCCGTGTAGAACGAGAAGGACAAGTTGGCAAGGAACGCATTCTTACATCTGTAAGCCCAGATGGAACTCGTGAAGAGAAACTTCGTGAAGTACTTCAGACTCCTGTTAACCGGGTTCTTCTCGTTGGAACTAAGCGAGGTACAGCCCAACCACTTGATGGAGCTGCAGGTTTAGTTCATGAAAAACCAGAACTTCTAGTAGAAGAAGAGAACATTGATTTCCAAGTGCAAGAACGTAAAAACGATAAACTCCCACTAGGTCAAACCCGTGTTCTTCAAGAAGGTCAAAAAGGTATTCGTGTCCACCTAGTAGAAGTCGAAAATGGTAAGCGTACACTGAAAGAAACCTTTGATAAGATAGTTGCGCAAGATCGTATCGTGGAAGCTGGAACTGCTGTAGCACAAGAGAAACCAGAACCGCAAGCACCTGTTAAGCCAGATGAGCGTGAACAGGAACAGACGGAACCAAAACCGCAAAAAGAAAAAGCTAGTCAGACTGGAAAAGACCATCTTCCAAATACAGGAAGTGAGTCCTCTATGTCAATATTAGCAGCAGGATTGGCTCTCTTGGGCTTAGGTACAGGACTTGTAGCATCTATGCGTAAAAAAGAAGACTAAGTTTGGGTAGAAACTAAACAGGATAGTAGAAGGCCAGAGTGATGCTCTGGTCTTTCTATCTGTTGTTCTAATAAAGTTGTCCAGATTTCTTGTGATTCTGTTTGATGACTTAAAATAAGAAGATGAACTGCGAATGATTCTTCTAACTCTGCAATCGGCGTAGCTTTAAAGAGCCAAGTGATGTTTGAAGAAAGTCGCTAAATATGCTATACTAAAGGGAATTAGTGGATTTTTATAGAATGATTCATTCAGGGAAAATAAGAAATAAATCTAACAAAAATAGGTCGTCTTTCAGAGACTTTTATGTCATTTCTTAGATGAAAATGCTTGACAACCAAGGGATTTATCTTGAGAATTAGAACTGACTACAATGAAAAATTGAATGCTAAGGAGATAGAGGGAAATGTTTTACTTTGTACCATCTTGGTATTGTCAAGGTAGGAAATGGTATTCTACAGCTTTTGTGTCTTTTTATTGTTCATCAAACCAGATGATGTTTGATGATACTATGAATTTATTACAGATGTTTCAACCAGAGAAAAAGATAGTACAATTTTAATTTTGAACTATTCACTCCCATATTCGAACCTTTTTATCAAGAGAGAATTGAGCCAGCTAGTATGTGGAATCTATTTGATAATCTACAAGGTTTGATAGATGTTTTTGCCTCGAAAGCTCGGCTTGGATGATTTGAAATGGCACAGGAGCGGAATTCTTTTATACTCCCTTTCTTGTGGATGTTTATTTAAATCAGAACCACTATGCCCAGATTAATTTTTTCTCAGACTGGCAATATTTTTCGATATTATCTATTTTAAAAATAATCAGATGGATCACCGTTTGGTCTTTGATGATCGGGGCATAGTTTCTAGTGTGATTTATTTTGAAAATAATCAGCCAGACCATCAAGATTATCTGAATCCACAAGGTCAGTGGCAGTTTAGGGAATTCTTGACAAGAGATAATCATCAAGTGCTTGTCAATCCTGAAGTCCAAGAAGCATTCGCAAAGGATGTTTATAGTGACATTGAGGAGCTAATCAAGGAAAAACTGGACCAGTATTTATCTTCTGCCCTAACAAGAGATGATATGCTTATTGTTTCAGCAAATCCTCAACATAACCATCTTTTCCACAAGGCTAAGAGGCATTACAATCTTGCCTTCTCTTTCTTTTGTGAACGCTACCCAATTGAGGATAAAGAAAAATCCTAGGGGATTTGCAGGTACACCATTCTTTATTGTTGATAGCTTTTAGTAAGGTTCAAAAGATGGATGAACTGATTGGCAAAGCCCAGCTTCCCCTTATTATGAGGTGGCTCTTATGATATCTCGTCTGCAGGCAGAAGAAAGCCAGCAGGAAAAGCCAGCAACTGTCTATGTCAATGTTGATACTTTACCTCAAGAACATCTTCAAACTGTCTTTAGAACCATATTTGATATGATGCTAGAGAAGGAATGGATGAAGGATTGGAACCCAGAGTTTGGAGTCTGAAAGAGCGGTATTTATCAGACAATTTCTCAAAGAATATTTATCGTATCAGCTAGGTTCAGAAGAAAAAGCACAAATCCATGAAGATATAAAGCCTCAAGGAGAGTAAAGGCTCTTTTGAACGAGGAAAAATTCTCAGAGAGAGAATGGAGATTGAGACACATCGCAGTTCTACTGAATTAGCAAAAAATTTTTGAAGGAGGTTCGTGTCCTTCTTGATTTGGGAAATCCAGCAGATATGCTTCACAAATTGCAGAGCTAAGTGGGGGTATTCCTCAGATTAATTTATATAGTTCCTCTTATGTCAAGCATGCAGAAAATGAGTTCGATTATAACTGACATTTCTATCCTAAAAATGTAATATTGTATTATTTGACGATATAGAGTCAGATATAAAATGCAAGGCTCATTCTTTGAGTAGGATGGAGCAGTACAAAAGGGGAGAAATTGTCGAAATGTGGAAAAAACTCAATAAAGGGATTAAGGGAAAATAGAGAGATTAGTGTTCTACAAATTGCTGATGAGAACTGGCAAGAGCAATATGATATTCTAGTAATATAAGGTGGAGATTTGTTAAGCCAGAGGATATGGCATCACTTGTACCTACTGATATTGAGATGTTGAGTGGGAAGCATAGAAGATAGGGTAAGGCTTACAAAGATTTATGACCTTATATTGGTGGATACGCTAGAACATTTTGAATACATCACTGTTCTGGATAGCCTGATTCAGCCTTATCGTTTGTTTTTACCATGAACGTTGCCAGATTACTACGAAAAGATTTGGAACATTCTTGTTTCGTAAGAAAGCAGTCAAATTCAATTTGAAAAATCCTGAGCAGATTTTTGTATCGTTTTTTCTCGTGCTTTTTCCTCTAGCAAAGTGGTTCCAAGCTCAAAGTAAATCATTTAGCAGTTCATTCTCTCTTTAGTGGACAGATTAACTATGAAGGAAGCAATTATCTCAGTTTGGCAGGGGGATTTGAGAGGACTATCAAACCCTAGCGAACTATCAGTATAATATCTATCTGGATGCAGATACCCTTTGGATTTGTGGCCAGAATTTAGAATTTCAGGTGACTGCCTCAGTCCGCTATGTCATCAAAGGGTATCCTGTCGCGCCTTCACCAATGCAAGAATGGGTTTATGATGAAACGGTCTATGACAAACCTCTAATTTTAGACACGCAGGATTCCTACTATCTAAGCATTAGTATTCAAGCTAAGGGACAAGGAATCGTGAAAATAGGTCCCCTTCATCATCGAGATTCTCATTTAGCTATGGTGACTTGTTAGTTGGTGGAAATCGCATTATTGATAAAAATAGAGAGGAACTGATTTATTTCTTTCATCCAGGTGATTTGAGACCACCTCTCAATGTATATTTTTCAGGTTATCGTCCAGCAGAAGGCTTTGAAGGGTTCGATATGATGGCTGGTATGGGAGCTCCTTTTATTGATTGGAGATCCGCGTTCAGAGGGCGGTGGCTTTTTATCTTGGATCGGATGAGTTGAACAAAAGCTCATTCAAGTGATTCGCCACTGTTTGAATGAATTAGAATTTACAGCCGATCAGCTAGTTTTGTCTGGCTTATCAATGGGGACATTTGGCGCCCTGTACTATGCTTTCAAACTAGAACCTCACGCCAGTTATTGTCGGTAAAACCCTCGTAAATTTAGTGATATTGTTGTAAATGAGTCTTCCTTCGTCCTGGCGGATTCCCGCAACGTCTTTGGATATCCTTTATCGTACGATGGGCAAGCTATCTGATGAGACAGCAACAAAACTAAATGAGTATTTTTGGAAAGCCTTTAGAGCTGCTGATTTTTCGAGAACAAAATTTATCATAGCTTATATGTGTCAGGATGATTGTGATGGCCATGCCTATTCTACCTGGAGGAAGAGCTCAAAAATCGTAGTATAAAGGTTAGCCTGATTAGCAGGGCTTTGAGGACGACATAATGATGATACACAGGGTGTCGTCGGATGGTATTTTAATCAAATACATAGCACTGCTAATGAATAGTTTTGAAAGGAAATTTAATTCGTGAGATATAAGGAGGAAGTCTATTTTGGTTGTAGACATGCAAAGTGTATCTCAGTATTTATATGGTTCATCTGTCAGGGTCTTAGAGGATGGTCGAGTTTTTATATGAGAATCAATTTATGCCGTCTGGGACAGTTATTCACGAATGGTACTGAAAGCCAATTATCAGGGATCTGAGAACATGAAGTCAACTTCCTGATTTGAAGCGGGGAGAAGTATGTCATTGGAAGCTATCTAGAAAACTCTTCCTGAGAATTCAACCTACTTAAAAGTTATCTTTATGGATTCGGCTGATGAGGAGATCTCATAGTGTAGAAACCAGAGGAGACAGCGAGTGTTTATGTACCAACTGACACCCATCATTATAAAATTCAATTGGTCAGTGGAGGCTGTCAGCGCTTCTTGTTTGAGGGGATTTATATTACCCAAGAAGGTGTGGCAGACTATACAGTTAATCGCTATTGGATTTCAGATTTGCTTCATAAGAACAATGAGAAGAATACCATTTACGTTTGCTTTACAGAGCCTGAGTTCAATCGGACAGGTTTTGTTCCAGAAAAGAGTGCAGGAACATTTTCCAAATTTGGTAATGGTGAACTCTTCCTACAAAAGTTCACTTTTATATATGGAAAAAGAGTTTTTTGGAATTTTACTCGAAAAAATTGAAAGCCTATCAAGACAGTATTCTTTTGAAAAAGTAGCTTTTATTGGCTATGGACCCATTTCAAATATTGCGGCCCTGTTTTACTCAAAACAATTTTCAACTTCCTATGCTTTAGTGACAGATAGTTTTCTAGCTGAATTAGACTATCATCCTTACTGGAACGTCATCGAAAACGAGTGAGATTATCCGATTTTTAGGGATTTATTGCTATATCGCTTTGATTCAACAAGAGTTAAAGAATATGGAAGTTCGAAGATGGAATCTCAGGACTTATCCAATTTTGTCTATCTGTTAGATCAGTGGCTTTGTTGAAAAATATAAATCTAGAGACAACTGAAGAAGTGGATGAGGAAAATGTAACCTAAGAATGCCTTTCTATGAATCACTTGTCCTGAAAACCAGTAGGAAAGTCTAATCTGTGTATGACAGATTTTAGCAAAATGTAGTCAATATAAAAATTAGAGTTCAGATTGTCACGACAGTTTACACCTTTTGATGTTGAAAGGCTTTGATGAATTTTGTGAATGAAAAAACAGAAACAGAATGCTATTCACTGTGTAAAATGAGAGTCAATTCTATATTGATATGGATAACAAAAGAAAATTTGCATGGTCTTTTTCTGGGTAATGCTTTTGACAGATTGAACTTCAAACCCTTATAATAGTAGTGATAAATAGTTTTTGGGAGAAATAATAATATAATGAGCAAAAAAGAAGAGTTATCAGAGTTTCAACGCCTGTTATCGAAGATTAAGCAATTGGTCAATGAGGAAGATAACGATTATGATGATCATCATTCTGATGCAGTCGAACTGAAACCTGTTAGCAAAAAGATGAAGGAACAGAAAGAAATGGTGAGGAAGGCCAGTGAGGACTTTGAATTACCACTAGAGTCTGTTTCAGTAGGGAAGTTTTAGAAGCTTTTCAGGAGAAAAATAGTTTAAACATGGCCGAGTTGATAAAAATGTTAGCCAGAGTTTATCAACTAGTGCGTCGCTTTCTCTTAGCGACTTCATCGCGATTTCCTACAGTGAATCTTATAGTCAAAGTACTTTGAAAAAGGCTATTCTCTGCGTAATCCAATGTCTGAGGCTAACTCACTCAGTGATTCTGTTTCGGTGTCAGAATCGCTTACGGCTACGTCTATTCAAGAATCTGTGAGTCATAGTTTATATGTTTCTGATTCGGTGAGTACGAGCATGCTATCAAGCAGTGAAAGTATTGCTAGTCATACTGATTCTAGTGAAGTTTCGAATCAGGAGTGAACCTGATTCAGAGAATCTTTCGTCTAGCTAAGCTCTAGTGTATCTGAGTCAAAAATCGCCCTAGTCTTTCGCAGTCCCTTGTCAGTCATTGACTCTGTTTCAGAGAGTGAAGACCCAAGTGATTTAGACTCAGAATCAATTTCAGAAAGTGTTTCAGACTTTATCTCAGCAAGTGAAAGTCACAGTGACTCCGAATTTGGAGCAGGACATCAACTCTGTTTCCACCATCACATCAGACTATGTCCCAGAGAGTGAAGACCCAAGGATTTAGCATCAGAATCAATTTCTAAAATTTCTTCAGATTTTTATCTCAGCAAGCGAGAGCCACAGTGAATCAGAATCCCAACAAGGCATCGACTCTGTTTCCACCATCACATCAGACTTTATCTCAGAGTGAAGAGCCAAGCGTTTTAGAACCAGAATCAATCTCTGAAAGTGTTTCAGACTTTATCTCAGCAAGCGAGAGACACAGTGACTCCGAATTGGAGCAGGACATCAACTCTGTTTCCACCAGCACATCAGACTATGTCTCAGAGAGGAAGACCAAGCGATTTAGCATCAGAATCAATCTCGAAAAGTGTTTCAGACTTTATCTCAACAAGCGAGAGTCATAGCGACTCCGAATTGGAGCAGGACATCAACTCTGTTTCCACCCAGCACATCAGACTATGTCTCAGAGAGTGAAGACCCAAGCGTTTTAGTATCAGAATCAATCTCTGAAAGTGTTTCAGACTTTTATCTCAGCAAGCGAGTCACAGTGAATCAGAATCCCAACAAGGCATCGACTCTGTTTCCACCATCACATCAGACTATGTCTCAGAGAGTGAAGACCCAGCTGATTTAGCATCAGAATCAATCTCTGAAAGTGTTTCAGACTTTATCTCAGCAAGCGAGAGTCACAGTGACTCGAATTGGAGCAAGACATCACCTTGTTTCCATCACCCATCAGACTTTGTCTCAGAAAGTGAAGACCCAAGCGATTTAGCATCAGAATCAATCTCTGAAAGTGTTTCAGACTTTATCTCAGCAAGCAGAGTCACAGTGACCTCGAATTGGAGCAGGACATCAACTCTGTTTCCACCAGCACATCAGACTTTGTCTCAGAGAGTGAAGACCCAAGCGTTTTAGTATCAGAATCAATCTCTGAAAGTGTTTCAGACTTTATCTCAGCAAGCGAGAGTCACAGTGACTCCGAATTGGAGCAGGACATCAATTCTGTTTCCATCACCACATCAGACTTTATCTCAGCAAGTGAAGACCCAAGCGATTTAGCATCAGAATCAATCTCTGAAAGTGTTTCAGACTTTATCTCAGCAAGTGAGGAAATATTTATTACCGAATCTATCTTTTGATAGCTCTTCAGATGAAGTGGATTCAAAACATCTAGTTAATTTAGTAGAAGTTGAAGATAATGTAGGTGAGTTTGTGGATGAGACAAATCCCCCGGTAGCTCTGCCAACGGAGGATTTGGAGAATGAAAATTCATGGATGGGGCAAGAGAGAGAAGAGGATATGCAAAAATCAGATTCTCAGCAGCTATCTCGTGAATTTAAAAATGTCGTAAGTGGATTATCTGGTTTGAGCTCTATTATTCATAACAAGGGCGGAAAGAATCATTCAATAGCTAATGATATTTTTTTGAATAATAACAATCTAGTTTATAAAGAAAAAATAAAAGGAGTCGTCATGATTAGAAATTTTTTGTCAAATAGTGGGAAAGGTTTAGGAACAACAGATGTTCTTCCAGTTGGTGAATTTCGTGGAGGAGTATTGCACGGGAAAAATCGACTATAAAACAGTACCACTAGGTTTTTACGATTTACTAGGACAATCGAAACCGATTAGTTCAAGAAACTATATTGAGGATTTGAATTTGATTCAATCTGAGGGCTTTAATGCCATCGTATCTCTATCTCTTGGGCTCGCCTATTTCCAACTGGAGAAGAGTTAGAGCCAAGCGAAGAAGGATTGAAGTACTATGAAACGATCATTTGACGAAGTTCTGGAGAAAGATATCGAACCAATTGTTACGCTCAGTCATTTTTGATATCCTCTTAACCTACATGAAAAGTACGGTGCCTGGAGAAGTCATCAGATGATTGAACTATTTGAGCGCTACAGAAGCTGTTTTCCATTATTTTAAAGACAAGGTAAAATACTGGATTACGTTCAATGAATTTAATATTTTGCACCATTTACCATTTTTGGGTGGAGGTCGTTATTTGAAAATAGAGATAATCGTGAACAGTTAATCTGGCAAGCGGCTCATTATCAATTGAGTTGCATCTGCTCGATGTTGTTCAACTAGGGAAAAACAATCAATCCAGAGTTTCAGTTTGGTGGAATGCTTGTCGTCAGTCAAAACTATAGCCAGCAAATTGACAATGCTATAGATGCTATGGAAGCTGAAGTTAAGAATCGTGAAAACTATGTATTTACGGACGTTCAAGTTCGTGGTTACTATCCGAACCACTTCTTGCGTCGCTTGGAACGTGAGCAGATTGCTTTGGATATTTCAGATGAAGATCTTTCTAGCTTAAACAGAGGTACAGTTGATTTTATAAGCTTTAGTTATCATGCATCGAATAACTCTGAAGAAGTTTTTGCTGATAAGTATGTAGCTGAGACTAGCACAGAAAAATCAGCTGATCCAGTTGGTCTTCGTTTGGTTATGAATAGTCTATATGACCGTTACCAAAAAGCATTGTTTGTCGTAGAAGATGAACTAGTCTTGGATGGTCCAGATAACTCTGTTATGGAAGAATTGAAAACAAATATTCAAGAAATCGTTAAAACAGTAGAGTTTGATGGTGTTGAACTCCTAGGTTATACACCTCTCAGCTGGGTAGAACTTGATTTTTAAAATAAAATTGGAGCTATTCTATTGAACAGCACCTCAAAAGTTAGATTATTTGTGTCTAATTTTTGGGGTGTTTTCTGATGCCGTAATTTATGAGCCTAAAGTTCATATCTATTAGCTAAGGACAAAAGGAACTAGATTTAATCGCTTATAGAAAAATATAAGCTTATTCTTTCGAATCTTCTGGTTGAAGGCTGTTTGCAACTAAGTGTTTGGATTGAATTTGATCTTACGAATCGTGAAATGCTTCCGCCTTGTCTGCACAATATGAGAAAAACGTCTATACTTATTGCTTCTAAAAGAAGAGGAAGACTATCTAAAATGGGACATATCTAAAGATAAGTTGGGATTAAATGAAAGAATTAGGAAATCTTCAAGCAGAAAATAAAAAAACGATATGCTGTCTAGCATAACGCTGAACTTATCCTTAACTTAACTATACTGTTCAATTTGTCATGGGCAGTGCATTGAGGAGGTCTTTTCGCCTCTTGAATATACAATATACGTACACTCATGATCTTTGACAAACTCGCCAATCTCAAGTCCAAGTTTGGGAATCGGAATTTCTGGGCGGAAAGTTACTATGTGAGTACAGTAGGACTTAATGGAACAACAATAAAGAAATAGATTCAAGATTAAAGAAATTATCCAGTAAATGATCTCTTCACGAGTATAGAAATTCGAGAACGAGTAAGGCATGATACTGCCAGATAAATTAAGTGTAAAAAGAATATGAGAAATTCCTTTTAGGGATAGTGGTAAGTAATTCCAAAGTCTCTTTAAGAGAAAGTGATGAGTCAAGAGAATGAGGCTTGAACAATGTAAAAAGTGAGGGTCTTTTTAGCGCTGGCTGATAATTTGGACTTATAGCCCTGGTCGCTGTGTAAAATGGTATTTTCATAGTATTTCTCTGTAAAGGTCTACTCCAGCATAGCTTTTCCCTTGTTCTAAGTTAGGCGAAGTGGAAAGATGATAAGCAATAATTTCTGCCAGTTAAAAAGCCATCTAAAACAGGCGATAAATACAGTTTCTGAGCGCCATTTTTGAATGGCAAAATTCTGTCACATCCGTATAGCATTTTTTCCATTGGCCTTGATACTTCAAACTGGCGTTGAATGAGATTTTCTGCTTTCTTGCCAATCCTCCTTTGTAGGAAGAATACTCTGTTTCCGACGAATTCGAGCCTTTTAAACCAGGATCTTCATCAGACGTTGAACCTTCTTATGATTCACCATGAAGCCACGATTTTTTTAGTTCAAGAGTAACTCTCCGATAGCCATAATTTCCTTTATGCTCACTATAATTGGAAGCATTCCTTGGTTTGGGAGGCCATAATCAAGACTAACACTTCTTTGCGAACGACCTTCAAGAAGAACTTTATCCATTATTTCTCGTTTTAGTTCTGGAGAACAATAACGATTCTTCCCTTTTAACGATTTCTATTCCATAACAGTCAATTAATGTCACCATATATTTTAGGCCAGCAATATCCACTCCAAATCTTTTTGAAAGCTGTTTGAAGCTTTGTCCTTGCTTTCTTAGTTCATAGATATGAACTTTATCTTTATAACTCAATTTCATAATAAAATCCCCAAAAGTTAGAGTTTTCTGTCTAACTTTTGGGGTGCAGGTCAAACTGAGTGGAGCTTTTGTATTTAGATGACTAGTCTTTATTTTTCGTATGGCAGGGATCAAGTTTAAAAAGGATACCTGTCATCGCTGATAGGGCAGTACCTGAAAGGGTTACTGGACCGAGTTTAAGAATTGCTCCACCAAGTCCAAGTACCAGCATAGCACTTGCGATGATTAGGTTACGCATCTGGCTAAAGTCCACACGTTCCTTAATCAAGACTTTCAAACCGTTGCTGGCGATAACCTCGTAGAGAAGGATGGACATCCCACCAAAGCACAGCATTTGGAATGGTTGAAATCAAGGCAGTGAATTTACCTAGGAAGCTAAGAGCAATTGCGATAAGGGCTGCGTTACGGATAACAGAGACAGAAGCGATGCGAGTCATTCCGATAACCCCTGTATTTTCTCCGTAAGTCGTATTAGCAGGTCCACCGAGGAAGGCAGATACAGATGTTGCAATCCCGTCACCGAGAAGGGTACGATGAAGACCTGGTTCTTTCAAGAATTGACGGCCACAGATTTGGCTCAAGACTGTGTGGTCACCAATGTGCTCTGAAATGGTTACGATAGCAATAGGCAAGATTGCGATAGTTTCAGGACCAAAGTATAAGTTGTACTCTTTAAAGGCACCACCAGTATTAAATGGCAAGTAGAAACCAGGAATTTCGAACCAGTTGGCTTCTAGAACGGGTGTAAAATTAACTAAACCAAGCATCATAGCGAAGATATAACCACCGATAATGGCAAAGAGGAAGGGAATGATTCGTAGGAACCCTTTTCCTTTTGTATTGATAAAGGCGGCAATCAAGAATGTAACAACGGCTACAAGAGCGTTTTTCCAGTTTCCGTCTGCCACAAGCCCAGCATTCGTTACAGCAGAACCAGCAAGACCAAGACCGATAACGATAATCATTGGTCCGATAATGATTGGTGGCAAGAGTTTGTCAATCCATTTCGTACCAGCAAAACGAACACTTGCGGCTACAAGGACATAGACCAAGCCAGTCAAGATAACCCCTGTTTGAGCAGCAGATACATCCCCACCCATCTCTTTCATAGCTAGAGACATAGCCGTGATAAAGGCGAATGAAGAACCTAGATAAACTGGGACTTTAAAGCCAGTTGAAACCATATAAATCAAGGTTCCGATACCAGATGCAAAGAGGGCAACGGATACAGGCATTCCCAAAATCAAAGGAACTAGGATGGTCGCACCAAACATAGCAAAAACGTGCTGGAAGCTGAGGAGGATACCTTTCCCAGCTGAAGGACGTTGATCAACGTCTAGTAACAAATCAACAGTTGATTCCTGTTTCATAAAAACCTCACTTTTGGGCACCAAAAAAGAGCCCATTATTTTACAGCAATAGGCTCTCAGAGTAAGACTTTTTAAAAAATAGCTATCTTTTAAAAATTTATATAAATCTGCGCCTTCGACACCTCACAGGATGACATTAAAAACCTTTGCTTAGGATAGTATAGCAGAAAAAATTCGTTTTGTAAACGAATTTTTCCCTGATCTAGAAATAAAAAGAGCGAGGCAGATTTTTGTAAATCATTTTTCCTCGAGCCCAGAAATGCGAGAGCGAGGTTAATTTTTGTAAATCATTTTTTTCCCGAGCTCAGAAATGTAAGAACGAGGTTGATTTTGTAAATCATTTTTTCCCGAGCCCAGAAATGCGAGAGCGAGGTTGATTTTGTAAATCATTTTTTCCCGAGCTCAGAAATGTAAGAACGAGGTTGATTTTGTAAATCATTTTTTCCCGAGCCCAGAAATGTAAGAGCGAGATTGATTTTGTAAATCATTTTTTCCCGAGCCCAGAAATGTAAGAGCGAGATTGATTTTGTAAATCATTTTTTCCCGAGCTCAGAAATGTAAGAACGAGGTTGATTTTGTAAATCATTTTTTCCCGAGCCCAGAAATGTAAGAGCGAGGTTAATTTTGTAAACATTTTTTACTAAAAAATTTAAAGCGGGCGTTTATTGGGTATGCCAGCCTTTCTAGGATACTTGTTTGGTGTCTCTTTTTTCTTTTCTACCAGAGTGATGTAACGTGGATCTCCATTTGGTAGGGCGTAGCTGAGGTTGTCTTCTACCTTGCTAAAGAGGAGATTGAGGGCATTCTTGGCTTCTAGCAATTCCTCGGGGGCATTACTGGCCTTGAGTGCCAAGAGTTTTCCGCTAACTTTAAGATAGGGAATGGTCAGTTCAGACAAGACCTGCATACGGGCAACAGCACGGGCAGTTACCACATCAAACTGAGCACGGAAGTTCTTATCTTGGGCAAAGTCTTCTGCACGACCATGGTAGAAGTGAACACCATCCAAATCCAGCTCCTGAGCCAATAGTTGGAGGAAGTTGATGCGCTTATTTAGCGAATCAATGATGGTCACATCTAACTGGGGATGAAGAGATTTTTCATAGGAAGGCTAGGAAATCCTGCTCCAGCTCCGATATCAAGAAGTTTGATAGTTTCATTTGAAATCAAGCCTTGTAATATGGGCGAAGCGAATCATAAAAGTGTTTAAGGTAGACTTCTTCTTTGTCAGTAATAGCGGTCAGGTTCATCTTTTTCATTCCACTCGACCAAGAGTTCAAAAATACCGTTCAAATTGTTTTTGCTGGTCTGAAAGTGGAAGATTTTTGCTCGCAAAGCAAGCTGTAAAATGTTTCTGGTTTCATAGTAGATTCCTTCTTTAGTCTAATCTTATTTTTACCACAAATAATAGAAAAATTTGATATACTAGTACTAATCTAAAAGTAGAAAAGGAATAGAATATGATTTGGATTGTTCTTGGAGTTTTTAGCTCTTATCGTCATTTTTGTGATTGTTAGCTATAATGGTTTTGGTTAAAAATCGCATGCAAACAAAAAGGAGGCTTGGAGTCAGATTGATGTTCAATTGAAACGTCGAAATGATCTTTTGCCAAACTTGATTGAAACAGTCAAAGGATATGCTAAGTATGAAGGTTCAACTCTTGAAAAGGTGACTCAACTTCGTAATCAAGTAGCAGCAGCAACTTCTCCTGCAGAGGCTATGAAGGCCAGTGATGCCCTTACTCGCCAAGTCTCAGGTATTTTTGCAGTTGCTGAAAATTATCCTGATTTGAAAGCTAGTACCAACTTTATCAAGTTGCAAGAGGAGTTGACCAATACAGAAAATAAAATTTCTTACTCGCGTCAACTCTATAATAGTGTTGTTAGCAACTATAATCTCAAACTACAAACCTTCCCAAGTAATATTATTGCAGGACTATTTGGTTTTAAAGCAGCAGACTTCCTTCAAACTCCAGAAGAGGAAAGGCGGTTCCTAAAGTCGATTTTAGCGGTTTAGGTGACTAAGATGTTGTTTGATCAAATTGCAAGCAATAAGCGAAGAACCTGGATTTTGTTGCTGGTTTTCTTCCTGCTCTTGGCCTTGGTTGGCTATGCGGCCGGTTATCTCTTTATGCGTTCAGGTCTTGGAGGCATCATCATAGCCCTAATCATCGGTCTTGTCTATGCCTTAACCATGATCTTTCAATCAACAGAGATTGTCATGTCTATGAATGGGGCGCATGAGGTTGATGAGCAAACGGCACCAGATCTCTACCATGTAGTGGAAGATATGGCCATGGTCGCTCAGATCCCTATGCCACGTGTTTTCATCATTGAGGATTCTTCTTTAAATGCCTTTGCAACAGGTTCCAACCCGCAGAATGCGGCAGTTGCGGCCACTTCGGGTCTTCTAGCGATCATGAATCGTGAGGAGCTAGAAGCAGTTATGGGGCATGAAGTCAGTCATATCCGAAACTACGATATCCGCATTTCGACCATTGCTGTTGCCCTTGCTAGTGCTATTACACTGCTATCTAGTATGGCTGGTCGGATGATGTGGTGGGGTGGCGCAGACCGCAGACGGAATGATAATGATCGTGACGGAAATGGACTAGAGATTATCATGCTTGTTATCTCTCTCTTAGCCATTGTTCTGGCACCTCTCGCTGCAACCTTGGTACAACTAGCTATCTCTCGTCAGCGAGAATTTTTAGCGGATGCATCCAGTGTGGAGCTGACTCGCAATCCTCAAGGGATGATCAATGCCTTGCGCAAGTTGGACAATAGCGAGCCAATGCATCACCATGTTGATGATGCCAGCAGCGCTCTGTACATCAATGATCCTAAGAAAGGTGGCGGACTACAAAAACTATTTTACACTCATCCACCTATCTCAGAACGAATCGAACGCTTGAACCAGATGTAAAAAAAAATCCAGAGCTCGTCTCTGGATTTTTGCTATATTCAAAATTTATAAATCTTGTAACTCAACGACTTCAAAACCATGTTCTGTCAATCGATAGAGGCTCGTACAGACCTCTTTTAAGAAACGTCGATCATGAGAAACAGTGACCAGCCCACCGGGATAAGTGGCAAAGAGTTTTCGGATTTCTGGTTGAGAAGTGGGAGAGAAATTTCGGGTAGGCTCATCCAGAAGGAGAAAGTTTGGCTTGCTCAGTACTAAATCCAACAGAAGTAGTTTGCCTTGTTGCCCACCAGATAAGGAACGGATTTGGTGTTGCATCTCTGGATAACTGAAATTGAGACTGGCTAAGTGGGATTGGATTTTCTGTAGTTCCTCTTTTTGCCCAGTTTGGCTGAGGTAGGCTACTGGAGATAGATCCAATTCCAGTTTTTTGTGGTAATCTTGTGGCATAAAACCAAGCGAAATTTCTCTTTTGGCGCTTAGTAGTTGTTGCAACTTGGCTAATAGAGTCGATTTTCCAACACCATTTGGCCCGATGATACCGATTTTATCTTGGCCACGGACAGTTAGTTGTAACCCCTGAGCTAAAACGCGCTGGCCAATGGATAAATTTTCTTTTTCCAGTTGGACTAAGACTTTAGAAGCCGCTAATGGTTGTATATCTGAGAAGAAGAGTTGGATTTGTTCCTCTTCAAGTGGCTTTTGGATCATTAACTGAGCTGCTTTTTCAAAGCGTTTTTCTTGTGAGAGAACATTTTTCATCTTTTTAGCTAATAGGCGCCCAGCAACATCGTTTTTAGTGTTACGCAAGGCAGTTTCCACATTTTGCTTAACTCGGCGATGTTTTTCCATGGTTTTGTCATAGGCTCTCTGGTCGTTAGCAGCTTGCTGGATTTGTCTGGCAAAACTAGCCTTTCTCTGGTTGCTATAGCGTTCATAATCTAAATGCTCTACTAGTGTTTCCGCTTCTTTCCGGTGTTTGACCAGTCGCAAGTGGACAATAGTATCTGCCGTCTGAGAAAGAAAGTCTTCATCATGGGAAATGAAAATAACGGTTTGCCCAGTCTTCTGTATCTGCCTTTTTAGCCAGTCAACTGTCTCAAGGTCTAAGTCATTTGAAGGTTCATCTAAAAATAGAACTTCAAAAGGTTTTGCTAACTCATGGATGAGCTGAATTTTCAAAGCTTCGCCACCTGATAGACTACCGATTAGTTGTTCACTAGCAAAACGGTCGCTATCAAAATGCAACTCCTCAGCCAAACGATAGAGGAGACTGTAGTCTAAATCAGCGAAATCTAAAAAGAAGTAGTCGTGTAGAGTTCTATTTTTCAGCTCCTCAGCTAACTTTTGAGGAATGTAGGCCAGTGATTGAAAATCAGACTGGATGTCTCCCCTGATAGTGAAATCAGGCAATGCTTCCCCCATTAAAGCTCGTAGCAAGGTTGATTTGCCATTTCCTTCTTCACCAATAATAGCAACCTTTTCCCCGTCTTGGATAGTCATGCTTAAGTCAGATACAAGGTCTCGTAAATCTTTGTTTTGTGTGATGGTCAGATGATTGATTTTTATCATATTGTTGCCCTTTCTAGAATGTCCATAGTGCATAACAAAAAGCTCTACTTTATCTAGTAGAGCTCAAAGTCACTGTCAAAAACTCTATTATCCATGTCGAAAATCCCGTCAAACTAGGTCAATCTAGCCTTATCCAACCCAAGAGGAGCAGATGGTTAGCTTTCTAGTTTTTTGATTTTCAAAGAGGATAAAGTACCAGAAGATCTAGTACAAAAAGAGCATGCAAAAGAGAGACAAAAACAAGATCTACTAAATAAAGTTCTTTATTTGATAGACTTAGTTGTTCATGTCTCCTTTACCTCCAAGTATTAGTATCTCTATCCTATACCTTTAAGGAAATTTTGTCAATAGAAAATTGAGAATTCTAATCTCTAAAATCCAAAAACAGGTCCATAAAGAGTTAGTACGTGTTTGACATGTTCGTAATGGAACTTGTCATAGTTTCGCCAAGCAGTGCGTGCTTGATCATTCAATTTTAGGCTACCCAGTCCAATCAGTAGACTGGTACGTTGGTAAAATTTTTTCAAGGTCGATTAAGATACTGTTGTCAAGCTTTTTCCGCTTTTTAAGTTCCTGAGAGTGCTGTTCAGCAGTTCTTGTAGACGAAAAATCATCAGCTGTACCTTGTTTGCAACTTTGGTAGTTTTTATTTAACTCGGAAAGGAGTTGGTAAGCATTAGTAATCAGTTCTTTATCTTCCATATGAGCATCCTCCTTGCTCTGAACTATTCTTGCCTATAGTATAGCACTCAAACAGGAAATATGTCATAGTAAATATGTTGAAAATGAGATTTTAATATCAAGGTTTGGAAGGCTGACTTCTAGCCTTTTCATGGTATAATCAAGAGAGTAAATCTTTATGGAGGAAATATGAAGTTAAATATTCAAGAAATTCGTAAGCAGCCTGAAGGCTTGCATTTTGAACAAGCTTTAGACCTGGCAACAGACTTACGTACCCGTAATCAAGAGATTATAGATGTCAAAGATATTCTTGCGGTTGGGAAAGTACAGTACGAAGACCGTATGTATTTCTTAGATTATCAACTATCTTACACCATTGTTCTTGCTTCTAGTCGCAGTATGGAGCCAGTTACGTTGACTGAGTCTTATCCAGTCACGGAAGTTTTCATGGAAGGCGCCACCAACCAACTAGATCAGGAAGTTTTAGATGATGACTTGGTCCTGCCTATCGAAAATGGTGAAATTGATTTGGCTGAAAGTGTTTCAGATAATATCTTGCTAAACATTCCAATCAAAGTCTTGACGGCCGAAGAGGAAGCTGGTCAAGGTTTGTGTCTGGAAATGACTGGCAAATCATGACAGAGGAAGAGTACCAAGCTCAACAAGCAGTCAAGAAAGAAGAAAATGGTCCATTTGCTGGCTTGCAAGGGCTCTTTGATGGAGACGAATAATGGTCTTGTCAAAAAAACGAGCTCGAAAAGTGCTAGAAGAAATCATTGCCCTTTTTCCAGATGCTAAGCCTAGTCTTGATTTTACCAATCATTTTGAACTCTTGGTTGCGGTCATGTTGTCAGCTCAGACCACAGACGCTGCAGTCAACAAGGTCACGCCAGGTCTCTTTGCTGCCTTTCCGACACCTCAAGCTATGTCCGTCGCGACTGAGAGTGAGATTGCATCGTACATTTCCCGACTGGGACTGTATCGAAATAAGGCCAAATTCCTTAAAAAATGTGCCCAGCAACTCTTGGAAGATTTTGACGGTCAAGTGCCTCAGACTCGTGAGGAACTAGAAAGCTTGGCAGGAGTTGGTCGTAAGACAGCCAACGTTGTTATGAGTGTGGGCTTTGGGATTCCAGCCTTTGCAGTGGATACTCATGTGGAGCGTATCTGCAAACACCATGATATTGTCAAAAAATCGGCCACACCACTCGAAGTAGAAAAACGTGTCATGGATGTTCTGCCACCAGAAGAATGGTTGGCAGCTCATCAGGCCATGATTTACTTTGGAAGAGCTATCTGCCATCCCAAAAATCCAGAGTGTGACCAGTACCCACAGTTATATGATTTTAGCAATGTTTAAGGGACTCTGAAAAAGTTTTTGCTTGATTTTAAGGGTGCATTGTGCTATAGTAAGTGGTAACTAAATAATCCTTTAAACCTGTCCCGTGAGGCAGGCAAGGAGCGTGATAAAGTAGAAAGGTGAAGTCTATACTGTTTGCAGTAGGACTCGCTTGGCTATACATTTCGAGTCTCCTTGTAGAAGGAGACTTTTCTTTTTGGAGGTTTGTCATGAAGACAAAAGAAGTTGTAGACGAATTAACCGTCAAACGAGCGATTACGCGTATTACTTATGAGATTATCGAGCGCAATAAAGATTTGAATAAAATTATTCTAGCTGGGATAAAAACGCGTGGTGTTTTCATAGCTCATCGTATCAAAGAACGTTTGGAGCAATTGGAAAACATTACTGTTCCTGTTGTGGAATTAGACACCAAACCTTTCCGTGATGACGTTAAAAGCGGAGAAGATACTTCTTTGATTTCTGTTGATGTGACAGACCGTGAGGTCATTTTAGTGGATGATGTGCTCTATACAGGCCGTACCATCCGCGCTGCTATTGATAATATTGTTGGTCATGGTCGTCCTGCGCGCGTAAGTCTTGCGGTTCTAGTCGATCGTGGACATAGAGAATTGCCAATCCGTCCAGATTACGTTGGGAAAAATATCCCAACTAGCCGTTCTGAAGAAATCATCGTAGAGATGGCAGAACTTGATGGCCAAGACAGAGTTCTGATTACTGAAGAAGCTTAGAAAGCTGAAGGAGTAGCCATGTCAGAAAATCAACAAGCATTGAATCATGTGGTGTCCATGGAAGACCTTACAGTTGATCAAGTGATGAAATTGATCAAACGAGGAATCGAGTTTAAAAATGGAACCCAGCTTCCCCTACGAGACCAAACCTATCGTGTCCAATCTCTTCTTTGAAGATTCTACACGAACGCATAAGTCTTTTGAAGTGGCAGAGATTAAACTAGGGCTGGAACGACTGGACTTTGATGTGAAGACAAGTTCAGTAAACAAGGGTGAGACACTTTATGATACCATCCTGACTCTGTCTGCTTTAGGAGTGGATGTCTGTGTGATTCGCCACCCAGAGGTCAACTACTACAGAGAGTTGATTGCAAGTCCGACGATTACGACTTCTATTATCAATGGTGGAGATGGCTCAGGACAGCATCCCAGTCAGAGCTTGCTTGATTTGATGACTATTTATGAGGAATTTGGCCGCTTTGAGGGGCTCAAAATTGCTATTGCAGGTGATTTAGACCACTCACGTGTTGCCAAGTCCAATATGCAGATTTTGAAGCGTTTGGGAGCTGAACTTTTCTTTGCAGGACCTGAGGAATGGAGAAGTCAAGAGTTTGCGGACTATGGACAGTTTGTAACCATTGATGAAATTATCGATCAGGTTGATGTTCTGATGTTACTCCGCGTTCAACATGAACGTCACGAAAGTGGAACAATCTTTTCAAAAGAAGACTACCATACTCAACATGGCTTGAACCAAGAACGTTATGATCGTTTGAAAGAAACAGCAATCATTATGCATCCAGCTCCTGTCAATCGAGATGTGGAAATTGCTGACCACTTGGTTGAAGCTTCAAAATCACGGATTGTCCAACAAATGACCAATGGTGTCTTTGTTCGAATGGCAATCTTAGAATCCGTATTGGCAAATAGAAAAGCCAAATGAGACACAAAACGTTAAAAGACGCCAGTGAGCGTCCACGAGAGGTGAAAATATGACAAAAAGACTTCTAGTATTAGAAGATGGCACAGTTTTTGAAGGCAAGGCCTTTGGAGCAGATATTGATGTAACAGGCGAAATCGTCTTTAACACAGGGATGACCGGTTACCAAGAGTCCATTACAGATCAGTCTTATAATGGACAAATCTTGACCTTTACTTATCCTTTAGTGGGAAATTATGGAATTAACCGTGATGATTACGAATCCATTATTCCAACTTGTAAGGGAGTCGTTGTTTTCGAAGAAGCACGTAGAGCAAGCAACTGGCGCAATCAAATGACCTTGGATGAATTTTTGAAAGCTAAGAAAATTCCAGGGATTTCAGGAATTGATACGCGTGCACTTACTAAAATCATCCGTAAGCATGGTACTATGCGTGCAACCTTGACCCATGTTGGGGACAGTATAGACCATGTGACGGACCAGCTCCAAGCAACAGTCTTGCCAACTGATAATATCAAGCAGGTTTCTACTAAAACTTCATATCCAGCTCCTGGAGTTGGCTTGAGTGTAGTGCTAGTGGACTTTGGTCTTAAGCACTCAATTTTACGTGAACTTTCGAAACGCAACTGTAACGTGACGGTTGTTCCTTATTCAACAACGGCAGAAGAAATTCTCCACCTCAACCCTGATGGAGTTATGTTGTCAAATGGTCCAGGTAACCCCGAAGATGTTCCAGAAGCACTGGACATGATTCGTGGTGTGCAAGGGAAAATTCCAATCTTTGGTATTTGTATGGGACATCAACTCTTTGCCATGGCCAATGGAGCTAAGACCTACAAGATGAAATTTGGTCACCGTGGATTTAACCACGCGGTACGTGAAATTGCTACAGGACGAGTAGATTTTACCAGCCAGAACCACGGTTATGCGGTTAGCCGTGAGGATTTGCCAGAGCATTTGATCATTACCCACGAAGAAATCAATGACAAGTCAGTTGAAGGTGTGCGCCACAGATATCAACCTGGTTTCTCTGTACAATTCCACCCAGATGCAGCTCCTGGTCCACACGATGCCAGCTATCTCTTTGACGAGTTTATCGAGATGATGGAAGCTTTTAAACAATCGAATTAAGAACGAGTAAGAGCTCGTCGGAAAATTTATTTAATGGCAACCTGAGAGTTGCCGAATAGAAAGGAGAAGGTACATTGTTCGCGGAAGTGAACACGCCCTAAGAACTGTGTGAAAAAGATAAACATCGTTTTGACGCTAAAGGCGTCTGCACCGAGTTCCCTATTTTCACTGGGTTCTTGACGGGCTTTGTATCATAAACTATGCCTAAACGTACTGATATTCAAAAAATTATGGTGATTGGTTCTGGTCCGATTATTATTGGTCAGGCTGCTGAGTTTGACTATGCTGGGACCCAGGCTTGCTTGTCTTTGAAAGAGGAAGGTTATGAGGTTGTCTTGGTTAACTCAAACCCTGCAACCATCATGACGGACAAGGAGATTGCTGACAAGGTTTACATCGAACCGATTACACTTGAGTTTGTAACGCGTATTCTCCGTAAGGAACGTCCAGATGCCTTGCTACCAACACTCGGTGGTCAGACAGGTCTCAATATGGCCATGGAATTGTCAAAAAATGGTATCTTAGATGAGCTTGGTGTCGAGCTTCTCGGTACTAAACTATCTGCTATTGACCAAGCGGAGGACCGTGACCTCTTTAAACAATTGATGGAAGAGCTGAACCAACCAATTCCAGAATCTGAGATTGTCAACACAGTTGAAGAAGCGGTAGTCTTTGCTGCGTCAATCGGTTACCCAGTTATCGTCCGTCCAGCCTTTACCCTTGGCGGTACTGGTGGTGGTATGTGTGCCAATGAGGAAGAATTGCGTGAAATCGCTGAAAATGGGTTGAAGTTGTCACCTGTTACTCAATGTTTGATTGAGCGTTCGATTGCTGGTTTCAAGGAAATCGAATACGAAGTCATGCGCGACTCAGCTGATAATGCACTCGTTGTTTGTAACATGGAAAACTTTGACCCCGTTGGGATTCACACAGGAGATTCCATTGTATTTGCCCCTGCGCAAACCATGTCTGACTATGAAAACCAAATGCTACGTGACGCGAGCTTGAGCATTATTCGTGCCCTCAAAATTGAAGGTGGATGTAACGTTCAGCTGGCTCTTGATCCACACAGCTTTAAGTATTATGTCATCGAAGTAAACCCTCGTGTATCGCGTTCTTCTGCCCTTGCATCTAAGGCGACAGGGTATCCGATTGCCAAATTGGCTGCCAAGATTGCCGTTGGTTTGACCCTGGATGAGGTCATCAACCCAGTTACGGGTTCAACCTATGCTATGTTTGAGCCAGCACTTGACTACGTCGTTGCCAAGATTCCGCGTTTCCCATTTGACAAGTTTGAAAAGGGTGAACGTCGTCTTGGTACCCAGATGAAGGCAACTGGAGAAGTCATGGCGATTGGTCGTAACATCGAGGAGTCTCTTCTTAAAGCTTGTCGTTCCCTTGAAATTGGTGTCCACCACAATGAAATGCCTGAGCTTGCAGCGGTTTCAGATGATGCCTTGATTGAAAAAGTTGTTAAGGCTCAAGATGACCGTCTCTTCTACGTATCAGAAGCCATTCGCCGTGGCTACACACCAGAAGAAATTGCTGAATTGACCAAGATTGATATCTTCTATCTTGATAAACTCTTGCATATCTTTGAAATCGAGCAAGAATTGGGCGCTCATCCACAAGATCTAGAAGTTTTGAAAACAGCTAAACTCAATGGATTCTCAGACCGTAAGATTGCTGAACTATGGGAAACGACAGCTGACCAAGTTCGCCAACTTCGCTTGGCAAACAAGATTATTCCAGTTTATAAGATGGTAGATACTTGTGCGGCAGAGTTCGACTCTGAAACGCCATATTTCTATTCAACCTATGGCTGGGAAAACGAGTCTATCAAGTCTGATAAGGAATCCGTCCTAGTCCTAGGTTCAGGTCCAATCCGTATCGGTCAAGGGGTTGAGTTTGACTATGCAACTGTACACTCTGTTAAGGCGATTCAGGCTGCTGGTTATGAAGCTATCATCATGAACTCAAACCCAGAGACCGTTTCTACAGACTTCTCGGTATCAGACAAACTTTACTTTGAACCATTGACATTTGAAGATGTCATGAATGTTATCGACTTGGAGCAACCAAAAGGCGTTATTGTTCAGTTTGGTGGTCAAACAGCTATCAACCTTGCAGAGCCCTTGGCAAAAGCAGGAGTGACCATTCTTGGTACACAAGTCGCTGACCTGGACCGAGCCGAAGACCGTGACCTCTTCGAGCAAGCCCTTAAAGACTTGGATATTCCACAACCACCAGGCCAAACAGCAACTAATGAAGAAGAAGCGGTGCTTGCTGCTCGCAAGATTGGCTTCCCAGTCCTCGTTCGTCCATCTTATGTCTTGGGTGGACGTGCTATGGAAATCGTTGAAAACGAAGAAGACCTTCGTTCTTACATGCGTACGGCTGTTAAGGCCAGTCCAGACCACCCAGTTCTTGTTGATTCATACATCGTTGGGCAAGAGTGCGAAGTTGATGCCATCTCAGACGGGGAAAAATGTTCTCATCCCTGGTATCATGGAGCATATCGAACGTGCGGGTGTCCACTCAGGTGACTCAATGGCTGTTTATCCACCACAAACCTTGTCGCAAAAAGGTTCAGGAAACCATCGCAGACTACACCAAACGCCTAGCAATCGGCCTTAACTGTCTCGGAATGATGAACATCCAGTTTGTCATCAAGGATGAAAAAAAGTCTATGTTATTGAGGTCAATCCACGTGCCAGCCGTACGGTGCCATTCCTTTCTAAGGTAACCAATATTCTTATGGCTCAGGTAGCGACTAAGCTCATTCTTGGTCAAAGTCTTGAAGAACTTGGCTACCAAGATGGACTTTATCCAGAAAGCACTCGCGTTCATATCAAGGCGCCAGTCTTCTCCTTTACCAAGCTAGCGAAAGTAGATAGCTTGCTTGGTCCTGAAATGAAGTCAACAGGGGAAGTTATGGGTTCTGATACTACTTTGGAAAAAGCTCTCTACAAGGCTTTTGAAGCTTCTTACCTGCACTTGCCGACCTTTGGGAATGTGGTCTTTACCATCGCTGATGATGCCAAAGATGAAGCCTTGGACTTGGCTCGTCGTTTCCAAAATATCGGCTACGGTATCCTCGCGACAGAAGGGACAGCAACCTTCTTTGCCAGTCATGGACTCGAAGCCCAACCTGTTGGTAAGATTGGTGACGATGAACAGGATATCCCAAGCTTTGTCCGCAAAGGGAAAATTCAAGCGATCATCAATACTGTCGGAACCAAACGAACTGCTGACGAAGATGGCGAGCAAATCCGTCGTTCAGCCATTGAACACGGTGTGCCACTCTTTACAGCCTTAGATACAGCTAATGCCATGCTCAAGGTGCTAGAAAGCCGTAGTTTTGTCACAGAAGCGATCTAGTTGAGAAAGAATTTTTACAGTTTTAAAGCCAGCGTCAGAAATCGCTGGCTTTTACAATACAGAAATTGCCTATTTCAACTATCATTTCTTTTATTAGGAATCATTCCAAAATGTGATATAATAAGGGTGAATTGGAAATAGGTAAACTATTTTCATCATTCTTTCAAAAAATATTCTATTAAGAAATATGTAAAGACAGATTAGAAAGTGGGGAAATCCCTATGTCCTCTTATGAAAAAGTCTCTCTTTCTGAGATCAATCAATCTATTGAGACTCCAAATAACAATCATTTTTGGCAAAATCTAAAAGCATTCTTAGGACCTGGTGCACTTGTGGCAGTTGGCTACATGGATCCTGGAAATTGGATCACCAGTGTGGTTGGTGGTGCCTCCTACAAGTACAGCCTTTATTTGTTATTTTAATTTCATCCATCATCGCCATGCAGCTACAACAGATGGCTGGAAAGCTCGGTATCGTAACTAAGATGGACCTAGCGCAGGCCACAGCTCATCATGCTCCCAAGTGGCTTCGCTATAGTTTATGGGTGATTTTAGAATTAGCTTTAATGGCGACAGACTTAGCTGAGGTTCTAGGGTCAGCGATTGCCTTAAATCTTTTATTTAAAATACCGATTATGGTTGCTATTCTTTTAACCGTTTTGGATGTATTTTTGTTACTTTTATTGATGAAATTTGGTTTCAAAAAAATTGAGGCTATTGTTACGACTCTTATCTTAACCATATTAGGTATCTTTACTTATCTTGTGGCTTTATCCAATCCAAATATTCAGGGTATTTTTGGTGGTTATTTACCGACTTCAACATTATTTGAAACACCATTGCCAGGTCATGAAAGTCAATTGACCTTGGCTCTAGGGATTGTAGGAGCGACAGTCATGCCTCATAATCTCTATCTCCATTCTTCTCTATCCCAAACAAGGAAAATCAACCACAAAGATAAGAAGGATGTTCGAAAAGCTGTTCGTTTTATGACCTGGGATTCAAATCTTCAGTTGTCCCTAGCTTTTATTGTCAATTCCTTACTTCTTATTTTAGGGGCCTCCCTCTTTTTTTGGTCATGCGTCTGAAATTTCAGCTTTCTCCCAAATGTACAATGCTTTACAGGATTCGACAATAGCAGGAGCAATAGCCAGCTCAACTCTGTCAACTTTATTTGCTCTGGCTCTCTTAGCAAGTGGCCAAAATTCTACTATTACAGGTACCTTAACTGGACAGATCGTTATGGAAGGTTTCTTGCATCTGAAATTGCCTCAGTGGATTATCCGTATCGGTACACGTATTTTTGCCTTATTACCTGTGATTATTGTCGCCGTTTTGTTTGGGCATCAAGAAAAAACCTTGGATCAGTTATTGGTCTATTCACAGGTCTTTCTTTCGATCGCTCTTCCGTTTTCAATCTTCCCCTTGATTTATCTGACCTCTAAGAAGTCACTGATGGGAGAATTTACCAATGCCAAGTGGAACACAATCCTAGGTTACGCAGTTTCAATCATCTTGACCATTCTTAACATCAAACTTCTTTTTGATATTTTTTAATCTCATTTGAAATCAATCATAGTATCAGCGTGGAGGTTGACAAAGAGAAAGTAGTAGTGGTTGATTCATGAAAAGAAGTAAAAAAAAAGAACAGTTGAAACTGTTCTTTTTTATCATTATTTGAGACCGTATTTTTTGTTGAAACGATCCACACGTCCATCTGCTTGAGTGAACTTTTGACGTCCAGTGTAGAATGGGTGTGAGTCTGATGAAATTTCCACACGGATCAATGGGTAAGTTTCGCCTTCAAACTCAACAGTTTCGTTAGAGCGTTTAGTTGAACCGCTAAGGAATTTGTAACCAGTAGTTGTGTCCATGAAGACAACTGGGCGATATTCTGGATGGATATCTTTTTTCATTTTGCAATATTTCCTTTCTGCCATGGTCTCTTTGCGAGCCATAGATTGTTACCATACTAGTCTATCAGATTCTGAAAAGTTTGGCAAGTATTTTCCCTGATTTTATTAAAAATATTGATAAAAATCACCCCAGTTTTTACTGAGGTGATATTAGAAGAATTATTGGTCCACTTGACTTGGATCTTTTTGTTCTTCTTTCTCTTCATTTTTAGTTTCAGTTGTTTCTTCTTCGGCTGTTTCTTTTACTGTTTCACTTTCTTCAACAGTCTTATTTTCAGTATTTTCTTCTTCAGCTAGTTCAGTTTCAACTGGTTCTTCTTTAACAGGTTCTTTGTTTTCTGTTTCAGCTTCGACATGAGCTGGTTCTGTAGTTTCTTCTTTTTGCTCAGTTTCCTCTTGTGTGGTCTCTGTTTTTTCAGCTGTAGTTTCTTCTTTTTTATGTTCTTGAGTTTCTTTTTTGATTTCCTCAACTGCAGTTTTTACGGTAGTACTCGTTACACGTCCGACTGTTTGAGCAAAATCTTTTCCAGATTCAGCTAATTCAGTAAATGACTCTTTTGTAATTTTACCACCTGACATTGCCAAGAGACCAGTTACAACTAGTGCAATACTAGCAAGAAGAGCCAGAATCAAACCAAAGCCGATTGAAATGCCATATCCACCAAAGTTAGACATGTACTTATTTACATTAAAAAGATTAATTAGTGTGACGAGAGTTGCAATTGCACCCGAAACAATGACACCAATTGAGAACCCTTTAGACATTGCTTTATTCATATTATTCAAGCACGCAAGAACAATAGATACAATAGCTGCGATAATGACAAGCCACCCATCTCCTTGGTAACCATTCATACTATAGGACCCAAAAGCACCCGCATTTATACTAGCCCATGGCAAGAGAGAACCAAGGATTGCTACTCCAGCAGAAATGAGGATAAACAAACGATTTTTTTCCATTACTAAGTCTCCTTTTTTCAGTTTGACTTATTATACCATAAACTGAGGTACAAAGAAACCGTATATTTTAAGAATAGTGCATATAAAAGGCCAAGAAAATTCTTTCTTAGCCTTGGTGAATCTGCAGAGCATCTTTAAGCTCTTTGTATATTTGTTCATTTTCTTCTAGACTATAGGAATTGGCGCCACTGGCTAATGGATGTCCGCCCCCATCGTGGCGTTTGGCAATCTCATTGATAGGGGTGATTTTACTGCGCATACGAACGCGGAAGTGGCCATCAGCTTGCTCAACAAAGATAGCCCAAGCCTTAACAGTATCAATTCGACCAGGTGCACCGACAATCGCTGCGGTTTCAGCATCTGTAACCTTATATCTTTTCAAGATTTCTTGAGTAAGTAGAACGCGTGCGGCTCCGTTCTCATCAACTTCTAAGTGATCATAGACATAGCCTTGAAGTTTTGCAATCTTGAAGCTCATGGTATCCATTTGACGAGACAATCCAGCAAAGTCAAAATCAACTTCTCGGAGCTGGGCAGCTATTCTAAAGGTACGAGCACTAGTTGACGGGTAGAGAAAACGCCCAGTGTCCCCGACAATTCCTGCATAGAGAAGTCGTGCCGCTTCACTAGACAAAGCCAGCTGATTTTTTTGAGCAAATAGAGTAATCATCTCACTGGCACTGCTTGAACTTGTATCCACCCAAGATAGGTCACCATAAACATCATCATTTGGATGGTGATCGATTTTGATGGTAAAATCAGCTTGTTCATAGCGTTTATCATCGATACGCGGACGATTCGCTGTATCACAAATAATAGCAAGAGCACCTTGGTAGTCACTATCTTGGACAGTATCCATTTCTGCCATCCAAGTCAAAGTCGGTTCATTATAACCAACAGCTTTGATGGTCTTTTCTGGAAAATGGTGATTGAGCAAGGCTTTCAAGCCTACCTGACTTCCCAAGGCATCAGGGTCTGGTTTCATATGCCGATGAATGATGATGGTATCGTATTCTTTGATTTTCTCTAAAATTTGCTGGCAAATTTCCATAAATAACCTCAATTCTTTCTCATTTCATTGTAGCACAAGAATTTTTATTTTTAAAATGAAAAAGATATGATATAATGGAGAAAGATAAATTGAGGAGGACGATATGGCATTAGCAAAAATTGTATTTGCCAGTATGACCGGTAATACCGAAGAAATTGCAGATATTGTAGCAGATAAATTGCGTGATTTGGGCTTGGATGTCGATGTGGATGAATGTACGACTGTTGACGCTTCAGACTTCTTGGAGGCGGACATCGCAATCGTTGCGACTTATACTTACGGTGATGGAGAATTGCCAGATGAGATGATGGACTTCTACGAAGACCTAGCTGATCTCAACTTGAATGGCAAAATCTACGGAGTGGTCGGTTCAGGTGACACCTTCTACGACGAATTCTGTAAGGCTGTCGATGACTTTGATCGCGTTTTTGTAGCGACAGGAGCAGAAAAAGGTTCAGAGTGTGTTAAAGTAGACCTTTCTGCCGAAGAAGAAGACATAGAACGTTTGGAACAATTCGCAGAAGAATTAGCTGCAAAAGTAGGATAAGAATCAAACTGCGCTGACTGGAAGAAGTTAGTGCGTTTTTTTATTAGTCATTTTGGGATTTCACTAGCCTATTTGGTGGCTTTTTGATACAATAATTCAAATAAAGGAGGAGACACTATGGATTTAAATAGTATTCGGCAAGAAATTGATCAAATAGACGACCAAATCGTCAAGCTCCTAGAAGAACGGATGCACTTAGTTGAAGGGGTTGTCGCTTATAAGAAAGCATCTGGTAAGCCAATCTTAGATACTAAGAGAGAAGAAGTTATTTTTGAAAAAGTCAGAAGTCGTGTAGAAGATAGGCGCTATCAGGAGACTATTGTCGCAACTTTTTCGGACATACTCAAACGTTCGCGTGAATATCAGGATCAAAACATCAAATGAAAAAAGAACAATTCTATCCGCTAGGGATTTTTTTAGCTGCTATGTTGGGTGGACTTGTCCGCTATTTTCTATCTATTCAGTTGCCAACTAGTCCTGACTTTCCATGGGGAACCCTCCTTGTCAACTATCTGGGGATTTTCTGCTTGATCTATCTTGTAAAAGGCTATCTGGTCTATAAGGGAAGCAGTAAAGGCTTGGTTTTGGCGCTTGGTACAGGCTTTTGCGGTGGTTTAACAACCTTTTCTAGCCTGCTCTTGGATGCTGTGAAATTGCTTGATACCGGGCGTTATCTTAGTTTAGTCATGTATTTGCTTTTGAGTATCGGTGGAGGCTTGCTCTTGGCTTATTTTCTAGGGAGGAAGAAATGGTAATCATCTATCTTGCAATCGCCTGTGGCTTTGGAGCCCTAGTGCGCTATTTCTTTTCCCGATACAATCAATCCTCGAAATTGCCCCTAGGAACTCTCATAGCCAATCTTCTCGGTTGTTTTTTGATTGGCTTATTCTACAACCATGTGGAGTCCAAGGAAGTCTACGCTATCCTAGCGACAGGTTTCTGTGGTGGGTTGACGACCTTTTCAACCTTGAATGATGAGCTGCAAAGACTACTTAGTGACAAGAAGGTATTTTATAGCTATTTACTCTTAACCTACATAGGTGGTTTTCTAGCGATTTTTTTAGGAATTCTGCTATAAATTTCTTTACTTTTAGGTGGAAATTTGGTAAACTGTATCTTGTGTGTAATGGACGCACAAAAAAATACAGTTTATCCGCTGAGGAAGGTTCCTCAAGATTGACAAAGATAGGAGAATAAAATGAATCCATTAATCCAAAGCTTGACTGAAGGTCAACTTCGTACAGATATCCCATCATTCCGTCCTGGTGACACTGTTCGTGTACACGCGAAAGTTGTCGAAGGTAACCGTGAACGTATCCAGATTTTTGAAGGTGTTGTTATCGCACGTAAAGGTGCTGGCATCTCAGAAAACTACACAGTTCGTAAAATCTCTAACGGTGTAGGTGTTGAGCGTATCTTCCCAATCCACACTCCACGTGTTGAAAAGATCGAAGTTGTTCGTTACGGTAAAGTACGTCGTGCGAAATTGTACTACTTGCGTGCACTTCAAGGTAAGGCAGCTCGTATCAAAGAAATCCGTCGTTAATTCGACTAAAAACTCTGCTCACCCAGCAGGGTTTTTCTCTAGCTCCCTTAGTTCAATGGATATAACAACTCCCTCCTAAGGAGTAGTTGCAGGTTCGATTCCTGCAGGGGGCATTTTTAGAAATGTAAAGAAGTATAAAGAATATTCAAAGTGTTTGTTTATGGGCAATCATCACAATTTAGTTTTTTTAATATAGGATAGTATTTTTTTGGAATCTTTGACCAAAAGTGTGACCAAAAAGTCAATGAATATAGAATAAATTGGATCAGGAAACTGGTCTATTTTTATTTTTGTATTTATTGAGAAAAAGTGGTTTGTTTTAATTCGACAAATATACGCATAATGCGTATAATAGCAAATGTAAGGAGGTAATAGCGATATGTGCCACTTACAGATAAAGAAATGGTGAAACTAGTTCTTGAGAATGGATGGGTTGAAATTCGTCAAAGGGGAAGTCGTCATCATTTTAAGAAAGAGGTTTTTTTATCTTGTCACGATTTCAGTTCATGGAAATGAAGATTTTGGGAAGGGATTAGAAAGATTCTCAAAGATTTAGTATTGTAAGTCTTACATTCCTAAGTCTTTTTACATCAGAGGTAGTAGAATATTAAAAACGTATCCAGCTATTTTTCATAAAGAAGGAACAGGATATTGGGTAGAATTCCCAGAATTTGGCGGTGGTACAGAAGGAAAAAATATCGATGAAGCGATGAAAAATGCTCGTGAAATACTTGAAAATGTTTTAGCTTCTTATATCGATGAAGGGATGGTGCTGCCTACTCCAAGTGATATTTTAAAGATTGAGGTTTCAGATGGTTTTGTATCAATGATTCAAATCGATCCTGCGCCTTTTGTGAGAAGTAACAAGGCATTAGGAAAAATGTGACTGTTCCTGAGTGGCTAGTCCGTCTTGCTGATCGAGAAAGGAATCGAAAATATCGGACCAGAATTCCTCAACCAGTCATTTGATCCAAATAACCAGTACTCTATTCCATACTTCTGGGGGACTTTAGAAATTGTCTACAACGAAACCATGGTAGAGGAGGCTCCTGAACATTGGGATGATCTCTGGAAGCCAGAATATAAGGATTCTATCATGCTCTTTGATGGGGCACGTGAGGTGCTGGGGCTCGGGCTTAACTCGCTCGGTTACAGCCTCAACTCAAAGGATCCACAGCAGTTGGAAGAGACAGTAGATAAGCTTATTAAGCTTACTCCAAATATCAAGGCCATTGTGGCGGACGAGATGAAGGGTTACATGATCCAGAACAACGCTGCTATCGGGGTGACCTTCTCTGGGGAAGCCAGCCAGATGTTGGAGAAAAATCCTAACCTCAAATATGTTGTTCCGACTGAGGCCAGCAATCTCTGGTTTGATAACATGGTCATTCCAAAAACTGTGAAAAACCAAGATGCAGCCTACGCATTTATCAACTTTATGTTGAAACCCGACAATGCTCTGAAAAATGCGGAGTATGTCGGCTATGCAACACCAAATAACACAGCCAAGGAACTGCTCCCAGAGGAGACCAAGGAAGACAAGTCCTTCTATCCAGACGCTGATACCATGAAACACCTAGAAGTTTATGAGAAATTTGATCATAAATGGACAGGAAAATACAGCGACCTCTTCCTACAGTTTAAAATGTATAGGAAGTAGGAGTTATCCATCATGAAACGAATCAGTCAGGCTGGTTCGTTTTTTGTATTAAAAAAAATTTATATTTGGGCTTGACAAAAGTAATTTTAATGATAAAATAGTATCCTTTATACATTTAGGAGGAATAAAAAAAGATATGTGATTTATTTGGTATTCAGAAATGAAAAACTCTTACAAAATATGGTATACTAATAGTAGTTTCCAAGAGCTTATATCTAGTGCTTGTTATAGGTTTACATACAAGATATGGGGTATAGATACCTATCTACCTCGAGAGGGGCCGGAAACTAAAAATAACCTCGTTTCTAAAGAACTATTTTTAATTAGTATAGATACCTATCTACCTCGAGAGGGGCCGGAAACCTTCAATGAATTTTCTATTTTCACGAATAATTCGAGTATAGATACCTATCTACCTCGAGAGGGGCCGGAAACCGGTCTGAGATTTCTTTGTTCATTGGGATCCAGTCGTATAGCTACCAATCTACCTCGAGAGGGGCCGGAAACGGGCTTCCAATTATGTTTATAGACTGCTATTGTATAGCTACCTATCTACCTCGGGAGGGGTCGGAAACGTGCAAGTGCGATAGTTGAAAGTGCTAGTGTAGCTAATGTATAGCTACCTATCCACCTCGCGAGGGGCCGGAAACAAGAATTCTGCGCTTTTTGTAAATGCTACTGCCGTATATCCACCTATCTCCCTCGAGAGGGGCCGGAAACAGGTAGCGCTCAAAGTTCTTGTTCAATCGGTCATTCGTATAGCCCTCTATCTACCTCGCGAGGGGCCGGAAACCTTTTGATTTCAGAAATCTTTGATTCGATTTTTTTCGTATATCTCCCTATCTACCTCGCGAGGGGCCGGAAACATAACTTCAGGTGTGCTGAGCGGAGCTTGATTACGTATAGATACCTATCTATCTCGAGAGGGGGCGGAAACCAGTGGGATAGTTTGTAAAAGTCTGTGCTAAGGTAGGTATATCTCCCTATCTACCCCGCTAGGGGCCGGAAACCCAAACAACCCACCTACGATTGAATATGAAGTATCAGAGTATAGATACCTATCAACCTCGAAAGGGGCCGGAAACAATTATTTTTCTAGTAATTCGTCGAGCGTGATCGCACGTATATCTCCCAATCTACCTCTCAAGTGGCCGGAAACTTTGGTGGTTCAGGAGTATGAGTTGTTACCTTCGCTACAAGTATATCCACCTATCTACCTCGAGAGGGGCCGGAAACGTTGACAGTAAGGGCATTTTTGATTTTGTTGTTGTTTTTGTATAGATACCTATCTACCTCGCGAGGGGGCGGAAACCCCGCATATGCCCAACGCTCGTCATGGTCGTTGATTGTATAGTTACCTATCTACCTCGAGAGGGGCCGGAAACTTCTTGTCTTTGAGTCCTGTTGATTGCATGAGTACAATAGTATAGATAGCTATCTACCTCGTGAGGAGCCGGAAACGTGCAAGTGCGATAGTTGAAAGTGCAAGTGCGATAGTTGAAAGTGCAAGTGTAGCTAATGTATAGCCACCTATCTACCTCGAGAGGGGACAGTTTCATAAGGGCAAAGGATTCCAAAAGTAAATGAAAAAAGCGCTCATGAGAAAGCAAAGCGCAATTGTATCAATAAAGGAGGCATATGAAACGCATCGAACTATCATTTAAGCGGATTGACCAATCACCGAGCGACCTATCGACAAAATTCCAAGGTTTTCTCATGGAGAACCTGGAACCAGACTATGTGACTTGGCTACATGAGCAGGAGACCAACCCCTACTCACTAAAAATCATTCATCAAAAGGACAAGACCCTATGGTCCCTTCATCTCCTGACGGATGAGGCTGTCAAGCAGATCCTGCCTGTTCTATTGGAGCTAAAGAGAGTAGAGCTTCATGATTTACCGACTCTCATGGTAGAGTCTTTATCCATGCAAGATCTCAGTTCGGAGCAACTCTTTGAGTTCTTTAATGAAAACCAAGATCGGTCACTCTACACCATTCATTTTCAAACTCCAACAGGATTTCGCTCCCAGGGAGAGTACGTGCTCTTTCCGACCATGCGTCTCATCTTTCAGAGTTTGATGATGAAGTATGCACGTTTGGTCGAGAATCGTCAGGACATCGAAGAGGAAACTCTGGACTACTTGGTCAAGCACAGTAGAATTACCAGCTATCGATTGGAGTCCAGCTATTTTAAAGTCCATGGCAAAAAAATCCCTGGTTTCAGGGGGAGATTGACCTTTAAGATTACAGGTCCAAATACCTTGAAAGCATACGCCAATATGCTTCTGAAATTTGGGGAGTACTCAGGTATCGGCATGAAAACTAGTTTAGGGATGGGAGGTTTAGAACTTGAAGAAAGAAAAGATTGATTTAGTTTATGGATCACTTTTGCACGCTATCGGCAAGGTGATTCAAGGTTCCAGGTATGATGAGAAAGATCTGGGAACCATTGGGTCCGAATGGTTTAGACGCTTTTCGGATAATGAAAAAATAGCCCAGCAGATAGCCAAGGCGACTTCTAGCAATTTGCCGACGGATTTAGCTCCTGATAGTTTGGTCTATATCACGTCAGCTGCGGCAAAGATTGCTTCAGGACTAAAAGGGGCAGCAAGAACTCATGGAGGAAAAGAAGATTTCCTAAGCAAACAATCGGATATCTTCAATGTATTTTCTGATACCCCTAGTCAGCGTTATCTTTATGCACGACCATTAGAGCTTGACGGGGAACCAAACTATGCTAAGGAATCGAGTGAGCCGTCTGACCAGTCAGATTATGACTTGATAGTAGAGACCTTAGAAAAAGAGTTTGAGAGATTAGACTTTAGCCAGTCTGAGATAGATGCCCTTTTGAATCTCCTTGAGTCTACTCTTTCCTATGTGCCTGTTTCGACAAGAACCAAGGAATTATCGGATATTTCTCTAGCAACCTACAGTCGTCTGACAGCTGGCTTTGCCCTAGCTATAGAGGACTATTTAGCAGACAAGAATTGCCGTGACTATGAGAAGGTACTAGGGCAAGATTTAGAAGCTTTTTATAGCGAGAAGGCCTTTTTACTAGCAAGTTTTGACTTATCAGGGATTCAGGATTTTATCTACAATATCGCAACAGCTGGAGCAGCCAAGCAACTAAAAGCACGTTCCTTGTATCTAGATTTCATGGGGGAACATATCGCTGACAGCTTACTGGAGAAGTTAGAGTTGACAAGGGCTAATCTTCTCTACGTCGGTGGAGGGCACGCCTACTTTATCCTTCCAAACACCGAAAAAACTAGAGAAACCTTGGCTAGCTTTGAAGCAGTATTCAATCAGTTTTTGGTCAAGCATTTCCAGACAGGTCTGTACGTAGCATTTGGTTGGAGTCCGTTTTCTGCTAATGATATGACAACGACACTGGCCGACTATCGAAAAGTTTATCAAACAACCAGTCGGATGATTTCTCAAAAGAAAATTTCTCGCTATGACGCCAAAACTCTCCTTGAACTCAACCAAGGAGGAAAAAGTTCCCAGAAAGAATGCGCTATTTGCCACTCAGTCGAAAAGCTTACCAAGTCTAATGGTCAAGAAGTCTGCCATATCTGTGCAGGAATGTATCGCTTTGCCAAGGAAATACAAGAAAACTACTATATTGTGACAAAAGAAAAAGGCCTGCCGATAGGTCCGGGAGCCTATATTAGTGGTATTTCAAAAGCCAACCTTGCTAAAGAAGAGTGGGACCGTGTTTATGTCAAGAATAGCTATAGTACAGATATCTTAAAAGCCACTCATGTCTTTGTCGGAGATTACAAGTATGATGAGATTTACGAGTATGCTAAACTATCCCAGGAGTCTGGTCAAGGTATCAAGCGTCTGGCAGTCGTTCGACTAGATGTGGATGACCTAGGAGCAGCCTTTATGGCTGGATTCTCTTATCAAGATAGTGGCAAGTATAATACTCTGGCACGCTCGGCGACCTTCTCTAGAAGTATGAGTCTCTTCTTTAAGGTCTATATCAACCAGTTTGCCAAAGAGAAAAAACTATCGATCATTTATGCCGGTGGAGATGATGTATTTGCTATCGGTTCCTGGCAGGATGTTATTGAGTTCACCATTTGTCTCCGACAAAACTTTATCAAGTGGACTAATGGCAAATTAACCCTATCAGCAGGGATCGGCCTCTTTCCAGATAAAACTCCGGTTAGCCTCATGGCTGAAGAAACTGGTAAGTTAGAAGGAGCAGCCAAGGATAACGATAAGGATAGTATTTCCCTTTTTGAAAAAAATTATACCTTGAAGTTCGACCAATTCATTAACAATGTTTATAATGGAAAACTTAAGAGTATCCGATACTACTTTAATATTCAAGATGAGCGCGGAAAGAGTTTTGTATACAGACTGATTGAGCTCCTTCGTAACTACGATCGTATGAATATTGCTCGATTAGCTTATTATTTGACCCGTTTAGAAGATCAAACTTCTAAGGATAAAAAAGAAGAGTTTAGAAAGTTCAAAGATTTATTCTTTTCTTGGTATAAAGGTAGCGACAATGAACGTAAGGAAGCAGAGATAGCTTTACTTCTATATATTTATGAGATTAGAAAAGGATTCATAGATGGCAATTTTAACAGATGATAATTACGTAGATAAGGCAGAAAAAGGTTATTAAATCATTGAATCGAAATACTAGGAATTTTTAGAAATCCTGATGCATTCCTTTTTAACAACTACAAAAATTCGAAATCTACTAAATTTAACTAGTAATCTTTTTGATGAAAGTAAGATCAGAGAGTATAAGAATTGGCTGATAAAATTGCTTATTTGAGAGTGCAGTTTGTTTATCAATCGGGCCGAGAAACTGCGGTTAAAGACTTAGTGAAAAAAAGGCTGAGATTCTAGACATTCTAAAAAGAAATAAACAATAAGGAAAGTCTCCAACGTTTTTTTGCCGCTATATGGAAGCACTAGTAGCTTATTTCAAATTTTATGGAGGAAAAGATTAATGGCATTTGCAAAAATTCAAGTAACAGGACAAATTCGTCTAGAGACAGGACTTCATATTGGAACAAGTGATGCCTTTGCAGCAATTGGAGCTACGGACTCACCGGTGATTAAAGATCCTATTACTAACTTGCCCATTATTCCTGGTTCAAGTATCAAAGGAAAGATGCGTAGTCTTCTTTCAAAAGTTCATAATGAACGACTAGCTAAGAAACCAGGAGAAGATGGAGAAATTCTAAGTCGGCTTTTTGGGAACAGTTCAGATAATCGCTATAAAATGGGACGACTCATTTTTAGAGATGCTTTCTTAATCAATAAGGACAAGTTAGATTCATTAGGGGTCAAGAGTTATACTGAAGTTAAGTTTGAAAATACTATTGACCGTATCACTGCTGAAGCAAATCCAAGACAGATTGAACGTGCTATCCGAGACAGTGTCTTTGGATTTGAGTTGATCTATGAGGTGACAGACAAGAGTCAAGCTCAAGTAGAAGAAGATTTCAAAGTGATTCTTGATGGATTAAAACTGTTGGAACTTGATTATTTAGGTGGTTCAGGCTCTCGTGGATATGGTAAAGTTGTTTTTGAGGCTCTTAAAAGCAAATACAGTTTTCGGAAACTATGATGTTAGTAGATTGAATGAACTTTTTAACTACGGAGGTCTAGTATGACCTACAAGATGTATATTATGAACTTCCATACTGCTCACTTCGGAGCAGGCAGTTTGGATAGTTCTAAAATGACTTTTGCAGCGGACCGATTGTTTTCAGCCTTAGCTATAGAAGCAAAAAAAATGGGAAAAATGGAGGAATTCGTGTCAATAGCGGGTCAAGATGAATTTGTTTTGACTGATGCCTTTCCTTACCAGTCAGGACCATTTTTACCTAAGCCGATAGGATTTCCAAAGTTTGATCAGGCAGATTTAACGACAGATGTCAAAGAAGTGCGACGTCAAGCGAAAATGGCAAAGAAACTCCAGTTTATTCCTCTAGATAAATTTGATTCTTATGTAAATGGGACTCTTTTTGAAGACGCAGAACATGGAGTAACAAACATCGTCACTAAAAACCAACCTCACGTGGATGGAGCTCTTTATCAAGTTTCTACAGTTCGATTTGCTGATAAGTCTGCTCTCTATGTGATTGCTACCGAATCAGAACTCTTAAATGAACTCATGACAAGCTTGCAGTATACTGGGATTGGGGGCAAACGTTCCAGTGGCTATGGACAATTTGATTTGACAATTACAGACCTACCGGATTCTCTTAAAAATCGTCTTACCAAGGTCCACCATGGACCTGTCATGACCTTGACGACTTCTCTACCAGTCGAAAAGGAACTTGAATATGCTATGGAAACTGGTTCCTATTTACTAAGTAAATCAAGTGGTTTTGCTTTTAGTACAGAAACTAATGAAAATTACCGTAAGCAGGATTTATATAAGTTTGCTTCTGGATCTACTTTCTCTGAAACCTATACAGGACAGATTGTAGATGTAAGACCTCTTGATTTTCCACATGAAGTATTAAGCTATGCTAAACCATTATTTTTAAAGATGGAGGGAGAAAGATGAAAACAGAGTATAGAACCTTTCAATTCAGTCTCCTAGCCATGGCTCCTATCCATACTGGCAGTGGTGATAAGTACACATCTCGTGAATTTATCTATGAAGATGGGTACTTTTATTTCCCTGATATGGGTAAGTTTTATAATCGAATGGTGGAGAAAGGTTATGATCAGAAGTTTGAGCGCTTTTTACAAGAGAGAAAGGCAAGTGCCAGTAATAATCGTTTGGTTTCCTTTTTAGAGGATAACCGTATTTCTGACCGTGATTTTGGTGGTTATAGGATTAAAGAAACTGGTTTTGAAACCGAAAAGAACAACATTGATTCCCAGTTAGGTACTATTAATGAAGTAGCAAAGTTTATGAGAGACCCTTATGGTAATCCTTATATACCTGGTAGTTCGTTAAAGGGAGCCATTCGAACTATTTTAATGAACACAAATCCTCACTGGAACAATAAAAAGGTGGTTGATACTAGAGGTAAGAATCCTAAGGAAAATAAAAATATGATTCCTTGGGTGCCTAAGAAGGGTAAAGAATTCAATAACATATTTAATGCCATTCGTGTTAGTGATAGCAAACCATTTAACAATGACAGTCTTATTTTAGTTCAAAAATGGGATTATTCAGCCAAGTCCTTAACTCCCAAGCCTCTTCCCTTATACAGGGAAGCCATCGCACCCTCAACTAAAATCAATTTCACCATTACTACAACTACTAAGGAAGCTGGAATCCTAATGGAAGAATTAGGACAGAGAGCGCAAGCCTTTTACAAAGAATATAAAAACTTTTTTTCTTATCAGATTTTCCTGAAAATAAAATTCAGCCAAATAGTCAATATCCTATCTACTTGGGTGCTGGTAGTGGAGTTTGGACAAAAACAATTTTTAAACAAGCATATGAAATTGTAAAAGAGAACCACAAGAAACCAGTACAAACTAAGATGAAGGGTAAAGGTGTATTAAAGCTTACAAAAGCCCCTATCCTTTTGGAAGATGACTCTGTTCAGCCTTCCATATTAATAAAAAAATGATGAATTCTTCTATGAAAATGGGCAAGGCGAACTTTATGATTAAGGAGATTACTAAATGAAGGTTTTGATTTCGGCAGTGGGTGATACAGATCCTATACGAAATTTTCACGATGGAGCCTTAGTACATATTGCTAGAAAATATCGTCCAGATAAGATTATTATTGTTTTTTCAGAGAGAACAATTAGTAAGAAAGATGATATTGAGAAAGTGATTCGTTCTATTGATTCTGAATACCTCCCAGAGATTGTATACCATGAACCAATCATTTTAAATGCTGATGTACATGTTTTTGATATCATGTATGATCAATTTGATGCTATTATACAAGAGTATTATACAAAAGACGACGAATTTATCCTCAATCTTTCAAGTGCAACTCCTCAAATAAAATCAGCTTTGTTTGTGATTAATAGACTTAGTGAAATCAATGTCAAGGCAGTACAAGTTTCAAGTCCTGAAAATGATTCAAATGCAGGAGTTGGACATGATGATTCAGAAGATATTGACGCACTAATTGATACAAATATAGATAATAAGCAGGACTTTGTCGATCGAACCATTGAAGATACTTCAGATAAGTTTAAGCAAGGCTTAATGAAAAAAACTTTACGTGATTTTATAAAAAAATATGATTATAAAGCTAGTTTAGAGATCGCAAATCAATTGCCTGACTTCCCTGGTTTGAGAGATTGTCGCAAAAAGTTACAAGATATTGTGAATTCATTAGATAGGCAAGATGTACCTCAAGTCCTCCAAAAGAAAAAAATGGAGTGAAGAACAGAAAAAAAGTACTAAATGCTTATTTGACTATTGATTTACAAAAAGAACGTGGTAATTATAGTGAAGGTCTGATTAGAATTAAAAAAACCTTACAGAGTTTATCTTAGAAGACTATATCGAAAAATCGTTATCCAGGATTATTAGTCACATACATTGATGATTCGGAAAAAAATATTTTTGGTTTTTGGGATTATTATAATATCTTAAAAAGATAAGAATGAGAAAGATTTATCTGAAAAAAATCGAAAAAAAGTTAAAAAGTATAAATTCTACTCGAAATATAGTAGCTCACAAATTAGATTCAATAAAAGCTGAGGACTTAAAACAGTTAGGGTCCTGTTCTAAAAACTATAAAAGGGATAATCAAGGAACAGTATCAACTCACTGAGAAGGATTTTTAATTTTTACAATGATTTTTAATAAAGAATTATTGAAATTACTGAAATAATGAGAGGTAGAATATCTTGGAAATTTTAATTTCAGCAGTTGGAACGACAGATCCGATAAGTTATAATCGAGATGCAGCTTTATTACATATTGCTCGAACTTACAGACCTGAACAGATTGTTTTGGTTTATAGTGAAGAAATGTTAGTAAAAAATGATCTAGTTGAGAAAGCATTATGTTCAATAGAGGGTTATCATCCTAAAGTGGTTATTGAATCAATCATATTGAAAAATGATGAAGTCTATCTATTTGATAAAATGTATGAAGTGATGGGACAGATTATCGAAAAATACTCTGGAACAGATCATCAATTAATCTTAAATCTCTCCTCAGGGACACCTCAGATTATTTCTGCTTTATTTGCCTTAAATCGAATTAATGATTATAATACGCAAGCTATACAGGTTGCAACACCAAACAAATCAGCAAATAGAAAGTATGTGCCACTTTCAAGTGAAGATGAACAAAGGCTATTTGACGAAAATCAAGATAACCAAAAAGATTACGAAAACCGTACAATCAAAGATGAAGCTGAAAAATTTAATCAGTCTCTTATCAAGCGACACTTAAGAAATTTAATCTCTTCTTATGATTTTCTTGCTGCGGAAGAATTAGTTACTAGAAAAGAATACAATAAATTACTTTCTAAAAAGAAATTAGCTCGTTTAAGAGACATATTAAATGATTTTGTAAAAAGTATTTAAAACTCAAGCGATTTTTAAAAGATATTCAGGGATATTCACTCACAGAAGTTGAGAAAAAAAGCTCTTAATTACTTTTTTTAATGATTGAAGTTTTGAAAGAAAGAGGGCAGGTTGCTGATGTCTTAATCAAATCAAAGTCTTATGTTGAATTTATCATCGAGGAGAAGATAAAGAAAGATTATCCAGAATTGATAAAATATGATGGAACTTTTCCAAAGTTAAATGAGGAATACAAGGATTTTTGAAGCTATTTTTAGATTTCATAGACCTAGAATTTAAGAAAGCCAAGGGTATAAAAAGATGAGAGAGAAAGAATCTATTCCCCTCAGTCAACCTTAAATCTCTTGTCATATGAAAATATTCTATCTTATTATCAAGTTTCTCCTGAATTACTTAAGTCCATAAAGTTAATAAATAGCTTAAATGGTGAGAGAAATAAGGTGGCACATGGCTGTCAGAGATTGATAGTAAACTAGTCAATTCTAGAAAATTGCAACAGACAATAGATACCTTACGCTTTATTTTACAAGATACATTTGAGATTGATGACAGCTATTTTACTTGTTATCGGACATTGAATCATGAAATGTTAGATCTACTTCGTTAGTAATTATGTGCGTTTAAAATATCTTAATTGTAAGTAGCTTATCTCGTTTGTGTGTTTACATAGCTAATTTCACAGTTGACGCAGACTTAAAAAAACGATATAATAATAAAGTTGAGAATTGATTTTCAGTTGTCTTAGTCCAGAGAAATGGCGGTGCTGCGAGCCATCTAAGCTAGGAAATCATGCTACTCAATCAGACAATTGCATAAGATTTTGAGAATGACAAGTTCATTGAATGAAGGTGGTACCGCGGTTTTTCGCCCTTCGTGATATGAGCTTGTCTTTTGATTTTTGGAGGTGTTTATGAAGACATTTCTCGTGAAACAAAAGTTTCGTCTTGGAGGCGAACGCTTTGATATCAAGGATGATAGAGGAGTAGTGAACTATCAGGTGGACGGATCTTTTTTCCAAATTCCTAAGACCTTTACCATCTATGACGCCTATGGTGAGCAAGTCAGTGAAATCAGTAAAGAATTTTTCACTTTGCTTCCTCGCTTTAACATTCAGTTACGGGACGGTTCAAATTTCGTCATTCGTAAGAAGTTGACCTTCTGGCGAGATAGGTATGAGTTTGATGATTTAGACCTTCGTATCGAGGGCAATATCTGGGATTTGAATTTCAAATTGCTAGATGATCGTGATCAGCTTGTCGCCGAGATTCGGAAAGAGATTTTCCATTTAACCTCAACTTACACCGTAACCGTCTATGAAGACTCTTATGCAGATCTGGTCATTTCCCTCTGTGTCGCGATTGACTATGTGGAAATGCTGGAAAGCCAATCAAATTAAACAAGTAAATAAGGAGATATTATGAAACAACTATCTAGTGCTCAAGTTCGCCAAATGTGGCTTGACTTCTGGGCAAGCAAAGGTCACTCTGTAGAACCATCAGTGAGTTTGGTTCCTGTAAATGACCCAACTCTTTGTGGATCAACTCTGGGGTAGCAACTCTTAAGAAATACTTTGACGGAACCATCATTCCTGAAAATCCACGTATTACCAATGCGCAAAAGGCTATCCGTACCAACGATATCGAAAACGTAGGGAAAACTGCGCGCCACCACACTATGTTTGAAATGTTGGGGAACTTCTCTATCGGAGATTACTTCCGTGATGAAGCTATCACTTGGGCTTATGAGCTCTTGACAAGCCCAGAATGGTTTGATTTCCCAGCTGAAAAACTCTACATGACCTACTATCCAGATGATAAAGATTCATACAACCGCTGGATTGAAGTAGGAGTAGACCCAAGTCACTTGATCCCAATCGAGGACAACTTCTGGGAAATCGGTGCGGGACCTTCTGGACCAGATACAGAAATCTTCTTTGACCGTGGGGAAGCCTTTGATCCAGAAAATATCGGTATTCGTCTCCTTGCAGAAGATATCGAAAACGACCGTTACATCGAAATCTGGAACATCGTTTTGTCACAATTTAACGCAGATCCTGCTGTTCCTCGTAGTGAATACAAGGAATTGCCACACAAGAACATTGATACGGGCGCTGGTTTGGAGCGTTTGGTGGCGGTTATCCAAGGAGCTAAGACAAACTTTGAAACAGACCTCTTCATGCCGATTATCCGTGAAGTTGAGAAATTGTCAGGTAAGGTCTACGACCAAGATGGCGACAACATGAGCTTTAAGGTCATCGCAGACCACATCCGTTCTCTTTCATTTGCCATTGGTGATGGTGCCCTGCCAGGAAATGAAGGTCGTGGTTATGTCCTTCGTCGTCTGCTCCGTCGTGCTTCTATGCATGGTCAAAAATTGGGCATCAACGAACCTTTCCTTTACAAACTCGTTCCAACTGTTGGTAAAATCATGGAAAGCTACTACCCGGAAGTACTTGAAAAACGTGACTTTATCGAGAAAATCGTTAAGAGCGAGGAAGAGTCATTTGCTCGTACCCTTCACTCAGGTCAACATTTTGCAGAAACTATTGTAGCTGACTTGAAAGAAAAAGGTCAATCTGTCATCGCGGGTTCAGATGTCTTCAAACTCTACGACACATATGGATTCCCAGTTGAATTGACAGAAGAAATCGCCGAAGAAGCTGGTATGACTGTAGACCGTGAAGGTTTTGAAGCAGCCATGAAAGAACAGCAAGAGCGTGCGCGTGCGTCAGCTGTTAAAGGTGGTTCAATGGGTATGCAGAATGAAACCCTTCAAAACATCACTGTTGAGAGCGTCTTTAACTATGAAGCATCACAATTGTCTTCTAAATTGGTGGCCATCGTAGCGGACAATGCAGAAGTTGAAACTGTCTCTGAAGGAACTGCCTCTCTTATCTTTGCGGAAACTCCATTCTATGCTGAGATGGGTGGACAGGTTGCTGACCACGGTCAAATCTTGGATGCTGCTGGAAATGTTGTGGCTACGGTGACAGATGTTCAAAGCGCCAAATGGCCAACCGCTACATACAGTTGAAGTCCATGCTCCGCTTGCCTTGAACCAAGAATACACACTTAGCATCGACACCAATCGTCGTCTTCGTGTCATGAAAAACCACACAGCGACTCACTTGCTCCATGCAGCGCTTCACAATATCCTTGGAAGCCACGCAACGCAAGCAGGTTCACTTAACGAAGTCGAATTCCTTCGCTTTGACTTTACCCACTTCCAAGCAGTAACTCCTGAAGAGTTGCGTGCTATTGAGCAACAAGTCAATGATAAAATCTGGGAAGCAATCGCAGTGGAAACTGTTGAGACTGATATTGAGACAGCTAAAGAAATGGGAGCCATGGCTCTCTTTGGTGAGAAATACGGTAAGGAAGTTCGTGTTGTGACTATCGGCGATTACTCAGTCGAGCTTTGTGGTGGTACCCACGTTGGCAACACTTCTGAGATTGGCCTCTTCAAGATTGTCAAAGAAGAAGGGATCGGATCAGGAACTCGCCGTATCTTGGCAGTAACTGGTAAGGAAGCCTTGAAGCCTATCGCGAACAAGAAGACGCTCTGAAAGCCGTCGCAGCAACATTGAAAGCACCTCAACTCAAAGAAGTACCCCACAAGGTGGAAGGCCTTCAAGAGCAACTCCGTCAATTGCAAAAAGAAAATGCAGAATTGAAGGAAAAAGCAGCAGCTGCGGCCGCAGGTGATGTCTTCAAGGATGTGAAGGAAGTCAACGGATACCGTTACATTGCGAGTCAAGTTTCTGTATCAGACGCAGGAGCCCTTCGTACCTTTGCGGATAACTGGAAACAAAAAGACTACTCTGACCTTCTTGTCCTAGTGGCAGCTATCGGTGACAAAGTCAATGTCCTCGTAGCTAGCAAGACTAAAGACCTTCATGCGGGGAACCTTGTCAAAGAATTAGCTCCAATCGTCGATGGACGTGGTGGTGGTAAACCAGACATGGCCATGGCAGGAGGAAGCAACCAAGCGAAAATCCAAGACTTGTTGGATGCAGTAGCAAGCAAATTGTAAGAAAAAATGAGTCTCGGTCAACTATTGTTGGTAAATAAGAAATCATACTCTGAAGAGAGCCGTACTGGTTCTCTTCTTTTTGATATCCAGTGACTATTCTAACTTTAAAGTTGTCAAAAATACAAAAAATAAAAACATTTTGCTTAATTATCTTGGATAGGGATTTTATTGTAGGGACTAAACATGTTCCATTTTAATGCCCTTCACTTGGTCTTTCTCTGTTTGGAATATCATAGGAAAAGATTGGTTACATTCGTCACTCCATAGTCCGTTCCTCCTCCCAAGATATGCAAACGGCAGTTAAAACAGAGCTTTAGATTCATGTTGGTTAAGAATGCAGTTGGAACCGGTGACAGGTAAAACTTTTCTCGATAGCAGTTGTACGGGCATCTTTATCGGTCGTTGAGTGAATTTAGGAAGACCTATTTTAACCAAGTAGTCAATACTGTGGGGACATTTTGGAGCAGGATAATTCAGTCTAGCGCTGTCTCGCTTGCGACTTTTAGTTTATAGATAGTATAGGATAGAAAATTTGTTGTTTTTAGTCTAGTTATAAGAAACAGTATGATAAATCGTAATCTTCTCCACTTTCCAACTTAAAATGAGGAGTTTGGTTAAAGAATAGGAATTTTTAATAATCGTTGGTTTTACATTCTGGGAATATTCTTGTTGGTATTGAAAAATTGAGAGAATATATGATTTTTGTGGATATTTTTCGATACCAGAAAATCAAGAAAAAGAGCAGTTGAGATGAAACTGCTCTTTCTTGTATTTATGTTAACTAGTTAATGTCTTTAGACAAGTTCATCAATCGAAGTGTGATCTTTATCTAGCCCTTGAGCAACTGGAAGACTGGTCAAGTAACCTTGATAAGTTGTAACTCCTTCGCATAAGCCTTGATCTTCAGTGATTGCCTTCTTAAAGCCTTTTCCAGCCAAGGCTTCGATGTAAGGAAGGGTGACATTGGTCAGGGCGATGGTAGAAGTACGGGCTACGGCGCCAGGGATGTTGGCAACAGCATAGTGGAGCACCCCATGTTTTTCATAGACGGGTTCATCATGTGTTGTCACACGATCTGCTGTTGCGATAACACCGCCTTGGTCAACGGCAACGTCAACGATGACAGATCCTGGACGCATTTGTTTGACCATCTCATCTGTCACTAATTTCGGAGCCTTGGCACCAGGGATGAGAACTGCTCCAATTACTACATCAGCATCCTTCACGCTTGCTTCGATATTGAATGAATTGGACATAAGAGTTTGGATTTGGTTTCCGAAAACATCTTCTAGGACTGAAAGACGTTTAGCACTAATATCTAAAATAGTTACTTGAGCACCAAGTCCAAGGGCGATACGGGCAGCATGTGTACCGACAACCCCTCCACCGATGATGGTTACTTTTCCTTTTGGAACACCCGGTACACCACCAAGTAGAACACCAGAGCCACCAGCTTGCTTAGTAAGGAAGTGAGCTCCGATTTGAACCGCCATACGACCAGCAACCTCACTCATAGGAACGAGGAGTGGCAGATGTCCTTGGCTGTCACGGACAGTCTCATAGGCAATTCCTGTTGTTTTTGCTGCTAGCATAGCATCTGCTAACTCTGGTGCAGCAGCCATGTGCAAGTAGGTGAAGAGGAGCAGGTCGTCGCGCAAGTAGCCATATTCAGAAGCTAATGGCTCTTTTACTTTCACGACTAACTCAGCTGCCCAAGCTTCACCAGCAGTAGCGACAATCTCAGCACCTTGCTTTTGATAGTCAGCATCAGTAAAGCCTGAACCGAGTCCAGCGTTTGTCTCGATAAGGACGCGATGACCACGGCTAACTAGGCTATAAACACCAGCAGGTGTCAGGGCAACACGGTTTTCGTTATTTTTAATTTCTTTTGGAATTCCGATTAACATATAGATAACCTTTCTTTCAATTGACGGGATTGTTTTGGTTGTCACATTTCAGTTAATAAATCAAAAATGCGATGATTTTATTTTATATGAAACCGCTTCAAAAATCAAGAAAAACTTGTTATCTAATTTCATTTATGCTATTCTAGTGAGAATCAATCTCTAATGGAGGGAAAAAGTATGGAATCAATATTTGTGAAATTTGCCCAGTATCCATCTATAGAAACGGAGCGTTTATTGCTCCGACCTGTAACCTTGGATGATGCAGAAGCTATGTTTGAGTATGCTTCAGACAGAGAAAATACACGCTACACTTTTCCAACAAATCAGAGCCTAGAAGAAACCAAGAACAACATTGCTCAGCTCTACTTGGCTAATCCCTTGGGACGGTGGGGAATTGAACTAAAAAGCAATGGTCAGTTTATCGGTACCATTGATTTGCACAAGATTGACCCTATTCTCAAAAAGCGGCTATTGGTTATATTATTAATAAAAAATATTGGAAGCAAGGATTGACAACAGAAGCCACTCGAGCCGTGATTGAGCTAGCTTTTGAGAAGATAGGGATGAATAAGTTGATAGCTGTTCATGACAAAGCAAATCCAGCTTCTGGTAGAGTGATGGAGAAGTCCGGTATGCGTTATTCTCATGACGAAGAGTATGCAGCTCTTGATCTGCATGAGGAAGGTCGAATCGTCACAAGAGTTCATTATGTCTTGACCAAGGAAAACTATTTTGCAAATAAATAAGCAGTTGAAAAGAAATTTTCGACTGTTTTTTCTTCCTCTTACGAATAATCAAAGAGAGGAGAAAATATGGAAGCAATTATCGAGAAAATCAAAGAGTATAAAATCATTGTCATCTGTGCAGGTTTGGGTCTGGCCTTAGGCGGCTTTTTCCTGCTAAAACCAAGTTCACAAACATCTGTGAAAGAAACAAATTTGCAGGCTGAAGTTGCAGCCGTTTCAAGTGATTCATCGTCTGAAAAAGAAGTGAAGAAGGAAGAAAAGGAAGAGTCCCCTGAACAAGATTTGATTACAGTGGATGTCAAAGGTGCTGTCAAATCACCAGGGATTTACGATTTGCCAGTCGGTAGTCGGATCAATGATGCTGTTCAGAAGGCTGGTGGCTTGACAGAGCAAGCAGATAGCAAGTCGCTCAATTTAGCCCAGAAAGTCAGCGACGAGGCTCTGGTCTACGTTCCGAGTAAGGGGGAAGAAGCAACTAGTCAGCAGACTGGTTCGGGAACGACTCCTTCTACAAGTAAGGATAAGAAGGTCAACCTAAATAAAGCTAGTCTGGAAGAGCTCAAGCAGGTCAAAGGACTTGGAGGGAAACGAGCTCAGGACATTATCGACCATCGTGAGGCAAATGGCAAATTCAAGTCGGTAGATGAACTCAAGAAAGTCTCTGGCATTGGTGCAAAGACCATAGAAAAGTTAAAAGACTATGTTACAGTGGATTAAGACTCTTCCTATCCCCTTAATCTATCTGGGCTTTTTGTTACTTTGGCTTTACTATGCCATTTTCTCAGCGTCCTATCTTGCTTTACTAGGCTTTGTTTTTTTGCTGATCTGCCTCTTTTTTCAATTTCCTTGGAAATCTGGAGGCAAAGTTCTAGCGATTTGTAGTTGTTTTGGAGTCTGGTTTCTATTTCAAACTTGGCACCAGACACAAGCTAGTCAAAACTTAGTCGCTTATGTTGAAAAGGTGAGGATTTTACCAGATACTATCAAAGTCAATGGAGATAGCCTGTCCTTTCGTGGCAAGTCTGATGGACGCATTTTTCAAGTCTATTATAAACTCCAGTCCGAGGAGGAGAAAGAGCAATTTCAAGCTTTGACAGATATTTATGAGATAGAACTAGAAGGAAAACTGTCCGAGCCAGAAGGGCAGAGAAATTTTGGTGGATTTGACTACCAAGCCTACCTGAAGACTCAGGGAATTTACCAGACTCTCAATATCAAAAAAATCCAGTCATTTAAACAGGTTAGCAGTTGGGATATTGGTGAAAACCTATCAAGCCTACGTCGAAAGGCTATTGTTTGGATTAAGAGCCATTTTCCCGACCCTATGCGCAAATATATGACAGGGCTGTTGCTAGGACATTTGGATACTGACTTCGAGGAGATGAATGAGCTTTATTCTAGTCTAGGGATTATCCATCTCTTTGCCTTGTCGGGTATGCAGGTGGGCTTTTTTATGGATGGGTTTAAGAAGCTCCTTTTACGATTGGGCTTGACTCAAGAAAATTTGAAGTGGCTGACTTATCCTTTTTCCCTTATCTATGCAGGGCTGACAGGATTCTCAGCTTCGGTCATTCGCAGTCTCTTGCAAAAGCTACTAGCCCAACATGGTGTTAAGGGCTTGGACAATTTTGCCTTGACGGTTCTTGTTCTCTTTATCATCATGCCCAACTTTTTCCTGACTGCAGGAGGTGTCTTGTCCTGTGCCTATGCTTTTATCTTGACTATGACAAGCAAAAAAGGGGAGGGGATTAAGGCTGTGTTTAGAGAAAGCTTGGTTATATCCTTGGGAATATTGCCCATTTTATCCTTCTATTTTGCAGAATTTCAGCCTTGGTCAATTCTCTTGACCTTTGTCTTTTCATTTTTGTTTGACTTAGTCTTCTTACCTCTTTTGTCCATCTTATTCATTCTGTCCTTCGTTTACCCAGTCACTCAGTTTAACTTTGTCTTTGAGTGGTTGGAGGACATCATTCGCTTGGTATCTCAGCTGGCAAGCAGACCTATGGTCTTTGGTCAACCCAACGCATGGCTTTTGATTCTTCTTTTAGTTTCATTGGCCTTGGTCTATGACATGAGGAAAAACATCAAAAGACTAGCAGGATTCAGTCTCTTTATTGTGGGTCTCTTTTTCTTGACCAAGCATCCGCTGGAAAATGAAATCACCATGCTGGATCTTGGGCATGGGGAAAGTCTTTTCCTACGGGATATGACTGGTAAAACTATCTTGATAGATGTGGGTGGTAAGACAGACTCTGACAAGAAAGTCGAATCTTGGCAGAAGAAGGTAACAACCAGCAATGCCCAGAGGACCTTGATTCCCTATCTAAAAAGTCGAGGAGTGGCTAAGATAGACCAGCTTGTTTTGACCAACACTGATAAAGAACATGTTGGTGATTTGCTGGAGGTGACCAAGGCTTTCCATGTCGGGGAGATTTTAGTATCAAAAGGAAGTCTGACACAGAAGGAATTTGTGGCAGAACTACAAGCGACTCAAACCAAGGTGCGCAGTGTGACAGCAGGGGAGAACTTGCCGATTTTTGGCAGTTACTTAGAAGTCCTATCTCCAAGGGAAATTGGAGATGGAAGTTATGATGATTCTCTCCTTCTTTATGGGAAACTCTTGGATAAGCACTTTCTCTTTACTGGAAATTTGAAAGAGAAGGGAGAGAAAGATTTGGTTCAGCAGTCTCCTGAGTTGCAGGTGGATGTCTTGAAAGCTGGCCAGCACGGTGCTAAAACAGCATCAAATCCAATTTTTCTAGAAAAACTCAAACCAGATATCACTCTCATTTCAGTGGGAAGGAACAATCGTGCCAAACTCCCCCATCAAGAAACCTTGACACGACTAGAAACCATCAAGAGTAAGATTTACCGAACTGACCAGAACGGAGCTATTCGCTTTAAAGGATGGAAGAGTTGGCAAATAGAAAGCGTTCGTTAGGAAGAAAAATGTTATATATTAGTGAAATAAACTAAAATCTGTTGCATAATACCGAGAAAAATGATATAATTAAAGCGCTTTCAAGAAAAAATATAAATGCAATGAAAACATAAAAATCAGCAAAAGTCGTTTTATTAGCTAGTTTATTATCTATTGGTCTTTTTCAATCCAGTGTATCTGCTGTGAGTGTTCTTAAAACTTATCGGTATGATTGGAATACCGCTTGGAAGTTTAGTATGAATTACCACGGACGTAAATATGTAAACATTTCAAGATGGTCTGCTTATTACTCTATAATGACTAAAAAGTTGGTCCGATTGATATTATGTTCGCTATGAGGTCATTAACTACTAGACAGGAAACTATTAATCCTTAAAGAGTGAGAAAAAGGAGGGCTGGATATGATAACTCTTACTCATGTTACCTTAAACGCGACAAGTCATCTTGCAAGATGCGGATTTCATCTTTAAAAAGGGTAGGATTTATGGCCTTCTTGCTATCAATGGCTCGGGAAAGACGACACTATTCCGAGCTATGAGCAAGCTGCTTCCCCTTAGTAGTGGACATATCGCAGCTCCTCCTTCTTTGTTTTATTATGAGAGCGTTGAATGGCTGGATGGAAACTTAAGTGGGATGGACTACCTTCGTCTTATCAAAAACATCTGGAAGTCAGAACTGAACTTGATGGATGAAATTAATTACTGGGAAATGTCTGACTATATCAGCCTTCCTATCCGAAAGTATTCCTTAGGCATGAAGCAACGCTTGGTGATTGCCATGTATTTCCTCAGTCAGGCGAAATGCTGGCTCATGGATGAGATAACAAATGGCTTAGATGAGTATTATCGACAGAAGTTTTTTGATAGGCTGGCACAAATCGATAGAAAAGAACAGCTGGTTCTTTTGAGTTCCCACTACAAAGAGGAGTTAATGGAGATTTGCGATAGCATGGTAACCATTCATCAGGGGCAGATAGAAGAGGTTCCGTTATGAAAGATATTAGCCTATTTTTATTAAAGAAAGTTTTCAAAAGTCGTTTAAACTGGATTATCTTACTTTTATTTGCATCTGTACTCGGTGTTACCTTTTATTTAAATAGTCAGACTGCAAACTCACACAGCTTGGAGAGCGAGTTGGAAACCCGTCTTGTAAAAGATGAGAGAGTCATCAATGGATATGAAGAGAAACTCTCCCAAATATCTGACACCAGCTCGGAGGAATACCAGTTTGCTAAAAGTAATTTAGAATCGCAAAAAAATCTTTTGAAGCGAAAGACAGAAATTCTGAATTTATTAAAAGAAGGGCGCTGGAAAGAAGCCTACTATTTGCAGTGGCAAGATGAAGAGAAGAATTATGAAGTTGTGTCAAATCAACCGACTTCTGACTCTGAATTTAAAATGTCAGTTGACCGCCAACGAAAGATTTACCAAGCCCTGTATCCCTTAAACATAAAAAGCACATATTTTGGAGTTTCCGACCCACGGGATTGATCAGATTGTCTGGATTTTAGAGACGATCATCCCGACCTTGTTTGTGATTGCTATTATCTTTATGCTAACACAACTGTTCGCGGAAAGATATCAAAATAATCTCGATACAGCTCAGTTATATCCTTTTTTTCCAAAAGTGGCATTTGCAGCATCCTCTCTTGGAGTTGGGGTGGGTTATGTAACCGTGCTGTTTATCGGAATCTGTGGCTTTTTCTTTTCTAGTGGGAAGTCTGATAAGTGGTTTTGGACAGTTAGATTATCCCTACCCAATCTATAGCTTAGCGAATCAAGAGGTAACTATTGGGAAGATACAGGATGTGTTATTTCCTAGCTTGCTCTTAACTTTCTTAGCTTTTATCGTCATTGTGGAAGTCGTCTACTTGATTGCTTACTTTTTCAAGCAAAAAATGCCTGTCCTCTTTCTTTCACTCATTGGGATTGTTGGCTTGTTGTTTGGTATCCAAACGATCCAGCCTCTTCAGAGTATTGCACATCTACTTCCCTTTACTTACTTGCGTTCAGTAGAGATTTTATCTGGAAGATTACCTAAGCAAATTGATAATGTCAATCTAAATTGGAGCATGGGGATGGTCTTACTTCCTTGCCTGATTATCCTTTTGTTAGTGGGGATTCTATTTATCGAAAGATGGGGAAGTTCACGTAAAAAGGAAGTTTTTAATAGGTCTTAGCGTTCCTATACGGAAGGTAAGGAAAAACTAACATAGAGAGAGAATCAACTAGGTTCTCTCTTTTTGATGCAGACATCAAGAAGAAAACAGAAAGTTTTTCGAAAAAATGACTTTTTATCTTGACAAGGGAGAGAAATATTGGTATTATATAAAAGTTGAGAAAAGCAGAAGTGAGAGCTTCTCGCCTTGTGACATCAAGTTGCCTGGCCCTACGGATGAAAAGTTTCTAAGAAACGCTATCATAACGTGCGGGCTTGTATCATTACGAGCCCGCTCTTGTTTTTCTCTAAAATAAAAAAAGAGGTGAAAACCATAGCAAAGCAAGACTTATTCATCAATGATGAAATTCGTGTACGTGAAGTTCGCTTGATCGGTCTTGAGGGAGAACAGCTAGGCATCAAGCCACTCAGCGAAGCGCAAGCATTGGCTGATAGTGCAAATGTTGACTTGGTATTGATTCAACCCCAAGCAAAACCGCCTGTTGCTAAAATTATGGACTACGGTAAGTTCAAATTTGAGTACCAGAAGAAACAAAAAGAGCAACGCAAAAAACAAAGCGTTGTGACCGTGAAAGAAGTTCGCTTGAGCCCAGTTATTGATAAGGGTGATTTCGAAACGAAACTTCGCAATGCTCGCAAGTTCCTTGAAAAAGGGAACAAAGTTAAGGTATCTATTCGCTTTAAGGGTCGTATGATTACCCATAAAGAGATTGGTGCAAAAGTTTTAGCCGAGTTTGCTGAAGCAACACAAGATATTGCGATCATCGAACAACGAGCTAAGATGGATGGACGCCAAATGTTCATGCAGTTGGCGCCAGCAACTGACAAAAAATAATTGTCAGAAAGTTAAATAAAGGAGAAAAAATCATGCCAAAACAAAAAACACACCGCGCATCAGCTAAACGTTTCAAACGTACAGGTTCTGGTGGACTTAAACGTTTCCGTGCTTACACTTCTCACCGTTTCCACGGAAAAACTAAGAAACAACGTCGTCATCTTCGTAAAGCATCTATGGTGCATTCAGGAGATTTCAAACGTATCAAAGCAATGCTTACTCGCTTGAAATAATAGCCTAACAGTAAGTAAACAATTCTAGGAAATATTTGGAGGAAATAAAACATGGCACGTGTTAAAGGTGGCGTTGTATCACGTAAACGTCGTAAACGTATTCTTAAATTAGCAAAAGGTTACTATGGAGCTAAACACATCTTGTTCCGTACTGCAAAAAGAACAAGTAATGAACTCTACTACTATGCATACCGTGACCGTCGTCAAAAGAAACGTGACTTCCGCAAATTGTGGATCACTCGTATCAACGCGGCAGCTCGTTTGAACGGACTTTCATACTCACAATTGATGCATGGTTTGAAATTGGCTGAGATCGAAGTGAACCGTAAAATGCTTGCTGACTTGGCTGTTAACGATGCAGCAGCTTTTACAGCTCTTGCAGATGCAGCTAAAGCAAAACTTGGTAAATAATAATTGATAAGACTGGAACAGGATTGTCCCAGTCTTTTTAAAAATAAAGGAGAAAGCTATGGCTTCAAAAATGCTACACACTTGCTTGCGAGTAGAAAACCTTGAAAAATCAATCGCATTCTATCAAGATGCTTTTGGTTTTAAAGAATTGCGTCGCAGAGATTTTCCAGACCATGCCTTCACGATTGTCTATCTAGGACTTGATGGTGATGACTATGAGTTGGAGTTGACCTATAACTATGACCACGGCCCTTATGTGGTAGGTGATGGCTTTGCTCATATCGCTCTCAGCACACCTGACCTTGAGGCACTTCATCAAGAACATAGCGCGAAAGGCTACGAGGTTACAGCGCCTAATGGACTTCCAGGAACTCAACCAAACTATTACTTTGTCAAGGATCCTGATGGCTACAAGGTTGAAGTCATTCGTGAAAAATAATCCAGTAAAGTCAAGTAGAATGTTCGTTTTCTACTTGACTTTTTTTCTTTGAAAGAGTATACTAATACAAATTTAACCTTTAAGGGGAGTCCAGTGAGACTCACAAGGTGTCAGATAAAAGTGATAGGGAAAACTCTCTGCGGAGATTTTTTAGGTGTGCGCATGAGTTCCGTCCTATCTCGACTGAGACCTTGCTATTGCAAGGTCTTTTCTTTATCTGGTCCCCTTAAATTTAAGGAGGAAAAGTCATGAATCCCACATGTAAGAAGCGTTTGGGTGCGATTCGTTTGGAAAGTATGAAGGTGGTTGCACAGGAGGAAATCGTGCCAGCAATCTTTGAATTAGTCCTAGAAGGGGAAATGGTTGAAGCTATGCGAGCAGGCCAATTTCTCCATCTGCGTGTACCTGATGATGCCCATCTCTTGCGTCGCCCTATTTCGATTTCGTCTATTGACAAGGTTAACAAGCAGTGTCGCCTCATTTATCGGATTGAAGGTGCTGGGACAGCTATTTTTTCAACATTAAGTCAGGGTGATACTCTTGATGTGATGGGACCTCAGGGGAACGGTTTTGATTTGTCTGATTTGGACGACCAGAGCCAAGTTCTCCTCGTTGGTGGTGGGATTGGTGTTCCACCCTTGCTTGAGGTGGCCAAGGAATTGCATGCGCGTGGGGTGAAAGTAGTAACAGTTCTCGGTTTTGCTAACAAGGATGCTCTTATCCTTGAAAAGGAATTGGCCCAATATGGTCAGGTCTTTGTAACGACCGATGACGGTTCTTATGGCATCAAGGGTAATGTATCAGTCATTATCAATGATTTAGATAATCAGTTTGACGCCGTCTACTCATGTGGAGCTCCAGGAATGATGAAGTACATCAATCAAAGATTTCATGACCACCCAAGAGCCTATCTATCTCTAGAATCTCGTATGGCTTGCGGGATGGGGGCCTGCTATGCCTGCGTTCTAAAGTGCCAGATAGTGAGACGGTCAGCCAACGCGTCTGTGAAGATGGCCCTGTTTTCCGTACAGGAACAGTAGTATTATAAGGAGAAAGTCATGACTAACAAACGTTTACAAGTTTCTCTACCGGGTTTGGACTTGAAAAATCCTATCATACCAGCATCAGGCTGTTTTGGTTTTGGTCAAGAGTATGCCAAGTACTATGATTTAAACCTTTTAGGCTCCATTATGATCAAGGCGACGACACTTGAACCCCGTTTTGGCAATCCTACTCCCAGAGTAGCAGAGACACCTGCTGGTATGCTCAATGCAATCGGCCTGCAAAATCCGGGTTTGGAGGCTGTTTTGGCTGAAAAACTTCCTTGGCTGGAAAGAGAATATCCAAACCTTCCCATCATCGCAAATGTTGCGGGCTTTTCAAAACAAGAGTATGCTGCCGTTTCTCGAGGAATTTCCAAGGCAACTAATGTAAAAGCTATCGAGCTCAATATCTCTTGTCCTAATGTGGATCACGGCAATCATGGACTTTTGATTGGGCAAGATCCTGATTTGGCCTACGAAGTGATAAAAGCGGCTGTGGAAGCTTCCCATGTACCAGTCTATGTCAAGTTAACCCCTAGTGTAACGGATGTTGTTACTATTGCTAAAGCCGCAGAAGATGCAGGAGCAAGTGGGTTAACCATGATCAATACTCTTGTCGGTATGCGCTTTGATCTCAAAACTAGAAAACCAATCTTAGCCAATGGAACGGGTGGGATGTCAGGCCCAGCAGTTTTTCCGGTCGCCCTCAAACTCATTCGTCAAGTCGCCCAAACCACAGACCTCCCCATCATTGGAATGGGGGGAGTGGATTCGGCTGAAACAGCGCTAGAAATGTATCTGGCTGGTGCCTCTGCCATCGGAGTTGGAACAGCCAACTTTACCAATCCTTACGCCTGTCCTGACATCATCGAAAATCTACCAAAAGTTATGGACAAATATGGCATTAGTAGTTTAGAAGAACTTCGTCGAGAGGTCAAAGCCAATCTGAGATAAGTTAGATCTTCTTTATCGATAACAAGACATAGAATCTTCATCAATTTGTAATATTTCCGTTAGTTAACTATGTTACAATAGGTTTTATAAAATAGTAATAGTGTAGATTGTTTTCTACTGAGGAGAATAAAATGAAGAAGATATTACTTGCAAGTACTGTCGTTCTTTCTATGGCAGGATTTGCAAAGACATCTGTATATGCTGAAGAATCTCAGGTTACGAAAAAAACTCAGACCACAGATGTAGTCGATAAAAAAGAAGAAACTGCTCCCCCAAAAAAAGTTCCTCAGGCTACTCCGAAAAAAGAGGTTCCCCAAGTGGAGCCCAAGAAAGAGTCGATTGTAAAAGAGGAAAATTCTTCTAAAGATGCCTCGTCCAAAAAGGAAAAAAACGAGGACGTTATCAAGGAAGGTTGGAAAAAAGAGCAAGGAAACTGGCGTTTTTATGAAAATAACCAGTCTGTCGTAAACTGGAAAAAAATTGGTGGCGTCTGGTATTACTTTGATAAAAACGGCATTATGCTCAGTAATACCATGGTTGATGATTACCTTGTCAAAGGTAACGGTGCTATGGCGGAAAACGCTTGGGTGAAAATATCTGACAAGTGGTACTATGCTACAGCTTCAGGCAAGATTTCTCGCGACAAATGGGAAAAAATTGAAGGTGTCTGGTATTACTTTAATAAAGATGGTGTCATGCTTAGTCGCACTATCTACAATGACTATCTCTTCCAAGGTAGTGGTGCTATGGCGGAAAACGCTTGGGTGAAAATATCTGACAAGTGGTACTATGCTACAGCTTCAGGCAAGATTTCTCGCGACAAATGGGAAAAAATTGAAGATGTCTGGTATTACTTTAATAAAGATGGTGTTATGCTTAGTCGCACCATCTATAATGACTATCTCTTCCAAGGTAGTGGTGCCATGGCAGAAAACGATTGGGTAAAAATATCTGACAAGTGGTACTATGCCACAGCTTCAGGAAAGATTTCTCGCAACAAATGGGAAAAAATCAAAGGGACATGGTACTATTTTAATAGCGATGGCGTGATGGCAAGTAGCCAGTGGAAAAGTGACTATTATCTGAAAGATAGTGGCGCTATGGCGGAAAAAGAGTGGATTTTTGATAAATCCTACAATAGCTGGTTCTACTTGAAGTCAGGTGGGGCCTACGCTTCCCGTGAATGGATTGGTTCATACTACCTTAAATCAGGTGGCTATATGGCCAAAAATGAATGGATTTTTGACAAAGATTACGATGCTTGGTACTATCTAAAAGATGATGGTCGATATGTAACAGGTACTTTCACGATCAAAGGTAAAGAGTATTCCTTCCAGAATAATGGGAAGTGGATATCAGAGGCAAAATATTACAAAGTGAAGCCAATTACTGCTTATGTTTATAGCGCTTCTGGTGAAAGATTAAGTTATGTATCACAGGGAACCATAGTCTCGCTTGGAGATGCTAAATCTAAAAAAGATAGTCAAATACCAGTCAATATTTCTGGTTTATCCGGCTTCATGAATAAAAGTGATTTAGTAGCTATTGATAAAGACAGTGAATTTGTTCCTCATTATACAAGTGATGGCAAGTATTTTTACCATGAGTTGTCACCTTATGTGAGTCTCCGTGTTGCTCCACATAGCTCAGCTATGACCATTGGTAAGAAATATTATTCGACTGATGGAATTCATTTTGATGGCTTTACCATTGAAAATCCTTTCCTCTTTAGAAATTTGACTAAACCAAGTAATTACAGTGCAGCTGAATTGGATAAAGTTTATTCTTCGATGAATATTCGGGATAGTCGCCTTGCTGGTAAGGGTGCTATTTAAGGAAGCTGAGGAACGATATGGTGTGAATGCTCTTTATCTGATGGCCCATAGTGCACTTGAGAGTGCTTGGGGACGGAGCCAGATAGCTAAGGATAAGAATAATTTCTTTGGAATTGCAGCTTATGATTCGAGCCCGTATACCTCAGCCAAGAAATTTGATGATGTGGATAAGGGGATCCTCGGCGCGGCTAAGTGGATTCGTGAGAACTACATTGACCGTGGAAGAGACCACTTGGGGAACAAGGCGACAGGAATGAATGTTCTCTATGCTTCTGACCCATATTGGGGTGAAAAAATAGCTAGTATCATGATGACTATCAATAGCAGACTTGGTGGGAAAGACTAACTAAATGGTGCTATGTGGTAATATATTTCCCCAAAATAATTAGGCATTATACTAAAAGTAAGGATTGAGTTCTGTATTGTACAGGGCTCAGTTCTTTTAGTTATGCGACTATTAATCCGTATAGCTTTGTAAGGTGCGAGACAAATTTATAAGAAAACATTCGTGTGATATAATAGAGAGGAAAAGGGGTTAAAACTAAAGTGGGTAGATGTCATTCAATTCGAGGTTTTAAGAGCTTGTATCTTTTGATTATGGAGTGTTTGAGTTAGGGAGGGAGTGGAAATGAGAGAAAAGAATAAACAATATAAAGGACTAGTTCATCTAGGAGAGTTTAAAAACAAATTGGTTTACTATGACCTAAAAGGAAGGAAACTGTATTTTTCAATTCTAGAAAGAACTTCTAAGAGTCAACAGTACTTTACTCTTTCCTTGATATTACTAGTTCTTCCATTTATTAGATTTCTGAATGGTCTGACCATCATTAGTATAGCTGAGCACAAGTACCTTTATTTGATTTTATTCTCTTATATTTCCTTACTTATCGGGAAATTGCTGGATGTCTATTTTTAAAAAAAGACTTGGATTTGTATCCTTCTTTATTTACAGATTTGGAGTACATAGAATTCCTAGAAGTAGTAAAGAAAAACGGAGCTGTTGTTACTTCCGTAATTCGTGCTAGCTTAATTAGCTTATTAGTATCCTTGACAATCTACCTAATATATCCTAGTTTTTTGTCATTATTTTTCTACTCCATGCTTTTGTTTATTCTCTATTTGTGTACAGCCAATAATTTGCACAGGAGAAAGAAGGTAATGGAGAGTTTGATAAGAAATGTGCGCACCAACTAAATCTTTTTGCCTATTATAACGAATTAAGAAAGCAAATTTATATGACAATAGAAATTCAGCAATACAAAAGTTGTACGATATTAAAAAACAACAATGATTATGAGATTATGTGGAATAGAGGGAAAAAAGTGCTTAACTTTCCCATTAGCCAAGCATTAGCAGAACGTGTTTCAAAATCAGAAAAAGATTCTTTAGAAGTAATGTTTTATTGTGAACATCATCGTTGGCCAAAGGCAGATGAGTTAGAAGATTATAATCAATCGGATACGATTGTACATCGAGGCGATGGATTTGTTGTATATGAAACTGATGGTTATTACGAAATTAGCTTCTTTAAAGAAATTGGCGGAGCCATGGGACCTGAAGTATGCTATCCCATAACTAAGGAACTGATGGATAAAGCGTTTGAATCTTCTAGGGGAGCATATGAAGTTATGATCTATGCTGAAACAGGAAACTGGCCTTTATAGTAAAGTGGATGACATCATAAGAACAGCCAATAGAATTCAGATGAAGTCTCAACAGTTGATTCTTTTGCATTAAGGAATAATAAATCAGTAGACATTTAGTAAAAGACAAAGGAGATAAGAATGGAATCAATTTATGTAAGTCAAAAAGACATGTTGGAAATCTGTCAAGATGGGGACAAGTATTTCTTGCGTTATCCAACTTTTAATATTACCTGCCCAGAAGTGATTAGAGAAATCCCCAAAGAAGCTGCAGATAGTTACATGTCAGGGAGAACATACTGGCAAGGAGTTGATGAATTATGCGCAATATGGTTTTTGGAAATCTAAAAAACAATATACACAAGAAGAGTCGAATAAAAATTTTTTTATACAAAATAATCCTGACTTAATTTTCAATGATTTATCTTATAACCAAAAAATATTTTCTCCTGAAGAATTTACCCAAATCATCACCAAAGCCATTGTTTCAGAACTGGAACCTAGCGAACTTGACGCTATTGGTATAGTTGATAATCATTTAGAGTTACTCCTTGTTGATCCAGTCGGCTGGCAGGAAGAGATAGAAGCAGTCCATCTTGAAATTCTGCAAGAAAAAATTAACAATTATATTCACTTCCTCAAAAGCAAGCAGTATGTGGAGCGGTATGGCGATAAGTTTGACAAAAAAAGTCATCCATATCACCTTCCAATATTCTCCATCAGATAATGGACTAGCCTTCCTCGCAACAGTTCAGAAAGTGTTGCAGCCTACAGATATGATCTTGAAGGTAGAATTACCGGGAGTACTAGAGAGAGCGAAATTCGCTCTCTTTTTGTGATATAATGGGACAAAGACATTTTTCTTTTGTTATTCTGTTTGGCAATCATTTCAAAACAGATTCAAAAACTAACGGATTGTCTAAATCAGGTTAAAGGAAAGGATTTTCTAACGTATTTCGAACAGAAATATGGTAAATAGGGGGAGAAAAATGAAGAAAGTGCTAACAATGGTCGGATCCGTCCTGTTGGGTGTTCTGCTTCTATGGGGTTATCATAGTTATCAACAATCAGAGCAGGATAAACAAGAACGCCAACAATCAGAGCAGGCCAAGCAAGAACGCCAAAAATATGAAAATATGGGTTACTATACAGGAAAATGGGAAATTGATTCTTATGAGTTTTTAGAAGACGGCAGGGGAGTGGCTGTGCATTGGAAGTCTCTGACTCCAGAAGAGGAACGATTGTTTGCCAAGTACAATCCAGAAGTAGCTGAAAATTTTTTAAGTGTTTATGGGGCTTCCAATCAACGCTATATTGTTCGTGATTATTTCCATAATTCTACCTATAGAGGGACACAAAAATTACCAAAAGAGGATCCCGAAGTTTATTATGCCATGTCCATTTATCGAATCGGTGATCGAAAATTGGAAGGGAGTCAACTCGATCTTTATAAACTTGTAGAGGACTATAACCCTGATTATATACCTGAAAAAACTGGTGGTATTATCGAAAAGGATGGTAGGGATTATATACCGTTACAAGTATACAAACGCGGATGGGAGCTATCACAGAAAAAACAATTATGGCTGAATTTAGAAACCAAGCAAATTGATTGGGAAGATGCAAAAAAACAAAAGTATCCTGAAACCCCTTCAGTAGATTTAGGTCCTTTAAAAGAGAGACTGAAAGAGATGACGACGAATTTGTTAACATCTACAGCGTATGATTTGTGGAATCAAAATAAATTGTCTTTTCGTCAAGATGTATTGAAGGGAAGTGTTCTGGATAAAGTTTATCAATTATTAAATAAGCAAGATTCACAGTTTTTCCTTTTGATTGATTCTAAGTATGATTATGATAAGGTTTATGGAGATGTTCCACAGTTTCTTGATTTGTATCAGCTTTTTGTCCCAGCCAATACGAATCTTTACGAAGGGCTGACGATTCCAGCCGAACTTAGTAAGGATGGTCAAGAGCATTCAGTTAATAGCAAAGAAGAATTTGACTTGTATTACGATGTTGCCAAAGACCGTGAGTTGAACAAACAACGTCGAATATTGGTTGAAAAAGGAGAATAAGAGGATGATCATCTCTATCCTTTCAAAGTCAAATAAAGGAGGATTTTTACCAAATGAAATACCTAAAGACTCTCAGCTTCCGAACTAAGGTGTTTGTGGGCTTGCTTCTAGTTTCTTTGGTGGGCTATGGTGTTTATGCCTATACCTGGCCCATATATGTCCAATGGCAGGAAGACCATGAGGTATTGATAGTTAAAACAGAGGTGGAGCGTATCGAAACCTTTGGTTCCCAGAACCGTTATGTTTATTATAAAATGAAGGAGCCTACGATTCCAGTTGTTTTATCCAATCATTTTGTTATAAGTAATGCAAGTTTGTTGGGAGGAGCGAGAGTAATCTAGTGGAATTAACGCTAGATGTTTATGATCTCAATCATTTAGAGAACCAACCAAAGACGATTGATGTAGTCAAACTAATCCAAACCTATGACCAAAGTTATAGAGTGGATTTTTATGAGAAAAGAGGCTACACTGATAACGGGAAAGATTATTTAGTTTTTTCTTTGACGAATAAGCAAAATAGAGAAGATAAGAAGGAGGTTGCTTTGGATGTAGCTTCCGAACAGATAGTACCGGCTCTACCTACAGATAAAGCAGAATCAAAACGAACCCCTTTTTCGTTCGATTATACCAATCTAGATAAGATAGCTACTGAATACGGCTTCATACCCACTTACGATTTAGCCTACAGTAATGATTCAAAAGTGAGAGAAGATACTAATATAAACTTTATTAGGGACTACCCCGAATATTATAAGGCTATGGAGGGAGCCGCTAATATAGTAGTTAGAAAAGGAGCCTATTCCGATCCGGAAGCTATTTTCCAAGATATGCGCCATTGGTTTGCGCCGGTCGGTCAGGATAAGCTAGATGTTGTTGGGATAGATCCCAAAACAAAGGAAGAGACTCCGCTCAACAGTTATCAAGAGTATCAGGAATGGTATAAGAAACACATAAAATAGATTTGGAAGGACTCCACCAGGGCTTGGAGACTGTCAAAAGTGTGGGCAAGAATGTTTCTGATTTTCTCCATGGTATTTCTATTCGATGAAATTCAATCACAAATTAGTTTAGTTCAGTGGAAGAAATAGATAATGAATTAGTAAAAATTGACTGGATAAAAAGGTTATGTCATCTGCAGATAATCTGATTTCGTATTTCAATTCTAGTATGAAGACTATGTAGAAATGATTTTATTGGTCAAATTTGAAAGCAACATTCAGTGCTGAGATGCAATATTGTTAATAAAAAAATTTAGAACTAGTTTTTCCTATATTTTTTTGCGTTGATTCAGTCAGATAAATAGCTTATAATGGAACTACCTTTTTACGATAGATCAATAGAGAGATGACTTTATCAAAAGTAATTCTATTTTTAAAAAAAGAATATCCTTTATTCTCATTCTTATTGAAATTGTAAATTGTAAACAAAAAGGAAGGTTCGACTTTCATGATGAAAAAAATAGCTTTTAATCTTAATATCTTTTTTTACAATCCTGTTATTTTTTTATTGGACCAGCTCAAGCAGATTTAGTGATACCAGATAGACCTTCTAATGGCATTTATGATCCAAACCATTATTTATCAGGAGCTGTTTCAGATAAACTACAGGAACTAAATAGCAAATCGGAAGTTCAAATTGGCATTTATATTGTTGAAAGTCTAAATGGTGAATCTTTAGAAGAATTGTCAAATACGATAGCCAGATCTTGGAAATCGGTTATTCGGATTCAAATAAGGGGGCATTGTTACTGATTGCTATAAAAGACAGGAAGTTTCGCATCGAAACTTCTAATCAACTAGCTATTACATTGACTGATACAAAGGCTAAGAAAATATTAGATGCCTCTCGTGATAAGATGCGAGCCAAAGACTATGACGGTGCTGTTATTGATATAATTCAAAACATTTCCGATCAAGAGTATAAATTAGCTGACGCACCTGTGGTGGAGAGAAATTATTTACTTGAAATCGCAAAAGGATTATGGGACATGTCAATAGGAATTATTTTGTTATGTGGCGGATATTTTATAATTTCTTATTTGATTAATCTTTTTAAGAATGGTACTGTTTCGGAAAGAAAACGAAAATCTAATAAATCATATAAGGGTAATGATAAATTATTCCCCTATGATCCCGCCTTTATTAATGATGGTTCATGGTCGCAAAAAGCATTAAGAGACTTCCGTAGCAAAAATAGAGATAAGTATCCTGAGGAAAGTAGCAGTGATTCCTCATCGTCTTGGTCGAGTGACGATTGGTCTGGTGGTGGTTTTGATGGTGGAGGATCATCAAGTGATTGGTAATTTAGCATAGTTCATAGCGATTTATCTACCTAGATGAATTAACTTGATTACTTTAAAAATGATGGGATAGAAAAACTATTGATTTGAAAAACCCCGCTCTGCTGAGCGGGGTTCGTCTATTCTTACCTTTTTACAGTACCCACGTACGGATGGCATGGGCAACGCCAGATTCGTCATTTGTTTTGGTGATGTATTTGGCGATTTTTTTGAGTTCTGGATTTCCATTTTCCATAACAACGGGGTTTCCAACGACTTCCAGCATGGCACGGTCATTTTCTTCATCCCCGATCGCCATGGTTTCATCTTTGGTCAATCCGAGTTTTTCAGCCAAGTGAGTGATGGCTGAACCCTTGTCTACATTCTTTTTAAGGAGTTCGAGATAGAAAGGAGCAGATTTGTTGATAGAGTAGCGTTCGTAAAATTCTGCTGGAATCTTTTCAATCGCAGCATCGAGAATTTCTGGTTCATCAATAAACATACACTTGACGATTTCCTTGTCAGCCATTTCTTCAGGTGTACGGTAGAAGATAGGCATGCTGACGAGGGTTGATTCGTGTACCGTGTATTTTCCGATATTGCGATTGGCTGTGTAGATACCGTCCTTAGTAATAGCGTGCATGTGGACACCGAGCTTACGACTGAGGAATTCCATATCCAGATAATCCTCATAGGTCAAGGATTCGCTGATAATCTCATGGCCAGTAGCAGTTTCTTGGACAAGGGCACCGTTGAAGGTTACAACATAGTCACCCTCGTCTCTCAACTGCAAGTCGTCCAGAAGTTTGGCAACACCTGCAATGGGACGACCCGTTGCAATCACGACTTTGACACCGGCTTGTTTAGCGTCTTGGATAGCAGAAAAGACTTCAGGAGTGATTTCCTTTTTACTGTTGACTAGGGTACCATCGATATCGACGGCGATTAGTTTAATACTCATATATTTCCTCTAATAGCTCTTATTTGGGGTAAAATGATCGTTCTCAATCAAGTGTAAAAATTGCTGGGTAATGCTTGCGAAGATGCTATTTTGATCTAACATTTCTTTGGAAAATAGAAACGATTATCTCCGTGGCGACTGCCAGCAAGGGATTGAACAATAGGAGACAGGCTAGAGAGTTCTGCCAGTTCTCCATTTTTTTGTAAAATTTCAATCTGAGTCCGTGGATTTTCAGATTCGGGACGATAGATATCATAAGGAAGGTCAAAGTTCTTATGAATGGCAGTGTAGTAGTCTGGATCAAAACCGATTTCTTCAACCAGTTGTCTCATGGTTGCGAGTTGGTCTTGGTCTTCTTGTGAAAAGGTGATGGATTTAAAGACCTTGCGGTTGACAAACCGTTGCGATAAGTCTGCGAGAATCTTGTCAGGACTGGTCATCCAAAGCTGGAAGTAGGTATTCATCACACCATCATCAAGAGCCAGATAGTCAGACAAGGTCACATTTTTTTCAAAGAAAGGAAGGAGATGTGGAGAAGTGCGTGCAAAGAAGTCCTTGTCCTCAGGGTAGAGTTCCTTAGCGCGCTTGAGAAGATTCTGCAGGAGAACTTCCATGGCGCGTGTTGCTGGGTGAAAATAAACCTGCATATACATCTGGTAGCGACTGAGGACGTAATCTTCGATGGCATGCATGCCATTGCGCTGAAAGGCGATCCCATTTCGACAGGACGAATCACTCGAAGGATCCGTGTCAGGTCAAATTCTCCATAAGATGCTCCTGTAAAATAGGAGTCGCGCAAGAGATAGTCCATGCGATCCGCATCAATCTGACTGGAAATGAGCTGTACGACCTGCTTGTTAGGATAGGTATGGTCAATGACACTGGCTACCTTTTCTGGAAAATCTGGCGCTACTTGAAGCAGGACTTGGTGAATCTCTGTTTCAGGGCTTTGGATGATTTCCTGAGTAATGGCCTCATGATCTGTATCAAAGAGATGTTCAAAAGTATGGGAGTAGGCACCATGCCCAAGGTCATGTAGGAGAGCAGCGGTCATGGTCAAGAGAGACTCAGCAGGATCCCATTCTTCAGGATATTTTTCTTCAAAAATCTCCGTGATACGTCGTGCAATCTCATAAACCCCCAAACAGTGGGAGAAGCGGCTGTGCTCCCCACCATGGAAGGTATAACTGGAAGTTCCTAGTTGCTTAATACGGCGCAGACGTTGAAATTCCTTTGTATTGATCAAGTCATAGATGATCTGATTGTTTACATGGATATAGTTGTGAACTGGGTCACGGAATACTTTTTCGTTCATATGACCATTATAGCAAAATCCTGCTCTTTTTGGTAAAATAGTAGGACAAGAGACAAGAAAGAGGACATGATGTGAAGATTCGGATGCGAAATACGATTCAGTTTGATGAACAGTTGGAAGTGATTGACCAACTCTATGACGTGGAAGTGCGTGAAAAAGGAGATTATACTTACTTGCTTTTTTACAACGAGGAAAAGGAAAAAGTGGTACTCAAGTTTCATGGTCAAGAACTGGTAATGACCCGTTTCTCGAGCCCCAAGACCATCATGCGTTTTCTAAAGGATAGTGATAGTTTGGCCTATATTCCTACTCCAATGGGGATGCAGGAGTTCATCATTCAGACAAGTCACTACAAACTGGATGGGCAAAAGATTGAGCTAGCCTATCAACTACAAAATCAAGAGGGACACCCCTTTGCCAGCTATCAATTAGAAATTACTTGGGGATAAGAAAAAGGTTGGTGTGAGCCAACCTTATTTGATATAGAGTTCTTGGTTTTTTAGGACAATTTCTCGAACTGTAGCAAATTTCTTGAGTTTTTTAAGCTCTTCTGGATGGGTTACGAGAGTGATCACATAGCCCTCTTTGCTCATGCGACCTGTACGGCCAGCGCGGTGAGTGTAAGTTTCCATGTCTCTAGGAATATCAAAGTTTACGACACATTCTAGACTATCAATATCAATTCCACGAGCCAGAAGGTCTGTTGCAAGGAGCAGGGTTAGCTGCTTGTCTTTAAACTTTTCCAAGATAACTTTTCTAAACTTGACATTGACATCGCTAGCGAGAGAAACAGCCAAGATATCCCGATACTGTAGTTTTTCCTCTGCGCTTCCAAGGTCTGAGAGGCTGTTAAAGAAGACCAAACCACGGAAATCCTCAACATGAGCCAGTTTTCGTAGCATATCCACACGATGGCGTTGGTCCACCTGCATGTAGAAATGTTGGATGTTGTCCAACTTTTGGTCAGAAAGATCAATGGTGCGCGTTTTTGGAGCAATCTTTTCTTGGTCAAACTTGGTCGTCGCACTCATATAGACGAGTTGGTGGTCACGAGGTGCGTAGTGGGTAATTTTCTCAACAAAGTGAATCTGAGAATCATCGAGCAATTGGTCAAATTCATCTAGAATGATGGTTTCCACATTCATCATCTTGATTTTTTTCAATTTAATCAACTCAAAGATACGGCCGGGAGTTCCAATCAGAATTTCTGGTCCTTTTTTTAGGCGTTCAATCTGACGTTTCTGACTCGAACCTGATAAGAAGAGCTGAGCAGTCAAGCCGATAGCCTCTGCCCACGTTTTACATACATCAAAAATCTGTCCAGCAAGTTCCGTATTTGGTGCTAGAATCAAGAGTTGCTGGGCTTTTTTCTTTTGTAGTCTGAGTAGACTTGGGAGTAAGTAAGCGAGGGTCTTACCAGTTCCTGTTGGGCTCACTCCTAGGAGGTTTTCTCCAGCAAGAATGGGTTCAAATAGTTGAGTTTGAATGGAAGTAAATTCTTGGAAACCGAGTTGGTCGCTCAATTCCTGCCATTCAGTGGGTAGTTTGGTTTTCATTTTTCTGCCTCAAATCTAATGCCAGCAGTCTGGCGCATAGTATATAGTAGCTCATGAACAGAGCCTGCATCATCCAGCCAGTTCTGGTAACGTGTCTTGTCTGGTTGCTGGATCATGTGTGCAAATGCAGCGACTTCCTCAGTCATCGTATGAGGAGCCTGTTGGATAGGGAGCTGGACTCGATTTCCTTTGTGGTCAGTAAAAATAGCTGAGTGGACATGCTCAATCGTGTTGAGAGTCAAGGTTCCATCTTCTGTGTAGATCTCGCAAGGAAGATTGGAAGTGATGTTTTTTCCAGCCTTGATATGAACTTGAAAGTCAGGGTAGAAGAGCATACCGTCTCCATTTAGGGTCAATGCTATTGTCGAGCTGTTGAGCCTGATAGGTCGCGTCCTGAGCTTTTCCAAAGAGGCGAACGGCAGCGTAGAGAGGATAAATCCCCAAGTCCATAAGAGCTCCGCCAGCAAAAACGGTCTGAAAAAGACATTTTGGCGTCTGCCCAGCCAACAAGTCCGGCATCTTGGAAGAATACTTGGCATAGTTGAAATCTGCTCCCAGCACTTGCTTGTCTGCTAAAAAGTTTTTTTGATAGTAGTAAAAGCTTCCTCGTGGTAATTACGAGCGGCTTCGAAGATAAAAACAGTGATTTTTCCTTAGCCGTTTGAACCAAATCTAGCCATTCATGTGGCTGAGTGACAGCTGGCTTTTCAAGAATGACATGCTTACCAAAAGACAAGGCAGCCTTGGCTTGAGCAAAATGCAAGGAGTTTGGACTGGCAATATAGACAACATCAAAGGAACTCTTGAAGAAGTCCTCTAATTGATCAAAGAGCTGGATATCTTGATAGCGAGAAGCAAAGGTTGCTGCGGTTTCTAGTTTTCTAGAGTAGACAGCGACCAGCTGGTATTCTCCACTGGCATGGGCTGCTTCTATGAAGTGATGACTGATAGCACTAGTTCCGATAACACCTAATTTAAGCATAGATACTCCTTTTCCGACTTTAAATCCTTCCTTCATTATAGCATAGAAAAGAAGGACTATCCAACAGATGGTAAAAATTTTCAAATGGACTACGAATTTCTCAAAGAAAGTGGTACAATATTTAGATAAGTAGATGAAATGAGAAGGGGGAGAAAATGAGATTATTACCAATAAGAAAAATATCACGTCAGTCTAAAAGACTAGCGCTTTTTTTGACTTTTTGTGCAGGATATGTAGATGCCTATACCTTTATCGTGCGAGGGAATACCCTAGTAGCAGGCCAAACTGGGAATGTCGTCTTTCTTTCTGTAGGACTCATTCAACACAATGTGTCAGATGCCAGTGCAAAAGTAATGACCTTGCTTTCCTTTATGATGGGGGTCTTTTTACTGACATTGTATAAAGAAAAACTACGAATAGTTAAAAAGCCAATTTTGTCCTTGATACCACTTGCAGTCCTGTCCCTAATTATTGGCTTTGTGCCGCAAACAGTTGATAATATCTATCTAGTACCGCCCTTGGCCTTTTGTATGGGACTGGTAACAACTGCTTTTGGAGAAGTGTCAGGTATTGCCTATAATAATGCTTTTATGACAGGGAATATCAAACGAACCATGTTAGCTTTTGGGGATTACTTCCGGACCAAACATACGCCTTTCCTACGAGAGGGCTTGATTTTTGTTAGCTTGCTTAGCAGTTTTGTCTTTGGAGTCATTTTTTCGGCTTATTTGACGATTTACTATCAGGAGAAGACCATTCTTGGTGTTCCTATTATGATGAGTATCTTTTACATCAGTATGCTTTTTGCTTCTTGGAGGAAAAAAGGAAAAGAAAAAGCTTAAATTTGATTGATTTCGCTTGTAAGAAAAAAGAAGATATGCTATACTTGAAGAGTTGACTATGCACAGTCCTGTGCAACCGCACGAACATCGTTGCTCATCGTATAACAAATTTAAACTTTGTTATACTTAGAGCTCATTTACTAAGTGGTTCGTCCCACGATGCTAGGCGAGTCTTCACAAAATACGGGGAAACCCAAAAAATCATAGGAGGTGCATAATGAGCACATACGCAATTATCAAAACTGGCGGAAAACAAGTTAAAGTTGAAGTTGGTCAAGCAGTTTACGTTGAAAAATTGAACGTTGAAGCTGGTCAAGAAGTTACTTTTAACGAAGTTGTTCTTGTTGGTGGTGAAAACACTGTTGTCGGAACTCCACTTGTTACTGGAGCTACTGTAGTTGGAACTGTTGAAAAACAAGGAAAACAAAAGAAAGTTGTTACTTACAAGTACAAACCTAAAAAAGGTAGCCACCGTAAACAAGGTCACCGTCAACCATATACAAAAGTTGTCATCAACGCAATCAACGCTTAATTTTAAGGAGAACACATGATACAAGCAGTCTTTGAGAGAGCCGAAGATGGCGAGCTGAGGAGTGCGGAAATTACTGGACACGCCGAGACAGGCGAATACGGCTTAGATGTCGTGTGTGCATCGGTTTCTACGCTTGCCATTAACTTTATCAATTCCATTGAGAAATTTGCAGGCTATGAACCAATCTTAGAATTAAACGAAGATGAAGGTGGCTATCTAAAGGTTGATATACCAGCGGATCTTCCTTCACACCAGAGAGAAATGACCCAGTTATTCTTCGAATCATTTTTCTTAGGTATGGCAAACTTATCGGAGAACTCTTCTGAGTTCGTCCAAACCAGAGTTATCACAGAAAACTAACACGGAGGAAAACATTATGTTAAAAATGACTCTTAACAACTTGCAACTTTTCGCCCACAAAAAAGGTGGAGGTTCTACATCAAACGGACGTGATTCACAAGCGAAACGTCTTGGAGCTAAAGCAGCTGACGGACAAACTGTAACAGGTGGATCAATCCTTTACCGTCAACGTGGTACACACATCTATCCAGGTGTAAACGTTGGACGTGGTGGAGACGATACTTTGTTCGCTAAAGTTGAAGGCGTAGTACGCTTTGAACGTAAAGGTCGCGATAAAAAACAAGTTTCTGTTTACCCAATCGCTAAATAAAAAGGTCCAGTGAACCTTTTTATCCCGAGCCTTGAAATGAAAAGGCGAGGAAGCTATAAGTAGCATAAAATAAGGCTTTCCGAGTTTTCGGAGAGCCTATTTGTTATATGTGTATTAATCCGTCTCACGCTGTAAGGTTTCAGACAAGTGAACTAATCTCTATGCGGGTGTGATATTTGATAAGTTTATTAGAGATAGTGCTCAGTAATATCAAGATTTATTTGAGAGGCATATAAGAAATCAAAACCGTTAGTTACTCTCTAGAATGTTTGATACTTGAGTTAATTAGAAACTTTAAATTTTTTTATAAAAAGACTTGACATTTTTTTAGGGAAGGGTTGCATAATAGAGATAATAATATATAAAATGCGTTATTTGAAAGCGCTTACTCATTTTTAGGAGGAGAAAAGGAAAATGGATAAGAGATTTTTTGTAAAAAAATCTACCTATAGCATACGTAAATATGCTGTAGGAGTGTGCTCTGTTGTGATAGGAACTATGTTATTCAGTTCCCAACTAGCTGCAGCTGCAGAAGTTACCCCTACAAGTCCAGTTTCGAGTGCTAGTGCGGCGACTGAGACTGATGGGGTTTCTTCGGGAGCGGTAGAGAAGCTTCAACCTTTAGATGAATTGCCAGCAGATTTAGCTGATAAACTAGCTAAAGCAGAGGCGGGGGGAAATGATACTCCAAGTACAGAAAGTCATGAACCAACTTCCGAAGCATCTGCAGAAGCGACTTCACCTAAACCAGCTCAACCTAAGGTGAGCAATGAACCAACTCATCCAGAATCAGCAACAACTGCACCAACAACAGAAGTGGAAAAGACTCCTGATGTCAATCATTTATTAAATGTTCGTGTAAGCGCATCCAATCACGAACAAAACACTTCTTTTACTGCTGATAAGGCAGTCGATGGAGATAGTACTAGTCGTTGGGCGACAGATAAGGATGTAGTCAATCCTCAGTTGACTATGACACTAGATAAAGTGACATCAGTCAAACGGATTGAGATCGATTGGGATCGTAGACAGAGGACAGGACAGCCGAACGATCCAAATATTCAAGGATGGAAACTATACTATGCTACAGCTGAAGCTATCAATGAAGAGGAAGCGACACGTAAGTGGAAATTGGCTTATGAAAAAGATGGTCAACCAGTTTTAGATGAAAGAGTTAATTTGGATGTTCCGATTGAAGCCAAATATCTCAAATTGGAAATCACTAAATATGCTGAAGGTAGTATGCGCTGGCGCAATGTCGGTATTCAGGAAATACGAGCTTATTCTAACATTCCAGAACCAGGTAAGGTGACAAGTCTTAACCAAGTAGAGTCGCTGACTTTGGCTCAAGATGGCCATTCACTTGTTCTACCTAAATTACCGGGTAAGGTTAGCTTAGTTGGTAGCAATAAAACAGGTGTGATTGACCTGAATAATAAAATCCACCAGCCTCTAACGGAGCAGACAGTTAAAGTTTCTTTGCAACAAGTGCATGAAGGTCAAACCATTACCAAGGAATTTGAAGTTAGAGTTCCTGGTCGCTATGCAGATGAGGGAGTTGGAGACAAACCAACAGTGGCTCCAACTGTTCAGCAATGGCATGGTGAGGAAGGACGTTCTTCTATTTTGGAAGATACCGTTCTATCTGTTGGAGATTCAGGATTTGACAAGGCAGCTAATTTCTATGCCAATGATTTGATTTCTCGAGGTTTAGAGCTTGCCAAGGGAGACAGTACTTCCGCGCATCGTATTGAGTTTAAAAAGGTAACGGACAAGGGCTATGGTGAAGAAGGCTATGGTATTACGATTCGTGATAATGTCTTTACCATTGAAGCGCAGACTAATAAAGGTGCCTTTTATGCTACTCGAACCTTACTTCAAATGGGGCAAGAAATATCCAAAATGGTGAAATTCGAGACTTTCCAAGTTTCAGTCACCGTGGATTTATGTTAGATACTGGTCGTAAGTTTATTCCTTATGATACTCTTGTGGACATTATGCTAAACATGGCTTACTACAAGATGAATGACTTGCAGTTGCATTTGAATGATAACTATATCTTCCTCAAGGAGCACTTAGCAGGTAAAAATCTGACCAAGGAGCAGGAAATTGAGTATGTGCTCAATCATGCAGATACAGGTTTCCGTTTACAGACAGATATTGTCGGTGACAATGGTGTGCCTTTGACTTCTAAGCAACACTATACCAAAGATGAAATGCAAAGACTCATCGCTTTGGCTGATGAGCTAGGAATCAACTTGGTGCCAGAAATTGATACACCGGGGCATGCTTTATCATTTGTGAAGGTTCGTCCAGACTTGATGTATAAAGGACAGCTGAGTCCGAATAAGCATAATGTAGAGCGTGTTGCGATGCTTGATTTGGATAAGAATTATGATGAAACATTGCGCTTTGTCAAGTCTGTTTATGATAAATTGTTGGATGGAGAAAATGCCCCACTTCGAGGTGTTAAGACGATTCACATCGGAACAGATGAGTACTATGGCAACAATGAAAACTATCGTCGTTATGTCAATGATTTGATTACCTACATTAAAGGTAAGGGTTATACGCCACGAATTTGGGGTTCACTTAGCCGTAAGAGTGGTCAAACACCAGTTGATTTGAAGGATGTCGAAGTGGATATCTGGAGTCTAGGATGGCAACATCCCCAAGCGGCTTTGAAGGCTGGTGCTAAAATTATCAATATTACTGATGTTCCGACTTACAGTGTGCCAAATGGTAATAACCAGCAAGGAGCATATGGTGATTACTCTTCTTATGAGTATCAATATAATCGTTGGACACCAAATGATTTTACGACAGCAGGAAATGGTCCAAAATTAGCGGCTTCAAACCCTCATATCTTGGGTGGTGGACATGCTGTTTGGAATGATAATATTGATCTCCACGAAACAGGCATGACTTCTTATGATATTTTCAAGCGCTTCTTTGAAGCAACAAGAGTTACTGCTGAAAAGACATGGGGATCAAATCGAGCTGCTAACAACTTTGAAGGAAGAACCTTACCACACGCAGACTATGTTTATGCACCAGGTAGTAATCCAGAGTACAAGATTGATGATACTGAGACCTATGAAATCAATTCAAAGACAATCAAGCGTTACGATGCAGAAAACATCACACAAAGCGCTAAAGGTCTAGTCTTCAATAAAGAAAGTAAGATTGAAAATGCTATTGGGAACGTCGGTCCAAGTCACGTCTTAAAAGTTGATGTGACGGTTACAGGTGATGGTGTGCAGGAGTTAGCTTCTAGTGAGGGGAACAAGCTCTATTTGTCTGATGAGTCAGGTAAAGTAGCCTATAAGTTTGAGCAACACCATATTCAGTTTGATAAGACATTGGAAAAAGGTAAACGCTATGAGCTAGTCTTTGTCACCAAACCTCAGTCAACTGAGCTCTATGTCAATGGTGAAAAGATCAATCGTATTGCTAACCCAGCTCACCCAAGATTGGCTCACACAAGTCTTGTCCTACCTCTTGAAAAAATCGGAGGTTTTGAAGGTACTTTGCACAATCTCAGCTTGTCTGATAAGCCATTTGTCAATCCACGTTTGATTGCACAGGATCAGATTGCTCGTGTGGAGGCAAGCAGTGAGCAACTACCAGGAAATGCGACAGAAGGAGCTGTTTCTAAAGCCTTTGATGGCAATCCTGCAACCTTCTGGCATTCACATTGGACGAAGAAGGATCCGTCTTATACGGTTACTATGACCTTGAAGCAAGCGACAGCTGTAAATGCTTTGACTTATCTTCCTCGTCCAGGTGGCGGAAATGGTCTTGTGACTAAATATGAAATCTATGCTAAAAAGGCTGATCAATTGGTTAAGGTAGCTGAAGGTACTTGGGATAATAATGCAGCTGAAAAGATTGCAAACTTTGAAGCTGTCGAAACGGATACAATCCAGTTGAAGATTCTACAGGGAGTAGAAGGATATGCTAGTGCAGCTGAAATCAATCTTTTGAAACCAATAGCTACATCAGATGAGCCTGCTACACCACCAGCACCAAAACCAGATCCAAAACCCGAAACTCCAGCTCCGAAAGATGACGGAACTGTTGAATTGGAAGATACCTTTATCGCTAAAAAAACCAGCAGATCCAAGTGTAGTAGAAGCAGCTTTTGAGAAGCCAAGAATACCTTAAGAAACAGTATAAGATTTTTCCCAACTCCTCATAAGGTTACTTATGGCGATGGCTTGGTACGTCTAGATAAGAAAGTTCATTTGGTAATTGGTGAGCAAGTTGATATTTATACTCGTAATCGACTCAAGTCTATTTTTGCAAAATAGCAATATCTCCTATACTACTGGTAAGACAGCCGAAGCTGGAGCAACTAATATCTATCTGGGAGTTCACCAGACTGGCTCAAAAGCGGAAGAAGCTCAGAAAACAGAGTCTGTCAACCAAGGACTATTTGATAAGATTGATGCTTATTCATTAGTGGTTAAAGGTCAGCAAATTTCCATTGTCGGAAAAGATACAGATGCTGTCTTCTATGGACTAACAACACTCAAGCATATGCTAAATGATAGCTCTGCTCCAGTTCTGCGTGAGGTCAATGTTGAAGACTATGCTGATGTGAAGAATCGTGGTTTTATCGAAGGCTATTATGGTAACCCATGGTCCAACGAAGATCGTGCGGCCTTGATGCGCTACGGTGGTGATTTGAAACTGACCCAGTATTTCTTTGCACCAAAAGATGACCCATATCACAACAGCAAGTGGAGAGAACTTTATCCAAAAGAAAAACTAGAAGAAATCCGTCAGCTCGCTAAGGTGGGGAACGAAAACAAGACTCGTTATGTTTGGACCATTCATCCATTTATGAATAGTCGAATTCGCTTCCAAAACGAGACGGTTTACCAAGAAGACTTGAATGCAATCAAGGCTAAATTTACCCAGTTACTGGACGTCGGCGTTCGTGAGTTTGGTATCCTTGCAGATGATGCAGCTCAGCCTTATGGTGGTTATGAAAGTTATAACCGCTTGATGAAAGATATGACCGATTGGTTGACTGAAAAACAAGCGACTTATCCGGGCTTGAAGAAAGAGATGATCTTTGTTCCAAGTCAGTATTGGGGCAATGGTCGGGAAGACGAATTGCGTTCCCTAAACCGTAATCTTCCGAAAAGTAGCATTATGACTCTGACAGGAGGAAAGATTTGGGGTGAAGTTTCTGAAAACTTCTTGACTCAACTTAAGCAAAATATAGAGGCATCTGGTCAACCATATCGTCCTGTTCAACTTTGGATCAACTGGCCGTGTACAGATAATTCTAAACAACACCTTATCTTGGGTGGTGGTGAGAAATTCCTACACCCTGGTGTGGATCCAAGCCTAATCGGTGGGGTCATGCTCAATCCGATGCAGCAATCAGAACCATCTAAAATTGCTCTCTTCTCAGCTGCAGAGTACAGCTGGAATATCTGGAAGAATGAGGCGGAAGCCAAGGCTGTTAACGATGTAGCTTTCAACTTTGCAGAAACAGGTCGTTTCACAGAGACCAAAGAATCTGCAGCCTTCCGTGAGCTAGGTAAGCACATGATTAACCAACATATGGATAATCGTGTTGTGAAGCTAGAAGAGTCTGTAGAGCTAGCTCCGAAACTGACAAACTTCATGAGCAAGCTGAAAGCAGGTCAAGATGTCTCAGCTGAGCGCAAAGAGTTGAAGGCAGAATTTGCTAAGCTAAAAGCTGCAGCTGAGACCTATAAAGCATCAGGAAATGAACAGATGCGTGAGCAGATTAAGTACTGGCTTGACAATACCATTGACCAGATGAATGCCTTAGATGCTCTCTTGACAGCTACTGAATTTATTGGTAGTAAAAATGCTGACGGCCTTTGGAATAATTACTACAAGGGCTTGAAAGATTATGAGCAATCTAAGAAACATTCCTTCTGGTATGTTGACCATTACGAAAATGCTGAGCTAGGTGTACAGCATATCCGTCCATTTATCCTTAACCTTAAGGAATATCTGGCCAAGGAAATCGAAAAAGAACTGAACCCAGATAAAGTTGTAACGACCTTTATTACTAACCGTACAGGTGGTGAAGGAGATTTGACTCAGGTCTTGGACGGAGACTTGTCAACTCAAGTTATCTTTAAAAATCCAACCAGAATTAGCACTGGTGATTATGTTGGTCTGCAGTTTAACAAGCCTGTTTCTATCAAGAAGTTGAGCTTTGCTATGGGAGCTGTTAGCAATCCGAAAGACACCTTTAATAAGGCTAAGGTTGAATACCTAAATGAAGCCGGTGAATGGACTGCCCTTCCTCAAGGTAACTATGTCGGCAATGAGTCTGAGATTACCTTAGATAATCTTGATATCAAAGCCAAAGGTATTCGAATGGTTGCAACAGAAGATCGAGACAATACTTGGTTTGCAGTCCGTGAAATCGCAGTTAACCGTCCTCTTGAAAATGCCAAGAAGAAAGCTGGAAGTATTACCATCAGTCCAAATCTGGTCTATAAACTCAATACAACGGCTGCCAAGATGACTGACAATAGTGATAGCACAGAAGCAATGTTGGCAAGTTCTTCAACAGCAAATGGAGAAAGAGATACAACCCCAGTAGATGCTTGGGTACAGTTGGATCTTGGTTCTCAACAAACAGTCAAGAAGATTCGTTTGGTACAAGGAGTGACAGATAAGCTAGCAGCTGGTGTCATCGAAGTCTCTACTGACGGACAAAACTGGACAACGGTAGCCAACTTAACAGGTGAGCAAAGCAAGAAGTTGAAACCAATCAGAATATCCGTTATGTACGCGTTAGAAATACGCAAAAGACTAATTTCTGGTGGCGAATTGGCAACCTATCTGTCGAGTCAGAGACTGGAACAGACCAATACACAGACACTAATGTTGAACAACTCAAGACTACTCAAGTCCATGAAAAATTGGGCCGCTACGAGATGGATATTCCAGCTGGAACAACTTTAGATGCGGGCCAATATCTTGGAATGAAACTAGATCGTCTCCATGAAATTGAGGATTTGAAACTGGGTGAGAATGCTAATCAAGCACTCCAGCTCCGCTATTCTCCAAATGGAGTGGAGTGGTATAGTGCCTCTGAGTTACAAGATCACCAGCTTGTCCGCTATGTACGTCTTGAAAACAAGACAGGTCAGAAACAGGCAATCGGAACGACTTCCTTGTTCTTGACTACTAAGGAAATTCAACCAACATCAATTGAGTCTACCAGCATGGGTATCAATCCTAACTATGGTAGCGGAGATGTTCGTAAAGCGAAAAACCTAGACCAGCTCTTTGATGGTGATTTAAACAATTATGTTGAATTTTCTGATTATCCACAAACCGATGGTCATATGACTCTCAATCTTGGAGCAACCCGTCAAATCAAGAAGATTCGTGCCTACATTAAAGATGGTACACAGAACTATCTTCGTGATGGAAAGATTCAAGTTAGCGCAGATGGCAAGACCTGGAAAGATGTAGTTTCAGTAGGAGACGGTCAGGAAAATCCAGCACGTGATGACTCCTTAACTGATGGCTGGAAACATGATTCACAGCGACCTGGAAATCGCTATATTGAGGGAGAATTGCCAGAAGCAACTGCAGCGAAATATCTCCGAGTGCTCTACACAGCTCCTTATCGTCATCGCTTTGTTGGATTTACAGAGTTAGTTATCAATGATGGAGAATACACTAAGTCAGTCAATAATCCAACTGTGGAAGGTGCGGGTACAGAGAGCAAGTCATCTGAAAAGAATAATATAGCAGATGGCAATATTCTCAGCAGTTACAAGGCGACCCAAGACAGCGGTGAGTTGATTTACCATCTATCTGAAAAGACAGAATCAAATCATGTTCGCCTGATTTCAGATATTCCAGCAGGAAGCTCAGCGCACGTTTGGGCAAAAACCATTTCCAAAGATGGGCAAACAGCTTGGCAAGACTTGGGTGCGGTTACCACAAGCTTCCAAACCTTCCAGCTCGCTAACAGCGCCTACTTATTAGATGTTAAATTGAAGTGGGAAGGTGGTCGCCCTGAGTTTTATGAGGTTTCTACCTATCATGCTGAGATAGCTGAGACACCTAATCCAGATACACCAATACCACCAGTTCACAAGACGACACCAGCTGAAGGCGTTCAAGCTCCTGTAGTTGAACAGCCGCGCTTGGATGTGGTAACTGAAGAAGTTGGCTTCAAGACCGTCGAACGCGAAAATCCGCAATTGCCTAAGGGCACTCGAAAAGTTGTCCAAGAAGGCAAGGTTGGTGAGAAAACCACGCTTGTTGAAGTGACGATTGAGAAGGGCAAGGAAATCGGTCGAGTGACTCGAGATAGCTTTGTTTCCAAAACTCCAGTCGATCAAATCGTGGAAATCGGTAAACCAGTTGAGCAGGTAACGCCAGCTGCGGGCGATAAAGAACTTGTAGTTGAACAGCCACGCTTGGATGTGGTAACTGAAGAGGTTACTTTCAAGACCATCGAACGCGAAAATCCGCAATTGCCTAAGGGCACCCGAAAAGTTGTCCAAGAAGGCAAGGTTGGTGAGAAAACCACGCTTGTTGAAGTGACAATTGAGAATGGCAAGGAAATCGGTCGAGTGACTCGAGATAGCTTCGTTTCCAAAGTTCCAGTGGATCAAATCGTGGAGATTGGAAGTAAGGAAGAAAAACCAAGCACTCCACCAGTACCATCTAAACCGGAAAGTGATTTGCGTATTCTGACTGATAAAGCTACCAAGGTTCAAGTCATTGGTACCAAGGCTACACTGGATAAAGTTGTTAGTCTGAAAGTCAAGAAAGTGACAGCACAAAACTTGGAAGGCAAGACTTATGATGCCTACGATATTACTCTGGAAGATCAAGATGGTCAGCCAATCCAGCCTAAAGGCAAGGTATTTGTCAGTCTGCCTCTAGCTGCGAACAAAGAAATTGAAGCTGTCTATACTGTTAAAAGTGCTCAGCAAGTGGATAGACTTGTTTTCCAACAAAAAGGTCGCTATGTCGAATTCATGACAGATCAACTTAGTGTTTATGCAGTTGTGTACAAGACTAGTGCGAGCCAAGTACAGGAAGAAAAACCAGAAATTCCTTCACAAGATCAAACTAACAAGCCTGATTCTCCTCAGAATCAAGAAGCTAAACCGGATGTACCGCTACAGACTCCAGAAAGAAAAGAGACTGCAGTTTTGCCAAATACAGGAACAGCAACAGATTCCGCCTTCTTACTTGGTATTTTAACGGCCTTGACAGGATTGTTCCTGTTCAAAAAGAGGGAAGAGTAAGTATTTGACAAGGATCTTGTGGTTGATGGACGATAAAGAGTTCCTGAAATCGAAAGTTTAGGAGAAGGCCATATGGTCTTCTCCTTTTTCAGGCTTTTTGTCAACTGAAATGAGCGACTTATGTAGAGGTCATTTGATTGGGTATCAGTTTAGTGGATTGGATGATTAAAAGAGAAACCTGGTCTTTATGACCGACTGGCTCAATGCTGGAACAGATAATACTAATCAAGAAAGCATGCTTACTATGAAAACCGTTTGGATTATTGGTTGGGCAATCACCCGAACTACTATCTTGACTACAAAGTGACTCCGATTTATCAAAAGGATGAATTGATCCCGAGAAAGATTGAGTTGCAGTATGTGGGAATCAATTATTTGGAAGCTGTTGCTAAAAACACAGTCAAAAAGCCGTTGGAAAACGGTTTTTTGTTATAATTAAATTATGATTTCAGAATTAAAGGAGAAAAACATGACATTTGAAGAAATCTTGCCTGGATTAAAGGCTAAGAAAAAATATGTACGAACGGGTTGGGGAGGGGCTGAAAACTATGTGCAACTTTTTGACACCATCGAGCAAAACGGGGTTGCACTTGAAGTGACGCCTTATTTCCTCATCAACGTGTCTGGTGAGGGAGAAGGATTTTCCATGTGGAGTCCGACACCTTGTGATGTTTTGGCGACGGATTGGGTAGAAGTGCATGACTAGACGCGTATTGATTACGGGAGTAAGTTCAGGGATCGGTCTAGCTCAAGCTCGCCTCTTTTTAGAGAATGACTATCAAGTTTATGGTGTAGATCAAGGAGAAAATCCAGTTTTAGATGGTGATTTTCACTTTTTACAGAGAGATTTAACCTTGGACTTGGATCCTATTTTTGGCTGGTGTCCTCAGGTGGATATTTTGTGTAATACTGCTGGAGTCTTGGACGAATATAAACCCCTATTGGAACAATCAGCGCAGGAAATGCAAGAGATTTTTGAAATCAACTATGTGACTCCTGTCGAGCTGACTCGCTATTATTTGACACAAATGCTGGAAAATAAAAAGGGAATCATTATCAATATGTGTTCTATTGCCTCAAATCTAGCTGGTGGAGGTGGACATGCCTATACTTCCTCTAAGCATGCCCTGGCTGGTTTTACCAAGCAGTTGGCTCTAGACTATGCTGAAGCTGGGATTCAGATCTTTGGTATTGCTCCAGGTGCTGTCAAGACTGGCATGACTGCTGCGGACTTTGAGCCAGGTGGATTGGCGGACTGGGTGGCTAGTGAAACGCTATCAAACGCTGGATTGAGTCAGAGGAAATAGCAGAGATTAGCCTTTTCTTAGCAAGTGGAAAAGCGAGCGCTATGCAAGGACAAATCCTGACCATTGATGGTGGTTGGAGTTTGAAGTAGGGGAATCTGATGGAAATCAAAAATCACTTTGGCGTCTATGGCGTTTGCTTTGAAAATGGGGAGTTACTTTGCATTGAGAAAACGAGAGGACCCTATCAAAATCGTTATGATCTACCGGGTGGTAGCCAGGAAGTAGGTGAGGGGCTCACGGAAACACTTGCCAGAGAGCTTCAAGAAGAGACAGGATATACTCTCAGTAGTTATTCAAAACTTAGAATCTATGATGTGCTGGTTCAAGAAGATGGGCAAGACTTTGCAGTACACCATATCATGGCCTTTTATGATATAGTACTTGATTTCGAACGCTATCAAAAATCACTTCCTCATGAAGTTCTTGATAGAAGTAATGATTCAGCAAATGCACTTTGGTTGAATTTGGAAGAAATTACTGCCGATAATGCTTCTCCTTTAGTGTTGCAGGTTAAGGCAGAGTTACTAGGATTTCCAGAATTAGATATGACAAGCTATAGAAATTGGAAGGTAAAGATGGGGGATAATGGAACTATTTAAAACATGGAAGAAAAATATGGTTCTCTATGGTCTTCAATCTCAAATCGGAGCTGTCTACCGAAACAGTGATAGGACAACAAGCTTTTATGATGTTGGGAATTTTCTATACCTAGCAGGGGAGTTGAATTCCAGATTTTGGGAAGATTTTGTTAGGAAATATGGTTTAGATTATAAGATTATTATTTCAGAAAATACTAATTGGCAAGATTTTCTGCATCGGAGAGTGGGGCTAGTTTCTTTTACTCGCTATTCTTTTAAAGATAAGGCAAATTTTCAAGTTGAATTTCTAAATGATCTAGTTACTCATTTAGAGGAAGGTTACAGTATTGTGCCTATTGATAATCATATTTATAACTGCTTTTCTGAGGAAGAATGGTCACAAGATTTAAAGGGAGATTTTGAGTCTTATCAGGATTTCGCTTTAAAAGGTGGATTTGGCTTTGTGGTTCTTAAAAATAATGAACTGATTGCTGGGATTTCCTCAGGGTTAGTTTACCGTGGAGCAGTTGAAGTGGAAGTTGCAACTAGACCAAACGAACAAGGAAAAGGATTTGCTAAAAAGCTTGGTGCTGCAATGATTCTAGAGAGTTTAAATAGAGATATGTTTCCTCTCTGGGATGCTCATAACGAGGCTTCCAAAAAAGTAGCAGAATTTTTAGGATATGAGTTAGTGGAACCTTATGAAGCTTTTGAACTAGATGAAAGCGGCATATAATGATATCTGATATTGTATCTCTTAAGACGAGGTGAATGGACATGCAAAACCAACTGGCTTTTAGTGGAGAAAAAATTATTGAAAAAGTTTATCCTCAGTTATTGCACCATGTTGGAATGATTCGTGGGGAATATTTGTTGAGAGAGCTCAATCAAAACATACTGTTACCAAGTTGTCAGCAATTTGTGAAAGATTATCTAAGCTCAATTTGCTCCTTGTACTCAGATGAAGAGGTTTGGTATCGTTTTTCTGAATTAACGAGTATGGAAGCTAATTGTTTAGAGGGGACTAAAGAGTATTTTGATGAACGCCATCCTTTGTTTGGTTACAGAGGGACTAGGCGTTTACTGGCGTGTCCGGATGAATTTCAGGCTGAGGCAAATGTCGTTACAGATGTTTATCAAAATAATCCCAATCTGTCTGTTATTTTTCCTTTTGTGAATGATGCTGAGCAGTTAAAGCAAGCTATTACAGTACTGCGTCAGCATGGTTTTACTGGGAAAATCGGCACAATGATTGAATTGCCGTCAGCTTATTTTGACTTGGACAGAATATTGGAAACAGGTATTTCAAAGATTGTAGTTGGAATGAATGATTTGACTTCTTTTGTTTTTGCGACTGTGAGAAACAGTCAATGGCATGATATGGAAAGTCCAATTATGTTAGACTTACTCCAACAAATGAAGGAAAAAGCAAATACTAAAAAGATTAACTTTGCTGTGGCAGGTTATTTGAATGATTCTTTCATACAAAAAATGAATCAGATGGGGATTAAGTGCATTATCCACTATAGTTCTATTCCAGAGATTTTTGATTTAGAAATTGAACATCCAGACCATCTCAAACACATAAAAGAAAAAAGTAAAAAATTACAAAGGAGCAACCTATGACACCGCAAGAAATGTGGAATGCCTACAAGAAAATTAACCCTTCTATCGGAGGTGAGATAGATGCCTGGGCTTTTGGAGTGGAAGCCGATCTCTTGGCAGAATTGGTTTTAAAAGGCGAAAAGACGGCAACCGCCTCAGCCTACGACCTCTACGCACTAGAGGATGAACCCCTTCCGCAAGAAGGGACCTTTGATGTTATTTTAGATAGCCAAGATCAGGCTGTCTGTATTGTCGAAATTACCAAGGTTTCTGTTGAACCCTTCAATCAAGTTTCTGCTGAACATGCCTTTAAGGAAGGGGAAGGTGACAAATCCCCTAGCCTATTGGCGTCAGGTTCATGAGGACTGTTTCGCCGAGTGGCTGAGAGAGGCAGGACTGACTTTTACACCTGATAGTAAGGTTGTATTAGAAGAATTTCGCAAGGTTTATCCACAGTAGACCGCTAGAAGGAAGAAAGTTTTGGAAATCGCCGTCCAATCCTTTTTTCTTAAGCAAAACATGATATAATAAGTTTGTTTGAAGAAGAGCAGCAGCTCTTAAACTTAGAATAGGAGAAAACTATGCAAGCAGTTGAACATTTTATTACCCAATTTGTTCCTGAACATTATGATTTGTTTTTAGACTTGAGTCGTGAGACCAAGACGTTTTCTGGGAAGGTGACCATTACTGGTCAAGCACAGAGTGACCGTATTTCCCTTCATCAAAAAGACTTGGAAATCGCTTCTGTAGAAGCTGCAGGTCAAGCTCGTCCATTTACAGTTGACCATGAAAACGAAGCCCTTCATATCGAATTGGCTGAGGCTGGTCAAGTTGAATTAGTCATTGCTTTTTCAGGAAAAATCACAGACAACATGACAGGGATTTACCCTTCTTACTATACTGTTGATGGAGTGAAGAAGGAAGTCTTGTCTACTCAGTTCGAGAGTCATTTTGCGCGTGAAGCCTTCCCATGTGTGGATGAGCCAGAAGCCAAAGCAACCTTTGATCTCGCTCTACGTTTTGACCAAGCAGAAGGTGAGTTGGCCTTGTCTAACATGCCTGAGATTGATGTTGAAAACCGCAAGGAAACAGGCATCTGGAAGTTTGCGACAACACCTCGCATGTCTTCATACTTGTTGGCCTTCGTCGCAGGTGATTTGCAAGGGGTTACCGCTAAAACGAAAAACGGTACCCTTGTAGGTGTCTACTCAACCAAAGCCCACCCACTATCTAATCTTGATTTCTCTTTGGATATCGCAGTTCGCTCCATCGAGTTTTACGAAGATTACTATGGAGTTAAGTACCCAATCCCTCAATCGCTCCATATCGCCCTTCCTGACTTCTCAGCGGGTGCTATGGAAAACTGGGGTCTGGTAACTTACCGTGAAGTTTACTTAGTTGTGGATGAGAACTCTACCTTCGCTAGTCGTCAACAAGTTGCCCTTGTCATTGCTCACGAACTTGCCCATCAATGGTTTGGTAACCTCGTTACTATGAAATGGTGGGATGACCTCTGGCTCAATGAAAGCTTCGCTAACATGATGGAATACGTCTGCGTGGATGCCATCGAGCCAAGTTGGAATATCTTTGAGGACTTCCAAACAGGTGGTGTTCCAGCGGCGCTTAAACGCGATGCAACAGATGGCGTTCAATCTGTTCACGTCGAAGTCAAACACCCAGATGAAATCAATACACTCTTTGATGGAGCTATCGTCTATGCCAAAGGAAGCCGTCTCATGCACATGCTTCGTCGCTGGCTCGGTGATGCTGATTTGCTAAAGGTTTGCATGCCTACTTTGAAAAACACCAATATGGAAATACCATTGGTCGTGACCTATGGAATGCCCTTGGACAAGCGTCTGGACGTGATGTCGCAGCCTTCATGGATTCTTGGTTGGAACAGCCTGGTTACCCAGTTCTCACTGTCAAAGTTGAAAATGATGTCTTGAAGATTTCACAAAAACAATTCTTCATCGGTGAGCACGAAGACAAGAACCGTCTCTGGGTGGTGCCACTGAATAGCAACTGGAAAGGCTTGCCAGATACACTCGAAACTGTAAGTATCGAAATCCCTGGCTACGCCGCTCTTCTTGCTGAAAATGAAGGAGCTCTTCGTCTCAACACTGAAAATACAGCCCACTACATTACAGACTACCAAGGAGACTTGTTAGAATCTGTTATTGCTGAGCTAGAGACACTTGATAACACAAGCAAACTGCAAATCGTTCAAGAACGTCGTTTGTTGGCTGAAGCAGGGCACATTTCTTATGCTGACTTGCTCCCAGTCCTTGATAAACTTGCTAAAGAAGAGTCTTACCTTGTAGTTTCAGCTGTTTCTCAAGTGATTGCTGCCCTTGAGCGCTTTATCGATGAAGGAACAGAAACTGAGAAAGTCTTTAACAGTCTAGTTGCTAAATTGGCTCGTCATAACTATGACCGTCTTGGTTTTGAAGCCAAAGATGGAGAATCAGATGAGGATGAATTGGTTCGTCAGTTGGCCGTTTCTATGATGATTCGCTCCAATGATGCAGAAGCTAGTCAAGTCGCTAGCCAAATCTTTGCAGCTCATAAGGAAAATCTTGCAGGACTTCCAGCAGCTATCCGTGCTCAAGTTCTTATCAATGAGATGAAACACCATGAGACCAAGGATTTGGTCGCAACTTATCTGGACCTCTACACTCATGCCACAGATGCTGTTTTCAAACGCCAGTTGGCAGCTGCTCTAGCATATAGCACAGATGCAGAAAATATCCAAACGATTCTTGCAACTTGGAAGGACAAATTTGTGGTGAAACCACAAGACCTTTCTTCATGGTACCTCCAATTCCTCGGACACCAAGCAACTCAAGAAACTGTTTGGGTATGGGCGCGCGAAAACTGGGCTTGGATCAAGGCGGCTCTTGGTGGAGACATGAGCTTTGATAGTTTTGTCATCTTCCCATCACACATCTTTAAAACAGAGCAACGCTTGGCAGAATACAAAGAATTCTTTGAACCACAACTCTCTGACCTCGCTCTTAGCCGTAATATCCGCATGGGGATCAAGGATATCGCAGCGCGTGTTGACTTGATTAAGCGTGAAAGCAGCAGTAGAAAAGGCTTTGAAAGCAAGTAAGTAATAGATAAAAAACAGCGGATTTTGCAATCTGCTGTTTTTTGGAAGTCAGTATAAAGTGTCTATCCTGAAAATCGTGTTATAATAGCAATGTCAAAGAAATTTTACCTAGAATTGTATAGGATGTTAAAGAATTTCGTCTAGCCAATTCGTGAAGAAAAGAATAATATAAAGAGGAAATGCAGATGTTAGGAAAACAATTAAAACTATTTAGAGAACAAAATGGCTACAGTCAGAATCAAATAGCAGAATATCTGGGGACGACTCGTCAAACTATCTCAAATTGGGAAAATGATAAAACAATTATAGATAGTCATAGTTTGATTCGCTTAGCTGATTTTTATCAGATCTCTTTAGATGAGTTATGTGGACGAAAAAAGATTCCTGTTTACAAGAATTCAAAGATCAAGTCTATGATTTTAGCTAATGCTTGTACACTTTGGACCTGCTTCGCTTCCACTCATCGCTAAATCAATTGTTTTCCGACTAGCTTTTCAATTCTATTGATTCTAGGAGGACAATGATGTCTTACGTTTATTTAACTCTTGCTATTGTATCTGAAATAGCTGCCACAAGTCTGTTAAAACTGTCGCAAGGTTTTTCGAAAATGCTTTTTGGGATTCTTGCTTTAGTTTTGTATGGCTTGTGTTTTTTCTTTCTATCTTTGTCTTTGAAAGGCATACAACTAAATCTAGTCTATGCTATTTGGTCTGGTGTTGGTTTGGTTGGAACAACTGTGCTATCTATTTTGCTTTTTCATGAAAAAGTAACGTTCGCAAGTCTCTTGGGAATTGCTTTAGTTATTGTGGGGCTTGTTATATTAAACCTATCACAAAAGGTTCACTAATGAGGTAGTATGTTATGGGTGACAATTATTTTAAAAATAAAAGAGTCGTTATTATTGGTGCCAGTGGAAATTTGGGACAAGCCTATACACAAGCTTTTTTTCAAGCAGGTGCTCATTTATTTCTTTTAGGTCGCAATATGAATAAATTAGCCAGTTTTTCTGAGAATATTGCTTCCAAGATTCCGATTTGCTCAGTAGATATAACGAATGAAACTTCAATTAAAGTTGCAGTGTCTGAAGTTCAAAAGTGGTCGGATAATATAGATATTGTTATTAATGCAACGGGATTTGATGTACGAAAATCTTTATTATCTCATTCTGAGGAGGAGATCAATCAAACTATGACGATTAACCTAATAGGGGCTATCCTTGTCAGCAAACATTTTTTACCTTTGTTAAAAAATCAAAAAGGAGCAACCATTGTACATTCAGGAGGTTTTGCAGATGGTAGGCTGGCCTTCCCCTATTATAGTGTAGATGTGGCGAGCCGCGCCGGACTTTTTTCTTTTATCGAATCAATGAACCGAGAATTAATACAGGAGCAGAAAAAGATGCATATAACTTATTTTTGCCCCAATGCAGCAGACACACCATCAGAAAAGCCTTATCATCCAGTTTGGAGAGAAATGGGGATCTCTATATCAAGTACAAATCAAGTAACCCAAGCTTTACTTAAAGGTATAAAATCTCGTAAAAGAGTGATTTTGATGGGACAAGGTACAAAGATTTTTACAACATTAAACCTTCTATCCCCAGCAATAGCGGATTATCTTTTACTGAGACGATACGGTCGTATTTTAAAAAAATATTTTTGGATAAATTTTTCTATTATTTTTTTCTTAGAATTTTTCTCATCTTTTAGTATTCTTTAAGAAAAAAAATAATTAAGATGTATGTAGCCTAAAGAAAGGATGTGGTGAATTCATGAAGTAGAGCTTCTTCATTTTTTCACAGAAACTTAAAGCAGAAACAAAAATATAGAATGAATAAAGAGAAAATGATTGTTTTAGAAAAAAGCACCAAGTGGAGGCTATCAGTAGTAGCAAGTGGTTCTTTAGTGGTCGGCTTGCTTGGTGGTTATACATTCGGTTCTTTGACTCAAAAATCAACAAATCAGCAGTCGACCGTTCAAACATCGAAAACCCAGCAAGATAATCAAGATGGCAATAATATGCAAAGTCACGGTGGACAACCGCCTCAAGGACAGGGTCAAAATAATGGCAATGGTATGCCACCTCAAATGAATGGTCAAGATGGACAAGGTGGTCCTGGCGGTAACGGTGGTCCTGGAGGGCCAGGAGGACAGCCACCGCAAGGAAATAATAATCAAGAAGGCGGTAGCAATTCTAAGAAGAAACCAGCCAATGCAGATGGAAGTACGAAGGACAAGAATAGAAATTCTAACCAAAATAATGAAGAAAACACTACAAAATCTTAATCCATTTGTTAAAGCCATGATATAATAATTAAAGAATTATACTAAGATCCAAAAAAATGATACAAAAATTCTTTATTTTTATAATAACCTTAGATGAAGCTGATTAGTATCTTATAGCAGGAGGAGAACAAGATGATTAAGATTTTACTAGTAGAAGATGACCTAGGCCTGTCAAACTCAGTATTTGACTTTTTAGATGATTTTGCAGATGTCATGCAGGTTTTTGATGGAGAAGAAGGTCTCTACGAAGCAGAAAGTGGCGTCTATGACTTGATTTTGCTTGACCTGATGTTGCCTGAAAAAAATGGTTTCCAAGTCTTGAAAGAGTTGCGAGAAAAAGGAATTACGACACCAGTCCTTATCATGACAGCTAAGGAAAGTTTGGATGATAAGGGACATGGTTTTGAGTTGGGAGCGGATGACTATCTGACCAAACCTTTCTATCTAGAAGAACTCAAAATGCGGATCCAAGCCCTTCTCAAACGTTCAGGTAAGTTTAACGAAAACACCTTGACCTATGGGGATATTGTCGTCAACCTTTCAACGAATGAAGTGAAAGTGGAAGATACTCCTGTGGAACTACTCGGAAAAGAGTTTGAGTTATTGGTTTATTTCCTTCAAAATCAAAATGTTATTCTTCCCAAGACACAAATTTTTGACCGTCTATGGGGATTTGATAGCGATACGACGATTTCTGTTGTAGAAGTCTATGTCTCAAAAGTTCGTAAGAAATTGAAGGGAACAGCCTTTGCTGAAAATCTTCAAACCTTGCGTAGTGTCGGGTATATTTTAAAAGATGTTCAATAAACTAAAAAAAACATGGTATGCAGATGATTTCAGCTATTTCATTCGAAACTTTGGAGTGTTCACCCTAATCTTCTCTGCTATGACCTTGATTATCCTCCAGGTCATGCACTCGAGTCTCTACACTTCTGTAGATGAAAAACTCCAAGCCCTTAGTAGCAGTCCCCAAGCGGTTATCCAGTTAGCCCTGAATCGGGCAACTGAAGAGGTCAAGGATATTCAACCAGCAACAGCGGATGCCAACAAGGCTGAAATCAAGCCCAATGTCAGCTCCAATACGGAAGTCTTGCTCTTTGACAAGGATTTTAACCAACTCTTACTGGGCAATCGCTTTTTAGGATTGGATAAGATCAAGCTGGACAAAAAAGAGTTGAATCACATTCGTCAAATCCAAGTTGTCAATAGCTACGGTCAGGAAGAAACTTATCGGATGATTTTGATGGAAACCAATTCTTCCTCTGTATCAAGCAATGTCAAATATGCTGCGGTTTTAATCAATACCAGCCAGCTCGAGCAAATCAGCCAAAACCACGAGCATTTAATTGTTGTAGTCATGGCTAGTTTCTGGCTCCTGTCTTTAATTGCCAGTGTTTACTTGGCACGTGTCAGTGTCAAACCCTTGCTGGAAAGTATGCAAAAGCAGAAGTCCTTTGTTGAAAATGCCAGTCACGAACTGAGAACGCCTTTGGCCGTTTTACAAAATCGTTTAGAAAATCTCTTTCGAAAACCAGAGGCAACGATTATGGAATCCAGCGAAAGTATCGCTTCGAGCCTTGAAGAAGTTCGCAACATGCGCTTCCTCACGACCAATCTCCTCAACCTTGCACGTCGCGATGATGGAATCAAACCAGAAATAGCAGAAGTATCACCACAGTTCTTTAAGACGACCTTTGCTAACTATGAGTTGATTGCTTCTGAAAATGATCGTATTTTTGAGTATGAAAATCGGATTTATCGTCCCTTCATGACCGATCAGTTGCTCCTAAAACAGCTCATGACCATCTTATTTGATAATGCCATCAAGTATACCGAAGAAGATGGGAAAATTGAGTTTGTAGTTCATGCTACAGATCGCCACCTCTATCTAACAGTAACGGATAACGGAATTGGAATCTCAGCTGCTGACAAGAAGAAAATCTTTGACCGATTTTACCGTGTGGACAAGGCGAGAACCCGTCAGAAAGGCGGTTTTGGTCTAGGACTATCTTTGGCCAAGCAGATCGTAGATGCCTTACGAGGAACGATTAACGTAAAAGATAACAAACCTAGAGGAACAATATTTGAAGTTAAGATCGCTATTCAATCTCCTTCAAAACGTAAGAATAAATAAAAAAGACAGTTAGATAACTGTCTTTTTTGATAACTAGAAAAGAGGCTGGTAGTAGTACCAACCTTTATTTTGAAAATTTTCGTTTGATTATCTTTCTTTGAAGTTGTAAAAGGGCGAAACTAAGACCCATTGCAGCGACAAAGGATAAAGCTGTATTTAATTTTAAAGCTAAAAAGATAAAAACTAAAAAAAGTGCCATAAAAAAATACAGAAACAAGCGATATTTACAAAAAATAAAATCTCTTTTAGGTTAGGGCCGACTGGGGCTTCCGGTGTGTAATCTTGGTAAAGCGGAGTTTGTTTCGATTCGGGAGCTTGTTCAAACTCATAAGCTTCTAGTTTTCTTGCGGACATGATTCTCTCCTTAACAGTACATAACTATTTTATCATTTTTTTATGCAAAGAATTATTACAGGATTGTTACAAAACTACTAAAGTCTCTTATCAACTTCTAAGTCTCTCTTCTTGACACCCACTAGAGAAAATGATAGCATGGATGTTACACTTAAAACAGATGACCTGACCTTCTCTATTATAAATATACTAAGAAAGGAAAGGATAACTTATATAAATTGATAGCAAGCTGATGCTTTTTCCTAAGATGATTTGTTAAGTTGCTACCTGGATACTTTTGAAGAGTATTGGTAGGAGTTGTTTTGAATGGATGATAAGACAGAGATTCTGTCTATTGGACTGGGTGGCATTCTTGCTACCTCTGGGAAAAGTAAAAGGAGATAAGCATGTATCTTGCTATCAAAGAGATATTACGAAACAAACTTCGATATAGTTTGATTCTAACTACCATTTTTCTTATCGCTTTTATGGTCTTTTTTATGACCAGTCTAGCTCTTGGTCTTGTGCGAAACAACCGAGCAGCTATTGATAATTGGCAAGCGACGGGGGTGGTTTATCTGACTACGCAAATGATAATTTGACGGCATCTTTTATTCCTGAAAAGGACTACAAGGATAAGAGTTCTGAAGAGGCTGCTCCATTGGGCTATATGTTTGCTGTGACCAACCTAGTTGATGGTAGTGAAAAGGTCAATGTTTCCATCTTTGCTCAAGACTGGGACGCTTTTATCTCTCCTAGTTTGACGGAGGGTCGTTATCCTGAAAGAGATGATGAGGTTGTCGTGGATCAGTCTTTTGAGAACTATGGGATGAAGCTAGGTGATGCCATTCAACTCAATGGAAGCGAGGCAAGCTACAAGATTGTAGGCCTGACTCAAGGAAATAAATTTTTCACCGAGCCTGTTGTCTTTACGAGTCTGACAACTTATTGGACCTTACAAGGAACCTTGAAGGCCAATCGTTCCATCTCTGCCTTGGTATTGAAAAATGACATAGAAGTGGCTGGGGATGGTCTGAAACAGATTTCCATTCCAAAAATGATATCGAAAATTCCTGGTTACACACCTCAGGTGAATGTATTTTCAGGAATGATTCTTGCTATGATTGTTATCACTGGCTTGATTGTGGGGATTTTTGTTTATATCATTACCATCCAAAAACTAGGACTTTATGGAATAATGCGAGCCCAAGGGATACAGATCAAAACCATTGTATGGTCTCTATTCTGTCAAATCTTCCTCCTAGCTGGTATGGGGATTGCTTTAGCCTTGCTGGCAATCGGAGGAGTGATTTTAGTCTTACCAGCTACCTTCTTTTTCTATCCAAGTTGGATTGCCTACTCTGTCCTAAGCTTGGTAATTTCCTTGATGGCCCTTTTAGGTGGTGTCATTTCACTTCCACGCTTGCTAAAGGTGGACCCGATTACTGCAATTGCAGAATGATAAGGAGAATAGTATGACAGCATTGATTGAAATGACTCAAGTGACAAAAACCTACGGGGAAGGAAAGATGAAAGTCGTAGCCTTGCATGAGACGAATTTTCAGCTAAATGCGGGAGAGTTCGTAGCTATTGTTGGGCCTTCTGGCTCTGGAAAGACAACCTTTCTAACGACTCTAGGACAACTTCAGGAAGCATCGAGTGGAAAGATTCTAGTCAAAGGGAAGGAAACAGGCAGTTTGACGGAGAAGGAAAAAACAGATCTCCGTTTTAGAGAGTTTGGTTTCATTCTTCAGGCTTCAAACTTAATTCCTTTTCTAACGGTCAAGGAACAGCTGGATTTGATAGACAGACTAGATAAGGGGAAAAATAGTAAAAGTGACCGAAAAGAGCTGTTTGACTTGTTGGATTTGGAAAAAGTACAAGATCAGTATCCCAAGGCTCTATCAGGTGGTGAACGTCAACGTGCGGCGATAGCTAGAGCGCTCTATAACAATCCAAGCATTGTGCTTGCAGATGAGCCGACAGCCAGTCTAGACACCCAGCGTGCTTATCAAGTAACGGAAATGTTGGCTGCCATTGCCCATGAACAAGGAAGAGGAGTTGTTATGATTACGCATGATACTCGTCTTCTTGATAAGGTTGACCGTATTTATGTTATGAATGATGGTCACCTAGTAGAAAAAACACATGCATAAAAAAGAGAGTGGATGGTACTGGTTACTGTTCACTTTTTGATTGCAAACTTTAAAAATGACGTTGACTTTTTTATAAAACTCTCAGTACCCATAGCTGATTTTTGAGAAATGTGGTATAATTTTTCTTATGGAAAAGATTATCATTACAGCAACTGCTGAAAGTATTGAACAAGTTGAACAGTTACTCGAAGCTGGCGTAGACCGTATCTATGTCGGTGAGAAAGATTTTGGCCTTCGTCTGCCAACGACCTTTAGTTATGAAGAGTTGCGCACCATCGCTAAGCTCGTTCATGATGCGGGTAAGGAATTAATCGTTGCAGTTAACGCCCTCATGCACCAAGATATGATGGACCGTATCAAGCCCTTCCTAGACTTCTTGGAAGAAATCAAGACAGACTATATTACAGTAGGAGATGCAGGTGTTTTTTATGTGGTCAACCGTGATGGCTATTCCTTCAAGACTATCTACGATGCTTCAACTATGGTGACAAGCAGTCGTCAAATTAACTTCTGGGGTCAAAAGGCAGGAGCTTCTGAGGCGGTTTTGGCGCGTGAAATTCCATCTGCTGAACTCTTTAAGATGCCTGAGATTTTGGAAATTCCTGCTGAAGTGTTGGTTTATGGTGCCAGTGTCATTCACCATTCTAAGCGTCCGCTCTTACAAAACTACTATAACTTTACGCATATAGATGATGAAAAGACACGTAAGCGTGACCTTTTCTTGGCAGAACCGAGTGACCCTGAGAGCCATTATTCCATCTTTGAAGATAATCATGGTACCCATATCTTTGCTAACAATGACCTTGATTTGATGACTAAATTGACAGAATTAGTGGAGCATGGTTTCACCCATTGGAAGCTAGAAGGACTCTACACACCAGGTCAAAACTTTGTTGAGATTGCTAAACTCTTTATCCAAGCGCGTAGCTTGATCCAAGAGGGCAACTTTAGTCATGACCAAGCCTTCTTGTTAGATGAGGAAGTGCGCAAGTTACACCCTAAAAACCGTTTCCTCGATACAGGATTCTATGATTACGATCCTGATATGGTTAAATAGGACACCAAAACCCGAAATAAAAATGTTCGGGTTTTTCAAGTGTATTCATGAAATAAAAACGGATACATGTTATAATAAAAGTAACTCTTTAATGGAGGTATTTAAGTGGAGAATCTGAAAAAGATGGCAGGTATCAAGGCTGCTGAGTTTGTCAAGGATGGTATGGTAGTCGGTCTGGGAACTGGCTCTACTGCCTACTATTTCGTAGAGGAAGTAGGTCGTCGGATTAAGGAAGAAGGTTTGCAGATTGTTGCTGTAACGACTTCCAGTGTGACCAGTAAACAGGCTGAAGGTCTTAACATCCCACTCAAGTCGATTGATCAAGTAGACTTTGTCGATGTGACGGTTGACGGGGCGGATGAAGTAGATAGCCAGTTCAACGGGATCAAAGGTGGTGGTGGTGCCCTTCTGATGGAGAAGGTTGTAGCGACACCATCAAAAAAATACATTTGGGTAGTTGATGAAAGCAAACTGGTAGAAAAACTAGGTGCTTTTAAATTGCCAGTAGAAGTGGTTCAATATGGCGCAGACCAGGTCTTTCGTCGTTTTGAGCGAGCTGGCTATAAGCCACATTTCCGTGAAAAAAACGGTCAACGTTTTGTGACCGATATGCAGAACTTTATCATTGACCTAGCCTTGGATGTCATTGAAGATCCAATTGCATTTGGGCAAGAGTTGGACCATGTCGTTGGTGTCGTGGAGCATGGCTTATTCAACCAAATGGTGGATAAGGTCATCGTAGCGGGACGAGATGGGGTTCAGATTTTAACTTCAACAAAAGTAAGATAACTAAAATAATAAGGAGACAGACTATGTCAAAATTTAATCGCATTCACTTGGTGGTACTGGATTCTGTCGGAATTGGTGCTGCTCCAGATGCTAATAACTTTGTCAATGCTGGAGTTCCAGATGGAGCTTCTGATACACTGGGACACATTTCCAAAACGGTTGGTTTGAATGTTCCAAATATGGCTAAAATTGGTCTAGGAAATATTCCTCGTGAAGCGCCTTTGAAGACTGTACCAGCTGAAAGCAATCCAACAGGTTATGCAACGAAACTAGAAGAAGTATCTCTTGGTAAGGATACTATGACTGGACACTGGGAAATCATGGGACTTAACATTACGGAGCCTTTCGATACTTTCTGGAACGGATTCCCGGAAGAAATCTTGACGAAAATCGAAGAATTCTCAGGACGCAAGGTCATTCGTGAAGCCAATAAACCGTACTCAGGAACAGCTGTTATCGATGACTTTGGACCTCGTCAGATGGAAACTGGCGAGTTGATTATCTATACTTCAGCTGACCCTGTTTTACAAATTGCTGCCCACGAAGACATCATTCCTTTGGATGAATTGTACCGTATCTGTGAATACGCGCGTTCGATTACCCTTGAGCGTCCTGCTCTTCTAGGTCGTATCATTGCTCGTCCTTATGTAGGTGAGCCTGGTAACTTCACTCGTACGGCAAATCGTCGTGACTTGGCCGTTTCTCCATTTGCACCAACTGTTTTGGATAAATTGAACGAAGCTGGTATCGATACTTATGCTGTTGGTAAAATCAACGATATCTTTAATGGCGCTGGTATCAATCATGACATGGGCCACAACAAGTCAAACAGCCACGGAATTGATACATTATTGAAGACCATGGGACTTGCTGAGTTTGAAAAAGGATTCTCATTTACAAACTTGGTAGACTTTGATGCTCTTTACGGTCACCGCCGTAACGCTCATGGTTACCGTGATTGCTTGCATGAGTTTGATGGGCGCTTGCCTGAAATTATCGCAGCCATGCGAGAGAATGACCTTCTTTTGATTACTGCGGACCATGGGAATGACCCAACCTACGCCGGTACAGACCACACTCGTGAATACATTCCACTTTGGCTTACAGTCCATCCTTTAAAGGAAATGGTGTCATTCCAGTTGGACATTTTGCAGATATCTCTGCAACAGTTGCGGATAACTTTGGTGTTGAAACAGCCATGATTGGAGAAAGTTTCTTAGATAAATTGGTATAAGATGAAGAGGTATGCTTTACTTGTTCGGGGCATTAATGTCGGTGGGAAAAATAGGGTTGTCATGGCGGAGCTTCGTCAAGAACTGACAGAGTTGGGACTGGAAAAGGTTGAAACCTACATCAACAGTGGCAATATTTTCTTTACTTCGACCGCTCCCAAAGCCCGATCGGTTGAACAGTTAGAGACTTTCTTTGAAGTCCATTATCCATTTATTCAGAGCTTTTCTTTGCTGAGTCTAGAGGACTTTGAGGCGGAGCTTGACAATCTACCAGGTTGGTGGAACGAAGACTTAGCACGAAAAGACGTCCTCTTCTACACGGAGGGCTTGGATGTGGATCAAGTCATCGAGAAAGTGAACGGTTTGGAACTGGAAGATGAAGTCGTTCATTTTGGAAAACTTGGTGTTTTCTGGGGAAAATACTCCGAAGAATCGTACTACGAAACGGCCTATCACAAATACTTACTCAAGATGCCTTTCTACCGCCAAATCACCATTCGTAATGCTAAAACTTTTGACAAAATCGATCAAATGCTAAAAAATAATAAAGGAGACACACAATGACATTTTTAGACAAAATCAAGGAAACAGCTACTTTTCTGAAAGATAAGGGAATCCAAGCGCCTGAGTTCGGTCTAATCCTTGGATCAGGTCTGGGAGAACTGGCAGAAGAAATCCAAAATCCTGTTGTTGTAGACTATACAGACATTCCAAACTGGGGTCGTTCAACAGTAGTTGGTCACGCTGGGAAATTAGTATATGGAGAACTTGCAGGTCGCAAGGTCTTGGCTCTTCAAGGTCGTTTCCATTTCTATGAAGGAAATCCTCTGGAAGTGGTGACTTTCCCAGTACGTGTGATGAAAGTTCTCGGATGTGAAGGTGTCATTGTAACCAATGCTGCAGGAGGTATTGGATTTGGTCCTGGTACCTTGATGGCTATCTCAGACCATATCAATATGACGGGTCAAAATCCATTGATGGGTGAAAATTTGGATGATTTTGGTCCACGTTTCCCAGATATGTCTAAAGCCTACACTCCAGAATATCGTGCTACTGCCCATGAAGTGGCTAAGAAACTTGGTATCAAGCTTGATGAAGGTGTCTATATTGGTGTAACAGGTCCGACTTATGAAACCCCAGCAGAGATTCGTGCCTATAAGACACTGGGAGCAGATGCTGTTGGTATGTCTACGGTTCCTGAAGTTATCGTGGCAGCCCACTCAGGTTTGAAAGTTCTAGGTATTTCATGTATCACTAACCATGCTGCTGGATTCCAAGAAGAACTCAATCACGAGGAAGTTGTAGAAGTGACTGAACGTGTCAAGGCGACTTTAAGGGCTTGCTGAAAGCTATTCTTGCAGAATTGTAAGGGGGTACGATGTTAAGTTTATTTAATAATCCATTTTTTAGAATTATTCGTGGGATTTTAATAATCGTTCTCCTAACCTTGGTTTGGCTATTTATTTTTGCAGCCTTTAATAATTCTGGTAGTGAAACCAATTACGAGCCATTTCAAGGAGCGTCCATTGTTTTTTCAGTTTTGAGTTATCTAATCATAGTCTTTCTATTCCAGTACCATAAGGTTATTAACTTAAAAGAACTCATTCGCTCTTCCTATAGTGCAATTCAAATTAAAGAACAGTATGTTGAAAAATTAATTATCCAGCTTCGTGAATTAACGGATAAGATTGTAGACCATGAATTAAAAATGTCCGTTCGTAAAAATGTTTCAGACTTGTTAGAAGAAACACGTTCTGTCAATAATTCCACAAATGATGAAAACCAGGCAAATCATTCGGAGTCTAAGCGTAAATTTTATGGAGAATCTGGGACGGTTTCATCCCACGCACACTCTTCTCAAGTAGAGGAAACGAAGAGCAAAATATTGGAACAAATTGAAAGGGACACCAATATTACAGCCGATCAAAGTATTAAGGATCTGATAGCTGAAATCAAAGAATCAGAAGTACTAGTTGCCAATCAAAAATTACACTACAATGAAATGGTGTCGGAATACAATAAGGCGATTTATAGTTTGCCCTTAGCTTTTTTAAGAACAACTCTAGGTCTATTTGAAAAAGAGTATTTATAATTTACACCTAGTATCAAAAGTCGAGATTCTATCTAAAATTTATAAAAATTATAGAAAGGTAGAGCGAGGTGTTCTAATTTGAACACGAGCGGAAAACTCGGAAAATAGATAATCTGACTGAGAAATCAGGATCTCTCGTCAGATTCCTAATTTTCAGTCGTTTTCTTGTCGCTCTTTGTATCATAAATTATGTCTATCCATATTGCTGCTCAGCAGGGTGAAATTGCTGACAAAATTCTTCTTCCGGGGGATCCTCTTCGTGCTAAATTTATTGCGGAGAATTTCCTTGAAGATGCTGTTTGTTTTAATGAAGTGCGTAACATGTTTGGTTACACTGGTACTTACAAGGATCACCGTGTATCTGTCATGGGAACTGGGATGGGAATGCCATCGATTTCGATTTATGCGCGTGAGTTAATTGTAGACTACGGAGTGAAAAAATTGATCCGTGTCGGAACCGCTGGTTCCTTGAACGAGGATGTTCATGTCCGTGAATTGGTTTTGGCGCAGGCAGCTGCGACTAACTCAAACATCATCCGCAATGATTGGCCACAGTACGATTTCCCGCAAATCGCTAGCTTTGATTTGCTAGACAAGGCCTACCATATTGCAAAAGAACTTGGTATGACAACCCACGTTGGGAACGTTTTGTCATCTGATGTCTTTTACTCAAATTACTTTGAAAAGAATATCGAGCTTGGTAAATGGGGCGTTAAGGCTGTGGAAATGGAAGCAGCAGCCCTTTACTATCTTGCTGCCCAACACCACGTTGATGCACTTGCTATTATGACCATTTCTGATAGTTTGGTCAACCCAGACGAAGACACCACTGCAGAAGAACGCCAAAATACCTTCACCGATATGATGAAGGTTGGCTTAGAAACCTTGATTGCAGAGTAAATTTGTAATAGAAAATCCTGATTTCAAGTGAAATCAGGATTTTTTCATAGATGCGATTTTTTCTGGGTCTGGTGTGACACGGAGGGTCTTTTGTCCAGTATAAGTAACAAAACCGGGTTTTCCACCTGTTGGTTTGTTGAGTTTCTTGACTTCAATCATATCCACTTGCACGAGATTTGATAAGCGCCCTTTGGAGAAGTAGGCTGCGAGCTCGGCTGCGTCTGTCTTCACTTCATCAGAAGGATTCAGATTTCCTGAGATAACAACATGGCTGCCAGGGATGTCCTTGGCATGGAACCAAAGTTCTTCCTTGCGAGCCATTTTAAAGGTTAGTTCTTCATTTTGCAAGTTGTTTCGTCCGACATAGATGATGGTTTTCCCGTCACTAGCCAGATACTGTTCTGGTTTTTTGCGTTTTTGGATTTTCTCGCGTTGTCGTCTTCTAATAAAGCCTGTTTGGATCAATTCTTCACGGATTTCAGCGATTTCCTCTAGTCCAGCTTGACTGAGAACAGTTTCCACACTTTCCAGATAGAGAATGGTATACTTGGTTTCTTCGATCAGCTCAGTCAGGTATTTGACAGCTTCTTTGAGCTTCTGGTAGCGTTTAAAGTAGCGCTGGGCATTCTGACTGGGTGTTAGAGCCTTATCAAGAGCAATGGTGATAGGCTGATTGGTGTAGTAGTTGTCCAAGGTAACCTGGTCTTGGTCATTAGGCACTTGGTGGAGGAAGGTTGTCAGCAATTCTCCTTTTTGGCGAAATTCCTCAGCATTATCTGTCGCCAGTAACTCTTTTTCTTGTTTTTTGAGTTTGTGGCGATTTTTCTGAAGCTCATTTTCAACGCGGCGAATGAGTTCACTGGCTTGCTGTTTGACGCGGTCGCGTTCAGCCTTGTCCTTATAGTAGGTGTCCAGCAAGTCAGAAAGGCTGGCAAAAGGCTCTCCTACATGATTGGCAAAAGGAACTGGACTGAAAGAAGTCTCCGTTAGGAAAGGCCTGGTTTCTTGCCCGAAGAAGTTTCGGAAAGTAGACAGTTTATCACTGACAAGAATGTTTTCCAATTCATTTGCCGTATCACGTCCTAGACCTTGAAAGAGACTTTGAAGATTTTTAGCTGTTAATTCCTGTGTTTGCAGGATTTCAAAGAGTTTTTCATCCTTGATAGTAAAAGGGTTGCGGGATTCGGTACTTGGCGGAGCGATATAGGTCGAACCTGGAAGTAAGGTGCGGTAGCTATTTTGTGAAAAGCCAACGTGTTTGATAACTTCGAGGATTTTATGGCTACTTTTATCCACGAGAAGAATATTACTGTGTTTGCCCATGATCTCTATAATCAGAGTCGCCTGGATGTGATCCCCAATCTCGTTTTTATTGGAAACCGTGATCTCTACGATACGGTCATTTTCGATTTGCTCAATGGACTCAATCACGGCACCTTGTAAATACTTCCTCAAAACCATGATAAAGGTAGAAGGTTGGGCTGGATTTTCAAAGGTCGTTTGGGTCAGCTGAATGCGTCCAAAAACGGGATGAGCAGAGAGGAGCAGGCGATGGCTTTGGCGATTGCTGCGGATTTGCAAGACCAACTCTTGTTCAAAAGGCTGATTGATTTTCTGGATGCGACCATTGACCAACTCACTTCGCAATTCCTCAACCATGTGGTGTAAAAAAAATCCGTCAAATGACATCGTTCTCTCCTTGTGATTGTATTCCATAGTATTATATCAAAAAGGTAGAATAAAATCATGAAAATATGGTATAATAAAGCCAAGTAAAGAGAATCGAGAAGTACATGTATATTGAAATGGTAGATGAAACTGGTCAAGTTTCACAAGAAATCTTGCAACAAACCCAAGAAATTTTGGAATTTGCAGCCCAAAAAATAGGAAAAGAAGACAAGGAGATGGCAGTTACTTTTGTGACCAATGAGCGTAGTCACGAACTCAACCTCGAGTATCGTGATACAGATCGCCCGACAGATGTCATCAGCCTTGAATATAAACCGGAATTGGACATCTCCTTTGATGAGGAAGATTTGCTTGAAAACCCTGAATTAGCAGAAATGATGTCTGAGTTCGATGCCTATATTGGGGAACTTTTCATCTCTATCGATAAAGCGCATGAGCAGGCTGAGGAATACGGTCACAGCTTTGAGCGTGAGATGGGCTTCTTGGCAGTACACGGCTTTTTACATATCAACGGCTACGATCACTTCACTCCGGAAGAAGAAGCGGAGATGTTCAGTTTACAAGAAGAAATTTTGACAGCCTATGGACTCACAAGACAATAAACGAAAATGGAAAAATCGTGACCTGGTATCCAGTTTAGAATTTGCCCTTACAGGAATTCTGACTGCCATTAAGGAAGAACGTAATATGCGAAAACATGCAGTGACGGCTCTAGTGGTCATTCTTGCAGGTTTTGTTTTTCAGGTGTCACGAATCGAATGGCTCTTTCTCCTAATGAGCATTTTCTTGGTAGTAGCCTTTGAGATTATTAACTCTGCTATCGAAAATGTGGTGGATCTAGCCAGTCACTATCACTTTTCTATGTTGGCAAAGAAAGCCAAGGACATGGCAGCTGGTGCCGTGCTTGTGGTTTCCCTTCTTGCCGCAGTGATTGGTGCACTTATCTTTCTCCCACGCATTTGGGATTTACTATTTTAAACAATAAGAGGAAATTATGACATTTAAATCAGGCTTTGTAGCCATTTTAGGACGTCCCAATGTTGGGAAGTCAACCTTTTTAAATCACGTCATGGGGCAAAAGATTGCCATCATGAGTGACAAGGCGCAAACAACGCGCAATAAAATCATGGGGATTTACACCACGGATAAGGAACAAATCGTCTTTATCGACACACCAGGAATTCACAAGCCTAAAACAGCTCTTGGGGATTTCATGGTGGAATCTGCCTATAGTACCCTTCGTGAAGTGGATACTGTTCTATTCATGGTGCCAGCTGATGAGCCACGTGGTAAAGGCGACGACATGATTATCGAGCGTCTGAAAGCAGCCAAGGTTCCAGTGATTTTGGTGGTCAATAAGATTGACAAGGTCCACCCAGACCAACTTCTGGCTCAGATAGATGACTTCCGTAACCAGATGGACTTTAAGGAGATTGTGCCTATCTCAGCCCTTCAGGGAAATAATGTTTCTCGTCTAATCGACATTCTTAGTGAAAATCTGGAGGAAGGTTTCCAGTATTTCCCAGCTGATCAAATCACAGATCACCCAGAGCGTTTCTTGGTCTCAGAGATGATTCGTGAGAAAGTTTTGCACCTAACTCGTGAAGAGATTCCTCACTCAGTCGCAGTAGTGGTTGACTCTATGAAACGTGACGAAGAGACAGACAAGGTTCATATCCGAGCTACCATCATGGTCGAGCGCGATAGCCAAAAGGGTATCATCATCGGTAAAGGTGGCGCTATGCTCAAGAAAATTGGGACTATGGCTCGTCGTGATATCGAACTCATGCTAGGGGACAAGGTCTTCCTAGAAACTTGGGTCAAGGTCAAGAAAAACTGGCGTGATAAAAAGCTAGATTTGGCTGACTTTGGCTATAATGAGAAGGAGTATTAAAACTTAAGAGTAGCTTGATGTTTAGTTATAAGTCGAGGAGTTTGGGTTGGTTATCTTCTTATGATTAAAAATTTCTATGTAAAGTGAAGGGATTAATAAAGTGGGACTATGCAGGGAAATAAAAGAAATACTTTTTTAGGTTTGGTAGGTCTGCTACTAATTTTAGGAGTATTGTATTTTTTTCTTTCAATTGGTTTTTGAAGTTGTTCTCCATTCTAAAAACATATGATGCAATCATAGTTGTTGCGATTATTACAGGATTTGTCACCATTGCTACGACTACATTTAAAGTAATTTTTTTGATATAAAAGCAGACTAGGTTACAATATTTAACGCAAAAACGTGAAACGGCTTATTATCATTTTTGTTGAAATGATATATAAAATAAATCAATCTGATAAAGAAAAATTCGCCATATCCATCTGAGGAACAAATTGCAGATTTGATAAAAATTTAGTAAAGAAATAACGTTATGGGGTTCTAGAAAAGTTGTCGAAAAAAATGGATGGAATTCCGAAAAGTTGCTACTTCTGATTCGGATGGTAAAAAAATTACTCAAAAATCTCAGAACAACTAATGAATGAAATGAGAAATGATTTAGGTGTCTCAAGAGTTAAAGAAAAAAAGCCTTGCTATCGTTTTTTTATAAATGATATTGAAAATTTAGATTAGAAAGTATTAAATATGACCCAAGACTATATTTCCTATATTCGCTCCAAGGTGAGGCATGATAAGGTTATACTGAATTTTGCTGGTGGAATTCTGGCAGACGAGGAGGGTCGTGTGCTTCTGCAGTTGCGAGGCGATAAGAAAACATGAGCGTTTCTTGGTTTCAGAAATGATTCGTGAGAAAGTTCTTCATTTAACTCGTGAAGAAATTCCTCACTCAGTCGCAGTAGTGGTTGACTCTATGAAGCGTGATGAAGAGACAGACAAGGTTCACATCCAAGCTACCATTATGGTTGAACGAGATAGCCAAAAGGGCATCATCATCGGAAAAGGTGGCGCTATGCTCAAGAAAATTGGGACCATGGCCCGTCGTGATATCGAACTCATGCTAGGAGACAAGGTCTTCCTAGAGACTTGGGTCAAGGTCAAGAAACTGGCGCGATAAAAAGCTAGATTTGGCTGACTTTAGCTATAATGAAAAAGAATACTAAGTAGAGGTGGGCTCATGCCTGCTTCTTGTTTTTACAGAAGGAGGACTTATGCCTGAATTACCTGAGGTTGAAACGGTTCGTCGTGGCTTAGAAAAATTGATTTTGGGAAAGAAGATTTCTAATATAGAGATTGCTTATCCTAAGATGATCAAGACAGATTTGGACGAGTTTCAAAAGGAAGTGCCTGGCCAAGTAATTGAGTACATGGGACGCCGTGGAAAATACCTGCTTTTTTACCTGACAGACAAGGTCTTGATTTCCCATCTGCGAATGGAAGGCAAGTATTTTTACTATTCAGACCAGGTTCCTGAACGCAAGCATGCCCATGTTTTCATCCAGTTTGAAGATGGAGGCATGCTTGTTTATGAAGATGTACGCAAGTTTGGCACTATGGAACTGCTGGCACCCGACCTATTGGAAGCCTACTTTGTTTCTAAAAATTAGGGCCTGAACCAAGAGAGCAAGACTTTGATTTGCAGTCCTTTCAAGCTGCCCTAGCCAAATCTAAAAAGCCTATCAAATCCCATCTCCTAGACCAAACCTTGGTCGCTGGTCTTGGAAATATCTATGTGGATGAGGTCCTCTGGCGGGCTCAGGTCCATCCAGCTAGAGCTTCCCAAACTTTGACAGTAGCAGAAGCGACAGCCATTCATGACCAGACCATTGCTGTTTTGGGACAGGCTGTTGAAAAAGGCGGATCAACCATTCGAACCTATACCAATGCCTTTGGTGAAGACGGAACCATGCAGGATTTTCATCAGGTCTATGATAAGACTGGTCAAGCATGTTCACGCTGTGGCACCATCATTGAGAAATTCCAGCTCGGTGGAAGGGGAACTCATTTTTGTCCTCAGTGTCAAAGGAGGGACTGATGGAAAAAATCATCGGAATCACAGGAGGAATTGCTTCGGGTAAATCAACTGTGACAAATTCTCTAAGAAAAAAAGGCTTTCAAGTGGTGGATGCCGACGCAATTGTCCACCAGCTACAAAAACCTGGTGGGCGCCTATATCAGGTCTTAGTTCAGCATTTTGGACAGGAAATTATCTTAGAAAACGGAGAACTCAATCGCCCTCTCCTAGCTAGTCTCATCTTTTCAAATCCTGAGGAACAGGAATGGTCTAAGTCAACCCAAGGAGAGATTATTCGTGAGGAACTGGCTGCACTAAGAGAACAGTTGGCTCAGACAGAAGCTATCTTTTTCATGGATATTCCCCTGCTTTTTGAACAGGGATATGCCAACTGGTTTGATGAAACTTGGCTGGTCTATGTGGACCGAGATGTTCAGGTGGAACGTTTCATGAAACGGGATCATCTTTCTAAGGAAGTAGCTGAGTCCCGTCTGGCAGTCCAGTGGTCTTTAGAAGAAAAGAAAAGTTTGGCGAGTCATATATTAGATAATAATGGCAGTCGTGATCAGCTTGTGGGTCAAGTAGTGAGGTTACTTGAAGGAGGAGATAGCTGTGCAAGAGATTAGTTGGAAAGATAATCTTCGTGTCGCCTGGTTCGGTAGTTTTCTAACGGGAGCCAGTATTTCCTTGGTCGTCCCTTTTATGCCTATCTTTGTAGAGCAGTTGGGAATCGAGAGTGATCAAAGTTGCTTTCTATGCTGGATTAGCCATCTCAGTTTCGGCTGTTTCAGCAGCTTTGATTTCTCCTATCTGGGGTATTCTTGCTGACAAGTACGGTCGTAAACCCATGATGATTCGAGCTGGCCTTGCCATGACCATCACTATGGGAGGTTTGGCCTTTGTTCCGAATATCTATTGGCTAATCTTTCTTAGATTACTAAATGGAGTATTTACAGGTTTCGTACCAAATGCGACGGCTTTAATAGCCAGTCAAGTTCCTAAGGATAAGTCTGGCTATGCTTTGGGGACTTTATCAACGGGAGTAGTAGCTGGAACTCTAACGGGCCCCTTTGTTGGGGGCCTGGTTGCTGAAATTTTTGGTATTCGAAATGTTTTTCTGTTGATTGGTGGCTTCTTATTTTTAGCTGCAATCCTAACCATTTTCTTTATTAAGGAAGATTTTCAGCCAGTGGATAAGGAGAAGGCTATCCCGACGAAAGAATTATTTTCTTCTTTCAAGTATCCTAGGCTTTTAGTAAACCTATTTTTGACGAGCTTTGTCATTCAATTTTCAGCTCAATCAATTGGCCCCATTCTAGCTCTCTATGTGCGGGACTTAGGGCAGACTGAAAATCTCCTCTTTGTATCAGGATTGATCGTATCCAGCATGGGATTTTCTAGCATGATGAGTGCTGGAGTGATGGGAAAACTAGGAGATAAGGTGGGAAATCATAGACTTTTAGTTGCAGCGCAGATTTATTCCGTCATCATTTACCTTCTTTGTGCCCATGCAACCGGCCCCATTCAACTTGGCTTGTATCGTTTTCTCTTTGGTTTGGGAACGGGTGCTCTGATACCGGGGGTCAATGCCCTCCTCAGCAAAATGACGCCGAAATCAGGTATTTCAAGGATTTTTGCCTTCAACCAAGTCTTTTTCTACCTTGGGGGTGTTGTTGGTCCCATGACTGGTTCAGCAGTAGCAGGGCAATTTGGTTACCACTCTGTTTTTTATGCGACGGCTGCCTGTGTTGCTTTCAGTTGTTTATTTAACTTAGTTCAATTTAGATCATTATTAAAAGTAAAGGAAATCTAGTGCGAGTAAAAATCAATCTCAAGTGCTCCTCTTGTGGTAGCATCAATTACCTAACCAGTAAGAACTCTAAAACCCATCCAGACAAGATTGAGGTTTTAAAGTATTGTCCCAAGGAAAGAAAAGTAACCCTACATCTTGAATCTAAGTAGATTTTATGGTAAAATAATAGGGATTTTAAGGAGTTTGATATGTACAACCTATTATTAACCATTTTATTAGTATTATCTGTTGTGATTGTGATTGCGATTTTCATGCAACCAACTAAGAACCAATCCAGCAATGTATTTGATGCCAGCTCAGGTGATTTGTTTGAACGTAGTAAGGCGCGTGGTTTTGAAGCTGTGATGCAACGTTTGACAGGTATTTTAGTCTTTTTCTGGCTAGCCATTGCCTTAGCATTGACAGTATTATCAAGTAGATAAGAAATGGGCGAGACTAGGTCTTAGCCTATTTTTATTTTTAATGACACTTATAAAGTTATCACTCAAAAAGAATTATAAAAATCTAGAAAGAAAACATGAAAGATAAAATAAAAGAATATTTGCAAGAGAAGGGGCGAGTGACGGTAAATGACCTAGCTCAGGCTCTCGGAAAGGATGGGTCCAAGGATTTCCGTGAGTTGATTAAAACCCTGTCTCTGATGGAAAGAAAGCACCAGATTCGTTTTGAAGATGATGGTAGCCTTGCCTTGGACCAGAAGAAGAAACATGAAATTACCCTCAAAGGGGTTTTTCATGCCCATAAAAATGGCTTCGGCTTTGTTAGTATAGAAGGGGAAGAGGACGACCTTTTTGTAGGAAAAAACGATGTCAACTATGCTATTGATGGTGATAGCGTTGAGGTAGTCATCAAGAAAGTCGCTGACCGTAACAAGGGAACAGCAGCAGAAGCCAAAATTATCGATATTCTAGAACATAGCCTGACGACGGTTGTCGGTCAAATCGTTCTGGATCAGGAAAAGCCCAAGTATGCGGGCTACATCCGTTCAAAAAATCAAAAAATCAGCCAACCAATCTATGTGAAGAAACCAGCTCTTAAGTTGGAGGGGACAGAAGTTCTCAAGGTCTTTATCGACAAATACCCAAGTAAGAAACATGATTTCTTTGTCGCTAGTGTACTGGACGTGGTAGGACACTCGACTGATGCTGGGATTGATGTCCTTGAAGTCTTAGAGTCCATGGATATTGTTTCAGAATTTCCAGAAGCTGTTCTCAAGGAGGCGGAAAGTGTGCCTGATGCTCCATCAGAAAAGGATATGGAAGGGCGTCTGGACCTGAGAGATGAGCTTACCTTCACCATTGACGGCGCGGATGCCAAGGACTTGGACGACGCAGTTCACATCAAGCCTTTGAAAAATGGCAATATGGAACTCGGAGTTCACATTGCAGATGTTTCCTACTACGTGACTGAGGGTTCTGCCCTCGACAAGGAAGCCCTTAACCGCGCGACTTCTGTCTATGTGACAGACCGAGTGGTGCCAATGCTCCCAGAACGGCTGTCAAATGGAATCTGCTCTCTCAATCCTCAAGTAGATCGCTTGACCCAGTCTGCCATTATGGAAATTGATAAACACGGTCGTGTGGTTAATTACACCATTACACAAACAGTTATCAAGACTAGCTTTCGCATGACCTATAGCGCTGTCAATGATATCCTAGCTGGTGATGAGGAAAAGAGACAGGAATTCAAGAAAATTGTTCCTAGTATCGAGCTTATGGCCAAGCTTCACGAAAGGCTAGAAAGCATGCGTGAGAAACGAGGTGCCCTTAATTTTGATACCAGTGAAGCTAAGATTTTAGTGGATAAAAAAGGCAAGCCTGTGGATATCGTCCTTCGTCAGCGTGGTGTTGCCGAGCGGATGATCGAGTCCTTCATGTTGATTGCTAATGAAACGGTTGCCGAGCACTTCAGCAAGCTGGATTTGCCTTTCATCTATCGAATTCACGAGGAGCCCAAGGCTGAAAAAGTTCAGAAGTTTATTGACTATGCTTCGAGCTTTGGTTTGCGGATTTATGGAACTGCCAGTGAAATTAGTCAGGAGGCGCTTCAAGACATCATGCGTGCTGTTGAGGGAGAACCCTATGCGGATGTATTGTCAATGATGCTTCTTCGTTCTATGCAACAAGCTCGCTATTCTGAGCATAATCACGGCCACTATGGACTTGCTGCCGACTATTACACTCACTTTACTAGCCCGATTCGCCGTTATCCTGACCTCCTTGTTCACCGCATGATTCGGGACTATGGGCGTTCTAAGGAAATAGCTGAGCATTTTGAGCAAGTGATTCCAGAGATTGCAACCCAGTCTTCCAACCGTGAACGTCGTGCCATCGAGGCAGAGCGTGAAGTCGAAGCCATGAAAAAGGCTGAGTACATGGAAGAATACGTTGGTGAAGAGTACGATGCAGTTGTATCCAGCATCGTCAAATTTGGTCTCTTTGTTGAATTGCCAAAACACGGTTGAGGGCTTGATTCACATCACCAATTTACCTGAATTTTATCATTTTAACGAGCGTGACTTGACACTCCGTGGGGAGAAATCAGGCATAACTTTCCGTGTAGGGACAGCAGATTCGTATTCGGGTTGAAAGAGCGGATAAGATGACAGGTGAGATTGACTTTTCTTATATCCCAAGTGAGTTTGATGTCATCGAAAAAGGCTTGAAACAAGCTGGTCGCAAAGACAGAGGTCGTGGTTCAAGTCGTCGTTTGGACAAGAAGGAAGATAAGAGAAAAACAGGACGCTCAAAATGATAAGCACAAGCATTCACAAAAGAGATAAAAAGAAAAAGGGCAAGAAACCTTTTTATAAAGAAGTAGCTAAGAAAGGAGCCAAGCATGGCAAAGGGCGAGGGAAAGGTCGTCGCACAAAAATAAAAAGGCGCACCACGACTATACAATCGTAGATACGCTAGAGGCAGGGATGGTCCTGACTGGAACTGAAATCAAGAGCGTTCGAGCTGCTCGAATCAATCTCAAGGACGGCTTTGCCCAAGTGAAAAATGGAGAAGTTTGGTTGAGCAATGTTCATATTGCCCCTTACGAAGAGGGCAATATCTGGAACCAGAAACCAGAACGTCGTCGCAAACTCTTACTCCATAAGAAGCAAATCCAAAAATTGGAACAAGAGACCAAAGGAACAGGAATGACCCTTGTTCCCCTCAAGGTCTATATTAAAGATGGCTATGCCAAGCTTCTTTTAGGACTTGCTAAAGGGAAACATGACTATGACAAACGGGAGTCAATCAAGCGTCGTGAACAAAACCGCGACATCGCGCGTGTCATGAAAGCTGTCAACCAGCGTTAAGAAGAGGAAGTGAAATGGAAAAACTAATTGCCTATAAACGGATGCCCTTGTGGAATAAACAGACCATGCCAGAAATTGTCCAGCAGAAACACAACACCAAGGTCGGGACTTGGGGGAAAATTACTGTTCTAAAAGGAGCCCTCAAGTTTATTGAGTTGACTGAAGATGGTGAGGTTCTAGCTGAGCACCTCTTTGAGGCAGGAGCTGACAATCCCATGGCGCAACCGCAAGCCTGGCACCGAGTAGAGGCTGCAACAGACGATGTAGAATGGTACTTGGAATTTTATTGTAAACCTGAGGATTATTTCCCTAAGAAATACCAGACCAATCCAGTCCATTCAGAGGTCCTAGAGGCTATGCAGACAGTGAAACCTGGAAGAGCCTTGGATTTGGGTTGTGGTCAGGGGCGTAACTCTCTCTTTCTCGCACAGAATGGTTTTGATGTGACAGCTGTGGATCAAAATGAATTGTCCCTTGAAATCTTGCAAAGCATCGTAGAGCAAGAGGATCTAGACATGCCTGTCGGACTATACGATATCAATTCAGCCAGCATTAGCCAAGACTATGATTTCATCGTATCGACAGTTGTTCTGATGTTCCTACAAGCGGACCGCATTCCAGCTATTATCCAAAATATGCAGGAGCACACTACGGTCGGTGGCTATAATCTTATCGTCTGTGCCATGGATACGGAGGATTATCCTTGCTCAGTCAACTTCCCATTCACTTTTAAAGAAGGGGAGTTGGCGGACTACTACAAGGATTGGGAATTGATTAAGTACAATGAAAACCCAGGACATCTGCACCGTCGTGATGAAAATGGCAATCGCATTCAATTACGCTTTGCGACTATGCTAGCTAAAAAAATCAAGTAAATCAAACCTATACCAGCGAATAGAAACCACTTTGCAAGGTCTCTATTCGTTTGTTTGCGTTGGTTGATTGGGGAGAGCAGGATTTTATGCTATACTAGAAGTAGGAAATCTGAGCAATTGGGCTGTATTGCTGATACTCTCAGCGCAAGAAAGTCTTTATGATGGAGGTGGTCGAATGACGAGTCTTTTGGTGGAATTGTATGATCGGCATGTATTGGAAAAGAATGTCTACCAAGCCTTTATCAGTGATTGTGAGGAGATTCTTTTTCTATCTTTGACAAAAATAAGCAATGAAGAAAAGCTTTCTCTCCGTCAGTTTATCATAGAAGAGGTGCCTCATATCCAACGAGTGACCTTTCGTCAGTTATCCTTAGAACAACTAGCGGATCAGTTAGATTATTGTCTAGCAGGCTATGATCAGGTTCTTCTTGATGTTTTTGGTGGAGATTCGCTACTAGCCTTATCCCTCTATCAATACGGCTTGGATCGGGACCTCCCCATCGTTGCCATGGATATCGAGCGGGGCAAACAATACAAGTGGACAGCTAGTCAGTTGGAAAAAGAAGACTTGGACATTCCAACCCTAAGCATACAACAGTTGATAGCCTTACGTGGTGGAAAAATGCTCAAATCCAAACGCCCTATCCACTCAGTTGAGCAAATTGCAGCCATCAAAAAACTAGCTAGCTCTGCCATTTCCAACCCTGCCCACTGGTATCAAGTGACCCAATTTTTCTCTCTAGCTAAGACCAATGACCTGCATGCGGAAACCGAAAAGATACTGGAAAACAACGGCAGGTATTATCACTATCCAGAAACCGTCATCCCCTTACTAGTGGAAGCGGGGATGCTTCGTATTGAAAACGAGGACAAGGAGCGAATAAGCTACAGCTTTCCGAGTCAAGAAGCCCAAGTCTTTTGTCGCAACAAAGGGCATATTTTAGAGTTGTATCTTTATCTCTTGGCGCTTGAATCTCAGCTGTTTGATGAATGCATGATAGGCGCTGAGATTGATTGGAATGGTATCTTTCCAGAGACAGACAATGTTCAAAATGAGATTGATGTCATTCTGAGAAAGGGGCGCTCGATTACCTTTATCTCCTGCAAGATGACAGATTTATCAGTTGAAGCCATCAACGAACTAGAAGTCTATGCCAATCATTTTGCTGGGGAGAGTTGCCTCAAGTTAATTGTTTGTACGGGAAAAATCAATCCAGTTTATGCCAATCGTTGTCAGGAATACGGTGTCCTCGTCATTAGAAGCGAGCAAATTCCCAATCTCATTCTCATGCTGAAAAAATACTCTAAGAGGTTTAAAAGATAAAAAAGCAATATGAAAGACTGGAATTCCGGTCTTTTTTACTTCTTTTTCGAATAGAAAAGAAAAGGAGGTAGTCCATGTTTGTAGCCAGAGATAGCAAGGGAAATTTGGTAAATGCCCTCGAAAAAGAGGTGACCAAGCAGGCTTATACCTGCCCCGCCTGTGGGGGCGGACTGCGATTACGTCAAGGGCAGAGCATGCGAACGCATTTTGCTCATGAATCTTTAAGAGATTGTATGGCTATTTTTGAGAATGAAAGTCCAGAACACTTGGCCAACAAAGAGGCCCTCTATCACTGGGCCAAGAAGGACAATCAGGTTGCCGTAGAATATAGTCTGCCTGCGATTCAGCAGATAGCGGATGTTCTCGTAAATGAGAAACTAGCGCTAGAGGTCCAGTGTAGTCCCTTGTCCCAAAAGCTTTTATGCGATAGAAGTCAAGGCTACCGTAGTCAGGGCTACCAAGTTATCTGGCTACTGGGAGAAAAACTCTGGTTAAAAGAGAGACTGACACAACTGCAAAGGGGATTTCTCTATTTTAGTCAAAATATGGGATTCTATGTATGGGAACTAGATTTCAAAAAGCAAGTTTTGAGACTGAAATATCTTTTGCATCAGGACCTACGGGGTAAGCTTCATTTTCAGGTCAAGGAATTTCCCTTTGGTCAAGGAAACCTCTTGGAAATTCTACGATTTCCTTATCAAAAACAAAAGCTAGCTCGTTTTACAGTTTCTCAAGATTCCACTATCTGTCACTACATTCGCCAACAGTTGTACTACCAAACGCCTTACTGGATGAAAAAACAGGAGGAGGCTTATCAACGAGGAGATAATCTATTAAACCGTCAACTGGACGACTGGTATCCTCAAGTTAGACCAATAGAATCAGAAGATTTTTGTCAAATTAATCAAGATTTAAGTAGCTATTATAAAGAATTTTTCGCTTACTATCAAAAAAATATAAAAAATAATCGCCAAAAGCTCTATCCACCAGCCTTTTATCACTTATATTTTTCAGAAAATGTGATAAAATAGAAAGGATGGAGGAATCTTATGGTATTACAACGACATGAAATAAATGAAAAAGATACATGGGATCTTTCAACAATCTACCCAACAGACCAGGCTTGGGAAGAAGCCTTGAAAGATTTAACTGAAAAAGTACAAATAGCATCTCAGTATGAGGGGCATCTCTTGGATAGCGCAGACAGTTTGCTTGAGATTACAGAATTCTCACTTGACTTGGAACGTCAAGTTGAAAAGCTTTATGTCTATGCACATATGAAAAACGACCAAGATACGCGTGAAGCTAAGTATCAGGAGTACTATGCTAAGGCAATGACTCTATACAGTCAGTTAGAACAGGCCTTTTCATTCTACGAACCAGAGTTTATGGAGATTAGCCAAGAGCAGTATGCAGCCTTCCTAGAAGCTCAACCAAAACTCCAAGTTTACAAACACTTTTTTGACAAGCTCTTGCAAAAGAAGGACCATGTTCTTTCGCAACGTGAGGAAGAATTGCTTGCTGGCGCAGGAGAAATCTTTGGCGCTGCTAGTGAAACCTTTGCCATCTTGGACAATGCTGATATTAGCTTCCCATACGTCCTTGATGATGAAGGCAATGAAGTGCAGCTCTCACACGGTACTTACATTCGCTTAATGGAGTCTAAAAATCGTGAAGTGCGCCGTGGTGCCTATGAAGCCCTCTATGCGACGTACGAGCAGTTCCAGCACACTTACGCGAAGACTTTACAGACAAATGTCAAGGTGCAAAACTACCGAGCAAAAGTTCGCAACTATAAGAGTGCTCGCCATGCAGCCCTTGCAGCCAACTTTGTCCCAGAGAGTGTCTATGACAATCTAGTAGCAGCAGTTCGCAAGCATTTGCCACTCTTGCATCGTTACCTTAAACTCCGCTCTAAAATCTTGGGAATTTCAGATCTCAAGATGTACGATGTCTACACACCACTTTCGTCAGTAGATTATAGCTTTACCTACGAAGAAGCCTTGAAAAAAGCTGAAGAAGCCTTGGCGGTCTTGGGTGACGATTACTTGAGCCGTGTCAAACGTGCCTTTAGCGAGCGTTGGATTGATGTCTATGAAAACCAAGGCAAGCGTTCTGGTGCCTATTCTGGTGGATCTTACGACACAAATGCCTTTATGCTTCTTAACTGGCAGGATAACTTAGATAATCTCTTTACCCTAGTACACGAGACTGGTCACAGTATGCACTCTAGCTATACTCGTGAAACCCAACCATATGTTTACGGAGATTACTCTATCTTCTTGGCAGAGATTGCCTCAACGACCAATGAAAATATCTTGACGGAGAAATTACTGGCAGAAGTAGACGACGATGAAACTCGCTTTGCTATCCTTAATAACTTCTTGGACAGTTTCCGTGGAACAGTCTTCCGTCAAACTCAATTTGCTGAGTTTGAACATGCCATCCACCAAGCAGACCAAAATGGAGAAGTCTTGACCAGTGATTTCCTGAATAAACTCTACGCTGACTTGAACCAAGAGTACTATGGACTCAGCAAAGGAGACAATCCTCAAATCCAATACGAATGGGCACGCATTCCTCACTTCTACTATAACTACTATGTATACCAATATTCGACTGGTTTTGCAGCGGCTTCAGCCTTGGCTGAGAAGATTGTCCATGGTAGTCAGGAAGACCGTGACCGTTATATCGACTACCTCAAGGCAGGTAAGTCTGACTATCCTCTCAATGTTATGAGAAAAGCGGGAGTGGATATGGAGAAGGAAGACTATCTCAACGATGCCTTTGCAGTCTTTGAACGTCGCTTGAACGAGTTTGAAGCTCTTGTTGAAAAATTGGGACTAGCTTAAGATGGTAGAGTCTTATAGTAAAAATGCCAATCACAATATGCGTCGTCCCGTCGTCAAGGAAGAAATCGTTGAACTCATGCGCCAGCGTCAAAAGCAGGTGACTGGTTCTTTGAAAGAATTGGAAACCTTCGCTCGTAAGGAAAATATTCCCATTATTCCTCATGAAACAGTCGCATATTTCCGTTTTCTCATGGAAAGTCTGCAGCCCAAGAACATTTTGGAGATTGGAACGGCAATTGGCTTCTCAGCTCTCCTGATGGCGGAACATGCCCCAAATGCTAAGATTACAACTATTGACCGTAATCCTGAGATGATCGGCTTTGCCAAGGAAAATTTTACCCAGTTTGACAGGCGCAAACAAATCACCCTCCTAGAGGGAGATGCAGTCGATGTCTTGTCAACCTTGACAGAAACTTATGATTTTGTCTTTATGGATTCGGCCAAGTCTAAGTACATCGTCTTTCTACCAGAAATCCTCAAACACTTGGAAGTTGGTGGAGTAGTAGTTTTGGATGATATCTTCCAAGGAGGCGATGTTGCCAAGGATATCATGGAAGTCCGTCGGGGTCAACGCACCATTTACCGTGGTTTGCAAAGACTGTTCGACGCAACTTTGGACAATCCAGATTTAACGGCGACTCTAGTTCCACTTGGAGACGGCATTCTCATGCTACGAAAGAATGTGGAAAATGTAACTTTGCCAGAAATGGAATAAATTAAAAAATAGTACAATCCTCCTGTACCAAGTAATAGGAGGATTTTTATGTCTCAAAACATCATCAATATCGGCTATGCACGCGTTTCAACCCACAAGCAAGATTTGGGCTTAGAGGTGCAAATTGATGCTCTCAAGCATTGTGACCAGCTTTTTATCGAGCGTGAATCTGGTTCCAACAATGTACGTCCAGAACTCGAAAAGGCCTTAAAATTGGCTCAAACGCTTTCAAAAAAAGGAATGCAAGTCACTTTCACCATCTACAAGCTTGATAGGCTCACCCGCTCCATGTTCAAATTGCTAGAACTAATTGAACAATTTAATGCTTCTGATATTCAGCTAGTTAGTTTGCATGAAAAACTGGAAACCGATTCGCTCATTGGTAGGTTACTTTGTATGATTTTAGGATTTGTGGCAGAAAGTGAACTGGAAAATCTGCGATTTCGTACCCGTGAAGGACTTCGGAAAGCCAAGGAAAATGGTGTCAAACTAGGTGCTAAGCGAATATCAAGAGATAAGGAAGAGAGAATTGTTGAGCAGTATTTGGCAGGGGAATCAAGCATCAGAACAATAGCAAAAACAGAACGAATTTCGACCTCAACCATCTATAAAGTCTTGGAATGAAACAAGGTGGCCATCAATCGTAAAAATGTTTCGCAAAATTCTTGCTAAAAACAAGATAAAATGCTACAATGAAGGCGTAAATATGTTTCGATTAACGACCGTTTTGCGAAACATTCAAAATAACAATGTGAATATTTCAGAAAATACGAATTTAACAAGGATTTGAGCCTGTGTTGGATTTGTATTTTTTTGTTTTTTAAGTGTATCGTTTAACGGTCGTTACACGATACACCAAAACCTTTGTCGTTTAAGTGGTTGAGGTGAATTGTTCGAAGCACTAATATCAAAAAATTAGGATTTTTGTAGTATTTACACACATTCAAAAGTAGTCTACATTCCTAAGGAGGAAATTATGAAAACAAATAAAGTGACCAAACTTGGTATTTCTTTGCTCTCTGTTGCAGCTCTTGGTGTTGTTGCTCCAGCTTTGACTGATTCACCTATTTTTGGGTATACTGTCGTAAAAGCTGAAGAACGGCAAGGGCAAATCAAAATCCGCATTAGGTATTTAGATGAGCATAGTAGAGAAATAGCACCTATGTATACTGGGGTCCTAAACCCTGGTGAGTCTGTAAATATCTACAAGGATATTGAAGGACACCAAGTGGTATCAAATTTTTCCTGGATGCCGGGCTATAACTTAACCTATAATATCGCAAGCACATACTTTTACGGTGCTAATGATGGGTATCTGGAAGGATACCTAAGATATAAGAAGTTAGATCCAGCACCAACGCCAGATCCAGCACCAACGCCAGATCCAGCACCAACGCCAACTCCGACTCCGGAACCAGAAGTAAAACCGGAAACTAAACCTTCAGAAACACCAAAACCAGAAGTGAAACCGGAAACTAAGCCTTCAGAAACTCCGAAACCAGAGGTTAAGCAGGAAACTAAGCCTTCAGAAACACCGAAACCAGAAGTAAAACCGGCAACTAAACCTTCAGAAACTCCGAAACCAGAGGTGACACCTGAGACTAAACCATCTGAAACTCCAAAACCAGAAGTGAAACCGGAAACTAAACCTTCTGATACGCCAAAACCAGAAGTAAAACCAGAGACTAAACCATCTGAAACTCCAAAACCAGAAGTAAAACCGAAAACTAAACCTTCAGAGGCTTCAAAACCAGAAGTAAAACCAGAAACTAAACCTTCAGAGACTTCAAAACCAGAAGTTAAACCGGAAACTAAACCTTCTGATACACCAAAACCAGGAGTTAAGCCGGAAACTAAGCCTTCAGAAACTCCAAAACCAGAAGTGAAACCGGAAACTAAACCTTCAGAAACTCCGAAACCAGAGGTAAAACCGGAAACTAAGCCTTCAGAAACTCCAAAACCAGAAGTGAAACCGGAAACTAAACCTTCAGAAACTCCGAAACCAGAGGTTAAGCCGGAAACTAAGCCTTCAGAAACTCCAAAACCAGAAGTAAAACCGGCAACTAAGCCTTCAGAAACTCCAAAACCAGAAGTTAAGCCGGAAACTAAGCCTTCAGAAACTCCGAAACCAGAAGTGAAACCGGAAACGAGACCTTCAGAAACTCCGAAACCAGAGGTAAAACCGGAAACTAAGCCTTCAGAAACTCCGAAACCAGAAGTGAAACCGGAAACTAAGCCTTCAGAAACTCCAAAACCAGAAGTTAAGCCGGAAACTAAGCCTTCAGAAACTCCAAAACCAGAAGTGAAACCGTCAGAAAAGCCTGTTGCTAAACCAGAAACTAACAAACCAACTACCAAACCACAAACTGGTTTAAATAACGCTCCAACAGCTCCTATAAATCCTGTTGGGCAAGATTCAAACACTAAAGCTGACAAACCTGTTTCGAAAACCGAAACTACAGCTTTACCAAACACTGGCGAACAAAATTCAATTCTTGGATTTGCAGGCTTCCTTCTTGCAAGTCTTGGTCTAGCAGGCTTGACTTACAAAGGACGTCACTAAAAAATAATACAAGACAAACAAAGGACTTGAACGATTGTTCAGGTTCTTTTTGGAATGAAAAAAATTGAATCGTTAAAAAAATTTAAAAGCTACTATTTTTTTAGTCTTATTTAAGTTATCTGCTATAAAAATATGGTATAATGATTGAGTCGGTCTAGAGAAATTTTTGACCGTTTTTAGAAAAAGGAGTAAACATGAAGAAAAAACTATTGGCAGGAGCCATTACTTTATTATCTGTAGCGACTTTGGCTGCTTGTTCAAAAAGTTCTGAAGGGGCTGACCTCATCAGCATGAAGGGTGATGTTATCACCGAACACCAATTTTATGAACAAGCTAAAAACAACCCAACTGCACAACAAGTCTTGCTCAATATGACGATAGAAAAAGTATTTGAAAAGCAATATGGGTCTGAAGTGACTGAACAAGAAGTAGATGACGCTGTTGCCGAAGAGCAGAAGAAATATGGGGACAGTTATCAAAATGTTCTTTCACGTGCAGGAATGACTCCTGAAACTCGTAAAGCTCAAATTCGCACCAGCAAATTAGTTGAATTGGCAGTTAAAAAAGCAGCGGAAAATGAACTGACTGATGAAGCTTACCAAAAAGCTTTCGAAGCTTACACACCCGATGTGACAGCACAAATCATCCGTATGGATAATGAAGACAAGGCAAAAGAAGTGCTCGAAAAAGCAAAAGCTGAAGGAGCTGATTTTGCCCAGTTGGCAAAAGACAACTCAAATGATGACAAGACAAAAGAAAATGGTGGAGAAATCACTTTTGACTCGGCATCTACTGAACTTCCAGAACAAGTCAAGAAGGCTGCCTTTGCCTTGGATGTGAATGGGGTGTCTGATGTGATTAGAGCAACTGGTCCCCAAGCTTATAGTAGCCAATTCTACATCATCAAAGTAACCAAGAAAACAGAAAAATCCTCAAATTTAGATGATTACAAAGAAAAATTAAAAACTGTCATTTTGACACAGAAACAAAACGATGCTTCCTTCGTTCAGAGTGTCATCGGAAAAGAATTCCAAGCAGCAAATATTAAAATAAAAGACCCTGCTTTCCAGAGTATTTTTGCTCAATATATTGGAAGTGGAGACTCAAGCTCAAGTTCAAGCAGTAGCTCATCAGCAGAATAAAAAAGAAAAATACAAACTTTGTCTTGAAGTTTGTATTTTTTTCTAATCAATTTAGTCCAAAGAGCAAAAATTCGAAGGATTAAAGGATAAGAGTTTTTTTCTTTCTGAAAAAATGGTATAATAGCAATCAAAACTAGAAAATAAAACGGAATTGGGAACAGATTTCTCTGTTCCTATTAGAGTGGTGACATATGAAAATTAGTAAAAGGCACCTATTGAACTATTCCATTTTGATTCCTTACCTCCTTTTATCGATTTTGGGTCTAATCGTCGTTTACTCAACGACGAGTGCTACCCTGATCCAAGAAGGAAAAAGCGCTCTTCAGTTAGCTCGGAACCAAGGAATGTTTTGGGTAGTTAGTTTGATTTTGATTGCCTTAATTTATAAACTGAAACTTGGGTTTTTAAGAAATGAACGTTTGATTTTTATCGTCATGTTTGTAGAGATGATTCTCCTAGCCTTGGCGCGGCTAATTGGGACACCAGTCAATGGTGCCTACGGTTGGATTTCTGTGGGACCTGTAACGATTCAGCCTGCGGAGTACCTTAAGATTATCATCATCTGGTACTTGGCGCATCGTTTTTCAAAACAGCAGGATGAGATAGCTGTTTATGATTTCCAAGTCTTGACCCAGAATCAGTGGTTGCCTCGGGCTTTCAATGACTGGCGTTTTGTTCTACTGGTTCTGATTGGTAGCTTGGGGATTTTCCCAGACTTGGGAAATGCAACCATCTTGGTTTTGGTTGCTCTCATCATGTATACGGTTAGTGGGATCGCCTATCGTTGGTTCTCGACTATTCTAGCTCTCTTAGCAGGAAGTTCGATATTAGCTTTATCTGTTATTCGTCTCGTCGGGGTTGAAAAGTTTTCTCAAATTCCGATATTTGGTTACGTTGCTAAACGTTTCAGTGCCTTCTTTAATCCCTTTAACGACCTAGCAGGTGCTGGACATCAGCTTGCAAATTCTTACTATGCCATGGTTAATGGTGGTTGGTTTGGACTTGGTTTAGGAAATTCCATTGAGAAACGTGGTTATTTGCCAGAAGCCCACACGGATTTCGTCTTTTCGATCGTCATCGAGGAATTTGGATTTGTAGGAGCAAGTATGATTTTGGCCCTCCTCTTCTTCTTGATTTGAGAATCATCCTAGTCGGTATTCGAGCTAAGGATCCCTTTAACTCTATGGTTGCTATCGGTGTCGGAGGGATGATCCTTGTTCAGATCTTTGTCAATATCGGTGGAATTTCCGGTTTGATTCCTTCTACAGGGGTAACCTTCCCCTTCCTTTCACAAGGGGGGAATAGTCTCCTAGTCTTATCTGTAGCCATTGCCTTTGTACTAAATATCGATGCTAGTGAAAAACGTGCCAAACTTATCAGGGAATATGAAGGTCAAACTTCTGTTACTCAATAAGGATTGAATGGAAAGGAAAGTTTATGTCACTTCAAAAATTAGAAAACTATAGCAATAAAGCCGTCGTCCAAGAAGAAGTCTTGATTCTAACGGAGCTATTAGAAGACATCACAAAAAATATGCTTGCGCCTGAGACTTTTGATAAAATCATGCAGTTGAAGAACTTGTCTACAAGCGAAGACTATCAAGGACTCAATAAATTGGTGACCAGCCTTTCAAACGAAGAAATGATTTATATTTCTCGCTATTTCTCAATCCTTCCACTCTTGATCAATATCTCTGAGGATGTGGATTTGGCTTATGAGATCAATCACCAAAATAATGTGGACCAAGACTACCTAGGAAAACTGTCAACAACCATTAAGATGGTGGCTGAAAAAGAAAACGCGACTGCAATTTTGGAGCAGCTGAATGTCGTTCCTGTCTTGACTGCCCACCCGACCCAAGTACAACGTAAGAGTATGCTGGACTTGACCAATCACATCCATACTCTTTTGCGTAAGTACCGTGATGTCAAACTAGGCTTGATTAACAAAGAAAAATGGCACACGGATCTCCGTCGTTATATTGAGATTATCATGCAAACGGACATGATTCGCGAGAAGAAATTGAAAGTAACCAACGAGATCACCAACGTGATGGAGTACTATCAGAGTTCTTTCTTGAATGCTGTTCCTCGTTTGACGGCTGAGTATAAGAAACTAGCTAAGGAACAAGGTATCGAACTCCAACATCCAAAACCGATTACCATGGGGATGTGGATTGGAGGAGATCGTGATGGAAATCCTTTCGTAACTGCAGAAACCCTCAACAAATCAGCCTTGACCCAGTGCGAAGTCATCATGAATTATTACGATGAGAAGATTTATAATCTTTATCGTGAATTCTCGCTTTCAACCAGTATTGTGAATGTTAGTGACAAGGTTCGTGAGATGGCACTCAAGTCTCAAGATAACTCAATTTATCGTGAAAAAGAACTCTATCGTCGTGCTCTCTTTGATATCCAAGCTAAGATGCAGGCAACCAAGACCTATCTTATCGAAGATAAGGATGTTCATCCAAGATATGCTACCGCAGATGAATTTACCAAGACTTGTTGGCTATCCGAGATTCTCTATTAGAGAACAAGGGTGAGTACCTGATTTCAGGAGAATTTGTCGAGTTGATGCAAGCTGTCGAAATTTTTGGTTTCTACCTTGCTTCTATTGATATGCGCCAAGATTCTAGTGTCCATGAAGCATGTGTGGCTGAATTATTAGTATCAGCTGGTATTAACGACCATTATAGCGACCTTTCTGAAGACGAAAAATGTACCCTCCTCTTAAAAGAGTTGGAAGAAGATCCTCGTATCCTCTCAGCGACTCATGCTGAAAAGTCAGAACTGCTTGAAAAAGAACTCTCTATCTTTAAAGCTGCGCGCAAGTTGAAGGATAAACTGGGTGAAAATGTCATTCGTCAAACCATCATTTCTCATGCAACTAGCGTGTCTGATATGCTCGAACTAGCCATCATGCTCAAGGAAGTCGGCTTGGTAGATGCTCAAAAAGCCCGCGTTCAGATTGTTCCCCTCTTTGAAACGATCGAGGACTTAGATCACTCAGAAGAGACTATGAGAAGATATTTCTCTCTTCCTTTGGCTAAAAATGGATTGCTTCAAAAGACAACTACCAAGAAATCATGCTTGGCTATTCTGATAGTAATAAGGACGGTGGATACCTGTCATCATGTTGGACATTATATAAAGCTCAACAACAACTGACTGCTATTGGGGATGAATTTGGCGTTAAAGTTACTTTCTTCCACGGTCGTGGTGGTACCGTTGGTCGTGGTGGTGGCCCTACTTATGAAGCTATCACATCCCAACCACTCAAATCCATCAAGGACCGTATCCGTCTGACTGAGCAAGGAGAAGTGATTGGAAACAAATACGGAAACAAAGATGCTGCCTATTATAACCTTGAAATGTTGGTTTCTGCAGCCATTAACCGTATGATTACCAAGAAGAAGAGTGATACCAATACATCAAATCGTTACGAAGCTATCATGGATCAAGTAGTGGACCGTAGCTACGATATCTACCGTGATTTGGTCTTTGGAAATGAACATTTCTATGACTATTTCTTTGAATCAAGTCCAATCAAGGCTATTTCAAGCTTCAATATCGGTTCGCGTCCAGCAGCTCGTAAGACCATCACTGAAATTGGCGGTTTGCGTGCCATTCCTTGGGTCTTCTCATGGTCACAAAGCCGTGTCATGTTCCCTGGATGGTACGGAGTGGGATCAAGCTTCAAAGAATTTATTGATCAAGATCCAAAGAATATCGAGTTTCTTCGTGATATGTACCAAAACTGGCCTTTCTTCCAATCCCTGCTCTCTAATGTGGACATGGTCTTATCTAAGTCTAATATGAACATTGCTTTTGAATATGCCAAGCTCTGTGAAGATGAAGAAGTGCAGGCTATCTACTACACTATTTTAGATGAATGGCAGTTGACTAAGGACGTTATTTTAGCTATCGAAGGTTATGACGAACTCTTGGCAGAAAACTCTTACCTAAAAGACAGTCTAAACTATCGTATGCCTTACTTTAATATCCTGAACTACATTCAGTTGGAGTTGATCAAACGTCAACGTCGCGGCGAATTGTCAGCTGACGAAGAAAAACTGATCCATACAACTATCAACGGAATTGCAACAGGTTTGCGTAATTCAGGCTGATATTCTACAAACTTCCTCTTTTTTCAAGGGGAAGTTTTTGAATTGTTTAAAAAATTCTAAAAATAAGCTTGACAAGTAGTTGAAAAATGATATAATTTAAACATTCAGAAAGTAATCATTGAAGTTTTTTAGAGAATCTGTGGTTGGTGGAAACAGATAAATGAAAGTGATGAAAATTGGGCTGAATGTTCTTAGGAATTTGAAATCATAAAAATTCGGTGAGCACACCTTACAGTGCAACTCGTGAATGCGAGAAAGAGCGATAGGGATAATCCCTATAATTGAGGTGGCACCGCGCATCGACGTCCTCACACAAGTTTTTTGTGTGAGGACTTTTTTGTTGGAGGAGACTTATGGAATTTAAACGATGGCGTCGCTTGTTTTGAGTGAAAAGAGTATAGTACAAGTGATTTAAAGGAGAAAAAATATGAAAAATAAACGTTTAATTGGAATTATCGCTGGATTAGCAGTATTGGTAGTGGCTAGCTTGATCTATTCTTCAATGAACAAGCCAGTAGCTAAGGAAGAGCAAAAGGTTGCTAAGGTTGGTGTCCTTCAATTTGTTAGTCACCCATCCTTGGACTTGATTTACCAAGGGATTCAAGATGGACTAGCTGAAGAAGGCTATAAGGACGACCAGGTAAAAATCGACTTTATGAACTCTGAAGGCGATCAGAGCAAGGTTGCAACCATGAGTAAACAATTGGTTGCTAATGGAAACGACGTTGTTGTTGGGATTGCGACACCAGCTGCTCAAGGACTTGCTAGTGTTACAAAAGACCTACCTGTTATCATGGCTGCTATTACAGACCCAATCGGTGCTAACTTGGTCAAGGATTTGAAAAAACCAGGTGGCAACATCACAGGGGTGTCAGACCACAACCCTGCTGAACAACAAGTAGAGTTGATAAAAACTCTCACACCAAATGTCAAAACAATCGGCGCTCTCTACTCAAGTAGCGAAGATAACTCAAAAACACAGGTAGAAGAATTCAAGGCTTATGCTGAAAAAGCAGGTTTGACAGTCGAAACATTTGCCGTTCCTTCAACAAATGAAATTGCTTCAACAGTTAATGTCATGACAAGCAAGGTCGATGCAATTTGGGTTCCAATTGACAACACCATTGCATCCGCATTCTCAACAGTTGTTTCAAGTAATCAAACAGCTAAAAAGCCAATCTACCCAAGTGCCACTGCCATGGTAGAAGCAGGTGGATTAGCATCTGTAGTAGTTGACCAACACGATCTTGGAGTGGCTACTGGTAAAATGATTGCCAAAGTTTTGAAAGGTGAAAAACCAGCTGATACGCCAGTTAATGTCTTTTCAACTGGTAAGTCAGTGATTAATAAAAAACTAGCGCAGGAACTTGGTATTACCATTCCTGAGTCTGTTCTAAAAGAAGCAGGACAAGTGATTGAATAAGGATAAAGGGGGAGTTGGAGACATCTCCTCCCATTTTTACTAAAGAAAGAAATGAGTGAAAGATTATGATAGTATCCATTATTTCTCAGGGAATGGTATGGGCGATTTTAGGTTTGGGAATCTTTATGACCTTTCGAATTCTAAATTTTCCTGATATGACAACTGAGGGTTCTTTTCCTCTAGGGGGAGCAGTCGCTGTAACCTTGATAACGCAAGGGGTGAATCCATTTTTAGCGACCTTGGCTGCAGTAGGAGCAGGCTGTCTAGCTGGAATGGCGACAGGTCTCTTATATACCAAAGGAAACATTCCAACTCTCTTATCAGGAATTTTGGTCATGACTTCTTGCCATTCCATCATGCTCATGATTATGGGGCGTGCCAATCTGGGGCTTCTTGGAACCAAGCAAATTCAGGATGTCTTGCCCTTTGATTCGGACCTCAATCAACTCCTGACTGGATTTATTTTTGTTGCCCTTGTTATTGGTCTCATGCTCTTTTTCCTAGATACCAAACTAGGTCAGGCCTACATCGCTACAGGTGATAATCCTGACATGGCTCGTAGTTTTGGAATTCATACTGGTCGTATGGAACTCATGGGTTTGGTTCTTTCAAATGGGATTATCGCGCTTGCGGGTGCTTTGATTGCTCAACAAGAAGGATATGCGGATGTTTCTCGAGGAATTGGAGTGATTGTCGTAGGACTTGCTAGCTTGATTATTGGTGAGGTTTTGTTCAAGAGTTTGACCCTGGCAGAACGACTCATGACCATCGTTGTAGGGTCTATCGCTTATCAGTTCCTCGTTTGGGGAGTGATTGCTCTTGGATTTAACACAAGTTATCTTCGTTTGTACAGCGCCTTAATCTTAGCGGTTTGCCTTATGATTCCAACCTTCAAAAGCAAATACCTGAAAGGAGTCAAGTTTAGCAAATGACAGCAATTGTAGAATTAAAAAATGCTACCAAAGTCATCACGAATGGCTTTGACGAGGAAAAAATCATTCTGAATGATATTTCTCTGGAAATTTTTGAACATGATTTCATTACCATCCTAGGTGGAAATGGAGCTGGAAAGTCAACGCTTTTTAACACTATTGCAGGCACCCTACCTTTAACAAGCGGAAGTATCCGTATCATGGGCGAGGATGTGACTCATTTTTCACCTGAAAAGAGGGCTAAGTATTTGTCTCGCGTCTTTCAGGATCCTAAGATGGGTACGGCTCCCCGTATGACGGTAGCGGAAAATCTCTTGATTGCCAAGTTTCGTGGTGAGAAGAGAGGACTCCTTCCTAGAAGGCTATCAAGCCATAGAGAAGAGTTTCAGGCAACCATTGAAAAAGTGGGAAATGGCCTTGAAAAACATTTGGACACTCCGATTGAGTTTCTATCAGGCGGTCAGCGCCAGGCCTTGAGTCTCTTGATGGCAACCTTAAAGCGACCAGAGTTGCTCCTGTTGGATGAACACACAGCAGCTCTCGACCCAAAGACCAGTGTTGCATTGATGGAGTTAACAGATGAATTTGTCAGCAAAGACCATCTGACAGCCTTAATGATTACCCACCATATGGAGGACGCACTAAAGTATGGAAATCGTCTGATTGTCATGAAGGAAGGTCGTATCATCCAAGACCTCAATAAAGAAGAAAAAGCTAAGATGGAAATCTCAGACTACTATCAATTATTTGAATAGATGAGTTAAATAATCATCAAAAAATAGTGAAGATTAACTTAGAAACATGGAAGTGTTTCTGAGTTTTTTATCTTCCCATTCTATCAAGAAAAATAAGGCAAAGAGAATTACGGAAAGCGTATGAAATGGTTTACTTTTTTTCAGAAATAAGCTATACTAGTTTACGTGAAACTATGATAAGATGGAGGTATTGTGTATGGTTGACAAACAAGTCATTGAAGAAATCAAAAACAATGCCAACATTGTGGAAGTCATAGGTGATGTGATTTCTTTACAGAAGGCTGGACGGAACTATTTAGGGCTCTGTCCTTTTCATGGTGAAAAGACCCCCTCTTTCAACGTTGTGGAAGACAAGCAGTTTTATCACTGTTTGGATGTGGGCGTTCAGGAGATGTCTTTAAGTTCATCGAAGAATACCAAGGTGTGTCCTTCATGGAAGCCGTTCAACTCTTAGGAGAGCGTGTCGGTATTCAACTAGCTATGCCTGTACAGTCTCGTCCTCAACAGGCTTCACCTCATCAAGCTCTATATGATATGCATGAAGAAGCCGCCCGTTTTTACCATGCCATCCTCATGACGACCAAGATGGGAGAAGAAGCAAGGGCTTATCTCTACAAACGTGGATTGACGGATGATGTTCTGAAGCACTTCCAGATTGGACTAGCTCCAGCAGAGAGAACCTATCTCTACCAACGTTTATCTGACAAGTTTGAGGAAAAGGATTTATTGGATTCGGGCTTGTTTTATCTGTCAGATGGTAATCAATTTTATGATACTTTTTTTGGACGGATCATCTTTCCTTTGACCAATGACAAGGGGCAGGTTATTGCATTTTCAGGTCGTATCTGGCAAGAAACGGATAGTCAGACTGCCAAATATAAAAATAGTCGCTCGACTGCAATTTTTAACAAGAGTTACGAATTGTATCATTTGGACAAGGCAAAAAAGGGAACAGGTAAGATTACAGAGCTCTATCTGATGGAAGGTTTCATGGATGTGATCGCAGCCTACCGTGCTGGTATAGAAAATGCTGTGGCTTCCATGGGAACAGCCTTAAGCAAGGAGCATGTTGACCACCTCAAACGCTTTACCAAAAAGATAGTTCTCAGCTATGATGGTGACAAGGCAGGGCAGGCAGCAACAGCCAAGGCTCTAGAGGAATTAGAAGACTTCTCAGTGGAGGTTGTTCGAGTACCTGATGCCATGGATCCAGATGAGTATTTGCAAAAGAATTCTCCTGAAGATCTGGCCTACCTCTTAACCAAGACACGTATCAGTCCCATAGAGTTCTATATTTACCAACTCAAACCTGAGAATAGTGATAACTTGCAAGCGCAAATTGAGTTCATTGAAAAGATTGCGCCCTTAATCGCCAAAGAAAAGTCGATCACAGCCCAGAATTCTTACATCCACATTCTGGCGGATAACCTACCTTCCTTTGATTACCAGCAGGTGGAACAGATTGTAAATGAAAGTCGGATTGTTCAAAGGCAGGAGAGGGTCAAAGAGCATCCTACGCCAGTAGCGATTAGTTTACCTGTGACGCGGCAACTGACAGCAGTCATGAGAGCAGAGGCTCATCTCCTTTATAGGATGGCTGAAAATCCAGTTGTGTTAAATGACTACCGATTAAGAGAAGATTTTTTCTTTGATACCCCAGAATTTCAGATTCTTTACGAATTATTAAGTGTAGAGGGAGAAATCGGATCAGAGGAACTTTCTCATCAGAGTCCTGAAGTTGAAAATGCTTGGTACCATGTGCTTAGTCTGGATTTGCCAGCTGAGATGTCGCCTCAGGAGCTAGTGGAAGTCGAAGAAACTCGAAACCGTGCCCTCCTCAGCAAGGACAACTTACGAATTAAAAAGAAAGTGCAGGAAGCTAGTCATGTAGGAGATACAGACACAGCCTTGGAAGAATTGCAACGATTGATTTCCCAAAAGAGAAGAATGGAGTAATAATGGCAACAAAACAAAAAGAAGTAACGACATTTGATGTGCAAGTAGCAGACTTTATCCGTAACCACAAAAAAACAGGAACAGCAACAGATGACGAAATCAATTCAAGTCTGGTTATTCCTTTTACCTTAGATGCAGACGGCATTGAAGACCTTTTGCAACGGATTCAGGATGCTGGAATTTCTATCACTGATAACGAAGGGAATCCAAGTGCGCGTGTGCTTAGTACAGAAGAAGAGCCAGAGCTCAGTGATGAGGACTTGATTGGTTCAACTTCTGCTAAGGTTAATGACCCTGTCCGTATGTATTTGAAGGAAATTGGGGTTGTTCCTCTCTTGACCAACGAAGAAGAAAAAGAATTGGCCCTAGCTGTTGAAGCTGGTGATATCGAAGCCAAACAACGTCTTGCAGAAGCCAACCTACGTTTGGTAGTTTCGATTGCTAAGCGCTACGTAGGTCGTGGTATGCAGTTTCTTGACTTGATTCAAGAAGGAAACATGGGCTTGATGAAGGCCGTGGATAAGTTTGACTATTCAAAAGGATTCAAGTTTTCTACTTACGCAACTTGGTGGATTCGTCAGGCGATCACTCGTGCCATCGCTGATCAGGCTCGTACCATTCGTATTCCTGTTCACATGGTGGAAACCATTAACAAGCTGTCCGTGAACAGCGTAATCTCCTTCAAGAATTGGGCCAAGATCCAACTCCTGAACAAATCGCTGAGCGTATGGATATGACACCTGACAAGGTCCGTGAAATCTTGAAAATCGCCCAAGAACCAGTATCCCTTGAAACACCGATTGGTGAAGAGGACGATAGCCACCTTGGGGACTTTATCGAAGACGAAGTGATTGAAAATCCAGTGGACTACACAACTCGTATCGTTTTGCGTGAACAGTTGGATGAAGTCTTGGATACTCTCACAGACCGTGAAGAAAACGTTCTGCGCCTTCGTTTCGGTTTGGATGATGGGAAAATGCGCACCCTTGAAGATGTTGGCAAAGTTTTTAACGTAACTCGTGAACGTATCCGTCAGATCGAGGCCAAGGCTTTGAGAAAATTGCGTCAACCAAGTCGCAGCAAACCGCTTCGTGATTTTATTGAAGATTAGAGTGAGGATGAATATGGCTTATACAGAAGAGCAAATTGAGACTATCAAAACACGCATTTTAAATGCCTTGGAAGAAGTCATCGACCCTGAGTTGGGGATTGATATTGTCAACCTAGGTTTGATTTATGAAATTCGTTTTGATGGTGAAACTGGCCACACTGAAATTGATATGACCTTGACAACTATGGGCTGCCCATTGGCTGACCTTTTGACAGACCAGATACACGATGCGATGACAGATGTGCCTGAGGTAACTAATACCGAGGTCAAATTGGTCTGGTATCCAGCTTGGACGGTTGAAAAATGAGCCGATACGCGCGTATCGCCCTAGGAATTAAATAAACAGTAGAAAAATATGAGAGACGATTGGAAAATAGGATAAATTCCTCCTTTTTCCACTGGTCTCTCTTTCTTTTGCTGATTTTCTAGAAATAAAATGGTATAATGAAAGGTATGGAAAACGAAAAATTGCGTATTAATATGCTAAGCTCAAGTGAAAAAGTGGCTGGTCAAGGAGTATCAGGAGCCTACCGTGAGTTGGTCCGTCTCCTACATCGTGACGCCAAAGACCAGTTAATTGTTACGGAAAATCTTCCTGTAGAGGCGGATGTAACTCACTTTCATACCATTGATTTCCCTTATTATTTGTCTACTTTCCAAAAGAAACGCTCTGGGAGAAAAATTGGCTATGTACATTTTTTGCCTGATACACTTGAGGGAAGTTTGAAAATTCCATTTTTCTTAAAGGGAATTATCAAACGCTATGTTTTCTCTTTTTTACAACCGAATGGAACACTTGGTGGTGGTCAATCCCATGTTTATCGAAGATTTGGTGGCAGCTGGTATTCCACGTGAAAAAGTAACGTATATTCCAAATTTTGTAAACAAAGAAAAATGGCATCCGCTGCCAGCTGACCAAGTAGCAAAACTTCGTAAGGAAATGGATTTAGCTGAAGATCAGTTTGTTGTTGTCGGTGCAGGTCAGGTTCAGAAGCGTAAAGGAATTGATGACTTTATACGTCTTGCGGAGGAATTGCCAGAAATTACTTTTATCTGGGCCGGAGGTTTTTCATTTGGCGGGATGACAGATGGTTATGAACGCTATAAAAAAATTATGGACAATCCACCTAAAAATCTAATTTTCCCAGGTATTGTTCCTCCTGAGCGAATGCGAGAGCTCTACGCTTTGGCGGATATCTTCTTGCTACCAAGTTACAATGAACTATTCCCTATGACCATCTTAGAGGCTGCTAGTTGCGAGGCGCCTATTATGTTGAGGGATTTAGATCTATACAAGGTCATTCTCGATGGGAATTATCGTGCTACAAGTGATGTTTCAGAGATGAGAGAAGCCATTCTCGAATACAAAAATCATCCTGAAAAGTTGAAAGACTTGAAAGAAAAAGCTCGCGAGATCTCCAAAGAGTACTCAGAAGAGCATTTGTTGGAAATCTGGTTGAAGTTCTATCGGGAGCAGGCGGCTCTAGGCAAAAAGTGAGGTAATCTATGCGAATTGGTTTATTTACTGACACCTATTTTCCTCAGGTTTCTGGGGTTGCGACCAGTATTCGAACCTTAAAGACAGAGCTTGAAAAGCAAGGACATGCAGTTTATCTTTACAACCACTGATAAAGACGTGAACCGCTACGAGGATTGGCAAATTATCCGAATTCCGAGTGTTCCCTTCTTTGCATTTAAGGATCGACGTTTTGCTTATCGTGGCTTTACAAAGGCACTTGAAATTGCCAAACAGTATCAGCTAGATATCATTCATACGCAAACAGAGTTTTCGCTAGGTTTACTAGGGATTTGGATTGCAAGAGAATTGAAAATTCCTGTTATTCATACCTACCATACCCAGTACGAAGACTATGTACATTACATTGCCAAGGGTATGCTGATTCGGCCAAGTATGGTAAAATATCTGGTACGGGGCTTTCTTCACGATGTGGACGGAGTGATTTGTCCTAGTGAGATTGTTCGGGACCTTCTCTCTAAGTACAAAGTCAAGGTTGAAAAACGTGTTATCCCAACTGGTATTGAGCTAGCTAAATTTGAACGACCTGAGATTAAAGAAGAAAATTTAACTGCCCTTCGATCTAAACTTGGAATTCAAGAAGATGAGAAAATGTTACTGAGTCTTTCTCGTATCTCCTATGAGAAGAATATTCAAGCGGTTCTGGCCGCCTTTGCGCAGGTTTTGAAAGAAGAAGACAAGGTGAAACTGGTTGTTGCTGGTGACGGTCCTTATCTGGACAGTCTGAAAGAACAAGCAGTCCAGTTGCAAATTCAAGATCAGGTGATTTTTACTGGTATGATAGCCCCAAGTGAAACAGCCTTATACTATAAGGCGGCAGATTTCTTTATCTCTGCATCCACTAGTGAAACCCAAGGCCTGACTTATCTAGAGAGTCTAGCCAGTGGAACGCCTGTCATCGCTCATGGCAATCCTTATCTGGATAATCTGATTAGTGACAAGATGTTTGGAACCCTCTACTATGGAGAACAGGAACTTGCAGGTGCCATCTTGGAGGCTTTGATTGCCACTCCGGATATGGATGAGCAGAAGTTGGCTGACAAGTTGTATGAGATTTCTGCTGAGAATTTTGGGAAACGAGTCCATGAGTTTTATCTCGATGCCATTATTTCAAATAAATTTGAGCAGGAGCTACGTGGCGACGAACCCATGACACAGCGATTCCTGAAGACGGTTCTTTATCTACCTCAGCAGGCTGTTTCAGCTCCAGTTAAAGAATCCAAACGAATATTAAAGGCTTCTAAAAAGCAGTTGTCTAGCATCCGGGATTACTGGAGAGATTAGTAAAAATATAGGAGAATAAAATATGGCAAAAAAATTTATGAGAAGTGGTAGAGATCAAAAAATTGGAGGTGTTTGCGCAGGTGTAGCCCATTATTTTGATATTGACCCTACCATTGTCCGTGTGATTTGGGGAGTTCTTGCCTTTTGTTATGGGGCAGGGGTACTTGCTTACATAATCCTATGGATAATTGCGCCAGTCTCTACAGACTATTAAGCTATAATTTAAAAAATAAAAATAAATTGAAAAGGAGACCACATGGCTTTCGGAGATGAAGGAAAACGTAAAAAAACAATGTTTGAAAAATTAACATTATTGATTGTTATTGTCATGTTGCTTGCAAGTTTGCTTGGTATTTTTGCAACAGCAATAGGTGCGTTGAGTAATCTATAAAATGTGATAAATCAGGATTGTTTAGTGACTGGATTTTCCAGTCCTTTTTAAAGTGAGAAGAAAATATGAGTATGTTTTTAGATACAGCCAAGATTAAGGTCAAGGCTGGTAATGGTGGCGATGGTATGGTTGCCTTTCGCCGTGAAAAATATGTCCCGAATGGCGGTCCTTGGGGTGGTGATGGCGGACGTGGAGGTAACGTTGTTTTCGTTGTAGACGAAGGCTTGCGTACCTTGATGGATTTCCGCTATAACCGTCATTTTAAGGCCGAATCCGGTGAAAAAGGGATGACCAAAGGAATGCATGGGCGTGGTGCAGAAGACCTTCGTGTTCGCGTACCACAAGGAACGACTGTACGCGATGCAGAGACAGGTAAAGTCATTACAGACTTGATTGAGCATGGCCAAGAATTTATCGTGGCACATGGCGGTCGAGGTGGTCGTGGAAATATCCGCTTTGCAACACCAAAAAATCCTGCACCTGAAATTTCGGAAAATGGAGAGCCGGGTCAGGAACGTGAGTTGCAACTAGAATTAAAAATCTTAGCGGATGTCGGTTTGGTAGGTTTCCCCTCAGTCGGTAAATCAACCCTTCTTAGCGTGATTACCTCTGCTAAGCCCAAAATCGGTGCCTACCACTTTACGACTATTGTCCCTAATTTAGGCATGGTTCGTACACAATCAGGTGAATCTTTTGCCGTAGCGGATCTTCCCGGTTTGATTGAGGGAGCTAGTCAGGGTGTCGGCTTGGGGACTCAGTTCCTTCGTCATATTGAACGCACTCGAGTTATCCTTCATATCATCGATATGTCGGCCAGCGAAGGACGTGATCCTTACGAAGATTATCTTGCTATCAATAAAGAATTGGAATCATACAACCTTCGTCTGATGGAGCGTCCACAGATCATCGTAGCTAACAAGATGGACATGCCTGAAAGTCAGGAAAATCTGGAAGCCTTCAAGAAGAACTTGGCAGCAAACTACGATGAGTTTGAAGAACTTCCAGCCATCTTCCCTATTTCTGGTTTAACCAAACAAGGGTTGGCACCCCTTTTGGATGCGACAGCTGAATTGTTAGATAAGACTCCAGAGTTCTTGCTCTATGACGAGTCTGATATGGAAGAAGAAGCTTACTATGGCTTTAATGAGGAAGAAAAAGCCTTTGAAATTAGCCGTGACGATGATGCTACATGGGTACTTTCTGGTGAAAAACTCATGAAACTCTTTAACATGACCAACTTTGACCGTGACGAATCTGTCATGAAGTTTGCTCGTCAGTTACGTGGTATGGGAGTTGACGAAGCCCTTCGTGCGCGTGGTGCCAAAGATGGAGACTTGGTTCGAATCGGTAAATTTGAGTTTGAATTTGTAGACTAGGAGATTGATATGGGAGATAAACCGATATCATTCCGAGATGCAGATGGAAATTTTGTCTCCGCAGCAGACGTATGGAATGAAAAGAAACTAGAAGAATTGTTTAATCGTCTCAATCCCAAACGGGCCCTTAGATTGGCACGAGAAAAAAAAGACAATGAGAAGGTTGATAAAGAAGAAAAATAGCCTATCGATATTGATAAAAAACTCTTTGAAATTTGTAGTAGAAGTTGAAAAGCTAATAGTGGGAGAGAACAAAATTTGTTCTCCCCCTTTTGATATGTCTTGTAGAATCAAGTAAAATTAAATCTACAGAAGTTTATTATTATAATTATTTTTATAGAATAAACTTTTAAAATAGTTGTATATTATAAAAAAATATCGCCAGATAATTTTTTAAAAGATTTAGAGCAAAAAAATTCGATAATATCAGTCAGTTATGGTAGAATAAAAGTTATAAAAGAAAAGGAGGGCTGAAATGTTTTTTCAGGATAGAGAGATAAAATATTCAATTCGCAAGTTGTCAGTTGCTACTGTCTCCCTTGCAATTGGATTTTTATTTGCTCCGGCTTCTCTTGGAGCGACTCAGGTAACTCATGCAGATGAACTTGCGGTGACAGAGAAGGTGGAGCAGAAACTAGAGTCTCAAGTTTCGGCAGAGGCTGGTGAAATATCTCAAGCAGAGTCTAGCCGTGAAATGCAGAAATCTGCTGCGACAGAGACAAGTCAAGCGACAGATTCGATTGCCTTTAAAAATGCTCAGTCAGCTGTAGCCACTGTTCAACCAGCGACAGCAAATGCAAGTCTAAACAAGAGCACTTTAGAGAACTACCTCAAAAACTTGCGTAGCAAGGACTTCTCAAGTAAGACAGACGATAGTCTAGAAATCTTGAACGGCGTGATGACAGCCGCTGATGGTGTGCTTCAAACTGCAACCAAGCAAGAAGAAATTGATAAAGTTTATCGAAATCTGGTAACCTTCGTTAATTCGGGACTTCGTAATAAAAAACCGAAAATCATCTTGGGAAAGGATAAGATTCCTTCAAAAGAAGTAGAGTCTGGAGACACTTCCTCTAAAGGAAAATTGCCTGAGGATTCTACCAAACAGACGGATACTACCTACAGAGTAGAATATAAATTTAAGAACTCAACTCCGATCTATCCTCTGCCCAATAAGATTCGCGATATGCTTCCAGCTGGCACTGATTTCGTTGCAAGAGCTGACGATTATAAAGATGCAAGCAAACTTGATACATCCACAGTAACAGTTCCGACAGGTACATGGACCTTCCATGGTTTTGATGCGGATAAATACGGAAAAGCTATTGTAGGTACGAAAGTGAAGACCATCACAGGATCTTGGAGCTTTACGCCAAATGGTATAGACTATCAGTTCCAATCAACTGATCCTGATTTCGTATTGCCAGATCATATCACCAAGTTGACTCCGAAAAACCCGATTGATTATAAAATGGGCGGTCTGTTCCTTACAGAAGTAGACGCTGAGCAACCAAGTGAAGCGACTTATGTTGACAGAGCAAACAAGGTAACTTGGACATTTGCAGGATACGATAAAGAAAAAATCGTTGTAGCAAAAGGTAGACAGACTTTCCTTGGAAGCTGGGTACCTACTCCAAATCCAGAATATGTATTCAAATCTTCTAAAGCAGGTGTTCCATTGCCACAAAGTATTTTGGGAATGCTCCCAAGTGATGAGGCTTCTTATAAGGTTGGTGATACCATTGTAGCCAAGCAACTTGCTAAAGAATCAGTAGTTGAAGAAGAAAAAGATTATGTCTGGACCTTCAAAGGTTACGATCAGAAGAATGCGACGTATAATGGCAATCGCGTGACATTTACGGGTATCTGGGAAGTAACGCCTAGACCACATCATGTAAGCTATGCTTTTGTGAGCGAAACGGCTGGTGTTGATTTGCCTGAATTTATCCAGAAGAAAGCACCAAAAGATAGCTCAAGCTATTACAACACGCAAAAGGTTGTACCAGAAGAGTTGACTACAACAACTTACACAGATGATGTGAACGACGGTACCTGGACTTTCGCTGGTTACGATGCCAAAAGTAAGATTGTGAAAAAAGCTGATTTGACTTTCACAGGTAAGTGGGCATTTAAGGCGAATCAGTATCAAGCAGGTTACCGTTTCGAAAGTGCGACAGCAGGTAAGCAACTTCCTGCAGAAATCACAGGTTTGACTCCAAGCGACAGTGCAACATATCTGAATGGTGTTGCAGTTTCGGCTAAGCAGCCAATCCAAACCACTTACGTAGATTCAGCGAACGATGGGATATGGAAATTTAAGAGGTATATTCCAGCTGGTGCAGTGGTCAATAAGACAAATGTCACCTTTGTTGGTCAGTGGGAGTTTAGAGCCAACAAGTATCAAGCAAGTTACCGCTTCGAAAGTGCGACAGCCGGAAAAGATCTTCCAGTAGCTATTACAGCCTTGTCTCCAAATGATAGTGTAACTTATGAGAATGGTAACCCTGTTTCAGCTAAACAGCCAGCGAAGACGATTTACACAGACACGGTACATGACGGTATCTGGACCTTCAAAGGCTACGCTGCAAATAATGCAGTCGTGAACAAGGCTAATGTAGAGTTTGTAGGTAAATGGTCATTTGAAGCCAATAAGTACCAAACAAATTACCGCTTCGAGAGCGCAACAGCAGGTAAGCAACTTCCTGCAGAAATCACAGGTTTGACTCCAAGCGACAGTGCAACATATCTGAATGGTGTTGCAGTTTCGGCTAAGCAGCCAATCCAAACCACTTACGTAGATTCAGCGAACGATGGGATATGGAAATTTAAGAGGTATATTCCAGCTGGTGCAGTGGTCAATAAGACAAATGTTACCTTTGTTGGTCAGTGGGAGTTTAGAGCCAACAAGTATCAAGCAAATTATCGCTTCGAGAGCGCAACGACGGATAAGCACTTCCAGCAGCCATCACCGCTTTGACTCCAAGCGACAGTGCAACTTATGAAAATGGTAATACTGTTTCCGCTCAGCAACCATCACAAACCACATACACAGATTCAGTGAATGATGGCACTTGGACCTTCAAGGGCTATGATGCAGCTAGCGCCGTTGTCAACAAGGCTGATGTAGAGTTTGTAGGAAAATGGGAATTCAAGGCGAATCCGACAAATGCTGAAACTTATACGCCTCAAGTAACGGAAGAAACTATCAAGGTTGGAGAAACACCAGACTTGACCGATAATGTGACGAACTTGCCAAGCCTTCCAGCTGGCACTAAGGTAGTAGATATCACGCCTGCGGATCAAATAGATACTACAAAACCAGGTACTTATAGCGGTACAGTTCGTGTTGATTATCCAGATGGTTCTTCTACTAAAGTTCTTGTACCAGTTAATGTTTTACCTGCACCGGTAATTGAAACCTATAAAGCAACCTACCGCTTCGAGAGTGCTACAGCAGACAATAACTTGCCAACAGAAGTATTGAGTTTACTTCCACAAAGTGGAACATATACTACAAGTTCTTCTGCAGCGATTACTTTTGTTCCAGAAGCACCGATGCCTGTAGAAGTTGCTGTTGCAAATGGTACATGGACATTCCTAGGTTATCAAGAAGTGGAAGAGGGAGGAAATCTGACCTTAGTTGGTAAGTGGGGCTTTGAAGCCAAGCAAGCTCCTAGTCCACAGCCACAACCTCAGCCAAGTCCAGTTCCACCAGTGACTCCAGAAGTGAAGCCAACTCAAGAGACTGATTCAGCAGCTAAAGTTCAAACGGATCAGTTAGAGAAGAAGCTTGAAAGAAAACCTGTTGCAAATGATAAGCCAGCTGTTCCAATTCCTGCAGGAGATAAGACTAAACAAGCGACTTTGCCAAATACAGGTAGCACTTCTCTAATTTCAATTGAGGGAGCAACGACAAGTGCTATTCTTGCAGGTCTAGGAGGATTACTTCTTGGTCGCAAGCGGGAAGATGATTAAGTACTGATTTATCTAGAGTATATCGACTTTTAAAAGATTCTTAAGCATCTGCTTGACTGTTTGACAAATCTATCTGAGTCACTAGCTTTAAGGCAAAGAGAAGACCAATTTGGTCTTCTCTTTTTGAATTTTGGATAGAAATAAAATGTGTGATTTCAAGTCTAAGAGTGGTATTTAGAGAAGTTGATAGCCTTGTGATAGGTCAGACTAGTTGGACTACTGAAAATGCTCAAAATATGGTATAATGGTTAGATGAATAGAAGCGAGGATAATATGTCATTTACGAAATTTCAGTTTAAAAACTATATAGAAAAGGCTTTGGAGGAGATGGAATTTACAACTCCGACAGAGGTACAGGATAAGTTAATTCCTATTGTCTTAGCAGGTCGAGACTTGGTCGGTGAGTCAAAAACAGGTTCAGGAAAGACTCATACTTTTTTACTCCCCATTTTCCAGCAATTAGATGAAACTAGCGATAGTGTGCAAGCGGTCATTACTGCACCGAGTCGTGAGTTGGCTACTCAAATCTACCAAGCAGCTCGTCAGATTGCAGCTCACTCAGATGTCGAAGTTCGTGTGGTTAATTATGTGGGTGGGACGGATAAGGCGCGTCAGATTGAAAAACTTGCCAGCAACCAACCACATATCGTTATCGGAACGCCAGGTCGCATCTATGATTTGGTCAAATCTGGTGATTTGGCTATTCACAAGGCCAAGACCTTTGTCGTCGATGAAGCCGATATGACCTTGGATATGGGATTCTTGGAGACAGTCGATAAGATTGCAGGGAGCCTTCCAAAAGACTTGCAATTCATGGTCTTTTCAGCGACAATTCCACAAAAATTACAACCGTTCTTGAAAAAATACTTGTCAAATCCTGTCATGGAAAAAATCAAGACCAAGACAGTCATCTCAGATACGATTGATAACTGGTTGATTTCGACCAAGGGCCGCGACAAGAATGCTCAAATTTACCAGTTGACTCAAGTCATGCAACCGTATTTGGCAATGATTTTTGTTAACACCAAAACGCGTGCAGATGAATTGCATTCTTATTTGACTGCTCAAGGTTTGAAGGTAGCGAAGATTCATGGAGATATTGCCCCTCGCGAGCGCAAGAGAATCATGAATCAGGTGAAAAATCTTGATTTTGAGTATATTGTTGCAACAGACTTGGCAGCACGTGGAATTGATATTGAAGGTGTCAGTCATGTCATCAATGACGCCATTCCGCAAGACTTGTCCTTCTTTGTTCACCGTGTGGGACGTACTGGACGCAATGGTCTTCCTGGTACAGCTATTACCCTTTACCAGCCAAGTGATGACTCGGATATCCGTGAGTTGGAGAAACTAGGAATCAAGTTTACTCCTAAGATGGTCAAAGACGGAGAGTTTCAAGATACCTATGATCGTGATCGTCGTGCCAACCGTGAAAAGAAGCAGGATAAGCTTGATATTGAAATGATTGGCTTGGTTAAAAAGAAAAAGAAAAAAGTCAAACCAGGCTATAAGAAGAAGATTCAATGGGCGGTGGATGAAAAACGTCGCAAAACCAAGCGTGCTGAAAATCGGGCGCGTGGCCGTGCTGAACGGAAAGCCAAACGCCAAACTTTTTAAAAATTATTCAAAAAGTATAATAATTATATCTTTTAAAAATAATTTGACAAATAAAAATAGTAATAGCCTTTAAAATTTATTTTTAGTTCGATATGATATCGAAAAATGTAAGAAAAAAATTGAAAACTATACAAATTTGTGTTATTATACTATAAAACAATCGGATTATATAATTTGATCCGTGAAAAGAAAAGGGGACTTCTATGGATAAAACATTTATGAAACAACAACGTTTTTCATTTCGTAAAATGAAAGTTGGGTTGGCTTCTGTAGCAATTTTGTTTGCTTTGCTCAGGTCGGACAAGTGTCTGCAGATGAAGCAACAAAAACAGCGTCTACTTCAACTGAAACAGTAAAGAAAACCGAAGCAAGTATGTCTGCTGCCGAAACTGCTGTAGCAGAAATCAAAGCTGACGAGGCAAAACCAGTCGTTAACAAATCAGATGCAAAACCTGGAGAACTTGTAGACGTTTCTAAGAAGGTTTCACCTATTGACGTGAAAGAACGCCAAGAGGGTAACCAAAAGATTCATGAAGAAACTGCAACAGTCGAAGTCACAAAGACAGAAGTGGCACCTGTAAAAAGCGAAGAACTTCCTGCTCCAAAGACTGAAACAACTGAGAGTACAGTGAGCGGGAAAGATGAAGATGGAAATTCTTATACCCAATATGAACGTGTTGATAAAACAACTACAGTCGAAATCAAGAAAGCGACAAGGACGATTTCAGAATCTAAATCAGCCGATATCGTTTTTGTTGTTGACCGTTCAGCATCTATGTATCGAACTATTGACACTGTCCGTAACAATATCAATGAGTTTGCAAGAAATCTTACTAAAGATGGAGTAGCAGCACGTTTTGGATTAGCTACCTTTAGTGATGAAGTATATGGACGTAAAAGTGGAGAAGCAGATGAGGGTACAATTTTAACAAAATTTAATGGATCTTATTTTACCTCTGACCCAGCTGAGCTTGAAAAAGCCTTAGCAGGCATTAAGATTGCACATGGTGGAGACTTCCCTGAAACACCTACACCTGCTCTTACACAAATTGTTTCAACCTACGACTGGTCTAAGTCACCTAAAAATAAAAAGTTTGTCGTATTGTTGACAGATGCTCCAATGAAGGAGGATCCTTCAATTCCAACGATTGCGAATACTCTTGCGTCTTTGAAAGCCGCAAAAATCGAAAGAATTGTTGCAACTTCGAAGGTGATTGGTATTGGCTATAAAGATTTTGTATCTGAAGGTCGATTAATGGATATTGATCATAACTTAGCTGATTCTTTAACTAAGGATGCAACTACATGGATTGTAGAAACTGTGACTGAAGGACACAATTATAAGGTAACGAAAGATAATTATCGTTTTTACTTAGAACGTCGTACAACATTACCAGTTGTTCAGACAGAGAATCCGATTCAAACGACCTCTCTTCCAGTAGCTACAGCTCATAAACAAGAATCAGCTAAACTCCCTGATACAGGAAGTAATGATACAGCGAACTATGGTATTGCTGGACTTGGCCTCCTAATAGCTGGACTCGGCTTAACTGTAAGCAATAGAAAGTCAAAGGAACAGTAACCTAAAACTGGCAGATTGTTTGTAAAAATATCATGAGAAAATAAAAGCAGATAATAAAAAGTAGGTAGTATGTATACCTATGCATAGAAGCATAGGTATATATTTCGTATTGTAGAATACAAGCCGAATTTTTATGACGAAAAAAGAGCCGTAAGGTTCTTTTTTCGACTTAGAGAAAATACTGCAAAAAAAATAAAAAAGTGGTATAATGATAAGGTTATATAGTCCCGATAAGATGGTAGAAATATCTATCAGTACTTTGTAACTCGCAAAGAATGACGGCTCCAAAGTCGCTCGTCATTCTACGGTTGCCGCTATAATGCGGTCACCCTATGCGCCTTACTAGCTTCAGAAATAAAAAAGTATCGTTTTTATTTCTTTCGCGTCGTAACTCTTAGACAATAGAAATATCTACCAGTACTTTGTAACTCTATAACAATATTTTTTAAGGGGGGACATTTTTATGTCAGAACGTAAATTATTCACGTCTGAATCTGTATCTGAGGGGCATCCGGATAAGATTGCAGACCAAATTTCAGATGCGATTTTGGATGCTATTTTAGCTAAGGATCCAGAGGCGCACGTTGCTACTGAGACAGCTGTATATACAGGTTCTGTCCATGTTTTTGGTGAAATTTCTACAAATGCCTATGTGGATATTAACCGTGTAGTTCGTGATACCATTGCAGAGATTGGCTATACCAATACCGAGTATGGATTTTCTGCGGAGACGGTGGGAGTCCATCCGTCTTTAGTGGAACAATCTCCAGATATTGCTCAAGGTGTTAACGAAGCCTTGGAAGTTCGTGGAAATGCAGATCAAGACCCATTGGACTTGATTGGAGCTGGCGACCAAGGTCTTATGTTTGGATTTGCTGTGGATGAGACTGAGGAACTCATGCCATTGCCAATCTCACTTAGCCACAAACTGGTTCGTCGTTTGGCAGAACTTCGCAAGTCTGGTGAAATCAGCTATCTTCGCCCAGATGCCAAATCCCAAGTGACTGTTGAATACGATGAGAATGACCGTCCAGTGCGCGTGGATACAGTCGTTATTTCTACTCAGCATGATCCAGAAGTCAGCAACGAACAAATTCACAATGATGTGATTAACAAGGTTATCAAAGAGGTTATTCCAGCCTCTTACTTGGATGAACAAACAAAATTCTTCATCAATCCAACTGGTCGCTTCGTAATCGGTGGACCTCAAGGGGACTCCGGTTTGACTGGTCGTAAGATTATCGTGGATACTTATGGTGGCTACTCTCGTCACGGTGGTGGTGCCTTCTCTGGTAAGGATGCGACGAAGGTGGACCGCTCAGCCTCTTATGCAGCTCGTTATATTGCTAAAAATATCGTTGCAGCAGGCCTTGCTAAGAAAGCAGAAGTGCAATTGGCCTACGCTATCGGTGTTGCGCAACCTGTTTCTGTTCGTATCGATACCTTCGGTACAGGAACAGTAGCTGAAAGCAAACTTGAAAAAGCGGCTCGTCAAATCTTTGATCTTCGCCCCGCAGGAATTATTCAAATGCTGGACCTCAAACGCCCAATTTATCGTCAAACAGCGGCTTATGGACATATGGGACGTACAGATATTGACCTTCCATGGGAACGTTTGGACAAGGTAGAGGCCTTGAAAGAAGCTGTGAAATAAAAAATTTCCAATGTACTGACTCTCAAAAGTTAGACAGCTAATTTAAGTAAAGGATTTAGTTCTGTATTGTACAGGGCCAAGTCCTTTTAGTTTGACTTTAAGTGGGTAAGGAATCCAGTGGGAGTTGACCTTCTCAAGGTTTGCTAATGATTAAATATCTTTGAGTTGAAAGTAAAACAACATTTTTTGAAAGCTTTTTTAAACGGGCTCTTTATTCCCCTAATTTATGATTTTAGACTCTATTGTCATAACAGATAACTTCTAAAAGAATGTATTCTTGTGTCGAACTTCTGGGAAATTATAGATGAAATCTTATGTTTTTATTAGCTCTATATACCCGATTTGAGTGTAGTTGAATTTTATGATGGATATTCTTTTTCCTTTGTGGAAAACTTCTGAATTATGGTATAATGAACAGATAGAGAAGTTGGGGGTAAAAGATGAACATTCAACAATTACGCTATGTTGTGGCTATTGCCAATAGTGGTACTTTCCGTGAAGCTGCTGAAAAGATGTATGTTAGTCAGCCGAGTCTGTCAATTTCTGTTCGTGATTTGGAAAAAGAGCTAGGTTTTAAGATTTTTCGTCGGACCAGCTCAGGGACTTTCTTGACCCGTCGTGGTATGGAATTTTACGAGAAAGCGCAGGAATTGGTCAAAGGATTTGATGTTTTTCAAAATCAGTATGCCAATCCTGAGGAAGAAAAAGATGAATTCTCTATTGCTAGTCAGCACTATGACTTCTTACCACCAACTATTACGGCTTTTTCAGAGCGCTATCCTGACTATAAGAGCTTCCGTATTTTTGAGTCTACTACAGTTCAAATCTTAGACGAAGTAGCTCAGGGTCACAGTGAGATTGGGATTATCTACCTCAACAACCAAAACCAAAAGGGCATCATGCAACGGGTTGAAAAATTAGGTCTCGAAGTCATTGAGCTGATTCCTTTTCATACCCACATCTATCTGCGTGAAGGACATCCCTTGGCGGAAAAAGAAGAACTGGTCATGGAGGATTTAGCTGATTTACCAACAGTTCGCTTTACTCAGGAAAAGGACGAGTACCTTTACTATTCAGAGAACTTTGTCGATACCAGTGCTAGCTCCCAGATGTTCAATGTGACGGACCGTGCTACCTTGAACGGTATTTTGGAGCGGACGGATGCTTATGCGACTGGGTCTGGATTTTTAGATAGTGACAGTGTTAATGGCATTACAGTTATTCGTCTCAAGGATAATTTAGATAACCGCATGGTTTATGTCAAACGTGAAGAAGTGGAGCTGAGTCAAGCTGGGACACTCTTCGTTGAGGTTATGCAAGAATATTTTGATCAGAAGAGGAAATCATGAAAAAAAGAGGAATAGTGGCAGTGATTGTACTGCTTTGATTGGGCTGGATCAGTTGGTCAAAAATTATGTTGTCCAGCAGATTCCACTGGGTGAGGTGCGCTCTTGGATACCCAGTCTCGTTAGCTTGACCTATCTGCAAAATCGTGGGGCGGCTTTTTCCATGTTGCAAGACCAGCAGTGGCTATTTGCTGTCATTACACTGGTCGTCATGGTCGGTGCTATTTGGTATCTACATAAACACATGGAGGATTCTCTCTGGCTGGTTTTTGGACTGACTTTGATAATCGCGGGAGGTCTAGGCAACTTTATCGACAGAATGAGTCAAGGTTTTGTGGTGGATATGTTTCACCTAGACTTTATCAACTTTGCGATTTTTAATGTGGCTGATAGCTATTTGACGGTTGGTGTCATCGTTTTATTAATTGCAATGCTTAAAGAGGAAGTAAATGGAAATAAAAATTGAAACGGGTGGGCAACGTCTTGATAAGGCTCTGTCGGACCTGACAGAATTATCACGTAGTCTCGCTAATGAACAAATCAAAGCAGGACAAGTTTTGGTCAATGGCCAAGTCAAGAAAGCTAAATACACTGTCCAAGAGGGGGATGTCGTCACTTATCATGTGCCAGAACCAGAGGTTTTGGAGTATGTTGCCGAGGACCTTCCTCTGGAAATTATCTACCAAGATGAGGACGTAGCCGTTGTCAATAAGCCACAGGGTATGGTGGTTCATCCCAGCGCCGGTCATACCAGTGGAACCTTGGTCAATGCCCTCATGTACCATATCAAGGACTTATCAGGTATCAATGGGGTTCTCCGCCCAGGAATCGTTCACCGCATTGACAAGGATACGTCAGGTCTTCTCATGATTGCTAAGAATGATGAGGCCCACTTAGCACTTGCCCAAGAACTCAAGGATAAAAAGTCTCTCCGCAAATATTGGGCGATTGTTCATGGCAATCTTCCCAATGATCGTGGTGTGATTGAAGCGCCGATTGGTCGGAGTGAAAAAGACCGTAAGAAACAGGCTGTGACTGCTAAAGGGAAGCCAGCAGTGACCCGTTTTCAGGTCTTGGAACGTTTTGGTAATTATAGTTTGCTCGAGTTGCAACTGGAGACAGGGCGTACCCACCAAATTCGTGTTCACATGGCTTATATTGGCCATCCCGTCGCTGGGGATGAGGTCTATGGTCCTCGCAAGACCTTGAAAGGACATGGACAATTTCTCCATGCTAAAACTCTAGGTTTTACCCATCCGAGAACAGGTGAGACCTTGGAATTCACAGCAGATATTCCAGAGATTTTTAAAGAAACGCTGGAAAGATTGCGTCAAACTGAGAATAGATAAAAGAGTTGAGATGCCTTGTCTCAACCTTTTTTATTTCAAGTCTTTTCTATTTTAAAGCATTCATGTTATAATGGATAAATATGAAGAATCGGAGTGAGAATATGAACTACAAACGAATCGTCTTTAAGGTGGGGACTTCGTCCTTGACAAATGAAGACGGAAGTTTATCAAGGAGTAAAGTAAAGGCCATTACCCAACAATTAGCTATGTTGCATGAAGCTGGGCATGAGTTGATTTTGGTATCTTCTGGGGCAGTAGCGGCTGGCTTTGGAGCTTTGGGTTTTAAAAAACGTCCGACCAAGATTGCAGATAAGCAGGCTTCGGCTGCAGTAGGACAAGGTTTGCTCCTAGAAGAATACACAACCAACCTCCTCATGCGCCAAATCGTCTCTGCGCAAATCTTGCTGACACAGGATGATTTTGTAGATAAACGTCGCTATAAGAATGCCCATCAGGCCTTGTCTGTATTGCTTCATCGTGGTGCCATTCCTATCATCAACGAGAATGACAGTGTTGTTATTGCTGAACTCAAGGTTGGGGACAATGATACTCTAAGTGCTCAGGTAGCGGCTATGGTTCAAGCTGACCTTTTGGTTCTCTTGACAGATGTGGACGGTCTCTATACTGGAAATCCCAACTCAGATCCAAGAGCCAAACGTCTTGAGAAAATCGAGACTATCAATCGTGAGATTATTGATATGGCTGGTGGAGCAGGTTCGTCTAATGGTACTGGGGGTATGCTAACAAAAATCAAAGCAGCTACGATCGCAACGGAGTCAGGGGTGCCAGTCTATATCTGCTCGTCCATGAAATCAGATGCCTTGATTGAGGCAGCGGAAGAGACCAAGGATGGTTCTTTCTTTGTTGCGCAAGAGAAGGGACTTCGTACTCAGAAACAATGGCTAGCCTTCTATGCTCAAAGTCAGGGAACGATTTGGGTAGATGGTGGAGCTGCAGAAGCACTTTCAAAAAACGGAAAAAGTCTCCTTTTATCAGGTGTGGTAGAAGTGGAAGGCAACTTCTCTTACCATGATATTGTTACAGTAGCAGATAAAGAAACAGGTCAATCTCTTGGAAAGGGACGAGTCCAATTTGGTGTCTCAGCCCTAGAAGATATGCTCCGTTCTCAAAAAGTCAAGGGAGTCTTGATTCACCGTGATGACTGGATTTCCATCACTCCTGAAATCCAGCTACTCTTTACAGAATTTTAGAGGTGAGCGATGGTAAGGATACAAGAACAATTTGAACAAGTACAGGCTGTTAAAAAGTCGATCAACACAGCCAGTGAAGCAGTGAAAAACCAAGCCTTGCTAGCCATGGCTGATCATTTATTGGCAGCTACTGAGGAGATTTTAGCGGCCAATGCCCTCGATATGGTATCAGCCAAGGGGGAAAATTTCAGATGTCATGCTGGACCGTCTTTATTTGGATGCGGGACGTATAGAAGCGATGGCAAGAGGGATTCGTGAAGTGGTTACTTTACCAGATCCCATTGGTGAAGTCCTAGAGACAAGTCATCTTGATAATGGCTTGCTTATTACCAAGAAACGTGTGGCTATGGGTGTTATCGGTATTATCTATGAAAGCCGTCCAAATGTGACATCTGACGCGGCTGCCTTGGCTCTTAAGAGTGGAAATGCGGTCGTTCTTCGTAGTGGTAAAGATGCCTATCAAACTGCCCATGCTATTGTCTCAGCTTTGAAGAAGGGCTTGGAGACGACTACCATTCATCCTGATGTGATTCAACTAGTGGAAGATATCAGTCGAGAAAGTAGCTATGCCATGATGAAGGCTAAGGGTTATCTAGACCTTCTCATTCCTCGTGGAGGGGCTGGTTTGATCAATGCCGTGGTTGAAAATGCTATCGTGCCTGTTATTGAGACAGGAACTGGGATTGTCCATGTCTATGTAGATAAGGATGCAGACGAAGACAAGGCTCTAGCCATCATCAACAATGCTAAAACCAGTCGTCCTTCTGTCTGCAATGCTATGGAGGTTCTGCTGGTTCATGAAGACAAGGCAGCAAGCTTCCTTCCTCGTTTGGAGCAAGTTCTGGTTACAGATAGAAAGAAGTTGGACTGGAACCGATTCAATTCCGCCTAGATAGCAAAGCAAGTCAGTTTCTTTCAGGTCGAGCAGCTGAGGCTCAAGACTTTGACACCGAGTTTTTAGACTATATCTTAGCGGTTAAGGTCGTTAGCAGTTTAGAAGAAGCGGTTGCGCATATTGAAGCCCACAGTACCCATCATTCGGATGCCATTGTGACAGAAAATGCTGAATCTGCGGCTTACTTTACAAATCAAGTGGACTCTTCAGCGGTTTATGTCAATGCCTCAACGCGTTTCACTGATGGTGGGCAATTTGGGCTTGGATGTGAGATGGGGATTTCTACTCAGAAACTGCATGCGCGTGGTCCAATGGGCCTGAAAGAGTTGACTAGCTACAAGTATGTGGTTACTGGTGACGGACAGATAAGGGAGTAAGAGATGAAGATTGGATTTATCGGTTTGGGGAATATGGGAGCTAGCTTGGCCAAGGCTGTCTTGCAGGCCAAGACGGGTGCTCAGATTCTCCTTGCCAATCGTAGTCAAACCAAGGTGGATGCTTTCATTGCTAACTTCGGTGGTCAGGCTTCCAGCAATGAAGAAATTTTTGCAGAAGCAGATGTGGTTTTTCTAGGAGTTAAGCCTGCTCAGTTTTCTGAACTGCTTGCTCAATATCAGACCATCCTTGAAAAAAGAGAGAGTCTTCTTTTGATTTCAATGGCGGCTGGATTGACCTTGGAAAAACTGGCAAGACTTCTTCCGAGTCACCACCGAATCATTCGCATTATGCCCAATACTCCAGTGGCTATCGGCCAAGGAGTGATTAGTTATGCCATGTCCGCAAACTGTCGTGCTGAGGACAGTGAACTCTTTTGTCAATTATTAGCCAAGGCTGGTCTCTTGGTTGATCTTGGAGATGGCTTAATCGATGCAGCGACAGGTCTCGCAGGTTGTGGACCAGCTTTTGTCTATCTCTTTATCGAGGCTATGGCAGATGCGGGTGTACAGACAGGATTGCCACGAGAAATGGCTTTGAAATGGCAGCCCAAACAGTAGTCGGCGCTGGACAAATGGTCCTCGAAAGTCAGCAACATCCTGGAGTCTTGAAAGACCAAGTTTGTAGCCCAGGAGGTTCGACTATCGCTGGTGTAGCAAGTCTGGAAGAACATGCCTTTAGAGGCACAGTCATGGATGCAGTTCATCAAGCCTATAAACGAACACAAGAACTAGGTAAATGAGAGGTTGGATGAATTCCAGCCTCTTTTATGGTCGATTGAATAGAGAGGACGCAAAAAGATTGTCACAAAACCCCATTTTTTTGATAGAATAGAAGGTAGAAAAAAAGAAATGAGTTAGACATGTCAAAAGGATTTTTAGTCTCTCTTGAGGGACCAGAGGGAGCAGGAAAGACCAGTGTTTTAGAGGCTTTACTCCCAATTTTAGAGGAAAAAGGAGTAGAGGTGCTGACAACTCGTGAGCCAGGCGGAGTCTTGATTGGGGAGAAGATTCGTCAAGTGATTTTGGATCCAAGTCATACTCAGATGGATCCTAAAACAGAGCTCCTTCTCTATATCGCTAGTCGCAGACAGCACTTGGTGGAAAAAGTTCTGCCTGCTCTTCAAGCTGGTAAGTTGGTCATTATGGACCGCTTTATCGATAGTTCCGTTGCTTATCAGGGATTTGGTCGTGGCTTGGATATTGAAGCCATTGATTGGCTCAATCACTTTGCAACAAATGGTCTCAAACCCGATTTGACACTCTATTTTGACATCGAGGTGGAAGAAGGAATGGCTCGCATTGCTGCTAATAGCAATCGTGAGGTCAATCGTTTGGACTTGGAAGGTTTGGACTTGCATAAAAAAGTCCGTCAAGGCTACCTTTCTCTTCTGGAAAAAGAAGGAAATCGTATTGCCAAGATTGATGCCAGTCTCCCTTTGGAGGAGGTTGTGGAAACTACCAAGGCTATCTTGTTTGAGAGAATGGGATTGGCAAAATGAAACAAGATCAACTAAAGGCTTGGCAACCAGAGCAGTTTGACCGTTTTGTCCGTATCCTAGAACAAGGGCAGCTCAATCACGCCTACCTTTTTTCAGGTTTCTTTGGAAGTTTGGAAATGGCGCAATTTTTAGCTAAGAGCCTCTTTTGTAGGGATAAGGTAGGTGTTTTACCGTGTGAGAAATGCCGAAATTGCAAGCTGATTGAACAGGAAGAATTTCCCGATGTCACCTTGATTAAGCCAGTCAATCAGGTCATCAAGACAGAACGGATTCGAGAATTGGTGGGGCAGTTTTCCCAAGCAGGGATTGAAAGCCAGCAACAGGTCTTTATCATCGAGCAGGCGGAGAAAATGCATCCCAACGCAGCCAACTCTCTGCTTAAGGTCATTGAAGAACCCCAGAGTGAAGTTTACATTTTTTTCTTAACCAGTGATGAGGAAAAGATTTTACCGACCATTCGTAGTCGGACCCAGATTTTTCACTTTAAAAAGCAAGAAGAAAAGCTCATCCATCAATTAGAACAAGCCGGTCTGGTCAAGAAAAAAGCGATTCTCTTAGCTCAGTTTAGTCAATCACAAGCTGAAGCTGAAAAGTTGGTAAATCAGGCAAGCTTTTGGACTATAGTTGATGAAAGCGAGCGCTTACTGACCTGGTTAGTAGCCAAGAAAAAAGAAAGTTATCTCCAAGTAGCTAAATTAGCGAGTTTGGCAGATGACAAGGAAAAACAAGATCAGGTTTTGCGCATCCTCGAAGTTCTCTGTGGACAGGATCTCTTGCAAGCAAGGATTCGTCAGATTTTACAAGATTTGCTAGAAGCTAGAAAAATGTGGCAAGCCAATGTTAGCTTTCAAAATGCCATGGAATATCTGGTCTTGAAAGAAATATAAACTCAATGAAGAATAAAGAAAGGAAAGGGCTGGTTTATGGATAAGAAAGAATTATTTGATGCGCTGGACGATTTTTCCCAACAGTTATTGGTGACCTTGGCCGATGTGGAAGCCATCAAGAAAAATCTCAAGAGCCTGGTAGAGGAAAATACAGCTCTTCGCTTGGAAAATAGTAAGTTACGAGAACGCTTAGGTGAGGTGGAAGCAGATGCTCCCGTCAAGGCCAAGCATGTTCGTGAAAGCGTCCGTAGGATTTATAAGGACGGGTTTCATGTATGTAATGATTTATGGACAGCGTCGAGAGCAGGACGAGGAATGTATGTTCTGTGACGAGTTGTTGTATAGGGAGTAGGCATGCAAATTCAAAAAAGTTTTAAGGGGCAGTCTCCCTATGGCAAACTTTACCTAGTAGCAACGCCGATTGGCAATCTAGACGATATGACCTTTCGTGCCATCCAGACATTGAAAGAGGTGGACTGGATTGCTGCTGAGGACACGCGCAATACTGGTCTTTTGCTCAAGCATTTTGATATTCAAACCAAGCAGATCAGTTTTCATGAGCACAATGCCAAGGAAAAAATTCCTGATTTGATTGGTTTTCTGAAAGCGGGGCAGAGTATTGCTCAGGTTTCGGATGCGGGGCTGCCTAGCATATCGGATCCTGGTCACGATTTAGTCAAGGCAGCCATCGAGGAAGAGATTGCTGTTGTCACGGTTCCAGGTGCCTCTGCTGGGATTTCAGCCTTGATTGCTAGTGGTTTAGCGCCACAACCACATATCTTTTATGGTTTTTTACCGAGAAAATCAGGCCAGCAAAAGCAATTTTTCGACTCAAAAAAAGAGTATCCAGAAACTCAGATTTTCTACGAATCACCCCATCGTGTGGCAGATACATTAGAAAATATGCTAGAAGTCTACGGTGACCGCTCAGTAGTCTTGGTTAGAGAATTATCCAAAATCTATGAAGAATACCAAAGAGGAAAGATCTCTGAATTGCTGGAAAGCATGGCTGAAACTTCACTCAAAGGCGAGTGCCTTCTCATCGTTGAAGGTGCTAGTCAGGATGTGGAGGAAAAAGACGAGGAGGACTTGTTCTTAGAAATTCAAGCTCGTATCCAGCAAGGCATGAAGAAAAATCAAGCTATTAAGGAAGTTGCGAAACTCTACCAGTGGAATAAAAGTCAGCTCTACGCAGCCTACCACGAATGGGAAAAAAATCAAGAAAATGACTAAACAGGGAAGTTTGCCTTCTTCCCTTTTTTTGTTATACTAGTAAGAGTGATTATCTATAGAAAGCTTATGGGAGGCTGTTACTAATAGCTAAGAAAAGGAGGAGCGAATTGTTCTCTTCGGATTTTACTCTCATAATGGTAAAAAAGTCTTATGTCTCAATCTTATATCAATGTTATCGGTGCAGGTTTAGCGGGGTCTGAAGCTGCCTACCAAATTGCAGAACGTGGTATTCCAGTTAAACTCTATGAAATGCGTGGTGTCAAGTCAACACCCCAGCACAAAACAGACAATTTTGCAGAGTTGGTTTGTTCCAATTCTCTTCGTGGAGATGCTCTAACCAATGCTGTTGGGCTTCTCAAGGAAGAAATGCGTCGCTTGGGTTCGGTCATCTTGGAATCTGCTGAGGCTACTCGTGTTCCTGCAGGAGGAGCTCTTGCAGTGGATCGTGACGGTTTCTCTCAAATGGTGACCGAGAAAGTAGCCAACCATCCCTTGATTGAGGTGGTGCGTGATGAAATTACAGAATTACCGACAGATGTTATTACGGTTGTCGCTACTGGTCCTTTGACCAGCGACGCCCTAGCTGAAAAGATTCATGCCCTTAATGGCGGCGATGGCTTCTATTTCTACGATGCGGCGGCACCTATCATCGATGTCAACACCATTGATATGAGTAAGGTTTATCTCAAGTCCCGTTATGATAAGGGAGAAGCGGCCTATCTCAACGCTCCTATGACCAAACAAGAGTTTATGGATTTCCATGAAGCCTTGGTTCATGCGGAAGAAGCTCCTCTCAATTCTTTTGAAAAAGAAAAGTACTTTGAAGGTTGTATGCCGATCGAAGTCATGGCCAAGCGTGGTATTAAAACTATGCTTTATGGTCCTATGAAGCCAGTTGGTCTGGAGTATCCAGATGACTACACAGGCCCGCGTGATGGTGAATTTAAAACACCTTATGCGGTTGTCCAGCTCCGTCAGGATAATGCGGCTGGTAGCCTCTACAATATCGTCGGTTTCCAGACCCACCTCAAATGGGGAGAACAAAAGCGTGTCTTCCAAATGATTCCAGGTCTTGAAAATGCTGAGTTCGTCCGTTATGGGGTTATGCACCGCAATTCTTACATGGATTCACCAAATCTTCTTGAGCAGACCTATCGTTCTAAGAAACAGTCCAATCTCTTCTTTGCTGGTCAGATGACGGGTGTGGAAGGCTATGTCGAGTCAGCAGCTTCAGGCTTAGTTGCAGGTATTAACGCGGCTCGTCTTTTCAAGGGAGAAAGCGCAGCTATTTCCCAGAGACAACAGCGATTGGCAGTCTGGCTCATTACATCACCCATGCGGACAGCAAGCATTTCCAACCGATGAATGTCAATTTCGGGATTATCAAGGAGTTGGAAGGTGAGCGTATCCGTGATAAGAAGGATCGTTATGAAAAAATTGCAGAGCGTGCTCTTGCTGACTTAGAGGAATTTTTAACTGTCTAATTTTTTTGAAAGAATTGCTCATGATACTATAAAAATCTTAGAAATTGTGATAAAATAGGTAGGATGAAAAAAGGAGAGTAAAAATGGCGAACCCCAAGTATAAACGTATTTTAATCAAGTTATCAGGTGAAGCCCTTGCAGGCGAACGTGGCGTAGGAATTGATATCCCAACAGTTCAAAAAATTGCAAAAGAGATTCAAGAAGTTCATAGTCTAGGGATCGAAATTGCCCTTGTAATTGGTGGAGGAAATCTCTGGCGTGGTGAACCTGCTGCTGAGGCAGGTATGGACCGCGTTCAGGCAGATTACACTGGAATGCTTGGGACCGTTATGAATGCTCTTGTAATGGCAGATTCATTGCAGCAAGTTGGTGTAGATACGCGTGTGCAGACAGCTATTTCTATGCAACAAGTGGCTGAACCTTACGTACGTGGACGTGCCCTTCGTCATCTTGAAAAAGGCCGTATCGTTATCTTTGGTGCCGGAATTGGTTCACCTTACTTCTCAACCGATACAACAGCGGCACTTCGTGCAGCTGAAATCGAAGCAGATGCCATCCTTATGGCTAAAAATGGTGTCGACGGTGTTTACAATGCCGATCCTAAGAAAGACAAGACAGCCGTTAAGTTTGAAGAATTGACTCACCGTGATGTTATCAATAAAGGTCTTCGTATCATGGACTCAACCGCTTCAACCCTCTCAATGGATAACGACATTGACTTGGTTGTCTTCAACATGAACCAACCAGGCAACATCAAACGTGTCGTATTTGGTGAAAATATCGGAACAACAGTTTCAAATAATATCGAAGAAAAGGAATAAGAAAGATTATGGCTAACGCAATTATTGAAAAAGCTAAAGAGAGAATGACTCAGTCTCACCACTCACTTGCTCGTGAATTTGGTGGTATCCGTGCCGGTCGTGCCAATGCAAGCTTGCTGGACCGTGTCTATGTAGAATACTATGGAGTCGAAACTCCTCTTAACCAAATTGCTTCAATTACTATTCCAGAAGCGCGTGTCTTGTTGGTAACACCATTTGACAAGTCTTCATTGAAAGACATCGAACGTGCCTTGAACGCTTCTGATCTTGGTATTACACCAGCTAATGACGGCTCTGTGATCCGCTTGGTTATCCCAGCTCTTACTGAGGAAACACGTCGTGACCTTGCTAAAGAAGTGAAGAAGGTCGGTGAAAATGCCAAAGTAGCTGTTCGTAACATCCGTCGTGACGCTATGGATGAAGCAAAGAAACAAGAAAAAGCAAAAGAAATCACTGAAGACGAATTGAAGACTCTTGAAAAAGATATTCAAAAAGTAACAGACGATGCTGTCAAACACATCGACGACATGACTGCCAACAAAGAAAAAGAACTCTTGGAAGTCTAAAAATAAACAGAAAAACTCAGTTGGCATTGCTGGCTGAGTTTTATTCGAAAGAAGGAAATATGAATACAAATCTTGCAAGTTTTATCGTTGGACTCATCATCGATGAAAATGACCGTTTTTACTTTGTGCAAAAGGATGGTCAAACCTATGCACTTGCCAAGGAAGAAGGTCAACATACAGTAGGGGATACGGTCAAAGGTTTTGCCTACACGGATATGAAGCAAAAACTCCGCTTGACCACTCTAGAAGTGACTGCGACTCAGGACCAATTTGGTTGGGGAACCGTAACAGAAGTTCGTAAAGACTTGGGTGTCTTTGTGGATACAGGTCTACCTGACAAGGAAATCGTTGTGTCACTCGATATTCTCCCTGAACTTAAGGAACTCTGGCCTAAGAAGGGTGACCAACTCTACATCCGTCTTGAGGTGGACAAGAAAGATCGTATCTGGGGACTATTGGCTTATCAAGAAGACTTCCAACGTCTGGCTCGTCCTGCCTACAACAACATGCAGAACCAAAACTGGTCAGCCATTGTTTATCGTCTCAAATTGTCAGGAACCTTTGTCTATCTACCAGAGAATAACATGCTTGGTTTATCCATCCTAGTGAGCGCTACGCAGAGCCACGTTTGGGACAAGTGTTAGATGCGCGTGTCATTGGTTTCCGTGAGGTTGACCGCACTCTGAACCTCTCCCTCAAGGCGCGTTCATTTGAAATGTTGGAAAATGATGCCCAGATGATTTTGACTTACTTGGAAAGCAATGGCGGTTTCATGACTTTGAATGATAAGTCATCTCCAGAGGACATCAAGACAACCTTTGGCATTTCTAAAGGTCAGTTCAAGAAATCACTCGGTGGCTTGATGAAGGCTGGTAAAATCAAACAAGACCAGTTTGGGACAGAGTTGATTTAGGCTTTTTAAGTATGATAAAGAAACTTGAAGAAATGAGTTTAGAGGAACTCTGGCAACTTTTTCCTATTTTTCTGGTAGAGCATAAATCAGAGTGGAAAGACTGGTATGAATCGGAAAAAGCAAATCTGAAAAAAATATTGGGTGAAAATGTCATTAAAAGAATAGAACATATCGGTAGCACTGCTATCCCTAATATTTGGGCCAAGAACATCGTTGATATTCTATTAGAAGTAGGCAAAATAGAGGATTTAGCAAAGGTCAGGGATCTATTGGTGAAGAATGGTTGGCTAGTGATGTCGGAGAGTCCTAACAGGATTTCGCTAAATAAAGGCTACACAGAGCAGGGCTTTGCCGAAAAAGTTTCATCTACATTTGCGACTGATGGGAGATCATGACGAGATCTATTTTAGAGATTATCTCTGTCAGCATCCAGACATCGCCCAAGCGTATCAGGAATTAAAACTGGATTTGTGGAAAAAATTTGAACACAATCGAGACGCCTATACTGATGCGAAAACGGATTTTATAAACCACTACGTTTCAGAGGCTAAGTCCAGTAATTTTCAAGAATTAGAAAAGTGTCATCAAAAAACTCTTGATAGGAGAAAGAATTGAGAAAATCATTTTACACTTGGCTCATGACCGAGCGCAATCCTAAAAGTAACAGTCCTAAAGCTATCTTGGCAGATCTCGCTTTTGAAGAGTCAGCCTTTCCAAAACACACGGATGATTTTGATGAGGTGAGTCGCTTTTTGGAGGAACATGCCAGTTTCTCTTTCAACCTAGGGGATTTTGACTCTATTTGGCAAGAATACTTAGAACACTAGAGACAATGAGATGAGGCTAGTATTTTATTGTTCTCTTTGTTATAATAAAAAGAAATAAACGGATTAGAGAGGTTCTTTATTTGAAGGAACATTCAATAGACATTCAACTGAGTCATCCAGATGACCTGTTTCATCTTTTTGGTTCCAATGAACGCCATCTTCGTTTGATGGAAGAAGAGCTCGATGTGGTGATTCATGCCCGTACGGAGATTGTTCAGGTTTTGGGAGAAGAGACTGCCTGTGAGGAAGCACGTCAGGTTATCCAAGCATTGATGGTTTTGGTGAATCGAGGAATGACGGTTGGGACACCAGATGTGGTGACTGCGATTAGCATGGTCAAAAACGATGAAATCGATAAGTTTGTCGCCCTTTACGAAGAAGAAATCATCAAGGACAATACTGGGAAACCAATCCGTGTCAAAACCTTGGGTCAAAAGCTTTATGTGGACAGTGTCAAACAGCATGATGTGACCTTTGGAATTGGGCCAGCAGGGACAGGGAAGACCTTTCTTGCAGTGACCTTGGCCGTGACTGCTCTTAAACGTGGGCAGGTTAAGCGGATTATCCTAACTCGTCCAGCAGTTGAGGCAGGAGAGAGTTTAGGTTTTCTTCCGGGTGATCTCAAGGAAAAGGTGGATCCTTACCTTCGACCTGTTTACGATGCCTTGTATCAGATTCTCGGCAAAGACCAAACGACTCGTCTCATGGAGCGTGAAATCATTGAGATTGCGCCCCTTGCCTACATGCGTGGACGGACCTTGGATGATGCTTTTGTTATTCTCGATGAGGCGCAAAATACGACCATCATGCAGATGAAGATGTTCTTGACGCGTTTAGGTTTTAATTCTAAGATGATTGTCAATGGAGATATTAGTCAGATTGACCTACCGCGTAACGTCAAGTCCGGTTTGATTGATGCCCAAGAAAAACTCAAGAACATTCACCAAATTGACTTTGTTCATTTTTCAGCCAAGGATGTGGTTCGTCATCCAGTTGTCGCTCAAATTATCCGGGCCTATGAACCAGCTCCAGTTAAAGATGAAGAAAAGAATCAAGAAGTAGAATAACTTGCATAAAGCCTGAAAGCATAATATTGAGAGAATATATTTTGATCCCCCTTTTATCTTAAGGTGATGAAAATCAATTTCTTAAAGTTGAAGCCATTTCTAACATGAGATCATGTTCATTATAGATTATATGGGATTTTTCCCTATGGTAACAGAGGGTTTATAACCCTTACATTGGTTTTGCATATTGTAGAAATTATACCGTTATAAAACAGAACCCCGTGATTGGATTCATCACGGGGGATTTTTTAGTCATTGAAGAAAAAAGGTGGCGCAAATTTTTTAAGAATTTCAAAGCAAGTCTGTGCTTCTTCAGCATTTTCACAGATAAGAAGGCAGACATCATCACCACATACGGTGGCAATGATTTGTTTAAAATCAAGTGCATCAAGAACAGCTCCAAACGATTGGGCAAGGCCTGGCAAGGTCTTGAGGACAACCTGATGCTGAACAGGGCGTAGCATGACCAAGCCATCTTCCATATAGTTTTCTAGGCGTTTTTCCCATTTGGAGATGGAACCAGTATTTAAAACGTAGTAAGAATGATCTGCTTCGCGAACCTTTGATAGATTCATGGTTTTGATATCGCGTGAGAGAGTGGCCTGTGTGACTTGAATATCATTTTCAGCTAGTAAAGCTTGCAACTCTGCCTGTGTATGAATCTTATTTTTAGCTACAAGTGCACGGATGAGTTGGTGTCTATGTTCAGATTTATTCATATAAAGCTGCCTCCTTTTATGAGGGGATGATGATAGTGGACTGTGCTAAATCAACAGTCAAGTGATAGTCTGTATTATCTCGAATTGTAATCTCAAAGTCTGTTGTATAGAGGACCAAGCGGAGAGTGTCACCTTTTTGAAGTTTGTAGATAGTTGGTTGAAGCTCTAGCTTGAAATCCATCCATTCATTGGGTTGAATTGCTTCAATCCTTAAGAGCTCACTTCGATTTTGAAGATTAAGGTATCCTTTGGTGATGACACGTTGGCCACTTGGGTTGAATGGTAGTTCACAGAGATTTTCTAACATATGGTAACGACCATTATCGATGGTTCTAGCACTTAAAACAGCTGGATAAGGCTGCAGATATTTCTTTTGTCCAAGTTCTAGCAGTTGGGCTGATAATAAGCCTTTGTTCGTACTCGATTTGACACGAAGTTTCAGCTCCACTTGCCCATTTAAGTGAATGTCTTGACTTACTGGAAGGTCAATGGTGATCTGATTGGCTTTTCCTTGGTAAAGTTCAGTGTTGAAAGTCTGGTAAGTCTTACCATAACGATCAAAATCTTTTTGATCATACTGGTTTTGAATCACTTTTTCTTCAGTTCCAAGAGAGAAGCTATGCAGTTCATCCTGTTTGCCAAAGTTATCAAGACCTTGCCATGTTTGAGGCGAAGTATTGTCTTGCCAGATGACAGTAGGAAGTTGATAGCTTGAGTCAAGTCCTAGCAATTTCGTACTTAACAAGGCATTCATGGACTCGCGGAAGTCGATTGACTGCCAGTTGTTCATATAAACATGGGCACCATGATGGAAAAAGAGGTGCTTATTGATATGGCTAGGAAGGGCATGAAACATCTGGTAAACATGAAGAGGTTTGACGTTCCAATCCTGGGAACCATGCGTAAAGACGACCTCAGCTTGAACCTTGTGAGCATTGAGCAGATAGTTGCGGTCATGCCAAAACTGATTGTAGTCACCAGTCTTGCGATCGAGTTTCTCTTTAACCTTTTCTAAGTCTGCTTGATGAGCTTCATTGCCACGAATATAGTCACCGGCTTGGAGGTTGCGAGAGTAGGTCAATTCAGCAAGTGAGTCAAAATCCTCACCTGGATAGCCCCCTGGGCTGGTCACTAGACCATTTTCTCGATAGTAGTTGTACCAAGAGGAAATTCCTGCTTCCGCGATGATGACTTCTAAGCCATCAACACCAGTTGTCGCAAGACCATTGGACATGGTGCCTAGATAGGAAATACCTGTTGTTGCGACTTTTCCGTTTGACCAGTCGGCCTTGACTTGGCGCTTGCGCGTGTGGTCTGTGAAAGCACGACAACGACCATTGAGCCAATCAATGACATTTTTATAGGCCTCGATTTGCTGATAGTCACCATTGGTCATGAGCCCTTGGGAATCCCTGGTTCCAACACCCGATACATAGAGATTGGCAAATCCACGTGGGAGGAAGTAGTCATTTAGAGTATATGAGCTATTGATATGAGATAGCTTTTCTTCAGCTTCTGAGACGACTTCTGCTTGACCATGAGGTTCAACTAAATTCAGCTTAGGTTCCTCAAGTTCAATGGTGTGGGGCAGTTTGACCTCAAGCTCCCCTTCCATTTTGTAGAGAGCCTTGTCACTGGCTTTGTCGTTGGTCCCTTGGTGATAAGGGCTGGCAGTCATAAGAGCAGGTACTTGACCATCATAACGCGGGCGAATAATGCTGACCTTGACTAAGTCAGGGAGACCGTCGTTATCAGTATCCACACGACTCTCGACATACACGACTTCACGAATGACATCATGAGTAGTGAAGGTTGCCAAGCTCTTACCGTTAAAGTAGTGGTAGTGATTATCTTCTGAAATGAGTCCATCACTAACAAGCTGATCGATGAGCGTATTTCCTTTTTTCGTTCTCGTATTGAGTAACTGATAAAGATTTTCAATGAGATCTCCATAAACAATAGGAAAACCAGTTTCTTTACGAAACTGTTCGGCATCCTCAAAGTCAACAAGATAGCTAAATCCTAAAAGTTGAAAAACTACTGTGTAGAAAATCTCCGCAGTTAACTCACGGTCTGACTGGAAAAAAGTTACTAAATCTGTTTCTTTATCCGCAGCCAAAGTCGACAAGGCATAATCCGTGTTAGAATAAGTGAAAAAACTCCAACGAATGAAATCTTCAAACTGTCTTTTTAAGGACAGTTGGGGTGCCAGCTTTAGACCAAGACCTTCTAATTCCTCAAATCGTTGAGAACTAGTGGTTGGTTGGTAGCTGAATTGATTAAAACGCATGTTTCTCTCCTTTGAAAACAGACTGGATTTATTATATCAAAAAAGAGGGAAAAATGGAATAAATAAACTTGAATGAAATAAATTTCTTAAACCAGCATATCTATTTGGTAAGTTATTATAAAATGCTGAATAAATACCATAGAAGTAAGCCTTTTTTCTAGAGATTTTTATATGTAAAACTGCATATAACTCCTATCTTTATTATTCTTCGTTTGGTATAAATATATCTAAATTTACATTAAAAACTATTATATAATATTAATTTTTTATTTTCTTCCTTTGAAAAATGAAGAATTTAACAGTAAGAAGAGAAGAAGTTTGTAACTGATGATATTGAAAAGAAAGTGCAGAGTTGCTTCAATATCCAGCTTAAAATGGTATAATAGTAGTAAAACGAAAGCAAGGAGGAGAAGAAATGATTGCACAGCTCGACACCAAGACTGTTTATAGTTTTATGGAAAGTGTGGTTTCGATTGAAAAATATGTACAAATGGCTAAAGAATACGGCTATTCTCACCTTGCTATCATGGATGTGGATAATCTCTATGGAGCCTATCATTTTCTAGAAGCAACTCGTAAGCATGGCATTCAGCCTTTAATTGGTTTAGAAATGACCTTGGTCAAAGATGAGGAGAATCTCTCTCTACGTTTTCTAGCCCTATCCACTAAAGGTTATCAAGAGTTGATGAAGTTATCCACTTTAAAAATGACTGGACGGAAAAATTGGTCTGACTTCACCTCCCACCTCGAAGATGTTGCTATTATTGTTCCCTATTTTAATGGGGTCGAACAGTTGGATTTGGGGGTTGATTATTTTATCGGCGTTAGTCCAGATACTCCTCAAGAAGTCTTTATTAGACCCATTCTTCCACTCTATCAAGTCAACTCTTTTGAAAAAGAAGACCTACAGGTTTTACAAATCTTGTCAGCAATCAAGGATAATGTCAGTCTGAGAGAAGTGGATCTACATTCACAACAGGGAATCTTTCTACCTGCCTCAGACCTGGAAGCACGGTTTAAAAATCGCTTCCCTCAGGCGCTTGCCAATCTCCAAGGTTTGATAGAGAATGTAAGCTATCAAATCGACCCAAGTTTAAAACTTCCTCGCTTTAATCCTGAAAGACCAGCAGTAGAAGAACTTCGAGAGAGGGCTGAGCAAGGCTTGAGTGACAAGGGGTTGACCTCAGCTATTTACCATGAGCGACTGAATGAGGAATTGGCTGTGATTCATGATATGGGCTTTGACGATTATTTCCTTGTAGTTTGGGATTTGCTCCGTTTTGGACGCTCCCAAGGCTACTATATGGGAATGGGGCGTGGTTCTGCTGTTGGTAGTCTGGTGGCTTACTCACTGGATATTACAGGAATTGACCCGTTCGAGAAGAACTTGATTTTCGAGCGCTTTTTAAATCGTGAGCGCTACACCATGCCTGATATTGATATCGACATCCCTGACCTTTATAGGCCGGAGTTCATTCGCTATGTTCGTGATCGCTATGGCAGTCAACACGTGGCACAGATTGTCACTTATTCGACCTTTGGAGCAAAACAGGCAATTCGTGATGTTTTCAAACGTTATGGTGTCCCTGAGTACGAATTAACCAATATTACGAAAAAAATCAGTTTTCGAGATACGCTAACGACAGCCTATGAAAAGAATTTACAGTTTAGGCAGGTCATCAATAGTAAGATTGAATATCAAAAAGCTTTTGAGATTGCTCGAAAGATTGAAGGGTATCCTCGTCAGACCTCTATCCATGCCGCTGGGGTCGTTATGAGTGACCAAGATCTGACAGACTATATCCCGCTCAAATATGGTGAGGATATGCTCATCACTCAGTATGATGCTCATGGTGTTGAAGCCAATGGACTTCTAAAAATGGATTTCCTCGGTTTACGTAACCTGACTTTTGTCCAAAAAATGCAGGAATTGCTTGCGGAGTCAGAGGGAGTTCATCTAAAAATCGAAGATATTGATTTGGAAGACAAAGAAACTCTGGCCCTCTTTGCTGCTGGAAATACCAAGGGGATTTTCCAATTTGAACAACCTGGCGCCATTCGGCTCTTGAAACGAGTTCAGCCGCAAGTCTTTGAAGAGGTAGTAGCAACGACATCCCTCAATAGACCGGGGGCAAGTGATTATATTGATAATTTTGTCGCTCGTAAGCATGGTAAAGAAAAGGTGACGGTGTTAGACCCTGCCTTAGAAGACATCCTTTCATCAACCTACGGTATTATGCTCTATCAAGAGCAGGTTATGCAGGTAGCTCAACGCTTTGGAGGATTCAGTCTTGGTAAAGCCGACATTCTCAGACGTGCCATGGGTAAGAAAAATGCCAAAGAGATGCATCTGATGAAGGAAGATTTTATCACAGGAGCTATGAAATTGGGGCATACAGAAGAAAAGGCCAACCAAGTTTTTGCAGTGATGGAAAAGTTTGTAGGCTATGGATTTAACCGATCCCACGCTTATGCCTACTCAGCACTGGCATTCCAACTAGCTTATTTCAAGACACACTATCCTGCTATTTTCTTTCAAGTTATGTTGAACTATTCTAGCAGTGATTACATTGTAGATGCATTGCAGATGGGCTTTGAAGTAGCTCCCTTAGCAATCAACAGCATTCCCTATCATGATAAAATTGCTAAGAAGAAAATCTATCTTGGTCTAAAAGCCATTAAGGGAATGCCAAGAGATTTGTCTTACTGGATTATTGAAAATCGTCCTTTCTCAAGCATTGAAGATTTTGTCACACGTCTTCCCAAGAATTACAAGAAATTGTCGCTTTTGACGCCTTTGGTTGAACTAGGACTTTTTGATGAATTTGACAAGAATCGCCAGAAAATCTTAGTGAACCTACCAAACTTATTTGTCTTTGTTGAGGAGTTAGGTGGACTCTTTGCGGATACAAATTATAGTTGGACTGAAGCTGATGATTTTACTGAGGCAGAGAAATTTTACAAAGAGCAGGAACTGATTGGGGTAGGTATCAGTCCCCATCCTCTCCAAACTCTTGCCAAACAAGCCCTATATCCGACCACTCCAATCACTAATCTAACCGAGGGAGCTCAAGCCACTCTCCTAGTTGAAGTGCAAAAGATTAAAGTGATTCGAACCAAGAAAGGCGAGAGTATGGCTTTTCTACAGGTTCATGATAGTAAGTCTCGGATGGATGTAACTGTATTTTCAGACCAATATAGAAAATTTGCTTCCAATTTATCCGAAGGGAAATTTTACTACATCAATGGCAAAGTTCAATCTCGAGATGGTCGTCTGCAAATGATTGCACAAGATTTGAAAGAAGCAGTGGCGGAACGATTCTGGATTCAAGTTAAAAATCATGAAAATGATAAAGAGATTTCAAATATCCTAGAACAATACAAAGGCCCAATCCCTGTCATTATCAGGTATGAAGAGGAAGGAAAAACGGTTGTTTCTACACAACATTTTGTAAGAAAAGATTCTGCTCTAGAGGAAAAATTAGAGGGAATTGCTATGAAAACGATTTATCGCTAAAAATACGGAAAATAGAAGAATTTTCGATTTAAATGTGGTATAATCAGTAAGAATGTTAAAAGAAAAAGGAGCATAAACCAAATGAAACGTATTGCTGTTTTGACCAGTGGTGGAGACGCCCCTGGTATGAATGCTGCCATCCGTGCAGTAGTTCGCCAAGCAATCTCAGAAGGAATGGAAGTTTTTGGTATCTATGATGGATACGCAGGTATGGTTGCCGGTGAAATTTATCCGCTTGATGCTGCTTCAGTAGGAGACATCATTTCTCGTGGTGGTACTTTCCTTCATTCTGCTCGTTACCCTGAGTTTGCACAACTTGAAGGCCAACTTAAAGGGATTGAGCAATTGAAAAAACACGGTATCGAAGGAGTCGTAGTTATCGGTGGTGACGGTTCTTATCATGGAGCTATGCGCTTGACTGAGCATGGATTCCCTGCTATCGGACTTCCAGGAACAATTGATAACGATATCGTAGGTACAGACTTTACAATCGGATTTGACACTGCAGTAACAACTGCTATGGATGCGATCGATAAGATTCGTGATACATCATCAAGTCACCGTCGTACTTTCGTTGTTGAGGTAATGGGACGTAACGCTGGTGATATCGCTCTTTGGGCAGGTATCGCAACTGGTGCTGACGAAATCATCATCCCTGAAGAAGACTTCAAGATGGAAGATATCGTTGCAAGCATCAAAGCTGGTTATGAATGTGGTAAGAAACACAACATCATTGTTTTGGCTGAGGGAGTTATGTCTGCCGATGAGTTTGGTAAAAAACTCAAGGAAGCTGGAGACACTAGTGACCTTCGTGTAACTGAACTTGGACACATCCAACGTGGTGGATCACCAACCGCTCGTGACCGTGTATTAGCATCACGCATGGGTGCACACGCTGTTAAACTCCTTAAACAAGGAATCGGTGGTGTCGCTGTTGGTATCCGTAACGAGAAAATGGTTGAAAACCCAATTCTTGGAACAGCAGAAGAAGGAGCTTTGTTTAGCCTAACAGCTGATAGTAAGATCGTTGTTAACAACCCACATAAAGCTGATCTTGAACTTTCTAACTTAAACAAGAGCTTGTCCTAATCAACTTTTATTAATCTAGTAAAATGACCAAAAAGGTCGAATTATATAAAGGAGTCACAAAAAATCATGAACAAACGTGTAAAAATCGTTGCAACCTTGGGTCCTGCGGTAGAAATCCGTGGTGGTAAAAAATTCGGTGATGACGGATACTGGGGAGAAAAACTTGACGTTGAATCATCAGCAAAAAATATTGCGAAATTGATTGAAGCTGGAGCAAACACTTTCCGTTTCAACTTCTCACACGGTGACCACCAAGAACAAGGTGACCGTATGGCAACTGTTAAACTTGCTGAAAAACTTGCAGGTAAAAAAGTTGGTTTCCTTCTTGATACTAAAGGACCTGAAATCCGTACAGAATTGTTCGAAGGCGATGCAAAAGAGTACTCTTATAAAACTGGTGAAAAAATCCGTGTTGCAACTAAGCAAGGTATCAAATCAACTCGCGATGTGATTGCTTTGAACGTTGCTGGCGCTCTTGACATCTATGATGACGTTGAAGTTGGTCGTCAAGTTTTGGTTGACGATGGTAAACTTGGTCTTCGTGTTATCTCTAAAGACGATGCAACTCGTGAATTTGAAGTAGAAGTTGAAAATGATGGCGTTGTTGCAAAACAAAAAGGTGTAAACATCCCTAACACTAAAATTCCTTTCCCAGCACTTGCTGAACGTGATAACGACGACATCCGCTTTGGTCTTGAGCAAGGTATCAACTTCATCGCGATCTCATTCGTACGTACTGCTAAAGACGTGAATGAAGTTCGTGCAATCTGTGAAGAAACTGGAAACGGACATGTTCAATTGTTCGCGAAAATCGAAAACCAACAAGGTATCGATAACTTGGATGAGATCATCGAAGCAGCTGATGGTATCATGATCGCTCGTGGTGACATGGGTATCGAAGTACCATTCGAAATGGTTCCAGTTTACCAAAAAAATGATCATTACTAAAGTGAATGCTGCTGGTAAAGTTGTTATCACTGCAACAAACATGCTTGAAACAATGACTGAAAAACCACGTGCAACTCGTTCAGAAGTATCAGACGTATTTAACGCTGTTATCGACGGAACTGACGCTACAATGCTTTCAGGTGAGTCTGCAAACGGTAAATACCCACTTGAGTCAGTGACAACAATGGCTACAATTGACAAGAATGCACAAACTCTTCTTAATGAATATGGTCGTTTGAACTCAGATACATTCGAGCGTAACTCTAAGACAGAAGTTATGGCTTCAGCTGTTAAAGATGCTACTAACTCAATGAACATCAAATTGGTTGTTACACTTACTAAGACTGGTCACACAGCACGTTTGATTTCTAAATACCGTCCAAATGCTGACATTTTGGCAATCACTTTCGATGAATTGACTGAACGTGGATTGATGTTGAACTGGGGTGTTATTCCAGTAACAACTGAACGTCCTTCAAATACTGACGATATGTTTGATCTTGCTGAAAAGATTGCAGTTGAACAAGGCTTGGTTGAATCTGGCGACGATATCGTTATCGTTGCTGGTGTGCCACTTGGAGAAGCTGCTCGTACAAACACAATGCGTATCCGTACAGTACGTTAATCTAACTTTTAAAGCCTATCATATCAAGCTCCAAAGCTTGTGTGATAGGTCTTTTTTTGTGAACAAAAACAAAAAAAGAGGTAGGAAATAATCAAGAGTAATGGGAAAAAATTGAAAATTATGGTATAATAGAATGAAAAGACCTTTTTAGTAAATTTTGAAAGAGTATAACATGAGAAAAATTGTCATCAATGGTGGACGTCCATTGCAAGGTGAGATCACCATTAGTGGTGCTAAAAATAGTGTTGTAGCGCTTATTCCAGCTATTATCTTAGCAGATGATATTGTCACTTTAGATTGTGTTCCAGATATTTCAGACGTTGCTAGTCTTGTCGAAATCATGGAGATCATGGGGGCGTCTGTTAAGCGTTATGACGATGTTTTGGAGATTGATCCAAGAGGCGTTCAAAACATTCCAATGCCGTATGGCAAGATTAATAGCTTGCGTGCTTCTTATTATTTTTACGGAAGTCTTTTAGGGCGCTTTGGCGAAGCTACGGTTGGGCTTCCTGGTGGATGTGATTTGGGTCCTCGTCCGATTGACCTTCACTTAAAAGCTTTTGAAGCTATGGGGGCTAAGGTGAGTTACGAGGGAGATAATATGAATTTATCTGCCCAAGGCAAGGGCCTTCACGGAGCAAGTATTTACATGGATACCGTTAGTGTTGGTGCAACCATTAACACCATGATTGCCGCGGTTAAAGCAAAGGGACGTACAGTCATTGAAAATGCGGCCCGTGAACCAGAAATCATCGATGTGGCTACCCTTTTGAACAACATGGGGGCCCATATTCGTGGTGCAGGGACTGATATTATCATTATTGATGGTGTCGAGAAACTTCATGGAACGCGTCACCAAGTAATCCCAGACCGTATCGAAGCTGGAACCTATATTTCACTTGCTGCAGCAGTAGGAAAGGAATTCGCATTAACAACGTTCTCTATGAACACTTAGAAGGATTTATCGCCAAACTAGAGGAAATGGGCGTTCGTATGACGGTCTCAGAAGACAGCATCTTCGTTGAAGAACAGTCCGATTTGAGAGCCATCAATATCAAAACTGCACCCTATCCTGGGTTTGCAACTGATTTGCAACAGCCTATCACGCCACTTTTACTAACTGCCCAAGGTCGTGGAACCATTATTGATACGATTTATGAGAAACGTGTTAATCATGTCTTTGAGTTAGCAAAAATGGATGCGGATATTACGACTACAAACGATCACATTATTTACAACGGTGGTCGTAATTTACACGGGGCAAGTGTAAAAGCTACAGACTTGCGAGCTGGTGCTGCACTTGTCATCGCTGGCTTGATGGCTCAAGGCCAGACTGAAATTACGAATATTGAGTTTATCCTTCGTGGCTACTCAGATATTATTGAAAAATTGCGTAGTCTTGGAGCGGATATTACACTCGTTGAAGACTAAGCCGTTGAGGTGATTATGAATATTTGGACCAAATTAGCAATGTTTTCTTTTTTTGAAACGGAGCGCTTGTATTTGCGTCCTTTCTTTTTTAGTGACAGTCAAGCGTTTTTCGAGATTGCTTCAAACCCTGAGAATTTACAGTTTATTTTTCCCAGTCAAGCAAGTATGGAAGAAAGTCAGTACGCACTTGCTAACTATTTTATGAAGAATCCTCTAGGAGTTTGGGCAATTTGTCTCCAAGGAAATCAGGAAATGATTGGCTCCATTAAATTTGAAAAGATCGATGAAATCAAAAAAGAAGCAGAAATTGGTTACTTCTTAAAAAAAGATTCTTGGTCACAAGGTTTTATGACAGAAGTGGTTACCAAGCTTTGTCAGCTTTCATTTGAAGAATTTGGTTTAAAACAATTATCCATCATCACTCATTTGGAGAATCAAGCTAGTCAAAAAGTAGCCTTAAAATCGGACTTTAGCCTCATCCGACAGTTTAAGGGAAGCGATCGCTATACACGAAATGAGGGACTATCTTGAATTTCGATACATAAAAGGAGAATTCAATGAGTAAACACCAGGAAATTTTGTCCTATCTGGAAGAGTTACCAATTGGGAAGAGAGTTAGTGTTCGCAGTATTTCCAATCACCTAGGTGTTAGTGACGGAACCGCCTACCGAGCTATCAAAGAAGCTGAAAATCGTGGGATCGTTGAAACTCGGCCACGTAGTGGAACCATACGGGTCAAGTCCCAGAAAGTGGCTATTGAGAGGCTAACCTATGCTGAGATTGCTGAAGTCACCTCCTCTGAAGTTTTAGCTGGTCAGGAAGGGCTGGAGAGAGAGTTTAGTAAATTCTCCATTGGGGCTATGACAGAGCAAAATATCCTGTCCTATCTCCATGATGGCGGTCTTTTGATCGTAGGAGACCGTACTCGCATTCAAATTTTGGCGCTGGAAAATGAAAATGCAGTCCTTGTAACGGGTGGTTTTCATGTCCAGGACGATGTTCTTGAGTTGGCTAATAAAAAAGGGATTCCAGTTCTGAGGAGTAAACATGACACTTTTACAGTAGCGACCATGATTAACAAAGCCCTCTCAAATGTTCAAATCAAAACCGATATTCTGACAGTCGAAAAGCTCTATCGTCCCAGTCATGAGTATGGTTTTTTTTGAGAGAAACGGATACAGTAAAAGACTATCTAGACTTGGTCCGTAAGAACAGAAGTAGTCGTTTCCCAGTCATTAATCAGCACCAAGTGGTTGTTGGGGTTGTTACTATGCGCGATGCAGGAGATAAATCCCCTAGCACGACGATTGACAAGGTGATGACGCGAAGTATCTTCGTAACAGGCTTAGCGACCAATATTGCCAATGTCAGTCAACGAATGATTGCAGAAGACTTTGAGATGGTTCCCGTTGTCAGAAGCAACCAAACCCTACTCGGTGTCGTAACTCGACGAGATGTCATGGAAAAGATGAGCCGTTCTCAAGTTTCTGCTTTGCCGACTTTTTCAGAGCAAATCGGGCAAAAACTCTCTTATCATCATGATGAAGTCGTCATTACTGTTGAGCCCTTCATGCTGGAGAAAAATGGTGTCCTTGCTAATGGAGTCTTGGCTGAAATCCTCAACCATATGACCCAAGACCTCGTTGTCAATAGCGGGCGCAATCTTATCATAGAGCAGATGTTGATTTATTTCTTGCAGGCTGTTCAGATTGATGATACTCTGCGAATTCAGGCTCGCATTATTCATCACACAAGACGCTCAGCTATTATTGATTATGATATTTATCATGGTCATCAGATTGTATCAAAAGCAAATGTTACGGTTAAAATTAATTAGAATCTAGGAGAAAAAATGATAACTTTAAAATCAGCACGTGAAATCGAAGCCATGGACAAGGCTGGTGATTTCCCTAGCAAGTATCCATATCGGCTTACGTGATTTGATTAAGCCAGGCATAGATATGTGGGAAGTTGAAGAGTACGTTCGTCGACGTTGTAAAGAGGAGAATTTCCTTCCTTTACAGATTGGTGTGGATGGTGCAGTTATGGATTACCCCTATGCTACTTGTTGCTCTCTTAATGACGAAGTAGCTCACGCTTTTCCACGTCATTACATCTTGAAAGATGGCGATTTGCTCAAGGTTGACATGGTACTGGGGGGGCCGATTGCAAAATCCGACCTCAATGTATCTAAACTCAACTTCAACAATGTTGAGCAAATGAAAAAATACACCCAAAGTTATACTGGTGGTTTAGCTGACTCATGTTGGGCTTATGCGGTTGGTACACCGTCTGAAGAAGTGAAAAACCTGATGGATGTGACCAAGGAAGCTATGTATAAAGGGATTGAGCAAGCAGTTGTCGGCAATCGTATCGGTGATATTGGTGCAGCCATTCAAGAATACGCTGAAAGTCGCGGTTACGGTGTCGTTCGTGATTTGGTTGGTCATGGTGTTGGTCCAACTATGCACGAAGAGCCAATGGTTCCTAACTACGGTATTGCAGGGCGTGGACTCCGTCTCCGTGAAGGAATGGTACTAACCATTGAACCCATGATTAATACTGGTGACTGGGAAATTGATACAGATATGAAGACTGGCTGGGCTCATAAGACTATAGATGGCGGCCTGTCTTGCCAATATGAACACCAGTTCGTGATTACCAAAGACGGTCCAGTTATCTTGACTAGCCAAGGCGAAGAAGGAACGTATTAAAAAAAAGGGAGCTTAGCTCCTTTTTTTGTGTCAAATTTTATCAAAATAAATAAGCGTAGCAGACTTCTTACAAATTTATTCTTTTGTAGTAAAATAGGATTAGAATTTTGAGAAAGTAGGTAATTCGTTGGAGTCGATTATATTTCTAGTATCCGTTTTTTTAGCAGGTATCCTGTCTTTCTTTTCACCCTGCATCTTCCCTTTGCTACCTGTCTATGCTGGTATTTTACTGGATGATCAGGGAAATTCGAAAAGTTTTCGCTTTTTCGGAAGAGACGTTGCATGGTCAGGCTTAATTCGGACCTTGTGCTTTATTGCTGGCATCTCCCTCATTTTCTTCATTTTGGGATTTGGAGCTGGTTTCCTAGGATATATGCTCTATGCTGACTGGTTTCGTTATCTTATGGGAGCAGTCATTATCCTCTTGGGCCTTCACCAGATGGAAATTTTGCATTTCAATAAACTGGAGATTCAAAAGACAGTCACCTTCAAACAATCCAAGTCTAATCACTATCTGTCAGCTTTTTTACTTGGGATAACCTTTAGTTTTGGTTGGACCCCTTGTATCGGACCCGTTTTAAGTTCGGTCTTGGCTCTGGCGGCTTCAGGTGGTAATGGTGCTTGGCAAGGTGCCGTGTTAACATTAGTATACACATTGGGAATGGCCCTTCCTTTCATTGCTTTGGCCTTGGCTTCGGGCTGGATTATGCCCTATTTTAGTAAATTAAAACCCCATATGATTCTACTAAAAAAATTCGGGGGAGCTTTGATTATTTTGATGGGATTATTATTAATGCTAGGGCAGTTAAATGCCTTGTCAGGAATTCTTGGATAAAAGGAGAAAAATATGAAAAAAGTTATTTTTGCTGGATTGAGCCTCATGTCTCTATTTTTGTTGATTGCTTGTGGTGAAAAAGAAACCAAACAGACAAGCAGTCCAAAACAACCTGCTGTACAACAAATCGCAGTCGGTAAGGATGCTCCAGACTTCACCTTGCAGTCTATGGATGGCAAAGAAGTGAAGTTATCAGACTATAAAGGGAAAAAGGTCTATTTGAAATTCTGGGCTTCTTGGTGTGGACCATGTAAAAAAAGCATGCCTGAGTTGATGGAATTAGCTGCTAAACAAGATCGAGACTTTGAAATTTTGAGTGTCATTGCACCTGGTTTACAAGGTGAAAAAACAGTTCAAGACTTTCCAAAATGGTACCAAGAACAAGGTTACAAGGATATTCCAGTTCTATATGATACGCAAGCAACTACCTTCCAAGCCTACCAAATTCGTAGTATTCCAACAGAATACTTGATTGACAGTCAAGGTAAAATCGGAAAAATCCAATTTGGTGCTATTAGCAATGCTGATGCAGAAGCGGCTTTTAAAGAAATGAAATAAAGAAAAAATCGCGATTGTTCGCGATTTTTTTATAGTTTTTCATTGATAAAGCGGATAAATTGATTCCACCAAACCTTCAAGAAGAAGGCTTTTTCAACTTTCTTTTCAGAAACCATTTCAAAAGATGGTTTGTCGGAAGTAAGATAACCTTGGCCAATCAAATCCTGATCATCATAGGTTAGAGTACCAACAACCTTGCCTTCTTCTAATGGAGCCATTTCTGATGTTGATTTCGGTGTGAATTGGAGAGCTGGTGTAGTACCGCTTCCGATGCGTTGGACGATGGAAATGTCTGACTTAGCGACAGCTGTCACATTATCTTCTTTACCATCCAGAACTGTTACTTTACTATCATTGTATGCCTCACCTTTCTGAACGACAGTTTTTAAGGCAAAGTTTGCAGAAATATAATCTAAAAGTGTAGAAGTAGCAGTAAAACGCGCATAAGGGTTGGTATCTTGTTGATCTGCATTCAAAACAACCGTAATAATACGCATCCCTTTCTCAACAGTTGTTCCAACGAATGAAGCGCCAGCTTTATCGGTAGTACCTGTCTTTAGTCCATCGATACCACCACGATAGGCAGGCATTCCTTCCAACATATAGTTGGTTGAGTGGATTTCAAGTCCTGCAAAGGTAGAAGTTGGCTTTTTGGTGATTTCCAAAACTTGAGGATAATCTCGGATGAGGTTACGAGCGACGATTGCAACATCGTAGGCACTCAACTTATTTTCATCGTCTTTTTTAGAACCAGGATAGATATTATCGCCAAGAGTCTCATTATTTAAACCAGTTGTGTTTACAATAGTTGCATCTTGAATTCCCCATTCAAGAAGTTTAGCCCTCATTTTGTCTACAAAGTCTTTCTCAGAACCAGCAATCTTTTCTGCTAGCGCAATGGCTGCACTGTTAGCACTGGATACTATAGAAGCTTCTAGTAATTGCTCAACAGTGTAGTTTCGGGCTTCCATAGGGACGTTACTTGCTTCGGAATTGGTGGTGAGCTGGTAAGGATAGTCCGAAATATCAACAGGTGTAGATAGGCTGATAGTTCCTTGTTCCAGAGCTTCATAGACCAGATAAACTGTAACCAGTTTTGTAATAGAAGCAATTTCTACAGGCTGATTTGCATCTTTTTCATAGAGGATTTTTCCAGTTGTAGCCTCGACAGCAATAGCATGTTTAGCAGCAACATCAAACTCCTGAGCAGAAACAGTAGAAGCTGTTCCAAAAACTAAAAGTGTCATAAAAGATAAAATTATTTTTTTCATATTAGCTTTATTTTATCATAAAGAAAAATATTCTCGCTTTTTTTACTAAAGCCATCTTATCTTTTTTTCAGAAATGTGGTAAAAATAGAGAAGGAGGATACCTATGTTCCGTAGAAACAAATTATTTTTTTGGACAGCTGAAATTTTATTATTAACACTGATTTTCTATCTTTGGAGAGAAATGGGAGCCATCATTACTCCCTTCGTGACAGTTGTGAATACCATCATGATTCCATTTTGCTTGGTGGATTTTTTTACTACATTACAAATCCAGTCGTTACTTTCTTAGAAAAGAGATGTAAAATCAATCGTCTAATTGGTGTCTTGGTCACTCTTTGTGCCTTAATTGGTGCTATCGTTGTAGGGGTCGTTTATCTCTTGCCGATTTTGATTAATCAGTTGACCAGCTTGATTATTTCTAGTCAAAACATCTATAGTAGACTACAAGATTTGATCATTGATTTGTCCATGAATCCAGTCTTCCAAAATATTGATATTCAACAAACAATTCAACAACTGAATCTCTCCTATGTGGATATCCTCCAGAATATCCTGAATAGCGTCAGCAATAGTTTAGGAAGCGTTCTTTCAGCCTTGTTTAGTACAGTTCTGATTCTCATTATGACCCCTGTATTCTTGATTTATTTCTTGTTGGATGGTCATAAGTTGCTACCAATGTTGGAACGTACCGTCTTAAAACATGACAAATTGAATCTTTCTAGCCTTTTAACCAATCTCAATACAACCATAGCGCGCTATATCAGTGGAATTGCGATTGATGCGGTTATTATTGGATGTTTAGCCTATATTGGCTATAGCGTTATCGGATTAAAGTACGCCCTAGTTTTTGCTATTTTTTCTGGAATCGCAAATTTAATTCCTTATGTTGGTCCAAGTATTGGTTTAATTCCAATGGTGATTGCCAATGTGTTCACGGATCCTCATCGTATGTTGATTGCGGTTGCTTATATGCTTATTATTCAGCAGATTGACGGAAATGTTCTCTATCCACGTATTGTTGGAGGGGTTATGAAAGTGCATCCGATTACGATTTTAGTGCTCCTTTTACTGTCAAGTAATATCTACGGTGTCATAGGGATGGTCGTAGCAGTACCTACTTACTCCATTTTTAAAGAAATTACTAAGTTCCTAGCGAAATTATATGAAAACCATAAAGAAGCTAAGGAACTGGAAAAAAACAGAATCAAATTAAAAATCAGGGAAACCTGATTTTTTTGATGAAAAGACTATCGCCCAAACAAAATAAGTTTGAATTCATATTGCCATAAAGAAGCAGAAGAACAGGATTTGATAAGATTTAGATTAATTGACAAAATATGTGTAAAACACTTGCAATTTAGCAGAAATTTGATAAAATAGTAAGGAAAGTTAGACTGTATTGCCTACTGTCTATCTATAAAATATATTTTATTGGAGGCTTTTACTCAAATGGCAAAAAGAGAAAAATACGATCGTAGTAAACCACACGTTAACATTGGTACTATCGGACACGTTGACCACGGTAAAACTACCCTAACTGCAGCTATCACAACTGTTTTGGCACGTCGCTTGCCTTCATCAGTTAACCAACCTAAAGACTATGCGTCTATCGATGCTGCTCCAGAAGAACGCGAACGCGGTATCACTATCAACACTGCGCACGTTGAGTACGAAACTGAAAAACGTCACTACGCTCACATCGACGCTCCAGGACACGCGGACTACGTTAAAAACATGATCACTGGTGCTGCCCAAATGGACGGAGCTATCCTTGTAGTAGCTTCAACTGACGGACCAATGCCACAAACTCGTGAGCACATCCTTCTTTCACGTCAGGTTGGTGTTAAACACCTTATCGTCTTCATGAACAAAATTGACTTGGTTGACGATGAAGAATTGCTTGAATTGGTTGAAATGGAAATCCGTGACCTTCTTTCAGAATACGACTTCCCAGGTGACGATCTTCCAGTTATCCAAGGTTCAGCTCTTAAAGCTCTTGAAGGTGACTCTAAATACGAAGACATCATCATGGAATTGATGAACACTGTTGATGAGTACATTCCAGAACCAGAACGTGACACTGACAAACCATTGCTTCTTCCAGTCGAAGATGTATTCTCAATCACTGGACGTGGTACAGTTGCTTCAGGACGTATCGACCGTGGTACTGTTCGTGTCAACGACGAAATCGAAATCGTTGGTATCAAAGAAGAAACTTCAAAAGCAGTTGTTACTGGTGTTGAAATGTTCCGTAAACAACTTGACGAAGGTCTTGCTGGAGATAACGTAGGTGTCCTTCTTCGTGGTGTTCAACGTGATGAAATCGAACGTGGACAAGTTATCGCTAAACCAGGTTCAATCAACCCACACACTAAATTTAAAGGTGAAGTCTACATCCTTACTAAAGAAGAAGGTGGACGTCACACTCCATTCTTCAACAACTACCGTCCACAATTCTACTTCCGTACTACTGACGTTACAGGTTCAATCGAACTTCCAGCAGGTACTGAAATGGTAATGCCTGGTGATAACGTGACTATCGACGTTGAGTTGATCCACCCAATCGCCGTAGAACAAGGTACTACATTCTCTATCCGTGAGGGTGGACGTACTGTTGGTTCAGGTATGGTTACAGAAATCGAAGCTTAATTCGATTAAGTTCCCAGAAGAACAATTATTTAAGTCAGACACTAAAAGAATCTTGCTTGCAAGGTTCTTTTTTTTTTTATTCAATCTGTTTTTGAAGTCCTCTACTATAGCGATATGATAGATTTTTTGATATAATAAAACTTATGGAAATCGAAAAAACCAATCGCATGAATGCACTTTTTGAATTTTATGCTGCGCTTTTGACAGACAAGCAAATGAACTATATTGAACTCTACTATGCTGATGATTATAGTCTTGCTGAGATTGCTGAAGAGTTCGGTGTCAGTCGTCAGGCTGTCTATGATAATATCAAGCGGACGGAAAAGATTCTAGAAGATTATGAGATGAAATTGCACATGTATTCGGACTACATTGTCCGCAGTCAGATTTTTGACCAGATCTTGGAGCGTTATCCCAAGGATGACTTTCTGCAGGAGCAGATAGAAATTTTAACAAGCATTGATAATAGAGAGTAAGAGGAAGAAAAATGGCATTTGAAAGTTTAACAGAACGTTTACAGAACGTCTTTAAAAATCTACGTAAAAAAGGAAAAATCTCTGAGGCTGATGTCCAGGAAGCAACCAAAGAAATTCGCTTGGCCTTGCTGGAAGCCGACGTTGCCTTGCCTGTTGTAAAGGACTTTATCAAGAAGGTTCGTGAACGTGCAATCGGACACGAGGTCATTGATACCCTCAATCCAGCCCAACAGATTATCAAAATCGTTGATGAGGAATTGACAGCTGTTTTAGGTTCCGATACGGCAGAAATTATCAAGTCACCAAAAATTCCAACCATTATCATGATGGTCGGTTTGCAGGGGGCTGGTAAAACGACCTTTGCTGGTAAGCTGGCTAATAAACTCAAGAAGGAAGAAAATGCTCGTCCTTTGATGATTGCTGCGGATATTTACCGCCCAGCCGCCATCGATCAGTTGAAAACACTTGGACAGCAGATTGATGTTCCAGTCTTTGCACTTGGAACAGAAGTACCAGCTGTTGAGATTGTTCGCCAAGGTTTGGAGCAAGCGCAGGCCAACCACAACGACTATGTTTTGATTGATACGGCAGGGCGTTTACAAATCGATGAACTTCTCATGAATGAGCTTCGTGATGTTAAAGCACTGGCTCAGCCAAATGAAATCCTCCTCGTCATTGATGCCATGATCGGTCAGGAAGCGGCTAATGTTGCCCGTGAGTTTAATGCTCAGTTGGAAGTAACTGGTGTCATCCTTACCAAGATTGATGGGGATACTCGTGGTGGTGCGGCCTTGTCTGTTCGCCACATCACTGGAAAACCTATCAAGTTCACTGGTACGGGTGAAAAGATAACAGATATCGAAACCTTCCACCCAGATCGTATGTCAAGCCGTATCCTTGGTATGGGGGATATGCTGACCTTGATTGAGAAAGCTTCTCAGGAATACGATGAGCAAAAAGCCCTTGAAATGGCTGAGAAGATGCGCGAAAACACCTTTGATTTCAATGATTTCATTGATCAATTGGATCAGGTGCAAAATATGGGACCAATGGAAGACTTGCTCAAGATGATTCCAGGTATGGCTAACAATCCAGCCCTTCAAAACATGAAGGTGGACGAGCGTCAGATTGCGCGCAAACGTGCCATTGTATCTTCCATGACACCTGAGGAGCGTGAAAATCCCGATTTGTTAAATCCAAGCCGTCGCCGTCGTATCGCTGCAGGTTCTGGAAATACCTTTGTTGAAGTCAATAAATTTATCAAAGACTTTAACCAGGCCAAACAGCTCATGCAAGGTGTCATGTCTGGCGATATGAACAAGATGATGAAGCAAATGGGAATCAATCCAAATAACCTTCCAAAAAATATGTCAAATATGGGAGGGATGGATATGTCTGCCCTTGAAGGCATGATGGGACAAGGTGGAATGCCGGATATGTCAGGTCTCGGAGGAGCAGGCATGCCAGATATGAGCCAGATGTTTGGTGGCGGACTCAAAGGTAAAATCGGTGAATTTGCCATGAAACAGTCTATGAAACGTATGGCCAACAAAATGAAAAAAGCGAAGAAAAAACGTAAATAAAAAATGAAAGCAGAAGTGCTACCTAAAAAAGAACTCTGAATCCGATTCAGAGTTCTTTTGTGTTTGATTGGTTTATTCCCACTCCACAGTTGCAGGTGGTTTACTTGTAATGTCGTAGACGATACGGTTAACGTGATCTACTTCATTTACGATACGTACAGAGATTTTTTGAAGGACTTCCCAAGGAATCTTGGCAAAGTCAGCTGTCATACCATCGATAGAAGTAATGGCACGAATGGCGATGGTGTAGTCATAAGTACGACCATCACCCATAACACCGACTGAACGAACGCCTGTGTTGACAGTGAAGTATTGCCAGATATCGCGGTCAAGACCAGCTTTAGCGATTTCTTCACGAAGGATAGCATCAGACTCACGAACAGTTTCTAGTTTCTTCAGTGATTTCACCCATGACACGGATAGCAAGTCCTGGTCCTGGGAATGGTTGGCGCCATACGATGTGGTCTGGCATACCAAGCTCTGTACCGAGGGCACGGACTTCGTCTTTATAGAGAGTATTGAGTGGTTCAATCAGTTCAAACTGCATGTCTTCTGGAAGACCACCAACGTTGTGGTGTGATTTGATGGTTTGAGCTGTATCTGTACCAGACTCAATCACGTCAGTGTAAAGCGTTCCCTGAGCAAGGAATTTTACATCTTTGAGCTTGCTTGCTTCGTCATCAAAGACATAAACAAACTCGTTACCGATAATTTTACGTTTTTGTTCAGGATCAGAAACGCCAGCAAGTTTGTCAAGGAAGCGTTTTGCAGCGTCTGCTTTAACAATATTCAAACCAAACTTACCACCAAGCATGTCCATAACTTGATCAGCTTCTCCCTTACGGAGAAGACCGTGGTCTACAAAGATACAGATCAATTGATCGCCGATTGCTTTCTGGAGAAGAACGCCAACGACAGAAGAGTCAACACCACCTGATAGACCTAGAAGAACACGCTTGTCACCTACAGTTTCACGGATTTTCTTGATCTGCATGTCGATGAAGTTGTCCATTGACCAGTCGCCTTTAGCCTTACAGATGTTAAGGGCAAAGTTGCGAAGGATATCATTTCCGTATACAGAATGGCGCACTTCTGGGTGGAATTGGATACCATAGATGTGCTTGTCAGGGTTTTCAATAGCTGCATAAGGACAGTCAGCAGATGTTCCAGTACGAACGAAATCAGCTGGAATCTCTGTAACAGCATCGCCATGGCTCATCAACACAATCTGTTCTTCAGGAGTTCCTTCAAAGAGGGCAGAAGTGGTATGGGTAAGTGGTGATTGGCCATACTCGCGGTTACCAGCATCACCTGCAGGGACAACTTTCCCCCAAGTTTATGAGTTAAAAGTTGCATACCATAGCAGATTCCCAAAATTGGAATGCCAAGTTCAAAAATTTCTGGGTCAATATCAAATGAACCATCTTCGTATACAGAGTTTGGTCCACCAGAGAGGATGATCCCTACAGGGTTAATCGCACGAACCTCTGCGGCTGAGATTTTATGACTTTTTAACTCTGAAAAAACACCGATTTCACGAATACGGCGTGAAATCAGCTGGTTGTATTGGCTACCATAGTCCAGCACGATGATTTTTTCGACATCTTGCAAATCAGTTGAAATGTTGCTCATCTTTTTCCTTTCTCAAAAGAAATATCTTTTTCAATATTCTATCACAAATAGGGGCGAATTACCAACTAAACAAGGCAAAGTTTGACTTTTTCTTAGCAAATACGGTACAATGGAGAAAATAAAGAAAAGAAGTGAGAATCATGTTACCAGCTTATATGAAAATCCACGATCAGATCAAGAAGGATATAGATGAGCATCATTGGAAAATCGGAGAGAGACTTCCAAGTGAGCGAGATTTAGCTGAACAGTTTCAAGTTAGCCGGATGACATTACGCCAGGCTATCTCTCTCTTAGTTGAGGAAGGAGTTTTGGAGCGTCGTGTAGGAAGTGGGACTTTTGTCTCTAGCACTCGTGTCCAAGAAAAAATGCGGGGAACGACTAGTTTTACGGAGATTGTCAAATCTCAGGGGAAAGTTCCTTCTAGTCAACTCATTTCTTACAGAAGAACCATTCCAAATGAGCAAGAGGTCGCTAATCTAGGGATTGCTCCGACAGAGAATATTATCCGCATGGAACGGGTGCGTTACGCTGACCAAGTTCCACTAGTCTATGAAGTCGCATCTATTCCTGAGAAATTTATTAAGGATTTCAAAAAAGAAGAAATCACCAGTCATTTCTTCCATACCTTGCAGCAACATGGCTATCGGATTGGCAAATCCCAACAGACCATTTATGCGAGATTGGCTAAGGAAAAAATTGCTCACTATCTAGAAGTTGAAAAAGGGCATGCCATTTTAGCCTTGACTCAGGTCTCTTATCTTGAAGATGGGACGGCTTTCGAGTATGTAAAGAGTCAATACGTGGGCGAACGCTTTGAATTTTATCTTGAAAATAACTAGTCTAGAAAGGCTAGTTTTTTGTTTTCTTAAAAGATTAGAATTGTCAAAACAATCTGTCTAGGCTTGATTTTATTGCTTATTTACTATAAAATGAGAAGGAAAAACGTCAAACTTTTATATTGCAAATAGGAGAAGAAATGACAAAAACATTAAAACGTCCTGAGGTTTTATCACCTGCAGGGACTTTAGAGAAGCTGAAAGTAGCTGTTCAATATGGTGCGGACGCAGTCTTCATCGGTGGACAGGCCTATGGTCTTCGTAGCCGTGCAGGAAACTTCACCTTTGAACAGATGGAAGAAGGCGTGCAGTTTGCTGCTAAGTACGGTGCCAAGGTCTATGTGGCTGCTAACATGGTTATGCACGAAGGAAACGAAGCTGGTGCTGGAGAATGGTTCCGTAAGTTGCGTGACATCGGGATTGCCGCAGTTATCGTGTCAGATCCAGCCTTGATTATGATTGCAGCAACCGAAGCACCAGGTCTTGAAATCCACCTTTCAACCCAAGCTAGTGCGACCAACTATGAAACTTTAGAGTTCTGGAAAGAACTTGGTCTAACTCGCGTGGTTTGGCCCGTGAAGTTTCAATGGAAGAATTGGCAGAGATTCGCAAACGTACTGATGTAGAAATTGAAGCCTTTGTCCATGGAGCCATGTGTATTTCTTACTCAGGTCGCTGTACGTTATCAAACCACATGAGTATGCGTGATGCCAACCGTGGGGGCTGTTCTCAGTCTTGTCGTTGGAAATACGATCTTTATGACATGCCTTTTGGTCAAGAACGTAAGAGTCTGAAAGGTGAAATTCCAGAAGAATTTTCGATGTCAGCCGTTGACATGTCCATGATTGACCATATTCCAGATATGATCGAAAACGGTGTAGACAGTCTCAAGATTGAAGGTCGTATGAAGTCGATCCACTATGTTTCAACTGTGACCAACTGTTACAAGGCGGCTGTAGATGCTTATCTCGAAAGTCCCGAGAAATTTGAAGCCATCAAACAGGACTTGGTAGACGAGATGTGGAAGGTTGCCCAACGTGAATTGGCAACAGGTTTCTACTACGGTACACCGTCTGAAACGAACAGTTGTTTGGCGCTCGTCGTAAAATTCCTGAATACAAGTTTGTCGCTGAAGTGGTTTCGTATGATGATGCGACTCAGACAGCAACCATTCGTCAACGGAATGTAATCAACGAAGGTGACCAAGTTGAGTTTTACGGCCCAGGTTTCCGTCATTTTGAAACCTATATCGAGAATCTTCACGATGCCAAGGGAAATAAAATCGATCGCGCTCCAAATCCAATGGAACTCTTGACAATCAAGGTTCCACAACCTGTGCAAGCAGGTGACATGGTCCGTGCTCTGAAAGAAGGTCTCATCAACCTCTATAAGGAAGACGGGACAAGTATCACAGTTCGTGCCTAGATAAGGAGAAGTGAATGATTCAAGCGCAAGGTTTATTGGTAGATGATGAAAGTAGGTGTGTTCATTATCATAGTGAAAAGGATATTGTTTCACTCCAGTGTTATAAATGCAGGAAATACTACGCATGCTATCAGTGTCACAATGCTATGGAGATGCATGTATTTTCTCCCTACCCCTTGGCGCTTTCTGAGGATCAACCGATTTTATGTGGGGTTTGTAAGAGGACAATGACTTTCCAAGAATACCAAAAACAGATGGCTTGTCCTTACTGCAGTGCACCATTTAATCCAGGTTGTAAACAACACTATTCCTACTATTTTTAAATAAAATGAATCGATCCAAGTTCTTAACTTGGATTTTTCAGTTTGTTTCAGAAAATATAGTAAAATCAAGAAAAACTCGCAATCTAAAATGGAAAAACTTTCTATAGAATGGGGTAAAAACAGCAAAAATAGAAATAAATCATATGAAACGCTTTCAACGTAAGTAAAAAGTTGACAAATCAAAATTTTAGGACTAAACTAAGTAAGTAAATTTAAATAAAAAGGAGAATTTATCATGAATTTAACATTTTTTCGGTCTTTGTCTTGCCTGTATGGGTGTATCTCTTGCAGAAGGTATGTTGATGAACGGTTTGTTCAAATCAGCAGCTCGCCAACCAGACATCATCCCACAATTACGTAGCTTAATGATCATGGGGATTGCCTTTATCGAAGGAACGTTCTTGGTTACCCTCGTCTTTTCATTTATCATCAAATAAAGAGAAGTATAAAATGGAAAAGGGAGGATTTTAGATGGAAGAAAGTATCAATCCAACCATCAATATTGGTCCTGTTACCTTTGATTTAACCATGTTAGCCATGACCTTGTTGATTGTGGGAGTTGTTTTTGGCTTTATCTATTGGGCAAGTCGCAATATGACTTTGAAACCCAAAGGAAAGCAAAATGTACTTGAGTATTTCTATGACTTCGTTATTGGATTTACAGAACCTAACATTGGTAAAAGCTACATGAAAGACTACTCGCTCTTTTTCCTTTGTCTATTTCTATTTATGGTACTGGCAAATAACCTCGGTTTGATGGCGAAACTTCAAACTACAGATGGGACAAACCTTTGGACATCGCCAACTGCAAATCTCCAGTTTGACTTGGCCTTGTCATTTGGAATTATCCTGATGACCCATATTGAAGGGATTCGTCGCCGTGGGATTAAAAAATATCTAAAAGCCTATATCACACCTGGCTTTATGACTCCCATGAATATCTTAGAAGAGTTTACCAACTTTTTATCACTTGCCTTGCGGGTGTTCGGAAATATCTTTGCTGGAGAAGTGATGGCTAGTTTGCTAATCACTCTATCTCATCAAGCTCTATATTGGTATCCAGTTGCTTTTGGTGCTAACTTGGCTTGGACAGCCTTTTCTGTCTTTATTTCCTGCATCCAAGCCTATGTGTTTACCATGTTGTCTTCTATGTACTTAGGAAATAAGATAAATGATGGAGAAGAGTAGAAAGGAGTAACAGATGCACGTAACAGTAGGTGAATTAATTGGTAACTTTATTTTAATCGCTGGCTCTTTTATCCTTTTGATTGTCTTAGTTAAGAAATATGCGTGGTCAAACTTGACAAGTGTCTTCGAAGAAAGGGCAAATAAAATTGCTGCTGATATTGATGGAGCTGAACAAGCTCGTCAAAGCAGAAACTCTTGCTCAAAAACGTGAAGATGAATTGGCTGGAAGTCGCAACGAAGCCAAAACAATCATTGAAAATGCTAAAGAGACTGCCGAGAAGAGTAAAGCAGATATTCTGGCAGATGCTAAAGTAGAAGCAGGTCGCTTAAAAGAGAAGGCGAATCAAGAAATCGCTCAAAATAAAGCTGAAGCTTTGCAAAGTGTTAAGGGAGAGGTGGCAGATTTGACAGTTAGTCTAGCTGGTAAAATCATCTCAAAAAACCTTGACAGTCATGCTCATAAGGAACTCATTGATCAGTATATCGATCAGCTAGGAGAAGCCTAATGGACAAGAAAACAGCAAAGGTAATTGAAAAATACAGCATGCCTTTTGTCCAATTAGTGATCGAAAAAGGAGAAGAAGACCAAATCTTTGCAGACTTGTCTCAAATCAAGCAGGTTGCAGAAGAAACAGACTTGCCTTCTTTTTTAGCTCAAGTGGCGGTAGATGAGTCGGATAAGGAAAAAACAGTTGGTTTCTTCCAAGACTCTGTGTCACCTTTAATGCAAAACTTTATTCAAGTTCTGATTTACAATCACAGAGCAAATCTTTTTTATGATATTATTGTAGATTGTTTGAGTCGACTTGAAAAAGAAACGAATCGATTTGAAGTAACGATTTCTTCAGCTCATCCTTTAACAAATGAACAGAAGGAACGTTTGATTCCGGTGATAGAGAAAAAAATGGCTCTGAAAGTACGGAGTATCAAGGAACAATTCGATGAAAGTCTCATTGGAGGTTTTGTCATTTTTGCTAATCACAAGACAATTGATGTGAGTATTAAACAACAACTTAAAGTTGTTAAAGAAAATTTGAAATAGAAAGTGGTGTTCTTTTGGCAATTAACGCACAAGAAATCAGCGCTTTAATTAAGCAACAAATTGAAAATTTCAAACCCAATTTTGATGTGTCTGAAACAGGTGTTGTAACCTATATCGGGGACGGTATTGCTCGTGCTCACGGTCTTGAAAATGCCATGAGTGGAGAGTTGTTGATTTTTGAAAACGGCTCTTATGGTATGGCGCAAAACTTGGAGTCAACAGATGTTGGTATTATCATCCTAGGTGATTTTACAGATATCCGTGAAGGCGATACAATCCGCCGTACAGGTAAAATCATGGAAGTCCCTGTAGGTGAGAGTCTGATTGGTCGTGTTGTGGACCCACTCGGTCGTCCTGTTGACGGTCTTGGAGAAATCCACACGGATAAGACTCGTCCAGTAGAAGCGCCAGCTCCAGGCGTTATGCAACGTAAGTCTGTATCAGAACCATTGCAAACTGGTTTGAAGGCTATTGACGCCCTTGTACCGATTGGTCGTGGTCAACGTGAGTTGATTATCGGTGACCGTCAGACAGGGAAAACAACCATTGCGATTGATACAATCTTGAACCAAAAAGGTCAAGATATGATCTGTATCTATGTCGCGATTGGACAAAGAGTCAACCGTTCGTACGCAAGTTGAAACGCTACGTCAGTACGGCGCCTTGGACTATACCATCGTTGTGACAGCCTCTGCATCACAGCCTTCTCCATTGCTCTTCCTAGCTCCTTATGCTGGGGTTGCTATGGCAGAAGAGTTTATGTACCAAGGGAAGCATGTTTTGATCGTTTATGATGATCTTTCAAAACAAGCGGTGGCTTATCGTGAGCTCTCCCTCCTGCTTCGTCGTCCACCAGGTCGTGAAGCCTTCCCAGGGGGATGTTTTCTACCTCCACAGCCGTTTGCTTGAGCGCTCAGCTAAAGTTTCTGACGAGCTTGGTGGTGGATCAATCACAGCCCTACCATTTATCGAGACGCAAGCAGGAGACATCTCTGCCTACATCGCAACCAACGTAATTTCAATCACAGATGGACAAATCTTCCTTGGAGATGGCCTCTTTAATGCAGGGATTCGTCCAGCTATCGATGCGGGTTCATCTGTATCTCGTGTAGGTGGTTCTGCACAAATCAAAGCTATGAAAAAGGTTGCAGGTACACTTCGTATTGACCTAGCATCATATCGTGAGTTGGAAGCCTTCACTAAGTTTGGTTCTGACTTGGATGCAGCAACACAGGCTAAGTTGAACCGTGGACGTCGTACTGTAGAAGTATTGAAACAACCAGTTCATAAACCATTACCTGTTGAGAAACAAGTAACCATTCTTTACGCTTTGACACATGGTTTCTTGGATACTGTTCCAGTAGATGATATTGTTCGTTTTGAGGAGGAGTTTCATGCCTTCTTTGACGCTCACTATCCAGAGATTTTGGAAACCATTCGTGAAACAAAAGACTTGCCAGAAGAAGCAGTCTTGGATGCTGCGATTACCGAGTTTCTCAATCAATCCAGCTTCCAATAAGAATAGAGGTGTCAGATGGCAGTATCTCTAAATGATATTAAAACAAATCGCCTCAACTAGAAATACGAGTCAAATCACTAATGCTATGCAAATGGTATCGGCGGCCAAGTTAGGTCGCTCTGAAGAAGCAGCGCGCAACTTCCAAGTTTATGCTCAGAAGGTTCGTAAGCTTTTGACGGATATTCTACATGGCAATGGATTTGGTGGCTCAACCAATCCGATGCTCATCAGTCGTCCAGTTAAGAAAACAGGCTATATCGTTATTACTTCAGACCGTGGCTTGGTTGGAGGTTATAATGCTTCCATCCTTAAAGCTGTGATGGAGCTGAAAGAAGAATATCATCCAAATGGTGATGACTTTGAAGTTATCTGTATTGGTGGTATGGGAGCTGACTTTTTCAAGGCTCGTGGCATTCAACCAATCTATGAACTACGTGGCTTGGCAGATCAACCTAGTTTTGATGAAGTTCGTAAAATTATTTCAAAAACGATTGAGATGTACCAAAACGAACTTTTTGATGAATTGTACGTCTGCTATAACCATCATGTCAATACTCTCACAAGTCAAATGCGTGTGGAACAAATGCTTCCGATTGTTGACTTGGATCCAAATGAAGCGGATGAAGAGTATAGCTTGACCTTTGAGTTGGAAACGAGTCGTGATGAGATTCTAGAGCAGTTGTTGCCTCAGTATGCCGAAAGTATGATTTACGGGGCTATTATCGATGCCAAGACAGCTGAAAATGCCGCTGGTATGACAGCTATGCAGACAGCGACAGATAATGCTAAGAAGGTCATTAATGATTTGACAATCCAGTATAACCGTGCCAGACAGGCGGCGATTACACAAGAAATTACAGAAATCGTAGCGGGAGCTAGTGCCTTAGAATAAGGCTCTGCCCTGTACGTATCAAAATGAACTTAGGACCTAGGCAAACTAGGAACCGACAGTATCTTATATAGAATAGGAGAAGGAGATGAGTTCAGGTAAAATTGCTCAGGTTATCGGACCCGTTGTAGACGTTTTGTTTGCAGCAGGGGAAACACTTCCTGAGATTAACAATGCACTTGTCGTCTACAAAAATGACGAAAGAAAAACAAATCGTCCTTGAAGTAGCTTTGGAGTTGGGAGATGGTATGGTCCGTACGATCGCCATGGAATCAACTGATGGTTTGACTCGTGGAATGGAAGTTTTGGACACAGGTCGTCCAATCTCGGTTCCAGTAGGTAAAGAAACTTTGGGACGTGTCTTCAATGTTTTGGGAGATACCATTGACTTGGATGCTCCTTTTGCTGAAGACGCTGAGCGTCAGCCAATTCATAAAAAAGCTCCAACTTTTGATGAATTGTCTACCTCTTCTGAAATTCTTGAAACTGGGATTAAGGTTATCGACCTTCTTGCCCCTTACCTTAAAGGGGGGAAAGTTGGACTCTTTGGTGGTGCCGGAGTTGGTAAAACTGTCCTGATCCAAGAATTGATTCACAATATTGCCCAAGAACACGGTGGGATTTCAGTATTTACCGGTGTTGGGGAACGTACTCGTGAAGGGAACGACCTTTACTGGGAAATGAAAGAATCAGGTGTTATCGAGAAAACAGCCATGGTATTTGGTCAGATGAATGAGCCACCGGGAGCACGTATGCGTGTTGCCCTTACTGGTTTGACAATCGCTGAATACTTCCGTGATGTAGAAGGCCAAGACGTGCTTCTCTTTATCGACAATATCTTCCGTTTCACTCAGGCTGGTTCGGAAGTATCTGCCCTTTTGGGACGTATGCCATCAGCCGTTGGTTACCAACCAACACTTGCTACGGAAATGGGTCAATTGCAAGAGCGTATCACATCAACCAAGAAGGGTTCTGTAACCTCTATTCAGGCTATCTACGTGCCAGCGGATGACTATACTGACCCAGCGCCAGCAACAGCCTTCGCTCACTTGGATTCAACAACAAACTTGGAACGTAAGTTGGTACAGTTGGGTATCTACCCAGCCGTTGACCCATTGGCTTCAAGCTCTCGTGCCTTGGCGCCTGAGATTGTCGGAGAAGATCACTATGCAGTTGCTGCTGAAGTTAAACGTGTCCTTCAACGTTACCATGAATTGCAAGATATCATTGCTATCCTTGGTATGGATGAGCTTTCTGATGAAGAAAAGACCTTGGTTGCACGTGCCCGTCGTATCCAGTTCTTCTTGTCTCAAACTTCAACGTTGCGGAGCAATTTACTGGCCAACCTGGTTCGTATGTACCAGTAGCAGAAACAGTTCGTGGCTTTAAGGAAATCCTTGAAGGAAAACATGACCAGCTACCAGAAGATGCCTTCCGTGGTGTCGGTTCAATCGAAGACGTCATTGCTAAGGCAGAGAAAATGGGATTTTAAGAGGTGATCTATGGCTCAGTTAACTGTCCAGATCGTGACGCCAGATGGCCTCGTCTATGATCACCATGCCAGCTTTGTATCGGTACGAACTCTGGATGGTGAGATGGGGATCTTGCCACGACATGAAAATATGATTGCGGTTTTAGCGGTTGATGAAGTAAAGGTAAAACGAATTGATGACGATACTCATGTGAACTGGATTGCAGTGAATGGAGGGATTATCGAGATTGCCAATGACATCATTACCATCGTAGCAGACTCGGCAGAGCGTGCTCGTGATATCGATATTAGTCGTGCAGAGCGTGCGAAACTTCGTGCTGAACGTGAAATTGAAGAAGCGCAAGATAAACACTTGATTGACCAAGAACGGCGAGCTAAGGTTGCTTTGCAACGTGCCATTAACCGTATCAATGTCGGAAATAAACTATAAAATAAAAATGAACTTGATTAAGCAAGTTCATTTTTATTTTACCTTAATTATTAAAGGTGATGCAAACGGCTTCGGGAACTCGGAAATCGTTAGAAAGTTCAGCTAATCGACCAGTTTCGGGATTACGTTTAAAGACGGTTGCGTTATCAGAATCTTGATGAACAGCAATGAGAAACTCTTGATCAGGAGTTAGGTCGAAATCGCGTGGCGTTTTACCATGACTTGGAACAATCTCTAATAATTCCAAACTACCATCAGCGAGGATTGTATAGACTGCAATGGAATCATGACCACGGTTGGATGCATAGAGGTAGTTGCCATCTTTTGAAAGACGAATGGCAGCAGTAGCATTGAAGCCTTTGTATCCATCTGGTAAGGTTGAAATGACTTGCATGCGTTCAAATTCACCAACACCATCATAAATCAAGACCTCAATAGTGCTATTAAGTTCGCAGATGAGATAGGCAATCTTATAGTGGTGGTGGAAAACGATGTGGCGAGCACCTGCTCCGGCTTGGCTGTGATAAGTGTAGAGTTTACTTAGTATTCCTTCTGGACTAACATCATAGGTTGTTACCTCATCTGTTCCTAAATCACATGTGACAAGGTACTGATCAGGTGTTAGATCCGTAAAGTGTACATGTGGGGAAGTTTGGTTTTCATGAGGACCTTGTCCACTATGCTGATCCAGATCTGTTTGGAAGAGGCTACCATCCGTTTGACGTTTATAAACCAGAACTTGCCCCTTATGATAATTGGCTCCGTAAACGAGACTACGCTTTTCATCCACTGCCACATAACAATGGGGAGCGCCTTCTTCAACTACATGATTTAGCAAAGTGCCATCTGTCTTGTATGCAGCGATGCCACCAAAGCCATCCTTGCTCCCTACGGTGTATAAGTGTTGCTGTTGGTCAAAGGCAAGGTAGGTCGGACTTGGTTCGGTAGCAAAGCTCAAGATTTGCAAGCTGGCCTGTTTCTGTATCAAAATCTGCCTTGTATATCCCTTTAGATGAGCGACGAGTATAAGTTCCAAAATAAATAGTTTCTTTCATGTCCATACCTCTTAATAATGATAAGTTCATTATACCACAAAATGACAGTCAGGCAGTGTCCATTTAGTCTATGTAAGCACTTTAATAAGAGTTATTTTAGATTAAAAATGGTATAATGAGAGAATGACAGAAAGGATGTATTTATGGAACATAAAGAGAAACATTTTAGCCTATCCTGGTTCTTTAAGTGGTTTTTAGATAACAAAGCTATCACCGTATTTTTAGTAACCTTGTTACTGGGGCTAAACATTTTCATTCTAAGTAAGATTAGTTTTATCTTTTTACCCGTTTTAGACTTTTTAGGGGTTGTTATGTTGCCAGTTATTTTATCTGGTTTACTTTATTACCTCCTCAATCCGATTGTTGACTGGATGGAGAAGCACAAGATCAATCGTGTTCTTGCTATCAGTATTGTTTTTATCATCATTGGACTTTTTATCATTTGGGGGCTGGCAGTCGCTATTCCAAATCTCCAACGTCAGATCTTAAACTTTGCAAAGAATGTACCGACTTATCTTAAGGATGCTGATAAGGTTATCAATGACCTTGTAACCAAACGCTTGCCAGATGATTTTAGACCGCAGTTGGAGCAAGTTCTTGCCAATGTTTCTAGTGAGGCGACGATGTGGGCCAGCAAAATCTCTTCTCAAGCAGTTAACTGGGTCAGCGCCTTTATCAGTAGCGTTTCTCAGGTCATTGTGGCGATTATCATTGTTCCATTCATGCTCTTTTATCTTTTGAGAGATGGGAAAGGCTTGCGGGATTACCTCACTAAATTCATCCCAAACAAGTTAAAAAGAACCAGTCGGACAAGTTTTGTCAGATGTTAATAAACAGTTGTCAAACTACGTTAGAGGACAGGTTACAGTTGCTATTATTGTAGCGATTATGTTTATTATCTTCTTTAAGATTATTGGTCTCAGATATGCTGTGACTCTAGGTATCACGGCTGGTATCCTCAATCTAGTACCTTATCTAGGAAGTTTTTCTAGCGATGTTGCCTGCTCTTGTTTTTGGGCTTGATTGCAGGACCTGTTATGCTTTTGAAAGTAATTATTGTCTTTATTGTTGAACAAACGATTGAAGGACGTTTCGTATCTCCGCTTATTTTAGGTAGTCAGCTCAATATTCATCCCATCAATGTCCTCTTTGTTCTCCTGACTTCAGGTTCTATGTTTGGTATTTGGGGAGTCTTACTGGGAATCCCTGTCTATGCCTCCGCTAAGGTGGTTATTTCTGCTATCTTTAACTGGTACAAAAAGATCAGTGGTTTGTATGAAGAAGAAGGGAGGAAATCAAGAGTGAACAATAGTCAACGCATGCTCCAGGCTTTGGATGAACAAGATCTAAACAAAGCAGATCAGTATTTTCATAAGGCACTTGAAACTGATTCGACCGAAGCTCTTTACGAACTAGCAAATTATCTTGAGGGAATTGGCTTTTATCCTCAAGCAAAAGAAATTTACCAAAAAATCGTTACAGAATTTCCAGAAGTGAATCTGAACTTAGCAAGCATTGCTAGCGAGGATGGCAATGTTGAGGAAGCTTTTGTCTATTTAGAAGAAATCACACCTGAAAGTGACTGGTATGTATCGGCTTTGGCTTTGAAGGCCGACCTCTATCAGTTGGAGGGTTTGACAGATGTAGCGCGTGAAAAGTTACTGGAAGCCTTAAACTACTCAGATGATCCCTTATTAGTTTTTGGTTTAGCTGAGTTGGATAGTGAGTTAGGAAATTATCAGGAAGCCATTCAAGGCTACGCTCAGTTGGATAATCGCTCCATCTATGAGCAAACAGGTGTCTCGACTTATCAACGAATTGGCTACGCTTATGCCCAGTTAGGCAAGTTTGAATCTGCAACGGAATTCCTAGAAAAAGCCTTAGAACTAGAATACGATGACCAAACTGCTTTTGAGTTGGCCAGTCTATACTTTGACCAAGAAGAGTATCAAAAATCTGTTCTTTACTTTAAGCAGATTGACACTATTTCACCTGAATTTGAAGGATATGAGTACGGCTATAGTCAAGCCTTGCACAAGGAACATCAGGTAGAAGAGGCCCTTCGTATCGCTAAACAAGGTTTGGAGAAAAATCCATTTGAAACTCGTCTTTTGTTAGCGGCCTCTCAGTTTTCTTATGAATTGCATGATGCTAAGGCAGCGGAGGACTTTCTCCTTACTGCCAAAGAAGATGCAGAAGACCTCGAGGAGATTTTCCTTCGCCTTGCGACCATTTATATGGAACAAGAACGATTTGAGGATATTATTGCTCTTCAAAGTCAAGAACCTGAAAATCTCCTGACCAAGTGGATGATTGCTCGTTCTTACCAGGAAATCGAAGATTTAGATAAGGCTCATGAACGCTATCAAGAACTGTCGTCTGACCTTAAGGACAACCCAGAGTTTCTGGAGCAATATACTTATCTCTTGCGGGAATTGGGGTATTTCGAAGAAGCTAAGAAGCAAGCAGAAGCATATTTAAAACTGATTCCAGATGATATTCAGATGCAAGAACTGCTAGAAACACTTTAAAAAAATATTCTATAAAAGCGAAACTGTATCTCATTATTTTTTTGATAGATACGGTTTTTACTTTTTAAAAAGAAATAGAATTTTTTTACAAAAAAACTCCTTGATAAATTGTTTATTTATGCTATAATAGGAATAATTATTTTCAGGAGGTGTAGTATGTCTTATATATTCGAGATTTTACCAAGTTTATTGAACGGTGCAAGTATGACTCTCCAAGTCTTTGCTCTGGTCTTAATCTTTTCTATTCCTTTAGGGATTGTCATTGCCTTTGCTTTGCAAGTTCATTGGAAACCCCTCCATCATTTGATTAATCTTTATATATGGGTGATGCGAGGAACTCCCTTGCTCTTGCAATTAATCTTTATCTACTATGTTCTCCCTAGCATTGGCATTCGTTTAGATCGCCTTCCTGCGGCTGTTATCGCCTTTGTGCTCAACTATGCTGCCTACTTTGCAGAAATCTTTCGTGGCGGAATTGAAACTATACCACGAGGACAGTACGAAGCTGCAAAAGTGTTAAAATTTAGCTCATTTGATACAGTTCGCTATATCATTCTTCCTCAGGTGACAAAGATTGTCTTACCGAGTGTCTTTAATGAAATTATGAGTTTGGTCAAGGATACTTCTTTGGTCTATGCCCTTGGGATTTCAGATTTGATTTTAGCAAGTCGGACAGCAGCCAATCGAGATGCCAGTCTTGTTCCAATGTTTTTAGCTGGAGCGATTTATTTGATTATGATTGGTCTTGTAACCATTGTAGCGAAGAAACTTGAGAAGAAGTACAGTTATTACAGATAGGAGGATTGCTATGTTAGAATTACGAAACATTAATAAAGCCTTTGGTGGCAAACAAATCTTAACCAATTTCAGCCTATCAATTCCTGAAAAGCAAATCCTCGCAATCGTAGGTCCATCAGGAGGTGGAAAAACTACCTTATTACGTATGCTGGCTGGACTGGAGACCATTGATTCTGGAGAGATTTACTATAATGGCGAATCTCTAGCTATAGACGAACTAGAAAAGCGTAATCTACTAGGATTCGTTTTCCAAGACTTTCAACTCTTTCCGCATTTGTCAGTTCTAGAAAACCTAACCTTGTCACCTATTAAAACCATGGATATGGATAAGGAAGCTGCTGAGAAGAAGGCGCGTGCTTTGTTAGAACAACTTGGATTAGCAGGACATGCTGATGCCTTTCCGTTTCCTTATCTGGTGGACAAAAACAGCGTGTCGCCTTAGCGCGTGCCATGATGATTGACCCAGAAATTATCGGTTATGATGAGCCTACATCAGCCTTAGATCCCGAGTTACGATTAGAAGTGGAAAAACTCATCCTTCAAAATAAAGAGCGTGGCATGACCCAGATTGTTGTGACGCACGACCTTCAGTTTGCTGAAAACATTGCTGATCAGATCCTTAAGGTTGAGCCAAAGTAGGAGGTGCCTATGAAGAGAAAGAAAATTGCCCTAGTACTTGCTCTGTTCTTCAGCTTCTTCCTGGTTGCTTGTACGCAAAAGGTCAGTGATCCGAAGCAGGATAATTGGTCCAAATATCAAGAACAGGGCAGCATTACCATTGGATTTGAAGAAAAGAATGGTCAATATGCAGGTTTTGATATTGACCTAGCCCAAGCTGTTTCTGAAAAGCTTGGAATTCAGATTAAATTTCAACCCATCGACTGGGATATGAAAGAAACCGAACTACAAAATGGTACCATTGATGCCATCTGGAATGGTTATTCTGCGACAGATGAACGGAGAGAGAAGGTTGCCTTTACCATTCCTTATATGGAAAATCAACAAGTTTTAGTTTCTAAAAAATCTCAGAACATCCAGTCAATCAAAGATATGAATAACAAGGTTTTGGGAGCTCAGGCTGGATCTTCTGGCTATTTGGACTTTGAAGCGCAGTCAAATTTGCTAAAAAATCAGGTAAAAGATCAGAAGGCCAATCAATACCAAAGTTTCAACGAAGCTTTGATTGATTTGAAAAATGATCGGATTGATGTCTTGTTGATTGATCGTGTCTATGCTAATTACTACCTCCAGTTTGAAGGGATATTAAATGACTACAATGTCTTTTCAGCTGGATTTGAAAGTGAATCTTTTGCAGTGGGTGTTAGACCTGCTGATAAAACTTTGTTAGCTACTTTGAACCAAGCCTTTGTTGAACTATACAAAGAAGGAAAGTTCCAAGAAATCAGCCAAAAATGGTTTGGAGAAGATGTAGCGACCAAAGAAGTGAAAAGTAGAGACTGAGTTTTAACTGCATCCTAAAAATTAGACACGAAAAATCTAACTTTTAGGGTGTTTTATTATGTAACTATTAGTCCAATTCTTGAGAGTCATTACAATATTGTTCTCTTTTTTTATTTATAGTATAGTGTAGGAGAAGAATTAAATGTAATGTTTTTGCTTAATTATCATTAGTTAAAATATTTAACAAAGCTCTAGACTGATGTTCAATATCTGGATAGACAAAGCCTTCGGTAATTCCAAGCAGTTCTAATTCTCTACGAATTTCCTTTTTATTAGCAGGATCAATTTTAATAACAGAAAATGAAATATAGTCCTTTGAGGAAGATGTTTTTGGAGTAAATAGAGTTACGGCTAGTTTATCTATTGATTTAGAGATTTCTTGTTTGATTGTTTCGTGTTCTTTATTTGAAGTGTTTACAAATCGTGGGTAAATAAATGCTCCTTGTTGTTGTCGGATTCTATCAGTTGCCTTTGATGGAATGACGATATGGGATCTTTGCAAATCGTTATATATTTTAAAAGGGAAGTTCAATCTTTCTCTAACCTTAGCTCTTTGATTTAATAGTTCCATAAATTCTCTTATTGATTCAGAGTAGCCTGTTGTGAGTAAACCAATATCTTTGAGACTATCTGTAGTATAAAGTTCAAAATCTTCAAGTTGTTTACTATTAACTTTTTTAAAATATTCAATGGCAGTAAAAAAATTATTAATAATATTTTTGAGGCATGAAGTTTAGTGCAGATTTAATGGCTATAGTGTGGCCTGTGTCAAATTTTTTTCATTGAGTCTATCGGAATAAATATAAACATAACCAGGTTTATCATCATCTTTTTTTCAACAGCGAAGTATAGAGCAATTAATGGATTTTTGTGATATCAAGCATTCTTGTTTTGGCACCATAATGTTGTAATTCAGAAATCAGCCTTACTAATGAGGTGTTCTCTTGATAATCATTTCTTCCTAGTTCGTTGAGAAGCACTCTGTAGTAGTATTCACTTCCATTATTTGTTAAGTTTTTTTGAAGATAAAGAGAAGGGGTACGAAATTCATAGTAGGAACTTTCTCCTCTGAAATATAAATTGTGTTTTTTTATTTAAGTTATTTTTTTATAGTTATTAAATTCAATATGCTCATAATTAAATAAATCTCTTAGTATAGTATTAACACTTTTACGTGTAATAGTATTTTTTTGTTTCTTTTTAAACTATTCATATTCTAAAAATCTTTCTAATGATATTTGTCCCATCATATTAGGAGCTTATATTAATATTATACCATAACTGATTATCTTTATTCAATCAATAAAGAAATGACATAATGCTTTTGGAAATATTGTCATACTTATTTTTTTCGGAAAATAGAAATCGTTTGATAACTAATAACAGCTTTTCCATACTCTAATCGCAACCGACCTTCTATTTCTTCAGGAGACCATTGGCAATCGAGAAATAGATGTTTGATGGTATTGCTTAAATGATAATCTATTTCAAGTATCTGTTTCCGCCCACAGTGTGATTTAGCAATACGATAAGATTCCTGTACATGACTTGGAGAATAACTCCCTGATTCTGTATGTCGCTTCCATTCCCGACTAATGCTGGAAGGATGACGATGAAGTAATTTTCCGATTTGAGAAAAGTTTAGTCCTTTTGTACGGTAAATCAGAATACTTTCGCGCTCATCTACGGTAAAATGATGGTAGCTCATAAAAGATTTCCTTTCGTAACTAGTTCATTCAATTCCATTTTACTAGAAAATCTTATGAGTTTTTTTATTGTGCACTTATATTGTATGTTCAAGTATCAAAAATCCTCTGGCAAGTACCAGAGGATAAGAGTTTATTTCATTGTTGGGAAGAGCAATACATCACGGATAGTAGTTGTATCAGTGAGGAGCATGCAGAGACGGTCGATACCAATCCCCAAAACCACCTGTTGGTGGCATACCATATTCAAGAGCCTCAATGTAGTCGTAGTCGATACCTGTTGCTTCATCATCCCCAAGTTCTTTGGCTTTCGCTTGGGCTTCAAAACGGCTAAGCTGATCGATTGGGTCGTTCAACTCAGTAAAGGCATTACCGTATTCCTTGGTCATGATGAAGAGTTCAAAACGGTCTGTAAAGCGTTTGTCTTCAGGATTTTTCTTAGCGAGTGGAGAGACAGCTACTGGATGTCCGTAGACAAAGGTTGGTTGGATTAAGGTTTCTTCAACAAATTCTTCAAAGAAAGCGTTGATGATGTGACCAACTTCAGTGTAGTGTTTCTCAACTGGAACTTTCTTCTCAACAGCTATAGCTTTAGCTTCCTCGAAAGTCATGTCTTGCCAGAACTCTACACCAGTAATTTCTTTGATAGCATCCACCATGTGAACGCGTTTAAATGGTTCGTTGATTTTGATTTCAGTTCCTTGATAGTTTACTGGACCATCACCCTTAACTGCCTTAGCAGCGTGTTGGATAATACCTTCCGTCAAGTCCATAATATCTTGGAAATCTGCATAAGCTTGGTAAACTTCGATTGAAGTGAATTCAGGGTTATGAGTAGCATCCATTCCTTCATTACGGAAGATACGGCCAATTTCATAGACACGTTCCATACCACCAACGATAAGACGTTTTAAGTGAAGCTCAGTTGCGATACGAAGCACCATGTCAATGTTTTGGGCATTGTGGTGAGTGATAAATGGACGAGCAGCAGCGCCACCAGCTTCGTTATGGAGAACAGGTGTTTCCACTTCAAGGAAACCTTTTTGGTCAAGGTAACGACGGATTTCGGAGATGATTTTTGAACGAGTGACAAAACGTTCAAAGCTTTCACGATTAGAAATCAGGTCTAGGTAACGTTTACGGTAGATGGTTTCAACGTCTGTCAAACCGTGGAATTTCTCAGGAAGTGGGCGAAGCGCTTTAGACAAGTGAGTGATGTGAGTTGCCTTGATAGAGAGCTCTCCCATATCTGTACGCATCACTTCACCTTCGACACCAAGGAAGTCACCAAGGTCAGCCTTTTTGAAAATTTCGTAGTTTTCTTCACCGACTTCGTCTTTACGAACGTAGATCTGGATTTGACCTTCACGGTCTTGGAGATGGGCAAAGCCAACTTTCCCTTTTCCACGTTTGGTAACCAAGCGACCTGCGATTGTAGCAGTTTCATTTAATTCATGTAATTGTTCTTTATCAAGTTCTGCAAATTTGTCTTTTAGTTCTTGAGAGTTAGCAGTACGTTCAAAACGTTTTCCGAAGGGATCGATTCCTTGTTCACGGAGCGCAGCCATTTTTTCACGGCGAACGATCTGCTGGTCATTTAGTTCTTCCATATGTTCTGTAGACATGGGTTCCTCCTAATTTTACTCAAAATTTGATACGATGAGTCATTTTTTGCGATACTCCCATTTTATCATAAATAGCAGAGAAATTCACGGATATTCTTTGAAAACTAAAAAGAACTTGACTATTAAGATCAAGTTCCATTATTTTCTTTGATAGGAAGTGTCATTCCATCTTTCCAGAGTGAAGGTTTCAAAATCATTAGTTTCTAAAACTGTCAGACTAGCATTGGCCAAGCCTCCATCTTTGCGGAGGTGAGGCTCTTTATAGCCTAAGAGAGTACGAAGGCTAGCAGTGAGATTTGCCCCATGCCCGACTATCAGAACTCTTTTAGCAGGACTTCCCTTCAGAGATTTGATAAATTGAATGGTTCGCTGAGTCGTAGAGTAGAGAGATTCGGCTTCAAACATCTTCGTATCAAACTGAGCTAGATTAGAGCGAAAGGCCTTGATTTGTTGTGGGTAGATGGCATTGAGCGTAGCGATTTTTAATCCCTCTAGTTTGCCCAGTTGCCATTCACGCAGGTCAGGAATACTTTCTAATGAACAAGGTTTCTGGAGTTGACTTTGGATAATTTCAGCAGATTTGACTGCTCTGGGTAAATCACTAGAATAAATCGTATCAAAATGAATTTCCTTAAGATACTGCCCCAGTTGTTTTAGGATGTCAATGGATTCCGGAAGAAGGGGCGAATCGCCACTAGCACCTTGAAAACGTCCTTCAAGATTCCAGAGGGTGCGACCATGACGAACAAAATAGAGTTTCACGACTTATTTTCCTCCAAGATATCAGCAAAATCCGCTTTTACAAAGCTGGCTAAGTCTTGAGGTCGGATGATAATACTGTGTCCGACTTCCCCAGAAGAGACGATCATTTGGTCTAAATCCAAGGCAGTCTGATCAATAAAGATTGGATAATTGTGTTTTTGGCGAATGCCGACGGGGTTATTAGCCCCATGAATATAGCCTGTCGTTTTTTCCAGATCTTTTTGAGGAATCATGCTCACTTTTTTATTGCCAGAAACTTTTGCTAGTTTTTTCTCGGCGAGATGTTCTGTTATGGGAACAATTCCAATAATCGGTCCTGTTTTATCTCCCAAAAGAGCCAAGGTTTTAAAGATTTGGTTTCGGTCATATTCAGGAGGAAGTTCTCCTTCAAGCGCATTGATTTGAATACCAGTATGGTCAATACCTGCCTTGGTCAAGATTTGTTCGACCAAGGTTTTTTTAATCTTGACTTTTTTTGCCATTATTTATACTTATCCTCCAATTGACTCATCCAGATACCAAGCCAGATACCAAGCGCAAAGAAGAAGGCAACGAGAACATAGCTCACAATGGAAAGTCCAGTGTATTGGATACTTTCAGCATTTCCAGCATTTGGAATCAAAATTAAGAGAGTACTTGAAAGAACAATCCCAATGATAAAGTGATAAACACGGGAGTGATAGTTGTTCAATGCATGGTCCATCAATTTTGAAAAGATAATAAGAGTTGCTCCTGCACCAATGCCGATAGGAAGGAAGGTACCGAATAAATCAAAGGTCTTAAAACCAGTTAGCATAGGAGCATACAGTCCCAAAATCAAGAGTAGATTTGACGGACTTAAACCAGGTATCAAGATACCAAGTGCCAACAGAGCCCCCGCTAAGATGAAGCTAGCGAAACTGGCACTGAGTGAACCAACAACAAAGTTTAGTGCGTAGAGCCCGACTCCTGAAAGGATAAAGGTGGTCCAGAACCAGACTAGGTCAATCTTATCCCGATCAGATTCTCGAGTAGATTCTTTAAGGAGGCTAGGTACTGTACCGATGATAGCCCCAGCAAAGCTCCATAAAACATAGACTTGGTAATTTTCTAGCAGATACTCGATTGGATATGAAAATAGCCCAATTCCGAGCAACATCCCGATAGCTACTGGGATAAAGTAAAGGACATTCTCTTTAAAATCCTTAAAGGGATGAGCCAGAAAAGAAATCATTCGCTCGTAGATACCCAAAATTGCGGCCAGAACTCCTCCAGAAATTCCGGGCAAGATAAATCCAAGGGCAATGACAATTCCTTTAATAACTCGTGTAATCCATGAAAACATAATAAAATCCTCAATTTCATAAAATTCTTCTCTATTCTAACAATTATAACACAGACGGCAAAAAAATGAAAAAACAAGTGAAAAAGTTTGTTATTTTCACTTGTCTTATGGTCTCAAAAATAGTTTTCTGAAGGTTTCTTCCTTCTCTTTAGCAGTGGAAATCAAATTGATGTCCAAATGATGTTCAAATCCAGCAATTCTTCCTTTTGAAGTGTATTGATGGAGGTCGTAGTCTAAACTGGTATTGGGTGTTGTTTCAAAGTAACCAGAGTCTGTCCCGTAAGAAGGAATCCAAATAGCAGTGAATTTATCTGTATTGATACTGTGTTCTTGCATGAAGTAAACTCCAATATAGATGCCGATGTTTTTAGCACCTAAAGATTCCAGTTTAGCACGAAAGGCTTCAACCCCTTCGTTCATATCAGACATTGTTTTTTCTTCCACGTCCAACCAATAGTAACTAGGGTTGTAAGGAGAAGCAGCATTATAGAAAACTTCAGCAGCTTTTTCCATTTCTTCTTTACTTTTTCCAGCTACGTAAGCATAAACACCCACAGGGACATTGCGTTTTTGAAATTCTGCTATGTGATTTTGATAGGCTTTATCTACACCATTGATAAAGGCAGCATTATTTGTTTCAGTATGCTGAGCCCCATTGTGCACGCGAACGATAACACCAGAAATGTTTTGAGATAAGGTGTCGTAGTTGATCTCCTCAGGCCTTTGCCAACCAGAGACGTCGATAATGGGTTTGTCAAGATTATGCAAGGCTTGTGTTTCAACTTGAAGAGTATTTGGCTTAGTTTTGATAGGATGGTCCTCAAAACTTGGTTTGTTGAGGAGTAAAATCGCTATGAAAATTCCAAATAAACTAAAAATAATAGCAGGATGAATCTGTTTTCTCATACCTATTTAGTTTATCGTAAAATCTAAAAAAAATCAAAGAAAACACTTGAGAAACGAGGGATAGCAGGATGTCTTACTGCTTTTTCCTATTTGATTACTCCTCACAACTTAAATTATGGTATAATATAAGGGAATTTCTAGAGAAAAGAGAATAGTATGTCAAATTATGCCATTATTTAGCAGCGGGTAAAGGTACTCGCATGAAATCAGATCTTCCAAAAGTACTTCATAAAGTAGCAGGAATTTCAATGTTGGAACACGTTTTTCGTAGTGTTGGTGCTATTCAGCCTGAAAAGACAGTTACTGTAGTGGGACACAAGGCTGAGCTAGTTGAGCAAGTCTTGGCTGGACAGACAGACTTTGTTACCCAGTCAGAACAGTTAGGAACTGGTCATGCTGTCATGATGGCAGAGCCAATCTTAGAAGGCCTGACAGGTCACACCTTGGTTATCGCTGGTGATACACCTCTGATTACAGGTGAAAGCTTAAAAAATCTCTTGGATTTCCATATCAATCACAAGAATGTTGCGACTATCCTGACAGCTGAAGCGGCAAATCCTTTTGGATACGGTCGAATTGTCCGCAACGATAATGCGGAAGTTCTTCGTATTGTTGAGCAAAAAGATGCCTCGGATTTTGAAAAACAAATCAAGGAAATCAATACAGGAACTTACGTTTTTGATAACCAACGTCTTTTTGAAGCCCTTAAAAATATCAACACCAACAATGCTCAGGGAGAATACTATATTACAGATGTGATTGGGATTTTCCGTGAAGCTGGTGAGAAGGTTGGTGCCTATACTCTGAAAGACTTTGATGAAAGTCTTGGGGTAAATGACCGTGTAGCTCTTGCGACTGCAGAAGCAGTGATGCGTCACCGTATCAATCAAAAGCACATGGTTAATGGTGTTAGCTTTGTTAATCCAGAAGCAACTTATATTGACATTGATGTCGAGATTGCTCCTGAAGTTCAAATCGAAGCTAACGTTACCTTGAAAGGTCAAACGAAGATTGGGGCAGAGACTGTTTTAACAAATGGAACTTATATTGTAGATAGTACTATTGGAGCTGGTGCCGTGATTACGAATTCTATGATTGAGAAAAGTAGTGTTGCGGACGGAGTGACTGTTGGTCCTTATGCCCATATCCGTCCAGGTTCAAGTCTAGCTTCCCAAGTTCATATTGGAAACTTCGTAGAAGTAAAAGGATCTTCTATTGGTGAAAATACCAAGGCTGGTCATTTGACCTATATCGGAAACTGTGAAGTGGGTAGCCATGTTAACTTTGGCGCAGGTACGATTACAGTAAACTATGACGGGAAAAACAAGCACAAGACTATCATTGGCAACAATGTCTTTGTTGGATCAAACTCAACCATCATCGCCCCTGTAGAACTTGGGGATAATTCTCTCGTTGGTGCTGGTTCAACCATTACTAAGAATGTTCCTGCTGATGCCATTGCGATTGGTCGTGGACGACAAGTAAACAAAGATGAGTACGCAACACGATTGCCTCATCATCCGAAGAACCAGTAGGAGTCGATTATGGAATTTGAAGAAAAAACGCTTAGTCGAAAAGAAATCTATCAAGGTCCTATTTTTAAACTGGTGCAAGATCAGGTGGAACTACCAGAAGGAAAAGGCACTGCTCAACGTGACTTGATTTTCCACAATGGAGCCGTTTGTGTTCTAGCCGTGACAGCTGAGGATAAAATTATCCTCGTTAAGCAATATCGGAAGGCCATCGAGGCTGTCTCTTATGAGATTCCCGCTGGAAAACTTGAAGTTGGCGAAAATGCAGATCCAATGGCAGCGGCTCTTCGTGAATTGGAAGAAGAGGTTGCCTACACAGCTAAGTTAGAACTCTTATACGATTTCTATTCTGCAATTGGTTTTTGTAATGAAAAATTGAAACTCTACCTTGCAAGTGATTTGACGAAGGTAGAAAATCCTCGTCCGCAAGACGATGATGAAACCTTGGAAGTTCTAGAAGTGAGTCTAGAGGAGGCCAAGAACCTGATCCAGTCAGGTCATATCTGTGATGCCAAGACTATCATGGCAATCCAGTACTGGGAACTACAAAAGAAATAGAGGAGCACCCATGGGAAAACCTTTATTAACAGATGAAATAATTGAACGTGCTAACCGCGGTGAGAAAATCTCAGAGGCACCTCTTCAAGATGATGAGGAAACTAAGATTCTACCAACTGCTTCACAACATTTTGGGAATTCACGTTCTAGAGATCATGGTTTTAGTCAAGATACCTTAACGATCGAAGTAGAGCCAACGATTCATAAGAGTCGTCGTATTGAAAACACCAAGAGAAATGTTTTTAATTCAAAACTCAATCGCATCTTGTTTGCAGTCATTCTACTCTTAGTTTTGTTAGTGTTGGCAATGAAACTCTTGTAATTGAAAGGATATGAAATGAAAATTGGAATCATTGCTGCCATGCCAGAAGAGCTCCTACATCTGACTCAGAATTTGGACAAAACCCAAGAAGTCCAGGTCTTGGGAAACACCTACTATACTGGCACTATTGGCAAGACAGAAGTTGTCCTTGTTCAGAGTGGGATTGGGAAGGTCATGTCGGCTATGAGTGTAGCTGTCCTAGCTGACCATTTTCAGGTAGAAGCCATTATCAATACAGGATCAGCAGGTGCTCTTGCAGAAGGGATTGCTGTTGGCGATGTAGTGATTGCGGATAAACTGGCTTATCATGATGTGGATGTGACCGCATTTGGCTATGCTTATGGTCAGATGGCTGGTCAACCCCCTCTACTTTGAATCCGATAAGAACTTTATCGCTAGGATTCAAACAAATTTATCTCAGTTAGACCAGACCTGGCACCTAGGCTTGATTGCTACAGGGGACAGTTTTATAGCTGGAGAAGACAAGATTGCTAGTATCAAGTCCCACTTTCCAGCTGTTCTAGCAGTTGAAATGGAAGGGGCAGCCATTGCTCAGGCGGCTCAGGCTCTTGACCTACCTTTCCTAGTCATTCGCGCTATGAGTGACAATGCCAATCACGAGGCCTCTATCTCATTTGATGAGTTTATTATAGAAGCAGGACGTCGTTCTGCCCAAGTCTTACTAGCCTTTTTAAAGACCTTGGATTAAGCGGAAATTTGACAGTTTATCTAGCTTATGATAAGATTTAAATAAAGAAAAGCTAGAAAACGTTTCAGAGGATATTATGAGTATTGAAATGACCGTCAGTGAGATTGCAGAGGTCTTAGGCCTATCTCGTCAGGCAATCAACAATCGTGTCAAAGAACTTCCCGAAGAGGACACGAAAAAAAATGACAAAGGTGTAACAGTAGTTACTCGAAGTGGCTTAATCAAGCTAGAAGAAATCTATAAAAAAACGATTTTTGAAGATGAACCAGTCAGTGATGATGTCAAACAACGTGAACTGATGGAAATCTTGGTCGATGAGAAAAATGCTGAAATTCTTCGATTGTACGAGCAACTCAAGGCCAAGGACCAGCAGCTGGCAGAAAAAGATGAGCAGATGCGCATCAAAGACCGCCAGATTGCTGAAAAGGACAAACAATTGGATCAACAGCAACAGTTAACTCTTCAAGCAATGAAGGATCAAGAAAGCTTGAAACTAGAGTTGGACCAAGCAAAAGAAGAAGTCCAAGCAACCAAAAGAGGCTTTTTTGCTCGCCTGTTTGGAGGAAAATAAAGAAGCTGTTTGGGTTATTCACTAACCTAATAGCTTCTTTTATTATTTATAGTTTAAATTGAGTCGGAATTGAGGTAAAAGATGGAAAAATTAAGAGACTATATCGCCTTTGACTTAGAATTCAATCAACACGAAGGGGTTACCCATTTAATTCAGGTATCAGCAGTTCATTTTCAAGATGGTCATGAAATAGATGCCTTTGATTCTTATGTCCATACCAGCGTGCCTTTAAAGAGTTTTATCAATGGTTTGACAGGAATTACAGCTGAAACCTTGAAAGATGCGCCAAAAGTAGAACAAGTTTTACAGGACTTTCAGGGATTTGTAGGCACCTTACCCATTGTTGGCTACAATGCAGCCAAGAGTGATTTGCCTATTCTCATGGAGCATGGTTTGGACTATCGTGACCAGTATAAGGTCGACCTATATGATGAGGCTTTTGAACGTCGTAGTTCCGACCTACACGGCATAGCTAACCTCAAACTGCAAACTGTTGCGAATTTTTTAGGCTTTAAAGGTCAATCGCATAATAGTTTAGAAGATGCCCGCATGACAGCGCGTGTTTACGAAGCCTTTTTGGAATCGGATGAAGGGAAGCTATTATTGAAAGAACAGAGTAATCTATCCATGAATCCCTTTGGTGGGCTAGACTTATCTCAATTTCTAGACTAGGAGTGCTTATGAAACCTGAAAAACCTAAAAAACTAGGTTTTAGGAAAATTTACCTCAACCTAGATAAAGTTCTCTTCCTCTTTTTCTTAATTTTCATGATGGTGGAATATCTGTGGTTACCTCTCAATTCTTTTCTTGCTGGTCTTTTACTCAGCCAGACGGGCTATTTGTTTATTTCTTACAATAATATTTTTGCCATTATCACGAGTTCTCCTTTAATCAGTCTGGCCTTTCTCGTCTTGATTGTAATCAATCTTTTGGTGGCCTATTTCCAGATTTGCCTCCTCTTTATTGGGGCGCGTCACCTTCTCTACCACGAAAAGAGAACCTTGATTGAGTACAGTCGCAAAGTTTTCCAGCAAAGTTTTCTGTTCATGAAACGCTTGAGCTTCTGTAAGATGGCCTTTGTATTCTTCTACGTAGCCATGCTCTTTCCTTTCATCAGGAAAATTTTAAAAATTTATTACTTAAATAAAATCGTTATTCCAGACTTTATCGTAACTTATCTGGAAGACAAGTACTGGCTAGTAGGTTTGATGATTTTTGCATCTGCTTGGATTTTGCTCTATGTGTCTGTCCGACTCATGTTTGTCCTTCCAAAGATTCTCTTTGAAAAGAAGACTGTGAGAGAAGGAGTAAAATTTAGTCTGCAAAAGACAAAAAAACAAGTTCTCTTTTATGCTTGGAACTTGCTGCTCATTATTATTAAAACCTATCTCTTTTTCTTCCTCCTCTTGACTCCCTTGCTATTGGGACAGATTGTAATTGACCATTTAACACAGAAAGAATCACTGATTCTTGGAGTTATCAACTTTGTCTTGATAAAAAACATCCACTATATGGCGTTGACCTATTTCCTTGTTAAGTTTGTCTCCTTTTTGACAGGTGAGGAACTGGAGATTATGCCAAGAAGAAAAAAAGACCATTTGATGAGATGGGGAGTTATGGGCTGCGCTAGTATCTTTTTTGCGCTGGAAGGTTATATCTATCTGGAAGCTCCTGTGACAAATACCCCTTTAGTCATTTCACATAGGGGCGTTTCAAATAAAAATGGTGTACAAAACACTGTACAGTCTTTGGAAAAAACAGCGCAACTGAAACCAGATTTGATTGAAATGGATGTACAGGAGACCAAAGATGGTCAGTTTGTGATGATGCATGACGCCAATCTTAAGAACTTAGCAGGTATCAACGTCAGTCCTCAAGACTTGACTTTGGAGGAGTTGAAAGGGTTAGATATTTCTGAAAATGGCTATCGAACCAAGATATCTAGTTTTGATGACTATCTCAATCGCGCGAATGAACTTCATCAAAGATTGTTGATTGAAATCAAAACCAGTAAAAAAGACAGTCCGCAAATGATGGAACGTTTTCTAGAGAAATATGGCCCTATTATCAAGCAGTACGGTCATCAGATGCAATCACTAGACTATCATGTGATTGACCAAGTTTTGAAATATGATTCGACTATTCCAGCTTATTTCATCTTGCCTTATAATAGTATTTTCCCAAAAACCAAGGCAACTGGCTATACCATGGAGTATTCAACATTGGATGAATATTTTGTCACTAAACTTTGGTATACAGAACAGAAGCTTTACGTATGGACTGTGAATGGTTCTGAGGCTTTTGATAAAGCCGTTCAGCTCGGAGCTGATGGGATGATTACGGATGATCTTGAAATGGTTCAGTTACAAGTAACAACGGCGCAAGATGATCCTGAGTATACGGAACTACTACTAAAAAAAGCAACGGAGTTCTTTAATTTCTAAACTAGTCATTTATAGTAGTTAAGAACTAATATAAAAAAATAGATAAGTAGAAAAGTGTTTGAATTTCAGTTTACAATATGTGGATTGAAATTATAGATTGAAATAATAAAAAAAGGAGAGGAACGAACCTCTCCTTTTTATTATAGGGTGTAACTTTGATGCAATTAACAAATAGTTATAAATGCTAAAAGTCAATAGAATTAGAAAGACAATCCGCCTGAAAAAGCACTTAATTTTTGTTTAGCAGTTTCATTAATTTGATCAATGGCATGATTGATAGCTTGACTAGTCAAATCAGATAGAGTATCCAAGTCTTCTGGATCAACAACTTCAGGTTTAAATTCAATCTTAACAACTTTTTTATCACCAGTTAGAGTTGCAATGACTAAATCTTGGCTAGATTTTCCAGTAAATTCTGTTGCAGCTAATTCTGCTTGAGCAATATCCATGTCTTTTTTAAGTTTTTGGGCTTGCTTCATCATATTTTGCATGTTCATCATAATAGTTTCTAGGTTCCTTTCTTGGTCAGGGAATTTCATCCTCTGATATCGTTTTTCTTGAGAAAAGTAACCACCTTCAAACATATATCGTATAGAGTGGTATCTTCTGTGTGTTTAATAAAGGAGAGCTTTTAATATCTAAGCTACAAAAGAATTTAGTTCTTTAAATCATAGGCTGATATTTACTCTTGAAAGTGAAGTGATGTAGGTCAGGGTACTGATTTTGTTGTTTTCATCCCTCCCTCATTTTAAAAGCGATCACCTCATTTTCTAGGCTATTTTTCTTTCAAATTCATTTGAAAGAAACCATTTCTATCTATAAGGCATATCAAGCTGCTAAGTTCTATTAGCAATCCCTATAGAAATCAGTATTCTCCTCTTTCAATACACAGTAAATTATAGCATGTTTTTACTACGCTGTCAATTTCCCAAATACTTTACACTAAAGCAAATGAAGAATGGCTATGCCTTGTAAATCATATCTCTAGTTTATGGCTGACTTCAAGTGAGATATTGCGGACATTTATACTGTTTATAAAAAAATAAAAATGAATTGATTTCGGTTGACTTTTTCTATACTCTTTTCAAGTTTATTCGATTTTTGTGCTCCAATGGACTAGACTTGATGTTATGAGTAAAAAGGATTTATTAATCCCTAATTTAAGAAATTTATGGATTTCTAGTTTTTTTGTATTTTTTTAAAAAAATAACTTTAAGGTTCGTATTATATTCTAAAGAACTCTATGTTAACCGAACGTTAAATAGAGAATGTAGAGGATAACCTAATTTTTATTTTTTTAAATTTGTTATGATTTTTTTCAAATTCATTTGGATATTGTTCACTTTTTGACCGAAATAGTGAGTTGGTTCAGATAAATGGTGCTCTATCTTTTCTTCATGATAAGGGCAGATTGTGATATAATAGATGGTAATGAGTTTTTAAGAATAAACAAAGGAGAATATATATGATCTATGCAGGAATTCTAGCCGGAGGAACTGGCACACGCATGGGAATCAGTAATTTACCGAAACAATTTTTAGAGTTGGGTGATCGTCCCATTTTAGTCCACACAATCGAAAAATTTGTCTTGGAGCCAAGCATTGAAAAAATTGTAGTTGGAGTTCATGGAGATTGGGTATCACACGCTGAGGACTTAGTTGACAAGTACCCTCTCTCTCCATAAGGATCGTATCATCATTACCAAGGGTGGTGCTGATCGTAATAGCAGTATCGAGAAGATTATAGAAGCCATTGATGCCTACCGTCCAATTACTCCAGAAGACATCGTGATTACCCACGACTCTGTTCGTCCATTTATTACACTTCGAATGATTCAGGACAATATCAAACTCGCCCAAAATCATGATGCAGTTGACACAGTAGTAGAAGCGGTTGATACCATTGTTGAAAGTACCAATGGTCAGTTCATCACTGATATTCCAAATCGTGCTCACCTCTACCAAGGTCAAACACCTCAAACTTTTCGCTGCAAGGATTTCATGAATCTGTATGGTTCCCTATCTGATCAAGAAAAGGAAATCCTGACAGATGCATGTAAGATTTTTGTTATCAAAGGGAAAGACGTTGCTCTAGCAAAAGGGGAATATTCGAACCTTAAAATCACAACTGTGACAGACTTGAAAATCGCGAAAAGTATGATTGAGAAAGACTAAGGCTATGATTAATCAAATTTATCAACTGACCAAACCAAAGTTTATTAATGTAAAATACCAAGAAGAGGACATTGATCAGGAAAATCATATCCTGATTCGTCCAAATTATATGGCGGTCTGTCATGCGGATCAACGTTACTATCAAGGGAAACGTGATCCTAAGATATTGGCTAAAAAGCTTCCTATGGCTATGATTCACGAGTCTTGTGGAACTGTTATTTCAGATCCAACTGGGACTTATGAAATCGGTCAAAAGGTAGTTATGGTCCCAAATCAACCGCCTATGCAGAGTGACAAGGAGTTCTACGAGAACTACATGACAGGAACCTACTTCCTATCTAGTGGTTATGATGGCTTATGAGAGAATTTGTCTCTCTTCCAAAAGATCGTGTTGTCTCTTATAATGACATTGAGGACACAGTTGCAGCCATTACCGAGTTTGTGAGTGTGGGTATGCATGCTATGGATCGTTTCTTGAATCTCGCCCACAGCAAACGAGAGCGTATCGCAGTTATCGGAGATGGTAGTTTGGCTTTTGTGGTTGCCAATATTATCAATTACACTCTACCAGAAGCAGAGATTATCGTGATTGGTCGCCATTGGGAAAAACTGGAACTCTTCTCTTTTGCAAAAGAGTGCTACATCACGGATAATATTCCCGAGGATCTGACCTTTGATCATGGATTTGAATGTTGTGGTGGCGATGGAACAGGTCCCGCTATCAATGATTTGATTCGTTACATTCGCCCACAAGGAACGATCCTCATGATGGGAGTGAGCGAGTACAAGGTCAATATCAATACACGAGATGCTTTAGAAAAAGGTTTATTATTGGTTGGTTCGTCACGATCAGGACGGATTGATTTTGAAAATGCAATACAGATGATGGAAGTTAAAAAGTTTGCGAATCGTCTGAAAAATATCCTTTATATTGAAGAACCAGTGAGAGAAATCAAGGATGTTCACCGAGTCTTTGCTACAGACCTAAATACTGCTTTTAAAACAGTGTTCAAGTGGGAAGTGTAGAAGATGGAGGTAAATTGTGGAGAAACTCATCAAAGAAAAAATCTCTTCCTTGCTATCTGAGGAAGAGGGAGTCCTCAGTGTTGAACAACTGGGGGGCATGACTAATCAGAATTATTTGGTTAAAACAACCTCTAAACCCTATATCGTTAAATTTTTCGGGAAAGGGACTGAAAAGCTCATCAATCGTCAAGATGAAAAATACAATCTTGAATTGTTGAAAGATTTAAATCTTGATGTCAAGAATTATCTTTTTGATATTGAGTCAGGAATCAAGGTAAATGAGTACATTGAATCTGCAACAACTCTTGATTCCACTTCGATTAAGACCAAATTTGAAAAGATTGCTCCGATTCTACAGACCATTCATGCATCAGGCAAAGAACTAAGAGGGGAATTTGCACCTTTTGAAGAAATCAAAAAATACGAAGCCCTGATTGATGGGAATATCCCTTACGCCAATTATGAAGCTGTAAGAAAAGATGTATTTTCACTAGAGAAAAAATTGGCTGACTTAGGTGTTGACAGAAAGTCTTGTCATATTGATTTGGTACCAGAAAACTTTATCGAGTCACCCCAAGGACGCATGTATTTGATCGACTGGGAATACTCTTCCATGAATGACCCGATGTGGGATTTGGCAGCTCTCTCTTTTTGGAGTCTGAATTTACAAATCAGGAAGAAGAAGATTTCCTAACCTACTATGAGAGTGACAAAACTCCAGTATCTCGTGAAAAGATTCGAATCTATAAAATTTTGCAAGATACCATCTGGAGTTTGTGGACAGTGTACAAAGAAGCTCAGGGTGCTGACTTTGGAGAGTATGGTGTGAGTCGTTACCAAAGAGCTGTTGACGGTTTGGCCTATTATGGAGGTTAGGATGAAGAATAAAAATGGTGTTTCTTTCGGTCTGCTCTCAGGGATCTTCTGGGGGCTAGGACTGACAATCAGTGCTTATATCTTTTCAATTTTTACAAATCTTTCCCCCTTTGTGGTAGCAGCAGCGCATGACTTCTTGAGTATCTTTATTTTATTAGCTTTTCTCTTGATTAGAGAAGGGAAAGTTCGCTTTTCAATTTTCCTAAATATCCGAAATGTCAGTGTTATTATCGGAGCCTTGCTAGCTGGACCAATAGGAATGCAGGCCAATCTTTATGCGGTTAAGTATATCGGTAGTTCTCTTGCATCTTCAGTATCAGCCATCTACCCAGCAGTCTCTGTTTTACTCGCATTTTTCATTTTGAAACACAAGGTATCTAAGAATACTGTCTTTGGTATTCTGTTGATTATCGCTGGTATTATTGCCCAGACATACAAAGTTGAGCAGGTTAATTCTTTTTATATCGGAATTCTTTGTGCATTAGTTTGTGCCATCGCTTGGGGAAGTGAGAGTGTTCTTAGTTCCTACGCCATGGAAAGTGAATTAAGTGAAATTGAAGCACTATTAATCCGTCAAGTAACCTCATTCTTGTCCTATCTTGTGATTGTGCTCTTTTCACACCATTCATTTGCAGAAGTGGCAGATGGACAATTACTCGGTTTGATGTTAGTCTTTGCAGCATGTAATATGATTTCTTATTTGGCTTATTACATTGCAATCAATCGGCTACAACCAGCAAAGCAACTGGTTTGAACGTAAGCTATGTCGTTTGGACAGTATTGTTCTCAGCAATGCTTTTAGGTACACCACTCGATATGGTGACCATTATTACATCGCTTGTTGTTATGGCTGGTGTTTATATTATTATTAAAGAATAAAGGAGAATAGCGTGAAAGCAATTATCTTGGCAGCGGGGTTGGGAACTCGTCTGCGCCCTATGACTGAAAATACCCCTAAAGCCTTGGTTAAGGTCAACCAAAAACCTTTGGTAGAATACCAAATTGAATTTTTGAAAGAACGAGGAATTGATGAGATTATCATTGTTGTCGGCTACCTTAAAGAACAATTTGATTATCTAAAAGAAAAATATGGTGTTCGTTTAGTCTTTAACGATAAGTATGCCGATTACAACAATTTTTACTCACTTTATCTCGTTAAAGAAGACTTAGCTAACAGCTATGTTATTGATGCGGATAACTATCTTTTCAAAAATATGTTTAGAGACGATCTTAAACGTTCAACCTATTTCAGTGTTTATCGTGAAGACTGTGAGAATGAATGGTTCTTGGTTTATGGTGATGACTATAAAGTTCAAGACATCATCGTTGATAGCAAGGCTGGTCGTATTCTGAGCGGCGTATCATTCTGGGATGCTCCAACTGCAGAAAAGATTGTTGGCTTTATTGACAAAGCTTACGAAAGTGGTGAATTTGTTGATCTCTATTGGGATAACATGGTTAAGGATAATATCAAAGAATTAGATGTGTATGTTGAAGAATTAGAAGCCAACAGCATCTATGAAATCGATAGTGTTAAGGACTATCAAAAGCTAGAAGAAATTTTATCTTCCATTAACTAAATAACATTAGAAATTAGTAACAGAAAGACCCATTTTGGTCTTTTTTTGTTTGAAATGCACGAAAAATAGAATTTAAAAAGATTGTTTGATAATGATTATAATTAATTAACAAAACACAATCAACAAAAAAAGAAACAAAAATAAAACAAAAAGTATTGACAACGATTTCATATAGTGTTATACTTATAACGTAAAAAGTTAATTGAAAGAAGGGAAACTGTTATGGGATTAGATCATTTCTTTGACAAAAACCTGGTGTTTTTGCTTAGAAGCGGATAATCAAGAACAACTCTTTGATCAGGTAGCAAACCCTGTTGGAAAAACGAGAAATAGTGACTCCAACTTATCGTGAAGCCTTGATCACGCGTGAAAAAGTCATTTCCAACTGGCTTAGATATGGAATTTCTGGGAAAGGACTTGCCAAATGTAGCGATTCCTCATACAGATATTGTTCACAATCTAGCTGAGAAAGTGGTGGTTGTTCGATTAGAAAAACCAGTAACTTTTCACAATATGATTGCTCCTGATAAGGAAGTGGAAGTATCTCTACTCTTCTTTATCATTAACAATTCAAGTTCGAGTCAAACCAACATTCTTGCTCAGTTGATGGACTTTTTCACAGGGAATAGCCATCTGGAAGATTTATCAAAAATTTCTGAACCAGAAAAACTTTATGCTTATATAGCTGAAGCGACAGCTTAATCTTGTCTATTAAAAAAATAAAATCGGAGGAAATCCTAATGATTAAAATTCTCGCTGCCTGCGGTGCAGGTGTAAACTCAAGTCACCAAATTAAAAGTGCTCTTGAAGAAGAACTCGCAAATCGCGGTTACGATGTTCACTGTGATGCAGTTATGGTAAAAGATGTGAATGAAGACCTTATGAAAGGCTACGATATCTTTACACCAATCGCTGCAACAGATCTTGGCTTTGAACCAGGTATTCCAGTTATCGAAGCTGGACCAATCTTGTTCCGTATTCCAGCAATGAGCGCTCCTGTATTTGACAATATTGAGGCAGCTATCAAAGAACACGGACTAAGTTAATTATTATTTTGTAAGATTCCATAAAAATAAAGGGAGGAACTATTATGGATGTCATTATCGAACTAGCCAATAAGATTTTCAAGCCAGTCTTGGAAATGGGTGGTCCTATCATCATGCTGATCATCTTGACAGTATTGGCTCTACTTTTTGGAGTGAAATTCTCCAAAGCGCTTGAAGGTGGTATCAAACTTGCCATCGCTCTTACTGGTATCGGTGCTATCATCGGTATGCTCAACGGAGCTTTTCTCAGCATCACTTGCGAAAATTCGTTGAAAACACTGGTATTCAATTGAACATCACTGACGTTGGTTGGGCACCACTTGCAACCATCACTTGGGGATCTGCATGGACACTTTACTTCTTGCTTGTGATGTTGATTGTCAACGTTGTGATGCTTGCAATGAAGAAAACGGATACACCTTGACGTCGATATCTTCGATATCTGGCACTTGTCAATCACTGGTCTTTTTGATCAAATGGTACGCAGACAACAATGGAGTTAGCCAAGGGTTTCACTTTTCATCGCAACTGCAGCAGTTGTCCTTGTAGGTGTTTTGAAAATCATCAACTCTGACTTGATGAAACCAACATTCGATGACCTTCTTAACGCACCAAGTTCATCACCAATGACTTCAACACACATGAACTACATGATGAACCCAGTTATCATGGTCTTGGATAAGATCTTCGATAAAGTATTGCCAGGTCTTGATAAATATGACTTTGACGCTGCAAAATTGAACAAAAAAATCGGTTTCTGGGGATCTAAATTCTTCATCGGTTTCATTCTTGGTATCGTTATTGGTTTGATGGGAACTCCACACCCAGTTGCTGGTGTAGAAGGAGCCGATAAATGGGAACTTGTTATTAAAGGTTGGTTGAGCCTTGGTTTGACTGCCGGTGTCTGCTTGGAGCTCTTCTCACTTATCGGATCTTGGTTCATCGCAGCCGTAGAACCACTTTCACAAGGTATCACAAACGTTGCTACTAAACGTCTTCAAGGACGTAAATTCAACATCGGTCTTGACTGGCCTTTCATCGCTGGTCGTGCTGAAATCTGGGCTTGTGCCAACGTACTTGCTCCAATCATGCTAGTAGAAGCTGTGCTTCTTTCAAACGTCGGAAACGGTATCTTGCCACTTGCAGGTATCATCGCTATGGGTGTAACTCCAGCTCTCTTGGTTGTTACTCGTGGTAAATTGCTCCGTATGATCATCTTCGGAACACTCTTGTTGCCACTCTTCCTTCTTTCAGGTACTCTTATCGCTCCATTTGCAACTGAACTTGCTAAAGGTGTAGGTGCCTTCCCAGAAGGTGTGAGCCAAACTCAATTGATCACTCACTCAACTCTTGAAGGACCAATCGAAAAACTATTTGGTTGGGCAATTGGTAATGCTACAACAGGTGACATCAAAGCAATCCTTGGTGCAGCTGCCTTCCTTGTATTCTATGTGGGTATCTTTGCTTGGTATAGAAAACAAATGATCAAACGTAACGAAGAATACGCAGCAAATGCTAAATAATTCGCTCCTATAAAATGTAAATTGTGAAAACTAGGTTGTCAATTTCCGACATTGGGAGTGACAACCTAGTTTTTTTATATAAAAATCTAAAAATAGTTGGAGAACATTATGGTAATTGAAGTAAAATCAGACCAGTTAACGGTCCAGTTTAAAACCTTAGGTGGCGCCTTGTCGTCAATCAAGGATCGAGATGGGCATTGAGTATCTGTGGCAAGGAGATTCCAGCTATTGGAGTGGACAAGCTCCAGTACTTTTTCCAATCTGTGGTTCTTTGAGAGAAGACACAGCCTTATATAGCCACAAAGATGGAACGGAGACGAAAGGAATCATTCCTCGTCATGGTTTGGTCCGTAAAAAAGAATTTGAATTAGTTGATCAAACAGAAAACAGCGTAACTTTTGCCATCGAAGACGATGAGAATAGCTATCAAAACTATCCTTATCATTTCCGTCTTGAAATCACTTATCTAGTGACCGGCAAGACTGTTCGTACTCAATACAAAGTCTTTAATAAAGAAACGAATAAAGTAATGCCATTCTTTATAGGAGGACATCCAGGATTTAATTGTCCTCTACTTGATGATGACGTCTATGAAGATTACTATTTAGAGTTTGAAAAAGAAGAGACTTGCTCTGTTCCACGTCCTTTCCCAGAAACAGGAATGTTAGACTTCCAAGATAGGAGTCCATGGCTAGATGGGCAAAAAGAATTAGACCTTAGCTATGATTTGTTTAGCACAGATGCAGTGACTTTGGATGAGTTGCAATCCAGAACAATTGCCCTTCGTTCTCGTAAACATGAGAAGGGATTGAAAGTGCACTTTGCAGAGTTTCCAAATCTCATTATCTGGTCAACTTTGAATAAAGGTCCTTTCATTGCCTTTGAACCTTGGTCTGGATTTATCAACATCTCTTGAAGAAGGAGATCATTTAGAAGATAAGAAGAATGTTCGTCTCTTAGAAGCTGGTCAAGTGGATCAAATTGGTTTTGATATTGAAATATTTTAGATAAAAAAACCACAAAAACAAACATTTACTGTTGACTTTTTTTCAAAAAATAGGAGTATATTATGTTTGTAAAGCAACAAATGATGTTTGTAACAAACAAATAATCACTTGTTATATTCTCTTTCGCGGAGAAAGATTGTTTTTAGGAAATTGGTTTCCTGGACTTGGATAAGGTGGTATTCATCTCATTCAATCAAATTTGTCAATAAACTGCTAGAAAGTCTTTTGTAGGTAAACTGCTAACTATAAAAGTCTTTACTAGCCTAGAAAAATAAAAAGGAGTATACAATATGTCTATTGTTATCGGTGCAGATGCTGCAGGTTTGAGATTGAAAGAAGTTGTGAAAGACTTCTTGGAAAAAGAAAACTTCCACGTTGTGGATGTTACAGCTGAAGGTCAAGACTTTGTTGATGTGACTCTTGCTGTTGCTGCAGAAGTAAACAAAGAAGAACAAAACCTTGGTATCGTGATTGATGCTTATGGGGCTGGTCCTTTCATGGTCGCAACAAAAATCAAAGGAATGGTTGCTGCAGAAGTATCTGACGAACGTTCAGCTTATATGACTCGTGGCCACAATAACTCACGTATGATCACTATGGGTGCACAACTTGTTGGTGATGAATTGGCTAAAAACATTGCTAAAGGATTTGTTAACGGCAAATACGACGGTGGTCGTCACCAAATTCGTGTTGATATGTTGAATAAAATGTGCTAATTAGATTACAGTAAGAAAGGTAAGATTAAAAATGAGAATTGCAATTGGATGTGACCACATCGTAACAGATGAAAAAAAATGGCGGTTTCAGAATTTTTTTGAAATCAAAAAGGATATGAAGTCATCGACTTTTGGTACCTATGACCACACACGTACTCACTACCCAATCTTTGGTAAAAAAGTTGGTGAAGCCGTTACAAGCGGTCAAGCTGATCTTGGGAGTATGTATCTGTGGTACTGGTGTTGGGATCAACAACGCTGTAAATAAAGTTCCAGGAGTTCGTTCTGCCTTGGTTCGTGATATGACAACAGCTCTTTATGCTAAAGAACAATTGAACGCTAACGTTATCGGTTTTGGTGGTAAAATCACTGGTGAATTGCTCATGTGCGATATCATTGAAGCTTTCATCAATGCTGAATACAAACCATCAGAAGAAAACAAAAAATTGATTGCGAAAATTGAGCACGTTGAAACTCACAATGCTCATCAAGCAGATGCAAACTTCTTTACAGAATTCCTTGAAAAATGGGATCGTGGTGAATACCACGACTAAGAGGTGACGCATGATTTTAACAGTCACAATGAATCCATCCATTGATATTTCTTATCCTTTGGATGAATTGAAAATTGACACTGTCAACCGTGTGGTGGACGTGACCAAGACAGCTGGTGGTAAAGGTCTCAATGTTACACGAGTTCTTTCAGAATTTGGTGATTCTGTTGTTGCTACTGGTTTGGTCGGTGGTAAACTTGGTGAGTTTTTTTAGTAGAGCATATCGATGATAAAGTAACGAAACGTTTCTTCTCCATTCAAGGAGAGACTCGTAACTGTATCGCTATTCTGCACGGAGACAACCAAACAGAAATCCTTGAAAAAAAGGTCCCGAAGTTCTGGAACAAGAAGGGCAAGATTTCTTGGCTCATTTCGAAAAATCTCCTTGACACTGTGGAAGTAGTCGCTATCTCAGGTAGTCTGCCAGCAGGTCTTCCAGTTGACTACTATGCAAGCTTTAGTAGAACTTGCTAATCGCACAGGAAAACCAGTTGTTCTAGATTGCTCAGGTGCAGCTCTTCAGGCGGTTCTTGAATCACCACACAAACCAACAGTTATTAAACCAAATAACGAAGAATTGTCTCAGCTTCTTGGGAAAGAAGTTTCTGAGGATTTGGATGAATTAAAAGAAGTTCTTCAAGAGCCTTTATTTGCAGGGATTGAGTGGATTATCGTGTCACTTGGTGCAAATGGTGCTTTTGCAAAACATGGTGACACTTTCTACAAAGTAGATATTCCTAGAATTCAAGTTGTCAATCCTGTCGGATCTGGAGATTCTACTGTAGCAGGAATTTCATCAGGACTTCTTCATAAAGAATCGGATGCAGAACTCCTCATCAAGGCAAATGTCCTTGGTATGCTCAATGCTCAAGAAAAAATGACTGGTCATGTAAATATGGCTAACTATCAAGGTCTATATGATCAATTAATAGTAAAAGAGGTATAAAATGGTTTTAACAGAACAAAAACGTGCACGCTTAGAAAAACTTTCAGATGAAAATGGCATTATCTCAGCTCTTGCCTTTGACCAACGTGGTGCTTTGAAACGCCTCATGGCTCAATACCAAACAGAAGAGCCAACAGTAGCTCAAATGGAAGAACTTAAAGTATTGGTTGCAGATGAATTGACAAAATACGCTTCATCAATGCTTCTAGACCCTGAATATGGTCTCCCAGCTACAAAAGCGCTTGATGCCAATGCTGGTCTTCTCCTTGCTTATGAGAAAACTGGCTACGACACAACAAGCACCAAACGCTTGCCTGACTGTTTGGATGTTTGGTCTGCCAAACGCATCAAAGAACAAGGTGCGGATGCAGTCAAATTCTTGCTTTACTACGATGTAGACAGTTCTGACGAACTCAACCAAGAAAAACAAGCCTACATCGAACGTATCGGCTCTGAGTGTGTGGCGGAAGACATTCCATTCTTCCTTGAAATCTTGGCTTACGATGAAAAAATTGCTGACGCAGGTTCTGCAGAATACGCAAAAGTGAAACCACACAAGGTTATCGGTGCTATGAAGGTCTTCTCAGACCCACGCTTTAACATCGATGTCTTGAAAGTAGAAGTTCCAGTCAATGTGAAATACGTTGAAGGCTTTGGTGATGGTGAAATCGTGCATACTCGTGAAGAAGCAGCAGCTTTCTTCAAAGCACAAGACGAAGCAACAAATCTTCCATACATCTACTTGAGTGCAGGTGTATCAGCTAAACTCTTCCAAGAAACACTTGTCTTTGCCCACGAATCAGGCGCAAACTTCAACGGCGTTCTTTGCGGCCGTGCAACATGGGCTGGATCAGTTGAAGCTTACATCAAAGACGGTGAAGCAGCAGCTCGTGAATGGCTTCGCACAACTGGTTTTGAGAAACATTGACGAACTCAATAAAGTTCTTCAAACAACAGCGACTTCATGGAAAGAACGTGTGTAAAAAAGTCCTCCTAGGTTAGGAACATGAATCTAAAAAAATTTTAAAAAAAGTTGAATGTAAAGGTTTACAAAAAAACTTACTTGTGCTATACTTAAATCACAAGTTAATACAAGGTGAGTGTTACTAAGTAATATTAGGCATGATCACAGGTGGATTAGAAATCAAAGGATTTTCTAGTTCATTTGTGGTCATTTTTTGTACTCATATACCTTTAAGCTGCAAAAGGAGGTTGCCATGTATCGAATTCTAAACCCAATGAATCACAACGTCTCGCTTGTCAGAAATGACAAAGGAGAAGAAGTGATTGTGATTGGTAAAGGGATTGCATTTGGGAAAAAGAAGGGGGATTTGATTGCTGAAGAACAAGTTGAAAAAATCTTTCGGATGAAGACAGAAGAGTCCAGAGAGAACTTTATGGCTCTGCTCAAAGATGTCCCGCTTGATTTTATCACAGTGACCTATGAGATTATTGATAAGCTATCAAAGAAATATCATTATCCGATTCAAGAGTATCTCTATGTGACCTTGACAGATCATATTTACTGTTCTTATCAAGCTCTAACACAAGGAAGGTACAAGGATAGCAATCTGCCAGATATTTCTACCAAGTATCCTATTGCTTTTCAAATTGCTAATGAAGCCTTTGAAATCTATCGTCAGAAGTTGACAGATCATTTCCCCGAGGATGAAATTATTCGGATCGCTTATCATTTCATCAATGCCGAAGGGGAGAATGAAGTGGAGGTTGTGGAGTCGATTGATAAGAGGAAAGAAATTCTCAGGAATGTTGAAGAAGTGCTGAAGAGTTATGCAATTCAACGAACCAAAGAGAATAATCATTTCTATGATCGTTTTATGATTCATCTCAACTATTTTTTGGATTATTTAGACCGTTCCAGAGATGATAACCAATCACTTCTGGATATGGAAGACCATATCAAACAATCCTATCCAAAAGCCTTTGAAATTGGCTCCAAGATTTATGATGTGATTACGCAACATACGGGTCTTGATTTGTATAAAAGTGAACGAATTTATCTAGTTCTACATATCCAACGTTTATTGTCATAAAAATTTAATTAAAAATACATAAGGAGAATTCTATCATGAATAGAGAAGAAGTAACATTATTAGGTTTTTGAGATTGTTGCCTATGCTGGTGATGCTCGATCAAAACTATTGGAAGCCTTAAAGGCTGCTGAAGCTGGCGATTTTGCGAAAGCAGACAGCTTAGTCGAGGAAGCTGGTTCTTGCATTGCAGAGGCTCACCACGCGCAAACAAGTCTATTAACTAAAGGAAGCAGCTGGTGAAGATTTGGCCTATAGTGTAACCATGATGCACGGTCAAGACCACTTGATGACAACTATCTTGTTAAAAGATTTGATGCACCATTTAATCGAACTCTATAAGAGAGGAGTTAAGTAATGAATAAATTAATTTCATTTATCGAGAAAGGAAAGCCTTTCTTTGAAAAACTGTCTCGTAATATCTACCTTCGTGCTATTCGTGATGGTTTCATTGCTGGTATGCCTGTCATTCTCTTCTCAAGTATCTTTATCTTGATTGCTTTTGTACCAAACTCATGGGGCTTTAAATGGTCTGATGATGTTGTTAATCTCCTCATGAAACCTTATAGTTATTCAATGGGGATTCTGGCTCTCTTGGTAGCTGGGACAACAGCTAAGTCATTGACCGACTCAGTAAACCGTAGCATGGAGAAAACCAATCAAATCAACTATATGTCAACACTTTTGGCTGCGATTGTTGGTTTGTTGATGTTGGCAGCTGATCCGATTGAAGGTGGATTTGCGACAGGTTTCCTTGGGACAAAAGGTTTGCTTTCAGCCTTCCTTGCTGCCTTTGTTACTGTAGCTATCTATAAGGTTTGTGTTAAGAACAACGTTACCATCCGTATGCCTGACGAAGTTCCACCCAATATCTCACAAGTTTTTAAAGATGTGATTCCATTCACTCTTTCAGTTGTTTCTCTATATGCTCTTGATTTACTAGCTCGTCATTTTGTTGGTGCAAGCGTAGCTGAATCAATCGGTAAATTCTTTGCACCATTATTCTCTGCTGCTGATGGTTATCTAGGTATTACGATTATCTTTGGTGCTTTTGCCTTCTTTTGGTTTGTTGGTATCCACGGTCCTTCAATCGTCGAGCCAGCAATCGCAGCTATTACCTATGCAAATGCCGAAGTCAACTTGAACCTTCTCCAACAAGGTATGCACGCTGACAAGATTCTTACTTCTGGTACACAAATGTTTATCGTTACCATGGGTGGTACTGGTGCGACACTGGTTGTTCCATTCATGTTCATGTGGTTAACAAAATCCAACGGAACCGTGCAATCGGACGCGCGTCTGTTGTACCAACCTTCTTCGGAGTTAACGAACCAATTCTGTTTGGTGCACCGCTTGTCTTGAACCCAATCTTCTTTATTCCTTTCATCTTTGCGCCAATTGCCAACGTATGGATCTTTAAATTCTTCATTGAAACGCTTGGCATGAACTCATTTACTGCCAACCTTCCTTGGACAACACCAGGTCCGCTCGGTATTGTTCTCGGTACAAACTTCCAATTCTTGTCATTTGTACTTGCTGCTTTGTTAATCCTTGTTGACGTAGCCATCTACTATCCATTCCTCAAGGTTTATGATGAACAAATTCTTGAAGAAGAGCGTTCCGGTAAAGCCAATGATGAATTGAAAGAAAAAGTAGCAGCAAACTTCAATACTGCCAAAGCAGATGCTATTCTTGAAAAAGTAGGTGTAGAAGCAGCGCAAAACACAATCACAGAAGAAACAAATGTTCTCGTTCTCTGTGCAGGAGGAGGTACAAGTGGTCTCCTTGCAAATGCTCTAAACAAGGCTGCCGCAGAGTACAATGTTCCTGTTAAAGCAGCAGCTGGTGGCTATGGAGCTCACCGTGAAATGTTGCCTGAGTTTGATCTGGTTATCCTTGCTCCTCAGGTAGCTTCTAACTTTGAAGACATGAAGGCCGAAACCGACAAACTTGGTATCAAACTTGCTAAGACAGAAGGTGGCCAATACATTAAATTGACTCGAGATGGAAAAGGCGCTCTTGCCTTTGTTCAAGCGCAGTTCGAAGAATAAAATGTAAATAGTGAAGAAGTGAGATGGAGGAACTCCTCCCAACTATATCCCCATCTCATTTCTATTTCTTGAAAGGTGAATCAAATGACAAAAACACTTCCAAAAGACTTTATTTTTGGTGGCGCAACAGCTGCCTATCAAGCAGAAGGCGCTACACATACTGATGGAAAAGGCCCAGTTGCCTGGGATAAATATCTTAAGGATAACTACTGGTACACTGCTGAGCCAGCCAGTGATTTCTACCACAAATATCCAGTTGATCTCAAACTTGCAGAAGAGTATGGTGTTAATGGTATCCGTATTTCAATCGCTTGGTCACGTATCTTTCCAACTGGTTATGGGAAAGTCAATGACAAGGGAGTTGAGTTCTATCACAATCTATTTGCAGAGTGTCACAAACGGCATGTTGAGCCCTTCGTGACTCTTCATCATTTTGACACGCCAGAAGCACTTCATTCAAACGGAGATTTTCTGAATAGAGAAAACATTGATCACTTTGTGGATTATGCAGCCTTCTGTTTTGAAGAATTTCCTGAAGTTAACTTTTGGACAACCTTTAATGAAATTGGGCCGATAGGAGATGGTCAGTATTTGGTTGGGAAGTTCCCTCCAGGTATCCAGTACGACCTTGCCAAAGTCTTCCAATCTCATCACAATATGATGGTGTCGCATGCGCGTGCAGTAAAACTTTTCAAGGATAAGGGATATAAGGGTGAAATTGGTGTGGTTCATGCACTGCCTACTAAGTATCCTCTGGATCCAGATAATCCAGCAGATGTTCGTGCAGCCGAGTTAGAAGATATCATCCATAACAAGTTTATCCTAGACGCGACTTATCTAGGACGATATTCCGAAGAAACGATGGAAGGTGTCGACCATATCCTAGCAGTCAATGGTGGTAGCTTAGATTTGCGTGAAGAAGATTTCGCAGTCCTAGAAGCAGCAAAAGACTTGAATGACTTCCTCGGTATTAACTACTATATGAGTGATTGGATGCAAGCCTTTGATGGCGAAACAGAAATCATTCATAACGGTAAGGGTGAAAAAGGAAGCTCTAAGTATCAGATTAAGGGAGTTGGACGTCGAGTAGCTCCAGATTATGTACCACGTACGGATTGGGACTGGATTATCTACCCTCAAGGTTTGTATGATCAAATCATGCGCGTGAAGAAAGATTACCCAAACTACAAGAAAATCTACATCACAGAGAATGGTCTCGGATACAAAGATGAGTTTGTGGATGGGACAGTCTACGATGATGGACGGATTGATTATGTTAAGAAACATATGGAAGTGATTGCAGATGCAATCTCCGATGGAGCCAATGTCAAAGGCTACTTTATCTGGTCGCTGATGGATGTCTTTTCTTGGTCAAATGGTTACGAAAAGCGTTACGGCCTCTTCTATGTTGATTTTGACACCCAGGAGCGTTATCCAAAGAAATCAGCTCACTGGTACAAGAAACTAGCTGAGACACAGATTATCGACTAAAACTAACAAAAAAATTCCCCGCCAAAAAGGCAGGGGAATTTTTATGGTTTTGATAAAAGAATGGTTGTTTGTTTCGATAGATCTTTCAAATGTCTCCTGACTCAGTTTTGCATCTGAAACGATAGTATCAATCTCTGAGATATTGTAGAAAGTGTAAAAATCAAACTTATTAAACTTACTGTGGTCTGCCAGTAAGTATTTTTTATTGGCATTGTTCAAGGCGATTCGTTGCGCTTCGCCTTCCTCCTCACTGAAGGTGGCAATAGCCTTATCCTTAATACCATTACAACTTACAAAAGCCTTAGAGAACTGAAGGTTAGTCAAATCCTGCAAGGTGAGTGTCCCTACAAAAGCACCAGTGATAGAGCGATAATTTCCGCCAATCAAGATCAAATCTGTTAGTTTTCGTTCGTTTAGGATGAGAAAAACAGGAAGACTGTTTGTTACAACACGAATATTATCAATTGGGAGTTCACGAGCAAAACATTCTAAGGTTGTTCCTGGCCCGATAAAAATGGTTTCACCTTCGTCAATCAAATGACCTGCAAAACGGCTAATTTCTTGTTTTTCAGCAATCTGCAAGCCTTGTTTTTCAACATTTGAGCGTTCGTTGTTTAAGAGAGAACCTGTACGAAGTTTTTCAGCGCCACCGTGCACACGAACAAGCAAATCCTTATCTGCCAATTCTTGTAAGTAGCGGCGAGCTGTCATATCTGACACATCAAGACTCTCCATAATCTCTTTTACAGTAATAGTGCCTTTTGTGTTTACTGCTTCTAGAATACTATCTAGTTTTTCTTGCTTTAGCATCCTTATCACCTCGATTTCTACTATTATTATCTTACCATAAAACGCTCAATCAATCAAATAGAAAAAAACAAAATAAAACAAAAACAAAAATACCATGGTTGTTTTAAACAAACCATGATATTTTGAATGATTGGTCAAATTAGTCTAAACCGTAGTTGTAATCCTCGTCTTGCATGGCTTCAACTTCACCAAGGAGATAACCATTTCCGACTTGAGAGAAGAAGTCGTGGTTAGAAGTTCCTGTTGAAATACCGTTCATGACGATAGGATTGACATCATCAGCTGAATCTGGGAAGAGTGGATCTTGTCCTAGGTTCATAAGGGCCTTATTGGCATTGTAACGAAGGAAGGTTTTGACTTCTTCGGTCCAGCCAACACCGTCATAGAGGCTTTCTGTATAGCCCTCTTCGTTCTCGTAGAGGGTATAGAGCAGGTCGTACATCCATTCTTTGAGTTTTTCTTGCTCTTCTTCAGGCAATTCGTTGAAACCAAGTTGGAATTTGTAACCAATGTATGTTCCATGAACAGACTCATCACGGATGATCAGTTTGATGATTTCCGCAACGTTGGCTAGTTTGTTGTTACCGAGATAGTAGAGCGGTGTAAAGAAACCAGAGTAGAAGAGGAAGGTTTCAAGGAAGACGCTGGCAACCTTCTTTTCAAGAGGCGTACCATTGAGGTAGATTTCATTGATAATTTCTGCTTTTCTTTGTAGGTAAGGGTTGGTGTTGGTCCATTCAAAGATTTCTTCAATCTCAGCCTTGGTATTCAAGGTAGAAAAGATAGATGAATAAGATTTTGCGTGGACAGATTCCATAAATTGGATGTTGTTAAAAACAGCTTCCTCATGCGGTGTACGGATGTCTGAACGAAGAGCCTGAACCCCTGTTTCTGATTGCATGGTATCCAAAAGGGTCAAACCACCAAAGACTTTTCCTACCAAGTCCTTTTCCTTGTTTGATAGTTTTCTCCAGTCGTCTAGGTCATTTGACAAGGGGATACGCGTATCGAGCCAGAATTGCTCCGTCAATTTTTCCCAAGTTGATTTGTCGATGACATCTTCGATGGCATTCCAGTTAATGGCTTTGTAGTAAGTTTCCATTTGAAATCTCTTTCTGTATGTAATAATGCGATGAAGGAATCTTCTCTATTTTATCATAGTCTGAGAAGAGTATCGCACAAAAAGTCGGAAGCCCGACTTTTTAGTTTTTCATAGTATTTAAGATACTTATCAAGTTTTGTATGACGGGTAACTTAATCAGTAGTCTGAGAAAATGTGGTTGCCTTAGACTAAAATTAAATCACACAGCTTTCACATTGGTTAGCACCAACTTCCCCACCGTCGTCTGTAAAGGTACGGACGTAGTAGATAGACTTGATACCCTTGTTAAAGGCATAGTTACGAAGAATGGACAAGTCACGTGTCGTTTGTTTGTTTTCTTTCTTCCATTCGTAAAGACCTTTTGGAATGTCGCTACGCATGAAGAGAGTGAGTGAAAGCCCTTGGTCCACGTGCTCTGTTGCAGCAGCGTAAACATCAATTACCTTACGCATATCCATATCGTAAGCAGAAGTGTAGTAAGGGATAGTATCTGTTGACAAGCCTGCAGCTGGGTAGTAGATTTTACCGATTTTCTTCTCTTGGCGTTCTTCAATACGTTGCGTAATCGGGTGGATAGAAGCAGAAACGTCATTGATGTAGCTGATAGAACCATTTGGAGCTACAGCAAGGCGGTTTTGGTGGTAAAGTCCATCTGCTTGAACCTTTTCGCGAAGTTCAGCCCAGTCAGTAGCGCTTGGAATAAAGACATCTTTAAAGAGTTCTTTGACACGGTCTGATTTGGAACAAATTCACCAGTTACATACTTGTCGAAGTAGCTTCCGTTAGCATAGTCTGATTTTTCAAAGTTGTGGAAGGTGATGCCACGTTCACGGGCGATATTGTTTGATTCAACCAAGGTCCAGTAGTTCATAAGCATGAAGTAGATGCTGGTAAATTCAATTGACTCAGGTGATCCATATTCGATGAGTTGTTGGGCAAGGTAACTATGGAGTCCCATGGCACCAAGGCCAAAGGTGTGAGCCAAACTGTTTCCGTGGTCGATAGTAGGAACAGCTACGATGTGTGAACTGTCTGTAACGAAAGTAAGGGCACGAACCATCGCACGGATAGAACGACCAAAGTCAGGTGAGGTCATCATGTTGACCACGTTTGTTGATCCAAGGTTACATGAAACATCTGTTCCCATTTGAAGGAATTCTTGAGCATCGTTGATCAAGCTTGGTTCTTGAACTTGAAGAATCTCAGAACACAAGTTACTCATGATAATCTTTCCATCAACAGGATTAGCGCGGTTAGCCGTATCAATATTGACTACATATGGATAGCCAGATTCTTGTTGCAATTTAGAGATTTCAGTTTCCAAATCACGCGCCTTGATTTTTGTCTTGCGGATGTTTGGATTTGCGACCAATTCATCGTATTTTTCAGTGATGTCGATATAGTTGAACGGCACACCATATTCAAGCTCTACAGAGTATGGGCTAAAGAGATACATTTCTTCATTTTTGCGAGCCAATTCGTAGAATTTATCGGGCACCACAACACCAAGCGAAAGGGTTTTAACACGAACTTTTTCATCGGCATTTTCTTTCTTAGTGGAAAGGAAGGCGATGATATCTGGGTGAAAGACGTTGAGGTAGACAACACCAGCACCTTGACGTTGCCCGAGTTGGTTTGAGTAAGAGAAGCTGTCTTCAAAAAGCTTCATAACTGGTACGACACCAGAAGCAGCACCTTCATAACCTTTGATAGGTGCGCCAGCTTCACGAAGGTTGCTGAGGGAAATTCCCACACCTCCACCGATACGCGAAAGTTGAAGAGCAGAGTTGATAGAACGTCCGATAGAGTTCATATCATCAGTCACCTGAATCAAGAAACAGGATACCAACTCCCCACGACGAGCACGTCCAGCATTCAAGAAGGAAGGAGTAGCAGGTTGGTAGCGTTGGTGGATAATTTCATTGGCAATATCAGTCGCAATCGCTTCATCCCCGTCAGCAAAATAAAGGGCGTTAAAGAAGACGCGGTCTTCCATGCTTTCAAGGTAATATTCACCGTCATTAGTCTTCAAGGCGTATTGATTATAGAACTTATAGGCAGCCATGAAAGACTTGAATTGAAAGTTTTGATCTTTGATAAATTGAGACAATTCTTCCAAGAATTCTGGACGGTATTTCTTGATAAATGCTGTTTCAATGTAGTTGTGTTCAATGAGGTAGTTGATTTTATCAGTGATTGAATCAAAAACCATAGTGTTTGGAACTACATTTTCTTTAAAGAAAGCATCCAAGGCTTCTTTATCTTTATGAAGCATGATTTGTCCATTAACAGGACGATTAATTTCGTTATTGAGACGGAAGTAGGTCACGTCCTCAAGATGTTTTAATCCCATAAAATTTCCCTTATCTAATTACAAAAGAAAGGCTTCTAAGTTAGCCCTAGAAGCAATCTCTTCTGGATGATGTACTAAGATTATGCTAATTGTTTCAGTTTTCCTGGTTGGAAGCCTGAAAAGACTTCAGTTGGTGTTTGGATAACAGGAGCTGCGCTGAAACCGAGCTCTTTAACTTGATCGATGTACTCTGGTTGCTCGTCGAGATTGATCTCACGATAAGCAACATTGTTGCTGTCCAAGAAACGCTTGGTCATCTTTACATTGGACACAGTTGTTTTTTTAGAATAAACGGTTACCATTTTCGTAACTCCTCTTTCAAAAATAGATTACTTTTCTTAGTATATCAGAAAAAAACTTTGTCAAACTTTTTAAACTAAATCTTGTGCTAAAAAGTTACAGTTTTCAAAAAAAACCAAAAGCACAAGATATAGTGTTTTTGTCAGAAACATAAAGATTGGGTTTTCATTGAACTATCAAAGTTTATCAAAACAAAAAAACTATATACTGTATATTGGTAAGATAAATAGAAGATTTTCAGCAAGTTATCAGAAAGGAAAACGAAGAAAAATAGCAAAAAAATCGTAAGAACAGTAATAAGTATAGCTGAGATAATACTTTAACAAAATAGAAACTGTAATATTTACGAAAAAAAGAAATTTTCTACACAAGATGTCCCAATATTTTGTATTAGAATATCTAAAAATATAACCAAAGTGGAAATGACAGATTATGATGTATTCATAAAAAAATGGATCATTGGTTAATTTTATATAGGATACTTATGAGTTTCGTATCCTTTCATAAGGAGTATATAAATACAATGTTTGAAAAAGTTCATTTTATGTGATACACTATCTGTGATTATAAGATTAAAAAAATGGATATCTGGATACTTTTTGTTTGATAGAGAATGTTATCAGATTATAATTAGATTAAATGAATGAAAGAATACAGAATTAGGAGGCGCGTGGTGAAAGAAAATGATGTTATTTTAAAACGGCAATCGACTCAAATATTTTTTAAGAATGGTGATACGGATTTTTTCTTCAATTGGTTGTTAGGAATCGGTGAAATTTTTGGTTTCTCTCATGGAGAGCTTTATTATCTTGCTCAAAGATTGGGGAACTCACCAAAGCCTGATGACTGGAAAAATGTATTTTTATCGCATGTAAACTACCTTGAACAAGAAGCAAGTAATTCAGGGTTGAGTGAACAAACAAAGGCGCAGTATTATCTTGCACAGACCTACTCACTTCGCTCGGCAATCCAATTTACCGATCCATTTTCTGAAGAGTATTTACCGACCGTTCGTCAAATGGAGAAGGTGTTTTCTAGTGCAATTCATTCACTAGGTGCACCGATTGAAAAATTAACTATTACCCTATCAGGGTTCTTACTTGCCTGGTTATTATCTTCATAGCGGCGATAATTGCCCAACGCTAATCATGATTGGTGGAGGTGATACTTATCGCGAAGATTTATTTTACTTTGCAGGATATCCTGGATGGATACGAAATTATAATGTTTTAATGGTTGACCTTCCCTGGTCAAGGGAGCAATCCTAGTAGAGGGCTGGTCTTTGATGTGGATGCTTCTATTCCAATTTCATTATGCATAGACTGGTTGGAAAATAGAAATCCTAAACTAAATTATTTAGCCATTTATGGTGTCAGCGGAGGGGGATATTTTACCGCACAAGCTGTTGAAAAGGATCCAAGAATTCATGCTTGGATTGCTAGTACCCCTATTTACGACGTTGCAGAACTTTTCAGAAAAGAATTTGGATCAAGTTTGAAAGCACCTAGTTGGTTAATAAATGCCATTTTAAAATTAGCTGGAAATTTGAATGAATCAGCAAATTTGAATCTTAAAAAGTATGCATGGCAGTTTGGTACTTCTGATTTTAAGAGTGCTATTGATGATGTATTTAACCACGCAAAGATTGTAGATTATCAAAAAATTCAATGTCCTTGCCTGTTTATAATGGGAAAGGGAGAAGGTACTGAGCTGCAACGACAAACTAAGGTAATTTATGAAGCGCTTAAATCTAAAAATCCGCAAACTAAACTTCAGGTTTTTGACTCCGAAAGCGGTGCAGATGCTCATTGTCAAGTCAATAATTTAAGACTCGCCCATAATATAGTTTTTGATTGGTTGGACACTTTATTTGAATGGAATAGATTGAATTTTTAGCCACGCTTACACTACTTAGGTATATCTATTTTTAATGTGAGACATCAAAAGATTATTTTTACGTTAAGTGGCTAACTAGATAATTCTATACTATTAATAATTTGTGCCCAAATTTCCCATAGTACCTGTATGATAGAAAAAAAGAAGCAAGTTCATTTTCAGTAAAAAGTCCATAAAATACTTGAAAAATTATCTAGAAGGTGATATAATACAGTCTTGTAAGGGTTATCACATATAACTCCAAAAAAGAAATAACTAAAGGAGAGTCAAACTATGGCTTCTAAAGATTTCCACGTAGTGGCAGAAACAGGTATTCACGCACGTCCAGCAACATTGTTGGTTCAAACAGCTAGCAAATTTGCTTCAGATATCACTCTTGAATACAAAGGTAAATCAGTAAACCTTAAATCTATCATGGGTGTTATGAGTCTTGGTGTTGGCCAAGGTGCTGACGTTACAATTTCAGCTGAAGGTGCAGATGCTGACGACGCAATCGCTGCTATCACTGAAACTATGGAAAAAGAAGGATTGGCATAAGGAAAATGACAGAAATGCTTAAAGGAATCGCAGCATCTGACGGTGTTGCAGTTGCAAAAGCATATCTACTCGTTCAACCGGATTTGTCATTTGAGACTATTACAGTCGAAGATACAAACGCAGAAGAAGCTCGCCTTGATGCCGCTCTACAGGCATCACAAGACGAGCTTTCTGTTATTCGCGAGAAAGCAGTAGGTACGCTAGGGGAAGAAGCAGCTCAAGTTTTTGATGCTCACTTAATGGTTCTTGCTGACCCAGAAATGATCAGCCAAATCAAGGAAACTATCCGTGCGAAGAAAGTGAATGCAGAAGCAGGTCTGAAAGAAGTTACAGACATGTTTATCACTATCTTTGAAGGCATGGAAGACAACCCATACATGCAAGAACGCGCAGCGGATATCCGCGACGTGACAAAACGTGTATTGGCAAACCTCCTTGGTAAAAAATTGCCAAACCCAGCTTCTATCAATGAAGAAGTGATCGTGATTGCGCATGACTTGACTCCTTCAGATACAGCTCAATTGGACAAAAACTTTGTAAAAGCTTTTGTAACCAACATCGGTGGACGTACAAGCCACTCAGCTATCATGGCACGTACACTTGAAATTGCTGCTGTATTGGGTACAAACAACATCACTGAAATCGTTAAAGACGGTGACATTCTCGCTGTTAACGGTATCACAGGTGAGGTTATTATCAACCCAACTGAGGAGCAAGCGGCTGAATTCAAGGCTGCTGGTGAAGCTTATGCGAAGCAAAAAAGCTGAATGGGCGCTCTTGAAAGATGCTAAAACAGTAACTGCTGATGGTAAACACTTTGAATTGGCTGCCAACATCGGTACTCCAAAAGACGTTGAAGGTGTCAATGACAACGGTGCTGAAGCTGTTGGTCTTTACCGTACAGAGTTCTTGTACATGGATTCTCAAGACTTCCCAACAGAAGACGAGCAGTACGAAGCTTACAAGGCTGTACTTGAAGGAATGAACGGTAAACCTGTTGTCGTTCGTACAATGGATATCGGTGGAGATAAGGAACTTCCTTACTTCGATATGCCTCACGAAATGAACCCATTCCTTGGATTCCGTGCTCTTCGTATCTCTATCTCTGAGACTGGAGATGCTATGTTCCGCACACAAATCCGTGCTCTTCTTCGTGCGTCTGTTCACGGTCAATTGCGTATCATGTTCCCAATGGTTGCACTCTTGAAAGAATTCCGTGCAGCGAAAGCAGTCTTTGATGAAGAAAAAGCAAATCTTCTTGCTGAAGGTGTTGCAGTTGCGGATAATATCCAAGTTGGTATCATGATCGAAATCCCAGCAGCAGCAATGCTTGCAGACCAATTTGCTAAAGAAGTTGACTTCTTCTCAATTGGTACAAACGACTTGATCCAATACACAATGGCAGCAGACCGTATGAACGAACAAGTTTCATACCTTTACCAACCATACAACCCATCAATCCTTCGTTTGATCAACAACGTTATCAAAGCAGCTCACGCTGAAGGTAAATGGGCAGGTATGTGTGGTGAGATGGCTGGTGACCAACAAGCTGTTCCACTTCTTGTCGGAATGGGCTTGGATGAATTCTCTATGTCAGCAACATCTGTACTTCGTACACGCAGCTTGATGAAGAAATTGGACACAGCTAAGATGGAAGAGTACGCAAACCGTGCCCTTACAGAATGCTCAACGATGGAAGAAGTTCTTAAACTTCAAAAAGAATACGTTAATTTTGATTAATCGAAAGATCCCTGTAACTAAGTTGCAGGGACTTTTTTGTATTTTTTAAAAGAATTTTTCAGGATAAATTTTTCTATAGAAAGTCCAGACTCTTTCAGAAGAAAGTAGTGGTCAGAATAAAAAAATACGTTAACTGGTTCATAAAAATCCTTGACAAGTTGGAATTTAGGAGTAAACTATTAACCAGTTAAGTAACAGAGGGGAGTTTCTGCAATTTAGAAATGAATTGCAACTAGAAATATCGAAAAGAAAGTGAGTTTCAATGAAAATTAATAAAAAATACCTTGCTGGTTCTGCGGCAACTTTGATGTTAAGTCTTTGTACTTATGAGTTGGGACTTTATCAAGCCAGAACGGTTAAGGAAAATAATCGTGTTTCCTATATAGATGGAAAACAAGCAACGCAAAAAACGGAGAATCTAACTCCTGATGAGGTTAGCAAGCGTGAAGGAATCAATGCGGAGCAAATCGTCATCAAGATAACAGACCAAGGCTATGTGACTTCACATGGAGACCACTATCATTATTACAATGGTAAGGTTCCTTATGATGCTATCATCAGTGAAGAGTTGCTGATGAAGGATCCAAACTACCAGCTAAAAGACGAGGATATTATCAGTGAAATCAAGGGTGGTTATGTTATCAAGGTAGATGGAAAATACTATGTTTACCTTAAGGATGCAGCCCATGCCGATAATGTCCGTACAAAAGAAGAAATCAATCGGCAAAAACAAGAACATAGTCAGCATCGTGAAGGTGGGACTCCAAGAAACGATGGTGCTGTTGCCTTGGCACGTTCACAGGGACGCTATACCACAGATGATGGTTATATCTTTAATGCTTCTGATATCATAGAGGATACTGGTGATGCTTATATCGTTCCTCATGGCGACCATTACCATTATATCCCCAAGAGTGAGTTATCAGCTAGCGAGTTGGCTGCTGCAGAAGCCTTCCTATCTGGTCGGGGAAATCTGTCAAGTTCAAGAACCTATCGCCGACAAAATAGTGATAATGCTCCAAGAACTAACTGGGTCCCTTCTGTAAGTAATCAGGGAACTACCAATACTAACACAAGCAACAACAGCAACACTAACAGTCAAGCGAGTCAAAGTGATGACATTGATAGTCTTTTGAAACAGCTCTACAAACTGCCTTTGAGCCAACGACATGTGGAATCTGACGGTCTTGTTTTTGATCCAGCACAAATCACAAGTCGAACCGCCAGAGGAGTTGCTGTACCTCATGGTGACCATTACCATTTTATCCCTTACGAACAAATGTCTGAATTGGAAGAGCGAATCGCTCGCATCATCCCGCTTCGCTATCGTTCGAACCATTGGGTGCCGGATTCAAGACCAGAACAACCAAGTCCACAACCGACTCCGGAACCTAGTCCAAGCCCGCAACCTGCACCAAATCCTCAACCAGCTCCAAGCAATCCAATTGATGAAAAATTGGTTAAACAAGCGATTCGAAAAGTAGCTGATGGCTATGTATTTGAGGAGAATGGAATCTCACGTTATATTCCTGCCAAGGAACTTTCAGCTGAAACTGCTACAGCCATTGATAGCAAACTAGCTAAGCAAGAAAGTTTAGGTCATAAGCTAGGAGCTAAGAAAACTAACCTCCCATCTGCTAATCGAGGATTTACAATAAGGCTTATGATTTACTAGCAAAAGTTCATCAAGACTTACTTGATAATAAAGGGCGCCAAGCTGATTTTGACGCTTTGGATAAACTCTTGGAACGTCTCAATGATGCCTCAAGTGATAAAATCAAGTTGGTGGATGATATCTTGGCCTTTCTAGCACCGATTCGTCATCCAGAACGTTTAGGAAAACCAAATGCGCAAATTGCCTACACTGATGATGAGATTCAAGTAGCCAAGTTGGCAGGTAAGTATACAACAGAAGACGGTTATATCTTTGATCCTCGTGATATCACCAGTGATGAGGGGGATGCCTATGTAACTCCACATATGACCCATAGTCATTGGATTAAGAAAGATAGTTTGTCTGAAGCTGAAAGAGCGGCAGCCCAGGCTTATGCTAAAGAGAAAGGTTTAACGCCTCCTTCGAAAGACCATCAGAATTCAGGAAATACTGAGGCTAAAGGAGCAGAAGCTATCTACAACCGCGTGAAAGCAGCTAAGAAGGTGCCACTTGATCGTATGCCTTACAATCTTCAACATACTGTGGAAGTCAAAAACGGAAGCTTGATCATACCTCATTATGACCATTACCATAACATCAAATTTGAGTGGTTTGACGAAGGTCTTTATGAGGCTCCTAAGGGGTATACTCTAGAGGATCTCTTTGCGACTGTTAAGTACTATGTTGAGCATCCAAACGAACGTCCACATTCAGATAGTGGATGGGGCAATGCAAGTGACCATGTTCAAAGAAACCAAAATGGTCAAACTGATAACAATCATACGGAAAAACCATCAGAGGAGAAACCTCGGACAGAAAAACCTGAAGAAGAAAAACCTCGCGAAGAGAAGCCGCAAAGTGAGAAACCAGAGTCTCCAAAACCGACTGAAGAGCCAGGAGAAGAATCGCCAGAGGAAGCAGAAGAACCTCAGGTTGAAACTGAAAAGGTTGAAGCGAAGTTAAGAGAGGCTGAAGAGTTACTTGGAAAAATTCAAGACCCCATTATCAAGTCAAATGCAAAAGAAACTCTCACAGGATTAAAGAACAATTTACTATTTGGCGCCCAGAACAACAATACTATTATGGCAGAAGCTGAAAAATTATTGGCTTTGTTAAGGGAGAGTAAGTAGTCCTAGCAACATTTTCTAACTCCTAAAAACAGGATAGGAGAGCAGGAAAACGAAAAATGAGAACAGAATGTGAGTTCTAGTTCTCATTTTTTTCATGAAAATGTGCAAAATATCTTGACATATAGTGTAAATAAAGATAAACTATTTACTAGTTAATTAAATGGTTAAATACTAGTTAAGGAGTAATGATGAAAAAAAGAACATTTCTATTATTAATGACAGGTCTGTTGGTTCTTGTCTTAGGAGCATGTAGCCAAAAAGAAAAACAAGAGGCAAAAGGGATGAAGATTGTAACAAGTTTTTACCCAATCTACGCCATGGTAAAAGAGGTATCAGGTGACTTGAATGATGTTCGGATGATTCAGTCAAGTAGTGGAATTCACTCATATGAACCTTCAGCGAATGACATTGCTGCCATTTATGATGCGGATGTCTTTGTCTACCACTCTCATACGCTCGAATCTTGGGCTGGAAGTCTAGATCCTAACTTGAAAAACTCAAAAGTTAAAGTTTTAGAAGCTTCTGAAGGGATGACCTTGGAGCGTGTACCGGGCTTAGAAGATGTAGAAGCTGGTGACGGTATCGATGAAAAAACACTCTACGATCCTCACACTTGGTTAGATCCAGAAAAAGCAGGTGAAGAGGCACAGATTATTGCGGACAAACTTTCGGAGCTTGATAGTGCTAATAAAGAGACTTATCAAAAGAATGCCAAGAATTTCATCTCTAAGGCCCAAGAATTGACTAAAAAATACCAGCCTATTTTTGAAAAAGCTAGTCAAAAGACTTTTGTTACACAACATACAGCCTTTTCTTATCTTGCTAAACGGTTTGGGTTGAAACAGCTTGGAATTGCTGGTATCTCTCCTGAACAAGAGCCAAGTCCGAGACAACTAACAGAAATCCAAGAATTTGTCAAAACCTATAAGGTCAAAACCATCTTTACTGAGAGCAATGCTTCTTCTAAAGTCGCTGAGACCTTGGTCAAATCAACAGGAGTTAGCCTAAAGACACTCAATCCTTTGGAAGCAGACCCTGAAAATGACAAAACTTACTTAGAAAATCTAGAAGAAAATATGAATGTTCTTGCAGAAGAATTAAAATGAGGAGATTATGAAAATGAAGAAAAAGTATCTTGCGGCGGGCTCGGCTTTAGTCCTTTCCCTGAGTCTTTCCATCTATGCATTGAACCAACACCAGGTAGAAGGAAACAAAGATGATAACCGTGTGTCTTATGTCGACGGGAAGCAAGACTCTCAAAAAACAGAGACTCAGACACCAGATCAAGTTAGCAAAAAAGAAGATATTCAGGCAGAACAAATTGTTGTGAAAATTACCGATCAAGGTTATGTGACATCACACGGTGATCATTTCCATTATTACAATGGGAAAGTTCCTTTCGATGCGATTTTCAGTGAAGAACTTTTGATGAAAGATACCAATTATCAACTCAAAGACGCTGATATTGTTAATGAAATCAAAGGTGGCTACATTATCAAGGTTGATGGCAAGTATTATGTTTACCTTAAGGATGCGGCGCATGCAGATAACGTTCGTACGAAGGACGAAATTGAACGCCAAAAACAAGGTCATACGCACGATGCACCAACTTCTAACAGTGCAGTGACACTTGCACGATCACAAGGACGCTATACTACCGATGATGGATACATCTTTAATCCATCTGATATTATAGAGGATACTGGTGATGCTTATATTGTCCCTCATGGTGGACATTACCACTACATTCCAAAGAGTTCCTTGTCTGCCAGCGAATTGGCAGCTGCTCAAGCCTACCTCTCTGGAACTAGAAAACAACCGAGTGTAACTAACTATCGTCCAAGTCAAAATGGAACTAGTCAAACCACTAATCCTAGTCAACAAACTGAAAAACCAAGTAATTCAGACGAGAGCCTTCAAAATCTATTAAAACAGCTCTATGCACTTCCAAGTAATCAACGTTATGCAGAATCAGATGGCTTGATTTTTGACCCTGCTAAGATTTCAAGCAGAACACCAAGTGGCGTAGCGATTCCTCATGGAAATCACTATCATTTCATCCCATATACAAAGCTTTCTGCTTTGGAAGAAAAGATTGCGCGTATGATTCCTTTATCTAGCGACAGTGGGAAACCAACACCTTTGGAAAATCCAAGCAAACCAGCAGAGCATCCAGCTCAATCGGATCATCCTCATAACCAAGACGGTGACCATGGAAGTCAGGGGACCAAGCATAAAGATCATGACCACGATGGAGAGAACCATAATCACCATCATGACGAAGAGCATGATCACGACTTTGCAGCTGAACGCGTTGTCAGTGAAGATGAGCAAGGGTTTGTAGTTTCTCATGGAGATCACGCTCATTATTTCTTTAAGAAGGACTTGACTGCAGCACAAATCAAAGCTGCCCAAGATCACTTGAAAGAAAATCATCAGTCTGAGCACGTTCAACCACTTGCAAAGACTGTGGAAAGTTTCTCAAGAGATGCTAGCGATGAAGAAAAAATCAAGTATATCTCACAGACCTACGGAGTTCCGCTCGAAGCGATTCGCATTTCAAATGGATTCTTTGTCTTTGGAAATCCGGATCAAGCCTATGATCCAACCCATATCCATCCCTATGCTGTTCGAAAAGAACATGTTCGTATTCCTCTCCAAACTGGGAATCCAGAACTTGATTTCCTAAATGAACTTTATACAACTGCCCTACGTGATGGGGTGTCTCCTTATAGTTTACAGGTAGAAAGTGGTAGTTTTGTGATTCCTCACGGAGACCACAATCATTATATCAAGGTCCAAACTAAGGGCTATGAAGTGGCTTTGAAAAACAAGATTCCAGCCCTACAATCAAGCTATCAGCCTGGAGCTTTTGACGAGCAAACTGTTCTTTCTAAAGTGGATCAACTATTAGCAGATAGCAGAAGTCTCTACAAAGACAAACCTATCATGCAGAGACGGGTTGAACTTGCTTTGGGTCAATTTACCGAGAACATGAAAAAACTTGCGACAAACTCAACTGCTGGATACCTAGCAGCCTTGGATCTCTTTGATAAGCAATATATCCATGTGGATCACAGTGTGTCTCCAGTTGAAACATCACCTTTGGACAAGAAATACCAAGCCCTTGTAGATAAGATCAATACACTGGATACAGATACTTATGGTTTGCCTAAGAAGGATCTCTTGCTACATTTGCAGGATGCGAAGCTAGCACAAGATGAGACAGAGTTGGATGCGATTGAAGCGAAACTTCAAGCCTTGCAAGATTTCCGTGATCGGACAGGGGTTACGACAGTAGAGTACATTAAGTATTTCTACGAACATGTATCTGATGGCCGACTCAGAGAAGAACTACGTAACCGTGTTGCCAAGTTGACTTGGGAACTTTACCAGTCGCAATCTTTCCTCAAAGCGACCGACTTGAACAAGTTATTCCCAACTATTTACCAAACTAAACTAGAGGTGGAAGAAGCTCTAAAGACGAACCCGTTTCTACAAAAGCTGGTAAGACTATTCTAGATACGGAAAAAGTAGATAGTCAAACCGCTAAGACAGCCATCTATGAATTCCTAAAAGAACTCTACGGTGATTTTATGCCAGAAGAGCGGGTTAGCCATGTTAAAAAGGAAGAAGTGGATGCTCTTCTAACAAAAGCTGCCCAACTCCTAGCACGTGTCAAAGAAGACGGTGTCAAACAATCCCTAGCTGAAGAAGCAGCCAATATCAAAGCAGCCACAGAAAAAGAAAATGCAGACTTTGATGAAGCCAAGACACAGCTTGAGGAACTTTTGAACCGTATTGCAGCAACTATCCAACGAGAGGAAAAACAGGCAGAACAAGATCCGCAAACGGTGATCATCTATCAAAAACTTTATAATGTCTTGCTCTCTCTTCACAAGTACCTTGAGGATAATAAGGGATTAGATGCAGACTTTGAGCGTGTTGATGCCCTATTTGATCAACTCGCAGCCAAAAGTAGTGATAAAGAAGGCCTCCTTACTCTAGCTAAAGAGATTATTAGCTTGAACCAAGAACTCCGTTCAAAATCAAGTGAAACTGCTAACCAATCTAAGTCTGAGAAAGATAGTGAAACAGCGACATCTCAAGCAAGCGAAAAGCAAGAGCAAAGTGAGTCTGACTCAAGTGCTCAACCAAACGAATAAAAAGAAAGGCGAAGTAGCTGAGCTACCTCGTCTTTTTTAGTCTTTATAGGATACAATACCAATGATGGTATCTACTGCGCGCTCCATGGTCTGAAGACTAACGTATTCAAAACGGCCGTGCATGTTTTCACCACCAGCAAAGATATTCGGAGTTGGAATACCCATAAAGGAAATCTTAGAACCGTCTGTCCCACCACGAATCGGTTCAATGATTGGCGTGATTCCAAGATCTTCCATAACGGCTTTGGCAATGGTAACGGGTGTCATGTCTTTCTCGATGACTTCTTTCATATTGTAGTACTGGTCTGTCAGACTCAAGGTTACTCTATTATTCCCAAGCTTTTGATTCATCTTATCAGCAATGTCCCGCATGGTTTCCTTACGAGCTTCAAAGGCATCTTTTTCAAAGTCTCGAATGATATAGCTTGCACGCGCCTCCTCGACACTACCTGACACATCCATAAGATGATAGAAACCTTGGTAACCATCTGTCAGCTCTGGTCGGTCATTCTCAGAAAGTTGATTATGAAAATCAATCGCCAGCTGAAGGGCATTGACCATCTGTCCTTTGGCAGTACCAGGGTGGACATTACGCCCTTGGAAATGGAGCTCAGCGCCAGCTGCTGAGAAAGTCTCGTACTGGAGTTCCCCTAGTGGTCCTCCGTCAACAGTGTAGGCGAAATCAACATCAAAATCTTTAGCATCGAATTTGTTAGCACCAACGCCAATTTCTTCATCTGGACCAAAACCAACTCGAATTTCACAATGCTTGATTTCGGGATGAGCAGTCAGGTATTCGATAGCAGTCATAATTTCAGCAATCCCAGACTTGTCATCAGCACCTAGCAAGGTCGTACCATCAGTTGTGATAAGCGTTTGGCCATGATATTTTTCAAGACTCTTGAAGTCAACAGGATCTAGTTTAAAGCCAGAAGTACCTAAGTCGATGGCTCCACCATCATAGTTTTCGATAACTTGCGGCTTCACACCTTCAGCATTAAAGTCAGCAGTATCCATGTGGGAGATGAAGCCAATTTTGCGAGTGAGATTTGGATCGTTAGCTGGTAAGGTACCAATAGCAAAACCATTTGGCAGATAGTAGACGTTTTGTAGACCAACACGTTTCATTTCAGGAATAAGAACGTTGATCGCAAAATCTACCTGACTTTGCGTACTTGGAGTAGTAGTAGAGTGTTCATCAGAACGTGTATTGACCTTAACGTAGCTCAAAAAACGTTCTAAAAGATTGGGATAAGTCATAAAAACTCCTTTATTATCATTTTTTTCATTGTATCATAGAATGGAGGGAAAGACAAAGAGGAGTAAATAAAAAAACAAAAATTAATGAAAACGTTTATTTATTATATCTTTCATGGTACAATGGTAATTGAAAAAAACATCACAAGGATATATCAATGAAAAAAGCAATTTTAATGATGACATTCGGTTCACCAGAAGAGATTACCTTTGAGAGTGTAGCGGATTTTTTTACCAATATTCGTCGTGGGGTTAGACCCCAGGATCACGAGATTCAGACCCTCTATGATAACTATGTCCGTATAGGTGGAACACCGCTTCAGAAGATTACCCGTGAGGAAGTTGCTTTAGTAAGAGAGCGATTAGGAGAAGAGTATGGCATCTACTTTGCTAACAAATTTTCTCGCCCCTTTATCCCTGATGTGATCAAGCAGATGGAAGCTGATGGTGTTGAAGAATGTATCTGCTTGATTTTGGAACCTCATTATTCCTTTTACTCAGTTATGGGGTATGAGAAGTTTCTGGAAAGCAAGCAAATACGCTTTTTAGTCATTAAAGAGTGGTATCAGCAACAGTCTTTGCTAGACTTCTGGACAGGTGAGGTTGGTAAAATCTTGAGAGACGAAGTGGGAGAAGAGTCCTTCAAGGTGATCTTCTCAGCTCACAGTGTTCCAATATTTGCTCTGGACTATGGAGATCCATATATCGATCAGATTTTTGATAATAGCAAACTAATTGCCAAACAACTTGGCCTAACAGCAGATCAGTATACTAATACTTGGCAGAGCGAGAGTGACATTGGAATCCCTTGGATTAAGCCAGATGTACTCGAGTATTTGAGAGAACAGAAACAACATCCAGAGCATTATATTTTTGTCCCGATTAGTTTTATTAGTGAGCACATCGAAGTCTTGTTCGATAATGATGTAGAATGTTATGAGTTATGTCAAGAATTAGGGGTAAATTATCATCGCCCACCAATGCCAAATACAGATTCCCGTTTAATTGATGCTTTAGTTGATACTGTGAGGGACAATGAACAAAAAGAATTTAAGGAATTTCTCCCAGAAGAAGAAACCTTTGATGAATTAGCTCCCTCAGCAACCACTAAGGATATTATGGAGGAAACAGGCGATCTTCAAATGCCAGAATTTGTGAAAAAACTGATTGAGAAAAAAGGCCGTGAAAATGTGAAGATGCCTTACTTAATTAAAAAAATGCTAGAAAAGGCAGGTAAGTTGCCGAAAAACTAAAGAAAAAAGGATTTAGCATGAAGCTAGATCCTTTTTTGTCTTATTTTTTCTCAAGAAGGGCTTTGATTTCTTGAAGAACTTCTAGTTCAGTTGGAGTAGCAGGTGCTTCCTCAACCACTTCCTCTTTCTTACGAAGGTTTTGAGCTTTTTCAATACCTTTAATAACGAAGAAGAGAACTGTACCCACAACAAGGAAGTTGATAACAGCGCTCAAGAATTTACCATATGTAACACCATTCCATGCAAGCTCAGCGATGTTTTGTACTTGCGCAGCTTCCAAGGCTGGGTTCAATAGGAGTGGAGTGATGATATCATTAACAAATGAAGTAACGATAGCACCAAAAGCAGAGGCAATGATCACACCGACAGCAAGGTCAACAACATTACCACGAAGCAAAAATTCTTTAAGATCTTTTAACATTTTCATAAATTCCTTTCCTAATTTTCTAATTTATTATATCCCTAAATTGTGACAAAAAGCAACTTGAACGCTTAAAGCGGTCAGTTGCCCCTTTTAAAAATATAGATTTTACTGGAAATATAGTTTAAAATGATGATCAAAATTTGTGCTAGGATAGTTTCAACCGTATTAACCCTATCTATATTCTGTTCAACAAACTGACCAATAATATTGGGATAAGATGTAACGAAAATATAAGTTAAAAGAACGTCCAAACCAAGAGTAGAGAACCGTGCTAAGAAAAATTTAGCCAGACGGATTGCCCAATTTTTTCTCTCTTGTTTAAAAACAAATGCATCATTAGTGATAAAGGCAAAAAGAATACCAATAATATTTGCGAGTATGGTTGCTAGGATTTCTTGATGGCTGATACGGTAGATAGCTAAACGTGATAAAATTGAGACCAGAGTAGTAGCACCACCAAAAAATAAGTAAGAGAGAATCTCGTTATCAAAGAAAGCTTTTATTTGATTTTTCATGATTTTAGTATAGCATAAAGTCATATATTGTGCTATACTGGTAAGGTTGATTCACTCAACCCTTGGTGCTTAGCTTCTTTCACCAAGCATATTTTACGCGGGAAACCGCCAAAGGAGAGAACATGAAAAATTTAACTGTTCGTGACATGGCAGATATTGCTATTGTTGCTGCTATCTATGTGGTTTTGACCATTACCCCACCACTAAATGCTATTAGCTACGGTGCTTACCAGTTCCGTATTTCTGAGATGATGAATTTTCTAGCCTTTTACAATCCTAAATATATCATCGGTGTGACGATTGGTTGTATGATTGCTAATTTCTTTAGCTTTGGTCTAATAGATGTCTTTGTCGGAGGAGGTTCTACTCTAGTTTTCCTTAGTCTGGGTGTTTGGCTCTTTAGCAAGTACAAGAAAGACTATTTGTTCAATGGTTTGATTCGAAAAGATCATTTTTTCTTTTCAATCCTCTTCTCTATTTCAATGATTACCATTGCAGCAGAACTTCATATCGTTGCTGAAGCTCCATTCTTCTTCACTTGGTTCTCTACAGGAGTTGGAGAGTTTGCATCACTTATCGTAGGTGCAATCCTAATCGGAAAACTGGGACAGCGAATCGACCTCACAAAATAAGAAGTTTATAAGCTAGATTCTTACTAAATCTAGCTTTTTTCATTCCATAAAATTAAAAGAGAGCACTTGACAAGAACATAGAACTATAGTATACTTTTTAGGTAAGCTGATTTAGCTCAGTTGGCAGAGCGCATCCATGGTAAGGATGAGGTCGCCGGTTCAATCCCGGCAATTAGCATTAAATAGACAGAAAAAACCTTGGGAAACCAAGGTTTTTCTTATAGACCTATGTAAATGAAACCAAGGAGTTTTGGCTGTTGACAAAAGTGACTCTCTTTAGTAGAATAGTAGGTGCGATGAGTCGATAGGTAGTCTTCGGACTACTATTGAGCATAAGGAGGTCAAAACGCAGGAGCGGACCTTGATGAGTTGTGTGAACCTGCTCATCACATGAAGATGCCTCTTAGTCCCTAGTCAATGGCTAGGGATTTTTTTATTTTCAGAAATTAGAACTCAAAAATACTTTTCAATTTTTAGAAAAAGTAGTATAATACTTCTATTATAGAAATTTTTAGAAAATTCCGAAAGAGGTTATTTATGGGATATACAGTTGCTGTAGTCGGCGCGACAGGTGCTGTCGGAGCTCAGATGATAAAAATGTTGGAAGAATCAACACTTCCTATCGATAAAATCCGTTACCTTGCTTCAGCACGTTCAGCAGGTAAGACTTTGAAATTTAAAGATCAAGATATTACGATTGAGGAAACGACTGAGACAGCTTTTGAAGGTGTTGATATTGCTCTCTTTTCAGCAGGTGGTTCTACATCAGCTAAGTATGCACCATACGCCGTTAAAGCTGGAGCGGTAGTGGTGGATAATACATCTTATTTCCGTCAAAATCCAGATGTTCCTTTGGTTGTTCCAGAAGTCAATGCTCATGCACTTGATGCCCACAACGGCATCATTGCCTGTCCTAACTGTTCAACTATCCAAATGATGGTAGCTCTTGAGCCCGTTCGTCAGAAATGGGGCTTAGACCGTATCATTGTTTCAACTTACCAAGCTGTTTCAGGTGCTGGTATGGGAGCGATTCTTGAAACACAACGTGAACTTCGTGAAGTTTTAAATGATGGGGTGAATCCACGTGATTTGCATGCGGAAATCTTGCCTTCAGGTGGTGACAAAAAACACTATCCTATCGCCTTCAATGCACTTCCACAAATCGATGTCTTCACTGACAATGATTACACTTACGAAGAGATGAAGATGACTAAGGAAACTAAGAAAATCATGGAAGATGACAGCATTGCAGTATCTGCAACCTGTGTGCGTATTCCAGTCTTGTCAGCTCACTCTGAGTCTGTTTATATCGAAACAAAAGAAGTGGCTCCAATCGAAGAAGTGAAAGCAGCCATTGCAGCCTTTCCAGGTGCTGTTCTTGAGGATGATGTGGCTCATCAAATCTATCCTCAAGCCATCAATGCTGTTGGCTCACGTGATACCTTTGTTGGTCGTATCCGTAAGGACTTGGATGCCGAAAAAGGAATTCACATGTGGGTTGTTTCAGATAACCTCCTCAAAGGTGCTGCTTGGAACTCTGTACAGATCGCAGAAACGCTTCATGAGCGTGGTTTGGTCCGTCCAACAGCTGAGCTGAAATTTGAATTGAAATAATGGTTTAGGAGTTCGAATGAACTCCTTCTTTGAAATAGAGAGGTGTAACTCATGTCTTATAAAGATTTAAAAGAGTGTAAAATTATCACTGCCTTTATTACCCCCTTCCATGAAGATGGTTCCATCAACTTTGATGCCATTCCAGCCCTTATAGAGCATTTGTTGGCCCACCATACGGATGGTATTTTGCTAGCTGGAACTACAGCTGAAAGTCCAACCTTGACACACGATGAAGAGTTGGAACTCTTTGCGGCAGTTCAAAAGGTTGTTAATGGACGTGTTCCTTTGATTGCAGGTGTAGGTACCAATGATACACGTGACTCGATTGAATTTGTCAAAGAAGTCGCAGACTTTGGTGGCTTCGCTGCTGGACTTGCTATCGTACCGTACTACAACAAACCTTCTCAAGAAGGGATGTACCAGCACTTTAAAGCTATTGCGGATGCATCAGATTTACCTATTATCATTTATAACATTCCAGGACGTGTGGTTGTCGAATTAACTCCAGAAACCATGCTTCGTTTGGCTGACCATCCAAATATCATTGGTGTCAAAGAATGTACCAGCTTGGCTAATATGGCTTACTTGATTGAGCACAAGCCAGAAGAGTTCTTGATTTATACAGGTGAAGATGGAGATGCCTTCCATGCCATGAACCTTGGTGCAGATGGGGTTATTTCTGTTGCCTCTCATACAAATGGGGACGAAATGCACGAAATGTTTACTGCCATTGCAGAAAGCGACATGAAGAAAGCTGCAGCTATTCAGCGTAAATTCATTCCTAAGGTCAATGCTCTCTTCTCTTATCCAAGTCCTGCACCTGTTAAGGCAGTTTTGAACTACATGGGATTTGAAGCTGGTCCAACTCGATTACCTCTAGTTCCAGCACCAGAAGAAGATGCCAAACGCATTATCAAAGTTGTTGTAGATGGCGACTACGAAGCAACTAAGGCAACTGTAACTGGTGTTTTAAGACCAGATTACTAATAACTATAATAAAATCCATGACCGCAAGAACGATCATGGATTTCTTATTTTCCTAAACAGAATTGGCTAAAGAGTTGGGTAATGAGTTCATCTGGAGCAGCATCTCCAGTGATTTCTCCGAGGATTTCCCAAGTACGGGTCAAGTCAACTTGCAACAAATCAACTGGCATACCCAGCTCAAGACCTTCATTAACTGCTTGTAGGCTTTCAACGGCCTTCTCAATCAAGGAAATGTGACGGGCATTTGACAAGTAAGTAGCATCTTGCTCAACCAAACCAGCATTTTCAAAGAAGAGGTCGTTGATGCGTTCTTCGATTTTATCAATGTTTTGATTTTTAAGGACGGAAATACGGATGACATCTTCAGGAAGTTCCTCGGTTTCGATGGCCTCAGGTAGGTCTGTTTTGTTAAGTAGAATAATGCGGTTGGTTTCTTGACTAATTTCAAGCAGTTGTCTGTCTTGAGCAGTCAGTGGTTCGCTGGCATTTAGCACTAGTAGAACTAAGTCGGCTTCCTTGAGGGCTTTTTTGGAACGCTCAACACCGATTTGTTCGACGATGTCATCCGTGTCACGGATTCCAGCTGTGTCAATCAATTTAAGAGGAACACCGTTGATGTTGACGTATTCTTCGATGACATCTCGTGTAGTACCAGCGATGTCAGTCACAATTGCCTTGTCTTCACGCAAGAGGTTGTTGAGAAGGCTAGATTTTCCAACGTTGGGACGGCCGATGATGGCTGTGGATATTCCTTCGCGAAGGATTTTACCGCGACGGGCTGTTCTAAGGAGATTGGTTAGTAATTGTTCAAACTCCATTGTCTTCTCTCGGACAACTGCAGTAGTAGCTTCCTCAACATCGTCATACTCAGGATAGTCGATATTGACCTCAACTTGGGCAAGTGTATTGAGGATTCCTTGGCGAGTATTATTGATAAGATCAGAGAGGGAACCATCTAGTTGTTTGACTGCAATGTTCATGGCTTTATCTGTCTTGGCACGGATGATGTCCATCACCGCCTCAGCCTGCGTCAAGTCCACACGTCCATTTAGGAAGGCACGTTTGGTAAATTCACCAGGCTCAGCCAACCGAGCTCCTTCACGGATAGCTAGCTGGAGAATTTCATTGGTGACGGCAATCCCACCGTGGGTGTTAATCTCGATAATGTCCTCGCGAGTGAAGGTCTTTGGAGACTTCATGGCACCAACCATAACCTCGTCCATAACCTTACCAGTTTGAGGGTCAACGATATGTCCGTAGTTGAGAGTATGGCTTGCAACCTTGCTCAAGTCTTTCCTTTGAAAATTTTTTTAGCAATGGCAAAACTGTCAGTTCCACTCAGGCGGACAATCCCGATTGCCCCTTCTCCGAGAGGTGTGGAGATAGCAGCAATGGTATCAAATTCACGTGTAATCATATTTCTTCCTTTAAAACACTTTTCTTGGAAATATCTCCAAGGCTCTTTTCAAATTGTAACAAATTTAAACTATTTCTTCAATGGAGGCTACTTGGAGATTGAAAAAGCCTAAGCAATTCTGCTTAAGCTAGCTTATTTGGTGCGCATTTCACCCTGAGGGAAGTAAGTTCCTTCTGGCATGTCGTTGATAATGACATGAACGGCTGATTGAGGTGCTCCAGTATTACGAACAACAGCTTCCGTTACTTCCTTAGCAAGAGCTTTCTTTTGCTCGAGCGTGCGTCCTTCAAATAAATCGATGCGTACAAATGGCATAATAGCTTCCTCCACTAGTTTGTATTTCTTCTATTTTACCACATTTTGCCGTTTAAAGCTTCAGAAAATTATGATATACTAGAATGTAGCAAAAATTTAGAAATGGACGTGAAATAGAGGCATGGCACAGTTGTATTATCGTTATGGGACTATGAATTCAGGTAAAACGATTGAGATTCTCAAGGTAGCCTATAACTATGAAGAGCAAGGAAAAGGTGTTGTCATCATGACCTCTGCTCTGGATACGCGTGACGGTGTTGGCTATATATCTAGTCGGATTGGCATGAAACGCCCAGCCGTTGTGATTGAAGAGACGACGGATATCTTTGGCTATATCCGAGACCTACCTGAAAAACCTTACTGTGTTCTGGTTGATGAGGCCCAGTTTCTCAAACGTCATCATGTTTACGACCTAGCTCGTGTTGTTGATGAGTTAGACATCCCTGTCATGGCATTCGGTTTGAAAAATGACTTTCGCAATGAACTGTTCGAAGGTTCCAAATATCTCTTGCTCTTAGCAGATAAGATTGACGAAATCAAGACCATTTGCCAGTATTGTAAGAAAAAGGCGACTATGGTACTCAGAACCCTAGATGGGAAGCCTACCTATGAGGGAGAACAAATTCAGATTGGTGGCAATGAAACCTATATCTCAGTTTGCCGTAAACATTATTTTGCGCCTGAAATCAATAAGGAGAATGAAGAAAAATGAACATCTATGATCAACTACAAGCTGTAGAAGACCGTTATGAAGAGTTAGGAGAGTTGCTGAGTGACCCTGATGTCGTTTCTGACACCAAGCGTTTCATGGAGCTCTCAAAAGAAGAGGCTTCTACTCGTGATACAGTAACAGCCTACCGTGAATACAAACAAGTCCTTCAAAACATCGTTGATGCCGAAGAGATGATTAAAGAATCAGGCGGAGATGCGGACTTGGAAGAAATGGCCAAGCAGGAACTCAAAGATGCCAAGGCTGAAAAAGAAGAATACGAAGAAAAACTGAAAATCTTGCTCCTTCCAAAAGATCCAAACGATGACAAAAATATTATCCTTGAAATCCGTGGAGCAGCAGGAGGTGACGAAGCAGCGCTTTTCGCTGGAGACCTTCTAACCATGTACCAAAAGTATGCGGAAGCCCAAGGCTGGCGCTTTGAAGTCATGGAAGCTTCTATGAACGGTGTTGGTGGTTTCAAAGAAGTGGTTGCCATGGTTTCTGGTCAATCCGTTTACTCTAAACTTAAGTATGAATCAGGTGCCCATCGTGTGCAACGTGTCCCTGTGACAGAAAGCCAAGGTCGTGTTCATACATCGACTGCAACTGTCCTTGTCATGCCTGAAGTAGAAGAAGTGGAATACGATATTGATCCAAAAGACCTTCGTGTTGATATCTATCACGCATCTGGTGCTGGTGGACAGAACGTCAACAAGGTTGCGACAGCCGTTCGTATCGTTCACTTGCCAACCAATATCAAGGTTGAGATGCAGGAAGAACGTACCCAGCAGAAGAACCGTGAGAAGGCCATGAAAATCATCCGTGCGCGTGTTGCTGACCACTTTGCTCAGATTGCACAAGACGAACAAGACGCTGAGCGTAAGTCAACAATTGGTACTGGTGACCGTTCAGAACGGATCCGTACATATAACTTCCCACAAACCGTGTCACAGACCACCGTATTGGCTTGACTCTCCAAAAACTAGATACCATTTTGTCTGGTAAATTGGATGAAGTTGTAGATGCTTTGGTGCTCTATGATCAAACACAAAAATTAGAAGAATTAAACAAATAATGAAATTAGCTCAATTATTCTCAGATTTTGAAGAAGAGTTGATAAGACAAGGAGAGGAAGCTGAAAGCCTCTCTTTTGTCTATCGTAGCCTGAAAAATCAATCCTTTACAGACTTCGTCTTTGCCCTCCAGCAAGAGGTAGACGAGGAAGAAAAACAATTTGTAGAAGAGATTTACCAGCAGTTAGCAACTCATAAACCAGCCCAGTATATCATTGGCTATGCAGATTTCTTTGGTATGCAGTTAACAGTTGATGAGCGAGTTTTGATTCCTCGTCCAGAGACAGAGGAGTTGGTGCAACTTATCCTAGCTGAAAATCCTAAGGAAAATCTCAAGATCTTGGACATCGGTACGGGAAGTGGTGCCATAGCCCTTGCACTAGCAAAAAACAGACCAAATTGGTTAGTGACAGCAACAGATATTTCTCAAGAGGCACTTGATCTTGCATCAGAGAATGCCAAAAATCAAAATCTTAATATATTTTTTAAAAAATCGGATTGTTTTGCAGAAATTTCTGAAAAATATGATATAATTGTATCCAATCCACCCTATATCTCTCGTGAAGATGAGTCAGAAGTCGGTTTGAATGTTTTGCATTCGGAACCTCATCTAGCCCTCTTTGCAGATGAGGATGGCCTAGCTATTTACCGTAGGATTGCGGAAGATGCAAAAGACTATCTTAAAGATGGTGGTAAGATTTACCTTGAAATTGGATACAAGCAAGGTCAAAGTGTTCCCGAACTTTTTAGGAAACACCTTCCTGAAAAAAGAGTTCGAACACTCAAGGACCAGTTTGGTCAAGATAGGATGGTTGTAGTTGATGATGGACAGGATTAGACAAGAGTTGGAAAGGGTGGGGCAGTTGTTCTGCCTACCGAGACAGTTTATGGTCTCTTTGCCAAAGCTCTGGACGAAAAAGCAGTGGACCATGTTTATCAACTCAAACGTCGTCCCAGAGACAAGGCGCTTAACCTCAATGTTGCCTCTTTAGAAGACATCTTGCACTTTTCAAAGAATCAGCCAGCTTATCTACAAAAACTTGTAGAGATCTTTTTACCAGGTCCCTTGACCCTTATCCTAGAAGCCAATGACAGAGTTCCCTATTGGGTTAACTCTGGTCTTGCAACTGTTGGATTTCGGATGCCGAGTTACCCCATTACCCTTGATTTGATTCGAGAGACAGGTCCTTTGATTGGGCCATCTGCCAATATCTCGGGTCAGGCGAGTGGAGTGACCTTTGCTCAAATTCTAGAGGATTTTGACCATGAAGTTTTGGGTCTGGAGGACGACGCTTTTCTAACTGGACAGGATTCAACTATTTTGGATTTGTCTGGAGCCAAGGTGAAAATCTTACGACAAGGAGCTATCAAGCGAGAAGATATTCTCGCTCAGGTTCCAGAGATTTCTTTTGAGGAGGAATGAGATGCTAAGAGATTTGCAAGAAACAGATGTAAAAGCTATATGTGACATCAATCAAGAGACCTTGGGCTATTCTTTTAGTCTAGAGGCTACAGCTAGTCAATTAGCTAGACTATCTCAAGATTCCCATCATTTCCTACTTGGTTATGAGGACGCAGTCAGCCATGTCCTACTTGGATATGTCCATGCTGAAGTTTATGAATCCCTCTATTCCAAAGCAGGATTCAATATCTTAGGCTTAGCAGTTTCACCTCAGGTACAAGGGCAAGGTATCGGTAAATGCTTACTGCAAGGGTTGGAAAATGAAGCAAAAAGACGAGGTTATGGTTTTATCCGCTTAAACTCTGCCGATCATCGTCTGGGTGCTCATGCATTTTATGAAAAAGTTGGTTATACTTGTGATAAAGTGCAAAAACGGTTTATTCGCATCTTTTAGTTTATTTTCTTATTGTAGAACCAAACTAAATGACCAGTCACACTATAAAGGAGAAGACCTATGATTTTTTTGACAAAGATGATTTTTAAAGCATATGATGCTGATCTCTGGAATGCTATTGCCAAAGAAGAAGAACGCCAACAAAAACAACATTGAGTTGATTGCTTCGGAAAACGTGGTTTCAAGGCTGTTATGGCGGCTCAAGGGTCTATCTTGACCAACAAATATGCCGAGGGTTACCCAGGACGCCGTTATTACGGTGGTACAGATGTGGTGGATGTTGTAGAGACTCTGGCTATTGAACGCGCGAAAGAAATTTTCGGGGCTAAATTTGCCAATGTTCAACCCCACTCAGGAAGCCAAGCCAACTGTGCGGCTTACATGGCCTTGATTGAGCCAGGTGATACGGTTATGGGGATGGATTTGGCAGCAGGTGGACACTTGACCCACGGAGCTTTTGTCAGCTTCTCTGGTCAAACCTACAACTTTGTTTCTTATAGTGTAGATCCTGAAACTGAGCTCTTGGACTTTGACGCTATCTTGAAACAAGCCCAAGAAGTAAAACCAAAACTAATCGTAGCAGGTGCTTCAGCCTATTCTCAAATTATTGATTTTTCAAAATTCCGTGAAATCGCAGATGCTGTTGGGGCTAAGCTCATGGTAGATATGGCCCATATCGCTGGTTTGGTGGCCGCTGGTCTTCATCCAAGTCCAGTTCCATATGCACATATCACAACGACAACGACCCACAAAACACTTCGAGGACCACGTGGTGGCTTGATATTGACTAACGATGAAGATCTAGCTAAGAAAATCAACTCAGCTATTTTCCCTGGTATTCAAGGTGGACCATTAGAGCATGTTATCGCAGCAAAAGCTGTTTCATTCAAAGAAGTATTGGATCCTGCTTTTAAAGAATATGCTGCTAATGTCATCAAGAACAGCAAGGCTATGGCAGCTGTCTTCTTGCAAGACCCTGATTTCCGTATCATTTCTGGTGGGACTGAAAACCACCTTTTCTTAGTTGATGTGACTAAGGTTGTTGAAAACGGAAAAGTTGCTCAAAACTTGCTGGATGAAGTCAATATTACCCTAAATAAAAACTCAATCCCATACGAAACCTTGTCACCATTTAAAACAAGTGGGATTCGTATCGGAGCAGCAGCCATCACTGCGCGTGGATTTGGTGAAGAAGAAAGCCGTAAAGTGGCTGAACTCATCATTAAAACCCTTAAGAATGCAGAAAATGAGGCTGTCTTAGAAGAAGTGAGAAGCGCAGTCAAAGAATTGACAGATGCCTTCCCATTATACGAGGACTAATACTTTTATGGATATTTATATTAAGAAAGCCATTATCCATCAGTTCAGCCCAGATGATACTGAGTTGTTCCTAGCGGATAAGTTTCTCAATATCACTCCAAAAATCGAAGAATACCTACGCAAAAAAATCGAACGTGTGTATTCAGATGAAGCTAAGACTGGGATTTTCGAGGAAGAAAATCCCTTCTTCAATCATATCACATACGATTTGTTGGAGACATCAGTAACCCTGGCTAATCTCTGGAAAGAGGAATTCAGTATTTCTGAAAATCTCAAGACCAATGACCTGGTTTTTGTTCAGTTTTCCAAAGAAGGTGTAGAGCATTTCGCTTTCTTACGAATTGCCCTGCGGGAAACCTTGACCCACCTCGGTGGAGAAGTTGATAATCCAATCAAGCTAACTCAGAATAACTTGCCTGGTTTTGGAACAGGAGCTGATGAGGCCTTGGTCGTCAATCTTCAAAGTCGCAAGTACCACCTGATCGAGAAACGAATCAAGTACAATGGAACTTTTTTGAATTATTTTTCAGAAAATCTCCTTGCTGTCTCTCCTAAGATTTCTCCCAAGAAATCCATCAAGGAACTGGAAAAAACAGCCCAGAGAATTGCAGAGTCCTTTAACACAGATGACTTTCAATTTCAATCTAAGGTAAAATCAGCGATTTTCAATAATTTAGAAGAAAGCAATGAATTGTCTCCTGAAAAATTGGCGAATGACCTTTTTGATAATAATCTGACGGCTCGATTAAGCTTTATTGATCAAGTCAAAGAAGCCGTACCCGAACCAGTCCAGTTTGATGAAATTGATGCCAGTCGTCAACTCAAGAAATTTGAAAATCAAAAACTTTCCTTGTCAAACGGAATCGAACTCATCGTTCCAAATAATGTTTACCAGGACGCGGAGTCTGTTGAGTTTATCCAAAATGACAATGGAACCTATTCTATCTTAATTAAAAAAATATCGAGGATATTCAAAGTAAATAATGTTTAAATTTATAAGAAGAATGCTAGTGCTAGCAGTCCTCCTTTTTGCTGGATATAAAGCCTATCACATTCGTCAGGATGTAAAGCAAGTCATGACCTACCAAACTATGGTTCGGGAAATCCTCAGCGAAAGAGATACCCCAGCCAATGAAGAGTTGGTGCTCGCCATGATTTATACCGAAACGAAGGGAAAAGAGCGAGATGTCATGCAGTCTAGTGAGTCTGCTAGTGGCGCTACCAATACCATCAATGACGATGCCTCTAGTATTCGTCAAGGGATACAGACATTAACAGATAACCTCTATTTGGCACAGAGCAAAGGAGTAGATGTCTGGACCGCTGTTCAAGCCTATAATTTTGGACCTGCCTATATCGACTTTATTGCTCAGAACGGTAAGGAAAATACTTTGGCCCTAGCCAAGCGTTACTCCCGAGAAACGGTCGCTCCTATCCTTGGTAATACTACAGGGAAGACCTACACCTATATCAACCCTATTTCTATCTTTCACGGAGCCGAACTCTATGAGAATGGTGGAAATTATTACTACTCGAGACAGGTTCGCTTTAATCTCTATATCATGAAATTCTTTAATTTCTTTTAAACATCTGGTTTGACCAGGTGTTTTTCACTATAAGCTTTCTTTAAGATTGTTTTATTACCCTAGAAAGGTAAAGGAGGGAATACCCTATGAGAAAGAAATTCTTTCTAACAAGTGCTGCAGTATTGTGGGCCGCAACAGCTATGACGAGTGTCCATGCAGCAACCGATGTTCAAAAAGTAATCGATGAAACCTATGTACAACCAGAATACGTCCTAGGTTCTTCTCTATCTGAAGACCAGAAGAATCAAACTCTTAGCAAACTTGGCTATGATGCATCAAAAGACACTAAAGATATCAAAACTATGACACCCGATATCTATTCGAAAATTATGAATGTGGCTAATGATGCTAGTTTACAGCTCTATTCGTCGGCTAAGATTCAAAAGCTGGGTGACAAATCACCTCTAGAAGTCAAGATTGAAACGCCTGAAAATATCACCAAGGTGACGCAGGATATGTACCGTAACGCAGCAGTGACGCTGGGAGTGGAGCATGCCAAAATCACAGTTGCAGCTCCTATTCCAGTTACAGGAGAAAGCGCCCTAGCAGGGATTTACTACTCGTTAGAGGCCAATGGTGCTAAAGTACCGCAAGCCAATAAAGACTTGGCCCAAGAAGAACTAAAAGCCTTGTCCGATATCAATGCTGAAAACAAGGACAAGTCAGGCTACGATGCCAATAAGCTCAATGTGGCTTTGGCAGATATCAAGGCAGGAATCGCAAAGGCGAAAGAAGCCAAAGGAAATCTGACAGAGGAAGATGTCCGCAAAATCGTTGAAGACACCCTAAAAAACTACAAACTTGATCAGGTTATAACAGGAAACCAGGTCAATATCATCATCAATTTTGCCCTCAACCTCTCAAAGAGTGACATTTTGAACAATGCTGATTTTACTAAAACCCTAAATGACCTCAAGGAAAGCATCGTTTCCCAAGCTGGAGATAGTTTTAAATATCAATCTCAACTTTGATGCCAATAAAGCGCTAGAAGAGGGGGGCAACTTCTTTAGCTCCCTTTGGCAAGCCATTGTCAACTTCTTCAAGAGTTTTGGTGCTTAGGTCATTTCATGATATAATAGATGGTAACAGAAATGTTGCCGTCTTTTTTTGTCGGCCGATAGAAAGTGAAAAATATGTTAAAGAAAAATGATATTGTAGAAGTTGAAATTGTTGATTTGACCCATGAAGGTGCAGGGATCGCCAAGATAGAAGGTTTGGTTTTCTTTGTAGAAAATGCTCTACCAACTGAGAAAATCCTCATGCGAGTCCTTAAGGTCAATAAAAAGATCGGATATGGAAAAGTTGAAGAATGCCTTACACTTTCTCCGCATCGTAACCAAGACCTTGACCTAGCTTATCTACGTTCAGGTATCGCTGACTTGGGGCATCTTGCCTATCCAGAGCAGCTTAAGTTTAAAGCCAAGCAAGTCAAGGATAGTCTCTACAAGATTGCTGGTATTAGAGATGTAGAGGTTGCTGAAACACTAGGTATGGAGAATCCTGTCCAGTATCGCAATAAGGCGCAGGTGCCCGTTCGTCGTGTCAATGGTGTCTTGGAAACAGGATTTTTCCGTAAGAATTCGCACGACCTCATGCCCCTTGAAGATTTCTTTATTCAGGATCCTGTCATTGACCAAGTCGTAGTAGCTCTTCGAGATCTCCTCCGTCGTTATGATTTGAAACCTTATGATGAAAAGGAACAGTCCGGCTTGATTCGCAACCTCGTTGTGCGTCGCGGGCACTATTCAGGACAAATCATGGTCATTTTGGTAACCACTCGTCCGAAAGTTTTCCGTGTTGACCAATTGATTGAACAAGTTATCAAGCAGTTCCCAGAGATTGTCTCCGTCATGCAAAATCTCAACGACCAGAATACCAATGCGATTTTTGGTAAGGAATGGAAGACTCTTTATGGTCAAGACTATATTACGGATCAGATGTTGGGAAATGATTTCCAAATCGCTGGCCCAGCCTTCTACCAGGTCAATACTCAAATGGCTGAGAAACTTTATCAAACAGCTATTGACTTTGCGGAGTTAAGAGAAGATGATGTGGTGATTGACGCTTATTCTGGGATTGGAACAATTGGATTGTCTGTTGCGAAGCATGTCAAAGAAGTCTACGGTGTTGAAGTCATTCCTGAAGCGGTTGAGAATAGCCAGAAGAATGCGGCTTTAAATAATATCACCAATGCCCACTATGTCTGTGACACAGCTGAAAATGCCATGAAGAACTGGCTCAAGGAAGGTATTCAACCAACCGTTATCTTGGTCGACCCACCACGCAAGGGATTGACCGAAAGCTTTATCAAAGCAAGTAGCCAAATTGGAGCTGACCGCATTGCCTATATCTCTTGTAATGTCGCAACCATGGCGCGTGATATCAAACTATACCAAGAGTTGGGATATGAATTGAAGAAAGTACAGCCGGTGGATCTTTTTCCACAGACGCATCACGTTGAGACGGTAGTTCTTCTGTCAAAAGCAAACTAATAAAAGAGCCAGAAACGGCTTGAAATAAAGGGATTCCGAAAGATTACCCTGACGAGGGTGGTCTGCCGGAATCCCTTTTTTGCGTTACTGATAATAGTTCTGACCACTGAAAAACACATAGTCGAGGCTGAACAACTATTGTTTTTGCGGTGGAAGAGCACAAGGAAAAGAAACGCAGACGCGCCGAGGAAGCAAAAGAACAGGAAGAATAATCATAGGCTGGGCGGTGGACAGTACCTCTGCCGCCTGGTTTTTATAGGAGGCACTATGAAAAATATTGAAATTGATATCGAAACATATTCCTCTGTGAGTCTTCAAAAATGCGGCGTGTACAAATATGCAGAAAGCCCTGATTTCGAGATCCTTCTTTTCGGATACAGCATAGATGGAGGTCCGGTAGCAACAGTTGACCTTGCCTGCGGTGAGAAGATACCGGCTGATGTCTTGGATGTACTAACTGATGATACGGTAACGAAGTGGGCCTTCAATGCACAGTTTGAGCGTGTCTGCTTATCACGATATTTGTCGGATCTGGGGCTTAGTTTGGACCCGTTTCGCGATAAGCATGCGCTCTCAACTGAGTGTGCAGATTTCTTAATCCGGAAGCCTGGAAGTGCTCGATGGTGTGGTCTGCCTATATGGGGCTTCCCTTATCACTTGAAGGTGCCGGTGCGGTTCTGGGTCTTGAGAAGCAAAAGCTCACAGAGGGTAAGGATTTGATTCGCTTTTTCTCTGTACCATGTAACCCAACAAAAGCTAATGGCGGGCGTACTCGTAATCTGCCCGAGCATGATCCAGAGAAATGGTCCAGGTACAAAGCTTATAACATACGCGATGTTGAAACGGAAATGCAGATCCAAGAGAAACTTGCTAAGTTCCCAGTACCTGATGAGGTTTGGGATGAATATCATATCAACCAGGAAATCAATGATCGCGGTATTCGTGTGGATATGCCTTTTGTAAAGCAGGCGCTTACTATTGATGCCGTATCCCGTGAAAGACTTACAGAGTCCATGAAGGACTTAACCGATCTTGAAAACCCGAACAGTGTAGCACAAATGAAGTCGTGGCTTTCGGATAATGGTTTGGAGACTGAGTCGCTTGGAAAGAAGGTCGTAGCAGCCCTCATTGATGAGACCGACGGTGATATATCGGAGGCTCTCTCTCTCTTAGGCAGCAGCTTGCAAAATCATCGGTGAAAAAGTATCAGGCTATGGAGAATGCTGCCTGCTTAGATGATAGGTGCCGAGGGATGTTTCAATTCTATGGAGCCAACCGTACAGGGCGATTTGCAGGGCGTTTAGTGCAGTTACAAAACCTCCCGCAGAATCATATGGGCGATCTTGCCGAAGCACGAGCTCTGGTCCGTGAGGGTAATATCGAGGCACTTGATATGCTTTACGATGATATTCCGGATACCTTATCACAGCTTATCCGTACAGTTTTTATTCCGACGGAAGGAATGAAATTCTATGTTGCTGATTTCTCTGCGATCGAGGCCAGGGTGATAGCATGGTTTGCCGGCGAAGACTGGCGCACGAAGGTCTTTATCGACGGGGGAGATATATACTGTGCATCGGCCAGTCAGATGTTTAAGGTCCCGGTTGAAAAGCATGGTATAAACGGTCACCTGCGCCAGAAGGGCAAAATCGCAGAGCTCGCGCTTGGCTATGGCAGGTCTGTTGGAGCACTTAAGGCAATGGGGGCTCTTGATATGGGCCTTTCCGAAGATGAGCTGCAGCCGATTGTTGATGCTTGGCGTCAGAGTAATCCGCACATCGTTCGTTTCTGGTGGGATGTCGATACTGCTGTAAAGAAAGTGATCAAGGAGAGAAAACCGCAAGTAGTAAAGGGCGTGAAGTTCTTTTATCAGAGCGGGATGCTGTTTATTACGCTTCCTTCTGGTCGGACGCTTTCCTACGTTAAGCCGCGTATGGGTGAGAATCGATTCGGTGGTGAGTCCGTTACCTATGAAGGCGTCGGAGGTACAAAGAAATGGGAACGTATCGAGAGCTACGGTCCAAAGTTTGTCGAGAATATCGTGCAGGCCACATCAAGGGATATTTTGATGTACGCAATGAAAACTCTGCGATGCAGCAGCATTGTGCCTCATGTGCATGATGAGCTTATCATCGAAACTGATCCTAAAATGAGCCTGGAAGTTCTCTGTCAACAGATGGGTAGAGTCCCTCCCTGGGCCGAAGGTTTGATACTTCGAGCCGATGGATATGTTTGCGATTTTTATCAAAAGGACTGAAATATCGTCAGATTACACCTCTTGCCGGGGCTACCTGGTAGGAGGTGTTTTTCTATGCAGGTAACACAGATCGCGGGCGGCGAGATTTCATATAACGATATTCCAAAGCCGACAGATGCAGAAATGCAGAATGAATACAACTATATCCTTGCTGAACAGATGACAAGAAAACTGCTTGATAAGGGTCTTATATCCAAGGATGAATTCGACAAAATCATGGCCAAAAATCGCCAGTCTTTCTCTCCATTTATATCGAGGATAATCCGCTAAATTGCTTGCTATTTCGGGCGTTTAGAGTGATTAATACACTACCCCTACTATGAAAGGCGGTGAGGCAATGAAGAAGATAACAAAGATAGAGGCAGCCGGAGTCAAGAATAAGCAGAAACTCCGTGTAGCAGCATATGCTAGGGTATCGACAGATTCAGATGAACAGCTTGTAAGCTTGGAAACACAGAAGAATCACTATGAGCGATACATTAAGGCAAGAACCGAGTGGGAATATGCTGGCCTCTATTACGACGAAGAGGTGACCGGTACAAAGCTGGCAAAGCGTGATGGATTGCTGCGTCTCCTCGCTGATTGTGATAAGGGCATGATCGATTACATCATTGTGAAGTCCATCAGCCGCTTCTCCAGGAACACGGTCGACAGTATTGAGATTGTTCGTAAGCTATGTCAGGACGGTATCTACATCTATTTTGAAAAAGAGAACATTGATACCGGAAAGATGGAGGACGAGTTGTTGCTTTCCATTTTATAAAAGCCTGGCAGAAAGCGAATCGAGGTCTATTTCCGAGAACGAGACCTGGAGCATACAAAAAGCGTTTTATGAATGGGTCCTTCAAGATCGGGTATCCTCCCTACGGCTACAAGAATGTAAACGGCGAGATGATTGTTGAACCTGAAAAGGCAGAGATTGTTCGTTGGATTTTTGATGAGATACTTACTGGCAAATCACCTGCTGAGGTTGCTAAGAAACTAAATTAAAAAGGAATCCCATCAAAGCGCGGAGGTCGTTGGGAAGGACATGTAATTAACGGCATGCTTCGAAATGAGAAGTACACCGGCGATGTGGTTTTTCAAAAGACATACACGGATGACCGCTTCAATCGACATGTCAACCGCGGCGAAAAGAATCAGTACTACATGCAAAATCACCACGAGGCGATTGTAAGTCATGAGGTTTTTGATGAGGCCAACGCCATCATTGAAGTAAATGGCCTGGAGAAGGGTATCCAGAAAAACTCGGATAAGTACAAAAACCGTTATGCGATGTCAGGAAAGATCATCTGCGGCGAGTGCGGTGGTACCTGGAAACGTGTAAAGCTCGGTAATCGGTTTGGATTTGCATGCAACACTCATGTGAAAGATATGAGCGCATGCAGCCAGAAATCGATAAAAGAAGATCCAGTGAAGACTGCGTTCGTGACAATGATGAATAAGCTAACCTTCGCAAGAGCTAAGGTCCTGGTTCCATATTTGGAGATGTTAAAACGAGGTAGCGATGAAGGCACTATTGAGCGTCTGGATGAGATTGACGCACTGCTTGAAAAGAACATGGAGCGCCGGCAGCAGATCATGCAGTTCTTTACAAAAGTACTTCTGGACCCGGCGGTCTATGCCGAGGAGAATGATGCCCTGGCTGATGAGGAGAAGCGACTTACATCAGAGAAAGAGCTTTTATCAGGACAGATGAGTGGTAGTCACGATCAACAGGAGGCCCTGACTAAACTACTGCGTTACACGGCCAAGGGCAGAACAATTACAGAATTTGACGACGAGCTATTCACAGAGTATGTGGATCACGTCGTGATTTATAAAAGAACGGAGATCGGCTTTGCGATGAAGTGCGGACCGATATTCCGGGAAAGGATTTAATATGCAGCACACACCATATGGATACGACATTATCGGCGGTAAGGCTGTAGTGAATGAAGAGCAGGCTTCTAACATTCATAAGATTTGAGAACTATCTTGGCGGAATGTTCTTCATTTCTGCAGCGGCGGATGTGGGACTTACCATGAGTCACTGCGGGGTCAAGCGAATGATCCAAAATAAGAAGCTGCTCGGTGACAGTTTTTATCCGGTAATATTAACGGAAGAGACAGCCCGACAGATTGAGGAAGAACGCATCCGCAGAGAAAAATCCCTGGGCCGAGATCAAAGGGGGCACAAGAAGGTTGAAAAAGTAAAAGTGCACACGGCCTTCTCAATGCCAAGGGTTCCAAGAAAATACGACAACCCAATCAGGCAGGCGGAGTTCGCATACAGCCTGATTAAAAGTGAGATGAGCGGATAATGGCCTTAGCACAGAACATTACAGTGATTCCGGCAAGACGCTCCATTGGAACGCAGAAGCCGGCAGCAAAGGTGCAAAAGATACGTGTAGCAGCGTACTGCCGAGTATCTACAGAATACGAAGAGCAGGAATCCAGCTACGAGGTACAGGTTGAGCATTACACAAACTACATCAAAAGCAATCCTGAGTGGGAAATGGTTGAGGTTTATGCAGACGATGGTATCTCCGGCACCAACACAAAGAAGCGTGATGAGTTCAACAGAATGGTCGAGGATTGTAAGGCTGGAAAGATCGACATGATTCTTACCAAGTCCATCAGCCGATTCTCCCGAAACACCGTTGACTGCCTAAAATACACCCGTGAGCTCAAGGATATGAACATTAAGGTATTTTTTGAGAAGGAGAATATAAATACCCTGGATGCAAAGGGAGAGGTTCTTATGACAATCATGGCAGCACTTGCTCAGCAGGAATCAGAATCCCTGTCCGCAAATGTGCGCCTCGGCATTCAGTTCCGCAACCAGCAAGGTAAGGTTCAGGTTAACCACAACTGGTTCCTCGGATACACAAAAGACGAGAACGGAAAGCTCATCATTGTTCCGGAGGAAGCAGCGGTTGTACAACGCATCTACGCAGAGTACTTGGATGGCAGGAGCTTTTTACAGATTAAGAGAAGCCTTGAGGCAGATGGGGGTTTAAACGGCGCCGGCCATAAGAAATGGCATGAAAGCAACATTAAACAGATCCTTACCAATGAGAAGTACATTGGCGATGCACTTTTACAAAAGACGTACACGGTAAATACTCTGGAAAAGAAAAGAGTAAATAACAACGGCATTGCACCAAAGTACTATGTGGAAGGTAGTCACGAAGCGATCATCGACAAGGATATATTCCTTCGGGTACAGGCCGAGATTGCGAGACGCGCAAATATCCTGACCGACGGTAAGAAGCGTATTTACAGTTCACGTTATGCTTTATCGAGTATTGTGTTCTGCGAGCACTGCGGAGATATTTACAGGAGAATCAAATGGAACAACCACGGATGCAAATCAACAGTCTGGCGATGTGTAAGTAGGGTCCTTAAAAAGAGCAGCGGGATTGACTGCCCCGCACGAACGATTCACGAAGAGGTTTTACAAACCGCAGTTGTTACAGCAGTAAACGATGCCTGGTCAAGGAAGGACGCCATCCTGCCGGAACTTCGTGAGAACATTAGGTCAGTTCTTCAGGAAGATACAGATGCCAAGCTCGCCGAAATTGATGCAGAGGTAAAGCAGAAACAGACTGAGCTTTTGGATGCTGGCAAGGATCAGAGTAGGATTGATGAGATCGGTGATGCGATTATGACACTTCGTGAAAAGCGGCAGACCATCTTAACGGAAGCAGCCATGCGAAAGGATGTACAAGATCGTATTGAAGACCTGGCGTCCTTCCTTGACGAGCAGGTTGAAGCGGTTACTGAATACTCGGAGGCCCTGGTACGAAGGCTCATTGAGAAGATTACCGTTTGCGACGAGAAGCTGATCGTTGAATCCAAATCCGGCCTGGAAGTCGAGATCGATGCATAAGTATATTACTTACCGGCGCTCCTTCGGGGGCGCTTTTTTTGGTTTTTTGTTGGTATGTTAAAAAAGTGGTGAAATTTAGAAGAATTTGTGATATAATAAATTGACCTAATAGTGAAATTAAATTAAAATGAATAGAGAAAACAGATATGGGAGCTGAGGTTGTTAATTGTACATGTGAGGCCGCGACATCCGGCTTTTCTATCTTAGAAGTTTTTTTGTCTAGCTTTTTAGCTTTCCTCTCTGCGCTTGCAGTAGAAGCTTTATGGGAATGGCATAAGACCACAAGTTTGCGGAAGCAATTAAAGAAAACATTAGCTGAAGAACTAAAGAATCTAAAAGAAGCACTTGCTGTCATTAAGGATGATGAAATCTATATTAATCCTTATTCTATCCCTGTGTGGACCGGTGCAAGCAAAAGCGGATCAATACTGTGTCTTGATAAAGATAAAGATTTTAATGAAATTCTGAAATTCTTTTCTCTTGTTGAAGAGGCTAATATGATTGAAATGAAAGCCTACGAAATCTTAAACATCAATCCGTCCGCAAATAAGACTGCAATTCTACAGAATGTTATCGAATCCAGGGCTCAATTGAAAAACGAAATTGATACTATTATCAGTGTTTTAAAGAGGTGATAATAATGGCAATAGGGATGAAAGCATCTAGTACTGGAAGTGCTAACGATTTTAAAACTGGGAATAGAGCCAGAACAATGATCACTAAGGTGAAGAAGATTATACGTAAATATGGACTCGATGATAAATCTTGGGCAGAAGCGATTTCTTCTCAGTATTTTTTATTGTGCCTTGCGAAGCAACTTAAATTAGAAAAGCATGATTATGAGAATCTAATTAATAAGTGCCTAAAACCATTTAGGGTTACATACGAATTTGAATTGGTATTAGATGATAAAGAAATACTGATAACACCGGAAGAAACAGATCGCATTACGAAGTGTATGCAGGAAGAGGATGAAAAAGATTCCTATTACAAAAGATCTGCCAAAATGCAGGCTGTTAATATCAACCCTCAGTTGATGTATCAGAATTTTCATTTTGGGTTACTTGTTAGAAACGCTACAACCAAAGAGTCTGATGTTTTAAACAAAGTCAAGACACTATGTTTGAATAGGTTGGTCAGCGATGAGTCGATTGATACTTCTGGTGGTTGGTATCCGTACCGTGTGCCTTGGATAACGGGAAGAATACTTATCAGTTTAAAAGCGATTGACTTTAGCCAATATCAGAATACAGATAAATTGGATGAGATAATTGATGATGCTATTGATTCTTTATATCAAAGAATCAATGAGTATTATGCGTATTGGAGAAGTGGAGTTGGTGACTGGGTAACTAAATGGGAGTCAACAGCACTTTGCTTAGAAGCATTGTATGTATGGGATTCGATGAGAGATCATTTGAAAGAAATTGAAAGAATAATAACTTATGTTTGTAATGAGGAGCAACGGCAAGAATGGTTGGAATGTAAGGTGGACTTTTCAGAGGCCAAGTCAGCAAATGCAGTTTTGTCTGCTGTAACTTTGGCGTCTGTTGTATACCGTGTTACAAAACAGTTTTATCCTGAGTCTTTTGAAAGAATTAATGAGGAAATCATAGCCTTTTTCGATAAAGTAATAACCCAAATTGATAAACAGGGAGTTTATAATGTTCAGCAGTATTGTACGCTTCCGCAGATTTTACATTATGTTGTAGCTGCATTTGAAACAGACGGCGAGGAGGTGGTTATATGAGTGGATGGGGACGAGAATTAGCAACTATATGGACTAATAATGTTGCGCCTTCAAGACCTTCTAATTCTGAAATGTGCGTGTACACGAAATACCTAAGACAACTGCGGGAAACTTTTAGAAGGCGTATTAAGATTTTGATTCTTGGATCAACACCTGAGTTTCGCGATTGGGGGTATGAAGAAAACTTGATAATCCATGTTGTGGATAAAAGTGAAGATTATTACAATACAGTTTCCAGGGAAATCAGACATAAAAATTTAAAAGAAGAACTTCATGTATCCTTGTGGGAGAATATGATATTTTCTGAACAATTTGACATCGTAATAGGTGATCTGTCAGTAGGAAATGTTGATCCTGAGAAATTCGATGAATTCCTAGAAAATGTTGAAAAGGCACTTGTACCGGGTGGCCTTTTCATGGGGAAAAGTTTTATCTGGGATGATAATGAACTCGTAAAAGACCCAAAGAATATTATTGACGAATACAATTTGTCAAACGGAATTCATCCGTATACATTTATTAATCACCAGCTTGGGCTGTACTGTTTGGACAAAAAGAATTACTTGATTGATTTTAGCCAAATGTATAAAGAACTAGTTGATTTGCGAAATATTGGATATATAGGAGAAGACCTGTTCTCTTTTTTCGCCGATGTAGGATGGAATACGGAAATGAAGTTCAAGTTTTTTTCGCCATCTCAAGAGTTATTCAAACGAAAGGTAAATGAACATCTATCGTTTATAACTTTCGAGCATACAATGGATATGTATACAAATGTATTTCCAATTTATGTAGCAAAAAAAGAATAATGGAGGTATAACAATGAACGTATTTTTAGTACATGGAACGATGGGAAAGCCTTTTGAAAACTGGTTCCCCTGGATTGAAAACAAACTTGTAGAAAAAGAAATACGCTGTAACATTCCTACATTTCCTACTCCGGAACACCAGAATTATTCAGATTGGGAACGCTTGATGGATTATTATTGCGGACTAGGAGTTGTTAATGAAGATACAGTACTAGTAGGACATAGCTGCGGATCAGTTTTTCTTGTGCACTATTTGCTGACTCATAAGATTCACGTCAAAGGCCTAATATGTGTTTCTGGATATAATAACTTTATCAGTGGATTTGAAATGATGGATAAGCTAAATGAAAGCTTTTATATGGATGCTGAGAGTTTAGATATGACAGCTTATGCAGACAAAGTATTCAGCTTCTTTGGCGATGATGATCCTAATATTCCGCAAGAGATATTAAAGAGCTTTGCATTGGAAATAGGAGGCGATGTGCAATGTATTCCGAATGCGGGCCATTTCAATGCTGCCGCGGGGTATACTACTTGTTCCGTTGTTCTTCAGGCCATAGAAAGCTGTCGGTGAATGTGTTTTATCAGTGGAAATGATATTAGCATGCACGGACAACACATTGACTTTTGCCCTGAATATAAGCAGTCAAATTCGAATATAACAAAAGGGCAGCACGGGATTCCGGTAATTCAAGCTGTCCTTTTTGTAAAAAAGAAAAGATAAACTGATTTGTGTGGTATTAATGAAGTTTCATCAAATAATGGGTGGTGGTGATATGTTAAAGAATAATATCGAGATAGATGTAAAGTAAAATGCGTAGAAGAACAGACTACGCAGGCTGAATTAGCTGAAAAGGTGGGGACTTCTCCCTCATATGTGAATCGCCTTATTAAAAGCCCGGAGAAGATTGTGAACGCCACCTACATAAAGATGATGGAGCAGCTTGGATACGATGTCCAGCTTACTTACGTTAAAAAAGAATAGTAAAAAAGAGAGACACGCTCATGGCTAATGAAGAGAAAAAAATATGGGGAATTCACACGAAAGATGACAACCTGTTCCTCAAAGAGAATGTGATTGCAATCGGCTGTCACGAGATGGGTGACCTGAGTAAGATTGAAGCCAACCGTGACGCTTTTAAAGAAAAATACACGGCGACATATTCTGATGCCAAGAAAGGAAGTATAGCTACCGGCGCAGGTATGCTGTATCGTTTTTGCTATGAGGCACAGATTGGCGACTATGTGGTGTTCCCTTCTAAAATCAACCGCGAGGTAAATATTGGTGTTGTGGAAGGAGCCTATGTATATGATCCTTCTCAGCCTGATTACGTCCAGACAAGAAAAGTGAAGTGGTTGAAGCATCTGCCGCGTACCGCTTTTTCGCAAGGGGCACTTTATGAGATAGGCTCGGCCATGTCTTTCTTTACCGTTAAGAACTATGCTGATGAGTTTATGGCGGCACTTGATAAGGATTTCAAGAAGAATTACTCTTCCGATTCCGAAGACGATAGTGTTGGTGCTACTGCTGAAGATATCATTGAGAATACGGCAGATTTCATACTAAAAGAACTGAGCCGTATACTTAAAGGATACGACCTGGAGAACTTTGTGGCCGATCTTTTACGCGCAATGGGCTACAGGACAAAGGTCTCTCCGCAGGGTGGTGACAGCGGAATTGATATTACGGCATACAAAGATGAGCTTCCGCCTCGTATTCTTGTGCAGGTTAAGAGCCAGAACGGAGATATAAATGAGACGACGATCCAATCTCTGAAGGGAGCTATGCGTGAGGGTGATTACGGCCTGTTCGTTACATTATCAAACTATACGAAGAATGCACAGAAGTATTTGGAGAGCACACCTATTATCCGTGGTATCAATGGCACTGAGCTTGTCGATTTGATTTTGAAATACTATGAAGACTTGATTGAAAAGTACCGGAAAAATGATCCCGCTCAAGAAGGTTTATATTCCAGTTTCGAAGGAGGAGTGATGGTATGAGGACTGTAAAAATCGATGTGCCGCATCCTTCTTCTGAGCAGGTTGAGCATTATCTTCGTGCCTGGGATGAGCTGGAAAACTATCATCTTCAGGAAGATGCATTGGACAAGCTCTTTTTTACGCTTTGTCTCTAGAACGCGGATATGTCAGATATCCTTTTAAAGGTTGCGGCGTTGAATGACTTTTACAGCACAAATATCTTCTCTGTATATCCGGTGGCAAAACATATCCTGTCATTGAATATTGATGATCGGCTTAAGAATGGTGATGTAGCACTGGTTTCAGATATTCAGAAGGTTACTATCAACGGAGTCAAGAGGAATTTCTATTCATTCGCAACGAAGTATTGCAGCCATCATCGTCCTTTGGATTTTCCTATTTATGATAGTTACGTGGAAAAGGTGCTGTGCTATTTCCGGGATCGAGATAAGTTCGCATCATTCAAGACTCCGGATTTGAAGGACTATGCAAAGTTTAAAAGGACACTTATCGATTTCAGGTCGTTTTACGGTCTCGACCAGTACAACCTGAAAGAGATAGACAAATATATTTGGCAGCTCGGGAAGGAGTACTTTCCTAAGAGTTACGGAAAGAAAAAGGTACGGGAGGAGCAGTGATGAGTTGGGAAGAAATGTACACTTGCTCAGCCACCTGCCCGTGTGGTAAAGGCAAGATAACTCAGACCAGTTATGGCGATGACTGGAACAGATATAAAGATGGCCCTGTAGTAATTGAATGCGAAGAATGCGCCAAGAAGTATAAAGTCGAAGAAGTGACGCATCATGGGTTACTTTCATCAGACGGTTCTTGGAGTACATATTATTTGACACCCAAGGATTATCCTGATTATGACGGGCCAAAGGAATCGGACTTATACCCTGCAGCGCTTAATCAGTATCAGGATTTTCCAGTCTGGCTGATAGAGAATTTTACAGAAGAAGAGTTGCGCGGCGTGTTAGCTCAGCTAAATAATACTACTTCAAGTGCTAAGTTGACAGGAATTGCAGCCGGAATTCGTGAAGCACATAGAAAAGCAAAGAAGACCGTTCGTGTGGGCGAGATCACAAAAACGGTTGAAGCAGCTCTGGGGAAGTATCCAAGCCATGTCGGAAACAAGATCCAGCGCGACGAGATAAGGAAGAAAGAATCTGATGCACGTGACGCTTACATAAAAGAAAAACGTAAGCATCAAACGGTCATCGATTTACAGAGATAATAGATGAAAACAGTCAAAGTCGTAGCAGCGGTCATATGTGATTCGCTGTCGGAGAAGAAAAAAATATTTGCCACGGCCAGGGGCTATGGTGAGTTTAAGGGTCAGTGGGAGTTCCCTGGTGGAAAGATCGAGGCCGGCGAAACACAGCAGCAAGCCCTGGTAAGAGAAATACATGAAGAGCTGGATACCGAGATTAGTGTCGGAGATCTTATCGGAACGATCGAATATGACTATCCTACCTTTCACCTGTCGATGGATTGCTTCTGGTGTGAGGTGGTCGATGGGGAGCTAAAACTCCTGGAGGCAGAAGACGCTAAGTGGCTATCAAAGGAAAAACTGTATAGTGTTCAGTGGCTTCCGGCAGACATTACGCTTATCGAGAAGATCGAGCAGCAGATGATTTGACCGGGGTGGATAAATGGAATCAAGCCTAATTTTTGAAATAGGAGATTAAGATCTATGAATGATTTTTATATGCAGTTATTATCTGCTGGAGTGGTGGTTGCTATTGTTGAAGGCTTTTTTTCGATTTTTCTTGCTCATCGAAACAATAAGCTATTGCTCAATCAACAAAAAAGCGAACATCATTTTGAAATTCAAAAGACACAGTATGAGCAACTGACAAAAGCTTACGAGATTTTGATGCAAGAATTGCCGGAAGAAAAGAAACTGTCACATGCATTTGCAAATTCCCCAATTGGTTCTTCGGAGTTGAAACGTAGTGAAATCAAGTCGCAGTTAGGGAATATTGGTATTGTTGCAGCAGAAGAAGAAGAAATGATTTTGTACAAACATTATCAAAAATACAGATACTTGCTTAATGATAGCCAGATCAAGGAGCTTGAGAAAATTATTGCTGATCATGATGAAAAGGCGCAGGAGCAAGATCCAATGTGGCTCTTAACCATAGTTCAATTTGAAGAATCATACGCTCAAGCAATCCGTGATAGACTGTCAGAACTTTCCAAAATATAAGTGGAAGTAATTTTACTGCAGTCTATAGTGACTGATCTTCGAAGCGTGGGGATATCTTTTGTGTAGTGGAGGTTGTATGCGTTCAATTAGTATAGAAGAATTGCGTAGCGAGGTCGAAGCGTATATAGAATCAGCAAAATCAGCAAGTGGGGATTCTGCAGTACGATATTTAAATCGAGCTGAGACAGCTCTCAGAAGTTATGATGGTGTGCCAGAACGATTCAAGAATACTTATTTCCGCTTGATAGAGGATATCAGGAATGACCTGGAACAGTAGATTTGTTTGGTAGGAGGCACTATGGACCTGTTTAGTAAGAGCCCTGACATTCATAATGGTGTCTCGGGGCACGTCGAGTGTGTGAGTTTGTTAGAGAAATGTGGCTAATCCTCAAAAGGTTCCCCGAACCTTTTGAGTTCCACAGACGCATCATGTTGAGGCGGTAGGACTGCTTGTACGAGTTGATTCATCAGCGAAGTAGAAATCGATAATTTGCTCATGCTGAGATAGATGTCGTAGAGTAAGGAGTTTATGACGAAATGATACGGCAACAGCGAACCGCCGAGTGTGTAAGTTTGTTAGAGAAACGGAATTAATCCTCAAAATAAAGGAACTAAAACTCCTTTATTTTGAGATGAAAACCTAAACTGTTTTTAAGGAGGTATTATATTGATAGAAAGCAGACCTGAGTTTGAAAAAATCTTATCCTTTGATGAGTTTAATAAATACTATTGGTATCGTGATGAACTTTCACAGATATGCAAGTCATTAGGTCTTGAAAATAGAGGTACAAAACAAGAACTAAATGATATTATTGAGCAGTACTTTAAGGGCAATTTGATTAAAAAATCATCAATAAAAAGGAAAAAGAAACAAGTAGAAGTCGTTACCTTGGACACACCCTTGCTTGAATGTGGATTCTCCTTTAATGCACACTTTAGAGAATATTTCTCAACTTTAACAGATGTTTCGCCATTTAAATTTACTGCTGATATGGCTACAGCTTGGAGAAAAGTAAAAAGAGAAAATGATTTGAGTTTTACAATCCAAGATATGCTAAAAGTTTATTATGGAAATTCAGATTATGCTAAGTATGATCATTCAGTTTGTCAATGGAACCAATTTCTAAAGAATTTCTGTGCAGACGAAAAATAGTCGAAATTACTCGAATAAACTAAAAGTAGCTTCTATTCTTTGGAAAGAGGTTAGAAATTCAAGTAATGAAAAAAATTTATTCAAAGAATCTTTTGACTGAATATGTTGATAAAATAAAAAGAGTATGGCGAGTAGGGTATTATTTATTTGCTTAACAAACAATATTAAAAAGTCCAATACAAAAAAAGTAAAATAAATAAGGTCTTTGATATAAGAATTAATTTAACTCTGATAAGATTTGAAAGGTGACTATGAAAGTAAAATTTAAAGAAACAAATAAAGTATTTTTTTCAAAAATAGTAGAGGTAGGGGGAGAAAAAGTATATTCTAGATTTGACGACTGTTAGTCCAAAAACCTATTTCTGGGGTTCTCTTCCTAATGAAATCACAGCTAAAGGCTTAAAGTTAGATAAAAGAGATATGCGTTTTGAGAGTGTGGCTCCAACAATGAGTAAATCAATTGGGGTTGCAATTGGTACAGCAATAGGTGGATCTGGCTATCGGCTAGTGACGAATTTTTTTAGAAACAATGGGATTAGTCACAACCTTCCTTTAAAGATAGTATTTTATGGTCTGTTCATTTTCCTAGCTTATCTTGTTTTCTGGTTCATTGCCATAAGAGCTCGTCAAAGCGTTCAAAAAAAACTTGAGAATAAAGTTTCAAACTATAAAATAACCTTTAAACCAGTTGAAAGAAAACGTCAATTAAAACATTACAAACTTCTTCCTTTTATTCTTGTTCCTACTCTAGGATGTTTTTACTTTCTATCTAAATATTGTTGATGGAACAGAGGGTGCCATACTCGTTATTAATAGTCTTCTATTATTGGGATTTTTTACAGTGATTTTAGGCATGTCACCACTCAGAGAAAGTGTCGAAAAGCAAGAACTTGTTTTTGATAAAATAGAGAAGTTATAAGCTAAGAAGAAAAAAATGGATGTTGACTTATGATTACTTTATACATATCAATTGGAAGAAATTTACCAGATAAATGTAGGTAATTGAAAAGAAAGTATTTGGGTGGTGAGCGACTCATTTAAAGTTCAAGACAGCTCTTACAATGCAGCATTGTGAGTTAGAAAAGGAGTAATAATGAATTATTTAGAAATACTCAAGAAATATGGATTATATAGAAAAGTTGCGATTGTTTTAGCTGTTCTTCTCATTCTTTTTGTAGCTTGGATGGTGAACGATAGGACTATTCAAACCCTTTGTATTTTATTCATAAATGCACTCTTATTTCTTTTCATTGCACTAATCAGAAGAGGGTATTTAAGGAGTGGTACTAAGTTACTGCATATGGACTTAGATTTACTATCTTAGAAGCAATACATTGAATTGAAGAAAGATGCAAAAAGAACTATTATTAAAATGGATGTGACACTAACATCTGTTGGCTATTCCTATATGATTGGTGATTTTGATGCTGCCATCAAGGAGGCCTCTGAAGCACTAACTAATCAAAAACTGAAGCAGAAATATAGGGATTTCTTAGAAAGTTACCTTATTCGCTCAACAGTTCTTGGAAATCCTGATCTGACCAGGAACGAGCTTGAACTTATGTTAAATAAAATGTCCATATCAGATCTATCTCTAGCTGAGAAAACAAAAAGTGTGAGTATTGCACTTTACGATTTAACAATTGCTCATCAATCCAATGATTATTTTGAAGAATTGGAAAACAAATTTAAATATCAACAATTGGAAATCACTTACTATCAAGCTTTGAACTCTAAATTAAAAGGAGATATGATCAGGGTCAATGAGTTGTCTAGAAAACTCGCTCAAGAGGATGAAAAGCTTTATATCGTACGGAAGTCTAAAAGAATTTTTTTAAACAGTGAATCTATTAATTAGCGATGAATAAATACGGAAGAGAATAAAAAGGATTTAGTATGAAATCAAATAAACTATTGCTATTTAACGGAATTATTTCTTTTATTGGATCTTTAACAATAGCTTACCTTTCTTCTAAGATGTGGAAATTTGAAATCATTTACTGGGTGATACCTAAGCTTGTTAGACTTTCTAATTGGGATGGAATCTACTATTCAACTTGTTTAATGATGCTGGCTTTTGGTTTTGTAGCAATGCTTCTGCATGATGAGGAATCAAAAGTCAATAAGATGACTTATCAGTTTCTTTTGAGTGCGTCTCTTATTGGTTTTATTCCGCTATTTGCTGGATTTTTCCAGTGTATTCGCCTTTGTTTCAGGTATTTTTATACTTAATGGATTATATTAAATTGAAGAATAAGTAAAGTAGTGAAATGCTAACAATGACTATTCATTTTTGTTTAAGTTGTTGTTAGCATTTGCTACATTGTCGTTTAGATTGTACTTAGTGGTCTGATTTTTCAAGCATTTGGATGGCGTTTACATAACTCAAGTGATATAATTAGTTACTAATAATTTTGTAACTGTTTAAGGAGTATTATCAATGAAAAAAGCAATGTTAATTATCAACCCTACCTCTGGTGGGGAAAAGGCTTTGGATTATAAGGACAAGCTGGAGAATAAAGCCAAAGATTATTTTGAGCACGTGGAAACCAAAATTACTGAAAAAGCCTTAGATGCAACACACTTTGCTGAGGAAGCTTCACGTGAGCAGTACGATGCAGTGGTTGTGTTTGGTGGAGACGGGACTGTCAATGAAGTCATTTCGGGTATTGCTGAAAGAGATTACATTCCTAAGTTAGGGATTATCCCTGGTGGGACGGGTAACCTCATTACGAAACTGTTGGAAATCAATCAAGACATCGACGGTGCGATAGATGAACTCGATTTTAATTTAACCAACAAGATTGATATCGGTAAAGCAAATGATAACTATTTTGGATATATCTTTAGTATCGGTTCTCTGCCTGAGGCGATTCACAATGTTGAAATCGAGGACAAGACAAAATTCGGTATTTTAGCCTATGCTGTAAATACCATGAAGTCTGTCATGACGGATCAGGTCTTTACTATTAAGATTGAGACAGAAAATGGAAATTATGTTGGTGAAGCTAGTCATGTTTTGGTTCTTTTGACAAATTACTTCGCTGATAAGAAAATCTTTGAAGAAAACAAGGACGGCTATGCCAATATTTTGATTCTGAAAGATGCTTCTATATTCACTAAATTATCCGTTATTCCTGATTTACTAAAGGAGATGTTGTCGGCAATGATAATATTGAGTATATCAGAGCGCGTAATATTAAGATCTCTTCAGATAGTGAATTGGAGTCAGATGTTGACGGCGATAAGTCGGATAATCTACCTGTAGAAATCAAAGTCCTAGCACAGCGAGTAGAAGTATTTTCGAAACCGAAAGAGTAGAAGGTAAAAATTAGTTTATCCTTCACTGCGAAATCGAGTTTTATATCAACGATTGGGGGAGGAATGAATTCTCTATTTGATGAATTTCGAACAATTTGTTCTCATTTAAACCAAGTCGGGATCACTCCGACTCTCATGGGCTCTTTGGGGTTTGAATACCGTTCAAATGAAGAATGGGGGCCGTCAGACATTGACATTCATGTGCCTGGTGACCCTAGAGGTTGGGAAGCACCTGATCATCTCAGAATTTATGACTGGGACAAGATAATGAAAGTGATGAATCACTTAGGTTACGCCTTAATAGATATTCATGAACATGAATTCCAAAAGGATGGTCTGAGTGTTGAGTTTGGAAGTATCGATTCTTTACCTGATTTTGCAGAAGTTTCGGAATCAGATATAGAGCTGATTCATCACGAAAACATCACTTTTCGCGTTCCAAGTTTAGAACAGTATTTAAGTATTTACAAGGCTTCTTCCCAAGATTCCTATCGAAATGAGCACAATAACAATAAGGATTTTAAAAAGATAGAGTGGTTGGAAAGACATTTGTAAAATCATATGTAGAAAATAGTGAAGCAAATCGATTTGCTGTTTTTTGTATTGATTGAACGTGAGGCAATTTGTGATGGAGCTATGTGAATACAAAGGGTACATGGATACATACAAGAGACTCATTAGTTTTTTTGTCAATTTGCTCGATAGTTAGATAAGAGTTAGATAATACAAAAACAGTTCCTTGTAGTCAGAAGGAACTGTTTTTATATGGATTAGTTTTTAGAAGCTGCTTGGAATTCAGGGTTTTTCCATGCTTCATCAATAATTGCTTGCAATTCTTTTGCAGATGCTTGCATTTTTTGAGTTTCAGCGTCGTTCAATGGGATGTTTACTGGACGAACGATACCGTGTGCACCAACAACAGCTGGTTGACCGATAAAGACGTTTTTAACACCGTATTGCCCTTCTTGGAAGACTGAAAGTGGAAGTACTGCATTTTCGTCATCAAGGATTGCTTTTGTGATACGAGCAAGTGCTACAGCGATACCATAGTATGTAGCTCCTTTTTTGTTGATGATTGTGTAGGCTGCATCACGAACGCCTTCGAACAATTCAATCAATTCAGCTTCTTGAACGTGTTGAGTATCTTTAAGGAATTCTTCAAGGTTTACACCAGCGATGTTGGCATGTGACCAAACCGCAAATTCAGAATCTCCATGTTCACCCATGATGTAGGCGTGAACTGAACGAGCATCAACATCCAATTTTTCAGCAAGTGCTTGACGGAAACGAGCTGAGTCAAGTGAAGTACCTGAACCGATAACACGTTCTTTAGGGAATCCAGAGAATTTCCAAGTTGAGTAAGTCAAAACGTCAACTGGGTTAGCCGCAACAAGGAAGATACCATCAAAACCTGATTCAACAACTTGTGTTACAATTGATTTGTTGATAGCCAAGTTTTTACCTACAAGGTCAAGACGAGTTTCACCTGGTTTTTGAGGAGCACCTGCAGTGATAACAACAAGGTCAGCGTCAGCACAGTCAGAGTATTGAGCAGCGTAGATTTTTTTAGGTGAAGTGAAGGCAAGGGCGTGGCTAAGGTCAAGCGCATCACCTACAGCTTTTTCGTGTAATTGAGGAATTTCGATAATTCCAAGCTCTTGTGCAATTCCTTGGTTAACAAGTGCAAAAGCGTAAGATGAACCTACGGCACCGTCACCAACAAGGATCACTTTTTTGTGTTGTTTAGTTGAAGTCATTATCTAAACATCTCCTTCATTTTTTTTAAGGGAATCCCCAGACACTTTCATTCTATCACTTTTAAAAAACTTTGTCACGAATATTCTATTCGGTTATCGATGTAAACGTTTTAGCGATTTCCAAAGACTGAAATGAAGGACAAATTATGGTATAATATATCTAATTACTAATAGTGAAATGAGGCATTTATGAATGCAGGATAGAAATTTAGTGAATGTCAATCTGACAAAGGAGATGAAGACTAGCTTTATCGACTACGCCATGAGTGTTATCGTAGCGCGTGCTCTTCCTGATGTTCGAGATGGCTTAAAACCAGTTCACCGTCGTATTCTTTACGGAATGAATGAATTGGGGGTCACTCCAGATAAACCCCATAAAAAATCAGCCCGTATCACAGGGGATGTTATGGGTAAATATCACCCACACGGAGATTCCTCTATTTATGAAGCTATGGTCCGCATGGCCCAGTGGTGGAGTTACCGTTACATGCTCGTTGATGGGCATGGAAACTTTGGTTCCATGGATGGGGACGGTGCTGCCGCGCAGCGGTACACTGAGGCACGTATGAGCAAGATTGCTCTTGAAATGCTTCGTGATATCAATAAAAATACAGTTGATTTTGTAGACAACTACGATGCCAATGAACGTGAACCCTTGGTTTTGCCAGCTCGTTTCCAAACCTTTTGGTCAACGGGGCAACTGGGATTGCCGTAGGGATGGCTACCAACATTCCTCCTCACAACCTTGGTGAAACCATTGATGCCGTGAAGCTGGTCATGGACAATCCAGATGTGACTACTAAGGACTTGATGGAAGTCTTGCCTGGTCCAGACTTTCCAACTGGAGCCCTTGTTATGGGGAAATCAGGTATTCATAAGGCCTACGAGACTGGTAAAGGTTCGATTGTTCTTCGTTCTCGTACAGAGATTGAAACTACTAAGACAGGTCGTGAGCGTATCGTTGTAACGGAATTTCCTTACATGGTCAATAAAACCAAGGTCCATGAGCATATTGTTCGCTTGGTTCAGGAAAAACGCCTTGAGGGCATTACGGCAGTACGTGATGAATCCAATCGAGAAGGGGTTCGTTTTGTGATCGAGGTCAAACGGGATGCATCCGCAAATGTTATCCTCAACAATCTCTTCAAGATGACCCAGATGCAAACCAATTTTGGTTTCAATATGCTGGCGATCCAGAATGGCGTACCAAAGATCTTGTCTCTTCGTCAAATTTGGATGCTTATATTGAGCACCAAAAAGAAGTAGTTGTTCGTCGTACACGTTTTGACAAGGAAAAAGCAGAAGCGCGTGCACATATCTTAGAAGGTCTTTTAATCGCGCTAGACCACATCGACGAGGTAATCCGTATCATCCGTGCTAGTGAAACGGATGCGGAAGCACAAGTTGAATTGATGAGCAAGTTTAAGCTTTCAGAGCGTCAAAGTCAGGCTATCCTTGATATGCGTCTTCGTCGTTTGACAGGATTGGAACGTGATAAGATTCAGTCTGAGTATGATGAATTGATCGCCTTGATTGCAGATTTAGCCGATATTCTTGCCAAACCTGAGCGTGTGGCCCAAATCATCAAAGAGGAATTGGACGAAGTCAAACGCAAGTTTGGTGACAAACGTCGTACTGAGTTGATGGTAGGAGAAGTCTTGACACTTGAGGACGAAGATTTGATTGAAGAGACGGATGTCTTGATTACTCTCTCTAACAAGGGCTACATCAAACGTTTGGACCAGGGTGAGTTCACAGCTCAAAAACGTGGTGGTCGTGGTGTTCAAGGTACTGGTGTCAAGGACGATGATTTGTGCGTGAGTTGGTTTCAACCAGCACTCATGATCACTTACTCTTCTTTACCAATAAAGGGCGTGTCTATCGCCTTAAAGGCTATGAAATTCCTGAATATGGTCGTACAGCCAAGGGATTGCCTGTTGTCAATCTTTTGAAGTTAGACGAAGGCGAAAGCATTCAGACCATCATCAACGTTGAGTCTGAACGTAGTGATGATGCTTATCTCTTCTTTACAACTCGTCACGGAATCGTGAAGAGAACCAGTGTCAAAGAATTTGCAAATATTCGTCAAAATGGACTTAAGGCCTTGAATCTCAAGGATGAGGATGAGTTGATCAATGTCTTGCTGACAGAAGAAGATACCGATATTATCATTGGTACCAAGTTTGGTTATTCTGTTCGCTTTAATCAGTCAGCCGTTCGTGGCATGAGCCGTATCGCGACAGGTGTCCGAGGGGTCAATCTTCGTGAAGGAGATACAGTAGTTGGCGCAAGTGTTATTACTGATCAGGATGAAGTTCTTATCATCACTGAAAAAGGTTATGGTAAACGTACCCTTGCAACTGAATATCCAACTAAAGGCCGTGGTGGTAAAGGGATGAAGACAGCCAATGTTGCTGAGAAGAATGGTCCTCTTGCAGGCCTCCTCACTGTTAAAGGTGATGAAGATCTGATGATTATCACGGATACAGGGGTCATGATTCGAACAAACGTTGCCAATATTTCACAAACAGGACGCTCAACGATGGGAGTTAAGGTGATGCGTCTAGACCAAGATGCCAAGATTGTGACCTTTACAACGGTTGCCGCAGCAGAAAAAGAAGAAGTTGGGACTGAAATTGAAACAGAGAGTGAAGTATAATGTCTGAAAAAAAGATAATAAAAAGAAAAAGAAACGCAGAAACCTGCTGACCAATATCCTAGCAGTCTTTCTCATCCTCTTGTCCTTGGTCTTGATTTTTTTAATTCAAAGATCCGAAACATGTTTATGGTTTGGAATACCAATAAATATCAAGTCAGTCAGGTGACTAAAGAAAAGATTGAAGAGAATAAAGAGGCAGAAGGAAATTTCGATTTTGATTCTGTTAAATCGATCTCATCAGAAGCGGTGTTAGCTGCCCAGTGGGATGCTCAACAACTTCCAGTCATAGGAGGTATTGCCATTCCTGAAGTAGAGATCAACCTACCTATTTTTAAAGGTTTAGATAATGTAAACTTGTTCTACGGGGCAGGGACCATGAAAGCAAATCAGAAAATGGGGGAAGGCAACTATTCACTAGCCAGCCACCATATCTTTACTGCTGAAAATGCAAGCCAAATGCTCTTTTCGCCTTTGGTCAATGCCAAAGCAGGGATGAAAATTTATCTGACTGATAAAGATAAAGTATACACCTATGAGATTCGTGAGGTGAAGCACGTAACGCCTGATCGCGTAGACGAAATTGAAGACCGTGATGGTATCAAAGAAATCACATTGGTAACCTGTGTCGACTATGACGCGACAGAGCGAATTATTGTTAAAGGTGATTTTAAAGAAGTTAAAGCATATTCAGAAACATCTGATGATGTCCTTAGTGCCTTTAATAAACCATATAAACAGCGTTATTAAACTCTAATGAACCAGTGAAATAGTCATTTCGCTGGTTTTTTGTGAACAAAGAGAACTAAAAAAACTTTTAAAAGAAAAAAATATGAGAAGTATTACAAGTGAAATTTTTTTGAACAAAATTTTTCATATTTCACGGGAAACGCTTTCTTGAAAAACAAGAATTATGTTATAATTATCACAAATAAAAAGTTTTAGGAGTTTTTTTATGGTCTCTTCAGAATTTATCTCAAAGATTGAATTTGCTTGCAAGAAGAAAGAAAGTCTTTATAGTCAAAGTAAATTCAAATATGCGATTCGTTCTATGTTTGCAGGTGCCTTTCTAACATTTAGTACGGCTGCGGGTGCAGTTGGAGCTGACTTGATTAATAAAATAGCTCCAGGTAGCGGACGTTTCCTTTTCCCGTTTGTTTTTGCTTGGGGATTGGCCTACATTGTTTTCTTGAATGCTGAGTTGGTAACTTCTAACATGATGTTTTTGACTGCTGGTAGTTTCTTGAAAAAAATCTCTTGGAGAAAAACAGCTGAGATTTTACTTTACTGTACCTTGTTCAACCTCATCGGAGCTTTGATAGCAGGTTGGGGCTTTGCCCACTCAGCAGCCTATGCAAATCTGACTCATGATAGTTTCATCTCTGGGGTTGTAGAGATGAAGTTAGGCCGTTCCAATGAGCTAGTCTTGCTTGAAGGTATTTTAGCAAATATCTTTGTAAACATTGCCATTCTCTCCTTTGTTTTGGTGAAAGACGGTGGGGCCAAACTTTGGCTTGTTTTGTCAGCAATTTACATGTTTGTATTCTTAACAAACGAACACATCGCAGCCAACTTTGCTTCTTTCGCGATTGTGAAATTCAGTGTTGCAGCTGATTCCATCGCAAACTTTGACATACCTAATATCCTTCGTCACTGGGGTGTAACCTTTATCGGGAACTTCATTGGAGGTGGCCTCTTGATGGGATTACCATATGCCTTTCTCAATAAGAACGAAGATACTTATGTTGATTAAAGAAATGAGCACGAGTCAATCGTGCTTTTTGTTTGATGTGTAAGACTAGTCATAGTTGTTCCTTATATCAAAATATAAAAAAACGGTATTGGAAAAGGTTAGCTCAAGATGATACAATATCCGTAATGAAGCTATTTGGAGGTCGTGAAATGACTCGTGAATTTAAATTTGAAACCCTACAATTACATGCTGGGCAGGTGGTTGATCCAGCTACCAAGTCTCGTGCAGTGCCGATTTATCAGACAACATCCTTTGTATTTGATGACACGCAGGAAGGGGCGGATCTTTTTGCCTTGAGAAAACCAGGGAATATCTATACCCGTATTACCAATCCTACAACAGCTGCCTTTGAAGAAAGAATCGCTGCTCTAGAAGGTGGTGTTGGAGCACTAGCAACAGCATCAGGTATGGCCGCTGTAACCTACACTATTTTGGCGCTTGCTCACGCAGGTGACCATGTGGTGGCTGCGTCAACCATTTACGGTGGGACCTTCAATCTCTTGAAAGAAACCCTTCCTCGTTATGGGATCACAACAACCTTTGTGGATGTGGATAATTTGGAGGAAGTAGAAGCAGCTATCAGTGACAATACCAAGCTTGTCTTGATTGAAACCTTGGGAAATCCCTTGATTAACATTCCTGACTTGGAAATTGGCTGAGATTGCGCATAAACACCAGATTCCTCTCGTTTCGGACAATACTTTTGCCACACCGTATTTGATTAACGTCTTCTCTCACGGTGTAGATATTGCCATTCACTCAGCAACTAAGTTTATCGGTGGTCATGGTACGACTATTGGTGGTGTTATCGTGGATAGTGGTCGTTTTGACTGGGAAGCTTCAGGAAAATTCCCTCAATTTGTAGAGGAAGATCCTAGCTACCACAACTTGAGCTATACTCGCGATGTTGGGGCAGCAGCCTTTATCATCGCTGTTCGTGTTCAATTGCTTCGTGATACTGGTGCAGCCTTGTCACCATTTAATGCTTTCCTATTACTCCAAGGACTCGAAACGCTTTCGCTTCGTGTAGAACGCCATATTCAAAACACAGAGAAAATTGTTGATTTCCTTGTCAACCATCCTAAGGTAGAAAAAGTTAACTATCCAAAACTAGCTGACAGTCCATACCATGCCTTGGCTGAGAAATACTTGCCAAAAGGTGTGGGTTCAATCTTTACCTTCCATGTCAAAGGTGGAGAAACAGAAGCTCGCAAGGTGATTGATAATCTGAAAATCTTCTCTGATCTAGCAAACGTTGCAGATGCCAAGTCCCTCGTGGTCCATCCAGCCACAACAACTCATGGACAGTTATCTGAAAAGGACCTAGAATTTGCAGGTATCACACCAAACCAAATCCGCTTGTCTATCGGTCTTGAAAATGTAGATGATTTGATTGAAGATTTGCGCTTGGCCTTGGAAAAAGTATAAAGTAAACAGATTAACAGTGAGTTTCGACTCACTGTTTTTGATTTTCCTTTAAGCATGATATAATGGTTACAGAAGTCTAGAAAGAGGAATATATGAACGAAATCAAATGTCCCAACTGTGGAGAAGTTTTTACGGTAAATGAAAGCCAGTACGCTGAACTTTTGTCCCAAGTAAGAACGACTGAGTTTGATAAGGAACTGCACGATCGCATGAAGCAGGAGCTTGCCCTAGCTGAGCAAAAGGCTATGAATGAGCAACAGTCTAAACTTGCTCAAAAAGATCAAGAAATTGCTCAATTACAGAGTCAAATCCAAAACTTTGATACAGAGAAAGAGCTAGCTAAAAAAGAGGTTGAACAGACAAGTCATGAGGCTTTACTGGCTAAGGATAAGGAAGTACAGACCTTGGAAAACCAACTGGCTACCTTGCGTTTAGAGCATGAAAATCAACTGCAAAAGACCCTCTCTGACCTAGAAAAAGAGCGCGATCAGGTCAAAAATCAGCTTCTCTTGCAAGAAAAGGAGAACGAGCTTTCTCTTGCTTCTGTTAAGCAAAATTACGAAGCTCAACTTAAGGCAGCCAGTGAGCAGGTCGAATTTTACAAGAATTTCAAAGCTCAACAATCTACAAAAGCCATCGGAGAAAGTTTGGAACAGTATGCAGAGAGTGAGTTTAACAAGGTTCGTAGTTTTGCCTTTCCAAATGCTTACTTTGAGAAGGATAACAAGGTTTCTGCGCGTGGGTCTAAAGGCGACTTTATCTTTCGTGAATGTGATGAAAATGGAGTGGAAATCATTTCTATCATGTTTGAGATGAAAAATGAAGCGGACGGAACAGAGAAGAAGCATAAGAATGCAGATTTTTACAAGGAATTGGACAAGGATCGTCGGGAGAAGAACTGTGAGTATGCGGTTTTGGTGACCATGCTTGAGGCCGATAATGACTATTTCAACACGGGTATCGTGGATGTCAGTCATGAGTATGAAAAGATGTATGTGGTTCGTCCCCAGTTCTTTATCCAGTTGATTGGGCTTTTGCGAAATGCTGCGCTCAATTCCCTAAAATACAAGCAGGAGTTAGCACTTGTTCGTGAGCAGAATATCGATATTACACATTTTGAGGAAGACCTGGATGCCTTTAAAGTAGCATTTGCTAAAAACTATAATTCAGCTTCGACCAACTTCGGCAAAGCCATCGATGAAATTGACAAGGCTATCAAACGGATGGAAGAGGTTAAGAAATTCCTGACAACATCCGAAAACCAACTCCGCCTTGCAAACAACAAGCTGGAAGATGTTTCCGTTAAAAAATTGACTCGAAAAAATCCAACTATGAAAGCGAAGTTTGATGCCTTGAAGGGGGAGTAGCCTTAAATATGAAATAACTTTAAAATAGTCGTATGTCTACATTAAATATTTACAACTTTATGTACAGGAAACGAAGAGCTATTTAGAAAGATAAAACTGATATAAGTTCTTACCGTACGTCACCTATGTGAAGGAACATAATCAGGTCAAACAAGACTACGCAACAGTTAAGACGACCACTGAAACAGGGGTGAGAACGGAGGATCATCTCCAAAGAACATTTGAGAATGCTGAGTTTATATTTTATGGAGTTGCATTTATTACTGTAGTTACTGTAGCGATAGCTTTTGCTCCTGTTGAAGCTGCTATAGGTAGTGTGATAGCGGTTCTAACTGGTATAGCTTTGCTATCTAATGAAGATAAAAGTTCGGAGAAAAAAAGATGAAAGATTTAATTAATAAGTTGGCCAGTAAAAATGCAAAAAAATCACTTTTTTTATATCAGTAAAGTATCTAGATTTTCAGTTACTATTTCTGTTTTTTTGGCAATTTTGGGCTTGTTTTTTTATTGTTTAAACAAAAATATTTTTTTGCAGTTCGTTTTTTTACTATTTTTTATCTTTACTATTTTTGTTTTTTTAGGATACTTATTGGGCATATTAATTGGTAAAGTTATACTTCATTGGAAAAGAAGGTTTGATGGATTTTTGAAAAAAATATCAATCTTTCTTTGAATACAGTGTTAGTCATTCCAATAAGTTTAATAAGAAATTTAATGAAGTAAGTTTTGAATTAATCACAGGAGAATTATCTTACCTCAGAGGAGATTTTTTTATTATCACTTAGTCAATATTCAAATCTCAATCTTTCTAATATTTCTAAAAAAATAGAAAAAAATATTTGAATTTAAGAAATTATATTATGAATTTCTATCTTCTATCCATCTTAAAGATGCGCAAAATATAGCTTTCTTTGAGGAACAATTGTCCAAGGCACCAGATTCGAAAGGTGGTAAGGCTAAATTCGTTGCACAAGCCCAAGCCATAAAAGATATTGTGTTCAATCAAGAAGTGAATGACTACTTCGACACCACTGAACCAGAAAATAATCTAGCAAGAATCAAGTTTTCTTATTACGGAGCTTTCAATGCCCAATTAAAAGGAGATGAAGCTCGTACTCGCAGTTTGTTTGAAAACATCGCCCATGAAAATCCAGAACTCTTTTATGTTCAGGAAGCGAAGAAATATTTAGAAGGAGAAAACTGATGTAAGAACGTACTACTTTACCGATTGGGAGTGTTGTTCGGGTGAGAGAAGGTGTGGAGCCTGTCATGATTGTTAATCATTATCCAGTTACTAAAAAGCAGAGGCAAAAATGAAACTAGGACCATTTGGATTAGGATTATTAATAGGGTGGTAAAACATGGAAATACAATTAAAATTACGTGGAAACTCAGAAGGATTTATCCTTCAGTCAAAATTACCTGATGATGAACATTGGACTGAAAGAATTGAAATCGTTCAAGAAGAGGAAGGTTATCGTCTATATGCAAAAGATGTAGAAATTCTTGTCTTGAAAGAATCAGAATATATTTCTAAAAGAAAAAGAATAGTCGCAAGAGGGTTAAATAAGGATTTGATTTATTATGAAGAAAAAAGATTTGAACATTTATGGGAACAAGCATACTGGCATGGAGTTTTTCAATTCAATTTAAATAACTATGAAATGACGCGTGTAGGTTCAGGTAGTAAAGGAGATATTTTACCTGTCACAAAAGATGGCATTCCGATTGCCGTTTATGCTGCAAGTAACATTGCAATTGCTGGAAAGAGAAACTTTTCTCTTTATACTGAAAATATTGACGAAATTGACAATTTACTGATGTTTTACGTAATTAATTATATTAGGGGATATGACTTTTTAAATATTGATTCTTTATCTGCAAGATATCGTTTCTTTTATCAATTCGATGATCGCTCAGCTATAACGAAGGAACATTTAGATATGCTTCCAGAGGAGAGAAGACCTTCTAAGTTAGAGGCGTTTATCATTTATTTTTTATCAGCCTTCCTTGTTGTAGGTATAAGCTTGGTATCATTACGCCCTTTGTTCGCATTTTTTTAGTAGGATTACTAATACATTATATTTATACTATCTTAAAAAAATTGGAGAGACAGAGGTGAATAGTAGGGTATTTACCTATAGATTTGTTATTGATGCTACATAAAAAAACTTAAAAAACATGCCAATAGCCTAATTAAAGGCATGAGAGGATGGTTTAAATGATACTGGAACGAATTAAAATAACTTTATTAACCACATGCTGAGAAAGGAAATCAAAAAGAAAAACATGAACGGTATTATCAACTTAAAAAAAGAAGCGGGAATGACCTCGCATGATGCGGTTTTTAAACTGCGTAAGATTTTGGGAACTAAGAAGATTGGTCATGGTGGGACCTTGGATCCGGATGTAGTGGGTGTTTTGCCCATTGCAGTTGGCAAGGCGACCCGCATGGTTGAGTTTATGCAGGATGAGGGCAAGGTCTACGAGGGAGAAATCACTCTGGGTTATTCAACAACGACCGAGGATGCTAGTGGGGAAGTGGTTGCAGAGACACCTGTTTTATCTCCCTTAGATGAAAAGCTCGTCGATGAAGCAATTACTAGCCTGACTGGGCCTATTACTCAGATTCCTCCCATGTATTCGGCTGTCAAGGTTAATGGTCGCAAGCTCTATGAGTATGCGCGTGCAGGTCAGGAAGTGGAGCGTCCAGAACGTCAGGTGACTATTTATAGCTTTGAACGGACAAGTCCGATTTCTTATGAGGGCGAACTTGCACGTTTCACCTTTCGTGTAAAATGCAGTAAGGGAACTTATATTCGTACTTTGTCAGTTGACTTGGGAGAGAAGCTGGGTTATGCGGCTCATATGTCCCATTTGACACGGACTAGTGCAGCCGGTTTACAGCTAGAAGATGCTCTTACCTTGGAAGAAATTGCTGAAAGAGTAGAGTCTGGCCAATTGGATTTTCTCCATCCTCTAGAGATTGGAACAGGGGACCTTGTCAAAGTTTCCTAACTCCAGAACAGGCTACGGAAGTTCGCTTTGGTCGTTTTATCGAGCTAGATCAGTCGGATAAGGAATTGGCTGCCTTTGAAGGAGAAAAATTGCTTGCCATTCTAGAAAAACGGGGTAATCTTTATAAGCCAAGGAAGGTTTTTGGATAGTCTAGCTGGGTGCAAGTATTAGAATTGTTACCCATAATCAATCCAAAACTAGACTATAAATTTTTCAAAAAATGTGATAGAATAGACGACGGATAAAAAAACGGAGGATAGCATGCAAAATAGACCAATCATTATCGGGGTTACAGGTGGTTCTGGTGGTGGTAAGACCAGTGTTTCAAGAGCCATTTTATCGCATTTTCCTGATGAGAAGATTTCCATGATTGAGCATGATTCATACTACAAAGGATCAGTCTCATTTGACCTTTGAAGAGCGTGTCAAAACCAACTATGACCATCCTTTTGCCTTTGATACAGACTTGATGATCGAGCAGATTAAGGAGTTATTGGCGGGTCGTCCAGTGGATATTCCGACTTATGACTATACAGAGCATACACGGAGTAGCATGACCTATCGTCAAGAACCTCAAGATGTCTTTATCGTTGAGGGGATTTTGGTCTTGGAGGACAAGCGTCTGCGTGATTTGATGGATATCAAGATTTGTGGATACAGATGATGATGTGCGCATTATTCGTCGTATCAAGCGCGATATGGAAGAGCGTGGCCGTAGTTTGGATAGCGTGATTGACCAATATCTGGGTGTTGTAAAACCTATGTATCACCAATTCATCGAGCCGACCAAGCGGTATGCGGATATCGTCATTCCTGAAGGGGTCAGTAATACCGTTGCTATCGACCTTTTGACGACCAAGATTGCAAAGATTTTGGAAGAAGCACGAAATAGCAAATAATTAGATGAGGAGGCCATGCCTCTTTTTTCTATTTTTCCTTGAGTTTCAGTAGGAAAAAGGTGATTTTTAAGCATGTTTTTGGTATAATAATACCCATGGAAAAGCAAGAAAATGAATAGTAGGTGGAGATGGAAAAGTATTTATCGGTAACAACTTTGACCAAGTATCTGAAAATGAAATTCGATAAAGACCCTTACTTGGAACGGGTCTATTTAACTGGTCAAGTTTCCAACTTTCGTAAACGACCTACTCACCAATATTTCTCTCTAAAAGATGACCATGCGGTTATTCAAGCGACCATCTGGTCAGGGATCTATCAGAAATTAGGTTTCGACCTGGAAGAAGGAATGAAGATCAATGTGATTGGACGTGTTCAGGTTTATGAACCGAGTGGGAGCTACTCTATCATCATTGAGAAGGCTGAACCTGATGGGGTTGGGGCGCTTGCGATTCAGTTTGAACAACTCAAGAAAAAACTGACAGAAGAAGGTTTATTTCAAGAACGCTTCAAGCAACCTCTTCCCCAGTTTGCTAAGCGTATCGGCGTAGTAACCAGTCGCAGTGGAGCCGTTATTCGAGATATTATCACAACCGTCAGCAGACGTTTCCCTGGTGTTGACATCCTTCTTTATCCGACTAAGGTACAAGGTGATGGAGCTGCGGAGGAAATTGCTCGAAATATTGCGCGTGCCAATCAACGTGACGATTTGGACTTGCTGATTATTGGTCGTGGTGGTGGTTCGATCGAGGATCTCTGGGCCTTTAACGAAGAAATTGTGGTACGGGCTATTTTTGAATCTCGCTTGCCAATCATTTCTAGTGTTGGGCATGAGACGGATGTGACCTTGGCAGATTTCGTAGCGGATCGTCGGGCGGCAACGCCAACGGCTGCAGCAGAACTGGCAACACCTGTAACTAAGTTGGATCTCTTGACCCATTTGCAAAATCAGGAAAAACGGATGGCAACAGCAGTCCAAAATGTCCTATCTAAGAAACAAGAAGCTTTGAAAAAATGCAGTCAGTCTGTTATCTTTAGACAGCCAGAGCGCTTGTATGACGGTTATTTGCAACGCTTGGATCAACTGCAACTGCGATTAAAACAAAGTTTGCGAACACGGATTTCTGATAGCAAACAAGTTGTCCAAGCAAGGACGCACCAACTGCTACAATTATCACCCGTTACCAAAATCCAACGCTATCAAGACCGTCTTGCTCAGTTGAAGAAGCTCCTCCGTAGCCAAATGGCCTTAGTTTATGACGCCAAGGTTGCTGAGGTCAAGCGACTTTCAGAAGCTTTGCTCATGTTGGATACGAGCCGAATCGTGGCGCGTGGCTATGCCATCGTCAAAAAAGAAGAGTCTGTTGTGGATTCGGTTGAGAAGTTGAAGAAAAAAGACCAAGTGACGCTTTTGATGCGAGATGGTCAGGTAGAATTAGAGGTTAAAGATGTCAAAACAAAAGAAATTTGAGGAAAATCTAGCAGAACTGGAAACCATTGTCCAAAGTTTGGAAAATGGTGAAATTGCTCTGGAAGATGCAATTGCGGCCTTTCAAAAGGGAATGGTCTTGTCAAAAGAACTCCAAGCGACGCTGGACAAGGCTGAAAAGACCTTGGTCAAGGTCATGCAAGAAGACGGAACAGAAAGTGATTTTGAATGAAGAAGCAAGAAAAATTAGCTCTTGTCGAGTCTGCCTTGGAAGATTTTTATGGAGACCAGCAGTTTGCCTCTAGTTTGCGAGAAGCTGTTCTCTATTCCATTCATGCTGGTGGCAAGCGTATTCGACCTTTTCTCTTGTTAGAAGTTCTGGAAGCCTTGCAGGTCGCTATTAAACCTGCTCATGCACAGGTGGCTGCGGCCTTGGAAATGATTCATACAGGGAGCTTGATTCACGATGATCTTCCTGCCATGGATGATGACGATTATCGTCGGGGACGTTTAACTAATCATAAGAAATTTGGCGAAGCGATGGCAATATTGGCAGGAGATGCCTTGTTCCTAGATCCCTATGCCTTAATAGCGCAGGCAGATTTGCCAAGCCAGATCAAGGTGGACTTGATTGCTAACTTATCTCTTGCTTCTGGAAGCATGGGAATGGTAGCAGGCCAGGTTCTGGACATGGAGGGTGAACATCAGCACTTATCTTTGGAAGAACTCCGGACCATTCATGCTAATAAAACAGGTAAATTACTAGCTTATCCCTTTCAAGCAGCTGCTATCATAGCTGAATTAGCTCCTGAAATCCAAGCAAAATTAAAAACTGTGGGTGAATTGATTGGGCTGGCCTTTCAAGTTCGAGATGATGTGCTGGATGTGACCGCTAGTTTTGAGGAAATCGGCAAGACTCCGCAAAAGGATTTACAGGCAGAAAAGTCGACCTATCCAGCCTTGCTGGGCTTGGAAGAGGCCATTGCCTTTTGTAACCAAACTCTGGATCAAGCCGAGGCTGAATTAGAAGAAATCGCCCAGCAAGTCAGCTTTGAAACAGAACCAATTGTGAAAGTAGTAGAAAGTTTGAGAATCAATGGCTAAGGAAAGAGTGGATGTACTAGCTTATAAACAAGGTTTGTTTGAGACACGAGAACAAGCCAAGCGAGGTGTGATGGCTGGGCTGGTTGTAGCTGTCCTCAATGGGGAGCGTTTTGACAAACCAGGAGAGAAAATCCCGGATGATACTGAGCTAAAACTCAAAGGCGAAAAACTCAAGTATGTCAGCCGAGGTGGTCTCAAATTGGAAAAGGCTTTGCAGGTTTTTGATTTGTCAGTGGAAGGGGCAACAACTATTGATATTGGAGCCTCTACTGGTGGCTTTACCGATGTTATGCTACAGAACGGTGCCGAGCTTGTTTACGCAGTGGATGTTGGGACCAATCAATTGGCTTGGAAATTGCGCCAAGATCCTCGGGTTGTCAGTATGGAGCAGTTTAATTTCCGTTATGCTGAAAGGACTGACTTTGAGCAGGAACCAAGTTTTGCCAGTATTGATGTGAGTTTCATTTCCCTGAGTCTGATCTTACCAGCCTTGCACCGTGTCTTGGCTGAACAAGGTCAGGTGGTGGCTTTGGTTAAGCCACAGTTTGAAGCAGGTCGTGAGCAGATTGGGAAGAATGGAATTATTCGCGACGCTAAGGTTCATCAACATGTCCTTGAATCAGTCACTGCTATGGCAGTTGAGCAAGGCTTTTCTGTGCTTGGATTAGACTATTCACCAATCCAAGGAGGACATGGAAATATTGAGTTTTTAGCTTATTTGAAAAAGGAAGATGGAGCAAGTAACCAAGTTGCCCCAGAAATAGAAAGTTGTAGAGAGAGCACATAGAGAATTTAAAGATGAATAAAAAAGAGAGACTTGAAAAAATTAGAAGATTTGTAACAGATTACCAAATCGGAACCCAGGAAGAAATCGTTGAGCATTTGAAGGAAGCAGGGATTTCTGCTACACAAGCCACTGTCTCAAGGGATATCAAGGAGCTTGGTATTGTTAAAATTCCTTTGAAGAACAACACCTATATCTATGAATTGCCAAAATCAATCGTCAAAAGTTTGCAGTTGGCTGAGGACAATATTGTGAGTTCCGAGCTAATGGGAAATATGATCAACCTTACTGTCATTCCTGGAAATACCATTTTTGTGAAAAGTCAGTTGATTGAAGCATTTTCTGAACAGATTTTTAGCTGCCTAGCTGATGATGATTCTATCTTAATTGTAGCTAGAACAGCTGAGGCTGCTGAGGAAATTGTTGAACAAGTAAAAAAATGGTAGGTCAGTATGTTACTTGAAATTTCGATAAAAAACTTTGCCATTATTGAGGCCATTTCGCTCAATTTTGAAAAGGGTATGACTGTTTTGACCGGGGAAACGGGTGCCGGAAAATCTATCATTATCGATGCTATGAATCTCATGTTGGGGGCTCGAGCAACGACTGATGTTATTCGTCACGGTGCTCCTAAGGCAGAGATTGAGGGACTTTTCTCGGTTGAAAACAGTCGCCTTTTGCAGGAACTTTTTGATGAGCAAGGTTTGGAATTGGGGGATGAGATTATCATTCGCCGTGAAATTCTTCAAAATGGGCGAAGTGTTAGTCGCGTCAATGGCCAGATGGTTAATCTTTCTGTCTTGCGTGCAATCGGTCAGCATCTTGTCGATATTCATGGTCAACATGACCAAGAAGAGCTAATGCGTCCACAACTTCATATCCAAATGTTGGATGAATTTGGCGATGCAGCATTTTTGGAGTTGAAACAAGCCTATCAGACAAGCTTTGATGCCTATCGCAAAATGCGGAAACAAGTTCTTGAAGTTAAGAAAAATCAGCAAGAACACAAGTCTCGCATTGAGATGTTGGAATTTCAAATGGCAGAGATTGAGGCGGTAAATTTGCAAGCTGGGGAGGATGTTAGTCTCAACCAGGAACGAGATAAACTCCTCAACCACAAGAATATAGCGGATACCTTGACAAATGCCTACACTATGTTGGACAATGAGGAATTCTCCAGCCTAGCAAATATCCGTTCCGCCATGAATGACATGGAAAGTATCGAAGAATACGACCCTGAATACCGTGAAATTTCAAGTTCTCTGTCTGAAACCTACTATGTTTTAGAAGATATTACCAAGCGTTTGGAAGATATCATTGAAGATTTAGATTTGATGGCAATCGCCTCATGCAGGTTGAAAATCGCTTAGACCTTCTGAATACTATTACACGCAAGTACGGTGGGACTGTGGATGAGGTCTTGCTTTACTTTGCTAAGATTACGGATGAGTATAATCTCTTGACTGGAAATAACCTTTCTTCCGAAGACATGGAAGCAGAGCTTAAGAAATTGGAAGTCAATCTTGTTGATTTGGCTGGTCAGCTTGCATCTGCTCGCCATGACTTGGCCCAGCAGCTCGAAGCAGAGATTAAGCAAGAACTGCAAGACCTATATATGGAAAAGGCACAGTTTCAGGTTCGCTTTAGTAAGGGCAAATTCAGTCGTGAAGGAAATGAAACAGTTGAGTTTTACATTTCAACCAACCCTGGCGAGGACCTTAAACCCTTGGTCAAGGTTGCATCTGGTGGGGAATTGTCTCGTCTCATGCTAGCTATTAAGTCTGCCTTTTCTCGTAAGGAAGGTAAGACCAGTATTGTCTTTGATGAGGTGGATACGGGAGTTTCAGGTCGTGTGGCCCAAGCTATTGCGCAGAAGATTCATAAGATTGGCCAGCATGGTCAGGTTTTAGCTATTTCTCATCTACCACAAGTGATTGCCATTGCGGACTACCAGTTCTTTATTGAAAAGATTAGTGACGAACATTCAACTGTTTCTACGGTTCGTCTCTTAACTTTAGAAGAGCGAGTAGAGGAAGTTGCTAAGATGTTGGCCGGGGAGAATGTAACAGAAGCGGCCCTTAGCCAAGCCAGAGAATTATTGCAAAAGAGGGAGAAATAAATGACAGATTATTATGTAATTGGAGATGTCCATGGAAAAGCAGGTATGTTGGAAGACCTTCTCAAAACATGGGATGGTCACACCCAGTTGCTCTTTCTAGGGGATCTGATTGACCGAGGTGAAGATAGTCGCCGTGTTCTAGAAATGGTCAAGGACTTGGTGTACAATCATGGAGCTATCTGTCTATCAGGCAACCACGAGTATATGTTTTTGACTTGGTTGGACAATCCTGAAGAAAGTTATGACCACTATCGTCGAAATGGTGGTGATACAACCATTAACTCTATCCTAGGTCGTCCCTTGGATGCACCAGTTGATGGCGTAGGAGATGCCAAACGGGTTGCGACAGAAGCAGCAGACTTGGTCGAATTTATTCGTAAAATGCCATTTGTAGTAGAGACAGACAAGTATATCTTTGTTCACGCTGGTATTGATTTGACCTTGGATGATTGGCATGAAACCACTGATTACAAGAAAGTCTGGCTCAGAAAACCATTCCACGAAGCTGAAATAATACCGGGAAAACCATTGTTTTTGGGCATACACCAGTTTATGGTTTGCTGAAGCAAGACCGAGGTACTGCTGAGCTTTGGATGACAGAGGATGACAAGATTGGCATGGATGGAGGAGCTGTCTATGGCGGTGTCCTTCATGGGATTGTCTTTACTGACCAAGGCATGACTGAGCACTATTTCATTGAAAATGACGGCTTTATCGCCGAAGATTAGTACTCCTAGCAGGGTATGGTCTTGTCAAAATGTTAAAAACAATTTATAATAAATAAATACCCTGAAAGGAAGAGAATCATGAATTTAGAAGAATTGAAAAAACGACAGGAAAAGATCCGTAACTTCTCTATTATCGCCCATATTGACCACGGAAAGTCAACTTTGGCAGACCGTATTTTGGAAAAGACGGAGACGGTTTCTAGTCGTGAAATGCAAGCCCAGCTTCTGGATAGTATGGATCTTGAGCGTGAACGCGGAATTACCATCAAACTCAATGCTATTGAGCTGAATTACACTGCTAAAGATGGGGAAACCTATATTTTCCACTTGATTGACACGCCTGGACACGTGGACTTTACCTATGAAGTGTCGCGTTCTCTAGCTGCCTGTGAGGGAGCGATTTTAGTGGTCGATGCAGCCCAAGGGATTGAGGCTCAAACCCTTGCCAATGTCTATCTTGCCTTGGACAATGATTTGGAAATTCTTCCAGTTATTAACAAGATTGACCTACCAGCAGCGGATCCTGAGCGCGTGCGCACGGAGATTGAGGATGTCATTGGACTGGATGCCAGTGAAGCAGTCTTAGCTTCTGCCAAAGCTGGTATTGGTATTGAAGAAATTCTTGAGCAAATCGTAGAGAAAGTTCCTGCACCAACTGGTGATGTGACGGCACCACTCAAGGCCTTGATTTTCGACTCTGTCTACGATGCTTACCGAGGGGTTATCCTCCAAGTTCGTGTCATGGATGGGGTGGTCAAACCTGGTGATAAGATTCAGCTCATGAGCAATGGCAAGACCTTTGATGTGACTGAGGTCGGAATTTTCACTCCGAAAGCAGTAGGGCGTGATTTCCTAGCGACTGGTGATGTTGGTTATATTGCGGCTTCTATCAAAACGGTTCAAGACACGCGTGTCGGAGATACAGTGACTCTAGCAAGCAATCCTGCAGCAGAACCGCTTGATGGCTACAAACAGATGAACCCTATGGTCTTTGCAGGTCTTTATCCAATTGAGTCAAATAAGTACAATGACCTTCGTGAAGCCCTGGAAAAATTGCAGCTCAATGATGCCAGTCTTCAATTTGAACCAGAGACATCTCAGGCACTTGGATTTGGTTTCCGTTGTGGTTTCCTTGGACTTCTCCATATGGATGTTATCCAAGAGCGTTTAGAGCGTGAGTTTAACATTGACCTCATCATGACAGCTCCGTCTGTTATCTACAAGGTTAACCAAACTGACGGTGAGTCTATGGATGTGTCAAATCCATCAGAATTCCCAGATCCAACTAAGATTGCGACCATTGAAGAGCCGTATGTCAAGGCGCAAATCATGGTACCGCAGGAGTTTGTCGGAGCAGTGATGGAACTAGCTCAGCGCAAACGTGGGGACTTTATAACCATGGACTATATTGATGACAATCGTGTCAATGTTATCTATCAAATTCCACTTGCTGAAATCGTCTTTGACTTCTTTGATAAACTCAAGTCTTCGACACGTGGTTATGCAAGCTTTGACTACGAATTATCAGAGTATCGCCCATCTAAGCTGGTCAAAATGGACATCCTTCTCAATGGAGATAAGGTGGACGCCCTTAGCTTTATCGTTCACAAGGACTTTGCCTATGAACGTGGAAAACTCATCGTTGATAAGCTCAAGAAAATCATCCCTCGTCAACAGTTTGAGGTGCCAATTCAGGCAGCTATTGGACACAAGATTGTGGCTCGTACTGATATCAAGGCCCTTCGTAAAAATGTACTTGCCAAGTGTTATGGTGGTGACGTTTCTCGTAAACGCAAACTCCTTGAAACAAAAAGCTGGTAAGAAACGCATGAAGGCTATCGGATCAGTAGAAGTTCCACAAGAAGCCTTCCTCAGCGTCTTGAGTATGGATGAAGAATAGAAATAGAAAACAAAACTCTTGAGAAATTTTCAAGAGTTTTTGCTTTAAAGGAGAATGAGAAAAATCGTCAACTGACAGAATTGGTCAGGTTAAAATTTGACAGGAGTCCTGATTTTTTTTATAATGCAGATGGAAAGGTGGTAGGATGAAAAAATTATTAATTTCAGGAACGGTTGTTCTCGCTAGTGTTTTTTTAGCTTCATGCTCCAATAAGTCTCAAACAGCAACCGAAGAAAGTTCGACTGCGGTTGTTAGTTCTTCTAGCAGTTTGGAAACGAGTAGTTCTAGTTCTGCTGTTTCTGAAGCGAAAAAGGAAGAGACACAAATCATTGGTTCGAATGAATATGGTTTTGTCAAGGTACCCAAATCATGGGTTCGATTCCATGAAGTAGAAGGTGGAAATGATATACAGTATTGCGATGGAACAGATATCAACATTGTTACGCTGAATACCTTCAAGGCTGAGCAGTTTAATATTAGCGAAGAAGAGTATGCCAAACTGGATGTTGTGACTGTCTCTGCTAGTATTTTATCTTCCAAAGAACAAAGCTCTGATTTCAGTAAGGTTTGGGGCTCCAAATCGACCATTGGAGGTTATGAAGCCTATGTTGTCAATGCAATTGCTAAGTCAGGGAAATACCTCGTTACTTGGGTTTTTCGATCAAATGATGGTAAAATCCGCTATGTTTCACTTGAAGGGGATGGGGAAACTTTAAAAACAATCTTACCGATGATTGAAAGTAGCTGGTCAACTACTAAAGCTGAATAAATGAAAAAAAGAAGATCAACTGATCTTCTTTTTATTTTTTTACGAATAGATAAGAGAGTAGTAAAAGAAATGGAGTTTCTTATGAAAATTGATAACTATGAAATCTATAAATTGCGCAAAGCTGGGCTAACCAATCAACAGATCTTAACTGTTCTTGAATATGACGAGACCGTAGATCAGGAGCTCTTGCTAGGTGATATTGCTGAAATCTCTGGTTGCCGCAATCCTGCTGTCTTTATGGAACGCTATTTCCAGATAGATGATGTACAGTTGGAGAAGGAGTTTCAGAAATTTCCATCCTTTTCTATTCTTGACGACTGTTATCCTTGGGATTTGAGTGAGATTTATGATGCTCCAGCGCTCTTGTTTTATAAAGGAAATCTAGACTTATTGAAATTTCCAAAGGTTGCTCTTGTAGGGAGTCGTTCATGTTCGAGTCAGGGAGCAAAGTCGGTTCAGAAAATTATCCAAGGCTTGGAAAACGAGTTAATCGTGGTCAGCGGCTTGGCCAAAGGAATTGATACCGCTGCCCATATGGCTGCGCTCCAGAATGGAGGGAGAACGATTGCTGTGATTGGAACAGGATTAGATGTTTTTTATCCACGTGCCAATAAACGCCTGCAAGAGTACATTGGCAATCATCATCTAGTGCTAAGTGAATACGGACCAGGTGAAGAACCCTTGAAATTTCACTTTCCAGCTCGTAATCGCATCATTGCTGGTCTTTGCCGTGGTGTGATCGTTGCAGAGGCAAGGATGCGTTCTGGTAGTCTTATTACCTGTGAGCGAGCTATGGAAGAAGGACGCGATGTTTTTGCCATTCCAGGAAACATTTTAGATGGCCATTCAGATGGCTGTCACCACTGATCCAAGAGGGAGCAAAACTGATTTCCAGCGGTCAAGATGTGCTAGCTGAGTTTGAATTTTAAGGAGAAATTGTTCACTCAGATAAACTTTTCTTCTATACTATAGGAGTTAAGTCTTGACAGGTCTTTAAAAATGGTTTACACTTTATAAAGTTTATTACTTTGAAAAGGTGTGATAGTGTGGCTACGGCAACAAAGAAGAAAAAATCAACAGTTAAAAAAAATCTAGTCATCGTGGAGTCGCCTGCCAAGGCGAAAACGATTGAGAAATATCTAGGAAGAAATTATAAGGTTCTAGCAAGTGTCGGACATATCCGAGATTTGAAAAAATCCAGTATGTCAGTTGACATCGAAAACAACTATGAACCGCAATATATCAATATCCGAGGAAAAGGTCCTCTCATCAATGATCTGAAAAAAGAAGCCAAAAAGGCCAATAAAGTCTTTCTGGCAAGTGACCCGGACCGTGAAGGAGAAGCGATTTCCTGGCATTTAGCTCATATTCTCGATCTGGATGAAAATGATGCCAACCGTGTGGTCTTTAATGAAATCACCAAGGATGCAGTGAAAAACGCTTTTAAAGAACCTCGCAAGATTGATATGGACTTGGTCGATGCCCAACAAGCACGTCGTGTTTTGGACCGCTTGGTAGGCTATTCGATTTCACCAATTCTCTGGAAGAAGGTCAAGAAGGGCTTATCAGCTGGACGCGTACAGTCTGTTGCACTCAAGTTAATCATTGACCGTGAAAATGAGATTAATGCCTTCCAACCCGAAGAATATTGGACGATTGATGGAGTCTTCAAAAAGGGAACCAAGCAGTTCCAAGCTTCTTTCTATGGTATGAATGGCAAAAAGATGAAATTGACCACCAATGAAGAGGTCAAAGAAGTCTTGTCCCATCTAACGAGTAAAGATTTTGCAGTGGAACAGGTAGATAAAAAAGAACGTAAGCGTAACGCTCCGCTACCTTATACAACATCAACCATGCAGATGGATGCGGCAAATAAGATCAACTTCCGTACTCGGAAGACTATGATGGTTGCCCAACAGCTCTATGAAGGAATCAATATCGGTACAGGCGTACAAGGTTTGATTACATACATGCGTACAGACTCGACTCGTATTAGTCCAGTGGCGCAAAACGAAGCGGCAAGCTTTATCAACGAACGTTTTGGCAGTAAGTACTCTAAACATGGAAGCAAGGTCAAGAATGCTTCAGGTGCCCAAGATGCCCATGAGGCTATCCGCCCATCAAGTGTTTTCAATACACCTGAAAAAATTGCTAAGTACTTGGATAAAGACCAACTCAAACTCTATACGCTTATCTGGAATCGTTTTGTAGCTAGCCAGATGACGGGAGCTATCTTTGATACCATGGCTGTCAAGCTCTCTCAAAATGGAGTCCAGTTTGCAGCAAATGGTAGCCAAGTTAAGTTTGATGGGTATCTTGCCATCTACAATGACTCTGACAAAAACAAGATGTTGCCAGATATGGCTGTTGGAGATGTAGTCAAGCAGGTGAATAGCAAGCCAGAACAACATTTCACCCAACCCCCTGCTCGCTATTCGGAAGCGACCCTTATCAAGACTTTGGAAGAAAATGGAGTTGGTCGTCCATCAACCTACGCACCAACTATTGAAACCATTCAGAAACGCTATTATGTTCGTCTGGCAGCCAAACGCTTTGAACCAACTGAGTTGGGAGAAATTGTCAATAAACTCATTGTTGAATATTTCCCAGACATCGTAAACGTGACTTTCACAGCTGAGATGGAAGGAAAACTGGATGATGTCGAAGTTGGAAAAGAACAGTGGCAACGTGTTATTGATGAATTTTATAAACCATTCTCCAAAGAAGTAGCCAAGGCTGAAGCTGAAATGGAAAAAATCCAGATCAAGGATGAGCCAGCTGGATTTGACTGTGAGGTCTGTGGTAGTCCAATGGTGATTAAGCTAGGTCGTTTTGGTAAATTCTATGCTTGTAGCAATTTCCCAGACTGCCGTCATACCCAAGCGATTGTTAAGGAGATTGGTGTTGAGTGCCCAAGCTGTCATCAAGGACAAATCATTGAACGCAAAACCAAACGCAATCGTATCTTCTATGGTTGCAACCGCTATCCAGAATGTGAATTTACTTCGTGGGACAAACCAATTGGACGGGATTGTCCAAAATGTGGTCACTTCCTTGTGGAGAAGAAAGTCCGTGGTGGTGGCAAACAGATTGTGTGTAGTAATGGCGACTACGAAGAGGAAAAAATCAAATAAAATACAGAGTCCTGAAAATAAATTTCAGGCTCTTTTTTTGTTGAGGCTTGACAAATTTCCCCCTTGTATGCGAAACTAGAGGAAGAGATAATTTATCTAGGAGAAATCATGCGTATCATTTACCTAAGCATTGGCTTTATTTCACTGGCCTTAGCTGTCATTGGAGTTGTCTTGCCACTTTTACCAACAACTCCCTTTCTTTTGTTAGCCATCGCTTGCTTTTCCAAGTCTTCAAAGAGATTTGAAGACTGGCTTTATCACACCAAGCTCTATCAGACCTATGTAGCTGACTTTCGTGAGACCAAGTCAATCGCCAGAGAACGCAAGAAAAAGATCATCGTATCTATCTATATCTTGATGGGAATTTCCATTTATTTTGCACCTCTCTTACCAGTCAAAATCGGCCTGGGAGCCCTGACAATCTTTATCACCTACTATCTCTTTAAAGTAATTCCTGATAAGGATTAGTTTTTGAAATTTGATATTTCCTTGATAAAAATGAAAACATATTTAAATAATATGATATAATAAATTAAAAGTAATTTTCAAGGAGAATCAAATGATTTACGAATTTTGTGCTGAAAATGTGACCTTGCTTGAAAAAGCGATGCAGGCTGGAGCTCGTCGAATCGAACTTTGTGATAATCTAGCAGTTGGTGGAACAACACCTAGCTATGGAGTAACAAAGGCAGCGGTTGAACTGGCAGCTAACTATGATAGCACCATTATGACCATGATTCGTCCACGTGGTGGCGACTTTGTCTATCATGATCTGGAAATTGCCATCATGCTAGAAGACATTCGTTTGACTGCTCAAGCTGGAAGTCAAGGAGTCGTCTTTGGTGCTTTAACTGCTGATAAGAAGTTGGACAAGACTAATCTTGAGAAGTTGATTGCCGCATCGAAAGGAATGGAAATTGTCTTTCACATGGCCTTTGATGAATTGAGCGAAGAAGATCAGTTGGAAGCTATTGACTGGCTCAGCCAAGCTGGTGTCACTCGTATCCTGACTCGTGCTGGCGTATCTGGAGACTCGCTAGAGAAACGTTTTGCTCACTATCACAGAATTTTGGAGCATGCTAAAGGTAAAATTGAAATTCTGCCAGGTGGAGGGATTGACTTGGACAACCGTCAAACCTTTATCGACCAGCTGGGTGTGACACAATTGCATGGAACCAAGGTTGTCTTTTAAAAAATAGAAAGGAACTGCTAGCTTTGGGTAGCAGTTTTCACTTATGTTTGAAATTTTTAAATCCTATCAGTTTAATCAAGAAAAAGCTCGTGCCTATGGTTTTGTAGAAAATGAGGGAGTCTGGACCTACAGTTTCCAGATTTTGGATGGAGATTTTGTCATGACTGTGTCCATCATAACGGATAATGTGAGCTTTCAAGTTTTTGATCAGGAGACTGGTGACCTCTATCCTCAAGTCCATATGGAAAGCATGAGAGGGACTTTTGTCGGAAGTATCCGTCAAGCTTGTTTGGAGATTCTCTACCAGATTCGGAAGGCTTGTTTTGATATGCAGGATTTTATCTGTCCTCAGACTAAGCGTATCATGTCTCAAGTTCAGAAAAAGTATGGAAATCAGTTGGAATATCTGTGGGAGAAATCTCCTGATACGGCAGTATTACGTCATGAAGGCAGTAAAAAGTGGTATGCTGTTTTAATGAGAATACCTTGGGATAAGCTAGATAAGAACAGAGAAGGGCTAGTGGAAGCAATCAACCTCAAACATGATCAAGTTGCTGACTTGCTTTCACAAAAAGGCATTTATCCAGCCTTTCATATGAACAAACGCTACTGGATTAGTCTGGCTCTTGATGATAGTTTGCTAGATGAAGAGGTGTTAGAACTAATCGAAAGAAGTTGGAACTTGACTGTGAAAAAAAGTAAGGAAATTCCCTTGCCTTTTTTTAAATACTTTCAATTAGCAAAATATTCTTTACTGAAGAAATTTTTCAGAAAATATTGGATTTTTTTCTTGACAAGAGACTTTTTCCTATGCTAAAATACTAAACAAGATATCAAACGAAGGAGAAAGTCAAACATGAAAACAGCTAAGTTTAATCAATTTGCTTTGTTGTTGAGGTACTCGGGCTAGTGCAAAAGCATTAGTCCTGTTTGGCTTACCAAGCGGGAGTAAATCAACATCTCGCTTGGGTTTCTGAGCGAGATGTTTTTTTAAAACCATATTTGGAAAAGGGGAATTCTTATGCGTAAAGTTGAATTTTTTGATACAAGTCTTCGTGATGGGGAACAAACACCTGGTGTTAACTTCTCAATCAAGGAAAAAGTCTCCATTGCAAGACAGCTGGAGAAATGGGGAATTTCTGTAATTGAAGCTGGTTTTCCGGCTGCTAGTCCAGATTCATTTGTAGCCGTTCAAAAAATTGCTAGAGCCATGAAAAAAACAGCAGTGACAGGATTAGCTCGTTCTGTAAAATCTGATATTGATGCTTGTTATGAGGCTCTTAAGGATGCCAAGTATCCACAAATTCATGTCTTTATCGCTACCAGTCCGATTCACCGCAAGTATAAACTCAATAAGAGTAAGGAAGAGATTTTAGAAGCTATCAAGGAGCATGTTTCTTATGCACGTTCTAAGTTTGAGGTTGTCGAGTTCTCGCCTGAAGATGCGACTAGAACAGAGTTGGATTTCCTCTTACAAGTTGTTCAAACAGCGGTCGATGCAGGTGCATCTTATATAAATATCCCTGACACAGTTGGCTTTACGACTCCAGAAGAGTTTGCACGCATCTTTGACCACTTGACTGAAAATATTAAATCAGATCATAAAGTTGTCTTTGGTGTCCACTGTCACGATGATCTCGGTATGGCAACTGCAAATACTTTGACAGCGATTAAACACGGTGCTGGACGTGTCCAGGGAACTATTAATGGCATTGGTGAACGCGCAGGTAATGTTGCTCTTGAAGAAGTAGCTGTTGCTTTGAAGATTCGTGAGGATTTCTTCCAAGCAACTAGTGATATTGTTTTGGATGAAACAATGAATACGTCAGAAATGGTTTCTCGCTTCTCTGGTATTCCAGTTCCTAAACAAGGCTGTCGTTGGTGGTAATGCCTTCTCTCACGAGTCTGGTATTCACCAAGATGGAGTCCTTAAAAATCCTCTCACTTATGAGATCATCACCCCTGAATTGGTTGGTGTCAAGAGTAATAGTCTTCCGCTTGGGAAATTGTCTGGTCGCCATGCCTTTGTTGAAAAACTGAGAGAACTGGCCCTTGATTTTACAGAAGAGGACATCAAACCACTCTTTGCTAAGTTCAAGGCGCTGGCTGATAAGAAACAAGAAATCACAGATGCAGATATTCGTGCTCTGGTAGCTGGAACCATGGTTGAAAATCCAGAAGGCTTCCACTTTGATGATTTACAACTGCAAACTCATGCAGATAATGACATCGAAGCACTCGTTAGCCTAGCCAATATGGATGGTGAGAAGCTTGAGTTTAATGCGACAGGACAAGGTTCTGTTGAAGCAATCTTCAACGCCATTGACAAGTTCTTCAATCAATCTGTTCGCTTGGTATCCTACACTATCGATGCGGTGACAGATGGGATTGATGCCCAGGCTCGGGTATTGGTGACTGTTGAAAACAGAGATACAGAGACCATCTTTAATGCAGCAGGGATTGATTTCGATGTACTGAAGGCTTCAGCTATTGCCTACATCAATGCCAATACCTTTGTTCAAAAGGAGAATGCTGGTGAGATGGGACGAAGCGTTTCCTATCGCGATATGCCTAACGTGTAAAGGAGAATGCTATGACAAAGAAAATCGTAACTCTAGCAGGGGATGGAATCGGTCCAGAAATTATGGAAGCTGGTTTGGAAGTTCTGGAGGCCCTAGCTGAAAAACAGGATTTGTCTATGAAATAGACAGACGCCCTTTTGGAGGTGCAGGTATTGATGCGGCAGGACATCCCTTACCTGATGAAACCCTCAAGGCAAGTAGGGAAGCAGATGCAATTCTCCTAGCAGCTATTGGTAGTCCTCAGTATGATGGGGCAGCGGTTCGGCCCGAACAAGGCTTGCTGGGTCTCCGTAAAGAACTCAATCTCTACGCCAATATTCGTCCGGTTAAAATCTTTGAGAGTCTCAAGCACTTATCACCTCTCAAACCAGAACGAATTGCTGGTGTAGACTTTGTCGTGGTGCGTGAGTTGACAGGAGGGATTTACTTTGGAGATCATATTCTTGAAGAGCGAAAAGCGCGTGATATCAACGATTACAGCTATGAGGAAGTGGAGCGAATTCTTCGCAAGGCCTTTGAAATCGCAAGAAGTCGGAGAAAAATCGTTACCAGCATCGATAAGCAAAATGTTCTAGCGACATCAAAACTCTGGCGCAGAGTAGCTGAGGAAGTCGCACAGGACTTCCCAGATGTAATCTTAGAGCATCAGCTAGTAGACTCAGCTGCTATGCTCATGATTACCAATCCTGCTAAGTTTGACGTTGTGGTAACGGAAAATCTTTTTGGGGATATTCTTTCAGACGAGTCCAGTGTCCTGTCAGGGACGCTGGGAGTTATGCCATCGGCCAGTCATTCTGAAAATGGCCCAAGTCTCTATGAGCCCATTCACGGTTCGGCACCTGATATTGCAGGTCAAGGAATTGCCAATCCTATTTCCATGATTTTATCAGTGGCCATGATGCTGAGAGATAGCTTTGGACGTTATGAGGATGCGGAGCGTATCGAACATGCAGTAGAAGCCAGTTTGGCAGCAGGCATTTTAACAAGAGATATAGGAGGTCAGGCTTCGACCAAGGAAATGACGGAAGCCATTATTGCAAGGTTATGAAGTTAGATGAAAAATTACTCTAGTCCTTTTACTTTGGAATGTCATGGTTTTCTTGATTTATGGCATTGACAAATCAAAGGCAAGGAGAGGTGCTTGGCGCATCCCAGAGAAAATTCTCTTGACTATGGCTCTTGTATGTGGTGGATTTGGTGCTTGGTTAGCAGGAATCGCCTTTCACCACAAAACTAGAAAATGGTATTTTAAAACGATTTGGTTTCTTGGGATGGTGACCACACTAGTAGCCTTATATTTCATTTGGAGGTAATGGATGGCAGGAAAATCGATTTTTGATAAATTATGGGAGCGTCATGTCATCACAGGAGAAGAGGGGGCAGCCCCAACTCATGTATGTGGATCAACACTATATTCACGAGGTGACCAGTCCCCAAGCCTTTCAAGGATTACGAGACGCAGGTCGCAGATTGAGACGACCAGATTTGACATTTGGAACCTTTGACCACAATGTTCCGACGGTCAATATCTATGATATTCGAGATGTCATTTCGAAAGCGCAAATTGATAAGTTAGCTGAAAATGTTGAGGAGTTTGGGATCGAACATGCGGCCCACGGTTCTGAGAAGCAAGGGATTGTTCACATGGTTGGTCCAGAAACAGGACGAACCCAACCAGGGAAGTTCATCGTCTGTGGAGACAGCCATACAGCAACTCACGGAGCCTTCGGAGCAATTGCCTTTGGGATTGGGACTAGTGAGGTGGAGCATGTCTTTGCTACTCAGACCCTCTGGCAAGTTAAACCCAAGAAAATGTTGGTGGAATTCACTGGTGTTCCTCAAAAAGGAGTTTATTCCAAGGATTATATTCTCGCCTTGATTGCCAAGTACGGCGTTGCCTGTGGTGTTGGCTATGTGGTAGAATATCGTGGGGAAGCGATTGATGCTTTGACCATGGAAGAGCGAATGACCATCTGCAATATGTCCATCGAGTTTGGCTCTAAGATGGGAATTATGAATCCTGATCAGACCACCTATGACTATCTCAAGGGACGGGAATGTGTTCCCGAGGATTTCGAGGAGGCTGTGGCGGATTGGAAAACGATTGTCAGTGATGATGATGCTGTTTATAATAAGGTTATCCGGATGGATGTCTCTGACTTAGCTCCTATGGTGACTTGGGGAACCAATCCTGCCATGGGGGTTGACTTTGACAGTAGCTTCCCAGAAATTAAGGATATGAATGATGAGCGAGCCTACAATTACATGGACTTGGAGCCTGGTCAAAAGCCAGCAGATATTGAACTAGGTTATATCTTTATCGGCTCTTGTACCAATGCTCGTCTCAGCGATTTACAACTAGCTGCGCGATTTGTCAAAGGAAAGAAAATTGCTCCCAATCTAACAGCAATTGTAGTTCCAGGCTCTCGTCCTGTGAAACGAGCTGCTGAGAAGTTGGGCTTGGACAAGGTTTTCCTAGATGCTGGTTTTGAGTGGAGAGACCCAGGTTGCTCTATGTGTCTAGGGATGAATCCCGACAAGGTACCTGATGGTGTCCACTGTGCTTCAACCAGTAACCGCAACTTTGAAGATAGACAAGGATTTGGGGCTAAGACCCATCTCTGCAGCCCAGCTATGGCAGCTGCAGCAGCTATCGCAGGTCGTTTCGTAGATGTTCGACAGATGCCAGAAGCCCAGTAAGGAGAGGATATGGAGAAATTTACAGTTTATACAGGAACGACTGTTCCTCTCATGAATGATAACATTGATACTGACCAAATCCTTCCCAAGCAGTTTCTGAAATTAATTGATAAGAAAGGCTTTGGTAAATACCTCATGTATGCTTGGCGATATCTGGACGATAAGTATACTGAGGATCCAGACTTTGTCTTTAACAGACCTGAATACCGTAAAGCCAGTATTCTCATCTCAGGGGATAACTTTGGCGCAGGATCGTCCAGAGAACACGCGGCTTGGGCTCTAGCCGACTATGGTTTAAGGTCGTGATTGCAGGTTCTTTTGGAGATATTCATTACAATAATGAACTCAATAATGGTATGTTGCCCATTGTTCAACCCAGAGAGGTTCGAGAGAAACTAGCCCAGCTACAACCAAGCGACCAGATAACCGTGGATTTGGAACAACAAAAAATCATCTCCCCAGTTGGAGAATTTACTTTCGAAATCGATAGTGAATGGAAACACAAGCTCTTAAATGGTTTGGATGATATCGGTATTACGTTGCAGTATGAAGATTTGATTGCTGCCTATGAAAAACAGCGCCCAGCCTATTGGCAGGATTAGAAAAAATAGAAAAGGGAATAGAACTATGACAAAACACATTAAATGGACGGGAATACTTTCACAAGAAGGCTATGACATTTTAAAAGGTGAGGGTGGTTGTATCGTTTGCCCTACAAAAGTCGGATATATCATCATGACTAGCGATAAGGCAGGACTTGAACGCAAGTTTGAAGCCAAAGAGCGTAATCGTAACAAACCAGGAGTTGTCCTCTGTGGTAGCATGGATGAGCTTCGCGCTTTAGCACAACTTAATCCAGAAATCGAAGCCTTCTACCAAAAACATTGGGACGAAGACATTCTCCTTGGTTGTATCCTTCCTTGGAAACCAGAAGCTTTTGAGAAATTGAAAGAATACGGTGATGGCCGTGAAGAACTCATGACTGACGTTCGTGGTACTAGCTGTTTTGTCATCAAGTTTGGTAAAGCTGGTGAACAGTTGGCTGCTAAACTTTGGGAAGAAGGCAAGATGGTCTACGCCTCATCAGCCAACCCATCTGGAAAAGGAAACCGTGGTAAGGTAGAAGGAATAGGAGAACGTATCGAAGGAGCAGTGGACCTTGTTATCGAAGCAGACGACTATGTGGCATCTATCCAGCCTGACAAAACGATTGAAACGCGCTACGAGCAAGGCGTGATGGTATCAATGGTAGATAAAGACGGAAAACTTATCCCAGAACAAGGAGGAGCACGTTCAACTTCACCAGCGCCAGTTGTGATCCGCAAAGGGCTTGACATTGATAAAATCATGATGCACTTGTCAGATACCTTTAACTCATGGGATTATCGTCAAGGAGAGTATTACTAAGATAAAAAAGAAGTCTAGTGTTACGAGGAAATAAAGCTCTCTACACTGGGCCTTTTCTTTTTTCATAGAATATGATATGCTAGAGATGAACTATATATTAATAGAACCTACTTATGAAAGTAAATTAAAGGAGTATTCAAATGAACAGTGAACAAAATAGCTATTTTTTTGTTGGTACAAGATTTGGTGATGATGATTATCTTGAATATTTTTAGAAAAAGAAGGCAAGTGGGAATTAGGATGGCATAACAACGAGGAAAAATAAACAGTATCAAAAAAATGTTAAAGTTGTTTAATAAAAATTAAATCAGGTGACGTTTTATTTGCTAAATCCACATATGTCAAAAAGAAGAATTTACCTTTTGTAAAGAAAGATGATTTAAAGGTTTCTGTGATGAAAATTCGTGGAATGGCGACTGTTAAAGAGGTTTTAGATGATGGGCATACCATTATTGTTGATTGGAAAAAAGAGTATATAGAGAGGGAGTGGTTTTTCTTTACGGGGCAAGAAACAATATGGTTTCCATCAGATATTAAGTATCGAACTAAAGAGACTAACCAGTTAATAAAATTTGCTGCAAGTGATGAAATCATAATTCAAGACTATGACTATTTTTTTGAATCATCCTAATTGGAAAAAAAGTATAAAAAAAATTAGAAAGTGAAACTATGTTAAGGAATGATTTTTTTATTTGATTATAGTGGTATATTAAAAAAATCCAAAAACCTCATCCTCCGAGGTGCACCTGGTACAGGAAAAAAACTTATCTTGCTAAAGAAATAGCGGCAGAATTAACTGATGGCAACGAAGACCAAATCGGCTTTGTACAGTTTCACCCATCTTATGATTATACGGATTTTTGTAGAGGGGTTGAGACCGGTATCAAATGGCGATGGAGCTATTGAGTTTAAGCTAGAGGACGGTATTTTTAAGAAGTTCTGTCAGAAGGCTAAAGAAGCTCAGAAAACTGGAGGACAAGATAATTTTGATGAAGCTTGGGATCTTTTATCTTGAGTATGTTAATAGTAGAGATGAAAAAGAATATTTGACAGAATTTTTCCTATCTAACAGTAAATAGTCGAAATAATTTTAATATCAATTATGAAACTAAAAGCCAAAGGAACTGTCTTAACAAAATCTTATGTTTATGAACTCTATAAAGACGAAAATTATCTGAAAAAGCCCTATTATCGTAACCAAGGAAAAAAAGTCCTTGAAACTTTAAAGAAAAGATTTGGTCTGAAAGACTATATCTCTCCAACAGAGATCAACACAGACAAGAATTTTGTCTTCATCATTGATGAAATCAACCGTGGTGAGATTTCTAAGATTTTTGGTGAGCTCTTTTTCTCGATAGATCCTGGATATCGTGGTAGAGATGGGGAAGTTTATACTCAATATGCCAATCTACACGAAACTGATGACAAGTTTTATATTCCTAAGAATGTCTATATTATTGGAACCATGAATGATATTGATCGCTCGGTAGACACCTTTGATTTTGCTATGCGTCGTCGTTTCCGTTTTGTTGAAGTTACGGCTGAAAGTCAACTATACATCCTAGATCAAGAACTAGGTGAGGATGCTGAGGAAGCTAAAACCCGACTAAGGAACTTGAATACTGCTATTGAAAACGTTCAGGAATTAAACAGTCATTACCATATCGGACCAAGTTATTTCTGTAATTTAAAAGAATTGGATTATGATTATGAACTGCTCTGGTCTGATTATCTCAAACCGCTTTTGGAAGATTACTTACGTGGTTCCTATGAGGAATTTGAAACTCTGGAAACATTGAAAAAAGCATTTGAGCTGACAAATAACGAGCAAACAAATCAGCAAGAGACCGGTGATAATGATGCGGATAACTGATAATCAGCATAGAATTGCTAGAGAAGACTTTGTCGCAGAATTTCCCAACCTAAGTCAAGCGCTCCTTGATAGAACACTAGATAACCTATCTCAAGAGGACAATATTTTTATTTTTCCAAATGATTTGATGAATTCTCCTGATTTAGACAAGGACCAAAAGATTTTGGAAACAGTTAATCAGGAAATCAAGACAGGCAATGTGATTGGCTTTCTGGGATGCGGTCAGGAAAGATTAACGATTTCCTCTCGTTTTTCTGATGAAAGTAACGACCATTTTTTACATTATCTTTTACAAAAGGTTCTCAATATCAATCTGAATAGTTTGGATGTCGGTCTATCTCAAGAGGATAGACTCTATCAACTTTTGATTTACCTCTTTCCAAAATATCTGCAAGCTGCTCTCCGAAAAGGTCTTTATAAGGAATACCAGCGATTTTTCCATAACGATAGTCATGTAAAGGGAGCTGTTGATGTAGGAAATCATCTTAAGAAAAATCTTCCTTTTACGGGAAATATTGCCTATACAACAAGAGAGTTCACCTATGATAATCCACTCATGCAATTGATTCGGCATACGATTGAGTACATTAAGAATCAGAAAAGCATTGGGCAAGAGATTCTTGATAATCTCTTAACTAGTCGTGAAAATGTGGCAGAAATTGTGCGAGTAACCCCATCTTATAAACTAGCTGATCGTGCTAAGATTATTCGGGGAAATCAATCTAAACCTCTACGTCATGCATACTTTCACGAGTACAGAAAGCTACAAGAACTTTGCCTGATGATCCTAAATAGAGAGAAACATGGGTTAGGATATCAAGAGCAAAAAATCCATGGTATTCTTTTTGATGTTTCCTGGCTTTGGGAAGAGTATGTTTATACCTTGTTGCCAAAAGTTTTCATCCATCCACGAAATAAGGATAAGACGGACGGAATTTCAGTATTTTTAAACGATAAAAATCATGAAAATCGCAAAAGGCGTGATCGAAAAGTATATCCAGATTTTTATGACAGAGAACGAAAGATTGTTCTAGATGCAAAATATAAAAAACTGGAGTTCACTGAAAAAGGAACCAACCGTGAGGACTTATTCCAGCTGATTTCCTATTCTTATATTTTAAAAGCTGAGAAAGCTGGATTGATTTTTCCTAGTATAGAGAGGTCAGTAAATAGTGAGATAGGAGAAGTAGCGGGGTACGGAGTTTTGCTTAAAAAGTGGTCTATCCAAATCCCTCAAAAGGCTTCATCTTATAGTGAATTTTGTGAAATGATGGAAAACTCCGCAGAAATGTTTAAAGCAATTATTGATGAGGAAGTTGGGAGAAATTAATCTCACCGCTTCCTTTTGCTATTTATACAAGTAATTTCCGAACGATATGATGTGATTATTACAAATATTTGACAAAATCTGTACCTTGATTTATAATAAATCAAGGAAACGTCGTAAAAGACGTAGGGATGCGCAAGCATAGGTAGGTCATTACAAAGAAACGAGACATCGATATGTTAAACGAATTTCCAATTTTTGATTACGAAGATATTCAATTGATCCCAAACAAATGTGTGATTAAAAGCCGTGCAGAAGCAGATACGAGTGTCACACTTGGAAATCACACTTTTAAACTACCTGTAGTACCTGCAAATATGCAGACGATTTTGGATGTGAATGTTGCAGAGCAACTGGCTAAAGGCAGATACTTCTACATTATGCACCGTTTTGATGAAGCGGGGCGCATTTCTTTTATTAAGCGCATGCACGATCAAGGGCTCATTGCTTCCATTTCTGTCGGTGTCAAGGATTACGAGTATGACTTTGTTAGCCAGCTCAAGACTGATGCTCCTGAATATATCACGATTGACATTGCCCATGGTCATGCAGATAGTGTGATTTCAATGATTCAACACATCAAGAAAGAATTACCAGATACTTTTGTCATTGCTGGTAACGTGGGAACACCAGAAGCTGTACGTGAATTGGAAAATGCTGGTGCGGATGCTACCAAGGTTGGAATCGGTCCTGGTAAGGTTTGTATCACCAAGGTGAAAACAGGTTTTGGTACTGGCGGTTGGCAGTTGGCTGCTCTTCGCTGGTGTGCAAAGGCTGCGCGTAAGCCGATCATCGCTGATGGTGGAATTCGTACTCATGGCGACATTGCCAAGTCTATCCGTTTCGGTGCTAGCATGGTCATGATTGGTTCCCTATTTGCAGGACATATTGAAAGCCCAGGAAAGACGATTGAAGTCGACGGCGAACAGTTCAAAGAATACTATGGTTCAGCTTCCCAATATCAAAAGGGTGCTTATAAAAACGTGGAAGGCAAACGCATCTTACTTCCTGCAAAAGGGCATTTGCAAGATACCCTTACTGAGATGGAGCAAGATCTGCAAAGTGCCATTTCCTACGCAGGTGGACGAAAGGTTGCTGACCTCAAGCACGTTGATTATGTTATCGTGAAAAACTCTATCTGGAATGGTGATGCATCCCACTAATGGATGCTTAGTTCACCCATAAAAAACTTGTTATTAGAGCAAATTTCTGTTATAATAAAACAAGTTTCCACCCTTAGTGTAATGGATATCACGTAAGATTCCGGTTCTTAAGATGGGGGTTCGATTCCCTCAGGGTGGATGTAAACAGCCTAAAAAAGCCTTTAAATAAGGCTTTTTTCTTTATATTGCCTCCAAAATTGGAAATCTTTTTCAAAAATTATCCAAATCTTTCCTAGTCCCGTTTTAAAAGTGACTCAGGGGCTTTTTTTGATATAATAAGAAAGACTGCTATCAGTTAGAAAGAGGTTGGTATGAAAGAATTACAAACTGTACTGAAGAAGCGTTTTGCAATCGAATTTGCAGACAAAAACTTACTAGAAACGGCCTTTACTCATACGAGTTATGCCAATGAGCACCGCCTCTTAAAAATTTCACACAATGAGCGCTTGGAATTTTTAGGAGACGCTGTTCTGCAATTATTGATTTCAGAATATCTGTATAAAAAATATCCTAAGAAACCAGAGGGAGATTTGTCCAAACTCCGTGCTATGATTGTTCGCGAGGAGAGTTTGGCTGGTTTTGCGCGTGATTGCCAGTTTGATCAGTTTATCAAGCTAGGAAAAGGGGAAGAAAAGTCTGGTGGACGCAATCGTGACACCATTCTTGGTGATACCTTTGAAGCCTTTCTAGGTGCTTTGCTTTTAGACAAGGATGTGGCTAAGGTAAAAGAGTTTATCTATCAGGTCATGATTCCCAAGGTCGAAGCAGGTGACTTTGAAATGATTAAGGATTACAAGACTCATCTGCAAGAGTTGCTCCAGGTCAATGGGGATGTGGACATTCGCTACCAGGTTATCTCTGAGACGGGGCCTGCCCATGATAAGGTTTTTGATGTAGAAGTTCTGGTTGAGGGCAAGAGCATCGGAAAAGGTAAAGGGCGTTCTAAAAAATTGGCAGAGCAAGAGGCCGCCAAAAATGCAGTTGAGAAGGGGCTGGATTCATGTATTTAAAGGAAATTGAGATTCAGGGATTCAAGTCCTTTGCTGACAAGACTAAGGTAGTCTTTGACCAAGGTGTGACAGCTGTCGTTGGGCCCAATGGATCAGGAAAATCAAATATCACAGAAAGTCTGAGATGGGCCTTGGGAGAGTCCAGTGTTAAGAGCCTTCGTGGTGGTAAGATGCCTGATGTCATTTTTGCTGGGACAGAAAGTCGGAAACCATTGAACTATGCTTCTGTTGTTGTGACCTTGGACAATGAAGATGGTTTTATCAAGGATGCAGGGCAAGTCATTAAGGTAGAACGCCATATCTACCGTAGTGGAGATAGCGAGTATCGAATTGATGGCAAAAAAGTCCGTCTCCGCGATGTACATGACCTTTTCTTAGATACAGGTCTGGGACGCGATTCCTTCTCTATTATTTCCCAAGGGAAGGTTGAGGAGATTTTCAATTCCAAGCCTGAAGAGCGTCGAGCTATTTTTGAAGAAGCTGCTGGAGTTTTAAAGTACAAAACTCGTAGAAAAGAAACAGAGAGCAAACTGCAACAAACTCAGGACAATCTAGACCGTTTAGAGGACATTATCTATGAGTTAGACAATCAAATCAAGCCTCTTGCAAAACAAGCTGAGAATGCTCGGAAGTTTCTCGACTTGGATGGTCAACGCAAGGCTATTTACTTGGATGTTTTGGTCGCTCAGATCAAGGAAAACAAGGCTGAACTAGAGCTGACAGAAGAAGAGTTAGTTCAGGTTCAGGAACTTTTGACGAGCTACTACCAAAAGCGTGAAGAGTTAGAAGAAGAAAATCAAACACTTAAAAAGAAACGCCAAGATCTCCAAGCTCAAATGTCTAAAGACCAAGGAAGTTTGATGGATCTGACGAATCTGATAAGTGACTTAGAGCGAAAATTAGCCCTATCAAAACTGGAGTCAGAGCAGGTAGCCCTCAATCAACAAGAAGCACAAGTCCGTTTGGCATCTTTAGAAGATAAGAGAAAGACTCTAAGTAAAGAGAAGGCAGAAAAAGAAGCGAATTTGGCACAGTTAGAGGAAAGTCTAACTGAAAACAACAAAGAACTCAATCGTTTAGAGGCAGAATTGCTAGCTTTTTCAGATGATCCTGACCAGATGATCGAGCTCTTGCGTGAACGCTTTGTTGCGCTTTGCAAGAAGAAGCGGATGTCTCAAACCAACTAACCCGCATCGAGAATGAACTAGAGAACAGCCGTCAGCTATCTCAAAAACAAGCAGATCAACTTGAGAAATTGAAAGATCAACTGGCTACAGCTAAAGAAAAAGCAAGTCAGCAAAAGACTGAGCTTGAATCTGCCAAGGAGCAGGTTCAGAAATTATTGGCAGACTACCAAGCTAGTGCCAAGGAGCAAGAGGAGCAGAAAGTTTCTTTCCAAGCCCAGCAGAGCCAACTCTTTGACCGTCTGGATAGTCTCAAAAACAAGCAGGCTCGAGCCCAAAGTTTGGAAAATATCCTTAAAAATCATAGCAACTTTTACGCGGGTGTTAAGAGTGTTCTCCAAGAAAAAGACCGTCTTGGTGGGATCATTGGTGCAGTCAGTGAACATTTGACCTTTGATGTGCATTATCAAACTGCTTTGGAGATTGCACTTGGAGCAAGCAGTCAGCACATCATCGTAGAAGATGAGAACGCAGCGACTAAGGCGATTGATTTCCTCAAGCGCAACAGATCCGGTCGTGCAACCTTCCTTCCGTTGACGACGATCAAGGCTCGTGCGATTTCTAGTCAGAACCAAGATGCTATCGCAGCAAGTCCAGGCTTCCTTGGAATGGCTGATGAGTTGGTTACTTTTGATACTAGACTAGAAGCCATTTTCAAGAACTTGCTAGCTACGACGGCTATCTTTGATACCGTAGAACATGCGCGTGCCGCAGCTCGCCAAGTTCGTTATCAGGTTCGTATGGTGACACTGGATGGGACAGAGTTGCGCACAGGTGGTTCCTACGCGGGTGGTGCCAATCGCCAAAATAACAGTATCTTCATCAAGCCAGAGCTGGAGCAATTACAAAAAGAAATTGCTAAAGAAGAAGCTAACTTGCGGTCAGAAGAAGCGACTTTTAAGACCTTGCAAGACGAGATGGTAGTATTAACAGAAAGATTAGAAGCCATCAAATCTCAGGGAGAACAGGCTCGTATCCATGAACAAGGTTTGTACCTCTCCTATCAACAAACCAATCAGCAAGTGGAAGAGTTAGAAACTCTTTGGAAACTTCAAGAAGAGGAATTAAATCGTCTTTCTCTAGGAGATTGGCAAGCGGATAAGGAAAAATGCCAGGAGCGCCTTGCTACCATTGCCAGTGAAAAGCAAAATCTGGAAGCTGAGATTGAAGAGATTAAGTCCAATAAAAACGCAATTCAAGAACGTTATCAAAACTTGCAGGAACAGCTCTCTCAAGCGCGCTTGCTTAAGTCCGAACTGCAAGGACAAAAGCGGTATGAAGTGACTGATATTGAACGACTAGGTAAGGAACTGGATAATCTGAATATCGAGCAAGAGGAAATCCAGCGCCTTCTTCAAGAAAAGGTTGATAATCTGGAGAAGGTTGATACGGATTTGCTAAGTCAGCAGACGGAAGAGGCCAAAACTCAGAAAACAAACCTCCAACAAGGTTTGATTCGCAAGCAGTTTGAGTTGGATGATATCGAGGGTCAGTTGGATGATATTGCCAGCCATTTGGACCAGGCTCGTCAGCAGAATGAAGAGTGGATTCGAAAGCAAACACGTGCTGAAGCCAAGAAAGAAAAGATCAGCGAACGCTTGCGCTATCTACAAGCTCAATTAACTGACCAGTACCTGATTAGCTACACTGAGGCTCTAGAAAAAGCACATGAGTTGGAAGATCTCAATCTGGCAGAGCAAGAGGTTAAGGATTTGGAGAATGCTATTCGCTCACTGGGTCCAGTCAATTTGGATGCTATTGATCAGTACGAAGAAGTCCACAACCGTCTGGATTTCCTAAATAGCCAACGAGATGATATTTTGTCTGCGAAAAACCTGCTCCTTGAGACCATCACAGAGATGAATGATGAGGTTAAGGAACGCTTTAAATCAACCTTTGAGGCGATTCGTGAGTCCTTTAAAGTGACCTTTAGACAGATGTTTGGTGGAGGTCAGGCAGACTTGATATTAACTGAGGGTGACCTTTTAACAGCTGGTGTGGAGATTTCTGTTCAACCACCAGGTAAGAAAATCCAGTCTCTCAACCTCATGAGTGGCGGTGAAAAAGCCCTATCGGCCTTGGCCTTGTTGTTTTCTATCATTCGAGTCAAAACTATTCCTTTTGTTATCTTGGATGAGGTAGAGGCGGCACTAGACGAAGCCAATGTCAAACGTTTTGGGGATTACCTCAATCGCTTTGACAAGGATAGTCAGTTTATCGTCGTGACTCACCGAAAGGGGACGATGGCAGCAGCGGACTCTATCTATGGAGTTACCATGCAAGAATCAGGTGTTTCTAAGATTGTTTCGGTTAAGTTAAAAGATTTAGAAGAAACAGTAGATTAGTTACCAAACGATAGCATCTCTTAGGAGGTGCTATTTTTAAAATTCATACCTTAAATTGTCTATCAAGGTCAGTTCAGGCGCAAAAAACGACATTTGGGATTTCCTCTTAGCGAAAAAGGCTTTCTCTATGATATAATAGTCTCATGATTACAACAGTACCTATTAAGAACGAAAAAGACATTGCAGTACCGGGTAAAAACAGTCCTTGTACTAGGTTATTTTTGATGGCATCCATAAAGGGCATCAGAAACTTTTTGAAGTGGCCAGCAAGGCTTCGATGAAGGATTATCTGCCAGTTGTCGTGATGACCTTTACAGAGTCGCCAAAACTTGCCTTACAACCTTACCAACCCGAGCTCATGCTTCACATCGTCAATCACGAGGAACGGGAGCACAAGATGAAGTGGCACGGTGTAGAGGCTCTTTTCTTACTTGACTTTAGTAGCAAATTTGCTAGTTTAACGGGTCAAGAATTTTTTGATACCTATGTTAGAGCTTTAAAACCAGCCATTATCGTAGCAGGATTTGATTATACGTTTGGTTCAGATAAGAAAACTGCGGATGATTTGAAGGATTATTTTGATGGAGAGATTATCATTGTTCCCCCGGTCGAGGACGAAAAGGGAAAGATCAGTTCCACACGGATTCGCCAAGCTATTCTTGATGGAGATGTCAAGGAAGTCAATCATCTACTCGGCACACCGCTCCCAACCCGTGGGATGGTCGTTCACGGAAATGCTCGTGGGCGTACTATCGGTTATCCAACAGCCAATCTAGTCCTGAGAGATCGAACTTATATGCCAGCAGACGGTGTTTACGTAGTCGATGTAGAAGTACAACGTCAGAGATATCGTGGGATGGCAAGCGTTGGGAAAAATGTTACTTTCGATGGAGAAGAGCCACGTTTTGAAGTCAATATTTTTGACTTTTCAGATGATATTTATGGTGAGACAGTCATGGTCTACTGGTTAGACCGTGTCCGCGATATGGTCAAATTTGACACCGTCGAAGAGCTCGTAGACCAACTCCAGAAAGACGAAGAGATTGCTCGGAACTGGAAGGATGGAGATTATGTCATTCAAGAGTCTCAGGTATAGAAAACGTCTAAAAAAGCTACTAGAAGGATTAGTTCTTTTGGTAGTAGTTTTGAAAGTTTGATATAATGCACTTTCAGTCCCCCTAGTTTCCTATTTTAGCAACTATTTATGTTCAAATTATAGACGAGGCTTTATTATGCAAACGCAAGAAGAAATGAATGTTTTGGTGCCGGAAAAATTAGCAGAAATTGAGCGTGATTTCGATGTCAAAGTTTTGTGGGCTATTGAGTCTGGTAGTCGTGCTTGGGGATTTGAGTCTCCTGATAGTGACTTTGATGTGCGATTTATCTACAAACATAAGCAAGATTTTTATCTCCGTTTGAATGAACAGCGTGACGTTATCGAGCTACCGATTGACGATACTTGGGATGTGAGTGGCTGGGATTTAGACAAGACTTTAAAACTCCTTTATAAGTCTAATCCTACACTATTTGAATGGTTACAGTCACCAATTGTTTATCAACAAACGGATTTTATTGAGCGCATACGTCCACTTGCCAACCAGTATTTTTCTGAGAAAAAAATGCTCCACCATTACTTGAACACTGCAAGAACTCAAATGAATAAGTATCTTTCAGGAGACAAGGTCAAACCTAAAAAGTATTTCTACGCGCTGCGTCCTATTTTGGCTTGTCGTTGGATTGAAAAATACCATTCTATTCCGCCGATTTTATTTGATGATTTGGTCAAAGAATTGCTGCCGTCTCAAATGAAGGAGCATGTTTCAAAATTGCTAGACATTAAGATAAACGGACCTGAAGACATGGAAATTGAGCCTATAAAGCCAATTCAAGATTATATTTTAGATAATATCCAAGAGCTTGATGCCTACATCCAAAACGTTACTGAGGAAAAGAAAGACTGGAAATCTCTAAATCAATTTTTCCTTGAAGAATTGAGAAAATGATGCATTGCTATGATCAAGTAATAAATATCGAACCATTATTAATCGAATAAAAACTTTAGAAGTATTAGCATTTTAACCTAATTGAAAAGAGGCTAAAAGATTCTGATTTTTTAAAAATAATTTTTCAATGTAAAGAAAATAGTGAATACTATATACCTTTTGAAAATATTACTAAAGACCACTATCAGGCTGAAGCAAAATTTAGTGAAAATACTGATTTTGAACTAGCTACAATTGTATTGACGGGGGAGAAGCGCAGAGTACGGATAGGGTTTCCTTTTAGTCATTGTTATCAAATTATAGATAGAAATTTAGCTTCGGTACTTTGGGATATTCCAGCCAATCTAAGCAAAGACGTTGAACATCCTCTCTATAGAATTGAAAATAGTTTTTTTATTGAGCAAATTGTTCATAGAGCAGGGGGAGTATTAGCTAAAGAAGAACTTGAGCACTATAGGGTTCTTACTAAAAATTTACTTATTGACATCATTCTCTGTGAAGGTCAAGGTCGTGATATCCAGATAGAAGAGGTAGTAAAAAATGAAGTGGGACAAGATTGATAGTGAGATTGAATATGATTGGTATGAACTGCGATGCCAACTATCTATAGACAATCACCTCAAGGTTTCTTTATATGGTTTGAAAAATCAAAAGAATATTTATTATCTCGATTTTGGAAAAAAATATTATTTTGCAGAGCAATAGATGAGGGATGGAATTTGAATCCTGATGAAGAAAAAGTTTGAAAGTGATGAAAAAAACAGCCTCATATATCTGATGGAGTTTTTGTTGGAAGTCTCTAATAGCAATCTTAAGAGGCACATTAAAAGGCACTGTCCTCAATTGATTCATCATTTTCAAATTATTGGTATTAATTTTGGGTTGGATGTAATTTCAGAAAAACTTCCACTTGTTATAAAAGAATGACTGTAAGTATTTTGTGATTCTTACAGTCTTTTTTCTTGCTAATATAGTATAATATAGTTAATAGGTTTAGATCCTTATTCTACAAATTACTCATATTTCTAGTAGAGAATGAATTATTCTTCTTAGCTGTATGTAGTTCAAGTTATAAATTACTAGTTATAAATTCAAAAAGGAGAATCGCATGAAACGAACGAGAAAAGTAGTAGCCATGGGACTGTGTTTACCCTTATTACTTGGATTGGCAGCCTGTCACCAAAATAATACGAGAACTGAAGCTACAAATCAGTCACAGACCAGTTCAGATAAAGTTCCTTGGACGGCTTCATATACCAATCTTAACAATCAGGTCAGTACTGAAGAGGTCAAAGCACTCTTATCAGCCCACTTGGATCCAAATAGTGTTGACGCATTTTTCAATCTTGTTACAGACTATAATGCGACTGTCGGCTCCACTGGCTTAAGTGGTGATTTTACTTCCTTTACAAAGACAGAGTACGATGTAGAGAAAATCAGCAATCTCTGGAATCAAAAAAAGGGTGACTTTGTCGGAACCAACTGCCGTATCAATAGCTATGCCCTCTTAAAAAATTCAGTCACAATCCCAAAACTTGAAAAGAATGATCAGCTTCTTTTCGTTGATAACGATGCTATCGATAAGGGAAAGGTTTTTGATGCGAAAGATAAGGAAGAGTTTGATATTCTATTTTCTAGGGTGAAGACGGAAGCAACGACGGATGTAAAAATTCACGCGCAGAAGATGGAGAAATTCTTCTCCCAGTTTCAATTTAATGACAAGGCTCGAATGCTGTCAGTTGTGTTGCATGATAATTTGGACGGAGAGTATCTTTTTGTCGGACACGTTGGTGTTTTAGTGCCAGCTGATGAAGGTTTCTTATTTGTAGAGAAACTGACTTTTGAAGAGCCATATCAAGCTATTAAGTTTGCGAGCAAGGAAGATTGTTACAAATATCTATCCACCAAATATGCGGATTACACAGGTGACGGCCTAGCTAAGCCTTTCATCATGGATAATGAAAAGTGGGTTGAAGGTTATTAAGCTAGGACAAATTGGAAACAGTAATAGCGCTTTTAGTTGTCATTCTTATCGGATTCTGGGCTGTAAACATTAGTCTGTGAAGCGACAGAAGAAGAGAAGTAGAATTTTTTGTGACATATCTACAACAATTGCTTTTTAGAACCTCAATATTAAATGTCATTAACATAATATAAATTGAGTGTTATTCGTAATTTAGCATATTCTATATAAAATATTTTGAAAGGAAATTATATGTACAATACATTTTCTGATATTCCAACTGTAAAAGACGAATTTATGATTGACGAGTATATTCTTGGATTATCAAACTTTATTACTGGATGCGAGACTCCTTTAACACTAGCTATTCAAGGAGATTGGGGGACCGGAAAAACCAGTATTATGTATCAAGTTGAGGAAAAACTTAAAGAAAAAAATCGTCAAGTAATTCAAAAAGAAAAAAATTAAAACAATATTTTTTTAATACTTGGCAATATTCACAATTTGATATGGATAAGAATTTAGCAGTCACGTTAATTACAGATTTAATTGATGAATTAGAAGTAACGGATGTAAATAAAAGAGAACTTTAAAAAAATCTTTAGCAGTTATTACAAAAAGTATGGAATATCTTAAACTAGATTTTTGGTATCTTAAATATTGAAAAAAATTAATGATCAACTTCTAAAATTAATAAGCAATGAAGAAAAAAAGCTAATAATTTAAAAAAATCTGAAACAAAATCTACAAAAGTATCATTGATGACTCTATCAAAGAAAATAATTATGAAAAGATAGTAATTTTTCATTGATGACCTTGACCGATTAGTCCCCAAAAAAAGCGATTGAATTCTTAGAAATTTTTAAAACTTTTTCTTAGATTGTAGAAATTGTGTCTTTGTTTTTAGCTATTGATTATAATGTTGTTTTTAAGAGGAACAAAAAAAGTAAGTATGGTGATGATTTGGACAACGAAAAAGGGAAAAAGCTTTTTGAGAAAAATAATTCAAGTACCTTTTTACTGTACCTGTTGCAAATTATCATATGGAGAACTTTGTTAATATCTCTTTGGAAAAAAACTTAATTTTTTTATTTTAATGATAACGTTACAAAGAATGTAACTCAATTAATTAGAGACTCAATCGGAAATAATCCTCGCAGTGTTAACAGATTATTCAATTCTGTCAGTCTTTTAATGCATATTATAAAACCCAAATAATGAGTTAGAAAATGATGATAAATTACTAATCATAGCTACAGTATGTTTTTCAATTACGATTTGATGAAGCTTATGACTATTTATTAACTTCATATAATAACAGTCCCGAAGATTCTGAAGAAACTAAATATTTTCTCATTGATTTACTTGAAAATTCTTTTGAAATACCTGACGATGCTGATTATAATTCCCTCGTGTCTCGCTATGGTATCTTTAGTTTTTAAAAAAACCAAAAGGAATTAGAATCTTTCAGAAAAATTTTTTTAATACTTTGAAATTATTGCTTAAATATAATGTTGATAAACTAGAAGTTGAAGAATTCGAAAATTTGATGAAAAGAATGATCTCTTCAAACACAATTTCAACCGGAAACTTTGATATAGATATAAATAAAACCTCAACTCAAAATCATTCACCGAATGAAGATGTTCAATTCGTTATTCGCAAATTATTTAATACACTGGTTAATACTAATCATTTCGATCTTTCGAAACCAGAGTATTTTGGAAAAGAGAAGAAGGAAGAACGCGAAATGCCAATTTCATTAGATTTTTATAAAGATAGCTAATGAATATAATATAGTTCGATTAACACAAGGAAAAGGACAAGGATTAAATATTTACTCTCAAAATAATAAATCGAACTCAATTTATATATCGGGTGATACTTATGGAAATATAAATAATGATGGTATACAAATCTATGTTAATAAGAAACTAATAGGAAAGATTAATAGAAACACATATAAACATTTTAAAGCTAAAAATGTTACGACAGAATCTCCAAAAAAATATGACGAATTTGAAAAAAATTTTTTTAAGTGATTTTTTTCAAGGCTCTTAGAGGATGCCAAAAAAATATTTTTTTAGCTTTTTTTAGTGCTTTTTTTGATTTCACTAGTTGACTAAACGATGAAATCTCATTATTGAGCATATCTTACAAAAATTTATTCTGTGTAGTTTTTTTCTCGCATTGGTATATAATTTACCATAGAAATATTTTTAGATAGGAGAAGGCTAATGAAATTAAAAGACTTTACTGAAAAAGAACAAGAGATGATTAAGCAAGGACTAACAACTTCTGAGATTAGTGATAAGGAAACAGCGGCTAAAATACTAGATTTGGTTCCCCAAGAGTGGATCAAGCGCATCCCCTTTTTTTCGTGCGAAAACACGCTACAACTCGGACAATAAAGCGTATTTCTGTCGAACATCCAGAGCTCTACGCAGTAGCCAAAAGAAGTAGTGAGATTCCTGAGAAGGAACGAGAAGAATTGCGCAAAATCATTACAGACATTTTTCAGGAAAAAATGAATAAGCATAAGATTAAATAATCTTGAAATGAACTAAAAAAATTAGTTCATTTTATAATCGTTTTCAGTTTGTTAAACATGAACTTTTTTTGGTAGCAATTTAGCTACTCACGAACAAAATTTAAGAAAATTCAAAAAAGGTACTTTACAAGCTCTTGTAAACATGATATAGTTATAAGGCTTAGAAAATGAGAAGATGTTTTCTAGTAAATATAAACCCGAGTAAAAAATGCCTACGGACAGGCAGGGTTGAATGCCGAAGCGTGGTTGAAAAGCCACATTATTGATAGGGTTAAAAGCCTACTTTTATAAGTTGATGTTAGGACACTTGTCCTAATTCATAAATTTTAGTGTGGTGAAAGCACACGTCATCTTGTGAAACGATCAATAAAGTACGTAATATTTGCTACTAGAGAGTTAGGAAACATCGGGAACAGACATACTCAACAGAAACCAAAATAAACACGTCAGAAGATTGCAGAGCAGGTGAAAACCTGCTCTTTTTTCATAAGTCAACCTTTGGTCGCACTCATTTTTGAGGCGCTACAAATACGGTAAAGGAGTATGTTTTGAAAGAGTTAGATCAGAATCAAGCCCCTATTTATGAAGGTCTGATTAAGCTACGAAAAAAAAGGATTGTTCCCTTTGATGTACCTGGTCACAAACGAGGAAGGGGAAATCCAGAACTTGTTGAATTATTGGGAGAAAAATGTGTTGGCATTGATGTCAATTCGATGAAATCCTTGGATAATCTAGGTCATCCTATTTCGATTATCAGAGATGCAGAGGAACTAGCGGCAGAAGCATTTGGTGCTGCTCATGCCTTTTTAATGATTGGCGGGACAACCTCATCTGTGCAAACCATGATTCTTTCCACCTGTAAATCAGGTGATAAAATCATCCTTCCTCGAAATGTCCATAAATCAGCTATTAATGCTCTTGTTTTATGCGGAGCCATTCCCATCTATATCGAGATGAGTGTGGATCCTAAAATCGGCATCGCATTAGGTCTTGAAAATGACCGAGTAGCACAGGCCATAAAGGAGCATCCAGATGCCAAGGCCATCCTAATTAACAATCCAACCTACTATGGAATTTGTTCAGATCTCAATGGATTGACGAAATGGCTCATGAGGCTGGCATGCTTGTTTTAGTGGACGAAGCCCATGGAGCACATTTGCATTTCACTGATAAACTGCCAATTTCTGCTATGGACGCAGGAGCTGATATGGCAGCAGTTTCCATGCATAAGTCTGGAGGGAGTTTGACCCAAAGCTCAGTTCTTTTAATCGGAGAGCAGATGAATCCTGAGTACGTTCGTCAAATCATCAACCTGACCCAGTCAACATCCGCCTCTTACTTGTTGATGGCTAGTTTGGATATTTCACGTCGCAATCTAGCCCTTCGTGGTAAAGAGTCTTTTGAGAAGGTCATTGAGCTATCCGAGTATGCTCGTCGTGAAATCAATGCTATCGGTGGTTACTATGCCTACTCAAAAGAGTTAATAGACGGAGTGTCCGTTTGTGATTTTGACGTGACAAAGCTTTCAGTCTACACTCAGGGTATTGGTTTAACAGGTATCGAGGTTTATGACCTCCTAAGAGATGAATATGATATTCAGATCGAGTTTGGTGATATTGGCAATATCTTGGCCTATATTTCAATCGGTGATCGCATCCAAGACATTGAGCGTTTGGTTGGTGCTTTGGCTGATATCAAGAGACTTTATTCACGAGATGGGAAGGACTTGATAGCTGGAGAATATATCCAGCCCGAGTTGGTATTATCTCCGCAAGAAGCCTTCTATTCAGAGAGAAAAAGTTTGACCTTGGATGAGTCTGTTGGACAAGTCTGTGGAGAATTTGTCATGTGCTATCCTCCTGGGATTCCTATCTTGGCTCCTGGTGAACGTATTACACGAGAAATTGTAGACTATATCCAATTTGCAAAGGAACGTGGTTGCTCCCTCCAAGGGACGGAAGATCCAGAGGTCAATCACATCAACGTCATTAAGAGAAAGGAGAACTAGATGGATTTATGGTTTTCTGAAGTTCATACTCCAGATGTGAAATTGTCCTTGAGAACTGCCAAGCAACTCTATGCTGGAAAGTGAATGGCAGGATATCGAAGTCTTGGATACGCCAGCTTTTGGAAAAATACTGATTTTAAATGGGCATGTCTTGTTTTCAGATGCAGATGATTTTGTTTACAATGAAATGACGGTTCACGTTCCCATGGCTGTGCATCCGAATCCAAAGAAAGTCTTGGTTATTGGTGGTGGTGACGGTGGTGTTGCCCAAGTATTAACCCTCTATCCTGAACTGGAGCAAATCGATATTGTGGAACCAGATGAAATGTTGGTTGAGGTCTGTCGTGAGTATTTCCCAGACTTTGCTGCGGGGCTAGATGATCCTCGTGTTACCATTTACTACCAAAATGGGCTACGCTTTTTGCGAAATTGCGAAGATGACTACGATATTATCATCAATGATGCAACAGATCCATTTGGACATACGGAAGGGCTCTTTACCAAGGAATTTTACGGCAATAGTTATAGGGCTCTCAAAGAAGACGGCATCATGATCTATCAGCATGGGAGTCCCTTCTTTGACGAGGATGAGTCAGCTTGCCGAAGCATGCACCGCAAGGTCAATCAAGCCTTCCAATCAGCCGGGTCTATCAGGCACATATTCCAACTAGCCCAGCTGGCTATTGGTTGTTTGGATTTGCATCGAAAAAATACCACCCTGTCAAAGATTTTGACAAGGAAGGCTGGAAAAAACGTCAGCTTTTCACAGAATACTACACTGCAAACTTACACGTAGGAGCCTTTATGTTGCCCAAGTATGTTGAGGACATTTTAGAAGAAGAGGAAGGGAAAAAATGAGTCGTTTATTAGTTATTGGATGTGGGGGCGTTGCCCAAGTTGCTATTTCAAAAATTTGCCAAGATAGCGAAACCTTTACAGAGATTATGATTGCTAGCCGTACCAAGTCAAAATGCGATGACTTGAAGGCTAAATTAGAAGGCGAAACAAGTACAAAGATTGAGACTGCTGCACTTGACGCTGACAAGGTAGAAGAAGTGATTGCCCTGATCGAAAGCTACAAGCCAGAAGCCGTTTTGAACGTAGCTCTACCTTATCAAGACTTAACCATTATGGATGCTTGTTTGGCAACTAGAGTACACTATATCGACACTGCCAACTATGAGGCAGAGGATACTGAAGATCCTGAATGGCGTGCTATTTATGAGAAACGCTGTAAGGAGCTTGGTTTTACAGCCTACTTTGATTACTCATGGCAATGGGCTTATCAGGATAAATTCAAAGAAGCTGGATTGACTGCACTTCTTGGTTCTGGTTTTGACCCAGGGGTGACTAGTGTCTTTCAGCTTATGCTCTCAAACACTATTTTGATGAAATCCACTATATCGACATTTTAGATTGTAATGGTGGTGACCACGGTTATCCATTTGCGACTAACTTCAATCCAGAAATCAATCTCCGTGAGGTATCTGCGCCAGGTTCTTACTGGGAAGATGGAAAATGGGTCGAAGTCGAAGCTATGTCTATCAAGCGTGAGTACGATTTCCCTCAGGTTGGTCAAAAAGACATGTATCTCCTTCACCATGAAGAAATTGAATCATTGGCGAAAAACATCCCAGGTGTTAAACGCATTCGTTTCTTTATGACTTTTGGCCGATCTTATCTAACACACATGAAATGCTTGGAAAACGTAGGGCTCCTTCGTACAGATACAATTAACTTCAACGGCCAAGACATCGTTCCGATTCAATTCTTGAAAGCCTTGCTTCCAGACCCTGCAAGCCTTGGCCCGCGCACTGTTGGTAAAACCAATATCGGTTGTATCTTTACAGGTGTCAAAGACGGTGTTGAAAAGACCATCTATATCTACAATGTTTGCGACCATCAGGAATGTTACGCAGAAGTTGGTTCACAAGCAATTTCTTACACGACAGGAGTTCCAGCCATGATTGGAACAAAATTAGTGATGAACGGTACTTGGAAACAACCTGGAGTTTACAACCTTGAAGAGTTGGATCCAGATCCATTCATGGAAGCTTTGAATGAGTACGGATTGCCATGGGTTGTGGTAGAAAACCCACAAATGGTGGACTAATGAAGCTAGAACAAGTACCAACACCAGCTTACGTTATTGACTTGGCAAAGTTAGAAGCCAACTGCCGCATTCTACAATATGTGCAAGAAGAAGCCGGTTGCAAGGTTTTGCTTGCCCAGAAGGCATATTCTCTTTACAAAACCTATCCCTTGATTAGTCAGTATCTGTCAGGCACGACGGCTAGTGGTCTCTATGAAGCTAAGTTAGCTAGAGAAGAGTTTCCGGGGGGAAGTCCATGTATTCGCGCCTGCTTTTAAGGATGCGGACTTAGAGGAATTGCTTGAGATAACAGATCATATCGTCTTTAACTCAGAAAGACAGTTGCGTAAGCATGGGGCTCGTTGTCGAGCGGCTGGTATCAGTGTGGGCTTGCGTCTCAATCCTCAATGTTCAACGCAGGGTGACCACGCGCTCTACGATCCTTGTGCTCCTGGATCTCGTTTTGGAGTAACACTAGATAAAATTCCTAGCGATTTGTTGGATTTAGTGGACGGTCTTCATTTTCATACCCTTTGCGAGCAAGGTTCAGAGGATTTAGAGACAACTTTGAAAGCTGTAGAAGCGCAGTTTAGTTCTTATTTACATGAGGTAAAATGGCTCAATCTGGGTGGAGGACACCACATCACAAGAGAAGACTACGATGTGGATTTACTGATTTCTGAAATCAAGCGTATCCGAGAAACTTACAATCTTGACGTCTATATCGAGCCGGGTGAAGCCATTGCGCTCAATGCAGGTTATCTAGCAACTGAGGTATTGGATATTGTAGAAAATGGTATGGAAATCTTGGTTTTAGATGCCTCTGCGACCTGTCATATGCCTGACGTACTTGAGATGCCCTATCGTCCACCTTTGAGAAATGGCTTTGAGGCGCAGGAAAAAGCCCATACCTACAGACTTTCTTCCAATACCTGTCTGACGGGAGATGTGATTGGTGATTATAGTTTTGCAAATCCAGTTCAAATCGGTGACAGACTTTATTTCGAAGACATGGCTATTTACTCCTTTGTTAAAAATAATACCTTTAACGGTATTGGATTGCCAAGTCTCTATCTTATGGACGAGCAGGGAGACTGCAGCTTAGTCAAGCTTTCGGCTATCAAGACTTTAAAGGGAGATTATCATGATGGACAGTCCAAAAAAATTAGGATATCGTATGCCAGCAGAGTATGAACCCCACCATGGAACTCTTATGATATGGCCGACGCGACCAGGGTCTTGGCCTTTTCAAGGGTTGGCTGCTAAAAAAGCATTTAGCCAGATTATCAAAATCATTGCCCAAGGGGAAACAGTCTACCTTTTAGTAGACCAGGACTATCTATCTGAAGCGCAATCCTATCTTGGAGACCAGGTCGTTTATCTAGATATTCAGACAAATGATGCCTGGGCACGTGATACTGGTCCAACTATTCTCCTCAATGATCAAAGGGAAAAGTTGGCGGTAGATTGGTCTTTCAATGCCTGGGGTGGTGCTGTTGACAGTCTCTACCAAGACTATGAAGCAGATGACCAAGTAGCCAGCCGCTTTGCAGAAGTTTTAGAGATACCTGTTTATGATGCCAAACCTTTTGTACTAGAAGGCGGAGCTATACACAGTGATGGTCAAGGAACGATTCTTGTTACAGAAAGCTGCTTGCTCAGTCCGGGTCGTAATCCTCACCTGACTAAAGAGGAGATTGAAGAGACCTTACTAGAGAGTCTTGGTGCTGAAAGTTATCTGGTTGCCTTATGGTATTTATCAAGATGAGACAAATGAACACGTAGATAATGTTGCAGCCTTTGTTGGTCCTGCAGAACTTGTCTTAGCTTGGACGGACGACCAAGAAGATCCTCAGTATGCCATGTCTGCAGCTGACCTTGCCCTTTTAGAGAAGGAAACTGATGCGAAAGGTCGCCCTTTCACTATTCATAAGCTCCCTATCCCAGCTATTCGTCAGGTTGTCTCTAAGGAGGATTTACCAGGCTATATCTATGAAGAAGGAGAAGAGGAGCGTTATGAGGGCGAACGTCTGGCGGCCTCCTATGTAAACTTTTATATTGCCAACAAGGCTGTCCTAGTTCCTCAGTTTAAGGATGTAAACGACCAAGTGGCTTTAGATATTCTCAGCAAGTGTTTCCCAGACCGCCAAGTTGTCGGAATACCAGCTAGAGATATTCTTTTAGGTGGTGGCAATATCCACTGTATCACCCAACAAATCCCAGAATAGGAGAAAAAGATGAGAAATGTAAGAGTTGCAGCCATTCAGATGCAATGTGCCAAGGATGTGGCAACAAATATTCAAACAGCAGAGCGCTTAGTTCGCCAAGCTGCAAAGCAAGGCGCACAAATCATTCTCTTGCCCGAATTGTTTGAACGTCCCTATTTCTGTCAGGAACGTCAGTATGACTACTACCAGCATGCCCAGTCGGTGACAGAAAATACAGCTATTCAGCATTTTAAGGAGCTTGCTAAAGAACTACAGGTCGTTTTACCGATTAGTTTTTATGAAAAAGATGGCAATGTCTTGTATAACTCTATCGCCGTCATTGATGCTGATGGGGAAGTACTGGGCGTTTATCGAAAGACCCACATACCAGATGACCATTATTATCAAGAAAAGTTTTATTTTACGCCTGGTAACACAGGTTTCAAGGTCTGGGATACTCGCTATGCTAAGATTGGTATCGGTATCTGTTGGGATCAATGGTTCCCTGAAACAGCCCGTTGTCTTGCATTGGATGGGGCAGAATTGCTTTTTTACCCAACAGCTATTGGTTCAGAGCCAATTTTGGATACAGACAGTTGTGGTCACTGGCAACGTACTATGCAAGGACACTCAGCAGCAAATATTGTTCCAGTCATTGCAGCCAATCGTTATGGATTAGAGGAAGTCACTCCAAGTGAGGAAAATGGCGGACAGAGTTCCAGTCTTGACTTCTACGGTTCGTCCTTTATGACGGATGAAACAGGAGCTATTCTAGAGAAAGCTGAAAGACAATGTGAAGCTGTTCTGTTAGCGACCTATGACCTTGACAAGGGAGCAAGTGAACGCCTCAACTGGGGACTGTTTCGTGATAGAAGACCCGAAATGTACCAGCGAATTACGGACTAGAAGATAAACTTTATAATCTTTTTTTGATATTCACGCCTGTCTTACAAATGTAAGATAGGCTTTTTAAATGTAAGATGGGTGTACGATTATACGTGGAAATGTATGCTATACTCTATATAGATCAAAAAGAAAGAGGTTTATTATGAAAAAATGGAATGCGACGCAGTTGAAGTACCTGATGGTGGCAGTAATGATTCTAGACCATATCCCTCATATCACAGGAATTGTTTCTCCTATGTGGGAAGGTATTTTTCACGCTATGACCCGTTGTGTGGGAGTTTGGTTTGCCTATATGGCTATGGAAGGATTCATCCATACTCGAAATCTGAAAGACTATCTCATCCGTCTCTGGAGTTGGGCTCTTATCATGTTCGCGGGAAATAGCCTACTCAATGCCCTGTTTGCCTCTAAGGGAGTAATGGTTAATAACAATATTTTCTTAACTTTGGCCATTGGTATCACCATGCTTTGGCTTGGATTTCCCAGAAAAGAGTTGGATCAAAAAGAGAAGTTATGTCGTCGAATTGGAGTTGCTGGTCTCTTGATTTTCGGTTGTCTTTTTACTGAGGGTGGCATCACTATGCTACCATTTCTCTTGATTAGTTACTCTTGTCGAAATCGCAAGGGATTGCGAAATCTTCTCTATACTCTCCTTTGGGCCTTCCTATTAGTAACTTCCATCCAAATCTATGACACTTGGGACCAAACACTGGAAATGATGCTTTACAACTCTGACTGGCTTTTTATCACTGTCTTTCCTTTTATGGCCTTGTATAATGGGGAACGTGGTGAGCAAACTATATGGAATAAGTATTTCTTTTTATATTTTCTACCCGGCTCATTTATGGATCATAACCTTGATTGCTTATTTGGTTAAGTAGATTCAATTTCCATTAGCTCCTTCTTAGTTATAATGTGAGAGGAGCTTTTCTGTGTCTGGAAATCCTAACAAAACATGTTATAATAGTTTTAGAAAGGACGATGTTTATGGCTAAGATATTGGTTATTGAAGATAATAATGAAATTCAGGAAATTTTAAAAACCCTTCTTATTGAAGAACACGAGGTGATCCAAGCCTTTTCTGGTACAGAAGGTATCATGCAATTTGATAAAGGTGACATTGATCTCGTTTTGCTAGATATCATGCTCCCAGGGAAAAATGGTGACCAAGTCTTGCAAGCTATTCGACAAACTAGTCAGACTCCGGTCATCATGCTCACTGCTTTGGGTGATAAAAAGCTCATCAGCCAATATCTCCTAGATGGTGCCAATGATTATGTAGTAAAACCTTTTGATTTGGACGAAGTCTTTGCCAGAGTCACTGTTCAATTACGCCAAAGCGCAGAAAAACAGCCTATGGAAATAGAAAAAAACGAAAATCTGACACAAAACTTAAAAAATATCCAGTTTGATGCGGATAGTTTTGAAATAAGTAGCACAACTGAAACTATTCGCCTTGCAAAGAAAGAGTGCCAGATTCTCCAAATCTTGCTCCAGTATCCTAAAAAGATCTTCACCAAAGAAGAACTCTATGAATTGATTTGGGAAGAAAGTTACCTGCCTGGAGACAATACGCTCAACACCCATCTAAGCAATCTCCGTAAAAAACTGCATCAACTGGATCCAAGTCACGAATACATCGAAACCATTTGGGGAGTTGGTGTACGATTAAAAGGAGACAAACAATGATTTATATTTTGCTATTTCTGTTGCTCCTTATCAACATCATTTTATCAGTCTCTTTGATTCGCTATTATATAGCAATTAGAGATTTAAGCAGACAAATTGAAGAAAAGATTCGCTCTGGTAGCATGAAGAGGATCGGGATAAATTTCTTTTCAAAGACCATTTTGCGTCTACATAACCAAATTGAGAATCTATTTCAAGAGGTGGAGCAAAATCAGCTCATCATGAAGCATGAAAAACGCACCCTAGATATGGCAATCAGTAACATCGCTCATGATATTCGGACACCTTTGACAATCGCTTCAGGATATACTCAGCAACTAATTAAAAATCCTGAGCCTAATCCAGAAACGTTAAACAAAATAGCCCATCACCTTGATTTGGTTTCCAAACGTTTGGAGGCTCTCCTTGAATATCGTCATTTGATGGAAGGAGCAGTCAAACCGAAACTGGAAGAGCTTGATTTATCAACCTTTATAACGAAGAAGACTTTAGCTTATTACGACGTTTTTTTCAATCTTCACAGATTGTTCTTGATTTTAACGTTGAACCAGGATTGAAAAACGACGACTGATGAGGACTTGCTTGATCGAATTATACAAAACCTCCTTGGAAATGTTCTCAAGCACGGCAAGGAGAAGGCTCGACTTTCTTTGAAAAAGGAAGAAAATAGGCTTGTTTTGGAAATTGATAATCTAGTCAAAAAACCTATCAAGAATATAGACAATCTCAGCAATCGTTTTTATTCTGAAAATATGTCGGATACTGAAGAATCCTCTGGTTTAGGTCTCTATATTACCGAGGAATTGGTTCATCTTCTTGGAGCGGATATGAAGCTAGCCACTGATGGAGAATGGTTTTCAGTCTTTATTTATCTTTAACAGAAGAAACCTCCTCTATATCCTAGAGGAGGTCCTTTTTATAAGCTTTTCTTCTTGAAAATAGTCAGTCCACTGAAAGAGAAGAAAAGTATGACTGTTACGCAAACCGTGATGGTATAGAGAATAGCTTGACTATTACTAGTCATAGCATAGGCAAAATTTAAGTTTAAATATCGTAGAATTTCAATGTCTGGGAAAATAAACATTGGCATAGAAAGGATGATAGAGCTAATCAGATAACCAATAAATACGGCAAGATAAGAATGAGTCAGGTAGAGAATAAAGGAAATAATCGAAAGCCAAGCGAGAAGGCAGAGAAATTGAAGGAAAATCATTAAGAGGAGATTAGTAACAAAACCATCAGGTATCGTACCAAGTCCGTTTAGTAGAGTTGAGGGAACAAAAGCAATCACAAGGCTGGCGATGAGTTGTAAGAGAGCGATACTTGCTAGAACAAAGGATTTAGCAAGGAAAAACTCTGTACGAGAAACGCCAACTGTCAAACTATTTTTATAAAGCTTGCCGATTAAATCGACCCCAAGAACTAAACATACTAGAATAATACAGAGGAAAACGAGGTTTGAGCCGTTATTTGACACGTTGATTAGAGCTTCTATCCCATTCCAACCATGGGTAGGAGTCTCAGGTGGTGCTGTTTGAACGGACATTAGATGTCCTGTAGCGCCAATAGTAGCACCCAGTAACATAAGTACAAAGAGAATGAATTCTGTAATCCAGAATCCTTTGGAGCGGAAAAGACGGTAAAAATCTGCTTGAATGGTGTGTATCATGATTTTTCTCCTATTCTACCAATTGTGTGAAGTATTCTTCTAGGTTTTGACGGGCAAAGTATATCTCATCAATAGCAACATCGGCCAAAGTTAGTTGCTTAAGAATCTGTTTGACATCTTGTTCATTACCAAAGATATGGATTTCATTTTCTGGATTTACAACCTTAAACTGGAGCTGGATTCTTTCTTTCAATACCTGACAAGCTCTTTCTTTGTCGCTTGTTTTAAGCACAATATAATCCTCACTCAGTGTTTCAAATTCCGCTTTACTGATTTCACGGATAATCTTACCTTGATCCAAAATTCCAAAACGATTAGCTAGAAGATAGAGTTCCGACAAGATATGGCTAGAGATGAGAATGGTTATGCCTTTTTCTTGATTGAGCCGTTGAATCATGAGACGAAATTCTTTGATACCAATAGGATCCAGACCGTTAATGGGTTCATCAAGAATCAGGAAGTCTGGTTTGGATAGGAGAGCAATGGCAATGCCAAGCCTTTGTTTCATTCCTAGCGAGAAATCACGAAAGACTTTCTTACCTGTATCAGACAAACCTACATAGTCCAGTGTTTCTTGAATGACTTTATCAGCATTTGGGATATGGCGAATCATACAATAATATTTCAGATTTTGATAAGCTGTTAAATGATTATGGGCTACAGGTGATTCGATAACCGAACCCACTCGAGATAAAGCCTTGGTCCACTCATTTTCCGATTGACTAGAAAAGAGGGAAATAGTTCCTTTATCCGCAAACAGTAGTTGTGTAATTATTTTGATAAGAGTGGTTTTACCTGCTCCGTTTTTCCCAATTAGACCATAAATATCTCCCTCTTTTATCGTTAGATTAAGATCTTGAAGAATAGCTTGTTTACCAAATTCTTTGGTCAGTCCATGAATTTCGAGTACTGTTTTCATGATTTTCTCCTTTTGATTTATTTTTCTAACTTTAGTATAAGCTATAGAAATCAAAGAAAGCTCAAGTATTTCTAAAGAGTTTCTAAAGTTTTGTGATTCTTAAAAAAAAACAAAACCCAGTTGACATGAACTGGGCTTCTCAATTATAAAATATACTTCTCAATGGCACGCGCGACGCCGTCTTCTTCATTGCTGGATGTAACGTCATTGGCAAGGGATTTGACATGCTCACTAGCATTTCCCATAGCAATGCCAAGGCCTGCAAACTGGAGCATTTCGATATCATTATTAGCATCACCCATGGCCATAATTTCTGATGGCTCAATCTGCAAAATATCAGCTAGTCGTGAAAGAGCAGTAGCTTTTGTGGTTCCAAGTGGCATGGCTTCATAAATGACAGGCTGCGAACGAACGCCACTAAATCGTTGGCAGAGTTCTGTAGCAAAACGCTCTTCAAAATCATCTGTTTGTTCTTTAGTGCCTAAAAACATGCCTTGGAACATACGATACTTACCACTAGTTGCTTCCTTAAGGGAAATTTCAGTCAAGTCTGAAAAGACAAGTTTGGCATCATTTTGAACGATTTGATTAGGCTTACCACCGAGGACAAAATAATGTTCTTCATCAAAAAGAGTCAACTGGACGTCGCTTTTTTCAGCTAGTTCATAGAGGTATTCGATATCAGCAGGACTGAGTTCTTGCCAGTCAACTAGACTCCAGTCACTGGTCTGGTGGGTTGAACAACCGTTATTGACAATGACATACTCATTCTGGAGGTCAAGACCCAGTTTTTTGTAATAAGGAAGGACACCGAAAAGCGGGCGCCCCGTACAGAGAACCAGTTTTACCCCTTTTTCAATAGCTTGATGGATGGCAGTAATGTGAGCTTGTGGGATTTCCTTGGCTTCATTGAGGAGGGTTCCGTCCATATCCAAGGCTAGTAGTTTAATCATAAGACTTCCTTCTTTATCTTTTGGTATTATTATAGCATATTTTGGAGAAGATGATGGTCAAAGGGACAGGAGCTAATTGATTTTGCAGTTTAGGACGTTTCGATGACAATTCAAGATTTGAAGAGGATATTTGGCAAAGATATGCTATACTAAACTTGTCAACGTTGCAACTAGACAAACATAAAAAAACTAGCTTAAAATAGTTTTTTTGTAAGTAGGTATGAGTAGCAGATTACTCAACTAATCTGAACCATAACGGAGGAATACATCATGGTTTTAATGAAAAAAAATGTAAATCTAACAAATGAAGAATTAGAGATGATACAAGGTGGAGCAGATCCCTATGGTAAAAATCCTGGTGGTTGGTACGATTGGCAAATGGCGTCGGTATTAACTATGCCGGTTCATGGATTTTGTCCTAGTGGCACTTATGATTTAGGATATATTGGCGGAGGTAATCATCTTTGCAAAGGAAGTGCTGCGAGATTTTAAATAAAATATATTAGTAATATGAAGAAACAAGGGGAGAAAGCTGAGTCATAGTATGAAAAAAAGAGTAGTACAGATTTTACTAGCCTTATTGGTAATCATTTATAGGAAGACATGGTTTTGGTGGATTTTTAATCACTTTTCAGCTAGATTTGTAGTTGCTAGTCGAGAGTATTTCTTGATTCTTGCTTTTTTAGAGCTCATCGTTACTTTTTATAGCTATTCTTTATTTACTAGTATTCGAAGGTAAGAAAATTCTTGAGTTGAAGTGGAAATGGAGATATCCAGTTTATTTGCTTCTTGCTTATGGAGTCAATCATCTTTCAGGTATTGTGTTTTCCTTTTTAACCCCAGCCACGTCCAATCAAATGGCTTTAAATGAATTAGTTGAGATGACAGGACGACAAGAGTTACCTTATCTTTTACTTATTGTTTGTCTGCTAGGACCAATTACAGAAGAATTGGTATATCGAGGAGTTCTGATGAATACATTTCTGAAAGATTCACCATGGTATGGAGATGTTTTGCTATCAGCCTGTGTCTTTGGCTATGTGCATGTCAGTTCAGGTTTAACACCACTCGCCTTTTTCACCTATGCAAGCGGAGGAGCGATTGTAGCATTCCTCTACCGAAAAACTCATTCTCTCTATTATCCCATTTTGCTCCATATCATGATTAACATTACAGCATTTTGGGATTTATGGATCAATCTATTTTCAGCGAGTTAGTGCTTAGCAATCAGAGGCTGGGACAAAAGTCCTAGCCTCTAAATTTTCTTTGGATTGTCGAGCAAGAGCAGTAGCCTTTGTGGTTCCAAGTGGCATGGCTTCATAAATGACAGGCTGCGAACGAACACCACTAAATCGTTGGCAGAGTTCTGTAGCAAAACGATCTTCAAAATCGTCTGTTTGTTCTTTAGTGCCTAAAAACATGCCTTGGAACATACGATGCTTACCACTGGTGGCTTCCTCAAAGGAAATTTCAGTCAGGTCTGAAAAGACTAGTTTGGCATCATTTTAAACGATTTCATTAGGCTTGCCACCGAGGACAAAATAGTGTTCCTCATCAAAAAGAGTCAACTGAACATCACTTTTTTCAGCCAGGTCATAGAGGTATTCAATGTCAGCTGGACTGAGTTCTTGCCAGTCAACTAGACTCCAGTCACTGGTCTGATGGGTTGAGCAACCGTTATTGACAATTACGTACTCGTTCTGTAGGTCAAGTCCTAGTTGTTTATAGTAGGGGAGGACACCGAAAAGCGGGCGACCTGTACAGAGAACCAATTTGACGCCTTTTTCAATAACTTGGTGAATGGCAGTAATATGGGCTTGTGGGATTTCCTTGGCTTCATTGAGGAGGGTTCCGTCCATATCCAAGGCTAGTAGTTTAATCATAAGACTTCCTTTTCTAGGTGTTTTGCTTTTATTATAGCATATAGAACATAAAATGTCTGACAGAATTGTAACATCCAAGCTTCCTTTTCTTGATAAATAAAATAAATTCTTTTATAATATGTATACTTACTATTTAAGGAGAAAAAATGTCAATCTATCAGTTTAATTCGATTTACAAAAATGATGAAACAGAGTCTACAGGTCTTCTTTTCATCAAGATCTACAACAAATGGGAAAGCAACTTAAAAAGAGTTTTAAAATCAGTTGGTCTTACTTTACCCCAATTTATCGTTTTGACTTCGCTCTTGTTTCTGACTAATAGAGAGGAATATGTAACACAAGTTGATATTGCTCGTTTCACAGGTATGGATGTCATGACGGTTTCTCAGATTGTCCGGTTACTAGAGAAGAAAGACTACATTAGACGCGATCAACATCCAAAGGATAGTCGGGCAAAACTGGTCTTAGTGACGAAGTCTGGTGTGGAGAAAGTCAATCAAGCTTTACCCTTAGTAGAAGGGGTTGATGAAGAATTTTTTGAAAAACTTTCTAACGATAGAGAAAGTTTCAATCGCATGTTAGCAGAGTTGGAGGATAAAAATGCCTAGATATTGGGTCGGAGTTGTTTCAAAGAATCATGTTTTAAGAGGAGTTGAAGGGAATTTTTGCCAAGTCTGTCATGGAAAGGGCGGCCCCTTAAATCGTATGAAAAAAGGTGACTATCTTTTATACTATAGTCCAAAATACGATATGAATGGTCAAGATAAGTTACAGGCTTTTGTGGCCGTAGGTAAAATTATAGACGACAAGGCCTATCAAGTAGAGCAATTTGAAGGATTCTTTCCCTTTAGACGAAATGTCGAGTATTATCAGCCAGTCAAAGATTGTTCCATAGAAGTAGCCAGACAACATCCTGAATGGAAAGACTATACTTCTCGCCTCCGCTATGGGCATTTTGAAGTTTCCAAAGACTTTTTCCTCTATATCTTTCAGCATATGAAAGTGGATGATGGAGTATGATTGATTTCCTAGTTAAATGATTGTCAACTAGAATTTTGGATTTGGACTGTGAAGCGAACTTTGCTATAATAGAGTAAGAAACTTTGATAAACCAAACGAGGCAGAGATGAAATTACTTTATACTGATATTCGGACTTCTTTGACAGAAATTCTAACCAGAGAGGCGGAGAAGCTAGTTGCTACGGGCAAGCGAGTCTTCTACATCGCCCCCAACTCTCTTTCTTTTGAAAAGGAACGCGCCGTGCTGGAATGCTTGTCCCAGCAGGCTTCTTTTGCGATTATCGTCACGCGTTTCGCTCAAATGGCTCGTTACCTGGTTTTAAATGATTTGCCTGCCAAGACCAGTCTTGATGACATCGGTCTTGGGATGGCTTTTTATAAGTGCCTTGCGGAACTCGATCCCAAGGACTTGCGTGTTTATGGTGCTATTAAGCAGGACCCTCAATTTATCCAGCAGTTGGTTGAACTTTATCATGAGATGACGACTGCTCAGATGAACTTTTTGGACTTGGAAAGTTTAACAGATGAGGATAAGCGAGCGGATTTACTCTTGATTTTTGAGAAAGTGACTGCCTATCTCAATCATAGCCAGTTGACTCAGGGAAGTCAGTTGTCCCATTTGATTGAGGCTATTGAGAATGACAAGGTAGGTAGTGATTTCAGTCAGATTGCCTTGGTTATTGATGGCTTTACCCGTTTTTCTGCCGAGGAAGAGCGTGTAGTGGATCTACTCCATCGCAAAGGTGCCGAGATTGTTATTGGGGCTTATGCAAGCAAGAAAGCCTATACTAGTCCGTTTACTGAAGGGAATCTCTACCAAGCCAGTGTGGAATTCCTCCATCATTTGGGGGCAAAACACCAAACGCCTGCTCAGGATCGTTCTCAAGCGCATGAGAAGATGGATAGTTTTGACAAGGCCTCTCGTTTGCTGGAGTCTTCTTATGATTTTTCAGAACTCGCTTTAGATGTCAATGAGAAGGACCGTAAAAATCTGCAAATCTGGTCCTGCTTGACGCAAAAAGAGGAGTTGGAGCTGGTAGCCCGCAGCATTCGTCAGAAATTACATAACCATCCAGAACTGAGTTACAAGAATTTCCGTATTCTGCTAGGGGATGTAGCTTCTTACCAGTTATCACTGAAAACCATTTTTGACCAGTACCAGATTCCTTTCTATCTTGGTAGAAGTGAATCTATGGCTCATCATCCCTTAACACAGTATGTGGAATCTATTTTACGTTTGAAACGCTACCGTTTTCGTCAGGAGGATTTGATTAATCTCCTCAGAACTGGTCTGTATACTGCCCTTAGCCAAGCGGATATTGATGCTTTTGAGCAATATCTACGCTATCTTGGCATCAATGGCTTGCCAGCTTTTCAGCAGACCTTTACCAAATCCCACCACGGAAAATTTGATTTGGAACACTTGAATGCCCTTCGTCTGCGAGTTTTGGAGCCACTTGAAACCTTATTTGCCAGTCGGAAGCAAAAGACTGAAAATCTCTTGCAAAAGTGGAATACTTTTCTAAAAAATGCTGCTTTAAGCAAGCAGATGCAAGACTTGACAGCTACCATGGAAGCTCTTGAACAGGAAAGACAAGCCGAAGTTTGGAAGGCTTTCTGTCATGTTTTAGAACAATTTGCCACCGTTTTTGCTGGTTCACAAGTTAGTCTAGAGGACTTCCTAGCCTTGCTCCATTCTGGGATAAGCCTTTCTCAGTATCGCACCATTCCAGCGACAGTGGACACTGTTCTGGTGCAGAGTTACGATTTGATTGCCCCTCTGACCACTGACTTTGTCTATGCCATTGGACTGACTCAGGATCATTTGCCAAAAATCGCGCAAAACACCAGTCTGTTAACAGATGAAGAACGACAAAGCCTAAACCAAGCGACCGAAGAGGGAGCGCAATTACTGATTGCAAGTAGTGAAAAACCTCAAGAAAAAAATCGCTATACCATGCTTTCCTTGGTCAATGCTGCTCGTAAGCAGTTGGTGTTATCCGCTCCAAGTCTCCTCAATGAAAAATGAGAGCAAGGAATCGGCCTATCTTCAGGAACTGGTGGGTTTTGGATTTAGCCGGATAGAGAAGAAGATTCATCACAAAGGTCTGTCTAAGGATGACATGGGTTCTTATCACAGTCTCTTGTCTAGCTTAGTTGCCTATCATCAGCAAGCTACTTCTAGTGAAAATGAAAAAGATGTGACCTTTGTCAAGGTTCTAGCGCGTGTGATGGGGAAAAAACTTGATCAAAAAGGTCTTACAAATCCAGCACTCCCAACTAGTCCAAGCAGCAAGCCATTAGCTAAAGAGACCTTGCAGGCTCTCTATCCAGCTAACAAAAAGTTTTACCTATCTACGTCAGGTTTGACGGAGTTTTACCGCAATGAATATAGTTATTACCTCCGTTATGTTCTAGGCTTGCAGGAAGAATTGCGCCTGCGCCCAGATGCTCGCAGTCACGGGAATTTCTTGCACCGTATTTTTGAACGTGCCTTGAAGCTGCCTGCTGAAAATCCATTCGACCAACGTCTGGAGCAAGCTATTACGGAAACCAGCCAAGAACGGGAATTTGAAGCCATTTATCAAGAAAGTTTGGAAGCCCAGTTTACCAAGGAAGTTCTGCTTGATGTCGCGCGGACTACTGGGCACATCCTTCGTCATAATCCAGCCATCGAAACCATCCAAGAGGAAGCAACGTTTGGTGGTAAAGACCAAGCATTTATCCAGTTAGATAATGGTCGCAGTGTCCATGTGCGAGGTAAGGTGGACCGAATCGATCGCCTGAAAGCTGACGGAGCGCTAGGAGTGGTAGACTACAAGTCAAGTTTGACCCAGTTCCAGTTTCCGAGTTTCTTTAATGGGCTCAATTCCCAACTGCCAACCTATCTTGCTGCCCTAAAAAGAGAGGAGGGGGAGCAGAACTTTTTCGGCGCCATGTACTTGGAAATGGCAGAGCCTGTTCAATCTCTGTTGACCGTTAAAAGTCTGGCAGGAGCAGTAGTGGAAGCCAGCAAGTCAATGAAATACCAGGGACTCTTTTTAGAGAAAGAAAGCAGTCATTTGGGCGAATTTTACAACAAAAACAAGGCTAACCAGCTGACAGATGAGGAGTTTCAGCTCTTGCTGGACTACAATGCTCATCTTTACAAGAAAGCAGCTGAGAAGATTTTAGAAGGTCAGTTCGCCATCAATCCATACACAGAAAACGGCAGAAGTATTGCTCCATACGTCCAGCAACATCAGGCAATTACAGGATTTGAAGCAAACTACCATCTAGGTCAAGCTCGTTTTTCTAGAGAAGTTAGAGCTAGCTGATGGCAAACGATTGGTCGGAGAAAAAAATTCAAGCAAGCTTGGTTTGAAAAAAATGAGAGAGAGTTGAATCGATGAAGCCCATTCCCTTTTTAACTGAGGAAGAAATTCAAAAACTGCAAAAAGCAGAAGCAAGTTCGAGCAAGGAACAGAAAAGAACTGCCGAGCAAATCGAAGCCATTTATACCGCAGGGCAAAATATCCTAGTTTCAGCGTCTGCTGGTTCAGGGAAGACCTTTGTTATGGCCGAGCGCATTCTGGATCAGTTAGCGCGTGGTGTAGAAATCAGCCAACTCTTTATCTCGACTTTTACTGTCAAGGCTGCTACTGAACTCAAAGAGCGCTTGGAGAAAAAAATCAGCCAACAAATCCAAGAAACCGATGATGTCGATCTTAAACAGCACTTGGGACGACAGTTAGCAGACCTCCCCAACGCTGCCATCGGAACCATGGACTCCTTCACACAAAAGTTCCTCGGCAAACATGGCTATCTGATTGATATTGCACCCAATTTTCGTATTCTACAAAATGAAAGTGAACAGTTAATCTTAAAAAACGAAGTTTTTCATCAGGTGTTTGAAGACCATTACCAAGGTGAAAACAAAGAGAACTTTAGTCGTTTGGTGAAGAATTTTGCTGGTCGAGGCAAGGATGAACGTGGTCTGCGTCAGCAAGTCTACAAAATTTATGACTTTTTACAATCTACTAGCAGCCCTCAGAAATGGCTGAGTGAATCTTTCCTCAAAGGATTTGAAGAAGCCGATTTTATTAGTGAAAAAGGAAAACTGACTGAGCAAATCAAGCGGGCGCTTTGGGATTTGGAAAGCTTTTTCCGTTATCATCTAGATAATGATGCCAAAGAGTTCCCCAAAGCTGCCTATTTAGAAGCTATTCAAGATGTTTTGGATGAAATTAGCTCCTTAAATCACGAGTCTGATAGTCAGACTTATCAAGAAGTGCTTGTTCGTGTTGTCGCCATCTCAAAGGAGAAAAATGGTCGGGCTCTAGCTAACTCTAGTCGAAAGGCTGATTTGAAGCCACTTGCAGATGCTTATAACGAGGAGAGAAAATCCCAGTTTGCAAACTTGGACAGCTAGCTGATCAGGTAACGATTCTTGACTATCAAGAGCGTTATCATGGAGACATTTGGGAGCTAGCTAAAACTTTCCAAAACTTTATTAGTGATTTTGTGGAGGCTTATCGTGAGCGTAAACGCCAGGAAAATGCCTTTGAATTTGCTGATATCAGCCATTACACCATTGAAATTTTAGAGAAGTTTCCACAAGTTCGTGAAGCATATCAGGAGCGATTCCATGAAGTCATGGTCGATGAGTATCAGGATACCAACCACATTCAAGAACGGATGCTGGAATTGCTGTCAAATGGTCATAATCGCTTTATGGTAGGAGATATCAAGCAGTCCATCTACCGTTTCCGTCAGGCAGATCCACAGATTTTTAATGAGAAGTTCCAACGCTATGCGAAAAATCCCCAAGAAGGCAAGTTGATTCTTCTTAAAGAAAATTTCCGTAGTAGTTCAGAAGTGTTATCCGCAACCAACCATGTCTTTGAACGGCTCATGGACCAAGAAGTCGGCGAAATCAATTATGACAGCATGCACCAGCTTGTTTTTGCCAATACCAAACTAACTCCCAATCCTGAGAACAAGGCAGAATTTCTTCTCTACGATAAGGACGACAGTGGGCAAGAGGACGAAGAGAACCAAGTTGAAACAAAACTAACAGGTGAAATGCGCTTAGTCATCAAGGAAATCCTGAAACTCCATCAAGAGAAAGGTGTAGCCTTTAAGGAAATTGCTCTTTTGACTTCCAGTCGCAGTCGTAATGACCAGATACTCCTCGCTCTGTCTGAGTACGGAATTCCTGTTAGAACAGACGGAGAACAGAATAATTACCTCCAATCCCTAGAAGTACAAGTCATGCTAGACACTCTTCGTGTCATCCACAATCCCCTGCAAGACTATGCCTTGGTTGCGCTTATGAAGTCTCCAATGTTTAGCTTTGATGAGGACGAGTTAGCACGCTTGTCTCTTCAGAAAGCAGCTGATAAAGTCCAGGAGAATCTTTATGAGAAACTGCTTCATGCTCAAAAACAGGAAACTGAACTGAAGGACTTAATTCACACAGCTTTAGCGGAAAAAAACTAAGCCAATTCATGAATATTTTTGGATTCTTGGCGCTTATATGCCAAAAACCCACTCCCTTTATGACTTGATTTGGAAGATTTATAACGATCGTTTTTACTATGATTATGTTGGAGCCTTGCCTAACGGTCCTGCCAGACAAGCCAATCTCTATGCCTTAGCTTTGAGAGCAGACCAGTTTGAAAAAGTAATTTCAAGGGCTTGTCTCGTTTTATTCGAATGATTGATCAGGGTTTTGGAAGCACAGCATGATCTTGCAAGTGTAGCCGTCGCACCGCCTAAAGACGCAGTGGAACTCATGACCATTCACAAGAGTAAAGGTCTGAGTTTCCTTATGTCTTTATCCTCAACATGGATCAAGATTTTTAATAAGCAAGACTCAATGTCTGATGTTATTCTCAGTCGGCAGAATGGGCTTGGTGTCAAATACATTGCCAAGGTGGAAACAGGATCAGTAGAAGCACACTATCCTAAAACCATTAAACTCTCCATTCCTAGCCTTACTTATACGCAGAATGAAGAAGAACTGAAACTGGCTAGCTATTCAGAGCAGATGCGTCTGCTGTATGTTGCCATGACACGGGCTGAGAAAAAGTTTTATCTTGTCGGTAAGGGCTCTCGTGAAAAGCTGGAAGCCAAGGAATATCCAGCATCTGAAAACGGAAAACTAGATAAAAATACCAGACTTCAAGCAAGGAATTTCCAAGATTGGATCTGGGCTATCACTAAAGTATTTGCCAAGGAAAATCTCAACTTTAGCTATCGTTTTGTTGGTGAAGACCAGCTGACCAGAGAATCTATTGGTAAATTGGAAAACAAGAGTCCTCTACAAGATAGCTCTCAAGCAGACAATCGTCAGTCAGAAATCATCAAAGAAGCCCTTGAAATGCTAAAAGAAGTAGAAGTCTATAATACTCTGCACCATGCGGCTATTGAACTCCCTAGTGTCCAAACTCCTAGCCAAATCAAGAAATTCTATGAACCGGTTATGGATATGGAAGGTGTTCAAATTGCTAACCAAACCAAATCACCAGAGAAACATATCAGCTTCGATTTACCAGATTTTTCAACTAAAGAAAAGGTAACGGGAGCGGAGATTGGTAGTGCAACCCACGAACTCATGCAGCGAATTGACCTCAGTCAGCGACCAACGCTTGCTAGTCTGACAGAAACTCTCAAACAAGTTCAAACGAGTCCAGCCGTTAGAGACAAGATTAATCTTTCTAAAATCCTAGCTTTCTTTGATACGCCACTCGGTCAAGAAATTCTCGCTAATACCAACCACCTCTATCGCGAGCAACCCTTCTCCATGCTCAAACGAGACCAAAAGAGTCAGGAAGACTTTGTTGTCCGTGGAATCTTGGACGGATATCTGATTTTCGGAGATCGTATCGTTCTTTTTGACTATAAGACTGATCGTTATGATGAAGCAAGTCAACTCATAGACCGCTATCGTAGTCAGTTATCCCTCTACGGAGAAGCTTTATCACGAGCCTATTCGATTGACAATATTGAAAAATACTTGATCTTACTCGGCAAAGACGAGGTTCAAGTTGTAAAAGTATAATCTAGAAAGGAGACCTCATGCCACTTCCAGTTAGAAAATCCCTGCATGACGCAGTTTTACAAGCTTCGCAAGCAAATACTTGGGATCAAGCTACCAAGGAATGGAATGAAGTTTCCTTGATTTAATGGCATTGGCCGTAGCAATTGTATCTGTGGAAATGCCATTAAGTACGCTTATGAACTCTTTAACAATGTCACAGGACAACGCCTCTTTCCTATCGGCAGTGACTGTGTTCGCCATTTTCATCGTATTAGCCTCGATCAGCAACTAGAAGAGGAAGAAAAACTGCTCAGAAAGCTAGAAAATCTGACTAGAAAGGTCAAGAAAAAGGAAAAAATTAAGGTCAATAAAAACGATTTTGACGAACGACTTCTAAATTGGTTTTGGGAAAAAGGTGTCTTCAAAGCCAATCGTGGCAATCAGTTTGCACCTGAGAAAGATTACCAGCTGTTTCTAGAAGTCTTTCAAGGAAGAAGTTGGACCAAGGCTGAGCCAAAAAAGAAGGCGCGTCTGGAAGAAGTCCTTGAAAAGTGTATCAAACCTTTTCTACTTGGTAAGACCGATGATCAACTCTACCTTGTTAAGCTAGGTAAGGAGAAAATAGACTACGAGCAGCATTTACGGATTCAGGCAGAGAAAGAACGTAAGAAAAGAGATAAAATCGCCAAGCAATACGCAGATAATCTCATCCTAGCCATGGGGCCCGCTGAACGAGCTTATCAAGATTACTTCGGCTTTACAGAAACTCTCACACAAGAAGAACGAAAGTGGGAAAAAATTCTTTTTGGAAAGAATAGAGAAGAACGTACTCTCAAGGCAAAGCAAGATCAGAAAGAGTTGGAAAAAGACCAACGAATTGCAACTCAGGATCCAATTGAAAGAAAGCAGAAGCAGATCTGGATCCTCAATTCCTATTTTCGTGAGCTTCCTGAAGAAAAATCCCGCTTTGATCGGCTCTTATTAGAATATCGAAAAAGTGGAGAAGTGACCTTTTCAACTGAATACCTGTCAGATCAACTCATCGACTTTTTCTATAAAATGAAAGCTTTTGAGTTTGAAATCGCACCAGAACAAGTTCGAGATTTTCTAAAAGAAAGCCTTCAGGCAGAACATCTCTCCTCAGCACAGGAAAGCTGGATAGAAGGCATTCTCCTCAACTGCCTCAAACCATTTTTAGAAAGATTAGTCATATAGAAAAATCCTACCTTGTTTATGCATGGTAGGATTTATGTATCTCCAAAGATGTACTGGTAAAGTTGGACGACTTTCTGAAAACACTGTGTGTCCATTCTTGTTATTTTTTGAGCATTGCGCATCCGAAAATCAAAGGTATACAGTTGAAATGGGTTGACAGCACCATCTACCTTATCCGACGAGACAGGAACGAGCAGGCCTTTTTCTGCTAAATGCTGCTGACCATGGGTGATAGGACAGACAGCCACAAAACCAGTTTGCAAAGCATATTCTCTCCTAGACACAACCAAGGCAGGCCGCCGTTTTTGAATTTCCCGACCAACTGATGGATCAAAGTCTAGCCAAATGATATCCTGTTTTTCAGGAATATAATCACATTTCGCTATCAAGTGACCTTACTCCTTCAAAATCATTTGTCATTCTTAAATCAGTAATCCCATCAAAAGGATCATTTAGTTTCGGAGCCAGGACAATGACACCGTCAATCCCTTTGTAGACAACCATTTCTTGACCTTCTGCCATACCCAAATTTTTAGGAATGGTCACTGTGAGAGAATTTCCCACCTTCCGAGTCTTTACCGTATTCATCACTCTACCTCCACTAAACTGTATATACAAAGTATATACCAAATAGCACATTAAGTCAAGTAAATACTAAAATACATAACTTAATTTATGTATTTTTAGTATGATTTTATTTTAGTCAAAGCCTGTGCAAAAGTACCTAATTTATGATAGAATAGATGGTGAGAAAGAAAACGTTTTATTACGTTTTTTTAGTCGGAAGGGGAAAATATTATGGCGACTATTCAATGGTTTCCGGGCCACATGTCTAAGGCTCGACGACAAGTTCAGGAGAATTTAAAATTTGTTGATTTTGTGACGATTTTGGTAGATGCGCGTCTACCTTTATCTAGTCAAAATCCTATGTTAAACAAGATTGTGGGTGATAAACCCAAATTATTGATTTTGAACAAGGCAGACCTAGCTGATCCAGCGATGACAAAAGAATGGCGTCAGTACTTTGAATCACAAGGAATTCAAACACTGGCCATCAATTCCAAAGAGCAAGTTACTGTAAAAGTTGTGACTGATGCAGCGAAAAAGCTCATGGCTGATAAGATTGCACGCCAGAAAGAACGCGGTATCAAGATTGAAACCTTGCGGACTATGATTATCGGAATTCCAAACGCTGGTAAATCAACCCTGATGAATCGTTTGGCTGGAAAAAAAATTGCGGTTGTCGGCAATAAACCAGGTGTTACCAAGGGGCAACAATGGCTCAAAACCAATAAAGACCTTGAAATCTTAGACACACCAGGGATTCTCTGGCCTAAGTTTGAAGATGATACTGTCGCACTGAAACTAGCCTTAACTGGAGCAATTAAGGACCAGTTGCTTCCTATGGATGAAGTGACCATTTTTGGTCTCAATTATTTCAAAGAACATTATCCAGAAAAACTAGCTGAACGCTTTAAACAAATGAAAATTGAAGAAGAAGCTCCTGTAATCATCATGGATATGACACGTGCTCTTGGTTTCCGAGACGACTACGACCGCTTTTACAGTCTCTTCGTGAAGGAAGTTCGCGATGGAAAGCTCGGTAACTATACCTTAGATACATTGGAAGACATCGATGACGACGATTAAAGAAATCAGAGAACTTCTTGCTACGGTCAAAGACCTAGACAATCCCCTTTTTCTTGAACTGGAAAAAGATAGCCGAACTGGAGTTCAAAAGGAAATCAGCAAGCGGAAAAAAGCCATTCAGGCAGAACTGGATGAAGACCTTCGCTTAGAATCTATGCTCTCCTATGAAAAAGAGTTTTATAAACAAGGATTAAGCTTAATAGCAGGTGTTGATGAGGTTGGTCGTGGTCCTCTTGCTGGACCTGTAGTCGCTGCAGCGGTAATCTTACCTAAAAATTGTAAAATCAGAGGCCTCAACGATAGTAAAAAAATCCCCAAAAAGAAACATTTGGAAATTTATCAAGCCGTTCAGGACCAAGCTTTATCAATCGGCATTGGAATCATGGATAATCAAGTCATTGACCAAGTCAATATCTATGAAGCAACCAAGCTCGCCATGAAAGAAGCAATCTCTCAGCTCAGTCCACAACCTGAGCACCTATTGATTGATGCCATGCAGCTTGATTTACCAATTTCACAAACAGCCATCATCAAGGGAGATGCTAACTCACTTTCTATCGCGGCTGCATCTATAGTTGCCAAAGTGACACGGGATAGTTTAATGAAGGATTATGACAACCAGTTTCCTGGATATGATTTCGCTGCAAATGCTGGATATGGAACGGCAAAACACTTAGAAGGTCTTGATAAACTAGGAGTTACTCCCATTCATCGGACCAGTTTTTGAACCGATAAAATCACTGGTTTCAGCAAATAAAAAGAAAGTTAAGTTGGAGGAAATGATTATGGAGGAACAGTCAGAAATACTCCGGTCCAAGAAAGAATTTGACTTTGCCTCAAGTACCATATTATCCCAAGTTGGGCGAGGAATTATCGTCGGGCTAGTTGTCGGGCTCATTGTCGGATCTTTTCGTTTCTTAATTGAAAAGGGCTTCCACCTGATACAAGGCCTCTATCAAGATCAAGCGCACCTAGTGCGCAATCTTTTTGTCCTTGTTTTATTTTACATACTCATCTGCTGGCTCAGTGCTAAATTAACTCGCTCAGAGAAAGATATCAAAGGCTCAGGAATCCCACAAGTTGAGGCCGAATTAAAAGGACTCATGTCGCTTAATTGGTGGGGTGTTCTCTGGAGGAAATATATTCTAGGTATTCTAGCTATTGCCAGCGGACTCATGCTGGGTCGAGAAGGTCCGAGTATTCAACTTGGAGCAGTTGGTGGTAAGGGAATTGCTAAATGGCTTAAATCCAGTCCAGTGGAGGAACGCTCCTTGATTGCTAGTGGTGCTGCAGCAGGATTAGCAGCTGCCTTTAATGCACCAATTGCAGGCCTCCTCTTTGTTATAGAAGAAGTCTATCATCACTTTTCAAGATTTTTCTGGGTTTCCACTCTAGCAGCCAGCATTGTAGCAAACTTTGTCTCTCTACTCATATTTGGCCTAACGCCCGTACTTGATATGCCTGACAATATCCCTCTCATGACTCTAGATCAGTACTGGATTTATCTTTTCATGGGTATTTTTCTCGGATTATCAGGTTTTCTTTATGAGAAAGCTGTGCTAAATGTCAGCAAAGTTTATGACTGGCTTGGTCAAAAAATCCATTTAGATAGAGCTTATTATCCAATCTTAGCTTTTATCCTTATCATACCAGTAGGAATTTTTCTGCCACAAATTCTCGGTGGTGGAAATCAACTAGTTCTTTCCCTAACTGAGCAAAACTTTAGTTTTCAAGTCTTACTTGCCTACTTCCTTATTCGCTTTGTTTGGAGCATGATAAGTTACGGAAGTGGATTACCTGGTGGAATTTTCCTACCTATTCTGGCTCTTGGTTCCTTACTTGGTGCCCTAGTTGGCGTCATTTGTGTGAATCTTGGTCTGGTCAGTCAAGAACAATTTCCAATATTTATCATTTTAGGAATGAGTGGCTACTTTGGAGCAATCTCTAAGGCTCCCCTAACAGCCATGATCCTTGTAACCGAAATGGTAGGAGACATCCGAAATCTTATGCCCCTCGGACTTGTGACCTTAGTAGCCTACATTATCATGGATTTACTAAAGGGTGCTCCAGTATACGAAGCCATGTTGGAGAAAATGTTGCCAGAAGAAGCGACAGACGAAGGAGAAGTAACTCTTATCGAAATCCCTGTTTCAGATAAAATAGCTGGTAAACAAGTCCATGAACTCAACTTACCACACAATGTCCTCATCACTACCCAAGTCCATAATGGGAAAAGCCAAACCGTTAATGGCTCAACCAGAATGTATCTGGGCGATATGATTCACCTGGTGATTCCAAAAAGTGAAATTGGAAAAGTCAAAGATTTGTTGTTGTAAGCTTTTTGTTTACATAATTTATTTTACGTAAAATATTATTGAAAGGATTCTCAATGAAAAGAAATAAGGCAATTGCGGTATATTTGCTAGGCACATTTAGCCAAATAGTATCAGTTTGTCTCCTTTTCTTTCTCTTGAATCATTTTTCTGTTCAGTCCAATCTATTATCTATTTTAGGAATCATTTTTAGGTGGCATTTCTTCAGCACTTTGGGGAATAATTGTTGCAAATCACTATTTTTCATATTCATTTTAAGAAGATTGTAAAAGATTTTTTTAACATTCATACCAGTTATAAACACTATTTATTATCTTTTTTTCCTTATTATCCTTGATTTTTTTCTTTTTCTAATGTTTAGTGGGAAAAATAATAGAATTTAGCTGGTATCTCCCATTTTTGATGTTCTTCAAATTTATTGTCTTTGGCGGTATAGAAGAGATTGGATGGCGATATGTCTTTCAACCAATTTTTACAAGAGAAGTTGCCATATTTTTTTACTCAACAATCTTAACCTTTTTTTCAGCTGGGCGCTTTGGCATCTGTTGTTCTTTTTACATAGATGGTTCCCTAGCAACACTGCAAATTCTCCCTGTTTTTATTTGGATTGCTGACGAATTCTTTCATACTCTCAGCTCTTTTATAACAAAAACAAAGAATCTCTGGATTTGCGTTATGACACATTCGATCATTAACGTCTTGTCTCAGCTAACCATAGATACTAATCAATACGAAACCTACCTAATCAAAAATTTTTCGTCATCTTGGTATCCTGCTATATGGTAATACATAAAAAAGATGAGCATATAGTCGGTAGCTGATTTTGTTGGAAACAGTATTATTCTTTGGAAAAGTTATTTGCTAAGGAGGACATACATCATAATGAAAATACTCGATGTTCTATATAATTTTTATGGTGATTTTTGATTTCATTGAAGAAAAAAATACAATGAAAAAAATACGAAGGTATTCTTATCAAGATAAAGGAAGAGCAAGGATATAAAAGATGCCGCTTGGCAAAAAGAACACCAAAAAAAGAAGGATATTTTACAGTTTTTTGGAAAAAAGACCAAAACAACAAGAACATTCCTTATACCAATGAGGACTTAGGGAATGAACTTATAATCGTTATCATTGATAATGATAAGAGGGGACTATTCATTATTCCAAACGAGGTGGCTATTCGTAAAAACATTCTGTCGACAAAAGATAGCAATGGAAAAATGTCTATGCGATTTTATCCTCCTTGGTGCTCAAATTTAAATACAACAGCTCGAGCAACACAAAAAAATGGCAATTGCAATATTTTTAGAGAAATTGAAATATAAACAGATTGCCGGATTACATACACAAAAAGACCTGTTTCTTATAATTGCAGAATCAGGTCTTTGTGTTTTTCTAAAACTTGCCAAATACTCATAACATCTTTCCGAAAAAAACTATAATTTTTCTTGAAAAAAATATAAGTCTATGCTATACTACTAGTAGACTTATTTATGGAGAAAATCATGAAACGTGAGATTTTACTAGAACGAATCGATAAACTAAAACAAATCATGCCCTGGTATGTTCTGGAATACTACCAATCTAAGCTTGCTGTCCCTTATAGTTTTACAACCTTGTACGAATACCTCAAGGAATACGATCGATTTTTTTAACTGGGTTTTAGAGTCTGGAATTTCAAACGCTGATAAAATAGCTGATATTCCTTTATCGGTCTTGGAAAACATGTCAAAGAAAGATATGGAATCCTTTATCCTTTATCTACGAGAACGGCCTTTGCTAAACGCTAATACAACCAAGCAAGGTGTTTCTCAGACAACCATCAATCGGACCTTGTCAGCATTGTCCAGTCTTTACAAGTATCTAACTGAGGAAGTTGAAAACGACCAAGGAGAGCCCTATTTCTATCGTAATGTAATGAAGAAAGTTTCAACTAAGAAAAAGAAAGAAACCCTTGCTGCCAGAGCTGAAAACATCAAGCAAACTCTTTTTAGGTGATGAAACAGAAGGTTTTCTAACCTATATCGACCAGGAGTACCCACAACAGCTCTCAAATCGCGCTCTCTCATCATTTAATAAGAATAAAGAACGTGATTTGGCTATTATTGCCCTTCTCTTGGCGTCTGGTGTTCGCTTATCTGAAGCGGTTAATCTGGATCTAAGAGACCTTAATCTCAGAATGATGGTTATTGATGTCACTCGGAAAGGGGGTAAACGAGACTCAGTTAATGTCGCTGCCTTTGCCAAGCCTTACCTAGAGAATTATCTCGCCATTAGAAATCAACGCTATAAGACGGAAAAGACTGATACAGCACTCTTTCTGACCTTATATCGTGGCGTTCCCAATCGTATCGATGCTTCTAGTGTTGAAAAGATGGTTGCTAAGTACTCTGAGGACTTCAAAGTCCGTGTAACTCCACACAAACTACGCCATACCCTGGCAACTAGGCTCTATGATGCTACTAAATCGCAAGTTTTGGTCAGCCACCAGTTAGGGCATGCTAGTACACAAGTCACTGACCTCTATACCCATATCGTCAATGATGAACAAAAGAATGCTTTAGACAGTTTATAAGCGCTACATATTATAAATTATGTAAATTAACTATCCCTAAAAAACGAAAGATAAAAGGAATTGATCTTTCGTTTTTTAGTTATTTAAACTCAATCCAGTAGTTACGGTGTGGCTCTATAATTACTGGTTTACCCCAAAAGGCTTGCAGATAGGCTAGATTTGCTGAGCTTACAGGTTTTTTTGAATCATTGAACTGCTCAGCACTCTCTTTAGTTAGAAAACATTTTACTGCTTCATAAGGAGTTCCATCAGCTGATTCTCTTTCGATTCCCATATACGAAATTTCGTCACCACTTTTAAGTTTTTCAGTTAACAGTTTACCAATAAAGAACACTGTCTTATCTTTCATAAGTTCATAAGCCTTACTATTTTCAAGTCGGTTGTTTGCTGCAGCATACATAATACAAAAACTATCAACAATATCTTTCAAAAGCATTAAGTCCTCTTTGTTTACTTTGATTTCATCGGGCAGAAGACCGCCAATTATAAGATTTTGGAAATAGGCTTGTTGGATTACATTATCTAAAGCCATTCCTAAAGGTATTTGAACAGCCTGGTATCCTAAAGGCTGAAGCTCTTTGTATTTCATAGCATAATGTTCTTGTGTGATGCTTATATTTAAACTTTCAGTTTGATAAATTTCTTCATTTCTATAGAAAGCAACAACATTGCGGTCTAACTGTTCAAATAGATTAAGACTTTCTACTGGAATTTCTAACATTAATGAATAATTCCTTTTCATTTTTTTCCTCTCTATTATAATCTAATCAGCATGATTATTAAGTTTAACCCTAATAAAAGAATCCATCATAAATGGATTCTTTTTCCTTATCCCACCACTGCTTCAGCGATTTCCTCACGGCTGATACCGGCAAAGTAGCGGGTAATATCTATTGTTTCCAGTGCTTTGAGGACATCTTCGCGTTCGTATTTAACACCGCGGAGGACATCTTCTACTGCAGCAACGTCTTCGATACCAAAGAAGTCACCATAAATCTTGATATCTTGGATTTTTGATTCGAGAACATTGGCAAAGACTTCCACTTTACCACTAGTGAATTTTGTTCCACGACGAATGTTAAATTCAGGTGATTTACCGTAGTTCCAGTCCCAAGTTCCAAACTTGGTATCCTTGATGCGATTAATTTCAGCCAATTCTTCTTCAGAAAAAACGTATTCGGTCATTTCTGGGTACTCTTTTTTCATGTATTCCAATAGCAAATCACGGAATTCTTCAACTGTGATTTTTTCTGGTAATTCATTGATAATATTGGTTACACGGGCACGGACGGATTTCACACCTTTTGACTCAAATTTGTCCTTTGAAACTTTGAGTGCGTTAGCAAGGACTGACAAATCAACATCGAAGAGCAAGCAACCATGGTGCATGATGCGTCCATTGATATAGGCTTGGGCATTTCCACAGAATTTCTTACCGTCAATCTCAAGGTCATTGCGGCCTGTAAACTCTGCTTTAACACCAAGTTGAGCCAAGGTATTGATAACTGGATTTGAAAAACTCTTAAAGTCAAAAGCCTTGTTTTCATCTTCTTTTGAGATGATTGTGTAGTTGAGGTTGTTTAGATCGTGGTAAACAGCTCCACCACCGCTGATACGGCGGACTACCTCAATGCCATGTTCTCGAACATAATCACGGTTGATTTCTTCGATAGTGTTTTGGTGACGCCCAACAATAATAGATGGTTTGTTAATCCAAAGTAGGAAGATTTGATCCTCATCCAAAGGTGTTTAAAGGCATATTCTTCCAAGGCGATATTAAAGGCAGTGTCGTTTGAATGATTGATAATGTATTTCATGATATCCCTTTATACGATAGAGACTGGAAAATACCTTTCCAGTCTATTCTATCTTCGATTTATTTTTTCTTAGGTGAATGGATAGCCATTCCTAGAACATCTGCAAATGCTTCGTACATAACTTCAGAGTAGGTTGGGTGTCCGTGGATGGTCTTAAGCATTTCTTCAACAGTAATTTCCATTTCAATAATGCTTGACGCTTCGTTGATCAATTCTGCAGCTGCAGGACCGATGATATGGACACCAAGGATTTCTCCGTATTTCTTATCTGCAATGACTTTAACGAAACCTTGAGCCGCATCAGAAGCAATGGCACGGCCGTTAGCTGCAAAGTTGAATTTACCGATAGCAACATCGTATTTCTCACGTGCTTGTTCTTCTGTCAAACCAACTGCTGCTACTTCTGGAAGAGTGTAAATGGCTGCAGGAGTCAAGTTTAATTTAGCAACATGGTGATTTCCTTTAAGGGCATTTCAGCGGCAACTTCACCCATACGGAAGGCCGCGTGAGCCAACATCTTGGTACCATTGATGTCACCTGGTGCATAGATACCTGGAACAGAAGTTTCCATGTATTCGTTGACCTTGATGCGACCACGATCCAATTCAAACTCAACATCGCCAATACCTTCAAGATCTGGAACACGACCGATTGAAAGAAGAGCTTTGCTTGCGATGATATCGTCTTTTCCTTCAACTTTAATACGGAGTTGACCATTTTCTTCGATGATTTCTTGCAGTTTTGTACCTGTTAAGATGGTCATTCCTTTACGTTCAAGGATCAAACGAAGATTCTTAGAAACTTCAGCATCCATAGCTGGAACGATACGGTCCATCATTTCGATAACAGTCACTTTTGAACCAAATGTCATGAAGGCCTGACCAAGTTCGATACCGACAACTCCACCACCGATGATTACGAGGCTTTCTGGAACTTCGTTCATTTCAAGAATGTCGTCACTGGTCATCACGAGTGATGATTCCATACCAGGAACGTTGATTTTGCTAACTTTTGAACCACCAGCAAGGATGATTTTCTTGGTTTCAAGCAATTCTGAACCATTAACCAAGACATTCTTATCTTTAGTAATAGTACCAACACCCTTATGAACAGTAACTCCGTAGCTACGAAGAAGACCTGCAACTCCACCTACCAAAGTATTGACAACCTTAGACTTGGTTTCAAGGAGTTTGTCCATATCTACAGTGAAGTTTGGATTTTCGATGACGATACCACGGTTTGCTGCATGACCGATGTTTTCGATGATTTCAGCGTTGTGAAGGTAGGTCTTAGTTGGGATACATCCACGGTTCAAGCACGTTCCACCGAGTTCAGATTTCTCAACAAGGGCAACCTTACCACCGAGTTGGGCAGCTTTAATCGCTGCAACATAACCAGCAGGACCTCCACCAATCACAACGATATCAAAGGCATCATCGCTCTTACCATCGTCGTTTGAAGCACTTGCTGCAGGTGCTGGGCTAGCTTCTGGTGCGGTTGCTCCAGCTGATGGGATGTTTTCCCCTTCTTCACCAAGATAACCGATAACTTCAGTTACTGGAACGGTTTCCCCATCTCCTTTAAGGATGGCAATCAAGTATCCATCTTCTTCGGCTTCCAATTCCATGCTGACTTTGTCAGTCATGATTTCCAAAAGGATTTCTCCTTCTTTTACAAATTCTCCGACTTTTTTATTCCATTGGACGATTTGTCCTTCTGTCATATCCACGCCGGCTTTTGGCATAATTACTTCTAAGGCCATGTCTTACTTCCTTTATCTAAATCTCTAAAAAAACAATAGCTGACTTAAACCAACATTGAGATTGGATTCTCAATCAAGGCTTTCAAATCTTTCATAAACTTAGCACCAGCCATACCATCTACGACACGGTGGTCAATGGTTAATCCTAGACTCATGATTGGTCGAATAACAATCTCACCATTGACAACAACTGGTTTCTCGATTGTCGAACTTACACCCAGAATAGCTGAGTTGGGTTGGTTGATGATTGGACCAAAGGACTGAACACCAAACATTCCCAAGTTACTGATTGTGAAAGTTGAATTTTGAAGTTCACTAGGAGCTAATTTACCATCCAAGGTACGACCAATAACGTCTTTAAATGCAACTACCAACTCTGACAGACTTAGTTTCTCAGCATTGTAAACAACAGGTGTCATCAATCCATTATCCATTCCAACTGCCATAGCAAGGTTGACATAATTATGAGTAATAATAGTCTTGCCGTCTTCGGTCAATGAAGCGTTGATATAAGGGTGTTTCATCAATGTCTTAACAACAGCTAGTGAAAGCAGGTCAGTGACAGTTACTTTCTTACCAGTTGCTTCCATGATTGGTTCAAGAACCTTCTTACGAAGAGCCAGCATTTCAGACATATCAACATCGTAGTTGAGCGTGAAAGTTGGCGCAGTTAGGTAGGATTCAACCATACGTTGGGCGATAACCTTACGCATTGGTGTCATCGGAATCCGTTCAATTTCACCATAAGGAGTGATATTGTCTGGAACTTCTTCCACTTTCGATTTGTGCAGGAGACTTGATGGTGTCGTTTTCGATATTTTCAGGAAGGAAGGCCAAAACGTCCTTCTTCATGATCTTACCACGATGACCAGTTCCTTGGATTTCCTGCCAAGCAATGTTATGTTCAAGGGCAATTCGTTTTGCAAGTGGCGAAATGCGAACCACGTTTGTGTCTTTATAAGTTTCCACGTCTTCTTTGTGGACACGACCGTTTGCACCTGAGCCAGAAACGTCGTAGAGGTTGATCCCTAGATCATCCGCTAACTTTCTAGCCGCAGGAGTCGCTCTTAGCTTGTCATCAGCCATGACCTCTCCAATTCTATTTATGATGCAAAGGGCGTTTAAAAGCGACCGAAAAATAGGAAATCTACGCAGGCTTCGATGAAGTCAAGGAGATTTATCTTTTTCCGAGCTTTTAGCCCGTGCTCTAATTTAAGATATTAAGGACGAAGAGGGCAATGAAAAAATAGGAGATTGACGATGTGTTCGATGAACACAAGGAAATCTATCTTTTTTTCGCAGACCTCCGTCCGAATTCAATTACAACTCTACAAGTAACTTGGGTACAATACATATCTCAAGTTACTAAAGTTAAAAATGACAAATATTTTACATAATTTATCTTATGCAATCTTATTCTTTGTTATAGGTTTTGCGGATGGCATCTTTGATGCTTTCAACTGTTGGAATCATTGCATTTTCTAGGTTTTGTGCGTAAGGCATCGGCACATCTTCTCCTGCACAACGGCGGATTGGTGCATCTAGATAGTCAAATGCTTCTGATTCTGAAATGATAGCTGAAATCTCTCCGATATAGCCACTTGTTTTGTGGGCATCGTTGACCAGAACAACCTTACCAGTCTTCTTAACTGAGTTAATGATGATATCTTTATCAAGCGGTACAAGGGTACGTGGGTCAACAATTTCAACCGAAATTCCTTCTTCTGCCAATTCCTCAGCAGCTTGAACCACACGGCGAAGCATTTTTCCATAAGTAACAACTGTTACATCTGTACCTTCACGTTTGATTTCCCCAATCCCAAGTGGGATTGTATAGTCTGGATCAACTGGCACTTCCCCTTTTTGGTTAAATTCTGACTTGTACTCGAGAATGATGACTGGGTTGTTATCACGGATAGAAGACTTGAGAAGTCCTTTCATATCCGCAGGTGTTCCTGGAGCTACAACCTTAAGTCCAGGAATATGAGTAAACCAAGACTCTAGAGACTGAGAATGCTGGGCGGCAGAACCAACTCCATTACCAGCTGCACAGCGTACAGTCATTGGAACCTGACCCTTACCACCAAACATATAACGAGTTTTAGCAGCTTGGTTGACGATATTATCCATGGCAATAACCGAGAAGTCCATGAAGGTCATATCGACGATTGGACGAAGTCCTGTCATGGCTGCTCCTGCTGCTGCTCCAGAGATAGCAGCTTCAGAAATCGGACAGTCACGGACACGTTCTGGACCAAATTCTTCAAGCATTCCAACAGAAGTTCCGAAGTCTCCTCCGAAGACACCGACGTCTTCTCCCATTAAGAACACATTTTCATCGCGACGCATTTCCTCAGACATAGCAAGGATAATGGTGTCACGGAAGGACATTGTTTTTGTTTCCATTTTTATCTCTTTCTCCTTAGTCTGCGTAAATATCTTCAAATGCTGATTCAAGTGGCGGGAATGGACTTTCCTCTGCAAACTTAACAGAAGCTTCTACTGCTTCCTTAACTTGTGCTTGGATTTCTTCCAATTCTTCAGCGCTTGCAATGTTATTTTCAATAAGGTACTTGCGGAGGTTTTCAATTGGGTCTTTTTGTTTCCACAATTCCACTTCTTCACGAGTACGATATTTACCAGGGTCAGATGATGAATGACCGAGCCAGCGATAAGTTACACTTTCAATCAAGACAGGACCTTTGCGTCCACGAACATGATCTACGGCTTTCTTAAATCCTTCATAAACGTCGATGACGTTGTTTCCATCTTCGATAAACATTCCAGGAATTCCATATGCTGCACTACGTTGATGGATATGTTCCACATTAGTCATTTTCTTGATATCCGCAGAGATACCGTAACCGTTGTTAATGCAATAGAAAATGACCGGGAGGTTCCAGATAGAAGCCATGTTCACTGCTTCGTGGAAGACACCTTCGTTGGTCGCGCCATCTCCAAAGAAGCAAACAACGATTTTTCCAGTGTTCTGCATTTGCTGACTAAGGGCTGCACCTACAGCAATCCCCATACCACCACCTACGATACCATTGGCACCGAGGTTACCAGCATCAAGGTCAGCAATATGCATAGAACCACCTTTTCCTTTACAAGTTCCAGTGTACTTACCAAGGATTTCAGCCATCATACCATTGAGATCAATCCCTTTGGCAATAGCCTGTCCATGACCACGGTGGTTGGAGGTGATCAAATCATCTGGGTTGAGAGCCAGCATAGCTCCGACGTTAGCAGCTTCCTCACCAACAGAAAAGTGAGTCATGCCGGGAACTTTTCCCTTTTTCACTAACTGAGCAATTTTTAAGTCCATGCGACGGATTTCTTCCATCTTACGGAACATCTCTAGCAAAAGATTTTTATCTAAAGTTGACATAATCTTGCCTTTCTAACATTGTTCTTTCCTTACCATTTTACCTCTTTTTAAAAATACTGTCAAAGTTTATGGCCTATAAAAAAATTCACAAAAATAGAAAAAAAGAAATCCCTCGAGGAAACAGGGATTTCCTTTAATTAGAATATTTTTTTCACAAAAGTATTTTTTTCAATTAATTTTTCCAAAAATTAGTTGATTTTTTTCATAATTGTTTGCAAACGCCATTGATACAAACAACCAGAAACAACCAAGCTAGCAATCAATCCAATCCAGTAAGCAAATGCCCCTAAGTCAGTTGCTTGATCTAGTAGATATCCTAAAGGTATAGCTACTCCCCAATACCCGATTAAGCCAAGATAGAAAGGAACGATAGTATCCTTATAGCCTCTTAGAATCCCCTGGAGTGGAGCTGCAAAGGTATCAGCTAACTGGAAAAAGAGACTATAGGTTAGAAATATAGCAGTTGTTTCGATAAACTGAGAGTCATTTCCATATAGACTAGCTACACGATCTCTAAAAATGTAGAGAAAAGATAGGGTAAGACCTGCAAAAACGAGGGCTGTTACTCTCCCCAAACGAGCATAGATTTTTGCATCCTCAAAACGTTTAGCCCCCACCTCGTAAGACACAACAATGGCCATAGCAGAGGAAATACTCATAGGAAAAGCATACATGAGACTCGAAAAATTCATAGCTGACTGGTGGCTTGCGATAATGAGCGATGAAAACTTAGCCATGATTAGCCCCACCACGGAGAAAATAGCCACTTCAGCAAATACGGTTCCCCCGATTGGTAGACCTAACTGAACACCTTCCTTGATTTTATCTATATTGAGTGGAATAGGTTTTTCAAGATGTAACGCTTTTAATCTTTCCTGTTTAAACAAAACAAGAAGGGAAATTCCCAACAAAACCCAATAAGCTAACGAAGTTCCTAGCCCTGCTCCTGCACCACCAAGCTCAGGAAAACCGAAAGCTCCATAAATCAAAAGATAGTTGAAACCACTATTGAGCGGAAGTAACAAAAGCATGAAGTACATAGATAGCTTAGTCAAGCCTAGAGAATCAAGTAGCGATCGGATAACACTGAAAAGCAACAAGGGAATAATGCCAATAGACAAATACCAAAGATAAGAAACTGCAACTGCTGCCACTTGTTCTTCTAGTCCAATATGGTTTAAAACTGGGGGCGCTAAAAAGAGTACCATCCCAAGCAAGACCAAAGACAGTCCAAAAGCCAAATAGATAAATTGGTAAAAGTCAGATGCTACTTCTTCCTTTTTACCTCTTCCTAGATGATGACCTATGATGGGAACCATGGCCGAAACTATCCCTGTTAAAAAGGTGAAGAAAGGATTCCATAGACTCGTTGCAGTTGATACCCCCGCCAGATCCATGGTATTGTACTGCCCTGTCATGGTTGTATCAACAAAGGAAGCAGAATAATTGGCAAATTGATAAATCAGGATAGGGAAAAATATCTTTAAAAATAAGATAAACTTGTCTTTAAAATGATGGGTCTGGTACATATAAGCTCTCTATTCTTTTTGTTTACAGAGCAGACTACCACCTAGTTTTGATAGACGATTTGTCCCTTACAGATGGTGTATTTAACCTGCCCCTTTAAGGTTTCACCGATAAATGGTGAATTAGCTGCTTTCGAAGCAAAATGGGAGTCCACAAGGCGGTCAGCCTTAGCGTCAAAAATAGTGATATCTGCTGGACCATTCTCAGCCAAGTAACCTGCTTCAAAATTGTAAAGCTTGGCTGGGTTGTATGTCATCTTTTCAAGTAATTCCATCAAGCTCAATTCACCAGTTTCTACCAAATAGGTCAAGCCAAGAGATAGGGATGTTTCCAAACCTGTCATACCAGATGGCGCTTTGGTAATATCCTCAACATTTTTTTCATCCGCATGGTGAGGCGCGTGGTCTGTCGCGATAACTGTGATGATGCCTGATTTAAGACCTTCGATAACAGCACGACGGTCTGATTCCAAACGAAGTGGCGGATTCATCTTAGCATTGCTTCCTTGTGTCAAAAGGAGCGCTTCGGTCTTGGAGAAATGCTGTGGGGCTACTTCTGCTGTGACTTGCGCACCAAGCCCTTGAGCAAACTCCACTACCTTGACACTTTCTTCCTTAGACAAATGCTGGATATGAACACGGGCCTTAGTTGCATAGGCAATCATGACATCACGCGCCATCATAGCATACTCAGCCACTCCTGTCGCACCGCAAATATGGAAATGTTCTTTAGCAATATTTTCATTAAATCCAAGAATACCGTTCAATCCTGGATCTTCCTCATGAAGACTAATAAAGGTATTGAGCTTTTTAGCTTCCTCCATGGCTTCCTTGACAACTTTACTGCTTTCAAGCGGAATACCGTCATCTGAGAAACCAACAGCTCCAGCTTCTAAAAGCGCCTTAAACTCAGTTAAGTCTTGCCCATTAAAATTCTTAGTAATAGTTGCTACCGTTTTGACATTGATTTTTTCCTTGGAAGCAGATTGAAGAACTTCTTGCAAAGTCTCCACGTCTGAAATGGTCGGACTGGTATTAGCCATCATGACAACAGTTGTAAAACCACCTGCAGCGGCTGCTAGGGCTCCGGTATGGATATCTTCCTTGTGAGTTTGACCAGGTTCACGAAAATGAACATGAATATCAACCAGTCCAGGCGCAACCACAAGACCAGTAGCGTCAATCAGTTCTGCTCCTTCTTCTTTGATTTCAGGCGCAATTTTGACAATTTTCCCATCTTGGACCAAAACATCACACACTTGATCCAAACCAGACTTTGGATCCATTACACGACCATTTTTGATTAGTAGCATCTGCTTTCTCCTTTATTCATAAAAATCAACTTGGGTATCCAACAATTTATCCCCATCATACACAAACTTAGCTGAAAAGAAGGGTTTGTCCTCTAAAAGCCACTCAACAAAAGTGTGGTCACCCTCCCAAGTTGGCTTGCTCAAGACTTCATCATAGGGAACCCATTCTAAGGTTCCCTCATTGCAGTTAATCAAGTCACCCTCAAACTCCGTCACCTTAAACACATAAGTGTACCAGTCTAAATCAGGCGTGAACTCAGGAAAAGTGATAACACCTTTAAGCACTGGCTTGGCTTTTAGACCTGTTTCCTCGAGGATTTCACGCGCCGCGCATTCCTGAGGCGTCTCTCCACGCTCTAACTTACCACCGACACCAATCCATTTGCCAGCATGGACATCATTTGGCTTTATTACGATGGAGCATGAGCAGTTCTTTTCCGTTATCAATGTAGCAAATCGTCGCTAACTGAGGCATATTCTCTCCTTATCTAAGCCAATCGATTGGCTCTTGTCCTGTCTCTGTTAAGAATGCATTAGCCTTAGAAAAAGGCTTGGAACCCCAAAATCCTCTATAAACCGATAAAGGACTGGGATGGGCTGATTCGATAATCAAGTGGTGAGGATTGGTAACCAAGGACTTCTTCTTGCGTGCATAAGCGCCCCAGAGTACAAAGACCACTGGCCTATCCAGATTATTGACCACCTGAATCACAGCATCTGTAAAGGGCTCCCAAATCTGCCCAGCATGACCATTTGCCTGACCAGCAGGAACAGTCAAACAAGCATTGAGAAGTAAAACCCCTTGCTCAGCCCAAGCTGTCAAATCATGGGATGCTTTAATTCCAATATCATCTGCTAATTCTTTCAATATATTTTGCAAAGACGGCGGAGCTGGGATAGAATCAGGTACAGAAAAACTTAAGCCCTGCGCCTGACCTGGTCCATGATAAGGATCCTGCCCCAGAATCACCACCTTAACCTCTTCAAGCGGTGTAGTCAATAGAGCCTGAAAAACCTTTTCCTTGGGCGGATAAACTGTTCCTTGCGCATAGACCTGCTCCATAAAGTGGTTTATTTGTCCAAAATAACCTTCAGGTAATCGCTCCTTAATCAAAGCATGCCAAGATGAGTGTTGCATCGCCAACTCCTTCGTTTTTACTGCCTCTATTATAGCAAAAAGTGGCTATCTAAACCACTTTTTACAGTTTATCTAAACAATCCAGCAAGTCTTGATAAGAATGGACTTCATAAGTTGGCTGGGCTTGTGTGTGATTTTCGAGGCGTTGAGGGTTGTACCAGATAGTGTCAATTCCAGCATTATTGCCACCTTGAATATCTGCTGTTAGGGAATCTCCAATCATCAGTGTCATTTCTTTATCAAATCCAGCAATCTGCTGACCGATTTTTTCATAGAATAGTGCATCAGGTTTTTGCGTTTGTAACTGCTCAGAGATAAAGACTTGGTTGAAATAGGGAGCCAGACCAGATTGAGCCAAACGTCCCGTCTGAATGGCAGTAATGCCATTTGTCGCAGCATACAAGTCATAATCACGTTCGATGAGGCTGTCCAAGAGTTCATGAGCACCCGAAAGAGTTTGTCCCTGTTGGGCTAAGTAAAATTGGTAACGCTGGGCAAGCAAAGCACCCTCCTTATCCAGCCCAAAATGAGCAAATAAACGAGAAAAGCGCGTGTTAACCAGCTCTTGTTTACTGATTTTCTTTTGTTCCAAGTCCTTCCAGAGAGCCTTGTTCATAGGAACGTAGTATTCTTTATAGACTTGAATATCCGCAACCCCTTCTTCTTTTAGAAGTTGCGTCAGAGCCACATCCTCAGCAGCATCAAAATCAAGCAAGGTGTGGTCAAGGTCAAAGAGTAAAAATTTGTAGGGCAATTTGAAGTTTTCCTTTCTAGAGAGGGTGCAATGATTCAAAAAGGGGGGACCAATAATAATTACTCAATAAGCGAATTCAGATATTCCTTAAATTCCAAATAAACTTCGTCTTTAATTCTTTCTGCAGTCAAATCTCTTTCAGTACGTCCAAAATATATAGATTCATTTGTAATATCTAAATCTTTTAAGTCAATCGTAATTTGAGAAATACAATTATAAGGTATATTAATTTTTATAATTTCTGATTGAGTAGCTGACAAAAAATCTAGGGGATGCGTGACTTTTGTTCCTGAGTATGTGAAGTTCCCTGATTGTCTAGTGATACGAGGATTAATTTTAGACCCCTCAAAACAAAATGTGCCATAATTTAAAGAAATTTCTTGGTTAATTCTCTCGATATCATTATGATTGAAACTCTGAAAAACTCCTTCTAAACCAGGTTCATTTAGTAAGATTCGGTTTATTTCCAACGGATTTATTACCCATACAGAAGCATGACCATGAATTATCTCATCCTCATCTTCATCATCTTGTCGACAAATAACTTGATTTTTAGTTAAGTAAATGTGATTATTATTTTTACAATCAACTGTAGAGACAGCAAAAAACAATGCAACCAATGGGTCTGTGGACCAATCTAGTAAATTTGTTGGTAAGCCATAATGTTGTGCTAGTTCTAACCACTGTACCTCGTTTTGCGGCCCTATAATATCTTCAGTCTTTGCCTTACTCTTAAATTTTTCAAGGAGAACATTTTTGAGATGGCATAACAACAACCTCTCCTTTAGGGTTGTAAAAATTTGTCCGATGAATTGGGGTTTTCTCCCTCCTCGAATTAAAAACAGAATAAGCCTCACGCCAAATTCCAGGTATTAACCCATATTCGGAATTCTTTTGCCCTCTATACCATAGTCTATGGGATGGATTCTCTGAATTAATTTCTCTAATAGTTTGAATGTACGATTCAATTGAATTTGCAAAATAATTTTTAATAACCATAGGTATATTATACCATTTACACTTAGAAAAAAAGTAAGAAGCGAAAAATACTCAAATAATTATTTTTAAAATTCTTATTCGTTCTTTTTTTAAGTGTTGTCATTTTTTTCTATGTTTTTAAATAAATAGGATATTAAATATTGGACTCATATTTTTTTAATTGTTAACAATTAAAAAAAGCAGTTCTTCATTTTACGAACAACTGCTTTTACTGGCCATTTTATTAAAGTTAGGAGCGTCCCTAAACTTGTTTATTTACATATAAATCTCTAAAGCGACCATCCACTTCTGCTATCTGATAGAGCAAGCAGGATAGTTCTTGGTAATCTTCTTTTAAACACGAAAGGTGGGCTTGGCCAAATAAAGTAGCCAATTCCTCTTTGAATCTTGCCCCTTCTGGATCATGGTCTTTTAAGAATTTACTGAGATAGAGATTTCGAACAGCCGCAAGTTTGAAGCTAAAATACTGATGCAATTGTTTTTGTTCTGCATTTAAGCCATTTTTAGCAACTGCTTTTGCATAACATTCCAAAACACCGTTTTGACCATTCAGATATCGGGTCTTTATAATCTTTGCTGTTTCCTGATAGATTTCAGTCTGACTAGGACTCTTGGCCTTCTTAAAATTTCCCCACATGGAGTAGGCTCCGCGCTTATAGTCAATAGCCTCTGCCTTCCAGGCTTCTAAGATGTCATTAAAAGCAACCTTCATACAGGCAAAACCAGCTGGGTCATGCAAATAGAGGTACTGATTATCAATGTCATACACAGTTACAAAGTGATCCACACCATAAAGGATTGTGTGATTGGGATTGTAGGTCAGATGCCCCATATCAAGAGGTCCCAGTACGACAGGTCCATTGGACAGAAAGGTTTCCAACTTTCTTCTAATCTCTTCCAAATCTACTTCCGCTCCATCCTTTAGATAGAAGTCCTCATAGTCAAATCCAAGTATTTAAAGAATGAGAAATAGAAAGATCTGGCATTCCGTTATCAAAGAATACTAGAGGGTGCTGGTCATCTTCCTTTACGATACTAGCGCCATTTCCCATTACCATGATTGCCTCTAGAAAGTCTGCTTTAAAGTCATAGCCATAGCCATCCAGTGCCATTGCCAATGAATAGCTATAGCAAAGCGACACATCTCCAAAATACATCTGCATATTCATGCCTCCTTATCTTCTATGGGACTATTATACCGAGAAAACTATTCTCATGCCCCATAAAATCCAAACAAAAAATATGGTATGTTTAATTTACGGACATGAATGTCAACAATTAAAAACTCTGTAGAGATTCTTTCTACAGAGTTCGATTTGCATCTTTATAAAAAATCAGAAAATTATCTAGCCCTTGATCACTGGTATCCAGAGTTCCATTTGATAGTCTGGCGAGGACATGTCTCCCTCGGTGTAAACTTCAAAGTCTGGTGCTCCTGAGTGGCGGTAACCTGTTTCTGGGAAGAAGACTTCCAAAACATATTTCCAAGCATGGTGGATGCTGGCAGGTATAGCCCCCTTGACTGGTACGATGGCATATTCAGCTGCTGGGATTTCCTTGATAGAAAGGCCTAGGGCTTCTGCTTTCGCTTTATCCGTCACATCATAAGCCGCCATGTAGTTAATGATTTCACCCTCTTTGACATCAGAGCAGAGGCCAAAGGATTGGCCACTGCCCAGACTTTCTAGGCTTTCAAAGCTGTGATTTGCATAGAGCTGCTCCCAAGCAGATGGGCACTGGCTATTGTCGATAGCTTCCAATAGGACGCCTGCTACAGTAAAAGCAGGTTTCTTTTGAATCTTGATATCCATATTCTTTCCTCCTGTAATCTTTAAGGATAATTGAAGTCTAGGAAAGACCCGATAAGGTTTTCCATTCCTAACTTCTGAGGGGGTTGCACCATGGAATTTCTTAAAGGCTGCGCTGAAGGCATCCGCAGACTCATAGCCGTATTTCATCGCTATGTCAATGACTTTCTCAGAGCTTTCCCGCAAGTCTGTCACAGCTTCTGACAGCCTGCGATTGCGCAAGTATTCTGCTAAAGTCATATCTGCTAGGATGGAAAAGAGCCTGCTAAAGAGAGCATAAGAATAGCCTGATAGCTGCTGGAATTTCTGCAAATCCACTTCTGCGTCCAACTTACTTTCCAGATATTCCATGGTTCGATTGAATTGATGCATCATATTCTTTTTCACCTCACAAAAGATACTAAGACCGTTAAAAGCAAAGTGAAAATTGGAAAATTGACGGAGGGGCTCCTGCTCCGAGAAAATTTCATCTTTTTCACACAGCTTTTAGGCCGTGTTCAATTCTAACTATAGTCTAACAGATATAAGATACTTCCGCCCCAGAATTTTTGTACAAGATTTAGGGGATTTCTACAATCTCTCCCGCAGCTTCTCCACAAAGAGATAAGCCGCTGGGCAGGTCAAAGTATTCTTAATCGTCAAATGATTAATTTGATGGATTTTTTTACGATCTGTATGGGGGAACTCTCGACAGGCCTTTGGACGAACGTCATAGATGGAACAGAGATTATCTCCTCCTAGAAAGGGGCAAGGCATAGATTTAAAAACCTTATCCCCATCTTCATCTACTTGTAAAAATTCTGCTTCAAAGGCTGGTAATTTCATCTTAAAATACTTGGCAATACGGGTGATGTCTGCCTCTTTAAAGTCGGGTCCCAATGTCTTGCAACAGTTAGCACAGGCAGTACAATCTATCTCAGCAAAAACTTCTTGGTGGATCTGCTGAGCTATCTTATCTAAGTTTTTAGGAGGTTTTTTCTTTAGATTTGCTAAAACTCTGCGGTGCTCCTTCTGCTTTTGCAGTGCTAGTTGGTGGTAATACTCAATATCAATCTCTTTAGACATAGTTTCTTTCCAATACAAGTGTTTTTGTCTATTATACCATAAACACCGCCCCCTTTTTGCCCCCTAAACAGAAAAAAAGCCTCTCGGATAAAATCCGAGGGGCTTCAAACCTTGTTCATCAAGAGACAAACTTTTAAATTTCAAGGTTCGGGATAAAATAGTTCACTGAACTAGATTATTTTTTAAGGTTGTAGAATGATTTCAATCCACGGTATTCAGCTACTTCACCAAGTTGGTCTTCAATACGAAGCAATTGGTTGTATTTAGCGATACGGTCTGTACGTGAAAGTGAACCAGTCTTGATTTGTCCTGCGTTAGTTGCAACTGCGATGTCAGCGATTGTTGAATCTTCAGTTTCACCTGAACGGTGTGATACAACGGCAGTGTAACCAGCTTCTTTCGCCATTTCGATAGCGTCGAATGTTTCAGTAAGAGTACCGATTTGGTTAACTTTGATAAGGATTGAGTTAGCAGCACCTTCTGCAATACCTTTTTCAAGGTAAGAAGTGTTTGTTACGAAGAAGTCGTCACCAACCAATTGAACTTTACCACCAAGACGTTCAGTAAGAGCTTTCCAACCGTCCCAGTCGTTTTCGTCCATACCATCTTCGATAGTGATAATTGGGTATTTATTTACCAATTCTTCAAGGTAGTCGATTTGTTCTGCAGCAGTACGTACAGCAGCTCCTTCACCTTCGAATTTAGTGTAGTCGTAAACTTTACGTTCTTTATCGTAGAATTCTGATGAAGCACAGTCAAATCCGATAAATACGTCTTTACCAGGAACATATCCAGCAGCTTCGATCGCAGCAAGGATAGTTTCAACACCGTCTTCAGTTCCTTCGAAACGAGGAGCGAATCCACCTTCGTCACCTACGGCTGTTTCAAGACCACGAGATTTAAGGATTTTCTTAAGAGCGTGGAAGATTTCAGCACCCCAACGAAGAGCTTCTTTGAATGTAGGTGCACCAGCAGGTACGATCATGAATTCTTGGAAAGCGATTGGAGCGTCAGAGTGAGAACCACCGTTGATGATGTTCATCATTGGAGTTGGAAGAACTTTAGTGTTGAATCCACCAAGGTAGCTGTAAAGTGGGATTTCAAGGTAGTCAGCAGCAGCACGAGCTACAGCGATAGACACACCAAGGATTGCGTTCGCACCCAATTTACCTTTGTTAGGAGTACCGTCAAGTGCGATCATAGCACGGTCGATAGCTTGTTGGTCACGTACATCGTAGCCGATGATAGCTTCAGCGATGATGTTGTTTACGTTGTCAACAGCTTTTTGTGTACCAAGACCACCGTAACGAGATTTGTCACCGTCGCGAAGTTCAACTGCTTCGTGTTCACCAGTAGAAGCTCCTGATGGAACCATACCACGTCCGAAAGCACCTGATTCAGTATAAACTTCTACTTCAAGTGTTGGGTTACCGCGTGAGTCTAGGACTTCGCGAGCGTAAACATCAGTAATAATTGACATTTTTTTACTCTCCTTTGAGTTAAATTTTTTTACACCTCTATGATACATTAAAAATAAGCGTTTTTTTCAAGAAAAAAACGTTATCTTTGTGCAAATTTTTCCTTAACTTTATAAAGTAATCGCTTTCTTTCGTCTGTTTTTCTTTTTGTATTTTGTGATATACTAATTTCATGACAGATTTATCAAAACAACTACTAGAAAAAGCTCATGGTGGGCCGAAATTAAACCCTGACGAACAACGCCGCTACCTCGGTACTTTCGAGGAAAGAGTTCTTGGCTACGCTGATATCAATACTGCCAATAGTCCTGAATTAGAACATGGATTTTTCTCTATTTTAGAGGGTTTTCAAGAAAAGGTAGAGGAACTTTTTGTGAAAATCTCACCAAATATCGAGTTTGACAAACAGGTCTTTTACTTAAAACAAGCAAAGGAAAGCAACTGTCAGGCGACTATTGTTTCAGATGATCATATCACCTCTCCTTTCGGCCTTGTCATTCACACGAACGAACCTGTTCAAGTGGATGAGAAGGATCTTCGGCTGGCTTTTCCAGGCCTCTGGGAGATTAAACAGGATAAACCAGTTAAAAAATCCATCTGGAAAAAATGGTTCGGCTAATCTTTCATCAACTGTAATAAACGACCAATATTTGCTGCTGTATGCTCCAAATAGAGACTTGCTTTTTTCAGACTATCTTCTAAAGGTTCACTTTTCTCTAGGATAGAGAATGCTGCTTGTATATTTTCAAAGGGTAGGGGAGGTAAATCCTCGGAAAGACTACCGCAAATAGCGATAACTGGAACTCCGTTAGGGGTTCTTTTTGCTACACCGATGGGAGCTTTCCCAGCAAGGCTTTGACTGTCCAGTTTGCCCTCTCCAACGATAACCAAGTCAGCATCTTCAACTTTCTTGTCAAAGTCTATCAAGTCCAAACAAGTGTTAATCCCAGATACGATACTGGCCTGTGCAAAGGCGCAGAGTCCAGCAGCAATGCCCCCACCAGCTCCTGCTCCTTTAAGAGATAGGGTTGAAGGAGAGAATTTTTCATAAAACTCTTGTATGGCAAAATCTACAGTTTCAAATAAACTGGGATCCAAGCCTTTTTGTCTGCCAAATGTATAGGTTGCTCCTTGATGACCACATAAAGGACTCTCAACATCTGCTAGAATGCGAATTTTCACGTCTTCTGGAATCCTGTATAGATCATCTTTGGAAACGGACTCAAACTCAAGCAAAGTCTGTCCGCAAGCTGGTAGTTCGTTTCCATTCTTATCATAAAAGTGATAACCCAGACCAGCTGCAATGCCAATTCCGCCATCATTACTTGCCGTACCGCCAACACCGATATAGATTTCCTTCATTCCAAAATCAATGAGGTGGCGGATCAACTCTCCGATACCACGAGTTTGGATGTGGAGAGGATCTCGTTTCTCCTGCGGAATCTTCTCTAAACCAACCAAGTCAGCAACTTCAAAGAGTGCTAGTTCCCCTTTTTGAAAATAGCGCATTGCTTCTTTTAGACCAAAAGGTCCCGTCACCTCTTGCCATTTTTCTTTGAGGTCAAGAGAATGTCGAATCGCATCTACAGTTCCTTCGCCTCCATCGCCAACTGGACATAGAGAACAAACTAAACTAGGAATCGCTTTCTCGAAGCCTCTTTTTATAGCTTTGGCGACCTGGTCCGCAGGCAAACTTTCTTTAAAAGAATCGGGTGCAATAACAATTTTCATATTTCCCTCTCATTCTAAGAAATCAATCAAAGGAAGAACTTCTAAAAGATCCCTCTTATTCACATGACAAGCTATCTCTGCTTTTACGACCTCTTTGGCACAAAAGGCTATACTGTGACCTGCTGACTTTAACATCAAGAGGTCATTAGCTCCATCACCGACGGCAATCGTTCTTTCTTTGGAAAGTTCTAATTCCTTTCTCCATCTCTCAAGAGTAGCTTTTTTTACTTGACCTGTCACAATTTCACCAACTAGTTGACCTGTTAAAGCCGTCTTTGACTTCCAACTGGTTAGCAGAGAAATAGGAGATACCAAGTGATTTTGCTAGTCTCTCAACGATTGGTGTGAATCCACCAGACACTAGAGCAACTAGAATGCCATTCTTTTGGAGAATGGAGATAAATTCCTGAGCATTTTGGGAAATATGGATGGATTTGAAGACTGTATCAAAGACCGAAATTGGAAGACCTTTTAACAAAGCGACTCTCTCTCGTAAACTTCTTTCAAAGTCCAGTTCTCCCCGCATTGCTAGATTGGTAATCTGCGAAATTTCCTCTTCGCAATCTGCTTCTCTTCCTAATAGATCAATCACTTCTTCTGCTATTAAGGTGCCATCAACATCCATGACACATAGGCCTTTTACTTGGGTCATTACTTCTCCTCTTTTCTAAACAGCCCAAAAATCGTATGAAAGAATCATACGATTTTATCTATTAGTTGACTAAACTATGGTACAAATCAAGATAAGATTTGCAGGCTGTATCCCATGAGAAATCACATTCCATAGCTTGTTTTTGTAGATTTCTCCATACGTCTGGCTGATTCTTATAAACATCCAAGGCTGTTTGGAAACTCCAGTTAAGCCAATATGGTGTTAAATTGTTAAAGCTAAATCCAGTACCAGTTCCTTCGATCGGATTATAGGATTGAACAGTATCTCTTAGTCCACCCACTTCATGAACCAATGGTAGAGTTCCATAGCGCATAGCCATCATTTGAGACAAGCCACATGGTTCAAAACGGCTTGGCATGAGGAAGAGGTCACAAGCTGCGTAGATTTCTTGAGCAAGTTTGACATCAAAAGTGATATTTGCTGATAGCTTATCTGGATAGACTTGAGCAAACCAAGAGAAGGAATGTTCAAATGCTGGATCACCTGTTCCTAAAAGGACAATTTGAACGTCCTCTTGTAAGAAACGATGCAAGCTTTCCACAACAACATCAAAGCCTTTTTGTCTTGTCAAACGAGAGACAATCCCAACTAGTGGCACATCTGCTCGCACAGGTAGACCAACTCTCTCTTGCAATTTTGCTTTGTTTTCTGCTTTTCCAGACAAATCTTCCTTATCAAAATGATAGTCTAAAAGCGGGTCTGTTTGAGGATTATAAAGGTCTGCGTCGATACCATTGACAATACCTGAAACCTTACCTGACTCCATGCGAAGAATCTGGTCCAAACCACAACCAAACTGACTGGTCATAATCTCATGCGCATAGCTAGGCGATACGGTTGAGACACGATCCGCGTACAGAATGCCTGCTTTCATCCAGTTGAGACAATCATTCCAGCGAAGGGTGCCATCAGCGTAGCGTTCAAAGCCGACACCGAACAAATCCCACAACATTCCTTCAGAAAACTGACCTTGGAATTCCAAATTATGAATAGTTAAAACGGTTCTGATTCCTTGATATGCCTGAATCCAATGGTATTTTTCTTTTAACAAAAATGGAATCATGGCCGTATGGTAGTCATGGACATGGAGAAGGTCAGGGATAAAGTCAATCCGTTCCATTGCTTCTAGAGCAGCCAGTTGGAAAAAGGCAAAGCGTTCACCATCGTCAAAATCTCCGTAAACATGACCACGGAAGAAATAATACTGATTATCAATGAAGTAGAAGGTAACACCATTTAAGACTGTTTTCTTAATACCACAGTACTGTCTGCGCCATCCCACACTCACTTCAAAATGAAGAACATCCTCAATCTGATCACCAAACTTAGCCTCCACCATATCATAGTAGGGTAGGAAAACAGCAACTTCATGCCCTGCCTTACCAGTGATTTGGGAAGAGCGCCAATAACGTCTCCCAAACCACCTGTTTTTGAAAAGGGTGCACCCTCTGCTGCTACAAATAAAATTTTCATGAATGAATATCCTCTGTTACTTTTTCGCCTTTCTTGACTACGACTGGGTGTTCAGCAGTTCCTCGAATCACAACACCTTCAGCAACTTCAACCCCCTTATCCAAGATGGCATATTCTACCTGGGCGCCTTGGCCAATGACAACTCGAGGGAAGAGAATACTGTGTTTCACCACACTATCTTTGTGAACATAAATATTACGAGATAGGACTGACTGAACTACTTCACCCTCAATGATACTACCAGAAGCAAACTGGGAAGTACTTACTTTTGAAGTATTCGCATAGTAGGTTGGTTCTTCATTTTTAACTTTTGTATAAATCTTTTGATTTGGTGAGAAGAGTGAGTAGAATTTTTTAGATTCAAGCATATCAATATTTGCTTGATAATAGGACTGAACAGAGTGAATATTAGCTAAGTAGCCTGTGTATTCGTAAGCAAAAGCTCCTTCTTTTACAGCCAAATCGCGTAGAACATAGCGCAATTTTTCTGGATGTTCTTTCTGAGCTTCTTCTTCAAGTCGTTCAATCAACCATGGTGTATCAACGACAAAGATGTCTGTAGACATATTGAAAAGTTCATCCGTTGCCTTGCTATCAAAAAGCTTGTGGGAGAGGACATGGTCTGTTTCGTCAATGTCTAAGATAGCATTAACATCTGAAATATCTTTCTTAGGCAATTTTTTATAGACAACAGTGATAGGACCCTTAGTGGTACTGTGCAGATGGAAAACTTGATTCAAATCAATGTTAATCAAGACATCGCAGTTAAGGGAAACAGTTTGGTTTGAGCCAGAACGTTTCAAGTAAGTAAGGAGCTGTTGATAATACTCTTTTCCAACGGTACTGCTTTCTACTCGAGTATTGTAAATCCCTAGATAGTAGTGACTTAGAAGAGTTGACAAGCCCCATTCGCGCCCTGAACGAATGTGGTCAAATACTGAACTAATATTGTCTTGTTGGAAAATACCAAAGATACTACGAACACCTGCATTAGCAAGACTAGAAAGTGGAAAGTCGATCAGACGGTATTTCCCACCAAAAGGCAGACTAGCTACTGGACGATTTCTGTCAATGTTGACATATCGTGAAAACCAACTGTATTTCCTAGAATGGCTGAATATTTATCAATCTTCATCTGTTGCTACCCCCACTACTTCATTGTATCCTACTACTTGCACTTCGTCAGTTCCGTCAATCACAACACCATCAGAAACAATTGCACCTTCACCAATAATGGCACGTGTAATTTTTGCACCGTGACCAATAACAGCGCCGCTCATAATGACAGAATCAAGGACTTCTGCTCCTTCACGAACCTGCGCTTCTGTTGAAAGAATCGAACGTTTGACCGTTCCATCTACAAAACAGCCATCCACAACCAATGAATCTTCTACATGTGCGTGCTCTCCAAAATAGTTTGGAGGTGAAATCAAGTTTCGTGAGTAAATTTTCCATTGACGATTGCGGCTATCCAATGCATTTTCTGGTGAAATGTACTCCATATTCGCTTCCCAGAGTGACTCGATAGTACCAACATCTTTCCAGTAACCACTAAATTCATAGGCATAGACACTCTCACCAGACTCAAGGTAGTTAGGAATAACGTTCTTACCGAAGTCTGACATATCAACGTTGCTCTTTTCAGCAGCAACAAGCATATTGCGGAGACGTTTCCAGTCAAAGATATAAATCCCCATAGAAGCCTTGGTAGACTTAGGTTGTGCAGGTTTTTCTTCAAATTCAACAATACGATTGTTGGCATCTGTATTCATGATACCAAAACGACTAGCTTCTTTGAGAGGCACATCTAGAACAGCTACTGTCAAACTGGCATTGTTATCCTTATGAGACTGAAGCATATCGTCATAGTCCATCTTGTAGATGTGGTCACCTGAAAGAATCAGAACAAACTCAGGATTAACACTATCAATGTAGTCGATATTTTGGTAGATAGCGTGACTAGTCCCTTCAAACCAACGATTTCCTTCACTAGCGGAATAAGGTTGCAGGATTGAGACCCCTGAACTAATACCATCCAAGCCCCAGCTAGAACCATTTCCAATATGGTTGTTCAAGGCAAGAGGTTGATACTGCGTAATAACACCGACATTATGAATCCCAGAGTTAGCACAGTTTGAAAGCGCAAAGTCAATGATGCGGTAGCGCCCACCGAATTGCACTGCTGGTTTAGCGATGCTTTGAGTGAGTTTTCCGAGACGTGTTCCTTGCCCACCAGCAAGAATCAAAGCTAGCATTTCATTCTTCATTTTCTACTCCTTTTTGGGTTTTATTTGTGACAGTTTTAGTTGGTTTCAAGCGGCGTTTAATCTTCCAGATACTTGCTCCCATAGCTGGCAGGGTAAAGGTCAAGGTCTGCTTATAATCCTTCCATAATCCTTCTTGAGTTTGAACCGTTTGGTTGTGCTCTTTCCACACTCCTCCCCATTCTTCTAATTCTGTATTCCAAACTTCTTCATAAACTCCTGCGACAGGAAGTCCGATTGTAAAGTCTTTTCGTTCAACTGGTGCCATATTAAAGACACAGACTAACATTTCGCCCTTCTTGCCCTTACGAATAAAGGAGAGAACACTCTGATCTCTATTATCTGCATCGATAATCTCTATGCCGTCATAACTAGTATCAATTTCCCAAAGACAGCGATGTTCTTTATAGAATTGATTCAGTTGAGAAGTGAAATGCTTCATCTTCGCATTCATTGGATCTTCTAGATTAGACCATTCCAACTGTTCCTCAGACTTCCATTCTAAGAATTGCCCGTACTCACTGCCCATAAAGAGCAATTTCTTACCTGGGTGGCAAATTTGATAGGTGTAAAGATTGCGCAGACCTGCAAATTGATTGTATCGATCTCCCCACATCTTGTGCATCATACTCTTCTTGCCATGAACGACTTCGTCATGTGAAAATGGTAAGAGGTAGTTTTCATTGAAACATACATAAAGCTGAAAGTCACAAGATTAAAGTCATACTTGCGATAAATTGGGTCTTCCTCGTAGAAACGGAGAATATCGTTCATCCAACCCATATTCCATTTATAGTCGAATCCAAGGCCACCCATTTCTTTCATACCGGTTATCTTTGTTGCTGAAGAACTTTCTTCTGCAATCATCATGATATCTGGATGAGCTAACTTGATCACAGTGTTCAACCGTTGAAGGAAGTAATAGCCCTCGTAGTTAAGATTCCCCCCATCTTTATTTGGAGTCCATGGAGCATTATCGTAGTCTAAATAGAGCATATTGCTAACTGCGTCAACTCGAATACCATCTAAATGATAAAAATCAATCCAGAATTTAATGCTAGAAATCAAGAAAGACTGGACCTCATTTTTCCCGAGGTCAAAATTCAGAGCCCCCCAACCATAGTTATGAGCCTTATTATGGTCTTGGTATTCAAAAGTTGGTGTCCCGTCATAATACGCCAAGGCATCATCATTAATAGTGAAGTGACCAGGAACCCAGTCTACAATGACACCGATGTTATTTAAATGGCATTCTTCAACGAAATCTTGGAATTCCTCTGGTCGCCCATAAGAATGCTCCATGGCAAAGTAACCCATAAGTTGGTAGCCCCAACTCAATCCAAGCGGGTGAGCCATTAAAGGCATAAACTCGATGTGAGTGTAGTTCATCTCAACAAGATAAGGAATCAACTCCTCCTTAAGTTGTGCAAAACTGTATGGACTGCCATCTGGATTTCTCTTCCAAGATCCAGCGTGGGCTTCATAAATATTGACTGGTCTCTCAAAAAATCCCAGACGCTTGCGACGCGCTAGCCAAAGCCCGTCTTTCCATTTCTTGTCTGGTATGTCAGTCAGGATAGCTCCCGTCTCTGGACGAGCCTCAAAACGGACTGCCAATGGGTCAATCTTCATAATCTGATGACCATTTGCACGCGTGATATGATATTTATAAATCTGACCTTCCTGAGCTTGGCTCGTAAAGACTTCCCAAACACCCGACTCATTCCGTACCATAGGAATTTGGTGCTCTGTCCAGTTAGTGAAATCACCAACTAAGTGCACAGCCTGAGCGTTAGGCGCCCAAACACGGAAAGTAAAACCAATTTCTCCGTCTTTTTCCTCTTTATGTGCTCCTAGATAGTGCTGAAGATGAAAATTTTCTCCAGTAGTAAAGGTTCTCAATGCTTCTTGATTATTCATCCAATCCCCTTTCTCAATGTAAGCGTTTTCTATATGTCTATTATACTATCTTTTAAAAGAACTTTCAAGCAGTTTACGGAATTTCTTAAAAAAATATCCTGAAAATTTTTGGAAAAAAATTATCTTAACCTTGTATGAAGCTTTTCATTTATTTTTACAAAATAGAACAATTTACATATATTTTTTTATTATGATAACAAAACATTCGGTATTTTTTTCAATTTCCAACTGATTTTTTTGGTGAAAATAAAATCAGGAAAAAAACTTTTTCCTGATTTTTGTAGATTATTTATTTTGGCGTTTAAATACAACATTTTTTTAGTAAGGTCAGATTTGCAGCTTCCCTGACTATCCACACTTGATAGGTCAATCATCAATTCATCTCCAGAAATTTTTGTAGGGAACTTCTGTGCCTCCTGTAGCTGGTTGGAGTGTCTTTTTTTAGCTTGGTTTACCTTTAAATCATAGTTCTGATTATTTTTTTAACACCTGCAACATTGCTTTCGAATGTTAAAACACCCTTATCACCGTCAATTGTCAATGAAAGAGAAAGTTTAAAATCGTCTCCAAGTAAGGATACAAAAATTTTTCTTTAGAAAGACCCTGATCCTGTAACTAATTTGCTAATTTCTTCTTTTGTTGGTTCATAAAGATAAGTACCATTATCCTTATTAGCAGAACATGCTACTAGGACAACTGATAGAAATGCCAAAAATAAAGGTAGGATTATGTTCTTCATCTTTTTCATATGCAATCTCCTTTTTTATCAATTTCATATTTTCTTATAAAACAGTTAAAATCGCAACACTAATATCATCAATGACATTTTCTTGTTTCGAACGACTATTTGTCACAAGCATTTCAAGATTTCCTGCATTTTCAAAGTAGAAGGAAGTTCCCTTGGCATTGAATACGACCAATAGATGTTCTGGTCCCCCGTGAATCTCGTAAACGATCCATCCGCTATTTTCTGCAGCAGTATGGACAAAGACATGACGGTAAACTTCTTCGTATGTAGGATAAGAAAAGGCGCTAGTCTGTGTTTTCAGTCGAATAATCTGACGGACAAAGTCAATGCTCTCTTGGCGTTCATTAATCAGATCCCAGTTGACTTGGTTAACACTGTCAGGAGCGTTGTAACTATTCATAGCTCGTTCTCGGTCTGCTGGAGTGAGTTCTCCATGTTCGCCTGTCGGAACCAACTTAGTTCGACCAAACTCTTGACCAATTTCCATAAAGGACATCCCTTGCATAAGAAGGTTCATAGCTGTCGCTGTCTCAACCTTGCGCATAATCTGGTCGGCACTCTGATCAGATGGAGAGTTGCTAACAAATCATGCAAGTTGTAATTATCATGGGCTTCCACGTAGTTAAGGACTTGGTTTGGACTAAGATAGGAACCCAATTCTCGGCTACCAAGAATGGCCTTGGCAATAATTGGTTCGGTGGCTGCACCACTTACAAATCCTGATTTGATTGCTCCATAAACTTCTCCTCCTTTAACCGCATCACGCTGATCATCATTGAAGAATCCAATATTTGGCATCTGGTAGGCGTTGTCCTTCTTGGCCTTATCATATGGTGCAAGACCTGTTCCCATATCCCAGCCTTCTCCATAGGTAATAATACGTGGATCAACCTCATCAAGTGCCCAACGAATTGCCTGCATGGTTTTGACATCATGAATACCCATTAAGTCAAAACGGAAGCCATCAACATTGTATTCTTTCACCCAGTATAGGATAGAGTCAATCATATACTTACGGAACATTTCGTGTTCGCTCGCGGTTTCATTTCCTACTCCTGTGCCGTTTTGGAAGGTTCCATCTGGATTCATACGATAGTAATAATCAGGAACAGTTGTTTGGAAAGGTGCGTCAACTATTGAAAAGGTATGGTTGTAAACGACATCCATAATGACACCGATTCCAGCGTTATGATAAGCCTGAATCATGGTCTTGAGGTCTCGAATAACTTGTCCAGGATCATCTGGATTACTAGAAACTTGGTTCTGGTGCATTGTAGTTTTGAGGGTCATAACCCCAGTTATAGGTTACATTTCCATCCTCATCGTATTCCTTATGGCGATCAAAGATAGGCTGAAGTTGAACATAGTTGCAGCCAAGGTCTTTAATATAGTCAAAGGCGGTTGCTTGGCCGAATTGGTTAGTCGTTCCAGTCTGCGCAGCACCAAGAAAGGTTCCACGGAGATGCTTTGCCACTCCAGATGTTGGAGATTTGGTTAGATCTCGGATATGCATTTCACAGATAACTGCTTTACATGGATTTTCCAAACGCCAAGGAGCTTCTGTTCCATGTTTGACCTCAAATCCTTCTACTTGTCTGTCTTGATGAGAAAGAATTACGGAACGTTTTCCGTCAGGACTTGTGGCAATCGTGTAAGGATCTCTCGTCAAAGTCTGGTGGTGAGGAAAGTCAATCTGATACTGATAAGCCTTGCCAGCAAGATTCTCATCTAAATCTAGACTCCAAACCCCAATAGTATTGTACTTATGGCTATATGAATAGCTATTCCCACGCTCTAGATTAAAGGTTTTCCAAACCGGCGCATCGTTGCTGGTATTTTCATAGACAACCACCTGTACAGATGTAGCCGTAGGAGCCCAAAGTTTAAAGCTTGTCTGATAATCTGAAAGGCTATAACCTAGTTCTCCTTGGTAACCCCAGTGGTGATCAAAACTAGCGCTATGGATTGCTTTATCAAAAGCAAATGGATTTTGATCTTTGTAGTAAGGACTAGCAATGGCTGGGTTTTCAGAATAATAAACCGTCTCGTCGCCCTCTAAAATCCAAACTTCAGTCAGAAGCGGATAGTAGTTATAACGCACGGGATATTCCTTAACTTTCCCATCAAACTCGACAGAAAACTTCAGGTTTTCTAACTTTTCTTGACTTGTGACCGTAAAGGAAAATTTTGCTCCAAAAAAGTCATTCTCATAATACAATTTTTCAACATTGTCCGCCTGTTTACTACTAAATGAACAGGCCGCATAATCCCCATTTTTTCGATGAAAATGGATGACTACAGGGTAATTATACATTTCTTTTCCTAATTTCTAATTTCAATTTACATTTTTTATATAGAGCTGATAGATTCAGCGATTGAATGTTTGACTGACAATAGACTTAATCTATGTAAAAACACTTCAGGAGAGACAGTTTCAGATTATCTAACACCTAGCTTGCTACTATTCTTTACAAACTTTCCAACCATGCTTCATCTCGAACTTCGATACCAAGTTCTTGAGCTTTTTGGAGTTTACTTCCTGCATCCGCACCTGCTACGACTAGATCTGTTTTCTTGGATACGCTGCCGGTTACCTTAGCTCCTAGACTTTCGAGTTTGCTTTTTGCTTCTGAGCGTTTGAGACGTTCCAATTTCCTGTCAGTACAACGGTCAAACCCGACAGGGCTGCATCTGCTACTACCGTCTGTCCTTTGTAGTCCAGATTGACCCCTGCTTCTTTCAATTCATCTAAGAGAATTTTAGATCCTTCGGTAGCAAAAAAGGTCTGAAGACTTTTGGCGATTACGCTTCCCAAGCTTTCGATACTTGCCACTTCTTCTGGATCAGCTTGAGCCAAGTTTTCAATAGAGTGGAAATGTTGGAGCAAGAGCTGACTAGCCTTACTTCCGACATGGCGAATTCCCAAGCCAAACAAGAGCTTTTCAGCAGAGTTTTCCTTAGACGCTTGAATAGCCTGATACAGTTTTGAGGCTGACTTTTCCTTGACGCCCTCTAAAAGGAGGAAATCTTCTTCTTTCAAACGGTAAATATCTGCCACATCCTTGACTAGATTTGCAGCAAAAAGCTTTTCAACGATAGATGGACCAAGCCCTGTAATATTCATGGCATCTCGAGAGGCAAAGTGAATCAAGCCTTCCATGATTTGGGCAGGGCAACGCGGATTGATACAACGGAGGGCCACTTCATCTTCAAAATGAAGCAACTGACTGTCACAACTTGGACAATTAGTCGGAATATCTAGTTTCTTCAGAAACACGCTTAGACTCTACCACACGCAAAACAGCAGGAATGATGTCCCCAGCCTTATATACGATAACTGTATCGTCTTTGCGGATATCTTTTTCAGCAATATAGTCCACATTGTGCAGGGTCGCACGGCTAACAGTTGTACCAGCAAGCTGAACAGGTGTCAGATTTGCAGTTGGAGTCACAACACCCGTACGGCCTACTGTCCAGTCAACTGACAGGAGTTGAGCTTCTTTTTCCTCAGCAGGAAATTTGTAGGCCACTGCCCACTTAGGCGCTTTAACTGTAAAACCGAGTTCTTCTTGACCTGCTAAGTCATTGACCTTAATTACCACCCCATCGATATCATAAGGGAGATTCTCCCGTTCCTGCCCTACTTCTTGGATAAAACCCCAGATTTCATCTATATTTTCAGCCAGAATTCGCTTAGGATTGACCACAAAACCAAGCTGTTCAAGATGCTTCAAAACCTTTTCTTGGCTATCACGAGTAGAAGGACTAGCTTCTTGATAGAGGAAAGTTGCAAGATTGCGCTTAGCAACTACTGCTGTATCTAACTGACGAAGGGTTCCTGCTGCTGCATTACGAGGATTGGCAAATTCAGGCTCTCCATTTTCTTGGCGAGCTTGGTTGACCAGATCAAAGGACGCACGAGGCATGTAACACTCCCCACGAACGGTAATATCAAGTTTTTCTGGCAAGGTCAAAGGAATATCCTTGACGCGCTTGAGATTTTCAGTGATATTCTCACCAATAGAACCATCACCACGAGTCGCCCCAGCGATCAAAATCCCCTTCTCATAGGTAAGAGAGATAGACAAACCATCGATTTTTAGCTCACAGATATAGGTGGGATGGGGTAACTCCTTGCGAACACGCGCATCAAAAGCTTCTAACTCTTCACGTGAAAAAGCATCCTGCAAACTATAAAGAGGATACTGATGACTGTATTTCTCAAAACCATCTAAAACCTTACCACCAACACGATGGGTTGGACTGTCTGCTAAAACTTGATCTGGATAGGCAGCTTCCAACTCGACCAACTCTCGGTAGAGGCGATCGTACTCGCTATCTGAAACCGAGGGATTGTCACTCGTATAGTACTCGCTCGCATAGCGGTTGAGTAAGGCAACTAACTCATTCATTCTTTTATTCATAAAACCATTTTACCACAAACAAAGCCCTCCTCACAATGGAGAAGGACCGAAAAATAATTAATAGTGAAATATTTTTTTAAGGCAAGGGGATTTATACCTCTTTTTCAAAACGATTTTGAACATAAATGAGAGATATACAAGACAAGAAAACAACTCCACTTCCGATTATCAGGAAAGAAGAGAGATGCACACTTGGCAGCACTGTCATAAAGCCTTTTGCAATTGGCATAAATAGAATTGCTAAAGTAAAAATTGTACTTAATACTCTACCCAGATATTCTCCATCAATCTTGGTCTGTACCTGTGTAAAGAAGTGAATATTAAAAATCGTCATAAAGAGTTCACAAATCAGGTTTCCAGAAAAGGTTAAAATATTGGGCAGTGGCAAACCCATCATGAAAACCCCTACCCCTGTTAAAATCAATAAGAACAAAAGTGTATTCATACTTGATTTAAATTTATTTGCTATCAGTGCTCCTATAATTGAGCCAATCGCACCCATGGTTAAGATAGTCGCATAAGCTCCTTCTACTCCATATAGTTTATTTGAAAAAGGAAGCAAAAACTCAAAAGCCGCAAAAAAGAAATTAACGCTGGAAGCCACTAACAGGAGAAAGAAAATCTCTTTTTGATGCCAGATATAGTGCAAGCCATCTTTGATATCCGCAAAAATATCTTTCCCAGTAAAAGGTTTCTTATCTTGAACCATTGGTTCTTCTTTTGGAAGTAAGGCCACTAGAACAAATGCTATAAAAAAAGTCAAAGCATCTAGTAAGAGCGTCAGATGGAGACTTGCAAATTGTAAGACCAGAAAAGAAAGTACAGGAGAACTCACACTGACAACCTGCAAGACCAACTCCAAACGAGAATTGTAGAGGACCAGTTCATCCTTCTCTACCAATTCTGTGATAATGGCCTTATTTGCAGGTCTAGAAAAGGCAAAAGCAATAGCCTGAACAATATTGGCAGAAATCAAGGCAGCGATCATCAAGCTATCATTTCTGATGAAAGAAATAGCTAAACAGAGAATGCCGCAAATCAAGTCAGTCGTCATTAAAATTTTGCGACGCGAAAAGCGATCTGAAATCACCCCACCAAAGGGATTTACGAGAATAGATGTGACGAGTTCAGAAATCTGATACATTCCTAAAACTGTCTGTCCGATAGTCCCCATGGACGCCAACCAAACACTATTTCCATAGTCATAGAGCATATTTCCAATTTTATTAATAGCACCACGGCTAATCAACTGTACTGCATGTCGATTCATATAAAAACTCCTCTCAAATTTTGGAACTATTGTACCAAAACTGAAAGGAGTTACTCTACTATTCCCTTATTTGGGAAATTTAATTTTTTACAAATTTTTCATAATGTTCCTGATAATAAGCCACTTGCTCTGGAAGTCCAAGCACTTCAAAGATATGCATAGCTTCCTGCATCTGGTTACAACCTTCTTCTTTCAGGCCTCTTTGATAAAGAGCAAAACCTTTGAGATAATGAAAGATATTGCGCTCATAAAGCTTGATGCCATTTCCAATCAGCTTCTCTACATAACCCTCGAAATAGTCCGCATCCGTAAAGGAACGGTTTTCCAAACAATGCTGGTAACAGTTAAGAGCTAAAATCAAAACGAGTTTTCGATGGCGACCAATTTCTTTATAGTACTCCTCTCGTTCCATGACTTCTCTACCAATCCGAGCCACATAGTCCACATTGTAGAAAGTATAGAGATTACCAAAAAGGATCAACTCATACATGGTCCATTCTTCTGTTTTGAAGAGATAATCTGCTACCTTATCCAAATCATCCTGCTTCATCTCATAACTCGAATCTCTTTGACAAATCAGACCTTGTAGCAAAATCCAGTTCAGCTCAAAATAGAGGGGATTTGTCGAACTCTTAGCCTTTTCAAGTTGTTCTTCTTGAAGCTTTTGAAAACCTGCAATATCATTTGAATAGTAAAGGGGGCACAATTTGTCCCATCATGGCAACATGTTCATGATAATGGAAATCCCTAGCCTTATCCATGAAATTTTCTATGGTCACATGAATATTATCCAGAATCTCAAAGAAACGTGAAACTGCTAGATCAGACTCCCCAAGCTCAAATCGAGATAACTGGGAGGTTGAACAGGACTCACCTGCCGCCTCCTTTAAAGAATAGTTTCTACTTGTTCGAAATTCACGAAATACCTTTCCAAGATGATTCATTTTACACCTGCTCCGATAATTCTTCCCACTCAAGCATAGCCTCTTCCTGACGATGGCTAATTTTGTCCAGTTCAGCCTGCAACTCCATGAGTTTTTCTGCATCGTTGGTTTCCAACATTTGTTCAGAAATAGCTTGACTTTGGCTTTCTAAAGTTTCGATTTCAGTCTCTAAACTCTCGATTTGACGCATGAGTTTGCGAGCTTCTTTCTGACTTTCTTTCTGAGCTTGATAGTCATTAACTGGACTTGCTTCTTTTGTTTGATTGCTAGTTGGAGCTTCCTCTGTCTGACTCGCTTCTACTTCTGCCTTCTTCTCAACATAGTAGTCATAGTCTCCTAGATAGAGGGTCGAACCATTTTCGGACAATTCCAAAACATGAGTTGCCACACGATTGATAAAGTAACGGTCGTGGCTGACAAATAGAAGGGTTCCGTCAAAGTCTATCAAGGCATTTTCTAGCACTTCCTTACTGTCAATATCCAAGTGGTTGGTTGGCTCATCAAGTATCAGGAAGTTGTTGTTTTCCATAGACAGTTTAGCAAGTAACAAACGAGCGCGTTCACCACCAGACAGCATTCCAACTGATTTCTTAACATCATCACCAGAGAAGAGGAAGGCACCAAGGCGGTTACGGATTTCAACCTCTGGTGTCAATTTAAAGTCATTCCAGAGTTCATCCAGAACACTATTACTAGGTGTTAACTTGCTTTGAGTTTGATCGTAGTAACCAACCTCAACATTGGCACCAAAACGCTTCTCGCCTTTGATAAAGGGAATCTGATCAACGATTGACTTGATAAAGGTTGATTTCCCAATCCCATTTGGTCCGACAATCGCAACGGCGTTCATCTTACGAAGGTCTAGATTGATAGGTTCTGACAATATTTCCCCATCATAACCAATGGCCGCATTTTCAACAGTCAGGACAAGATTACCCGACGTCTTCTCAGACTGAAAGGTCATATTAGCTGATTTCTTTCCAGCTTCCGGCTTGTCCAAACGCTCCATTTTTTCCAGTTGCTTACGACGAGATTGGGCACGTTTGGTTGTCGAAGCTCGTACTAGATTGCGATTGACAAAGTCTTCCAGAGCTGCAATTTCCTTCTGTTGCTTTTCATAGTTTTTAGCCTCAGTAGCTAGTTTTTGCTCCTTTAACTCAACAAAACGAGAGTAATTGCCTACATAGCGATCTAAGGAATGCTTAGTCAAATCAAGTGTAACCGTTGCAACCTTATCCAAGAAATAACGGTCGTGACTAACAATAATGAGAGCTCCGCTATAATTTACCAAATAATTCTCCAACCAGGCTATCGTTTCAATATCCAAATGGTTGGTAGGTTCATCTAAGACCAAGAGATTGGGCTTTTCAAGGAGCATTTTGGCCAGAGCCAGACGAGTATTTTGACCACCTGAAAGCTCAGCAATTTTCATCTGCCACATAGTCTCATCAAACTTGAAACCATTTAAAATCGCTCGAATGTCTGCTTCGTAGGTAAAGCCACCTGCCTGACGAAAATTCTCAGACAAACGGTCATAATCTGCCATCAGTTTATCCAAATATTCACCAGATTTTTCACCCATTTCCAATTCCATCTGACGCAATTGTTTCTCTGTCCGACGCAGGTCATCAAAAACATAGAGCATTTCATCATAAATGGTATTCTCAGACTCAAAACGGCTATCTTGTGCTAGGTAAGAGAGAGAAATATCTTTTTTCTTATTGATTTCTCCACTAGTTGGCTCCTCTTCTCCAACTAAAATCTTCAAAAGAGTGGACTTACCAGCACCATTTTTCCCAACTAGAGCAATCCGGTCTCGTTCATCAACTTGCAGATTGATATTATCAAAAAGAACCTCTCCTGCAAAAGAACGTTCAATTTTATTGGCTTGTAAAATAATCATACATCTATTTTACTATCTTTTTCACTTTTGCACAATGCAAGGAAAAAAGTTCGAGTCATAAACTCGAACCTTTCATCTTAGTATCCAATGCCTCCACGGAATGTGCGAGCCATATCTTTCAATTCATAGTTTTTAGAAGAGGTATCGATGGTCCATTTCCCATCTTTCTTAGTCATTTTAATTTCATAACCCTCTTTTTTCATGTTATCACTAGTATCTAGAGGAGTTGAATCAAATTGACTCGGTGCATTTTCTAAAATGTATTTTTCACCAGCTTTCATAGCTTCTGAGTAGTTGCTATATTTACCTTTGTTTTCTTCGTAGAATTTACGGCTCAATTCATGAACATTTAAGTTATCCAAGTCGATTGTTTCTGGTCTTACATAGATAACAGCATAGTCTGGTAAGTAGGCTTTCACTTTGTAATCAATTTTTGCTCGTTTTGCATTAGCTTTGATATAAGCTTCTGCGAATGTTCGAAGTTCTGCATCAGAAGGTTTATAGTTATAGAAACCTTTTCCGAATGACTCTGTAAATTTCTTGATGAACTCTTCTCTGTCAGCCTTCACATCGTTTGTGAATTCAGCATCGCTATCAGAAGATTTTTTATCATCTGCAAGGGATACGACTTGAGACTTGTTATCAGATGTGCTTAAGTTCGTTCCACCACCTGAGCTTTCTCCATTAAGGTAAACTGCATCGACGTATTTTTTCATTACATCTTTAGCTTCATCAATATGATCTTCGTACTTACTTGGATCAACTTTGATAGCTACGTCATTATTTTTCTTAGAGTTTTCTTTAATATCTTCGTAGAAGCTAGGGGCAAAATGAAGCTCATATTTAGCATCTTTGTCTACTTCATAAACAACATAACCAGCAACGCTCTTTCCTTTAGAAAGTTTGTCTCCATATGACATAAACTTAGTTTTACTATCGCTCTCATAGATTTGGATTGGTTCTACTTTTTCATCTTTTTCATTATAAAGGGTAATATCGCGACTAGTGAAACTAAACTGTTTATCACGATTGTTTTTGATTTCTACTTGAAGAGCAAGGTATTTTGAAGATGAATCCTCATCTTTAGGCAAAACATACATACCATCTTTTATGGATACTTCAAAGTTAGAGTTTGACGCAGTACCATTGTCACTTGCTTTTTTTGTTGATCCACAAGCAACAAGTGCTAAAGCTGATACCAGCAAAGCAGAATGCTTAAGAATTTTTTTCATAATAGAATATCTCCTTTTATTATTTACTATATTCTACCATAGCGATAATAAAATTCAAAATAGAAACCGAACCTTTTTAAAAAAACTTAAAATTATAGAATAATAACTTAAATTTTTTTCCAAAAAAATTATTTGAAGTTTAGAAGTATCGTCTTAGAGAATCAATAGGAAGTCACGTTTTTTTCTTTGAAAACTTTTTTTCTATATATTTTCTAAATTTATTAGGAATTCAATTTGAAACCGTTTAGTTTTAAACTCTTGTTTATCCTTTTTTTAGGGAAATGAAAAAAAGCTCGATTCGAGTAATAGCGACTATGCTAACGTTTTACTAAAATCCTAAATCATGGTATAATGAAACCGATCAAAACAATTTACAATAAAGGAGACGCTCAATGACTTACCAAGAAATTATCAAAAATGGCTTGATTTTGCTGATTTACCAGACTATCTTCGTCAAGACTTAAACAATATGGACGAAAAAACAAAGGAAGACGCCTTCTATACCAATCTTGAATTTGGTACTGCTGGTATGCGTGGTTTAATCGGTGCGGGTACAAACCGTATCAACATCTACGTTGTCCGCCAAGCGACTGAAGGTTTGGCTCGTTTGATTGAGTCAAAAGGTGGAAACGAAAAAGAAAGTGGTGTTGCAATCGCCTACGATAGCCGTCACTTCTCCCCAGAATTTGCCTTTGAATCTGCTGCAGTTCTTGCAAAACACGGTATCAAATCTTACGTTTTTGAAAGCCTTCGTCCGACTCCAGAACTCTCATTTGCAGTTCGTCACCTTAACTGTTTCGCAGGTATCATGATCACTGCCAGCCACAACCCAGCTCCATTTAATGGTTATAAGGTTTACGGTGAAGACGGTGGACAAATGCCTCCTCACGATGCGGATGCATTAACGACTTACATCCGCGCTATCGAAAATCCATTTGCTGTGGAAGTTGCTGATGTGGAAGCTGAAAAAGCTTCTGGTTTGATTGAAGTCATCGGCGAAGCTGTCGATGTAGAATACCTAAAAGAAGTTAAGGACGTTAACATCAACCCAGCCTTGATTGAAGAATTTGGTAAAGACATGAAGATTGTCTACACACCACTTCATGGTACTGGTGAAATGTTGGCTCGTCGTGCTCTTGCCCAAGCAGGATTTGACTCTGTTCAAGTTGTTGAAGCGCAAGCAACCCCAGACCCTGACTTTTCAACTGTTAAATCTCCAAACCCAGAAAGCCAAGCAGCCTTGCCCTTGCTGAAGAACTTGGTCGTCAAGTTGGTGCAGATGTTCTTGTGGCAACTGACCCAGATGCTGATCGTGTTGGTGTGGAAGTTCTTCAAAAAGATGGTAGCTACCTCAACCTTTCAGGTAACCAAATCGGAGCCATCATGGCTAAGTACATCTTGGAAGCCCACAAAAACGCTGGAACTCTTCCTGAAAATGCAGCTCTCTGCAAATCTATTGTATCAACTGACTTGGTAACGAAGATTGCTGAGAGCTACGGCGCGACCATGTTCAACGTCTTGACTGGTTTCAAATTTATCGCTGAAAAAATCCAAGAATTTGAAGAAAAACACAACCACACTTATATGATGGGATTTGAAGAAAGTTTCGGTTACTTGATTAAACCATTCGTACGTGATAAAGATGCTATTCAAGCCGTTCTTGTCGTTGCTGAGCTTGCTGCTTACTACCGTTCTCGTGGTTTGACTCTTGCTGACGGTATCGAGGAAATCTACAAAGAGTACGGCTACTACGCAGAAAAGACTATCTCTGTTACCCTTTCAGGTGTCGATGGTGCTGAACAAATCAAAGCAATTATGGCTAAATTCCGTAACAATGCTCCAAAAGAATGGAATGCAACAGCTATCACTGTCGTAGAAGACTTCAAAGCCCAAACAGCTACTGCTGCAGATGGTACTGTTACAAACTTGACAACTCCACCAAGTGATGTTTTGAAATACACACTTGCTGACGGTTCATGGATTGCCGTTCGCCCTTCAGGGACAGAACCAAAAATCAAGTTCTACATTGCAGTTGTAGGGGAAACAAACGAAGAATCACAAGCTAAGATTGCTAACATCGAAGCAGAAATCAATGCTTTTGTAAAATAAAATCCTATAAAAGATGAGACAAACCAATCTCATCTTTTTTTCGTATCAAATCTAAGCAATTTTAGAAACTTTATGGCATACTAGACATATCAATGAAAGCGAGGTAATCTCATGGAACAATTTTTAGATAATATCAAAGACCTTGAAGTCACTACAGTTGCGCGTGCGCAAGAAGCTCTTGATAAAAAAGAAACTGCAACCTTCTTTATCGGTCGCAAAACTTGCCCTTACTGCCGTAAATTTGCTGGTACATTAGCAGGTGTCGTAGCTGAAACCAAAGCACACATCTACTTTATCAATAGTGAAGAACCCAGCCAACTCAATGAGTTACAAGAATTCCGCTCACGTTATGGAATCCCAACCGTACCAGGATTTGTTCACATTGCAGATGGCCAAATCAATGTCCGTTGCGACTCTTCTATGTCAGCACAAGAAATCAAAGAATTTGCAGGATTGTAAAATATATAAAAAAGAAGGCACTCGCCTTCTTTTTTATATATCTGTCAATGGTGTTGCGGTATCTGGGGAGGTATCGTAAACCTTAAAGTCAACTCCGACTCCCAGATCAGCTTGTGCTAGCTGATTGACCATGGTCATATGAGCCAGTTCCTTGATATTGTTCTCTTTTGACAAGTGACCAAGGTAGATCTTCTTGGTACGATTTCCCATGGTACGAATCATAGCCTCAGCTCCGTCCTCGTTAGAAAGGTGACCGAGATCCGAGAGGATTCGCTGTTTGAGTCTCCAAGCGTAAGAACCTGCTCGCAAAATCTCCACATCGTGGTTGGATTCGATGAGATAACCGTCAGCATTCTCGACAATCCCTGCCATACGATCACTGACGTAACCTGTATCTGTCAGCATGACAAAGCTCTTGTCATCTTTCATAAATCGGTAAAACTGGGGTGCTGCGGCATCATGACTAACCCCAAAACTCTCGATGTCGATATCACCAAAAGTTTTGGTTTTTCCCATTTCAAAAATGTGTTTCTGCGATGAATCCACCTTACCGAGGTACTTGCTATTTTCCATAGCCTGCCAAGTTTTCTCATTGGCGTAAAGGTCCATACCATATTTGCGAGCTAGAACTCCCACTCCATGGATATGATCCGAATGTTCATGCGTAATCAAAATCGCATCCAAATCTTCAGGTTTACGATTGATTTCACTCAAGAGACTGGTAATTTTCTTACCCGACAAGCCTGCATCCACTAAAATTTTCTTTTTTGGCGTTTCCAGATAAAAGGAATTTCCACTGGAACCTGATGCTAAAATACTGTATTTAAAGCCTATTTCACTCATTCTAGTCTTCTATTTCGTCCTCCCATATTTCTTCTTTTACGGCATCCTTATCATAAGGGAGCACAATGGTAAAGGTTGATCCCTTACCGTATTCACTCTTAGCCCAAATAAAGCCATTGTGCTGTTTGATGATTTCTTTGGCGATGGCTAGACCTAGACCAGTTCCACCTTGGGCACGACTTCTTGCACGATCTACACGGTAAAAACGATCGAAAATCTTCGGTAAATCTTGTTTTGGAATACCTAGACCTTGGTCTTTGATGGATAAAATCATCTGATCATCAGTGGTTTTCATGCTGACAGTGATTTTCCCACCATCTGGTGAGTACTTGATAGCATTGTTGAGAATATTATCAATCACTTGGGTCATTTTATCGGTATCAATCTCGATCCAAACAGAATTGATTGAGTAATCTCTAACCAACTCATATTTTTTCTCGTCATCCTGACTTCTCATCTTATCAAAGCGGTTGAGAATAAAGGTGATAAATGCCGTAAAATTAATCAACTCCACATCTAGCTGACTCGTCGCGTTATCAATACGAGAGAGATGCAAGAGATCTGTCACCATCCGCATCATACGGTTGGTTTCATCGAGCGAAACCTTGATAAAATCAGGGGCTACAGGGTCATACAAAGCTCCCTCGTCCAAAGCTTCAAGATAAGATTTAACACTGGTCAAAGGAGTTCTCAACTCATGACTCACATTTGAAACGAAGAGTCTCCGTTCACGTTCTTCCTTCTCCTGCTCGGTTGTATCATGTAAAACAGCAACCAACCAGAGATGAAGCCAGACTCTCGGCGAACCAGAGCGAAACGTACACGAAGGCTTAGGTATTCACCATTGGCATCCTGAGAGTCAATCATCAACTCAGGAATCTGTGTAATCAGGTCACGCAGTTCATACTCATCTTCTAGTTTAAGTAATTCTAGAATACTTTTGTTGAGGACATCTTCTTTCTGCACACCTAGCTGTTTCTTAGCCATGTCGTTAATCATGGTAATCTGGCCACGACGATTGGTCGCAAGAACTCCATCTGTCATATAAGAAAGAATACTGTTAAGCCTTTTTGATTCTTGCTCCAGATTCTCCTGCGTTAACCGAATAACCTCAGACAAATCATTTAGATTATTGGTGATGTTGGTAATTTCAGAGCTTCCTTGCGTATCCAAAACTCGAGAATAATCCCCTGCAATCAAATCCTTAATCTTTTGATTTATCTCTTTTAAGCGTTTATTATCTCGGCGATTTTCTAGCAATAGCAAGGTAACCACCAAGATAAAGCCGACTAAAATCAAGATAAAGATAAAATCTCTGTTCAGAACGCTTTGTTTAATTGCTTCAATCATTATTTCTCATATAGTAACCAACACCACGACGGGTGAGGATATACTCTGGACGGCTTGGAGTATCTTCAATCTTTTCACGCAAACGTCGGATGGTCACATCCACTGTGCGAACATCACCAAAATAATCATAACCCCAAACAGTCTCAAGCAAGTGTTCACGCGTAATCACTTGACCAATATGGGAAGCTAGGTGATATAAAAGCTCAAACTCACGGTGGGTCAAATCTAATTCCTCGCCATATTTTTTGGCCACGTAAGCATCGGGCAGAATTTCCAAATCGCCAATATGTAGGGGTTGGGATTTCTTTTCATCAGACTCTTGACTATCTGAAGAAAGGTCTGTACGACGGAGTAAAGCCTTGACACGCGCCTGCAACTCACGGTTTGAAAATGGCTTGGTCACATAATCATCTGCTCCTAGCTCTAAACCGATAACCTTGTCAAATTCACTATCCTTAGCTGAGAGCATAATGATAGGCACACTACTCGTCTTACGAATGGCTTTGGCCACTTCTAAACCATCGATTTCAGGTAGCATCAAGTCTAGGATAATAATATCGGGTTGCTCCGCTTCAAATAGCTCGATTGCCTCACGACCATTAAAGGCTGTTACAACCTCATAACCTTCCTTGGTCATATTGAACTTAATAATATCTGAGATTGGTTTCTCATCATCTACAACTAATATTTTTTTCATATGTTCACCTTTTCTCTATCTATTATAACAAAAAAATGCAAAGAAGGCACAAATGGCTACTGTCAACCCTCATCTTCAAGAGCTATTTTATAAGCCTGCCAAATCTTTTGTTGAGGTTTAGCGAGTGGGTAGTCAGAAAACTCCTGAGGGGAGATCCAGCGAATTTCTCTGTCAGAAAACTGTTTTGATTCTGTCACCTGACCCGCTAGAATTTGAATATGCCATTTACGATGACTAAAGACATGCTTGACTTGATCAAAAACTTGATGGGACCAATTAACTTCTAAATCATAATCCTGCTCAAAACTTTCTTGGGGGGTTGGACCGAAAGCATCGCTTTTTTCAGCAACCTGAGCAAATAGATTCAGCTGTTCCTCTTCCTGTGAAAACTCCTCTACTTCTATCAATGGAAAATGCCAAAAACCAGCTAGCAGTTTCTCACTTTCATTTTTCTCTAGTAAATATTGACCTCGATCATTGCGCACAACCAAGGCCTTGAGATAGATTGGAAGAGGCTTTTTCTTGGGTTCTTTAATCGGATAAGAATCCATGGTTCCATTCTGATACGCTGCACTAAATTCCTTAACAGGACTTTCTTCTGGTCGAGGATTAACTGGAGCCTCTATATCAGAGCCTAGGTCCATCAAGGCTTGATTAAAGTCTCCCGGCCGCTCTGGATCAATCAAGATTTCCATCATAGCTTGGAAAATCTTTCGATTGCTGGGAACTCCGATATCATAGTTGACCTCAAACAGGCGTGCCAAAACTCGCATGACATTGCCATCAACTGCTGGCTCGGGTAGATTAAAAGCGATACTAGAAATAGCTCCTGCAGTATAGGGGCCAATCCCTTTCAAGCTAGAAATTTCTTCGTAAGTGTTTGGAAATGTCCCTTCAAAGTCAACCATAATTTGCTGAGCCGCAGCCTGCATATTACGCACCCTAGAATAATAACCTAACCCCTCCCATGCTTTCAACAAACGCTCCTCAGGCGCTTTTGCCAAACTTTCAACAGTTGGAAACCAGTCCAAGAATCGTTCGTAGTAGGGAATGACCGTATCTACTCTAGTCTGCTGGAGCATAATTTCAGAAACCCAGATATGATAAGGATTTTTACTTCTACGCCATGGTAAATCCCGTTTGTTTTCATCGTACCAGTTGAGGAGTTTCTCACGAAAAGAGAAAATCTTCTCCTCTGGCCACATGTCAACACCGTATTCTTTCAAATCTAACATATATCTAGTATAACATAGAAGCTTCTAACTGTCCTTTTCTCAGTACTAAAAAGCCTCTTCCCAAAGGAAAGAGGCCTTTTTCTTATTGATGAACTGCTTGAGCTGCTGTGATAAGGGTTAACTTGTAAACATCATCAGAGTTACATCCACGAGAAAGGTCGTTTACTGGCTTATTCAAACCTTGCAAAACAGGTCCAACAGCTGCAAAGCCACCGAGACGTTCCGCCATCTTGTAACCGATATTTCCAGCTTCGATACCTGGGAAGATAAAGACATTTGCTTGACCAGCTACTGTACTTCCTGGAGCTTTAAGTGCTGCAGTTTCCGGAACAAAGGCAGCGTCAAATTGCAACTCACCATCAATCTCAAGGTCAGGACGCAAGTCGTGAGCAATTTTAGTAGCTTCCACTACCTTATCAACACTTTCACCGAACCCTGAACCTTTAGTAGAGTAGCTCAGCATAGCGATTTTAGGTTCAATGCCAAACATCTTAGCTGTGATTGCTGAGTTGATAGCAATTTCAGCCAAAGCTTCTGCATCTGGATTGATATTGATAGCACAGTCACCAAATAGGTAGCGTTCTGTACCACGAACCATGAGGAAAGCACCTGAAGTACGGGTTACATTTGGACGAGTTTTGATAATTTGAAGGGCCGGGCGAACTGTTGAGGCAGTTGAATGAATCGCACCTGATACCATCCCATCAACCAAGCCCATGTGAACGAGCATAACACCAAAATAGTTGACGTCTTCACTCAAAATCTTACGAGCATCTTCTTCAGTCATTTTGCCTTTACGGCGTTCAACCAAGGTAGTTACCATTTCTTCAAATTGAGGATACTGTTGAGGGTCAATCACTTCATAACCATCCATAATCCCTTCGATTTCAAGATAAATTTTAATTTTTTCTGGGTTCCCCAGCAAAACAGGAACAACTTCTGTTTCTTTTACCAAGCGTTTGGTCGCTTGAAGAATACGAGGTTCTTCCCCTTCAGGGAGAACGATACGAGCATTTTTGCCAACAAGATTGGCTTTGAGACTTTCAAAAAAACTTCCATGAGTTTTTCTCCTTTAAGAAATTAAATTATACTCAAAAATAGATTTTTAAAGAGTATTAGTTGATAACTGAGTGATAAGATTGTTAAAATCATCTGGCAAAGGGCTTTCCAACTCCAGCTGATGCCCTAAGAAGGGATGATAAAAGGATAAGGAATGGCAATGCAGGGCCTGGCGTTGAATACCATCTTCTAGGCTGCCACCATAGAGATCATCTCCCAACAAAGGGAAGCCAATATGAGAAAAATGCACTCGGATCTGATGAGTTCGTCCAGTATGCAATCGAATATCGACCAAATGAATGTCTCCATAAGAAGCTACAACTTTGTAAGATGTATGGGCGTATTTTCCACCCTTGGCGACCCGTCTCGTGATAATGGAGTCCACATCACGCGCAATCGGGGCGATAATCTCCCCTTCTGGCTCCAAAAAACCATCTCCCTTAACCAAAGCGAAATAACGTTTTTTGATAGACTTGCGTTGTAGTTGCTTATCTAATCGTGCATGAGCATAACCGTGTTTAGCAAAGAGCATCAAACCAGATGTATCTCTATCAAGCCTGGTCACGATATGAACCTGCTGGTTTTCATATTCCCGCTTGACATAGTAACCCTTGATAAAATTGGCAATGGTATTGGAATGATTGACACTAGGAATAGAGGCTACTCCATAAGGCTTATTCAAAATCAAAAAGTGGTCATCCTCATACAAGATATCTAGAGGACGATCAATGGCTTCAAGTGTTTCAAGCCTTCCTCTGCAGGGATGTCGATGGTCACTCTATCTCCAATATCTAAGAGATAAGTCGCATTCTGAGGTTGATCATTGACTAGGATAGCCCCACCTCGAAATTTAATCTTAGCCAAAAGTCCTTTAGAAACCTCGTGTTTCTTGAGAAAGGTTTTGACCTTGACATGTTCATCTGCGGTAAATTCGAACCTCATTCGTCCACCTCTCCGATGAAGGCATCTTTGACACGATTCCAGAAACTAGTGTGACTTGGAGTCGCTACGAAGTGAATTTTGTGATGGTCGATTTGGTACTCAATCCTTTCTATATTTCGGAAAGAATAGATACTATTGTCAACCGATAACGTGTGATAGTCATTACGAGTTGGTAAAAGCTCGATTTTATCTTTCTTCGGAACGATTATCGAAGAACCAAGTGTTCGATAAACTCGGTTATTGAGACTCGCAATTTCAGTCAGTTGCAAGGCTTCAATGGTAGGATGCAAGACAGCTCCCCCCCCAAGGATTTGTTATAGGCAGTGCTTCCAGTCGGCGTTGAAACAGTCACACCATCTCCTCGAAATCGCTCGAACGGAACATGATTAATGATAATATCCGCAACCATGGTGCGATCTGATCGACGGATACTAGCTTCATTTAGAGCACGGAAGGTTTTTACATCTCCATTTTCAAGTGTCACTTTGACATTCAAGACTGGATAAGAAACCTTGGCACCAGTATCCAATTGGAGATTGGAAACCAACTGGTCCAACTCGAAGTCACGATAATCCGTGTAAAAGCCTAAATGTCCAGTATGGACGCCAACAAATCGAACCTTGTCTAACTGATTCTCATACTTATGAAAGGCAGACAAAAGCATCCCATCCCCGCCAATCGAAATGACGATGTCGGGATTTGTATCATTAATTATAAAATGCTGTTTTTTGAGTTTTTCTCTCAGTTTATGTAAAACCTTCTGACTCTGTGGCTTTCTATTAGCTATGAGATCAACTCGCTTACCTGTATTCTTCATCTGTATCGTCACTATTTCCTACACCGTCGTTTAGTTTTCTACTCAAAGGATCAAAGAGCGCCTGCGCTTCCTGAATGTCATCTCGAATCTTACCCATTTCTTCATCCAATTGATGGGAAATTCTAGCTGTAATCTCCAAGCGTTTCTTGATCTCCTCTGGAAAATCCCCCTGATACTTATAATTGAGCGAATGCTCAATGGTAGCCCAGAAATTCATAGCCAAGGTCCGGATTTGAATTTCAGCCAGAATCGTCTTAACACCACTGATGGTGTCAACTGTATACTCTACCACCACATGATAGGAGCGATAGCCCGAAGCCTTCCGATGGGTGATATAATCCCGTTCCTGAACGACTCTCATATCATGGCGTTTGCGTAAAATTGCAACAACCTCCTGAACATCATCTACAAATTGAACCATGACACGCAGCCCTGCGATATCTTGCAGGTCATTTTCCAGAGTTGCATAAGTAATTCCTCGACGAGCCATTTTTTCTTTGATACTTTCAATCGGCTTCACCCGTCCAGTAACAAACTCAATCGGAGAGTGCTTGTTTTGTTTACGATATTGTTTTCGAATTCCACGAAGCTTAATCTTCAATTCACCAACAGCTTGAATGTAAGGATCTAAAAATTCTTCCCATTCTATGGTCATATTTTCTCCCTTGTAATGTTTGATTGCCCTGTCGAAAATCTTTGATTTTTTCAGTACATTCGTATACAATAAATACATTGTCCATTATACCATAAATCGCTTTCAAAGATATAGAAAAGGTTGAAAAAATGAAACATTTAGAAATAGAATTGAAAACACTTCTGAAAAAAGAGGAATATGATCATCTAAAAAAACAGTTTTCCCATATCCAACCCGTCCTTCAGAAAAACTACTACATTGACACACCAGATTTCCAATTGCGTGAAAAAAAGGTTGCCATGCGCATTCGTACCTTTTCAGATTGGGCAGAATTGACCTTGAAAGTGCCTCAAACTTTAGGAAATATGGAATACAACCAGAAACTAACCCTTCCAGAAGCTGAATCGTACCTAGAAAAACAAAAACTACCTCAAGGGCTCGCTCTAGAAAAGCTTGCTGAAATTGGCATTGAAAGTCATGACTGGTTTGTTCTGGGTTGTCTTGCAACTATTCGTTACGAAATGGAAACGTCGATTGGTCTAATGGCACTAGATGAAAGTCACTACTTTGATCAGACAGACTACGAACTGGAGCTAGAAGTCACTGATCACGAGGAAGGAAAACGAGATTTTCAGCAATTTCTTTCAAAAAATGGTATCACTTACCAAAAAGCTCCTTCAAAAATTAATTCGTTTTTATTAAAAGCATGAAAAAAATGCTGAAATAATCTCCATTTTTTTGGTAAAATAATGAAGACAAAAATATTTAGAGTTTACAGAGGACGGTCCACAATGTCAGATAGAAACAACATGAAACTTTTTGCACTTAATTCCAATCATGAAATTGCACAAAAAAATCGCAGAAACGGTTGGGATACCTCTCGGAAAATTATCTTCTCGCCAATTTTCTGATGGTGAAATCCAGGTCAACATTGAAGAGAGTGTCCGTGGTTACGATGTCTACATCATCCAATCAACCAGCTACCCCGTTAGCAACCACTTGATGGAGTTGTTAATCATGGTTGATGCTTGTGTACGTGCAAGTGCTCATAGTATCAATGTTGTCCTTCCTTACTTTGGTTATGCTCGTCAGGATCGTATCGCTTCTTCTCGCGAACCCCTCACTGCAAAACTGGTTGCCAATATGCTTGTCAAGGCTGGTGTAAGTCGTGTTCTGACTCTTGATTTGCACGCTGTTCAGGTTCAAGGTTTCTTTGACATTCCAGTAGATAACCTCTATACAATTCCTCTCTTTGCTAAACACTACAGCGATAAAGGGTTGCTGGGATCAGATGTCGTTGTTGTTAGTCCAAAAAACTCTGGCGTCAAACGTGCCCGCAGCTTAGCTGAATATTTAGATGCACCAATCGCAATCATCGACTATGCTCAAGACGATTCAGAGCGTAGCCAAGGCTATATCATCGGTGATGTTGAAGGCAAAAAAGCCATCTTGATTGATGATATCCTAAATACTGGACGTACTTTTTCAGAAGCAGCAAAAATCGTCGAACGTGAAGGGGGCAACTGAAATCTATGCGGTCTCTAGTCACGGACTCTTTGTAGAAGGTGCCGCCGAGCTTCTTGATGCCGCAAACATTAAAGAAATCCTAGTGACTGACTCGGTAGCAACCAAAGAAAGAACTCCAGAAAATGTATGTTATATCACCGCTAGCGAATTGATTGGTGATGCCATCGTCCGTATCCACGAAAGAAAACCAGTTAGCCCACTCTTTGCATATAATAAAGGAATAAGGTGATTCTTTGATCTATTTGGACAATGCTGCTACTACTCCAATGTCAGCAGTAGCTCTCGCAGAAATGACCAAGGTCATGCAAGAAACCCATGGGAATCCTTCAAGTATTCACAGTCATGGTCGCCATGCTGGTAAACTACTCCGTGAAGCCCGTCAGGAGTTAGCTCACTTACTAGGAACCAAGCCACAACGAATCTTTTTCACATCTGGAGGGACAGAAAGTAACAATACAGCTATTATCGGCTATTGTCTCCGCCATCAAGAAAGAGGAAAACACATCATCACGACAGCTATTGAACACCATTCTGTCCTTGAAACCATTGATTATCTGGTTCAACATTTTGGCTTTGAAGCTACCATCATCCAACCAGTGAATCAAGAGATTACGGCGGGGCAGATTCAAGAAGCTTTACGTGACGATACCATTCTCGTTTCCACTATGTATGCTAATAATGAGACGGGTAGTCTCTTACCTATCGCTGAGATTGGACGTGTTTTAAAAGAACATTCTGCTGCTTATCATGTAGACGCTGTTCAGGCTATCGGAAAAGTTCCTATCCATCCTGAGGAATTAGGAATCGATTTTCTCAGTGCTTCTGCTCACAAGTTCCATGGACCAAAGGAATTGGTTTTCTTTACGCTTCGTCTATGGACTTTGATCCTTACCTTCACGGTGGAGACCAAGAACAAAAGAAACGAGCTGGGACAGAAAACCTTGCTGCCATTGTAGGCATGGTTGCTGCTCTCAAAGAAGACTTGGATCATCAAGCCGAGCATTACCAAAAACTAGAGGGATTAAAAACTGCTTTTCTAGAAGAGATTGAAGGTTTGAACTATTATCTTAATGAAGGTCAAAATCAACTGCCTTATGTTTTCAATATCGGTTTCCCTGGTCAAAAAAATGATTTGCTCTTGCTTCGGTTAGACCTTGAAGGAATTTCAATCTCAACCGGTTCAGCCTGTACTGCTGGTATTGTACAGACTAGTCATGTACTCGAAGCTTTTTATGGGACTGATTCCCATCGTTTAAAAGAGTCTGTCCGTATCAGTCTTTCTCCTCTTAATACCGAAAAAGAACTGAAACAACTGGCACAAACTTTAAAAAATATTATTGGAGATTAATCTAATGGCATTCGAAAAAACCATTAAACTACAAAACTGTCGCTACGACTATACACTTAGTCCAGCTGTCAAAAAGTTCACACTGAAAGACAATACTTTCTCTGAAACAAAAGTCGGAAACTACGAACTAACTCGTCTACTTGAAAAAATCCCAAACAGTGGAGAAGGTTTCCTACTAAAAATTATCATCAATAAAGAGCTTACAGGTGTTAAGATTAACATCACTGACAAATCTGGTCTTCGTTTGGTGAATATTTTTAAATCTGAAGAACACCATATCCACCAAGAGAAATTCTACTTCCTCATGGATAGCCTTGTAGAACGCGGAATCTTCACAAAAGAAGAAAGATAGTTTGCTATGTATCGTCTCACATATAAAGATAGCTATCAAGTAGAACGCACACTTAAATTTGCCGATTACGAAGAGCTTATGCTAGCCCTATCAGGCTGTGTCACCCTGCCCGACACTCTCCTAATTAGCTCCTTAACACTGAATGATAAAGTGATTTATCAAGGATTAGTTGGCGATCTCTACCGTTTTTTATCACAAACTAATTTTTCAGATTAAAACTAAGAATTCTCTTAGTTTTTTTCTTGTTTTCGTTGATTTTTTTGTTGATTTTTTTCACAATATTTCTATAAAATAGAAGGATAGAAAGGTTGTGATTTTGTGAAAATTAAACAGTCTGCTATTCCAAAAGCAACAGCAAAAAGACTCTCTCTCTACTATCGAATTTTCAAGAGATTTCATGCCGAGAAAATCGAACGTGCTAACTCTAAGCAAATTGCAGAGGCTATCGGTATCGATTCTGCGACAGTGCGTCGTGATTTTTCTTACTTTGGTGAACTAGGAAGACGCGGATTTGGTTATGATGTCAAAAAACTAATGACCTTTTTTGCTGACCTCCTAAATGATAACTCCATCACCAATGTTATGTTGGTTGGGATTGGTAATATGGGGCATGCCCTTCTCCACTACCGTTTCCATGAGCGCAACAAGATGAAGATTATCATGGCCTTTGACCTAGATGACCATCCTGAAGTCGGTACTCAGACTGCTGACGGGATTCCCATCTATGGTATATCTCAAATCAAGGAAAAGATCAAGGACGCAGATGTTAAAACTGCTATCCTAACTGTTCCAAGTGTTAAATCACAAGAAGTAGCCAACCTCTTGGTTGATGCTGGTGTAAAAGGCATTCTCAGTTTTTCTCCTGTTCACCTGCACCTTCCAAAAGATGTAGTTGTTCAGTACGTCGATTTGACAAGTGAACTCCAAACTCTCCTCTATTTTATGCGGAAAGAGGATTAGAAAGCGAAAGCATTTATGAATAAACCAGTTATTGGGATTACAGGAAATGAAAAAACTCATCCAGATGATGACATCATGATGAGCTATGCAGCAAAAGGCTTTGTTGAAGGAGTCAAGAACGCTGGTGGAATTCCCATCATCCTACCGATTGGTGATCAAGAAATGGCTAGCCACTATATAGGAATGATTGATAAACTCATCCTAACAGGTGGGCAAAATGTTGATCCAAAATTTTACGGTGAGCCTAAAACCATTGACAGCGACGACTACCATCTTCAAAGAGACCAGTTTGAATTAGCTCTCATCAGAGAAGCGATTAAGCAGAAAAAACCGATTTTTTCTGTTTGTCGTGGTACTCAGCTTTTTAACGTTGCAATGGGTGGAACTCTATACCAAGATATCGAAGACCATTGGCAGGATTGTTCTGCCGAATACACAACCCAACGTTTGGTGACAGAACCTGATACTGTTCTCAGAGAAATCTACGGAGAAATCTCTCATATCAACTCCTTCCACCATCAGAGCATTAAGGATTTGGCCCCAAATTTAAAGGTTGTGGCCTTTGATCCCAAGGATGAGATAATCGAGGCTGTTACAACTACAGATGGCTTCCCTTATCTTGGTGTTCAATGGCATCCAGAATTTCTATTTGAAAATCGCCCCAAGGATAAAACATTGTTTGACTATGTCGTAAACGAACTTTAAATCAGATCCGTCTTTTCACGGTAACTAAAGTAATCGGAATGCGAGACAATCAGATGATCCAGAAATACCAGTCCCATCAGTTCACAGGCTTCCTTTACTAGCTTGGTTACATGATCATCATTTTGGCTAGGTGATACAGCGCCTGATGGATGATTATGAACGAGAATCACAGAAGTGGCCATATGCTTGATGGCATAGTGAAGGATTTCCCGTGGTTCAGCAATGCTTCGTGTCGCAGTTCCAATAAAAATGGTCTGTTGATGAATGATTTGATTTTGAGTATTAAGATAGAGTGCCACTAGGTGCTCTTGTTTTTTATCACCAAGTTCCTGTTGCATTTTTTTAGCTAGCTTTTGACTACTGAGAATACTTTCCATCTCAAGGGTTTCATGCTTGTGAATGCGATGCCCCAGTTCAATCACTGCTTGTAGTTCAATGGCTTTAATGAGTCCAATACCAGACAGACTCTGCAATTCCTGCAGGGTCATTTTTTTCAAATCAGTTAGACTTGTGAGACTGTTCAAGACTTTCTGGGAAATTTCAAAAACATTTGCCTGACGCGTTCCCGTTCTGAGTAATATAGCTAGTAACTCTTGATTGCTCAGGGCTTCTACTCCTTCTTTAACTAGTCTTTCTCTAGGCAAAAGTGAATCTTCTTGGAATGAAATACTATACATAAATCCTCCTCACTTTATTATTCGTGAGAAGGATGGATAATTAGATTTTTTTCTCAATTGGGGCTACGCTAGCTAAGAGTTTTTTCAACCCCACTTCTGGGAAATTGATTTTTAGTTCCTGAGTAGCACCGCTACCTGACACTTCCAGAACAGTGCCTTCTCCCCATTTCTTGTGAAGGGCAATATCACCAATGGACCAATTTGTCTCGCTAGACGCTGATTTTGCGCCTGCTGCAAATTGACCAAATGGGAGACCACTTGACTGGATAGAGCTTGGTGCAGCCTTGCGTTTACGGTCCTGAAGCGCCTGAGCCAAACTCATTCCTTGACCGAAGGCAATTCCACCATTGCTATAAGAAGCCTTGAAACTGGTATTAGCTGGACGAGCCAAGCCTTGATATTCAAGCAAGTCAGAGCTAATTTCATTGATGAAACGTGTTGGGCGGTTGTAGCTAGTACGACCGAAAAGCAAGCGAGAGTTGGCATTGGTCAGATAGAGGATCTTTTCAGCGCGCGTGATACCTACATAGGCCAAACGACGTTCTTCTTCCAGCTCATCAGGATCCTCAGCTGCTCGACTAAGTGGAAAGACATTTTCCTCCATCCCGATGATAAAGACAACTGGAAATTCCAGACCTTTAGCTGCATGCAAGGTCATCAAGGTCACTTCCGATGTTTCCTGACTGCCAGAATCTGTATCGGCAATTAAGGCTAGGTCATTCAAGAAACGACTGAGTTTATCTAAACCTGTTTCCTCTTCTTGACTATCAGGATTGTCATCAAAATTCTTAGTAACAGATAGGAACTCTTCGATATTCTCAACCCGAGCCTTGCTTTCCAAGGTTGCTTGGGCATTAAGAATATGGACATAACCTGTTTTTTCCAGAACCGCTTCAACCAACTCTGTAATGGTTAATTGATCCAGTTGCTCTCGTAAATCCAGTATCATATTGGCAAAGTTCCAGATAGATTGAGCTGCTTTTCCTTTGATGCCAGACAGCATGATATTGGCTGAAGCGTCTAGCATGGACATGTCCTGCAGGTTAGCAAAGTCGCGAATTTTCTCAACAGTGCCTGGCCCAATTCCACGTTTAGGCTCATTGATAATACGCTCAAAACTGATATTGTCACTCAGATTAGCAATGAGGTTGAGGTAGGCAATAATATCACGGATTTCCTTACGGCTGTAGAACTTGGTCCCTCCAACCATGGTATAAGGAATATTGGACTTGAGGAGGGCCTCCTCAATGGTACGTGATTGAGCGTTGGTACGGTAGAGAACTGCAAAGTCTTTGTGAAGGAAGTTTTGACTGCGACCAAGTTCATCAATGGTTTTGGCTACAAAAACAGCCTCATCTTGTTCATCATTAGCTCTGTAGTAGACGATTTGTTCCCCATCAGCATTCTGGGTCCAGAGATTCTTAGGACGACGATTTTTATTATTTTTAATAACATCATTGGCCGCTTGGAGAATGGTTTTGGTTGAACGGTAATTTTCTTCCAACAAAACAACCTTGGCTTGGGGATAGTCTTTCTCAAAATCCAAGATATTCTGCATATCCGCACCACGCCAACCGTAGATAGACTGGTCCGCATCCCCAACCACACAAATATTTTTAAAACGGGAAGCTAAGAGTTTGACCAGTTGGTACTGGGCATGGTTGGTATCTTGGTACTCATCAACGTGGATGTATTGGAACTTTTGCTGGTAGTAGGTCAGAACATCAGGATTTTGATCGAAAAGACGCAGGGTCAACATGATTAAGTCGTCAAAGTCAACGGACTCAGACTGACGAAGCTCTTTTTGATAGGCTGTATAACACTGAGCCACGATTTGCGTGTACATATCGCCGGCTTGAGCAACATAAGCCACATCATCAATCAAGTCATTCTTAGCATTGGAAATGGAACCCAAGATTGTTCGTTCATTCCATTTTTTCGGATCCAAGTTTAACTGCTTTAGGATTCGTTTCATAAGGGTACGTTGTTCACCAGGATCTACAATGGTGAAATTACGATTGTAGCCGATATGATCCGCATCACGACGCAGAATACGAACACACATGGAGTGGAAGGTCGCAATCAGACAGTCCTGAGTAGCTGGATTAAGACCATAAGCACGCTCTTTCATCTCACGTGCCGCCTTATTTGTAAAGGTAATGGCCAAGATATTCCAAGGATTGACCATCTTTTCATCAATCAAATAAGCGATACGGTGGGTTAAAACTCGGGTCTTTCCAGAACCAGCCCCCGCCATAATCAATAAGGGGCCTTCTGTCGTTTGCACCGCCTCAGCCTGACGGTCATTCATTCCATTCAATAATGCATTCATTTTCTCTTCCTTACTCTTGAAGTCAATGTTTCTATTATATCAGAAATCAGGGAAAATAGAAACTTTACGGAGAACACTTTGACAAGCAAATTTTTCACCATAGCTTACAAAACATGTCTTTCTCAAATAAAGTTGAGGTTATCTTCTAACATGAAAAAGAGCTTGGATAGCATTTCCAAACTCTTTTAATATCATCTAAATTTTAGAACAATCCTAGAACAGTTCCGTCGCTTTCAACGTCCATATTGAGAGCCGCTGGTCGTTTTGGAAGTCCTGGCATGGTCATGACATCACCAGTTAAGGCAACGATGAAGCCCGCCCCCAATTTTGGTACCAATTCACGAATGGTAATTTCAAAGTTTTCTGGGGCTCCAAGTGCATTTGGATTGTCTGAGAAACTATATTGAGTTTTAGCCATACAGATTGGCAATTTGTCCCAACCATTCTGAACGATTTGGACGATTTGCGTTTGGGCTTTCTTTTCAAAGTTCACTTTGCTACCACGGTAGATCTCTGTAACAATCTTTTCAATCTTTTCTTGGACAGAAAGGTCGTTGTCATAAAGACGTGTGTAGTTAGCTGGATTTTCTGCGATAGTCTTAACAACCGTTTCAGCAAGAGCTACTCCACCTTCCGCGCCATCAGCCCAGACACTTGCTAGTTCAACTGGCACATCAATTGAAGCACAGAGTTCTTTCAAGGCTGCGATTTCAGCTTCTGTATCAGAGACAAATTCGTTAATCGCGACAACTGCAGGAATACCAAACTTACGGATGTTTTCAACATGGCGTTTCAAGTTGGCAAAACCTGCACGAACTGCTTCTACATTTTCCTCTGTCAAAGCATCTTTTGCAACGCCACCATTCATCTTAAGGGCACGAAGGGTTGCGACAATAACTACTGCATCTGGAGAAGTTGGTAAGTTTGGTGTCTTGATATCAAGGAATTTCTCGGCACCGAGGTCTGCACCAAAACCAGCTTCAGTAACAGTATAATCGGCCAAGCGAAGGGCTGTGCTTGTCGCCAAAACAGAGTTACATCCATGAGCAATATTGGCAAATGGACCACCATGTACAAAGGCAGGTGTTCCGTAAATTGTCTGAACCAGGTTCGGCTTAATAGCATCCTTCAAGATTAATGCTAAAGCACCTTCAACCTGCAAATCACCTACTGAAACAGGGGTACGGTCATAGCGATAACCGATAACGATATTCGCCAAACGACGTTTCAAATCTTCAATATCCGTCGCCAAGCAAAGAATGGCCATAATTTCAGAAGCAACGGTAATATCGAAACCATCCTCACGTGGAATACCATTTAGAGGGCCACCAAGTCCAACGGTCACATGACGAAGAGCTCGGTCGTTCAAGTCCACAACACGTTTCCAGAGGATACGACGTTGGTCAATTCCCAGCTCATTTCCTTGGTGTAAGTGGTTGTCAATCAAAGCAGAAAGAGCATTGTTGGCAGTTGTAATGGCATGCATATCTCCAGTAAAGTGGAGGTTGATATCTTCCATTGGTAGAACTTGAGCATAACCACCACCGGCTGCACCACCTTTGATTCCCATTACTGGACCAAGAGATGGTTCGCGGATAGCAATCATGGTTTTCTTACCAATCTTATTCAAGGCATCAGCAAGACCAATGGTAATGGTTGACTTCCCTTCACCTGCAGGTGTTGGGTTGATGGCAGTCACCAAGATCAATTTGCCAATTGGATTGTTCTCAACTGCACGAATTTTATCAAAACTGAGCTTAGCCTTGTACTTTCCGTACAACTCCAAATCATCGTAAGAAATACCAAGTTTCTCTACAACATCCACGATTGGCTTCAACTCAATACTCTGTGCGATTTCAATATCTGTTTTCATAGCAAACTCCTCTAACCTCTAATGTGATAATTCATTATAACACAAAATAAGATTTTTAACACCCATTAAGCTTGCTAATGTTCGTAAATATTGCAATTTTTTGAAGTTTTTAGAGCCTTTTCTTAAATTTTATATGGCTTTATAGTTTGAAACTATAATAAATCTCCGTTTTCCCAAAAATTTATCGCTTTCATTTTACTTACCGTTTATTTTTGTGTACAATAGTCCTATGAAAATTTTAGTTACGTCTGGCGGTACCAGTGAAGCCATCGATAGTGTCCGCTCTATCACGAACCATTCTACAGGTCGCTTGGGGAAAATCATCACCGAAACCCTGCTTGCTGCTGGTCATGAGGTTTGTCTGATTACTACTCGTAATGCTCTTAAACCAGAACCTCATCCCCATCTAACCATTCTAGAAATCAAAAACACGAATGATCTCCTTTTAGAGATGAAAGAGCGTGTTCAAGATTATCAGGTCTTGATTCATTCTATGGCTGTATCCGACTACAGTCCTGTTTATATGACAGGGTTGGAGGAAGTTCAGGATAGCTCTAATTTAGAAGACTTTTTAAGCAAGCAGAATCATCAAACTAAGATTTCCTCAAATGATGAGGTTCAGGTTTTGTTCCTTAAAAAAACACCCAAGATTATCTCTCTAGTCAAAGAGTGGAATCCTGCTATTCATCTGATTGGTTTCAAACTATTGGTTGATGTTACTGAAGATCATCTTATTGAGGTAGCTAGACAGAGTCTTATCAAATCAGGCAGACTTAATCATAGCAAATGACCTTACTCAAATCTCAGCAAACCAGCACCGAGCTATCTTTGTTGAGAAAGATCAGCTTCAAACTGTCCAAACTAAAGAGGAAATTGCGAACCTCCTCCTTGAGAAAATTCATACATACGATTCATAGAAAGGAAAGCCATGGCAAACATTCTGATCGCAGTGACAGGTTCCATCGCCTCCTATAAAGCAGCTGATTTAGTCAGTTCTTTAAAAAAACAAGGCCATGATGTCACTGTCTTAATGACCGAGGCGGCAAGAGAGTTTATCCAGCCTTTGACACTACAGGTACTCTCACAGAATCCAGTCCACCTTGATGTCATGCAGGAACCCTATCCTGATCAAGTCAATCATATCGAAAGAGGGAAAGAAACCGACCTTTTTATCGTTGCCCCTGCAACTGCTAACACTATTGCCAAACTAGCCCATGGATTTGCGGATAACATGGTTACCAGTACGGCTCTTGCCTTGCCAGACCACGTCAAAAAGTTAGTCGCACCAGCTATGAATACAAAGATGTATGACCATCCGGCAACTCAGACTAATCTGAAAACATTAGAAAACTACGGTTATCAGCTGATTGCTCCTAAAGAATCCCTGCTAGCTTGTGGAGACCACGGAAGGGGGAGCTTTGGCAGACCTGGATATTATTTTAGAAAGAATAAAGGAAACACTCAATGAAAAAACGCTCTAATATTGCTCCGATTGCTATCTTTTTTGCGACCATGTTAGTCATTCACTTTCTGAGCTCTCTCTTATTTAATCTATTCCCATTCCCAATCAAACCAACTATCGTGCATATTCCTGTCATTATTGCAAGTATTATTTACGGTCCACGAGTTGGTGTTACACTTGGTTTCTTGATGGGACTGCTAAGCTTAACGGTAAACACGATTACCATCCTTCCAACCAGCTACCTCTTCTCACCATTCGTACCGAACGGAAACATCTATTCTGCGATTATTGCTATTGTCCCTCGCATTTTGATCGGTCTGACACCTTACTTGGTATATAAACTGATGAAAAATAAAACTGGGCTAATCCTAGCTGGTGCCCTTGGTTCCCTTACCAACACCGTCTTTGTCCTTGGGGGGATCTTCTTCCTTTTTGGAAATGTCTTCGACGGCAATATCCAAAAACTCCTAGCAACCGTTATTTCTACAAACTCAATTGCCGAGCTTGTCATTTCTGCTGTTCTAACAGTAGCAATTGTCCCACGTTTACAAACCTTGAAGAAATAAAAATCAACTCCACTTTCATCCTGAAGGTGGAGTTTAGCATTTAAAACATAAGAAACATCAATAGAATATGAAAGCCAAAGCGCAGGAGCTGATACGAAAGAGGGGTAGGTTGCTGGCTTTTCTGGCTATCCAAGTATAGGGTTAGTGATAGAAAAACCAAACCAAATGCAATCACCAATCTGACGAAATAAGCAATTTCGAGTATTGCTGCCATCAAAAGAAAACCTAATAAAGGAAGGCTAAAAAGTGAAACAGCCAGGCCACTTGCTAATAGAGAGAGTAGCGAAAGGACCAATAAACTATAAACTATGAAACGAGTCCAACCTGAGACTACTTTCCCTTCACTTTTCTGTTTTGACATCATCACGATTACCACGATTAGGTAAACAAAAAGTATCATCACAATTTCTCCTCAGTTCCTATTATTCTTTACCACATTTTAACCAAATTTTCCTGAAAAATCAATAATGCTTCTTGACTTGATTGGTGATTTATTGTACTATACTTGTGTATATACAGATAAATGGAGGTTCTTATGAATATACGGAAAAAAACGCAGTTTATGACTATGACTGCCCTACTCACTGCAATAGCGATTTTGATTCCAATCATTATGCCTTTTAAAATCGTTATCCCACCGGCTTCTTACACCTTGGGAAGTCATATCCCCATCTTTATCGCCATGTTTCTTTCGCCTTTGATGGCTGCTTTTGTGATTATTGCTTCTAGTCTTGGCTTCCTGATTGCAGGCTATCCCATGGTTATCGTCCTGCGCGCCTTCTCTCACATCGTTTTTGGTACTTTGGGGGCTTTGTACTTAAAGAAATTCCCTGAAACCTTGGATAAACCAAAGACATCTTGGATTTTTAACTTTGTTTTGGGTGTTGTTCATGCTATCGCTGAAGTAATAGCTTGTATCATCTTCTATGCTACTTCAGGGACAAATGTTGAAAATATGTTTTATGTTCTCTTTGTCCTAGTTGGTTTTGGCACAATCGTTCATAGTATGGTAGACTATACATTAGCACTAGCTGTCTATAAAGTGCTTCGAAAACGTCGCTAAAAGGAAAAACTATGACAAAGGATCGCAAACAAGCTCTTCTCAAACTCTTAAAAGAGGCGCCAAAAGCTCTCAATGGTCAAACCTTGGCTGAACACTTTCATGTTACGCGCCAAGTCATTGTACAGGATATCGCTATTCTCCGAGCAGATGGGGCTCCTATCCTATCCACCAATCGTGGCTATATCTACAAAGAAAATGATTCTAGCCCCTACGTTCACAAACTCTTTAAAGTGAAACATGAATTGGAAGAAATCGGTCAGGAACTACTAGCTATTGTAGATAATGGCGGACGCGTTCAAATATCTTAATCGATCATCCCGTTTATGGCGAAATTGAAACCCTAGTCAAACTCACTTGCCGCCGAGATGTCCAGCACTTTCTGGAACAAGTTGAGAATTCAGACTTTAGACCCCTTTCTGAATTGACAGACGGCATCCATTACCACCTTGTTGAAGCCGAAACACAACAAGACCTCCACTATATCGAGGAGGCCTTGGATCAGTTAGGTTATTTGGTAAAAGACTAGAAAATTTCTTTCTCCCAGCCGTCCTCTGTACGGTGGCGATAGAAGAACTCAGACTTGTCAGGTGCTTCCATCATTTCCATCAAAGGCAACATATCATAGGCCAGATCCAAATTTGGAATCTGGTCTTTTTGCACCCAAGTTACTTCCCCTTCTTCTGAGGATTGGAGACTTCCAGTAAACTCTGTCGCCTTATAACAAACAACGATGTAGCGCCCACCTGTATCTAAGGGCCAATTTTTAATACCAACCAGTTGGGGATTCTGAATCGTTAGACCGGTTTCTTCATAAATCTCACGAATGACAGACTCGGCAAAGGACTCGCCATTCTCAACATGTCCTCCTGGAAAGGCATAGCCAGACCAGCGATTATTTTTAGGAGAGCGGTATTGCATGACTACTCGCTTATTTTCTAGATCTTCGATTAGACAGATGTTAGTTAAAATGGTTGCTTGCGCACGGGACATGGATTTTCTCGCTTTCTAAGTTGTTATATGCCTTTTTCGAACTTAATATCAGATTTCATGATGAATGGATTAATCAACTCGTGATGTTCATAAGTACTACGGGCCAAAAAACCTCTAACAATGATGATTTCTTTATCTTGTATGTGATAGTCTATATTAATGGGAATAGCTGGATCCGAGATAATTGACAAAGCAAAAAATGCTCCAAACCAAAGATAAAGTGCCACCAATCCACTAAATAATTGAAAAATAAGGTGGTACCATTGAAAATCTCTTATTCTATAAAAGATTCTCCATGGATGGATTAAGAAGGCTAAACAAAGAACGAAAAACCAACTATTCCACAAAATCGGCGTAAAAGATAGGCCAAAAACCAACAAGATCAAATGAAGGATCACAAAAGCTAGCAAAGCCAAATAAAGTGTCTTAAACGAAATTAACTTAGTTAGATTTTCTTTTGTCATGATTATTCCTCTTTTTGTCCTTATATTTCAAAATGACCATTAATATCGCTGGAATGATGAAAAAGATTAGATAGGTAGCAATTGGAAGCCAGATGTAGCGATAATCGATAGATAATAGAGAAGGAATTTTTTTAACATTTCTTCCTTTCACCCCAACAATTAAGTGGAGAAGAAAAATAGGTCCATTTATGTATAGAAAAGGTTGTAAAAATCCTTGTACTGAAGTCTTTTCACTAAAACCATCTCTAAAAATACCTTGATAGAGTGTGTACACCAAAAAGACAAAATTCATAATAATTGGCAAGACATAGGACATTTCCTGATATGGTTTCGGGATAAGTGTTGTCCCAAACAACACATACATGATACCAAAAATAGAAAATAATATTATGCCACCATCCATAAAAGAAGCAAGCTTTGGATGCCTTCCCATCCACAATTGGACGTGAGCTACCAAAGAATACTTTTTATGGATTTTTCTCATTTTTCTATCCTGTTGTTTGACCTTCTTTTTTCTCTTAATCTTTCGTTCCATTTACGCCTCCTTCTTCTCTTTTCCATTCGTATAATCAAAAGCAGAATGCCCAGCCCCAAGAAAAAGAAGAAAAGATAACTTACAATAGGGACCCAGACATATGCTGGATCCATAGAAATTATGGGAGGGAAATTCGTTGACTTACGACGTCCTAGCCAATTCAGACCTACCAAGAGATGAAAGGGAAAAAGAAGACCATTGAACCCAATAAATCCCCATGAAAAGTAACGCCATTTTTGAAGTTTATCACTACTAAAACGAAAGACAAGGAAATAGGTTGATAAGATCAGAAGGATAAGATTGAAGCTTAAGGGGGAAAGATAGTTCATGTTCGGTAATGGATAACTAATGTAAGAGGCGGCAAGAAATGATACAAACATAGATCCAAATAATACACTCGTATCCAAAAGTTGACCAATCCTTCTGTGCCTTTCCATCCAAAGAAAAATCCTCTTAGTCCAAGAAGGCTTTTCTTTTGTCTTGTACTTCATTTGTCTACTCATCTTCATTTTCATCTACTCCTTTTTTTGAAGCTTTAGAGAGAAAGAAGATTGCCAAAGTTAACATCAAGACCAGAAGGTAGATGACAATAGGAAACCAGATATAGGATGACTCCAGTGAAAACAAAGGTGACAGAACAACTCTTCCTCTTTTTCTCACACCAATCAGTTGAAAAATGAAGCTAAGGATATTGATATAAATAAAGGGTTCACAAAATCTTTTAAGGGTCCTTTCTTTTTCAGTTTTCACTGACAAAAAGAGAGCATAGAACCTATTACCCAAAATAAAAAGATTCAATTGCAAGGGAAATAAAAGCTCTCTGTACCGAAAATCAGCTGGAATGCTTTTGTTCTGTGATGTTGTAAATTCTATAACTAGGAACAAGATGATATAAAAGACAATATCAAGCATAAATTTGACAAATCGATGCCCTTGTAACCAAAAAAACGTACTGAATCTAAGCCTGATGATTTTTTTATAATTCTTCTCTTTCAAATTCATAATAACTTCCCTCTATTTAAAAATATAATCTAAAAACGTATAGGTGGTATAGGTTCAAAGCTAAATTTTTAAGATTTAAAAATTTCTTAGTTCTGTTCTCTTCGTAACTTATCAGTCTATGATTCTTAATCTTTAAAGAAACACCACTACCTGAACGATATCCTTTAGCACCATAGTAATAAGAAACCTCATAAAAGGCATCTGGCAACTCAGCATTATCTATCCCATTTGAAATAAATCCTGTCAGTCCGCCTTCACCATCAAAAATAATCTTTCTCACCCTCTTCTAAAACAGTGTCTTTATATCTAACACTTCCTTTAATAATTCCTTTTTCCAAAAATTCATCAATAGGGAGGTCATATAAACCTTGAAAAGATTTTCCTTCCTTATGGTTCTTTTCGATGAGAGAATAATAGTCTTGGATATTGTCAGATTCAGTATCGACACGCCAGTAACTACTTACGAATTCCAAATTAGGATTTTCATATTGCTTGAAAAACTCTCTACCTTTTCTTTGTTAGAAACACTGACAGGATTCTGGTTGAGTAGCTGATCTGCTATATGTGAAAATTGATGTAACATCGTTTCAATAGTTCCATCGTATGCCAGTGCTTCATACGTTTTTCTAGAAGTACTGGAAGATTTAGGATCAAATATCAAACTATCACTGACAGTGACTTTCCTACCATTAACTTCTTCACTATAATCGTATTCAATTTCATACTCTACAGAAGGCCATCTGTATCTAGAATATTTAGTAACCTTTACATCTCCTTCAAAACCATATAATTTCAGTGTTCTGCTTGCTGCCACCTCAATGTCTTTTTGATTTGGTCCAGAAAAAGTAGTATGAAAGGTAACTACTAAAATGACTACAAAACTCAGAAAACAGGCTGAGAGGATAATTGCGATAAAACTGAAATTCAACACTAACGCTTTTTTCATTACTCCATTCTCCTAGTTAAACATATTTAAATTTATTTCACTAATCCAACGCCTTGACTTCCTCAGCTACTTTTTGTAGATATTTTTGTCTTGTAGAATTTGTATTCACCTCACGCCCTAACTCACCCAAAATTGAAACTTTCTTTGTTTTGATACCGCAATGATTCAGGACAGCATTCTTTAATACTGATATTCCATAACTGTCTGGGATATTGATAGGACCTGAAAATACTTTGTACCACCATGTTGGTGCCATGGATGTTGAGTAAATACTAGCTGTTTTTCCTTTTAGTAACTTTTTAAACTGCTGACCCCTTAAGTAGTTTAAAATAAAACTTCCTTGATTATTGGCAGAGTACGCAATTCCTGGTGTGAAAACACGATCAATCCACCCCTTCAATAAACTAGGCATACTACTCCACCAAATTGGATAAACAAAAATGAAATGATCTGCCCACTGAATTAATTCCTGAGAGCGAAGTATGAAGGGGTCCTCTTCCATCCGTTTTCGATAACCATAACGTAATACAGGATCAAAATCTATCTCATTTAGGTTAATAGATTCAAGCTCATGATGATTTGAGTCAATATTTTTTACAATCGTTTGAAAAATTTCTTGACAGAAACTTCCCTTGTCAGGATGTCCATTGATCACTAAAATTTTCATTCGTTTTCTCCTATCTAATCCAACGCCTTCACTTCCAACATCATATCACGGATTTGTGCTGCCAGTTCAAAGTCAAGCACTTCGACAGCTTCTTGCATTTGTTTTTCGAGTTTTTTAACGAGTTCCTTGCGCTCTTGTTTGTTGAGGCTATTGATATCGACTTCCTTGTCCTCTTCCTTAGCAACTGCCTTGGTCACAGCAATCAGGTCACGGATTTCTTTCTTGATTGTCTGAGGCACAATACCGTGTTCTTCATTATAGGCCATCTGGATTTTCCGACGGCGGGCAGTTTCATCAATAGCACGTTGCATAGACTGAGTCATGGTATCAGCATACATGATGACATGACCTTCACTGTTACGGGCGGCACGTCCAATGGTCTGGATAAGTCCACGCTCGTTACGGAGGAATCCTTCCTTGTCAGCATCTAGAATAGCAACCAAGCTTACCTCGGGAACGTCAATCCCTTCGCGGAGCAGGTTGATTCCGACCAAGACATCAAAAACACCCAAACGTAGGTCACGGATAATCTCCGTCCGCTCCAAGGTCTTAGTGTCCGAGTGCATGTACTTAACCTTGATACCCATTTCCTTGAAGTAGTCGGTCAAGTCTTCTGCCATTTTCTTAGTCAAAGTGGTGATAAAGGTCCGTTCATTCTTTTCAACACGGACATTGATTTCACCTAGGAGGTCATCAATCTGTCCCATAGTCGGACGGACTTCCACCTCTGGGTCTAGAAGTCCTGTCGGACGAATGATTTGCTCAATCACTGTCTCGGTCTGTTCATTTTCATAGTCACCTGGTGTCGCTGAAACATATACAATCTGGTGAACATGACTTTCAAACTCCTCACGACGGAGAGGACGATTGTCCAAGGCTGACGGTAAACGGAAACCATAATTAACCAGCATTTCCTTACGCGAACGGTCTCCATTGTACATACCTTTGATTTGCCCCATGGTCATGTGACTTTCATCAATCATAATCAAGAAATCATCTGGGAAGAAGTCAAGAAGAGTATAAGGAGGCTCTCCTTCGCTACGACCATCCATGTGGCGTGAGTAGTTTCAACACCGTTGGTATAACCCATCTCGCGAAGCATTTCAATATCATACTCTGTCCGCTGTTTCAAACGCTGAGCTTCTAGCAGTTTGCCTTCCCTTTCAAAGACAGCTAACTGCTCCTCCAACTCCGCCTGAATCTTGGCAATAGCAACCTCCATGTGGTCATCATTGGTCACAAAGTGAGTAGCTGGGAAAATCGCCAAATGATCTACTTCTCCCAATACCTGACCTGTCAAAGCCTCAACCTCACGGATACGATCAATCTCATCCCCGAAAAACTCTACTCGAAAAGCGTGTTCATCACGGGAAGCTGGGAAAATCTCCACCACATCCCCGCGAACGCGAAATCTTCCCCGTTGGAAATCAATATCATTACGTTCAAACTGAATATCAACCAAGTCATTCAAGAGTTTATCACGAGAAATTTCAAGACCTGGACGAAGACTAACGACGCTATCAGAATATTCCTTGGGCGAACCCAAACCATAGATACAAGAGACTGAAGCCACAACAATGACATCATTGCGCTCCAGAAGTGCTGAAGTCGCTGAATGGCGAAGCTTGTCAATCTCATCATTAACCGAGCTATCCTTCTCTATATAGGTATCGCTTGAAGGGACATAGGCCTCAGGTTGGTAATAATCATAGTAAGACACGAAATACTCAACAGCATTTTCAGGGAAAAATTCCTTGAACTCCCCATAGAGCTGACCAGCTAGTGTTTTGTTATGGGCAATGACCAAAGTTGGTTTATTGACTTTGGAAATGACCTGACTCATGGTATAGGTCTTCCCTGTACCCGTCGCCCCCATCAGAATCTGAGCTTTCTCTCCACCCTCGATATTGTCAACCAACTGCTCAATCGCTTGGGGTTGATCTCCTGAAGGTTCATATTTTGATACTAGTTTAAATTTATTATCTGTAATTCTATTAATCATGATTGCCTCATCTGCATTTTTCTATCCTTCTATTTTACCATAAATTTACTTTTCAGACTCTACTCTAGGTTGATAAGAGCGAGTGTTTCATGTTACATTTCCTTACATAAAATCCATAAAATTTGCCTTTCATTCATTTTCTGATATAATGGGAAAATATTCGGAAAAGGAGACTAAAAATGAAGAAAAAAATACTAGCATGTTTGCTCATTTTATTTCCCATTTTCTCACTAGGTATGGCAAAAGCTGATACTGTTAAGATTGTGTCTGATACAGCTTACGCACCCTTTGAGTTTAAAGATTCAGATCAAACCTATAAAGGGATTGATGTTGATATTATCAATAAAGTCGCAGAAATCAAAGGATGGAATATCCAAATGTCTTATCCTGGCTTTGACGCAGCTGTAAATGCAGTGCAGTCAGGTCAAGCAGATGCTATTATGGCAGGTATGACAAAAACAAAAGAACGTGAAAATGTCTTTACCATGTCTGATACCTATTATGATACAAAAGTTGTCATTGCTACCACAAAGGCAAATAAAATCACCAAATATGAGGAACTTAGCGGCAAAACAGTTGGAGTTAAGAACGGAACTGCCGCTCAACGTTTCCTCGAAAGTATCAAAGATAAATACGGTTTCTCTATTAAAACCTTTGATACAGGTGATTTGATGAATAACAGTCTAAGTGCTGGTGCTGTGAACGCCATCATGGATGATAAACCTGTTATTGAGTATGCGATTAACCAAGGACAAGATCTCAGCATCAATATGGATGGTGAGGCTGTTGGAAGCTTTGCCTTTGGTGTCAAGAAAGGGAGCAAGTATGAACACTTGGTTACCGAGTTTAACGAAGCCCTAGCACAAATGAAGAAGGATGGTAGCTTGGAGCAAATCATCCAAAAATGGACAGCTTCTACAACTACGGCAACCCCGACGACAACTACTGCTGCTGGACAAAAAGCTACTCCAGTGAAAAGCAAGTACATTATTGCCAGTGACTCATCTTTCGCCCCATTCGTCTTTCAAAATTCAAGCAATCAATACACTGGTATTGATATGGACCTCATCAAGGCCATTGCCAAAGATCAAGGTTTTGAAATTGAAATTACCAACCCAGGATTTGACGCAGCCATCAGTGCTGTTCAAGCAGGGCAAGCAGATGGTATCATTGCTGGTATGTCTGTAACAGATGCTCGTAAGGAAACCTTCGACTTCTCAGAATCATACTACACAGCAAATACGATTCTTGGTGTAAAAGAATCAAGCACAATTGCTTCTTATGAAGACCTCAAGGATAAAACTGTCGGTGTTAAAAACGGAACTGCTTCCCAAACATTCCTTACTGAAAATCAAAGCAAATACGGCTATAAGATTAAAACCTTCGCAGATGGCGCATCTATGTATGACAGTCTGAATACTGGATCTATCGATGCCGTGATGGATGATGAGCCAGTTCTCAAATATTCTATCAGCCAAGGTCAAAAATTGAAAACACCAATCGCTGGAACTCCAATCGGTGAAACTGCCTTTGCGGTTAAAAAAGGAACAAATCCTGAATTGATCCAGATGTTCAATAACGGACTTGCGAACCTCAAAGCTAACGGAGAATTCCAAAAGATTCTTGACAAGTATCTAGCTAGCGAAACTTCAACTGACTCTACAAGTACGGTTGACGAAACTACTATCTGGGGCTTGCTTCAAAATAACTACAAACAACTTCTTAGTGGACTTGGAATCACTCTTGCCTTAGCGCTTATTTCATTTGCAATTGCCATTGTCATCGGTATTATCTTTGGTATGTTTAGTGTTAGCCCATACAAATCTCTTCGTCTAATCTCTGAGATTTTCGTTGACGTTATCCGAGGTATTCCATTGATGATTCTTGCAGCCTTTATCTTCTGGGGAATTCCAAACTTCATCGAGTCCATTACAGGCCAACAAAGTCCAATTAACGACTTCGTAGCTGGTACTATTGCCCTCTCACTCAATGCAGCGGCTTATATCGCTGAAATCGTTCGTGGTGGTATTCAGGCCGTTCCAGTTGGGCAAATGGAAGCCAGTCGCAGTCTTGGTATCTCTTATGGAAAAACCATGCGTAAGATAATCTTGCCACAAGCGACTAAATTGATGTTGCCAAACTTCGTTAACCAATTCGTTATCGCTCTTAAAGATACAACCATCGTCTCTGCTATCGGTTTGGTTGAACTCTTCCAAACTGGTAAGATCATCATCGCCCGTAACTACCAAAGTTTCAAGATGTATGCAATCCTTGCTATCTTCTATCTTGTAATTATCACGCTTTTGACTAGACTAGCGAAACGCTTAGAAAAGAGGATTCGTTAATGGCAAAACTAAAAATTGATGTAAATGATTTGCATAAGTATTATGGAAAAAATGAGGTTTTAAAAGGAATTACAACTAAATTCTATGAAGGAGATGTTGTCTGCATCATCGGTCCTTCTGGTTCTGGTAAATCCACCTTCCTCCGTAGCCTTAACCTTCTCGAGGAGGTAACGAGTGGCCACATCACAGTAAATGGTTATGATTTGACTGAAAAGTCAACCAATGTCGACCATGTCCGCGAAAACGTGGGAATGGTCTTCCAACATTTCAATCTCTTCCCTCACATGTCCGTCCTAGAAAATATCACTTTTGCTCCTATTGAACACAAACGGATGACCAAAGAAGAAGCTGAAAAATTGGGGATGGAGTTGCTTGAAAAGGTTGGCCTTGCAGACAAGGCTAAGGCAAATCCAGATAGCCTTTCAGGTGGTCAGAAACAGCGTGTAGCTATCGCTCGTGGACTTGCCATGAATCCTGATATCATGCTCTTTGATGAGCCAACTTCCGCTCTTGACCCTGAGATGGTTGGAGATGTACTGAATGTTATGAAGGAATTGGCGGAACAAGGCATGACCATGATTATCGTAACCCATGAGATGGGATTTGCTCGTCAGGTGGCTAACCGTGTTATCTTCACAGCGGATGGAGAATTTCTAGAAGATGGGACACCAGATCAAATCTTTGATAACCCGCAACACCCTCGTCTAAAAGAGTTCTTGGACAAGGTCTTAAATGTATAAAACAAAACTGTAAGGTTCTCCTTACAGTTTTTTTAATTGCGTATTGGATTTTTTTGTTTTTTTGAAAAATTATGATAAAAATAAAAACTATGATAATGAGGAAATCTCATCCCTAGTCCAACTAGGAAAAAATATAGAAATTAGGTAGCTAGATGTCATCAAAGGTTATTGTTACAATTTTCGGTGCGAGTGGAGATTTAGCTAAACGCAAACTCTACCCTTCCCTTTTCAGACTCTATAAATCAGGCAATCTCTCTGAGCATTTTGCTGTTATCGGAACAGCTCGTAGACCTTGGAGTAAGGAATATTTTGAATCTGTAGTTGTCGAGTCCATCCTTGATTTGGCAGATAGTACCGAGCAAGCTCAAGAATTTGCTAGCCACTTCTACTATCAAAGCCATGATGTGAATGATACGGAACATTACATTGCTTTGCGTCAATTACAAGCTGAGCTCAATGAAAAATACCAAGCTGAACACAATAAACTCTTCTTCTTGTCCATGGCACCTCAGTTCTTTGGAACCATTGCCAAGCACCTCAAATCTGAAAACATTGTCGATGGTAAAGGTTTTGAGCGCTTGATCGTTGAGAAACCATTTGGTACAGACTACGAAACAGCTAGCAAACTCAATGAAGATCTCCTTGCGGCCTTTGATGAGGAGCAAATCTACCGTATCGACCATTACCTAGGTAAAGAGATGATTCAGAGTATCTTTGCTGTTCGTTTTGCCAACATGATTTTTGAGAATGTTTGGAATCGCGAACACATCGATAATGTTCAGATTACCTTTGCAGAGCGCTTGGGTGTAGAAGAACGTGGTGGCTACTATGATCAATCTGGTGCCCTTCGTGATATGGTGCAAAACCATACACTCCAACTCCTCTCTCTTCTAGCCATGGACAAACCAGCTAGCTTTACAAAGGATGAGATTCGTGCTGAAAAGATAAAAGTCTTTAAAAACCTCTATCATCCAACTGAGGAAGAACTGAAAGAACAGTTTATCCGTGGTCAATATCGCTCTGGTAAAATCGATGGTATGAAATACATTTCCTATCGAAGCGAGCCAAATGTCGATCCTGAATCTACAACAGAAACCTTTGCGTCTGGTGCCTTCTTTGTAGACAGCGATCGCTTCCGTGGCGTTCCTTTCTTCTTCCGTACTGGTAAACGCCTGACAGAAAAAGGCACTCATGTCAATATCGTCTTTAAGCAAATGGACTCTATCTTTGGAGAACCATTAGCACCAAATATCTTGACCATCTATATCCAACCAACAGAAGGCTTCTCACTCAGCCTAAATGGGAAACAAGTCGGTGAAGAATTCAACCTGGCACCAAGCTCTCTGGATTACCGTACAGATGCTACTGCTACTGGAGCCTCACCAGACCCATACGAGAAATTAATCTACGATGTCTTGAATAACAACTCTACCAACTTTAGCCACTGGGATGAGGTAAGTGCTTCGTGGAAATTGATTGACCGTATCGAAAGCTCTGGGCTGAAAACGGAGCTCCACTCTACGATTATAAATCTGGGAGCATGGGGCCACAAGCTAGCTTTGACTTACTTGAAAAGTATGGAGCTAAATGGACCTGGCAACCAGATATCGCCTATCGTGAAGAGGGCCGTTTAGAATAGCAAAAATATCCTGCAAGATGACTTGCAGGATATTTATTTTGTATTAAATCAATCCTTCTAAGAGACCCTTCATAAAGTTTTCTGAGTTAAATTCCCCGATATCATCGATTTTTTCACCGAAACCAATCAATTTTACAGGGATATTGAGTTCTTCTCGAATTGCCAGAACAACACCACCACGGGCAGTTCCGTCAATTTTTGTCAAAACAATACCAGTCAATGGTGTTATCTTAGAAAATTCCTTAGCTTGTACCAAGGCGTTCTGTCCAGTTGAAGCATCGAGTGCCAGGAAGGTTTCATGAGGTGCCTCTGGAAGGACACGCTTGATGATGCGACCAATCTTTTCCAACTCAGCCATCAAGTTTTCTTTGTTTTGCAAACGACCGGCTGTGTCAATCATCAAAATATCAATACCTTCTGCTACTGCACGCTCCATCCCATCAAAGACAACGCTGGCTGGATCGGCTTTCTCAGGACCAGTTACAACAGGAACATCTACACGGCGGCCCCATTCTGCTAACTGGGCAACAGCTCCAGCACGGAAGGTATCCGCAGCAACCAACATGACTTTCTTGCCAGCTTGTTTGTAGCGATGAGCCAATTTTCCGATAGAAGTTGTCTTCCCAACACCGTTAACACCAACAAAGAGCATAACTGTCAAGCCATCTTGGAAATGGATTTGTTCATCGTAGTTCCCATCCTTTTCGTAGAGCTCAACCAATTTCTCGATAATAACACGGCGAAGTGCATCAGGCTTCTTAGCGTTTTCGAGTTTGGCTTCATAGCGAAGTTCTTCAGTTAAGTTTGAAGCGACCTGCACACCAACGTCACTCATGATGAGCAATTCTTCTAATTCCTCGAAGAATTCTTCATCGACAGAACGGAAGTTAGCAAAGAAGGCATTCAAGCGAGCTCCGAATCCCGTACGCGTTTTCTTGAGACTGCGGTCATATTTTTCCTGAACGGTTTCTTCAACTCGAGGATATTCTTCTTCTACTGCTTCAAAAGCTAGCTCTTCTCCAGTCTCTAGAGATTCTTGGCTCTCTTCTTCTAAAACTTCTTCAGGCTCTTGGATTTGCTCTGGCTCTTCAACTTCTAGCTCAACCTCTTCTTGAGCCCTTTCCTCAACTGCTTCTGGCTCAATCACTTTTTCTGTCGAGACCTGAGGAATTTCTTCTTGAGCAAGAGTTTCTTCGACTTTGTCCCCTGCAGTCTCTTCCTGAGAAGTTTCTTCGATAGCCGTTTGATTTTCTTCAACCTCTTCTGACAAATCAATGTTTTCCAGAGCTTCTTTTACAATATCTTCGATTTTCGGCTCTTCTTTTTTCCCGAATAAACGGTCAAATAATCCCATATTCTAATTCTCCTTTAGCACGTATTCTTCGATAGCCCAGGCAACGGCTTCTTCGTCGTTGATCATCGGCGTAATGACATTGGCAACTGCCTTAACCGCAGGAACTGCATTTTGCATAGCAACTCCCAGACCCGCCCACTCAATCATAGAAAGGTCATTAGCCTCATCTCCACAAGCCATGACTTGACTTTGATTGATTCCAAGGTGTTTAATTAATTTCGCTAACCCTGTTGCCTTATGGACGTTTTTCGGTGACCATTCTAATAAGAGTTCACGCGATTTGAAGATTTCATATTGGTCAAACAATTCTGGAGAAAGCTGTTGAATCGCTGTATCCAAAGGTTCTTGGGCAAAGGCAGTCACGCATTTATTATAAGTTATCTGACTAGATAGCTCTTCAAAGCGACTGGCACGAAAGTCAGAGCTGGATTAAACTTAGCATAGAGACTTTCTTGGTCCGACTGGATTTGATAGACTGTTCCTTCTGAAATGGCATCTAACGGCAAACCTAGTTTTTCAGTTTCTTCGTACAATTGTGCCACATCGTCGATTGAAAAGACTGTTTTATCGAGAATCTCTCCCGTATTTTTCTGAACAAGCCCTCCATTAAAGGTGATGGTGTACTCATCCTCCTGTCCATCTGTTCCCAACTCCTTGAGAAAGAAATCCATAGCCTTCAGAGGACGTCCCGTTGTCAGTACGACCTTGATGCCACGATCACGCGCAGCTTTTAAGACTGCCTTAGTTCGATCTGTCAGCCTTTTATCCGTTGTCAGCAAGGTACCATCCAAATCGAGTGCAATCAATTTAATATCTGCCATTACAAGCCCTCCATATAAGCCATCACTGACTGGTCCTTATGGTGACCAATCACTGTCTCTGCTAATTCTAAAATCTCTGGTCGCGCATTTTCAGGTGCAATTGGATGCCCTACAACCTGCATCATGTGAAGATCATTAAGGTTATCTCCAAACGCCATGACCTGATCCATGGTTAGACCAAGTTTTTTGGCTAGCTCAACAATAGCCACACCCTTATCAACGTAGTCCAAGACAATATCGATAGATTCAAAACCTGTTGTCATGGCTTTCACACCAGAAACATTTTCGTTGACCCATGCCTCACCAGCTTCTATCGTTTCTTCAGTAAAGTTAGTAGTGAATTTAAAAATCTCATCTCTGATATCTTCCAAACTCGCTACTTTTTGAATATTCTCATTGTAGTGACGACTAATCATGAGATAGGTCTCATCGACTGTATCCAACACATAACAAGCTTTTTTGCCCGTCAAGAGCATTTTACTTTCATCAAAATAAGGCGATTGCTTTAAAGCTTCAAAAGTGCTCAAGTAAAAGTCCCGAGACATCGTAGCCTCGTACATATCCTCTCCATGAAACTCAACATAACTCCCATTTTCAGCTATAAAAATCACTTCATCACGCACATCCGCAAATAGCTTTTTTAGGGACAAGATACCGCGACCCGAGGCCACAGCAAAATAAATTCCCTTTTCCTTGTAGGAAACAAGCAAGTTTTTGAGGCGTTCCATATCAAACCGACCCTCTCCGTCTAGAAAGGTTCCATCCATATCGGTTGCTACAAGTTTAATCATAAAATCCTTCATACTCCAATTGATAAATCTACCTTCTATTATACCATAGATAAGTTTAAAAAGGTCCAGTACAGTAGGATAGCACTACTTTTTCGGAGAAACTTCAAAGAGCTTAAAAATTAGAATCGTAGAACTTTTTTCAGATAGTTTAAAAAGTTTGTATTCCCCTACTCTTTTCTCTATAATGGAGAGAAAGGAGATGATTATGACAGAATTGAAACATGAAATTGATGCAAACTTTGCAGGACGACTCAATATCCTACGCGCGGGTGTTCTCGGTGCCAATGATGGGATTATTTCCATCGCTGGAGTGGTTATCGGGGTTGCCAGTGCGACCAGCAATATCTGGATTATCTTTTTATCTGGGCTAGCCGCTATCCTCGCTGGTGCTTTTTCTATGGCAGGTGGCGAATATGTCTCTGTATCTACTCAGAAAGACACGGAAGAGGCTGCTGTCGCTAGAGAGCAATTACTCTTGGATAAAGACAGCGAATCTGCAAAACAATCCCTCTATGCTGCTTATCTTCAAAATGGTGAGTGTGAAACGTCCGCCCAACTCTTGACCAACAAGGCCTTTTTGAAAAATCCACTCAAAGCCTTGGTCGAGGAAAAGTATGGAATTGAGTACGAAGAGTTTACCAACCCTTGGCATGCTGCTATCTCTAGCTTTATCGCCTTTGTACTGGGGAGTCTTCCTCCCATGCTTTCAATCACTGTCTTTCCAAGTGACTTTCGGATCCCTGCTACTGTTTTTATCGTAGCTCTTGCCCTTCTCATTACAGGCTATACCAGTGCTAAACTAGGAAAGGCTCCTACGAAAACTGCTATGATCCGTAACCTCTGTATCGGACTTCTGACTATGGCAGTAACTTACCTATTCGGACAACTCTTTAGCATTTAAGATAAAAGAAATACCTCGATGAATTTCGAGGTATCTTTTTTACATTTGCACAATCTTGCGATAACTTCTTGAGGTAATCATAAAGATTAAAACGTAGACGATGAGGAAGATAGCACAGATGGACAATGTAACGGTCAACATCATGGTCGCATCTAGCACCCCAATGACTTTTAGGATCAGGCTAAGCATGTGATAGGCAAAGGCAAGGTGTAGGAAGGCAAAGAGCAATGGAAGGAAGAAAACAGTTAGGACCTGTTTGTTGATAGTTTGCTTGATTTGCTTTTGATCGAGACCGACTTTTTGCAAAATGATGAAGCGTTCACGGTCTTCATAGCCTTCAGAGATTTGTTTGTAGTAAATAACCAGAACTGTTCCCACCATAAAGATGATGGAGAGGAAAATACCGATAAAGAAGACCCCACCAAAGAGAGCACTCATCTGCGTACTACTATCAGCCAGATTGCTACCATATACATAACTTCCCTCTTTATTTAGTTCACTATTAAAGTTATTAAGGAATTTTGCATAGTCGTCGGCAAGTTTGAGCTGTTCTTCCTCGCTAGCCGTTACGTTCATACCACCGTAGTATTGATTAAAAATGGAAGAATTAGGATACTGGTCAAGAAAGGCTTTCAAGTCAGGAACAACCAGATAGTTATAGTCCGAAGTTAGAATATTGTACTGATTTGGGACATGTTCAAGAATAAAATCTTTTTTGATTTCTTCCTTTATTGTATAGGTCTGGCCATTTAGAGTCAGTTCTTTTTGTCCTTGAAGTTCTTTGTTTTTAGTAAACAATCCAACTTCCTTGCCTGAAAGTGCGAGTTTCTGTCCCGTCATATTCTCGTAGTCTTTTTGGTCAAAGACCATAAAAATAGTTTTCGGTTGAACACGATTTTGACCTTTCTCAAAAATGGTTAATTTCGTACCTTCTTGGTTTGCTACACCAAAGCTACTGTATGTAAGAACTTCTTTCTTTGTGACAGTCAATCCCTTATCACTAGCATACTGGTCTAGGAGTTTATTTATGTCTTCTTTTTCAACATTCTGTCCTGTAATTCCAAAATCATGTGGATTCATGACTTTCTTGAAAGTTTCAGAGCCCTTAAAGATACTGGTTGCTGCGGACATGGTCACCAAGACCATGGTTGAAAGAATGGCAATCGTAGCCAAACCAACCGCATTTCTTCATACGGAAGATGAGATTGGATACGGAAATCATGTTGTTGGGTTGGTAATAGTAACGCTTGTTTTTCTTCAAGATTTGTAGGAAAACTGTGATTCCTGCATTGAAGAGAAGATAAGTTCCCAAAATTACCAACAAGACTGCCACAAAGAAAATCAGCACAGCATTAAGTGGATTTTCAACGGTAACTGCTAGGAAATAGCCAGCTCCCATACTAATCAAACCTAGAATGGTTTGAAGACCTAAGAAACGTCCTTTTTTCTCACCACTGGCTTTTTCACGAGAGAGCTGAAGGGCATTCATGCGTGCAATCCGAAAGGCATTGATAAAAATCAAACCTAGGAAAATAGCGCCAAAAACGATGAGAACTAGTATAAAGACAATTGGTTGGAAAGTCGAAACGAGCTCTACCTTCATTTTCATCAGCTTCAGAAGAAGGGCGAAGATTAGCTTATCAAAGAGAGCTCCTAGGCCAAGTCCAGCTGTCAAGGTTAGGGAGCCAAATATAAGAAGCTCCTTAAAGACCATGCTGATTAAATGGCGTTTTTCTAATCCTAACATACCGTAAATCCCTAGTTCTTTGGAACGGTTTTTCATGACGAAACTATTGGCATATAAGACAATGATAGCTGAGGCAATGGTGACAATCACCATACCAAGACCGAGCGTCATGGAGATAGTCTCTCCCCCCTCGAATCTTGCCAATATTAGGGTTCAGTGTCAATGAGTAAAAGAGATAAGTGATGGTCACAGCTAAGAGAACTGCTAAAGCAAAGGGATAGTAGAGTTTGCGGTTTTTAATTAAGTTCGAAACCGCTAACTTATTGGTCAATCGAAACATACTAATTCACCTCGCTTGCCATAACAGTCAAAGTATCAGAGATTTCTTGGAACATCTGACGCTCTGTCTTGTCTCCACGGTAGATTTGGTTGTAAAGAATCCCATCCTTGATAAAGAGAACACGCTTGGCCCTGCTAGCTGCCGCTGTTGAGTGGGTTACCATAAGAATAGTTTGGCCACGCTCATTGATTTCATCAAATACATCGAGAAGAGCTGCAGATGACTTGGAATCAAGGGCTCCTGTTGGTTCATCCGCAAGAAGAATTTCAGGTTCTGTGATGATGGCGCGTGCTACTGCAACCCGCTGTTTTTGACCACCAGAGATCTCGTAAGGGTACTTCTCTTGCAATTGGTTGATACCCAAATTTTCAGCTGTCACTACCAGTTTCTTCATCATCTCAGTGATGGGTTTTCGAGATAAAACTAGCGGAAGCAAGATATTGTCCTTAACAGACAAGGTATCTAGCAGGTTAAAGTCTTGGAAGACGAAGCCTAACTTCTCACGACGGAAGCTCGAAGCCTGAGAATTTTTAATGGTTGCTGTGTCTGTTCCGTTTAGGTAAACCTGACCACGAGTTGGTTTGTCAAGCATAGCTAGGATGTTGAGTAGGGTGGACTTCCCTGAGCCAGACTCTCCCATGATAGCAACGTAGTCACCCTTTTCCACAGTAAAGTGAATGTCTTTAAGAGCCTCTACTTGGTTGCCTTGAAAACGTGTTTTGTAGATTTTTTGAACGTGTTTTACATCTAAAAGTGTCATGATTTTCTCCTTCTTAATATCCCATCATTTGAAACTGTGCTTGCATCATAGCGCATCCCAGTTGAACACGCTCGATATCTTTTTGACTTGGTTTTCTTCTTTTCTTTTGTAAGATTCTTTTCATGGTTTTACTCCTTTGTTCTTTATGAATCTAGTTTATCGCAAAAAAAGACGGCTTGCCATAACCTAACCTTACAAAAGAGACTTTAATCTTACATTTTTGTAAGATTGAGGAATTTTTTTGAAAATGGCTACTATAAGAAGTCCTGTCATTTCTTGTTCTATTCTTAAAATAATGGTAAAATTAAATTATAAAAAGGCTTTCTTTGACATCTTGTAAAAGAATTGGCTTTCTGCTAATTATTTTTAAAGGTGCTAAACTATCATTCGTATCACTGCTATAAGGAGGGAGGTTCAGCTCCCTCTTTTTTAGAAAGAGGTTCCTATGAAACGTGTTTTTCTCTTCATCAGCAATCTTCTTTTAACTTTCTTCCTCATTGCCACTCTGTCCTTTGGAAAGACTCTCTTCCACAAATCCTGTTCCCAGGTGCAGCAGTATTAAGCGGGCAAGCAGATTATTCTACCGTTAAGGAAAAATTAAATAGTCTTGCTAAAGAACATAATAGTCTTATCGCAAGAACCATTTGGGAAGTGGATAGTGATGGAAAATCAAGAACTTTCTACGAAGCTTTTGGAGATGGGCAACTCCCAGACTGGATGCCTCCAGCAAGTCAAGAAAGCATTCACAAGAGCGATCTTCTCAACAACTACAATATTATCAGCGGTTCCCTAACTAGTCAAGAATTGGCTACTCATCTGAAAGAACTTGGACTAGAAAAAGCGAATGCATTTGAAAATGATAGAGTATCCTTCGTACTGGCCATGTTTACCCAACCTAATCAGCTCACCAGTATGTTAATCTTTTTGCTGACTTTCTTAGCTTTAATTGTTATCGGTCAGATTCAATCTCTCTCTCAGTCAGGGATTAGATTGATTTCTGGAGAGCGGCTGAGCCATCTCTTCTTTCGTTCTCTCGCAAGAGACGGACTTGATATCCTTCTTTTTGGTCTACCTGCTTTGCTGATAGCATGTATCTTGCTCATTTCCTTGGGATATCCTTATGAAGTTCAGACTTTTCTAGGAATACTTTTTATTCTTTACAATAGCCTACTTCTCTTACTTAGTCTTCTAATTGCCTTTCTTTTTACTATTTCTTTAAAAAAAGTCCATCTCCTCTCTATCATCAAAGGGAAATTACCAATCAAGTCAATTCTACGCATTCTCTACTTTGGTCAGGTACTTGCCATTCTACTGGTTATTGTAGGATTTGGACGAATGTCTACTTACTATCATATACTTGAGAAAAATGAGGCTGGACAAGCTACTTGGGAACAACGCTCCAATGTTGTTACTCTTCAAACAGGTCGTTCAAGTCAAATGAAAAAAATATAGATGAACTCAAAATGAATGCTAATAAATGGTTTGACTTTATTCAATATTCTTTAGAAAATGGAAATGCCTTTCTAGTCAAACATAATCTCGCTATTCAAGCTATAAAACACTCTCTTTCAACTCATAATGATTCTGAACAAAATCCCTATGACTTGGAAGGGAAAAATATTCTCTATGTAACACCTGACTACTTCAAAAAAAGAAGGTATAGAGTTAACATCAGAAACCTTTAAAAAAATCAATAATCTAAAAGATGGACAGGTTCTTGTAATACTACCCCAAGAACAAAAAGAAAAAAATGAGGAACAAATAAAACAAAACATACAAGAAGATTTAACTAATCGATTATACAGTAGTGATACAAAAGCATAGAGTCGAAGTTAGTATAGCTTATACCAATCAAAAAAATGATGTATTTCTCTATAATACCGCCCATATTGCTTATGATCAATGGTTATCAAATCCCATCTTTCTTGTGCTTTCTCCTAAAGCACTTGGTAAGGCTTCCTCCATCTTCTGGTTTACAAATCTAGAATATCTCTATTTTACAGACCTCCACCAGACACAAGAACTTTTAAAACACTATCAACTTGATCAAATGGTCTCAGGGCTATCGTCTGCTAGGGAAACCTATCTCCAGTTAAATCAAAAAATTAAAATCGAAATTTTTAGTAACTTAGCGAGTGCTATGTTTGCTATTTTGACTTCAATTTTGCTGTTTACAAGTTTAAATCTGCTCTATTTTGAAGCCTTTCGCAAAACCATATTCTTGAAAAAAATAGCAGGCTATTATTTCTTTGAATTACACAGTAGATATATCACTTCTCAAATAGCAGCTCTCTTTCTCGGAAGTGGTCTAGCTTTCATTATTTCTAAGAATATCTGGATTACCCTAATCCTATTTCAGCTTTTCAAGTTTAGCCGTTCTTCTATTGAAAATCTGTGATAAGAAGGAAAGTAAAACCTATGCTAGCATCATCAAAGGAGGATAGTATGATTGAATTACAACATATTTGGAAACAATTTGGTTCTCGTATTATTTTTTCAGACTTGAATCTGAATTTTCAAAGTGGTATGGTATATGCTTTGATAGGAGACAGTGGTTGTGGAAAAACCACTTTGCTCAATATGCTTGCAAAACTAGAGACTTTCGACAAAGGAGAAATCATTTATAAAGGAAAGTCTTTGACTTCTCTAAAAAATGAGGAATTCTATCGTAACGAGCTAGGTTATCTCTTCCAGAACTTCGGACTATTAGAAAGTCAGACCATTCGAGAAAACCTTGAGCTGGGACTGATTGGCAAAAAACAGAACAAGAAACAAGAAAAAGAGAGACTTCTTCTTCAAGCACTACAAGCTGTCAGACTAGATTATCTAAGTCTCAACCAAAAAATCTATGAATTATCTGGTGGTGAAGCTCAACGCGTAGCGCTTGCTAAGATTATCCTGAAAAATCCTCCTTTAGTTTTAGCTGATGAGCCTACCGCCTCGCTAGATCCAAAAAATTCCAAGGAAATTATGGAAATTCTCCTTGAACTTCGTAATGCTAATAGAACAATTATCATCGCAACTCACAATCCTAGTATTTGGAAAATGGCTGATCAGGTAATTCATCTCTCTCAAGATGGAAAAGAATATACTTAAATATCAAAATCCCTTGTGGCTAAATAACCACAAGGGATTTTCAGTCATTTATGCTGCTTTTTTTAAGTAACATAGTGCAAATAATAAATTTTCCCTGTTAAATCTCACCAAAACCAGCCATCATTGTCTTCAATGGCTTGGGCTTGCTTGCGTTTGCGTGGTCCTGTTCCATACATTTCTGCTTCAATCTCTTCCTTAGTTGGCAGGATAGAGGCGAGGATGATGTAAATAATCACGCCAATCCCAAAATTTGATATGGTAAAAATGGCAAAGAGAAAGCGGACTAGAGTTACATCAAAATTCCACTTGTCTGATAGACCAGCTAAAACTCCCGATACCATACTGTTTCGTTTCATTTTATAAAATTTGTTATTCATGATATGTTCCTCTTTCGGTATTCTTACAAGTAGTATAGCATGAAACGGGGGCAAAAACATCAGTCCTTAGGCCGATTTAAGATGACGAGTTTACCACGGCAGACGCCACATCGGTAGCGTTTGGTATCAATCCTACGCTTGCGTTGATAAGTTTGCTGGCAGGATTGACACTGATAGACTAGGTAGGTATTTTGGTCTTTTAAAGGGGGAACAAAGCGCAGTCCATCCACTTCTTTCAAAAGTTCCTTAAAATCTCGGTCCTTATGTCGATACCCCTTTTGCTGAAAATACAGGTGGTAGTGACAGAGTTCATGGCGCACGATCTTCCGAAAAACCTCCAAACCAAGTTCATTATAGACCTTGGGATTAAAATCCAAATGCCCATCCTTGGGGAAAAAACGCCCACCTGTCGTTCGCAGACGAGAATTCCACTGGGCTTGGTGCGTGAAAGGTCTACCAAAGTCTTCGAGTGAAACAGACTGAACATACTCAGTTAGATTCATCTGGAGCTAGGAGCGACAGATTAACTTTTTCACGTTCAGTATCGATTTTCTTAACCCAAACCGTTACCAAATCTCCGACTGACACCACTTGGCTGGGATGTTTGATAAATTTGCGACTCATATGCGAAATATGAATCAAGCCGTCCTCATGAATCCCGATATCAACGAAGGCACCAAAGTCAACGACATTACGCACCACACCTTCTAGCTTCTGACCAACCACAAGATCCTTGATATCCAGTACATCTTGACGGAGAACAGGTGCATCAAAAGAGTCACGAAAATCACGACCTGGTTTGAGAAGGTCAGCAATGATATCTTTAAGGGTTTCTGGACCAAGATTCAGTTCCTGTGCCATCTCCTTAACTGAAAGGGACTTAAGCTTACTTTGTGCTTCTTCATTCAAGTCCTTGATATCCAAGCGTTTGAAGAGTTCCTTAACCGCAGCATAGTTTTCTGGGTGAACTCCTGTATTATCAAGGATATTGCTACTTTCCGGGATACGGAGGAAACCGGCAGCCTGTTCAAAGGCTTTGGCACCGAGACGAGGAACCTTCTTGATTTGAGAACGTGAAGTGATTTTTCCTTCTTCCTCACGGTATTTGACAATATTTTCAGAAATGGTTTTATTTAGTCCAGCTACGTGGGAAAGAAGAGCTGGGCTGGCTGTATTGACATTGACACCGACTTGGTTAACTACGGTATCGACGACAAAGTCCAGACTCTCAGACAGTTTCTTCTGACTGACATCGTGTTGGTATTGGCCTACACCGATTGACTTAGGATCAATTTTAACCAATTCAGCAAGCGGATCTTGCAAACGTCGAGCGATAGAGATAGCAGAGCGTTTTTCAACGGTTAATTCTGGAAACTCCTGACGAGCAAGTTCGCTGGCAGAATAGACTGAAGCGCCACTTTCATTTACGATAACATAGCTGACTTCTGGAAAATCTTTCAGAACTTCCGCCACAAAGGCTTCACTTTCACGACTGGCCGTCCCATTTCCGATAGCAATAATTTCCACGCCATATTGACCAATCAAGTCCGACAAATCTTTCTTGGCTTCTTCAATTTGACGAGCGGAGGCTGATTTTACTGGATAAATGACTTGAGTCGTCAGCATTTTCCTGTTGCATCTACGACAGCAAGCTTGGCACCTGTACGAAAGGCAGGGTCAAATCCTAAAACCACGCGCCCTTTCAGTGGAGCAACCAAGAGGAGATTACGCAGGTTGTCTGAAAAGAGTTGGATAGCTCCTTCTTCTGCTTTCTCAGTTAATTCTGTCCGAATGCGTCGTTCGATAGCAGGTAAGACCTTTTTCTTAACTGACTGTTGGACAACTTCATCTATATAGGCATTTTTGACTTTGAAACGAGCAGCAAAGAAGGCAAGAATACGGTCCGTCGCATGTTCAAAACCGACCTTCAAGACACCAAGTTTCTCCCCGCGATTGAGGGCCAAGGTACGATAGCCCTGCATGTTGCCAACAGTCTCTGAGAATTCGTAATAAATCTGAAAAACTTGTTTTTCATCAAGACTTTCATCTTTGACTTGCGAAGTGATTTTAGAGTGTCTCAGCACTTCCTGATAGGTCATAGCACGTAGATTGACATCTTCAGATAGGGCTTCTACCAAGATATCAACTGCACCAGCCAAAGCTTCTTGACCAGTCGCAAATCCTTCACAGACAAACTTCTCAGCTTCTTTCTCTAAACCATCTACATTCTGCAAGATCAAGCGAGCAAGAGGAAAGAGTCCAGCTTCACGGGCAATGGTTGCCTTGGTCCGACGCTTTTCCTTATAAGGAAGATAGAGTTCTTCTACGTCTGCTAATTTTTCAGCTGCCAGGATAGCTTCTTCCAATTCCTTGGTTAGCTTGCCTTGTTCTTGAATCTTAGCCAAGACAGCTTCCTTACGGTCATTGAGATTTGTCAGACTTTTATCCAGGTCGATAATGGCCTTAATCGCCACCTCATCCAGACTACCAGTCATGTCCTTTCGATAACGCGCGATGAAGGGAATTGTCGCCCCCTCAGCCGTCAAACTTAGAACGGTATCGATTTGCTTTAAGGTTACACCCAAAACTTGGGAAATTTTTTCGTATTTTTTATCCATAAACCTATTATACCATAAGGAACAGCTCTTGTTTTGCCTTACCTGTTTTTGCATCTTTGATTATCAAAATAATCCCTTTTCCACAAAATAATAGTATAATAGAGATAGAATATAGAAAAGAGGTAGGCCCATGGCTGTTAAATTTACAAAAACGGATGATTTGGACAAGATGTTTGAAGAATTCGCCAAACTTCCTGACTTAACACAAGTCACTTTCCCAGATGACAAAGACAAAAAAGAAAAAGTTGAGAAGAAAAAATAGATGACGATTTTCCAATCTCTTCCTCCTAGTGTATTACAAGCGGGAGCTATTTTTCTCTCCATCATGATTGAAGCCCTTCCCTTTGTCCTGATTGGGAGTCTGATTTCGGGATTGATTGAGGTCTATATCACACCTGATAAAGTTTATGAGTTTCTTCCTCGCAATCGTTGGGGGAGGATCTTTTTTGGTACCTTCATTGGCTTTCTCTTTCCATCCTGCGAATGTGGAATCGTTCCAATTATTAATCGTTTTTTGGAAAAGAAAGTGCCCAGCTACACGGCCGTTCCCTTTCTGGTGACTGCTCCCATCATCAATCCTATCGTTCTTTTCGCTACTTATTCTGCCTTTGGCAATTCAATAAAACTTGCCTTCTTGCGAGCGCTGGGAGCTATTGTGATTGCTTTGATGCTTGGAATTTTCCTAGGATTTTTCTGGAAGGAACCCATTCAGAAAGAGAATCCTATCGCTTGCCATGAACATGACTTGTCACACTTGAGTCCTGCTAGAAAGGTCTTTCAGGTCTTTATACAGGCTATTGATGAGTTTTTCGATATGGGGCGTTACTTGGTCTTTGGCTGTCTCTTTGCGGCTATCGTGCAGGTCTATGTCCCGACTCGGATCCTGACCTCTATCAGTGCTAGTCCAATCCTTGCGATTCTCTTACTCATGTTTCTAGCCTTTCTCCTCTCTCTTTGTAGCGAGGCGGACGCCTTTATCGGTGCTTCTCTCCTCTCGAGCTTCGGCCTAGCGCCAGTCCTTGCTTTTCTGGTCATTGGCCCCATGCTTGATATCAAAAATCTCCTCATGATGAAACACTATCTCAAAGCGCGCTTCATCTGGCAATTCATGGGCATCGTGACTCTGCTTGTCTTGCTTTATTCTTATATGATAGGAGTGATGCTATGATTCGATTTATCATTCTATTGGGCTATTTTGCTCTGACCCTTTATCTACAGCTATCTGGAAAGCTCAGCCACTACATAAACCTCCACTATTCCTATCTAGTCTATATCTCCATGGTCCTTTCTCTTCTGTTGGCTCTGGTCCAATTCTACATTTGGATTAAGAAAATCAACTCTCACAGCCATATGGAAAGTCGTCAAGCTAGACAAATCAGCATCCTGTTACTGTCACTACCTCTCTTGATTGGAATTGCCTTTCCGACAGTAAGTTTAGATTCGAGAACCGTGTCTGCTAAGGGATACCATTTCCCACTTGCTGAGGGAATTGACACAGCCATTCAGGCAAGCGAAGGAACATCCAGTCAATACCTCAAACCCGATACCAGCACCTATTTTTCCAAATCTGCTTATGAAAAGGAAATGAGGACTACAGCTGATAAATACCTCTCCCTGCCAACCATTCAGGTCACAGACGAAAACTATATGGAGGTCATGGAAGTTCTCTATGACTATCCACAAGAGTTTGAGGGAAAGAAAATCGAGTTTACAGGTTTTGTCTATAACGATCCTAGCCATCCAGATAGCCAGTTCCTCTTTCGCTTTGGAATCATCCACTGTATCGCAGACTCTGGTGTATATGGACTCTTGACCAAGGGAAACTCACGCCAGTATCCTGATAATACTTGGATTACCGCTAAAGGAACCCTGACCCTCCACTACCATAAAGAACTCAAACAAAAACTCCCAACACTGGAAGTTGAGAGTTTCACAAAAGTAGACAAACCAGAAAATCCTTACGTTTATCGTGTGTTTCAATAAAAAAATGACTTTTTGGTAACCCACTACAGTTGACAAAGAGCTATTAAAAAGCCTGTCACACAAGCTCAAATGCTTGATATGACAGGCTTTTTCTAAACTCATTATTTAACAGCGTCTTTAAGAGCTTTACCAGCTTTGAATGCTGGAACTTTAGAAGCTGCGATTTTGATTTCTTTACCAGTTTGTGGGTTGCGACCTTTACGTGCAGCACGCTCACGAACTTCAAAGTTACCAAAACCGATCAATTGAACTTTTTCACCAGCTGAAAGGTATTCAGTTACTGCTGCAAATACAGCGTCAACTGCTGCTGCTGAATCTTTCTTAGTCAATTCTGTAGCTTCTGCTACTTTAGCGATCAAATCTTGTTTATTTGCCATGTTAACAAATCCTCCAAATAATTTCTAATTAACAACTATAATCATATCCTAAAATTGCCCACAGGTCAAGTCAAAAACGCTATTTCTAACGATTTTTCTCTATTTTTTTAGGAATGATATCGAACTAAGATAGCCCATGCATTTTCGCCTGTATGGGTCTGAATGATAGAGCCCGTTTCCAGTACTGAGATTGGTTTTTCGACATAAGTTTGTAAAACATTCTTCATCTCATTGGCCCATTCATTAGTACCAGCGTAGGATATTCCAATTTCTGCAACAGATTTATGAGAGAGAGCCTCTGCTAGTTCATCAAGCCATTTTTTAAATGTCTTAGCACCACGCCCCTTTACAATAGGCTGGAGTTCATGATCCTTCATTTGCATCACAACTCGGATATTCAAAAGAGAGCTTAGCAAACCGGTCACACGTCCGATACGTCCACCCTTAACTAGGTTTTCTAATGTTGAAACACCGATATAGAGTTCTGTATGATTTTTGACGTCCTCTACATGAGCTAAGATTGTTTCTAAATCTTTACCCTCTTTAGCAAGTTTAGCAGCTTCAACAACTTGAAACTTCATAGCTTGATCTGTAAAAGAACTATCAATAACCGTCACATCAGCAGTTGAGAGATTTGCCCCCTTGGCGAGCAGCTTCAACAGTTCCAGACAAGGCATGGGACATGTGAATAGCGAGTATCTGACTGCCGTCTTTACCTAGTTCTTCAAAGACCTCAGCAAATACTCCCACTGGAGGCTGACTGGTTTTAGGCAGATTTTTACTCTCTTGCATAAGATGAAGGAATTCTCCCTCTTTCAAATCTGCATCAGAATAAAGGATACCATCAATCATCACAGATAAAGGAACAACTGTAATATTCAACTCTTTCAAGAGTTCTGGCTCAATAGTAACAGAGGAATCAGTTACAATTTTTACTTGTGTCATATCTTCAATCTTTCTATTCTTCTCAATAAGATAGTGATTTATCACCTTTATTATATCAAAAAAATTGCAAAAAAATCATAAGAGATCCAATTAAAACGCTTGAAAATTTGGTATAATCTATCTAATAGAAAAATGCGAGGGAGAATCATGATCCGAAAAAGTTCAGCCTATTATCACTATCATACTAGGGGCAGCTATTTATGCCTTTGGTCTTACCTACTTTGTAGTTCCCTATCATCTATTTGAGGGTGGTGCGACAGGTATTACACTAATTACCTTCTACCTCTTTAAAATTCCTGTCTCAGTGATGAATCTCTTGATAAATATTCCTTTATTTATCCTAGCATGGAAAATATTTGGCCCCAAGACCCTCTATTCCAGCCTTTTAGGATCTATTTCTCTTTCCGTTTGGCTGGCAATCTTTGAGCGCATTCCTTTACACATCGACTTGCAAGGAGATCTCATCATTGTCGCTTTGGTCTCAGGGGTTTTATTAGGAATTGGATTAGGAATAATCTTTAATGCTGGTGGGACCACTGGTGGTTCAGATATTGTTGCTCGTATCCTCAACAAATACACCAATATTTCGATTGGGAAATTGCTCTTTGGGATTGACTTTTTTATCCTAATGTTGATTTTAATCATCTTCCAGGACCTTCGTTTGGTCACCTATACCCTCTTGTTTGACTTATCATCGCCCGTGTTATCGACTTGATAGGCGAAGGAGGTTATGCTGGTAAAGGATTTATGATTATTACCCAATATCCTGATCAATTGGCCAAAGAGATTAACGATGAACTCGGACGTGGCGTTACCTTTATATCTGGTCAAGGCTACTACAGCAAAAAGGATTTAAAAATTATCTACTGTATCGTCGGTCGAAATGAAATCGTAAAAATGAAGGATATGATTCACCAAATCGATCCTCAAGCCTTTATCACTATCACTGAGGCTCATGAAATTCTCGGTGAAGGTTTTACTTATGTGAAAGAATAAAAAGCTGGGAATTCCCAGCTTTTTATTCTTCTTCTGCGAGGGTTGAATGGCGGAACCCGTACGTAAAGTAGATGACTAGACCAACTACAAGAGCGATACCAAAGGCAATCCAGGTATCTAGACTATATTGAAGCATAAAGGAAAGACAGATAAGAATGGAAAGGATTGGCAAGAGGGGGCACCAAAGGAGTTCTGAACTCTCCTTCTTTAGGCATTCCCTTATCCTTTCTGAGTTTTATAATGCCATAGGCTAGTAAGATGAGATAGGCTAGTGTACAAATATTTAGAAAGGCTGCTATACTGGCCAGTGGAAAGACTCCAGCTGCAATGGCTGAAGCAACTCCTGTTAAGATGGTTGCATTTTTAGGAACTCGACTGGTTTTGCTTAGTTGTTTAAAGCTTTGAGGTAAAAGCCCATCACGTGCTAGGCTGTAAATCATTCGAGAAAGGGCGTAGGTCATGGAAATACACACGGTAATCAAGGTTAGAATGGCTATGAGTGAAACATAGTTGGCGGCCCAACCAATCCCAATACTACGCAATGAAAACGCTACCGCATCATCCACATTGAGCTTACTGTAGTGAACAATCCCTGTCAATACTAGGGTTACCAAAGCATAGAGAATGGTTACGATTGACAGAGAAAGCACAATTCCGCGAGGAATATTTTTTTGTGGACTTTGAATTTCATCAACTGCCATTGAAATAGACTCAAATCCGAGAAAACCAAAGAACATCAAAGATGCACCTGCCATTATTCCAGTACTCCCACCATAAATTTGACCAAAGCCAAAGGGAGCAAAATTCGTCCAATTTTCAGGTTTGATATGCCAAATCCCAACCAGGATGAACAGAGCCAGAGCAGAAAATTTCAAGACCACTAGAAGCGAATTAAAGCGCAAGGCTGCCTTGGAATTTAATAAAACCAATCCTGTTACCAAAGCAAGCACCAAAATAGGTAAAAGGTCGATATAGGTACCTTGTTCGGGGTTGAAGGTCCCATTTAAGACTTGGGGCATAGAGATGCCATAATTACTGAGTAAGCCCTTAAAGTAAGCGGCCCAGCCAGACGCAACACCTGATATGGCCGTCATGAATTCCATGATGGTCAACCAGCCAGCAATCCAAGCTGGCAATTCGCCTAAGATCGCATAGAGATAACTATAAGCACCTCCCGTTGCAGGTACACGAGAGGCGAATTCAGCAAAAAAGAGAGCTGATAAAGAAACACACAGGGCAGAAATCACAATGGAAACCACTAGTGATGGGCCAGCTAGTGTAGCCGCAGCTGTTCCTGTAATGGTGAAAATTCCTGTTCCTACCATGGCACCAATTCCTAGTAAAATCAAATCCCATAATTTCAAATGGCGACGCATTTCCGTTCGTCCCAGACTAACATCCTTGGTTCTAAAAATATTCATTCTTCATCTCCACTAAATGTAATTGTTTTATTTTACCACATAAAAGTATTTTTGTGAATATTTATTAGTTTCTTTTTTGAAAAAAATCTGAACAGAAAGGATTCCTGTTCAGAATTTGCATTTTTACCCACTGATTCTTTCAATTTGTTACCTATCAAGCGAGTAAGCTCAACAGTATACTCCATTGAAAGTTTGGGGATTTGGGATTTTTTAAACTTCAAAGTAAGGGAAGGGACGGTCACTATCTAAAGGACGATTTGGAACTTCTTGTTCCAAAATAGCGCGCCAACCTGATACCAATTCTTCAAAAGTCAATTGGGCTTCTGGAGAAGCTGTTGTCAGCTTCCGACCAAACCAAGCCATGGTTGCAGTTTCAAACTGAAGCATAGCGTACTGGATTACTGGTACATTTGCCTCTTCATAATTTTCATTTACTGCACGCGCTACTTCTGCCGCTTGCGGAAGGAGTTGATTGCTGATTTTATCAACAACTGTCGCATCCATCTCTCTCCATGAAAGAAGTTGACCATTTACCTGATAAAAGAGCTCAAAGGTTTCTTGATTTTCTTTGAAATTAGTAAGAACAAAAGCACGTTCCACGGCTTCAGGACCACCAACGCCTTTTACAGCGTTTATCAAGAGGTTTTGTTCCATTTGTCGCCAATAATCATCAGCTTCTGCTTCAAGATCAAAAACAAATGCCTGATCCAACTCTTCAATCGGGGCTTCTCCCTTATTCACTTTTTCAATCGTTCCAAATAAACGCTTTAAAAATCCCATTTGCTTCTCCTTTGGGGTTTTATCCGACAGATCCTTCCATTTCATAGCTAATCAAGCGATTCAGCTCAACTGCGTATTCCATTGGAAGTTCTTTTGTGAAGGGTTCGACAAATCCCATGACAATCATCTCGGTTGCCTCAGATTCTGACAAACCACGGCTCATGAGGTAGTAGAGTTGTTCCTCTGAAATCTTAGAAACCTTAGCTTCGTGCTCCAAAGCAACTTGCGAGTTGTGAATTTCATTGAATGGAATGGTATCTGACGCTGATAAGTCATCCATGATAATGGTATCACACTCGATGTGAGAAACAGATTTCTTAGAGTTCTTGTTAAAGGTTACTTGTCCGCGGTAGTCAACCTTTCCTCCGCCTTTAGCGATGGATTTAGAAACGATAGACGAGCTTGTATGCGGTGCGTTGTGGATCATCTTGGCACCCGTGTCTTGGTGTTGCCCTGCATTGGCAAGGCAATCGAAAGCATGGTTCCACGGGCTCCTTCTCCATCCAGATAAACAGATGGATATTTCATGGTTGTTTTAGCACCCAAGTTACCATCAATCCACTCAACAGTCGCATCTTTCAAAGCTTTGGCACGTTTTGTTACCAAGTTATAGACATTATCAGACCAGTTTTGGATGGTTGTATAACGCATATAAGCTCCGTCCAAAGCGAAAATTTCTACAATGGCAGCGTGCAAGCTGTTGCTAGAATATGTTGGTGCTGTACATCCTTCTACGTAGTGGACGCTTGCTCCTTCATCAACGATAATCAAGGTACGTTCGAACTGACCTGTATTTTCGTTGTTGATACGGAAGTAGGTTTGAAGTGGAATATCTACCTTGACACCTTTTGGCACGTAGATAAAGGTTCCACCCGACCATACTGCAGAGTTGAGGGCTGCCAACTTGTTATCAGTCGGCGGTACCAACTTAGCAAAGTATTGTTTAAACAAGTCTGGGTATTCCTTGAGGGCAGAATCCGTATCTGTAAAGATAATTCCTAACTTCTCAAACTCTTCCTTCATGTTGTGGTATACCACTTCTGACTCGTACTGGGCAGAGGCCCCTGCTAGATAAGCACGCTCAGCTTCTGGAATTCCGATACGTTCAAAGGTTTCTTTAATCTTTTCAGGTACATCATCCCAAGAACGGGCTGGTTTGTCAGATGGTTTTTGGTAGTAGATCAAGTCATCAAAGTCAATCTCTGACAAGTCTGCTCCCCAGGTTTGCATAGGCATTTTTTTGAAGGTTTCATAAGACTTCAAACGGAATTCTAACATCCACTCAGGTTCTCCCTTAGCAGCTGATAATTCGCGAATGACTTCTTCGTTCAATCCTTTTCCTGTCGATAGGACAGGCTCTACATCGTCATGGAAACCAAATTTATATTCACCAAGGTCAATTGGTTTTGGTTCTACTCTTTCTTCAGCCATAATATCCTTTCTTTCATTCTTCATTTCTACTGATTCATAAGACAAAGAAACTTGTCTTACTGTTTTTCTTGATCTTCAATTGTTTTCTTAAGTGCATTCCAAGCTAGAGTTGCACACTTAATCCGTTGTGGGAATTTGGCAACACCTGATAAGAAAGCTGCATCGCCAAGTTGGTCTTGGCGGTCATCCTTTTGACCTTGAACCATTTCAGAAAAAATGGTCGCAAGTTCTAGAATTTCTTGTTTGGTCTTGCCTAAAACTGCATCTGTCATCATACTAGCAGAAGCAGTTGAAATCGTGCATCCTGAATTTAGAAAAGCAATATCTTCCAAACGGTCCTCTGCATCAAACTTGACAGAGAGGTTGATGACATCGCCACAGGTTGGATTATTGAGACTGATTTGTTCAGCATCTTCCAGCTTCCCTTGGTGATGTGGATTTTTCGAATGGTCTGCCACCACTGCCATATAAAGGCTATCTAGTTTAGAAAGTGCCATTGAAAAACTCCTTTGTCTTTTGTAGGGCATCGACTAGCTTGTCACAATCTGCCTTGGTATTGTAGATATAAAAACTTGCACGAGCTGTTGCTGGGACTTCCAAATGCTGAAGCAAAGGTTGGGCGCAATGGTGACCAGCACGAACAGCCACTCCTTCATAATCCAGAGCCGTCGCAAGATCGTGGGGATGAAGATCCCCTAGGTTAAAGGCAATGACACCTGAACGTTGAGCCAGGTCTTGCGAACCATAAATGGTCAACCCTTCAATGGCCTGCAATTTTGGATAGACGTATGCAATCAATTCCTGTTCATAAGCTTCAATGGCATCCATACCAATCTTATCCAGATAATCCACTGCAGCAGCAAGTCCGATTGCACCTGCCATATTAGGAGTTCCAGCCTCGAATTTCCAAGGCAATTCCTTCCAACTAGCAGTTTGCTCGTAGACGAAGTCAATCATCTCTCCACCGAACTCGACAGGTGACATTTGTTCCAGATACTTTTCTTTGCCGTAAAGGACACCGATACCAGTTGGACCAGCCATCTTATGACCTGAAAGGCAAAGAAGTCCACATCCAAGTCCTGAACATCGATCTTCATATGAGGCGTAGATTGAGCACCATCCACCACCATGATGGCTCCAACTTGGTGGGCCATCTGAGTGATTTCTTTGATTGGATTGACCACACCCAGAACATTTGAGGCGTGAGCAAGGGAGACAAACTTAACTTTATCAGTCAATTTAGCTCGCAAATCATCCATATCTAGAGCTCCGTCCTTGAGATAAACATAGACAAGCTCCGCTCCAGTCTTGCGACAGGCTTCCTGCCAAGGAATGATATTGGAATGGTGTTCCATGACGGAAATCAAGACCTGATCTCCCTCAGTCAAAACTTCCTCAGCGAAGCGCGCCACCCAGTTAAGACTGGTTGTCGTTCCTCTAGTAAAGAGAACTTCCTTCGTAGACCCTGCATTGATAAACTTACGAATGGTTTCACGAGCCCTCTCATAGGAAGCTGTAGCCCGTTCCGCCAAGGTATGGACACCACGGTGAACATTGGCATTGTCCTGCTCATAGTAGTGATTAATTTCTTCCAGAACAGCTAATGGTTTTTGTGTTGTCGCAGCATTGTCCAGATAGACCAAAGGTTCATCATTGACAACCTGGTCTAAAATCGGAAAATCCTTGCGAATCGCTTCTACATCTAACATAGGCTTCCCCTTAGCGTTTTGACAATTTTTCTTCGATGGTTGCAATCATTTCATCACGAACTTCCTTGACTGGAATCTCCACGATAACAGAGCCTAGGAAACCACGAACAACCAAACGTTCTGCAGTTGCCTTGTCCAAGCCACGGCTCATAAGGTAGTACATATCTTCTGGATCCACCTGACCGATAGAAGCCGCGTGACCTGCAGTAACGTCATTTTCATCAATCAAAAGAATTGGGTTGGCATCTGAACGAGCTTGGTCTGAAAGCATGAGAACACGACTTTCTTGTTGCGCATCGGCTCCCTTAGCTCCCTTGATGATGTGACCGATACCGTTGAAGGTCAAAGTTGCTTTTTCAAGAATAACCCCATGTTGGAGAATATTTCCGATAGAGTTGCAACCATAGTTTGTTACGCGAGTGTCAATCCCTTGCACCTGACGGCCACTTGAAAGAGCTACGACTTTAAGGTCAGCATGGCTACCATTACCAATCAAGTCGCTATCAAAGTCCGCAACGACGTTTCCTTCGTTCATGACACCAATCGCCCAGTCAATACTTGCATCGTTACCTAATTTACCACGACGGCTAATGTAGGCCGTAACATTTTCTCCTAGACGGTCGATCGCTGCAAACTTGACTTGCGCACCAGAACGAGCGATGACTTCTACTGTGATATTGGCTGTTGCCTTAGCACTACCTCCGCCACGTGACTCTAATCGCTCCAGATAACTAATCTTAGAATTTTTACCAGCGATAATCAGGATATGCTTGTTAAATGGAACATCGCTATCACTGTCTTGGTAGAAAATACCTTCGATTGGCTCTTTAATCTCAACGTGATCAGGAATGTAGAGAACAGCACCACTATTGAAATAAGCTGTGTGGTAGGCTGCCAACTTGTCATCGTCATATTTAACTGATGACATGAAGAACTCCTCAATAAGCTCTGGAATTTCTTCTAAAGCTGAGTGGAAGTCTGTAAAGACCACCCCTTGCTCAGCCAATTCTACTGGAATTTGTTCAAAAACTGTTTGAGTACCTACTTGAACCAATTTCAAGTGATTGTCTAGAGTTGTGAAGTCAGGAACATTTGCTGATGGCTCGCTTTCTGTAATCGTACCATCTCCCAGATTCCAACGGTGAAATTTCACACGCTCGATAACTGGTAATTCCAAACTCTCAATCTTATCAAAAGCTTTTTGACGGAGGTCAGCTAACCAGCTTGGTTCAGCGTACATTTCTGAAAAAAGTTTAATAGTTTCTTTAGTCATTTACTTCTCCTAAAAGATACGAGGGAATTACAATTCTTCCTTGTAGTCATAGCCAAGTTCTTCAGCTAGTTTTGCGTATCCTTCACGTTCCAAACGCGCTGCCAATTCTGGACCACCAGAAAGGACAACACGACCTTCCATCATCACGTGTACCACGTCTGGTGTGATGTAATTCAAAGACGTTGGTAGTGAGTAATGATCATGGCACCAAAGCTTTCACCACGCATTGCATTGACACCTTTCGATACAACTTTAAGGGCATCAATATCAAGACCTGAGTCAATCTCATCCAAAAGTGCAAAAGTTGGTTCCAACATCAAGAGTTGAAGAATCTCATTACGTTTTTTCTCACCACCAGAAAATCCTTCGTTAAGATAACGCTCTGCCATTTCTTCTTTCATGTTGAGCAATTCCATTTTTTCGTCTAGTTTAGTGATAAACTCACGAACTGAAATCTTTTCATCGTCTTCTTTACCAGCATTCATAGCTGCACGAAGAAATTCTGCATTGGTAATTCCAGGAATTTCAGACGGATATTGCATAGCAAGGAAAAGTCCCATGCGCGCACGCTCGTCCACTTCCAACTCAAGAATGTTTACGCCATCAAACAAGACCTCACCTTTTGTGACTTCGTAGTTAGGGTTCCCCATGATAGCAGCAGAAAGAGTCGATTTACCAGTACCATTTGGTCCCATAATCGCTGCAATTTCTCCTGTTTTCAGAGTCAGATTGACTCCTTTCAAAATTTCTTTTCCTTCAATCTCAACGTGAAGATCTTTGATCTCTAATACTGACATGATAGTTCCTTTCTTTTTCTGGCCTACTTCCTTTATCCTTAGAAAAATCACTTACATTTCTCAAAAAAATACATGAAAAGGTCCATAAATATACTCTACTAGTATAACAAAAAAAAGCCTAAAAGGCTTTGATTTTGTCTAGAAGCTGGGGGCTAATCCTTGCGGTTTAAATGCTGATCAATGGCGTCTACAATTTTTCCCATTACATAACTTAACCTAAAATTTCGAAAAAGTAAAATGGCCCAAAAAGCTGCCATAATGTAGCGACCAGTCATCCAAGCTTCATTGAAAAAATAAGTTTCAGCAGCCGTGAATAACGCTATAATGATAAATTGTTGTCTATTCATAAGATTATTGTACCATGAAATCCATTTTTAGTCTTCTTCAACCATGACTTTATCAGCCAGAAATTCAAATCCTTCTGGAATCAGTCTCTCTTCTTCCACCTCTTGGTCAGCTTGAGAAGACTTGTTTTTAGCTGAAAATGCTGCTCGAACTTCTTTCCATTCCTCTAGGGAAATAGCCAGGATTTCAGGTGAAAATCCAGCCGCCTGACTGAGAATATTGCCGAACATAGTATTGAGGTTATCCCGTTTCATGGTTTGACCAGCATTGAAATTAGACTCAAAGGCTAAAATAGCATGGTGTTCATTGGCCGCAACTGGTTGAGAACCTACGAGAAGAGCCTTATCAGGTCCAGCTAGACTTTCAATCACTTCTCCCCATGCATTCTGGAGGCGGATTAAGTTTTGCCGTGCCAAATCAGGATTTTCGACAGCTTCTTGCAGGATAGACTGAACTTTGTTGCGATCCACTCGATAGACTGTCTTGGAAGTGACTGAACGACTAGGAACTGGCGCAACTTGTTTAGGAGCCGTGCCCACATTGGCAAGTTCTTGTTTGAGACGGACGACTTCCTGTCTTAGTGCAGAAATTTCACTTTCAACAACTCCCGAAACCGCAGATTCAGGCTTGATTTCCGCTAAACGAATGGTCATCATCTCAGCGTAAATCTTAGGTTGCAAGCTAGCCTTCATATCCGCTAAACTTACTGTCGCTAGACGAATCATTTCAAAAAGACTTTCCTGGGAAAGAGCTAGATTGTCCATAAAAACTGGACTATGATGAGTATTTTCACCACCTGTCTGAACAACCAGTAAATCACGCAAATACTGCAAGAGATCCGTCACAAACCGAGTCATGCTTTTGCCATTTTCAAACAAAAGATTCAAAGAATCTAGCGCTTTTGGGACATCCTGTTGGGACAAAGCAGCCACATAGTCATCTAGAGCTGATAGACTAATAGTGCCTGTAATCTCCTCGGAAATAGCTGTCGTTAAAGCATTCCCTTGCGTCAAACTCAAAGCTTGATCCAGAATAGACAAGGCATCCCGCATTCCACCTTCAGCCCGTCTAGCAATGATCTCCACAGCCTCTGGTTCAGAACTGATATTTTCTTTTTCTAAAATATGATGAATATGTGCTGTGATATCTTGCGTTCGAATCGATTTAAACTCAAAACGTTGAACACGCGATAAATGGTTGCTGGAATCTTATGTAATTCAGTTGTCGCCAAGATAAATACAACATTCTGAGTTGGCTCTTCTAGGGTCTTCAAAAGCGCATTAAAGGCTCCCGTAGACAACATATGAACCTCGTCGATAATGTAGACCTTATAGCGAGCCAAGTTAGGAGCATAGGTGGATTTATCGCGAATTTCTCGGATTTCATCAACTCCGTTATTCGAAGCCGCATCCATTTCGATAACATCTTCTAAACTACCTTCTGTCACTGCTTGGCAGATATAGCAGTTATTACATGGTTCTCCGTCCACTTGATTGGGACAGTTCATGGCCTTGGCAAAAATCTTGGCTACACTGGTCTTTCCTGTTCCACGAGGGCCCGAAAAAAGATAGGCATGACTAATCTTTTCCTGCTCGACCGCTTGTTTTAGGGTTTTAGCCACAACTTCTTGTCCGACCAATTGTGAAAAAGTTTGGCTTCTATATTTTCGATAAAGTGCTTGATACATTAGGCTTTCTCCTCAAACATCGTAAAGTCCCATTCTGTCTTCTCAAGCAAAATAGCGACAAATTGTTCCAAGTAATCGCGGTCAATTGCATTATAATCATCAATAAGTGAAGAATCCAGGTCTAAGACACCCAGCAATTGACCATTCTTGAGCATGGGAACCACGATTTCACTCTTGGCCATACTATCACAAGAAATGTAGTTTGGATAGGTGCTCACATCGCCAACTAAAACAGTCTCTTGAAACTCAGCAGCTTCTCCACAAACGCCCTTCCCAAGCGGAATGCGAATACAAGAAACACCACCCTGAAAAGGCCCTAAAATCAACTCGCTACTATCAAACAGATAAAAACCTGCAAATACAGTATTGGGGAAGCGCGATTTTAGGAGAGCACTAGCATTCGAAAGATTGGCAAGAACATTGCTCTCACCTTCAAGTAAATAAGAAAGTTCCTCATTTAACAATTGATATTGTGATTGTTTTTCTGAATCTAACATAGAACTATTATATCAAAAATGAGAAAGAGACAAAAAGAAAAAAATCCCTTGTTTTTAAACAAAAGGATTTTTGTGATTATCAATTTGATTAAAGTTCGATATCACCGAACAAGTCAGCCATTGAGAATCCTGTTTGTGTTTCTGGAAGTTCGAAATCACGTTTTTCTTGACGTTTTGGACGACGTGGACGAGTAGCACGTTTTTCTTCTTTTTGTCCTTCTTCTTGAGCTGGACGTTCTTCAAGAGCTTTGATAGAAAGTGATACACGTTCTGCGTCAGCGTTAACATCAAGGACTTTAACAGTAACTTCTTGACCAACAGTAAGAGCTTCTTTTTGGATTTTTCGATACGTTTGTGTGAAATTTGTGATACGTGAACAAGTCCATCGATACCTGGCAACACTTCAACAAATGCACCGAAGTCAGTCAAACGTTTAACTGTTCCTTCTACTACATCACCTTTAGCCAATTTTTGCTCAACGCCATCCCATGGTCCAGGTGTTGTTGCTTTAAGTGAAAGTGATACGCGTCCTTCTTCTTCGTTAAGATCAAGGATCTTCACTTCGATTTCTTCACCAACAGTTACAACTGATTTAGGTGATACGTTACGTTCGTGTGACAATTCAGTCAAGTGAACCAATCCGTCAACTCCACCAAGGTCGATGAAAGCACCAAAGCTAGTGATACGAGCAACTTTACCAGTTACGACATCACCAACAGCCAATTTACCGAATACTTCAGCACGAGCTGCTGCAGTAGCTGCTTCAACAACTTCACGACGTGAAAGGATGAAGCGGTTTTCTTTAGGATCAACTTCTTTGATTTTAGCATCAAATTCTTGACCTACGAAACGCTCAGTGTTACGTACGAAACGAGTATCCAACATTGAAGCTGGGATGAATCCACGAACACCTTCAAATTCTACTGAAAGTCCACCTTTAACGGCACGAGTTCCTTTAACAGTAACAACTTCTTCTTCGCGTCCTACAAGTTTGTCCCATGCTTTGCGAGCTTCAAGGCGTTTTTTAGATACAAGGTATGTAACTGTATCAGTATCTTTACCAACTACTTGACGAAGTACAAGAACATCCAATACTTCTCCTACTTTCACAAAGTCATTGATATCTGCATCGCGATCGTTTGTCAATTCGCGAAGAGTCAAGACACCTTCAACACCAGTCCCAGAGATTGCAACGTTAGCTTGAGTCGCATCAACTGTCAATACTTCAGCACTAACAACATCACCAGGCTCAACTTGGCTAACGCTATTTAGCAAATCTTCAAATTCGTTCATCTAAAAAATCCTCCAACAATCAAGCTTTTTTCTAAACTTGACATACTTATAATTTTTTTCCTAAGCACCCGCAAAGACATGTTCATATCGTTCACGTCTTTCAATTATAAAAATAAAATACCCTAAGATATTTTTCTTTTTATCTTGAATTTATTACCTAAGAACTGGGGTAGCTGGATTCGAACCAACGCATGAGGGAGTCAAAGTCCCTTGCCTTACCGCTTGGCTATACCCCATTGATAAATGGAGAGAGAGGGATTCGAACCCCCGAACCCGAAGGAGCGGATTTACAGTCCGCCGCGTTTAGCCTCTTCGCTATCTCTCCAATGTTTAACGAGAACTATTATATCATGAAATTTTCAATAAAACAAGTATTATTTTTGTCAAATTATAGTTTTTCAATCAAAAATTTCCACAGCTTTTTTTCAAGTTTTTTTATAAAAAAACTATCGACATTTCCATTCTTTATGATGGCAAATTGGCTATCTAATTCGGCAATTTCGCCAATAACCTTTTTCCCGATCGTCAAAATGTATCCTTCATAGCTGTCTTTTCCAACAGTCACTTTTGCATCCGTTAATTGAATTTCAATTTTCTTATCTTTTTTACTCATACTTTACCTCTTTTCACTTTTTCTATTGTACAAGAAAATGCTCAAACTAGCAAGAAAAAACTCCATTTCAGTCCTTACAACTGCTATGGAGTTCTTCTTTACTTCATGTCTTTTAGTCCACTTTGACAATCCATCCTTCAGGCGCTTCTACATCACCAAATTGGATACCAGTCAATTCATCGTAGAGTTTACGTGTAACAGGACCTACTTCTGTTTCACTGTAGAAAACATGGAAATCATCGCCATGTTGGATACCTCCAATTGGAGAAATAACTGCTGCTGTACCGCAGGCACCTGCCTCTACAAAACGATCCAAATTGTCAATCGGAACATCGCCTTCGATTGGTGTCAAGCCCAAGCGGTGTTCAGCCAAGTAAAGCAAGGAGTACTTGGTAATAGATGGCAAGATAGAGGGGCTTAAAGGTGTAACAAATTCATTATCGGCTGTAATTCCAAAGAAGTTAGCTGAACCGACTTCTTCAATCTTTGTATGTGTTGAAGGGTCTAGATAGATAACATCTGAGAAATGACGTGACTTAGCCATTTTTCCTGGCAAGAGACTAGCAGCATAGTTTCCTCCAACCTTTGCCGCTCCTGTACCATTTGGCGCTGCACGGTCGTATTCATCCTGAATCAAGAAATTAGTTGGAACCAAACCGCCTTTAAAGTAGTTGCCAACCGGCATAGCAAAGATGGTGAAAATATATTCTTCTGCTGGTTTTACCCCGATGATGTCTCCAACACCAATCAAAAGTGGACGAAGATAGAGGGTTCCACCCGTTCCGTATGGTGGTACATAATCTTCATTGGCACGAACAACCGCTTTACAGGCTTCCACAAACATCTCAGTTGAGACTTGAGGCATCAAGAGACGGTCGCAGGTACGTTGCAGACGCTTGGCATTTTCATCAGGACGGAAAAGTTGGATACTGCCATCCTTCGTACGATAGGCTTTCAATCCCTCAAATGCTTGCTGTCCATAGTGGAGACTTGGAGAAGACTCTGAAATATGCAAGGTTGCATCCTCTGTCAATTCTCCTTGATCCCATTGACCATTTTTGTAATGAGCGATATAACGATAAGGTAATTTCATATAAGAAAACCCAAGATTTTCCCAATCAATTGCAACTGTCATGTGTTTCTCCTTTATACTATTCAAACTATGTGTTCTATTCTACACTTTTCTAGTAAAATTTCAAGTATTATTTGTAATTTTTCTGAAAATTTTTTTCAACATAAAGAAATCAGTCTCTTGGACTGATTCTTTTTACGGATTTGCTTTGTCCTCTTTAAAAACTTTTTTGAGGTAAGCATCGAAAACTTCTTCATCTGAAATGGTATCTGATATAAAGCTTCCATTGCTAGTGCGTTCTGACAAGTTGAGGTCTTGCAATCGACTCTCATAGATTGTTCCCTTGTTAGATTGGACAAGAAGCGTTTGGTCGTTTTCTTCTACTTCTGTACTAAAAAGATCACCAACGAAACCTTGCTCTGCAACTGCTCCAGCCAAGAAGACTCGGTGCGGTTTGTTTTTCAATTCACGCAAGACTTGTAGGCCTCGTTTGGCACGGCTGGTCGCTGGAATTTCCTCAATGGAAACGCGTTTCAAGCTTCCACGCTGTGTCAAGAGATAGAAGGATGAGGTGTTACAGATAAAGGCAGCCTGAAGCGCATCATCTGCTTTCAGGTTCATAGCCTTGACACCTGCAGCCTTGGCACCAACAACTGGAACCTCTTCGATATTGAAACGAAGGGCATAACCGTTTTGACTAATCAAAAGAACATCATCTAGTTTGATTGGTGCTACTGCTACAATCTGGTCTGTCTCGTCTTTGAGCTTAGCGTACTTGACAGATTTAGACTTGTAGGTCCGCCATGGAGAGAACTCTTTGCGTTCTACACGCTTGATTTGACCAAGACGAGTTGCTGCAAAATAAGTTGTCGCATCATCAAACTGATCCACTACTTCTGCATAAAGGATTTCTTCGTTGGTTTCAAAGTTTGTAATCGTTTGGCTCAGGTGCTCTCCGATATCCTTCCAACGAATATCTGCCAATTCATGGATTGGTCGATAGATGACATTCCCAAGAGTTGTAAACATCAAGAGGTGCTGGGTTGTCTTGGCAGTTTGTACAAAGATCAAACGATCATCATCACGCTTGCCAATTTCTTCCAGCGTAGAAGCTGCAAAGGAACGTGGGCTAGTACGCTTGATATAGCCTGCCTTGGTTACGCTGACATAGGTCTCTTCCTCAGTGATTAGACTAGCTGTATCAATCTCGATGACTTTTGCTGTATCTTCTAAAGAACTCAAACGTGGAGTCGCAAATTTCTTCTTGACCTCACGAAGCTCTTTCTTCATGAGGTTGTACATAGTCCGCTCATCACCGATAATAGCCGCAAGCATGGCAATTTTCTCACGAAGCTCTGCTTCTTCTTCCTGCAAGACAACCACGTCTGTATTGGTCAAACGGTAAAGTTGCAAGGTAACGATAGCCTCAGCCTGCTCCTCTGTGAATTCATAGCTGACCTTGAGGTTTTTCCTTGGCATCAGCTTTATTCTCAGAAGCACGGATAAGGGCAATAACTTCGTCCAAAAATCGAAATCACGCGAATCAAACCTTCAACGATATGGAGCGTTTCTCAGCCTTTTTCCTTGTCAAAGCGTGAACGCGCCAAAATTACTTCACGACGGTGGGCAATATAGCTAGACAAGATTGGAACGATCCCAACCTGACGAGGCGTGAAATTGTCAATCGCCACCATATTAAAAGTTATAATTGATTTGTAGGTCAGTATATTTGAATAGATAGTTGAGAACAAGCTCCGTATTCGCGTCTTTCTTGAGCTCAATCGCGATACGAAGACCGTCACGGTCAGACTCATCACGAACCTCAGCAATCCCAGCTACCTTGTTATTAACACGAACATCATCGATTTTCTTGACTAGATTAGCCTTGTTGATTTCATAAGGAATCTCAGTAATAACGATTTGTTCCTTACCGCCTTTTAGCTTTTCAATCTCAGTCTTGGAACGAACAACAACGCGCCCTTTCCCAGTTTCATAGGCCTTCTTGATTTCATCACGACCCTGAATAATTCCTCCAGTTGGAAAATCTGGTCCAGGCAAGAATTCCATCAGCTTGTCAACCTTGGCTGTTGGGTGGTCAATCATGTAAACCGCAGCATCAATAACTTCAGCCAAATTATGGGGAGGAATGTCTGTGGCATATCCAGCCGAAATCCCAGTCGAACCATTGACCAAGAGGTTTGGAAAGGCTGCTGGCAAGACTGTTGGTTCTTTCTCCGTATCGTCAAAGTTCCAAGCAAAGGGAACTGTCTTTTTCTCAATATCCTGAAGAAGGTAGCCTGCAATCTCAGACAAACGCGCCTCAGTATAACGCATGGCCGCAGGCGGATCTCCGTCCATTGAACCGTTATTACCGTGCATTTCAACTAGAATCTCACGATTTTTCCAATCTTGTGACATACGAACCATGGCATCATAGATGGAACTGTCACCATGTGGATGGAAATTTCCCATGATGTTCCCGACTGACTTAGCAGACTTACGGTAGCTCTTGTCAAAGGTATTGCCATCCTTATTCATCGAATAAAGAATACGGCGCTGAACCGGCTTGAGTCCATCACGAATATCTGGCAAAGCCCGGTCTTGAATGATGTACTTGGAGTAGCGACCAAAGCGCTCTCCCATGATGTCCTCAAGGGACATGTTTTGAATGTTAGACATAGGATACTAAGCCCGTAAAATGCAAAGTGAAAATAGGAAACTCTTGCAATGAGCGATGCTCACAAGAGAATTTATCTTTTTCACACAGTATTTAGGGCGTGTTCAACTCCTTTCAAAGAATATAGAATAGGTTTTATGGAAAAGGGAAAAAATATATGGTAAGTGAGTTTCACCCAATTCCTGTATCATCATTTCCACTTGAAATATCTACTCCACAAATCCTCGTTTATACTTGATATGACTGGCGATATTGCTATCTACATCTTTCTTATCCCAAAGTTGGAGTTCCCATGGGTAGTAAAAATTACTTTTATTTTTAAAATAGATATGAATACCGACATAGCCATCTTTATCACGTAAATACCAATTTTTTAGTCCGTACATCTCTTGCCAATCATCTAATTTGTCCATGACTAGAGCTATCTCTTTAGAACTTAAAATCATACGAGCACCAAAAATATCATTAAGAATGGAATTCACAGGATAGCCCTCTTGACGCTCGGAAAAACGTGTAATTTTATCTAAAATAGACTCAGAAGTTTTGACACGATAAACATAGGCAATATCTTGGACATCCGCTTTCATCAGATAGTCATTAATTGACTCATGTAAATTCAGACGGTAGGCCAAAATCGCTTTAGTCGGGACTTTTGAAAAGGTATGCTTGAGATTGATTTTCTCCACTTTACCTGTTTCAAAATAATCTTTAGAATATTCTAGATGAATACGATTAATCTCTGTAATGAGGCGTTCCACTTTTTCAATCATGAGTCTTCTCCTCTCGCTTTTTCATTTTTTTCTAGTTATTCCCAAACTTCTTCACTCTTTCCTCAGCATACTCAATCATCTTCTCAGCCACGTCCTTCTTGTAGTCAAAACCCATCTTGTGAGCAAGGGATTGAGCCTCTTGGTGGAAAAGTTGCATCGTAGCAAACAAAGACTGAGTGATTTTCTCTTTACTTGAAAAATCAAGGAGAGCTGAGAATCCCTTCTCTTTCTCAGCAGGCAAATAGTTAAAGAGGTACTTGTAGTTCTTGCCGACGTCGACAGTCCCCTTATCACTTGCGACCTGCCAAGCCAAGACCTTCAAGAGTTCTTGTTGACAAATACCGTAGAGATGGTCAGTCGCGTAGATGATCTGATTGCGACAAATCCCTTTAACCACGTAGGCTGATACCCACCAAAATTCATTACAAGCTTTTTCAAAATCAATCGCACTAGCTGGGCTTGTCCAAAAACGTTGAGGACTTGGAAAGTAAGGTTCAAATAAACCCTTCTTATCTTCTAAAACGGTGAACCCTGCTTCACTATCCACCCACTCTTGAAGATACTCCGTAGGACAGAGGGTCAAATCAATCCGATTTCCATCTTCAAATAGCATCAGATAAAGTCGACGGTTGCCTAGGACATTATGCTGCTCAATGATACGCTTGCCAAAGGGATCCAACCAAGAAAGGTCACTCGTCAGATTATCTAAGTCGTCCACGACATAGACCACGTCGTAATCCTGAAACTCATCTTTTGGCGCTTTTGTATCAGTTCGTGAACCAGACATAGCGACAGCCTCAACTTGCAAAGTTTCGGCAGTCTGTGAAATCAATCTTAGCATTTGCGCTTCACTTCTATGTTGTCTGCACATATCTTTTTATAGAATTATTCTTCATTGCCGTCTTGCTCCTCTTGTTTTTTTGGATGCCTCGTATTCTTTTCATCTCAAGTTCCCCTACAATGAATTGGATAGTTGAACAAATCCCCAAAACGATTAAAATAAAATAAAACAAATTCATATCGTTTCTATGATATATTTTAAAGCTTCTCCATAATACAAAAGTATTTACTAATGAAAGAAGGAAAAGTAAAATAGCATTGAATAGGAGTATTATAACAAACTTACTCTTAAAATACCTATAATGTTTTCCAATCCTATAGAGGGTATATAGTGAAAAAACAATCATCAAAGGTGTGAAGGCAAGTGCATAAAATAAGATAAACCCTGTTCCTGAGTATGGTTTACTTTCCATGGGTAGATCTAATAGACAGATACCAATAGTGAGGATGTTCAATATAAACAAAGATACTGTGCGAGCACACTCTTTTCTACCTTTATTGGTCATTAAGTCATATATAATTCCAAAAATGGCTAGGAGAACAAGGAAAAAAGGTAACATTAATAACGTAATCAATACCGCACCTCCAATAGTTTTAGCGATTGTTTACCTAAAAAAAGATAATCATCACCTTTACTTGAACTTTATAACTCCCCTCTCTGGTAAAGGTTATCCCCTTCGTAATAATATGAAGCATCCACACCCTTAAAGAAACGGGTTTGAGTAAGGTCATCCGTCAGATTATTGAGGAGGAGATACTTGAGTTCTTACCAGCGTCAACTTTTAAAGTTTTAACTGTCCCTAAAATCAGTCCAAGAATCTCCTGATCAGTTCTCATCTTTCACTCCTTCATCACTTAGAGCTGTTTGAAATTTTTTCATTATAAAATAAATTGTAAACAATTAGCCTTCTCTGACAGTAGCTAAGCAATTAATCACTATACCCAAGCAAAAAAGTATTTCGTGACTTACTGATTTCGTTTGGTGTAATGGAGATAGAGAGGAGGAAGATAGGAAACTAGAATCATCAAAATCATTACCAAGAATGTCAACAAATGGATCTGAACTAAATTTACCACATACCATCCCAGAATACCGACAGATAAGGGAGATAAAATATAGGACAGAAATCAAAAAAGCCTTCCACCGTTTCTCCGGATAGACATAACACAATCGAATAAGTGTGTAGACTAAGGCTCCCGCTATCAAAGGAAAACCAATAAAAAGCATGATAGCAGACGCCACCAAAGCACCGGATTCTGAGGAATCCATATTGAATAAAAGCATCAAGATCATAAATAAAGTAAATACAATCGGTGCATATAATCCTTGGAAACTTTTTTTCCGGTTATTGATGTAGCATGCAAGAATAGCCGAGGGTAAAGAAACTAAGAAAATCAAACCCAAGTAACTTCCAAAGATCGAATGTCCTGAACTATCCATTATTCATACTCCTTAAAACACTGTCGCTTCTTCCAGTGTAAACTTAACATTATCCTCAATCCATTTACGGCGTGGCTCGACCTTATCTCCCATGAGGACATTGACACGGCGTTCAGCGCGTGCTAGGTCTTCGATGGTGACACGGATAAGGGTACGGGTTTCTGGATTCATGGTGGTCTCCCAGAGCTGATCGGCGTTCATTTCACCAAGTCCCTTGTAGCGTTGGAGGGTAGCGCCTTTACCGAACTGCTTACGAAGTTCTTCTAACTCTCCGTCCGTCCAAGCATAGGCCACTTCTTCTTTCTTGCCTTTTCCTTTGGACATCTTGTAAAGAGGAGGGAGGGCGATATAGACATGGCCTGCCTCGACTAGCGGACGCATGTAGCGGTAGAAAAAGGTTAAGAGCAAGGTCTGGATGTGGGCACCGTCAGTATCCGCATCGGTCATGATAATGATCTTGTCATAATTGGCATCCTCAATAGAGAAGTCTGCTCCGACACCTGCACCGATGGTATAAATCATGGTGTTGATTTCCTCATTTTTGAGGATATCTGCCATCTTAGCCTTGGCTGTATTGATAACCTTACCACGAAGAGGTAGGATAGCTTGAAATTTACGATCACGACCTTGTTTGGCAGATCCACCGGCAGAATCCCCCTCGACCAGATAGAGTTCATTCTTAGCAGGATTCTTAGACTGGGCTGGAGTCAATTTCCCAGACAACAAGCCCTTATCTTTTTTATTTTTCTTACCATTTCGGCTCTCATCACGCGCCTTACGAGCAGCTTCACGAGCGTCACGCGCCTTGATAGCCTTGCGGATGAGGTTAGAAGCCAATTCCCCATTTTCCATGAGGAAGAAAGTTAATTTTTCAGCAACAATGCTATCCACAATGGGGCGAGCCAGTGTACTGCCTAATTTGTCCTTGGTCTGTCCTTCAAACTGGAGGTGTTCTTCAGGAACTAGGATAGAAAGAACGGCAGCTAGTCCCTCACGATAGTCTGAACCTTCAAGGTTTTTATCTTTTTCCTTGAGAAGACCTGTCTTACGCGCATAGTCATTCATGACCTTAGTGATAGCAGACTTGAGCCCTGTTTCATGCGTTCCACCGTCTTTGGTACGGACATTATTGACAAAGGATAGGATATTATCTGAAAATCCATCATTGTACTGGAGAGCTACTTCCACTTGGAAGCCATTGTCTTCACCCTCAAAGTAGAGGACTGGCGTCAAGGTTTCCTTGTCTTCATTCAGATAGGAAACAAAGTCCTGAACTCCATTTTCATAGTGAAACTCAATCTCTTCATCTGTTCGTTTGTCAGTCAGAGACAAGGTCACATTTTTTAAGAGAAAGGCTGACTCATTGAGGCGTTCTGAAATGGTATTGTACTTAAAGTCTGTCGTAGAAAAGATAGTCGCATCCGGCATGAAGGTAACCTTGGTACCTGTCTTAGACTTGGGTGCTGTCCCCACCTTTTCAAGAGTCGTAACTGGCTTGCCTCCATTTTCAAAACGCTGTCTATAGACTGCACCATCACGAGTAATTTCAACTTCCAACCAGCTAGATAAGGCATTCACGACAGAAGATCCAACCCCATGGAGACCACCAGATGTTTTGTAGCCACCTTGACCGAATTTTCCTCCAGCGTGGAGAACGGTAAAGATAACTTCAACAGTTGGAATTCCCATAGCGTGCATCCCAGTCGGCATCCCACGACCATGGTCTTGAACGGTTAGACTGCCGTCTTTATTGATAGTTACATCAATACGATTACCAAATCCAGACAAGGCTTCATCGACTGCATTATCCACTATTTCCCAGACTAGGTGATGGAGACCAGCACCGTCGGTCGATCCGATGTACATACCTGGACGTTTACGGACCGCATCCAACCCTTCTAGCACCTGAATGGCGTCATCATTATAGTTATTAATATTGATTTCCTTTTTGACACAAGGAACCTCCTATTTGTTCATCTTTACTATTTTACAGGTTTTCTAGGGATTTTGCAAAGTTTTTCCCATTCAGCTGTCACAATTTCACAAGATATTCTCAGCCTTTCTACACCATTTCATGGTATAATAGGTCTATGATGACATTTGTATTATTAATTTTAGCTTATCTGCTAGGTTCGATTCCGTCTGGTCTATGGATTGGACAAATCTTTTTTCAAACAAATCTGCGTGAACATGGTTCTGGAAATACTGGAACAACCAATACTTTCCGTATTTTAGGTAAGAAAGCAGGTATGGCAACCTTTGTGATTGACTTCTTTAAAGGGACCTTGGCCACTCTACTTCCTATTCTTTTCCACCAACAAGGTCTATCACCTCTCGTCTTTGGACTTTTGGCCGTAATTGGACATACCTTTCCTATCTTTGCAGGGTTTAAAGGGGGCAAGGCTGTCGCAACAAGCGCTGGAGTTGTTTTCGGATTTGCGCCTGTCTTCTGTCTCTATCTAGCGATTGTATTTTTTGGAACCCTCTATCTAGGTAGTATGATTTCACTGTCTAGCGTTACTGCTTCTATCGCAGCCGTTATCGGAGTTCTCCTATTTCCACTATTTGGTTTTATCCTAAACAGCTATGACCCTCTCTTCATTTTGATTATCCTAGCACTTGCCAGCTTGATTATCATTCGTCATAAGGATAATATCACACGCATCAAAAACAAAACTGAAAACCTCGTTCCTTGGGGATTGAACCTAACCCATCAAAATCCTAAAAAATAAAACGCCAGTTTAAACTGACGTTTTTTTGTATGCTTATTTTGATTTGATGTAGTTGATACCATCTGCCTTAGGCGCAACTGCTTTTCCGAAGAAGGCTGCCAAGACAAGGATAGTCAAGACATAAGGGGCGATTTGAAGGTAAACCGCTGGCACTCCTTGTAGGAAAGGCAATTGAGAACCGATAACTGCCAAACTTTGTGAAAGTCCAAAGAAAAGACTTGAAAGCATAGCACCAACAGGATTCCATTTACCAAAAATCATGGCCGCAAGAGCGATGAACCCTGGACCGACGATGGTTGTTGCAGAGAAATTGACAGATGCAGATTGTGCATACAAGGCACCTCCAACTCCTCCTAAAAATCCAGAGATGAGCACACCATAGTAACGCATGAGGTAAACATTAATCCCAAGGGTATCCGCAGCTTGTGGATGTTCTCCAACTGAGCGAAGGCGAAGACCAAACTTCGTTTTAAACATGATAAACCATGATACAAATGAAAATCCAATTGCGACATATCCCATTAAGCTTGTGTTCTTGAAGAAGATATCTCCAATGACAGGGATATCAGACAAGAAAGGAAAATCAAATTTACCAAATGACAAATCGATATTGTTGGTTTGACCTTTTCCGTAGATCGCTTTTACCAAGAAGACAGCTAAGGCAGGAGCCAACAAGTTCAATACCGTACCACTGACAACATGGTCAGCACGGAAGTTAATAGTAGCTACAGCATGGATGGCAGAGAAAATGAGACCAACCAAACCACCTGCAAGGAGAGATAGCCAGATGGTCATGCCACCAAGAGAACTAGCAAAAGTCAAGTTAAATACGACTCCCGTAAAAGCTCCCATAACCATGATACCTTCCAAACCGACATTAACGACACCAGCATGTTCGGAGTAGGCTCCTCCGATACTAGTGAAAATGAGAGGAGCAGCATAGACCAGCATATTCGATACAAGAATTGTTAGTATAGCAACAGTATTCATCCTTACTCTACTCCTTTCATTTGTTTTTTGGGCTTGATGTATTTTTCGATAATGTAATGAGCACTTACAAAGAAGATAATCGAAGCTGTCACAATATTGACAAGTTCTGGTGGAATGGTCGCTGTGATCATACCTGGAGCACCTGTTTGCAAGGTTCCAAGCAAGAAGGCCGCAAAGACAATCCCAATAGGAGAATTGCTAGCAAGGAGGGCCACTGCCATCCCATTAAATCCAATAGCCAAGGAACCAGGTTGAACATAAATGTTCTGGAAGGTACCAATCCCTTCTACTGCTCCACCGATCCCACAGAGAGCACCTGAAATCACCATGGAAAGAATGATGATTCGTTTAGCTGACATCCCTGCATAATCTGAAGCATTCGGGTTAAGACCAACGGAACGGATTTCAAAACCAAGTGTTGTTTTCTTAATAATGAACCAAACCACTGCAACAGCAATCAAGGCGATAAAGATACCAATATTCATCCTTGACTTGGTTAATTCAGTCAGAAAACCTAGACGATAACTTGCATTTGCCCCTACTGTGATACTGGATTCAGAATCGACCATGAAGTTTTTAGGGAAGTTCCGAATGATTTCATTTCCAGCAAACAGGACGATGTAGTTCATCATAATGGTAACAATGACTTCACTCGTTCCTAAAAATGCTCGCAAGATACCTGGAATCAAACCAACGAAACCTCCTGCAATTGCAGCCACAAGGACTGTCAAAGGAATCATTAAGATACGAGGGATATCTTGGAAAGATAAAGCGAACCATACTGCCGCAATCCAACCAGCCAAGGCTTGTCCTGGTAAGCCAACATTAAAAAATCCAGCTCGGCTAGCTATTGCAAATCCTAGAGCAATCAAAACCAGTGGTCCCATAGCGCGGAAAAATTTCACCCACATTTTTTAATAGAACCAAAAGCTGTCTTGAAGAGTTCTTCATAACCCCCAAAAGAGCATCATAACCAAAGATCCACATAATGACGGCTCCGAGGATGATTCCTAGGATTACAGAAATCAAAGGAACCGAAATTTGTTGTAATTTTTTTAGACATCACTCTTCTCCTTTTCCAATTCACCACCAGCCATCAAGACACCAAGCTCTTGTTTGTTGGTCTCAGATGGCTTCACAATACCTTGGATTTTTCCATCATGAATAACAGCAATCCGGTCTGATAGGTTTAGAATTTCATCTAATTCGAAGCTAACAACGAGGACGGCTTTTCCTTTATCACGTTCACCAATCAAACGTTTATGAATATACTCAATCGCACCAACGTCCAATCCACGTGTCGGTTGGCTAACGATTAACAAATCTGGATTCCGATCAACTTCACGAGCAATAATGGCCTTTTGTTGATTTCCTCCTGATAGAGCACTTGCTGGAACAATCTCATTGGCTGCACGAACATCAAACTCTTCCATCAACTTGCGGGCATATGAATTGATCTGATTGTAATTCAACACACCGTTTTTGCTAAGTGGTTCTTTGTAGTAAGTTTGAAGTGCGATGTTTTCAGAAAGCATCATTTCGAGAACAAGACCATCACGATGACGATCCTCAGGAACGTGGCTGACATTCATTTCAGTAATCTTACGTGAGGAAAGGCCAACAACTTCTTGTCCCTTAATTTTAATACTACCTGATTTAACTTTGCGAAGTCCAGTAATAGCCTGAATCAATTCACTCTGACCATTACCATCAATCCCTGCAATCCCAACAATTTCGCCTGCACGAACATCAATAGATAGCTCTTTGACTGCAGGAACTCCGCGGTTTTCATTCACGACCAAGTCAGAAATTTGAAGAACCACTTCTTTAGGTTGCGCTTCTTCCTTCTCTGTTACGAACGAAACTGAGCGCCCAACCATCATCTCCGCCAAATCTTTATTGGTAGCACCTTCGATGCTGACGGTTTGAATGGATTTCCCACGACGAATAACTGTGACACGGTCTGCAACTGCACGAATTTCGTCCAGTTTGTGAGTGATGAGGATGATAGATTTTCCTTCTTTAACAAGGGTTTTCATGATATCCATCAACTCCAAAATTTCAGCAGGAGTTAGCACTGCTGTAGGCTCGTCAAAAATCAGAATATCAGCTCCACGATAGAGTGTCTTCAAGATTTCAACCCGTTGTTGAGCCCCGACAGAGATATCTGCCACTTTTGCTGTAGGATCCACAGCCAAGCCGTAGCGTTCTGACAACTCAAGGATATCAGCATTAGCCTTTTTCAAATCCAATACACCTTTATTAGTTACTTCGCTACCAAGAATGATATTTTCTGCAACAGTGAAAGCTTCTACCAGCATGAAGTGCTGGTGAACCATCCCGATCCCTAGAGAAGCAGCCTTTGAAGGAGAATCTAGTTTTTCAGACTTCCCATTGACCACAATTTCTCCGCTCGTTGGTTCCAAAAGACCAGCCAACATATTCATCAGGGTTGATTTCCCAGCTCCATTTTCACCAAGAAGTGCATGAATTTCACCTTTACGCAATTCGAGGTTGATTTTGTCGTTTGCGACAAATTCACCAAAAATTTTGGTAATTTCACGCATCTCAATGACGTTTTCGTGTGCCATTCGAATATTCCTTTCTAGAAAACTATATTTTATTTCAGTAGGACCTGCTAAACAAGTTAGTAGGTTCTATTGAGACAAAATGTCTCAACACCTCAAAAAAAGCGACCCAAGAAGGATGGATCGCTTCTGGAAGGTTTTTATTTCTCAGGTGCTTTTACGCTACCATCAATAATTAGTTTTTTAGCATCTTCCACTGCTTTTTTAGCATCTTCAGAAAGATTAGAAGTAGTCAAATCAACACCACCATCTTTCAAACCAAATGTAATCACTTTTCCACCTGGGAATTTACCGTCAGCAGTTTGAGTTGCGATTTCTTGAACAGTTTTACCAACTTGTTTCAAAGTAGAAGCCAATACGAAGTTAGATTCTTTACCATCTTTTGAAGTGTATTTACCTTCGTCAACTTGGTCACGGTCTACACCAATAACCCAAACTTTTTCGTCTTCATTTTTCTTCTCGTTCAAGTCTTTTGCTTCTTTGAAGACACCAGCTCCTGTACCACCAGCAGCTTGGTAAATGACGTCAGCTCCTGCAGCGTATTGAGTCGCTGCAATAGTTCTACCTTTTTCTGGGTTGTTGAAGTCTTCAGCATATTGTACATCTACTGAAATGTCTTTGTTTACAGACTTCACGCCTGCTTCAAATCCTTTTTCAAAACGAGTGATAACTTCACCACGTGCTCCACCGATGAAACCAACTTTGTTTGTCTTGGTAGTTTTGGCAGCAGCAACCCCTGCAAGATAAGCAGCTTCATTATCCGCAAAAACAGCAGATGCTACGTTCTTCTTATCACCAACAACAGAGTCAATGATAACGTAGTTGATATCAGCATTTTCATCTGCAGCAGCTTTTAACAGCTGGAGCAAGTTTGTAACCAACACCATACACTAATTTGTAGCCGTTTGTAGCAGCTTGGCTGAAGTGGTTTTGCAAAATCTGCTTCACTTGTAGATTGGAAATAAGTAAATCCGTTATCTTTAGAAAGACCGTTTTCTTTCCCCCAAGCTTGTAGACCTTCCCATGCAGATTGGTTAAATGATTTATCATCAACACCACCTGTGTCAGTAACGATAGCAGCTTTTTAAATCAGTTTTTGCATCTGAAGAATCTTTGCGAGACGCACGGTTTCCACATGCAGCAAGTCCGATTGCAGCGACAGTTACTAGACCTAGGCCTAACCATTGTTTCTTGTTCATTCCTGAACCTCCTAAATAAGATATGCAACTTAGTTGCGAATTAATGAAAAGGGTCAATAGACCGCCTTTACAAAGTTACTAGGTAAAGATCTGTAAAGGAATATGGAAGTAATTCCCCGACCGTCATCTCGACCGTCGTTTTATCTTTTGGCGACTAGAGTCACTTTTTAGATCTTGTTCAAAAAAACTCAACCATGACCTGGCGACAAGCACCACATGGCGAGATGGGTTTTTCAGTTTGTCCGTAGACAATCAACTCTGAAAATTCCCGTTGCCCCTCCGAAACTGCTTTGAAGATAGCTGTACGCTCCCCACAGTTAGTCAAAGGATAACTAGCATTCTCGATGTTCACACCTGTATATACGCTACCATCCTTGGCTACTAAAACAGCTCCAATAGGAAAGTGAGAATAGGGTACATAGGCATTCTTGCTGGTTTCAATTGCTAGTTCAATCAACTCAGTAGTCGCCATCAGCCAATTCTCCTTTTAAGATTGCTACACCAGCGGATGTTCCAATACGAGTAGCACCTGCCTCCACAAAGGCAAGAGCGTCCGCGTAAGAACGAGCTCCACCGGCAGCTTTAACACCCATATCAGGTCCCACTGTTTGACGCATTAATTTGACATCTGGCAGAGTTGCTCCTCCAGTTGAGAAGCCAGTAGATGTTTTAACAAAATCAGCTCCTGCTTTTTGTGACAACTGGCAGGCCACAACCTTTTCTTGATCTGTCAACAAACAAGCTTCAATAATGACTTTAACTAATTTGTCGCCACTTGCTTCTACAACGGCACGGATGTCTGACTCAACTAAATCAAGATTGCCAGATTTGAGGGCACCGACATTGATAACCATATCAATCTCATCTGCACCATTTTGGATAGCTTCTTTTGTTTCAAAAGCCTTCACAGCTGAAGTTGTTGCTCCCAAAGGGAAACCAACCACAGTACAGACCTTAACATCTGAGCCTTTAAGCCCTGTTTTTGCATGTTTTACCCATGTGGGATTGACACAAACACTGGCAAAATCATACTCACGCGCTTCAGATAGCAAACGATTAATTTGTTCTTGGCTTGCATCTTGCTTCAAAAGCGTATGATCGATATATTTATTCAACTTCATATTCGGATTCTCCCTGGTTTTATGAGATAATTTCAATAATTTCTCGTAAACATTGCACTCTATCATTCATTTTAACATATTTTTGAAATTCTGTAACTAGTTCAGAAGAAATTTTTCCATTTGTATAAACTTTTGCAACAATTTCTCCTTTTTGGACGGAGTCTCCAACTTTTTTTTCAAAAACAATCCCTGTTTCATAGTCCAAATCATCAGACTTGACTGCACGACCAGCTCCTAATCTCATGGCAAAGAGCCCAAATTCCATCGCCGGAAGGGCTGAAATGACACCTGACTCTTGCGCCGGGATATCCACTACATGTGCAACATTTACTGGGCGGTAGAGATCTTCTAGATCACCACCTTGAGCTACCACCATTTCTTCAAACTTAGCCAGTGCTTGACCATTCTCGAGATGTTTACGGATTTCCTCAACGGTTTTCTCAATATCAGCTAAACCAAGCATAATTTGAGCTAGTTCACAGATAAAGTGGGTAATATCCTGACGGCCTTGGCCTTGTAAAATTTCCAATGCTTCAAGGATTTCCAGACGATTTCCAATCGCTCGCCCCAAGGGTTGGCTCATATCTGTAATGACTGCTACCGTCTTTCGACCAACGGCCTTACCGAGATCCACCATGGTTTGAGCCAATTCGCGCGCCTCCTCAACAGTCTTCATAAAGGCACCCTCGCCAACAGTTACGTCTAGCAAAATAGCATCCGCACCTGCCGCGATTTTCTTGCTCATGACAGAACTCGCAATCAAAGGAATCGTGTCGACAGTTGCGGTCACATCACGAAGGGCATAGAGAAGTTTATCTGCTTTGACCAGCTGGTTCGATTGTCCAATGACAGATACACCAATGTCTTGAACCTGTTTGATAAAATCATCTTGACTCCGCTCCACTTGGTAGCCCTTGATCGCTTCTAACTTATCTAAGGTCCCGCCAGTGTGTCCTAGTCCACGACCACTCATTTTTGCAACCGGAACACCAAAACTGGCTACTAAAGGAGCTAAAATCAAGGTCACCTTGTCACCAACACCACCAGTAGAATGCTTGTCAACTTTAATTCCATTAATAGCTGATAAATCAAACTCTTGTCCTGTCTTGACCATATTCATCGTCAGGTCAGAAATCTCTCGTGTGGCCATTCCTTTGAAATAAACAGCCATAGCAAAAGCAGACATCTGATAGTCTGGAACAGTTCCTGCCACATAGCCTTCTACCAACCACTTGATTTCATTTGAAGTCAATTCTTGACCGTCTCGTTTCTTTTGGATTAAATCAACTGCTCTCATACTTTCACACTTCTAAGGATATAGTATCCCTTATCTTTTTTAACGACCTCACAATTGCCAAACACGTCTTCCATCTTATTTTTGGCACTAGGGGCACCCTGCTTTTTCTGGATAACGATTGTTAAGTCTCCACCGTCCTCCAGAAAATCCATGCTCTTTTCGATAATCTCATGAACAACTTGTTTACCTGCTCGAATGGGAGGATTGGAAATAACATGGTCAAATTTACCTTCAACTTGTTCATAGATATTGGATTGGAAAATCGTCGCTGCTACTTTATTTCTTTCAGCATTTTGTCGCGCTAAATCCAAGGCACGATTATTGATATCGACCATGGTTGCTTGGACCCCGTAAGCCTTAGCTAACGACAAACCCAATGGTCCATAACCACAGCCTACATCAAGGACCGTTTCTCCTTGGTTGACCTCAAGGCACTTGAGCAAGAGTTGACTTCCAAAATCAACCATTTTCTTACTAAAAACACCTGCATCCGTCAAAAAGGTCATTTTTTGTCCCAACAACTCTACTCTCAACTCATGAATGTCGTGAGCTGCATCAGGATTTTCTGCATAATACATTTTACTCATAAGTCTATTTTAGCATATTTTAAGGTTTTTTAAAACCGTTTACAAAGCTAAAATTCAACAAACAAACTAAATCTGTTATGATAACAATTAAAGAATTTTCGTATTATTTCCTCTATTTTTTTGACTTTTTTTAGAGCAACTTATAGCAACTTTCAAGAATCAGAATGAGAAATATCGAATTTCATTCTCTCTTTAGATTAGAAATATGATATACTAAGATATCGAACGAGGAAAGAATATGACCAACGAATTTTTACATTTTGAAAAAATCAGCCGCCAGACTTGGCAATCTTTACATCGAAAGACAACTCCTCCCTTGACAGAGGAAGAGTTAGAATCTATCAAGAGTTTCAATGACCAGATTAGTCTACAGGACGTAACGGACGTCTACCTTCCCCTAGTCCATCTTATCCATATTTACAAGCGCACCAAGGATGATTTGGCATTTTCAAAAGGAATTTTCCTCCAACGTGAAAGCAAATCTCAACCTTTTATTATTGGGGTTTCTGGCAGTGTTGCTGTGGGGAAATCAACCACTAGTCGCTTACTTCAGATTCTTCTATCACGGACTCTCCCAGATGCTACTGTAGAATTGGTGACAACCGACGGTTTTCTCTACCCCAATCAAACCTTGATTGAGCAAGATATCTTAAATCGCAAAGGTTTTCCTGAAAGTTATGATATGGAAACCTTGCTGAATTTCCTTGATCGCCTTAAGAACGGGCAAGATGTCGATATTCCTGTCTATTCTCATGAAGTGTATGACATCGTTCCTGGAGAGAAACAACGTGTCAAAGCTGCGGACTTTGTTATTGTTGAAGGCATCAATGTCTTTCAAAATCCTCAAAATGAGCGCCTTTACATCACTGATTTCTTTGATTTCTCCATCTATGTGGACGCAGCTGTTGAAGACATCGAAAGCTGGTATTTAGACCGCTTTTTAAAACTACTTAGCTTTGCCCAAACGCTCCAGACAGCTACTACCACCGCTTTACGCAAATGCCGATTGGAGAAGTTGAAGCCTTTGCACATCAGGTTTGGACCAGTATTAATCTCATAAATCTACAAAACTATATCGAACCAACAAGGAATCGCGCCGAGGTCATTCTCCACAAGACTAAAAACCACGAAATCGATGAAATTTACCTAAAAAAATAATTTCCCCTTGTCAAAACCTAAGTTTTCAGATATAATGGTATAGTTAGTAAATATGGAGGTAAGAACATTGGCAAACATTAAATCAGCTATCAAACGCGCTGAATTGAACGTTAAACAAAACGAAAAAAACTCAGCTCAAAAATCAGCTATGCGTACTGCTATCAAAGCTTTCGAAGCAAACCCTTCTGAAGAACTTTTCCGTGCTGCTAGCTCAGCTATCGACAAAGCAGAAACTAAAGGTTTGATTCATAAAAACAAAGCAAGCCGCGATAAAGCTCGTCTTTCAGCTAAACTTGCTAAATAAGAAACAGTCCACAGAGGCTGTTTTTTTGTCCTCCATTACGAAAAGGTAGAAAATGAAAATCGCAATCATCGGTTATTCTGGAGCTGGTAAGTCAACTCTAGCAGAAAAGTTATCTAACTACTACTCCATACCCAAACTACATATGGACACCCTCCAATTTCAACCAGATTGGCAAGACAGTGATCGTGATTGGATGAAAGTCGAGATGAAAAACTTCCTCACTAATCATTCAGACTGGGTCATCGACGGCAACTACTCTTGGTGCTATTACGACGAAAGAATGCAAGAAGCTGACCAAATCATCTTCCTAAATTTTTCACCATGGACTTGTCTCTTTCGAGCCTTTAAACGGTATCTCACATATCGAGGTAAGGTCAGAGAAAGTATGGCAGCAGGCTGCCCTGAACGCTTTGACTGGGACTTTATCAGATGGATTCTCTGGGATGGGCGGAGCAAATCCGCTAAGGAACGCTACAAGGGGGTTCAAGAAACCTATCCAGAGAAAGTAATTGTCCTCAGGTCTCAAAAGGAGATAGACCACTTTTTAGAAAATCTCTCGCATAACAAGAAAAACCAACGTGCCTAACGTTGGTTTTTCGCTATTACCCAATCACACTTCCGTTTGGTACAGCTGGATCAACTGTGAGAAGGGTTAATTTGCCATCATGTTCAGCTGAGAGGAGTACATCAGAATAAATATTTCATAAAATTATTATATATAAACAAAGTATAAATTTCTAATTATCTTTTTTATATTTTCTTAAATGCTCGTAAAGCCTTATTCTATGTGCTTTGAGTATTTTTTTACTGTAGGAAGATACTTCACGTTTCTTTGCATATTTCCTCATGTCTTAGCTGTCAGAAGTGGTAAATAAGTAGTAAATTCATTTGTACTACTAAGCAACAAGACGCTCCTGTTGCTTCTCTTTATTCAAGCGTTTCATTTCTGCCATTGCAGAATCGAATGTTGCATGTGCGTAATAGTTCAGCGTCATGGCTATATTAGCATGTCCCATAATGTACTGTAATGCCTTTGGATTCATTCCTGCATTTGCATAGTTGGTACAGAATGTATGTCGCAAACTATGTGGAGTGATGTGTGGCAATTTATCCTCGTTATACTTATTGTATTTCTTAACAAGACCTTTCATCATGCCGTTGTAATCACTTGCCACTTTTTGGATAGTTCTTTCTATTAAGAAAGAGGAAATCACTATATCCATCAATCTCAACACGCTTATCATTCTTTCGATTCGCTAACACTCGCTTAAATGCTTGATAGGCTTCTTCAACCATAGGAACTTGACGTTCGCCACTTTTTGGTCTTTTGGTGTTTCAATGTAGTACCCAATTTCAGTATCTCTCAATAGCTGATGGTCTATATTGACAAGACGATTCTCAAAAATCTAAATCTGGAAGTGTCAAACCACCAAACTCTGAAATACGAAGACCTGTTTTTTTAAGAGTATCAGAATTTCATCATAATTTTTTTGCTGTAGGTTTTATCAGCTTTTGCAAAGGCTAACAGTTTTTCTTCCTGTTCTTCTGTTAGTACGGTCTTAGGGACAGTATCATCATCAAGAACTGCTTTCAGTTGAAAGTCAAATGGATTCTTCCGAACACAATCATCTTGTATAGCAATATAGAATGAAGCCTTTAAAGAACGTTTGTAGTTATTGATGGTTTGATAAGCATAACCATTTTCACTCATTCTAATAGCCCATTCTTTAGCGTCTGATGGCTTAATACTGTCAATACTTCTTACACCTAACTTGTCTTTCTTCAAAATATCCATAAGATATTTGCGTCCAGTTTCAGTGTTTTTTCTAACCTTTGGTCTTTGAGCGTTCTGTTTTGCGTAAAGCTGGCAGAGTGTCATTTTCTTTCCTACAACATCAATACCATCATGAATGTCTTTCTGTAACTCTGCGATTTTCTCTCTAAGTGAGATACAATCACGCTTTCCTGCTGGTACTCGGTCTGTAGCCACAAGTTTCCACGAGTAAACAAATTGCGGTTCTCCAAATGAATCTATATATTTGTATAAGTATCTTCCGTCTTTTCGTTGGCTCTCTCCAGTCTTTAAGATTCGACCTTTATTGTCACGTCTTTTTTCTGACATGGCATTTGCTCCTTTCCTTTATGGAAAGAGCCTTGATACGACTTAATACTATTTTTATCATATACAAGACCCTTTGGCGACGCTAGATTGCGTCCAATGTATCTATAATTTTTTTCAAATTGTTTTCGTTTAATCTGAATACGATTGCCATTCATAATCAGCCAATTTGCATTTTTTTATTTTTCCTCTGCCAAGCGTCGTAGCTTGTTTTCGCCAATACGAAAATATTTTTGACGCTTCTTCAATGGTTAGGGTATAACGTTCCCAAATAGGAATGTCAGTCTGCTTTCATAAAATCCTCCTTTCCAAATCACTTATTTGGATTTCATAAAAGTTGTTTTACCAGCAATCGAACAGCTTTTAGCAAAGCTCACGGGAGTTCCACCCCTGCATGGTTCTCATGTAGCCATACTCATTGCCTGCGACGGTTTTTATCACGCTCGGACTATTGACTGTATGGGAGTATCATTATCACGATAAGAATGTCGTTGCAGGCAATCCTGCTAAAGATTGCTTCTCGGATCACTAACATGAATCGCTCGCTATCTTTATAAGATAGGTCATGGCGGTTAGTTCCGTTGGCTCTTTTCTTATCGAAACGTATTCGATTACTTTTATTCAGTTTTTCAAAGAACAATGGCTCGTTAGCCTATCAAAACACATTGAAAGCTCAATATGCTTTTGGTGGAATAACAAACCTCCCTGTTCGGGAAGCGTGGAATGGTTTAGCACGCTTCCACGAAAGGAGAGAGGATATTACTTAATTTCAAATGACAAAATCTTTGTAATCAGTCTGGTTTCCATTCTTCCACGTAAGACTTCATCAACGACCATACTTTTGATTGCCATATTCATCTTTCATAAGTCGTAGGAACGCTTCGTTATGTACCCTCTGTAATGATGTAGAATCTGGTTAATCGCTTCGGTATCGCCATCTGTTGCCTTTTACAATGAGAGGAAAGGGAATCATAGGATATTGTGTTTTCATTCTTCAAATTCCTCCATAAACTTTTTTTAATTAAGGCTAGTCCACTGGTTCTATGCCGATAGACAGTAGAACGGTTCAATTTCAACAGGTCTGCAATTTCTGAATCGCTCATGTCCATAAAGTAAAACAGCAGTAGAATTTCACGTTTCTTGTCTGGCAACTCACGTAATGCTTCACTCAACAAATCATTTTTCAACGCCTACTGATAACCCATTGAGTGTAAAAATCTGAAAGTCAGTTGAATAGTTATCTGTTGTCGCAAACTGGCTAACAAGATAATCGCCAACATCCGAAAAGGACACCTCACGCTTTGCAATCCTTGAAAGATAAAGCATATAATTCTTTTCGCTCGTCTTCCATAGCACGTTTACAGATATAGTCAAACTGATTTTTCTATTGTGGTCTGAAAAGAAGATGGTTTTCATGTTTCTCACCCCTTTCTGTCTAGGGAAAGGAAGTGAGCCTTGCTCGTTTATCTCCTTTCACTCTTAGTCCCAATGTGAAAGGGGGATTTGTTGCATTACTGATAAATAAACTTTGTAAAAAAAGTTCTGAATAGCTAAAAAAAGCATATAAACAGATTTATTTCTCTGTTTACATGCTTCTGTTATTCTATCTATATGATTTATAAAACCACATTGGTGGACGTACTTATCTATTGCAGATAGACGACTTTTTTTGACAAGAACCCAATGTAAGGAAATTTATTGTATATGATGTACTTCATGGCGACGTTGACCTCCAACAAACCGCCATTTGGAAGTAATATACAATATTTTAACAGCGTAAATAGCACTACCATATAACGGTTTTTTTTATTGGCGTTTAGTAGTGCTTTTTATTAAATATAAACCTATAAACCATATAACACGTTTTTTTCTATACCTGTTTTTTTAATTCAGTAGGAACAATAAAATGTATAGAGGTGGTCTACTATGCGTAAAAAAAGAAGATAAATATGATTTTAGAGCCTTTTGGTTTAGCCATTAAAGAAGCTCGATTGAAACGAGGTTTAACTCGTGAACAAGTGGGAGCATTGATTGAAATTGACCCACGGTACTTAACTAATATTGAAAATAAAGGGCAACACCCCAGCATACAAGTTCTTTATGACCTTGTATCGTTACTTCATGTTTCCGTTGATGAATTTTTTTCTTACCTGGGGTCCCTGAGGCTTAGTGGGAATTTGTATCGATAAGGGGTACAAATTCCCACTAAAACCAATGTTTCAAGGCCTATTTATTTTTTTTATATTCAATTCTCTTAAGTGTTTAGGAATAGATAACAAGTCAAATTTATACTCTCCAAGAAAAGTGATATGCTCCCAATTAATAGGAGATACATGCTTCATATACTTAGTTACTTCGGGATCTATTTTTGACGAGATAATTATAAGCTGCTTGTAAGTAGACGGCGTTCCATATACTTATTGCATTTATTAACACATTAAGCGCACTAGCACTTTGAAGTTGTCGGCGAATATCGCGCTCCATAAATTTTTCCGCGTCGCCCAAAAAAATAGTTCTCTAGCTAAAGCATTAATCGCTTCTGTCTTATTTAGTCCATGAGTGATCCTTCGCCGTAGCTCACTATCTGTAATATAATCTATCATAAAAAAATGCTCTTTTCAATGCGACCTAGTTCTCTCAGTGCAAGAGCTACTCTATTCTTACGTGCGTATGAGCCTAGCTTTCCTAATAGTAAAGAACTAGATACTTTTCCTGTTTGAATCGAATAGGCGATTCGTTTAATTTCATCATAGTTTTCTTCAATAATTTTTTTACATTGATTTTTTTCCGCTTATATCTTCTGATAAGTTAGGGTAGTAGGAAGGTGATTTGATAGAAAATAATTGTGATTTTTTTATATTTCTGATGCGAGGTTCAAAATCAAAGCCTAGTAATGCGGTCATTCCAAACACCTGATCAGAATACCCATTTGTATCAGTAAAATGTTCCTCAATATCTAGATCTGTTTCATGATAAAGTAGGCCATCAAGGGTATGAGTAGCTTCCCTTGTATTAGTTGAAGCAACCTCGATATGATGAGTCGTATGCCTATCATTTATTGATCGAATCATTGTAGCTCCTTTTTCCATACTTTTGTAATGTGGATTAACATCGGATTTTAGAGCTGAGACGCCCACTGGGACGCGCATTCCGTCTGAAGCAGTGGTTTTTTTCCTTCACCCCAAAAAGTCTGCAACAGGAAGCTTTTAACTGATAATTAACCAAAACAGATTGAGCACGAGTCAGAGCTTTTTTATAAAAAGCGCCATTGTTTGGCATTGGCTAACTGAGAATAAGAAATTCCAGGAGTTGATTGGGCCATTTTTTCAAGACCAATATTCATCCCTAAACCCAGCAAAGCAGCAAAAATAATTTTTCTTTCTTGTTCACTCGGCGGTTTCCCTGTAGAATCATGACTAAATTCTTGTGAAAAGTTGGTCCAACTGTCCACCCTCAATTAAAAAGATCACTAAGCCTTATCTTAGGAATTATTGAATAAAGTTTTTTTCTATATATTTCTGCTTCGCTAGGTGTAACTTTTTTTCCAACTTTTTTTAAGGTTTGCTCTTGAAATTCTCTTATCAACTGTCGAATAAAATTGAAGCTGTAAATCTAAAATTATTTCCCGATCCTTTAAATAGTCCTCAAACGTGTCTGGAATAGTTTCTGAATCAATACAAGCAGATAAATCAACTAAGTAATCATCAATATTTCGATGGATCATACTTCCTTCAACTGAAATATCTCCTGATCGAATATTGTTCTTTAGCTCGGTGAAAGCTACTAACTCATAGTAAGACCGATCTATTTTCCCCTCTTCTGGCCGAACAAGGCTTTTCCATTTTTTACTCACAAAATCAGTAGAAGTATCTGCCGGTATTTTTCTTTTACCACTATTGTGTAAATCAGTTAGTTGAGTTAGGGCCATGAGGACTGGATTTGCTGCCGGAGTTGCTTTGAACGAAAGGGTCCTCAATAACATTGGCGTGTATCTTCGGAGGTAATTAGCTTTATTTCGAACCATTTCTAAATAGCCATGATTTTTATTACCTGTAATTTTTTTAGCTTCTTCTCCATCTTGTACTAAATCTTCCCAAGGCATGATTCGTTCAATTTCGTCAAAAGGATTACTATCATTATCTTTTGCAAAGTGAAGAGCATCAATTAAAGAAGCATAATGTTCCAATTTTTTAGTAGCCAATTTTTCCTTTTTTTCTTTTAACTGTTCTTGTGAATCACGTGTCCCTTTGCGTTTAATACTTGCTAAAATGCGGTCATTAATCTCAATCAGTTGATCGATCAGATATTGATGATGATTGACTAAAAAAGCAATAAGTAAAGAGTATCTTTTTTCAAGCTCAAAACGGGAGAAGTCATATGCATCATAATTTTCCCCTAGTCTAGCTAGCTGAAGAAACCTGTTCCGATTAATATGGGAGACATTAATTGTCCTGAGTCCCATGGAAGCAATCACTTCCACTTTTTTTACAAATACTCATAAAGCTTTCTGGATTTGCCTTACCTGGAATGTCTTTTTAGCCAAGCGAGTTTAGTTATTTTCGTCTCTTCATAAATTTGAAACAAACTCTCTAGTTTTTTTCAATTTGTATATCTGTTAATGAACAGAGTAATATTGAAAATAAGTTGTTTTTCTGCTTTATCTCGACAGCGGCTTATAATGTCTTCAAGTGTAGCTATAGATGGAAAAAAATAATTTTTTTCGAGTTAAGAAATCAATTGTTTTTTTCATTAGATAGATAGAGTCATCATTTTCTAAAGCTAGTTCAATTAAATATTCTATTAACTGTTTTTGTGTATTAGCACTACCGAATCGATGATAGTTGAATACTTCTAAGATCTCGTTGAAGTGATTTGCACGTGTATTTCTATGATCATATGAATTTAAATCAATTGCATCAAGATGGAGCTGTCGACTCACATAAGAAGTTAGTCTGGTTGATTTAATCGGCCAATTACTTAAAGAACACCCAGGATACCGGGCCAAACAAAGTTGTATCGCAAATCCTAGTTTATTGACCTTTCCACGGTGTTGATTAATAACCTCCAGATCATAATCAGAAAAACTAAAATACGCTTTAAAATCCTCTTCTGATAAGTGGTCTACAGAAAGAAGTTGTTCACGCTGTGAAGTAGTTAAAATTCTTTTCATAGCCATATCTTAAGCATTCCTTTTATTGAGGTAACGGTAAAAGGTTGTTTTGCTTAATTTAGAGGCATCAAGAATTTGACGAATAGAATACTCTTTGCTGTCATACATTTTTAAAGCTAAATCAATTGATAGCTTACCTTTACTTGGACGGCCCCCTTTTTTTCCTCGGACTCTGGCTGCCTTAAGACCAGAGTTAGTTCGTTCAATAATAATATCCCGTTCCAGTTCTGCTAAACTAGCCATAACTCGGAAAAAGAATCTTCCCATAGACGTTGAAGTATCTACGTTATCTTGAATAGATATAAAATTGACACTAAGTTCTTCAAATAATTCAGAAAGTTCAATCAAATGTTTAGTTGATCGTGAAATTGATCTAACTTGTAAATGACAACAGAATCTCCTTCACGTAGTAGGTTGATCATTTCTTCTAATTGCGGTCGGTCTTTTTTTCGCACCAGTTACTTTTTTTCTTGAAATAATTTATCAATTCCATAATGAGTAAGTGCATCAATTTGTAAACTAAGATTTTGATCATCCGTACTCACTCGAGCATAGCCAAAAAAATCATAAAAAAACCTCCTTAATTTTTATAATTTAAAATGTACCATAACTCATTAAGTATAACTATATAGGAACTATGAAAAAGGAACGGATTTTTGGTACTTGATTTACTTAAAAAAACATTTAGAAAAAAAGCAGGAATGAAAAGGTACCATAAACGGTCGTTTATGGTACCATTCAAATTTATCCTTATTGTACAAAAATAACAGCGAAATTTTTTTAAATCTATTCCTTATCGATACAAATTCCCTGTAGGCGCTAGGGACCTCTTTAGCTCCTTGGAAGCTGTCAGTAGTATACCCTAATAATTTATCTACATTCCCTTTAGTAACGTGTAACTTTCCAAATTTACAAAAAGCGACTCATAGAATTATTTCCTCCCGTTAAATAATAGATAACTATTAAAAAAATAGACAATACTTGCTCATAAGTAACGGTACTTAAATTGTTTACTTTTGGCGTGTTTCATTGCTTGATGAAACTGATTTTTAGTAAACAGTTGACGATATTCTCGATTGACCCATTTTGAAACAAAGTACGTATATAGCTTCCAATATTTATCTGGAACATCTGTGGTATGGCGGGTAAGTTTTATTAAGACACTGTTTACTTTTGGTTTAGGATGAAAGCATTCCGCTGGCAGCTTAAGCAATTGCTGAATCGAGACTTGAGTGTGCAAGAGCAACCCTAGTGTTCGGTGAATATCCAAGGTACGCTTGTAGAATCCTTCTTCAACAATCAGATAGATGTCAGACGCATGGCTTTCAAAAACCACTTTTTTAATAATTTGTGTGCTTAAATGGTAAGGAATATTCCCAACAATTTTATACCTCTGTTTGTTAGGGAATTGAAACTGTAGAATATCTTGGTGAATTAAAGTGACACGAATGTTCAGTTTTAATTTTTCTGACGATAAGTTGAATAGATGACTGTCTAATTCAATAGACGTTACCTGTTTACTTATTTTTAGCCAGTTTCGTCGTTAAATGCCCTTTACCTGTTCCAATTTCGTAAACGGTATCGGTTTCTTTTTAAATTCAATTGTTTTATTATTTGGTTGAGTACTTTTTTCACTCGTTAAAAAGTTTTGAGAATATTTTATATTTTTTTGTTCATGTAATCACTCCTGAAGTGATTACATCTATAAATAAATACAGAAGTTAAACGATTTGTTTGTAATTTTAGTTATCTGTTTAAAAAGTCATAAGATTAGTCACTGGTAGGAATTAATCTAACGTATTTATTTATCTGCGTAATCACTGTTTTTTTAGTCTGTTTCAAAACAGTAGATGTTTTTATCTACATTACGCATTTGGAATACCAACATGACGAATCCCTCCTTCTTAATTACAAATTTTTTAGCATCTAATTTAACTTCAATTCCTATTATACAAAAATTTTAAGATAATGCACCACTTTTTTTATAATTAAAACGGTTGAAAACTGTACCACTAATAACTCACAATAGAGAGATGTCACCGTCAAGTTAAATGTACAAAAATAACAGCGAAATTTTTTTAAATCTATTTCTTATCGATACAAATTCCTCGTAGGCGCTCGGGACCCCTACCTGCTAATAACTTGGTAAAAAGCACCCTGACGATTACAGATAGAGAAATACATGGATAGCTTTTACAGACAAAGAACTATCCTTAATGGAATCTTTTAGCCAGCGGTATCAACGAAGCAAGAAACATCGAAGACTAATTAAAAGAATCCATACATATCGGAAAGAGCTGATAAAATGAGATTGTATTAATCTCATTTTATCGGCTCTGCGTCTTTGCGTCTGGCTCTGTAATCACAGTTACTTTGAACTGCTTTTATTTCAATTAAATTTTTCTTGTCTGCATTTCGGACAATAGAGGGGAATTTTTTTAATTCAGTATCTTCCCTTATCTTTAATCGTGTTTTTATTTCCACATACAGGACACAATATCCACTTGTAGTTTATAATAACTATCTCCTCCTTTACACTTTAATTCAAATCTTTATTAAAAAATATTTCATCTTATTTAACAAGAAACCATATTTATATAACAACATAAAATACACTAAGTTATTTTATTGAACATATATCGTACTTTATCTATCCGACTATTTGGACGACGGGGCTGGCAAACAGGTTCACCGGTAGTAACATGGTACCCTTTTAACTCTGTTAAACAAACACTACGTCCATTTGTAAAGAAAGTTAAATCACTACGATATTCTTGAATACACCGAGCAGGGATTTCTCCACTAAGAATGACCTCATTATTTTTTTCAATTGAGTGTCTACGATGTTCGCATAATATTTAGGAGCATCGGTGTATGCTCGTGAAAGATATTCCTGTGTGCATAAATTTTAAAAACTAAGATATGGCTCTAACAATTCTGTTCCAGCTTTTTTTAAGACTTGTTCCAATACAATAGGAGCAAGCATCCGAAAATCTGCTGGGAGTACTAACAGGGCTATAGTATAAAGCTCATACTTAAAACAGATTTTACAGTCCGTCACATTCCAACCATACAATCCTTGTTCACAGCCATAGCGTATCCCTTCCATAACTGCATTTTTGAAATGATTGATTTAAGTATCCAAGAGAAACCGAGCTCTCATACTGCATTCCACTTCCCAACGGAAGCGGTGATACAGATAAACCAATGGAAGCCCAGAAAGGATTCGGTGGAACTTCGATGTGAATGGTATACTCTGCTTTTTTTAACGGTCTTTCCATATAAATGACTGTAGGCTCTTTTTATTTCTATCTCCACATGATACTTTTTCTTGCAGCAGAGCACAAGTCACTTCCATTTGTACTTTCCCTAAGAAAGAAAGTATGATTTCATGTGTCGCAGAATCCACATAATATCGCAGAAGCGGGTCACTGTCGGAGATTTCTAAAAGTGCATCAAGTAACATTTCCCTTTGTTGAGGTTTGCTCGGTTCAACAGTCGTTTGCAGCAGAGGGAGGGATTTTCAATCTCTCTCTGTGGCAATAGCTTTTGTATCTCCAAGAACACTATTTAACTTCAAAAAAACTCATTCTGCAAAAATAACAATTTCCCGGAATAAGCCTTTATCGATTTTACATAATTCACCATTTATTGAAGTATACATTTCTGTAATTTTTATTTTTTTCCTTTTTCCGATATTCTAACCGAATCTCGCAAATGCAGTACGCCACTATAAAGACGTATATATGCAAGACGCTGTCTTTTTTTCCGAATACTCAATTTTGAAAAACTTTTCCGCAAAGTTCAGACTGACCTCGATGTGTTGATGAATAAAAATTTATTCGTAATCACTTCTATAAGGTTATCAATCCCTATATTGTTTTTTTGCACTTCCGTGATAAACAGGGAACAGGGAACAATTATGAAATCTTATGCTTTCCTCTTGTTCGAGTTCCAATGCTTTCTAATGATTTACCGGACATATATTTCTCTAAAAGGTCATCGTTTCCCTCTATTACCGTATCCCATTGTTCAGATTCGGTAAAGTTCGTCACACACATATTAGGATACAGTTCTACCTTCTGTTTGATTACAATTTCGGCAGAAAGTTTCTCTTTAATATCCTGATAAACCGTTGATAAATCAATTCCATTTTTGGTCAATCTTATTGATAAAAAGATTGTGGGAATCCCTCATTTTCCTAAGTGCATGAAATAATATACGAGTTTGTGCTTGTACGCCATCTTTTGCAGAAATCAGTAGAATTGCCCCATCTAAAACTGATAATGAACGATATACTTCTGCTAAGAAATCCATATGTCCTGGCGTGTCTATGATGTTCACCTTCGTATTTTCCCACTGAAAAGAGGTTATTCCTGTCTGAATTGTAATTCCTCTCTGACGTTCTAAAAGCGTATTATCCGTCCTCGTTGTACCTTTGTCCACGCTTCCTAATTCTGTAATCGCTCCACTGTTATATAATAAGCTTTTCTGTTAAGGTAGTTTTTTTCCCTGCATCAACATGAGCTAAAAACTCCAATATTAATAATTTTCATGTGATTTTTCCTCCATTCAAAAACTCAGTAAGAGAAAAATCCCAGTGATAAATACTTTTATCACTGGGATTTTTTTATGCATAACCATAGGTATACAAAGCATACAGATATTCTCTGGATACTTTAGAATCACATGATAAAGGTATTCTTAAACTGGGTACAAAAAAACTAAGCCTCCTAAAAAAAGGACATCCAATTATTTGTTCCCACTATCAAATTGACAGTTTATTTAAGAATACCTTGCCGCATATTTATTAACTCCTTTTAAATAGATACTTAAATAATAGCACATAAGAGCATATTTGTAAAGGAATCTCCAATTTTTTTATCAAAGAGAGTACGTGATTACAAAAATAGCTGTAATAATGTACCAATATTTGTTATTCTATAATCTTCCAATTACTCCTGTTCTTTTCAAGTACCAAATCAAATTGAGATACCTGCGTTGCTTTTGGTCTGCTGGTCGATATATTCCACTGTCAGCGATACTGTGACTTGATTATCCTTACGATTGTGAATAGGATTTACCAGTTCTTGAAAGATGTACTCTTTTCCGATTGGTTTTAATATCCCGTCATTCACATAGTAGGAAAGTTCACTGGCTGTCGCTGTAGGATAGAGCTTGAAGAACGTCGTTAAAAAAACTCATTGATTTCATTGGTTGTAATGGAATCAACCGTCCCCTCACTTTCAATGGCTTTTTGGTTTATAACTTGATTTCTTAGGTATGTTGGTAATGGTCGGATTCTTAACCAGTACCATATTTCCAGAACCATCTACATAGACACTCACTATATAAGCAGAGTGGACGGTCTTTGTATTTTTCTCCTCTGTAATGAGCTGGTCTACACTGTAGGTTACATTAAACTCATTGTCGCCAGTTGGCTCTACCGTCCATATCTGAAATCCTCTTACAGAAGACGATACAGGAATATCTTTGCGTACTGTATCAACATTGAGAGCTTGAAGTTCATCTGTCAGATAGCCTTTTAGACTTTCCATTCGATTATCAATGGACTTATCGGATTGCTCCCATGAATAGTAGACTTTCGCAAAAGTTCTCACAAAAATTTTCTACATGATGAGTATCAACGTATTCCTTTTCTATGATAGTTGTTTCGTGAATAGTATGAGTATCTATAGCTGTAAAGTGCTTGAATATCGCAAAGCTGAAACTAAGCCCTAAAAGTACCCACAAGGCAATCACAACCTTTTTATGAGGATTGACCTTATAGTAGACACGAGGTTTCTTTTCCTTTGGTATCTGTTTTTTTCTTTATTCTGATTTTTTTCTAAATTTCATCATTAAATCTTCCTTTCTCATTGTTTGATCTCGTCCTGCTCCCACTCAAATGCTGTTGCCAGTAGGGGCTTGTTAAGTCGGCATAACCGATTGGGTCGCCTGCATGAAACATACGGTTATTGCCAAGGTATATCCCAACATGAGTAATATAAGAGCCAGCGTTATAGGTAGAATGAAAGAAAACCAAATCGCCAGCTTGTGCTCTGATAGTGGGATATGCTGGGTCACATCATATTGCTGTTGTGCGGTTCGTGGTAGTTAATTCCAGCTTTTCCATACGTCCATTGTGTCAGTCCGCTACAATCAAAAGAAGTAGTCGGGGAAGCTCCACCGTAAACGTATCGCCAGCCCTCATATTTCAGTGCTTCGTCCATGATGGCTTGTACCGTATCATCATCAAACTCTGTTGTGACAAGATACTGCGTTACCAGTTGCACATAAAAACATATTGCTATAGTTGTATCGCCAGCCCCCATTGATAGGTATGGCTATGGGATTGGGGTAAGACACTTTTTTTCGCCACCTGAATACTCTTTTTGAGAAACTTTGAGCCAGTTCAAAGGTATATTTATTTCCACGATTAGCCACATACCCCTAAGAAACCACCACCATAATTGTAGGACTGGATAACTGATTCTAAATCTACACTGAGCCTTTTCGCTACTGGCTAATAATTCACTGAAATACTTCACACCTTGCTTAATGGATTCTTCTGTACTCAATGAATTAGGTGGAAGACCGAGGGATTCCGAGGACTGCATAACATCTTCCGCAGTACCGCCCGATTCCACCTGTATAATCGCAAGAAGTATGTTGACATATTCTTCAACGCCATATTCTTTTGGCATATTTTTTTCACCATAGGCTTATGAGCCAGCACTTCTGCGGAAACATTCACACCTCCATAATGAATATTGGAAATTCCGCTGTCCTGTTCATCTGAAAAATAAAATGGCAACAAACAGAAGCAGTGAGAAGACCATCAAGAATAATCCAGAACCACCAATCACTAAAGTTTTCAACTTCATGGTTTCTTACCGACTTTCTTAATGGTGGCGGTTTTGATTGGTGGTCTACTTTTGTATTTTTGTAGTGGTACTTTTGAACAGTAGACGGACGTTCTTTTGTGATTGGACGTTGTGAAGTTCTATCTGCTGTAGTGGTTGAAGTTGCTGGCTTTTTGAACGGTTTTTTTCTTGAACGGTATTGCCTTTTGGCGTTCCACTTTTTGGACTTGAAAAATCGGACTTAACTGCTGGACGCTCTTGTTTGGCTTTGTTGAGATTCCTTATATGAAGTCTGAATATTAGACTGTTTTGAGGTCTGTTCATCATGATATTGTTCTTGTCTTGTAGTCGGTCTTTCATGAACAGAAGAAGCAGGCTGTTTTTTTCTGTTTGACCTGTTCCATTTCAGAGCGACGCTTCGCAATGGTTTTTTTCGCCTTTGTTCCTGCTGTTCCTTGCGTCCACTGGCTCTGTCCGCTTTGGTTTGAGAAATACTACTGGTTAAATCACGGACATTCTCTTTACTTTGGATTTTCCTTGATATACTGCATATCTTGCATTGGTCGGCAAATCTTTAACCTGTTCTTTCAAACCACTAGCAGTGTCTACCATTCTGTCTTTTGGTATCAGCTACTGTACCGATGGTTTGACCGATACGTTTTCCAAGTGTTGATTTTTTTCCTTTCCGTCTGGTCGGGAGTGATCTGCTTGTGTCCTTGCAGAACTCCCCTGAACCCGACTGTCCTTTTTACCTGTAACAATGGCAGACCCAGCCCCTAGAGTAGTCATGGAACGTCCAAGTTTCCGCTGTAGACGGTGCATGTGAGCGTGCATAGCATACGAGGTTTTTCTCATCACACGACTTCCCACACTTTGAGAATCGTTACCTGTAGAGAAAAACATACTCATTAAATCGCCCAGCTTGAAGTAGATTCCTGCAAAGGTCACAATCTGTAGAAAAAGCAATCAAAAAGAACGGATAACCAGCCGATAAGGTATAGAGCATGGTTGAAATACTAAAATGCTGTCGTAATAATCAATGTGATTCCAGCTCGTGTCAAAATGGTATTAAAGAGCTTTTGTTATGGCTCGTTTTGACATACCATCAAATGATGGAATCATGCTTAAAATAAAGCTCACAGGCAGAAACATAGCATAGATGATAAAAAGTACCTATGAGAAAAATCATGATTCCTGTTAATAGGAATACAAATATGGAAATCCCAATATTGAAGACAAATAGGAAGAAGACTGTACCCTAAAACGGTTAATGGTCTTTGTAATGGTTAGATTGGTATTGCTTCTGTCTTCAATTTCTTCCGCAACAATTTTTTTCTCTGTCTTCGCCATTGTTGAATCTGGGCTGGTGGAGAGCAGGCTTTCCACACGGTCAATACCGATACTTTCAATGTCTGAACTGTTGTATTGAAGCAGTAGCCACGGTTGCTGAACCTGTATGGAAAAACAGGCTATCTCTGATTAAGTCCACGCTGTCCTTGCCTTTGACTATCGGAATGGGGCATGACAATCTTCGTGCCAAGTGATAAACTGGCATTACTGATGTCTGATGAAAAAGTCATTGATTTTTTTAATGTAGTCGGGAGCGTAGGCACAAAGGAAGCCGATAGGATAAACACCAGCACAAAAATTCATAATGGCATGAATTGCCTTTGTGGTTTCTCTCTTTATCAGTCCCGTATAGGCAACATAAAACCCCAAGAACCAAAAATCAAGAGTAAGAGGAATCCAACATAGAAACCCTCTGTTGAAAAATCCGTTTGCACTCACACCAGCTAAGGTCTGCATATTCTTACCAATGGAATCTGCTGTAGCGGAAATGAAGTTCTAAGGAATAGGCTTCCTGTACTAAGTAACCTGTCGCATTGGAAACATACAAACTGATTGTCCAAATAAAATTGGTAATGGCATATAGTCCATACATGACCTGTTTTTCCAATCCCGTCCGACCAGTTCCACGGAAGCCAGCCCCAGCTATTATCCACATAAAAAAATCCAGTTGATAGTTTTCAAGTGGGTATCGGCTGTATTCATTTGCCACATTGACCGTATCATCTACCAAGCCCGCAGCTTGAACCACCGTTCCCAGCATGGCTAAAGAAAAATGGCAATCACAAGTGTGAAAGCCACTGTCATTGCCACTTTTACCTAGACGTTTCAGCGTCCAGTTTGATTTTTATTCTGTTTACTATTGATGGTTTCACATTTACACCTCTTTTCGCACAGGTGGTCTGGTATCAAAGGCATGGAGCAGTTCTTCAAATACAGGGTGGAACTGTATCACACCGACACGACCATATAAATCACTGATAAGGCATTGCCCGTTTTCCAAATCACGCAATCGCTTCTGATTGTTTTCGTCCTCTGGGTCTACACCAAAAAAGGCTAAGGTCTTTTTAATCTCGTTAAGGTCAGTGGAACGAAATGCAAAATTTTAAGCCGAGGTTATTTTTTTCAGTTTTTTTCATCTAAGAGGTCGTCTGTATTTTTGGGTCACGAAATATACCCCAGCGTTCATAGCACGACCAGCCCGAACCAGCTTCATAGATAGTGTTTTTCCTTGTGCTACCTGTAAAAAGCTCCATGCTTCGTCTAAATCTACAATCTTGAAAATGCTTCGGTCTGTATGGATAAAGTCTAAAGCAAAGGTACTAATGACAATCAGCATAGCAACGGATAAAAGCTCCATAGTGGTATATTCTCAAAGGAAGTTTCTTGTCGGGAAGTACCAAGTCCGCAACCTGTATAATGTTCAGTTGTTTTTTTCTAAGCTGATAGACTGCTCCACATAACCATTACTGAATAATAAATGTGCAAAAGTCATAGTCTGTAAAACTTTCGATATGGTCGGCTATACTGGTACTTAGTGGCGTATTCTCAACCCTGTAATTCCTCAATCACTTTCATCAACCCTCGTACTTCACTATTGGTTACTGCACGAATGGCTTTTTCTAAGGATTGGGAAGCGTTCCCCATCACGAGAGGAAATCCCTCGTAAGGAATGTCAGAATATCAATAGCCAGTGATTCAGAATCTTTGGGATTTTTTTCATAATCACATAAGGGTCAAGTAAGTTTTTGTTTTTTTCTCATCAGAAGTCAGAGTGACGATATTGATTTCATGGGAAATCTCTGGCAAGGTTTCTTTCCATCTGCCACGTTCTGCTTTTTTGGGTTCATAATCACTGCTTGTGCCCCATAAAGCACCGCATAATAGACGATAAGGTTATTCGCAAAGGATTTACCACCACCCAGCGAACCAACAAAAGCCGACGCTAACGCATTGGTTACTGAACCCTTAACCCCTTGACTGGCAAGAGCAGGTTTCAGATAGACATTGTGTCCAGTATCTAAGCTGTAGCCAACATAAATCCCCTCATTTTTCCCCCAGCATTTGAGTAGCACCAAAACCTAAACCAGCGAGGAAATCAGAGGTCACGTATTGAATATAATCATTCATATAACGCTTGCTGGCAGGTAAAAATTCTTCATGTAAGCCGAGCATATCCCCAAATGGTCGTACCAGTTTTTACGCTTAAATCGTCATAAAAAAATCTTTCACTTCATTACAACGACGTTTGAGTTCGTCAAGATCATTTGCTGATACCCTTACCACATAAGACAGCTTGTACATAGATTCCTTGCTTTTGGTCTAAATTGGTTTCCAGCTCATTCACACTTTCCAGAGCTTCCGCCACATTGGAGCTGGTTTCATTATCACTTTGCCAAGCGTGGTTATCCAAGTCTTTCAGTTCTTTCTTTTTATTGCGGACAGTAGATAGGGCTTTTACGATTCGCTACAATTTCCACATTCATTGACGTATCAATCGGGAATGTAAATTGCTGTTGCTGGTAGTAGAAGATTTCAGAGGACGGGAAGTCCAGTTCTCCGACAATGCTGTTAATGGTAAAGTAAGCTACATAGACGGTTTCATCTTCCTGCTGGATTTTTCAAATATCGCTGTTTTTTTCTTCCACCAAACAGCGAGTAGGCTTAATCAAGTCATAGTATTTAATCAGCGTTTCATTATCCAGCTTTTTTTCTTTGATAGATGGTACTCATACTCTTCATAGGCAGTGCCTGTCTGTCCGTAAAGGTGTTCAATCAGATAGCCGAAGTCGTCCTTATCTAACCTGCGGATTTTTGAAACGACGAGAGATTTTTATTTTCTAAGAGCTTTTTCCATCTTCTGAAAAACGCAGGATTTCATCATTACTCATACTAACAAAATCGCCCATCAGCTTATGGTTCACATCATAGACAAAAATCAGACAAAGCATTTTTTTGCTTCAACGGTAAGACTTTTTCATAGAAAACTCCCTGATCGTTGAGAAGCAACTTAAAAGCCGATAAAGAAACGGTAGTTCACTTGATTTTCGCCAATCATGGATATTAAAGCGTCTGTCTGTTGGTCGATTTTTGTCATAGGCAACCGCTTTGAGCTTGCCAGTGACTTCATTTTTTTGGAACGCTCTTGTGCAGAACGTATGCTGGATTCTGTACTGATTTGTAAAGCATGAATTTTTGCCATCACGATTTTTGTGCGATAAGCTGTCTGAAAGAATCATGCACTTGTATTTTTCTGTTCTGGACTTAGAAATGAGTAATTGTAAGGAACAAGCTCATAGTAAGCATAACATTCCCCGTCTTTATTCCAGACGAGATTGTTTTCAATGTATTTAATTGGATATGCCATAAAATTCACTCCTAACTGCTGTAATGGCTTCTTGTGGCTGGTTTCTGCCAAGCGTTACTTTTTTTCCTGCATAGGTCAGCTTTTGGTCGCAGTGCATAAGCAATGACAGACTTCAAAAATCCATAAGGCTTTTTTTACCATCAAAAGTTTTTTTGTAGACATAAACCATGTGAAAGCCACAGGAATCCCAAAGTATTTGAGAAATGCTCCTCTATCATGGAAAGAGGGGGCAAGTTGCCATATCATCACTGCAAAGAGTGACACGACAAACCATGTCATTTGCGTAAAGGTTATGGGAAACGGAAGTCTCAAAAATCATTGATAGAATACAGTACCTTTTTCCACAGACCAGATACTGGTATAGCTTCGTATTTTTCTTCATGTAATCAATCCTTTCATAGAAAAAAATAGGGGTAGCTGATTGAGCCACCCTGTAAAATAGAAAAATCTGCCAGTAGTAATGTACCGACAGATTTAATAGACGATTTCAAAAAAATCCCATGATTGGTTGAGATAAACGTTCCTGAAAGGTCTAAATCCCGACCATAGGCTTGATAATCAATATAGTTTTGAAGACTAGCTGGTACTTCGCCCTAAAGCACCCGTTTCTTCAATGTAGTAGCGTGCCACGTCATACATATCATCACAATCGGAATGAATGATAATATCCTCTTGATGTTCGCTTAGTTCTTCAATGCTTGAAAAATGAGTGAGCAGAGCAGATAGCTCTGATTGTAATTCTTCGGGTAATTCCTGATACCATTTCCCATAGTCGATTGAGTTCGCCAATGGAAGTGTATTCGTCAACCGTAAAGGGTAACTCGTAGTCATGAATGGCGTATTCCTCATATTCATCATTCGCCGATTTTTTCTTTGACTTCCTCAAAGTCAATGGGAAAGGTAAACCACGCACCGACCAATCTCGCCCTCATTGTATTTTGCTTAAATTCGCAATATAGACTTGCATATCGTCCATATATTCACGTCCTTTCTTTGTAGAGATTCAAAAATCCCTACCGCACTTTCGTTTGGTGTACTATTCCTTTGCGGAACATAAGAAAACCACTTATATTCCACAAAAGAACGGTTTTATTTAAGCACCAATAATGCGATTGAATAGCTCTAGTAAAATGTCTTTTACTCCAGCAGCGTTGAAGACTAAGCCAACCGCAATAATCGCAATAATTAAAAAGCCAATCAGTTTGCTAAACTCACGCTTGAAGCCAAGATACAAGCCAATCACAACGATTGCTAAAAAGCACCAGTGATTGAGCGTTTGATAGAAACCAGTTATAAAGGTTTTTGTCCAAAAATTCATAAAAAAATGTTCTCCTCTATATTCAATGAATTTGTATTTGAGTTATTTTTTTGTTGTTATCACGTCCTGTTCTTTTACTGACTGTTGCTTCAAAATCTGCTTGTGTCGGTCTGTCAGTTTCGCATGGTCGAGAATGTCTTTTACAACCTGCGTCTGGTTGATTTCATCAAGTTTAATCGCAACCTTTAAGGTCGGGGCAACTTGATGAGATAGCCAGTTCAGCGTCCTTTGGAAGGAGTAAGGCTCTGGTTTTGTGGTTAGTTTTAATCGTTCACGATTGTTCCCAATAAACCAAGCCCATTCTTCATTCAGTTTCCAATCAGAACGAGGTTTGGAATCGTCTTTATCTACAAAACGGATATACCGATTGATAATTTTAAAGGCGGTATGCTCTGGATTGTCATAGACGAGTAAATCACGGACTGCATAATAGGCACGCTCATTTTTCAATCGAATCTCAAAACGGTTTTTTACTTCTGCGTCTTCAATGGGAATATCATTTTTCTTGTACTGCTCGTAGTCCTTTTCATAGATACAGAAATAAACTTCACTTTGTAATGAACCGATATAGAGGGTGTTTCCCATACATTCCTTTTTCCTCTTTGCGTACCAGTTCGCCACTGCGATAGCTTTTTAAAACTGCGGAAGACGGAGATACATTCTTCCTGTTGGCACTTTTTCAGTGAGTACAGGGATATTCAAAAATCCCTGTCTTATCGTTAATGGCAAGGTCAAGGCGTTTCATCACACCGCCAGCCACCAAAAACGTCCATAAAGAACTCATACCAGCTTCTTTGTTGTGCCAGAAGATAGCTTTCAAATTGTCTGCACCCACGACCTTTCAATTCCACCAGAACTCCTTTTGTCCAGTTCATGGGAGCAAAGGACGAATATGTCGCCTAAAGCATAATGCTCTGAATAAGAATAGAAACCATAGTCCCTCATGAAGAAAAATAGGACAGTTTCAGTTGTAAGATGTTTTCGACCACCTGCTGTACGTCTGTTGTCGGAAAGCGAATCTTACATAATCAAACAGCATTTCAAGGGGAGCGTCGGGATTGAAGCGTTCCAGAGCTTCCCAAAGGGACTGCTGTAAATCCTCTGATGGCTTGACTTTTCCTGTTTCAATATCGCTTAGATACTGCCTTGTAATACCAGTCGCAACAGCTAAACGGTTTTGAGATAGTCCATAAGCCAAGCGTTTTTCTTTTAAATGCTGTAACCAAGTTTGTTCATTCAGTAAAAATCCTCCATCAAAAAAAGGCGTATGTCAACTTTAAAGCCCATTTGACATACGCTGAAATTTTTGTAAACCCTTTGTAACCAAAGGATTTTTCTAATGTTTTTTTGACTGTTTCTGTCGATTTGTACCCCCTGTTAGATACGGGGTTATGCTGGCGTGGCTATTGCCACACCAGCCAGCAAGATCAGTCCACACCTGCGACTTCCGCTTCGCACGTCGCCTGCGTGGACTGTCTGCTGTTGGATAACTTTTTAATTTCCTCCAAGAAATCATATCCTTTTGGTACAAGGGGAGTATAAAACTCTGATATGACACTTGTTCCTACATCAACATAGCCACGACCTTTGATTCGCTTTTAAGAAGAAATCCTTTTGTACGTCACTGCCAAACATCATGCTACAGCCCATTTCAGACATACGACCCTAAAGCCACTCTGAAATTAAACTGATCACGGATTCCGTCGCCTAAATATTTTTGCGTCTGGACGTTGACAAGCCAGTATTAGAAAGAAGCCAGCTTGACGACCCTAACATGACAATCTGTTTCAGCTTATTCATAACTGCGGTGTTTTCTTTTTGTTCCCAGCATTTCCATGAAAGCGACGTATTCATCAAAGATTAAGAAGTGTGCCGGGAGACCTAAGTAAGCATAATTTTTTTGCCAGTCTTATAGTTCTTCATCTGTTTCATTTCCTCACTACGTTTCATCATTTCTTCATAGAATGTTTCAATGCAAGAAAGCAAGTCTTTTTTTCTATAGTAGACATTTGCCATCACAGAACCTAAGTCCGCAAGGTCAGCATTTTTTTCGGGTCAAGAATATACAGTTTTTGAATCTGTATGAAGCAAGGCTTCAATCAGTGTCAGTATAAAGTAAGTTTTTACCGCCACCTGTACCACCAGCAATCAACATATGAGGGAGCTTATCATATTCCCACCATACGTTTTTTTCATTAAGCGAAGTTTACCATCTTTAGCTTCTACTTCATCAATAGAAATACGACTGGCTATGGTGTCATAGAGCAAAAGTATATTCCACATAGGAATCCTTTAACTCTTTATCCGTCAGCTCACAGTACAAGCTCACTCTCTAATTTCTTTTTCCAGTGTAAGAGTTGGTCTTGATATTTTTCCCAGCGTGATTTCCACCCGTATCTGTATCAGCCATTTTTTTAAGTCGATAATACATTTTAGGGAAGTAGGTTATCTTTTTCCTTTGTACGACCAGCACTATCTTTAAAGAAACCCTCTGTTTTGACCTGTTCAGATTCATACCACTTGTTTTCAAGTATCATCTTTGCCAGTTTTTTTGACGGTGGTAAAGTTGTTTAACCGTATCATAGCGAACCCTGTTTGAATACAAACGCTACCAGCAAGCAGATAAGAATTGCGACACTGAAACTGATAATTAAATAGGGAATGTCAATCTTATCTGCTTGTGATAGGTTAAAATCCCGTTAGTTGATCTGCTGGATTGTCTTCACATGAAACAGTCCGACAACCAGCAGGAAAAACAGGCAGGAGTGACGCTATCGTAAAATGAAAGACTAAATCTTTACCAGATGGGCGAATCCTTTTACCACGCTGTTTCATGCGAAAAAGTCTCCTTTCTACCTAGCGACTATTTGTCTTGTGTCGGTTCTTTCTTTGCTTGTGGTTGAGCTTTGAATGAACTAGAACCTTTTGTCAGCACAATATCGTCTGCCTTGATATACCAGTCAACATCTGCTCCTTGATAGGTGGCAGTAGCAACGGTGTCCGCAATGGGATTGATAAGTTCCACCCGTGCGTTATAATCAAACTCTTTCAAAGGCACGCTGGCAGGAATACTTACTTGAATCATGCGTCCTTGTCCTTTGGATTTTAAGTCATAGGTACGTTCCTTGATTTCATCTGAAACCGACCCGTCTTCATTTTGGATTCTCACTTCACGACGTAGAGCAGAGAATTTCAATTCTCCAAAAGTCGTGTCTTTATCTAATACAATGCCATTTGCTAATCTCATCATTTTTCCTCTCTTTCTTTATTCTTTTATCATGTCGTCAGCATGTAAAAGGTAATTTGTAAAACCACGAGTGCCGATTTTGTAGCCCTCTGCGGTAATACGTGGATTGACTAACTTCACACGTTCCTCAAAGCCGAAATGTTTTTTTCGCCAGCTTCAGCAGGAAGCACCACCACAATATCATCTGCTCTTTTGAACATCAGAATAGAGATTATAGCTTTTGATAAGACAGTTAGCCGTCCGTTGATTCTTCGCTGAACGACTTTATCCTCGCCAGCAAATTCTAAATTGCCGAATGTTTTTTTCCATGTTGGGAATCACAAATTTAAGTTCCATATTTTTTTACCTATCCTTTCTTTTTTTATTGGCTGAATGAATGTTTGATGGTCTTAAAGAGTGGGGAACGACCTTTTGATTCTTGATTTTTTTGTTTTCATAAGTTCACTCTTTCAAAAATCGGTAAAAAAATAGACACCTCATTTTTTTGAAGTGTCTACCTATTAAATATTCAAATTTTATTGGAAGTATCTTTTATATCTTCACTTTTCAAGGATAAATCGTCGTATCAAAGCTCATTCATAAGTAGTAAATTAGTAGTAAATTGAGTGGTTTTGACCTTGATAAAGTGTGATAAGTCCAGTTTTTATGCGGATAACTAGATTTTTATGCTATTTTTAAACTCAAAAAAAGCTCAAATGCTATCTGATTACTGAACATTTCACCTACTAATGAGAATCGCTTGACTTTACTCTGTAATAATAAAAATCTTTATCATAATTTCCAGCTGATTGACTAACAATTAAGCGTGGCCGTGAAATATCTGATTGGTCACCCATTGGGTTTTTAAATCCTATTTTAAACAATCCTATAGCTGCACTCGTAGGACCACTTTGTAAACTAACATATGGAACACTGCTCTTCTTAGATGAATCTTCTATTACTTTAATCCTATTTCCATTCCCTGTTGTTCCATCAGGATTAATTATCAATTCCTTACCACGACCATTCCTCCATGTTCCAACAAGTGTTGAAATATCACCATTTTCAATCGCTTCAATATCTAAATCGACCTCTGAAAGTGAGTTATGTTGATAAAGTTGCCACCAATCCACTTTATATGGTCTAAGATAACTTTTCCCATAAAGAATTCTGTTTTCTTGAGTTTTTTCATTATCTGGTCCAGTTTCATTAGCAGGGATAAATGTTAACACTAATTCTTGCCCAATAATGGCATTTCTATTATCCCCTACAAAATATACTTCATAATAATCATTGTTTTTCTTCGGTGTTTTACTTTTATCTAACTTGAATTGAGCATGCATAGAACCACTCCAAAAGATCCAATATCCATCTTGATAGGATAATCTTGGAAAAACAGAAGTTATGCCTTTATAGTAATCTTCTCTTTTATACCCATACAAAGTAAAAATTTGATTCTGCAATTGCTTTTTTTCCAAATAATCATTAGAATAAGTTCCTTCAAAAGCACTTAAATCTCCTTGAAGAATATTATCCTTACTATTTTTTTAAAATAATCACTACTACTAGCAAATACCATTTTATGATTCTTATTTCCATCAGATAAGATGATTACCTTTAAAATTTTAGACGAATCATCTACGTTATTAACTGAAATAGATATTTTTAAAATCCTTATTTCCGTCTGACTTATTAAATTCTGTAACAGAAGACCTATTGTTGCCATCTTCCTTCCCAATCCGTAGAAAAGTCTCCAAATACATCACCCTCATCTGTGCTGTATGAAATTCTCCAATTTTGATCATTCTTAGCAACAGTAGCTTTCTCACCTGAGACAGACACATAATTTCCCGATAAATCTATAAAGTCTGATTTTATTATTTTTCTCAGTATTTGATTGTATTTTCTGGTTATCACTCTCTCTATGATTCTTAAATAAAAAGAAATAAAACTAAAGTTGTTAAAAAGAGAAACAACCCAAAAAAATATGAGTGTTTTTCTTCATTCCAATCTCCAGTAGATATAAATTATTTCCCTCATTTTTACTATATTACTTAAAGACTATCAAGTTAATTTATAAATAATGGAAAAAAACCGTTTTTCAACGGCTTTTTTTGACTGTGATTTCTCGAATGCAAATTCCTCTTACGGCAAATCATTCCCTGCTGCGAGGTAAATCTCATACCATTCTTTTCGAGTTAGGTTGACATTACTTGCTTGGCTTGCTTCTATCAAATGTTTAGGGTTAGTTGTTCCTACTACTGCCTGCATCTTAGCTGGATAGCGTAACACCCAAGCGATAGCAATAGCTGATGGGCTCACACCGTATTTTAAGGCTAATCGATTTAGGACTTGGTTTAGTTGTTGGAACTTCTCATTTCCGACAAAATTCCCTTTGAAATATCCAAACTGCAAGACTGACCAGGCCTGAATAACCATGTCGTTTAATTTGCAGTATTCAAAGGCGCTACCATCACGCACAGCTGCCTTGTCACCTTCCATATTGACATGAAATCCTGCTTCAAATCCTGGCGTGAAAGCTGCGCTTAGTTGTAATTGATTGATAGATAAAGGTTGTTTGACCTCTTTCTTCAGTAATTCCATCATCATAGGATTTTGATTGGACACACCGAAGTCTCGAACTTTACCTGATTTGTGTAGAATATCAAAGGCTTGAGCCACTTGATCAACTTCCATCAAGGCATCTGGGCGATGGAGAAGCAAGCTATCTAGATAATCAACCTGCAATCTTTTTAGAATCCCGTCTACTGATTCTAAAATATAATCTTTTGAAATCAAAATAGGTAAATTCTTCTATGCGAATGCCACACTTGGACTGGATCCACATCTTTTCTCGCAGGTCAGGACGATTGTTTAACACTTGACCCAGTAATTCTTCACAACGACCTCCTCCATAGATATCCGCCAAGTCAAAGGCATTGATTCCTACAGATAGGGCTGTTTCAACCAACTCCTCAACCTCTTTAACCGACTTGTCACTGATTCGCATCATTCCTAAGACAATTTCTGACAGTTCTTTTTTCTCTTGACCAAATGGAATGTATTTCATGGCAATTTCCTCCGTTTTTCTTCATTATAAAGTAGAATGCCACTTTTATCAACTGATACCTTATAAAAGAAAGAGAGTGGGACAGAAATCGGTAATTCGTTAGAATTAGATTTCGTCGTCCCACCTCCGCACAGTTGAGTAGGGCTGTAAAAGCTGATGAAATCAGCGTAGTAGAGCCCACTCAACCACTGCGTCTTACTCGGCAATCCAAAGACAATTGAGAGGCTAGGACTTTTGTCCCAGCCTCTTTAAATCTTAGCCAATCACACTTCCGTTTGGTACAGCTGGATCAACTGTGAGAGGGGTTAATTTGCCATCATGTTCAGCTGAGAGAATCATCCCTTGGCTGACATATTTTTTCATCATTTTACGTGGTTTGAGGTTGGCAACGATTTGGACTTTCTTGCCGACCAATTCTTGTTCGTTTGGATAGTATTTTGCAATACCAGAAAGGATTTGACGGTCTTCACCATCACCAGCATCTAAGCGGAATTGAAGCAACTTGTCAGAACCTTCTACTTTAGAAACTTCTTTGACTTCAGCAACACGAATTTCAACCTTGTCAAAGTCTTCAAACTTGATTTCTTCCTTGTTGAGTTTGAGTTCGACTTCATCTGGATTCCATTCTTTCTCGACGGCTGGCTTGTTGCCTTCCATTTGTTCCTTGATATAGGCGATTTCTTCTTCCATATCGAGACGTGGGAAGATTGGTGTTCCTTTGGCAACTACTGTTACACCTGCAGGGAAATCAGCTAGGCTCAAGTTTTCAAGGCTAGAAACTTCTGCTAGACCAAGTTGTGTCAAGACTGCACGACTGGTTTCCATCATAAATGGCTCAATCAAGTGAGCTACGACACGAAGGCTAGCTGCCAAGTGGCTCATCACACTTGCCAATTGCTCACGGTGCGCTTCATCCTTAGCCAGTACCCATGGAGCTGTCTCATCGATGTATTTATTAGTACGTGAGATAAGAGTCCAGACTGCTTCAAGTGCACGTGGATAGTCAACTGCTTCCATGTAGGTATTGTAGTCAGCGATTGATTGTTCTGCCACTTGAGCAAGTTCATTGTCAAAGTCTGTTACACCTTCTACATAGGCAGGGATTTGACCATCAAAGTACTTGTTAATCATTGAAACCGTACGGTTGAGGAGGTTTCCTAGGTCATTTGCTAATTCATAGTTGATACGCCCTACATAGTCCTCTGGAGTAAAGGTTCCGTCTGAACCAACTGGAAGGCTACGCATGAGGTAGTAACGAAGTGGATCGAGACCGTAGCGCTCTACCAACATTTCAGGATAAACGACATTCCCTTTAGACTTGGACATCTTGCCATCTTTCATGACAAACCAACCGTGGGCAATTAAACGATCTGGCAATTTGATATCCAACATCATAAGAAGGATTGGCCAGTAGATGGAGTGGAAACGAAGGATGTCTTTCCCAACCATATGGAAGACTGTTCCATTCCAGAACTTATCAAAGTTACCATGTTCATCCTGACCATAACCAAGAGCAGTCGCATAGTTAAGAAGGGCATCGATCCAAACGTAGACAACGTGTTTCGGATTTGATGGGACTGGTACACCCCAGGTAAAGGTTGTACGAGATACTGCTAAGTCTTCCAAACCTGGCTCGATGAAGTTACGCAACATTTCATTAAGGCGACCATCTGGAGTGATGAAGTCAGGATGTGATTTGAAAAATTCGACCAAGCGATCTTGGTATTTGCTGAGGCGAAGGAAATAAGACTCTTCTGAAAACCCATTCAACCTCGTGACCTGATGGAGCGATACCACCCGTCACATTTCCAGCTTCATCACGGAAAACTTCCGCAAGTTGGCTTTCTGTAAAGAATTCCTCATCGGATACTGAGTACCAGCCAGAATATTCACCTAGGTAGATGTCATCTTGAGCAAGCAAGCGTTCAAAAACTTGTGCTACTACTTTTTCATGGTAATCGTCTGTAGTACGGATAAATTTATCATATGAGATATCCAGTAATTGCCAGAGTTCTTTGACTCCAACTGCCATTCCATCAACATAGGCTTGAGGTGTGATACCAGCTTCTTCTGCTTTTTGCTGGATTTTTCTGACCATGCTCATCTAAACCAGTCAGATAAAAAGACATTGTAGCCCATAAGGCGTTTGTAACGTGCTAGGACATCACAGGCGATGGTGGTGTAAGCAGAACCGATATGAAGTTTACCAGATGGATAGTAAATCGGTGTTGTAATATAAAAAAATTCTTTTTCAGACATAATTTTTTTCCTTTCCAGGCAAATGAAACCTGTTTTTCTAACACTTCATTATATCATATTTTCGGTGATTTTTCGATAGGAAATCCATACAAAAAAACAAGATAGACAAATGTCCATCTTGTTTTTTTCTTCTTGTTTATATTACTCATAGCGAAGGGCTTCGATTGGATCAAGCTTAGAGGCTTTATTGGCCGGTAAGACACCAAATATCATACCAACGCTGGCTGACACAGCCAAGCTAAAGAGAGCAATTGGGAGGGAAACCCCAACTTCGATGCCTGCAATCATATTTTGCAACAAGATACCTGCTAACATTGTCAAGCCTGCTGCACTGACTAGGCCGATGATCCCACCTAGCAAGGTCAAGATCATGGACTCGATCAAAAACTGTACTAAGATATTAGCCCGTGTAGCTCCGAGAGCCTTCCGCAGACCAATCTCACGCGTACGTTCTGTCACCGAAACCAGCATGATGTTCATAACTCCAGTTCCACCAACAAAGAGTGAAATCCCTGCGATGGCACTGATAATTGTGGTTATAAATCCAAAGAGTTTTTGAACTTCTTCAAAGGTTGCTGTTTCATCCGCAACTTGATATTCTCCTTGATGTACTCCTGATATTTCTGTCATTCTGCGTGCGAGTTCTGGTCCTAAAGTCGGAGTAAGACTTGTATCATTTACACGAAAGACAACATTAGAGATTTCATCCATATTAAAATTAACAGCAACAGATGTATTGGTTGTAATTGGCAAACCTCCGATACCAAACATCTTTGCAGTTTTAGCCTCAGAACTTGTGTATACTCCGATAACTCGATAATGAAAGTTATTAACTGAGATTATCTGATTAAGAGCTGCCTGTGGTGAGTCAAAAAGACTGTTAGCCAGTTCTTCATCAAGTAGGATCACACTTGCAAAATCTCTGTAATCTTGTTCTCTTAGACCCCTACCAGCGATTATTTCATTTTCAGTAGCAGTCATATAAGTCATATTACCACCTGTTAAACTAGCCTGCTCAACTTTTTATCTTTATAAGTCAGAGTAACATTTATACTATTCGTCACAAAGTAACTATCTACACCCTTTAGTTTAGCGGCTTCCTTAACCCATGCTTCCTGTGTCTTGGGTGGGACAACATAAGCTGTATCCTCTCTACCAGATAGTGTTAGAGAAGACTGTTTTTGGGTAAAAGAGCCGTCCTTACTTTTAATAGGCGAGAAAAAGACCTGAATATTTTTCTGAGATTTAGTCATATTTTTATTGACCTGACGAGACATAGAGTCTCCCAGAGCCATGATGACAACTACTGAAGATACTCCTATAATAATCCCAATCATCGTCAAAAATGAACGCATCTTGTGTGCCATAATCGATGAAAAGGCAAATTTCAGATTTTCCATCTTAATGCCCCTCCCCTTCTAAATGCCCACTATCAGATGCAATAGCCCCATCACGAATTACAATCTGACGTTTTGCATAAGCTGCAATCTCAGGCTCATGCGTGACCATAATAATGGTCTTTCCTTCTTCATTTAACTCCACCAAAAGTTCCATGATTTGACTTCCCGTCCTTGTATCCAAAGCTCCAGTTGGTTCATCTGCCAGGATAATCGAAGGATTGTTGACAAGGGCACGTGCAATAGCTACCCGTTGTTTTTGTCCACCAGATAATTCCGAAGGCAAGTGGTGACTTCTATCAGTCAAATCTACCTTTTTCAAATAGGTCTCTGCCAATTTACGGCGTTTGGAAGCTGAAACTCCAGCATATATTAAAGGCAATTCAACATTCTGAAGGGCATCTAGTTTGGACAAAAGAAAGAATTGTTGAAAGACAAAACCAATCTCTTGATTACGAACTTTGGCCAACTGTTTTTCATCTAATCGAGCCACTTCCTGCCCCTCTAAGTAATACTCGCCACTAGTTGGAGTGTCCAACATTCCAATAGTATTCATTAGAGTAGATTTTCCCGAACCTGATGGTCCCATAATGGCAACAAACTCTCCCTCATTCACTTCCAAGTTGATATTTTTCAAAACCTGCAGTTCCTGATCTCCATTTCGATAACTCCTACAGATATTTTTTAGACTAATTAGTTTCTTCATCAGCCTTCACCTCTTTTCCTTCTTCCAAGGAAGTTGTTGGATTACTGATGACTTTAGCCCCATTTGTCAAACCAGAAGTGATTTCTTGGTTTTCTGCGTCAGCATTTCCTAAGCTAACTTCGATTTTCTTAGCCTTATTCTCTTCGTCAACAACCCAGACATAGTTTTTACCTTCTTCTTCTACGATGCTGGTTAATGGTACGAGAAGAGATGTACTGTCGCTTTTAACTTCTACACTAACAGAAAATCCTTGTTTTAACTCACCAATATCACTCGTAATTTCAATAGTGTATGGATATTTAGAGCCGACATTAGATGCACCTGTACCATTACTTCCATCAGCACCATTCTTTGAATAAGTTGCGATATAGTTGATCTTCCCTGTCCACGTTTTATCTGGGTATACTTTGGATGTGAAGGTCACTTCTTGTCCAACTGAAAGCTTGGCAAGGTTGTACTCTGACAGTTCACCTTTTACTTGCAAATTATCATTGCTCACTACATGGATCATGACCTTGCCATTACCTGCAGAAGATTTGGAGAGATCGCGATTTACCTCTACAACTGTTCCTTCTATTGTACTTAGGATAGTTGTAGCATCTAATTGGGCCTTTGCTTTTTTAACTTGTGCTTCTGCATCTGCGCGGTTATCACAAGCATCCTTAATCTGAGAATCAAGGGAAGATACTGTGCTAGCATCTGAACCACCATATTCTTCATAATAAGTCAAGGCCTTACTTCGTGATTCCCTCAATTCATTGATTTGACGATCAATCTTTGCTACTGCACGATTGGCAGCATCGTATGCTGCCTGAGCATCAGAACTATTGTATTTTACTAACGCTTGCCCTCCACTCACCTTGTCTCCAACAGAGACTAAAATTTCTTCAATCTCACCCATACTTGCATCAAAGTATACATACTGTTCATTTTTTACAGTAACAGTACCAGATAAGAGAATAGATGAGGCAACCGTTCCTTCTTTGGCAACAACCAATGAGAGGGGGCATCTTTAACAGCAGCCTGAGAAGGTTGTCTAAAAAGTAAAATCCCCATAGCCCCGACAATAACAACACTTGCAGTTCCAATAGATGTGTAAAATTGCCATTTTTTTCTTTTCGTATTTTTCTTCATCCCAAAACACCTTTCATATTTTCCATTAAAGACCATTATATCAAATTTATCCACTCTGAACAATGATTGTACCGTGAGAAAAGAGAAGCATTCCAAAACTCACTTTCAGCTTCTTTCTGGTACATCAATTGTACTAGTTACACAATACATCTTATTTCTATATTTAGCAAGCAATTTCAACTTTTTACTTATGCCGTAGCAGATTTTTGCATTCAAAAAGCAAAAACGATAGAATATGACTATCAAAGCTATAAGGAGTTTTCTATGAGAGAATATGATATCATCGCCATCGGTGGAGGGAGCGGTGGCATCGCCACTATGAACCGAGCTGGTGAACACGGCGCCAAAGCAGCTGTTATCGAAGAGAAAAAATTAGGTGGAACTTGTGTCAACGTTGGCTGTGTTCCTAAGAAAATTATGTGGTATGGAGCTCAAATCGCTGAAAGCTTCCACCACTACGGTCCTGACTATGGGTTTACGAGTTCAGATGTTCAATTTGATTTCGCAAAACTTCGTCAAAACCGTGAAGCCTACATCGATCGTGCTCGCTCATCTTATGATGGAAGTTTCAAACGCAACGGAGTTGATTTGATTGAGGGGCGTGCTCATTTTGTTGATTCTCACACTGTCAGTGTTAATGGTGAATTGATTCGTGCCAAGCATATCGTGATTGCGACTGGAGCTCGTCCAAGCATCCCAACTATTCCTGGAGCTGAACTCGGTGGTAGCTCAGACGATGTCTTTGCTTGGGAGCAGCTTCCTGAATCCGTTGCTATCCTAGGCGCAGGCTATATCGCGGTTGAGTTAGCTGGTGTTCTCCATGCACTCGGTGTAAAAACTGATTTATTTGTCCGTCGTGATCGTCCTTTGCGTGGTTTTGACAGCTACATCGTTGAAGGTCTTGTCAATGAAATGGAAAAAACAGGCCTTCCTTTGCACACACACAAGGTACCCGTCAAACTCGAAGAAACTGAGCAAGGCATTACCATTCATTTCGAAGATGGTTCTAGTCACACTGCAAGCCAAGTTATCTGGGCTACTGGCCGCCGTCCAAATGTAGACGGGTTGGAGTTAGAAAAGGCTGGAGTTACACTCAACCAACGTGGGTTTATCCAAGTGGATGAGTATCAAAATACTGTTGTAGATAGTATCTATGCCCTTGGAGACGTTACTGGTGAGAAGGAACTAACTCCAGTAGCCATCAAGGCTGGACGTACCCTATCTGAACGTCTCTTTAATGGGAAAACAAGTGCCAAGATGGACTACACGACTATCCCTACTGTTGTCTTCTCCCACCCAGCAATCGGAACAGTCGGCTTAACTGAAGATCAAGCTATCAAAGAATACGGCCAAGAGCACATTAAAGTCTACAAGTCAAGCTTTGCATCTATGTACTCTGCCGTTACAAACCATCGTCAGGAGTCACGCTTCAAACTCATCACCGCCGGTGCTAACGAAAAAGTTGTTGGACTTCATGGGCTCGGTTACGGAGTGGATGAGATGGTTCAAGGATTTGCGGTTGCTATCAAGATGGGAGCAACCAAGGCAGACTTTGATGCTACAGTAGCTATCCACCCAACTGCTTCTGAAGAATTTGTGACCATGCGCTAATTATCTAAAGAGACCTCAAGAGGTCTCTTTTTACTTGTATAATCGGCCGTTACAAAATTGTTACCTCGTTATAAAAATAGGTTGACTTTTTCTTCTGAATTAGTATAATAGTTACTATAATTTTAAAAAGAGGTTAACAGTTTTGAAAAAAGCTCATATCTATGCTATCCCTGCTATCGGCGCTGCTCTCATCGCCGTTTTGGCACAAATCAGTCTCCCTATCGGTCCTGTCCCCTTCACTCTACAAAACTTTGCGATCGGTCTGATTGCTACTGTTTTTAGACCCAGAGAAGCTGTTCTATCTGTAGCTCTCTATCTCTTGCTGGGTGCCATTGGTTTACCTGTTTTTTCAGGGGGAGGAGCTGGATTTCACGTTTTAGTTGGTCCAAGTGCAGGCTATCTTTGGTTCGACCTTGTCTATGCGGGACTTACATCTTATCTCATCCATCAAAATAGTGGCTACATTCGCATTTTCCTAGCCAACCTCTTGGGTGACTCCCTCGTCTTTGTCGGAGGTATTCTCAGCCTCCACTTCCTTGCTGGGATGCCATTTGATAAGGCGCTAGCAGTTGGTGTCTTTCCCTTTATTCTCCCTGATCTTGGTAAAATCATTGCCATTAGTTTCATTGGTCGTCCCCTACTAGAACGATTGAAAAACATCGCTTATTTCTCAAGATAAAAAAATGAGCCTGGAACAATAGTCCCGTGGCTCTTTTACTGATTGCCTTTGAAGGCATCCACCATTACTTGAAATTCTTCATTTGTAAGGGTGATTCCTTTTCCCATCTTGGTATGATCAGGGCTCCAAGTTCGAATATCAAACTTTGCTGGCGCTCCATTAAAACTAACTCGGTTTAGTTCTTTTGTCCATCCTTTTTCATTTTCAGACAAGGTCAGTAAGTGTTCTTCGATTTCAAAATGTAAATTCTGCCATTTTTTTAACTCCTTTTTGTGATATGCTTTCTATAGTCTATTCGTAAAAATCTTGTAGTTTTTAGGAAAATTTTATATAATGTGGATAGATAAGAAGGGAGATGCCTATGAGGTACACATTCAAGCAAGTCTTAGATAAGATACGAGACTTTCTCAGTGGACATGATGAACAAGATTATTCTGAAAACGACTCCCTTATTAGCACAATTGAACAGGCAATCCAGAAAAAAACAGCTGTTCATGTCATACTCGCTGAGACAAGTTTTACAGGTGACATTGTCAAATATGATGTCAGTCGTCAGCAGATTATTGTCAAAAATTTTACCAGAAATGTGACACGTATTATCCGAATCGCTGATATCAAAAGGCTACGTTTTGTCCCATCCACTGTCCAGAGAGCTCAAAAAAATAGATTTAAGAAAGAGTGAGATGTTCATGCATCCCACTCTTTTCCTTAACGGATTTGTTCAAAATGAAGGTGAACTGCGATGTGGTCACCGTACCCACTTCTCTCCAAATCACGTTGCAAGCGATAAGAGATATAGTGCTCTGCAATGGTGATGTAACCTGCTCCTAGTAAACGATTTTCAACCATTGATTGGATCATACTGATAGTCGCACGTTCTACTTTTGCTTCTTCCAAGTCCAAGACTACTTTTTTAGTGACTTGAGCTAGGTTTTGACGTAGGTCATCAGTCAAAACATAAACTGTCTGCGCTGCTTTTAGGACAGCTTGGTAAATTTTATCTGGATCAAAGTCGGCAACTTCTCCGTTACGTTTGATTACTTGCATAGGTTTCTCCTTTATTCTTTGTTTTCTTTGATTTCTGCCAGCATTTTTTCTTCTTCTACTGTCAGTTGATAGTTTTCTAGCAAATCCGGTCTGCGCTCGTAGGTTTTCTTTAGACTTTCGTAAAGTCGCCACTGGCGAATCTTTTCATGGTGGCCACTCATGAGCACATCTGGCACCACCATGCCTCGATAGTCATAAGGGCGTGTATATTGGGGATATTCGAGGAGTCCTGAAGAAAAACTATCGTCTTGGTGACTAGACTCCTTGCCAATCACTTCTGGAATCAAGCGAACCGTAGCATCAATCATGGTCATGGCTGCTAATTCACCACCAGTCAAGACATAATCTCCTAGGGAAATTTCATCGGTTACCAAGGTCTTGATGCGCTCGTCATACCCTTCGTAGTGACCGCAGATAAAGATCAGTTCCTCTTCTTTGGCCAAATCTTCAGCGTAGGCTTGATTGAACTGTTTCCCAGCAGGATCGAGAAGAATGACACGGGGATTTTTCTTTTCAATGGCATCAAAAGCATCGAAAATAGGTTGGGCACGGAGCAACATTCCCTGACCGCCTCCGTAAGGCTCATCGTCAACATGACGGGCCTTTTCAGCATATTCACGAAAATTATGATACTGGATATCCAAGAGCCCTTTTTCTCGAGCCTTTCCAACGATTGAGTGCTCCAGCGGAGAAAACATCTCAGGAAAGAGGGTCAAAATATCAATCTTCATCATCTAGTCCTTCTAAGATTTCCACATCGACCCGTTTATTTGGAATGTCAACATTGAGAACTACTGGCGGAATGTAAGGTAAAAGCAAATCACGCTTGCCTTTTCGCTTGACCACCCAGACATCATTGGCACCCGGTTGTAGAATCTCCTTGATAGTTCCAATTAAGTTGTCTCCCTCGTAAACTTCCAAACCAATAATCTCGTGATAGTAGAATTCTCCATCATCTAAATCGTTCAAATCTTCCTCAGCGACCTTGAGACTGTACCCCTTGTATTTCAATCGCATTGATATGGTACATGTCTTTGAATTTGATAATGTCAAAATTCTTATGCTTACGGTGGCTAGCGATGGTCACTGTTTGGATAAACTGATCTTTTTCATCAAATAAAGCCAGCTCTGCTCCTTTTTTAAAGCGTTCCTCAGCAAAATCCGTCACAGACAAGACTCTCATCTCACCCTGTAGACCCTGCGTATTGACGATTTTTCCAACATTAAAGTAGTTCATCTTGTCTCCTGTATCTATTTCTATCCTTTATTTTATCACGTTCCAAGAATTTTCACAAGTTGGATAGATACTATCTTACGGGCCTACTACTTCTTCAAAAAATTCACCAATAAGTTGATTAAACTCTTCAGGATGGTCATTCATAGGTTGGTGTTTGCTATCTGAAATCGTTACTTGACGCGCATTGGGATTTAGAGCAATGATACCATCATAGATCTTCTTTAGGTGTTTAGGAAAATCGTTTTCACCTCTTACTAATAGCATAGGAGGATTTCCATGATAGCCGTCTATCTCATGGACAGTCAAAAAACCTGTGATACCAAGGTTCAAAAAAACATCTCGTCCAGTTTCTATAATGGCCGTCTTGACTAATTCTCTTGTGATAGGATTATCTGTACACATCTTTGAGTTCTTATCTGCAATCACCTTCCAAGGAATCGTTTTATACATAAGAGAAGAATATTTTATGCGATTTCTCTCTTTATCTGATAGGTAACGATGCTGTCCCCAACTATCTACCATGACCAAGGCTAGAACTCGTTCTGGATGACGATAGGTGTACTCTTGAAGTGGATTTCCTCCCCAAGAATGTCCGACCAATATCACCTCATCTAGCTGAAAATAGGACAAAATAGCATCTACATCTTGAACAGCACCTTCTAAGTCAGGTAGGCCAACTTTCATAGGTGATTCACCCTGCCCTCTAACATTCACAAAGTAGAGGTCAAATCCTTCAAAGGCATCATACTGATGGGCCCACATCTGACTACGACCACAAGCTCCATGATAAAAAATAATATGTCCTTTACTTGAGCATCCAGGACGATGATAAACAACCAAATCACAATCTAATACTGGTATAATGTGACGTACCAAAGTCTCGGTTTTTCTGTTATAAAAAGCAATAGCTTCAGCTATATCATTTTGCTTCATTTCTACACTCTCTCCTCTTTATCCTAGTATCATTCTTTTTATCTATTTTTATCATGCTATATTAAAATCATCGTTCTCTAAACTTTGTTTCATTAAAAAAATTTTTGAATTTTCTGCATTTTTTTAGATAAAGAAAAAAGACTGCTAAGCAATCTTTACTTTTTTCTCATCAGGTTCATGCCTAAAATTCCAGCAATTATCAAAGTTGCTACGATCACATGGTAGCTATAAATTGGTTCGTGGAGGATAAGAGCTCCAGCTAGAATGGTCAAAACTGTCCCAAGATTACCAAAGACACTGACAGTTGATGCTCCGAGGCGAACAATAGCATAGATAGAGAGACTACCAGTCACGATAGAGATTGCTGGTAATGTTCGAGTAAATAATCTTGTAATTGCCTAAACGTTAAATCTTTCATCTTCTGCTCTCCACAAAAAAACGAGACATCTGTCCCGCTTTTTATTTTTCATCGATAACGATTCTTACTTTCTTGTCTTCAGTTGGGACAGAGTAGACAATCGTTCTTATCGCTGAGATAGTGCGACCCTTACGACCAATAACACGACCAACATCGCTCTGGTCAAGATCCAAGTGATACTCCAAAAACTCTGGTGTGTCTTCAATCTTGATAGTTAAGGCATCAGGTTGTGAAATCAAAGGTTTCACAATCGCAATAATGAGATTTTCAATCGTATCCATCTGTCAACCTACTTTAGAATTATTTAGAGAATTTAGAATCGTGGAATTTTTTCAATACGCCTTCTTTTGAAAGGATGTTGCGAACTGTATCTGAAGGTTGAGCTCCATCAGCCAACCATGCAAGAACGCGGTCTTCTTTCAAAGTTACTTGGTTTTCAGCAACAAGTGGGTTGTAAGTTCCAACTGTTTCGATGAAACGTCCGTCACGTGGTGAACGTGAGTCTGCTACGTTGATACGGTAGAAAGGTTTTTTCTTAGAACCCATACGAGTCAAAACGGATTTTTAACTGCCATTTTTTTAATATCTCTTTTCTTTTTATTTTTTTATTTTTTTATTTCGGTGAAATAGCTAAGCTATTTAGCACATTTTTCTATTATAGCAGATTTCTGACAGGTGTCAAGAAAAAAACTTGACAGAGTTTTAATTTTTTTCAACTACTAGAAACTTTTAGTAAAATCTTTTACATTTGAAATCAAACTTCTTTTAAGGTACAATGGTAGAAATGAATTTTTGAGAGGAAAACAATGAAAAAACTAGCAACCCTTCTTTTACTATCAACTGTTGCCCTTGCTGGATGTACTAGTATCCAACGTGGTCTCCGTGGTGATGACTATGTTGACTCTAGTCTCGCTGCTGAAGAAAGCTCAAAAGCAGCTGCTCAAGCTGCCAAAGATTTGAATGACGCTTTGACCAATGAAAATGCCAACTTCCCTCAACTTTCTAAAGAAGTTGCCGAAGATAAAGCTGAAGTCATTTTACACACAAATCAAGGCGATGTACGCATCAAACTCTTTCCAAACTAGCACCTCTAGCAGTTGAGAACTTCCTTACTCACGCTAAGGAAGGCTACTATAACGGCATCACCTTCCACCGCGTCATAGATGGCTTTATGGTACAAACTGGAGATCCTAAGGGAGATGGTACAGGTGGTCAATCTATCTGGCATGATAAGGATAAAACGAAGGACAAAGGAACTGGTTTCAAAAATGAAATCTCTCCTTACCTATACAATATCCGAGGAGCCCTTGCTATGGCTAACACTGGTCAACCAAACACCAACGGTAGCCAATTCTTCATTAATCAAAACTCAACAGATATTTCTGCTAAACTCCCTACTAGCAAGTATCCAAAGAAAATCATCGAAGCTTATAAAGAAGGCGGAAATCCTAGCCTAGATGGCAAACATCCTGTCTTTGGTCAAGTCATTGATGGCATGGATGTTGTCGACAAGATTGCCAAGGCTGAAAAAGATGAAAAAGATAAACCAACTACTGCTATCACCATTGACAGTATCGAAGTGGTCAAGGACTACGACTTCAGCAAAAACTAAGCCATCAACAGATAAGGAGACGATGATATGATTCTATTTGGGGTTCTAAAGGTTATCAAAAAGATTTGGGACATACGCAAACTGCTATCGAGTGCGGTCACTGTAACAATGTCGACACATGGGAAATTGTTGAAACTGGACGCAAGTTCACCCTCTACTGGATTCCACTTTTTCCTTATGGTAAAAGTTACTTCGTTTCTTGTCCTATTTGCCACTACGGTAAAGAAATTGAGAAATCTGAAGTTGAAAGCTATTTAAATTACTAGTCAAAAAGGCCAAGTATAAATGACTTGGCTTTTTTAGTGCTTTTAAGTTAGTTTATTAAAGTCCCAGATTTGATCCACCCAGCCTTCATAGAAGTCTGGTTCGTGGCAGACCATAAGAATGGACCCCTTGTATTCTTTGAGAGCACGTTTGAGTTCATCCTTGGCATCCACATCCAAGTGGTTGGTCGGCTCGTCAAGTACTAAAACGTTATTTTCACGATTCATCAAGAGACAGAAACGCACCTTGGCTTGTTCTCCACCCGACAAGACCTGAATTTGGCTTTCGATATGCTTAGTTGTCAAACCACAACGAGCAAGGGCTGCACGAACTTCTGCCTGGTTAAGGGCTGGAAAGGCATTCCAAACTGCTTCTAGTGGTGTTTGACGATTTCCACCTTCTACTTCCTGTTCAAAGTAACCAAGTTCTAGGTAGTCACCGCGTTCAACTTCCCCAGCGATTGGCGGAATAATGCCCAAGAGAGACTTCAAGAGAGTTGTTTTCCCGATACCATTTGCCCCAATAATGGCAACCTTTTGATTGCGTTCAAAGGTGAGGTTTAAGGGCTTGGTAAGAGGACGGTCATAACCAATCTGCAAGTCCTTGGCTTGGAAGATAAAGCGCCCTGGTGTACGAGCTGGTTTGAAATCAAAGGATGGCTTTGGTTTCTCGCTTTGAAGTTCGATAATATCCATCTTATCCAGTTTCTTTTGACGGGACATGGCCATATTACGCGTTGCAACACGCGCTTTGTTTCGAGCAACAAAGTCCTTGAGGTCCGCTATCTCTTTCTGCTGACGTTCATAGGCCGCTTCCAACTGAGATTTCTTCATGGCATAGACTTCTTGGAACTGGTAGTAGTCACCAGAGTAACGCGTCAACTGTTGATTTTCAACGTGATAGACAATATTGATTACATCGTTGAGGAAAGGAATATCGTGCGAAATAAGGACAAAGGCATTTTCATAGTTTTGGAGATAGCGCTTGAGCCAGTCAATATGCTCAGCATCCAAGTAGTTGGTTGGCTCGTCCAGTAACAAGATATCTGGTTTCAAGGAGGAGTTTGGCCAAAAGCACCTTGGTTCTTTGTCCACCTGATAAGGCTGTTACATCCGTATCCATACCATAGTCCATGACACCGAGAGCACGCGCAACTTCATCTATCTTAGCATCTAAGGTATAGAAGTCACGACTCTCCAAACGGTCTTGGAGTTCGCCAACTTCTTCCATGAGTGCATCGATATCCGCTCCGTCTTCTGCCATTTCCATATAGAGGTCATTGATACGAGCTTCTGCTTTAAATAGCTCATCAAAGGCTGTCCGCAAGACATCACGCACAGTTTGGCCTTCCTTTAGCACAGCATGCTGATCCAGATAGCCAGCAGTCACATACTTAGACCACTCCACCTTTCCTTCGTCAGGTAACATCTTACCAGTCACAATGCTCATAAAGGTTGATTTCCCTTCGCCATTGGCACCAACTAGACCGATATGCTCTCCCTTGAGGAGACGGAAGGACACATCTTCAAAAATTGCACGGTCACCAAAACCGTGACTCAAATTTTTAACTTCTAAAATACTCATTCTAATTCCTTATCTTATTTTTATGTAGTCCTTTATAGAGGAGCCAAGCCAAATAGCCTCCCAGGGTATTGGTCCACAAATCATCAATCTCAAAGACGCGATTAAAGTCGAAGAAAAAATCTAAAACTAGTTGCGTACACTCAATTCCTAGACTCAGTAGAAAGCTGAGAAGGAGGATTTTTTTCGTTTGACGCAAGTTCGGACAGAGATAGATGAGTTGAAAGACCAGAGGGAAGAGCAAGAAGACATTTAAAATGTTCTGCAAAAAGATCCAAAGGACTTGTCCCACACTAGTCACTTCACCCAGTTTCCAAAAGGAATTTAAGGGAGTTAAAAGAAAAACCAGGCGTCCAAAAGTTTGAATACCTGGAGTTTCCACTCCTGTAGGAAGTTGAGGCTGGGGAGTAAAACAAAAACAGACAATGCAAAGGCTGTAAACAGCCACTCCCAATTTTAAGATTAATTCTCTTTTTTTAGTCATTTTATGGATTTACCGCTGCGACTGCCTTCTGGCGGTCACGTTTCATTGTATTGGAGCGTAATTGTCCACAAGCCGCATCAATATCTGTACCATGCTCTTGACGGACGACACAATTAATCCCTTTTTTCTTGAGGGTATCATAGAAGGCCATCACCCGCTCTTTAGGACTACGGCTATATTGGTCATGTTCACTAACAGGGTTATAAGGAATCAAGTTTACATAAGATAATTTCTTGATGTTCTTTAGCAATTCAGCCAACTCCAAGGCTTGTTCAACTCCATCATTGACTTCATTCAGCATGATGTATTCAAAGGTCACACGGCGATTGGTTGTCTCGATATAGTACTCAATAGCAGCAAGAGCTTTTCAATCGGAAAGGCACGGTTAATTTTCATGATGCTTGAGCGCAATTCATTATTGGGTGCGTGAAGGGAAACAGCCAGATTAACCTGTACACCTTCATTAGCAAAGTCACGAATTTTATGGGCCAAACCTGAGGTTGAAACTGTGATGTGACGAGCACCGATAGCCATCCCCTTGTCATCATTGATGGTACGGACGAAATTCAAGACATTGTTGTAGTTATCAAACGGTTCACCAATTCCCATGACAACAATATGGCTGACACGTTCATCCTGACCACGTTCATCAAAGTATTTCTGAACTAGCATAATCTGCGCTACGATTTCCCCGTTATTGAGGTCGCGTTGTTTCTTGATCAAAGCCTGATGCACAGAAGGTACAGCCAATATTACAGCCGACCTGAGTGGTCACACATACTGACAAACCGTAGTGCTGACGCATCAGTACTGTCTCAATCAACATGCCATCTGGCAACTCGAAAAGATACTTAACGGTACCGTCAGCTGACTCTTGTACAATCCGTTGTTTCAAAGGATTGACCACAAACTGGTCATTGAGTTTAGAAATCAAATCTTTAGAAAGGTTGGTCATTTCTTCAAATGACTGGACACGTTTACGGTAGAGCCATTCCCAGATCTGATCTGCTCGGAATTTCTTTTCCCCTTGTTCTAATACCCATTCTTGCATGGCTTGACGTGTTAAACTATAAATAGACGGTTTCATCTCTTCTCCTTATTCTCTATCTATTTCTGACGAATGACAAAATGGCGCTGTCCCTTGTCCTCTTTCTGAGACTTTTGGTCCTTATGACGATGTCTATTTCGCTTATCCGCATTTGGTTTTCTCTTGTTTTGCGAAGGTTTCTTGCCTCTTCTAGGAAGGTTTTCCTCCTCTTTTTTACGCATTTTTTTGTCAAATGAAGCCCGCTTCGGTGCTTGATTTTCTAGGACAAAATAGGCACAACCATAACTGCAATACTCTAAAAGATAGTCCTGTAAGCGACTGATCTTTTCAATTTTTTCCTCTGTTCGATCGTCTTTGTAAAAACCACGAAGGCGGAGCTGTTCATTACTCCAGTCCCCCACGACATAATCAAACTTGGTCAACACCTCTGAGAAGCGTTGATTAAAGACTGTCACATCGAAGGCATCCTTGATATTTTCAACCAAGGTAAAAGCAATCCCTTCAGTCTCAACCTTATCCCCATTCACATGAAATTCTGGGCCAGGAAACTTGTTATAGTTGTATAATTCAGGTGCAATTTCTTTACGCATAGTATTCCTTTTCCACGATTACTTAACACTCTATTTTACCATAATTTCTAGCAGTTAGCACGTTTCTCATAAAAATGAAAAAAGTCTGACGATTTTGTCAGACTTCTGCCATATAAAGCAAAAAGAGAAGATTGGCTCTTCCCTTCCTATTTTTTATTTAGCTGCTGCATAAAGCTCATTTACTTTGTTCCAGTTAATCACTGAGAAGAAAGCTTTGATGTAGTCAGGACGCACGTTGCGGTACTTCACGTAGTAAGCATGTTCCCAAACGTCCAAGCCCAAAATTGGTTTTTTGCCTTCTGAGATTGGTGTGTCTTGGTTTGCTGTTGAAGTTACTTCAAGCTTCCCTTCTTTGTTGACAACCAACCATGCCCATCCAGAACCGAAGCGAGTTGTAGCTGCTGCTGTAAAGGCTACTTGGAATTCTTCAAATGAACCAAATGTTGCATTGATTGCTGCTGCAAGTTCTGCTGATGGAGCAGTTTTTTCAGGAGTCATCAATTCCCAGAAAAGAGCATGGTTCAAGTGTCCACCACCATTATTGATAAGTGCTTGACGGATATCAGCTGGGATAGAGTCTACATCAGCAAGCAAAACTTCAAGGTCTTCACCAATTTCAGGGTGTTTCAAGAGCTGCATTGGCATTGTTGACATAAGTTTGATGGTGTTTGTCATGGTGCAAGTGCATTGTTTCTGCATCGATGTATGGTTCCAAAGCGTCGTATGCGTATGGAAGGTCTGGTAAGATAATAGCCATCTGTAATACCTCTTTTTCTTTCTATATGAAAATGATAACGCAATCATCCTCTTTTTTCAAGTTTTTTGCTCAATTTGTCTCTGCCGCGATCTGCAAAAGTGCCTTTTCAAACAGGTACCCTTTTTCATAGACACCTGTCTTAATCTGGTAGTCTGTTTCAATCAAATAAGAAATCGCTCGCTTGAGAAAGGCCAAGGAAATCCCTCTCGAATCTCTCAATGCAAACTTGATTTGATAAGGATTAGGATTGCGCCCCAAGTAAGTTCCCAGACTGCTTGCGATCTGCGATTCCGTCTGACCAGTCTCTGATAAAATCTTCACTTGGGTAAAGGTACGAAACTGTCCCAACATAACAGCTATGAGCTTGATTTCATCCTCCCCTTGCAAGGTCAAATCTCTAACCAAGTCACGCGCCTGGTCGATTTTTTTGCCCAAGATAAGCTGAGTCAAATCAAAAATATTGTCCTGCAAGGTCTTTGGAATGGCTTCGACAATGTCCTTCTCCTCTATCACGCCGTCTGACTTATAAGACTGTAAAAAAAGGAGATTTTTCTGGATTTCACTAAATTGAAAACCAGATTTGATAAGTAGATTTTCAAAAGACTTTTCTGCAAACTGCAGACCTTGTGTCTGACTCCATTTTTGGAAATACTGGCAGAGTTCTTGTTCCTTGGGGTCAATAGCATCAAAGACAGTCGCATCTCGTTTGAGCAATTTGACCAACCGTCTTTTACTATCTAACTTTCCTTCCGCAAATATCAATAACTTCGTTGTCGGCGAAGGGTTATCAAGGTATGCCTCAAATGACTTGAGCTCATCATCTGTTAAAAAACGTTTCTTAGCTGTTGTAATATCGACAAAATGGTCTAATATTACGATTTTCTCATCCGCAAAGAAAGGGAGACTGACCAGCTCCAACTCTAAGTCTTTATAAGCTACTTCTTTCATATCAAAGTAAGCAAAATTGAGATCAGCTGGATCATAACCAATCTGCTTCAACACTTGACTCTTCATAACTTCAAACTGGCCCTGATCTGTCCCTGTAAATAGATTCAAGCTAGATAAATTTGATAGAGATACCTTTTGACTCTCTTCTATGGCTAGCATCTTCTCTCCTTTCTTCTGATTTTTTATTAAACTTAATCAATATAGCGCAATTTCCCACGGAAATCTTCTAGGTTCTCGTACCCTTTTTCCGCCATAATAGCTTTCAGTTCATTGGTAATGCGTTCAAAAGCACTGATACCTTCTTTGTGAAGAGTGGTCCCTACTTGCACCATACTCGCACCGCAGAGGATATGTTCAAAGGCATCACGACCCGTAAGAACGCCACCCGTTCCGATGATTTGGATTTGGGGATTTAAACGTTGGTAAAAGGCGTGCACATTCGCTAGAGCAGTCGGTTTGATATACTCTCCACCAATTCCACCAAAACCATTCTTAGGACGAATCACGACAGACTCGTCTTCTATATAAAGGCCGTTTCCGATAGAGTTAACACAGTTAACAAACTTGAGCGGGTATTTGTTGAAAATAGCTGCCGCTTGATCAAAGTGAACAATATCAAAATAAGGTGGCAATTTGATTCCAAGAGGTTTGGTAAAGTAGGCAAATACTTCTGCCAAGATACAATCTGTTGTCTCAAAATCATAAGCAATCTGAGGTTTTCCTGGAACATTTGGACAAGAGAGATTAAGCTCTGTCAGTCCTTTGAATTCACTCTCTTGAACTTTTTTCAAGATGGTATGTGTTTCTTCTGGAGACATGCCAACTAGAGATAGGAAGAAAGTTCGATTTGGCTCTTTTTCCTGCAAGTCCAAAAGATAGTCCAGATAGTAGTCTAAGCCATTATTTGGCAAGCCCATAGAGTTGATAGAACCAAGTGGAACATCCTGATAACGTGGTTCAGGATTCCCCTGACGGAAGTCCAAGGTCGCTGTCTTCGTGACAAAGGTTCCCGCCGCTGAGTTTTTGACTCCTTCAAGCTCTTCTATCGTCATACAAGCCACACCCGCTGCATTCATCAAGCAATTGTTAAACTCAAAGTCAGCTATTTGTGTTTTCGTTGATACCATGATTCTGATCCTCCAGATTCCTTTTATTTCTAATATTATACCATACTTTAAGATTTTTCTCTTTGAGAAACTAATTTCTATATAAAAACGTTCGGTTTTGTAAATTGAAAGAATTTTTAGAAAATTTCTGTTTTTTTCTTTACACTCAAAAATTCTGCTATAATGGCTCATGTAATAAAAATATAACAACAAAAGGAGAACGATATGACATCTGCTAAAGACTATATCCAAAGCGTGTTTGCAACTGTGAAAGCTCGTAACGGGCATGAGGCTGAATTTCTCCAGGCGGTTGAAGAATTCTTCAGCACTTTGGAGCCTGTATTTGAAAAACATCCTGAGTATATCGAAGAAAACATCTTGGCACGCATCACTGAGCCTGAGCGCGTGATTTCTTTCCGTGTTCCTTGTGTTGACCGTGATGGAAAAGTCCAAGTGAACCGTGGTTACCGTGTTCAATTTAACTCAGCTGTTGGACCATATAAAGGCGGACTTCGTTTCCACCCAACTGTAAACCAAGGGATCTTGAAATTCCTCGGCTTCGAACAAATCTTTAAAAACGTTTTGACTGGACTTCCAATCGGTGGAGGTAAAGGTGGATCAGACTTCGATCCTAAAGGAAAGACTGACGCTGAAGTGATGCGCTTCTGCCAAAGCTTTATGACAGAATTGCAAAAATACATCGGACCATCTCTTGACGTACCTGCTGGTGATATCGGTGTTGGTGGACGTGAAATTGGTTACCTTTACGGACAATACAAACGCCTTAACCAATTTGATGCGGGTGTCTTGACTGGTAAACCTCTTGGATTTGGTGGTAGCTTGATTCGTCCTGAAGCAACTGGTTATGGTTTGGTTTACTATACCGAAGAAATGCTCAAAGCTAATGGTAACAGTTTTGCTGGTAAGAAAGTGGTAATTTCAGGTTCTGGTAACGTAGCTCAGTATGCTCTTCAAAAAGCAACTGAACTCGGCGCTACTGTCATCTCTGTATCTGACTCAAACGGTTATGTCATCGATGAAAATGGTATTGACTTCGATCTTTTGGTTGATGTTAAAGAAAAACGCCGTGCTCGTTTGACTGAGTATGCAGCTGAGAAAGCAACTGCTACTTACCATGAAGGTTCTGTATGGACTTACACTGGTAACTACGACATCGCTCTTCCATGTGCGACTCAAAACGAAATCAACGGTGAAGCAGCTAAACGTTTGGTTGCTCAAGGCGTTATCTGTGTATCTGAAGGTGCTAACATGCCTAGTGACCTTGATGCGATTAAAGTCTACAAAGAAAACGGAATCCTTTACGGACCTGCCAAAGCTGCCAACGCTGGTGGTGTAGCTGTATCAGCGCTTGAAATGAGCCAAAACAGCCTTCGTCTGTCATGGACTCGTGAAGAAGTGGACGGCCGTCTCAAAGACATCATGACCAACATCTTCAACACAGCTAAAACAACTGCTGAAACATACGGTCTTGGTACCGACTACCTTGCAGGAGCAAATATCGCTGCCTTCGAAAACGTAGCCAACGCTATGATTGCACAAGGTATTGTTTAATTAGTCAATACATCCTTTCGGAGGACAATCATGAACTTACGGCCAATGGAAGAGAGAGACAATTTAGCTGTAGCGCAACTCATTCGAACTAGCCTTGAAGAATTCGGGCTTGACAAACCAGGAACTGTCTACTTTGATTCTCATCTAGATCATTTGGCCGACTTTTATCAACATCAAGAGAAGGCAGCTTACTTTGTTCTGGAAGATGAAGGGCATCTCGTTGGCTGTGGTGGCTTTGCACCTGTGTCTGATAAGATTGCTGAATTACAAAAACTGTATGTCGCTAAAAACAGTCGTGGCAAAGGTTATTCCAGTCGGCTGATAAAGCAGATCGTCCAAAATGTCCGCCTAGCAGGTTATGAACAGCTTTATCTAGAAACCTCTACTGAACTGGCTACGGCCGTGGTCGTCTATCAACACTATGGTTTTAAACCACTGCAACAACCACTTTCTAACGCTACCGGCCACCCAGCTATGAATATCTGGATGATAAAATCTCTCTTATCAGATGAATAGAGGTCAGTATACTCTGGTCGAGTTGAGGTCATCAGTACCAACACCCTCAACACAGTTAAAACAACTTTCAAAAATGTAGCCAAGGCTATGATAGTCAAGGTATTGTTTAAGCACTATCAAACTATAACTCAAAGAAATCCGACTGCTTGTGAAAGTAGCCGGATTTTTATATATCTAATTTTTCAAAAAACTTGCCTGCTGACTGCTTTTTTTTTAGCTTCTCCAGCAGCTCATTCTCCAGAAAAGGACTTAGTTCGTCAAAATATCGACAAACCTTAAAGACAGTTTCTCTGTCCAACTGGTCAAAAGCTAGTTCGTAATAGTCCTTATGATGGTACCAGTTCTGGTCATAGTTGATATCTGTTCGCTGATAGTAGACGATGTTCTGCTTCGGTGTCAGGTAAAGCTTCTGTGTTAGAATGCTTTTCTGATCTTTGGACAGCTTGCTACGATTGAAAATCTTGACACCTTGAAAAATCTTGCGCTCATGGATACCTTAATTTGTAACTTTCAATTCGGCTCTTTTATAGTGCATATAGTCACCTCCAGAAATTACCTACATTATATCAGGTTCAGACAGATTTTCAAGCAAAAATGTGTCATTGCCAAAAGTCTTTCGTCACCTCTAAAATCTCTTCTGTCGGTGTTACTGTCGCTTCAATAATGCTCTTGCCAGTCTTTTTCAGATAGGCTTGTATCAGATGATAGCCATAAGTATAGCCCGCAGCATAAGGCATACCGACTGGTATTTGACCTTGAATCTCAGCGATTTCATCACCGTAGAGATAAGGTGCCATTTCCGCCATCCCTGTTAGCTGAAGCTGACTAGAAAAGTAAAAAACAATAGAATCGGATTTTAACTCATTCTACTGTTTTTTCTTTATTCTATCTTTCTACTTCCGATACATTTTAAACTGTAGGAAGAGGTCGCTATATTTGCCTGTCCATTTATGGTCAAACTTCTCATAAACTTCTAGGTGTTTCATGGTATCAGCGTCTGGATAGAAGGCCTTATCTTCCTGGGTCTCCTCTGGGAGCATTTCCTTGGCTGGTAGGTTTGGTGTTGAGTAGCCCACATACTCCGCATTTTTCAGAGCATTTTCAGGTTTCAACATAAAGTTGATAAAGGCATAAGCTGCATCTTGGTTTTTCACGGTTTTTGGGATGACTATGTTATCAAACCAGAGGTTGCTGGCCTCAGTCGGGACGACATACTTGAGGTTAGGATTTTTCTCCAACATCTGGCTGGCTTCCCCTGAGAAGGTCACCCCGATAGCAGCATTGTTCTGAATCATGTAACCTTTCATCTCGTCCGCCACAATGGCCTTGATATTTGGAGTCAGTTTGTAGAGTTTGTTTACCGTTTCCTCCAACTGCTGAGGATCCTTTGAGTTGAGGCTGTAACCGAGCGAGTTAAGCCCGAGCCCCAGCACCTCACGTGCCCCATCAAAGAGCATGATAGAATCCTTATATTCTGGCTTCCAGAGATCATCCCAATGCTCAGGAGCCTCATCTACCATGGTTTCGTTGTAGACAATTCCCAAAGTACCCCAGAAATAAGGAATGGAGAATTTATTACCCGGGTCAAAAGACTGGTTGAGGAACTCAGGTCCGATATTTTCGATTCCTTCAATTTTTGAATAATCAAGAGGAACCAAGAGGTCTTCGTCCTTCATCTTGTTAATCATGTATTCACTTGGGATGGCAATATCATAGGTTGTTCCACCCTGCTTGATTTCGTGTACATGGCTTCGTTAGAGTCAAAGGTCTCGTACTGAACTTGGATTCCCGTTTCTTCTGTAAATTTCTCCAAGAGTTCGGGATCAATGTAGTCTCCCCAGTTGTAAATAACCAGTTTTTGACTATCTCGACTGTTGATTTTACTATCTAGATGGTGGGCAATCCCCCACAAGACAAGGATAATCGCCGCAATTCCTGCTAAAAATGAATAGAGTTTTTTCATGCTCGCTCCTCCTTCTCACGTGAGATAAAGTAATATCCAACAACTAGGATAATACTAAAAAGAAAGACGAGAGCAGACAGGGCATTGATTTCTAGCGAAATTCCCTTACGAGCACGAGAGTATATCTCGACTGACAGGGTTGAAAAGCCATTTCCCGTCACAAAGAAGGTCACAGCAAAGTCATCCAGCGAATAAGTAAAGGCCATGAAATAACCTGCAATAATAGACGGAGTCAGGTAAGGAAGCATGATTTCCTTGAACATCTGAAACTGGCTGGCACCAAGGTCATAAGCCGCATGAATCATGTCATCATTCATCTCCTTGAGACGAGGCAAGACCATCAAGACCACGATAGGGATGGAAAAGGCCACGTGACTAGATAGAACCGTCAAAAAACCAAGAGAAAACTTAAGCTGGGTAAAGAGAATCAAGAAGCTAGCACCAATCATAACGTCAGGCGCAACCATGAGGATATTATTAAGCGATAGAAAGGCTTCTTGGTATTTCTTACGAGACTGATAGATATAGATGGCTCCGAAAGTCCCGATAATGGTCGCAATCAAGGCCGATAGAAAGGCCAAGAAGAAGGTTTGGGTGAGGATCAACATGAGACGACCGTCACCAAACATGGTTTTAAAATGGTTCAGGCTAAAGCCTGTAAAGCTGTTCATATCATCGCCAGCATTAAAGGCATAGCCAATCAAGTAAAAAATTGGCAAATAAAGGATGATAAAGACAAAGGCTAGGTAGAGATTGGCAAATTTTTTCATCGTTCTCTCCTTTCCTTGGTCACCCACATAGTGATAAACATGGTCAGGATGAGAATCACACCGATGGTTGAACCCATACCATAGTTGTCATTGGTTAGAAAATTCTGCTCAATGGCCGTCCCCAAAGTAATCACTCGGTTACCCCCAATCAAACGTGTCAGCATGAAGAGGCTCAAGCTGGGGATAAAGACAGACTGAACCCCACTTCTCACTCCATTCATCGATAGAGGGAAGATGACATGGCGGAAGGTTTCCCACTTGGTCGCACCGAGGTCATAGCTGGCATTGATGAGGTTGTTGTCCATATCATCCAAAACATTGAAGATCGGTAAAATCATAAAGGGAAGCTCGATATAGCTTGCGACAAAGATAAAGGAGAAATCCGTAAAGAGCAACTGCTGAGCACCGATTCCGATAAATTCCAAGAATTGGTTAATAGAGCCATTCTGCCCAAAAATTCCGATAAAGGCATAGGTCTTAAGGAGTAGGTTGATCCAAGTAGGCAGGATAATCAGCATGAGCCAGAGTTGACGATGCTTGAGACGAGTCAAAAAGAGGGCTGTAGGGTAACTGATTAAAAGCGTCACCAGAGTCACAATCCCTGCATAAAGCACAGAGTTGAAGCTCATTTTAAGGTAGGTCAAGTTTTGTGACGCAAAGTAGGATTTATAGTTTTCTAAACTAAACTGCCCTTCAATGTTGAAAAAGGATTGACCGAAAATCAAGACCAAGGGTGCGAGAACAAAGAGGGCAATCCAAAGCATGTAGGGCACTACAAAGAGTTTAGAGGTTGTTTTCTTCATCTCTTTCCTCCTCGATCGCGTTAATCAGACCTGCTTCTTGCTCTTCGATTTCTACGTATTCTTCGATACGAGCATCGAACTCTTCTTCGGTTTCGTTGAGACGCATGATGTGGATATCTTCTGGTTCAAAGTCCAGACCGATTTCCTCGCCAACAATTGCCTTACGAGTCGAGTGAATCATCCATTCATTTCCGAGTTCGTCATAGGCGATAATCTCGTAGTGAACTCCGCGGAAAAGCTGAGTATCCACCTTAACTTGGAGCTTGCCTTCTTCAGGAAGGGTAATGCGCAAGTCCTCTGGACGAATGACAACTCAACAGGCTCATTTGGCTTCATCCCCCCGTCGACTGCTTCAAATCGTTTGCCGTTGAACTCGACCAAGTAGTCCTCAATCATGGTTCCTGGCAAGATATTTGACTCACCGATAAAGGTGGCAACAAAGTGGTTGATTGGCTCATCGTAGATGTCCACAGGCGTTCCAGACTGAACAATCTCGCCATCATTCATAACGAAAATCCAGTCACTCATGGCAAGAGCTTCTTCCTGATCGTGAGTGACAAAGACAAAGGTAATCCCCAATCGTTGTTGCAATTCACGCAGTTCGTACTGCATATCTGTTCGCAACTTCAAGTCCAGCGCTGACAAGGGCTCGTCCAGCAAGACCACACGGGGCTGGTTGATAATAGCACGGGCAATGGCTACACGCTGACGTTGTCCTCCAGAGAGTTTACGGATGGAACGTTTCATACCCTTCCAACTGAACCATCTTGAGAACTGCCGCTACACGTTGTTCGATTTCTTTCTTGTCGATTTTACGCAAGCGGAGTGGAAAGGCAACATTTTCAAACACATTCATATGTGGAAACAAGGCATAGGATTGAAAGACGGTATGAACATCACGTTTATTGGTTGGAATATCATTGATCCGCACCCCATCCAGTAAAATATCCCCTGTCGTCGCATCCAGTAAACCTGCAATGATATTCAGAATGGTTGATTTTCCTGAACCAGATGCACCCAAAAGAGTGTAAAATTTCCCTTCTTCCAACTCAAAGTTGATGTCTTTGAGAACCTTGGTATTGCTGTCTTCAAAAACTTTAGAGACGTTTTTGAATTCAATAATTGGTTTTTTCAATTGTCATAAATTCCTTCTTTTTCATAAATTAACAGATCAGGGCTCTGTCAGGCCGCTACCACCTCGTGTAGGAGATTGAACTGCCTACATACATCTTCACTCACGATAGGCTTTCACCCCCTTTATAATGATTATAGCAGCAACTTTTCTACCCTAACCTTATTCCTTCTCACCCAAGATTCGGACTTCTCTTTCAAGGGTGACACCTGAGTGTTCCTTGACTTTTTCGATAACAGATTGGATCAAGTCTTCATAGTCTTTGGCCGTTCCGTCAGCAACATTGATCATGAAACCGGCATGCTTTTCAGATACTTCCACACCACCGATTCGATAGCCCTTCAAGCCTGCCTCTGAAATCAACTGTCCTGCAAAATGCCCAACTGGACGCTTAAAGACTGAACCACAAGATGGGTATTCTAGAGGTTGTTTGAGTTCACGTAGGTGCGTCAAGCGGTCCATTTCTTGCTTGATAACCTGATGATTCCCTGGAGATAGAGCAAATTTAGCTGACAAAACAACAGCCCCAGAATCCTGAATAGCTGAATGGCGGTAACCAAAAGCCAAATCCTTGGCAGATAAGGTCTCGATTTCCCCCTTCCTTGGTCAAAATTTGACAAGACTGCAAGATATGAGCAATCTCTCCTCCATAGGCACCCGCATTCATAAAGACAGCTCCTCCGATGCTTCCAGGAATCCCACAAGCAAACTCAAAACCAGTCAAACTATGACGGAGGGCAATACGTGTTGTTTCGATCAAATTTGCTCCTGCTTCCGCTTCAATGGTATAGCCATCAACTGAAACATTATTAAGCTTATCGCACAAGATGACAAAACCACGGATTCCACCTTCACGAACAATGATATTGCTGGCATTCCCAAGCACCATCCAAGGAATATTCTCTTGATTGGCAAATTGAACGACACGGGCCATCTCATAGCGATTGCGTGGCAAAACTAGATAATCTGCTCGACCTCCTACCTTTGTATAGGTATAGGTCTTCAAGGGTTCCTTAAAACGAATATCGATTCCTTCTAGGATTTCAAGCATTTTTTCTTTTACTGACATGTCACTCTTCCTTTTTCAAAATTCATTCCATTATACCATTTTTAGAGACATTTGACGACCTCAAAATGACTATTGATAATTCAACTCTTATTTTTCAAATGATGGATACAGATGTTGACGTGAATGGAGGACTATAGAAAAACACCCTAAGAGTTAGATAAATGATATCTAACTTTCAGGATGCTGTTTTCAAAATTTTTTTATATTGAATCTATCTACACTTGAAGCAATCAATAAGTCCCTTCTAAAGCAAATGCTGAGATGGATGCTAGTTGGATGGAGGATTTTTCCAGCCTTGGCGGTAAAATTTAGGACTCACATAGAAAAAGTTCTTAAAAGCTTTTGAAAAGACTAGTTGGTCCTGATAGCCGACTTCCAAGGTAATCTCTTTTATAGATAGATTAGTGTCAGTTAAGAGTGTTCTTGCCTTTAGCAGGCGTGTTTCAAGGAGAAATTGTTGAGGAGATTTATGGTAAAGTTTCTTAAACTGACGAAACAAGGTGCTACGACTGAGTCCGACCTGGGAGGCCAAGTCTTGAATAGAGATATCTTGTTGGTACTGTTGTAATAAAATCTGCGCAGCTTTTTCAACAGGGAGTTGAGTGACATTCAGCGGTATTTCTGCTGGAAATTCTTCCTGCAAGTAGTAAAGGAAGGTATAAATTTGCATTTGGTACCAGCTTTCTTTTTGCCTATTTTCTGCAGTTTTGTGACAAATGTCCTGAATGATTTCTCTGCTTTGAAAAAGACTATCGAAATGGCAAACAGACTCATAAAAAACTTGTGTGTTTTGGAGATAGTCGCTTAATTTGTCTCCAGAAAATCCCAGCCAGTAGGTGGTCCAAGGATCTTCTGGATTTGCCCAATAGCGTACTTTTTGGCCTTTTCTTAGGATAAAACCATCATTTTTCTCCAAAGAATAGGTCTGCCCATCAACTTGCAGGTAGCCTTTCCCTTCACAAATCCAGTGGATGACAAAATCCTGAAAAACAGTATAGTCATAAAACGGAAAGCTAGAATAATCATCAATCCCACATTCTTCAAGGTAAAATTCCTTAGATGTTTCTTTAAAATAGTGCCATAGTTTCATAAATGCTTTCTCCTTGCAACATAAGTGCATATTTCTTCATCATGAACTCCTAGAAAAGGGACAAACTCTGGTTTATAATGAGGCAAGAAAGGAGAACAAATGAAAAAATCGTATCAATCTAGTATGGTAGGGCTCAACCTCAGTAATCAAATTGTTTCCATCACCATAACAGGGGACTTCATGATTCTTTTTATGAGTCAGATTTTAAGTTTTAGTGATTTGCAAAATAGCTGGCTTATCACAATGCTACCAATTATAGCCCTTGTCCGCATTCCCTTGTCTTATCTAATGCGGAGGAAATCTCCTTGACCTGATGAGGTGGAGTATACTGTCTAAGCTGTGTTTGCTAGGGGTATTAGTAGTGATTCCCTACGAAAGTGTGACTTTTTCTATCTATGCTCTTTTTCTGGTTCTATATCAGATAGCCGTGGAGTTGGGCTTTGGTCTGGCTTGGAATCCCTTAATATTATTATTAACAGAAGAGAAAGTCCGCGCAAAATTTCTCAGTTACTTAGGTTTGTTTCAGCTGGTCACGAGCTTTTATACCCTTCTTATTTCCTTTTTCATTGGAAAAGAGCTGACTGCACTTCATTATCGTTGGTTACTGGTGATTGCTCTTGCTAGTCTGTTCATGCAGTTTATCCTTTTGAAACAGTTACAAACAGACTATAGCTTGTTTCAAAATCATCAAGTAACAAGGCGGATGGATTGGCAGGTTTTGAAAAAACAGCTCTGGCACCATGTCCGTATCCTACTTTTGGATAGTTTGATTTTATATGTAACCTTAACGATGAATGTCCTCTATATGGTACAGGTATTGCACCTTTCCGCCAACCTCGTGTCTCTATATTCGAGTATGAGTTTGCTGGGGAACGTCCTAGCTTTTGCTCTTGCAGGTCCTTGCTTTGAAAAAAGACGTTCTACGTTTTTCACAATCTTACTGGTAGTAACGGGATGTGAGATTCTTGTGATCTTCTTTCTTCCCCATGATGCTGTATCCTATACAATCTTTTGGAGCATAGGTTGGGGGTTATTAAATGGGACTGTGGGAGCTCTATGGGGACTCTACATTTCTCTAGTCAAACACCAGGCAGCAAGTCCTAGCCCCTTTACAATTTGGAATATTTATCAGGGGATTGCCTATCTTGTTAGTGTACTTGTCTTTTATCTCTCTGGTAACTTGGTGCACCTAGCTAGTTCCAGCTCAGGGCTGGATCCGTATCGTCTAGTCTTGATTGCCTGCCTAAGCATCTGCATCATAGTTTGTTTACGGATGCTGTATAGAAGAAAAATAGGTCTCAAGTGACAATTGTCGCTTGAGCCTATTTTATCATCGTATGATAAACTCCGATTGTAGGATAATGGTCCGTTTTTCGTCAGAGAGAGCTTGTTTGAAGCTTTCCTGACCGAGTTGGTAGGATTTGTTATCAATGGTAGGAATCCCCAGTACCTCTCCTGTCAGTTGCTTTTCTTGGCCAATCAGCAAAGGTAATTCAAGATTTTTCTCCTGATAATAGCGAACCACACCAGTTGCTACATCATCTCCGTTGCTGAAAATACAGTCTAAATCTTGCTCTAGTAGGCTATCCCCTTGCTCATAAGCATCCTCTCCCGTGGAAATGCCATCCAAAATCAGAGGTTCCTTTTTTTCACCAAAAACTTCCTTGTAGGCTTCCATAGTGAGACGGTAGGTGGAACTTTTTAGGTCTTTCGGGTAAATAGCAGAGCAATTCTACTTTTTCCCTGGTCTTTAATCCAGTTAAAGGCTGTCTTGCAAGCATGGGTGCGGCTCACATAAACGCTACTCAGATTGGGGTCCTGCACTTCTTCACAGCAAACAATATTGCCATACTTAGCGTAGGAAGCAATGGTTTCTAAGTCTACACTGCGAGAGGTGAAAATAAGACTGTCAAAGGCCCTTCCTCGAAGCTGCTCCAGATAATATTTTTCCAAGTCTATATCATAACGAGAAGGTAGAATGAGCAAGGTATAGTTATGATCCATAGCCGCATCCAAAAGCCCGTTCAGTAACTGACTGAAATAAGGGTGCAGGGTCGTGTTGGGAATAACTACACCGACCCGACGAGTCGAACCTGAACTTAACTCCTGAGCTAGAATGTTGGGACGGTAGTCCAGTTCCTCCATGACTTGCAGGATTTTCTGACGAGCCTCCTCGGATACATGAGGATGGTTGTTGATGACGCGTGACACGCTAGAAACTGAGTAGCCACTCAGTTTGGCAATTTTTCGAATATTTGTCATTGTTTGCTTTCTATAGGAGGATTGACATCCTCCAAACACGTGATTAGTGGATTTTTTTGAGATATTTACGAATGCCGTAGCCGACACCATGTTCATCATTGCTGCGTGTTACCTTATAAGCCAGCTCTTTGATGTCAGGAAAGACGTTGCCCATTACAATTGGATAGCCCACCATCTCAAACATTGGGATATCGTTGTGCCCATCACCAAAGGCAGCGGTCTGGCTCTTATCTAAACCTTCTTTTTTGAGAATATAAGCAATACCTTTTGATTTTTTAGCAGTTTTGCTGGTAATTTCTAGATGATATTGACCAGATCGGAGAATGCTGACCTCTCCCAAGTCTAGGGCTTGCAAGTATTTCTCCAGTGCTAATAGTTCGTCATTATCTAGGGCAATCATCATTATCTTGAAGGTATTGTCCTTGGCTGCTAGAAAATCAGCCTCGTTTGTAAGTGTTGGTGCCTGGCGCGTGATGTTGAACTCTAGACGAATCCCTTCATCTATTCTATCACAATACCAGTTCGTCATATCATAATAGCTGACGCTAATTTGTGGAAAATGCTGGCGCACTGCCTGTAAGATAGTTTGTGCTGTCTTTCTAGGGAGAATATCTATATGAAGGGGCTTGACCTTTCCATCCACAATCTGATAAATCAAACCACCGTTAAAACCTACTTGAGGTCCAGTCAGCTGAAGTGCTTCGATAGCCTCTCTCATTTCCATTGGAGCTCGAGCAGAAACCAGAGTCAGCGGAATCTGAGCATCGCGGATAGCCTTGCTATTCTCGCTAGAAACGCGGCCCTCAGAATTGAGAAGTGTGCCGTCCATATCTGAAAAAATACGTTTGATGGTCATAATGTTGTCCTCTTTTCTTCTTTGCCCGCTAGCGTGTGATAGGTCGGTTTAAATGCGCATTCCCAATCTTTGATACCATTGTACATTCTGGAACGCGTTCCATGTCAAGAGGAAAATGAAAAATTTTTTAAATTTTTTTCGAGCATATATAAAATTGATGTGGACTTGCTTGATAACGGCATCTCCTTGGCTTAATTGAAGAATTTATTAAACAAGTTTTTCATTTCTTAAAAAGCTGGCTGTCCCTTGGTAAATAGGTATTAAACAGAAAGATAGGCTTGTCTTCCAGATAGTACATCGGGTGGTAAATAGTAAGAAATAGACAAAAACAGAGTTAAGAGAGAACAATAAAAAGAGGTCGCCCCTCTTTTTATGATTTTTTCCAAAATGTAGATTTTGTAAGCCAAACAAAGGCTAGTACTTCTACAAGAAGAATGCCCTCCACTAGAAGTGGATTTGCAATCCAGCCCACTTGAGATAGGGCTGGAGCTAAGTCAAACAAGGCATGTAATCCATAGGCAGCAAAGAGATAGATCCATTTCTTTTGGCTAACACTTTGATAGACCCAGATAGAGAGACCAATTTGCAGAATCAGAGCAAGCACACGCTCAACTCCTAGTAAATAAACCTGCCAAACCGATAGAGACTGGACCGTTTCGAGTGTCGTCTTTGGAAGAAGATTGGCTACATCAGTATTTGAAGACTGGATGAGTGAAAAGAGAATCAAAAGACTGATCAAGCTTCCCATTCCGAGATAGAGCATCTCCAAGCCCCCATGTCCCAAACCATAAGCCAAAGCATCTCGATCTTCTAGCTTTCTCTTTTTCTCCAACCATTTAAAAAAGACAAGACGAGCCGTTTCCTCAAAGAGGGCCGCCATGGCGATTCCATAAAGGACATATAAGAAAGGCTGCTCCTGCATAAGCGGAATGGTTCCATCTTTTTGCGGATGGAGTATCAGAAGGTGAACCATCTTCTCTAACACTTGAGAAGAAACAAAAAATGCGATTGCCCCCAAGCCCATCACTGCAAGAGAGATTTTAAACCGTTTTTTGGCATACCAAGTTCCACTTACTAGAATGAGGACCAAAGCGATCATGGTAAGGATAATATGTACTGTCATCTTTTTCTCCTATTCTGACTTATCAATATCTTTTTTCATCTCGTCAACGTTAAATTTAGCAAATAAATACTGGCGATCTTGGACTGGAAAACGTTGGTCCAACTGGTCGACTGCCCCAACCTCGATCATTCCTTCTTTGATAACAAAGTCCATCACATGCCCACCAAAGGTCAAATCATCTGAGATAAAATGCAAATGGTAGCCTGCAACACTGACTCCATGGAAAATCTCTGGTGTCCAAAATCCAACAATAGTTCCCGATACATTTTCACGGCTATATTCAGGTTGGTGGGTCGCTACATCAGCAAACTTGGTATCAGGTGTGGATTTAGGAATCATCCGCACGTGCATTTGTGAAAATTCGCCATGAATCTTGATGGAACGAAAAAGATTTTCCCCATCATAGTAGGACTCAATTCGTTTTTCCAATTCCTTGTCCGTCATCTCAAAGCGCTGGCGGAAAATCACTTCTGCCTGATGAGGAACCACTGCCGCATAGGGAATAAGAGCATCGGGTGCGACTTCTACAATTTCAGGTTGCTTCCCTGAACCTTTGGCTTGATAAGCCTTGCCATCAAGGACAATCAACTCCCCATCAATCGAATCAAGAGTTCCCAATCCGAGGTCACCATGTTCCAGCAATTCTCCTACTGTCATGGTTCCACCATAGAGACCTGCCATTAGGGCACCTAAAGTATTGTATTGAAATAATTTTACCGGTTCCTGCACTTTTCTATCCATTCTCTTTCTTATCTTCTTTTCAATGAATCATCATACTTTCTAAGTATACCACATTTGCTCCTAGTTGTGAAAGGGGGAATGCTTTTCCCATTGCAAAGGAGGCAAAAAAAAGGTACAATGTAACAAAATCAAGGGAGGTCTGGAATGAAGAAAGAAAGTAAATACCAAGCAGTCGTTTCCTTTCTAAAAAAGGGGATCGAATTAGGAAAATTTCCAACAGGTAGCCGGCTTCCCTCCATCCGTCAACTGAGCCAAGACTTCCACTGTAGCAAGGACACTATCCAACGAGCCCTACTGGAATTACGCCATGAACAATACCTCTATGCCAAACCCCAAAGTGGCTACTATGTTCTAGAACAAGGACAGCATCAGGACTTGGAAATCGAAGTCACTGATGAACATGCCAGTGCCTATGACGACTTCCGACTCTGTGTCAACGAAACCCTGATAGGTCGAGAAAACTACCTCTTCAACTACTATGACAACCAAGAAGGCCTTGAGGAACTCAGACAATCTGTCCATCAACTTCTTTTCAACCAAGCCCTCTACTGCAAACCTGACCAACTGGTTCTAACATCTGGCACCCAACAAGCTCTCTTTATCCTTTCTCAGATTAACTTTCCGAGCGAGGGAGCTGAGATTTTAGTCGAACAACCGACTTACCACCGAATGAACCGCCTCTTGGTAGCTCAGGGATTGGCTTACAAGACCATTGAACGCCGAATCGATGGGATTGACCTTGACGAACTAGAAGAACAGTTTAAATCTGGGAAAATCAAGTTCTTCTATACCATACCTCGCTTCCACTATCCTCTTGGCCATTCCTATTCTGATCAGGAAAAAAGGGCCATTCTGGATCTAGCAAACCAGTATGGTGTATACATCGTCGAGGATGACTATTTAGGAGACCTAGACTCTAAAAAAGGTCAGACCTTCCACTATCTGGATACAGAGGATCGCGTCATTTATATCAAATCCTTCTCAACCAGTCTCTTTCCAGCCCTTCGTATTACCGCCCTCATTCTCCCAAATGCTCTAAAAGAGGCCTTTGTTTCCTACAAAAATATCCTGGACTATGACAGCAATCTCATCATGCAAAAGGCTCTTTCTCTTTACATCAATAGCCAGTTATTTGAAAAAAATCGATTGGCCAGACTGGCCCTTCAAGAGAACTATCAGACTCAGATAAAGAAAGTGCTTGAAGAAAACACCTGTCCCTTGCCCTACTATCCTCTACACGATGGTCTTTTGCTTGATTTGAGACACTATCCTAAGATCGCCAGTTTGAAACACAGCTCACTCAAACTAGACTTTTTTGAGAAAGCTTATTTGGACGCCTGTCCTTATCAGTTCGCCAAAGTCACTCTTGAAAATCTAGAAGAGCTATTAGAATACTTAAAAGCAGAATTGGATTAAAGTCCAACTCTGCTTTTTCTTATTGTTCAACTTCCGTTAGTTTCGCTGCTTTTTCAAGATAAGTTTGATAGGTTCCGTCATCTTTCAGTTTTTGGATAACCTTATCTACTACTGCTTTCAAGTCTGATTGATCCTTCTTGATAGCCACTGCATTGGCTTCGCCATCTTTCATTGTCAAATTAACAGATGCAACGACAAGGTCTGAGTTTTTACCTGCGTAGCTAAGAGCAACTGGTTCATCCATATGAACAGCATCCACTTTTCCAGCCTGCAATTCATTGACTGCTTCCCCCATATTGGTCAAGGATGTCAACTGGGCATTTGGCAATTGTTCCTTGACCATGGTTTCTGGAACAGTTCCCTTTTGAGCTGCGATATTCGCACTTGCGAGGCTTGAAAGATCCTTATATTTGTCTAAATCGGCTTTTCTAACCAAGAAACTCATCTTATTTTCATAGTAAGGAATTGAAAAGTCAAAGACTTCCTTTCTCTCATCTGTAGCACTAATACCTGCAATAGCTAAGTCAGCCTTTCCAGTTTGAAGGCTGGTCAAGACATTGTCAAAACTCATACTAGAGATTTCAAGTTTAACCCCAAGCTCATCCGCAATTGCTTGAGCCATATCAATATCTGCACCAACCACTTGGTTTTTACCATCTACCAAAGCTTGGAATTCAAACGGTGCATAGTCTGGGCTGGTCGCAACGACTAGCTTTCCTTTTTGTTTAATAGCGTCCACAGCAGATTGAGAACTATCCGTTCCCGACTGACAAGCTACTAAAACCATGCAGGCAAGCATGCTACACACAACTAATATCCATTTCTTAAACTTCATAAATAAACGACCTTTCTGTTAATTCTGAATAATTATAACTCTTTTAAAAATACTTGTCAACCCTTTTTAGAGATTTTTGATTGTAAAACAATTCTTTTTTTGTAAAAAAAGAAGACTGATTTATTCTAACCAGCCTTATTTCTGTATATTTAAACCGTTTCTTATAGTTCGACAATCTTACCTGTTTCAAAGTAAACAACCCATTCACAGATATTTTTTGCGTAGTCTCCGATACGTTCCAAGAAAGAAATGACCTGGAAGTAATCACGACCTGTAACGATGGCTTCAGGATTTTTCCTAATTTCTTCTGTAGCCAAATCTCGGATGCTATCAAAGTAATGGTTGATTTTTTCGTCCATCGCCGCTACTTCGTAGGCTTGATCCACAGAACCATTCAGATAGAGATCTAGGGCTGCTTCAACGAAGTTTTTCACATCGCGACCCATCTTTTTGATTTCTTCTTCAACGGAAGGGATACGTTGCTCCCCCTTCATACGAATGGTCGCCTCAGCGATAGACACTGCATGATCTCCCATGCGTTCCACGTCTGACACTGCCTTGAGAACAGTCAAGACGGTACGAAGGTCTTGCGAAACAGGTTGTTGAAGGGCGATCATTTCAAATGATTTCTTTTCCAACTTCACTTCATATTCATTTACTTCTGCATCGTCTTCGATGACTTCTTTTGCCAAATCACGGTCATGCGTGACAAAGGCACGCACTGTACGATTGATCTGCGAAAGCACTTCTTGTCCCATAGCATAGAACTGGTTGTGCAATTTCTCCAAATCTTCTTCAAATTGAGATCGTAACATCATTTAACTCCTTATCCAAATTTTCCTGTAATATAATCTTCTGTTTCCTTGTTTTGTGGGTCTAGGAACATCTTCTTCGTATCGTTAAACTCGATCAAATCCCCATCTAGGAAAAATCCTGTTTTATCAGAGATACGAGAGGCTTGTTGCATCGAACGCGTTACCAAGAGCATGGTGTATTTATCCTTCAGACCATACAGGGTTTCCTCAATCTTACCTGCAGAAATAGGATCCAAAGCAGAAGTTGGTTCATCTAAGAGGATAATTTTCGGACTGGTTGCTAAGACACGGGCAACACAAACACGTTGCTGTTGTCCACCTGAGAGACCAATGGCCGAATCATGCAAACGATCCTTTACTTCATCCCAGATAGAAGCACGTTGCAAGGCCTTTTCTACTGCTTCATCAAGGACTTGCTTGTCCTTAACCCCATTGATACGTAGGCCGTAGACAACATTTTCATAGATAGACATAGGGAAAGGATTGGGCTGTTGAAAGACCATACCGATTTCCTTACGCAATTCAACCGTATCGGTGCGGGGGCTGTAGATATTGTGACCATTATAGACCACTGATCCAGTTGTTGTCACCTCAGGATTTAGATCACCCATGCGGTTGATAGCTTTGAGCAGGGTGGACTTTCCTGATCCAGAAGGACCAATCAAGGCCGTTATTTCCTTAGGTTGGAAAGAAAAGGGAAACACTATTCAAGGCCTTCTTTTTATTGTAATAAACGGACAGGTCTGACACCTGTAAAATCGCTTCTGACATACCGTTTCCTTTCTAACCAAAGTGTCCCGTTACATAGTCATTGGTTGACTGTAACTTAGCATTTTGAAAATATTGGATGTCTTATCATACTCAATCAAATCACCCAAGTAGAAAAAAATCCTGTGTAGTCACTCGCACGCGCAGCCTGTTGCATACTATGGGTAACGATGATGATGGTAAAGTCCTTCTTCAATTCCAACATGGTTTCTTCCAGTTGGGCTGTCGCAATCGGATCCAAGGCTGACGCTGGCTCATCCATCAAGAGGATGTCTGGCTTGACAGAGATGGCGCGAGCGATACAGAGACGTTGCTGTTGACCTCCAGAAAGCATCAAGGCTGATTTGTGGAGGTCGTCTTTGACCCTGATCCCAAAGGGCAGCCTGTCTTAGAGAGGTTTCTACAATTTCATCAAGGACTTTTTTTGTCCTTAACACCTGCACGTTCATGAGCAAAAAGTGATGTTGCGGTAAATAGACTTGGCAAATGGATTTGGACGTTGGAAGACCATTCCGATATGCTTTCGCATCTCATAGACATTGATTTCTGGACGGTTGACGTCAATCCCTCGGTAGAGGATTTGACCCTGTGACCTTGGCAATATCAATGGTATCATTCATCCGATTGAGACTGCGAAGATAAGTAGATTTCCCGATCCAGAAGGACCAATCAAGGCTGTAATTTTATTTTTTTCAAATTGCATATCGATGCCCTTGATGGATTCATTTTTTTACCATAGTAAACATGTAAATCCTTGGTAGAGAGGACCACTTTTTTCTTCAGGGAAGGTGATGATATGCTTTTCATCCCAGTTATATTTTTGACATGGCTTCTCCTTTAGGCAGCGGTTAATTTCTTGTGTAAATAGCTTCCGAGTTTGCGTGCTCCAAAGTTAAAAATCAAGATAAAGATGAGGAGCACGGCAGCAGAACCAGCTGATACGATGGTAGCATCAGGAATGGTTCCTTCGCTATTGACCTTCCAGATGTGGACAGCCAAGGTTTCTGCTTGACGGAAGATTGAGATAGGACTGGTAACACTGAGGATATTCCAGTTAGACCAGTCAAGTGCTGGAGCGGATTGTCCTGCCGTATAGATAAGAGCGGCGGCCTCACCAAAGATACGGCCAGATGCCAAGACAACACCCGTTACGATACCTGGAAGAGCTTCTGGAATGACGACATGGACCACAGTCTCCCAACGAGAAATTCCAAGGGCCAGACCAGCCTCACGTTGCGTATGGTGAACGTGTTTTAAACTGTCCTCAACATTTCGAGTCATCTGAGGGAGGTTAAAGACCGTCAAGGCCAAGGCGCCTGAAATGATTGAAAATCCATACTCAAACTGGACTACAAAGATCAAGTAACCAAAGAGACCCACAACAACTGATGGTAGAGAAGACAAAATCTCAATACAGGTACGAATAAAATTGGTCACAGGTCCTTTTTTGGCATACTCAGCGAGGAATACGCCAGCCCCCATAGATAGCGGAACAGAAATAATCAAGGTAATGACCAAAAGGAAGAAGGAATTGTAGAGCTGAATCCCGATACCCCCACCTGCTTGATAAGAGGAGGATTTCCCAGTCAAGAAAGACCAAGAGACGTGAGGTAAGCCTCGAACCAGGATATAGAGAATCAAGGACGCTAGGATGGTCACGATGATACCCGCGATGGTATAGAGGACAGCTGTTGCAAGTTTATCTAATTTCTTAGCGTGCATAGTTTTTCTTTCCTCTTTCTTTCGTAATCAATTTAATCACACTGTTAAAGGCCAAACTCATCAAGAGCAAGACTAGGGCCAGTGACCAGAGAACGTTATTATCAACCGTTCCCATGACGGTATTTCCGATACCCATAGTCAGTACAGATGTCAATGTCGCAGCTGGTGTTGTTAGCGAGGTTGGGATAACTGCTGAGTTTCCGACAACCATCTGAATAGCAAGGGCTTCACCGAAGGCACGCGCCATCCCAAAGACCACTGCAGTGAAAATACCTGAACGTGCTGCTTTCAAGGTCACACGCCAGATGGTTTGCCAACGAGTGGCTCCCATAGCTAAACTAGCTTCACGGTAATGACGAGGAACAGCACGCAAGCTGTCTGTTGTCATAAAAGTTACAGTTGGTAGGATCATGACAAAAAGAACGAAAATACCTGACAAGATCCCAAAACCAGTTCCACCAAAGACGCTACGAACAAAAGGCACCACAACTTGCAAACCGATAAATCCATAGACGACTGAAGGAATACCGACGAGAAGTTCAATGGCCGGTTGCAAAATCTTTGCACCCTTTGGTGAGACTTCTGTCATAAAGACTGCAGCACCAATAGCGAAGGGTGTTGCGATGAGGGCTGATAAAATCGTCACAATAAAGGAACCCAAAATCATTGGAAGGGCACCAAATTGTTTCCCTGAAGGATTCCAAGTTTGTCCAAAGAGGAAATCAAAGATGTTGACCCCATTGACAAAGAAGGTAGATAAGCCTTTTTGGGCTACAAAAATCAAAATCATGGCCACAATGATAACAATCAAAGAAAGGCAGGTAAAGGTCAAACCTTTACCAAACTTCTCAAGGCGAGAGTTCTTTGAAGGAGAGAGTAATTTTTTTGATAATTCTTCTTGATTCATTATTGACCTCCTTCTACTGTTGTAACGGTACCTGAAGCATCCTTTTGGACTTTCATTTCATTGATAGAGATATAGCCCATTCCCTTAACAATTCCATTTTGGGCTTCATCTGAGAGGACGAAATTCAGGAATTCAGCAGCTAACTCATTTGGCTGACCAAGTGTGTACATATGTTCATAAGACCACAAAGGCCAGTTGTTGGTCGTTACATTTTCAGATGTAGGTTCATATCCATTCAGTTTCATGCTTTTCACGGAGTCATCTACATAGGCAAAAGCCAGGTAAGAAATGGCTCCAGGCGTTTGGGATACAATCGACTTGACCATCCCGTTAGAATCCTGTTCTTGGCTCTGCATTGCCGCTTGGCCATTCATAACCACCGTATCAAACGTCGCTCGTGAACCAGAACTTGCTGCTCGGTTGATGATTGAAATGGCCAGATCTTGCCCCCAACTTCTTTCCAGTTGGTCACTTCACCTGTAAAGATTTTGCGAAGTTGCTCGGTTGTGAGATTTTCAACATCCACTTCCTTGTTTACAATCACTGCAAGACCAGCCACTGCAACCTTGTGGTCTACTAGAGCTGAAGCATCGATTCCTTCTTTTTCCTCTGCAAAGACGTCAGAGTTCCCGATGTCAACTGCTCCAGACTGGACTTGGGATAGTCCTGTACCCGATCCACCACCTTGAACATTGACTGTTTTTCCGATGTTTCTGGAACCAAATTCATCTGCTGCCGCTTCGACAAGAGGCTGAAGAGCAGTTGAACCAACGGCTGTCATGGATTCTCCACGATCAATCCAGCTAGCACATCCTGCTAGAGAACCTGCCATCAAAAGAGCTGCAAGAGACATGACAAGCTTTTTTCTTTTTTTCACTGTTATTCTCCTTGAACATAATGATAAATGTTCTGATTTCTTCCGTTTGTCCTGATCATCCAATTATCATCAATGATTGTCCCGCTTTATTTTATCTAGACATTCTTCGGAGCGGGAAATTCCATCGTATAATATAAGTAATAATGAAAGACTATCAGAAAAAACTCATACTTCCACTATAACATAGAATAGGCTCTTTGACTAGCTTTTTCACCTGAATCTGAGCCCTTTTGGATAATAATTTTTCAAAACATTTCCCGTTACCTTGGCAAAGCCCAAACCGTTTCCTTGAACCACAACTTGGTACCAGCCATTTGGTCGAGCTTCAGATAATTGAACGGTCTCACCAGCCACATATTTTACAAAGTCCTCATCATTGATTGCGACACTTTGTTTTACTTGACTTGGTTTCAATGCTAATCCCAGAGCAAAGCTTGGTTCGAAGCGTTTCTTCTTAAAAGTACCCAGATGAAGTCCATTTCGGGCAATTTTGAGTTTCCCTAGATCAGGTAACATCTCTGGCAAGAGATAGAGTTGGTCTCCAAAAGTCTGCAAGATACCAGTTAAGGACGTTTCGAGATGTTTTTGGGCAAATTCTTGCCACAAGTTCTGCTGTTCACGACTGAGATTGGTCTTGCTGGCTTTGAATTTAGGTGCCGGATTTTCTCCCTTAAACTGCAGGTGGGCAACAAACTGGCCTTCTCCCTTGAAATGATGAGGGTACATTCGAGACGTTTCAGGGAGATCAATCCCTGCTACCATGCCATTCACATGCTCGACCGGAAGCAATTCAAAATCATAAGTATCCAGCAACCAGTGGACGATTTCTTCGTTTTCCTCAGGTGCCCAAGTACAGGTCGAATAGACCAAACGGCCACCTTCTGCAAGCATGGTCACTGCATCTTCTAAAATTTCTCTTTGGAGACTAGCACATTGGCTCGGATAATCGAGGCTCCAATAATCCATGGCATCGGGCTGCTTACGAAACATCCCTTCACCCGAGCAAGGTGCATCAAGGACAATCACATCAAAGTAACCTTTAAAAACCTTGGCCAAGCGGTCAGCAGATTCATTGGTCACAACAACGTTTGTCGCTCCAAATCGCTCCATATTTTCCACTAAAATTTTAGCACGCTTGCTTGAGATTTCGTTGGAAACAAGGACTCCCTGATTAGCCAGATAAGCTGCTAGTTGAGTGGATTTTCCACCTGGTGCTGCCGCCAAGTCCAAGACCTTCATACCGGGAAGGAGTTGAGCTACCTGGGCCACCATTTGGGCTGCAGGCTCTTGCGAATAAACAAGACCGGTCGCATGCTCTGGTGACTTTCCAGAAACCTTACCATAATACCCCCAAGGTGTATGGGGAATAGCATCAGCAAACGATAACTGACTTTCTTTTAAGGGATTGACCCGAAAAGCCGAAACCGCTTCTTGTTTAAAAGAGGCAAGAAAGTCTCTTGCCTCATCTTCTAGTATCGCTTCATATTTTTCAACAAATCCTTCTGGAAATTGCATTTAGTTCTCTTTCCTTTCGTAGATATAAGACTGAATCTCTTCTTGCATCTCGATTGGCACCATCATGACTGGCTGACGCGTTTTAAAATCAGCGGGCTCACCTGATACCGTAAGAAGGCGATAACCCAGACTTTCCCCTAAGATACTGGCCGCAGCGTAATCCCATGGTTGCAAGTAGGTAATATAAGTCAGAAGACGACCCGATAAAACCTTGGCAAAACTAATGGCCGCACTGCCGTAAACACGGACACCCAACGCTGCTCGCCCCAAATCCGCCAAGCCCCACTCATTGCTTTCAAACATACCTGAGTTACCGGCAACTAAAAATTCTTGAAGAGGTTTCTTTTTAAAAGGCGGTAAGGGATCATTATTACGACATGGAGGAAAGGCACCACCACCATGGTAACAATCGCCTTTCATGACATCATAGATGACACCAAATTTGCCCACACCAACCTCAAAATAAGCCAACATCACGGCAAAATCTTCCTGCTGGGCGATAAAGTTATTGGTACCGTCAATGGGATCAATCACCCAAACGGAACCTTGACCGACTGCAGCACGTAAACAACCCTCTTCCGCGCAAATCAAGTCCTCAGGATAGGTGGACTTGATCCGTTCAACCAAGAGTTCCTGGACCTCCTTGTCCAAACGCGTCACCAAGTCTGTAGGCGAAGACTTGCGCTCAACCTGCAAATCTTCTTTCATGTGAGCCAAAATATAGTCAGCAGCTTCCTGCACAATCTGTTTGGCAAATTCAAATTTAGTTTCCAAGAGAAATCTTCCCTTCTCTTTTTTCTTTTGCTAATTGAACCGCATGATAGCAGGAATAACCGCTAGCCGTCTCAAATTCGCGACCTAAACGTTTTTCTTCACTTTTGCTTGGAACCACAGACTTAAATTTCTTGTAAGATTCTAGCAGTTTTTTTGCTTCTACCTTATCTTCATAGGCAGCTTCAACATCATTAAAAAAAGAAAGCACTGAAGCAAGTTCTTCAGTGCTCCACGACAAATCTAGTGGGTAACTATACTGTTTGTTCATCTATCCAATACCAGCTCTCAATGTTGCTTCTTTCAGTTCTTGTTTACGGTAACTACGAGGGAGAAAAGCACGAATCTCATCTTCATTAAACCGATCTGCATGCGTTTAGTGTCTATAATAATTGGGCGACGCAACAGACTAGGATATTGCTCAATCAACTGAAGCAACTCCGATACTGAAATACTCTCTACATCAATATCCAATTTTTGAAAAATTTTTGAACGAGTTGAAATGATGTCATCAGTACCATTTTCGGTCAAGGAAAGAATGTGTTGTAGTTCTTTTCTTGTTAAAGGACTGGTCATAATATTGTGCTCCTCAAAAGGAACTTTATGCGTCTCTAACCAGGCCTTTGCCTTACGACATGATGTACAGCTCGGTGATAAAAATAGTGTAATCATGCTTTTCTCTTCTTATCTATACTTTGTTGCTTCTATTATACAAAAAAATAAAGCGCTTGACTAGAGATTTTTAGAAAAAAAGCCTATTTTTTCAAGAAAAATAGACTGTATGCGAACGATTTACTCAATTCCGATGAAGTTAATTCACTCCTCGTAAGAATTTTTAACTTCATCTCTGTTTTATCAATGCAACACATTAAAATATTCTACGACTTTTCAAATAAAGGAAGCCAAAGAAACTTTCATAGAGTCCAAAGAAGAGAAGGAAAGCATGGAGGAAGAAAATCTCTGGCAAAATCCAAATAACGGGATCCTTTGCGGGATCAAAAAGCCAGGAATCGTCTCCCACAAAGAGAATCTGATGAAAGAGAGTAAAAAATTGCTCAAAACCAATCAACACTCCTACAAGTCCAAGGACCAGAGGCAATAGTACTAGAGCCAGGATACTTTTACGATATAGAGGGAGAAAACCCTTTTTTTACAATCTTTCTAACAAAGAAATAGAAACTTGGAAGTGTCACTAGAGCAACCAACTGAACTAGGTGAAAGAGATTCTTCACCACCGCAAAGTGATGTAAACCAGCCGCTGACGAACGAAAATCTGGCATCTCTAAGACCTGACTAAAGGGATTGGTCAGGTAATTCATCAAGATATGAAAGTTGTACTGGATGGTTTCGGGCTTTAGATAGACTCGATCCGCTAAGTTCAGCCACTGAATCTCCATGGGATAGAAAATCCATGCCAGATAAATGGTTAAGAGAATAGAAATGGAAAGGAGAAAGAGCATACTTCCCCAAAAGGTCAGTTTAGTTCTCATCAAAATTCCACTCCGCAAGGCTAGACACCACATGAGTTGGTGCGATTGGCAGGTCCGCTACTTCTTCTGCCTTGGTAAAACCTGTCGTCACCAAGAGCGTTGGAATGCCATTGTCAATACCTGCTCGAATATCGGTCAAGTAGTTGTCACCAACCATGACCAATTCTTCTCGTTTCAAGCCCAGGTGCTCAACTGCCTTGTCCATGATAATAGCATTTGGTTTCCCGATATAAACTGGTTTTACCCGAGTTGCTGCTTCAAGAAGTGTCACCAGTGAACCAGCACCTGGCAAGAGACCACGCTCTGTTGGAATATTGAGGTCAGGGTTGGTTCCAATAAAGTGGGCACCCTTTTGGATAGCTAGGGTCGCCGTAGCAAATTTTTCATAGTCCACTTGCCAGTCCAGTCCAACTACCACATAGGCAGGATTTTCCTTGTCTTCGACATAACCAGCCGCCTGAATGGCATCCTTGAGTCCTGCTTCTCCGATGACATAGACTGTCTTTTCCAGTCCCAAGTCATTCATATAGTCGATGGTTGCTAAAGTCGCTGTGTAAACCGTTGATAGAGGCGTGTTGATATTAAAATTCTGAGCCAACATCTCTTGGACACTCTCAGGAGTACGAGTTGTATTGTTGGTTACAAAGAGATAAGGAATTTCTCGCTTTTGCAACTCATGGACAAAAGCCTCTCCTGCCGGAATTCGGTCTTTCCCCTTGTAAATGGTTCCGTCTAAATCAATTAAATAACCTTTATAAGCCATATCGTCCTTTCTAATTCGCTTCAATTTCTTGCCAAGTAATCATAGCTTGGGCATTGATCTCGCCATCACTGATAATCTGATGCCTACTTTCTAGTCCCTTGAGTTCATAAGCTGACGCAATCATGCCGCCTGGTCGCACTTCTTTAACATATTTGAGATTGATTTTCTTTGGAATATACTTAGTTAGAAAATCGGCTCCCATGACCTCAAAAATCCAGTCTAGGTATTTACTATTATTAACATGTCCGTTCATATCCAAGTCGTAAAAACGAACATGGTAGTCTTTACTGATCGGGTTTTCTAGATTTGCATACTTTGGCCCACGGATGAGTTTTTTATCAAACTCAGACTGGTAAGGCGCAACAATCTCAGGTTCGACAGCATGGACTTTACGACTGTCTCTGTCCATGAGAACAAAGGTTGCCAACATGCGAATGATTTCTTGACCTGCTTCATCATAGATAGTGAAACGGCGATAGCAAAAAAGACGATTGTAAGTCAACGCTTCTGTTTCAATCGTAATCTCTTCAGCAAAGCGAGGCAAGCGAACCACGTCAATCGCATAATCCGTGATAATCCAGACCAGATTATATTGTTCTAACATATCCTTGTCGCTAACTCCCAGTTCAATCGACTGCATACCTGATACTTGCAAGGACAGCAAAATCACATCTGGAAGTTTGATATGACCGTTCATGTCCGCCATATCAAAAGGAATTTTCATTTTCATTTGATAAGTTAAGCCCATCGTTCTACTCCAAAATAAATCGTTCTGCTACAGTGTCTCCTAAAAAGAGACCTCTCTTTGTCATTCGAACACGATCACCATCGATCTGCATAAGACCCTGTTGAGTTAAGTCTCTGACGATTTCTCCATAAAGTCCATCAAAGGACCGTCCAAATTTTTCCTCAAATCGTGCCATGGAAACCCCAGATTTCTTGCGGAGTCCCAAAAACATTTCTTCTTCCATCTGCTCCTTTTGGCTCAGGTGTTCTTCTGTTATCCGAGCATTTCCTGCCTCTACTGCACTGAGATAATGTCGAATAGGACCGTGGTTTTTATAACGAACTCCGTCTACATAGCCTGAAGCTCCCGCGCCGACACCATAATACTCAGCATTATCCCAGTACATGAGATTGTGGCGACTTTCAAAGCCTGGCTTGGAAAAATTTGAAATCTCATAATGCTCAAAACCAGCTCGCTCAAGTTCCGCAATGATGTACTCAAACATTTCTGCTTCTAATTCTTCCTTAGGCAGGGGTAATTTCCCTCGTCTCATACGGTTCATAAAGACCGTATGATTCTCTAAAATTAAGCTATAAAGGCTCATATGAGGAATATCCAGTCCAATGGCCTTAGCCACATTTTCCTTGACCTGATCCATGGTCTGACTAGGTAGAGCGTAGATTAGGTCGATGGAAATATTGTCAAAACCAGCGAGTTTGAGGCGGTCGATATTTTCATAAATATCCTTCTCCAAGTGACTACGCCCAATCTTTTTCAGCATTTTGTCATCAAAGGTCTGCACACCTAAGGAAACACGATTGACTGGCGACTGTTTCAAAACCGCAATCTTATCCGCATCCAAGTCTCCTGGATTGGCCTCAATGGTCAACTCCTCCAAGACAGACAAGTCCAAGTTTTTAGTCAAGCCATCCAAGAGCACCTCTAATTGCGGAGCTGACAAAGCCGTTGGAGTCCCACCTCCAATATAGAGAGTTCGCAACTTTTGGATATCATAAGAACGAAACTCTTCTAGCAGATGCTCCAGGTAACTATCTACTGGTTGATTCTTGATAAATACTTTTGAAAAGTCACAATAATAACAAATCTGGGTGCAAAAGGGAATATGCACATAGGCTGACGTTGGTTTTTTCTGCATAGTATTTATTATACCACAAAGACTGGTTTCCAGATAAAAATCACCATCTCCTGAACCAGAGATGGTGATCTTTTATTCTTCTGTAATATCAATAATAATCTCTTCTTCGTTTTCTACGATATCTGGAGTTGCTGACTGGTCTTGCCATTGCTCCTTGAGATTGTTAAAGGTTTCTTTTGATGCTTCTGTCGCTTGTCGTGCACATGTTTGGCTTGATTAAGGACACTATCAAAAGTAATTTCACCAGATTCTACTTGTTCCTTTGTTTTCAGCACAAAGTCCCTTGCTTGTTCCTTCACTTCTGTCAATTTCTCACAGACTTGCTCTCTGGCATATTCTGGATCTTCTCTCAAGTCATCTAGAAAATCTTGAGCTTGACTACAAACTTGCTTGCCCTTGTCACTAGTCAAAAACAAAGCAAGAGCTGCACCTGAAACAGTTCCTAAAAGGATTGAGGATAGTTTACCCATAAGATTTCTCCTTTTCTATTTTTTGAAAAATTTACTTGCGAAACGAAGAGCTGACAATCCAGCACCCGTCTTAAGTGTTTTTGAACCAGCTGATGAAGCTTTCTTGCTCAAGACACGCGCTTGATTATTGAGGTCAGATACTGACTCAGATAAGTCTGCTACAGCCGTAAAGAGTGGGTCGATCGTCGCAACCTTGACATTGATATCGTCTACCAATACATTGACCTTAGCCAACAATTCATTGGTATGATGTAAAGTAACATCTACATCTGAAGACAAGGTTTTGATAGTTTTCTCCGTCTCATCAATCATTCGACCTGCTTTTTGAATGGTAATCGTCAGATAGACTAAACAAACGATCAAAGCAATAGCAACAAGAATATAAGCAACTTCTAACATTTAGTTTTCCTCCTCAGTTTGATAGAAAGGGGCTTTCTTTCGATTTTGATAAAGTATGATGTAAACACCTAGTCCAATCAGGACAACTGATAACCATTGGGACACCCGCAGTCCAAAGAACATAAGACTATCCGTTCGCATTCCTTCGATGATCATACGACCAAAACCATACCAAATCAAGTAGAAAGCAGTGATATGACCTCGTCTGATTCCCTTCAATTTTCTTCTAAAAATCAGAATCAAAGCAAATCCAATCAGATTCCAAACCGACTCGTAAAGGAAGGTCGGCTGACGGTAGCTACCGTCAATGTACATCTGATCACGAATGAAGCCTGGCAAATAATCCAGACTATCTACTGCTGCACCGTAGGCTTCTTGGTTAAAAAAGTTTCCCCAGCGACCCAAACTTTGGGCAATCATGACACTCGGTGCTGCTATGTCTAAGAAATCCCAAGTATTGATCAGCTTTCTATCTGCAAAGATATAAAGGACAATAGCTCCTGCTATCAAACCTCCATAAATGGCCAAACCACCATTCCAGATGGCGATGATTTCACCTGGATTTTGCAGATAGTAATCTAAGCGAAAGAGTACATAGTATAATCTAGCGCCTAAAATCGCAACTGGAAAAGCAATCAGGATAAAATCCAAAATGTCATCTGACAGGATTTTCTTTTTAGGAGCTTCTTTCATGGCAAGATAAACTGCCAAGACCAAGCCTGCCACAATACACAAGGCATACCAACGAATGGAAAAAGGTCCGATTTCAAATGCAACTGGATTAATCATCTTTCACCTCATTTTTGGAGATGAGATTAGTTAAGCGTTCTTCAAATAAACGCGTCGCATCAAAGCCCATTTCCTTAGCGCGATAGTTCATAGCTGCTGCCTCAATAACAACTGAGATATTGCGTCCTGTTTTTACTGGGATACGAATACGTGGAATAGTCACACCAGAAACTTCTAATTCTTCAGCATTGTTTCCTAGACGATCAAAAGTCTTTTGGGTATCGTAATTTTCCAAATAGACTGCCAGCTGAACTTGTGAAGAATCTTTTACAGCGCTTGCTCCGTAGAGACTCATCACATCGATAATCCCCACTCCACGAATCTCAAGCAAATGCTTCAAAATTTCAGCGGGCTCTCCCCAAAGGGTCATTTCATCCTTAGCAAAGATATCCACACGGTCATCTGCTACCAAACGGTGTCCGCGTTTCACAAGCTCGAGACCTGTCTCACTCTTACCGATACCACTATCCCCTTGGATCAAGACACCCATGCCATAAATGTCCATCAAGACACCATGCACACTAGTCCGTTCAGCTAAACGGGAATCAAGGTAGCTAGATAACTCTCCCGACAAGCGACTAGTAGCTGTACGACTGGTTAAAATGGCAATCTTACATTCCCTAGCAGCTCTCAACATCTCCTCTGGAATCACCAAACCACGCGCAACAATAACCACTGGTGTTTCTGGTTGAAACATCTTGGTCAAGACTTTATAACGGTTGTGAGAAGACATAGCGACCAGATAAGACCACTCCTTCATCCCCAACAGTTGAAGCCGTTCCGGAGTATAGTAATCAAAATAGCCTGTCATTTCAAGACCTGGTCGAGAAATGTCCGCTGTGTTGATTTCTTTTTCAAGCAATTCGCCCTCGCCGTATACAATGTCTAGTCTGAGTTTTTCAATGATTTCTCTTACTAAAACTGACATAATTTCCTCCTTCAATCGAGTTCTCCTTACTATTATATCAAATTGTAGTTGGAAGTTTCCTTTTTTTGCAAGATTTACAGTATTTATTTGAAGTTGATTGGAAAAAGATTTATCGGGCAAATATTTTTGTACTTTCTCAAATCAGTTGAGACAAATCTACTGCAAATCGATCAACGTCTATCACCAAATCCCTTCCTGATTTTTCTATATAAATTCTTGGAAGGCCTTGTGTCAACATTCTGTTTGCATCAGCCATATCTTGAGGATAAGTATAGAATTGTTGACCTTGTGGAAACTGATTTCGGAGTTGCCATTCTTCAAAATCCTTCAAAAAAGTCTTATGAGACGGCATACTGACAGCTTCAAACAAGGAATGGTCAAAAAATCGTACCAATCGATATAGACCATGAATCTCGTCCGCAAAGCACTTATCAATCTTTTCATAGGGGTAACCTCGTCTCTGATAAGCTAGGCATAAATTTTCTAAGAATTCGCTTATTCCAACTACATCTTTTCTTGCCAAACTTATAAAATACCGAACAGAAAATTCTTCCATACCAGTTCGTTTCTTCCTCTCTAAAAACTGTTGTGCCCGCAAGAGAGACTCCGATAATCTCTCTTCATCTTGATAATAAAGAGCGTGCAAAAGATTGATGACATTTTCCGGATAATAGGTTCCTTTCAACAAGGGTAAATCCTTGGGGATGAAAGATGGAATGACTGAAAAATCGTTACAAGCAAAAGAGGTAAACAAGCCTTTCAATATCCCATCTGTGTAGATTGTTCCACTTGCCAACAAACCGCCTCTCATCAACTCGATTCTTCCTGTTTGCCATAGAGCATTGTTTAGCTGCTTGTAATCCCCGTCTAAAAACGCAGCATAATATGCAAAATACTTGATATCATCTAGTAGTAAACTACTGTACAATTTTACCCTTAAAACCTTGTCAGACAATACTTTTGAATCCTTCAAATACTTTTCAAAAATTCTACGGTTTGACTCTTCAAATTCCTTCCAATCTATCGGATCAGCATAATAACCCCAATCTTCCAAGTGATTGTCACGCATTCTTTTATATTCTTTTTATATACTCTCTCATAAGAATTTTTTCCTCTAAATACTATGCAAAAAAAGACTAGACAAGTCTAGCCTTTCATTTCAATTAGAATTTTTTACGTTTACGAGCTGCTTCTGATTTACGTTTACGTTTTACAGAAGGTTTTTCATAGAATTCACGTTTGCGTGTTTCTTGAAGAGTACCAGCTTTAGTAACCGCACGTTTGAAACGACGAAGTGCATCGTCAAGAGATTCATTCTTACGTACTACTGTTTTAGACATTTTTTTCACTCCCTTCAAGTTCAAGATCTATTCTATTCTACACGCAAAATGAATAAATGTCAAGGAAAAACTGCCATAAACTTATATTATCTTCAATTTCTTTTTCAAAAGAGACAACGTATTAAAATGGACATCATAATAGCAAAAAAGAAATTTATTTTACCCCTGTTCAGAAACAACTTTTATTTCTTTATCATTTACAATAACGGCTTGTGAATTGTTCATTCGCATTAAGTCGAGCTGATTTTTATAGGTTTCAAAGGTCTTCTTGCTACTATCAGTAAAAGGCTCCTCACCATAATGTGGAAGGATGTAAAACTCCACTTCATCCAATCCCGCTGTATCCGATAACTCTTTCGCTACCGTCTTGTCATCCATGAGCTTATTGTAGTCAATATCCTTGGCTGTAATGATAGCTCCTGCTGATTCTCCCACATAGACCAGCCCATCTCTTATTTGCTCTTTGATAAGAGATAGGAGTTGTTTTTTCTTTAATTCTTGTAATAAATAAAAGGTATTCCCGCCTGAGATATAAAGAATCTTGCTTTGGAAAATCTTTGCCTGAGCAGTTTCTCGATCACAAGAAGCAATATCTAGAACCTCTATCTCGAATCCTAAATCTTTGAATGTTTGCTGAGCCTCATCGATATAGGCAGTATAATCCTCTTTGTTCCCAGCGGTAGGAATAAATAAAACCTTATTTTCTAGATTCTTTTCCTTTGCATAATCGCTAAAAAGCTTTTTGACTCCAGCAAAATATGAACATAAAAATAATTGTTTCATAATTATACCTCCATTAATGTTTAACAATTTTATAAAGGATCCATGATCCCTTTCTTTGACTAGTTACGAGCTCAAATCCTACTGATAACAAGAATCGTCTAAATGCTTCTTCGCTTTGGACCTCTGGTAAAAAGTAAGACAACTTGTTATATTCACAAGCCAGTAAGAGCATCCCGTCTGATTTGAGTATTCTTCGAAGTTCCATAAAAGAAGCCTCTAGATCCCGCTAATGAAAATGAGTTTGAAAAGCTGTAATCAAATCGAAACTTTCATCAGAAAAGCCTGTCTCCCTAACGTCTCTTCGTTCAAAATTTAGATTAGTCATCTCTATATGTTTGGCTTGAGCTATTGCAGTATCTGAAATATCGATTCCAGTTATGGTACTTTGCGGAAAGGTTTCTTTCAGTAGGATGGTTGAACGACCGTTTCCAACTCCTACATCTAAGATTACAGGGTAAAATGTTCCTATCCAGATGATGAATTACCCATACAAACATGGGGATATAGGCTCTATTCCACAATTTCATCATTCGTTTTCCTAGAAAGCCCGAAGGGTTTTTTGATTGCTGAATTAAGCGACTAAACAGTAACATTAAAAGTAAAAAACAAATAAAACCGATTATATAAATCAAAGTTCGAGCCTCCCCTGTATAGCTATATTATACCACTTTAGCGGGATAGTGAACATTTGAAGTAAAAAGCCACTCACTCCAAAGAGCAAGTGGTTCTTGTACTTTTTATTTTTCAAGCAAGCTAAGCGCTGCTGCATCCGCAATAATAGTCACATCAGGGTGGTTTTGGAGGCTACTTGCTGGGAGGTTCTCAGTCACTGGGCCTGATACTGTTCCAGCAATGGCTTCTGCTTTCGATTCACCGTAAGCAAAAAGAATAATTGACTTGGCGTCTAAGATGTTTTTAATCCCCATTGAAATGGCTTGGGTTGGGACGTCTTCAATCTTGTCAAAGAAGCGAGCATTGGCTTCGATAGTAGATTGATCAAGTTCTACTAGATGCGTTTGACTGTCAAATGGAGTGCCTGGTTCGTTAAAGCCGATATGTCCATTGCGACCGATTCCCAAGATTTGCAAATCAACAGGATGGTCAGCCAAAATTTGATTGTAGCGTTCTACTTCTTCTTCAGCATTATCCTTAACACCACGTGGCAAGAAACTTTCTTTAAATGGTTTTTGGTTAAACAAGTTTTCTTGCATGAAGTAACGATAAGACTGTGGATTGTCCCCATCAAGTCCCACATACTCATCAAGGTTCACACTGGTTAGATTTGAGAAATCAAGGTCACTCTCAACGATTTCCTTGTAAAACTCAAGCGGGCTGCTTCCTGTCGCAAGTCCCAATGTTTGAGCGCCATTGGACAACTTTCCTTCAAAATCTCAAAAGCTACTTTTCCACCTTCGACTTGATTTTCAACTTTAATAACTTTCATTTCATATCCTCCATATTTCTATATTCATTATATGGTATAGACCAATTTTTGTCAAGTGAAAACGATTTAATTTCCAAAAAAAGAGCGTCCAAACTTGAAACATGTTATAATGGATAAGATTAGAAGTTAGAAAGAATGATGAAAAAAATGAATACAGCTGATTTTGATTTCCACTTACCTGAGGAATTGATTGCCCAAACACCACTTGAAAAACGAGATGCCTCTAAACTCCTCATCGTAAACCGAGAAACGGGAGAGTTGCAGGATAAACACTTCCACTCTATTATCGATATGCTGGAACCGGGTGATGCCCTTGTCATGAACGACACCCGTGTTCTCCCAGCCCGCCTCTATGGTCAAAAGGAAGAAACAGGTGGCCATGTGGAACTTCTCCTTCTCAAAAATACTGCTGGTGATGAGTGGGAAGTCCTAGCTAAATCTGCCAAACGCCTCAAGGTCGGTACTCGCGTCAGCTTTGGAGATGGTCGTCTCAGCGCTGTTGTTACGGAAGAATTGACTCACGGGGGCCGTATTGTCCGCTTTGAATACCAAGGAATTTTCCTAGAAGTTTTGGAAAGTCTAGGTGAAATGCCATTACCACCTTATATCCATGAAAAACTGGATGATCGTGAACGCTATCAAACGGTCTACGCTAAAGAAAGTGGCTCTGCTGCTGCACCGACTGCTGGGCTTCACTTTACCAAAGAACTGCTAGCAGAAATCCAAGCCAAGGGTGTCCATTTGGTTTATTTGACCCTCCACGTTGGTTTAGGAACCTTTAGACCCGTTTCTGTTGACAATCTGGACGAACATGAAATGCACTCAGAGTTCTACCAACTGTCTGAGGAAGCAGCTTCTACCCTTCGCTCTGTCAAGGAAAATGGAGGTCGTGTCATCGCTGTCGGAACCACTTCTATCCGTACGTTGGAAACTATTGGTTCCAAGTTTGACGGACAAATCCAAGCAGATTCTGGCTGGACCAATATCTTTATCAAACCAGGTTACCAATGGAAGGTCGTGGATGCTTTTTCAACCAACTTCCACCTCCCCAAGTCAACTCTCGTTATGTTGGTTTCTGCCTTTGCAGGCCGTGACTTAGTCCTAGATGCTTACCAACATGCTATTCAAGAACACTACCGTTTCTTTAGTTTCGGTGATGCCATGTTTATCTATTAATTTCATAATCAAAAAACGCATAGAACCAGATTTGATTCTATGCGTTTTGTAATGGATAACTTTATTAGTTAATTTATTGTAAAGGTTGGATCTTTTAAGCTCTGAACACTGGCATTGATAACCGCTCCGATAATCAAAATCTTAGCAATAAGAATAAACCAGAACATCATGACTACCACGATAATGGAACTGAAAAATCGGACGTCAACTAGATGATTGACATAACTATTGACATAAACAGAAAAGATATTCAATAAAAAAAGATAAGAGTTAGCAAGACAAAAGACACTTCCTGGTAAAACATAGCGGATTCGTGGTGCTTTTACTTTGGGAAGAAAATAGTAAATCATGACTAGAATGGCAAAGATCAAGGCATAGACCAGAGGGCCTGTAAAATCTTGCAGGTAGGAGAGTAGCGGACTATCTGATTGCCAGTAAGTTTTGAAAAGGTTAAGCAACATACGACCAAACATACTCAAAAACAAGGCTAGGGCAAAAAGAATCTGCAGGCCGAAACTAACCAGTAAACTCATCAACTGATGGGAGATAATTCCTCGACTCTTGGTCACTCCATAGGCTTTGTTAAAGGCCTTTTGGAGGAAATCCATTGATTTTGAGAAGGTCCATAGAGCTGACAAAACTGCAAAGCTCAATAAGCCTGTTGAGGGTTGAGTCAGAACTTCTCGGACAATCTTGGCGACCACATCATACACTGTATCAGGTAGAAATTCTTTAATCGTGAGTAAGAAATTTGAGACCGGAATCTGAAAATAAGGCAAGATATTGACCATTATCATTAGCAAAGGAAAGATTGAAATCAACCAATAGTAGGCAACAGCAACACTGGTCAACTCGCTATCAGATGCTTGATAATAATGCAAAAAAGCTTTCAATAAGGGCCTGTCCATCAGCTCTTTCCACCACTTTTTCATGTTCCATCCTCCGTCATTTTCTTCATCATTTAAGTTCTTCTGATTAAATCTAGCATATCATAAGGCAAGGTATTTGCGGCCTCTTTTAGAGAATAATTTTCTAAATTATTCACATTTTGGCGTAGTTTTTTGGCATACTTGGCTGTTATCAGTTTAGCTTCTTCGTATTCAAAGATTGCCTTACGTTCGAGATAGTAGCCTCGTAGCATTTCATCAATATTGTTTGGCTTGATGCGATTGATAACCCGCTCAACAAAAGCACCACTTCCGATAATGGCCGTCTCGCGTAGACGAGACTCTTGCATAAAGCTAATCAGAGAACTCTTGTAAACCCCTTTGAGGTTTTCCAAACTCTCGATAATCAGCTCTGTATTTTCCAAATACAACTCTGAAATCTGATCATAGTCAACTGCTAACAGTTTTCGAGATTCTTCATTCATCCAACTACGAAAAGTCTTACCAAATGTAAACATTTCATGGAGTAGAAAGCGCAGTATCCGTAAAGAAACTAAGAAGTAATACGTAACTCTAGAAGCGAAATTACGATTGATACTCTGTTCCATATTTTTTAGATAACGCTGGTAAACTCGATAGCCACGCTCACTGATTCTATTTTCCTCGTAGGCTTGCTCCAAGCCATCACTCTCAATGCTCAAGATAAGAAGTTTGAGGGACTCCCAGTCCTCTTGGACTCCCTTATTTTCCAGACTAAGGATGAGGTTTTCAATCCGACCATGATAGTTATCAATAGCTGCATAAAGAGGGAGTTTGTTCTTGTGATGATCCAGTTCTTTTTCTAATTCTGCCGCTACATCATTCAAAATCGCTATATGCATCAAATGATCCTTACTTTCCTCTTGTTCCTCAGATAAGTAGGGGAGAACCAGTAAACCTGTTAAAAAGCTCAATAGTGTAACGCCTGCTACTAGGAAGAGCAACAGAGGATATTCCTGCTCCAAATGACTTGGTATGAGGAGAATCGTCGCGATAGATACTGTCCCTTTGACACCAGAGAAGGTCAAAAGAAGCATATCTTTCATGTACTTATGGATTTTTTTCTTGAGTCGATGTGTTCTCACAAAGTAAAAACCAGCAATCATGACAAAGCGGATCGCAAAGAGCATGAAGGTCAGTACCACAACTGAAAGCAGTAAAAGAAAGGGATTGTAGAGAGAATTAGACAGAATCGGCTCCGCAATCAACTCTAATTCCATTCCCAAGATAACAAAGACTGATCCATTTAGCATAAAGGTCACGGTGTGCCAAACGGTCTCCGTCACGGTGTCTACCTGAGCCTCAAGGAGCGTAATTTTCTTAAAGCGACTGGCCTTCAAAATACCTGCAACCACTACTGCGATAATCCCTGAAACATGAAACTCTTCTGCAATAAAAAAAGTCATGAGTGGCAAACTTAGCTCTAGCAATAGTTCACTGGCTATATCTATCGCTCGTACACTCAGCAAAAAGCTATGCAAGAAACGATTGACCATAGCCGTCACAAAACCGACTACAAAACCACCAAGGATAGAAAGTGCTAGGGAAGTTCCAGCTTGGCTGAGAGAAAAAGTTCCTGTTGTCCAAGCAGCCAGAGCCATCTGAAAGGCAACCAAACCAGAAGCGTCATTTAAGAGTCCTTCCCCTTTTAGGATATTAGAAACCCGTTTGGGAAAACGAAAACGTTCAGAAAGAGATGCAAAGGCAACCAAATCTGTTGGCCCAAGTGCCGCTCCGACTGCTAAACAGGCAGCCAAAGGAAGAGTCATCCAAAGGAAGTGAGCCATGCCCCCCAAGCTTAAGGTCGAGATAAAAATCACAGGAAAAATCAGAAAGACGACAATCCGCCAATGCTTCAAAATGGACGTAATATCCGCTTCTTCTGCCTCCCGGAAAAGTAAGGGACCAATAACCATGGCCAGAAACAGCTCTGTATTGAGATGAAAGTCCGCATCGGGAACAAATAAACCAATCCCAATCCCCAAAAGGATTTGCACAAGAGGAAGTGGCAAAAAAGGGAGAAGTTTATTGGTCGTAGTTGAAATGATTAAGACAAATAAAAATAGAATCAAATAAATGAGTAATTCCACACAATTCCTCCTTAATCTTTTTTACAACAAGATTCAAAAATCTCCTTTTGCTCTTGGATTTTCTGATCAATCTTAGAACAGTCTTTGTGCTCAATTTTTTTCTGGCATCGTTCCATTTCAAGAGCCACTAATTTTTTCTTGATTTTAAGCATTTTCTTGCTCATATGTGCTTCGTCGAGCACCCCGACTGCTCGCTCGTGATGCGTTGACTCGACAAAATTTTGGCGCATTGCCTCAAGTTTCTCACGAAGGTATTGTTTGTCCATGTCTATATCTTTCTATTTTTTCAATCATAACTAAAAACGGTGGATTATTAACTTGGTTGAGAGTCCGATAAATGGTAGCTGTATACTCTTGTTGGTTCAACTGGCTAACAAAATCCAATACAGCGTCCCTCTCGGTATCTCCTCCTTCATGACCATAGTAGATCATGATCGCAATCCGTCCTCCTTTGACAAGCAAATGACACAGTTTCTCTAATGCTTCGATAGTAGTCTGAGGTTGGGTGATGATGGATTTGTCAGCAGAAGGTAAATAACCCAGATTAAAAATCCCTGCCTTAGCTTCTGTAACAAATTGATCAAGTGTCTCATGACCTTGCAAGATTAACTGGGTATTTGTCATTCCAGCCTGATCCAAACGGTCTCGCGTCTTCTCCAAAGCCTGCTCCTGGACATCAAAGGCATAGACTTTCTTAGCTAGCTTGGCTAGAAAAAGCGTATCGTGGCCATTACCCATGGTCGCATCCACTACGATATCCTCTTTTGTCACAACTTCCGCCAAAAAATCATGCGCCATCTCAAGTGGTCTTTTCATTTTTAAACTCCTGTTTTACAGCCTTGCATCCTTGCACACTTCCGCGGCGTCTCATTTCAGTTTCAATAGCATTTAGCACTTCCCATTTATTGAGGCTCCACATAGGGCCAATCAGCATATCTCTCGGTGCATCTCCTGTAATTCGATGGATGACGATATGCTTAGGAATGATTTCTAGTTGGTCACAGATGACCTTGACATACTCATCCTGACTCATCAGTTGCAAACGTCCTTCGTGGTAATCTCGCTGCATCCGTGTATTGGTCATGAGGTGAAGCAAGTGCAGTTTAATTCCTTGAATATCATTGTCCGTGACACAGCGACGGACATTTTCAATCATCATCTCATGAGTCTCACCGGGCAAACCGTTAATCAAATGGGAAACAATCTCAATCTTGGGATATTTCCTCAAGCGTTTTACTGTTTCAACATACAATTCATAAGAATGGGCACGGTTAATCAGGTCAGAGGTTGCTTCAAAAGTAGTCTGCAAGCCCAATTCAACTGTCACATGCATGCGATCCGATAACTCAGCCAAATATTCGATGGTTTCATCGGGTAAACAGTCTGGCCGTGTTCCAATATTAATCCCTACTACACCTGACTCATTGATAGCCTGCTCATATCGCTCCCGAATCACTTCCACCTTTTCATGGGTGTTGGTAAAGTTTTGAAAATAAACCAGATACTTTTTAACTTCTGGCCACTTGCGGTGCATAAAGTCAATTTCCTTATAAAATTGCTCACGGATAGGGGCATCCGGTGCCACGATGGCATCTCCAGAGCCTGAAACCGTACAAAAAGTACAACCACCATGAGCTACAGTTCCATCCCGATTGGGACAGTCAAATCCCGCATCAATAGGAACTTTGAAAGTCTTTTCTCCAAAAAGTTTTCGATAATAATCATTCAAGGTATTATAAGATTTCATAACTTTCATTATAACAAAAAACACCTACAATCTCAAAAGCCTGACTTTCCTACAAATTCCCTTGTTTCTCATTTCCTTTAGCGTCGTTTTATGATACAATATGGGTATGATTTTAATGAAAATAGCAGCTATTTTATTATTGATATTAACCTTGGTGGTTTGCTTTATTGTCACCAAGCTTTTCGGACTTAGGAAATTAGGATTTAATTTCGCGGATTTAGCTTTTCCACTTTTAGTATTCGAGTACTACCTTATCACTGCTAAAGCCTTTACCCACAACTTTCTACCGCGACTTGGTGTCGCACTTTCTCTCCTAGCAATCCTCCTAGTTCTCTTTTTCCTCCTCAAAAAAAGAAGTTTTTACTACCCTAGATTTATCAAATTCTTCTGGAGAGCAGGTTTTCTCCTAACCTTAGTCCTCTATATCGCTATGATTGTAGAGTTAATCTTGCTGACATAATCCTCAAATCTCATCATCCTACTCCTCGTATAGCTACTAGAAAATCATTTCCCTAGTAGTTATGCGAGGAATTTTCGTATGTCCCAAAACAATAGTACCTGCTTTCTCATCCATTTATGAAGCCTTTCAAATAAAATAATCCTAAAAACCCTTCCCGTTTCTTCGAACAAAAAAGAGAGGACCATCATCCTCTCTAAAATCCATTTTTCAGCCAATATAAGGTATCTTACAATTAAAAGATAGCTCTATATTGCTCCAAACTAGCCTGATTAGCAGCCTGTTTCTGTCTAGCAAGTGCTGCTTCCATCTCTGATGAGTGGGCAAGGACACTTTGAATCTTATCCACCATGCCTGAAACATTTTCTGGCGAATAAATGTGACTATCTGCAATAAATCGATGGCTATGACAAGTGTTTGTGAAGCTGAGAATCAACATATTGTTCTCAAAGGCTGTGCGACAAGCATTAAGGATTTCATCGCTGATATTGATATCTAAATACAAATCACATTTCTCAAAAAGCTCAGCAACTCTAGCTGGGCGGATATTTGGATAAAGCGAAACATTTGCAAAACGATTTAGTCCCATTAAATGACTGGACATTTCTGTAATCGCTCCAATATGAAAATGAACATTTGGTAGCTTAGTCACAAGTTCTTCAATCTGCTCAAGCTGATCACTATTAGTCAAAATCAAGGCTTCCGGATTCATGTTATTAAGGCGTTGATAAGCATAGATATATCCAAGATTGTGGAAATAGTTTTTTTCTTCAGGAGCCACCAAGTTTTGAATTTTCTCATAAGCCTGCTTATCTTGAACAGCAATACGAACGTTTCGATTCGTTAGCTTCATAGCCGCTACCATATTACCTGGTAACTCTTCTCCAATAGGCTCTTGCCAGAAAAGAACATCTTCTGCACGACCATTTTTAGGAGGAAGCGAATAGGCCACCAAGAAAGGAGTCGATAGCGAATTATAAATAATTCGATCTGTATCGTACCCACGGTATTGGAGGTAAAAGATAATAAATTCTTGTTTGGATTTAAAAATATGCCGTTTTCCTTCCCATGTAAGGATGATATCTCCCGTCAAATGATTTTCCATAATCACAACGATATTGCTTTGGTCAAAATAGCGAGTATGGGTCGGACGTTGTGTCTTATCATAAGTTATCTGCGCAAAAAGTCGTCCTTTACGATTGTAAATATCTGCTACTCGAACTTGCCCCTCTGAATCCAACCATTCGACAGCCCGAACGCGTCTTTCGTGAGTTGGTTGACGATAAAAAATATTAGCACGTTTCTTACCCATGTCTAGAATTTCACCATTCACATTACTAGAGCGAATTTCCCACAAGTGAGGTTTTGGAACTAGATTAAAATAAAGAGGTCGACTTTCTGGTGTCTCTAAATCTCCTGTGAAATAACTATAAGGAGACTCAACATCTGGAGCAAGATAACCATCGTCTTGGACAACAACAACGGGACAATCTAGCCCTGCTGTTTTTAGTGAACGTAACAAATCAAAACTTGCCTGATCATAGCGTTCAAACAAACAAATCATAGTTTTTATACCTTTCTTTCTGAACCCTACTTAGTTTGTCTGAGCAGATTGGACAAGATCAGACCAACGCTGAGCGATATGCTCATCAAGATAAGGTTTAGCTACCTCATAAGATACTCGAGACAAATCTTCTTGAGAGTGCTGAATAAATAGCTGAATAATCTTCTCTGCATACTCTGTCGTCATAGCATCCAAGTCATCTGGACGAGCCTCAGGAATTAGATAACCATTTTCACCATCACGGATAAATGTTGGATTGCCATAACGTACATCAAATCCAATAATAGGCAGACCAGACCCTACTGCTTCTAACAAGGTCAGGCCAAATCCTTCACTCGTGGATGCAGTCAAATAAGCTGAATAGTTCTTATAAACATCTGTTAGATGATGATGGCCCATCAGACGGATATAATCTCCTGCCTCCAATTCTTCAATCAAATCCCGAAGCATAGCCTCCTCACCGCCAGTACCATAGATGTCAAAAGTGAGCTCTGACAAATGTTCATGCGCCTTCACCACAGAGCGAATCAGCCAATCAATGTGTTTTTCACTTGCTAAGCGAGAAGCTGTTATCAAACCAAAAGGCTTCCGCTCCCCCTCTGGTCGACGTAGCTTATCCAAACTCCCCACAGGAATAGTCCATATTTCCTTTGGTTTAATATTTGTATACTGTGCAAACTGCTCTGTGAGAAGTCTTGTCTGAGCATCCGTCGAATTGATAATGTAATCTACCTCGTCAGCATGTTCAAACTGATACTCGTAATAGTTATTCCACAAGATATAGTCTTTTTCTGCAGGATTTTCACTGAAGTGGTCAGCATGAACGATAACAGCTAATTTAGCCTTCCCTTTATTAGCAAAAATTGGCTGCCCAATATCTGTCTCCCTATCCAAAATCAATAAGTCTTTGTCAGTCAACTCTAAACTTCTCATGAAATGGGCAACAAATTCCTGCTTGGAGTAGAAAACATGATTTGGAAAACGATAGATTTGCGTCTCCTGCTTGCCGTTCACCTCATCGATAATCTCTTCATAGGCTACACTACCGTCTTCATTAAGCCAGGTTCGTTGGTAAAGTCGAGCACGACCATCTACAGGACTATAATACTCAACAAAGTTCTTGACGTAAGTATAATATTCCTTTTGAATTAGACAACCTCGTGAAACAATTTCTGCTCGCTCAATTAGCTCATTATCCATATCGCTAGCATAACAAGTCACAAAATCATTGTCTCCAAACATAACTCGGAAAGTTTTATTTTCAGGGTTACGGATAATCTCTAGTGGCTCTCTATCAAAACCAGCTAAAACATGAGCTAGAGTGTAGGTCGTAGGAGCAATTTCAACATCAGTGAAATACTGATAAAGCCAGATGACTTCAGAATCTTTAAATCCGATATTTTTAGTCAGATGCTCAATATTATCAGCTGAAATAAAATCCATAAAGATGAATTTTGCATCTAAGCCCACACTGCGGAATAATTTTGCTCGATAGATTTGCGCATACTCCACTCCACTGCTCGCCCAGCCAATTCCCAAATTGATGTTATAAATTGTCATAAATCATATTCCTCTTACAAAAAGATATCGTCTTCGACTCTTGAAAGATGCTTAGTATTTTCCTCTTGTTGCTCTTCTTTGTTGTTCTCTTCTCTAGTTAGTTCCTTCTCAGAAGAAATAAAGTAATTAACAGGGACTGGACTTTCTGAACCAGTCTTTGCAACAATGTTTTCAATCTTTACAACTTCTATTTGAGGTAGGGAATCCTTTACCTTCTCTTCCTCACCCGCAAACAAGTCTAATTCTTCCTGCTCTTCTTTGCTCTTCGTCATCCAAAGGAGCTTCAAACAGAGTTGTAGCATCGATTTCTTTATCTAGATTTTCGTCTTCTAAAAAGTCATCAACCTGATTTAGAAGTTCCTTTATCTTTTCCTTTTGTAAATGATAGAGTCTTTCAGCCTCTAGACGTTTTTTTGTCAAGATATCAATCTCTTCCAGAATAGATTCGCGTATGTCCAGATAATCCTTTTGTGCTTTTTCTAAAACTTCCTTGGCTTCTTGCTCCGCACTTTTATGAGCTGAAATGACAAGTGATTTTGCATAAACAACAGCTTCACCTATCTCTTTTTCCTTATCCCTCATGGAGTCAATTTTTTTACGCAAAGATTCGATCTTTTCATTTTTTTTCTGAATTTCACTATAAAATCCCTCTTCCAAGGATTCGATACAATCGTCGACTTCCTTTGCACGATAACGACCGAACAATGTTTTTCTAAGTCTCATTTTGCTCCCTCTATTCCTTATTTATCTAATATATACCACGATACCCATTGTAGCATAAAATAGCACGTATTACCATTATTTTCTAACTCTCCGACGCTAAATAACATTACAAAATTTGATACTCCATAATCGCTTCTTTATCGATGAATAATATCAACTAAATCAACGAAAATTTATAAAAGGATATGCACTAAAAATCTATTACTCCTTTATAGATAAATTCAAATATGCAAATTGAGATCAATGTAAAAGGACTTAGCCCTATGAAATACAGAACTAAATCCTTTACTTAAATGATGTGTCTAACTTTTTGGGAGCAGTACATAGTCTATCTGATACAAAGTTTCCACTTGCAGGAACTCCTTCTTTTTCTAGATTTAATATCGCTGTTTTTTGACCATAAGAAATAATCTCTGGTTTCAGTTTTTCTCCCACCATTAACTCGAAGATTTTTGAATCTCAAGGCTATGGTTGGTATTAGAGACTTTTCAAAATCTATCATAAGATACCTTTCTTAAATAAAATTACACTTCGAACTCCTTTATGATTTGCTTCTCTTCTTCAGACAGATTAAACAAATCCAGAACTAATAAAGCAATTTATTGCTTTAAATAATTCATAAATTATTATGCTCAGATTTTATATTGTAATATAAAAAAATAAAATTTAATATTTTATTTCTAATACTCCAGTACATTGCTGATTTCATTTCTTTTTACCCGTGTTTTTCTAAAAAAATACATTAGACATACAAACAATACTAAAATTTAATAACTAATATATTCATTATATCAAAAATAAAGAAAAACCCCACCAAACATTTGTTTGTGGGGTTTAGATGGGGAATGAAATCATTTTCCACCATATTTTCGCTATTTGACATTACGCAAAACCTTGCTAAGCTGGAATTTCGCAATGTAATTGCCTACTCTTATTATTTAAGAGTAACTGAAGCTCCAGCTTCTTCCAATTTAGCTTTGATTTCTTCAGCTTCTGCTGTTGCAACGCCTTCTTTAACAAGTGCTGGTGCACCATCAACAAGTTCTTTAGCTTCTTTAAGTCCAAGACCTGTGATTTCACGTACAACTTTGATAACGCCAACTTTTTTGTCGCCTGCAGCTGTCAATTCAACGTCAAATGAATCTTTAGCAGCACCAGCGTCAGCAGCACCAGCTGCAGCAACAGCTACAGGAGCAGCTGCAGTTACACCAAATTCTTCTTCGATAGCTTTTACAAGGTCGTTCAATTCAAGGATTGAAGCTTCTTTAATTTCAGCAATAATGTTTTCAATGTTCAATGCCATTGTTATTTCCTCCAAATAAGTTTTAAATTTTATAATATTTTTTTGTAGCTAGGCTACGCTGCGTAGCTTAAGATTAAGCTGCGTCTTCTTTGTTGTCTGCAACCGCTTTGACTGCAAGAGCAACGTTGCGCACTGGCGCTTGAAGTACAGAAAGGAGCATAGAAAGAAGTCCTTCGCGGTTTGGAAGAGTTGCAAGAGCAACGATTTCTTCTTTAGATGCGACAGCGCCTTCGATTGCGCCACCTTTGATTTCAAGTGCTTCAGCGTTTTTAGCAAAATCGTTCAAGATTTTCGCTGGTGCGATAACATCTTCGTTAGAAAATGCTACTGCAGATGGTCCAACAAATACTGATGCAAAGATCTTCAAGACCAGCTTTTTTTCAGCTGCACGACGCAAGATTGAGTTTTTAATGACTTTATACTCAACTTCGCTTCCACGAAGCTCACGACGAAGAACTGTATCTTGCTCAACTGTCAAACCACGAGCGTCTACCACGACGATAGATGCAGCAGCTTTCATTTTTTCAGCTACTACGTCAACTAGTTCCGCTTTTTTAGCAATAATTGCTTCACTCATTAGTGTGTTCACCTCCGTAATTATTTTGCTTGGGGAATTTTTCCAAAAGAAAAACGCGCCCAAACCTAGACACGAAAGTACAATACGCTTCTTTTTACATGATACGTTTTGTCCTCGGTAGGATACTTATGAGTCGAGCTCCCCTACTGTCTTAGGCAGTTTTTTCAAACCGTATATAAGTATAGCATAGACAAAAAAAGAATGCAAGATTTTTGCAAACTTTTTTGAAATTTTTTTAAATCTCTACTGTCAAAACTTGCCCTTGCTTGACAACCTGCTCTCCTGCAATGTAGACATCGTCAACATCACTGGATTTGACTGCATAGACTAAATGCGAGAGCATATTTTCCTGAGGTTGGAGATGGATTTTCCCTTGTGGTTGGATGACCAGAAAATCTGCTTGCTTGCCAACTTCCAGACTTCCTATCTGTTCTTCCATTCCAAGAACCTTGGCGCCTTCTATCGTCAGAGCTTTGAGGGCTGTTTCGATTGGAAATTGGCTAGCATCTCCACTCTTCATTTTCTGAAGGAGGGCGGCGGTCCGTCCTTCCTCAAACATATCAAGATTGTTATTGGAAGCGACCGAGTCCGTCGCAATTCCCACTGCTACTCCTGCTTTTTGGAGTTGGATGATTGGAGCAATCCCTGAAGCTAGTTTGAGATTACTGATAGGATTGTGGGCGATAGCCACTTGAGAGGTTGATAAACGTTCAATTTCTTGCTCGTTTAATTCGACCCCGTGAGCAAAGACAGACGGATGCTCTAAGTAACCCAGTTCTTCTAGAAAGGCGAGAGGGCGTTTGCCGTATCGTTTCAGGATAATGCCTGACTCCTCCTTGGTCTCCGCCACATGGATATGGAGAGGAATATTTAGCTCTTTTGCCATTTCTAAGCTCGCTTCCAGCAAGTCTTGATTACAACTGTATGGAGAGTGAGGAGCTACCATAACCTTGAAATTTGGATTTTTATATTCTAAAATTTCCTCGATAATGGCACGTGTTCTACATATAGTCTCAGCGGTTGTCTCTGTATCTGAAGAAAAGAGTGTTGGTGAGAAATAACAACGCATCTTGGAAGATTTCACTGCCTGATAAATTCGCTCAATATCCACACCATTGGGATTATACATATCGTTAAAGGTTGTTGTTCCTGACTGGAGCATCTCTGTCAGAGCCTGCTTGACCGCTTTGTAGTCATGTCCGGCGTAAAACCTGCTTCTGCTGGCCAGATATAGTCATTAAGCCATTCATGGAGATTGCTATCATCTTGGATCCCTCTCAATCCTGTCATAGCAGAATGGGTATGGCAATTGACCAAACCAGGCATGATCCAAGCCCCTTGATAGTCTATCATCTGCTCTGCTTGATCTAAAATCTCTGGCTTCTCTTGACCAACATAGATAATTTGAGAATCCTTAATAGCCAAGATTCCATCCAAATAAACATGGAAATCTTGGTCACAAGTCACAATATTTACATGCTGATAGACTTTCATCGTTTTTCTCCTTCTAAGACCTTGATTTTTCTAGCTATTGTAACAAAAAAGTCACCCGAAGGCAACTTTTAGTGTCATTAAGACTTTAAAATAGATAGGAAGGGTTTATTCAGAGCTAAAAGCCGCAGCCTTTTGCATTTGGTAATACTTGCCCTTTCTAGACATGAGATCCTGATGATTGCCATACTCCACGATGTCACCATCCACCAAGACTAGAATCAGATCCGCATCCTGAATGGTAGACAAGCGGTGGGCAATAATAAAGCTTGTTCGACCTTTCATGAGTTTGGCAAAGGCATCCTGTACCAGCACTTCTGTCCGCGTATCGATAGAGGAAGTCGCCTCGTCTAGGATGAGAATCTTGGGAATAGCCAGAAAGACTCGGGCAATGGTCAAGAGCTGAGCTTGTCCGACTGACAATGATTCACCTGCATTTTCCAGTTTGGTATCATAGCCTTGGGGTAACTGTTGGATGAAAAAGTCTGCATTGGCTGCTTTTGCAGCAGCAATCACCTGCTCTCGACTGGCTTCAGGATTGCCAAAGGCAATATTATCATGAATGGTCCCTTGTTTGAGCCAGGTTTCCTGTAGCACCATGCCAAACTGCTGTCGCAGAGACGCACGAGTATAATCATAAATGGATCTTCCGTCTAGCAAGATGTCTCCCGAGTTAATGGGATAAAATCGCATGAGGAGATTGATGAGGGTTGATTTCCCGGCACCTGTCGGACCAACTATGGCTACCTTGCTACCAGCTGGAATGTCAATAGATAAATCCTTAATCAAGATTTTTCTGGATGGTAGCCAAAAGAGACATGTTTAAAGGAAATAGCTCCCTTCACTTGGTCACTGGTCAAGACTTCTTTACCTGTTTCAATCACCTCAGGACTTTCTAAGACAGCATAGACACGCTCTGCGCAAGCAAGAGCACTTTGCAATTCGGCCAGAACTGAGGAAATATCGTTAAAGGGCTTGGTGTATTGCTGGACATAGTTCAAAAAGGTCACTAAACGTCCGATAGTCAAGGTGGAACCCATCATGATACGATAAGCTCCTACCCCAGCTAGAAGGGCATAAATAAGTGCATTTACAAAGCGAGTCGAAGGATTGACTGTTGAGGAATAAAAGATGGCTGACTGAGAATAATTTGCATAGTTGTCATTAGCCTCACGCAGCCTTTGGATAAACTCTGTTTGAGCATTAAAAGACTGGATAATAGTCTGCTGGCTAAGCGATTCTTCAATTAATTGTGTCTGAATTCCCCTTGTCTCTGTTTGTTTTTGGAAGAGATGATAAGATCTCTTGGCAATAAAGCGCGAAATCACCATGGATAGTGGCGTCAACAGCAAGACCAAGAGGGTCATGAGGAGATGGATTTGGAGCATGGCTAGAATACTAACCAAAATCATCAAGACACCAATGAAAAATTGGTTAAAAATCATGGTCAAGCCAGCTGCCAACTGTTCTATATCCGTGGTTACACGACTGACCATCTCCCCACTACCTTGCCGATCCACAAAGGCAATCGGTAAATGATGGAGCTTATGGATGATTCGCTCTCGCAAGTCTTTGGTATAAGAGAAGATTAGACGATTATAGAGGAGAGGATTAGCCCATTGAACTAGGGTATTTCCTATGATCACCAATACCATCTGAATAAAGATCTGCCAAAAAACTGGTGAAGAGCCAGCCACTAGGACCTGGTCAATGACCTGCCCAATCAGAATAGGTAGGTAGATTGATAAGCCAACTTGAGCAATAGTTCCTAGAAAGGCTAGGAAAAGAAGGAAAGGATGGTTTGCTAAATCTTTGGCCAAACGTTTGAGCGTCTGGTTTGCAGTTTGTCGTCTCATGCTAGTCCTCCTTTCCATGTTGGGATGCATTGATTTCACGATAGACTTGACTAGTCTTCATCAAGTCCTCATGCTTGCCGACAGCTAGAAGCTCTCCTTTTTCCAAGAGGAGAATCTGGTCAGCCATCTGTAAAGTCGAGGTTCGTTGAGAAATCAAGATCAAGCTCGTGTTTGGTAAGTTTTCTCGGATAGCTTTCAAGAGCTTGGACTCGGTAATGGTGTCGAGGGCCGAGGTCGCATCATCTAGGATAAGAAATGGAGCTTGGCGCAAGACTGCTCGAGCGATAGACAGCCTTTGTTTTTGCCCACCTGAGAAATTTCGCCCTCCTGCCTCAACTAGGGCATCCAAAACACCTTCCTTTTCACTGACAAAATCCTTAGCTTGCGCAATCTCCAAGGCCTGCCAGAGTTCTTGGTCAGACACTTCTTGATTGAAACCTAGAGTCAAGTTAGAACGAATAGTTCCTTTAAAGAGCTCGACTTTTTGAGGCACATAGGCAATCCAAGACCTCCACTGCTCCAAATTAAGAGGACTACGTCCATCTCGATAAAGGTTAATGCTTCCCTTATCTGCCGGATATAGACCAAGTAAGACTTGCACCAAGCTTGATTTACCAGAACCTGTTCCCCCAATGATACCAAGGATTTGCCCTTGCTTCATATCAAAGGAAATGTCTCTCAGAGAAGGCTGGGCCGCATCAGGATAGGTAAAGGTCAATTCTTGGACTTGTAAAACCTGATTACTGGCAACTTGCTTTGTTCCAACTCTGAATGAATGTCTTCTGGATCTTGAGCAAAGACTTCCTCAATTCGTTTGGCTGAGATATAGGACTGGTTGAGAGAATTAATCAGCATGGCGAGCTTGACCAATTCCACCAAGATCTGCAAGAGGTAGTTGATAAGAGCAATAAGAGCACCTTGACTAAGCAAGCCTCCTTGAATTGAGATATAGCCCTTCCAGATAACGATAAGGAGGGTCCCATTGACAATCAGATAGGTCAGAGGGGTTAATAAACTAGACCAGAAACCTGTCTTTTCTTGCAATCTGGCATAAACTTGGTTAAGGGTTTGAAAAAACTGTAACTCTCGTTTTTCTTGCCCAAAAGCACGAATCACCCGCATCCCTTGTAATTGCTGGCGCGTTTTCTGAACCAGTTGGTCCGTTTTCTTTCTGAGACTGCTGTAGAGAGGATTGACCAGTCGAGAGAGCCCTACAATGACAATGGTCAAAATGACAACCATGACCAAAAACCAGAAAGTCAGCTCAGCTGAGATTCGATAGGCCATAAAGATGGCCCCAAAAACGATAATAGGCGCTCGCAAAAAGAGACGCAGGAATTGATTGATACCAGTCTGAATCTGGTAGATATCCGAGGTCAAGCGGGTCACCAAGCTAGAAGTTGTCAAACGATCTCTGCTGTCCTTGGGCAAGGAAAGAATATGACGATAAAGGTCGTCTGTCAATTCTTTGGCAAATCCTACCGCAGCCTTAGCTGAGTAGAACTGGGCCATCAAGGCCACTACAACGCCAATCACTGCAAAGATAAGGAGCAGGCCAATCTGCATCCAGAGGTGCCCTTGATCTCTCTGAGGCAAGGAGTGGTCAACAATTCCAGCAATCACCATGGGAACCAAAGCTCAAACACAGCTTCGAGTAACTTGAATAAGGGGGCTAAAATGGATTCTTTGATATAGGGTCTGAAGTAAGATAATAAGTGTTTCATAAATCCCTTCTATTCTTATTCTGGAAATGAAGAAAGTGGAAATGCCCACCCTCTCTGTTTTATTTGTTTAAGTAAGGCAATAAATAGCCGTACCCTGCTTCTTCCATCTCATCCTTGGCTACAAATCGCAAGGAGGCCGAATTGATACAGTAACGGAGGCCACCTGACTCCTGTGGTCCATCTGTGAAAACATGACCCAAGTGAGCATTACCTGACCGAGAACGAACTTCAATTCGCTCCATACCATGGCTCATGTCCTTGTAATAATGAATCAATTCCTTAGAAATCGGATGACTAAAACTTGGCCAACCACATCCTGAAGCGAACTTATCCTTAGCGAAAAAGAGAGGCTCACCCGTTGTAATGTCTACATAAATTCCTTCTTCAAAGGTTTGGTCATAGGCATTGGTAAATGGAGCCTCTGTAGCAGATTCTTGGGTAACACGATAGGACTCTTCTGACAAACTTTGCCTTAACACTTCTTGACTAGGTTTTTCATAGTGAGAGGCATCAATCAATGGCTTATCAGCATCGGTCACATCGATATGACAGTAACCTGAAGGATTCTTCTTAAGGTAGTCTTGGTGGTAGTCTTCTGCTAGAATGTAGTGGCGAAGTTTCTCCACTTCCACTGCAATCTTTCGACCAAGCATGCGCTCCTGCTCCTGCACCACTGTGTAAATAGCTGGCAAGTCTGTTTCATCTTGGTAATAGATCCCAGTTCGATATTGGCGACCACGGTCATTCCCTTGCTGGTTGATAGACAAAGGATCGATGACTCGGAAATAATAGAGTAAAATCTCACGTAAGCTTACGATGTCCTCATCGTAAATCACTTGAACCGTTTCTGCATGATCGGTTTCCTTGAGCAGCTGATAATTGGTTGTTTCAACTTGCCCATTAGCGTAGCCAACACTGGTTGCCAGCACTCCAGAAATTCGGGAAATACTCCTCTAAACCCCAAAAACAACCACCTGCTAGATAAATTTCTGCCATCTTCTTTCTCCTTTATCAAGTTTTTAACTAATACTCTTCGAAAATCAATTTCAAACCACGTCAGCGTCGCCTTACCGTACTCAAGTACAGCCTGCGGCTAGCTTCCTAGTTTGCTCTTTGATTTTCATTGAGTATAAACTTCTTTTCAAAAAAAGGATAGGAAGCCCCCTAGTCGAGACTTTCCCCATCCTATCATCTATTTTTTATTTTGCTTCGACACGGACACCTTGGGTATCAACTTTCAAGTCATGAAGTTTTCCTTTGAAGGGTTGCTTTTCCAATTCAGCTTTAATCGTGGGCATCTTGTCATGAGAAGCCAAGACCATAACTGTCGGTCCAGCTCCAGAGAGATAGGTTGCATAGGCACCATTTTCTTTGGCTACTTGCTTAATCGTCGCAAATTCTCTCACCAAATCCTGACGATAGCGTTCGTGGAAGAGGTCTCCCTCAATCGCTTGGCCAGCAGTCACCATGTCTCCTGCCAACAAAGCTGCAACAGCAACGTTGGCAATCGAACTTGCCGCAACAGCTTCCTTGTAGGATAACTTTTTAGGCAAGACACCGCGGCTGTCTCGGGTACGCAATTCATAGTTTGGAATGTAGGCTAGGAAATCACACTCTGGGAAGTCTGCTACAATTGCTGAAACTTGCCCTTCAACAGAACTCGCAACAACGAGATTTCCATAGATAGCTGGTGCCACATTGTCAGGATGCCCTTCAATCTTGGTCGCCAGCTGCAATTTTTCATGGTCAGATAAGTTGAGCTTGCCCAGTTGATTAGCTAGTTCAATCCCAGCAACGATAACCGAGCTAGAAGAACCCAAACCACGCGCCAAGGGAACATCACTGGTCATTTTCAAACGTCTTGGTTGCAAGTCAGGCGCAATTTGTAAAGCAATCTTGAGTAAAAGGTTGCGCTCATCGTGGGGAATCCATTTGCCAATCTGGTGTTCAATCAACCACTCATCTCGTTCTTCACAGACCTCAATTTGAAGATACTTGGTAACAGCTACACCGACCGAGTCAAAACCTGGCCCGATATTGGCACTGGTTGCAGGTACAATAATCTTCATCTTATTCTCCTAGCACCTTGAAGGTATTCAAGAGGTCAAATTCTGAAACTTTGGCCAACTCGGCTGAAACCTTCTCAAGTTGAGCTTTATTGATCTTATGAGTAATAATCACCACACGCGCCTTGTCACCCTCTTTTCCATCTTGAAGGATTTGCTTGAAGGAAATATCTTGAGCGTTGAAGATTTCAGCCAGTTTCAAGACCTGACCTTTTGAGTCTGGAGCCAAGATTGAGAAGTAGTAATTGGCTTTGACATCCTCAGGCTTAGCCAAGACCAAGTCACGACTATATTCGTTGAAGTCTTTACCGATGGTACCATCATTCAAGCGACGAACGATACGGACAATATCTGCTACAACACTTGTTGCAGTTGGTTTTTGACCAGCACCTGGTCCGTAGTACATAGACTCACCGATACCGATAGACTCTACAAAGACGGCGTTCATCACGCCATTTACGCTAGCAAGTGGGTGTGCTTTAGGCAGGAAGGTTGGAGTCACTTCTGCGGCAATACCTGAAGCAGTTTCTTCGATAGAACCAACCAATTTCACAACATAACCAAGGTCTTGGGCTACAGCCACATCTTCTGGTGTGATATTGCGGATCCCCTTTGTGGGCTACATCGTCAAAAGCAACCTTCATCCCAAAGGCAAATTGGCTCAAAATGACCATCTTGTAGGCTGCATCAATCCCATCTACGTCATTTGTAGGGTCGCTTTCTGCAAATCCCAGTCTTTGAGCTTCAGCCAAAGCGTCATCATAAGACCAGCCTTCTTCGACCATCTTGGTCATCATGAAGTTAGAAGTTCCGTTAACCACGCCAAGGACACGAGTGATTTTGTCAGAAGCCAGCGAATTTGCCAACGTACGAAGAATTGGAATCCCACCAGCCACTGCTGCTTCGTAGTAGAGTGCTACATTGTGCTCTTTAGCGATTTCTAGCAATTCTGCGCCATGGACAGCCAAAAGGTCCTTGTTTGCAGTAACAACGTGTTTCCCAGCTTCTAAGGCACGAGTGATAAAGGTTTTAGCTGGTTCGATACGCCCCATCAATTCCACTACAATCGTAATGTCCTGATCTGATAAAATATCATCTACATTGGTTACAAAGTTAAAGTCGTTCCCTGCTGCAAGCAAGCGATTCTTTTCATCTTCATCCTTGACCAATACCTTGGCTACTTCAATCTCAGAATGAGCTGACTGAACGATTTTTTCCCCATTTTCCTTTAGGAGGAATGGCACACCACTTGCAACGGTACCAAATCCAAGTAAAGCAATTTTAACTGTCATGTTTGTCTCCTCGAAATTTTCTGATATAGCCATTATAACAGAATTTTGTGAAAATTCCTATTATAGTAAATCACTATTTCAGTCTAGAAAAGAAAAAACGAATCTGACGATTCGCTCTTCTTAAAATCTAGAAATAGCTTCCCAGAAAGGATTATCCAATCTTTTGCAGACCGATAACTGCATCGTGGTTGATCAAGATTTGCCCATACTCTTGCAAGACTGAGCGACTGATGTCACTATCATCTGCAAATTCACGCATACGAGCCAAGAGCCAGGCTGGGTATGGACTAGGATGATTTTCAATATCGACTAAAATTGTCAAATAATAGTGTCCGTTCATCTTATAGAGTTCAGATGTTTCCATCTGGTAGTTAACCGTCTTTGCAAAAGCAACTAGGTCTGCAAGATTTGCGAAACGCAAGATATAGTAGATATAAGGTTCCTTCTTGCTCTCAGTTTCCTTGTTCGCTTGCTCCTGTTCTTCTTCCTTGGTTTCGACCTGCTCTAGGGATTGAATAGCCTCAATATCATCCTTGGTCTTTTCTGCGATACTCTTTTCCAAGGTTTTGAGAAATTCATCTGGTGACATTTGGGCTAATTCTTCCATGTCTGGTAGGTCTGCCAAATCTTCAAAATCTAGGTTTTGGTCAATCTTGGACTTGGTTACAAAGACGTCCACCTTATCTGGTTTTGGCGTCACACGGAAACTCAGCATGCCACTATCCAAGAAATTGTCTGGCATCTCTAATTCATCTAAAATAGCATAGAAAAATTCTTCGGTTTTTTCCTGAGGAACGAGAAAATCTGCAATCTCCATTCCCCGATCCATCAAATCATCTAAAGTCATCGTGATTTTCAGTGTCGTATCACTAATTTGTTTCATCTTCATATCTAGTAACCTCATACTTTCAGTCTATCTATTATACTAGATTTTTACGATTTTATCAAAAGAATAAAGCTGGAATGTGATATAATACTAGAGATGATTTTTAGATTTAAGAAAAGAAAGTTCAATGAAAAATATAAAAAGTTAATGCATTGGCCAGCTTGCTGGTCAATATTCTCAATATCGTTTTTCCTCTGATAACCAACCCTTATCTGACTCGGATTCTCAGCAAATCCAACTACGGTTATTTCAATACTGCCAATACCTGGGCTAGCTTTGTCGTTCCACTAGCAGCCTTTGGAATATACAACTACGGGATTCGTGCTATCAGTAAGGTTAAGGACGACAAGAATAAAATCAACTACGTCTTTTCTAAGTTGTTTTATATCTCGGTTTTCACCTCTCTCCTGACGACTGGTATCTACTTCCTCTTTATCTTCTTTGACACCAGCATTGAGAACCTGAAAGTCCTTTATTACATCCTGGGAGCTCAGGCACTCTTCCAATTCCTCAATATCGAATGGATGAATGAGGCTTATGAAAACTATGCCTTCATCCTTTACAAGACATTGATTATTCGGATTACCATGCTGGTCGCCATCTTTGCCTTTGTCAAAACTGCAGATGATATCGTTCCTTATGCCATCGTCATGAGTGCAACCACTATCCTCAACTATCTCCTTAGTTTTCTTTGGATCAAGAGAGAAGTTTCCTTTGTCAAAATTGGTTTCATCGAGTTAGCTAAGGCTTCTAAACCACTCTTTACTATGCTTCTCTTGGCAAATGCCAATATGCTCTATACCTTGCTTGATAGAATGTTTATCACCAAGGGACCTGATGAAAACTATATTTCTTATTATACAATTGCCTATAGCATCGTCATGCTAATTGCTGGTGTCTTAAGTGGAGCTATCAGTGTCAGCATTCCACGTCTAGGCTACTACCTCGGGAAAAAGGATTACAATTCTTATAATTATCTTGTAAATCAAGCGGCATCATTATTCTATTTTCTCATGATTCCAACTAGTTTTGGGATTATGATTTTGGGAAAGTACGCAACGGTTATCTACTCTTCTGAAAAGTATCTTGAGGCAGGTATCGTGACCAGTGTCTTCGCCTTTCGAACCATTATCTGGGCTATTGAATTGATTCTTGGTAAGCAAATTATCTTTATCAATGACCACGAGAACCGCTTGACCGCTTTCTACTTTGCTGGTGGTGGAGCAAATCTCCTATTAAATAGCATCTTGTATTTCAATAATATTTTTGCCCCTGAGTATTATATTGCTACTACCATTATTGCAGAAGCCATCGTTGTTCTCTTAGAAATTCATTTTATTAGAAAACACCAACTAATTAGTTTAAAAGAAATCTTTGTGACCTTAACACGTTATGGTCTCATATCCCTCGGATTTATCCCGATCTTCTATATTTTCAAGATGATTTTCCAAATCAGTTCCTATACAGTGAACCTCAATATGATTCTCATGGTTCTCTCTACCGTAGCTACTTGTGGAATCTACTATCTCTTAACACTCTTTCTCACTAAGGATAAAACACTTCACTATGCACTGAACCTAGTATTAGCTAAGATCAAAAGAAACTAAAAGAACACCCTACTGATAAACGAGCGTTTACTAGTAGGGTGTTTCTTATTTATTCTTTTTCTTTCTTGTCAGAAGCATTCGCTTCTAGATTTGAATCTTGTTTAGGTTGTTCAACAATAGAGGAATTAGCTTCTTGCTTCTTTTCTGACTGATCTGCTTCACCATTTACAGCAGCAACAGTCTGTTTCCAGATACCTTCTTCGTTTACCTTGTAACCATCAGGCGTAGTAGCATTTTTCAACAGGGAACCGTCTGTTTGGAAATAGTACCAATTACCGTCAATCCGTTTCCAACCAGTCTGCATAGCTCCAGTTGAATCAAGATAATAATGGTCGCCATTGATTTTGTGGAGACCAACTAGCATGATGCCATCTTCAGGATTGAGATAATACCAGACTCCTTTATCCTTTATCCAACCTGTCTTCATAGCTCCACTTGCTTCAAAGTAACGATAATAATTATCAAACCATTTCCAGCCTGTTTGCATAGCTCCTGATGCACTAAAGTAATACTGCTTACCTTCTACTTGTTGGAAACCTACAAGCATGATACCTCCCTGAGCTTCAAGGTAATACCATGTTCCTTGATCCTTCAACCAACCGGTCTTCATAGCTCCTGACTCAGCGTAGTAATACCAGTGTTTATCAAGCCACTGCCAGCCTGTTTGCATGGCACCGCTGGTATTCAAATAGTAACGAGAACCATTGATTTCTTGTTTTCCGGTTTGCATAATACCATCTTGACTTAGGTAATACCATTTCTCATTATCCTTAATCCAGCCTGTTTTCATAGCGCCTGAGTTCGCATAGTAATACCAATTATTCTCTAGCCATTTCCAGCCTGTTTGCATAGCACCACTAGCATTCAAATAGTAACGAACACCATTGATTTCTTGTTTTCCAGTGAGCATGATACCATCTTTATCCAGATAATACCAAGTATCTTGATCCTTGATCCAGCCTGTTTGCATGGCGCCTGAGTTCGCAAAATAGTTCCAGTGACCATCAATAAAGGTCCAACCCGTTTGCATCACACCTTCTTGATTAAAGTAATATGTGCTTCCATTGATATTCTTTTTACCGATAGTCCGTAGCCCATCCTCATCATAGAAATACCAATCTGAGTCAATCTTTTGCCAAGTTGAAGGCTTACCTGCTGTTTGGAGTGCACCACTGTCTGCAAAGAACATCTTCTTGCCATTAAAGACTTGATTTCCTGTTAGCATCTTACCATCTGCTGCAAAGAGATATTTCTTCCCTCCAATTTCAGAAAGTTCACTAAATCGTCTAGCACCATTTGATTGGATATAATACCAAAAGCCATTCAGCTTGAACCAACCGCCTGTTTGCATTTTGCCATTTGAGTTGAGATAGTAATCATTCCCCTTAGCATTTTCTCCCCAATCATCATTAAGGTGAAGCCAGCGTCCTGCTTGCATTTGCCCTTTTCCATTAAAGAAGTAAGTGGCTCCGTCAATCTCTCTCCAACCGATAGCCATTTCCCCATCACTTAAACGATATTTCCAGTAGCCACCTTCTTGATACCATTTTTCGTCAACTACAGGGATGTCAGGGAAGAGATTAGAAACATTGGCAAATCCGCTATCACTAATATCAAAAACGGTAGCGTCTTGAGTTTGACTAGAAGCTCTGAGAACTTGAATATTTTTCTTTTGGAGATATTCTCTAGTTGAAGCGACATTAATATCACCACCAGTTGTTTGAATAATCATCTTTGGAGATAGGTTTTCAAGAAAATTAATCGTATTTGAAATTGTCGCATCATAATGATGGTTCCATTTCATCATATCAACCTTACCAATAACAGGACCTAACTTATCTTCCGCTCCTTCTGCGTTATCCAAATCTCCACCAAGATAGATTCTCTTTCCTGCCACAGTCACCACTGAAACGATTGAGTTTGAGTTATCATCTCGAACTTTTTTCAGGTTGCCATCAGCATCATATTCATTTTTATAATTATAGAGTTGGATATCCATATCACCTAATTTAAAGTGACTATCCTCATCTGTAATATTCTGAATAAGAGTAACCCCTCGTTTTTGTGCGGCTCTCAAAGCATTATCATAATTGAAAAGGTTATCCCAGAGTCCCCAGTTTGCTGTGATCCGATCATCTGAATATTTTTTCAAATAAAACTTATCAACTTGATAACGATTGAGTATTTCATCTGCTCCGCCGATATGGTCACTATGGACATGAGTTCCTATGATGAAATCTAATTTTTTAACACCTATTTGATCCAAGTGGCGAATCAATCGATCCTCCAATACTTGATAATTTCTCATAGAAATTCCCCAGCGACTTGGATACCTTGGGTCACTCCCATCAGGGAAGTCATAGTCTTCCCCCATATCAATCAAGGCGTAATGACCATTACTTTCAAGAAGGATTGCATCACTCCCAGATTTTGCTTTAGTATTTATAAAATGGATACGATTACCCGAACCAGCAGTAATGGTGTCTGCATCAACTTGTTGTGATAAACCAATCAACACAAAAAGGAAAGCAAGTAAACTATAACTGACTGATTTAACTAATCCTTTATTCTTCATCTTGAACACTCCTTTCTCGATGAAAACAATCTCTTACTAATCAATCCAATAATTCTTATCAGTTCCTGGAACCTGTTGTTCAACAGGTGGTGGAGTCATATAGTCTGCTCCAAATTCGTAGACAAGAATTTCATGGTATTTTCTCGGAGCCTTCACTACGATGTTTTCGTATGGCATATCAATCAGATCATAGAGCCATTCTTTTTGATTCCCTCTGGAAAGCTAGGATCAAATATCGTACAAGTAAGATCTGTAGCTTGATTTACACTATATTTCAAAGCAAGATTCTCTAATTTTTGATTCCAAGTTTGTGGAGAGCTTAGACGAAAAATAGCCGACCCAATATAGCGAGGCAGATTTTTTATCCCCCCATTTTCTGATTTAATTCCTTTGAAATTCAAAGAAGAAAGGCGGACAAAATGTTTATAGAGCTTCATTTTCTTACAATCACTTTTCTCCGTCACGACACCATCGTATGGAAAAATATCAACGCAAGTTCCCAATACGACTGTCGGATCCAGAAGATTAGCATCTCTACGTGTTCTAATATCATGGACACGCATATAACTGTACGGATAGCCTTTTGTTTCTCTAAATGAAATCAATTTGTAGTAGGGGTGATTTTCATTTTTTAAAACCTTATAAAGTTTTTCAAATTCATCTCGCGCCAAGGAAATATCCGTATCATCATCCCAAGGGATAAATCCTTTATGGCGGACAGCTCCTAGTAAGGTTCCAAAATCAATAAAATATTTAATCTGATACTTTTCACATAGTTCATGTAGATACTTTAAAATATCCAACTCCACTTGTTTTATTTCTTCAAGACTTAAAACTCTCTCAGACATACGTTTTATTCTCCTAATTTCGACTAATTCTTTAAACAATTTTTAACTGCGATTTGCTTACTTAGAACTTTTAGTGATTTTCCACAGTTTAAAATCATGGTGAGATACTCTTTGTTCAAGAGGGGCAGTGCATGTAATCCCCATAGTCAGAAGTCAAAAATTTCATGGTAATGTTTTGGAATCATAAATTCCTTGCCTTCAAACGTTCCCACAATCACTTGTTCCAACCACTCACGTTTCCAAACTGGCTTATTCATATCCTTGTAATCAAATAATCAACTTGCTCGTAGTCAGCAACTGCTCTAGATTTAGCAAGCTCATCAATTTGCTCAACATACTTATTCGTATTTGTAAAATAGAAAATGACAACAGAAATATAACGAATCAAAGAATTCAGTAGACTTTTTGTATTAGTAATTCCTTTAAAAGTGTAACAACTCAATTGACGTTTCTTTATGAGTTTCGTCATCTTGTTTTTAAAATCTGCATCATCTTCATAACCATCTACAGGGAAAATATCCACATAAATTCCCATATTGGAATCAATTCGTACATCTTCTTCCAGCAAGTAGGTATGGTTATCCTGCACTTTCATGAAGGGATAGACATAGTTGAGATTATTTTTATAAGACATGACCTCGTAACGTTCATCAGGGTTAGCGATGAGGTAATCTTGTAGCTTCTCATAGTCTTCTCTTAGCATGCAAATATCCATATCATCGTCCCAAGGGATAAAACCTTTATGGCGAACAGCACCAATTAGACTTCCATATGCTAGGAAATACTTGACACCAATTTTCTGACAAACCTCGTGAATGTACTCCATGATTCCAAGTTCCATCTGTTGAATTTCACTGACATCTGTTACTTCTTGGTACCGAACTCCTTCATCCCGTTTGCAGACTACGAGCCCATAGCCAATCGCTAACCAAAAGATGATATTGATAAAGTTGGTAGAGTACATGATCTTGACTCTCAAATAATTGACCAAACAAGATACCAAAGAAAAGGATCATAATCAATTTATCAGTATTTTTCTTGGAAATAATCAAATAAGTTAGAAAGCGCTTGATAACATAACCCAATATAAGAAGGAAGGATACTAATCCTAGAACTCCCGAACTAACAAATATGGTCACAAAAATGTTATGGAAGTTCCCACCAATGAGGGAATTTTGAATCTCAAATTTACTGAAATATTCTGTGTAATAATCTGGGACATTCCGCACACCATAACCAAATTGGTTTGGCACTTCCCATCTTGATAGCATTTTTCCAGATATAGGTTCTACCACTCGGTGTTGTTTCAATCAGATGGAGTTCACCATTCTTCTTGGTAACAGACGAATCTGTCTCAGCATAGGATTGCCCTTTATTTAAGTCAAAAACAGTCGCAGTTTCAGATGAGATATAAATTGAAGTTACATAACTTAATCCAATATTGGTAGCGGTAATCAGCAAACCAGTAACAATAAAAGTAAGGAATCGTTTAACGATACTTCCTCTAGTAACAAAGAAACTATAAAGTCCAATCATGAGAAGTAAAGAAAGTAAGGCTCCTCGACTTTGCATCGTAAGCGAAATAAACTAATTGAATCACATTGTTCAGTTTAAGGTATACAGAATATTTACTTCCTTTATGGATCAGATACATAGCTAAAATAATGCTAATGTATGAAAAAATCGCACTAGCATTAGGATTGACAATTCCCCACAGACGTCCATTCATGACACCATAGTAATAAGATTGCTCTCCAATCTTAAATAGGATAAGGACTCTACTTACCAATAAACCAAATGCAAAGATTGCGGAAGAGAAAGAAATAATTTGAACTGTATAGGCAATCCAGTCAAATAATTTTTTGAGTTGACCTGATTGTAACATGGTAAATAATAAAACATAGGTTACCATAAAAAGTATTTCAATCACATTCCCAATCAAATGTCCGGAGCGATTGAATACTGCTGATAGCAGATGACTCCCAGATAACAAGCCAAATAAGGCCAAAAACTTTCGATCTACTGTAATCTGTTTCCACTTAAACAACAGTGTGTAGCAAATATAAAGTACAACAATCGCTGACAATCCCTTATAGATTGGATTTGCTACCTTATAAACTAGTGAACTCATACTTAAAATCGAAATGAAAACAAACAGATATGAAATCCATAATTTTGATTTTTCAAAGTATTCATCCATTTTTGAAAAAAATTCATTTTTCAACTCCTTCTCATAATATTAGTTTCTTAACCCAACAATTTTCTTATATAGCCATGGAGAAATGACAAGTGAAAGGATCGCTACCTTGCGAAAAATAGTGAAATAAGCATCCTTCCAAATTTCGTGTCGATGCTGAACAATCCAAGTCCTCAGCTCGGCTTTCTCCTTTTGATACTCTTCACGTGAAGTAAAGATAATTTTATCGTAAACTGTGATGTACGACCAACATTCTCTATTTTTTAATTCAGGTTTTAAATCAGGAAAGGCTTGTGATACTTTAGCGATTATGTGCTTATAAACTTCTATCGTGTCAAATACATGCTGATTAACAGATGTTGTCGCACTTCCCTCACGATGATCATAATAATAAATTGGTTTGTCAATAAATACGCTACTGCATCTTGTCTTTAGTAGCAATTCAGTTAAGAACAAGGCATCTTCAGCTAGATGATAGCTTGTATTAAATTTTTCATCCACCAGTAGGTCTCTCTTAAACAGTTTTGCGACAGGAAAAAATGACGTTCTAGTGGTCATCAGTAATTCCTTCATGGTTTCTTCTGTTGACCAGATTTCTTTTCTTCCAGAATGAGGAGGTAGGTCTGTTACAATGCCGTTTTTGATATGGTGCAGAGGAGCGATTGTAAATCCTACGGACTCCTCATCATCAACTGCACCGATCAAGATTTCCAGATAGTCTTTCGTAACGAAATCATCGCTATCAATAAAGGTGATCCAAGCACCCGTCGCTAGCTGAATTCCTGTATTTCTCGCATTTGAAACTCCAGCATTTTCGATATGATAAACCTTGATATTCTCATACTGAGATGCTAAGTGATCACAGATCTTTCCGCTGAAGTCGGTAGAACCATCATTGATTAGGATTAACTCAAAATAGGCATACGTCTGTTGAAGAATCGACTCCACACATCGCTCCAGATAGGCTTCTACATTGTAGACCGGAACGATAACGCTTATTTTTTCTCCCATCATGCTCCATATTCTCCCTTGTACTCTGTGTAACTCTTGTCCATGTCCGCTATGATGGCATCATGATGCGGTACTTGCTTGTCCGCTGGTGGCGGTGTCATATAATCCCCAAAAGCAGTGCTGAGATAGGCATCATAGCCGACTGGGATGGGCATCTCTGTTTCTTCAAATGGCAAGAAGAGATTATCTTCAAAGGATGCGATTGGGTATTTGTTTCTCATGTAGCCAGGACCTGAGCATAATTCCGTAATTCCATCGCTCTCAGCCAGACCATACTTGGTCATTTCTTTTTCAGCTTTTTTTCCAAATGCGATAACGTAGAGATTTTTGGAGTCAGGCCGAGTAAGATGCGACTTCCCCATTTCATGACTGCACCATGCTTTTTCTGGGACAGTTTGGGCGCAAAAAAGTGAATAAATCAAGGCCCAGCGAACCTGTTTTTTTACGCTCAGCTGGATTTTTTTAGGATAATAATCTAAAGGTAAAATATCCAAGGCTAAACCGTGTGGCAAATCCAAATCCTGCTGATAAGGCTTGATACAGGTCGTTTCTTTATCTCGAATGGTAATAAAAAGGTTCCGATCGACAAACTCCTTGTTGCTTTTTGAAAGAAAATAACGTTCATCTGCATAACGAGGCCATAATTCTGCCAACTTTTCATAGTCCTTGCGAGGCATGAAAAAATCTAGGTCATCATCCCAAGGAATAAAGCCCTTGTTGCGAAGGGCACCAATGGCTCCTCCACCACAGAGATAACACAACAAATCATGTTCTTTACAAAATGCGACGAAATATTCAGCCATTTCCAGACTACGAGCCTGAATCGCTTTCAAATCACTCATGTCTCTCCTCTTCTTTTCAAAAACGAGTTATATCGTTTTATTATACCATAAAAAAGCCTTAAAAATCCATCAGATACTGTAAAAAATCAAAGCCCAATCCACTCTTTTCACCAGTGAATGAAGCTTTGATTTTTATTTATATATCTCTTATCTCATTCCCATTTGGGCGAGTTTGGTTTGATATTTATTTTGGTCGACAAGTAGACCTTGTCCTCCGTAGACATCATAAGCGTCTACCCAATCGCCAAGTTCTGGCACCGTCAACCTTTCAATACCATTCTGTGCGCCTTCGATAACTGACAAACCATTGGTCAATAAGAAGCTATACGGTAGATTGGTTGAAGTCATTCCAAAGACCTTTCCAAGCGCCTCTGAACCTGTAAAGAGTTTAGTCGGGTCTTTAATTTGCTCAAGAACAGCTGACATGACCTGCTGTTGACGTTTGGTACGTCCGTAGTCTCCTTCATCATCATCACGGAAGCGAGCATAGTTCAGCAAGGTAGACCCATTCATCTGCTGTTTCCCAACTTTGATGGTTTGAGTTGGCGACTCTGTTTCTGTTGCATGAAGATCATCTCCAACTGTAGCTTCTGTCAGAGGCTGACCATTCAATGTTGAGAATTGAGCATCGATGGTCACCCCATCAGGAAATAGAGTATCAATGGCAGTTGCAAAGGCCTGAAAATCCACTAGAGCATAATACTTAATGTCCAAATCAAAGTTATCTTTTAAAACCTTGCGAACCATTTCTGCTCCTTTTTGTCCCTCCTGCTCCCCAAGTTCATAGGCTACGTTGAGTTTGTTATCCCTCTGCTTCTTTCCATTCACAATCTGGCTGTAGCCATCGATATAGACTAGGTTATCACGCATGAAGCTGACTAGCTTGATCTTCTTATCCGAACCACTAACATTCAACACCATAATCGTGTCTGTGCGAGTTTCTGCGCTGTTTGACCAATACGGCCATCTGTCCCCATGACTAGGATATTCACACCATCTTTGGTATCCTGACCATTAAAGACCTCTACTTGAGCTGCCTTGGCGTCAGCTGGCTTATTGCTAGTAGTTGCCGACTGGAAACCTCGAAGGAACATAATAATCATGCCCGCAGCCACACAGGTTATCAACAGTAAAAGCCAAATTAGAACTCGTTTAAAAAATCTTCTTGGTTTCTTCTTTTTTACTTCTGGAAGAGAAGAAAATTTCTGATGTCTATTCGAGCGACTTTGATTGGAATACTGTGGAATTCCAATGTCCTTCCCTAGATTTTTTTCCCTTTCATTAGAGGGTGATTCGCCGTCCATTTTTCTTTTCAGATAGTCAAATTCTCTCTTTTCTCTGTCATTTAGGTAATGAATATTCTTAAAAAGGTAGTCATAACGTAACTGCTCATGATGACTTAAAGGGCTTTCTTTGCTCATAGGCTCTCCTTTCCTAAATCTCTAATGGTGAAAATAGGGTAGGTTCCCAATATCTTGTACTGGATCCCAATTGTTTCGAGTTCTTGTCTGGCAAAATGAACCAGCTCTTTGGCACTATAATCCACATCAATAATGAAAAAATATTCTCCCAAGGCTGTTTTCAAAGGGCGACTTTCTATCTTTGTTAAGTCAATCCCTCTCCAAGCAAAGGTTGAAAGAGCCTTGTAGAGGGCACCAGGAAGGTTGTCTGGTAAGGTTAGGGCTAGACTCATTTTTTCATTTTGTGATTGTAGAGGGATAGTGGGAATCTCGGACCCTAAAACCCAAAAACGAGTGAAATTGGCTTCCATTTCTTGGATATCTTCTGCTATCAGCTCCAAACCATACTCTGCAGCTGAGTTTCTAGGGGCAATAGCTGCAAAAGGTTGGTCTGGATGTTCAGCAATAAAGCGAGCTGCATAAGCTGTACTTGCCGTCACTTCAAGCTTGGCTTCTGGATAATGCTCCTCTATGAATTTCTTTCCCTGAGCCAGAGCCTGAGGATGAGAAAAAATCTTCTCAATTTTTGACTGACCTGGAACTGCCATCAACTGCTGATGAATGGGCTGAACGATTTCTGCAACTGCTTGGATGCGAGCCTGATGAAAAAGGTAATCCAAGCTTTCATGAACACTACCTTCGATGGAGTTTTCAACTGGCACCACCGAATAGTCCACCAAGCCTTGTTCATAGGCCTTGATAACATCTGTAATATTGGCAAAGGCTTGTAATTCCTCATTAGGAAAAGCAGTTTGCACAACGTGGTGCGAAAAAGATCCCTTAGGACCTAGATAAGCAATTTTCATCTCAGCTCCTCTATAATTTCCTCTGGACTTAGCTTGGTCACATCTAGAACACGACTGGCTACTTCCTCGTACCAAGCCTGTCTTTCTTGAAAAATCCCTCGCAACTCTTCCTTACTGTTGTTGAGAAAAAGTGGACGCTGATTGTCCTTATCTGCTGCGACACGTTGATAGAGAGTGTCAAAATCTGCTTTCAGATAGATGTTATCAGGATTTTGTTTGAGCAAGTCACGATTTCTCTGATAAACGACTACTCCTCCACCAGTTGACACAACTCGGTCTGTTTTTAGTAAGTCCGCTAAAACTTCTGACTCCACCTGACGAAAGGCCGCTTCTCCTTTTTCAGCGAAAAAATTTGCAATGGACATGCCTAAGCGTTCCTCGATCAAGGCATCCATATCTAGGTAGTCTGGATCTAAGCCTCTTGCGATAGTCGATTTGCCAGCTCCCATAAATCCGAGTAATACCTTAACCATGAATCAAGGTCTCCAAATCATCAAAGAAGCTTGGATAGCTGGTATTGATGGCTTCGGCACGGTCAAGTTCCACCTCTCCATCTGCAACCAAGAGGGCAGCAATAGCAGTCATCATTCCAATACGATGGTCACCAAAGGTGTTGACTCTAGCACCATGAAAAGATGATTTCCCTTTGATAACCATTCCATCTGTAGTAGGTGTGATTTCAGCCCCCATGCTATTTAAAGCATCTGCCACCACCTGAATACGGTCGGTTTCCTTGACCTTGAGTTCCTCAGCATCCTTAATAACTGTGACACCTTGTGCTTGGGTCGCTAAAAGGGCAATAATGGGCAATTCATCAATCAAACGTGGAATCAAGGCTCCCCTAATTTCTGTTCCTTTCAAGTCAGAAGACTCGACAGCTAGGGTTGCAGATTTTGCGACTGGATCGATTTCAGTTATTTCTAGTTTTCCACCCATGGCGCGAATGACATCAATGATACCCGTACGCGTTTCGTTAATGCCCACATTCTTCAGCACCACACGAGAATCTGGCACAATCAAACCAGCAACCAACCAAAAGGCTGCACTGGAAATATCTCCTGGAACGATAACCTTTTGTCCGGTCAGTTTTTGTGGTCCTGAGACAGTGATTCTTTTACCATTCACACTTAAATGGCCACCAAATTGTTGCAACATATCTTCGGTGTGGTTACGCGTACATTCTTTCTCGATAATAATGGACTCCCCCTGAGCCTGCAAGGCTGCAAATATCAAGGCAGACTTGACCTGAGCAGAGGCGATTGGCAACTCATAGTGAATCGGTCTTAAATTTTTCGTCCCTTTGAGGCGAAGAGGAGGCAGGTCTCGCTCAGTTTGCCCCGAAATGCTAACGCCCATTTTTTTCAGAGGAATCGTCACACGATCCATAGGACGTTTAGAAAGACTATCATCTCCAAACATCTCTACTTCGAAGTCTGCACCAGCAAGGACACCTGAGATCAGGCGAATCGAGGTGCCAGAATTCCCCATATCCAAGGCGTTTTGTGGCGCTTTTAAGCCATCCATTCCAACACCTTGAATGGTAATAACTCCGTCTTTATCCTCAATTTCAACACCAAGATCACGAAAAACTTGAATAGTCGAGAGCACGTCCTCGCCACGCAAAATATCATAAACCTTGGTCTCACCTTCAGCTAAACTTCCAAAGATAATCGAACGATGGCTGATAGACTTGTCACCTGGAACTCGGATACTGCCATGTAAGTGGCGAATGTTTGTTTTTAGTTTCATAGCGGACCTCATACTTGCAATACTTTTTCTTATTTTATCACAAAAAAGCCAGAAATTCCTGAAATTTCTGGCTTTTATCTGAATAAAATACTATTTCAATAATTCTGAAACAGGTTCAAAGACTATTTTTTCAATGTCTGAAAGGTAAATCGATAATTGTTGCTGCTTAGCAAAGAAATCTGACAAAAGAGCGTTCTCTTGGATCTGCTTGCTGAAGGACTGCATCTTTTCTTGGAAAGAGGCATCTGGCATTTGTCCAGTTTGCGCCATGACTTGGATTTCTTGCTGGAAGGCAAGGTAGTCTGCAAAAATCTTGCTAGCTTGTTCATCTGCTTGGATGGCATCTTTTGCCGCCTTAACCGCCTTGTATTCTGGTAATTCGCGTAAACCGCGACTAAGTTCATTTGCAGTATCGTAAATATTTGACATGATTTTCTCCTTATTTGATGACGACTGTGTAGTCCGTATTTTCTGTAATTAAGCGCTCAGCTCGTTCTAAATCTTGAGCATTTTTAAATGAAATTTGTAGAATCCCGTGAACATCCTCACGGTTTTCTTCATTGATGTGGATATTGACCAAGGAAGTCCCACGAAGTAATTCCAAAATCCGCAAGATAACATCTTCTTCATCGGGAACATCGACATAAAGGTCATAAGAACTGTCCACTCCACCACGCTTATGGATTTCCATAGCCTGACGTTGCTCACGCGCCTGATTGAAAAAATTCCAAATCTCCTCTTCTTCCCCCTTGCTAATAGCCTGACCAATCCCATCTAAGCGTTTCTTGAAATCCTCAATCCGCTCTAGGATAGTCTCACTATTGGATAAGAGAATAGAAGTCCACATGCCTGGTTCACTCTCTGCAATCCGGGTCATATCTCGAAAACCACCCGCCGCAAAGCGCCTTGTCATCTCATGTTCTTGAGCATAGACAGCTGTTTGCTCCATGAGACCTGACGCCAAGATATGGGGAAAATGGCTAACCTGTGAAGTTACTCGATCGTGCTCCTTGGCATCAATTTCAATGAAACGAGCATGGAGACCAGACAGTAGGTCCTTCATTTCTGAAAGAGTTTCTGGAGTGGTCAAACTCGATGGCGTAAAGATATAGTAGGCATTTTCAAAGAGATTGACATCGGCAGAGGCAGCTCCTGTCTTGTGGCTACCAGCCATAGGATGGGCCCCGACAAAACGAATAGACCTGCCAGCCAAATACTGCTCCGCTGCATCTACAATGGCAGCCTTGGTCGAGCCAGCATCCGAGATAATGACGCCTTCTTTCAAGTTCAAACCTGCCAACTCCTGAATAAAAGCAATGGTCTGTTTGATTGGCAAGGTCAAGATGATGATATCTGCCAGAGGAGCAAAACTGGCAAAATCATCCGTCGCACGGTCAATCATCCCCCGCTCCAAGGCAATGTCTCTCGAAGCCTGACTGCGATTATAACCCAAAATTTCATAATCCGGATGATCACGCTTGATACCGAGCGCCATCGAAGCACCAATCAAACCGAGACCTACGATATAGATGGTTTTTGCCATAAGGACTCCTTAATAGTTCTTTGTATAGTCTCGGTGCTTGGCTACCGCTTCTTTTAATTCCTCTAGGTTGTCTGATGAGAATTTCTCAGGATTTCTTGTGCTAGAACCGTTGCTACAACGGCTTCCATGACAACACCTGCTGCTGGAAGAGCGGTCGGATCACTTCTCTCCACAGTTGCCTTATAAGGTTCGTGAGTCTCGATATCTACACTCATCAGAGGTTTATAAAGGGTGGGGATGGGTTTCATGACACCACGGACAACAATTGGTTGCCCATTGGTCATGCCTCCTTCGAAACCACCTAGATTATTGGTACGGCGAGTATAGCCTTCTTCTTTAGACCAGAGAATTTCGTCCATTACTTGGCTGCCTTTAAGGTAACCAATCTCAAACCCAAGACCAAATTCTACCCCTTTAAAGGCATTGATAGAAACAACAGCTTGGGCCAGTCTAGCATCCAATTTTCGGTCCCATTGGACATAGGATCCGAGTCCAACTGGAACGCCTCCGACCACTGTCTCAACAACTCCACCGATGGTATCACCGTCACGCTTGATTTGGTCAATATAATCCTTGATTTCCTGTTCTCGTTCTTGGTTGACAATAGAAACTTCTGACTGGGCAGCTCTTTCCTTAATCTCAGCGACCGTCAGATTTTCAGGGACATCGATTTCCTTGCCACCAAAGACCACGACATGGTTGGCAATTTCCATATCCAGCTCTGCCAAGAGGCGTTTAGCTACTGCCCCAACTGCCACCCGCATGGTGGTTTCACGGGCAGATGAGCGCTCCAAGGAATTTCTTAAATCATCAAAACGGTACTTGATCCCCCCAACCAAGTCGGCGTGACCTGGCCGAGGATGAGTGATTTTCCGTTTGCTTTTAAGGCGGTCTTCAATGTCCTCCGCAGACATGATATCCAGCCATTTTTGGTGGTCCTTATTGACGACATCCATGGTAATAGGAGCCCCAGTCGTCTTCCCATGGCGAACGCCAGAGGTAAAAACCACCTGGTCACTCTCAATTTTCATACGACCACCACGACCGTAGCCACCCTGACGGCGTTTAAGGTCCTCATTAATATCCTCAGCTGTCAAAGGAAGTCCAGCTGGAATTCCCTCGATGATAGCTGTCAGACGGGGGCCGTGTGATTCTCCTGCAGTTAAATATCTCATACGTTCTCCTTATTTTACCAAGTAGTCTTTCATCTCTTCCAGAGAAACTGGGTGAATGGTCGCTGAACCAAGCTCTGGTACCAAGACCAATTTCAAGGTGTTCCCACGCGCTTTCTTATCATGAGTCAAAGCTTGATAAAGTTTATCAACATCCCAGTTTTCATAGTCAACAGGCAAACCAAATTTCTGACACATAGCTGTAATAGACTGAGTTATTCCTTCTGGCATGAGGCCTTTCCCCTCAGCAACCTTGGAAATCTGCACCATGCCCATGGCGACAGCCTCCCCATGCATGACTTTTCCATAACCGGCAGTCGCTTCTATAGCATGCCCAATAGTGTGGCCAAAATTGAGGTAAAGGCGGACACCCTTGTCCAACTCATCCTCAACTACCATCTTGCGCTTAACTTGGCAAGAATGTTCAATCAAGACTCTGCGTGTTCTAAAATGCTTTCAACAGAACCATCTAACTCCGTCAAGAGAGCCCATAGTTCCACATCCTCAATCAAGCCATACTTGATGACCTCGCCCATCCCCTCAATCAGCTCTCTTTTTCCGAGCGTTTCTAGGACAAGCGGATCAATCAGAACCCCGTCAGGTTGGGCAAAAGTTCCTACCATATTCTTAGCAAATGGAGTATTGACACCTGTCTTTCCACCGATAGAAGAATCAACCTGGGCTGTCAAACTAGTCGGAATCTGAACAAAGTGAATGCCCCGCATATAGGTAGAGGCAACAAAGCCAGCCAAGTCTCCAACGACACCACCACCAAGGGCTACAATCCCATCGCTACGAGTCAGACCTTGCTTGACTAGAAATTCATAGACTTTCTGAACAGTAGTTAAATTCTTTCGTTCTTCACCTTCTAAAAAGTCAAAAACAGCTACCTGAAAACCAGCATCTTCTAGGCTGAGCTTGACCTTCTCCGCGTAGAGTGAGGCCACATGGTTGTCTGTTACGATAACCACTTTTTGCGGTTGCCAGAGCTCTCGCAACCATTGACCTGCTTGCGATAGACAACCTTTTTCAATCTGAATATCATAAGGATGATGTGGAATATCGATTCTGATTTTCATAGTAGGGTCTCCTTTTCATTATTGATATTTTTCTGTTAAGGACTGCCAAATCTCTTCAGTCGGCATTTCTTTTCCTGTCCACAGTTGAAAAGCTTCAGCAGCTTGATAGAGCAACATTCCCAGACCATTGACAGCTGGATTGCCCTGACTTTTAGCCCATTTCAAAAATGGTGTTTCAAATGGTTGGTAAATGATATCTGCCACCAAGAGAGTTTCTGGCAAATTGATGCTTTCTGGAACTGGAGACGACTGGCCATCCATCCCCACACTGGTCGCATTGACGAGTAGATCCGACTTGGCAATCTTTTCTTGCAGTTCAGAAATATCCTCTAAAGCATACAAGCCCACTTTAAAGGCAGTCTGCTCCTGTAACTTATCTAGGTAAGGTCTTGTTTTTTCCATAGAAACTGAACGAACAAAGACTGAAATCTGACTGACGCCATCTAAAATAGCCTGTGCCAAAATGGACTTGGCCGCGCCACCTGCTCCCAGAATGGTCATTTTCTTATCCGAGATTGTAAAAGAAGGCAAGCTCTTAAAGAATCCCTTGCCATCTGTATTATATCCAATTAACGTTCCGTCTTGATTAACAACTGTGTTGACCGCCCCAATCAAACGAGCCTCATCACTCAACTCATCCAGATAAGGAATCACCTGCTCCTTGTAAGGCATAGACAGGTTGATCCCAAACATCTGGTAACGGCGAATATTGGCGACTGTTTCTGCCAAGTCACCCACTTCAATCTCCCAAGCCACATAGGCACCATTGGTAGCTGTCGTCTCAAAGGCTCTATTGTGGATGAAGGGTGAAATAGAGTGTTTGATGGGATTTGCAACAACTGCAGCTAAACGTGTATAGCCATCAAGCTTCATCCAAAATCTCCCTGATTTTTTTCATGTTTGATAGAGAAATCTGACCTGGGGCACTCGCTTCATCTAGACTAGCAAATGACCAACTTGAACCCGTCACATCTGAAGTGATACGAGATACCTTGCCCATTTTCCCCATGGAAATGGTCACGTAGTCTTGCTCAGGGTTGAGTGTTTTAAATCCTCGTGTGTAGTTCATCAAGTCTAAAACATCTTGCTCCGTATGGGCCATGACAGATACCTTAACCACTTTTGGAGAGAGACTGGTCAACTCAGACAGGATCTCCATCATGTTTTCAGGTGTCTCTTGGAAATTATGGTAACTCAAAACAAGATTTGGAAAATCCAACATCTCCTCAAAAACGTCCTTGTAGCTGAAATACTCAAAATCCACATAGTCTGGTTGATAGAGTTGAGTGACTTCCTTGATGATTTGAACATACTCTTCGGAAGACAGTTCAATTTCTCCTCCCTCAGCTCGCGTGCGAAGGGTAAAGACAAGTTCACGTCCTGCAAATTTCTCAAAGATAGCAGGCGCTACCTGTAAAATAGCGTCCTTGGGGAGGAAGTCTGCACGCCACTCAATGATATCAGCGTCTTCATACCGTGTGGCATCCAGCTCTTGCGCTTCTTCTAAACTTCTTGGCATCACTGAAACGATTAATTTCATCTACTAACCTTCATACTAATCACCTTGAGGTAATTACTGCTTTCATCTTTTTTATTATAGGCAAAGTCTTCTGGAAGTCCATATTGGTTCAAGACTTGATACCTTCTTCCTGCAAAACCTTTATCAATTTGTTCTGTAAATTTCTGACGGGGAAACATTGGCAGCATTCGTACTAGCAATGATAATGCCTCCCGGATTTAAAATCTCTAGACTTTGGGAAATCAACTTGTGATAGTCCTTAGCTACAGAAAATGTTTGTTTTTTATTGCGAGCAAAGCTCGGCGGATCCAGGACAATCACATCGTAGGTCAAACCTTTTCGCTTGGCATACTTGAAGTACTCAAAGACATCCATAACGATAAAACGATGGTTGTCTGTGCTGAGTCCATTTGCCAGAAAATGAGCTTCTGACAGCTCTCTCGATCGTTTGGCCAAGTCGACAGAAGTCGTCTCACTCGCGCCTCCCATAGCTGCAGCAACTGAAAAGGCAGCTGTATAGGAAAACATATTGAGCAAGGATTTGCCCATGGCTAAACCGTCTACCAAACTACCACGAACCTCGTGCTGATCCAAAAAAATACCTGTCATCAAGCCATCATTCATAAAGACCTGATAGAGTACGCCATTCTCAAGAACAGTAAAGTAGTCTGGCGCTTTCTCACCATAGACATGAGCAGACTCGTAATCTAGACCTTTAAAACGAATCTTCTCATAAGCCCCCAAGACCTCAGGAAAGACTTCCTTAAAAGCCTTTATAATCAACTTACGAATCTGATAAACATAAGAGTTGTACCAAGAAAAAACCACATAATATCCGTAGAGATCAATAGTCAGACCCCCAAAATCATCCCCCTCTTGGTTAAAAAGGCGAAAGGCAGTTGTCAAGTCATCCTGATAATAAGACTTTCTAGCCTCCTTAGCCTTACGAAACAGAGCCTCAAAAAAGGCTTGATCGAAAGAAACTTTTTCCTTGCTGATGAACCAGCCAATGCCCTTGTTCTGCTGAGAAAGATAGGCAGTCCCTAAAAACTTCCCGTCTTGACTAAGAACTTCTACTGCCTGATCCGTCAGATCAATATCTGTTAAATCGCTTGCTTCCAAAGAACTAGACCCTTAGCTAGCTTTTTTTCAACACGTCTGCTGACTCTAATTCTATTCATAGCTACTATTATAGCAAATTTTGTGACAATTCTCAAAAAAGAAACCGTTTAACCATCTATACTTTAGTTTACTAAGTGTCACTTTTGTTAAAAAGTTTAGTCATATTATTCTTTATCCTAAAAACCCTTTTCCCAGCAATAGAGAGAGGGGGAGCAATCTCTAAAAATAGACAATTCTAGAAAGGGGGATAGAAAAAATTGCGCAAACGTTTGCGTAGTTCTGGACTTTATGGTAGAATATAACACATCATTGATAAGTAAGAGGAAAAACTATGCAAAATCAGACACTTATGCAATACTTTGAATGGTATCTGCCCCACGACGGACAACACTGGACGCGATTGGCAGATGACGCTGAACACCTAGCAAATCTTGGTATCAGTCATGTCTGGATGCCACCTGCCTTCAAGGCGACCAATGAAAAAGATGTGGGCTATGGCGTTTATGATCTTTTTGATCTAGGAGAATTTAATCAAAAAGGGACTGTCCGTACCAAGTATGGTTTCAAAGAAGACTATCTTCAAGCCATTCAAGCCCTAAAGGCACAGGGAATCCAACCTATGGCCGATGTGGTTCTCAATCACAAGGCCGCTGCCGATCACATGGAAGCCTTTCAGGTCATCGAAGTCGATCCTGAGGACCGTACAGTTCAACTAAGTGAACCCTTTACTATCAACGGATGGACCCACTTCACTTTTGATGGACGTCAGAAAACCTATAATGACTTTGAATGGCACTGGTACCACTTTACTGGTACTGACTACGATGCCAAACGCCGTAAGTCTGGCATTTACCTGATCCAAGGAGATAATAAAGGTTGGGCAAATGAGGAATTAGTCGACAACGAAAACGGCAACTACGACTATCTCATGTACGCTGACCTGGACTTTAAGCACCCTGAAGTCATCCAAAATATCTATGACTGGGCTGACTGGTTCATTGAAACGACTGGTGTGGCAGGTTTCCGCTTGGATGCCGTTAAGCATATCGATTCCTTCTTTATGGGCAATTTCATCCGTGATATGAAGGAGAAATACGGTGAGGATTTCTATGTTTTCGGGGAATTTTGGAATCCAGACAAGGAAGCCAACCTAGACTATCTCGAGAAAACGGAAGAACGCTTTGACCTTGTCGATGTTCGTCTCCACCAAAACCTCTTTGAAGCCAGCCAAGCTGGTGCAAGCTACGACCTTCGTACTATCTTTACTGATAGCTTGGCTGAACTCAAGCCTGATAAGGCTGTCACTTTCGTTGATAACCATGATACTCAAAGAGGACAGGCACTCGAATCAACCGTCGAAGAATGGTTTAAACCAGCAGCCTATGCGCTCATTTTATTACGCCAAGATGGTCTTCCATGTGTATTTTACGGAGACTACTATGGTATTTCAGGAAAATACGCCCAAGAAGATTTCAAAGAAATCCTTGACCGACTCCTCGCCATCCGCAAAGACCGAGCCTATGGAGAGCAAACAGACTACTTTGACAATGCTAACTGTATCGGATGGGTTCGTTCAGGTGCTGAAAATCAATCCCCAATCGCAGTTCTCATCTCAAATGACCAAGAAAACAGCAAATCCATGTTTGTCGGCCAAGAATGGGCTAACCAAACATTTGTAGATTTACTTGGAAACCACCAAGGTCAAGTTACAATTGATGAGGAAGGTTATGGACAATTCCCTGTCTCAGCTGCTTCGGTAAGTGTCTGGGCAGCCAATACTATCTAAAAAACTAAGCCAAGTCCACTAGGATTTGGTTTTTTAAAATATCTTGAATTATCAAATTAAGTACACATTTTCTTCATAGAAAACTTCATAAGGTGTTTTCCAGTTAAGATATTTTCGTGACCTATTATTAAGTTTGTTCTCCCACAGCTAAATGGTTTGTTCATCAACCAATGTTATATCACTTCCTTTTGGAAAATATTCTCTTAGATGTCGCTTCCATTCCCGACTAATGCTGAAAGGGTGACGATGGAGCAGCTTAGCATTTAGGCCTTGTATATGGTAAATGAGAATACTTTCACGCTCATCTATGGTAAAATGATGGGAGCTCATAAGATTTCCTTTAGTAACTAGTTCGTTCAATTCTATTTTTATTAGAAAATCTTATGAATTTTTTTATTGTGCACTGAATATTGTATATTCAAACTTTTAAATAACCCATGGAACTAGAAACACTTATCCTTGGTGGAATACTTACTAACATATGTACATGGTCTGGCATTAAGTGACCCTCTATAATTTCAACACCTTTATAATTACACAAGCAATGAAATATTTCGCCTAAACTACTCCGATATTGATTATAGATGACTTTTCGTCTATACTTAGGGGTGAACACAATGTGATACTTACAATGCCACTTTGTGTGTGATAAACTATGAGCCTTTTGTACCATGGTTTTCTCCTTTCACTTTACAATTGGTTTGAACACCTTTATTGTATGGCGTTTGGAGTTTTTTTTGGTATAACCTTCGACGCGCACCTACATAGCGAGTGGTTGATTTGTCTAACTTTTGGGGTACTGTTCACAAGACGGGGTTTTGTGTTATAATAGTGACATGAAAACAAATGATATTGTCTATGGCGTCCATGCCGTTACTGAAGCCCTGCTTGCAAACACCGGAAACAAACTCTACCTCCAAGAAGATTTAAGGGGGAAGAATGTTGAGAAAGTCAAGGAACTGGCTGCTGAGAAAAAGGTGTCCATCTCTTGGACCTCAAAAAAATCCCTCTCTGAAATGACCGAAGGCGCTGTCCATCAAGGATTTGTCCTTCGAGTTTCCGAATTTGCCTATAGCGAGCTCGATCAAATCCTTGCCAAAACGCGGCAAGAAGAAAATCCTTTGCTATTGATTCTGGATGGGTTAACTGATCCTCACAACTTAGGTTCTATCTTGAGAACTGCGGATGCGACCAATGTTTCAGGTGTCATCATTCCCAAGCACCGTGCTGTCGGAGTTACTCCTGTCGTTGCCAAAACGGCCACAGGTGCCATTGAGCACGTACCGATTGCCCGAGTAACCAATCTTAGTCAAACCTTAGATAAACTCAAGGATGAAGGTTTCTGGACCTTTGGAACGGATATGAACGGTACTCCTTGCCACAAGTGGAATACAAAAGGGAAAATCGCTCTCATCATCGGAAATGAAGGAAAAGGCATCTCTAGCAACATCAAAAAACAGGTTGATGAGATGATTACCATTCCCATGAATGGACATGTCCAAAGTCTCAATGCCAGTGTGGCTGCAGCCATTCTCATGTACGAAGTTTTCCGAAACAGACTATAAAAAGTTTCCAATCAACCTGATTGGAAACTTTTTTATGATTAACTATGTTCGGTAATAAACTTGTAGGCTTCTTGCCCAGCGATAGCCCCATCACCAACTGCTGTTGTCACTTGGCGAAGGTCTTTCTGACGAACATCCCCAACCGCAAAGATACCATCAACTGTAGTCTTCATGTGATTATCTGTTACAATCCAGCCTGACTGATCTTGAATATTCAAATCCTTAACAAAATCACTAACAGGGTCTAGTCCAACATAGATAAAGACACCTCCAAAGGCTTGCTCTGTCACTTGACCAGTTTTCACATTTTCAAATACAACTGACTCTACTCGGTTTTCACCTTTAATTTCCTTGACTACAGAGTCCCAGATAAAGTTGACTTTCTCATTTGCAAAGGCACGGTCTTGCAAAACTTTTTGAGCACGAAGTTCATCTCGACGGTGAACAATAGTAACAGTCTTTGCAAAGCGAGTCAAGAAGAGAGCTTCTTCTACCGCAGAATCTCCTCCACCAACTACGAGCAAGTCTTGGTCACGGAAGAAAGCACCATCACATACGGCACAGTAAGAAACGCCTCGGCTATTTAGTTCTTCTTCTCCAGGAACACCCAAAAGACGGTGTTTAGACCCAGTTGCCACGATGACAGTACGGGTTTCATAAACTTGGTCATCAGTGATGACCTTCTTATAGTCGGCATGATTTTCAATCTTTTCAACAAATCCATAAAGGTGCTCTACTCCAAGATTTTCAAGAGGTTCAAACATCTTCTCTGCCAATTCAGGTCCACTGATATTGGCATATCCAGGATAGTTCTCAATATCAGATGTGTTGTTCATTTGCCCACCTGGCAGACCACCTTCAATCAAAGCCACTTTCAGATTGCTTCGAGCAGCATATAAGGCAGCTGTCATTCCCGCAGGTCCAGCACCGATAATAATCGTATCGTACATTTTGATTCCTTCTTTCTTGTTGTAACTATCTTTATTCTAACTTATTCTTGCTAGTCACGCAAGGATTATGCCTTGAAAACCAAGAGCAAACTCATAACGGCAAAGGATAATACTGGAATCACCAAAACCCCAATCATGATCATATCATAGAGATGAGCTTGACGGGCCTTGGCCGTCTTGTCCACACCAGACATGGCTCTTAATCCAATCCAAATCCCCAGAAATCACGACAAGAATGGTTGTTAAGATCAAACTCTCGAAATACAAAGAAAATAGTTGCAGCAGCATGATCTCTCTCGTTTCTATCTTTTTTAAAGAGTAAACCCAGCTAGTCCAACTAACTGAGTTTTCCTTTTTCTATTATATCAAATATAAGTCCGTTTGTAACTAGCGAAGAATTCTTTTGTCCGTTCTTCTTTCGGATGATTGATGATTTCATCCGGTGTGCCTGACTCGATAATTTTCCCCTTATCTAGGAACAAAACCTTATCTGCCACTTGGGCTACAAAAGACATATCGTGACTAACCAAGATCATGGTCTGACCAGACTTGGCGGCGTCTGCAATAGACTTTTCCACTTCTCCGACCAATTCTGGATCAAGAGCTGATGTTGGTTCGTCCAAGAGCAAGACGTCTGGTTTCATAGCGAGGGCACGCGCTAGGGCAACCCGTTGCTTCTGCCCACCTGACAAATGGCGAGGGTAATGTTGCTCCCGGTCAGAAAGACCGACCTTAGCCAACTCTTCCTTAGCGATTTTGGTTGCTTCCTCGTCCGATAGTTTCTTAACAACAACCAAACCTTCCTTAACATTGTCAAGGGCTGTTCGGCGTTCAAACAAATTAAACTGTTGGAAAACCATAGACAACTTGCGACGAAGGGTTAGGATCTCTTCTTGGCTAATCTGAGAAATCAACTTTGAAATTGTCAATCTGAATCGTTCCACTATCTGGTGTTTCAAGATAGTTGAGGCTACGCAAGAAAGTTGATTTTCCAGCTCCAGATGATCCAATCAAGGCCACTACTTCTCCCTTTTGGATATCCAAGTCCAGATGATCCAAGACAGTCTGTCCTGAGAAGGATTTGCTTAAATTCGAAATCTTAATCATTAGCGAAGGTCTCCTTTCACATCTGTAGTTACTCTATCTGGCGCTGAAATAGCCATTTTTCCTCTCAATGAAACGACCGAGGCTCTCGATTCCGATATTGACTACCCAGTAAACAAGGGCAACAGAGATGAAGCGCTCAAAGTAACGATAATCTGCTCCACCTAAAATCTGAGCTTGGGCAAAGACTTCCACAACACCCGCACTAAAGGCTAGTGAAGTTCCCTTGGTCAAACCGATAAGGGAGTTAATCAAGGTCGGTGTTGCTACCACCGCTGCATTTGGAATAATCACACGACGATAAACTTGCGCTCGTGTCATACCAAGACTGCGTGCTGCCTCAATCTCACCTGGATTGACAGAAAGGATGGCTGCACGAATGGTTTCACTGGCATAAGCCGCCTCATTAAAGGCAAAGGCCACAATCGCAAAAAGTGCCGCTGGAATCGCATTGATATTCAAACCAGTTCCCCATTGTTGGTTGATAGCTTTCAGTGCCAAAGGAATTCCGTAGTAGGTCAACATGAGTTGAACTAGGATTGGGGTACCTTTTAAAAAGCTGACAAAAAAAGCCTGCAAGGGATACAATATCTTAACACGATTGATCTTAACAATGGCAAAAATCAAAGCCAGGACCAAACCAAAAATCGCACCTCCCAAGAGTCAACATCAAGGTTGTAGGCAGTTGTTGGACAATCCTTGGAATCCCATCAAAAACCGAACGCAAGCTAAAAAGCTTACCGTCTGGAATCAGCTGCATCAAACTTTGGTACCAATCTGATGCTAAAAATGTTGTAACAGTCATAAAAACATCCTCTCCTGATAATGATTCATTCTATCATACTTCTGCTCGCAAGCAAATTATTTGCTACGGGCTAATCATACTTTGTCTATCTTCTAGTTTATCACACTTTAAAACAGGGATGCTATATATTTTACCTATCAAGGAGATAGATAAAAACTATCTCAAACCTAAGTCCTCATAGCTTTTTCTATAGCCGATTTGTATAACAGCACCATTCTCCACCAAAATTGGACGTTTTAACAACATGCCATCACTAGCCAGAAGCTTAGCTGCTTCTTGTTTTGACAAGCTTCCCACCTTATCTTTCAAGCCCAGTTCACGGTATCTAATCCCGCTGGTATTGAAAAATTGTTTCACTTCAAAACCAGAAGTTTCCAACCAATTCAAAATCACTTCTTCACTTGGTGTTTCTTCTACAATATGGACGTCTTGGTAGTCAAGTCCGAGTTGGTCTAGTTCATTTTTTGCTTTCTTACAAGTTGAACACTTTGGGTATTCGATAAATTCTAACATCTTCTTTTCTTTCTATTCTTTATTTTCTTGAAATGCTACACCTTCATGTTGCAAGAGCCAGGCTTTCTTTTCGACTCCCGAAGCATAGCCTGTCAGACGATTGCCTGACCCTAGCACACGGTGACAAGGAACGAGGATGGACCAAGGATTACGTCCCACGGCTCCACCAATCGCTTGGGCAGAGGGCACCTGCAAGTCTTGAGCAATTTGACCGTAAGTCACTGTTTGCCCATAAGGAATGCTCTGTAAGTAGGTCCACACTCGCTTTTCAAAATCCGTCCCAATGGAAGCCAAGGGCAAGAGAGATAAGTCTTGATCCTCCCCATCGAAATAAGCATCTAAATAGGAAATAACTTTGTCGAGGACAGGATGTTCCTTAACGATTTCTATCCCATCTGTATCGATACCTCTCTCAAAATGCTTCTGGTCCTGCACCCAAATTCCATACAGATATTGCTCGTCAGCAACCAAGGACAAGGTTCCAATTGGCGACGAGTAGAGCATTTTTACGTACTTTTTTTGCTTCATTTTTTTAATTTCTGATAGGCCAAGCGTTCCCCATCAACTGGAACTTTTCCGACCTGACTAAATCCAAGTTTTTCAAAGATATGCTGCATGACCTTGTTTTCTGCATGCGTATCTGAACGAAAATCTAGGTAATCAAATCCTTCAATCAAGCCCTCTAGGAAAGTCTGAGCAACTCCCTTCCCTTGGACATCTGTTGCTACAGCGATACGGTGAAAGACCAGATATTCTGACTCTCTCCCTTGCCAATTCCCTTCATAAATGGCTTCATAGGCTTCCTCTGGGCTCTTGGTCACAGCAGCATAGGCTAGCAGTTCTCCCTCTTCCAAGGCCACATAGGCTTGACCAGAGATGATATCATCAATAATGATGTCGGCATTTGGATAGCCATTTTGCCACTGGTCACTACCAGACTTGGCTAAACACTTTTTGGCATCCTCCATCACCTGCATGATTGCATCTACTTCGTTTGGAAAAGCTAAGCGAATCTCCATCTTTTCCCCTCATTTCTAACTAGTTTCTCTCATCATAGCATAATTTAGGGCTTTCTACAAGCAGTTGGAACTTGACTTTTGTTTTTTATTATTTTATAATCTAGTTATAAAAACTAGATAAAAAGGAGTTGGAAATGAATTCTATCTTTTCCTACCCAAAATGGGAAGACATTCCAAACATTGACCTCTATCTGGATCAGGTTTTGCTTTATGTCAATCAAGTCTGCGCCCCCATTTCTCCAGATAAAGAAAAGGGCCTGACCGCATCCATGGTCAATAACTATGTCAAACATGGTTACTTGACAAAGCCTGACAAGAAGAAATACCAACGCAAACAGATTGCCCGTTTGATTGCTATCACTACTCTCAAATCTGTCTTTTCGATCCAAGAAATCGCTCAGACACTTAATACTCTACAAACTCAAGCGAGCTCAGATCAGCTCTACGATGCTTTTGTGGATTACATGAACCAAGGAATCGATCCAGAAAATCCAATTATCCAAACCAGCTGCCAAACGGTCAAACTCTATCATCAAACTCTAGACTTAATCCTTAGCAAAGAAGAGGAGGAAATCCAATGAATACCAGCTTAAAACTCAGTAAAAAACTCAGTTTTGGAGAAGAAATTGCCAATAGCGTAACCCATGCTGTGGGTGCCGTTATCATGCTCATCCTACTCCCCATTTCATCAACCTATAGTTACGAAGCACATGGGTTTTTATCATCTTTTGGTGTTTCTATCTTTGTTATCAGTCTATTTCTCATGTTTCTCTCGTCAACCATTTACCACTCCATGGCCTATGGTTCGACCCACAAATACGTCTTACGAATCATCGACCATTCTATGATTTATGTGGCTATCGCAGGCTCTTATACGCCAGTCGTATTGACTTTGATGAATAACTGGTTTGGCTATCTGATTATTGCCATTCAGTGGGGAACAACCATTTTCGGCATCCTCTATAAAATCTTTGCTAAAAAGGTCAATGAGAAATTCAGCCTTGCCCTTTACCTGATTATGGGCTGGTTGGTTCTGGCTATCATTCCTGCCATTATCAGTCAAACAACACCTATCTTTGGAGTCTCATGGTAACTGGCGGACTCTGTTATACAATTGGAGCTGGATTCTATGCCAAGAAAAAACCTTATTTCCACATGATTTGGCATCTCTTTATCCTAGCCGCATCTGCACTCCAATATATTGCTATTGTTTATTACATGTAAAAAAGTTGAGAAAAGATTCTCAACTTTTTTCTTTACACATATTGATAAAATACTGGTGCAAGCGAACATCATCTGTCAATTCTGGATGAAAAGAGGTCACCAACATATTTTTTTCTTGGGCTGCAACGATTTGGTCATCTACGGTTGCTAGTATTTCCGCATCTTCTCCAAGACTACTGATAATCGGTCCGCGAATAAAGATCATCGGAATCTTGCCAACTCCCTTACATTCTGCCTCTGTATAAAAACTTCCTAGTTGGCGTCCGTAGGCATTACGCTCAACCACTATATCCATGGTCGCTAGATGACTTTCTTCCTGAGAAGTGATTTCCTTAGCCAGCAAAATCAAGCCCGCACAAGTACCAAAAACTGGAAGGCCAGATAAAATAGCTTCTCGGATGGGAAGCAACATCTGCTGATCACGCAAGAGTTTGCCCATGGTTGTGGATTCCCCACCAGGCATTATCAAACCAGACAAGTCACTCTGATGCTGTTGAAAATCATCTAAATTTCTGATTTCGACACTTGTGACACCTAATTTATCTAGCACTTTTTCATGCTCTTCAAAGGCACCTTGCAAGGCTAATATTCCGATTTTCATCTATTTTCCTCGCTCAGCCATGAGAATTTGGATTTCATTCTCATTGATACCAACCATGGCTTCCCCTAAGTCTTCAGAGATTTGAGCCAAAATTTGAGGATTTTGGTAGTTGGTTACGGCTTTGACAATGGCACTTGCCCGTTTAACAGGGTCGCCTGACTTGAAAATACCTGATCCAACAAAAACACCTTCTGCTCCCAGTTGCATCATTAAGGCCGCATCTGCTGGCGTTGCAACACCTCCAGCTGCAAAATTTACAACTGGCAATTTTCCATGTTCATGGACGTACTGAACTAATTCAATAGGGACTTGCAAGTCCTTAGCAGCAACATAAAGTTCGTCCTCACGGAGATTTTGAATGCGGCGAATTTCCTGATTCATCATGCGCATATGACGAACGGCTTGGACAATATCTCCTGTCCCTGGTTCTCCTTTGGTACGAATCATAGAAGCACCTTCAACGATACGACGCAAAGCTTCTCCCAAGTCCTTAGCCCCACATACAAAAGGTACTTGAAATTCTTTCTTGTCCACATGGAAACGGTCGTCAGCTGGAGAAAGCACTTCACTTTCATCGATATAGTCGATCTCAATGGCCTCTAAAATCTGAGCTTCTACAAAATGCCCGATTCTAACCTTGGCCATCACTGGAATGCTCACCGCTTCTTGGATTTCCTTAATCATCTTTGGGTCACTCATACGGGAAACACCGCCAGCTGCACGAATATCAGCTGGAATCCGCTCTAAGGCCATAACAGCAGCCGCGCCAGCAGCCTCTGCGATACGAGCCTGTTCAGGGTTCTGAACGTCCATGATAACCCCACCCTTGAGCATCTGCGCCAAGTTTATTTAGTTCATAACGATTTTCAGTCATTTCTTTATCCTCTTCACTTGTATTGGTAGCTACCATTCCATTTTAAGCCAGAAAAGAATGAACCTCAAGATAAAAAAATCATAATTGTATGGGTACAAAATGATTAAAAAACTATCTGACCTTAACTTAAGGCCAGATAGCTCATTTTTTTATTTTTCAGCTGTAAGTGCAGCCATTGTGATGTAGTTGTAAGGTTTGTTAAAGTGTGGCAAGAAGAATAGGTCTGTCAAGGCCAACTTGTCAATTGTCACATGTTCTTGGATAGCAAGTGAGAACATGTGGATTCCCATACTGATAGCAGAATCACGTGATACCATTTGAGCACCAAGAATTTCACGGCTGTCTTTGTCAAAGACAATCTTGATAGCAACTTCGTGGTTGTCATGTTTGATAAATTCAGGTTTTTGAAGATCGTTAAAGCCAGTTTCAGTTGCGTTATAACCAGCAGCTTTTGCTTTCTCAAGAGTCAAACCAGTTGAAACCATGTGAAGACCATAGATAGAGATACCGTTTGATCCTTGTACACCGATTCCTTCCAATTCATGTCCACAAGCGTTGTAAAGCACCAACGATACCAGTGCGTACAGCATTTGAAGCAAGCGCGATGTAGCTAGTGTCTTTACGAGCGTTGTCATAAACAGTTGCACAGTCACCAACAGCGTATACACCTGGAATAGATGTTTCTTGTTTCTTATCTACAAGAAAGGCACCGTTGCGGAAGAGTTCAATCTTACCATCAGCAAGGGCCGTGTTCGGACGGAAACCAACTGCAAGAACCACCATATCCACATCAAATGTTTCTTTGTCTGTTACCAGGCGTTCAACTTTGCCATCACCTTGGATAGCTTTTACTGTTTGACCAAGTGCCAAGCGGATGTTATGTTCTTCCAAATTCTTCGCCATCATTTGAGTGAAGTCTTTATCGTAGTAGCCGTTCAACACAGTGTCTACGATATCTACTAGAACCACTTCTTTTCCAAGACGCTCGAAGGCTTCAGCAAGTTCAACACCGATGTAACCACCACCGACAACGGCAATGCGCTCAAGGTGCTTGCTCTTGTCTTCAAGTTTCTCAATAACTTCTTCAGCGTTTTGGTACAACTTAACAAATTGAACATTTTCAAGTGTTGCTTTGAATTCGCGGTTACCCTTAACAATTTCAACACCTTCGATTGGAGGCAAGATTGGAGTTGAACCAGTCGCAAAGATTAATTTGTCGTAAGATTCTTTGTGTTCTTGACCTTCAACTTCTGCAGTCACAACTTTATTATCGTAGTCAATTGAAAGAACTGGTGAGTTCATGTAAACTTTAGCACCTTTTGCTTCCAATTTTTCTTTATCAGAGTAGAAGAGACCTTCTGGGCCATCAATTTGTTCCCCGATCCAAAGCGCCATTCCACAACCAAGGAATGAAATATTTGAGTTTTGGTCAAATACAACGATTTCATTTTCATGTCCGAAGTTGTCCAACATAGTATTGATACATGCTGTACCAGCGTGGTTAGCACCAACTACAACGATTTTACTCATAGAAAAATTCCTACCTTTAATTTATGATTTACCTTTCTAGTATAACATTTACTGTTAGCGTTTACAAAGGAATTTGCTTAGATTTCTCTTTTTTTCAGTAAAAGATCCTTATTATATTAATTGTTTTGAGTTCCTATCCCATATTTTATATTTTTTAAGCATATTTCTTGACTTTTTGTCAAAAATTATTTGTGAAAACGCTGACTTTATGTTATGCTAGAAACATGGAAAGAAAATGTAAGGGGTTAAATCATCATAGAATTTAACATAACTTAGAAGATTTCCTATGAAGTAGAAAGGAGTTGGTAGCTTGCCTCTTCGTTCACGTTCTGAACGGCTAATGGGAACAACTATCACCATTTCATTAGTAGATGAACAGGCCGATTGCCTGCTTCAAGGAGCCTTTGATTTGCTCAAAGAGCTCGAGTACCGCTTCAACGCCAATAGTCAAGAATCCGAACTGATGGAAATCAATCACCAGGCTGGAATTGCATCTGTAAAGGTTCATCCTGACCTATTTGAACTGATTGCTCTTGGACTAGAACACAGCCTAGCTCCATCTAGCCACCTCAATATCAGTATTGGCCCCTTGATTCAAACTTGGCGAATCGGCTTTTCAGATGCCCGACTCCCAGAGCTAAATGAAATCGAAGCTGTCTTGCCCCTAGTTGACCCGCATTTTATCAAGTTAGATCCCGCTAGCTCTACTATATTTTTAGAGAAAAAGGGAATGAAGCTTGATTTAGGTTGCTTAGCTAAAGGCTATAGTGCAGATAAGGTTGCTCAGTATTTAAAAGCACACGGAGTCACTTCTGCCTTGATCAATCTCGGAGGGAAATATCCTCACCATCGGGAACAATCAAGCCAAAGAAGGGAAAGCCTGGCAAATCGGTATTCAAGATCCGCGAAATCCTCGTGGCAATCATCTCCTAACAATTCCTGCTTCTAACAAATCCGTCGTCACTTCAGGTATCTATGAACGCCACCTGACAATAGACGGAAAAGACTATCACCATATTTTCGATAGTGAGACAGGATTCCCTGTCGAAACAGAGCTCGCTAGCCTAACGATTATCTCAGATAAATCCGTCGATGGTGAGATTTGGACAACCCGCCTATTCGGAGAACGTAGCGCTTCTATTCTCTGGCAAGTCGAAAGTTTAGATGGTATCGAAGCCATCCTCATCGACAAAGAGGGACGCCTTGCTTGTTCTTCAGGCCTTCAAAATTGTATTATGTAAAAAGAGAAAGGAAATCTCATGCTAAAACTTATTGCCATTGTTGGAACAAACTCTAAACGTTCTACAAATCGCCAATTGCTCCAATACATGCAAAAACACTTTGCTGATAAAGCTGAAATTGAACTCGTTGAAATCAAGGACATTCCTGTTTTCAACAAACCAGCAGATAAACTTCTTCCTGCTGAAATTCTTGAAATTGCTGCTAGAATTGAAGCATCTGATGGTGTCATTATCGGTACTCCTGAGTACGACCACTCAATCCCTGCAGTTTTGATGAGCGCTCTTGCTTGGCTATCTTATGGTATCTACCCACTTTTGAACAAACCAATCATGATCACTGGTGCTTCTTACGGTACACTTGGTTCATCTCGTGCCCAATTGCAACTTCGTCAAATCTTGAACGCTCCTGAAATCAAGGCAAATGTTCTTCCAGATGAATTCTTGCTCTCACACTCTCTCCAAGCATTAACCCAAGTGGCGACTTGGTTGACCTTGATGTCATCAAGAAATTGGATGCCATCTTTGATGACTTCCGTATCTTCGTGAAAATTACTGAAAAATTGCGCAATGCACAAGAATTGCTTCGCAAAGATGCCGAAGAATTTGACTGGGAAAATTTGTAAGATAGGAGACCGAAAGAATGAAATTTGTTGGACTTGTTGGATCAAACTACGATCAATCATATAACCGCAAACTCTTAGAATTTATTCGTCGCAATTTCAAATTCAAATTTGAATTAGAAGTTCTTGAAATCGACGAAGTTCCAATGTTTAACCAAGACGAAAAATGGGACGAAAGTTTCCAATTGCGATTCTTGTACAACAAGATTACACGTGCTGATGGTGTCATTATCGCCACTCCTGAGCACAACCACACTATCTCAGCTTCACTCAAATCTGTACTTGAATGGCTTTCATACGAAGTGCATCCATTTGAAAACAAGCCTGTTATGATTGTGGGTGCATCATACTATGACCAAGGAACATCACGTGCCCAAGTTCACCTTCGTAAGATCCTTGATGCTCCAGGTGTCAATGCCTACACACTTCCAGGGAATGAATTCCTTCTTGGTAAAGCTAAGGAAGCTTTTGATAACAACGGAAATATCACCAACGAAGGTACTGTTAAATTCCTTGAAACTTGCTTAGATAACTTTGTTAAATACGTAGGAGTCGTTTCGAAATTGAAAAAACCAAAACCAATCGAACCAGAAGACTTGGATTGTGGAAGACCAATTGCTACAACCATTACAGAAGTTGACCCTGACGATCCAGAATGGGTAGAAAAAGTTGCAGCAATCACTGGCGCAGTTTCTGGTGATACTTATGTCAAACTCGACCATGGTATCTTAACTGTTAACCAGATTGATATGTTCTTGAAAGCTATGCCATTTGAATTGACATACGCTGACGATAACAACCAATTCCTCTACTACAACAACGCTCACCAAGATCCAGACACCATGTTTGCCAAACGTGTACCACCTCAATCAGGTAACCGTATGTCAACTGTGCATGGTTCTCTTCCACCAGCACGCATGAAGAATGTAGAGTGGGTTATCGGAACACTTCGCAACGGAAACCAAGAATACGTTCGTACTATCGTTCCAGGTTCTCCTGCAGGTGTTATCAACACTCACAACTACCAAGCTATGTACTATCCTGACGGATCATACGCTGGTATCAATGAAATCGTCTTTAACTTCCAACCATGGCTTGACTGGTACCTAAAAGAAACTGGTCAACGTTTGGTAGGTGGTAGCGGACCATTTGCTCCTGCTGCTGGAGGACATGGAGATGCTGATGCTACTTCTGGCGCTTCTGATTCAGGTGACGCTGGAGGTCACGGTGGTGGCGCAGACGCTACTTCTGGCGCAAGTAACTAAAAAACCAAAAAGGAGCCTAGTGGCTCCTTCTTTTTTTATTATTACCAAAAAAGGGTTTTGTAGATGATCTACAAAACCCTTGAATTTTATGAATTTGGATCATCTAAACTACGGCCATGCAAACCTTTTTCACGTTGTACCTGACGTAGTTTTTCTGGTGTGACGTCATTTCCTTCCTCGTCCACAATTTTGATTCCCTCGACGTGGTGACGAACAGAACGACGATAGCCTTCGATATATTCCTCGCGAAGTTTAGCTTGTTCCACTTTTTCAGCAGAAGTCAAGCCTTCTGTTTTTTTCTTTTTGGCAAGCTCGTTGATACGAGCAATTTTTTTCGGATCCATTTTTTCTCCTTTGTGATAAGATACAGTCCGTTTGACTGAGTTTATTTAGTATTGATTTGGTTAAAACGAGCGAGCTTAGCTGCTTTCTTGGTTAGTTGTGACAAGATGGCCAAACGATTTTGACGGACAGCCTGATCTTCGGCCATTACCATGGTATTTTCAAAGAAAGCATCAATAACTGGACTAAGCGCAAAGAGTTGTTCTAATTGCTGGCTTGCAGTTCCTGATAAAACTAATGATTCTACTGTCTCCGCCAAAGCTTTCTCTTCTTCATTCTCAAAGAGAGCAGAATCAAACGCATCAGAGCCTTCTGCCTTCTCAGCCAAATTGAAGGCACGTGAGAGGGATTCGACAGATGATTTGAAGTCTTCTTTCTTGCTTGCTTCTACAAGAGCACTTGCTGCTTCTAGCATATCCGCCACAACAAAGTTTGAACCTGCGAGAACTGCTTCCTTGATATCTTTTGGAGTAGAGCCCATCATCTTATCAACACGAGCCTTGATAAAGTCCATAACCTCTGCTTTATTTTTCATAAGTCAAACTGTCAAATTTCAAAGCATAAAGGCTATCAATCAGCTCATCCATAGCAATATGCCAACCAAAGGCATCCAAGATACGAACCACACCTTGCGTCGCACGACGAAGGGCATAAGGGTCATTAGAACCTGAAGGAATCAAGCCTACTGAGAAGAAACTCAAAATCGTATCTAATTTGTCTGCAATGGCTAGAAGGGCCCCGACCTTGCTCTCTGGGAGTTCTCCTTCAGCTGATGTCGGCATGTAGTGTTCACGAATGGCTGCTGCAACTGCTGGAGTTTCCCCAGCAAGAAGGGCATATTTCTCACCCATAATACCTTGAAGTTCATCAAACTCACCAACCATACCCGTCAACAAGTCAAACTTGTAAATGGCTGCTGCACGAGCAAGGTCAACTGTTTCATCCACTGACAAACCAGCTTTTTCTGCCAAGAGAATGGCAATCTGCCCCGTACGAATCATGTGTTCACGAAGGGAACCAATCTTTTCGTGGAAGGTCACATGGTTCAATTTTTCAACAAGGTCTGAGATAACCAATTTTTGGTCTTCACGCCAGAAGAATTCTCCGTCTTCCAAGCGGGCAACTAAGACTTTTTCGTTTCCCTTGATGACATTTTCCAAGTGCTCTGCGTTTCCGTTACGAACAGAAATAAAGTTTGGCAAGAGTTTTCCATCTTGATCACGGACAACAAAATAACGTTGGTGTTCCTTCATCGAAGTCACCAAAACTTCTTCTGGAACGTCAAGGTATTTGGCGTCAAAACTTCCCATGAAGGCAGTTGGGTATTCAACCAAGTTCAAGACTTCATTAAGCAAGTCCGCATCAATTTCGATACGTACACCATGTTTTGCCTCGATTGCTTTGATTTGATCAACAATCATTTGCTGACGTTCACGTGGATCTGCGATTACAAACTGTTCACGAAGGTCTTCTTCGTAGCTCACTGCTGACTGAATCTTGGTTTCTTGTCCTAAAGAAACGATGACCACGGCTTACACGTGCTCCCTTGATATCAAGGAAGTCCAAATCAAACTCTTGCTCGTCCAAAAGTACAGTCAAAGTGTGTACAGGGCGGATGTATTCAAAGCTGTTGTTTGCCCAGTGCATGCTGACAGGGAAAGTCAATGACTTCAAGACGTCTACTACACCTGGAACAATGTTCTCAACTGGTTGGCCCACTTCTTCCTTGGTAACATAGACATATTCTTCACCCTTGATTTCACGGAATTCAATATCTTCAACTGTCAAGCCTTCCCACGGACAAATCCTTGAGCTGCTTTGGTGAAGTTTCCATCACCATCCAAGGCAATTTTCTTTGCTGGTCCCTTGAAATCTTCTGTTAAATCAGACTGTTTGTCTGCAAGACCAGTCACACGAACAGCCAAACGGCGTGGTGTTGAGAAGGTTTGAATAGCTTCAAAGGACAGGCGGTTTTCCTTGAGGAAGGCTGCCATTTTTTCACCTAGTTGTTTTTCACTTGGAGTTACTACGTAGGCTGGTAACTCTTCAAGACCGAGTTCTACTAATAAGTTTTTTGTCATATTTTTTCTCCAAAAAGTATCTTTTTATTTTCCAGTTTGCCTTATGTGATTGGCACGCAAGCAACCAACTTCGTTGTTTCATTGCTAAAATTGGAGCCAACAGTCTCCAATTTTGTCTAGTATCCTTAGCTTCATTAAGGATATCTTCATCACTGCGACAACTGGATCAGGGCTCGCTCTGTTCGCCCATTTTCGTAATTTGTCACTCTCTTTATTCTGTGTCTTCTGCTAAGAGTTTAGTTCGTGTTGCTTCATCTAAAAGCGGGTAGCCTAGGCGTTTGCGTTCTGCGACAAAGGTTTTGGCTACGATACGGGCCAAGTTACGGATACGAGCGATATAGCCCGCGCGCTCTGTTACAGATACGGCACCACGCGCGTCAAGCAGGTTAAAAGTGTGTGAACATTTGAGAACATAGTCATAGGCAGGGTGAACCAAGCCTTCTTCCAAAGCACGACCAGCTTCTTTTTCAAACTTATCAAAGTTTTCCAGCAACATTTCTTGGTCCGAAATTTCAAATGAATATTTTGAATGCTCGTACTCAGGCTGGATGAAAATTTCTCCATATTTTACACCATCAGCCCATTCGATATCATAGACAGAATCTACTTCCTGAATATAAGAAGCCAAGCGTTCCAAACCATAAGTAACTTCCGCAGTCACAGGACCAGTTGCCAATCCACCAACTTGTTGGAAATAAGTGAACTGAGTGATTTCCATCCCATCAAGCCAAACTTCCCAACCAAGACCAGCTGAACCAGTTGATGGATTTTCCCAGTTGTCCTCAACGAAACGAATATCGTGTTCCAAAGGATTGATGCCCAATTTTTCCAAAGACTCAAGGTAAAGTTCTTGAATGTTTGATGGAGAAGGCTTCATCACTACTTGGAATTGGTGGTGTTGGTAAAGACGGTTAGGATTCTCCCCATAGCGACCGTCAGCAGGACGACGTGACGGCTCTACATAAGCCGCATTCCATGGCTCAGGTCCGATAGCACGAAGGAAAGTGTACGGACTCATTGTTCCCGCACCTTTTTCATTGTCATAAGCCTGCATGAGCATACAACCTTGGTCATTCCAAAATTGTTGCAAAGTCAAAATAATTTCTTGAAATGTTAATTTCTTAGACATTGTTTACTCCTTTAATTTATATTATCTTCTTAGGTTTATTTATCAAGCAACCAAGAAAATGCTGGGTCCTGAAAAATATGACGTTTGGGAACAGTTTGTAAATTCTGATCGCATTCATCTATTGTTCCTAATTTCAAAGCGCAAACTTCTGGTATATTTTCTTGAGTAGTGAAAATTTGACTATGACAGTTCTGGCAATAATAACGTTGTTTCCCTGGAGATGAACTATAGGTAACCAAATTCTCTTTTCCATACAATGCCAGATTTTTGCTGCTAACTTTGGCATTAACTGTGTAGGCCGACGCAGTTGCTTTCCGACAGAATGAGCAATGGCAAAAAACTATTTCCGATAATTCTTCATCTAGAGTGTAGGTGACTGCTTTACATAAACAAGATCCTTTAATCATTATGTTCCTTTCCTCTTGGGTATTTGACGAAACTCAAAAAAACCGAATTTCAACACCCAAGTCTTGCGACTAGGGGCGTCAGAAACGCGGTTCCACCCTAATTTATTACTTCATTGTTTTTAAAAATACGACAGAAAGTGCCAGTTTCTTACCTTGTCCTACTTGGCTCCCACTATCCCAAGCTCGCTTGAAGAACGCCATAAAACTTTCTTTCCTGTTGAATATTATATCAGAAAGGTAAGAAATTTACAATTCTTTTTCTTACTTTCTAAAAATCCATCTCATCCACACGTGGTGCGCCAGAAGTTACCGAGATAGTCTTTAAGATTTCTCGCTCTTCTTTGCTGAGTTCAATCCCAAAACAGTCAAGATTGCTCTGGATACGAGAGGCAGTCACGGACTTAGGTAGAGGTAAGAATCCTTCTGCCAAACTCCAAGCCAAGGCGATTTGAGCCACTGATTTCCCATGCTTAGCAGCAATTTCTTGGACTTCTTTCTTGTCAAACAACTCTCCTTGTCCAAAAGGTCCCCAGGCCTCTAGGAGAATGTCTTTCTCTCTACAGTAGTCAACCACTTCCTCTTGATAAACTCCTGGTGCCAAGCGCACCTGATTGACCGCTGGAATGATTCTTGCTGTTTCTAGCAAAGCATCCAAATGCTTGGGAAGGAAATTACTAACTCCGATAGCACGGATTTTGCCTTCTTGGTAAAGGTCCTCCATCGCTCTCCAGACTTCAGCATTGCGAGTTTCCCATGCGTCATTTTCTCTTAGTGGTTTTGGATTTGGCCAATGGATAAGGTACAAATCTAGATAGTCCAAGGTTAGTTTTTCCATTGATTGCTCAAAAGCTTGGCGAGCTTCTTCATAGCTGTGATTGGTGTTCCAGAGTTTGGTTGTTACAAAGATTTCTTGGCGTGGAATACCGCTATCTCGAATAGCGCGACCAACACTCTCCTCATTTTTGTAGATAGCTGCAGTATCGATATGACGGTAACCAGCCTTCAAAGCTTCTAAAACAGCTTGGTAGGCCACTTCTCCATTTTCAGCTTTCCAGGTTCCAAATCCTAAAACTGGGATTGAAACTCCGTTATTAAGGGTATAAGATTTCATCGTTTTTCCTTTCCATGTGAAGAAAATCTAAAGAAACAAAGCCAGATTAACAGAGGCATGTCTCTTTAGATTTTGATAGTTATTGATCACGGTCATAATACATTTCGTGAGCTTTCAATCGAGAATTCAGCAATTCCGGAACAGTCACAAATGTATAACCTTGCTCTTTTAGATATTCTATAATCTTTGGAAGAGCATTAACTGTAGCGCCATGAATATCATGCATAAGAACAATCGATCCATTACGAACTTGATGCTGAATCTCTGTTAAAATAGCTGTTTCATTCTTACTCTTCCAGTCCAAACTATCCACATTCCACATAATAAAGCTCAAGTCCAGACTGTTACGGATATCATCAGTAATGGCACCATAAGGCGGACGCATGAGTTTAGAACTCGATCCTAAAACCTTGGTCAAGGCATCTTCTGTATCCGTGATTTGCTTTTAGCATCTTCAAGAGTCAATTTTGAAAGCACTGGATGATCCCAGCTATGGTTTCCCACAACATGTCCTTCTGATTTCATTCGTTTCAGAAGATCCTCATTTCCTGCGATGTTTTTGCCAAGTACAAAGAAGGTTGCCTTTACACCGTACTTAGCCAAGGTATCCAAAGCTTGTGTAGTTGTAGATGGATTTGGGCCATCATCAAAAGTCAAGGCTACAACTTTTTTATTTTTTTGTACAAAGTAAGCTTGGTAGAGCTCAGCATCCTTTTCTAATAGATAAGAAGACTCCAATACATCAAAGAAACTGGATATTGGTAGAGCAATTTCCTCCAGAGTCTCTCCTGGATTGGCAGGATAAAGGATGATTTGACTATCTTTATAATCAAAGCTCCATGATGCCAGATCTTGGTCTGTAAAGTTTTTTAGAACCTGATCAATTTTTGTCTGGTCAAGTTTCTTATCTTCTAGAGTTGATTTGATTTGACTCAGCAGGAGTTCCTTAGCTTTGCTAGCATCTTTGAAAAGTTGACTAAGAGTAAAAAGTTTACCATCTTCTGTCAAGTAAACTTTCCCCAAAGACGTCTTTTCTTTTTCTTCAACCTTTGTTGCAGACAAATCGTAGACTTGCTTAGTAATATTACGAGCAACAACTCCCTTTAAAACAGGATCTAATTGCTCGGTATAATAAAAGACCAAATCTTCTTTATCTTCCAGCTTTTCTTTAATATCCTGGTTGATTTTTTCTCTAACAGGCGCAATGACTTCCTCTCCTTGAAGAGGATAATAGGCAATTACCTCAGCTTGACCTTTTCGGAAATGGTCTTTCTGACTGCCTGCGTTGAATTGTTGGTCTTTTTCGTTTTTTAAGGCTTCAATTTTTTGTTCATAGGATTGTTTCTGTAGAATCTTGTGACCAATCACGCCACCTAGGCAGATCATAACAAGACTTAAAATACCTACTAAAACAAGTAATACATTTCTCTTTTTATCGTGGGAAGCACGCTTCTCTCTATTTTTTCTCATATTCTTATCATATCAAATCCAGACCATAATTTCAATGATAAACAGGTATTCTACTCTTTAAAAAATGATAACAAAAAAGCCTAGACAATCTGTACTGACCCCAAAAAGTTAGACAATTAATTTATCCGAAGGATTTAGTTCTGTATTGCACAGGACTGAGTCCTTTTAGTTTTATCTTAATTCGTTTATTGTTGTAGTAATCAATATAGTCTACAATAACTTGTTCCAATTGTTCAAGTGATTTAAACGACTTCTCATAACCATAAAACATCTCAGACTTAAGAATACCGAAGAAGGACTCCATCATACCATTGTCTGGGCTGTTGCCCTTGCGTGACATGGATGCTTGAATCCCCTTACTCTCTAGGAACCGATGATAAGAATCGTGTTGGTATTGCCAGCCTTGGTCGCTGTGTAAAATAGTATTCTCATAGTGTTTCTCTGTGAAGGCCTGTTCCAACATGACTTTCACTTGTTCTAAGTTGGGCGAAGTAGAAAGATGATAAGCAATAATTTCACTGTTAAATCCATCTAAAACAGGCGATAAATAGAGTTTCTGTGTGCTATTTGGAATGGCAAACTCTGTCACATCCGTATAGCACTTTTCCATTGGCCTTGATGCTTCAAACTGGCGTTGAATGAGATTCTCTGCTTTCTTGCCAATCTCTCCTTGGTATGAAGAATACTTTCGTTTCCGACGAATCCGAGCTGTTAGACCAAGGACTTTCATCAGACGTTGGACCTTCTTATGATTCACTACAAAACCACGATTTCTTAGTTCAAGAGTAACTCTCCGATAGCCATAATTTCCTTTATGCTCATTATAAATGTCTTGTATTTCCAATTTGATAGCTTGATCTTTTATCTACTTGATTCAGCTGATTTAAGTGGTAATAATAGGTTGAACGAGCAAGCTTTTATAATGTTTAGAAGGATATCTAAAAGGAAACTCTGTTACTAATCCTTGAACAATTTCTGTTTTTTTCTTCTAGCTCTTTTTTCCTCCTTCAATCGGAGTTCCTCAACTTTTTTTATAATAGCATTCTCCGCTCTCAGGTACTCATTTTTCTGCTTGAAGACGTTCTAACTCTGTCATCTCTTCGGGTTTCTTCTTTGGTTTACGTCCCATTTTAGCTGGTCTCCCTCTTGTTTTCTCAACAATAGTATACCCGTTTTTTTCTTGTATTGCGCCAGCCAATTTGGAAGCATACCACGATTTGGGAGAGCATATTCGAGAGAAACTCTATCTTGAGACCAGTTTTCATGTAGGACTTTATCAATCATTTCTTGTTTTAGTTCTGGAGAATAGTAACGATTCTTGCCTTTTTTGACGAACTCTATTCCGTAACGATCCATCAATTTAATCATGTACCTAAGATTAGAATTGTTTATCCCAAACTTATTTGAAAGTTGCTCTAAGCTATATCCTTGTTTTCTAAGTTCATAGATCTGAACTTTATCCTCATAACTCAATTTCATAATAAAACACCCCAAAAGTTAGATTTTTTCTGTCTAACTTTTGGGGTGCAGTTCAAATCTAAGCTTTTTGAATCTTAGAAGCGGATTGCTTCACGTGTTTTTTCATAAGAAGCGACGAATCGATTTGTGACTCCTGGTTCTGCAACTTCCAAGGCTTGAGAAATTTTCTCAAATGAAGTTTGGTAGTCAAAGTCTCTTTCAAAAATTTCAAGCGCTTCGTTGAAAGCCTCTTGGATACGTTCATCAAATGAACGGTAACGGTTTGAGTATTGCAAAAGTTGTTCTGTCAAGGTTGCATATTGAACGATATTGTAGGTTTCTGTTTCCAAAGCCTCCATATCATTTGTAGCAATCTCAAGAATGCGATTGACTGATTCAATATTTACTCGGTTCTGTTCCAATTCAGCCATCAAATCTTCTATATTGTTACTTGTTGTAAAGAAGAGTTTCAAGAAACTTTGAGGAATACCTGGTAGGTTTCTCTTTTCCATATAGCGTTTAATAGTATGCAATCGATTTACATAGACATTAGCCTTTTGACGGGCATTCAAATCATCTTTTTCGATTTGCGCTAGATGCTCACTAACAGAGATTTGTTCATCTTCGATATCTTTTAGAGTGTTTTGAAGTTCTTGCAACTGCTCCTCTAAAATAGAATATGCTTGACTTGGCTCAGCTTGGTCTTCAATCACTTCCATGATTCGTACTTCAAGCTCTGATAATTCGGCATGAAGACGACGAACATGATTTCCATAACTCTCTGGAAGGAGATATGTTTTAGTTAGACGCTCAATATCCTGAGCAAGAACTTGATTATTCTCCTTCATATGGTTGAGATAAGTTGGTAAGGTTTCAAGTAAACCTTCCACTACCTTTTGAGATGCTACCTCACGTGAGAAGATAGCATAAAGCGCATTGATTTCTTCTTGGATTTGCGTATTTTCATACTCCGCATTATCCAACTCCAAGCGTTTAATATTTTCTTGATTTTTCTTCAAGGATTCATGCAAAATTTGGAAACGAGATTCGATGTCCGTCTCGATAAAATGATAATTAACTCCCAACAACTTACGGTAACCTTCTTCAAGATCTTCCAATTGCTCTGGAAGTTCCTTTGATAAGGTTGTTACAAGGCTTGGAACACGCTCAACCATATGTGTCAAAGCAAGAATATGATTTTCAGTATCATCTAAAATACCAGCAGCTTCAACTGGATCACCTGATGAGTTCAAGGTAACAAATTGAGAGAATTCCGATTGAATCATCTCCAATTGCTTCTCAATTTCAGGTAGCGCCTCACCATACTGTTCTGAATTTTCTGCTACCGTATGTTGTAGACTTTCAAATAAGTCCAAAGCGTGCAGAACACGTCCACTATTTAGATTCTTGTTTTTCAAGTTCTGAAAGAGCGTCGCGAATGGCAACAATGTCTTCTTCAATCAAGCCAATTTGGCTTTCAATTTGATCGATCTTATGTGCTGCTTTGAAAAATCGAAAAGAATTATTATACCCTTCTGCTTCGAACAAATTGTTTTCAATATCAGCAAAAGAATTGAGCGATAAATCAACCCATTTTTGGTTCCACTCACGGAAGGTTACTTGGCTTTGACCAATCAAATGCATGTTTTTAACCGCTTCAACCTCGTCATTTACTGGAAGGTTGTAGAGTTCTTCTTTTTTTTCTTCGAGGGCTGCTAATCTACCCTCATTTCGTTTTCGGAGAAAAACAGCTACTCCATATGCTAGAATCAAAATGACTGCAATCGCAACCATTAGATAAATTAGTTGTCCATTAGACATATCAAACTCCTTTTATACTAGAAACAATCGTATTGATTATATCATATTTTTTATGTCATGGGAACTATTTCCCACATTTTTAGACGTCAAGCGTACTGTAAACAGCATTTTCTTCGATAAATTCACGGCGAGGTTCAACTCGATCACCCATTAACATATCAAAGATTTTATCGGCTTCTGCTGCATCATCTACTGAAACACGTGCCATCAAGCGATGTTCTGGATCCATAGTGGTTTCCCACAGTTGGTGGTCGTCCATTTCTCCCAGACCTTTATAACGTTGGATGGTTGGTTTTGAGCGCCCTTCACTATGACGTGCTAAGGCTTCTTGGAGTTTAATTTCTTGATCCGCACCTGGCTGGATGTATTCTTTAATCTCACTTCCAACTTTTACTCCGTAGATTGGCGGTTGGGCAATATAGACATATCCAGCTTCTAGAATTGGTTTCATGTAGCGGTAAATCAGGGTCAAAAGGAGGGTCCGAATGTGGGCTCCATCGACATCAGCATCGGTCATCAAACAAGCTTTTGGTAACGAGCTTTAGTGACATCAAATTCTGCTCCAAAACCTGTTCCCATAGCTGTGAAAAGGCTTCGAATTTCTTCGTTAGCAAGAATTTTATCCATGCTAGCTTTTTCAACGTTCAAGATCTTACCACGAATTGGCAGGATAGCTTGGAATTCACGATTTCGACCAGATTTAGCTGATCCACCAGCTGAGTCTCCCTCAACGATGAAGAGTTCTGTTTCAGCAGGGTTGTTTGAAGAACAGTCTGCTAGTTTTCCTGGTAAATTGGAAATTTCCAAGCCAGATTTCTTGCGAGTGACTTCACGCGCACGCTTGGCAGCTACACGAGCCTTGGCAGCTAAAATCCCTTTTTCTACGATGCGCTTGGCAATCTGAGGATTCTCCATGAGGAAATCAGAGAAGGCATCGCTAAAGAGACGGTTGGTGATCTTAACTACTTCACTATTTCCCAATTTAGTCTTGGTTTGTCCTTCAAACTGCGGATTTGGATGCTTGACAGAGATAACAGCAGTCAAACCTTCACGAACATCTTCCCCTGTCAGGTTGTCTTCATTGTCTTTTAGCAGTTTATTCTTACGGGCATAATCGTTGATAACACGCGTCAGTGCTGTACGGAAACCTTGCTCATGTGTTCCACCTTCATGGGTATGAATATTATTGGCGAAACTCATGACGTTTTCGTGGTAACCAGTTGTGTACTGCATAGCTACTTCAACTGTGATATCATCCATCTCACCGTCTATGTAGATTGGCGTATCAAAGATAACATCCTTGTTCTCATTGATATATTCAACGTAGCTAGCAATCCCACCTTCATAGTGATAATGTTTGGTTTGTTCGAGACCTTCACGCCTATCTGTGATTGAAATTCGAAGTCCTCGGTTCAAAAAGGCTAATTCTTGAATACGTTTGTTTAATTTGTCAAAGTCAAAAGTCGTTGTTTCTGTAAAAATCTCTGGATCCGGCGTGAAGTGAACTGTTGTTCCAGTTTTATCCGTACCTCCAACGACCTCAAGATCAGCAACAACATGACCACGACGGTATTCTTGGTAATGAATCTTACCGTTTTTGTGAACATGAACGTCTAGTTGCGTTGAGAGGGCATTTACTACTGATGAACCCACACCGTGAAGACCACCTGATACCTTATATCCGCCACCGCCAAATTTTCCTCCAGCGTGAAGAACCGTAAAGACTGTCTCAACAGCAGGACGTCCCGTCTTTTCCTGAATGTCAACAGGAATTCCGCGACCGTCATCCACAACGGTAATAGAATCATCAGGTTCGATAAAGACTTGGATATGACTGGCAAATCCAGCCAAGGCTTCGTCAATAGAGTTATCAACAATTTCCCAGACTAGATGGTGAAGACCTTCTTTTGAAGTCGACCCAATATACATACCTGGGCGCATACGAACGGCTTCAAGCCCTTCTAAAACTTGAATTTGACTGGCATCATAATCCTGTGCCTGTTGGTTTTTGATTTCTTCTGTCATTTTTTTCCTTTTTCTTACATGTCTATTGCTCGTCTCAATGTTGCAACATTGTCAAAAAGATAGGCATCTAAGCCTGCAGCTTTACCTGCTTCTACATCAATGTTCCTATCTCCAATGGCCAAACCTGATGAGATATGATATTTATCACGTAAATAAATCATGGACTCAGGATCTGGTTTTCGTTTAAAACCGGAACTGGCAGTCACTACTTCTGTGAAGTAGTTGGCTATCCGGGTCTTAGAAAGAAGTTCCAGAACTTGGTCATTTCGATGAGAAACCAAGAAATGGCGACCACCCTTGTCAGAGATATCTTTGAGTAACTCTGGAATTCCCTCAAACAGAACTGGATGCTCTAGCTCACGTGCTTCATTTTCTTTGTAGTTCTCTAAAAATCCTCGATATCTGGGGCAAACTTCTCAATGGCAAAAGCTGTCGAAACCTTCAAGGCTTCGTAAACACGGTCGTGTTCTTGCTCTATTCCGTATTGGGCCAAGGTTTCTACAAAGGCTGCTGTAGAAGTCTCGTAATTATCCAATAGGGTGCCACCTAAATCCCATATGTAGTCGTGATATTTCATACCCTTCATTATACCATTTTTTTATGAAAAAAGCGATGATTTCCTAGATTTTTCCAAGCAAAAACGAGAGCCGAACTCTCGTTTTACTGCTGATTTCCAAAGACATCTCGATAGAGCATGCCAACTCGTAAACTTTCTGCATCTCCTCCCAATTGCGCCACTAACTCATAGGCAAAGGCAAGGGCAGTTGACGGTCCTCGGCTGGTTGTTAGATTACCATCTACAACCACTGTTTGCTTTTGATAAATCCCGTCAGTAATTTGCTCTTGAACACCGTCATAACAGGTAAAGCGCTTGTCTTTTAAAACACCTGCTTGATGGAGGGCGATCGGGGCAGCGCAGATAGCCGAAATCTTCTTTCCTTCTTGGTTAAAGGCTTGGATCTCAGAAATGAGGGCTTGATTATCCCGTAGATTTGCTGATCCAGGCATACCACCTGGTAGGACTAGTAAGTCATAGTCGGATAAATCACCATCAAAAACACGATCGGCTTTTACCTGAATGTCATGTGAACCTGTTACTTGCTCCTCAAACCCTACCATATCACAGGAAATGTTTGCTCGACGCAAGACATCAACTACTGTCAAGGCTTCGATTTCTTCAAAACCCTGAGCTAAGACAACTGCTACTTTTGCCATAGTGGCCTCCTTATTTGATTTGTTTTAAGACGACTTTCTTTCGTTTGAATGGAACTTTTCCACTTTTCTCCTCTGCTAGATTGGTCTGGTAACTCATAGACAAGAGGAGACCGACTCCGATAAGGTTACTAATAATTGCGGAGCCCCCTTGAGAGATGAAGGGCAAGGGAATCCCTGTCAAAGGAAGTAGGCCTGTTACGGCACCGATATTTTCAAAGATATGGAAGAGCAACATCATGATAAATCCAGTCGAAATATAGGTGTAGAACTGGTTGTTTGACTTAAGTGTAATCTTCAACATCCGATAAATAAGAAGCAAGTACAGGGCAACCACAAAGACTGAACCAATGAATCCAAAATCTTCGGCAATCACCGTGAAAATCATATCACTCTCACGTACTGGGATGAGAAGATTAGACACATTGAAACCTTGTCCAAACAAGCCACCACTTCCAATAGCAATTTGCCCTTGAGCCTGTTGGTAAGTTGTTGTTTGTGCGAAGTCAAAGGGGATTGAGCCAAGCCAAGATGCGGTTGATCTGGTAAGTTGGCATTCCAATCTGATGCAAGAAGGCACGTCCGTCCTTGCTTATAAAGATGGCCATGAAGCCTGCTACTGCAGTCACTCCTGTCGCAAAAACTGGAACGATAATCTTCCACGAAACACCTGAAAGGAGAACCATACCTGAAAAAATAGCTACAAAGACCAAGGCAGTCCCTAGGTCACTTTGCAAAGCCAAGAGGAGCAAGACTGGGATGGTAAAGGCAATCATCCAACCAATCAATAGGAAATCCAAGGGAATAGTCCGTTGCCATTCCTTGTGTTTTTGAGTGAATTGTACAATGACTCGAGCCAACATCAAGATATAGGAAATCTTCATGAACTCCGATGGCTGGAAAAGTGTCGTTCCACCGATTGATACCCAGTTCTTGGCACCTGTTGACGCTACAAGATTTGGGTTGTAGAAAACAAGAGGTAGGACCATCAAAGCTAGCCCTAGACCATAAAGATAGGGAGTCACCTTCCATAAAAACTCAGTATTGAAGAACATAACGACAAACCCAATGACAAGCCCCAAAGCAATCCAAGCGATTTGCTGACCTAGAATTGGAAGTACATTATTGGGATAGTCATGGCTAACTGCTATATAAATAGCTACTACTCCAATAACCAGTAGACAAAATACTGGCAGAAGGAGGCTATAGTCGACTCGAGAGTCGAAAGAACGTTTCATATTTTTTACCTTTTCTCTTTCTTGGATTTTTCTTTCATTTTATCGCGACGAGATTGGAGAAAATCTGCTACTGCAGATTCTAACTGACTTCTAGCAAGGACCCGAACCGTTCTTTCTTTTGACAAGGTTTGAGCGATTTGTTTGCCATAGCGCTTGCTGATGACACGACTGTCTAAGATTACAGCAACCGAACCTTGGTCAGACCGTCTAACAGTACGACCAAGGGCTTGTTTTAGCCGAATAATAGCCATCGGTAACTGATAATCATAGAAAGGATTCTTCCCTTCTTGACGCAGTTCTTGGTTTAATTTTTTGGTTAACGGTTCTTGGGGGTTTTGGAAAGGCAATCTCGGAATCACTTGAATTACACAAGGATGGGTTGAAAAATCAACCCCTTCCCAGAAACTACCTGTTCCAAGCAAGATCTGGCGTTCGCCTTTTTCAAAACGTTTTTTCAGTTGGCTTGGTTCCCCATTTTTATACTGAGCTAGATGCGGTTGGTCGAGCAGGTCCGAAACTGCCAACAGCATTTCTTTTGAAGTAAACAAAACCAATAAGGGTTCTTGAAAGGCTTGTAAACTTCGAATGACAGAAGCTACTTCACTCGCATAGTCAAAAGGCGAAACTTCGGTAACGAGAGGAAAGTCATTGATTAGAAAAACTTCTTGTTGCTCCTGCTTTGCTACATCAAGCCTAACAAGTGGAGCATCTGGAAATCCCAGTAAATCTGCTAGGGAAACCCGATTGCTGATTTCAAGAGTGGCCGATACTCCTAGGAGCCGACAATCTTCTGGCAATAAGTCTGCTAGTATAAAGCGACCTTCTTTGCTTGAACAAATCAGGACATCCTTACTAGATTTCTCTGCTGGAGCAAGCCAAAATTCACGGTCCGACGTAAAAAAGTTTGCAATCTCTCTATACTCCGGGAGAGCTAACTCCGAAAAATGTTGGTGCAACTGTTCGAGAGAGTCCAACCACTTTCCATTCTTAAGTCCTGACTGATACTGCTCCATCAAGTAACGACATTCAAAAACCTATACTCTCAAGCAAACGTTTCTGAATCAAATCTTCCTCTGTCTCCAAGGACTTTTTCAATTTGAGTAGCAAGATCCTCAAGGCGATAAGCCTGCTGGGCTAGATTTTTCAAGAGCTAACAGCATTTTTTTGAGCTTCATCCAAGATCAGCAAACGGTTGTCGACAAACTCTGGATTGTCTTCCAAACGAGTGACCAGATAGGCATGATTAGTCAAGAGGACGCGACTAGTCTTGGTTTTTTCCTGCCCTCGTTTCCAAAAATCCTCTGTAGCAAATAGGCTTTTCTTTGAAAGCTTGCCATCGTGGACTAGTTCAGGAAGGAAGTGCTGATAGCGATAAAGTTGCCCGATTTCGTCCAAGTCACCTGTCTCTGTCTCTGTTAGCCAGATGAGCAGTTGCATTTTAAAGCGTGTGAAAAGGCGATTGGACTCCGGGCGATGGAGAACTCGGTGAAAGGCATCCAGTTTTAAATAATTTTGATGCCCCTTGAGACTATGAATTTCCAGATGGAAGACCTCTTTTAAGCGCTGACCTTCTTCTTGCATGATTTGATTTTGAAGAATTTTGGTCGGAACACTCACTAGAATCCCTGTTTGACTCTCCAAGTTCAAAGCTGGGAGGAGATAACCATAAGTCTTGCCCAGTCCCGTTTGAGCTTGGATAAAAGAAGTCTGGTGTTCTTCCAATAAGTGCTCAATCTTCTCCGCAAATTCCAACTGTTGCGGACGCTCCTCCAGCCCCAATAAGGAAATGTTTTTAGCAAAATCTTTGGATAACTTGCGTGGGATCAAGGCTTGACTTTCCTTTCTCAGGAAAAGCCCATGTAGTTCTATCAATTCTGGAGAAGAAAGGAGAGATTGTTGCTGATAGACCTCCTCAATCACCAGATAGCTTTCGTAGAGAAGGTTATCTGCAAGGTCTAACAAGCTTTCTAAGAGCCCTTTCGGTAGCTCGAAGAGTTTTTGACGCATGTAAAGCAAGAGTTCTGCTGTTGCCTGAGCATCTGACAAAGCCGTATGGGCCTGTTTCAGTTCAATTCCCAACTCTTGACAAAGGATGCCTAGATTGTACTTTTCAAACTGAGGATATAGAACTTGGGCAAGCTCAACTGTATCCACCCGCGGTGTGCGCAATTCATATCCTTCAAAAAAGAGAAATTCCGCAAGAAGGTTGGCATCAAATTGAACATTGTGCGCAACAAAAACACCGTCCTTAACCAATTCAAAAATTTTTCCAGCCACCTGAGAAAACTCTGGTGCCGCAGCCAAACGCTGATCGGTCAGACCTGTTAATTCTTTGATATGAGAATCCAAGGGTTCATGGGGATTGACATCAGTCGCATACTGATCGACAATCTCGCCATTCTCAATCACCACAATGCCTACTTGAATAATTTTTGCCTTGCTTCCGGTGCTGGTCGCCTCTAAATCAACGACCACATACCGATCATTTCTCGCATTCATCATTAAATTATATCAAAAAAAGCATGATTTGACACCCCTCAACTTTGATAACAATCTCGCTTCATTTGTGAGTTTGATTAAAAATCAAGACCTTGAAAGCGAGAATTTCTCGTAAGTTCAGCAGTTGATTGCTGGTTCTGAGATATTTGAAAATCTTATCAATAAAAACAAAGCAACTGTAAAAACAAAAAAAGACAACTAAGATTTCAGTTGCCTCTTTGAGATATTGTTTTCATTGTTTTCGGAAGAGCCTTGCTAATTTCTGTTGGCAAGACAAGATAGTGTTCTTGAGCAAGTTCTTGGGCAATGGCTGAGTGCAGATGAGTCGCTACTACTACGCGTTCATAGAGACTGACATGTGGAAACTGACCTGTAAAACCTGCAATCATCCCAGCCAAAGTATCTCCCATCCCACCAGTTGCTTGATAGGGGCCTCCAACCTGTAACTGATAATATTCAGACTGACCAGCTTGCCAGATACGAGTCGCTGGACCTTTCTCGACAAGAATCGTTCCTTGAGGAAAAGCAGAAAGAGCTCTAGCAGTCGCCTCTGTATTTTGATGGTCAAGAACTATACCAGACAGTCTTTCCCATTCCTTTTGGTGGGGAGTTAGGATGATCTGACTGAAAGGGAATGGTAACTGGCCTTTTACTAAGATGCCCAAAGCACCGCCATCTGCAATCAAAATCTGGTCTCTTCCAAGCCTGTCAAAGACCCGTTTTACGAGTTCTTCTCCAAATGCATCCTCTCGCAAACCCGGACCTAACAAGACAACTTCTGCCTTTTCCAACTGTTCTTTTAACAATTGCTGGTCTTGAAGAGAAAAAGCCATGGCCTCAGGTAAATGGCTGTGCAGAGCCGGAATATTCTCCTTATCCGTGCCAACAGTCACCAACCCTGCCCCACTTTTGACAGCTGCAATGGCTGACATGATGATAGCTCCCCCATAAGGATAGGTCCCTCCTAGCAAGAGCAGACGACCGTAATCTCCCTTATGACTGTGACGAGACCGTTCTACAATGACTTTTTCTAATAAAGTTTGATTAATCACTTTCATCGTTTTTTCCTCAACTATCCTTTATCTGATTGTTTTAAAACAACTTGATAGACTTTCTTAGTCCACTCTTCTAAGTCTTCTCCAGCATAGTCAAGATAATGCACCCTATCTTGTATTTTAGTTGGAATAATATTTTCAAATTGGCACTTATTATGAGTTGGAATAATGCAAATATACAACTCACTTAATAAATTAAGCATGTCCTTAATTTTTACAGCATGGTAACCATCAAAAATATAACCAGGAACTTTAATCAAATCTGTATAGATAAAATGAAAACTTACCCCAGGAATAAACTTATCTTGTAATTCTTTCTCTGAGGGAGCTCGACCTAATAAACGCTCCATCGCCAATCGATAACCAGAACTTGTATTTGACCATCCTAACATGACATAGTCAAAATAATCTTTCGGATCAGATGCAGCATTTCGACTATCCAAAACCAACTCCTCAGCATCTCGCCTAAAGGCTTTCACAGCAGATAAGAGCTGATCTGTTTTAAAAATAGAAATCGCTGCATCTATAGTCGTAGTATGACTACAGTAGTCTGAAGTCACTAGCCTCTTATGTAGGTCATAAGTCGAAGCTACTCTTTTATCTGTAGGGGTAAATGGTGGAAGAAAGGGATGCTGACAGATGTAATCTAAAATCTCTTTTTTTAAACAAGAATCAGCACACTCGATACTTGTTTGACGTTTATGAAGTTTTTCGTAAGCTGTAAATTTAGCAATTTTTTCTAATTCCCACTCTTGAATATTTGGATAATCAATTAGTGCTAAGTGATATATTCCATCCCATTGCAAACTATATTCTCCATTATAAATTTTTAAAATCATCTAATCACCTCTCACCCCATTATACTACAAAAGGAGGTTCAGACCTCCTTCTATCTATTTTCCCTTAAATTCCACAAAAGTCTGTAAGATTTTAGCTGCTACTGCTGGAGAAGGTTCTCCTTTTAGCTCAACCGTTTCATCTGCATATGGACTAAGGCCAGCAAAATCGCCTATCTGGACAGAGTAGAGAGATGTTTTAAATAGTTCAATATCATTTTGGTCATTTCCAAAAGCAATAAAGTTCTCCCCGCACAACTTTTCAACAGTTGTCGCCTTATGAGTATCCAAGGGATTAACATAAAGGCACTTTTCATGGGCATGATAGGACAGATGAGCCTGCCCTAGTCTTTCTAACTGACCAAGCAGGTCATCAATCAAATCCTCATGGTCTCCCATATAAACGACTACCTTAATCGGAGTCCCTAAGTCCTCGAGTTTCTGATAACGAGCCACCTTTAGGGGATCCACACTGGAAATAAATGGAATCTTCTCCACAATCTGACCACTATAGTCAAAGCAATCATCTACAAAGAAAGGGAGATTATAGGTCTGGCAATAATCCACTAGCGCCTGATAAACTCTAGCATCGAGATTCCTTTCGAAAACAGCCTTCCCTAGATGATAGGCTACGCCACCATTCAAACCTATCACCAAGCGCTGACTAAGTTCAGTACCTAATAAGCCCAAACAATCTCGATAAGAGCGAGCTGAGGCAAATACAACCTCATGCCCATAATCGCTAGCCTTTAAAAGAACCTGCTTAATCTCCTTATCTATAGTCATATAGTCAAAAGACAGCGTTCCATCTAGATCAAATACGAATTTCATCTTCCTAGTCCTTTGTTTAGTGTACGCAGGGCTGCCTGATAGGTTTGTTCCATGAGCATGGTAATGGTCATAGGACCAACTCCACCAGGTACTGACGTGATATGACTGGCAAGTGGTGCAACGGCATCATAGTCAACATCTCCACAAAGCTTGCCATTTTCATCTCGATTCATTCCCACATCGATAACAACTGCACCTGGTTTGACAAAGTCAGCAGTCACAAACTTAGCACGACCGATTGCTACTACAAGAATATCAGCTTAGCAGCTACCTTGGCAAGATGATGGGTGCGTGAGTGAGTCAAAGTCACAGTCGCATTCTTGGCTAAAAGAAGCTGAGCCATTGGTTTCCCAACGATATTTGAACGACCGATGACAACTGCATTTTTACCTTCTAGATCAATCCCATACTCATGAAACATCTCCATAATTCCAGCAGGAGTTGAAGGAATCATAACTGGATGCCCAGACCAGAGGCGACCCATGTTTAGGGGATGGAAACCATCCACGTCTTTTTCGGGGTCAATGGCTAATAAAACTGCCTCTTCGTCAATATGTTTAGGTAAAGGCAACTGGACCAAAATTCCATGCCAAACTGGATCTTGATTGTATTTGGTAATCAATTCTAACAATTCTGCTTGGGTAATAGTTTCAGGAACACGCACTACTTCACTACGGAAGCCAGCAGCAAGAGCTGACCGTTCTTTGTTACGAACGTAGACTTGGCTGGCTGGATTGTCCCCCACCAAAATCACCACCAATCCTGGAACTAGACCTGTTTCTTCTTTTAGTTTAGCAGTTTTTTCAGCCAGCTGTCCTTGTAACTTAGCTGCTAGAGCCTTCCCATCAATAATCTGCGTCATATCTCTTCTCTCTTCTATCAAATATCCTCTATTATAACAAAAAATGACTTGCCATTCTAACACTTCTTGACTAATGGACCTTATAGTCAAAAACTATAAGAAAAAGCTCTTAGCGAGCTTTTATGCCTAATTGTATTAGATTAATCTATCATGTTTTCTTTTTTACTTTTGGAGTCGGTAAGACTTCATACATATCCTTGATTAGTTTCGCTAGAAATGACTTATCTTCAAGGGCTTCTAGCAAAATCATCTCCTTGGCTCCTTCATAAGGACGTTCAAGCCTAGTCCGTCCCAGTTGATCCATGACTACCTTAACAGGCTTCAATAACAAACGATTATCATAGATTCCCCCAATAACCTTCCCACGATAATAAAGGATATACTCTCCCATCATAGGACGATAACTCATCTCCTCTAGCTCCGAAAACTGATCGAGAATAAAGGCTAAATATTCCTTACTGGATGCCATGATTTCTACTCCACTTCTTCTAAAAATGAGCTCTTACAAAACCTTACTCAAAAAATCCTTGGTCCGTTGTTCTTGGGTTTGGTCAAAAATTTCCTCTGGAGTTCCGTCTTCGACAACAACACCATCTGCCATGAAGATAACACGGTCTGCTACCTCGCGGGCAAAGCCCATTTCATGAGTCACAATCACCATGGTCATCCCTGACTTGGCAAGGTCTTGCATAACAGCTAGAACTTCTCCAACCATCTCAGGGTCCAAGGCTGAAGTCGGTTCATCAAAAAGTAAAACATCTGGTTCCATGGCCAAACCACGTGCAATGGCAATCCGTTGTTGCTGGCCACCTGACAAACTCTGCGGATAAGTCGTCGCCTTATCTGGCAAGCCAACTTTTTCTAATAGTTCCTGCGCTCTCTTCTCCGCAACTTCCTTGCTTTCACCTTTAGTTTTGATTGGGGACAAAGTTATATTTTCCATGACCGTCATATTAGGAAAGAGGTTGAATTGTTGGAAAACCATGCCCATCTTTTCACGCATAGCAAAAAGGTCATTCTTCTTATCTGTAATATCGACACCCTCAAAGATAACCCTGCCTTTACTTGCTTCTTCGAGCAGATTCATCGAACGAAGGAGGGTTGATTTCCCGCTCCCTGACGGACCGATAATGACCACAACTTCTCCTCGTTTAATCTCAAGGTTAATTCCTTTTAAAACTTCATTTTTCCCAAAAGACTTATGTAGTTCTTCAATTTTAATCAAGGTTTCTGTCATTATTTCTTGTCTCCTTGTCCAATGTAATTTTCAAATGCCTTCAAAGCCACTGTCAAAATAGAGGTCATAATCAAGTAGTAAAAGGCTGCAAATAAAAGGGGAGTCAACGGTAAATAAGTTGTTGTTGCTACTGTCGTCGCACCATTCCACAACTCCATAACCCCAATCGCTGACAAGAGGGAACTATCCTTGATAATGGTGATAAATTCATTTCCCAATGCTGGCAGAATATTCTTAATTGCCTGTGGCAAAATAACATAACGCATAGCATTTTTGGGGCGAATACCTAAGGAATAAGCTGCCTCTAACTGCCCTTTAGGAACAGCATTGATCCCCGCACGAACAGTTTCCGAAACGTAAGCCCCACTATTCATAGAAATAATCATAATACCAGGAATCAAACGAGAAAGATCAACTCCTAAAATTCCCACTTGAATAGTCGGAGCATTGATATGCATAAGAGCAAAGGCAATCATAATCTGAACCATCATCGGAGTTCCACGGAAGATCCAAACATACACATTGGCAAACCAAACAAGCGGTTTAAAGCGTGAACGTTGGGCAAAGGCCAGTAACACACCTATAATGGTCCCTAAGCAGACAACAAGGATGGAAATCAATACGGTAATCAGAGCACCATAGTTAAAATATGGTAAATACTTTGGTAAAAAAGAAAAATTCATATTCAATCAACTTTCTATGTACTAGATTGTATGATTATAACATGAATTGAATTAAAATGCAATCCTTTTTTTCTCTGATTTTTAACAATTAACTTGATAGAATAGAGAAATAGAGAGAAATCACAGTTTTTTTCTAGTCAACTACCTCTTGTTTATGGTAAAATAGAAACGATAAGAAATGGAGGAGAATCATAATGGAATCACATTTGGTTAGAATCATCAACCGCCTAGAAGCAATGACAAAAGATGGTGGAAATCTAAAACGTAATTTGAACGTGAGGGTGTTGTTGTTGCAGAAGTTGCCTACAGCCATGACGAAGAGAATGGATCACTCTTCACCCTTCGCGATGTTGAAGCACGTGAAACCTATACCTTTGATAGCATTGATTTGATTGCAATGGAGATCTACGAACTCCTTTACTAATATAAAAATAGCAGGGGGAAGCCCTCCCTTATGAATGAGAATCCTTTTTGTCACTACAAATGGGATTTTTTCTTACCTTCAAAGTCGCTTGATTCTCCATGAATCTCTCTTACAAAAACGATCACTTCCCAATCTTTTTACTTGCTTTACACCTTAATCATGCTATAATGAGAGTATAAAACTTTGACTATTTTTGACCTTTTTTCTTGGGCCAAGGATAAGAATGAAATGAGGTAGATGTATGCTCTGTCAAAACTGTAAAATTAACGACTCAACAATTCATCTGTATACCAATATTAATGGACAGCAAAAGCAAATTGACCTCTGTCAAAATTGCTATAAAATTATCAAAACGGACCCAAACAATACCCTCTTTAAAGGAATGACTGACTTGAACAATCGTGACTTTGATCCTTTTGGAGACTTTTTCAATGATTTGAACAATTTCAGACCTTCTTCCAATAACGTTCCTCCAACTCAATCAGGTGGAGGATATGGAGGAAATGGGGGCTACGGACCTCAAAACCGTGGCCCACTTCAAACACCTCCTAGCCAAGAAAGAGGTCTCCTAGAGGAATATGGTATCAACATAACCGAGATTGCCCGTCGAGGAGATATTGATCCTGTTATCGGTCGAGATGAGGAGATTATCCGCGTTATCGAAATCCTCAACCGTCGAACCAAGAACAATCCAGTCCTTATCGGTGAACCTGGTGTTGGTAAAACAGCCGTTGTGGAAGGTCTAGCCCAAAAAATCGTTGATGGTGATGTTCCCCATAAACTCCAAGGCAAGCAAGTCATCCGTTTGGATGTGGTCAGCTTAGTTCAAGGAACAGGTATTCGAGGCCAATTTGAAGAGCGTATGCAAAAGCTCATGGAAGAGATTCGCAAACGTGAGGATATCATTCTCTTTATCGATGAAATCCATGAAATTGTCGGTGCCGGCTCTGCTGGCGATGGTAATATGGATGCAGGAAATATCCTGAAACCAGCCCTTGCCCGTGGTGAATTGCAATTGGTCGGTGCTACTACTCTCAATGAATACCGCATCATTGAAAAAGATGCTGCTTTGGAGCGCCGTATGCAGCCTGTCAAGGTAGATGAACCAACTGTCGAAGAAACAATTATCATCCTCAAAGGGGTTCAAAAGAAATACGAAGACTACCATCACGTCAAGTATACTGATGCTGCTATCGAAGCTGCTGCAAATCTGTCCAATCGTTACATTCAAGACCGCTTCTTACCTGATAAGGCTATTGACCTGTTGGATGAGGCTGGTTCTAAGATGAATCTGACCCTGAACTTTGTGGATCCCAAAGTGATTGATCAGCGCTTGATTGAGGCTGAAAATCTTAAGGCTCAGGCTACTCGAGAGGAAGACTTTGAAAAAGCTGCCTATTTCCGCGATCAGATTGCCAAGTACAAGGAAATGCAAAAAAACAAGGTGACCGATCAGGATACTCCTATCATCAGTGAGAAAACTATTGAACACATCATCGAGCAGAAAACCAATATCCCTGTTGGGGAGTTAAAAGAAAAAGAACAGTCTCAGCTTATCCATCTAGCAGACGACCTCAAGGCTCATGTTATCGGACAAGACGAGGCTGTCGATAAGATTGCCAAAGCCATCCGCCGTAATCGTGTTGGACTTGGTACTCCAAATCGTCCAATCGGTAGTTTCCTCTTTGTCGGACCAACTGGAGTCGGTAAGACAGAACTTTCCAAACAACTAGCCATTGAACTTTTTGGTTCTGCTGATAGCATGATTCGCTTTGATATGAGTGAATACATGGAAAAACACAGCGTGGCTAAATTGGTCGGAGCTCCTCCAGGTTATGTCGGCTATGATGAAGCTGGTCAGTTAACGGAAAAAGTTCGTCGCAATCCTTACTCACTTATCCTTCTCGATGAGGTCGAGAAAGCCCATCCAGATGTCATGCACATGTTCCTTCAAGTCTTGGACGATGGTCGTTTGACAGATGGGCAAGGACGAACAGTTAGCTTTAAGGATGCTATCATTATCATGACTTCAAATGCCGGTACGGGTAAGGCCGAAGCCAGTGTTGGTTTTGGAGCTGCTCGTGAAGGGCGAACCAACTCTGTCCTCGGTGAACTTGGCAATTTCTTTAGCCCAGAATTTATGAACCGTTTTGATGGCATCATCGAGTTCAAAGCTCTCAGCAAGGGCAACCTTCTCCAAATCGTCGAACTCATGCTAGCAGATGTCAACAAACGCCTTTCTAGCAACAACATCCACCTCGAAGTGACAGACAAAGTCAAAGAAAAGTTGGTTGACTTGGGATATGATCCAAAAATGGGAGCACGCCCACTCCGTCGTACCATTCAAGACCATATTGAGGATGCTATCACAGACTACTACCTTGAAAATCCAAGCGAAAAAGACCTCAAGGCAGTCATGACAAGCAATGGTAAGATTCAAATCAAATCTGCCAAAAAAACTGAAAAAACAGAAGAGGTTGCTTCTGAAAAAGAAGATTAAAACGATCTAACAGGTGCAGGAAGTCTAGCAATTTCTGCACCTTTTTTACTAAAATAACTGTAAATTCTTGACAGCTTGCCCCTCGTCCATTATGATAATAATAAAGATACTAGAGAATGAGGAAAGTTCAATGGCAAACCCAACTTTTGGTGAAAGAAAAGAGAATGTGACCTACTATCCCCGCTATGGTGTGTACGCAGTTATTCCTGATCCTGAAAAAAAACAAATCGTTTTAGTTCAAGCTCCCAATGGTGCTTGGTTCTTGCCAGGTGGAGAGATTGAAGCGGGCGAAGACCATCAAGAAACACTAAAGAGAGAACTAATCGAAGAACTAGGCTTTACAGCTGAAATCGGAAACTATTTCGGGCAAGCTGATGAGTATTTCTACTCTCGCCACCGTGATACTTACTACTACAATCCAGCTTATCTCTACGAAGCGATTTCTTTCCAAGAAGTACAAAAACCTTTAGAAGACTTTAATCATATTGCTTGGTTTCCTATTGACGAGGCAATAGAAAAACTCAAACGCGGTAGCCACAAATGGGGGATTGAAGCTTGGAAAATCCAGCATGGAATTGACTAAAATACACGATTTTATTCAAAAAGTGCTATAATAGAGTTAGAAAATCGGAGGAACTGTTATGAAGCTTATCAACACGACTAATTCACACTCGCAACTTGTTAAAAGCCAATTAGAAAGTACTGACGCAACTCTTGTCGAGGTCTATTCGGCCGGAAATACAGATGTGGTTTTCACACAAGCTCCGCTTCACTATGAAATCCTCATTTCCAACAAACACCGCGCTATTCGTGAACCAGAAATCGAAACCATCCAAGATTTCTTCATGAAACGCAAAATCGATAAAGATACTATCGATGAAGCTAATATCAAGACGCTTTATTCAGATAAATTGATTGAAATTTCTATTCCTACAAAATAAAATCCAAAAACTCAAAAAAGCAACAGCTAAAAAAATTAGTTGTTGCTTTTTGCATGGAGCTTCACCTTGGTAAAATGTATTGTTCAATTCAGCCAAAAACCCTTTCATGGTTAATAATCTTAGAAAAAGGGAGTGTATTGTCAAACCCCAGTCAAACTGGACAGTAAAAAAGTACATTATTGATGGAGGTATGACTCCCTGAATTCCACAAGGGTCATACCTTTTAATTTTTCTTGTGGTCTATCGAAGTTATACCACTCTAGTTTCTGGTTTATGAAGGCTAAGTGACTCACTCTTTAGATGGGAGAAGAAATTCTCACAGCAAGCATTGTTATAATAGTTCCCCTTTTCTGAGTGAGAGATTGTTACGTCATAGGCATCTAATTTTCTTAAGTATTGGACGTTTGTATATTGGAAGCCTTGATCTGAATGGAGGATACAAGATTGGATCGTATCCCATGTTTCATTAAAGACCAAATTTAAATGATCAAAAACAAGACGATTATCATTGAAATCGGAAAGCTGATAAGCTAGAATAGAGTTGTAATATAGGTCTTTTATGACACTTAGAAACATCCGTCCATTTTTGTAATAGACATAACTAGCGTCTGTCACGAGTTTTTGATTGGGACGAGATGCTTCAAACCTGCGGGCAAGCACGTTGTAGTAGACATGTCTTGCCTTTTCGTTTATCTCGCCTTGTGTACAAGAGTCATATTTTTTCTTGCGAATGGGGGATTTGAGCCCTAAGATTCTCATATAGCGATGAATGATTTTCATATTATGATAGATATTTTTCGGCGTTGGAGTTGACGCCAATGATAGCGATAGCCCTCAGGCTGCTCTTTGAAAGATTCTGTAATGTGTTCAGCTAAATTCCAATCAAACGCTTTATAATCTGGCTTGCCATTTTTTAGCCATAGATAATAGGATGAACGAGGAAATTCAAAATAAGCACACAGGGCCTCTACTGAATAACGATCTTTTAATTGGTGAACCACTCGATACTAGGCACTCCTCACTTCTGGAGGAGTGCCCTTAAAGTTTTTAAAATATCATTCTCCATCCGAATATATTCATTTTGTTCCTCTAGTGTCATATCTTCTAGTTTGACAGACTTTGGACGACGGGTAGATGATTGCCCTCGTAAATCTTGTTTCAGAAGATCGGGATTATTGCGATACTTTTTAACCCAGATCTCTATCTGGCTTTTGGATTTTAAGCCATATTTTCGTGCAATTAATGTCAGACTGCCACTTTTTCCACTTAAGTAATCTTCTACTACTTGGAGTTTAAAATCTGAATGGTATGTAGTGAATTGACTTCCTTTTTTGACCATAAGAAAAGAACCTCCTTATAAGAACAGTATAGTGTACTTTTTATACTATCCATTATAAGCGGTTCTGTTCATATTCCCTATCCTTTTTCAAAAGATCGGAAGCTTTGTCTTAGATTATTTAAATATTTATTTCCAGTTTAAAATCGCATTCAAACCATAGTGATCGCTGACTTGTGGACTATTCTGCCCATCAAAAACCACATGCAAGCTTTCTACTTCTAACTCTTTGGTCGTAAAGATATAGTCGATTCGTAGTGGCTCGGTATTGCCTTTCCAGCCATCAATTTCTGGTGGTACTGTATAGCTACCGCTTCTCTCCTTAGCAACTTCAAAAGCATCTTGTAACTCTAGAGAACTAGCTAGGATAGCTTGATAACCTTCCTGTCCAGCTGGATTATTAAAATCACCTGCTAATATTAGTGGTTTGTTCAAATCTTTCAGTACAGCCTCAAATCGTTCCCATTCTTCCTGAAAACCTTTATCCCACCAAGAGAGATGAACGCTTGCAAGAGCAAGCTCTTTTCCTTCAACCTCTGTCTCAGCTAAGGCAACACGGCGAGTATGGTAGTCTGTTGGATCATCTACATCTGAAACCAAAATCTCACGTGTTTGAATCGGTGTCTTAGATAAGATAGCTACTCCTTCATGGTAGCGATCATAACCGATATGGTTATAAGCCCAGGTCCAATAGTAGCTTCTTCCCTTCTCAGACAATTTTTCAACCAAGAGTCTAACATAGTGGTCTTGGTGAATTGGCTCTGCTGCAGGTAAAGCTTGATAGAGATCATTAACCTCCACCTCAGGAGAAGTAATTTCCTGATTGATTTCTTGGAAACAAATCAAATCATAATCTTTATCAAGAATATCTTGGAGCAAGATCTGGAATTTTTCTTCTGCTTCTTTCTCCATCCAACTATGAGTATTGAGTGTTAAAAATTTCATGCTTTTCTCCTAAAACAAGAGGTTGGAAAACAGCTTCCAACCTCAAGTATATTACAATTCTACTTTAGCAACTGCTGTTTTCGCTGCAAGAGAACCAGTTTGTTCTAATTTAACAGATTTAATAGCTTCAGCATTTGTGAAGACAACCACTGTTGAAGTTTCACGACCTGCTGCACGGATAGCATCCAAGTCAGCTGTGACAAGAAGATCACCTGCTACAACTTTTTGTCCTTCAGCTACATGAACAGTAAATGGTTTTCCTTCAAGACTTACTGTATCTAAACCGATGTGAACAAGTACTTCAAGACCTGAGTCAGTGACAAGACCGAGAGCATGTTTGTAGGGAAGATGCTTGATACAGTACCTGAAACTGGAGATACGATATTTCCATTTGCTGGCTCTACTGCAAAACCATCACCCATCATTTTTTGAGCAAAAACGGGATCTTTTACTTGTTCCAATTCAATAACTTGACCATCAGCCACTGAGTAGACTTCCTCTGTTACACCTTTGTAGTGTACAGTGTTTTGTTGAGCTTCAGTCATTTGGCTTGGAAGGGTTTCAGGAATAATTTCACCTGAGTCAAGAATATCTTGAATATCAGATTTCAATACGTCAGCTTTTGGTCCGTAAATAGCTTGGACACCTTGTCCTTTCATGACAAGTCCCATAGCTCCTTCAGCTTTCCATTGTTCCTCAGTACCAACACGATCTGCATCCTTAACAGTTACACGAAGACGAGTCATACATGCATCTACATCTACGATGTTTGCACGTCCACCAAGAAGGTTAATGATATTTATAGCTTGAGAAGCAGCTGCAACTTTTGTTTCTCCTGGAGCTGCATCTTCTGATGCTCCTTCAGCAGTTTCATAGTTTCCGTTACGTCCTGGAGTTGCGTAGTTGAATTTTTGAATCATGAAGTTTGCGATGAAGTACATGATGACTGCAAAGAGGACAGTTACCCAGATAAAGTTAATGATGTCCATACCAAGACCAGCATTGATAGCTAGCGGAGTACGAGTCAAGAATTCGATAGAACCGAATGAGTGCACACGTAGGTTTACTACGTCAGCCATAGCAAAGGCAGCACCTTGAACTAATGAGTATACAAGGTAAAGAGGAGTTGCGATGAACATGAACATATATTCGATTGGTTCAGTAACCCCTGTCAAGAATGTCGCAAGGGCTGTCGCAATCATCATACCCTTGTATTTATGTTTCTTGTCAGCATCGACATTACGGTAGATAGCAACGATGACACCCATCAAGATACCAAATGAACCGATCATTTGTCCAACTTTGAAACGAGCTGGGTGAACAGTATCTAACAATTGTTGGTAGTGACTTGCATCTGTACCTTTAAGGTTAACAAGGTCTGTTACCCAAGCAAGCCAAAGTGGGTCTTGACCAAATACTTGAGTTCCTTTAGCTGCACCAGTAAGGATTTCGTATGTTCCACCAAGAGCTGTATAGTTCATTGGGATTGTCAACATGTGGTGAAGACCAAATGGCAAGAGCAAACGTTCCAAAGTACCATACAAGAATGGTGCGAGAACTGGAGCAGTTTCTTGAGAGTTGGCAATCCAAATACCAAAGTTATTGATACCTGTTTGAACTACTGGCCAGAAGGCAGCAAGTAAAATTGCAGCGATTACTGAACGAAGAATAACTACGAATGGTACGAAACGTTTCCCGTTGAAGAATGAAAGTGCATCAGGAAGTTTACGGAAGTTGTAGTATTTGTTAAAGGCAGTTGCCCCTACAAAACCTGAGATAATCCCTACGAAGACACCCATGTTCAAGGCAGGAGCTTCCATAACGCTAATGAAGTAATCAGCAACTTTGATTGATCCACCAAAGAGAGTTGTTACCATAGCTTCTGGATTTTTCAACATATCTCCTGATACACCAAAGATTGTACCAGTGATACGGTTAATCAAGATGAAGGCAAGACCAGCGGCGAAGGCACCACCAGCACGTTCTTTGGCCCAGCTTCCTCCAATGGCTAGGGCAAACAAAATGTGAAGGTTACCGATAACCCCCCAACCAATTTGCTCTAGTACACCACCAGTAATAACGAGTGGAGCAAAGTTAGGGTTGATCATCACAAGCGACTTACCGATTGAAATCATCAAACCAGCAGCCGGCATAACGGCGATAACCACCATCAAAGCCTTACCGAATTTTTGCCAAAACTCGAAAGACAAGACATTTTTGAATGTATCTTTCATCATTCAAATCTCCTTTATTTTTTTTTAGGCAAACGTTTTACGAAAACGTTTGCACATATTTATGCTCTAATTATACCACTTTATTTTTGTAAAGGCTTTTTATAAAAAAATCAGATAAATTCTTAAAAAGAATGTTGCTTTCCTCAAATGATCAAAAATATAGCCTGAAAAGCACTAAAAAATAAATTATGCCCAATTTTCCTCTGTTAATAGGGCAACAAAAAACGCTTCAATCAGCGTTTTTATTGTATAGAGAATAACGAATAGTTTGAGAGTTTTACTTGTCGCCGTATTTCTTCATGGCTTCTTTATATGCTTCACTGTCCTTTTGGTAATAGTCTTGCTTCGTTCCTGAAACATCTGCAGTAAAAACACCGTCCTTAAAGGTGTAACCTTCTTTTCGGCTAATGATATTAGAACCAGTCAGTTCGATGGTTGAATTATCTTTATCAATTGTAAAGGCAACAGCCTCTCCCTTATTGATAGTCCCCTTATTTCCTGAAATGGTAAAGGCAACTTCATTCCTATTCTCGTTTACCCAGTAGTATTCGCCATCTAAAGAATTGTTTAATTGGTTAGAACAGGCAATTAATAAAATTGCAGATATAGACACTAAAAGTAATGTGATAAATCTTTTCATTTGCTTACCTCCTTTTCTATTATATCAAAGTAATGTTACAAGTGTGAGACCTTAATTTTTTTAGTTAGTTTTACTTCTTTCGGGAAAATAACGATTTTTTTCGGAAAGTTCATCTTACGTAAGATTTAGGGTTTGATATTACTACGTGAATTCTAACTTAAATATCAGACAGAGTATGATAAAGGTAAAAGCAACTTATATATAGAATAAAAAAATAGATTAAGATTTGTAAATCTAGAATAAAAAGTAAATAGTCTGGTTACTTTCATAAATTCCTATCGATAGGTTGATTAAATTTTTTTGTAAAAAAATAAGAAAAATTTAAATATAATTAAGATAATGAATGATATTAAATATTTACTGGAGGAGAAATGAGTATTGATCCACTAAAACTATATATTTCGAAAAACAGAGGATTTCATCAAAAGTCAATCCAACTGTTGAGGAAGAAATTGTAGGATTTATTAAATTTTTCAGATTATATTAAAGATGTTGGGGAAAAAGAAAAATCATTTTTCAACAATTAGTTTCTGGAAAAGTCTTTTTTTCCATCTATTAATTTATTTGAAGAAAAAAAGGCACTGAAGCTCAAAAAAAGCAATTGAAGGCTCTACAGAATATACAAAATATGTTAACGGAGATGTTGTGTTAACAAATGCTCAAATTACAACTACGGGGAGAAATTACTGTATTCAATGTCCCAAAGGAGTAAAATTTGTTGATACAGTAAATCTAATTATTGGAAACTTTCCTATGTTTCCTGACTATTTAAATCCCAAATGTTTACAAACTGCTATTAAGGAGTACTTAAAAAAAGGAGACTATGACTTAGTATTAGTTCCCGATAGGTTTATACAAAGTGGTACTAAAAAGGAAAAATGGCAAAGTATTCGATTATTATCGTTTTGATAATTTTTAAGTTTGAGTTTAATAGTTCCTTAGAAACAACTTGGAGAATTTCTTGTTTTACCCAGATAACAAAAAAAGTGATATCGAAAACGGGAAATTAAGTAGCGCTTTTATAAAAAAAATCTTTTTAAATCAAAAAAACGGCTAAAGGAAGCATAGCGTTTGATGACAGTGGTAATTTTTCGCCCTTTTATCTACATAGATGTTGATACAATGAGAGAGGCATTGATTGCGAAAAGAATTTTTATTATGGTACTGTACACTATTATGATAAGAAAAAAAGAAAAAAATTCACGTATTCATTTAATGATGTAGTAGGAACTCCAAGTTTAATTCTTTTGGAGAAGCCTAGTGAGTATAAAGACCAGAAGGAATTTAGAATTATAGTAGGTGGACCTAATAAAGAGTTTGGTAGATTAGATAATCCGTTAGTAGATTTATTTGATCCCCAAATGATTAAATTTGGAGAAAGTGAGCAAGAGCTGAGAAATATCGAAATCAAAAAGTAAAATTTAAGACATTCGTTTTTATAAAAAAATTTGACTATTTCTCTCAAATTTTTTTCAATTCCTTTTTTCCACTAATAGTAATCTATCTTTTAAATCTTCCGCTGATGCTACTTTCCATCTTGGAATCAACTGACTGCTTCTCCGCACCCCAAATATTGGACAGAAAATCTAACTTTTGAGGAGCTGTAGCGGACTAGACAAATGATAGAAAAAACTTTCCAACCTCTGAAGGAAACACCCAGCTTTCACCTAGAAACTAAGCTCAATTTTTTAGCTATTATTTTCTTATTTCAGTTGACAGAAAGCCCTTCCTATTGTATAATGTAAGTGTCGAGTTGAGAGGGCTTTCCTCCAACTAAGAACAATATATTAATAAAGGAGAACTTTTATGGAAAACTTTGCTATGATGGACAACCAATTTGTTGCCTTGACTGATGAAGAAATGATGATGATCGACGGTGGATGGTCATTCTACGGTGTCCCTGTTGATGTATTCACAGTTTCTTTGGCTATCTTGGGTGGATCACTACTTTCAGGTTTCTTTGTAGGACTTTTTAGCTAATTTAGTATCTTAAATAGAAAAGGTGAATTTCATGAACAAAGATTTTAAATCATTGGATCAAAAATTTATGCCTCTTACTGAAGCTGAATTGGTTGAAGTAGAAGGTGGTTGGGTCGGCGGTGACCTTGTTCGTGCCGTATTTGATATCGGTCGTGAAGTAGGTCGCGCTATTCGTGGCGTTGCTATCCGTGCATATGGTCGCATCAGAGGTAGAATTGGTTCAAGATTTGGTGGTTCTAGCAATGGTGGCGGCGCTAACAACGGTGGCGCTGCAAGCCCAGACGTTTTTAACTAATAGTTTGTCTTTCGACAGAGAGCCTCTTGTTCGTCTTGATTGGGACAAGAGGCTTTTTCATGTGAAAGCGGGCCCAAGCCTATCTCGGATCAATATCTTTAAAACGATTGATACCATTGGAAAAATAAGCCACATTAGTGTATGATAGAATTAGTTACTTTCGTCTTTTCTCCTCTTTCTGAGTTTGTTTTTCTGGAGAAAGCTAGTATAGAGGGAGTTTCCTAACTCCCCAAAACCTTTATGAAGACTTTCCCCTTCATAAGGCATCCATACTTTTGTGAATAAAGGAGTTTGTATGAGATTTACAAAGCGTCATTATAGAGCTCAAGTTGACGCAAGAGATTGTGGTGTGGCAGCCCTTGCCATGATTTATGGTTACTATGGCTCCTACTACTCTTTGGCCAGCTTGCGTGAAATGGCCAAGACAACCTTACGAGGAACGACCGCTTTTGGACTGGTAAAGGTCTCTGAAGAATTAGGCTTTGAAACACGAGCCCTGAAAGCGGATATGTCTTTATTTGATATGAAAGGAGTCATCTACCCCTTTATCGCTCATGTCATCAAGGATAAAAAGTTACTTCATTACTATGTCGTGACGGGACATGACAAACATTCTGTTCATATTGCCGACCCCGATCCGGCTGTTAAAATGACCAAACTTTCCAAGGAACAGTTTGCCCAAGAATGGACAGGGGTCTCTATTTTCATTGCCCCTGCACCCGAATACAAGCCTCATAAGGAACAGAAAAATGGCCTCTGGTCTTTTGTGCCCATCTTGATGAGACAAAAAGGCTTGATTGCCAATATCGTTATCGCAACTCTATTGGTTACGATCATCAATATCGTGGGCTCTTACTATATGCAGGGGATTATTGATACCTATGTCCCCAATCAGATGCGCAATACCTTAGGGATTATTTCTTTAGGTTTGGTGGTCGTCTATATCTTGCAACAGATTCTGGCCTATGCTCAGAGCTATCTACTTCTCATTTTGGGGCAACGGCTTTCAATTGATGTGATTTTATCTTATATCAAGCATGTCTTCCATTTACCCATGTCCTTTTTTGCGACCAGAAGAACAGGGGAGATTGTCTCACGCTTCAATGATGCCAACAGTATTATTGATGCCTTGGCCAGTACCATTCTTTCCATCTTCCTAGATGTTTCTATCGTGATTGTCATGGCTATTGTTTTGTTCTCACAAAACTTGAATCTCTTCTTTATCAGTCTTCTCTCACTACCGATTTATATCGTCGTGATTTTTGCCTTCATGAAACCATTTGAGAAAATGAATCGGGATACCATGGAATCCAATGCCATTCTCTCCTCTTCCATTATCGAAGACATCAATGGGATTGAAACAATCAAATCCTTGACCAGTGAAAATTACCGTTACCAAAAGATTGACAGAGAATTTGTGGACTATCTGAAAAAGTCATTTGCCTATAGTCGGATGGAAAACATTCAAATCGGCTTGAAGAAAACAGCTCAACTCCTATTGAATATCGCTATTCTTTGGATGGGAGCCCTTTTGGTGATGGACAATAAAATGACCTTGGGGCAGCTGATTACTTATAACACCTTGCTGGTTTATTTCACCAATCCACTGGAAAACATTATCAATTTACAGACTAAGCTCCAAACAGCGCAAGTTGCCAATAACCGCCTGAACGAAGTCTATCTGGTAGATTCTGAGTTTGTGGATAAAAAAGCAATCCGTGATTTAAGCATGACCAAGGGTAACATTGAATTGAAACAGGTCAGCTATAAATATGGCTATGGGCGAAATGTCCTCTCAGATATTAATTTGACCATTGAACGAGGCAGTAAGGTGGCCTTTGTGGGCATTTCTGGTTCTGGAAAGACGACCCTTGCCAAGATGATTGTGAATTTCTATGATCCGAATGAGGGAGAGATTCTGGTGAATCATATCAACCTCAATCAGATTGACAAGCATGTCTTGCGCCGTCATATCAACTACTTGCCACAACAGCCCTATGTCTTTAATGGTACCATCTTAGAGAATGTTCTCTTGGGTGCCAAGCCTGGAACGACTCAGAAAGAAATCATTCGGGCGCTAGAAATTGCGGAGATTCGGGAAGACATTGAACGGATGCCTTTGAATTACCAAACAGAGTTGACATCAGACGGGACAGGGATTTCAGGTGGTCAACGTCAACGCTTGGCCTTGGCTCGGGCTCTTTTGACCGATGCTCCTGTTTTAATTCTCGACGAAGCAACCAGCAATCTGGATATCCTGACAGAAAAAAAAATTATCGACAATCTCTTGGAGTTGGACAAGACCATCATATTCATCGCCCATCGCTTGACCATTGCGGAGCGGTCTGAAAAAGTGGTCGTTCTGGACAAGGGGGAAATCGTCGAACAAGGAACACACGAAGAATTGCTTGCTCAGGATGGCTTCTATGCCCATCTGGTCAATAGTTAGAAGGGAGAAAGAAGATGGAAGAACATTACTTAGAGAGTGCTGAATTTTATAATCGTAGATATTCCAACTTTTCTGTACGCGTGATTTTACCGACTTTCTTCTTAGCGATTTTTATCGTCTTATTCTCTCTCTTTGCGAAAAAGGAAATCACGATTACCTCTGCTGCCTCTATCGAACCGAGTAAGATCCTGGCAACCATCCAGTCAACCAGTAATAATGCGATTGTCACTAATAATCTAGAGGAAAATAAGGTGGTCAAAAAAGGCGACCTCTTGGTTCAGTATCATTCTGATAGCGAAAACACTCAAAAAGACACCTTCTCCTCCCAAGTGGAAACCTTGAAAGAACAAAAACGACAGTTGGAATTATTGCAGGAAAGTTTGAAGACAGGAACTAGCCAGTTTGCTTCGGGAGAAGATCGCTTTGGCTACGAACAGGTCTTTAATGACTATAAAAACCAAGCTGCCAGCATCCGTAGTAATACGGAACAACAGAATTCCAATATTGCCTCTCAAAATTCAGCTGCCAGCAGTTCCCAAGCTGAACTTGGAAATCTCATCGAGGAAACCAATGCCAAATTGTCGGACTATCAAACATTAAAAAATGCCATTCAAAATGGAACCAGTGTTCCTTCAAGCAACGCTGGCTATAGTATTTATCAATCCTATGCGGCGCAGGCTGCTTCTGATAGTCAAGGACAGCTCAAGAGTCAAGTCATTGCACAGATTGACAGCCAGATTGCCCAATTTGAATCCGCTCTGGCCAGTTATCGGGTTCAATATGCGGGCTCAGGTGCGCAACAGGCCTACTCTGGTAGTTTGGATAGTCAGCTTGAGTCCTTGAAGGCTCAACAGTTGGCAAAAGTCGGACAAGAGTTGACTGCCCTAAATCAAAAGCTTTTAGAGGTTGAAAATAATCTCAAAGTACAGGGAGGAATCACACAAAAAGGGGCCATTACAGCGATGGAAGACGGGGTTCTCCACCTGAATCCTGAAACTGCTGGGGCTAATTTGGTTCCCGAAGGCAAGGTCTTGGCTCAGTTATATCCTGTTTTGACGACAGAAAAGAAGGTAACCATCACAACTTATGTGACTTCAAAAGATGTCTCTAGCCTTAAACAGGGAGAGACCATCCGTTTCACTGCCTTGGATGAAAACAATAAGGAATTTGTTCTCACGTCTACTATTTCTAATATTGACAGCAATGCGACAAAGACCGAAAAAGGCAACTTCTTTAAAGTAGAGGCTGAAACGAGCTTAACGGATGAACAAGCTGAGAAATTGCGTTATGGTATTGAGGGACGAGCGGTCGTGATTACAGGTCGCAAAACCTATTTCAATTACTATTTAGATCAATTCTTAAGAAGAGATTAGGTAAAATCATCTGCTTCACTAAGATATATAGAAAGGCTCCCTTAGCAACAAGGGGGCCTTTTGTGTGTTAGTACTGGATTGAGAACTACTAGTCTTTTCAGTCAATGTCAATCAAACACAAGATTAGTAACTTTGGAAGCTAAAAAAAGAAGTTCCTAAAACTTCTCTTTTATAAAATATGGGCACTCCTATTTTCTTAAATCTTTAAGAATCGACGCATCGAAATTCCTGAACCGAGCGAACCGATGAAAATACCGATTACAAACAAGAGGAGGGTCATTAAAGGAATAAATACATCTGGAGCAATCATGGATAGATTTTGTCCTACTAATGATTTATTGACAGATTGGTAAACCATATTGTAGACAAAAAATACAAGGACTGAAGGAATAGCTGCACCAAATAAACCGATAAAGGCACCTTCAAGTAAGAATGGTCCTCTAATGTAGCCATTTTTAGCCCCTACTAGACGCATGATTTGAATTTCACGGCTACGCGAAATAATGGTGATACGGATAGTATTGGAAATGAGGAAGACTGCAATAAAAATCAAGAGTCCTGCAATAACCAATCCCCAAACACGGATAAAGGAAGCTAGTTCGAAAAGTCGTTGAGTGTTGGCTCCACCATCTTGAACCTCTGATACTCCCTCTATTTTCTTAGCTTCTTCAGCTACCGTTTTAACATCACTCGGAGAATTTGTATCAACGATATAGGCATCATAGAGAGGATTTGCGTCCCCTTCAAAGACCTTCCAGTCATCCCCCATCGTTTCAGTCAATTTTTGGTATTGCTCTTCTTTACTTGAGAAGGTAACACTTTTTACAGCAGGCATAGCTTTCAAAGCGTCATAGACCTTGTGGTAGTCATTATTGGTAACCGTCTGACCTTCTTTTTCAATCGTTTCACTGTTATCTGCCACATCCTTACGAATGTAAACCATGACACGAACATTGTTTTCAATATCGGTAGCCAGTTTAGCTGTATTAAAAATTACGGACGCAAACAGGGCAACGAGCGTCAAGGTAATCATAACCGAACTCACTGCTGCTACTGTCATCCAGCCATTTCGCTTTAAACTTTTTAATGATTCAAATAAATGGCGAAAAAATCTACTAATCATCGTATCCATATTCTCCTTTTGCTTCGTCACGAACGACACGGCCATTTTCAATGGCAATGACACGGTGGCGCAAGGTATTTACAATCTGGCTATTATGGGTAGCCATCAATACTGTAGTACCTTGGAGATTGATGCGTTCCAACAGATTCATAATTTCCCAAGAATTATCTGGGTCCAAGTTTCCTGTCGGCTCATCAGCAATCAAGACTTTCGGATTGTTGACAATCGCACGAGCAATTGCAATCCGTTGCTGCTCTCCACCTGAAAGTTCATTAGGGAATGAACGAACCTTATGTTTCAAACCAACTAGGTCCAAAACTTCCATAACACGTTTTTTGATATTACGGCGGTTCTCACCGATTACTTCCATTGCATAGGCAATATTTTCATAAACAGTTTTCTTCGGTAAGAGTTTGTAATCCTGGAAAACAACTCCAACATTCCGACGTAAGAGAGGAATGTCTCTCTTTTTGATTTTAACTAGATTAAAACCTGCTACTGTTAAACTGCCTTTTTCAACTTTGACCTCGCGATACAAAGATCTAATAAAAGTAGATTTCCCTGCTCCAGAAGGTCCTACGATGTAGGCAAATTCTCCCGGCTCAATGGTGACAGTGACGCCACGCAGAGCAGTAGTTCCGTTATCATATTTTTTGACAACATCTCGCATTTCAATGATTGACATGTGAGTTCCTTTCTATCTTAGCTGATTCTCCATTTGAGATAGGCATCGATGAAACCATCTAGATCTCCATCCATAACCTTATCTACTTGGGCAACTTCAAAGCTCGTACGGTGATCTTTGACCATAGTATAAGGTGTAAAGACATAAGAACGAATCTGACTTCCCCAAGTGATTTCTTTTTTCTCACCTTTGAGGGAATTGACTTCTGCTGCTTTCTTTTCTTGCTCCATTTGATAGAGCTTAGCTTGCAACATCTTCATAGCACGATCTCTATTTCCATACTGGGTACGATCGACTGTCGATTGAACGACTGTCCCCGTAGGAATGTGTGTCAAACGCACGCCAGTTGAAACTTTATTGACGTTCTGTCCACCAGCACCGCCTGAACGGAAGGTGTCCATTTTGATATCATCTTCACGAATCTCCACTTCAACGGTATCATCCAACTCAGGCATAACCTCTACGGATGTAAATGAAGTATGGCGACGTTTGGCTGAGTCAAATGGTGAAATACGGACCAAACGGTGAACACCCATTTCCGACTTGAGAAGGCCATATGCATTTGGACCTTCAAACGACAAGGTCACCGACTTGATACCAGCTTCATCACCTGCTTGATAATCCAATACTTCCACTTTAAAACCTTTGGCATTTCCATAACGAGTATACATACGGAGCAACATATCGCCCCAGTCCTGAGCCTCAGTCCCGCCTGAACCTGGATGGATTTCCAAGATTGCATTATTATGGTCATAAGGTTCTGACAAGAGAAGTGTCATTTCGTAACTGGTCATCATCTTATCCAGTTCTGTCAACTGTTCAACCAGTTCATCACGTACAGACTCGTCTTCTACTAAAAAGTCCAATAAAATTTCAACTTCATCCTGCAACTCTTCCATCTTACGGAAGGTGTTGTAGGTGTTTTTAATTCATTTAATTCTTGCGACGTTCTTTGGGCCGCGATATTATCGTTCCAAAAATCAGGTTCTGTCATCTTGTTTTCCAAAATGGCAATCTCTTCCTCTAAGCCTTCGAGGTCAAAGAGACCCCCTGAAAGAAGCTAATTTTTCACGATTTGCGTCAATTTTTTGACGAATTTCTGAAATGTCCATAAATACTCCTTTATCACATCGTTCCATTATACCACATTCTCTCATTTCTTTCCATATTTTGCTTGATATTTCAATTTGTATACAAAAAAGAGGGCTTCCACCCTCCATATTTATAGCTTTTTAGCAGATGTTCGAGCAATTTCCCTCTACTTGGATACCTTGCGCTTCAAATTTCTCCTTCAGGGCAGTTAAATCAATCGTTCCATCAATTTGAACCTCAATCACGACCTTACCATCCTTGCGAGGAATATTAACTGTATGTGAAATATTCAAATTTTCCTCAGCAATCAAGGTCACAATCTTGCCCAAAACCCCGACTTCATTTTCCGTAATAAACCGAACACGAATCCCTTCCTCGCCGTAGCCAGCAATTTCTAAAAAAGCCTGGAAAACATCACGATCCGTGATAACTCCATACACCTGCTGGTTATCCACAACTGGAAGAATACCGATTTTATTTTTCAGCATGAGATAGGTCGCATCCTCTAGACTAGCATAACCTGAGACTGTTATAACATCGCGAATCATGACGTCTTTGACTTTGGTCTTATTGAGAAGATAATTCATCTCATAGATGGAGAGACTGGTTGCCTTAGACGGACTCGCCTCTGCAATGGTTCCTTCTGTTACAAGACCAACCAATTGATCATTTTCGATAACAGGTAAACGGTGCAAGCCTTGCTCGCGCATCAAATCTGCTGCATGTGCTACAGTCGTATCTGGACTGATATAAACTACCTTGCGGGTCATAAAATCTTTAACTGCCATGAGACTTCTCCTTCTTTATTGCTACTATAATTATACACTTTCTTACAAAAACTATCAAACGCTTTCATTTCTTTTTCAAGATTTTGTAACATTCAATCACAAAAAAAGAGAGAAACAGCCTTCTCTCTTAAACTTAAATCGTAACGGAATCTCGATCCTTGATCATATAGCGTTTTAAAGGAGTTAAGCTAGCTAGCCAGTACAATAAACCACCAAAGATTGCAGTAAAGCCACTACCAGTTGTGAGCAGGAACACAGGACTCTGGATATGCTTTGTTATAGGATTGTAAACAAATAGTACTGCAACTAACAAGGAAATGAGTACACAAGATAATCCCACCAGGTTAAAGCCATTTGTAAACTCATAGGCGTCATGTCCTTCAAGGAAATAGGCTGAATGCAAATCGAGTTTTCGTTTTCTTAAGATAAAGTAATCAACAACGATCATTCCGATAATGGGGCCTTGAATATAGGCAGCCAGCGAGATGAAAGAACCAAAGTATTCATCCACTCCTCCCCAAATCGTAAGTAGGCTCACGTAAACCATGGCAATCCAAACCATTAGTTTATAGCTTACTTTTGGCATCCCGCTTTTTACAATCATACAGTTCACGTACGATCCTGTACCCTGGGTTCCAATATTAGCAAAAGCTACCAGTAGTAAACTTAAAAGCGCAAAGGCTGGTGTGCTTAGAGTTGAAAGCATGGTTGTTGGGTCACTTTCATAGACACCTGTTTTGACAAACATAGCCAAAGCCATCACCCCACCTGTCGCAGCAAAGAATGGCGCAACAACCCCGTATGACAAGGCTGTAGCCCAATAGCCACTACGTTCTGATTTTGCCAAACGTGGTAAGACAAAGGCTTGTGTAGACCAAGAAAAGGCTACGGCCACATTTCCTTCCCCTGACATCATAAAACGTTCAATCGGTGTCAAATTTTCTTGGATGGCAGGTTGGACATTCATAATATCCCTAATCGGAACCGCAACAAAACAGATCCCAACGATGATTAGCCCGACAAATAACAAGGCTACCACTAGAAAGCGATTAGTGCCTTTAATCACCTCTGGGCCCCCAAGAGCAATCAGCGTTCCAAGGAGAACACAAAGGGTGCCTAGAATCGGTGCCCATACTCCCTTGTCCAAACCAAGTCCAAAATTATTTGCCAAATGAATCATGGAGCTGGCAAAAAGATTGGCGGTAACAGCATACCAACCAAAATTTGCCAGACTAATCACGGTTGATAGAACGGCCACCCCTTTTCTACCTAGAACAGCCCTCAACCAGATCCACAAATCAATTCCATATTTAACGGCAAACAAAATTGGAAGACATTCAATAAAGACCCAGATAATATTGAAACTAAAAATATTAATCAACATTTGATTAAAGGTCAAATATTGAGCCACATAAGCTCCTTGAGTATAACACCAAGTTGCAATGGCAAAAACCACTTGTTGATAGGAAGAGATCCCAGAAAGAATACTGACGATCCTTGTTGGTCATAGGAACGATTCCCGTTATCGTCTCCTGTTGAATAAAGTCATTCATCTTGGACATTTTATTGAATATCTCCTGTCATGGCTAGGATAATCAGAATATGATTGACTAGAATCATACCAATTACTAATATAAAATTAACTTTCAAAAAAGAGGAAGCGAATAGATATAGATTAAGGTTTTCATTTATCCTTAAATCGTAACAGAGTCCCGATCCTTAATCATATAGCGTTTTAACGGAGTTAAGCTAGCTAACCAGTACAATAAACCTCCAAAAATCGCAGTAAAGCCACTACCCGTTGTGATTAAAAAGATTGGGCTTTGAATCTGTGCTGTTACAGGGTTATAAACAAATAGTACTGCAACCAACAAGGAGATAAATACGCAAGACAAGCCAACCAAGTTAAATCCTTTGGTAAACTCGTAAGCATCGTGTCCTTCAAGGAAATAGGCTGAACGCAAGTCGAGTTTTCGTTTTCTTAAGATAAAATAATCGACAACAATCATTCCGATAATGGGACCTTGAATATAAGCGGCTAGTGAAATGAAGGAACCGAAGTACTCTTCTACCCCTCCCCAGATAGTGAGTAGACTCACGTAAACCATAGCAATCCAAACCATTAGTTTATAGCTTACTTTTGGCATCCCGCTTTTTACAATCATACAGTTCACGTACGATCCTGTCCCCTGGGTTCCAATATTGGCAAAGGCTACTAGTAGTAGACTTAAGAGGGCAAAGGCTGGAGTGCTTAGAGTTGATAGCATGGTTGTTGGATCACTTTCATAAACACCTGTTTTGACAAACATGGCTAGAGCCATGACTCCACCCGTCGCAACGAAGAATGGAGCCACAACTCCGTATGATAAGGCTGTAGCCCAATAACCACTGCGTTCTGATTTTGCCAAACGCGGTAAAACCAGTGCTTGTGTAGACCAAGAGAAGGCAAAGGCTACATTTCCTTCTCCAGAAAGCATGAAGCGTTCTAATGGAGTTAAATCTCCTTGGGTAGCCGGTTGAATGTTCATAATGTCAGTGATAGGCACGGCTACAAAGCAGATTCCAACGATAATGAGACCGACAATCAACAAGGCGATTACCAAGAATCGATTGGTCCATTTAATCACTTCTGGACCTCCTAGAGCAATCAGCGTTCCAAGAAGAACACAGAGGGTACCAAGAATAGGCGCCCATACTCCCTTGTCTAAACCAAGACCAAAATTATTTGCCAAGTGGATCATAGAACTAGCAAAAAGATTGGCCGCAACGGCATACCAGCCAAAGTTAGCTAAACTAATAATGGTTGATAGCAAGGCTACGCCTTTTTTTCCGAGGACAGCTCTCAACCAAATCCATAAATCAATTCCATACTTAACGGCAAACAAAAATTGGGAGACATTCAATAAAGACCCAGATAATGTTAAAACTAAAAATATTAATCAACATTTGATTAAAGGTCAAATATTGAGCCACATAGGCTCCTTGGGTATAACACCAAGTTGCGATGGCAAAAACCACTTGTCGACAGAAAGAGATCCCAGAAAGAATACTGACGATCCTTGTTGGTCATGGGAACAATACCCGTTATCGTCTCCTGTTGAATAAAGTCATTCATCTTAGACATTTTATTGAATACCTCCTGTCATGGCTAGGATAATCAGAATAAGGTTAATTAGAACTAAGCCAATGACTATAATAAAATCACTTTTTAGAAATGGCTGAGCAAACACATAGTTTGGAGATTCCATTTCTTCTAACCTTCTTTTCGTTTCATTTGCTACTAATTCTTCAATTTCAGATGTCGGTTTCATCTCAATTCTCCTCCAAATACAAATCTAGTGCAATTTGCCCATACTGCTTGGTATAACGATACCAGATATAAAGAAATTCACCTACGGGTTTCCCAACGCTTTCTTGGAACAGGGCCCACAAAAACCAATAATATGAAGTCACTGATACATAGGCAAAATAGTGACGTTTGGTGTTCTTATCTGGAACTTCTTGTAAATAGATTTCAAGTACCTTTTCAGCTTCTTCCACTGTATAATTTGAACACCCAATAAAGGTTCCTAAATCTCCTGCTGGATCTCCCATACCAGAATATTCCCAATCAATCAAGCTCATTTCGCCAGCTTCGTTCAACAAGAAATTTGGACTATAAGAATCTCCGTGGCAGAGAACCTTTTTCGTCTGCTCTTCTTGTAGAAACTTTTCGAGAACTGAGACATTCTTATCCAACTCTTCAAGTCCATCAAATTCAAAACGATTGCTGGCTTTTAGTTTTTGTCTAAAATCATCAATTCCCTCAAATTGGTTAAAGAAATGATTTGTTTTTTCTCCAGATTGGTGCAAACGTCTCAAGAGCTCCATTGCTTTTGCTACATCATCCCAATTATCATAATCCAGTTGCTTGGCATTAGGGATAAATTCTGAAATTTTCCAGCCCTCATCCTTGTTCATGGCAACAAAGGTACGGTCAATCTTTAATTTTGCAGCAATTTCCATGGAAGCCGCTTCACTAGCACGATCGATATAATTCTCCGTTCCTCTACCTGGATGACGGTAAACATATTTCTTCCCTAGGCAGTCAAATGAAAACGAAGTGTTGGTTAAACCGTCTTTTAGGGGTTTAATATTGACAATATCTGAAGCTATACATCCTAATGTCTTACAGATGTTATCAATGATTTCCGAATTAGTATTCACCAAATAGTGTTCATCAAACTGACGCAACTCATCTAGTGAATCAAACTCCTTAACAATGTCTGCTGAATAATGTCGAGCTTCTAAAGGGAAGCTCCTTGACGTGACGACTATAATAATCTTCCCAGAGCTGTTCGCGATATGGCTCATGTTTAAATTCAGTTTCTAAAATATCTACGAATTTTTCGCTAAATGCACGATCAAAATAAACGTGTCCCACCATAGCCCAAGTATTTGTCCCACCGATTTGAATATCGATAATCGTGTGATTGGAATCTTCCTTAGAGCAGTATTCGTCTGTGTCTCCTTCTGCAAATATAGTCGAATAATAACCTCTGTAAATGTATCGCTCAAACGGATTTTCTACAAAATAATTATCCGAAGAGCAGATATAAGTGTTAGAAAGTTGATCTCTGACTAGCATGAGAGAAGAACAGTTATTATACTTGTAGTAATCATTATTTACAATGATTTTAACACCAAATTTTTCTGCTAGATAGAACATTTTTTCTTGCAGATAGCCTACAATAACTGTAATATCCTCTATCCCAGCTTCTTGCAACTGCTTGATTTCTCTCTCAATCAAACGCTCACCTTTGACTTGAAGCAATCCTTTAGGTAGCTCATAAGACAGAGGAGCAAAGCGGCTACTCATACCTGCAGCCATGATAATGGCATTCTTCACCTGATACGGAGCCAAAGCCTCCTCACCTAAGTCAGTTAAGTGATTTTCCTCACTGATCCACTTCTCTTCTTTACATTCCTTGAGAAGATTATTTACCGTCCCCAAAGCGATATCTAGCTGTTCAGCCAATTGTCTCTGCGTAAAGTTTTCGTCTTTGTGAGTCAACAAAAAACGTAAAAGTTTAAATTGTTTTTCTGATAGCATATCTTCAGCCTCTTTTGTTCAATAATTCTATTTATTTAATTATATAATGAACACACACTTTTGTCAAGTTGGATTCCATATCAAGCAAACCGATGCTCAAACCAAATCCATAAAAATAGTGGCATAAATCATAACCACCCGTCTAACGGGTGGTTTGCACTAGGGCTATAAGCCCAAATTACCAGCCAGCGCCTAAAGACGCTGGCTTTCACGTTGTTCAAGCCTCATTGCTCTGGACTCGTCACAAACCTCTCAAAGAGGTGTTCGCATTACTTACCACTATCCCTAAAGGGATCCTCATATTCTGTTACACTTAATTTATCCAATGCTATATCATACTTTTCCTGCTCTTGAATATATTTCTTAATTGTGGCTTCATTAAGTCCCACTGTACTCACATAATAACCTTCTGCCCAAAAATGCCGGTTGTCAAACTTGTACTTGAGGTTGGCGTGTTTGTCAAACATCATGAGTGCACTTTTGTCTTTTAAATAACCCATGAAACTTGAAACACTTATCCTCGGTGGAATATCTCTCCCAAACTACTTCGATATTGATTATAAATGATTTTTCGTCTATACTTAGGGGTAAACACAATGTGATATTTACACATCCACTTTGTGTGTGATAAACTATGTGCCTTTTGTCCCATATTTTTCTCCTTTCGCTTTACAATTGGCTTGAACACCTTTATTGTATCGCGTTTGGAGTTTTTTTGGTATAACCTTCGACGCGCATCCGCATAGCGGGTGGTTTATTGGTCTCGCACCTTACGGAGCGAGACGGACTAATAGTCACATAACGAAAAAAGAGCTCCTAATTGGAGCTCTTCAAATCCACTAAATAAAACAATCCACTGATTCTGATGATTGCTACGCAATCTCTATCTGCCGACTAAAAAGGTCCCCCGGACTATAATGATGATTACTTCGTAATCTCCATCTGCAACCTAAACTAGTCTCCCATACTAGTTTAGCCACCCAGATATGCTTTTCTGACTTCGTCTGATGCTGCAAGTTCTTTTCCTGTTCCTGATAGGACAATCTTACCTGTTTCTAGTACATAAGCACGATCTGAGATGGCAAGCGCTTTATTAGCATTTTGTTCAACCAAGAGAACGGTTGTTCCTTGTTTTTGAATCTCTTGGATAATGTCAAAGATCTCTTGGATAAAGATGGGCGCAAGTCCCATAGATGGCTCGTCCAAGAGGAGAAGCTTAGGCATGGACATGAGCGCACGTCCCATTGCAAGCATCTGTTGCTCCCCTCCTGAAAGAGTAGCAGCATCTTGATTCTTACGTTCTTCTAGGCGAGGAAAACGTGAAAACACCTTCTTGAGATTGAGCAAGTTTTTATCCTTATCAGTGCTTAGGAATGCTCCCATCTCAAGATTTTCCAGAACTGTCATCCCTGGAAAAAAACATGACGACCTTCAGGAACTTGAGACAGGCCTTCTGCGACAATCTTACGAGCTGGAAACTTTTGGATTTCTTGCTCTTTGTAAATGATTTTTTTCCAGAAGATACTTTCTCTAAACCTGAGATAGCGCGAAGGGTAGATGTTTTGCCAGCCCCATTGGCACCAATTAAGGTAACCACTTCTCCCTCGTTTACTTCGAAAGAGATATCTTTGACGGCTTCGATAGCTCCATAGGAGATGGATAAGTTTTTCAACTTTCAGTAAGGACATTATGCTTCACCTCCTAAGTAAGCTTCAATAACGCGTTTATTATTCTTGATTTCTTCTGGAGTTCCATGGGCGATCAAGCGGCCATATTCCAATACATAGATTCGCTCAGTCACATCCATGACCAAGTTCATATCATGCTCGATGAGGATGATCGTGATTCCGAAATCGTTTTTAATCTGACGGATTAAACCTGTTAATTCAGCTGTTTCTTGAGGGTTCATCCCTGCAGCAGGTTCATCCAAGAAAAGGATTTTAGGTTCTGTCGCCAAGGCACGTACAATCTCCAAGTGGCGTTGTTGTCCATAGGCTAAGTTTTTTGCTAAAGTATCCGCCTCACCTTCCAAATGGAAGATAGACAAAAGTTCCATAGCTTTTTGCTTCAATTGCTCCTCACTCTTATAATAAGCAGGAAGACGGAATAGAGAAGCCAAAAGATGAGAAGGTTGATGGTTGGCCATCCCAATTAGGACATTTTCCAAGACAGTCATATCTTTAAAGAGACGGATATTTTGGAATGTACGAGAGAGACCCAAGGAAGCAATCTTGTATGGAGCCTTGTTGTTTAACACATGCCCATCTAAGGTTACAGTTCCTTCCGAAGGAACATAGACACCTGTTAGAAGGTTAAAAAGTGTTGTTTTTCCAGCACCATTTGGTCCAATCAAACCAACCAATTCACCCTCGTTCAGTTCCATGGTCACATCACTAACTGCAGTTAGTCCACCGAAGTGTTTTGTTAAATTTTTAACTTCAAGTAATGCCATTAGTTTGTCTCCTCCTTTTTCTTGTTAAAGAATTTTGAAAGATACAATTCTTTGGTTCCAAGCAAGCCTTCGGAGCGGAAAAGCATAACGAGGACTAGAGCCAAAGCATAAATGATCATCCGCAATTCAGCAAAGTTTTGGAGGTACATATTCAAAATTCCGAGGACTACCGCCGCAATGATGGTTCCTGTAATGGAACCAAGTCCACCTAGAACCGCGATAATAAGGTAGTCGATAGAGTTCATTAAACGGAAATTGTTTGGAACCACAACACCGATATAGCTTGCATAGATAGAACCGGCTACGGCGGAAATCATGGCACCAATGACGAAAATCATGACTTTCATCTTGGTCACATTCACTCCCATGGCCTCAGCCGCAATTTCGTCTTCACGAATAGTGATGGCTTGACGACCTGTTGAAGAAATAAGGAAGTTCAGAACAAGAATGGTAATGAGAACAACAATGACAAAGACAGCTTCCCAACTGACATAAGGAAGGATGTTGGTCATACCTGCAGGACCATTGGTTAATTCACCACCGTTCTCAATCAGTTTACGGATGATTTCTGCCATCCCTAGAGTTGCGATTGCCAGATAGTCCCCTTTTAAACGAAGAGTTGGCAAACCAAAGATAATGGCAACAATGGCTGCTAGAATCACACCTACTACAATAGATAAGTAAACTATCATAGGTCGGAGTTTTGCTTGTCATGATTGCAGTGGCATAAGCACCAATAGCCATAAAACCAGCTTGCCCAAGAGTGAACTGTCCTGTAAACCCAAGAACAAGATTGGTTCCCAATCCCATGAGAACAGCGATCCCAATACCAATCAAAATGCGAACATAATACATGTTCATTAGACCTGTTACTTCAGCTAGCTTTAAAAGGGCAAAGAGAGCCACGATTAGCGCAAGCCAAATCAAATTTACTTTTAAATTTTTCTTCATTGCTTACACCTTTTCTTTCACATTTTTGCCAAGGATACCAGCTGGACGGATCAAGAGAATCAAAATCAATACAATATAAACAATGGCATCACGGAAGTTTGAGAAACCAAGGGCAACTGTAATGGTTTCGACTCCACCAATCAAGAAACCTCCCAAGGTTGCACCTGGAATAATTCCAATACCACCTAAAACTGCCGCGACAAAGGCTTTGATACCTGGTACCATCCCCATCAAGGGTTCAATAGATGGTTGAGAAAGTGGAATCAAGACACCTGCAGCACCTGCAAGAGCTGAACCCAAAGCAAAGGTAAAGCTAATGGTTGAGTTTACATTGATCCCCATCAATTGGGCAGCGTCGCTATCCACTGAAACAGCACGCATGGCTTTCCCCATTTTTGTTTGTTTCACGACATATTGGAGGACAAACATTAGGACGATTGCAACGATGAAGATGATAAACTCTGCATTAGTGATAAAATCAAAGGTCATTGAACCAATTTGTAGCGGTTTAACCACAAGGGCTTCTTCTGGATAGGAACGTGGTTGCGCTCCGAAGAGGAAGACCATTCCATATTCCAAGAAGAAAGATACACCAATCGCCGTAATCAAGGCCGAAATTCTTGAGGCATTTCGAATCGGACGATAGGCTAAAAATTCAATCAACATTCCAACTGCTGCAGTCACAATCATAGTTACCGCGATAATCACCAAGAGAGCGATATAAAAACGCCATTCTGCTGATGGAATAAAGGTTAAATATGGAGCAATATTAAAATTGTTAAAGAGGAAATACCCCATGAAAGCTCCCAGCATGAAGATATCCCCATGCGCAAGTTAATTAATTTAATAATCCCGTAAACCATGGTATATCCTAAAGCAAGGAGAGCAAAGATGCTCCCCGATACCAAGGCGTTTACAAGCTGATGTAAAATCTGATTTGACATATACTACCAAACTTTCTATAATTTCTAGTCATTCTCTTATATCAATGAAGAGGATGAATAATAGAATCTCCCTCGAATCTAGTCTTTCACCTCAACTGGTGTAGCTGATTCCTCTGCACCATTTTCAAGACGAACCATAAGGGCTGACTTGATTGGATTGTGCTGCCCATCAATGGACATTACACCGGTGACCCCTTCAAAGTTTTTCAAATTCCCAAGATTTTTGGCAACCTCTGTAGAATCTGAAGCTCCCTTAGAAGCCTCTGCCACCATATAAACAGAGTCGTAGGCAAGAGCCGCAAACATATTAGGAACGTCATTGTATTCTTTCTTATAGTTCTCGATAAAGGCTGCAGCTTTATCATTTAGGTTCACTTTTGATGAGTAGCCTGATACAAAGTAAACATCTGTCGCATTTTTCTTATCAGACAATTTCACGAATGTTTCATCACTAAAGCCATCCGGACCAAGAATCGGTTTATTGATACCCATCTCACGCGCTTGCTTTGTAATGATACCAGTTTCCGTATAGTAACCAGGCATAACAATGGCATCGAAGTCCAAGTCTTTGAAACGAGTCAAGGCTGCTTTGTAGTCTTTATCTCCTGCGATAAAGGTCGATTCAGCAACGATTTCCCCTTTGTATTTGCGTTTGAATTCTGCTGCGATCCCTTGAGCATAGTCTGAAGAGTTATCATAATAGAGGACAACCTTCTTCGCATTCATATTTTCAGCAGCAAACTGGGCCAATACTTGACCTTGGAAGCTATCTTTAAATGTTGTTCTAAAGACAAACTCTTTCGTTGAACCATCTTTATTGACTGTTAAGTCATCTTGTGTTCCAGAAGGTGTTAGAAGAGGCACTCCTGTTTTTTGAGATTCTAGACTAGAAGCGGCGGTTGCCCCTGAAGTCGCTGGTCCGATGATGGTCGTTACTTGACTTTGAACCGCAAGGTTTGTAGCTGTAGTGGAAGCTTCAGCGATTTCAGATTTGTTATCCTTGGCAACTAGTTCAATCATCTTGCCATCAACACCACCATTGGCATTGATCTCCTTAACGGCAAGCTTAATTCCATTGTACTCAGCAGTACCATAAGCTGCTACTGCCCCTGAAAGCTCCATGTTAACACCAATTTTGATGGTCTCTTCTCCTATTTTGTTTCCTTTGGCATTGGCAGTAACATCAGGCGACTGGCCACATGCTGCCAAGCTCATCAGGCAGAGCAAAGAAAAAGCCCCTAGAGCAAGTTTTTTTATCATAATCGTCTCCTTATTGCGAATAATGTAATACCTACTAATATACAGAATTATCTGAAAATTGTCAACATAAAAAACGCATTCTATTAAATGATTGCGTTTTCTTCGGTGCGATAGAGATTCCCAACAAAGGGAGTTTCTAACTCCTGAATGTGACACCGTCTAATTTTCTTGATATATCTTTCCTTACCTAATCTCTCAACTAAGTCATCTAGCTCCTCAGTCGGAACATAAAGTTGTAGGTAGCGATGCTTTTTAGAATGATAGAAAATGTCTCCATATTCCTGTAGTTTTTTCGCATCTCTATTATAGTAGAGATAGATGATTAATCCTGAGCGATTGACCTTTTCAAACATGTTAAATCCTCTTTCTAAGAAATCTTCTCCTAATTATATCAAAAAAAGCAAACTCCGTCGAGTTTGCTTTCTAGGTTGCTTAGCTTAACGAATTGTTGGCCATGATTTCATCAATAAATCCATATTCAAGCGTTTCTTGGGCGCTCATCCAGTAATCACGTTCCGCATCTGCATGAATTTGCTCAACTGATTTACCAGAGTTATCTGCAAGAATTTGCTCCAAAGTCTTACGAGTTTTGAGCAAGTGTTCTGCTGCGATTGCCATATCCGTTTGTTGGGTACCACCACCTGTACCACCCATTGGTTGGTGAATCATATACTCTGCATTTGGAAGCATGAAGCGTTTGCCTTTTGCACCACTTGATGCAATGACAGTCCCCATGGATGCAGCCATCCCCATAACAATGGTTTGAACATCTGCCTTGATAAAGTTCATGGTATCAACGATTGCCAGACCAGCTGAAACAGATCCTCCAGGTGTGTTGACATAAAGGTAAATATCTTTTGTACTATCTTGGGCATCCAAGAAAAGCAATTGGGCAATAACTGAGTTGGCCATATTGTCTTCAACTGGACCTGTTAGCATGATGATGCGGTCTTTCAGAAGACGAGAGTAAATATCATAGGAACGTTCTCCACGGCTTGTTTGTTCAATAACTACAGGAATCATTCATTTCTCCTTTTAATGTTGAATTTTCTTAGTCTTACGACTCAATACAGAACTATTATATCTTTTTGGTCAAAAAAGGTCAAATCTTTGCTCTATTCTCTAAACAGAAACAAAAACTCAACCTCCTTTCAAGTCAAAAACGAACTTCTAGTTTCAATATTTACTTTGGAATCTTATTTGGTACCGAACAAACGGTCTCCAGCATCTCCGAGACCTGGTACGATATAACCGTGTTCGTTCAAGCGTTCATCCAAGGCCGCAGTAAAAATTTCTACATCTGGGTGAGCTTCTTGAAGAGCTTTCACTCCTTCTGGAGCAGACACCAGACAGACAAACTTGATGTTTGATGCTCCACGTTTTTTAAGGGAGTCAACAGCCAAGATTGCTGAACCACCTGTTGCCAACATTGGGTCCACTACAAAGATTTGACGTTGATCAATGTCCTCAGGCAATTTCACCAAGTATTCAACTGGTTGAAGGGTTTCTTCATCACGGTACATACCGATATGTCCAACTTTTGCTGCCGGAACCAAGCTCAAGAGGCCATCTACCATCCCGATACCTGCACGCAAGATTGGGACAATCGCCAATTTTTTACCAGCCAATTGTTTTTGAACTGTTTTTGTGATTGGTGTTTCGATTTCCACATCTTCAAGTGGAAGATCACGAAGTACTTCATACCCCATCAACATTGCAATCTCATCTACGAGCTCACGAAAAGCTTTTGTAGAAGTATCTGTACGACGCAAGATTGACAATTTGTGTTGAATAAGTGGATGATTAATGACTTCAATTTTTCCCATTTTCTGAATTCCTTCTTTCAATTTATTCTTCTTATTATATCAAAAAACGGTTTAAAAAGCTTTCTAAACCATTCATTTTTTATAAATTCTAAATTAAATTGGCTTCTTGAAGAGCTGTCTGAACAGTCTCAAGCGGTAAATGGGTCAACTCGGTCCCTTTTTCTTGATAGAGGTATTTGGCATAGTCGTCCATACGATACTGATTGATATAAACTACACGTTTGCAGCCGACTTGTAAGAGTTGTTTTGTGCAGTTCAGACAAGGGAAATGGGTCACATAGGCTGTAAATCCTTTAGGGACTCCACGTTCGGCTCCTTGTAAGATGGCATTGACCTCGGCGTGAAGGGTTCGGACGCAGTGTCCTTCAATGACAAGACATTCGTGGTCGATGCAGTGCTCCGTTCCTGATACAGAACCATTGTAACCTGTTGAAATGACCTTATTATCCTTGACTAGGACAGCACCTACTTTGGCGCGTTTACAAGTAGATCGATTGGCAATCAGTAAGGCCTGGGCTGCAAAGTACTCATCCCAAGCCAGTCTTTTTTCTGTCATAAGTCTTCTCCTCTTCCTCTATTTTTTGAAAAATGGCAAGCGTAAATCAGCAATCTTTTCAGCTGGAATCTTCATGCCATCCTTGATCCATTTGAGTAGAACCGATACGATGGCAGAACTCCAAAAGGAATGAAGGTAGCTGCTAACGCCTTTTGACTTTCCATGGTATTTTTCTAGAAATTCCTGCATGGCTTGGACAAAAATCTTTTCCAAATGGTAGTCCAGAGCAAGTTGGATAACCTTGGCTTCTTTCTTGGCTGCTCGAAAAAGGTGAACCCAGACTAGATAAAGGTCTGTTTTAACATCGTAGTGGCTCAACTGTTCCATAATGTTATGGACACTGCGTTTGAAGACGCTTTCCAAAATCTCTTCTTTGGAGTCATAGTTGCGATAGAAGGCGGCACGAGAGACACCCGCTCGTTTGACCAGCTCCGAAATGCTGATCTTAGCCAAATCTTTTTTCTCTAGAAGTTGCAAAAGAGCCGTCTCGATTGCTTCTCTAGTTAAAAAATTGGATTCTTGATTTGATTTTCTGAGATTTTCAAGAGATTTTTCAGATATTTTACGTTCAGACATAACAATTTCTTTCTACTTGTGACAACAGAGAGGTGGTACTTTTGTTTCAAGGGCTTTCATGATATAATTGTAAAAAAAGACAGAACCTTTGTCAATGTATAAATGACAAAGATGGAGAATTTCTATGACTTGGAAGATTGTAGCTGACTCTGGTTGTGATTATCGTCAACTGGCAACTCCTGCTATTGATACCGAATTTGTGAGTGTTCCTTTAACCATTCAAGTAGCTGATCAGTCTTTATCGATGATGCCAATCTTGACATTGACCACATGATGGAAACCATGTATGCAACTTCTGAGGCTTCAAAATCAGCTTGTCCTAGCCCTGATGATTACTTGCGAGCATTTGAAGGTGCTAAGCATATCTTTGTCGTTACCATTACTGGTACTCTTTCAGGTAGCCATAATAGTGCACAGCTCGCTAAGAATATCTATCTTGAAGAACATCCTGACACCCAGATTCATGTGATCGATACATTGTCTGCAGGTGGTGAGGTTGACTTGCTCGTAGAAAAATTAAACGACTTGATTGACCAGGGTTTGTCTTTCGAGGAAATTGTTCAAGCTATTACTGCCTACCAAGAAAAAACGAAGTTGCTCTTTGTCCTCGCTAAGGTCGATAACTTGGTAAAAAATGGCCGTTTGAGTAAGCTTATCGGTACAGTCGTTGGCCTCCTCAACATCCGTATGGTTGGGGAAGCAAGTGAAACTGGAACCCTAGAACTGCTCCAAAAAGCGCGTGGACCAAAAAAATCCCTTCAAGCAGCCTATGAAGAGCTCATCAAGGCTGGCTATGCTGGTGGTCGAATTGTCATGGCTCATCGCAACAATGAAAAATTCTGTCAGCAATTGTCAGAACGCTTGCTGGAAACCTTCCCACAAGCCAATATCAAAATCATCCCGACGTCTGGTCTCTGCAGTTTTTATGCAGAAGATGGCGGTTTGTTGATGGGATATGAAATTAACTAAGATTATAAGCAACAAGAGAGGCCAAGCATCTCTTGTTTTTTGTGGTACAATAGATCTATGAAACATTTTGATACTATTGTCATCGGTGGAGGGCCTGCGGGCATGATGGCTACCATTTCCAGTAGCTTTTATGGTCAGAAAACTCTTCTCATCGAAAAAAATCGGAAACTCGGAAAAAAATTAGCTGGAACAGGCGGGGGACGTTGCAATGTAACCAACAATGGAAGTTTGGACGACCTACTTGCTGGCATCCCTGGAAATGGCCGCTTTCTATACAGTGTCTTCTCCCAGTTTGATAACCATGATATCATCAACTTTTTCACGGAAAACGGTGTTAAACTAAAGGTTGAGGACCACGGTCGTGTCTTTCCTGCTAACGACAAATCGCGGACTATTATCGAGGCTCTGGAAAAGAAAATCGCTGAGCTAGGGGGACAAGTTCTCGCTCAAACCGAAATTGTTTCGGTTAAAAAGATAGACGACCAGTTTGTTCTTAAGTCCGCAGACCAAACCTTCACTTGTGATAAACTCATTGTCACAACAGGTGGTAAGTCTTATCCTTCGACTGGTTCGACTGGTTTTGGTCACGAGATTGCCCGCCATTTTAAGCACACCATTACCGATCTTGAAGCCGCTGAAAGTCCTTTGTTAACAGATTTTCCGCATAAGGCCTTGCAGGGAATTTCCCTAGATGACGTGACCCTAAGCTATGGCAAGCATATCATCACTCATGATTTGCTCTTTACCCACTTTGGTTTGTCGGGCCCTGCTGCCCTGCGCATGTCTAGTTTTGTCAAGGGTGGGGAGGTTCTCTCGCTAGATGTTTTGCCTCAACTTCCTGAGAGCGACTTGGTAGTTTTTCTAGAAGAAAATCGGGAAAAATCCTTGAAGAATGCTTTGAAAACTTTGCTTCCGGAACGCTTGGCTGAGTTTTTTGTACAAGGATTTCCTGAAAAAGTCAAACAGCTAACTGAAAAAGAACGTGACCAGCTTGTCCAATCTATCAAGGCTCTCAAAATTCCTGTCACTGGTAAAATGTCATTGGCCAAGTCCTTTGTCACCAAAGGCGGTGTCAGTCTTAAGGAAATCAATCCTAAAACTCTGGAAAGCAAGCTGGTACCTGGGCTCCACTTTGCTGGTGAGGTCCTAGACATCAATGCCCACACGGGTGGCTTTAACATTACTTCCGCCCTCTGTACCGGATGGGTGGCAGGCTCCAATCCAATAAATACCAAATAAGAAAGGAAGCCCTTTGGAACATATTATTTACTAAGAGGTGTTACTCCTAATGGAAAAAATGCTATCCCGAAAATGTCTTATTTGGTAGATATTTTGACAGAAGCTGGTTTTCAACACGTTCGAACCTATATTCAAAGTGGGAATATCATTCTTGAGAGTGACTCAGATTTAGAAGAAATACGAGAACGCGTTCATACTTTGATAAAGGAAAAAATTGGGGCCGACTTAAAAATGGTTATCAAGAATAAGAACGATTTTGAAAAGATTGTTCATGAGAATCCATTTAAAGAAGACTATCTTCATGATCGTGTGCATGTAATTCTTTATCAAGGACTTATCCAAAGTCTGCCACTAGAAAAATTGAAAACTGACTACGGCGAGGAAGAAATCTGTGTAGGCGATTACTGTCTCTACCTCTATCTTCCTAGAACTGCAAAACAAAAAAAGCTCAATACCAACTATCTTGAAAAATTGTTTGGCGTGGTTCTGACCATGCGAAAGTTAAACGTCGTGGAAAAGTTACTAACAAAATAGGAAAAACAATATGAACAGATGCGAAACAGTTGAATTTGTCAACATGTGCATGATTAAAAACGGAAACAAGATTCTGGTCCAAGACCGAGTGAGCCCTGACTGGCCTGGTATTACTTTTCCTGGTGGTCATGTTGAACGTGGCGAATCCTTTGTCGATGCCGTCATTCGTGAAGTGAAGGAAGAAACTGGTCTGACCATTTCCAAACCCCAACTCTGTGGTATCAAAAACTGGTACGATGACAAGGATTATCGTTATGTCGTCCTTTTTTACAAGACAAAACACTTTACTGGTGAACTCCAGTCTTCAGACGAAGGAAAGGTATGGTGGGAAGATTTTGGCAATCTATATCATCTCAAACTTGCCACCGATGATATGTCAGATATGCTTCGTGTTTTTCTGGAAGAGGATCTCAGTGAGTTCTTCTACTATAAAGACGGCGAAAACTGGCTTTATGATTTGAAGTAAAAAATAGGCTAGGAAATTCCTAGCCTATTTATTCTGCATTTGTCTGAACGTAAGCTGCAATGGCATCTGATGTGTACTGGGCTGTTCCAGGTCCAAATTTATCAATATTTTCCTTGAACTCTGGGTTATAGACGTATCCTTTACCGATATGTCCGAAGACTTCAATAGAGCAGTCAAATCCATAAGTACGAATAGCTTGCAAGAGTTTGGCTGCTTCCTCTTGGTTTTCGGCCGCTGTTGCAGGCAGACCAGCTTGAAGGTTTTGTACCAAGGCTTGAAAAACTTGGTTGAAGGCGGCTGTAGCCTCATCTTCTCTACCACTTTGGCGTTCAAGCGCTTGGCTCATGACTTCTTGACCATATTTCTCTACCGCTTCTTGGTGGTATTTTTGATTGTCTTGATAGCTAAATCCAGTGAATTTTTCCTCAATGGTCATTTTTCTTTCTCCTTTTTGTTCTTGAATGGTTTTTTGCAAGGTGGAAATCAAGGTATCCAGGTGTTGCCTTTCTCGAGTTAGATAATCCAACTGCCTAGTCAAATGGGGCAATAAATCTGTTCTTTCTTCCTTTAACAGCTCTGCTATTTTTTCTAAAGAAAAGCCTAGATATTTGTAGTACAGAATGACCTGAAGTCGTTCCAAATCCTCCTGACTATAGGTTCGATAGCCGTTTTCCGACTTTAAGGGAACCAGAAGTCCTATCTTATCGTAGTGATGCAGAGTCTTAACAGAGACACCTGAAAGCTGCGCAGCTTCTTTTATATGGTACATGATTTCCTCCTTATACTCAATGAAAATCAAAGAGCAAACTAGGAAGCTAGCCGCAAGCTGTACTTGAGTACGGTAAGGCGACGCTGACGTGGTTTGAATTTGATTTTCGAAGAGTATTACATTGATAGTATAACCCCTCCCCCTAGGTCAGAGTCAAGCGTTTTTGCGAAAAATTTTTAACTTTTTGAGAAAGGTGTGAAAACTTGAAAATGGTTTTCTTGACAGACCTTTGAAAACATGATAGGATAGTCAAGTCTATCAATCAAACAGAAGGTTCATAGAGAGCCATTGAGAGAGGGCTATTTGACAACTCAAGTAGCCTTTTCTTATTTTAAAAAACAAGATTGGAGTTTCAACTATGTCAGAAAAATCGCAATGGGGATCGAAACTAGGCTTTATTCTAGCATCTGCTGGTTCAGCCATCGGACTTGGAGCCGTTTGGAAATTTCCCTACATGACTGCTGCTAATGGCGGTGGAGGCTTTTTACTAGTCTTTCTTATTTCTACCATTTTAATCGGTTTCCCGCTCCTGCTTGCTGAATTTGCCCTTGGTCGTAGTGCTGGCGTTTCCGCTATCAAAACCTTTGGAAAACTTGGTAACAATAACAAGTACAACTTTATCGGTTGGATTGGTGCCTTTGCCCTCTTTATCCTCCTCTCCTTTTACAGTGTTATCGGAGGATGGATTTTTAGTCTATCTAGGTATTGAGTTTGGAAAATTGTTCCAGCTTGGCGGTACGGGTGATTACGCGCAACTATTTACTTCAATCATTTCAAATCCAGCCATTGCACTAGGAGCTCAAGCTGCCTTTATCTTATTGAATATCTTTATTGTATCACGTGGGGTCCAAAAAGGGATCGAAAGAGCTTCGAAAGTCATGATGCCCCTGCTCTTTATCATCTTTGTCGTGATCATTGGGCGCTCTCTCAGTTTGCCAAATGCCATGGAAGGCGTTCTCTACTTCCTAAAACCAGACTTTTTCAAAACTAACTAGCGCTGGTCTCCTCTATGCTCTGGGACAATCTTTCTTTGCCCTCTCACTAGGGGTCACAGCCATGCTGACCTATGCTTCCTACTTGGACAAGAAAACCAATCTCGTTCAATCAGGGATTTCCATTGTAGCCATGAACATCTCGGTATCCATCATGGCAGGTCTAGCTATTTTTCCTGCTATGTCAGCCTTCAACATCCAGTCCGAAGGTGGGCCAAGCCTCCTCTTCATCGTTTTGCCACAACTCTTTGACAAGATGCCCTTTGGAACCATTTTCTACATTCTTTTCCTCTTGCTCTTCCTCTTTGCGACGGTCACTTCTTCAGTCGTTATGCTGGAAATCAATGTGGGCAATATCACCAATCAGGACAACAGCAAACGTGCCAAATGGAGTGCTATTTTAGGAATCTTGACCTTCGTCTTTGGAATTCCTTCTGCCCTATCCTATGGAGTTATGGCGGATGTTCACATCTTTGGTAAGACTTTCTTTGATGCCATGGATTTCTTGGTTTCCAATCTCCTCATGCCATTTGGAGCTCTCTGCCTGTCACTTTTTACAGGCTACATATTTAAAAAGGCTCTTGCTATGAAGGAACTCCATCTTGATGAAATAGCATGGAAACAAGGACTTTTCCAAGTTTGGCTCTTCCTTCTTCGTTTTATCATTCCTATCATCATCATTGTGGTTTTTATCGCCCAATTTATGTAATCAAAAAGGACTTGAGTAGTAAACTCAGGCCCTTTCTTTTTATGGATGACTAACAATCAATTCCAGCCCTTGCCCTTCTAGAGTCCAAGTTTCAACATCACTTGGTAGGATAAAGTGACTACCTTTTTGGATTGGATAATCTTTTCCGTCTACAGTCAGTTGACCCTGACCAGCTAAGACACTAAACAAGCTGTAGTCAGCTGTCTTTTCAAAGTCAACTTTCCCAGTAATTTCCCACTTGTAAACGGCGAAGAAGTCATTGGATACAAGGAGAGTTGAGCGTAAATCACCAGCTTTGATAGTTACAGGACGGCTATTTGCGGGTTCACCAATGTTCAAGACATCGATGGATTTTTCAAGGTGAAGTTCACGCAAGTTGCCCTTGTCATCCTTACGGTCAAAGTCATAAACACGGTAGGTGGTATCGCTAGACTGCTGGGTTTCAAGAATCAAGATGCCCGCACCGATAGCGTGCATGGTACCACTTGGTACATAGAAGAAATCTCCAGCCTTAACTGGCACTTTTGTCAATAGACCATCCCAGTCTTTAGCTTCTATTTGCTGGCGAAGTTCTTCTTTTGATTTGGCATTATGACCATAGATAATCTCTGATCCCTCATCCGCTGCAATGATGTACCAGCACTCTGTTTTTCCAAGTTCGCCTTCATGCTCGAGCCCGTAAGCATCGTCTGGATGAACTTGGACGCTGAGCCAGTCGTTGGCATCGAGAATTTTAGTTAAAAGCGGAAACACAGGCTCTAGACGGTTGCCAAACAACTCACGGTGTTTCGCATACAAAGTAGCAAGGTCTGTTCCCTTGTAGCGTCCATTTGCAACCTTAGAAACTCCATTTGGATGAGCTGAGATAGCCCAGTATTCTCCGATTTTTTCACTTGGAATGTCATAGCCAAACTCATCACGTAGCTTGGTCCCACCCCAGATTTTTTCTTGCATGACTGATTTTAAAAATAATGGTTCTGACATGTCAATCTCCTGTCTGATTTTTCTTCCCTCATTATAGCAAAAAAAGAGTTCGAATTGAACTCTTTTTCCTATCTTATAAAGTAGGGAGAAGATTTTGTAAAAATAGTAACGAAATAATCTTTTACTTGATGGAGGAACCTCTAAAGCAGCACTCAGAAAACTCGTTATCAACGGCTATTCTCCTCAGCTCTCATTAGACTTCCTTTACTTGTACTTGAGAATCTATTTTTATGTACAAAAAAAGACTGAAACCAGTCTTCTTTTTAAATCAACGCCGTAATAGCCGTTACTAGACCAAAGACGATACCCGGTGCATTAGCAGCTGCAAGTGGAATATCTCTTTCCTTTTTGAAAAGACCGTAGTAAACCCAAAGACTACAGTTGATGGCTGCGACCAAGGGTTGGATGAAGTTTCCTTTTTGACCAGCCAGGTTGTTCATGATTTGTGGGAAGTAAGAGACATACATCATAACGGACATGAAGGTCGCTACCCAACCCAAAATTTTCATTTGTTTTTCAGACATTTCCAAAGCCTCTTTCATTTTTTATGAATCATATTTTTATAATCTTTTTTTCAAAACAATCAAGTCTTTAAAACTTTTGTTATAAAGATATAAACTATCACAATCTTGTTATAAGAAAGAGGGAACAGAAAAAAGACCGAATTGCTCCGTTCTGTTTACTCAATCAAATATTAGAAAATGAATACTCCTTTTCAATGAATCGATTGATTGATGGTAAATAAGCCGTTAGAAATTATTGACAGTATCGAAATTTTTCTAGTAAAATGAATTTTTGTTAATACCTAAATGGTGTGTAGTTTTCTATCAACATAGTCAGGAGAAAAGGAACTTATGCTAAAAAAATTTAATGAATTGTCACTGAAAGATAAGGCTTATCTAATTGGCGGTTTGAGCTTATTAGTCATTGTGATCTCATTTGGTCTACTCAATCGTCAAACAGTAACTGTCAGTCTTGTCTTTACACAACTATCTGCTCCCTTGATTTTGGTGATTTTTACTTGTCTAGTAATCGGGATCATTGCTGGTAGTGCTATTGGTATTAGCTATCACCATAACAAGACTCAAGATTTGAGAAGCCGCATTGCTGAAGCAGAAGCGACTATCAATATAAAAGACAGGGAGCTTGTCCAGTACGAGGAACAGGTGCAACAATTAAAACAGGAAGCCAAACAATAAGTGTAGAAATCATAACCACCCGTGAAAACGGGTGGTTTTTTGTCTCGCACCTAACGGAGCGAGACGGACTGAAAGTCGCATAAATACAAAAAAGATCGAATTGCTCCGATCTTTTTAAGTTTCACTCCAAGAATGTTTAGATAAAAAATTTGATAATAGAATTACCTATTTCATACGATAAAAATCAATCACTAAACTAGCTGGACCTTTTACAAGCAAGGATTCTGTCCCCCAATCAGTTACAGCCGGACCGTGTAAAATCTCGACACCAAGCTCTTTCAATCGTCGATAGTTCTGGTCTACATCCTCAACCTCGATATGAAGAATGATTCCTGACTGAAAGTTTTCCAAAGAAACCAAATGACTTTGTGACAACATGAGACAATGACTGCTAATCGTAAACTGAGCAAAACTGTCATCAACATAATCGGCTTTTTTATCCAAAATACGCTCCAAGTCAGCACAGACTTGAGGAACATCTGAAACGATGATATCTAATTGATTTAAATTCATTTACTATCCTCCAGAAAAAGACCGGATTGCTCCGATCTTTTCAAGTTAGACTCTTGAAAATCAAAGAATAAAATCTACAAAGTTTACATTTGATTTTCGATGAGAGAAATTATTTGATTGCGCGTGATTGCAATCCTTCCTCTTCCAAGAAGAGGCGGAATGGTACGAGTTCTTCTGCTTCGTATTTTTCCTTGAAGGCTTTGATTGCTTCTTCTGAGTGTTGTTTTGGATCCAACTCAAGTACTTCTACTGGAAGCGGACGGTGTTGAGAGATGCGAGCATCGATCACAACAGTTTTACCTTCTTTGTTCAATTTAACAGCTTCTGCAACAACTGCGTCGATGTCTTCGATACGATCAACTGTAAATCCTACAGCACCTTGCGCTTCAGCGATTTTCGCATAGTCAGCATTAGGGGAAGTCACAACCAAACAAGTGTTTGTTTGTGTCTTCGTATTTGTCCTTGATGAAGGCATATTTACCATTTGAGAAGACAACATTGATAACTGGAAGGTCGTATTGAACGTTTGTGATAACGTCTGGGTAGCACATGTTGAATGCACCGTCACCCATGATGTTCCATACTTGGCGATCTGGATTGTCTTTCTTAGCAGCGATACCACCAGGAAGGGAAATACCCATTGTCGCAAAGAGTGGAGATGTACGCCACATGTTCTTAGGTGTCATGTGAAGGTGACGAGTAGATGTTTGAGTAGTGTCACCTACGTCGATTGAGTAGATAGCGTCTTGGTCAGCATGTTTGTTGATTGCATTGTAAACTTGATACAATTGCAATTCACCCTCGGTTTTACCTTCGAGTTTGTTCATGTAATCACGCCAGTTTTGGTTGTTCTTCACGTTTGCACGCCACCATGGAGTAGACTCAACTGGGTTTACTTTATCAAGGATAGCTTTCGCTGCTTGACCTGCGTCACCAAGGATAGAAGCGTCAAGGGCATGACGTTTACCAAGTTTGTAAGGGTCGATATCGACTTGGATGAATTTTTCAGTGTTCTTGAAGGCTTCGTAAACTTCAGCAAATGGGAAGTTTGAACCAAGGAAAAGAACTGTGTCTGCTTCAAAGACCACTTCGTTGGCTGGTTTCCAACCAACACGGTAAGCAGAACCTGTCAAACCTTCGTAGTTCCATTCAAAGGCTTCAAAGTTTTTACCAGTTGTGATGATTGGTGCTTTGATTTTACGTGACAATTCAGTAATCACTTCACCTGCTTTAACACCACCGTAACCAGCGTAGATAACTGGACGTTCAGCATTGTTCAAGATTTCAACAGCTTTGTCGATTTCAACTTCGTTCAATGCAGGAGCGATGAATGAACGCTCGTATGAACCTGAACCGTAGTATGAGTTTTCGTCGATTTCTTGGAAACCGAAGTTTACTGGAATTTCAACAACAGCTGGACCTTTTTTAGAAACTGCAGCACGGCAAGCTTCGTCGATTACTTTTGGCAATTGCTCAGCGTAAGCGACACGTTTGTTGTAAACAGCGATACCGTTGTACATTGGGTTTTGGTTCAATTCTTGGAAGGCATCCATGTTGAGTTCGTTAACTGGACGTGATCCAAGGATAGCAAGGAATGGAGTGTTATCCATAGCTGCATCGTAAACACCGTTAATCAAGTGAGTCGCACCTGGACCACCTGAACCAACAGCAACCCCGATTGAGCCGCCAAATTTAGCTTGCATGACCGCTGCAAGAGCACCTGTTTCTTCGTGGCGAACTTGCAAGAAACGGATATCTTTGTCTTCAGCCAAAGCGTCCATCAATGAGCTGAGTGTTCCTGATGGGATACCGTAGATTGTGTCTACGCCCCATGTTTTCAATACGTTGAGCATTGCTGCAGATGCAGTAATTTTCCCTTGAGTCATAATGATAACTCTCCTTCAAATATTTTTAAAACTTGATAAATCCGTTTTCATATACTAATTGGAAACGTTTCAGCAAATTTTTACTCTACTACTTTACCACATTTGTTTTGGGTATCCTAAGAATGTGCTCAGAAGTTTTTATTCTCTATTACAGTACAGTTTGAAAACGTTTTATATAACTGTTTTATAATAAAAAGCGAGCAAGCTCGCTTTTAGTCTATTTTACTAAAGTTTAGTAAGAGTGAACTAGTCAGAACAGATACAGAACTAAAGGCCATGGCTAGACCTGCCAGTTCTGGATTGAGGGCCAGTCCAACACCTGAAAAGACTCCTGCCGCTATCGGAATTCCGACGACATTGTAGATAAAGGCCCAGAAAAGATTGAGCAGAATACGATTAAAGGTTTTCTTACTCATATCAAAAGCACGAACCACTCCTAGGAGGTTATTGGTTGTTAACACCAAATCTGCTGACTCGATGGCGATATCGGTTCCAGCACCCATGGCAATTCCCACATCTGCTACACTGAGGGCTGGAGCATCATTAATACCATCCCCAACAAAGGCTACTTTGCCAGCCTGCTGTAGTTGATGGATTTCATGGGCTTTTTCTTCTGGCAAGACACCAGCAATGACCTCTTCAATGCCGATCTGATCTGCAATAGCACGCGCCACGCCAGCATTATCTCCTGTCAGCATAACTGTTCGGAGACCACGATTTTTCAGCTGATTGATGGCGAGCTTGGCATTTTCCTTAGGAATATCTTGCAAAGCAAGCAAGCCTTTGATTTCATTATCAACAGCCAAGAAAACAACTGTCTTCGCTTCTTTTTCTAGTTCTTCTAGTTTTTCTTGATAAGCGCTAGAAATATCCATACTATCCAGCATTTTAGCATTTCCAAGCAAGACTTGTTTTCCATTGATTTGCCCTGAAACACCTTTTCCGTGCAAGGCTTGGAAATTTTCCACAGTGTGAAGCTCAAGTCCAGTTTCAGTCGCTCGCTTGACAATGGCCTCAGCCAGTGGGTGTTGAGAAGCTTCTTCCAAGGAAGCTGCCAATCCAAGCACTTCTACTTCGTCGCCGATGATATCTGTGACCACCGGTTTCCCTTCCGTCAAAGTTCCTGTCTTATCAAAAACAATAGTTTGGACTTTCTGGATTTCCTGTAGAACCGTTCCATTTTTGAGGAGAACTCCCATCTTGGCACTGCGACCTGTCCCCACCATAAGGGCTGTCGGTGTTGCAAGTCCTAGTGCACAAGGACAGGCAATAATCAAAACTGCTACTCCATAAAGAAGAGAAGTCACAAAGCTATCTCCAAGTAAAACAAACCAGACCCAAAGTAAGAAGTCCTAAAATGACAACTGCTGGGACAAAAATCCCTGAAATTTTATCCGTCAAGTCCTGAATCGGCGCACGACTTGTCTGAGCTTTCTTCACAAAATCCACAATCTGAGCCAAAACAGTCTCTGAACCAACTTTTTCTGCTCTAAAAACAAGTGTTCCACTATTATTGATGGTTGAACCAATGACGGTATCTCCAACTGTCTTGTCCACAGGTAAGCTCTCACCTGTCACCATGGATTCGTCAATGCTGGAGACTCCTTCCACTACAACACCATCAACCGCAATCTTCTCTCCTGGACGCACTCGAATCAGGTCACCTACCTTGACTTGCTCCAAGGGGACTTGAACATAGTTATCCTCACGAAAGACTTCTGCAGTTTTAGCCTGCAAGTCAAGTAATTTCTCCACAGCTTGGGAAGTATTTTTCCGCATTTTCTCCTCAAAAACGGCTCCCATAAGAACGAAGAAGAAGATAAATGCAGCACTTTCAAAGTAAACGGGGAGACCAGCGAAGAGGGCAACTAAGCTATAGAAATAGGCCACTAGGGTTCCCAGAGCAACCAAGGTATCCATGTTGGCATTGTGCTTTTTAAAACTAGCCCAAGCACTTTGGATATAAGGACCACCTGCTACTAGCATAATCGGTGTTGTGGCTAAAAAGGTTCCCCAACGCATGACTTGGTGACTAATTCCTCCTGTCGACATACCAATCATGAGAATCACAAGAGGCACAGTAAAGATACTAGTAATCCAAAAACGCTGTAAAAGTGATAGAGATTTTCGAGTCTTCTCAACTACGGTATAGCTTCCTTTTTGCATCTTCATACCACAAGAAAATTCATGTTGACCTAATTCTTGAGGTGTAAAACGAATGACTTTCTCCTCATCTACGCCGATTGGTTCCAAAATGCCTTCTTCTTCAAACAGAATTTCCTTGTAACAGTTTGAAGGAGTTGCTCGATGAAAGGTAATCTCAGCTGGAATCCCTTTTTGAAGCTGGATATGGGCTGGATGATAGCCTTTGTCTGCCGTGATACGGATTTTTTGAACACCATTTTCAAGACTTGCTTTTACAATTTCAGTCATATCATTCTCCTATTCTACAATCATCTTGCCGTGCATCATATTCATGCCACAAGAGAAACCATACTCTCCAGCCTGTTCAGGTGTGATTTCCACTACATACTCTTCACCCATAGGCAAGTCCGCATGCACTCCAAAATCTGGGAAAACAATCTGATCTAGGCAGGGTGAAGGGTCCTTACGGTCAAAGACGATACGGGCTGGCACTGATTTTTTAAGGATAATCAACTCAGGAGTATAGCCTCCCATAACTTCCACTCGAATCTCTTGGTAGCCCTTTTTTTGCTGAGCTCTCTTAGCATCTTCTTGCGGTTTTTTGAAAAACCAAAAGAGGATAAAAGCAATCATTCCTAAAACAACAATAGATACAAATAGATTTAACATAGCGTCTCCTTTACATACAATTACATCTTACTTCTGTTACAGCGCTTGATTTCTTCTTAGAAATCACTTCTTCCAATTCTTCCAAGTCAGCCTGAGTGAAATCACATTCCACAATCAAATCAGCCAACAAGTTCTTAATCCTACGGGAACAAACCTTGTCTTTAATATCTTTAATAAGCAAATCCCGACTTTGGTCCAAAGTTAAAAGGGCTGAATAGACAAAGGACTTGCCTTCTTTTTTCCTTGTCAGACACTCTTTCTCAACCAAACGAGCCAAAAGAGTTTGAATGGTTGACTTGGACCAGTCGAACCGCTCCGCCAAAACCTTGATCAAATCCGTACTAGTCTGCTCCCCCTGCATCCAAATAATCTTCATGACCTGCCATTCTGCATCTGAAATCTGCATAATCACACCTCCTAAATCTACATTTGTCGATTACAGTTATTAGTATACTCCGAAAATCTACATTTGTCAACTATAATTTTTATTATTTTTTTCGAAATATAGAATTCTAATCATGTAACGAGAGATTTGCAGTCAAATTTTACTATATAAACTATAAAAAAATATGCTATACTGAAGAAAAAAAGAAAACAACCATTAGGGGTGCGTAAAGCTGAGATTAACGACTGTTAGATCCCTTTGACTCAATCTAGGTAATGCTGGCTGATGGAAGTGGAAATGATAATGAGGACTACTTGTCTTCTATTGCTTTCCTGAAACAGACTAGCTTGTTCTTAAGAATGCAAACTTCAGTTGGTTGGGAGGTTTTAGATGACTTATTTACCCGTTGCTCTAACTATTGCAGGGACTGACCCTAGTGGCGGTGCTGGCATTATGGCTGATTTAAAGTCATTCCAAGCTAGAGATGTCTATGGAATGGCCGTTGTGACCAGTCTTGTCGCTCAAATACCAGAGGCGTTCAGCTAATAGAGCACGTCTCCAATCAAATGCTGGAAGCTCAATTGGATAGTGTCTTTTCGGATATCAAGCCTCAGGCTGTAAAAACAGGGATGTTGGCAACTACTGAGATCATGGAGATCATCCAACCCTATCTTAAAAAGCTGGACTGTCCCTATGTGCTGGACCCTGTTATGGTCGCTACGAGTGGGGACACCCTGATTGATTCCAGTGCCAGAGACTACCTAAAAACAAATCTGCTTCCCTTTGCAACCATTATCACGCCCAATCTTCCTGAGGCAGAAGAAATTGTTGGTTTCTCAATTCATAATCCAGAAGACATGCAACGTGCCGGTCGCCTGATTATAAGAGAATTTGGTCCTCAGTCTGTAGTTATCAAAGGTGGTCATCTCGAAGGCGGTGCCAAGGATTTCCTCTTTACCAAGGAGGAGCAATTTGTCTGGGAAAGTCCAAGAATTCAAACCTGTCACACCCATGGTACTGGATGTACCTTTGCTGCTGTGATTACGGCTGAACTAGCCAAGGGCAGAAGTCTTTACCAGGCAGTTGATAAGGCCAAGGCCTTTATCACAAAAGCCATCCAAGACGCTCCTCAACTCGGACATGGTTCTGGCCCAGTCAATCATACAACTTTTAAAGATTAAGAAAAAAACTCTCTAGCTCCTACTTTAAGGGAATTAGAGAGTTTTTGATTAGGAAATAATGTCATCCAGCTTTGTTAAAAAGGCTTGCGTTTTTGCCTCAATATCTTCTGCCTGCATCAAATCACGTACTACGGCTACTCCAGCTATACCCGTGCCGATAAGTTGGTCAATATTCTCTGACGTCAAGCCTCCGATAGCAACTACTGGAATGGCGACCGTTTGGCAAATTGTTTTCAAGGTTGAAATCAGAGTGATGGGAGCATTTTCCTTGGTCGTGGTTGGGAAAATGGCTCCTGTTCCCAAGTAATCCGCACCCCATGTTTCTGCTTCGAGAGCTCTTTTAACTGTTTTAGCAGTGACACCTAGGATTTTTTCAGAACCTAGGACTTTGCGGGCAACCGAAACTGGTAGTTCATCATCGCCGATATGCAGACCTGCTGCATCGACTGCAAGACAGACATCCAACCGATCATCGATGATCAAGGGCACCTGATAGGCATCTGTTATTTCCTTGACTTGTTTGCCAGTTGATAGTATTGATTGGTGGTGAGATTTTTTTCTCGTAGTTGGATAATAGTAACACCTGAACGGCAGGCCGTCTCGACTTTTTCAAGAAAGCTTTCCAAGGAATCTTGGTAGCGATTAGTTACTAGATACAGTTTAAGTGATTCTCTATTCATAAAATTCTCCTTTGATGGCTTCTAGCCAGTTTTCGTCTCTTTTTAGGAGAGAGAGTTGATTGAGAACTTGGTAACGAAAATCTTCCAATCCCATTCCTTTAACAACGATTCTCTCAGCAGAGATATTGAGATAAGAGATCGCTAGGCAAGAAGCTTCAAAGGCAGTCTTTCCTTGGCTGAGAAAAACGGCTGTCAAGGCTCCAACCAAGTCTCCTGTCCCTGTTATCCAGTCCAATTCTGCACAGCCATTTCCCAATATTGCAACCTGATTCTCCGAAACGATGAGATCCTTGGGACCAGTGACTAAGAATGACATACCAGGATAGGTCTGACACCAGTCTTTCAAGACTTGAAGCAAATCCTCCGTTTCTTGGTCTTTAGCACTCGCATCAACCCCAACTCCATGGTGCTTTAAACCAACAAGACTTCGGATTTCCGACATATTTCCTTTAAGGACCGTGGGCTTGTATTCAAAAAGATCTTTGACTAGATTCTTACGAATGGGGGAAGCCGCTACGCCAACCGCATCTACTACCATTGGGAGACAAGTTTGAGATGCATAAGAAACTGCCAGACGGATTGCTTTCTCCTTCTCAGCTGACAAATGCCCCAAATTGAGAAAGAGAGCCTGGCTTTGCTTAGTAAAATCAAGAATCTCACGGGGATCATCTGCCATGACAGGTTTAGATCCCAGAGCCAAAATGCCATTGGCCAGCATCTCACAGGAAATCTCATTGGTGATGCAGTGAATTAAGGAGCTAGAGCTTAGAGGAAAGGGATTTGTAAATGCCTGCATCAGTCTATCCTTTCATCAAAGAAATATCCTTGCACCTTTTTAAAGAATTCCTGCTTGATTAAAAATCGAAAGGCGAGAAAAGCTATGGCTGTACCGATCAAGGTCGCTCCGAAAAATCGCGGAGTATAGATAAACCAGCTGAGCTTTGCCGCAGATCCCGTAAAGAGAACCATGACAGGATAGGAAACAATGGATCCGATAATCCCTGTTCCCAAAATCTCTCCTAGGGCAGAATAGTGAAATTTTCGACCGTACTTATAAAAAAGACCTGCGAGAAGGGCTCCAAAAGTAGCTCCTGTTAGGGCCAAGGGCGGAATGCCTTGAGTAGACATACGGATAAAGGCTGTGACTGTAGCCATGACCAAGGCATAAACAGGCCCCATCAAGATTCCCGCAAGAATATTGACTACACTAGACATTGGTGCCATTCCTTCAATTCGGAAGATGGGTGTAAGAACTACGTCAAGGGCAATCATCATGGATAAAATGGTTAATTTGTGAACTTGTAGTTGGTGGTTTCTCATTTTCTATTTCTTCTCTTTTTCTAAGGACTGCAAATCACTCATCCATGTTTGGTGTTGGTAAGCCATCTCCCAGAACTTGGCTTCCATGTGGACACTTCGGTGGAAGGCCTCTAGCATTTTTTGTTTGTCCGTCTCGTCGCTTTCGCGATAGAGCTGATTGACCAGCGCTTCTTCCTCTTTAATCTGCTGTTCTAATTCATCGGTGATATAGGTTTCAATCCACTGTTGATAAAGAGGATTCGGGGATGGTTTGCGATTAAGCTCCTTGCCCAAATCATGGTATAACCAAGGACATGGGAGCAAACTAGCAAAAGCAATGCCCAGGTTTGGCTCTGCAAATTGCCGATAAATATGAGAAATGTAATGATAACAAGTTGGAGCAATCGGTTGCTCATCCATTTCCTGGTCACTGATTCCTAATTCCTTGAAAAATTGTTGGCGGATAAACAACTCACCATCCACTAGACTCTGGGCATTTTGTTTCAAAAGTCTTTTCATCTTCTCGTTTGAAGTCTTATCAGCCAAGAGGTGATAGGCTTCTGAAAAAGACTTCAGATAATAAGCATCCTGAATTAGGTAATAGCGAAAAATCGCAGGTTCTAAATTTCCCTCTTGTAACTGTAAAACAAAGGGATGATGAAAGGATGCCTGCCAAGCTTCCTTGGATAATTCCATCGCAATATCTGTAAATTCCATAATAACTCCTTTATAGAAATAAACTGGTTTGAAGCAATAAAAAGAAAAGTAAGTAGATCAATTTTGTTCTCTGCGAAATATAAAAAGTCCGATAGTTATCCTCCAACTGTGTATGTTCATCATATCCATGCGCAGATAGAGCTCTCAGGTAAAGATGGCGCCATCTAAAAACCGTCATCAGAACCTTACTGTAAATTAAGGGCGACCAAACATGCAGTTTTTGGCCACGCAGTAAGCACGCTTCCTTGAGAGACTTGATTTCCTGCTGAATGAGGGGGAAGGCATTGAATACCACAATCAAGGCATAGGCCCAAGAGCGTGATAGCCCCTTTTGAGCCAAGTACAAGAGGAGCTCTTTTAGGGAAATACTGGAAACAAAGACAAGGCCGATACAAACCGTCACAAAGGCCCTCGTTCCAAGTATCACTGCCTGCGAAGCATCCCCATGTAACTGAACTGCCCAATAGTTAGCAAAGGAGGGCAAAATGGCAAGCAGAATCATCCAAGTCAACATTTAAATCGACGGTAATAGAGTAAAAAAAGTATGCAAAATACGGCTACCGAAAGATTAAGAGCTATCGAGGGAATGAATGATGTTTCCAAGGATAAAATTAGAAAGAAGAGGCTGATAACCGGTGTCTGGGTTGCTACTTTGATCATACTACCTCACCTCCCCTAGAGCATCATTGTTCAGAGATGGGAGAGGTTTGCTGATGGTCACTTCTTGAAGATGGCTGAGACCCTCTCTCGTCATCTCTATCCAATAATCAACCACAGAGATCAAGGGATCTAAACGATGACTAATGATCAAAAAACTTCTTCCCTGATTTCTATCCTCTAACATCCACTGACAAAAATAGCCGCAGGCTCTATCATCCAAACCAGCAAATGGCTCATCCAGCAAGATCACAGAAGACTTGCTGGTCAAGATGGTCAAAAGCTGAAGAATCTTTTGCTGGCCACCACTTAATTGATAGGGACTCTTATCAAGCGCCTGCTCCAGATCAAAATATCGTAAAGCTTGAAGTATCCGCTGATTTCTTTCAGAGTCTGGACTATCTAATTGCAGTTCTTCTCGCAGACTGACTCGGATAAATTGCTTTTCAGCTTCCTGAACAACACCCGTCAGATCACGATACAGACTCTTTTTCTTTTTGAGAACCGAACCCTTCCAGGTAATGCACCCTTTATACTTTTGAAATTGAAGAATTGACCGAAAGAGGGTTGATTTCCCGACACCATTATCACCCAAGATACAGGAAATTCCTTGGTAGAAAGTAAAATCCGCAATTGAAAAGAGGGGGGCGATTACCCAGCTCACAAGTCACACGATCCATATGGAATAGTTCTGGACTAGAAGCAACTTCCTTTGAAGCGACCTCTGCCATCTCAGAGTAAGGGATTTGAAACACCTCCCTTAGTTGCCCGTCTCTTAGCTCAACCATATGGTCGATATAGACTTCATAGTCCGTTAAATCATGGTCGCACAGGATGACTGCCTTCCCATTAGAGGCCAACTCTTTTAGAATCTCCAATATCTCGATTCTGCTCTTGCGGTCAATGGAAGCAAAGGGCTCATCCAAGAGATAGACCCTAGGATTCATAGCAAGGAGGACAGCCAGCGCAGCCTTTTGCTTTTCTCCACCTGATAAGTGGTGGATGGGACGGTGCAAGATTGGCTCGCAACGACATTGCTGGACCACCTCAGCTATTTTAGAATCAATCTCTTGAACGGGATGGCCGATATTCTCCAAGGTAAAAATCAGCTCCTCAAACAAGTTCTCCATGGTAAATTGATGATTGGGGTTTTGAAAGAGAATGCCAACCGTCTGGACACGTTTGACGGTAGAAAGCTGACTGACCTCACTCCCATCTATCAAGACTTGACCACTATAGGGAAGAGAACTGACTTGGGCAATGACTTGAAAGAGGCTAGATTTTCCAGAACCACTACTCCCAACTAACAAGGTAAAGGCTTGCTCATAAAAAGTAAAATCAATCGGCTCTGAGAAGATTGAGGACTGAATTCCTCGTAATTCCAGTCCCATCTATGCTTTTTCTCCAGTTGCAAACTGATGATAGAGTTTGACAATAGCACGAACCAAGATGGTACAGAAGAAAAAGACAGAAATAAAACGTACCACAAGCAAGGAAAGGACAAAAGGAAGGGAAAAGGCGTAGTAACCTAATTTAATGTATTCATAGACAAAACTAACAAGCGTAATCCCAATACTATTGGCAGTTAGAGAGAGCCAACTTTCATAGCGATTCTTGGTCACAAGAAAGCCAAATTCACTTCCCAAACCTTGAACCAAGCCAGATAAAAGAGCTCCTAGACCGAATTGGCTACCATAAAGAACTTCAGCAAGCGCAGCTAGCACTTCTCCAATCGTTGCACTTCCGACTCTTGGAACAAAGATGGCTGCAATGGGTGCTGCCATACACCAGAGTCCAAAGAGGATTTCATTGGCAAAGGCCTGCAAACCAAGAGGGGCCAAGATCAGAGTGAGGATATCAAACAGATAGCCTGAACCCACAAAAACGCCACCAAAAAAGATAGATAAGAAAGCAAGTAAGATGACATCTTTTAACTGCCATTTTTTCAACATAAAAAACTCCTTTTTTAAAGAAAAGTGGGGCATTTGCAGAGAGCTACTCAAAGGCTTGCCGTCAAGCCTATCCTCTTTTGATAAACAAAAAAACTCCAATTACAATCAAGAATTAGAGTTGACTTACAAGATTAGACAGTTCTTTTCGACATACGAAAAAAACCTTTTCACATTTCCCTTCGCCAGTATTAACTGTATCAGGTTCAATGGGTATCATCTCAGCCTAAAGCACCCCAAATGTCTTTATTATTTAATTACTGGACCAGTATAACAAAAAATGAAAGCCCTAGCAAGATATTTGACTGGAAAATATATTTATATAGTTTCTGATAACGATTTAATCTTTCTATACACGAATAAAAACCTCCACATTATGCGGAGGCAATCTGTTTTATCAATACAATTTTAAGTCACGTGGGTCAACTGGGAAGGTTGGATTGTAAGGATTGTGACGGAGTTTGAAGTGCTTGACATCTTCAATAGTCTGAGTTCCAGACAACTGCATGACCGTCTTCAATTCTGCATTCAAGTGCTCAAAGACCTGACGCACACCAACACTACCACCAAGTGCCAAGCCATAGATAACAGGGCGGCCAATAGCTACCAAGTCTGCTCCTGAAGCCAAGGCTTTAAAGACGTGTTGACCACGACGAACACCTGAGTCAAAGACAATAGGCACGCGCTTGTCAACTGCTTCTGCTACTTCTTGAAGTGAGTCAAAGGCAGCTGGTCCACCGTCGATTTGACGACCACCGTGGTTGGTTACCCAGATACCTGAAGCTCCCGCAGCAAGCGAACGTTCAACGTCCTCACGGCATTGTGGTCCCTTGACATAAACAGGAAGTCCTGAGTATTCAGCGATGAACTCTACATCACGTGGAGACAAACGTTGTTTAGCTGATTTGTAGACAAAATCCATTGATTTTCCAGCGCCTTCTGGCAGATATTCTTCAACAATCGGCATGCCAACTGGGAAGACAAAACCATTACGCTTATCGACCTCACGATTGCCTCCTACAGTAGCATCTGCGGTCAAGACAATCGCTTTATAACCTTCAGCCTTCACACGGTCCATGATATGGCGGTTGATCCCGTCATCCTTACTAAAGTAAAATTGGAACCAATGAGGTGTCCCTTGAAGGGCTTCTGTAATTTCTGGAAGGTCCACAGTAGAGTAAGAGCTGGTTGTATAGAGGGAACCAAACTCATGTACACCACGCGCAGTAGCTACTTCACCTTGTTCATTTGCCAATTTATGAGCTGCAACAGGCGCCATAATAATTGGTGAAGACAATTTTTCACCTGCAAATTCAATCTCTGTACTTGGATTTTCAACATCACAAAGAGTGTGCGGAACGATGAGCTTGTGGTTAAAGGCGCGGATATTCTCCCGTAAAGTAAAAGTATCTTCCGCACCACTGGCGATATAGCCAAATGCTGCTTTAGGAATAACTTGTTGCGCCATTGGCTCCAAATCATAGGTATTAATAAAATCTACAGGTCCTTCTGCATTGCTTGTTTTATATGACATAAAGTGTCCTCCTTATTAAGTAAGCGTTTACTTCTTCTTACATAAACTATCTTAACTCTTTTTCAGATTCCTTTCAAAAATTTTGTCTGGAAATTTCAAACTGATTGTCTGAATATATCCCCAAAAAGAGAGGGCTCTCATTCTATCATTATCCTATATTTTTCTTTACCCTTAGGAACCTTTGTTTTATTTCTTACATACAAAAAATCAGGTAATCCTAGTGACTACTTGATTTTCTATGTCTTAGGCATTTTGCCAATTTTCTTGGTCTTCTTTAAAGCGTTTTAAGAGATCTAATCTCTCTATCTTACTCAATATGGACTTAATGGGATAAGGTTTCATACACTCTAAGACTGCTTGATTGACATACTCTGCTTTCTTTTCGACGAGTTTCTCTGTGACAGTATAGCGTGTTTGTCGTTCTACTAAGGTCAGAATAGAAGGTTCTCCTACTGTCTTTCCCCCCAGAACAGAATCGATTTCCCAATCTCCAAAACGGGAGCGATTATTGATCTCTTCTGGCCTTTCTTCAATTGACTTTCCTAGATGTTTCTTGGTAGAGGGACGCTTGTTAAATTTCTTACGGATCCGCACTGCTCTTGGTAAATCAATAGCCTTAATCTCTAACAAACCTTGATGGATATAGTTATAGAGCGTCTTGGTTGAAGGAACAACTACATCTACATGTTGGAGTTTATAGATATGAACAAAGGTATCCACGCTATGCACCCTTGGTTTCTCTCTCATTGCTTCTGTAAATTTTGTCAGAAAGTCGTCCGATACACGATCCAGTTTCAGATAATAGCTGCCTTCTCTGGCCTGACGATAGCGGTTATGGGCAGCATCTGCATAATAGTGTTAATAATAGACCTTCTGTCTATTTACTTGTTTCACTTGTGTTATAGAACCTCGATTCATTTCACGAGTAATGGTAGAGCGATTTCTTCCCAGTCTACGAGCAATCTCAACAGGTTTGAGTCCTACGCTTAAATAAGCTTCAATTTCTCCTCGCTCAGCTTCAGATAAGTGCTTGTATGATTGATTTGTGGTAGAATAGTTTGTGGACATGTTTCTCTTCCTTTATACTGTTTTTCGCAACTCTAGTATATCAGATAGACATGTCTTTTGTGTTGCACTTCATTTTACAACAGAGCGAAAAATTGCCCCCAAAAAGGTCAAACTAAGAGGTTGACTTCTTGGGGACAGCTTATATTATTTTTGAATTAAAGATACTTTACACTTGTTTTTAAAAAGACGAGTTCTAAGTTACTTGATAAATCAGGTTGGTAGTCAAAACCTGCAAAACTGAGCTGGCGAGCTTGTTCGACTGTTTGGACTTGCCCCTCTATCAAGGCGGTCAAAAAGGCGCCACGGGCTTTTTTGAAATAGTTGAGTGGATTTTCAGCTGACCTGCCTTGTCCTCCATAAATTTGAAGGTCACCATCTTTTTCTCTAATTTCCTTCGAAAATACGGTTTCAAACTCTGATGATAAGAGTGAGAATATCAAGTTCTCATCCTGTAGGACCTCATCGTAGGCTGACTTCCAATGACTCTTTAAAGTCTTACCAGCAACTTTTAACTTCATCAAGAAGTCCAAACGGTGAGGAGCCATGGGAAATAAGGCAGGGACAACACCGTATAAAGCCGAGGTAATTAGGACATGATTTTCAAGATAGGTTTGTTCAGCCTCGGTTAACCCATCTCGTTTGATGTGGCGATACATGAGACCATCGAAAAGTTTCAAGGCTGGATAATGTTTAGCCCTGTGATCTTTTAAAGCTTGAATATGGCCGTACTCTTCTTCTGCTTTCTCGGCAGATACCTTATAAAAAGTCTCTAATTCACTAGCTGAGTAATGCGCCAGTGAGTCAAGGACTGCCTGACTTTCTTCCCTCAAAGGGAGCGCTTCGATACAAGGATGGTTTGTGTTCATTTCTTTTGCTGTTGGGATTAAAATTTTCATATTGTTAGTGTAGCATATTTTTCAATCACGACCAAGAATTTCATCTTAAAAACCTCGGTTCACACCGAGGTTTCTTTGTTTATTTTGGCCACCCTAACCAGATAGCCACGAGAACAAGGGCTGTGCCAGCTAAGCTTGTTAAGATAGATAAGAATTTATCTTTTTTCTCCTTGAACTGAGAAAACCTATTTTTATACTCAATGAAAATCAAAGAGCAAACTAGGAAGCTAGCCGCAGGCAGTACTTGAGTACGGCAAGGCGACGCTGACGTAGTTTGAATTTGATTTTCGAAGAGTATTATTGTACTTTAAAGGTCTTGAGATAATTATCTTTTCCAACTTGACCTTCGAAGGTTTGGCCATTTTCGAGGTAAGGAAGGTCGTCTGACACTGAAGCCTTGACCTTATAAATCTTGCCATCAACTTTAAAGAAGTAGACGGTATCCCCCTTGATGACAGCTGATTTAAGATCTGAAACCACTCCCTTGATGTTTTCTACCGTTTCATTATCAAGCTCGAGGTCGTTTTTATTGGCATATTTGCTAAGGAGTTCATCTACCGTAGTTGCTACGATAACGTTTTGGTACTCCACGGCATCGACCAATGCATACTCCTTGACCAAGCCTGCATTGTCCTTCAAGCCCATGATATAAAGAGGCTTGTCATTGAGATTAACAAGGATAGGGAAGGTAGCCTTGTAGGCCTTCTCCTGAACGGCTCCTTCTGCAGAAGCACGGGCTGATTCTTCGGTTGCTGAAGCTAGATTGTACTTGGTGATTTCACCAGTGCGCATATTTTCAAGGATAAATCCTAGATTACTTTCATCAGCATTTGCTGAAGTCACCCCTGTGTAGAGATAAATGTCATTTCCGATAGAAAGATAGTTATAACCCTCTGTCGTTTGGGTGACGTTTTTCTTAGAAATCAAGGCATTCCAGAAGCCGTCTTTATATTTGCCGTTGTAGTTAATTTGCTCGATGGTTTCTTCTGCTGGATAGACACGATCCACCCATTCTGGTACTTCATCCAAGCTGTATTCCTTGGTTTCGCCATTGGTAGCATCCAAGATAATAACAGATGAAGGACGAGGGACTCCTAGACCAAACTGTTTTTGATAAACGGTTGCTACATAGAAAGGATTGCCTTCATCATCCACCTCAAAGGATGGGGTTTTAAAAATCTTAGTCGGATACTTGATTCGAAGATGACGTTTGACGTCACGGTTAAAATACTCGGAGTCCGAATACTTCATCGGTGTTTTTAAATCTACCAATTCCGCATTCCCTGTCACCATATCAACCTTGATATACTCGCCAATTCCCTTGGCTTGATTGTTGAACCATTTGATGGGATCGGCATACTCCAAAGGAGTTACCCGATAGGGTTTGCCATCAACTGTTAGCTGGGTATAGGTGTCTGCTGCGACGTACTGGGAGACCTTATCTGTCAGAGAGCCCAGATAACGGTCCCCAATCTTTTCTGCAGTGCTCCGATCCAAGATCGGAACCTTACTGGTATCACTCTTAGGAAAATCTTTAAAGTCTTTTTCTGTGATAGACACCACATTAGCATAGTTTTTTGCTTGGAAAAAGCTAGAGGTCACTAGGCTAACCAGACCAGCAAGGGCAAAGATGAGGCCTGCCACCAGTAATAATATTCCACCTAATTTATTAAAATGGAACCCTTCTAGATTGAGCTCGTTAGCAGGCTTGCCATGACGTACATGAACAGTTTTGAGAAGATTAGTATCCTTGCGGAAACTAAACAAAATCCCCATCACCACCAGATGCCCACAGAGAAAGAAGATGAATTCCCAGCTAGTAAGATTGAAGGGGGGCAAAAAGATATACCAAGTCGTTGCGATAAAAACAAGTTCAAAGAGTATGCGTTTCATCGGAGTTCCTCCTAAATAATCCGTCCTTCCAAATGATCCAGTTCATGTTGGCATATCTGAGCTGGAAAATCTGTTAGCGTAATAGTCTGTTCCTGCCACTTGCTATCGCGATAGGATACCGTAATCGTTTCATAACGAATCGTCGTTCGAACCCCAGTCAAAGACAAACAACCTTCCTCTGTCTCGTAAGGTCCTTTATAGGAAAGAAGAATCGGATTAAACATAACCATGGGAACTAGGCCAAGATTAAAGATAATCACGCGCTTCTGCACACCAATCATATTGGCCGCCAGACCGACACAGGTTTCGCGATTAGCCAGCAGGGTATCCTGCAAATCCTTAGCCAGATAAAGGTCTTCTTGACTTGCAGGTTTCGAGACCTGCGACAAGAATAAGACATCTCGGACAATTTTCTTTTCCATTCTCTTACACTCCTTACAACTTCACTTTATTATAACACAAAAGGAGGTAACTTCTAGTCCTTTCCCTCAAATGCAAAAAAAGCCATCCGAAGATGACTTTCTTTTTAAATCGCGTTCTTATCAAGACCAAGTTTACGTTGAACAAACTTAACGATTTCTACGATAAGAATCATTGAGAAGCTTCCAGCTAGAACAATAGCCCATTGCGATAAGTCTAGTTTGGTTACGTGGAAGATACCTTCAAGTGGTTCTACGACGATTGTTGCCATGAGAAGAATGAAAGATACCAAGATAGACCAGTTGAAGGTCTTAGACTTGAATGGTCCAACTGTCAAGATGGATTGGTAAACAGACTTAACATTGTAGGCATGGAAGAGCTGAATCAAACCGAGTGTTGCAAAGGCCATAGTGAGGGCATCCGCGTGAATGGCTTGATTATCTCCTACATGGACCGGATAAGCAAGAGCAAGACCATAAACAGTCAAGACGAGTGCCCCTTGGAGTACACCTTGATAGATGATAGAACTCATGACTCCACCTGAGAAGAAGCTTGACTTACGTCCACGTGGTTTGTGGGTCATAACACCTGGCTCAGCAGGTTCAACACCAAGAGCGATAGCTGGGAAGGTATCGGTCACCAAGTTGATCCACAAGAGATGAACTGGCTGTAGAACATCCCAACCAAACAAGGTTGATAGGAAAATGGTCAAAACTTCAGCCGTATTGGCAGAAAGAAGATATTGAATAGTCTTTTGAATGTTTGAGAAGACCTTACGTCCTTCTTCAACTGCGACGATAATGGTCGCAAAGTTATCATCCGCAAGAATCATATCAGAAGCACCCTTAGAAACCTCTGTACCAGTGATTCCCATACCGATACCAATATCGGCTGTTTTCAGAGCTGGTGCATCATTCACACCATCACCTGTCATAGCAACGACCTTACCTTGGTTTTGCCAAGCTTTCACGATACGAACCTTGTGCTCTGGAGATACACGCGCGTAAACAGAGTATTGAACAACTACTTTTTCAAATTCCTCATCTGAAAGTTCATTGAGCTCAGCACCAGTCAAGACATGGTCTTCTGAGTCATTTTCATCGATGATTCCCAAACGTTTGGCAATGGCTTCCGCTGTGTCTTGGTGATCACCCGTGATCATGATTGGACGGATTCCTGCTTCCTTAGCGACACGAACCGCTTCTGCCGCTTCAGCACGCTCAGGGTCAATCATCCCAATCAAACCAGTAAGATCAAGTTGTTTTCCAGTTCTTCAGAAGTCAAGTTTTCTGGAATGCTATCAATAATCTTATAGGCACCTGCAAGGACACGCAAGGCTTGGTGAGCCATTTCAGAGTTATTTGTGTGAATTAAGTCATTGACTTGATTATCAATCGGAGCGACATCTCCAGCTTTATCACGAGCAACACAACGTTTCAAAAGTTGGTCTGGAGCTCCCTTAACCGCCACAAGGAATGTACCATCTGGCAATGGGTGAACCGTTGACATGAGCTTACGATCTGAGTCAAATGGTAACTCAGCTACACGAGGATATTTCTCTAAGAACCCTTTAACATCGTAGCCCTTGTCTAAGGCATACTGGATGAAGGCTGTTTCCGTTGGATCCCCGATCAGGTTTCCTTCTGCATCAATCTTAGTATCATTAGCCAAAACTACAGAACGAAGAAGAGGCATTTCAAGACCTAGTTCAATGTCATCAGCTGAATCATGTAGTACTGCATCATAGAAGACTTTTTCGACTGTCATCTTGTTCATGGTAAGCGTACCAGTCTTATCAGAAGCGATGATTTCAGTTGAACCAAGTGTTTCAACTGCTGGCAACTTACGAACGATAGAGTTCCGTTTGGCCAAAACTTGGGTACCAAGGGCAAGAACGATGGTCACGATAGCAGGAAGTCCTTCTGGGATGGCTGCAACAGCAAGCGCAACAGAGGTCATCAACTCACCAAGTGGATCTTTTCCTTGAATAAAGACTCCAACTACAAAAGTAACAAGGGCAATGACCAAAATTGCATAGGTCAAGACTTTAGAAAGGTTGTTCAAGTTTTGCTTGAGTGGTGTATCTGTCTCATCCGCATCTTGGAGCATGCCAGCGATATGACCAACTTCAGTGTACATACCTGTATTGACAACAACACCAAGACCACGACCATAAGTCACGTTTGAGTTTTGGAAAGCCATATTGACACGGTCACCGATACCAGCATCTGCAGCAAGATCGACTGTCAAGTCTTTTTCGACTGGAACAGACTCACCTGTCAAGGCAGCTTCTTCGATTTTAAGAGAATTGGCTTCTAGCAAACGTAGGTCCGCTGGTACTACATCACCTGCTTCAAGAGCAACGATATCACCTGGCACTAATTCTTTTGAGTCAATCTCAGCCATGTGCCCATCACGGATAACGCGAGCAGCTGGACTAGACATCGACTTGAGAGCTTCGATGGCTTCTTCTGCTTTTCCTTCTTGGTAAACACCAAAAGCTGCATTGATGATAACAACGGCTAGAATAATGACGGCATCTGCAATATCTTCCCCACCAGAAGTTATGACAGACAAGATGGCTGCAGCCACCAAAATAATAATCATCAAATCCTTAAACTGTTCGATGAATTTAACCAAGAGAGTTTTTTTCTCACCCTCTTCGAGTTCATTACGTCCATATTCAGCTAGGCGTTTCTGTGCTTCGCTTGACGAAAGGCCTTGCTCAGTTGCTTCAACCGACTTCAAGACCTCTTCAGGACTTTGAGTATAAAACGCTTGGCGTTTTTGTTCTTTTGACATGTGTCTCCTCCTTGACTTTGTGTGCAAAACAAGCTCTCTTTTGGTTTTATGACAAACAAAAAGAGACCTGTTAATCATAACAAGTCTCGCTGTTTAAGATAGCGCCGGAAAGCATACTTTGCAGTATACAATTCGGAATGACGACACTATCACAGGTTTCTGCCAGCTACTCCCTTGAGTAGTACTATTATATCAAAATTTGAATAATTTTCAAAGAGTAAAAACTGCCTTATTTGAATTTTTCCTTTGAAAACCAGTATAATGGTAGAATATTATACGACTAGAAAGGAAGTCCGATGAACCAATCCATGTCAAATCTCAAGTTAGCGGAACGTGGGGCCATTATCAGTATTTCGACCTATCTGATCTTGTCTGCGGCAAAATTGGCGACTGGCCACCTCCTTCATTCTTCCAGTTTGGTAGCCGATGGTTTCAACAACGTGTCGGATATCATTGCAAATGTGACTCTCTTGATCGGGATTCGGATGGCGCGCCAGCCCGCTGACCGTGATCACCGTTTTGGCCACTGGAAGATTGAAGACCTGGCTAGTTTGATCACTTCCATCATCATGTTCTACGTTGGCTTTGATGTTCTGCGGGACACCATTCAAAAATTCTCAGTCGAGAACAAACACACATTGACCCTCTGGGTGCTACTCTAGGAGTCTTATCTGCGGCAGTCATGTTCACCGTTTATCTCTATAATACTCGCCTCAGTAAGAAATCCAAATCCAAGGCTCTGAAGGCAGCTGCTAAAGATAATCTTTCTGATGCAGTCACCTCGCTTGGTACTTCCATTGCCATCCTAGCCAGCAGCTTCAACTATCCAATCGTGGATAAACTGGTTGCTATCATCATCACTTTCTTTATCTTAAAGACAGCATATGATATCTTTATCGAGTCTTCCTTCAGTCTTTCAGATGGTTTTGACGACCGTCTGCTGGAAGATTATCAGAAGGCTATCATGGAGATTCCAAAGATTAGTAAGGTCAAGTCCCAAAGAGGTCGTACCTACGGTAGTAATATCTACCTTGACATCACGTTGGAGATGAATCCCGACCTATCAGTCTATGAAAGTCATGAAATTGCAGACCAGGTCGAATCTATGCTGGAAGATCGTTTTGGAGTCTTTGATACCGATGTCCATATCGAACCTGCTCCTATACCTGAAGACGAAATTTTGGATAATGTCTATAAAAAACTACTCATGCGTGAGCAATTGATTGACCAAGGCAATCAACTGGAAGAACTCCTATCTGAAGACTTTATCTATATCCGCCAAGATGGAGAGCAGATGGATAAGGTTTCCTATCAAGCTGAGAAAGAACCTAAAGCTGCGATTACGGACATTCAGATTACCTCCATTAGTCAGAAAACCAAGCTCATTTGCTATGAGTTAGATGGTATCGTCCATACCAGTATCTGGCGTCGCCACGAAACTTGGCAAAATATCTTCCACCAGGAAACAAAAAAAGAAGACAAACAGTAACCCTATCCAGTGGATAGGGCTTTTTTGATTGATTTTCTTTAAGCTAAACTGGCTTATAGCTGTTTGGAAGATTTGCTTTTCGAAGCTTGTTTTGTCTCTTTTCTTGCTTGACGATTTTGTTCGATACGCCATTCTCTCTCATAGTACTTCATGGTCTCGTATACCCTTTCAGGAAGACCTACATCTAGTAGAATGATAGGGATGATCAAATCTGCTGACTGATGAAAAGAGAAACACCTTCTCTTCGGTAGGGCTAGAAGTGATTGGGATCTCACATTATCCTTGTTTTTAAAATAAACTTCAATCCGATAAGAATCCCCATACTTCCCTCGAATCCGAGAGAAGAAAAAGTCCTCTACATCAGCCCAAGCATAGAAATGACTGGCTTTCTTTGGATTCGGTTTGTAGTAAAACCCTTGAACAGTACATCTCAAATATTCCTTATCGGAGCTTAACAGTCTGTAGGTCTGATAAACTACGACTCCGGCGCAAAAAAAGTACAAGCAGCATTAACAAAAGACTTATCGTATGAAGTCTGGTCCCCTTTTGTGAATACGAATGGAGATAATAGAGAAGTAACAAGAAGAAAAGCACAGAAGCTAGGCCAAACAAGGCATTCCAAATAATTTTCTTTGGACTACGTTTAATGACTTTTCCTTCCATCATGCTAACTCACTTAAATATTCATAGCGTTCATATTTTTCAAGGAGTTCTTCGTTTTTTTCATCGAGCTCTTTCTGAAGTGTCGCAAGTTTACCAAAATCAGAACCATTGGCCTGCATCTCCTCTTCAATAGCAGCGATACGGTTTTCTAAGGACTCAATATCTGCTTCAATGCTTGCCCACTCCTGTTTTTCTTGGTAGGTCATGCGTTTCTTTTCTTCACGAACTCTAACCACTTTTTCTTTCTCAGCCTTTTGGGCTTGGCTAGTAGCTTCTGCTTCAAAGGCTTTTTCGTCAAGGTAGTCTGTGTAATGACCAAAGAAAGTACGGATGCTTCTATTCTCAAAGGCCAGAATCTTAGTCGCTACCTTATCCAAGAAATAGCGATCGTGGCTAACAGTCAAAACTGGACCAGCAAAACCTTGCAAGAAATTCTCTAAAACTGTCAAGGTCGCAATGTCTAGGTCATTTGTCGGCTCGTCCAAGAGAAGTACATTGGGTTTTTCAAGGAGAAGTTTAAGGAGATAGAGGCGTTTTTTCTCGCCACCTGACAACTTCTCAATCAAGGTTCCATGTGTCGAACGTGGGAAGAGGAACTGCTCCAGCAACTCAGCGATAGAAGTCGTAGAACCACCGCTAGTTTTGACCTCTTCTGCTACTTCCTGCAGGTAATTGATGACTCGTTTGCTTTCATCCAATCCTTCGATTTGTTGAGAGAAATAGGCGATACGAACGGTTTCCCCAATCACAACTTGACCTGCTGTCGGCTCAAGACTTCCTGCAATCAGATTAAGAAGAGTCGATTTTCCGACGCCATTATCACCAACGATACCGATACGGTCTTTGGCTTGCACCAAGAGGTTAAAATTTTGTAAAATCGGCTTGTTTGCATAGGCGAAGGAAACATTCTTAAACTCAATGACTTTCTTCCCAATCCGACTGGTCTCAAAGTTCATAGTTAAGTCTGTCTCAGTAGGATTATCTGAAACTTCCTTTTTCAGGTCATGGAAACGGTTGATACGAGCCTGTTGCTTGGTCGCACGCGCCTGCGGTTGTCTGCGCATCCAGGCCAATTCTTGCTTATAAAGTTGTTCCTTTTTGTGGAGAAGTGCCGCGTCACGCTCATCTTGTTCCGCTTTGAGGCGAACATAGTCCTGATAATTGCCCTGATACTCGGTCAAGCCTGCTCGGTCCAACTCGAAAATTCGTGTTGACAACGCGTCTAGGAAATAGCGATCATGGGTAATAAAGAGAACCGTCTTCTTGGAATTTTTCAAAAAGAGGGTCAACCACTCAATGGTCGCAATGTCCAGATGGTTGGTTGGCTCATCTAGTAACAAAAGATCATGGTTTCCTAAAAGCACTTGCGCCAACTGGACCCGTCTTCTCAGGCCACCTGACAATTCACCAACTGGAGTAGATAAGTCCTGAATCCCCAACTTGCTGAGAACAGTCTTGACCTGACTTTCGATTTCCCACGCTTGAAGGGAATCCATCTCAGCCATGACCCGTTCCAAACGCGCCTGCTTGTCCTCAGTGTAGTTGAGCATGATCAACTCATACTCACGAATGAGCTGGATTTCCTTGAGGTCGCTAGAAAGGACCGTATCCAAAACCGTCTTGCTATCATCGAACTCTGGATCCTGAGTCAGGTAGCCAATCTTGTAATCACTCTTAGCTGAAAAAGGACTGACATCCCCATCAAAACCTGAAACTCCCGAAAGAACATCCAAAAGAGTGGTCTTACCCGTTCCATTAACACCAATCAGACCGATTCTATCCAAATCATGGATAATAAAGGAAATATCTTTAAAGACTGTCTTATCCCCAACTGATTTGCTTAGCTTTTCAACGATAAAATCACTCATTTTCTCTCCCTCAGGTAATCATGGATGGCTTCGCGGTCATTGTCCAATTCTCCATCAACAATGGCAAACTCAATCTCTGTTAAAATCTCTCCCAAATCTGGACCAGGCTGGTAGCCGTACTCTTTGATGAGAATACCTCCATTGATTTGGATTTCTTTCTTATCATGAATGGTCAAACTCTGGTAAGTTTCTGTAATGGCTTGTGGATTGACTGCTTTTCCTTGGGCCTGACGAAGCCTTTCAGCTTGTAGAAGGGAATCCAAGTCAAAGCGGTAACAATCACGCTTGCTCAATTCTCCCTTTTCACGCAAAGCTAAAATAGTCAGCAAATCCTGAACCTGCTTGGCAAATTGACGTGAGGTTTTCCAATGCTTCAAAAATGGTTGAGCATCCTCAATTTCTAGTACCCACAAGAGGGCCGCCCAGGCTTGCTCAGAAGACTCAAAGGTGAAATCAGTCTCCAAATCAAACAGTCTGTTAAGCTTGTCCTGACTTCTGCCATATCAGGGAGATAATCATAAGCTTGACTCTCAATCATGGAAGACAAGCCAACTCTCCAAAAAGGTGCTAGCAAGAGTTTGTCAAATTCAACAAAGGTACGTTCTACAGAAATCTTCTCCAAGAGCGGAGTCAAGGATTTCATCGCTTCGAATGTTTCTCTCTCAAGTTCAAAACCAAGACTGGCCTGAAAACGAAAACCACGCATAATACGTAGAGCGTCTTCGTTGAAACGCTCACTAGCAACACCCACTGCTCGCAAAACTTGGTTTTCCAAGTCTTTGAGACCATCGAACAAATCAATAATTTCACCTGTCTCATCCAAGGCAAAAGCGTTGACTGTGAAATCACGGCGTTTGAGGTCTTCTTCTAGTGAACGCACAAAGGAAACTGCACTAGGTCTGCGATAGTCTACATAGACATCCTCTGTCCGAAATGTCGTCACCTCATACTCCTCGTCTCCATCTAAAACCAAGACGGTTCCGTGCTCGATTCCGATATCGGCTGTACGAGAGAAAATCTGCTTGGTCTCTTCTGGATAAGAAGAAGTCGCAATATCCACATCGTGGATGGGACGATTGAGTAGGGCATCTCTGACGGAACCCCCAACAAAATAGGCTTCAAAGCCTGCTTCTTTAATTTTTCTAATACTGGTAAAGCCTTCTGAAATTCAGAAGGCATTTGCGTTAATCTCATAATAAGTGTTCTAATCCATAGACAAGCTCATGACGCTTGACAACTTCTTTGATTCCCAAATTCACCCCTGTCATGAAGGAGCTGCGATCATAGGAGTCATGACGGAGAGTCAATCCTTCTCCCTGATTGCCAAAGATGACTTCCTGATGGGCTACCAAACCTGGTAGACGGACTGAGTGGATGCGCATGCCATCAAAGTCAGCACCACGGGCACCAGCAATCAACTCTTCCTCATCAGGCGCACCTTGCTGAATAGACTCTCGAACTTCTGCCATCAACTCAGCTGTTTTGATGGCTGTTCCACTTGGAGCGTCCTTTTTCTTGTCATGATGAAGCTCGATAATCTCCACATTTGGGAAATATTTAGCAGCCTGGGCCGCAAATTGCATGAGCAAGACAGCACCCAAGGCAAAGTTTGGAGCAATCAAGCCACCCAAATTTTGCTTACGGGAAAGTGCTTTTAATTCTGCAATTTCTTCACTCGTGAAACCAGTTGTTCCAACTACTGGAGCAAAGCCATTTTCCAGAGCAAAGCATGTATTTTCGTAGGCAACAGCTGGTGTAGTGAAATCCACCCAGACATCAGCCTCAAATCCAACCAAGGCTGCCTTATCATTAAAGACAGGAATTCCCTGCCATTCTGATTCAGACTCAAAAGGATCCAAAACTGCAACCAAGTCCAAGTTAGGATCAGCCAAGACCATCTGACAAGCAGCTTGACCCATCTTCCCCTTAAAACCAGCAATAATCACTCGAATACTCATCTCTACTCCTATTCAAGATACAAAGGACGCTAGCTGCCCATGAAAAATAAGGAATGGCGCTGACTTTCCATGAAAGGCAAGACAGACATCTTTTTCCAAGAGGCAGATAGTCCATGTTCAATTTCTAAGATACAAAGCCTGCCCAGACAAATCTAGACAATTGGCGTATAGCTCAAAGCGATACTGCCTTCTCCAAGGTGGGTCCCAATGACACTACCAAAGCTAACAATTGGAATCTCAGAATTCACACCACCCTCAATCAAGAGTTGGCGCAAATCTGCCGCCTTTTGAGGAGCATTGCCATGAATGACAGTGATACGATAATCCCCATCTTTTGTCAACTCTTTGATGATTTCCACCAAACGTTTGGTTGCCTTCTTTTCCGTACGAACTTTTTCGTAAACTTCAATTACACCTTGGTCATTGAAGTAAAGAATGGGCTTAATACTGAGAAGATTTCCTAGGATGGCCGCCCCATTTGACAGACGTCCTCCCTTAACCAAGTGATCAAGGTCGTCTACTATGATAAAGGCGGAGTTATCAGCGATTTGGATAGCCAATTTCTCCTGAATCTGAGCAAAATCATCGCCCTCTTCTGCCCATTCAAAGGCACTTTCCACCATAAATCCTAGAGGAGCACTTGTGATATGGGTATCAGGAAAGGCAATGGTCAAGCCATCATACTCATCCAACATGTATTGGATATTCTGATAAAAGCCTGAAATTCCTGACGAAAGAAAGAGTCCCAAGACGTGGGTGTAGCCCTCTTCTTTCAAGGAACTTAGAATCTCATCCAATTTGGCAATGCTTGGTTGACTGGTTTTAGGCAATTCTGCAGACTGAGCCATTTTTTGATAAAATTCCTCAGCAGTCAGATTCACACCTTCGACATACTCCTCCCCATCAATATTGACAGGAATATCCAAGACAAATAGATTCTCTCTTTGCAGCGTCTTCTCCTCTAAATAGGCTGAAGAATCTGTAATGACAGCTAATTTCATGACTAAAACTCCAAATTGATCCCTGGAAGATCCAAGGCGATTTCTGTTACTTCATATGTCAAGCGGTTGAGCATGTTCAAGCATGGACGCGCCAAGTTTTCAACTTCTTCTTGGTTAAATTCGCTTGGTTCGTTGACAATTCGACCTTCCACATGGTTCACTTGGGAAATCGTCCCGCTGATGACAAATTTGTCAAAGACAATCATGAAACTCAAGATAACAACTAGCGAAGTTACTTGGTTTTCTTGGTCATGTTGGAGTAACTGAAAGTTCACGTCTACCTTGGTTTCAGGAGCTCCATTTTCATTTTCCCATTCAAAGTTACGAGCATCAAGTGATACTGGCTAACAAATTCTTGTTCTCGTTTAAGATTCATTTTTCTCTCCCATTGCTACAATTTACTATGCAATTGTACCACATTTTTATCATTTCATCTAGTTTTCTAGGCTTTAGTCAATACCGATTTCATTTTTAACAACAGCAGCAATCGTATCTACATAGTAGTTGACTTCTTCTGTTGTTGGCGCTTCTGCCATGACACGCAAGAGGGGTTCTGTTCCACTTGGGCGAACAAGGATACGGCCGTTGCCAGCCATTTCTTCTTCCATTTTTTCGATGATTGCTTTGATGGCTGGTACTTCCATGGCTTTTTCTTTCATGGCATTTTCCACTCGGATATTGACCAGTTTTTGTGGGTAAATCGTCACTTCTGCTGCCAGTTGAGACAAGCTCTTACCTGTTTCTTTCATGATTTTGGTCAATTGGACAGCTGATAATTGACCATCACCTGTTGTATTGTAATCCATCAAGATAACGTGACCAGACTGTTCACCACCAAGATTGTAGCCTGATTTTCTCATTTCTTCAACAACATAGCGATCTCCAACTGCAGTGACTGCCTTGTTAATGCCTTCACGATCCAAGGCCTTGTGGAAACCAAGATTAGACATGACGGTTGTCACGATGGTGTTTTGAGCTAACTGTCCTTTTTCAGAAAGGTATTTCCCGATGATGTACATGATCTTATCACCATCGACGATGTCGCCATTTTCATCAACAGCAATCAAGCGGTCGCTGTCTCCGTCAAAGGCTAAACCGATAGCTGACTGGCTTTCTTTGACTACTTCTTGGAGAGCTTCTGGGTGAGTTGAACCAACATTGAGGTTGATGTTAAGACCATCTGGTGTCTCCCCGATTACAGTCAACTGGGCACCTAGATCAGCGAAAATTTGACGGGCACTTGTAGATGCTGCACCGTTGGCTGTATCCAAGGCCACTTTCAATCCCTCAAGAGGAGCTCCCGTTGAAACAAGGTAACCTTCATACTTACGCAATCCTTCTGGATAGTCCACCAAGGTTCCCAAGCCCTCTGCACTCGGACGAGGAAGAGTGTCTTCTGCAGCGTCCAACAAGGCTTCAATTTCTGCCTCTTTTTCATCATCAAGTTTGAAACCATCCCCACCAAAGAACTTAATTCCATTATCAAGGGCTGGGTTGTGACTCGCTGAAATCATGACACCCACACTGGCTCCCTCTGTTTTAACCAAGTAAGCTACTGCTGGTGTTGCAAGGACACCGAGTTTGTAGACGTGAATCCCTACAGAGAGGAGACCAGCCACCAAGGCAGATTCTAGCATTTCTCCTGAGATACGTGTATCGCGTCCTACAAAGACTTTAGGCGCTTCCGTTTCATGTTGGCTAAGAACATAACCACCAAAACGTCCCAGTTTAAAGGCCAATTCTGGCGTCAATTCTACGTTTGCTTCTCCACGGACTCCATCGGTCCCAAAATATTTACCCATTTTGTTAATCATCCTTTTCTGTTATTTTTTTATTCTTGTTTAGACGAGTCTGGTTTCGTTTCTGAACTCGTTGAAGACGAACTACTAGCTGAGGAGCTCGTTGATGATGAGCTCGAGCTAGACGATGCTGGTTTCGTTGTAATTTTCATAGTTGTATCAAATGGCATGATGACGCTTGGCAAAACATTTCCATTTATCAACTGCTTGTAGCGGAACAGAAGCTGAATAGTTACCTGTTATCCGTTCACTTGTCGGTAATATGGCAATGACACGATCTACTCTTGATAGAGTCTCCTCATCACTAATAACCGTCACTTTCTCATCTGACACAGTGACTGTGTCGATTTTAACCCGAGAATCAATCTGACTAGGGTCAATCTCCGGCACAACGATTACATTGTCTCGTTTTGCTTTTTTACCGACCTTCACTGTTATCTTTTGCGGTGTTGCAACAGCGGTCAAACCACTTGGTAGATTTTCTATGGTTAGAGGAACTTCTATTGTTCCAACACCAGCATTTGTCAAGTCAGCTGTCACCTTGAATTTGCGCGTACTTTCCTGCATTTCACTTGCCAAAGCAACTCGATTGGAACCTGTCAAGAAAACCGTTACTTCTGACGTGAAGCCACTAATAAAGTACTGATCACTGTCATAGCGAATATCAATTGGTACATTGAGTACTGTATTGGTATAGGTTTCCGTCCGCACCTGTCTGGCACTATTATTATTCTGATAGTTTGTAGAAGTCGCATAGATAAAGAGGATGCAGGCGAAAAAGAAAGAAGAAATAATATAAAGACTATTTTTTCTCATGTTTCAATCCTCCTAGCAAACGCTCTTTCAGACCATGTTTTTCCTCTGATTTTGGAAGTAGGATTCTTCTCAATTCAGATTCAAACTCTTCCAAGGTCAAATCGTGCTTAAAGACTCCATTATAGGTGATTGAGATTCCACCTGTCTCCTCAGAAACCACAAAGGTAAGAGCATCTGATACTTCCGACAAACCAATCGCCGCCCTGTGGCGTGTTCCAAACTCTTTGGAAATCTCTGTATTTTCAGTTAGTGGCAGATAGGCTGAAGTTACAGCAATTCGATCTTCTCGAATAATGACCGCTCCGTCGTGCAAGGGAGTATTGGGGATAAAGATATTAATCAATAACTCAGAGGAGATTTTCGCATCAAGAGGAATCCCCGTCGAAATATATTCCTGCAAGGTTCTCACTCGCTGAACAGCAACCAGAGCACCAATCTTACGCGGACTCATGTACTCGACTGATTTGACAAAGGCACGAACCATTTGCTCTTCTGCGCTAATTGGAGCATTGGAAAAGAAATCTGTCGCCCGACCCAATCTCTCCAAACCAGTCCGAATCTCTGGTGAAAAGATAACCACCGCTGCGATGACCCCGTAGGTGATGATCTGATTGATCAACCAGGAAATGGTCGTTAAACCAATCATATTAGAAAAAATCTGAGCTAGAATAAAGATCAAAACTCCCCGAACCAAGACCATGATTTTGGTACCTGCAATGGCCTTTGTAAAATGATACAAAATATAAGTCACAATGAGAATATCAATCAGATTGATGACTATAGTCCAAGGGCTTGAAAACAAACTCGTCCAGTATTGTAAATTGGATAATTGTTGAAAATTCATCCCTGGCCTCCTCCCTGTCAAAACACGTTCCGAACCATTATATCATTTTTTGCCCATTTTTTCTCTATCCTACCTCATTTTAAATTAAGCAAAATTATGATAAAATAAACTGACTAGAAAAAACGAAGGAGAAATCATGTCTCAACTCTATGATATTACCATTGTAGGTGGCGGTCCTGTCGGCCTCTTTGCTGCCTTTTACGCCCACCTACGCCAAGCCAAAGTCCAAATCATCGACTCTCTTCCCCAGCTCGGTGGTCAGCCTGCCATCCTCTACCCTGAAAAGCAAATCCTTGATGTGCCAGGTTTCCCAAACTTAACTGGAGAAGAGTTAACCAATCGTTTGCTTGAGCAGCTAGATGGCTTTGACACACCTGTTCACCTAAATGAAACTGTTCTTGAAATTGAAAAACAAGATGAAGGATTTAGCATTAAAACCAACAAGGGAAGCCACCTGACTAAAACTGTCATTATTGCCATGGGTGGTGGTGCCTTTAAACCACGTCCGCTCGAATTAGACGGTGTTGAGGACTATGAAAATATCCACTACCACGTGTCCAACATTCAGCAATACGCTGGCAAGAAAGTAACCATCCTTGGTGGAGGGGACTCAGCAGTTGACTGGGCATTGGCTTTTGAAAAAATCGCCCCAACTACTCTCGTTCACCGCAGAGATAACTTCCGCGCCTTGGAACACAGTGTGCAATCCCTACAAGAATCATCTGTGACCATCAAGACACCGTTCGTCCCTAGCCAACTCCTTGGAGATGGTAAAACACTTGATAAACTGGAAATCACAAAAGTCAAATCGGATGAAGCCGAAACAATTGACTTAGACCACCTCTTTGTCAACTATGGTTTCAAATCATCTGTTGGCAATCTTAAAAATTGGGGGCTGGACCTCAACCGTCACAAGATTATCGTCAATAGCAAGCAAGAGTCTAGCCAAGAGGGTATCTACGCCATTGGGGACTGCTGCTACTATGAAGGTAAGATTGATTTGATTGCGACAGGACTGGGTGAAGCGCCTACTGCCGTCAATAATGCTATCAACTACATCGACCCTGAGCAAAAAGTACAACCCAAACACTCAACTAGTTTATAAGAAAAGAACCACGGATTAACTAATCCGTGGTTTTATAGTTCATCTGCTTTTAAAAATACCTTTACATTGCTTTACTATATCTTACAATACCTTATGAAATAGCTATAATTTGAGCTTTTAAATAAATGTTTTTACATCGTTTTACAGAGGTTTACGACATTTTTGCCCCTTTTTTGCCCCTTATAAAACAAAAAAGCCCGCAAGCTATTGCCTGCGGGTCATTAAGAAGAAAATAGAATCTCCTTTCTTTTTTTAAAATTTATTTTGTAGTAATGAGCCCATTAGGCTCAACAGTAAACTCTGGCTTATCTGCCATTGTTCCGTCTGATTTAAGGTAGTACCAACCTGTGCCATCTGCCGACTTGACAAATTGATTGGATTTCATATCTCCATCTTTTGCATCGAGATAGTACCAATGCTCCTTGTACTTGACCCAGCCAGTGGCCATAGCACCAGTTTCTTTGAAGTAATACCATTTATTCGCAATAAGCGCCCAACCGATAGCCATTGCTCCACTTGGGAGCAAGTAATACCAGTGGCCATCTGAATGCTTGTGCCATGTGTTAGCTTTCATATAGCCGTTGCTGTCAAAGCAATACCAATCATTGTTGATTTTCTGCCATTTATCAGTTGGATATGAGCCATCTGCGTTGACATACCACCAACCAGTCGCATTCTTCTTCCAACCCTCTTGATTGCCTTCTTTTGCAAGCATTTCTTGAACAGTTGAACCGAGCGACTGATAATGCTTGATTTTAGCAATCACATAGTCACGCAAGCTGTCATTGTAGCCACCGTGCAGTTCGAGGGAACGGGCAGGACATGAGGTGCTTGAAAATTCATTGTGGAATTTGATATTTGAATAATTCGGTGTATCACCGTAATAAGTCATATCCTCTGCCATTTGGCGCAATACCATGTTTTCATTTTCGATAAACTCGGCATCTGATGCACTTAACTGCTGGCATACTTCATAACTAAGAGAGTTCATGTTAGCATCGTAGTTCGCAGCGCTCCAGGTGCCATTGTAAGTATCTTCAACACGAGCGATTGCATCACGAGTGATGTAGTAATGAGCAAAGCCGAGCTCCGACTGTCCATTGTCATATCGAGATTGCAACCAATTCACATAGCTTTCAGCGCTCATAGAACCAGCATCATTGTGCATGATGTAGTATTTTGGTTTTTCGGTTGGACGTGCTCCTGCAATTCCACTAAAGATTGAATTATTGATTATTTTGACCATTGCTTAGTCCTCGCTTGGCTCTTGATAATCAAGAGCGCGGTTGCTATCAGAAATTCCTGCAGTTGTTGGGTCGTTGACAACACCAACAAGCACAAGAATGTAAACAAATGTGTTCACACCGTCCTGGATATTTTTCGGAATCTCAAGGCCGAATTGTTGTGCCATCAAAAACACCGCTCCTAAAAGAGCTACTAGTGTCACTTTGTTTTGCAAACGCAATTTCCAATTAATCATGTTTTTTCTCCTTTTTTATTGTTTGTTCTGAATTAGGTTTTTTAATTCTCTCACGTCCTCGCCAAGTGACTTAACTTGCTCAGCTAGAACAAGTATAGCCTTGTTTTGCTCGTCGTGATTATCAAGCCGCTTATTTGCTGACACTTTAAATTCTTGCAGATTTTCAATGTCTTTTTCCATAGCCGTAATACGATTTTCTTGCTTTGTATTGCGGTCTTTCATTGAGAAATACAGAGTTACAACAGGGACGAGAGAGAAAACGAACTGTACAATTAAACGCTCGTATTCTGGCATAAACATCTCCTATTCCTTATGCTCTTCTGCTTCTAGCTCTGCCAAAATGGCATCTTCAATCTTATAGCGCATTTCTCGTAGCTCTTGCTCATGTTTACGCATGCTGCTACGGTTTTTAGCGTACAAATCCGGATCATGAAGTGTTTCTGATGTTGTTGAAACAGCATCATTATCTGTGTTGATTACAGTAGTTTTGACCAATGTTTGTTGGTCGCCGTCTTGTGCGAAAAATTCAGCTACTAGCTGACGTGTTTTAGTGACTTTTAGCATTGTCATTTCCTCCTTTATAAATTAATTATCTTTTAAAAATTAGGGATTTTTTACGATGTTATGGATAAGGATCGGATGTGATGTAAGTAATTGTTCCTACCCAGAATTTGTTACCCGGAGATCTACTAGTCAGACGGATTTTACCATCCGTGGCTAAATGTAAGATAGCTGTTCCTGAAACTGTTGAGCCTGAATGCCCCTGTAATATCAAGTGTGCCTCACTCGTCGGTCTAAAGCCTGCTGGTAAAGTCTCACGTAACTCCCTGTAATCTGAATCAGTATTGATAGATACTGAAATATGCTCTGTTGACAGTGTGACAGTATTTCCATTCCTTGTTGCATTGAGTTTCACACCCCATCCACCATCGATTTTTTTTGCAACGGTTTTTTGTAAGGTTGTGTAATCAGAGTTATTTGTGGACATGGATTGCTGAGCCACATAACGCCATGGCCTCCAAAAGTTGTCAAAGCCGTTCTCGCGGACAGCCATATAACCTAGTGATGTTGTAAAACGTTGGATGCGTTCGATTGAGTTTGGATTAGGTTTGAATACTTCTAGCATTCCCCAAGCACCAAAAGGATTATTTGGAGAAGTCCCATCTATCCACCAGACACCGGTATCTTTCATAGTATTAAAATCCTGTTTGATAATCTTTCCACATCCATTATTATCAGTTAATTGATATTGCTGAATAGGCTTATTTCTAGAATAGATATCTCCCAAAACATCCAGTGAACCAGGCTGCCCTAATTCTGCCACTTTCCAACACCTACCCGACCATCTTTGTCATAGCTCATTACTACGCTTTCGGTCGCAACAGTAGCTGAAAATTCAACGCTTGTAAACTTATCCTCAAGTCGTCCAATGACTGTAAAAGATTTAGTAGCCGGATAATTCCCTGCTAAGTTTGCAGCCGAATTGGTCAATGTGTGAATGGTTGTAAAGACACCTGATGCGCTACCATTATCTACTGAAAAATTATTTGTATTTAATGGAGTAACCCGAAAAGTCAAAGTCATGTTATTTCTCTGCTTACCAGAGAGCATCAGAGGCGCTATTTTAGCGTTTCTGATGATTTGAATGATATTGGGCGACTCTCTTGTTCTGACAGCTGTAAAACTTAGAGAGGGAGCAAAATACTCAATGACATTGATAGTAATATCTCTAGCATCTGATTGTCTACCTCGACTATCAACCACACTAGCTCGAATCGTTGCTGATCCATTGAAATTCATCATCCCAAGCCTGCCGCCATTTTCAGTAACAACATGATTCTTATTAACAATTTCAGCTCTATAACCTGTAATAGTTGATCCATAGACACCACTAGCACCATTAAAACCTACCTGAATATCTGAAACGATTTGAAGAAAGTTATTGCCGTTCAGTAGCCCTCTAGCGACACCATTTGCATCTGTTAAGGTCACATTAGAAAGTGTAGGTTTCATATTTGGTGGAATACTTGCTGTTAGTATAGTTGATTGTGTGCCAGTTTTCGTACCAGCTGAGTAAGTATCAACATAAATTGCCCCAGTACCGCTTGTACTATTGGGAATTTCATTCGCAAAGTCAATAGGGATCATCCACGTTGTGGATGTATCAACGTTAGAGGCAATAGTACCAGACTTATTACCCCAAACATACCGCACCGTGTGCTTGAAACTTGAGCTATGACGACTAATATTAATTGTGATTGGACTACCAATAGTTCCAGCATTTACACTTACAGAACTAGCCCGTGGGATGGTGGTTAGACTGATATTAGCTGTAACTGTAATTGATTCATGATAACCATTATTTGGGCTAAATGTGCAGGATAGAGGCAGAGTTTTACTTCCATCTGCATTATGAGCTATGGTACTTGAACCCTTAGCAAGAGTAACTTCTCCGTCCCAAACCTCCCAAGTTGGATTGCTGCTGTGGACATTACGCCCATCAAGAGATAGTGAAAGTGTACTACTACCATTATTGTTATATGTGTGGTAATAACTTGAGCGACTAACTGTCATCTCCCAGTTGACAGTTGACGTATTAGCAGCGATATTCTGCGCACCTTGATTAATGTAAACATTTAAATAAGCTACCACTTGAATTGCTGTATTTTGCCATTTTACCTCCTTTTATCCAACATAACGGATAACATTCACATCTTTGTTAAGATGATATTGCTCTGTTCTAAAACGCCCAATTTGAACTGACGCGGTGAAAATCCCGTTATCAATATTGATAACGCCTTGTGAAATATACATAACTTCCTTACCTGCAGAAAACATGGAAATTCTATCACTTGAAACCTTGATAGTTGAGCTTGCATCATTTTTACCAATAATCAAGCCCTCGTTTGTGCTTTTCATATACGTATCAATGAATGTTTTAAGCTCTGCTAATCCTCCAAATTGAGTTGTCAATAAATCAATTCTTCTACCCGCTTCAATCAAATCTTTCAGATTGGGCTGCATCTTTAGCATTCTTTTCAACAAAGGCATTATATGCTTTTTCTAATTCGCTAAAGGCCTCCATGGAGGCTTTTGCTTTCATTTCAGCCTCTAAAATCTGTGATTTCTCACTAAGTGCATTCAGCTGTTCTTGGGTTAGAACTTGGCTAGCTTTGGAGTCGATATCCGCTTGAACATCTTCATCTGATAATCTAAAATCAGTCATTACATTGCCAATTTCAACCTGAGCATCAGTAACATACAAATTGACAATCTTATCATATCCGACATAGAGCATGACTGTTATTGAGTCAAAAGGTATATTGTGCTTTGCCGAAAGTGAAAAACGTTGGTACTTGTCAGTGATTTTAGAAGCTGGTATATCAATCCACGATTGTCTAGCGATGACCCCATCTTTTATAAAATGGATGCCAATGTGTGCCTCTTGAGGCGCTCCATCTTTCGCAAAAAATGCTGAAACAGTAACTGAAGTGTCTGCAGGTTGAGACAATGGAATTTTTTGATATATCCCTTTCCAGCGAGGAATGACCGTATCATTCTCGCTAAACATATGTAAGCCTGGCCTGCCCTTATTAGCTACAGAATGAGTGAAATTATACGCTAATCCATTTACAGAGGCTCTGCTCCACTTATTCTCTCCAGAGAGAAATGAGGCATTTCTGATATAGTTTTTTCCACCTACTTGGACATTATCAAAGAGAGCTGTCCACTTGTACCTTGCAGGATCCTGACTGTCTGACTCAGTGAAATTCGTTAGCGTGCCTAAGTAGCGCTTATTAGTGCTATCAGTTGTACTGAAACCATCACGACCATCAGCAGAGTTAGCCCAGGCCCTATGAAAATAAGGAGTACGACCGTCAGCCCCTGGTTTGCCTGGAATACCTTGAGCACCATCTTCGCCTTTCCACTTTGTCCATTTATAGACTGTTGGATTAGTACTATCTGCAGCATTAAAATCAACATATATACCAATATATGGCTTATTGGTATTAGTTTGGCTAAATCCCCCACCAACTGCATTATCTGCATAAGCAATATGAGTGTACTGAGTTCTACCGTCAGCTCCTCTAACTCCTGGAATACCCTGGTTACCTTGTAAACCACGTTCTCCTTTTTCCCCATGCACACCAATAACAGTAGGCTCTGTGGTTTTGCTTGTACCGTTTGTGTATAGCTCAACTCGATAATTCCACAAATAACGCTTGTCTGAGGTGATAGCCTGTGGCGTAGTTGTCCACCCTGTACTTGCTCTTGTAATACCTGTTGAGACTGTAGTAGCTAAATAGTAATTAGTTACATTAGAAATACCATTACCATCTGCTCCTTTTATCAACGTCCACTTATAATCTCTGTAATCTGTACTATCTGCCTGAGTGTAATCAGTGTATGTTCCAATATACGTTTTATTTGTACTGTCAGTAGTTGAGAAACCTGTGAGCCGTTGTTTGATGTGGCGTAGGCTATATGTAAGTATGGTGTCCTACCATCTGCACCAGCCTTACCTGCCACACCATTTGCACCATCAGAACCTTTTACAAGTGTCCAAGCGTAATCAGCAGGGTTAGAACTATCGGCTTGTATAAAGTCTACATACATACCAATATATGCCCTATCAGATACACTAACAGAAAAATCTTTGCGTCCATCTGAGCTATTGCTATAGGCTATATGAGTATACTGAGTTTTTCCATCTGCACCATTGCGACCAGGTAATCCCTGTTCACCTCTTGCACCTTGTAAACCTTGCAGCCCACGCTGTCCCGGATCTCCTTTATCGCCTTTTTCGCCCTTGTCTCCTTTTACTTTAGCCCACTTGTATTTTTTAGGGTCTGTGCTATCATTCGGTTCAAAATCTGTGTAAATACCAATATAAAGTTTATTGATTGAGCTATCAAGACTAAATCCATCAGTTCCTGTTGCATTATTAGCCCACGCTGTATGCACATAAGGAGTACGACCATCTCGCCCTGGTGTTCCAGGTGTGCCTGTTGTACCATCAAGAACATTTGCGAAAGAAATCTCATCAACAGCAACTTGATTATTATCAATGTAAGCAGCAACAGTTAGCGTAGATGTGTCTCTTACGCTTGAACCTCTGACGATATAGCTCATACCTGTTGATACGTTACCATCAAGTGCCCAACGCCATGTGACACCAGCCACAACAGGCTTACCACCTTTATACAAAGCAGCAGTTACTGTACTTTCGCCAGCCCCATTCTTAAAGATGACCCCTTTATCAGTTGCTAACTTGATAATGTATGGCTTCGATGCCTCAAAAAGTCGCTCGAAAGCTGCTTGAATGCCATCCGATAACTTGTTCTCAAGTGCCTTGAAATTAGAAACGTAGTTTTATTGCTCGCTGGGTTCGTAAAGCTAATTTTCTGCTCAGAGACTCGTGCTTGAACCATAAGAGCTGGATTAAAACCATTGTCATAAATCTTGATTGTGTCACCAATCTCCACATCGATAAATCCATCTACTTCATATGTCACCGCAGGATAACAATGCTTTTTCAACTCATTGTAAGCCAATCGGCGCAATTCTTTTGGATTGTCTGTCTCATAAGAGAAATCCTTTCGTATCCATTGATCATCGAATGTGCTTGGGCTAAAAACAGATGGATACATTTGCATTGAGATAGGGGCGTATAGAGATTCATTCCGTTGATAAAATTCAAGGATTCCATCTTTCGTTACAGACCAAGGATCTAACCCTCGAAGTGTTACCACCTCTTCTACTTCTTCCCCCTTTTCATTTTTAACACGCCTTTTACCTGTTGGTCTAATCGCATTAAAAACACCTGTCTTATCAACTTTTCTAGTGATAGAAGTTAGATTTTTGCCATAAGTTAGCTGTATGTCATTTCTGACACGACCAACGCCTTGGTGATTCTCGTCGTTCTCTTGATATACATTAACTCTGAATGATTTGATAGAACTATCAGCATTTAATTGTGTCTCAAACTCAATTTCTGCATCGAATTTGTTAGCCAAACTAAGCAAACGAGCAAGATTAGTATCTTGTCCCTCCCACTCTAGGGTTCGTCGCCTATCTGAAATCTCGTTGATTCCAACGGAAAGATTACTGAAACCAAGCAGCCCCATTTCTTGGCAATACTCAATAAATGACATTGCTCTTTCTGCTTTGTACGGATTGGCATGCTCATTAATCAAATCAAGATTGAGGTTTTCACAATAACACTTGATTGTCTGCTCATTTTCCTCAACGGTCATCACATTGAATAGGTAGGTGCGCCCATGGTATCGAAACGAAACCCAAGCACGCTCATTCAGATATTGATAAGCCTTAGATAACGCAGTATCCGATTTTATGGCTTTTTTAAATACAGTGAACTCAAATGTTGAGGAGCCTGTCGGTAAATCCCTTGCCCAAGTATCGTCGTAATAATTAAGCGTATTTTGCTTGTCGTTATCAACAAAAGCAACTTTTTGCAAACTTGCATCATGAATTGTTAATAGCATTATAGCCACCTTTCTTCAAATTCAATCGTTACTGTCGGATGTTTTTTGATAAAACTAGAGAAGTACAGTTCTAATTTTGAATTACCCGGAGGGATGGAGAGCCATTGAGAACCATCTACAACCTCGCTTGCTTTTGCAATATCATCAATATAGACTGTATCGTCTTCGCTGTTGATGACAACATTTGAGCCAGTTGTAAAACGGTTAGGAATATCTTTTGTCTGCGTAACAAAGTCTTTGCGATAATAAAAACCATCCAGATACATATGAGAAACCATTGGATGATCTCGATACGCCCCTATTGTCACATGGATTCTAGCGGATTTTTTCCCTTTAATTTCCGGAATAATGAAAGTAGAGTGAGAACCACCATAAAAGACTTGGATTCTGTCATCATTACGTTTCAAGTCAGACCATCCTTTGGCCACGCTGAAAGGATTTCGGTCAGCAGTTGTTGTACCATCAAATCTCCAACGTCCCAAGATACGATAACCACCGTTCCCATCGCTTACAAAAAAGTTGTATTCACAATCAGAACTAAGATTTCGTTTAAAAGTTTCCACTCCATATAAAAATTTTCCTGCTGTATCAGATACAGTAATCTTGATGAAGCCGTATTGGTTGTTTGCCTCTGCCCAAAAAACTTGTCTCCACCACAAATAGTCATCCAATGATCCTGTTGTTTTGGCACTATTAGCTGGGATATCCCACGACAAGCTAGTTGCATAGTTGTGTAATTTGGTTTCTCCTCGCAAATCTTTCAATCGAATATGTGAGCGATCCCAGAGATTCACCATCTCAGCTGTTCCGACCACATACTCTGTATTATCGTTTGTAACAGCTTGATTTTTTAACGCTTTAATAAAACCATTTGAGATCTCATTATCTCGATAGTTAAGCAGCATTTCTGATTTTTGGGATGGCTCAGTAAAAGCATCTTCGCTATTTCCAATTTCAAAAGAACCAGTATTATTCGCTACACCGATATAACCGTTATCTGCATTGTGCTTGACTTTTACGATTGGATTTGCTGGAACTGTTCCATTGTTGACCAAATCAAATACCATTTTATTTCCTGTTACAGTAGCGTTAGTTATGCTATCAAACTTTTTGTAAGCTGAGCTGTGGGCTACTCCATCAGGAATGACAAGTTTAAACTCCGAGCGTTGAAACCATCTTGTCAAGTTTTCTGGGGTGATTTCATCAACTGGCAACCCCATATAATACTTGTCTGTTTCATCACCATAAACAACTTTTACAGGCTCTAGCACATTCAAAACGCCAGCCAATTCATGTTTAAGGCGCTCAAGAGCCACCCCATCACGCTCAATCATGTCAAACTTGATAGTGTGCTCCTTTTTACCACGCTTCACTTGTTGGATGTTTACGCCCAAAGAGGGGGCGTTATCAAATGTAACGCTCCTCTCATTTCCGATCGGGCGAATAATATCCTTGATTTTGATGAAGCGCGACATATCAACGCCATTAAAAACCATCGTTTTCGTCATTCAAGAATACCTCTCATTCTATTTTCCCGTCTGAGTTGCTCTGACTGATATTTAGCGAATTTATCGCCTGTTTTAGCGACTAAAGTACCATCGTTTAAGTACATTTCATTTGGTCGTCTAACGGCCGTCTCAGCCACATCTAAGGCTTTCTCTAGTAACTCGCTAGATTTGTCCATAGTAACTTTGATTTTTTCAGCTATTGTCTGCTTACTACTTTGTTTAACAGTCACTTGAGCACCTAGATCCTTGTTCAAACCAAGTGCAATTTCTGGCCTTGCATCAATCATCATGCTTTCTTTTAATCTCAACATAGATTTCTTGACAATTCCGGCATCTGCCTCAATACCGACGGCAATTCCTTGAGGAATAAATCGCCCGATTTCATCACGCATTACCCTGGATGGTGAGTGAATATCTAGTGCGCTCTTGATAGTATCTCTAACTCTAGCAGCGATATTTGCGGCGGTTGACATTACAGAACCCGCCCCATTGTTAAGCCCAGCATTGAGTCCAGCCATAGCCATATCACCAACATAAGTAAAGTCTGAGTACAATGAATTGAAAGGCGATTTAACTTCGCCAGACAAACTTTGCATTGCATTTATGGGTTGATTGGCACCCTCATCAACACCCTCAGCTAAACCAGCAGTGATAAAACCTCCATATTCGTTAAATACTCGAGATGGAGAATGGATGTCCATTTCGCTTGTAAAGGCCTCTTTGTTTCAGTAGCCATGTTTTTAGAAGCTTCACTTGCAAATTTTGACCCAGCAGCAATACCTGCTCCAACACCTTCAGGTATATTTTCCCCTTTTCCTGGAAAATCAGCAGCTGCAATTTCCTCTTGCAGACTTGAAACTTGACTTTGTATGATACTCTTAATCTGATCTGTGATACCTAAAGCACCTGTGTCCATCCCAGCTGTCAAACCTTTCATGGCTGATTCTCCACCTTTAGCAAACACTTCGTTTAAGCTTGCTAATTTTTCATCTGATGCGTTCACCAACTCTTGGACATACAAGCTACCCTCTGGCCCCATTGCTTTCAATTTGGCCAAAATACCCTCATTTACTCCACGTTCTGCCAAAGTGTTTAGGTTGGTCGCCCAATTATCAACAGCTTCTTGGTTTTTTTGGAGATTCGCAATCATTTCATCAACGCTGATGGCTGATTTGAATTTGATTTGTTCAAACATGTTCGTAGTTGTTTCAAGCAACTCATTGTATTTAGTACGCATATCATCAACAGCTTTTTGTTGTGCTTTTGACATGTTTTCGTATGCTACAACTTGTCTATTTGAACCATTTTCTGCGGCAGCAGCCATTGCCTCGGATGCCGCTTGTTGTACTTGTGATGTCTTTTCGTATTCTGTTTGCAATTCTGTCTGAGTATTTTTAAGCTCAGTTTCCTTGTCGTTTAGTTCTTGCAGTTTTTCTTTGCGGACACTATCGCTAACATTGGACTCTTCATTCCATTTATTCCGTTGTTCTGCAATCTGCTTCAGTTGCTCGCCAATTTCAGCACGCTTTTGTTCGATATCAAGCAGGTTCTTTTGAGATGCCTCCCATGTCGATTCTGCCTCCATTGCCGAGATTCTAGCTTTGATTTCATCGCTATTGTGTGACAAAGAGTCTGAGTTCTTATCATAAGCTAGATTTAGACCACTGACGGAGGCATTTAAAGCATCAATCTTTTTCTTGAGATTTTTCTTATCTGCTGCAGTTTTATTCGTTTTTTGTGAAAGTTGAATAATTTCATCAGCTAGCTTTTTATAGCCCTCTGAGTTTCCTTTTACAGATTCAAGATTCTTCTGGCGCTCTTTTGCGCTTTGTTTAACCGCATCATTTAATTGATCCGTGCTCTTGACTAGTTCCTCTTGTTCTGATTTAAGGCGCTTAGTTTCCTCACTTTCAGCTGTCAGCCATTGCCATAAAGCGACACCAGCACCCACAAGTAAACCGATAGCACCAATTACCCACCCAACAGGCCCGGTTAAGGCTACTAAAGCCGCTTTAAATGCTGTTGTTGCAGCAGTCGCAGCAATAGTTGCAGCAGTTTGCAAACTAATAGCACCGGTCAACACACCATAAAGTACAGTAGATGCTGTCAAAGCCCCGTTATTGGCTAAGTTAGCGACCATTTGAGCTTTTGTAACTGTCCCGCAAGTTGCTTGCGCGGCAGTGATTAAATTAATAATCTGTATTGCCCCTGCGGCTGTTGTTTTGAATGTTTGCCATGCATTAATTAAGTTTTTTGTTGCTGTTATAGCTTCATTAGCGGCACGCATAGCCACCAAAGCAGAAACCAAACTAATAATAACTGGTGTCAAAGATGAAATTACAGAAATTCCAGTACCCAAAATACTAAACAAAGTCTGAAAAACAGGCGTACTAGCTTTAATAACATTGACAATCACACCAAAGGCAGCATTGATGATTACTTTCAATGCATCAAAATTCTCAGCAATTGTTTTTCCTGTTGCTGCCGTTGTTAAATCGTCAAGAGCCTTGATTGTATTTGCGACACCTTTTACAATTGCATTTTTTAAGTTGCCAAAAGAGGTCTGAATCCCTTTACTGTTAGTTTTTGCAAGCTCAGCAAAGCCCCCAACGCCACCATTCAACTCAATCAATTTAGATGCAAATTGGTCAAATGTAAGTTGTCCCTGTTTTAATGCAGAATAGAAATCATTCTGAGCGGATTGACCAGCAAAACCGAATGATTCAGCAGTCTTTTGCAAAGCATAGGGCATGGTTTCTTGCAACGTTTTCCACGATTGCATATCGACCTTACCAGCTGATAACATCTGGCTAAACTGTTGTAAACCACGGCTTGCATCAGCACTAGAGGATCCAGAGGCAAGAAAGGCGTTATTAAGAGCAAGTGTTAAATCTGTTGATTTGTTGATGTCTCCAGTAATCGAGGTAAGACGTTGAGCTGTACCAACTACTTCATTCAAAGTCGTAGGCAAACCCTCGATACCTGCTGCAAGTTTCTTCGTTGAGCGCGTGACATCTTCTGTACTATGTCCCATCGCTTGCATTACTCTTGGATAACTTTCGAGGGTATCAAAACGCTGAATAGCTCCTCCCAATGAATCTGTCAGAAGATCCACAGCTTTGGATGCTAGTTTAAAGGCAGCGCCACCAAGGGCAAATTTTTTCAGAGAATCACTTCCTCTGTCGCCTTTTTGTGCTGTCTTGTCTAACTCATCATTTAGAACCTTGACCTTATTTCCATCAACATCAACAACGATGGTCACTTTTCCATCAGCCATTATCTTCTCCCTCCTTTCCTAAACTATATTTAGCTTGTAATTTGCGCATTTTGTTCTTATCCCCACCATTCTCTGGTTTCCACGCTCTGATTTCTATAATCTGTTGCATGATTGTATTGTCTGGCAAGGCGTTCAAAAGCGCTTTAAACTCTGTCCATGTCAACTTGTTTTGAACTTTTAAAAGATTGATACCGTAAGCTTGCAAAAAACTAGCGTAAATGTATTCTGCATCTTGTTCAAAATCAATCAATTTTTCTTGTTCTTCTTCATTTTTCGCCATTGGCATGGGATTGCCTAGTAAATCATATTGAACAGTTTCTTTTCCGATTTTTAAAAAATGTTCTTTTATATAAATCCAGCAATCCACAACCTCTTTGATGTCGTATAATTCTTGGCCAGTCAGCAAATGGACAATCAACTGCGCTTTTTCAAACTTTGTCAATTCTTCTTCTTTCAAGATTTCAAAGACATCCAGAACCTTATTAAAAGACAAGTCTATGTCATACTCTTTATCAGCAATAGAGAAATTTGTGACTAAGGCATCATTTAATTTCATAGACATATTTTTTACCTAGCTATTTCTTTTTGTTCTTTCTGCGTTTCTTGTTGTTCTTAATTGGAGTGACTTTACCCTTGTTTAAATAGTGACTAGCACGCTCTTTCACTACCGCTTTGTGTTGCTCAGCAAGTTCTTCTAACTTGTCATGTAACATGATTGAGGCTTGTTCTAGAGCGTTTTTTAGGGCATTATAATCTGGATATACAGAATAAAGCTTGTCAAAAGTACCATCCCCAAAAACAAGATCGTATTGAATTTCAAGCTGTTTCTTCTCTAGTTCAATAGCGCCAGCAACTACTTCTTTAGTCACTCCATCACGCTCAATTTTGTTATCAATATTTGCAGTTACCACATCCAATTCATACTGGACAAGGCGACGTTGGAGTTCTTCTTCCATGTCATAAAGCGCATCAAACTCTCTTGACTTGTGTCAAACCATAGCTCTACCTCGCCGATTTTAACTGGGAAACCAGTACGTTTTAGTTCGATCTGAATATCTGTCATTTCTCTACTCCTTTTTCTTGTTAAAAAAGGGCAAGGCTTAAATGCCCGCCCTTATCAAAAACTATTAGCCAATGCCAGTTTCTTTTGGCGTTGAGTTATAAGAAAGCTTACATCCGAACGCTTCATAGTCAGAGGCAGCGCCAGAGCCAGCTTTGATTTCTGTCGCAGTCGCAACTCCTACCCATTGTTTTTTATTATCGGAAGATACGACTTTGTGCCATAGCTTACGATCATCCCCTGTTTTGTACTTCATGCCAGCAATGAGGGCTTGAGCCTTATCGTCTGGGTCATAAGTTCCCTCGAATGTGTAAGCACCTTTAACGCTGATTACTGTTGTTTCTTCAACCCCATCACCGTCATAGTATGCTTGGTCATCTGTTTTCTCGTCTGTATCATCTGATACATCTGAGATCCATTTTGCAAGTTCCAACCATGTTTCACTTGTTGATGGTTCAGTTCCTCCGTTGTATGGAGCTACAAAATGGCCACGTAGGGCATTTTTTTGTCTTGTCATTGTTTATTCCTCTCTATTACGATTTTTGCCACAATTTCGATTGTGTAATAATAATAGCCTTGCTCATCCTTTCCTTTCATGGCAGGGCGGCTGACTTCCATTCCCATATATTCATAGGAATTATTGTCACTCGGCAAGACTAAGTCTATCTTTGATAGTTCTGAGGTTACTAACCAGATAGTGTCATTAGCCACTGAGTTCTTTTTTTGCCTTTACAGCAATTTCAAATGGCAAAGAAATCTCTTGTGTGCCATCCATATACTCTTTGTCCACTTTTCCACCTGGTATCTGATTGATAACAAGGTCATCTTTGTCATCCTCAAAATAATCAAAGCGTGGTTCAACTGGTAAATTTAAAGTCTTGATATGCTTTAAAAGTACATTTTGAAAGTCATTCTCTCGCATCAAAGCCCCATTCCTTTCACAAAAGCTCTAGCCCATTCTTCAGCATGATTGCTAGTAGCAACTTGATCCCATCGTTTTCCTGTCCCTGGAGTGGTATATCTCCTAAAGGTGACAATACCGTTTGAACCGTAAAATTGTGCCCTAGCGTAAACTGTGCCATAAACAACAGCATCACCTTGTCCGACGATTCGCCCAGAGGCTCTTAAATCTCCACCTCGCAAGGGGATATATTGCTCATTGTCTAGCAAGATTTGGCTAGCCACCGCAACCTTTCCTCTTGTCATGGATTCTCTTGAAAGTTTATGTTTAGCTTTCTGCAAGCCAACTTTAATGGCAATACTCATTAGATCACCTCAATTTCTTGACTAAATACCTCACCATCATAGTAGTTAGTTTGGTAGCCGTTAATTGTGTAATCTCTTATCCCATCATTTACTTTTGCACCCATCCAATCATCATTGACTGTCACAAAAGATAGCGAGGGATAGAGGTAAATAACCCCTTGCTTTTGCCTTGATTTTGAATTTCCTGTGCCAGATTTTGAGTTACGATTACCAGACGCCCCTACTGATCTATCAAAACGTACATTTTTAATAGTCAACAGCTCCGAATACACTTCATCTCCATAATCGTTTTTGTCAGTCACTTTCTTGATGGTCAGGACATCCTTTAACAAACGCTTGTCAATCCCTTTTAATAATCGCTTATCGATCATAGGCAACTCCAACAACTAGGCTAAAGCCAGCTTGTCTTAAAGCATTTTCAGCATCCATAGACAAATTAAATTGCTGACCTGCTGATGTGCTTTGTGAGGTGCTATATGAAATTGATGTACGGCCAATAGAAACACTACTAGCTAGTTGTTTATCATCAGCTGACATAATGCCAGATGAATCGAGATAGGCGATTTGGAAAGCCATAGCAAGCTTAACTGCATCTTTTCGATACTTAATCTCTTTTTCAAAATCAATACCTTTTTGATAAAAGCCTTGAGTATAGAGATTGATAGCTATTTCTGCTCTTTTGGCTAGCTTCTCAAAGTCTGTTACTTCATCAAAACCTAGCTCATGGAATTCCTCTTGTGTTAAATAAGTCATGCGTAACCTCCCTTAAAAACAAAGGGTGTTGCCACCCCTTATTTAATCTTCAACAGTTTCCTGAGATGCTTCATCTACCGATGGGGTATCTTCTTCTGGTTCTAGCGTTCCATTTTTGTCAACAAGTTCCAAAACATTTTTCACATCTGGAAAAGCATTCTTTAGTTTCTTGTTGACTTCTTTGGCGTAATCTTCTTCAAGCTCAATAATGTCATCAACGATCACATCTTTGTTGAGCTGTTCAAAGAAAAGGTTTTTTGTTGCTCGATAAAGTGCCATGTTCTACCTCCTATACAATAGTTCCTGTGACTTTGTAAATTGCTTTCTTGTTGTCATCAAGGGTGTAAGTTCCACCCTTGGCAGCGGCTTGCAATTTCACACCGTCAAAGTTTTCAGCTTCAATAACACGGGCTGTTGAGATACCAACAAACGGAATGACAATGCCGTTTGGTGAGAAGATAGCAATAACTCCTGTCTCAAAGTATTGTGCTGGCGTTTCTTCCAAGGTAAAGCCCTTGTATTTTGGTAGCCCATTCTCATCAAGGGAGATGGTCGCCCCTTTAGCGCTTGTAACTGAGGCCATATCAACAATGGCGTTGTAAAGTTCTGAGCGCAAGTAAACAGTAACTGGTGCTGTAACTTCATTGTTTGTGTAATAAGCTGACAACTTATTGAACAAAGCTTTTACTTTGTCATCTGTAAAATCAGCGAGAGCCTCAGCCTTAGCAGCGTTGTCTGACAAGTATTTACCAATCCGCTTGTTAATTGTTCGAGTCTGTGCCTCTGATTGCAACTTCAAGCGGTCAGCAACAGCAGCGTTAAGATCATTGTTTACGGTGTAACGATCAAGACCCTCATGAATTGTAAGGGTATAGTCATAGTTGACATCTGTATTTTCATATTTAACTTCTGTCAAATCACCAAAGCGTGACTGAGCCCCTGAGTTATTACCAAAATCACCATCATTTTCACCGGTTTGTACTCACCGATTACAACTGGTGTGTTGTTTGTTTTAACTGAGAAAGCCGTAGAGTTTTCTTGTACCCCATCCAAAATCTGAATAGGTGCTAGAGCGTTTGAAAATGCTGCCCGCACTCCAAAAACTGTTTCAAGAATGCCCGCATATTGTTTCTCATAGCGGCGCACTGCGTTGTTTTGATTACTTGGCATTTGTAATCTCCTTTCTGTTATTTGCCATACCCGTCAATAATCGCTTGGAATGGGTCAACATCACTTGTGCCCTCTCCTGCTGGATTACCTTGAGGTAAAATATTCGGGCTAGGCTTACTTTCTTCAGCTTTGAACAGATAAGGATCACTTTCTTTCAAACTGTTGATTACTTCATCAATCTGAGGTTTCCCGTTGTCATCTAACTGGATAGCATCAACATCAATGAATTTCATCAATTTGTCTGGATTGAAAGCATTTGTATCTTTCAAAGCTAGATTGATAGCACTAACCTTTTTGATTTGTGCAATTTCTGCATCGGCCTGTTCCTTGTACTTGTCATATTCAGATTGCAAAGAGGCAAGCGCTTTTTTTGTTTCTTCGCTTGTATTTGCATCTGATTGCATTTCGGCAAGTTGAGACTGTGCGTTTTGCAACTGGTCTTTCAGACTATCTCGCTCTTGTTTGATAGTTTCTAAGGCCGATTTGTCTGCATTTAGTTCTTTACCACGCAATGCAAAAACATCTTTAGCCTGTTCTTCAGTCAATCCAAGATTGAGTAGTTCTTCAGTTGTAAATGCCATTTGTACCCTCCTAGTTCTTTTTAGGTGGACAACTCCCACCTCAAGCAAAATATTATTTACTCTCTCAATATACCTTTGATAGATAGGGATTTTTTACGGTTTTAAATACAAAAAAGGACTTGTGAAACACAAATCCTTTATGAAACATATAATTTCTCTCGTCTATAATCTCTTGTTAAGAAATCATGCTGATTTATCAAGTTACGTATCTTGGTTTGATACTCTCTAACTCTCAAGCGCTCAGCTTTTATCATCTTGTCATCTTGCAAGGTATGAGCATAATGTAATCGCTCTTTATGTGTCTTGATAAGTCTTTCAAGGCCTCGTTGACTTGCTTCAATGCGTGCATTTTCTTCAGCTTGTTCTGGTGTCAAGTTCTTCAGATAGTCTGGTAAGTTCGGTAACTCATGAACTCCAACAATAAACGGTGTCATATAATGACCACAATGGATTCCAAGACATCCTGCTGCCGTTCCGTAACCGTAATCTAACAAAGAATAGATAGTTATGCCATCTATCTCCCTGCTAGCCCCTTTGGTAACTATATGCCCCTGCAATGGACTGCAAGCAGGCCTAGCCATTGCTTTTTTGGAATAGTAAAAAGTGTCTATTCCTAACTCTTCAGCTGGTCTAGTACGCATTTCGTTGTAAACTTTGTATGTTGTACTCTTGATAATAGCCCTCGCATAGCTATCAGCTTTCCAATGCCTCCCACCTTTATCGACAAAGCCCGTAAAAGCGTTCTTGTGCCATTTCATGATGGTATCATGCAATGCTCTATCACTTGTTTTAGTGCCTGCCACTACTTGAGCGACTGTTTCCTCAACGATCGCCTTATAGGCCACTTGTAAACTCTTTGGCAAAGTTGTGTTGATAAGGTTCAAATCACTAACTGCCTGCCTAGAATAAGCCTCTAAACTTTCTGTTACGGCATTTGAAATCTGTCTAGTAGGATTTCTATTCAAATCTTCTTCAAGTTGTTGTCTAGTGTCTGTATAGACTTTCAGACCCTCATTCTCAATTACATCACGCAACAATCTTTCAGCAATTCCTGTACGCTCTGAAATCAGCTTAGGTTCTGTTTGTTGAGCATGTGCATGTCATTTAGTTTCTCTAACTGCCAGATATAAGGATTTCTTATCAAATCAATAGAACCACGCTCTTTCAAACGTTTTATCATACGGTCAAAGAGATCAATCTGTAATTTTTCGTAAATATCCCCCACTCCCTGCATTTGCAAGGGAAACTGTTGGTCATTAAACGTGAGCTGTTTTCTCTTTTTTTTCATTCAAAATCCCTCTCTTGAAAGAAAACTGGCCAATTGACCAGTTTATTCTTCTAGTTCGTATTCTAGTTCAGAAATATCCTTGATTAATTTTTTAATAACTGAGGAGGCATCTAGTCTCCCGCTCCCTCTAATCATTAAACCTAGTTTTAATGTCGGTGTATCTTCAATGCTTGCTGAGTAGTCAACACTAGTAACTCCGAATTTAACCTTTGTCATCTTCTTTCTCCTCATTTTGGTTATGCATGCCATAAATAGCAAGTTCAGCATCGTTCATAGGCGGTAACTCACTATTGATAGCATTGAGTTCTTTTTCTGCCTCGACATCGGAAATATTCAATGTCTTACCAATCGCTCGTTTCTTCGTTGAGAATCCAGCAGCTACCATTTTAGCCCAATAATCAAGTTCGACATGGCGGTCAGTAAAGACTCCATCGTCAAGATTTACAGAAATGTCTTTCAGTTCTGGGATTTCTCCATTATACAATCCCACCGCCTTACCGAGTTCACACATTGAAACACAAAGTTCTTTGATAGCCTGCTCAACAAGTGCAACAATGCTATTTCGCATTTGGTAAGTGTCTGAGTTCTCGCTTACAATCTCTGTTGCTGTTTTCATTCCTTGGCCATCAAATGTAAACATGCCACTAGATACACCAATCTGCATTTCAAAGAGTTTCAATCCCTCTGAAATTGCCAAAATATAATCATTTGCTCGAATTGGTGAGGTAAGGTCTGTAATGCCCCCAGCATCCATGCTAGTTCCGCCAATCTGCATATAAACATTCTGCTCAACATCAAACCGTGGTCTAAAATCTATTGTACCGTCTGGCCGTTGATGTTGTCTTTGTGTCAAATGCTCTGGCACAATCACACGCCTTTGCCCCATTTTGACTTCCCACATGAATTCGTCATAAGAGCGATTGATAAAATCAATAGTCGTCTTTGCGTTATCAAAGATAGACAATCCAAGAGGACTGTTGATGTCTTTGTTGTTCATACCTGGAGTTTTTAGATAAGTAAATAGCGGTCTTGATAGGTTTTCAAAGACTGTTACTGGTTCTAGATTTCTATACTTATCTAGTTCACTCAAGTTCACACGTTGGCCTAGCACATCATTCACATCTGACTTGTAAAGCTCATTTGTAATACGATAATACTTTTTATCGTTTGTACTACCTGTTTCTTGCCCATCTGCCGTTACCCACTCGTGAAATTCAACAAGAGTATAATAAACGTTCTTACGCCCCTCAGATTTGATAGTCTTAGTAAGGATTGCAGCACTTGAAACATCTTGCACATTGCTCTCTAATGGAAAGAATACTGGTGCTTGAATAAATGCCACTCTGACCTTATCCCATCAATGTAAGGCCTCATAGCAAGCCCACCAAGCGCCAAACAGCTTTCTAGATAGCGTTCAAAATTTTTATTAAACCTATCATTTACCAGCATGTCATCCAAAAATTTCTGTAAAATTTCGTCTTTTGTTGTGATAGTTGCTTGTTCATTATAAACCAAGCTAGCAATCTTCTTCGATGCTGTTCTTGCAATTGGCAAGTGATTCAGTGGACGGGATTTAATATCTCCATCCGTATTCTTGTACTGAACATCATCCCATTTTGATTGATAGTAGACTAGATTTCTCTTAATCCGGTCATACTCCTCTTGAGTCACTGCAATTTTTGGATGTTCCAAAATACTATTAAGGTTTGATGTCTGCATGTAATACCTCCCTCGACTAAAAAAGTCTTTTACTTTCTGAAATAGGCTCATGATTGCCCTCCTCTATACGTTACCAACACGCAAACCTAACAATTTCGCATTGTCTAAGACAAAATATTGTGAGGTATCGCATGTATGGTCATCTTCTTTGATAACGCTAGGATTATCAGATTTGATAGTCTTTTCATCCCAACGATACATCTTGTGTTCTTCAATAAATATCTTGTTATTCTCTGTATTGAGATAGTAAAAGCGACCTTGAGCAAGCAAAGATTGAAAACTGTCAATCATAGTCACTTTTCTAAGCTTAGCAACCGGATGCCATTTCAATCCAAAGTCAAGAAACATCTGGTTTCTTAACGCTCCCTCGGCACTATCTATTGTGTATTGCAAAGCTTGTACTCTGTACTTCTCAATAACTGATCGCATATAAGCATATATCTCTTTAGATAGCTGACTAGGCGCTTTCTTGACCACTTGGCCAGCTGGTGAATAATACCAGGTATCAAGTAAGATTACTTTTCCTTTAGCTGTTATTCCAAAGCACAACAAGCGGTTGCTGACTGTTGATGTCCGCCGTCCAATGCAAAAGATATACCTATCAATCTATCATCACTAGGCAAAGTATCCAATGGGTGAAACATACTCATGTTATACACGTTGTTTCCCAATCCGACTGCCTCGCCAAGATATAGATATCTGTAATAATCGTAGTCATTCTCTTTGATACGCTCTATATCCTCTAGCATTTGTTCAGTAACAAAACCTAATTCATCATCGAGATAGGTGCTTGAGTGAGCTAGATAGTTCTTATTCGTCTTGATACTTTCAAACCATTCATTGATCCAACTATATGGATTTCTAGGCGGGTTGTAACTCCAAAAGAATTGTACAAACTTGGCGCGTGGGTGTTTCTGCCGCATAAATGTTACGTTGGATTGGTCAAAATCCTCTTGATTACTAAATTCAGCAGCCTCCTCATACCAAACCGCTATAATGTTCCCTATATCGTTTGATTTCAGTTTTTGAAAGTCATCTTGGCCGTAAAAGTAAAATGTCGAGCCTGTCTTTTTGTGTATGATTTGAAACGGGCTTACTGTTTTTTTAAATTTGTTACCCATGCCAAACAAGTTCAAAGCCCAAAAAACCTTATTAAAAACACTATCTCGGATTGTATTGGCCACCTTACGAATAACAACTATATTTGCTGTCTCTCCCACTCTGATATACCTTAGCATCATATAGACTAACTTCAGCACAATAACAGACGATTTAAAAGAGTTCCGACCTCCTTTTAGCACATTGTAAGGCAATCTAGATACCCATACCGATTTAAAATGAGGGTTGATATTCTTCTGAACATTAAAGGTCATCTGTTGCCCCCCCTCACATCTTCAGCCCATGTATCCACAATCTCGATTGTTTCATTTGAACCTTTTTCGGCTTCAGCACGCTCTCTGTTTTCATGCTTGAGTGCTTTAATACGCTCTTTCTGCTCTTGTATATCGTATTTGTCTTTGGTATTGGTCAGCTTGATTATGTTCTCAGTCGCTTTTTGATTGCCCTTTACAGCTTGTTGAAAGGTTGCAAAGGCCAGTAACGCCTCATTGTTGCCAGCCATGCCCATCTCTTCAAGTTGTTTCTTGATTTTACTATCCGTCACATCCAAAGATAAGAGGGTTTCAAATGCTTTTTTTAGATCAGCTTTTTTTCTTCTTGCTATGCCAGATGCTTTACCTCCTTTTCTTTGGAGTTCTTTCTGTTCCTCCAAACTTCGTTTGTTCATAGGAGTTAAATTTTTAGTTCCATCTCTAGGCAATTTTCACCCTCCTTTCAAACAAAAAATCACAAGCATTTTATACTTATGATTTCATTGTATATGTTAAAAAAGGGGATGTTTTACGCTGTTTTAAGACGATAAAATAAAAAAGCCCCCAATTAGGGGTCTAGATACAGCGCAATGACACGGATTCGCACCGTGGCTACCTCTATCAAGGTGTACTCCTTCTATACTATCCCTTACGCTTTCTATTAAAATTATACCACTCTTTCGTCACTCTATCAACCATTTTCCTCTCTTTAGTTGTCGGATTTGTACCACCTTTTTTACTTACTTCATATTCATTATGAAAATAACCGTGATGAACATGAGGAATCATTTTTTTATGTTCATGATCTAGGTCTATCTGTTTATTACGTTTATTTTTTGTATCATTGTAAGTGATACTCTTTAAATTGTTTGTGTGTTTATCAACTAATACATATACTCTACCTTTAGTCATAGTTTCCATTGGTGCTTTTTTGTGAGCCCTGCTCGTTTTTGAACAACAAACATAATATTCCCTACTTCATGTATAGTTTTATATTCTGTACCGTACTTTTTGCCTTTATTGCTCCTACCAGAGCTCGCACCTCGTCCACCCATGTTTTAACCTCTTTTTCGTTTATCAATACTTATACCAATCCCATTCATTAGAATTAACTACTCTTGATAATTTCACATTATGCCCTTTAGCATATTCACCTATAATTTTACCAATATCACTTTTTTTGATTTTTTTATCTAGGTTCTTATACCCTTTTTGGTTCGCCCATTTTGCTATAACATACTCCTCTCCATGAGCTAATATACCATTAGTTAAACTTCCATTTTTCTGGAACATTGTAGCAAAAGACTTCGCTCCTCTAGGAGTGTTTTCTTTTCTATAATCATGACTGCTAAAGTTTTTAATTTCTTTTGCTCTGTCAAAAGAGTTTTTACTCTCGTTTTTGGGGGTTGATTTTGTTTCTTCTCGTTTAAAATAACCAGCTTCAATAAGTTTTTTTCGCTCAGCCCTTGTTATTCCGCTTGAGCTATTATGAATCTTCTTTTTATGATTTTCATATTTTGCAATTAGTGATTTTATGCTTGCTCCTCTACCGCCCATTATTTTTCATCCTTTCCGTTGTCGCGTTTTCAAAATAAACAACCTCTATATCTTTATAATCGTATTCCACTTTTCCGCCATATACTACAATTCTTTTGGGATTGAGGCGTTTTATCATTTCTGTTACACCTTTTTCCCAAATTTTCAACTGCTCTTTGTTTTGCTTAACGCCTATTGTACTGATTGCTAGCGTTGCATCTTGAGGCAAACCATCAAAACAAAAAGCAAAACTCTCCTCAGTTGACCATGACACCGTTGGAATAACCGTCATACCGTAATCTTGCATTATCTGACCAATCAATCTCGACCTGTAGATGTTCCATACTTGCATAGCCATAGGCATATCAAGGTATAGACTAAAGTCTGGAGTTAAGGCGCTATCAAACTCTAACAGCTTTTCAATATAAAAGTCTGGCCTTTGCCAAATCCGTTCAAATTGATAATCATCTAAAAAGAAGTGCACACATGAACCGTAATCTGGTTTATTCAAAACATAATTAAAACCTTGAAAATCTTTAGGTATATGATCCACTCTCTCAAGTATAGGCATGTTATAAAGACCATCTACTCTACTTTCGTCATAATGAAAAAGATTGTACTGGTTTATGGTTGTGTCTCTATGAAAGTCCTCTGCATCTTCTTCCTCGATGTCAGATTCCTCTTGCTCTTGATTCATACCAAAATCTAAACCTGTTACGGATAAGTCAAACCCGAATTGGCTCATATCTATTGTTTCAAACTCACCTAGTTCAACATTCAAAAGCTCCGCATCCCATGTTGAATACTCAGCAACTCGATTATCTGCTAGTCTATAAGCCTTTATCTGCTCGTCTGTCAGGTTTACAGCATGAGCGACAGGTATTGTGTCTATACCTAAAGAAAGAGCTGCTTTTAGCCTTGTATGTCCTGTAATGATGACATTATTATCATCTACTAAGATAGGTTGCTGAAAACCAAAAGCTTTTATGGATGCAGCAACTTTTTCTGTTGCCTCGCCGTCATTATGTCTAGCGTTTTTGTGATATGGTTTAATGGATTTTATATCCACATACTCGATTTGTAAGTTGTCCATATCTCTCCTTTCAAAAAAAGCTTATATATCTTGATTATAGATACATAAGCTTTGGCTTTTTTACGGTTCTTTATCTAATATGGCGTTTTTTAGTAATTCTGTGTAAGTTGAACGAAAATAATCGTTAAACCACGCATTAAGTAATACATAGGCTTGAGTTGGGCTATAAAATAGTATTTTTTGACAAGCTCCAATAACATTCATGTTCTCATAGACATAAACCTCTTTTATTGCCTGCAAATATTTAGGATCAGATCCATCTATAAAATCTTCAGTTGATTTTTTTAAATTGGTTAAAAACTTAGCTTCAAGACTATCATTTTTTTGATATGAGAAATTACAATCTTTTTGCTCCAAAATGGTTCTTTTTCGGATTTTTTTCTTATCCCTCAAAAAAAATACCATTTGAGCCAATTAATTTCCTGCGATGGATAACTGACAAGCGCTCTATTTTTTTCTTCGTCATCCATTACCTCCAAATCTCACTAAATAAATAGACTAGCTATCCAAATCAATAATGCGCAAGTTACAATCTTTGAGATACTACTAGTAACAGAACGGGAATAATCTTCATAAGATTCTTTTTTACTTGACACAAAAGGGAAGATGAATGACAGTAGCGCATCTAATCCCAAAGCTTGCCAAACTGAAATTTTTTTCCAACCGGGACAATTGTTGTCACGACCTCATTCCAGCCAAATTGCACTACAAACGGTGAGGCAATGATTACAAATAGCGCCCCAATGATAATACCTGTTTTTTTAGATTTCATTTTTCTTCTCCTGTGATTCTATTTTTTAGCGTTACTATTTTAAAATAATTTGAACACCCCCAACTGTGAACTTCTGTAACCACTTTTTCCCATTGAGGTCTTGAGTAAGGATAGTTTTTAGGCCTGGTCATCTTCTCCCCCCTCATCATTTATTATACAAAGTCACGTTGCTTGAGTGAGTGTAATACTCATCACCATTTTCAAAAGTAACACGAATACTATCCTGTTTCTCGTACTTCGCCCACTGTTTGACTTTGCCCTCTACGATTTGCCCATCTACCATTTTCACTTTTGCGTAATTAAAAGTGAAAGTTGTTCCCAGGACATCCTTGTTTCCACATGCTGCCAACCATACAAAAGATAAGCCAAGCAATGCAATTGCTAATAGTTTTTTAAACTTCATTTTTCTACCTCAATTTCTTCCATAATGCTTACATGCTCCATGTAAGTAATACGTTCCATCTTTCCGCTTGTTGATGTAATATGTGTATTGACCATCTGGGCTAGCATAGGAAATCTGTTTTTCTCCTGCCCAGACTCCATTATCTTGCATCATATGGCAATTATCCATAATCCACTCTACATCAGGCATCTAGTAACTCCTTACTTTTTTAGATTTTGTCATCTTTTACAACCTTAAATTGTACACTTTTTATAACTTTAGGATTTAATAGAATACCTCTATCTTCCCCTAAAATAACCACATGCCCATTATTCATTTGAGATATGATTGCATCTCTAATTTTTCCTAGTTTAGTATCATCTTGGTAAAGGCCACGCGCTTCAAAACTATCGAATTTTATATTAACTTCAATCACTTTAAACCTCCTCTATATCAAACTCTAATCTATAATGCCCTTTCTCCTCGCTCAAGCCCCCATAGACAAAGGATAACTTTTTGATAACCTTATGATTATCATCTGTCCAAATACCTGCATCAGTCATGCCATCAATGATAGCCTTGACTGTTGGGTATAAGTTGGGTGGATCTAATTTAGATTTAGTAGGGCTGTAAATTGTAACTGTAACTTCACAAGGGTTAGAGGGGCTAAAAGCAGCCCTCCCTTTATCCTTGTTCATCGATGTATGCCAATAAGCAAAAGCTCTGATGCGCTTAGTAACTTTAGCTTTATCTGTTTGATGTTGCCTGTCGTTACTGTTGATAACCATGTTTAGAGATTTTAGCTTAGTATTTCGAGGCAAAGAAAACTCAAATTTCACATCTTCCCCCTCCTCATCCTTTTAATTATATCTGCAATAATTCCAGACCATTCTTCATTTGTGGTCTCCCTAAAGTCAAACTGTGACATTTCTTCAGCCCTTTTAAAAAGAGCTAGTTTCAAGAAAACCCCATCTTTTTCCGAAAAATCAAAGTCGCTTATTAAAGTTGCTGTTCTAATCCCCTTACCATAGCCATCTACTTTTACAATAATCCTTGTTTTATGGAACTCACGGAGATATTCAATTTGAACCTCACCTTTCAAATCACATCCATCAACTTTCTTTAGCATCGATGCAATTTTTTTGGTTTCGTTTTCTTTTCTTACCCCCATGAAAGGATATCTTTTAGGCTTTGCCATCATTCACCATCCTTTATTTCTTCAAATAACCTGGTGCATCATCGCCCACATTGATACTCTCATACTGTTCTTTCGTAACAAGAAACTTGCCATAAGTTCCAATTGTGACTGTATAATGCCCATCAACAATAGCTTTATCTGTTACTGTTCCGATAAGCTCACTACCAGCATTGTCAACTTGATAAATAATGACTGGTTTTCTTTTTTTCAATTCATCCACTTGTTGCTCCAGCTTGACCACCTGCGGTTTATAGTGATTTTTAGAGATTATCAAACCTAGGTTTAGCATTGATATTGACAATGATGCAAGTGCAAAAAATAGACCCACTCGATTTTTATTTTTCATGTCATGTCTCCAAAATCTTTATCACTGTGTAAATCAAAGCGATAGCATAAGCATCAAAGATAAACCAAACCACCTTGTCCGCTTTTCCTTTTTTGTAGGTTTTGCGCCCAGCAACGAAAATCAGAATAGCAAGGAGTAAGCAAGCGCTAATAACCATCAATTTCAGAAACAAGATCATCTAATTACCGCCTAATTCTTCATCAAATTTGCTAAAAATCGCTAAAAGCTTTTCTTTTAATTCAGAGTCTGTAATTTCCTCGGTAAAGTGAACGTCCCCAGTTTTTGGATTTACAGCGATCAAATCGATGACTGTGCTATCTTTTTCATCCTTACCATCTCCAAGGACTTCTTTAGCACTCTTACCATCTAATATATCTAGTAAATCATGACTAATATTATGAAAAACATTAGCTAGCTTAAATTTCCTAATATCTCCTTTGAGTAGAAAATGCAACATCCCATCTTTACTATCATCATGTAATTTGTTGGCAAACTCTTTCAAGTTCTCTACGATAGTTTCAGCTGATACCGTGTTTTTAGTTTCTTTAGTCATTATTTTTTCCTCCTATGCTAATACTGTGATATGTTTTTGGTCTGCTAGTTGCTCTTTTAGATAGGCTGCAATGTTTCCTACTGCATCAGCTACCCAACGCTTACCATCTGCCTCAAATAAAGCCATATTGGCTTGCTTATCAATCCTAAAGACAAATAGGCTGCCGGTTGCTCAACCTCGCCAAATGTACGATATGGGCGCAATGTAACTGGATTAGGTGCTTTACCTTTTGCAAGACTTGCCACCCCTGTTTTAACTGTTGCTACTTGAGATACTCCATTATCTTCAATTTCAGCCCCATTCTCAATTTTCAATGCGCTAGCAAATTCTAGCAATGTGCCACGATCATTATCGTCAATAAAGTTTGATTGCAACATGATATTGAACTGTTCCGATGATAGGAAACGGCCAAAAGATAACTCTGGGATACGTGCCTTAACATCAACAAGTAATGTACGACGTTCTAACTCATCGTTTTCAGACCACACGCAAACCTCATCATTTTTCTCAACTGCTACAATCAAGCGTTGGTTTTTCAAATTGTTGAGGTCAGTTTTGAGATAGTCAACAAGACTTGTTAAAGTTGATAGCTCCAAAGTTTTAGGATAGCGTTTAGGGTCAAGTTCTTTGAGGTTAAATTTGTTGGCATCATAATACTCTGTACCATCTGCAGCTGTTAAAATTTCTAATCCATGCTCATTTAGTTCTACTGCGTATTCCAATGCTGATTTAAGATTTTCTGTTGTCATATTAGTTACCTACTTTCTTTTTGTTGAAATCAATAATATCTGGTTTTGTTTCTGCTTGTTGTTCGATTTCTGCCACTGGTTGCCCAATGTCCGTCAAAATTTCTCCGTTTTCGTCAAAGTACATTTGACCAGGTACTGTACTTTTCAGCTCGTTAGCATGTACTTGCCCTGTATCAAAATCACGCCCAACAAGAATTGTTGTAGCTACTCCATTTTGAGGCGCAAATTTTGATTTTACCTCCATGATAGTATCAACCACTGTACGCTCTTCATTAGCTGACATTGTAAGCGTGATTGTCACTTTTCGTTTTGCTTTCGCATCTGTATTTAGGTCAAGGATGTTATCAAAGACTTTTTCAAGCTCTTTGTCTAGTTTCTCCTGTAATCCTCCATCTGCAATGTGGGTTAGATCTAACCCAATAAGTTTTTTATCCATATTGTCCTCCTTACTTCAAAAGTTTTTGTAACTGCTTTAAGCGATCTTGACTATCTAACAACTCCAGATAGGTTTTTTGGCTGATCAATACATATCCTGTCAGGTCATGACCTAGTAAAGTATCATCAACAAATAGCTCCATCTGCTCAGTCGAGGTGTCAAAGTGAGACTCTGCATCAGTGTCCTTTTTCTTTTTGGTAAAGGTATTAGCAATAACCTCAATTTCTGACTCGTTGCTTAAAAATGATGATAAATGTCACTTACTCGGTTTTGACTGATACCGACCATAGGGGCAAGATCATACTGAGTAAGCTCTGCCCCTTTACGGATAGCACGCATTTTAGCGCCATCAAATACTTTCATCTAAACACCTCCCCTCCATCTGAGTACCATTTATTTTTAAGTACATGACGTGCAATCTCACATTGCACTTGTGGTTTCTGATAATAATCCACTTTTGCCTTGTGCTTTTTAATAGCTTGCATAGTATGGATTGTAACAATCGCTGCCCATGTGATAGACATTAAAGTTGTAAGTATCATAATGATTTCAATTTTTGTCATTTTTTCTGTTTCCTTTTCAAATTGGTTTAAATAGGGTTAATTTCTTCCTAACCCCTGTGCTATTGCAGCAATAACATTTACTGTTACGCTATTGCCTGCTTGCTTGTATAATTGACTGTTAGAGTTGACCTCCTGCGCCTTATCAAAAGCCCAATCAGGAAAACCTTGTAACCTCCAGCATTCTTTAGGTGTTAGCTTTCTAATCCTAAAATCAGGCTCAACCACACCTTGACTCTCTCCAGTTAAGAGAGTATTTGCTATCTTCTTACCTACTCGCCCTCTGCGTGTTTTAGAGTTAGGGTGTGACAAATTCACGCTATCCCCAACCTCTGCTTCTGCATAACCTTGAGAGGTTGCCTCTGTTATTTTTAAAACATTGTTTCGTGATAGCTATTCCTAGTTAAAGTAGGAGCGATGTCATGCTCTCCGCCTTTATTATAACCATGACCACGCTGAATGATTTTAGGTTCAAGATTTCCTCCTTGATACGCTCTGATTGTTGGTGAAATACCATCAATCTCATAAACAACGCCGCTTTGATTGTAGTTTGGTTGCAGAACACCAAACTGCTTTATTTCATTTTCAATTAAAACTTTTAACGGATCTTTTTGTGTCGTAGTACTACACAGGGTAGGAGCTAATGAGTCAATTGATACGACATCACCACTTTGCGATTTCCCTTTTTTTCTAATATTTCCAACCTTGTTTATTTTTGGTTGTTCACAAGTAATCGCTGCACTATCTCCGCTGAGAGGAAATACCTTTCGTCCACTTCCTCCTCTAAGATGTCCGATAATGAACACACGTTCCCGATTTTGGGGGACTCCAAAATTTTTGCTGTTAAGCACTTGCCATTCCACATCATACCCCAGTTCATCCAACGCTGAGAGGATGACCTCAAAGGTATTTCCTCTGTCGTGGTTGAGGAGTCCCTTGACGTTTTCAAGGAATAGATATCTGGGTTTGAGAATAGATGCGAACCTTGCGATTTCAAAGAAGAGAGTTCCTCTTGTATCTTCAAATCCTCGTCTTGCTCCTGCAGTAGAGAGAAAGCTTGGCACGGAAATCCTCCACAGATAACATCAACATGTCCGATTCCTCGAATAGTGTCATCTGATACTGTTGTGATGTCATGTAATTCAATTTCTCCTTTCGTATCGTGTATAGCTTTATAACTAGCTCTAGCGAATTTGTCTATTTCACAAAATCCTATACATTCATGCCCGGCTGATTCCATGCCGATCCTAAAACCTCCAATGCCAGCAAATAAGTCTAAGAATTTCATTTCTGCACTATATCACCCTCTCATCTTATTTCTGATGGTGAAAGAGTGTTTAGGTGGTACATCCTCAAAGGCATCTTGAAACTCTTGATTGATTTTGCGGATATTGAAAGGCTCGACGGCATGGAAATAATAACCATGTTCATCAATTTCCCCCTCGATACCAGTTGCCCACGACAAGAAAACAGCTTGTTTACACGATGGGCAAGTGATAGCCTTGCGATGTGCTCCTACCTTGACCACTTTACAATGTCCACAAAATGGGCATTGTAAGTCGGCTTTAACTTTGATAAATTCCATTCAGCACCTCTTTCTAAAACGGCAAATCATCATCACTGATATCCAATGGGTTTGTCGGTCTGCCAAATGGATTGTTATCACGGGTGAAATCAGGAACTGGATTTGTTGTGTTCCCTTCAAAGAAACTACCTTGTTGTCCGTAACTATTTCCATTTTGGAAATTGTTCCCTTGGTTATTTCCATTTTGGAAAGAATTGCCCTGATTGCTGTAACCCTGTTGTTGATAACCGACATGATTGTCTTGATGTCCTTGATTATTTTGCTGACTGTTACGACTTTCTAGCAATTGAAAATTACTAGCAACAACCTCTGTTACATAAACACGTTGGCCTTGTTGATTATCATAGCTACGTGTTTGAATTACTCCTGTGATACCAATCAATGAGCCTTTTTTAGCCCAATTAGCAAGATTTTCAGCTGACTGTCTCCAAATAACACAATTGATAAAATCAGCCTCACGCTCTCCAGCTTCGTTCTTAAATGGACGATTTACAGCAAGAGTAAACGTAGCAACCGCAATATTAGATTGCGTGTATCTCAGTTCAGCATCTCTTGTAAGCCGCCCTACTAAAACAACGTTATTTATCATCTTGCACCTCCTCTACTTCTGATACCTTTATTTCTGCACCAATCTTTAATAAGCCGGTGTATCGTTTCACAAACTCAATAGCGGCCATAAATGAATTTTCTGCATTGATTTTTGATCCCAAATCAAGATCTCCAATTTTACCGCTGACATAAAAACATCTCATAGGTCTGACTCCTTAACAAACACACCATCCACCATCTTTCCTTGACGATCTTTGATTTCATTCCATGCCAATTCAAGGCACTCTGTCAAAGTCAAGTCAAATTTCTTAGCTACAAACATCAGATAAATAACAATGTTACCGCTACTTAACTGAATTTGAGTGCGTGCGTTAATACGATTTTTATTAGTTGAAACATCAACTAAACCACGAGCAATCAACCCAATTTCCTTAGCAAGGTGCAAGTACAGCAACTCTACTGACCACTGATCTACATAGTGAAAGTTATGCTGTCCGTTCTCATCTGGATTGAGAGACAAATGGATTTTAGAAAAGTTCATCTGTTGAGCTAGAATAGTCAAGACAACCATCATATCGCCAACGCTATCAGCTATCTTTTCCTTATCCTTTCGTACTGTCGCACCATTGAGCTCCCCCCACTCTTCATTGAGTTTGAGCATTTGAGATAATGGGCTTGCTTTGTCAAGCTCCTTAGCTGTTGACCAACCTTTTACATTTTCAATCAGTTCATTAAATTTCATTGTGCATACCTCCTGTTGCAATATTCACGTTCTAAGCTATCTAGCCCCGCTTTTAGATACTCGATAGAGTAGACAGCAAGGCTTTTCTTTTCAATTTGTGTGAGAGGCCTGTTAGCCTCTTCAAATTCTAAAATAAGTTGATACTTTCTAAATTCCACCTAACCCTCCAAAGTTTCAAAACTGATAAAGTTATCCTCAAGCCATTCTTTCAACTGATCAAGCTGAGTTTTCCCACCATGTAAAGTCAAACGTAAGTCAATTGTTAAAGGCTCGCTAGGCTCAAATTTTGGCACTTCTCGCACGTTGTTTTGTGGTTCTGGTGTAATTGTACCCTGTTCCAAAATTTCGCCTGTTTCGGCATCGTAAGCCTTGATATTCGTATTAGCATTTTCCTTGGCCAATTGTTCAATTTCTTCAAGTCGTTCAGCTTTTGCTTTTTCTTGAGCCTCTTTCTGCTCTTTGCGTGCAATCTCAGCATCACGATCAGTTTTCATCATCTTGAAAATATCAACAAGACTCTTACCATCTTCAAGATGTCTGATATAGCTGTCAGCTGGCAAATCGTACTCTTGAGCTAGTTCTTGGATAGCTTGCTTGTTGGCCTTGTATTCTTCCAGGGCATCAAATTCTGAAAGCACCAAGGCATCCATTTCATCAAGTGTTGTCTTTTTCAGCTCATACTTGCCTGTTTTAAAATATTTCTTGAGGCTGTACTCATCGTATTTGTCAGCGAATGTGGATTTTTCAATCCCTGCAACCATACACTTATCCTCAAATGTGGCACGCACCACATCCACGCGCATCAATCGTTCATGTTCATCAATCGCATTAAGTCCCGCTGTGATGTTTGCAATGACATTATCCAGTGGCTCAACTGTTTTCTTGTACCACTTCTCAAATTCCTTGTAAGGATTATTGATGTTGTTTTTAATTTCTTTACGTCGAGTTTCCAGCGCCTCTTTTAATTTATTTAGGCGTGTACGCTCATCATAATCAATCTTGTAAGTGGATGCTGTCACCTCATAATTTGTGTACTGTGCAACGATTGCTGCAAGTTGTTTCTCCACGCTATCATAATCAACATTGATTACTGCAGGTTGGAAATCTACCTTAATTTCTGTCAAGCTATTAGTTACATCTTTTACCATGTCTTCGTTCTCCTAGTCTGTGAAAATTTTGATTTTACTACCTGATGATGAATGTCCAAAACATAAATTGCCATTATCACAAATTAAGGCAAGTTCTGTTTTTGATAAATTAGGGGTATTCTTGTAAATCTCATACAGTGAATTCCCGTAAACACCACCAACTCGACCATATACAACATCAACGGTTTCTTGATTTTGTTCATTCATTTTGTCGTAATTCCATTTGTCCTTGATGATATATTTCTCTTTCAACTCTTTTAGAGCTGAAAGATTAGATTTATGTTTTTGACTTTCGTTTTCTGTGAAAGCCCATGGCGAATAAATTTTATTTTCAGTCATGTCTTATACTCCTTGTTTTTCGTATGCTTTTTGAATTTGTTTAGTGAGATATTCCATCACTATGTTATAGCCATCAACTGGCACTTTGTGGAAATCGTCTATTTGGTACTTGCTCAATATAAAATTTGCAACTGTATCAAATGGCGCTCCCTTAATCGTCGCAAACTCTTCAACGTTCTTGATGATTTCTTGATACTGAATGTTATCAATGTACCACACTTGTTGTTCTTGGGCTTGCTGGTTGTTTGGTTTCTGTTGCTGATTAGTTTGCCCTTGTTCTTGGCTTTCTTCTACTGGATACTCATCAATATCTTTTTCACCAATCGCAAACAACCCCTGCAAGGCATATTTTCGAGCATAAGAGCTGACTGCACCTGTCCATTGCGGATCTTGCATTTGTTTAATCTGTCCTTTTTGGGTATTCAATACTGGAACTGGACTCATTTCAGCGTATGCTGTTGATTGGTACCTCTCGTCTGTCTCATCATTAAAAGCTACGGCTGTTGCTTTTACAAAGATTTTTCCGACAAGCTCAATGAGTTCATCAGTTACGATTACAGACCAATCGCTTTTTAGCTCTTTGAAAGTTGTATAGATGTCCTCGGCATTTCTAAATGCGTACTTTACATCTTTTGATTTCTTTTTTTCTAGTTGCATTTTTTGTTGCAACTCTGGGAAAGTTAAACTTGCCATTTTCCTCCTCCTGTATAAACTCTGTAATTCCCTTATTATCTATAAGTATGAGTTTGTTGTTTATTAGTAGTTATTATTCTGCTATCGTATCATCTTAACGGTTTTAGCTATTTCTTTCTTCCATGACTGACTGCCTCGATATTGCAGATAAGCATCAAAGCCTTTGATTGTGACAAGTTGACCATCATTTCTGAGATGGTTTTGTTGACTAGGTAACTTCTTCATTTCTCGCCTCATATCTCCTGCTTGCCGTTTTGAACATCCAAAGATGTGCGCTAGTTCCTCATCGTTTGCAGAAATCTTCTCGATGATCACATCTTTAATTCTCACGATTTGAACTGCTTCCATATTCGCTCCTTTCGTGATATAATTTTCTTGAATAATTTTGTCATGCGCCTGATTGCCGTCAGGTGCTTTTTCGCTATCCCCTTTTCTGCTATAATGAAACCAGAAAGGAGGGTTAAAAATGTCATTTGATAAAAATATAGCTGATAAGATCCTAGAGTTTGCTAAGCTGGAACCGACTATCCCAGTAGGCACTTCTCATGATTTCCGTTCTGAAGAGTTTGATCAAGATGATTTTAGAGATACCGCTAAGAAACTAATCTCAACTGGTCAAATTTCAGGACATCTTGAGGAAGATTTCTCAGGATTCTATATCGCTTTCAGATTGTAATTTCTGAATTTCAGCAATCACTGTCGCATCGATTTCAATAACATCTGGAATTGCTGTGATAGTGATTTTTGGTTTCTTATCCGCAGGCATTTCTAGTTTAAAATCAATTACCCCTCGCCCAAGCTCCCATTCACTGATTTTTACTGAATATCCTGAAGAATTAAGAGATTGACCCTCAGTAGGTTCTTGTTTGGGTTTAATACTTAGTTTTAATTGCTTCATGTTTTCTCCTTTCAAAATTTGTTATATAAACCACAGAAGCTAATCCATAGACTTCAGTAATTTATATGACTTCAATAACTCTGCAACAGCCATAATCGTTGCAGGGTCTTTTTTATCTGCTTCATCCAAAACAGCAGTTACAAACTCGGAAGTTTGATCTAAAACCAATGAATGTTTTGACATATTTCCTCTCCTTTCCCATTTTGCAAAGTCCTATATTAGAAATTTTTAAATTTCCTCTCTTTTATTTATTAAGAGTAGTAGGACTTGTTGTTAGTTAGTATTTATTGTTATTTAATACTTGTTGTTAGTTAGTATTTATTAGTGCCCAAAATCTGACATCTCACTTTCTGACATCTCACTTTCTGACATCTCACTTTTTTTGGAATGTCAGAATTATAATTCATAGACGCCCTTTTTGATAGATAGGGTTTAATCTATGTTTCATAATATCGAATTGGAAATCAGATATTTTTACATCTGAAAAGAATCTGAATATATGACTCCCTCCATTTCCAGGAGGTTTTTTTCTGATTTTTCGCAAATATCCAGTCTCTTCAAAGATTTTGAAATACTTATCGATTGTCTTCCGGTTAACACCTTTTCTTTTAGCTATCTCCTCTGGATAGACTTGCCAGTTGGGGTGATTAGCTAAAATAACCATCATAATACCAACGGCTGTAAAATCCAGCGCAGGATCATTGATAAAACTATTACTAACAGCAGTATAATTTTTCAGTCGCATTCTTGAAAGATAAATTGACAATCTAAATTTTTTTAAAGTCTGTCATACAGTCTCCTTTCTAAATTTGGTATAATAAAAAAATAATAAAAATGATTGGAGAAAAAAATTATGTTTAGATTTCAATTACCTAATGCTAAAGATTGGTTTTTATTTCTATGGTGTCTCTAAGAGTGTCCACCCACTCGTAATGCTTAATCTACCTCATATAGCAAATAAGATTTTTCCTGGTATTGTTGATAAGAAATTATATATTGTTGATGCTGAAATCGTCGATGCACCGATGACATTTGCAGATAATCACATCATTTTTTTATCAACCGAAGGTTCAGACCTCTATGCCAGAAACGTTTACCAAGTAGCTCATGAGTTGTGCCATTTTTACATCAATGCCAGTGCTAAGCAGCGGACGATGTTTTGGTTCGAGGAAGTGATTTGTGAAATGACAGCTCATTATTTTTTAGAAGAATATTCAAATCAAAACATATGGGATAAACATTCAAGGAGTATGCCATATTTGCAATACAGTCAAGAAAGCCTACTTGATATTGAAGTCTTCAATCACAAAAGATTAGTAAAATATCAATCCGACGAAATCATTCATCTTATCCAAAATTCTACAGACCGCCCTAAAAATAGATACTTAGCAACACTGCTACTCCCTATTTTTTTAGAGAGTTTCCAGCACTCTTTACAGAATTACCTAAATTAGCAAATCTGTATGGAATACCCGATTTTGAACTATTTTTAAACGCATGGCATGATGCTGTTGAGCGTGAAAATAAACCAGCCGTCCAAAAGATAATTGAAATTTTTTGTTAAACACCTAAATTCCCTGTAATAAGCTCATCCACTGGTAAACCCACAGCAAGACGTTCGTCGTTGTTGAGCGCCCTTGGGCCAACAGCACCTTTTGCAGAGCCTATACCATAATCAACGATTCCTTTGCCAGCAGATAAAGCCTCAATGATCTCGTCTTTAATCTCTGCTTGTGGTTCTAAAATTTTTTCAATTTCATCCACTTTTTCAGCAATATATGTCACGGTCCTCAATATTTCATCGAGGGCTGTTTTTTCTAATTCGTTCATGTTTACTCCTCCTACTCAATCCCGTAATCTTCAATAACCTGAAGAATGAAACTGTTCGCTCGTGGTCCTTTAGTCGTACCACTTAGAATGTTTGTTACTTCCTGTCGTTTAAAGCCATAAGCAACCGCTAGAGTTGCTTTTTTAATGCCTTTCTCTTTTAAGAAAGCATTAACTCTTTCGCGACCGTTTGCGATATCTGGCATTTACGCCCCTCCTCTTTACTAATTTGTAAATAAGAAACAACTAAAATTTTAACTATTTTTCTGCATTACGCTTGACAACTAACACCAAATCGGCTAAAATGAAAGCATAATAAAAACACTAATAAATCTATAAATACCGTTCGCCAAAAACATTTTTTTATAATTTATTTTTCTTAGTTGTTTTTTTAGTTGTAACTTACTTACAAAAAAACATTTTTACACCTTTTTGGGATAATTAGTCAACCTTTTTACACCAAATTTGTTAAATATTTTTTTGTGATGTCTTAGAAAGGTTGATTTAACAATGTTTGAGACATTTGAAAAAAATAAAAGAATTGGCAAAAAAAGCGTGGAAAAATCTCTTGGACAAGTCGAAGAAGACTTAGGTTATGGCAGAAATACACTGTATAAGATAAAAAAACTCTACGCCAAATGCTGAACGTATAGCAGAAATTGCTAACTACTTCAACGTATCCACTGACTACCTGCTCGGCCGAACGGATAATCCAACAATAGCTGATAAAGAGCAATTCTTTTTTGAGGGCAAAGAGGTTGATGTTGAAGAGTTGGCCTCTACTGCTATGCGTTTCAATGGTAAACCACTAACTGAAGAAGATAAAAAAGCAATTCAAAATATTATAGAAATTTATCTCAGAAAGCAATAATAATCAAAGGTTGGATTGTTTATGACTGAAAAAGAATTTTCTCAAAATCTAGGTATAGATATAGAGATTTTTGAAGATGGTCTATTTCCAGATGAAGCCTTTTACATCCCAGCCCTCAAAACTATGTTTTTGAGTGATGCTATATCTGATGAACAAAGGGTACAAGTCGCTTTACATGAGATAGGCCATAAAAACCATGCGCCAGATACTTATCAGCTTTTTAGGGAAAAGTGTGAGCTTGAGGCTAATAGGAATATGATCCATCACCTTATGAAAGCTGAATTGGATATAGCCGAAGATGCCACTACATTTAATTACCTGGTCTTTATGGAGAAATACAACCTAAAAACCATTGCCGATGAAACAATGGTCAAAGAGGAATATTTGGCTTTACTTAATTAAAAAAGGAGAAAAATATGAATGACAAACTTTTAGGAGTCATACTCTATATTATCTTTGCTATCATTGTAATAGTTTTTGTTATTTACAAAGTTAAGACTGAATCGCCTGAAAAGAAAAAAGCAAGACAGCGCGAGATGGAAGCTTTTAGAACAATGCAACAACATAAAAAACAGGAAAAGGAACAAAAAAATCAAATGAAAAAACAAAATATCATCACTTGCCCAAATTGTAACTCCAAAGATGTCTCTTTCTTACAACAAGATAAAAAAGCCTTCTCAGTCGGAAAAGCCGTTGGTGGTGCTGTCTTAACTGGTGGAATTGGTGCTTTAGCTGGATTTGCTGGCAAAAAAGGAAATAAACAGTGGCATTGCAAAAATTGCGGAAATTTCTTTGAAACGAAATAAAAAAATCCCCACACTCAAATTTTGGTCGAGGAGAGTGTGAGGAAATCATGTATAGTAAAAGGCATTAAAAAGCCCTCTTTACTATACCCATTTTAACAAAAAAGTGAGGTAAAATCAATGTGGATGGAAGAATTGCCAAATGGCAAATATAAATTTTTTGAGCGCTACAAAGATCCTTATACTGAGAAATTAAAAAAGGTATCAGTCACGATGGAGAAAAAAACACCTCAGGCAAGAAATCAAGCCGCTATCTTACTGCAGGAAAAGATAAATAAAAAACTCAGCACAAAACAAGTAGAAAGCATTACATTTGAAGAAATCTATAACCTTTTTTATAAATCATGGGAGCCAACAGTAAAGGAGTCAACAAAGCATAATTGTAAGTCAGTTGATAAGACAATGAAACAAGTTGTACCATCTGATACTCTACTAGCCAATCTTGACAGGCGTTTTCTTCAGCAGGCAATTGAAAAAGTTATTGAAAGCAATGGATATATTACAGCTAAAAAAGTACGACATAGGCTCAGAGGTATCTTCAAGTATGCCGTCCAATACTCCTACATTGAGAATAACGAGGTGGATTATACTACGATTCCTCAAAAGCCAAAGACTTTAGAAGAACTGGAAAAAAAACGTAACAACTTCCTTACCATGGATGAAATAAAGTCATTAGTGGATGTCCTCAATAGACGAGAATATCATCAGAAATATGCTGATATGGTGCTTGTGCTTGCCTTAACTGGCATGAGATACGGTGAACTAACTGCCTTACAGTTAAAAAATATAGATTTCCAAAATAAAAAAATTGAGATTACAGGTAATTATGATTCAGTTAGCAAAATCAAGACGCTACCAAAGACTACAAATTCAATACGGACAATCAAAGTATCAGAGAGTGTCATAGAAGCTATTCAAAGGCAAATAGTGCGACTTAGCGAACGATTCCAACCATTGTCAAGCGATGATTATATTTTCTGTTTTGAAAAATGGAATCAACCTACAACAATAGCTTGCTTTATTCAAATATTAAAAAAATATGGAAAACAGGCTAAAATAGAAAAAAACTTATCTAGCCATATTTTCAGACACTCCCATATTTCATTTTTAGCAGAATCGGGACTTCCCATTAAATCGATCATGGACCGAGTTGGCCACTCGAATGCTAAAATGACCTTAGAAATCTACTCTCACACGACACAAGACATGGAGGATAAGTTGGTCGATAAATTAGATACTATTTTTTAATTCTGCCCCTTGGTTGCCCCTTTTTGATTTCATAACACAACAAAACCCCTTGAAAATATTGATAATTCAAGGGGTTTTGTTGTATCGTTATAATTCATCGGCAATCTTGTTTATTTTTCTGAGTCTGTGGTTGACACCACTTTTGGTCAGGGGATTGCTCAGGCTATCTGCCAACTGTTGGATAGAGTAGTCTGGATGCTGGATCCGCAACTGAGCTACCTCTTGCAAATCCACGGGTAAATTTTCCAAGCCCATGATATCTTTAATTTTACTGATATTATTAATGGTCTTCATACTGGCAGAAACCGTTCGAGCGATATTGGCTGTTTCAGCGTTATTGGCGCGATTGAGATCGTTACGGGTTTCACGCAAAATCTTGACACGCTCAAAATTATCACGCGCCTGCATGGCCCCAATCACGATCAAGAAATCCATGATGTCTTCTGCACGTTGGAGATAAGTAACTGCACCTTTCCTGCGCTCAATGACCTTGGCGTCCAGCAAAAACTGCTGAAGGAGAGAGGCCAATCCTTGGGCATGGTCCAGATAAACGGAACTGATCTCCAACTGGTACTTGCCAGACTCAGGATCTCGAATACTACCATTTGCCAGAAAGGCCCCACATAAGTAAGCACGTCCAGCCTCCTCATCTGCTAAAATATCGGGATCAATGCCTGTCTCCAAACCAAAGAAGGAATCCGCAAGCCGCAAATCAGCTAAAAGCTCCTGCACCCTCTCATCTGTATAGACCGTATAGACACGATTCTTACGAAGATTGCTTCTCTGATGGTGTCGAATCTCAGACTTAATCTCATAAAAATGGAGAAAGGACTCATAAAGGTGCCGAGCTAACTTAGCATTTTCAGTTACAACTGACAAGGTCAAGCCTGAAGTCGAGAGACCGATACTGCCAGACATCTTGATAATAGCAGACAATTCATGACGGCTGAGATGGTGTTGACCAAGAATTTCCTCTTTTACTGCGACTGTAAAACTCATTTTCTCACCTGTATAATGCGCATCAATTCATCTACAATCAAATCGCCATCATGGAAGGCACCTCCATTTTCCAAACGAAGGAAGTTGGATGAAATCACACGAGGAACCTGCTTGCAAAGACCAGCAAAGTCATGCTCTACCTGAACCAAATATTCATCGAAACGGTTGGTATCCATGTATTCTCTAGGAACCTTCTCAATATTGACCAAGACTGTATCAATAAAAGGCCGACCTAGATGGCGATGGAGGACTTCCACGTGGTCACTGTCTGAAAAGTGCTCTGTTTCCCCACGCTGAGTCATGATATTGCAGACATAGGCGATTTCCGCCTTGGTTTCCAAGAGTGCTTGCCCAATCTCCTCAATGACAATATTTGGCAAAATTGATGTAAAGAGTGAACCAGGCCCCAAGACGATCATGTCACTCTCGAGAATAGTATTGACTACTCGACGGCTGGCTTGGGGTGTTTCATCATCCAAGGTATTGGTCACATAGACATGGTCGATCATGCCTGGATGATCTGCAATGTGGCTCTCACCCGCCACTTCTGAACCATCTTTAAAGACTGCATGCAAGGTCAAAGGCTGATCGCTTGATGGATAAATTTTTCCTGTTGTGTGGAAAAAGAGACTTAGCAGCTGCATGGCATTATAAGTGGACCCTTGCATTTCAGAAAGCCCTGCTATAATGATATTTCCTAGAGGATGACCCGCAAAAGCACCAGCGTCTTCTGAAAAACGGTACTGAAAAACCTTCTCATAAAATTTAGGCATATCCGACATGGCTACCAGAACATTGCGAAGATCACCTGGCGGTGTCAGCTGTTGAATATTCTTTCTTAGCTCACCAGAAGAGCCACCATCATCAGCTACTGTTACGATGGCTGCGATATCAACATCCTTTTCTCGCAAGCTTTTCAAAATGACGGGGATACCTGTTCCTCCACCAATTACCGTTATCTTTGGTTTTCTCATGAACGGTTTACCGTTTCCTTTCTTCTGTCTTTGTCACGATGGCTTTCATTGACAGGCCAATTTAGCAAGGTCCTCAGCAATTCGTTTGGCAAAGGCCACACTACGGTGTTGTCCACCTGTACATCCTACTGCAATGGTTAAAACAGACTTTCCTTCTTTTTTGTAACTTGGCAAAATGGGCTCAATCAAGGCGAGTAAGTGCTGATAAAAACTTTCAGACTCTTCATGATTCATCACATAGTCATAAACTGCTTGATCCTCACCTGTCTGATTACGAAGTTCCGGAAGGTAGTATGGGTTTGGTAAGAAACGGACATCAAAGACCAAGTCTGCATCAATTGGGATACCATACTTGAATCCAAAAGACATGACTTCGATACGAAAAGACTGGGCCTGTTCTTGGTCTGAAAATTGCTCTGCAATGGTTTTACGCAGTTCACGCGGAGTGAGTTCTGTCGTATCCACCACATTTTGACTCATGTTTTTCAAAGGTGCTAGGAGTTCACGTTCCAGCTTGATGCCATCTAAAATCCGACCATCAGCAGCTAGAGGGTGACTTCGTCTAGTTTCCTTATAGCGTGCCACCAATTCCTTATCTGCTGCGTCTAAAAAGAGAATTTTGAAGTCCAAATCGTCTTGGTTTTCCAATTCATCCAAAACAGCCTGAATCTCCGAGAAAAAGGAACGGCTCCGCATATCGACTACTAGGGCTAACTTGTGGTCATCATCCTTGGTCTCTACCAACTGCAAAAACTTTGGCAAGAGGGCTGGTGGCATATTGTCAATGGTAAAATATCCCAAATCTTCAAAAGACTGAATGGCTACGGTTTTTCCTGCGCCACTCATCCCTGTCACAATCACTAGGTGAAGTTGTTTTTTTGTCATCTATCTCTCCTTATATCAAAAGAAGTTTGGCAAAACCAAACTTCAACTAGCTTATCCAATCTCTGCGATGACTTCAATTTCGACTTTCACATCGCGAGGAAGACGAGCTACTTCCACAGCTGAACGAGCTGGGAATTCCTCTTTGAAGGCCGTTTGGTAAACCTCATTAAAAGGAACAAAGTCGTTCATATCGCTCAAGAAGCAAGTTGTTTTGACAACGTGGTCAAAGTCTGTTCCTGCTTCAGCCAAAATCGCACCAATGTTTTTCAAGACTTGTTCTGTCTGTTCTTGGATGGTCTCTCCTACAATTTCCCCAGTTTCAGGAGATAGGGGAACTTGACCGCTAGCAAACAAAAGATTGCCAACGATTTTCCCTTGAACATAAGGTCCGATAGCCTTTGGTGCCTTATTTGTATGAATTGTTTTTGCCATTTCTTTCCCTCACAATTTTTCTAATATTGCATCCCAAGCCTGATCCATCCCTGCCTTGCTGACAGATGAAAAGAGGATGAAGTCGTCACTTGGATCAAAGTTTAATTTCTTTTTGATAGCAGATTCGTGCTTGTTCCACTTACCACGAGGAATCTTATCCGCCTTAGTCGCAACGATGATAACTGGGATCTCATAATACTTAAGAAATTCGTACATTTGCACATCATCTGCTGATGGGTCATGGCGGAGATCAACCAGACTGACCACTGCACGGAGGTTTTCCCGAGTTGTGAGGTACTCCTCAATCATGCGCCCCCACTTTTCACGTTCCTTTTTGGAAACGCGGGCATAACCATAACCAGGCACATCCACAAAACGCATCTTGTCATCGATGTTAAAAAAAGTTGAGAAGCTGGGTTTTCCCAGGTTTCCCTGATGTACGGGCAAGATTCTTGCGGTTTAGCATGGTGTTGATAAAGCTAGACTTGCCAACATTGGATCGTCCTGCAAGGGCAATCTCTGGCAGTTCATCCTGCGGATAGTGGGACTTATTAGCCGCACTGAGCAAGATTTCAGCATTGTGTGTATTAAGTTCCATAGTCACCTCTAGGCTGTTTCTAGGATTGGTTTCCGTTCCATCGACAGCTTCTTTTGTGATGCGGACCAGTTTCACATTTTCTTGACTCGGTACTTCAAACATAACATCTAGCATGGTTTCTTCGATGATGGAGCGAAGGCCACGAGCCCCAGTCTTGCGTTCGATGGCTTTATTAGCAATCTCTTGAAGGGCTTCGTCGTCAAATTCCAACTCAACATCATCATAAGATAGCAAGGTTTGGTATTGTTTGACCAAGGCATTTCTTGGCTCTTTCAAGATGCGAACCAAGTCATCCACTGTCAATTGTTCAAGGGCTGCAAAGACAGGTAAGCGTCCAATCAACTCTGGAATGATACCGAATTTTTGAATATCTTCAGCAATGATTTCTTGCATGTAGGAGCTGTTTTCATCAATCGCCTTATTATTTTGACCAAAGCCAATAACCTTTTCACCCAGACGTTGTTTAACGATTTCTTCGATGCCATCAAAAGCACCACCCACGATGAAGAGGATGTTTTTAGTATCCACCTGAATCATCTCTTGTTGCGGATGTTTACGTCCACCTTGAGGCGGTACGCTGGCTACAGTTCCCTCGATAATCTTGAGAAGGGCTTGTTGCACTCCTTCACCTGAAACGTCACGTGTGATCGACACGTTCTCGCTCTTCTTGGCAATCTTGTCAATTTCATCCACGTAGATAATCCCACGCTCTGCACGTTCGATGTTAAAGTCAGCAGCCTGCAAGAGTTTAAGGAGGATGTTTTCCACGTCCTCACCCACATAACCAGCCTCAGTAAGAGCTGTCGCATCTGCGATAGCAAAAGGCACGTTCAAGCTCTTAGCCAAGGTTTGGGCTAAGAAAGTTTTCCCAGAACCCGTTGGGCCAATCATCAAGATGTTTGACTTCTGCAAATCCACATCTTCTGACTCTTCACGAGTATCATGGAAATTGATGCGTTTGTAGTGGTTGTATACAGCCACTGCCAAGGCACGTTTGGCACGATCTTGACCAATCACATAGTTGTTCAAGATATTGAGGAGCTCGATTGGTTTTGGTACTTCAGACAAGTCTGCCAAGACTTCCTCAGCCAACTCCTCTCGAATGATTTCCTGAGCCAACTCCACACATTCATTACAGATAAAGGCGTTGTTCCCAGCGATTATTTTCTTTACTTCTTCTTGGCTCTTGCCACAAAATGAGCAATAAACCATCATATCATTTTTCCTATTTGTAGGCATGATTTCCTTCCATTCTAAATTTTCATTCTATCTAAAATAAGGTCATATAAAAAGCATGAACACTGTTTACTAGATTGGTAAAAGCATTCAACCAGAGTAAGGCAGACAGTCCATAGCGCTTCTTACGAAAAGCCTGTGCTCCCGCCAAAATACAGATTACACACAAGAAAGCTGTAAAAAATCCAAATATACTGCGCTCCATTAGACTTCCTTTCTCTTTCGGTATTGGATGGTAAAATCATAGTCATTTTTCTCATCACGGGTGTAAGATTTACTTGCAACTGTTTCAAAACGAGACAAGTCAAACTCCTCAGGGAAATAGGTATCTCCCTCCACCTGAGCATGAATCTGTGTCACGATGATTTCATCTAAATAGGGCTCAAAAGCCTGAAAAATCTGTTTTCCACCAATGATATAGAGATTTTTGTCCTGACTCTGATACCAAGCTAAAACAGACTCCACATCTTGAAATACGAGCGCACCATCCACGACTTGGTCACTGTTTCGTGTCAAAATCAAGGTTTGGCGTTTGGGAAGCAGACGACGCCCCATTCCATCAAAAGTCACTCGTCCCATCAAGATGGCGTGGTTCAAAGTTGTTTCCTTAAAATGTTGCAACTCTGCTGGCAAATGCCAAGGGAGACGGTCTTCTTTACCAATCACACCTTTTTCATCTTGGGCCCAAATGGCTACGATTTTCTTTGTCATACTTCCGTCCTTTTTATTGATACTACTATTTTATCAAAAAACTCCCAAAAAGACTGTTTTCAAATGCTCCCCAAAGAGAGAAAAAAAGCAGGCTAGCCTTAGCCTGCTTCACCTGTCACTAGGACATGCGTTTTTTTGCTTCTGATTCAATTTTTTCGACTACTTCTTGGATACTTAGTCCAGTTGTGTCAAGGTAAACTGCATCCTCAGCCTGTTTGAGAGGCGAAGTTTCACGATGACTGTCCTTGTAGTCACGCGCCGCAATTTCCTCTTTTAGGGTCTCAAGGTCTGTTTCAATCCCTTTAGCAATATTTCCTTGTAACGTCGTTCTGCTCTTTCTTCAACAGAGGCTACTAGGAAAATCTTGAGTTCAGCTTGTGGTAATACAACTGTCCCAATATCCCGTCCGTCCATCACAATACCACCTTGCTGAGCAATCTCTTGTTGGAGAGAAACCAGTTTCTCGCGTACTTCAGGAATAGCAGCGATGCTTGAAACCTTGTTGGTCACTTCATTTTCACGAATCGGATGAGTAATATCCACATCCCCTACAAAAACAAGTTGTTCACCTGTTTCTGAACGTCCAAAACTAATGGGGTGTTGGTTAAGAAGCTCAAGAAGTTGGTCTACGTTTCCTGCATCCAACTGATGCTTGAGCGCTATATAAGTCGCAGCACGGTACATAGCACCTGTATCCAGATAAGTGTAACCAAAATCTTTAGCGACAATCTTTGCGACCGTACTCTTACCACTCGAAGCTGGGCCATCGATAGCAATTTGAATTGTCTTCATGACCTGCTCCTATCTTGTTTTAATCACATCACCTGGGTTAGCAAACCAAGAGCCAGATGACATATGAGAAGGATTCAAAGCTTCCAACTGGGCAATAGAAATTCCTGCACGTTGTGCAAGAGCTGCTTCACCCTCTCCTGGATGAACAGTAATTGTTCCTTCACCGTCGGTATGCTCTTCAGAGCTACTTTCTGACGGAGTTGTTTCAGAAGAAGATGTTTCTTCTACCTTGTTGCTTGATGATGAAGACTCTTCCACTTTTGAAGTGGAGCTGCTAGCAGGTGCTGAAGAATCATAAAAATCCTTCAAGGCAGCTGTGCGGTTGCTTCCTCCGGTAGAAAGGTAAATCAATACGACAACCATTGCTACAACGATTACAAAGAAGAGGCTAGCTAGGACTGTCAAGACACGATTGGCAACAACGCCTTTCCCCTTTTGTTTACGGCGACGACGATCTGTTCTTGATTCTTCCTCATTGTTTTCATAAATATCTTCTTGCCATGGTTCTTTTTTCCATACCTTACTCCTTGTATTTTTTAAACTTTCTTATTACAATATAAATATGAAACTCACACTTATACCTGAACGATGCATCGCCTGTGGGCTTTGCCAAACCTATTCTGAACTCTTTGATTACCATGATAATGGAATCGTTCGATTTTACGATGATCCAGTTGAATTGCAAAGAGAAATCGCTGAGTCTAGCGATGTTCTGGAGGCCATCAAAAATTGTCCTACACGTGCCCTTCTAAAGATCCGTCATAGTTTAAAAGGGAGACCGATTTTGTAAATTCTTTTTATCACTTTAACCCCTTCATCTACTAGTTTAGCATATTTCTAGGTAAAATTATAGTCCTTTTCGCTTATTTTTTCCTTCGAAAATAGAAAGATCACTTTTTTCTTTGACCAGATAGAGTGGTCTTTTTTTGGTCTCTAGATAGATCTTACTGATATATTTTCCCAAAATCCCAATGGTCAGGAGTTGAATCCCTCCAAGAAAGAGAATCACAGCCATCAGAGAGGTCCAGCCAGATGTCGGATTCCCCAAGATAAGGGTCCGAAACACCACAAAAACAGTCATCATAAAAGAAATAAAACAAGATAGGAGTCCCGCTACAAAGGCTATACTCAAGGGAAAATCTGAAAAGTTGAGAATCCCTTCAATCGAGTAGAAAAAGAGCTGCCTAAAACTCCAACTGGTCTTGCCAGCCTGTCTTTCGACATTTGGATAGTCCAGATAGTGCGTTCGAAAACCAACCCAGGCAAAGAGTCCCTTAGAAAAACGATTGGACTCGGTCAAGGCTAAAATAGCATCCACCACAGATCTTCTCATCATCCGAAAATCACGGACACCCGAGGGCAAAGCTACTGGGCTAATTTTTTGCATGAGGCGGTAAAAGAGGTCGGCACAGAAACTGCGGAAAAATGGTTCTCCCTCCCGACTAATTCTCCGTGTCCCAACACAGTCCAAGTCTGCATTTTGATCTAGTAAGGCTTTCATTTCAAGTAGCATACTAGGAGGATCCTGGAGGTCTGCATCCATCACGACCACCAAATCTCCAGTTGCATGCTGTAAGCCTGCATACAGAGCTGCTTCTTTCCCAAAATTTCGCGAGAAAGAAATATAATGCACCGCAGGATTTTGCACCCGATAGGCCTTCAAAAGCTCCAAGGTTCCATCGCTTGAGCCATCATCCACAAAGACATACTCAATCTCTGCTCCCAATTCTGGAAGCAGTGCTTCAACAGACTGATAAAAAAGAGGAAGTACTTCCTCTTCGTTTAAACAAGGGACAATGATCGAAATCATCATCTTAGTCTTCAAATCCATTTGGATGCTTGCTTTGCCAACGCCATGCATCTTCACACATTTGAGTGATGTCGAGTTCAGCTTCCCAGCCCAGTTCTGCCTTGGCTTTTGCAGGGTCTGAGTAGCAAGCAGCGATATCACCTGGGCGACGGTCTACGATGCGGTACGGAATGGGACGGCCTACCGCTTTTTCCATATTTTGGATAATTTCAAGAACTGAATAGCCTTTACCTGTTCCAAGGTTGTAAATATTAAGGCCTGAACCTTTTTGGATTTTTTTCAGTGCTGCAACGTGACCTTTGGCCAAATCGACAACGTGGATATAGTCACGAACACCAGTTCCATCTTCCGTATCGTAATCATCTCCAAACACTTGCACTTGCTCTAGTTTGCCCACTGCTACTTGTGAAACATAAGGTAAGAGATTGTTTGGAATGCCATTAGGATTTTCTCCCAAATCTCCACTTTCATGCGCTCCGATTGGGTTAAAGTAACGAAGCAAGACCACATTCCATTCTGAGTCTGCCTTGTAGATATCGGTCAAAATTTCCTCTAGCATGAGCTTGGTACGACCGTATGGATTGGTCACTGAAAGCGGGAAATCTTCTAAGATTGGAACTGTATGAGGATCTCCGTAAACTGTCGCAGAAGAACTGAAGATGATGTTCTTACAGTTGTTTCTTCCATAGCTTTCAAAAGGCTGACAGTTCCTGCGATATTATTGTCATAATAGGCAAGAGGGATCCGTGTTGATTCACCAACAGCCTTCAAACCAGCAAAGTGAATGACACCAGTCGGCTCTTCCTGCTTGAAAATATCTCTGAGGGTATCTGTGTCGCGGATATCTGCCTCATAGAAAGGAATCTCAACTCCTGTAATTTTTTCAACAACTTCTAAACTCTTACGATTGCTGTTGACAAGATTATCCACCACAACGACTTGATGACCTGCTTGGATCAACTCAATAACAGTATGGGTTCCGATAAACCCGGCACCACCCGTTACCAAAATCTTTTCTTGCATCTTTTTTCCTCGATTCTCGGATTATTTTTTCTTATTTTATCATTTTTGATAGGGAATGTCATTTGCCATCCTAGGGGGAAGGCTAAAATTTCAGTAAAATTCTATTCTCTTTTTACTCGTTTGACATAGTTTGCAATTGGATAATTTACTGGATCCAAGGTCAACTCCTTGTCTTGGATCAGTTGAGCTAAGTGGTAACCAATGATAGGCCCAGTTGTGAGACCTGATGACCCTAGCCCACTAGCCGCATAGACACCTGCTAAGTCTGGGACTTGCCCAAAAAATGGCGAAAAATCACTGGTATAGGCACGGATTCCTACTCGCTCACCTCTGATAGTAGCTTCAGTCAAGGCTGGGTAGTATGGCAAGGCTGCTTCCTCCATTTGTTGGAGCAAGGCTTCATCTACCGTCAAGTCAAATCCCATATCATTTTCATGGGTAGCTCCTAGGGACAATTTCCCACCTGCAAAAGGAATCAAATCCCACTCCCCTTCTGGCATGACAACAGGATAGGATTCCATATCTTGGCTAAGTTGATAATCTCGGAGTTGTCCCTTTTGAGGACGAACATCTACCTCATATCCTAAAGGTTCCAAAAAGTCCCCCAACCAAGCTCCTGTCGCCAAATAACCTGTTCAAACACCTCTTCGCCAATCTGGTAGCCTGCTGATACAGGAGTCAGAGTCACTTTTTCTTTGACTAACTTGACTTGACTGACTTCCAGCAAACGAGTCACTAAGAGGTGGCCATCTACTCTCGCTCCACCAGAAGCATAGAGCAGGTGGTCAAATCCCTGCAAACCAGGGAATAATTCATTTGCAGACGCTTGGTCTAAAATGGCTAACTGGCCTATCAAGGGAGAATCTTCCCTACGCTGAAGGGCTAGCTCATAGAGTTCTTCCAACTTGGATTCATCCTTTTTCAAGAGAAAAACTCCTGAGCGTTGGTAAAAGTCGATTACCTGACCAGACTTTTCTAAATCAGCCAACAAATCCACATAAAAGTCAGCCCCCAAGCGCGCCATCTTGTACCAGGCTTTATTGCGTCGTTTGGAAAACCAAGGACTGATAATTCCCGCCGCTGCCTTGGTGGCTTGACCTTGTCCATGATCAAAGACGGTTATCTCTAAATATGCTTCTTTGGAGAGGTAGTAGGCTGCAGTTGCCCCCACAATCCCTGCTCCAATAATGGCGACTTTTTTCATTGTTTTCACTTTCTAACTAGATATGGTGGAAAGGGTTGGTCGATGCTTGACTAGGCAAAATATCAATAGACCAGCCCTTTTCTGCCTTCCATTGAGTAAGGAGAGCAGCGATTTTTTCGACAAAAAGGATTTCGATATAATGTCCTGGATCCAATGCCAACAAGCCATCAGACAACATATCCTGAGCTGTGTGATAATAAATATCCCCAGTGATATAGACATCAGCTCCTTTTGCCAAAGCATCAGAGTAGAAAGACTGCCCACTGCCACCACAAATAGCCACTCTTGAAATTGGCTTCTGCAAATCAGTCTCTTGGTAATACACCATTCGAAGGCTATCTAGACCAAAGACTTGCTTGACATGCTGGGCCAATTCCCCAAATGTCTGAGGCTGAATATTCCCAATACGACCAATCCCACGTCCTGGACCTGTCTCCTGTAGATAAGTGGTCTCCTTGATTCCTAGCATCTGGCAGAACCAGTCATTTAGCCCATTATCAACGATGTCAATATTGGTATGGCTGACATAAACTGCGATGTCATGCTTGATCAGGTCGATGTAAATCTGATTTTGCGGACGGCTAGCTACCAGATCCTTGATCGGACGAAAGATTGGCGCGTGCTTGACGATAATCAAATCCACACCCTTTTCAATGGCTTCAGCCACCGTCTCTTCACGAATGTCGAGGGCAACCATAACCCTTTGGATCTCCTTGTCCAAAGTGCCGATTTGCAGGCCACGACTGTCTCCCTCCATGGAAAATTCCTGAGGACAAAAGTCTTCATAACGTTTAATCACTTCACTTGCTAACATGGAGCACCTCCTTGATGGCTTGAATCTTATGAGCTAGAACTTGACGTTCTTCTCGATTTTTCTCTGGGATTTGGTCAAGAGCAAACTCTAACTTAGCTGCTTCTTTTTGCCACTTTTGAACGAAGACTGGGCTGACTTCTTTGGACAAGAAGGGGCCAAAGCGAACATCTCTAGCTGATAGCTTCATTTGTCCAGCTTCCACCACTAGAATTTCATAAAACTTGCTAGCCTCTTCTAAGATGCTTTCTGCTACAATCTGGAAACCGTGCTCTTGTAGCCAGATGCGCAAGTCGTCTTCACGATTATTGGGTTGGAGGATTAAACGTTCTACACTCGCAAGTTTATCCAATCCTTCTTCCAATATGGTAGCAATCAAACGGCCACCCATACCAGCAATGGTGATAACAGAGACTTGGTCTACCTCTTCAAAGGCTGCCAAGCCATTGGCTAAACGAACTTGGATTCTCTCCTTTAGATTGTGACTTTCAACATTTTTCACCGCTGACTGGTAGGGGCCTTCCACCACCTCCCCTGCAATGGCGCTTTTGATTTGGCCTCTCTCGACCAACTCGATAGGCAGATAAGCATGGTCACTCCCCACATCAAGTAACACAGCACCTTGGGGCACAAAGGACGCTACCAATTCTAATCTCTTTGAAATCATCTTCTCTCACTTTCCAAAACTCTGTTACCTCTTATTATACCATATTTCAGCTAGCAATCTTGCACCTAAAAAGACCGCAATACACAGATTGCAGTCTTTCTTTATTTTCTGGATTGGTAACGACTTGTTAAGATAAATATCACAGTAAAGACAGCCATCATGACAAGGTAAACAGGGAATGTTTGTCCAGTTAAGGTTGAAATTTCAAGCAACTTTTGGATCATTGGGAAAAGAGCTGTGGCTAGGAAGCCTCCTACTGACCAGACAATCAAGAGGACACGCCAGAGGGTAAATGGCATGCAGGCTCTAAATACGGATAAGAAACCAATTGACCCCAAGAGATAATAGAGTAGGGTTGAGATTTCTAACTCAGACCAGCCTTGACTCGCTCCAAATATTTTCACAAAAAGAACGCTGAACACGACCATGAGGGCACTTGGTAGGGCACGAAGCATGGATCTTCTGAGGAAATTTAGCTCAACAGGTTTGATATTTCGCTCAAAAGTCAGAACAAATGGCGGGAAACCTTCCACGAACTGATCAATCATGGTAATCTGAATCGGAATGAAAGGGAAATCAAAATCCACTCAGACCGTCCTAGAAGAGCACTGGCGATACAGATGACTGTGAGCAAGAAGGAATAAATGGTCTTTATCAAGAAAATCGGTGCAATATGGGCAATGTTATTAACCACACGACGACCTTCAAAGAGAATCTCAGGAACATCATTAAAGTCTGAGTTCAATAGAACCAGATTAGCAATCTGACGAGTCGCAGGATCTCCCTCAGCCATCACGATAGAACAATCCGCCTCACGAAGGGCCAGGATGTCATTGACCCCGTCCCCCGTCATAGCCGTTGTATGACCCGCTTTTTTCAGCGTTTGGATGATGAGTTTCTTTTGATGAGGAGAAACACGTCCGAAAATCGCAGTCTCCTCCGCCATGGCCATCAATGCCTCATCCGTAATTTTTGAACAGTCTACATAGCTGTCATAGTCCGCAAAACCGGCCTTCTGGGCAATGCTGGAAACAGTGACTGGATTGTCACCAGAGATAATCTTGAGCCCCACTTCCTGAGAACGGAGATAGTCTAGCGTCACAGCTGCTCCTTCTCGAATGGGATCCAAGATCTCCAGTAAGGCCAAAGCCTGAATATCAGATGGTTTCTGGGGCTTTTGATGGTCTAGTTTTTCCTGACTGAGAGCCAAGACCAAGACACGCGAACCTCTCTCCAAGGCCTCTCTAGCTTCAGGGACTTCAGAGTCCAACAACATCTCAGGTGCCCCTAAGAAAACCGTCCCCAGACCTTCCAACTCCATTGCTCCCCACTTGCGGTCGCTTGAGAAAGGAAGATTGGAAAGCATAGGATAGGCAGCTTCTCCCACAAAACGCTTTCGAATAGCTTGGGCTGTTGGATTTTTATCCTCACTATGAGCGATGTAGCTGGTTAGAATACTGGCAATAGCCTCGTCACCATAAGTTTCCGTCAGTGGAAGAACATCCTCCACCTGCATCTTTCCTTGGGTGATGGTTCCCGTCTTGTCCAGACAGAGCATATCCACGCGCGCCAAGGTCTCAACAGAGTACATCTCCTGTACCAAAACCTTTTTCAGACCCAGCTTAATCACCGCAGTCAAAAGAGAGGTGATGGTCAAAAGGGCGATTCCCTTAGGCAACATGCCCAAAAGTGCTGTCGAAGAATTTACAACGGATGACTTGAGAGGTAAACCTTTTAAAATCAAGGCTTCTAGCAAGAGAGCCAGACCAAATGGAATGATAATCTTCCCAGTGAAACCAGCTAGTTTGTCCAGCGATTTCATGATACGGGAGTTGATAGGTTTCACTGTCTTAGCTTCCAGCATGAGTTTAGCAGCATAGTTTTCTGCCCCAACATGATGAACTTGAGCTAAAACTGATCCACTGGCTAAGAAACTTCCAGACAAAAGCAAGGCGTCCACTTCTTTTTGCACCAAATCACTCTCACCCGTCAACATGGCTTCATTGACTTCCGCAAAGCCTTCCAAAACCAAGGCATCACTAGGAATCTGCTCTCCTGCAGACAAACGAATGACATCTCCTAACACCAATTCTTCTGGATTGAGAGCGACTTCTTGGCCATCACGGATGGTTTTGACCTTTTCCTTGGTCATGAGATTGAGCTTGTCCACCATGTGTTTGGCACGTAGCTCAGTCACAATCCCAGAAAAAGCGTTAAAGCAAATAACGGCAAAGAAAACCAGATTGCTCCAAGCCTGCACAAAGGCCAGCGCTAGGGCAATGGCAAAGTTCAAAGCGTTAAAAAGGGTAAAGACATTTCGTTTGATGATTTGCCAAGTACTGGTACTAGCTGAAGCGGTAAAGTCATTGACCAAACCTTGAGCCTGTCTTTCCTTGACTTCTCTTTGGGTTAATCCCATTATCTTATTTTTTTATCCATAAATTCTATCATATCATTTTTTTCTAGCAGAATTCTAATCTCATCCAAAAATATCTCCACTGATAACTGAAAAAGTTTGCCAGTAGTCTTTCGATAAGGTATAATAATAAAAGCAATACAATCGAAGGAGATCTCATGTTTTATACTTATTTGCGTGGACTAGTCATGCTGATCTTGTGGTCCATCAATGGCAATGCCCACTATCACAATACTGATAAAATCCCTAGCCGGGACGAAAACTATATCCTCGTCGCACCTCACCGTACCTGGTGGGATCCTGTTTACATGGCCTTTGCGACCAAGCCAAAACAATTCATCTTTATGGCCAAAAAAGAGCTGTTTAACAACCGTATCTTTGGCTGGTGGATCCGTATGTGTGGTGCTTTCCCTATCGACCGGGAAAATCCTAGCGCTTCTGCCATCAAGTTCCCTATCAATGTCCTCAAAAAAAGCGATCGCTCTCTCATCATGTTCCCAAGTGGGAGCCGTCATTCAAACGATGTCAAGGGTGGAGTTGCCTTGATTGCTAAAATGGCCAAGGTCCGTATCATGCCGGTTACCTACACAGGTCCTATGACCTTGAAGGGATTGGTCAGCCGTGAACGTGTCGATATGAACTTTGGAAATCCAATCGATATCTCAGATATCAAGAAAATGAATGATGAAGGAATCGAAATGGTTGCAGACCGCATCCAAGCTGAATTCCAACGTTTAGACGAAGAAACCAAGCAATGGCACAATGATAAAAAACCAAACCCACTCTGGTGGTTTGTCCGCATCCCAGCCCTCATCCTTGCTGTGATTGTTGGTATCCTAACGATTATCTTTACCTTCATTGCAAGCTTTATCTGGAATCCAGATAAGAAGAGAGAGGCTCTTGGTTAAAAAATACAAATATCCCTTGGCTTTTGCCAAGGGATATTTCTTTTATTCGATTTTCCACTTTTGGGCCAACCAGTTGGAAAAGGCTAGAAAGCGCTCAGCCACTTGCTCATGATGCCCATAAGGATCAAAGACAAACTGACCAGTCGGATAACGTTTCTGAAGACTGGTATGGATCTGCTCAGCATAGGCTGGTGCCTGAGCCAGACGATTGGTATGATGAACTCCTTCTGTTTGACCATTCTGTAAATACAGTAAACAATCTAAATTTTTCACCCTTTCATCCTTGCAATAAGTCGTAAAATCAGGATACCAAAAGGAACCGCAGATAGAGAAGATACAGGAGACCTTGTCAAAGCTGAATAGACTGTAGACTGCCGCCAGTCCACCTAATGAGTATCCTCCATAGGCAAGGCGATCTTCGTCCAGGCGATAAAGAGACCGCAACTTATCTAAAAGACCTCCAAATAAATGACCATGATAGGCATTTGCCTGACCGCCAAAATCTGGAGCCCCCTCTCTCAGAGCAGCTGCCTTCCAGGGAGTGTAGTCGTTTAGGCGATTTTTAGAGGTCAAGCCCACTAAAATCACAGATTCTGAAAGGGAAGATAGGAAATCCAAGTTTCCATCATTCAAGAGAATAACTGGATAGGTTTGATTGGGATCATAGGTCGAAGGAAGACTGATCTTGACTTGGATCCCTTCCCAATCAAACTCATTATTTATTGATAAAGTCATTGATTTTCTCAAGGGAATCAATCACTGCTGGACCATAGTCCATCAACTCATCGTAAGAAATGGTCATGATTTTTTGATTCTTAATTGCAGGAACGTTTTCTAAAACTTCATTTGCCTTCATCAACTCTACTGCGTTGGTATCCAATTTTTTATTGCGGTCACTGGTTACATAGATAATCAACTCAGGATCCATTGACACGAGATTTTCCAAGGTCAATCCTGATGTTCCCGTTGCAACGTTGGTATAACCAAGTTGATTCAACAAACTTTCTTGCAAAGCAGACTTGTAAGCACCGAAGGTTTCGTCGTTATATGCAACCATAATCAAAGCCTTTTTCTTCTCACCTTGGCTTTCTGGGTTTGCTTTCTTAACAGCGTCAATTTTAGCTTGTAATTGAGCTGCGTATTCGTTAGCCTTGTCCTGAACATTAAAAATCATTCCCAGATTTTTGACATCTTCTACAATATTCCCCAAATCTTGCTGAATCGTTGAGAGAGAAGCTTTTTGCGTATAGACTGGGATTTTATTTTCATTCCAAGTGCTAACTGTCCCTAAGGATTTTTCAGAAAACATCATGTTTCGACCCATGACGGCATCTGGCTCATAGGAAAGGACAGTCTCTTGTGAGACTGTTTTTTTATCACCGATTTGAGGAATAGTCGCAATTGCGTCCTTGTATTTACCTGTTACGGCATTATCAGGGTTGAGCATGCCAGCAATTTTATCCTTCAACCCTAACTCCAACAAGATTTCAGTGGTTGACAGATTGTTGGTGATAACTTTTTCAGGTGCCTTGTCAAAGACTTGTTCGACTTCATTTCCCTTAGCATCATAGGTTTTGACCGTTAGTGGATAAGTCGTCTCTGTGCTCGCCTTTTGACTTGTTTCTGCGCTAGATTGTGTGGTAGCTTTTTCTGTAGTAGTGTTGCCACAAGCTGCCATGGTTAAGGTAGCTACTGTTACGAGTAAAATGCTTAGTGTTTTTTTCATATTGTTTTCCTTTTCATTCTTATAAATAGTGAATCATGGCTTGCTGATCCTCGGTCCAAGTAACCTGACTTTGAACTCCGTATACAATTTGCAATGACTCTGGGGTGATGGTCTCCTTTGGAGTCCCTTGGTAAAGGATTTTCCCCTCTTTCATTAGATAGAGATAATCCGAATAGCGACAAGCAAGTTGAATATCATGCAGGACAGCTAGAACATTAATCTTGAGCTCCTTTACAATGGCCAACAAGTCTAGCTGATACTTGATATCTAGATGATTGGTTGGTTCGTCCAGAAGCAAGAGAGTCGGTTCTTGTGCCAAGGCGCGGGCTAATAAGACTCGCTGCTTTTCTCCACCTGACAGAGACGAATAGAGACGAGTTTTCTTCTCAAGCATATCCACCTTGACGAGAGCATCTTGAACGAGGGCATAATCCCTTTCCTTTTCCTTCTGTAAAAAAGAGAGGTGGGGAGTTCTGCCCAGCAAGACGATTTCCTCAACTGTACAATCAAACTGCAATTGATTAAACTGGGTGACAACTGCCATTTGCTTGGCTGTTTCTTTGAGTGACCAATGCTCCAGTGGCTTTCCATCTAGGCTTATCAAGCCTTTGTCCGCCTTTTCCTGACGATAGAGGAGTTTAAGCAGGCTGGTTTTTCCACTTCCATTTGGTCCTAGTATCGTGTGAAATTGATGCCCTTCAACCTTAAGAGAAACTCCTCTGAGAATTTTTTTCTCTCCCAGTCCAAAATGGATATCTTGACAAATCAAGTCCATATTAGCCCCTCACCTCCCTTCGCCTACCTCCAACAATGTAGATAAAGAAGGGAGCACCTACTAAGGCTGTGAAAATACCAATAGGAAGCTCTGCGTTTTGAATAATGATACGAGAGAGTACATCTGCCCAGATGACAAAGAGGGCACCAAGTATGGTCGCAACAGGAAAAAGCCTCCTGTAATTCGTTCCTACTAACCCTCGAGCTAAGTGAGGAGTAATCAGACCAACAAATCCAATAATCCCACAAGTAGCCACTAATACTGCTGTCAGCACAGCCACCATGGTCACATAAAGATACCAATAAAAGCGTAAGGGAATCCCCAAAGTTAAAGCAGCCTCATCTCCCATCATCATCGCATTGAAAATCCTATACTGAGTAGAGAAAAATAGAAAGGCTATTCCTACTACCATAGTTGGCAGGACTAAGTCAGACCAGGTAGTCCCGGCTAGCGAGCCCATGGTCCAAAATTTAATAGTCATCACACTGTCCGCATTAGCGCCGACTGAGATGATAAAGTTGGAAAAAGCCAGAAAGAGAGCGTTGACTACCGTTCCTGATAAAATCAGACTGGAAGTCGTCATTCTTCCCTGCATAGAGGCAATGATGAGGACAGCGACTGTTGCCAAAATAGCTCCAAGAAAAGCTCCAAGGCTAATTATCACTTTTAAACCAAGAATGATGCTCAAGGTTGCTCCTAGAGTTGCACCAGCAGAGATTCCTAAGACATAAGGCTCTGCGATGGGATTGTTCACTGTAGACTGCATCACGCTACCACACATGGAAAGGCCAGCCCCTACTATCAGACCTAACAATACTCTGGGGAATCTCATGTTCCACACAATGGCAAGAGTAGACCTGGAAACCTCTCCTATCTCAAGAGGAATCCCCAATCTGCTCAAAATAATCCGATAGGTATCTTCTAGATCAATCGCAACAGATCCCATAGAAACTGCTAGAAAGAGAGAAATCCCTAAAACACCTAACAAAATACCTAAAAGTAACACAAATTGCAGGTCCTGTCGGCTTCCAGAAAATTTGGAAAGCATGCAAACCTCCTTCGATAGAATATTAAAAATTTAGAAAATTCTCATGAAAAGTATACCATATTTTCGACTATGTAACAAGCTGAGAAAAATAAATATAGTTGATTTTGCAGTGCTAGGAACCGTAACCGAAGATAATACTTGAGTATATCAAGGTACGGTGATAACATAAAAAACTCTCTGAAAATCAGAGAGCTGTCTGTTTATATAATCAGTGAGAATCTTTATATCACCAATTCTCCCACTGGGGTTCAATCTTGACATCGCCATAATTACTTGGCGAGTACTTGCTGTCATAAATCGAGCACCAATCTTTCAGGACTTTCTGGTTGACGATTTCGTCGAAGTAAGAATCCAAATCCTTAGCTGTAATACCGTACTGCTCTAAGTAGGATTTTACCTGATCTTCGTCTTCAATATAAGTTTCCGTATCTGCTTTCTTTAAACCTATCTTTACATTTTTCTTTAAAACACGATCCTTACGAGTATATTTATTCCATAAGCGAACTCTCGTGTTTGGTCCTACTTGCCTCTCAAATGAAACGGAGCTTAATTGAGATGTATATTCAAAATTAAACCCAATTTCTATCTCAGAATAATCTGACGGTGTTTTCTCTTTGTTGTATAATCCGAACGGAGTATACGAAATATTAGGGTCATCACTTGGCCAATCTGGTCTGATTTTAAATCCATCTATGTTTCTTAAAATATTATTTGACCGATATGTCTTCTCCGTCTCCTGATAAATTTCATCAAAGATATTTTTAGGTTGATGGATAAAAAAGTAGAAACAAGATGATACGATTATCACGAATAAGGCTACTAAACCAAGGATTTTTCTTCATACTATCACCAATTCTCCCACTGGGTTTCGACTTTCACATCGCCATAGTTGCTCGGCGCGTACTTGCTGTCATAAATCGAGCACCAGTCCTTCAAGACTTTCTGGTTGACGATTTCGTCGTAGTCTTGCTCTAATTCTTCTTTAGAAATATTATTTTTTCTTAAATATTCTCTTACTTTTTCTTCATCATCAATAAATTGACCTGGTTTCCTTGGCTCTTCAAAAATCGCAAGCTCCTTTTTGAGTACTTTCTTTTGCATATTATAGTGTGCCGAATACCATAGGGTAATATTCGAATTAGTCTTTCTTTCAAAAAGAATCAACACTCCCTTTATACCTTCTCCAAAATTAAAGTTAATGGTTATATCACTATAGCCTTTGGGAAGAGTTTCATACTTTCCAAAAGGAGTATAGGATATATTTGGGTCATCACTTGGCCAACCTGGACTGATTTTTAAACCCATCTATGTTTCTTAAAATATTATTTGTATGATATGTCTTCTCTGTCTCCTGGTAGATTTCATCAAAAATGTTGTTAGGTTGTTTAGGAAAAAAAGTAAAAAAATAAAATAATACAACTGGTAAGACTAAAGCTAATAAACTGAATATTTTTTTCTCATCATCATCCTCCTACTCCGCCACGGCTTCCAAGCGATTTAAAAAAATGTCGATACTTCTGGATAGTTACTTTTTGATATATGCTTTAATAGCATCATCCCCTTTTTCCATAATCTCTAATGGGAGGATACTAGCATAGATAGCACTTCTGACCTGTTTCCAATCTTTATTTTTCAAGAATTCTCTTTCTCTCAGAGTCGAATCCTTTTGAAGGTCAGCATAGTAAGAAGTTATGGCTTGGTCATAGGATTGCCCCTTCTGCATGCGGCCGATAAGGTTGACCGAGTCTAGGTCTGCTTTGTAATCATCCTCACCAATACTTGGTTTTTTATCCGTAGCATTTTTAGTCGTGTCTCCTTCCCAGCCTGAAAGATCCTTGACACGCTCTCTACCGCCATAGAAATCGGATAATTGGAAACTGCTAGGATTTAGATGAGTAGCCATGGTAATGGACTGGTGAGTGAAGTCTGCGTGACCTATCACCAATTCTCCCACTGGGTTTCAATCTTGACATCCCCATAATTACTTGGCGAGAACTTGCTGTCATAGATGGTACACCAGTCTTTTAAGACTTTCTGATTGACGATTTCGTCATAGTAAGAATCCAAATCCTTGGTAGTGATACCGTACTGCTCTAGGTAGGATTTCACCTGAGCCTCGTCTTCGATATAAGTTTCCGTATCTGCTTTCTTTAAACCTATTTACAGATTTTTTTAAAGTACGGTCTTTATGAGAATATACAGTCCATATTTTTATTTTCATGTTGGACTCTATACGTTTTTCAAATGATATCGAACCAATTTCATCTTCAGAATAAAAACTAAATCCAATTCTTAGTTCAAGATAACCTTCCGGAAGATTTTTATAATTTCCTGAAGGTGTATACCTTAAAAATTCTCCATCGCTTGGCCAGACTGGTTTAATATCAAACCCATCGATGTTTCTTAAAATATTATTTGATCGATAGGTTTTCTCCGTCTCCTGATAAATCTCATCAAAAATGTTTTTAGGTTGACGCACAAAAAAGTAAAAACAGGATGATATGATTATCACGAATAAGGCTACTAAACCGAGTGTTTTCTTCATTAACTTTTCCTCCTAATCTGCTAATGCTTCCAAACGATTTAAAAATGTCGATACTTCTGGATATTTTCTTTCAATATATGCTTTAAGAGCATCCTCACCATCTAGCTTAATATCCGTTGGTCGCAAACTATCATAAATAGTATCTCTGACTGTATCCCAATCCTTATTTTTTAGGAATTCTCTTTCTCTCTGAGAGGAGTCTTTTTGAAGATCAGCATAGTAAGAAGATATGGCTTGGTCATAGGATTGTCCCTTCTGCATATGACCAATAAGATTGACCGAGTCCAAATCAGCCTTGTAGTCATCCTCACCAATGCTTGGTTTCTTATCCGTAGCGTTAAAGGTCCTGTCTCCCTAACAGCCAGAAAGGTCCTTGACATGCTCTCTACCGCCATAGACGTCGGATAACTGGAAACTGCTAGGATTTAGATAAGTAGCCATAGTGATGGACTGGTGGGTAAAGTCTGCATGGCCTGTCACCAATTATCCCACTGGGTTTCAACTTTCACCTCGCCATAGTTGCTTGGCGAGTACTTGCTGTCATAAATCGTGCACCAGTCTTTCAAGACTTTTTGGTTGACGATTTCGTCGTAGTAAGAATCCAAATCCTTGGCAGTGATACCGTACTGTTCTAGGTATGATTTTACCTCTGATTGCTCATCAATATATACTTTGGAATTATTTTCTTTTTTTATTATAGTAACTTCTTTACTCAAAACACCTAATTTATAATTGTAGCTTCCCCATACTTTCACACTAACATTAGAAGATAGTCTTCTTTCAGAGTAAATGAACAAAACCTTCTGTGAGTTTCGAAAATTAAAACCAATTTCTATCTCAGAATAATCTGACGGTGTTTTCTCTTTGTTGTATAATCCGAACGGAGTATACAAAATATTGGGGTCATCACTTGGCCAAACTGCTCTGATTTTAAATCCATCTATGTTTCTTAAAATATTATTTGACCGATAGGTTTTCTCCGTCTCCTGATAAATCTCATCAAAGATATTTTTAGGTTGATGGATAAAAAAGTAGAAACAAGATGATACGATTATCACGAATAAGGCTACTAAACCAAGGATTTTCTTCATACTATCACCAATTCTCCCACTGGGTTTCAACCTTGACATCACCATAATTTGTTGGCGAGTACTTGCTGTCATAAATCGAGCACCAGTCCTTCAAGACTTTCTGGTTGACGATTTCGTCGTAGTAAGAATCCAAGTCCTTAGCAGTGATGCCGTACTGCTCTAGGTAGGATTTCACCTGAGCTTCGTCTTCGATAGATTTATCAGTTCCATCTTGGTTTATGAGTAGCTGTACATTTTTTTGAAATAATTTTTCTTTTGTAAGATACCTACCAAAAATGAAAATTCTTAACTCATTACTTAATTCCTTCTCAAAAGAAACGAAGACTGTATTTGTATCTTTTGTAAAATGAAATATTAAATCAATATTTTTTTATAGTCATGTGGAGTTTTTCTGTTTTTTTATAAAGTACATAAGAATAAAATTTAGAATCATCATCATACTCTTGATATTTATGTACTTCGACGTCTTTCAACTGGTTAAAAATATTGTTACCAAGATAAGTCTTCTCTGTTTCTTGGTAGATTTCATCAAAAATGTTTTTAGGTTGATGAATAAAAAAGTAGAAACAGGATAAAACAATTAGTACAAAAAACGCTACTAAACCTAATATTTTTTTCATCATCATCCTCCTAATCCGCCACGACTTCCAAGCGATTTAAAAATGTAGATACATCTGGATAGTTACTTTCAATATATGCTTTAAGAGCATTCTCTCCATCTAGCTTAATATCCGTTGGTCGCAAACTATCATAAATAGTATTCCTGACTTTATTCCAATCCTTATTTTTAAGAATTCCCTTTCTCTCTGAGAAGAGTCTTTTTGTAGATCAGCATAGTAAGAAGAGATTGCTTGGTCATAGGATTGCCCCTTTTGCATACGACCGATGAGGTTAACTGAGTCCAAATCCGCCTTGTAGTCATCTTCACCAATACTTGGCTTCATATCATTTGCATTAAAGGTCGTGTCTCCCTCCCAGCCTGAAAGGTCCTTGACACGCTCTCTACCGCCATAGACGTCGGATAACTGAACTTGATTAGGATTAAGATTAGTGGCCATAGTAATGGACTGGTGGGTAAAGTCTGCGTGGCCCGCTCCATTGTTAGAGTATGACTTTAGTTTGCTATCCCAAAACGTATCAAAATCATCCACCTTACCGTAAGCTTCTTTATATTCACTTTTAGCCAACTTATATTTTTTTGGAGTGTCAGTTCTCATTTTAGTTGAAGAATTCCCTCCACCAGCTAGTGTATGCTGCAGTCTAAGGTTATAATACAGTTCTTTTGCCTTCTCTTCTTTCAACCCCAGTTCTTGAAAGATTTCAAGAATTGGTTTCAACGTTCTCCATTTTTGGCCTGTCTGCGGATCACTCACAAATTCATTATAAAAATATGGCCACAATCCACCTGCCGTTTCGTTCCACTTAAACCCATCATAGTTTGCAGCACCGACGACTCGCAAAAAGATATAGTCACGAAACTCTTGACTAGAGGTTGGGAATTTCTTATCTATTCCTTGCTTGATGGTCAAGAGCTGTTGGGCTGTCTCTACATCAAAGCCGTATTCTGCCATCATAGTCTGGACAAAGGCTTTCTCTTGACGGCTGAGCTTCAAATCCTTTGTATCAGAATAGGCAGTCAGGTAGTTGGCCCAAGTCAGGTCAGATGGGACTTTAAAGACCCCTGTCTTTGCATCCCAACTCGTTTCAATCTGGGCCAGTCCACGACTCAGTTGCACATCGATACTGTCTAGATCATCGAACAGTCCCCCTGAGTAGCTATCATAGGTTCGCAGGTCTCTCAAAATTGTTTCATAGACGCGTTTATTAGCCTGGTGACCTCGTATGAGTTCCGTATTATTCCCCTTTTTTTCGCTATCTAGGCTCAAGGTGGAGAAGGATTGATTGACTTCATATAAATAGGCAATCATTTGCTCTTCCTGGCGGATCTTATCAGCAGATCATCCTCGCGCCAACTCTTGCTGTCGACCATCGTTTGGTAGTCTTCTGGTAATTTCTTGATGGCTTGAGAGAAGGTCTCGGCATAGAGCTGTCCCCCTTTGCTCAGGGGCAGTAAGACACTTGCAAAAAAACTTCTAGCCGAATCATAAGCATCTCCCTTTAGACTCTCCGTATCCTCTGAAAATTTTTGAATGGCTGATTGCAAGTCTTGATAAGCCTCCACCTGTGATTGGCACATGGTCGCTACACTCGAACTTTGTAGTTGTGATTGTTCCAAGTACATATCAATGCCCATGACGTGTCTCCTCCTCTCTTTCTAGTTCCTTGCGTCTTTCATAGTAAACCTCATCCAAGTCTCCCTCTAACCGGAACTTTTCTTTTTTCAAATCATCCATATGGTAGCTGAGGTCCTCAAGGATTTGGTTTTTGAGTTGGTTTCTTTGCAGGAGCGTTTCTTCCAACTGTCCTGCATATCGGCTTTGATAGGCTGCCTCCCACAAATCACTTTGATAACGGTGACTAACTCTATCATACCCTTCAAAGATTTCTATCAGTTCTGTGGTGCGGTACTTCTCTTTTCCATTGTCTTCTAGCTGGTACAAAAGTTCTCGCTCTCTTTTCTGCAACTCATCCAACTTGCTCATGTATTACTCCTAAAACCATTTGCAGCAGCCTCATCTAGCGCCTCAAAATCACTCGCTACAGAGTGCAGTCGTTCTGAAGTTAGGGTTACAGCAGCCGAAATCTGACTAGCTAGATTTTGAGCCTTTGTCAGACATTGATGGGCCTTGTTATTTCCTTGAAGAGTCGTTAGGTCATCTTGACTAGCCACAGCGATAGTTGTTAAAGATTGACAAGCATTTTTCAGCTGACTCGCATACGTTTGAGCCAGATTTAGATCACTTTTTTACTGTTGACATGCCTTTTTCTATCCTTTTTCTCAATCCCTAGTGTTAGGTTTACTTCATTTTAGCTATATAGGCCTATTATACCATGTTTTGAATACAAGCCCTAATTTATACTATATTTTGATAATAAAATAATCTTATAGTGAAAAAGCTACCCATTTAGAGTAGCTTTATTATCAAGATCTGCTCAATTGAACACGGCCTAAGCACTTGGCAAAAAAGATTAAATCTCCTAGAAACTGAAGTTTCTTCGTCACTTTTCCTATTTTTGCTTTGTGCTTTTGACGGCCTTTGTATCTTGTTAATTGAACACGGCCTAAGCACTTGATAAAAACAAAAAAATCTCCCGAAAGGGAGATGATCTGATTTACTTACCTTACAGTGCTAGGAACCGTAACCAAAGATAATACTTGAGTATATTGAGGTACGGTGACAACATAAAAAGCCCTCTGAATATCAGAGAGCTCCAATCTTGCTGGATAAAACGTTTATAGATTAGGCGACGAGGCGAAGATTGTACTAATGGTACATCGAGCCGAAGCCAACGAAGTATAGAAACGTTTTAGACGCAAGATTAGCGACGAAGTCCTAGAGAGTTGATTAACTCACGGTAACGGTTAACGTCGTTCTTACGCAAGTATGCAAGCAAGTTACGACGGCGACCGATTTTCTTCATCAATCCACGGTAAGTAGCGTGGTCTTTTTTGTGTTGTTTGATGTGTTCGTTAAGGTGGTTGATTTCCCAAGTAAGGACAGCAACTTGAACCTCTACTGAACCTGTATCACCTTCGTGACGTGCATATTGTGCGATGATTTCATTTTTTTTTCTCTTTTGAGATTGCCATGATATTTCTCCTTTTTATTTGGCTTCATCCGAGTGACAGGTTGGCATGCCTGTAACCAAGAAGAAGTTATTTGTCTTTACGACAGTTCTTATTCTACCACGAAGAAGAGACTTTGTCAACTGATTTACTGTTTAAAACCGTGAATTACTCTACTGATTTCAGGGCTTCGAGCATATCCACCTTTCTCAAGCGGTGGTTGACAAAGAGGCCCAGTATGGCTAAGATTACAGTCACTGCGACGATTGGAAGATCATATACTTCCCAGCTTACTCGTGGATAAAAAAGTATGGTGGCAGGTGAAATCATTTGAATCAAAAATTGATGTAAATAGTAGCCAGCTACCAAACCGAGAGCAATCCCAACAAGGGACAGCACCATGGTCTCGCGGTAGATATAAAGGGTCACTTCTTTATTATGAAAACCGAGAACCTTGATAGTGGAAAGTTCACGGATACGTTCTGCCACATTGATATTGGTGAGATTGTAAAGAATGACAATAGCTAGCAAGACGGAAACAAGGACGAGGATTGCCATGGTTTTATTGAGCGAACTAGCCACGGATTCAAAGAGATGGATGGCTGTTGCATTTTGGACCACCCCAGAAACAGCTGCTTTTTTCATAAAGGCAGCAGCTTCTTTCTCAGTATTGGATGGTGTTGGCTCTTTTAATTTTACTAGGTAAGTATTCTCTTTCGGACTGGTACCGTACACTTGTTCGTAAGTCGCTCGGTTGAGATAAACAAAGTGTCCAACATAGTTTTCAGAAATCGCCGCGACCTTGATTTCTTTCCCATCAAGCTCTAGCTTGTCTCCAACCCTAACTCTTGCTAGTTGAGCTAGTTTTTGACTCACGACAGCTCCATCAGTGATCTCCACCTCTTGCCCATTTTCCTGTAATGCGATAAAGGGCTTGAAGTCTTCTCTGCTTGTGACCATTATGGTGATAGTCTGAAGTCCTGCTTTTCCTTTAAAATCTTTTTCAATGGATTTAGAGTAAATCTTTTGGTAAGCATGGATAGGCTCAGTTTCCAAGGCACTTTCTAGATCTGCTTTTTCTTTCTCACTCGCACTGCTCTTTTCTGCCACTATTATCTGATATTGCTGGATTTGTTCAAATTGACGTTCCACAACTCCTCCCACAGAAGACTGAATGCCAAGACCTGCAAATAGGAGAGCAACCGAACCTGCAACTCCAAAAATGGTCATCAACATTCGTTGCTTATAACGGAAAATATTTCGCGCCGTAACCTTATGAGTGAAGCTCAAACGACTCCAAATAAAGCTCAGGCGTTCCAGCAAAATCTTTGAGCCTTCAACGGGAGGTTTGGGAAGCAAAAGTTGGGCCGCTTCATCGTGCAATTCTCTCCGCGCCACCAGATAAGCTGGCAAAACGCTGGATACCCAACTCAAGGCTAGGGCAAGGAGGCTATAAGAGCAGTAAAAATACTCCTGACTTTTACCAACGACCAGTCCAACTGTTATAACATCCGAAATCACGCCTGCAAGGAGATAATGTCCAAGAAACGTTCCTATAAGGGTTCCTACAGTTCCTGCAAGAAAACCATAGAGAACAAACTTGGCAACAATATCTCGGTTATGGTAACCTAGGGCCTTGAAAATACCAGCATTGGTACGCTCTTCATCCACAAAGCGAGTCATAGTTGTAAAGGTCACCATTGCAGCAACCATATAAAGTACCACGGGGAAGATATTCCCGACAGAACGGATACTTGCTGAAGCGTTACTGTACATGAGATAGCCTTGACCACCTGGCATGGTTTGGCGGTTGTATACATGGTAAGTCGGCTCTACCAGTTCATCAAGCTCTTTCTGACGTTGTTCAAACTTCTCTTTTTCCTTAGTTAGAGAACTCTCTGCCTGAGCCAGTTTTTCTTTTTCTGTAGCCAATTCTTCCTTAGCCTTTGTCAATTGCTCCTTGGCTTGACTCTTTTGCGGTTCTGGTAAAGTGGTCACTTGTTCTTCTTGAGTTTTCAATCGACTTTCAGCCTGCTCTAACCGACTCTTGCCTTTTTGAAGGTTCCTTTCAGCTGTTTGGAGCTGTTCTTTTCCACCTTCCAAGTTCTTTTGCCCATTTGCTTTGATGCTGGCCAATCGTTTTTGACCATTATCAGCCAATAAGTCTTGCAAGTCTTTCTGATGTTGATCTTGTTTCATCCCATAGTCTGATGAAAAAGCATCCAGATTTTTTAAATCATCATAGCGCACACGCGCAATACTGTACACTTCTGTATCAAACTGACTGGCTAATATCACCCCATAACCAGCCAAGCTTCCATTTCCACTACTAGCCCCTCCCAAGTCTTTTTGAGAAAACATCTCACCCGACTGAACAAATCCAGTAATGGTGAAAGATTGGGATTTTATGACGGTCTTCCCTTCTTCTTTCTTGCTAAAGGTGATAGTCTGTCCAATCTGATAGCGGTCTTTCCAGAAATCAGCTAAGGCAATTTCCCCATCAGTCTCTGGAAGTCGCCCTTCTGTCACTTGGAAGGTTGAAATGCTCTCTGGCTTGGAATAAAGTCGAACTGCCTCTTCACCTTTTTCAACTGTTAGGTCCTCCATATAGCCAAACTCAACACTTGCTCCTTGAAGGGTCTTTAGTTCCTCCTGATCTTCTTTGTCCAAGCCATAATCAGCTATCACTGCCAGATCCAAAGTATTGGCTTTACGGAGATAATCCTCAGCCGTGCGTTCCATATTTGGGCTAGTCACTTTGAGTCCTACTAGGGCTAAAGAACCCAGCATCATCAAGGTCAGGATAGAAGCAAAGCGTCCCTTGGAAGCAATCACCGACTGGAGCAAGTCTTTTCGGTATGTTTTTTTCATGCTAATACTCCAATGTATCAATATCCTGTGGATGCTCATTGATTGTTACGCTCTTAACCGTAGCATCACGCATGTGAATCACCCGATCTGCGATAGGAGCTAGCGCGCTATTGTGGGTCACGATAATCACTGTTGCCCCCTTTTGACGAGACATGTCTTGGAGAATCTTCAAGACTTGCTTCCCCGTCTGGTAATCCAAGGCACCTGTTGGCTCATCACAGAGAAGGATTTTAGGATTTTTGGCTACTGCGCGTGCGATGGAAACTCGTTGTTGCTCCCCCTCCAGAAAGCTGGGCTGGAAAGTTATTGAGACGATGATCTAGTCCCACATCTTTGAGCACCTCCTCTGGATCCAAGGCATCCGCTACAATTTCTGAGGCCAACTCCACGTTTTCCTTGGCTGTCAGATTGGAGACTAGATTGTAAAACTGAAAAACAAAGCCCACATCATCTCGACGATAGTTTGTTCGTTGGTGGGAATTGTAGTCGGCGATATTGGCACCATCAATCCAAATCTCCCCCTCATCATTGGTATCCATACCTCCTAGGAGATTGAGAACCGTTGACTTTCCAGCCCCAGACGCACCAAGGATAATAACCAGCTCCCCCTTTCCAATTTCAAAATTCACATCACGATTAGCCACAATCTCCGTGTCACCGACCTGATAGCGCTTGTAGCTGTGTTTCATTTCAATGTAAGCCATCGTCTTTCTCTCTTTCTTACAATTAAGTGATTCTTTACTATCATTATAACGCTTTTTCAACTAGTTGGAAACTAGAAGCAAAAACAAAAAAGCCTAGGAATCCTAAGCTTTCTATTTATAGATTATTTTCCAAGATAGTATTCAGAAACCACGTTCAATTTTTCGTCGAATTCGAATACCAATGGTGGGAAGTTAGGGATTTCCACGTCCATAATTTCGTCGTCTGACAAGCGTTTGATGTGCTTTACAAGGGCACGGATTGAGTTACCGTGAGCTCCTACGAATACGTTTTTACCATCTTTAAGTGCTGGAGCGATTTTGTCTTCCCAGAATGGAAGGGCACGTTCCAAAGTCACTTTCAAGTTTTCAGCATCTGGGATAACTGAGTCGTCAAGTGAAGCGTAACGACGGTCAGTGTGAGCTGAGTGCTCATCATCACGATCCATAAATCAAATTTCATTTCAGATTCTAGATTAATTTACTGTCTAACCCCAGAAAGCATCTTCTACTGCTTGATCTGATGAAAAGAGCCAAACTTCCTTGATTTTTCCTTCTTCCATGCGGAAAAGATCAATACCGTTCATGTTGAGTTCCTCGCCGTCTGGGCGAGTTCCGACAAAGGTCACATTGGCTGCTACAAGGTCAATATTTTCAGACACCCAGTTAGTCAATACTTTGAAGGTACCGTTTGTTTTTTCTGAAAATTGAGCCAAGTGTGCTCCAAGTGCTTCTTTTCCAACAACTGTACCGGAATTACTATGTTGACCTGGCTGGTGCCAGATGATATCATCTGCCATAGTCTCAAAAAAACAGCTGGAAAAATCACCTGTTATAAGACCATTGTTATATGCATTAAAAATTTCTAAATTTACTGACATGAGTTACTCCTCGTTTCTTTTTATTTATGATATAATTTTATCACTTACTAAAAAAAGACAAGTAGGCACTTTTATTGTTATCTAGTATCAAATACGATACTATTATTGTCAAATAAGAGAATAATTTTTAAAAAAATTTGGAGGAATTATGGTAACCAAAGTCAGTGAATACGGAATTTGTCCTTTTGCCACGACACAGCGTGTACTAACAGGCAAATGGGCTCTAGTCATCATCTATCAACTCAGTACGGGAACTAAGCGGTTTAATGAACTACAACGGCTGATTCCTGGCATTACCCAAACCATTCTAACACGACACCTCAGACAGCTCGAAAAGGATAAAATCGTGGAGCGTAAAGTCTATGCTGAAGTTCCCCCACGGGTCGAATACAGTCTAACTGAAATGGGTAGAAAATTTCAAGGTGTCCTAGACGCCATTGAAAGTTGGGGACTGGAGTATATCGAAATTCTAAACTAATTATCTCCTCGGTTCATCTCACCTTACAAAGTGAGACGAACCAAGAATCACTTCTCAAAAAAAAGGCGGAATAAATCCCGCCTTTTATCTTTTATAATTATTTTCCAAGGTAGTATTCAGCAACTACGTTCAATTTTTCATCAAATTCGAATACCAATGGTGGGAAGTTAGGGATTTCCACGTCCATGATTTCGTCATCTGACAAGCGTTTGATGTGTTTTACAAGGGCACGGATTGAGTTACCGTGAGCTCCTACGAATACGTTTACCATCTTTAAGTGCTGGAGCAATTTTGTCTTCCCAGAATGGAAGGGCACGTTCCAAAGTCACTTTCAAGTTTTCAGCATCTGGAATGACTGAGTCGTCAAGTGAAGCGTAACGACGGTCAGTATGTGCTGAGTATTCGTCATCATGAGGCATTGCAGGAGGCAATACATCGTATGAACGACGCCAGATGTGAACTTGCTCATCACCAAATTGTTCAGCAGCTTCAGCTTTGTTTTTACCAGTCAAACCGCCGTAGTGACGTTCGTTCAAGCGCCATGATTTTTCAACTGGAACCCAGAGTTGATCAGCAGCTTCAAGAGCCAAATTTGTTGTTTTGATTGCACGTTTCAATACTGAAGTGTAAGCTTGGTCAAATTCGATACCAGCTTCTTTGATCAATTTACCAGCGTCAATCGCTTGTTGTGTACCTTTTTCAGACAAATCAACATCAGCCCAACCAGTGAAAAGGTTAGCTTTGTTCCATTCAGACTCACCGTGGCGAGCAAAAACCAATTTTACCATTAGATGGATTCTCCTTTAATTTTTCGAGGTTGCCCTCGTTTATCTATTCTATTTTACACAATTTTTCACAAAAAAGCTAGTTAAAATCAACGAAAAAGAGAAGGGCTCTCTGACTCTTCCCCCTAAAATATCTCTTATCCTTCAATTTTGAACTGTTTCAAACTTGACAGGTACAAAGCTCCTCCGATGACAAGGACGATTCCACCAATCCATCCAAGCAAAGGAATCAAGCCAACTACAGATCCAACAATAAATAGAATGGATGGCGCTAATGAAATACGATTATCGTCCTTATAATAGACAAGCGAGAGGATTCCAAGAATAAGGGTTGCAATTTTCACTAAAGAAAACACAATGAAAATAACGCCTAATACAAATCCTACAACATCTTCATCTCGAGAAATAGTTATAAGAACAAGCATAAAAATAGGTGATAAAGCTAAAAAAGCTCCTGCAATAACACCAATAAAGCCATCTACTTGCGCTAGTGTTTTTGTCTTCATAAATATCTCCTTTTATGTTAATAAGGTATATTATACCATATTTTTACCAAAGTTTTTTATTTTTTAAAAAAATACAGGAGAACCTCCTGTATTTTTGGTAAATTATTTCGCTTCAAATCCTTCGGCAACTGCATCCGCAAAGTTTTCTTCTACGATGCTTGCACAGTGGTCACAGATGACTGCGTGGTAGCCACGTTCTGCCGTTGTTGGATCGATACGACGGCAACGGTCACAAACCTCACCAGCCGCACGGTCAACTGTGAAAGCCACATCCTCAAAGTTAACTGCACTCTCTGGAGCTGCACCTTCTGCGATGGTTAATTCTGACACGATCAAAAGTTGGGCTACATTGCTGTTTACTGCTTCGAGCAAAGTTTTCACCACTTCATTTGGATAGACCGTCAAATGTGCTTCGAGTGATTTACCGATTACTTTGCATTACGAGCTTCTTCTAAGGCTTTTTGAGCTTGTCCACGGAAGTCCATGAAGGCAGCCCATGTATCCAAGATTTCTTCTTGGTTCGCAAAAGTTTCCGCTTCTGGTAATTCTGACAATTGAACGAAGTCTTCAGCTTCAAACTCAAGATATGACCAGATTTCTTCCGCTGTGTGAGGAAGGATTGGTGTCAAGAGTTTCGTGATTTTCACAAGGATGTCATAAAAGACAGTCTGCATTTGACGACGTTCCAGTGATTTAGCACCCTCGATGTAGACAACATCTTTGGCGAAGTCAAGGTAGAAGGCTGACAGATCAACGTTGATAAAGTTCACCAAGGCCTTGTAGATTATCAAGAATTCAAAGTCCGCATAAGCATCACGAATAGTCTTGACAAGTTGGTTAAAGCGGATAGTCATGTATTTATCAACTGAACGTAGTTCTTCATAAGCCACAGCATCCACCGCTGGATTAAAGTCAGAGGTATTGGCAATCAAGAAACGAAGGGTGTTACGAATCTTACGGTACGTTTCAGAGACTTGGCTCAAGATGTCCATAGAGATACGCACGTCGTTGCTTGAGTCTACACTGGTTACCCAGAGACGCAAGATTTCCGCACCAAATTGTTTTTCAACATCGCTTGGCGCAATCGTATTTCCAAGAGATTTAGACATCTTCTCACCTTTACCGTCAAGGGCAAAACCTTGTGACAAGATTTGTTTGTAAGGAGCCACGCCATGGTTGGCAACAGATGTGATAAGAGATGAGTTGAACCAACCACGGTACTGGTCAGAACCTTCCAGATAGAGGTCAGCTGGATATTTGAGTTCTGGACGGTTTACTACAACTCCATTCCATGAAGAACCGGAGTCAAACCAAACGTCCATGATATCTGTTTCTTTCTTGAACTCGCCATTTGGTGAACCTGGATGGGTAAATCCTTCTGGCAAGAGATCCTTGGCATCACGTGCCCACCATACAATAGAACCGTGCTCTTCAAAGAGTTGAGCCACATGCTCGATAGTTTCAGCTGTCATAATTGGTGTTCCGTCTTCAGCGTAGAAGATAGGAAGAGGAACTCCCCAAGCACGTTGACGAGAGATAACCCAGTCACCACGGTCACGGATCATGTTGTAAAGACGCACTTTACCCCATTCTGAATGGAACTTCACTTTTTCAATTTCATCCAAGATTTCTTGGCGGAATTTGATACAGAAGCAAACCATTGTGGCACTGCACGCCAGATGATTGGTTTCTTGGTACGCCAGTCAAATGGATAGGAGTGAGAGATTTCTTCTTGAGCAAGGAGAAGATTACCAAGTTTTTCGATAACAGTTGGAACTACCTTGTCATAGAATTGACCCGCAAAATCAGGACCAGCATTTTCCATCATGATCCCGCGTTCATTAACCGTTACTGCAACTTCAAGACCGTTAGCAACACCGACATTGTAGTCATCCTCACCGAAACCAGGCGCAGTATGGACAATACCAGTACCTGAGTCAGTCGTAACGTGGTCACCAAGGATTACCAACTCATCTATAGCTGTATCCCACGGGTGCTTTGTCACAATGTGGTTCAATTCTTGACCACGGTAAGTCGCCAAGACTTGAACATCAGCCCAGCCAAATTTCTCAGACAGGGTGTTCAACAATTCTGCAGCAACCACAAACTTACGAGCCTCACCAGCAGGTTGTGCCAATACATAATCAATATCCGCTCCAACTGTCAAACCACGAGAAGCAGTGATGGTGAATGGAGTTGTTGTCCAAACAACGATGTAGGTATCTGTATCTAGCACACCTTTTCCGTCTTTGACGCGGTTAGCATAGTAAAGGGAAGTTGAAAGTAAGTCATGATATTCAATTTCCGCTTCTGCAAGGGCTGACTCAGATGACCATGACCAGTAAACTGGCTTGGCACCACGGTAGATATAGCCTTTCTTAGCCATTTCACCAAAGACACGGATTTGAGCCGCTTCATAGTCTGGAGTCAAGGTCACATAAGGATTTTCCCAGTCACCAGAAACACCTAAACGTTTAAAGTCTTCCCGTTGCTTATCTACTTGAGAAAGAGCATAGTCACGGCAAAGTTTCAAGTACTCAACCAAGTCCATTTCTTTGCGTTTGACACCTTGTTTCGCCAAAACTTGTTCGATTGGCAGACCATGTGTATCCCAACCTGGAATATAAGGCGCATAAAAACCTGACATAGACTTAGAACGAACAATAATATCTTTGGAAATCTTGTTCATGGCATGTCCAACATGGATATTTCCATTTGCATATGGAGGTCCATCATGCAAGGTGAAATGTGGTTTCCCTTGGTTCAATTCTTGACGACGTTGGTAAAGTTTTGCTTCGTCCCACTCTTTTTGCCATAGTGGCTCTTTAGTAGGAAGTCCAGCACGCATAGGAAAGTCTGTTTTTCCTAGATTGAGAGTTTCTTTAAGTTTCATTGTTACTCCTTTAATTTAAATTGACAAAATAAAAACCACGACTCGCTAAAAAGGACGAAAATCGTGGTACCACCTTTGTTCGAAAAAAGACCTAGTCTCTTTTCCTCTTTTCCCGTAACGTGGGAAACGTCAAATCTTACTTTCTTCAGATTTGATACAGAGAGAGGATAATCTAACCACTAGGGATTGCAGGACTCACACCATCTCCCGCTCGCTGAAAATATAGTTGGTTAGATCTTGTTCTCACATTTTAAACTTATAAAATCGAAATAGATTCTTTTTTTGATTTTTTTTCTTTAGAATTTGACTTGGCTTCAACAATTGCCTCTATAGAGTCTTCTATAGAAGATGTGCTAACATCCACATCTTCTTTTTGTTCTTCCTCTAATCCAGCTAATTCTTTACTGCTCGCTTCAATACGAGCTTGCAATTCCGCCATTTCCTCAGGAGAAAATTGACGTGTCACATCAATTGGGTCTTCTTCAGGTTGAGAAGGAAGCTTTTCGCCTAAAACTTCGCTCACAACTTCTTTGAAAGCTTCATCACTTGTTTGAAGGTAAGTTGCCGTAGGCTTCAAAATATCTTCCCAATCCGGTGATTCAACAATTGCCAACTGACTTTCAATTGTTGATTTGAGACGTTGATGGAAGACACGACTCTTGTTTTTCAATTCTTCTGTCTCTACAGCTACTTTTTTAGCATTATCTGCTGCTTGGCGTAAAATTTCATTAGCTCTATACTTAGCCTCATCTAAAAGACGCTCTGCATCTTGTTCAGCTTGTTTAATAATATTATTTGAACGTTCCTGAGCTGCCTGTTTCACCCTTTCAGCTGTATCTTGAGCAATCAAAACAGATTGACTCAAAGAATTTTTCATCTCATCAAAGTAAGATAAGCGTTCTTCTAAACTTTTAATCTGTCTTTCCTTATCATGATTGCTACGAACTAACTCCTCATAATCACGTACAACAATATCAAGGAATTCATTAACTTCTTCTGGATCTAAACCTCTAAATTTTTGTACCAAAGGTTTTTATCTTTAATTTCTAACGATGTAATTGGCATACTTTTTCCTCACTTACTTAATAAAAAATAGAATCATTCATTGCCTCTGGTTCTTGCTCTTGCTCTTGGTTGTTTGTTACTGTTCTCTTAGGAATATCATTCGTATAATAGGAAAGACGTTCTTCTAGTTTTTTGATATAGAGTTCAGTTTCATCCTTGTAGCGGGTTAATTCCTCGTAATCAATATATATCTCATCTAAAAATCCGTCAACTTCTTCCATATCGTAGCCTCGAAATTTTGTTGAGAAAGTTTTATCAACAATATCTTGTGATGTAATTGGCATACTTTTCCTCACTTACTTAATAATAATTGAATGCTTAATTTTATCTTGTCTTTTTTTGTCTGTCCATTGTCTTTGACAATTTTTAGACGACCAAATTTTCTCACACTGATCAAATCCCCAACTGCAACCTGGTAGTCACTTTTTTCAACCAGATGATAGTTTACCTGGACAGATTTTTTTTCTATAAGCTGACTAGCTTGCTTTCTAGATAATTTCAAAGCACTTGATAAGAGGGCATCCAGTCGAAAGCTTGAAATCAGAATCTCTTGTTCTTTATAATTGATTTCAGAATTTATTCTATCGATGAGAGGACTCTCCTCCAGCGATACAGGAAGTCTGCCAATCTTTTTTATCCCATCCTGAAAAAGGGGAATAAAGTCACGATTGACAAAAATCTGTGCTCTCTTTTCATCTACCAAGATATCACCAAAAAGTTTGCGATCAATTCCCAGTTGATTGATAATTGTTCCCAAAATTTTTGCGTGAGACAACTGTTCAAACTTACTCGGATAAGAAATAGTCAATAAGGCTATCTCAAAATCTGCTATCTCAGGTTTAAAATAGTCTGGATACAAGAGGACACGAACATATTCTGTTTGGACAAATTGTCCACTACTCATACAATTTAAACTATATGTTCCAGTCAAAACATGAAGTATCCACTCCTGATGCGGATTAATAAAGGGAGTGAGAAAAGGAGCATAAGTATCTTCCACTCTCTTGATCCACTCCAACCCCTTATCAATAAAGGGAATATCGTCCTGTGAAAAATGCTGATAAAAAACTCGGTCTTCTGTCATAGAAAAAATACTAACCGTGTTAGGATAGTTCCTATAAATTGAATCAGAACAAGAGCCGCCCATACAGTAAAATCAAGGCCACCAAATTGTAAATTTAATTTATGAAGTGGCTCAATAACTGGACGAACAAGGCTAATGATTAAACGACCTAGGGAACTATTGTAGGCATTGGGAAACCAAGAAAGTAAAGCAAAAGCTAGTAGAATGAAGGAATAGATATTCACAGCATTCTGGATTAAGCGGATTAAAAAAATCATTATCTTGCTCTATTTCGCTTGATATCAAACCAAATTCAGCATTTTGAGAATCATCTGGTAATTTAATATCTTCGATATTTACGACGACATTGACAGGTGTCAACAAATACATCGTACTCGCAACCTTTTTCATATTACCCGCTAAAACGTGACGGGCACCGTCAAGGTAGTCTAAGCAACGACGTGCTTGAACTTCTGTCATATACTGAAAATCAATCAAAATGCTTTCATTTCCAGTCAATAAGTCTACAATGACTGTTGCATCCTCATACTTTCTAGGATAACGAACATCAATGATTACTTTTCCATCTTTACGGTGATTTTGCATGGCTAGTTCCTTTTGGCGTTCATGCAAGCGAGTGATATTGGCATCTTTTGATGTGCTTGCTTGGGGTTGTACTGGCAATTCCTTGGAAGTTGAAATTGGTGAAGCAACTACTTCCTCTTGTTGAGATTCATAGTAAGGTGTTGTTTCTTCTCCATCTTCTGTAAAATAATCTATAAATTTATCAAATTTATCTTTTAAAGACATGAGTCTCTCCTATTTAAAAAAAGCTGTACCAATTCGAACAAAAGTCGAGCCGAACTGAATCGCCTCTTCATAATCGCGACTCATTCCCATACTCAACTCTGTCATAGGCATGTTGGGGATTTGTTTTTCTCTAATTTCTACTTGCAGTTCTTGCGTTTTTTTGAAAATCGTTCTTAATTCATCAGTATCTGCCTCGAAAGGCGCCATGGTCATTAGACCAACATATTCAATTTGATCTAACTGAGCTAAATCAGCCAATTGCTCCAGCAAGGCTTCTTTGGAAAAGCCGTGTTTGGATTCCTCACCAGAAATATTGACCTGTAGGAAACACTTGATAACATGATCCGTTCTTTTTTGAATTTCCTGAGCAAGCTTTAGAGAATCTAGAGCATGGAAATAGTCAACAAAAGAGATGACATCCTTTACCTTACGTCTCTGGAGCGTTCCGATCAAATGCCAGGTAACAGGTCGATCTTTCAGAGCCTGATATTTTTCTAAAAATTTATCAACACGATTTTCACCAATATGATGAACACCAAGCGGAAGCAATGCTTCCGCCGTTTCTACATCTACATATTTTGTTACAGCAATCACTGAAACTGAATCCAAATCACGATTTGCTTTTTTTGACTAGCCTCCGCAATCTGCTGAAAAAAATTAATTCCGTATTGTTTTTTTAAATTCATTTTTTAACGATTTTTGAAAAATGGAGGTGTATCCAACTCATCTTCGTCTTGAGAAACAGGTGCTTCAAATCGTTCTACAGGAGATACAACTGAATCACTTTGACGAACAATCGATTCACGACGCAAGTCCCAATCACCAAAAGCAGAAGATTGACTTGTTTCAAAGCGTCGTTGGCTTTGCTTTGGTAATTCTGCTGTATCTTCTAGGTCAAAGTGACGATCAAATGTGTGTGAATGCGGAGCTCTAGAAGCTTCTCTACGAGCTGCTTGCTTAACTGGAGAACCAACAACTTTTTCTACACGTTCTTGGCGAACACCTGTTGCTACAACAGTAACACGGATTTCATCTTTCATGTTTTCATCGATTGATGTCCCAAGCCAGATGTTCACTCCCTGACCAGCTGCTTGGTTGACGATTTCTGAAGCTTCTTCTGCTTCAATCAATGTCAAGTCAAGACCACCCGTAACGTTAACGATGACATCTTCAGCACCGTCAATGGTTGTTTCAAGAAGTGGTGAGTAAATCGCTTTACGAGCCGCCTCAACGACACGCTCTTCTCCACTTCCAATACCAATACCCATAAGGGCATTTCCTTTGTTTGCCATGACAGTTTTTACGTCAGCAAAGTCAAGGTTGATCAACCCCGGGTTAGTGATCAAGTCTGTAATTCCTTGAACACCTTGGCGAAGAACGTTATCTGCTTCACTAAGTGCTTCAAGAAGTGGTGTTTTCTTGTCAACAATCTCTAGCAAGTTGTTGTTTGAGATAATCAATAGAGTATCAACATGCTCGCGAAGTTCGTTGATTCCTTCTACAGCGTACTGACCACGTTTGCTTCCTTCAAATCCGAAAGGACGTGTCACAACACCTACTGTAAGAGCACCAAGATCTTTAGCGATACGTGCAATCACTGGGGCAGCACCTGTTCCAGATCCTCCACCCATACCAGCAGTGATGAAAACCATATCTGCACCGCTGATTGCTTCAGTCAAAGCTTCTTCGCTTTCTTCTGCAGCCTTACGTCCAACTTCTGGACGACCTCCAGCACCCAAACCACGAGTCAATTTGGACCAAGTTGGATAACTGTTTCTGCTTTCGTACTGCTAAGGGCTTGTACATCCGTGTTAGCTGCGATGAATTCAACACCTGCAACACCTTCGTCGATCATACGGTTAATGGCGTTACCACCACCTCCACCGACACCAATTACTTTAATGACTGCACCTTGAGCAGCTGCTGTATCAAATGAAAATGTCATAATTTCTTTTCCTCTTTTATTCGTCAAACATGCTTCCGATTAAGCTACGGAAACGCTCTGTCAATTTCGGTTTATTTTGAGAATTAACTTGGAACTCATCTTTAGGAGTAGCTGTACTTTCCTGAGCATTTTCAGCTACTGTTGTAGTCGGTTGCGCAGGAGTGGGTTGTGAAATTGGAGCTACATTCTGAGTAGGCATTCCAAAACTAATTGGTTTTTGACGAAGGAATTCATCTCCTTTAACTGCTTTTTGGGCAAGACGATTTACCTCTGTCAATTTACCTGCAAATTCAGACAAGCTAATCACATGTGCAAAGCAGGATTACGAATACCAACTTGATTTGGCACATAGAGTTTCACTCGTACCCCAAATACTTCTTGGGCCAATTCAACAATACCTGGCAAGATGGCATTACCACCAATCAAAACAATTCCACCAGGCAACTCCAACAGATGGCGTCTATCCAGCTCTTGTTTTATTTGATCGAAGATATGCTTAATGCGTGCTGAAATAATTTCTGCTAGGTAGCTTTCTGTCACCTCAACAGGATCGACTTCACCGATTACTTCAACTTGGAAAGTCTCATTCCCTGCCAATGGTACATAAGCTTCACCATAGTTTAATTTGAGGCTTTCCGCAATCCGTTGTGAAGTTTTTAAGACCTTAGAGATATCTTTTGTAACATAATCTCCGCCTTCCTGGTAGATATTCGTAAATTGTAATTCCTGATTGCGGATAGTTGCCACTGTAGTTTGCCCACCACCCATATCAATCACTGTTGCACCAAATTCACGTTCACCTTCATTGAGAACTGAGTTCACAATTGCTAGTGGAGAAATGATGACATTTTCTACCTGAACTCCTACACGTTCAACCGTTTTACGAAGGTTGTGAAGAATGGTGCGAGGCCCTGTGTATAACAAACCACGCATTTCCAAACGGACTCCCATCATTCCACGAGGATCACGAATACCTTGGAAACCATCTACGATAAACTCTTCTGGAATAAAAGTAATAACCTCACGATCAGGGGTCATGCTCTTAGTCAAAGCTGATTTGACAACATTCTCAACGTCTTGATCTGTGATTTCTTTTGTATCTGAAGTAACAGGAATCATTCCTTGTGTTGGTTCAACCTGCAAGAGGTTTGCTGGAAGCCCAACATTAACAGACTTAATAGAAATACCAGCTTTCTCTTCAGCTTGGGAAATTGCTGATTTAATTGCTGAAGCAGCAGCTTCAATATCAACAATAATTCCGTCTTTGACTCCTTTACTTTTGGCATTGCTAACACCAATTACATTTACTTCACCATCTCTAAGTTCAGCAACTAGTACTTTGATGGAGCTAGTTCCAATATCTAAACCTGTAAAAAAACCATCTCTAGTCATTACATCGCGTCCTCTCTGTCTTCCAAGTTTCTCACTTCTATTTTAATAACTATGTTTGGGCATAGCTATTCACAGAATATTATAACACAAAAAATCCAATCGTGCTTAGTTTTTCATAAATTTCCTCAAGGTTTTTTGTAAAAATCCTTTTTACTATTTTCCTAGAATTCACTTCTCGACCTCACTCCTAGCAAGAGAGTGATTCTCTGTAGTTGATTAAAAAAGAGAAGGCCTTCTTAGGCTTTCTCTTGAATCATTTTTTCTGCTCTTTGTTGCAAAAAGACCTCCACTACTTTTGCAGTCAAGCTGATAGCTGCTACCAACACACTGGACACGATGATGTAATTCGCCAATAGTCCATGATTCCCCACTAACGGTGGTTTATTTAAAAATCCATAATCTCCACCTACAACCAAGTTGACAACACCTATCAAGGCATTTAGAGAAAATGTAATCACTGTCACATTTTTCAAGTTGAGCAGGGAAGCTTCATAATTCTTAAACAAGTATAGGAGCGCATTCCCCAAAAGTGCCACATGCCCGATGATAAAGGACAGGATGGTCACATGCGGAAACGGATAAGGGTCAAAGAGTGGGTATGCCAGAGCAGCGGTTGCTCCAAAAGTTCCTAGAAGGGCAAAGTATTGCTTGTACTTGAAGTCCCTGGAATCAAGAGCATAACAAACATGGCGATACGGCAATGATAGAAGGGCAAACTTTCTGATAGGGGCATTTGATTGCCCCAATACCAGCTATACAGAACAATCAGTTGAAGTGACTGAAGGATCTGAATAAAGCGCTGGTAAGCCACCTTGTCGCGGTAACGATAAGAAATATAGAAAGTAAGAGCCAGTAAACTTAACAAACCAATATACCAGTGGAGTTCAAACTGGGGCGGTTCTGATATCTGTGTAGTAAATAATTGTTCCCACAAATTCATATTCTATTCCTCGTTCATCTAGCCAGAGTAGTAGAAAGCTCACTATTCTAGCTTTTAAATTTTTTTGAAAAAGCTTGATTCTATACTAAGTATAGAATACTTGCATCTTAAATTCGCAACCTATTATATCATTTGTGTCGCAGAAATGCACCTTACAGACACCCTTTTTTTGATTTGTCAACTTCTCTAGCATAAACTAATCAACATATTGGTCTCTTTGTCCTTTATAAACCTGCCAAAGAATCTCCATTTGCTCCTTGGTGATGCGTTTTTCAGATAAGACTGGCAATTGGTCAATGGCAAAAAAATTGAAGCTCAGCAATTTCTTGATTTTTCTTGAAATTGTCCGTCAAGAAGTTGGCATTCAAAGACAAACTTTGCATATTGTTTGCTCTGTAGTTGGAAACGATTGGTATCAAAAACTGCAAGTAACCTTTCAGCTTTTGCTGTAAAGCCGGTTTCTTCTTCAATTTCCTTGAGAATATTCTCGGTTGGAGAATAGCCAACTTCACCAAATCCACCTGGCAAAGCCCAACTATCCTCTCCTTTTCCTCTAACTAAACAGACTTTTTTTCATCCTCAACAATCCAAGCACGGACGTCCATCAGAGGAGTTGCATAAGCGGAAGTTGGTTTCATGACTTCTGCCACTTCTTCTGCATCCAGGTTTGATACCTGATTCAACATTTCAGATAACAGACTTCGCAAGTCCTCGTAACGCTCACGGTCAAAAGGATCTTTTGTAAAGGTTAATCCAGTATCCGTAATGGCTAGCATTCTTTGCAGATACTTGGCAAAATCACTTGTCTTCATTTTCTAAACTTTCTACCAACTTAGCTAGATTCATGGAGTTCGAGCCTTTGAGCAAAATTTGGTCATTGGCACCGAGGCTTTCCTTGACCTGCTTGACTAGGTCTTCAAATTGGTCCTCGTCAGCTGTTTTCTTGAAGTAGAAAACGTGACCGATTGGGAACATTTGACTAGCAAGTTGGCTTAATTCCGCAATATCTTCTCCATAGAAAATAACGGTATTTAGCACATCTGGCGATAGGCTCAAAATCATCTGGTTATGGAGTTGAACAGACTGGCCGCCGAGTTCCTTCATATCTGCTAGAACAGCAATTTTCTTGCCTCCTTCATTAGCTGGAATGGCAGAGAATGTCTCCAAAATCAACTTCATGGCTGTTGGATTGGCATTGTATACGTCAGACAGAATATCTGCTCCATTGGCTGCTTTCTTCCACTCAGTACGATTGCGGGTCAATTCTAGGTTCTGAAAGGCCTGACGAATTTGCTCCTCTGAAACTCCTTCTTGTAGAGCCACATAAGCAGCAATCATAGCATTGGTGGCATTGTATTTACCTGTCACTGGCAAATCGAGAGTTTGTCCAAAGAAATTAGCCTTAAAGGTCAGACTATCTTTGCGCTCAACCAAGTCTGTAATTTCCAGCTCTGCTCCCTGACCAAAACGAACCACCTTTTTATCAGTGGGCAAATAGTCCTCTACAATGGAGTCGGCTGGTGCCAAGAGCAAAGAACCTGGTGCCATACCGTCTGCAATTTGCATCTTCCCTTTAGCAATCTCGGAACGATCTTTGAAAAAGCCAAATGAGCTTCTCCAACCAAGGTCACGATGGCTGTCTTAGGATGAGCCAATTCAGATAAGAGATGGATATCTCCCAAGTGATCCTGTCCCATCTCCAAGACCAACTTTTCTGTCCCCTCAGGCATGTGAAGAACCGTGTAGGGAAGGCCAATCTCGTTATTGTAATTGCCTTGGGTTTTGTAGGTCTTGTAGGTTGTTGACAGTAAATGCGCCAGCATATCCTTGGTCGTTGTCTTGCCGTTTGAACCTGTAACAGCAAAGACATCAACTCCCATTTTTTCAAGATAGTAAGCAGCCAGGGTTTGAAAGGCAGTCAAGACATCGTCTACTAGAATGTAGGGATGGTTTGCAATTTCTTTCTCAGACAGGGTTACAGCAGCGCCATTTTCAAAGGCTGTTTCGATAAAGTCATGACCATCACGCGCCCCTTTGAGGGGCACAAATAAATCCCCTGTCGCAATTAAGCGACTATCAAACTCGGCCTTTTCTAACTTGGTATCCTCAAAAATGCTGATATCATTTTTAGCTCCGACAACTTTGAGCCACTTCATAGATTGTTAATTTCATTTCTACTCCTTTAAAAAGGGTTGAAGTCCGAGAACTCTAGTCACCTTGCGGTGATGGTTCTGGCTCCTACCCTCTCTTTCATTTTTATAGCAAATGCGCTTCGCGCTTGTCAAAACTTTCTTTAGCAAGATCAACCAAACGCTCGATTAGTTCTGGGTAGCTGATTCCCATATTGTCCCACAGTAGTGGATACATAGACCACTGGGTGAAACCTGGCATGGTATTGAGCTCGTTTAGGAAATCTCGCCCTTATCCGTATAGAAGAAATCGCAACGAGAGAGACCGAGGCCACCAATCGCACGGAAGGCTGTTTCAGCATTTTGACGCATAACAGCAACCACGTCATCACTGATCCTAGCCGGAATGTCCATGGTAATCTTGTTGTCGATATACTTGGCATCATAGTCATAGAAGGCAACATCCTTGACCACTTCACCAGGAAGCGTGCTCTTGACATCGTAGTTACCCAAGAGACCAACCTCAATTTCACGCGCATTCACTCCTTGTTCTACCAAGACACGGCTGTCATATCGGAAAGCAAGTTCTAGAGCTTGACGGAGTTCCTCTTGGTTTTCAGATTTAGAAATACCGACACTGGAACCCATGTTTGATGGTTTAGTGAAGACTGGATAAGTCAACTTTTCTTCAACTTCAGCGATTTTAGAAGTTACATCATCCCCTTCGACAATGGCCACATAAGGAACTTGGGTAATCCCAGCAGACTCCAAAACACGCTTAGTAGTGATTTTATCCATAGCAAGACTTGATGACAAGATATCACAACCAACGTATGGCATTTTCAAAACTTCCAAAAACCCTTGAACAGAGCCATCTTCTCCCATCGGACCATGAAGGACTGGAAAGACCACAGCGCCTTCTTCGTAGATGGCACTTGGTGCGATTTTCTTGTCCCAATCAACGGTTGCATTGGTCATAAGACGATCCTCTTGACCTGGAGTCTGGCTAAATTCTTGCGTTTTGATAAAATCACCTGACTGGCTGATAAAGAAAGTCTTGACTGTGAAACGATCGTAGTTGACCGCACGCATGACACTCTCAGCTGAAAGGACAGAGACTTCACGCTCTGCACTACGCCCGCCGTATAAAAGAATAATCGTTTGTTTCATATTGCTTGTCCTAATTCTAATAGAATACTCATCCTTTAGTATATCATATTTGCTTCTTTTTTGAAACTTGTATCTAAAAAAGCCCTCATTTGAGAGCTGAAATTTTACCTATCCACCACTTGAGCTTCAAAGTGAGCTGGCTTGTCGTCTACATTAGTGATGGTTATTGTATAGGACTTGTTATTAGTTACATTAAAAACTTTTTCCCCCTGGTAACTGACAACAATTCCATCCTGGACTAAATGGATATCTTTGATTATTGGGTAACTCTTCATCAACATCTTCTGAATGATGGCTTCGAACAAGTTTTTGCCCTTCAACATCATAAAAAATATCGCCATGCATCTCAAACCAAACTTTTTTACCTGATAATTTAAGCTTATTAGTATCATTTTTTTTCAAGATTAATTCTGAGTAGTATTCTACATCATGTGTCCGAGGATTTACTGTAAAGTTAGCCGACTCTCCTGGTTGCAGAGTATACTTACCAAGATTTTGTGCCCATAGATAAAATAGAAAACTAGCTGCTAGGACTACAACAAGTACTAAACTACAACCTAAATTCCAATTCGATTTTTTCGTCATGCTCATTTGTAACTCTCCTTATAGTCGTTAATTCCGTCTTGAATCATCTTAGCATCTCCTGGATTATCTCCATAATTTCCATTGATAACATTGTTTATATATCTTATAGCATCTTTATCAGACAGCCCTTGAGCTGCTCCGGCTCCTATTTTCAAGTACTCATCACTAGATTCTAAATAACCTTTACCAACATAGCCAAAAAGATAATTTCCAAGGTAATCAGACTCCATTCCTTCTTCCCATTGTCGACCCCAAATTGAAAAAGGGTAATCTTCTCTATAAACTCGATTTTTTAGGTCTAGGGGTTTATTAGAATTAACTAAATCTATAAATGTTCCATTATCTCCAATCTTATTTCCTATAGCAATCGAACTATCAATTCTTCCATTATCACCAGGGCTTTTCCATATACTTCTACCTCTCTGAATTAATTCACCCTTTTTTTACATCCTCTAAATTTTTAACATCTAATACATCGTTTCCCATATTTTTGCGTTACTACTTTTTATATTAATTTTTGATGTTAACGATTTGTAAAATTCTTTTTTTCTATATCATTCATCTTATCCTGGATTATTGGATCTTCTTTTCCCCAATCATCACCCATCTTTTTTTCTCTTCTTCCAATACTCCTCAAACGCTTCTCTATTATTATAAAACAGATAATCCTCATAAGCCTTAACGATTAGGTCTGCTTTTTCGGTCGAAATTTTATCACTCTTTTTAATTTTCTCAACCTTTTCCTGTAGTTTCTCTGGATTAGCTCTATTGGTAGCCTCCGCTTTCAATTTTTCTGTTACAACTTGAGGAAATTGTATTTGAGGATGGTGATGTACATAAGATTCTAAAATTTGGAACTCCTTATCGCTAAGTTCTTTTCCATTTTCCAACTTATCTAAGATTTTCGGGTATTCTTTATGTAAATCCTTAGCTTTCTTAGAAGAATCATATTTTGCACTCTCAATCTTCACATCCTTCATCTTCTGTACCCAACCCATGTCCACACCGTCCGCATAGTAGTTTCCTTCGCTATCGGCAATGACTTTACTTAGTTGCGTAGCTCCTTTGATGGCTAAGCCAAGGACTTCTAGACTATCACTGAAATACTGGGAAACCTGTGAGACAAAAAATTCTAGTTTTTCAATCTTGTCTTCCAAATCCTGAATACCTGACTCGATTTGAGACTTGGTATTGTAGAGGATGGTCTTCTCAGAGAAAGCTTTTCCCCAATTGAGACTAAAGAGGTCCGTGATTTGATTTAGCCAGTTCTCCCTCACTTGAATCTGAGCTTCTACGATGGCTAACTGCTCTTCCCTCAATTTTTTTAGTTCCTTGAGCTGATCTAGGTCCAAATCACCATATCCAGAGACCTGAGCATCCGCATGTTTGTAGGATGTCAACTCTAGTTGGATATCGTCTACCGCTTCTTGTAACTTCTTGATACAGGGGATGATAATGTCTGTAAAGAGACCTTTACCAGCTGTGTAGGCTGCTCCTGACAGTTCACCTGAGTCTAAAGAGGAAATCAGGTAGTCACATCCACTAGATAAGCGGTCCGTGACTTCGTTTGCGACTTGGAGGTTGTTCGTCATGGCCTGAATCAATTCTTGGGATTCTTGTGCGCTGGTTTGTCGTCTACTTGGTGAGGGTGATTGTGTAGGACTTGTTATTGGTTACATAAAAAAAAACTTTCTCCCCTTAGTAGTTGATAACAATTCCATTCTTTACCAAATGAATACCTTTTTGATTGTTTGGAAGCTCTCTATCATCATGCTCTATCCATTCTGCAAAATTTCGTTCTCTTTCCTTTTTCTATGCTGACCCGACCACCTGATACACTGCAACAATACTATCATACGAAGAACCAAATAGACCAATCGAAAGATTTTCATCTTTCCAAGAGCTGATAGGAAGTTTTTCCTTGCATTCCCCACTTCTTGAACTAACTGCTCAACCGTCTTACCTGTTTCCTCTTTAATAGCAACTGCATTCTTTGAAATCAAATAATAATTTTGTTCTAAACTGCTGATATAGGCTTTGGAAATTGGCTCGTCTAAGAAAAAATATACTCTATCAGCATACTCATCTTCAGACAGCGTATAGTATACTTCAGCTTCACTCCCCCATTTTTTAGGAAAACTAGTTATTCTAATATTTCCATAATCTAAATGCATAATTCCAACTAAAACGTCATTAGTCCATTCTTCCGCATAATGGTATAATTTCATTTTCTTATCTACCATTGGCCAAACTATAACATACCGACTATGCATGAATTCCTTAGTTAATGCAGAGTTACTTGCCAAACTGGTCGCACCAATCTCATATACTGACCAAATAAGAACCATGAGCATTAAGACAGCTTGAGTTGGTTTGTTTTTATAATAGTTTTTCATTTTATTTAACATTTTGCTCTCCGATAGAAGGATTGGGTTTATCTAAATCTTTTTGGAAATGTTGGATAGCATTCATAAATTTTTCGAAAGTTGATGATTGTTCACTAGAATGAGAAGAGACATATAATTTATAAGTTTCTTCTAATTTCTTCATTCCTTTCGTGTAATCCCCTTCTCCAATATTTTGAACAAATTCATAAGCTCTATAGCCAGATGTTCTCTCAACACTATCATAGTATGAGTTTGTAACATCAACTACACTATCTCCGTTCTTCATTTTGTGGTAAATATTAACAGCATCTAAATCTGAACGATAATCATCATTGCCAAGACTAGGAGAAATTCCCATAGCACCAGCTACATCACCTTGCCAACCCGCTAAATCATCCTCATTTTCTATTCCATGATTATCTGTAAAATGTGCAGAAATGGTGGCAGCCATATGAGAATAATCTATTGTTCCTCCAAATTGAGACAACAATTCCCTTACTCTTGCTTTCTGCTTCTCGTCTAATTTATTATAATTTCCTTGACCATATGCTTTCTCAGAAGCTAAATTCAGTTTACCTTTTATCTCATCATTTGTATCTCCCTCTTCAATCTTTCCAATCTCGCAAAATTATGCTGATTCTGGATAGCTTTCTGAATCGTATCAATTTCATAATCTTTTAATCCATATTTTTTCAGTATGTATTTCAGTTTATCGTTTATGCCAACTATTATACCATTCACCCCGTTTGGACTATATAATCCAGCGACAATTTGCCAAGCACCATAAGATTTATCACCATAAGAGTATGAAGCAACTATCTTAAAGAATTCTACATTTGCTTTTTTAGTCCCATATTTCTTTTCCATACTAGCATATAATTTTAGTAATATTTCTGATTCAGTTTGACTAAACCCATATTGCTGTTGGAGTGTCTGAATAGATTTTTGTTTTTTACTTATTGGTATGGATGTCTCAATTTTTTGATTTTCAATCTTCACATCCTTCATTTTCTGTACCCAGCTCATGTCCAGACCGTCCGCATAGTAGTTTCCATCGCTATCGGCAATGACTTTACTTAGTTGCGTAGCTCCTTGAATCGCTAAGCTAAGGACTTCTAGACTATCACTGAAATACTGGGAAACTTGTGAGACAAAAAATTCTAGTTTTTCAATCTTGTCTTCCAAATCCTGAATACCTGACTCGATTTGAGACTTGGTATTGTAGAGGATGGTCTTCTCAGAGGAGGCTTTCCCCCAATTGAGACTAAAGAGGTCCGTGATTTGATTTAGCCAATTCTCCCTCACTTGAATCTGAGCTTCTACGATAGCTAACTGCTCTTCCCTCAATTTTTTTAGTTCCTTGAGCTGATCTAGGTCCAAATCACCATATCCAGAGACCTGAGCATCCACATTCTTGTAGGAAGTCAACTCCAGTTGGATATCGTCTACCGCTTCTTGTAACTTCTTGATGCTGGGGATGATAATGTCTGTAAAGACACCTTTGCCAGCTGTGTAGGCTGTTCCTGACAGCTCACCTGAGTCTAAAGAGGAAATCAAGTGGTCACATCCACTAGATAAGCGGTCCGTGACTTCATTCGCGACTTGGAGGTTGTTCGTCATGGCCTGAATCAATTCTTGGGATTCTTGCGCGCTGTATTTTACTCCCATGGTATCCGATTCCTTTCCGCTATCAGTTCTTCTCTGGCTTCATCAAAAGTTCGACGAGCCTTCTTCGTTTGTTTTTCCAAGGCATCCAGTTCCTCCTCTACATAAGAGTCGACCTGTCGCTGAATGGTTCTATTATCACTTTCGATTTGCTCTATCACTTGACGAGAACTAGGTGAGAGAGACAATAGATTTACCATGCGATGGTGAATGCTCTGAATATCCGAGTAAAAGTTTGTCAACTGCTGTTCATATTGCTTTTTAGTTGCTCGGAGTCTGTCTTCCTTATCTTCTATTTTAACAATCTTACGCCAAATTTCTGTGCGCTTTTCTTCATTTCTATCTGCCATTCCTTAGTAACTCCATCTCTTAGCTTGCTCGATATCACGTTTTTCAATCCTATGAGCAATTTCTGGAAACTTATTTGCTTGGGTCAAAACAGCCGAGCTGAAATCACTGACCGCCTGTAGCATTTGATTGCAGGCCTGACGTCCCGCTTCCATCCCAGCAATTTCAGAAGTATATGAAAATTCTACCTGCTGATTTTGCTTGTCACTCGTGTCATACCCAACCAACTCATTAATAGCCGCCTCTGCTGCTATCGTACTAGATTTTATCTTTCCACCCATACCTCAAACTCCCCTTATTAATTATATATTGAGCATATCATAACACAAAAATAGCATAATTTCAAAACAAATCATAAGGAACTAATGCGCCTATCACCTTAGGTTAAACTCTATCATTTGGTTAATGAGTTTGATAGAGACGGCACTAGTGATTTTGGAGGTCCGTTTTCTGATACCTTATATTTTGTGTTTACTGGGAACATTCTTATTAGCAAGGTTTATCCTCCTCTCATTAGAAATAGAAAAAGACAAACCCTAGAAAAATTCCTAGGGCTTGTCTTATACGTCAAAATAAGCTAAGTTTTTACTGATACTTACAACTCTGTCCGATTTTCAATGGCTCGTAAGAGTGTGACTTCATCCGCATACTCGATATCTGCTCCCACGGCTAGTCCTCGTGCTAGACGAGTGACCTTGATACCTGCTGGTTTGAGGAGACGAGAGAGGTACATAGAGGTCGCTTCCCCATCTGCTGTCGCATTGGTCGCTACGATGACTTCTGAAACCTCACTATCCATGAGACGGGTCATGAGGCTCTTGAGATTGATATCGTCTGGACTGATGCCATTCATAGGAGAAATGAGTCCATGCAAGACATGATAGAGTCCGTGATATTCTTGGATATTTTCCATGGCAGCCACATCGCGACTATCTTCTAACACTAAGATGGTCGTCTGGTCTCGAGTCGGATCCGTACAGATAGAGCAGGGGTCATCATCGGTCAAGCGACCACAGATAGAACAATAGGTTAATTCCCGCTTGGCAGATAGGAGATTTTTAGCAAATTCATTGACATCGTCATCGGACATTCCAATAGTATAGAAGGCTAGGCGGGTAGCCGTTTTAATCCCGATACCCGGAAGCTTTGAATAGCTATCAATCAACTTAGCAATAGGCGTTGGATACAGCATAAGTTCCTTTCTAATTCATTGGGTGGTGTTGGTTATAGAGGTTGATAATGTCGCGTGCAATCGAAGGTCCGACACCATTTGTTAGATTGGTGTTATGAGGAAAGACGACTGCGACCGCGATTTGAGGATTATCGGACGGAGCATAAGCAACTGCGTTGGTATTATTGGCCTTTTGACCGCCATTAACATAACTTTCGGCCGTCCCCGTTTCCCGCTTATGGAAACGGCTGCACCATTTGAGAAGGCACGACCAGTTGTCAAAGCGCTCGTTCCATGAGAAACTTGATAGAAACCTTGCTGCAAGATAGCCATATCTGCTTCTGATATATTGATCTTGTTCATTTCCTTGGCGGCTGTCTCCTGAACCAGACTTCCTAGTCCACCTTGATCATTGTTGCCATAAACCCCTTCAACGATGTGGGGAGCCAAACGCACACCATTGTTTGCGATTGTTGCGACATACTGGGCTAACTGCATCGGTGTGTAGTTATCAAACTGACCAAAAGCATTATTTAGATAGTTGGCCAAATCAAACTCTTTTGGTATAAAACCTGTTGATTCATCTGGAAGGTCAATCCCTGTTGAAGCTCCTAGTCCGTATTCTCCAAAGGTTGATCGCAATTTGCCCATTGCTGTCTCTAATTGGCTCGTTGCTACCATCATATTGGGTTGGTAAGTCTGTCCCATGATTCCCAGTGCTGTTTGCACCATGTAGGTATTAGAGGAGTACTCTAGTGCTTCCACTGCTGTGATAGGAAAGGAGCCGTAGGACAAGGTGTACCATGAATTGATAGGAGAGGAAGCTTGAAAGACTATGGGCTGGTCAAGTAAGGTTTGATTGCCTGACAAGACCCCGTTTTCCCAGCCAGAACTAATAGTCGCCGCCTTGACAACAGAACCTGGCACAAAGACGTTAGTGACTGTTCCTAGAGAGTCTGAGCTCAGTTTGCCTGATTCAACATCATGCTTGATACCTGACATGGCTAGAACTGCACCTGTTTTAGGATTAAGAGCGACAGCGTAGACTCCTTCAGAATATTTGGCGCCACCATTACTCAACTCGGAGTTAAAGTAGCTCTTAAGTAGGTCATCTACACCATTCTGGAAAGTTAGGTCAATCGTTAGTTTGATGTTGTTTCCTTTGCTTCCTTCTTCGACATTTTCCACACTTTCCATATTTCCGTGTTTGTCGAGATGAACTTCTTTGACAGAGCGTTTTCCTTGAAGGACATCTTCATATTGCTTTTCAAGATAAGAAGTTCCCACTCGGTCATTGAGAGAGTATCCTTTCTTGAGATAAGCATCAACTTCCTCAGCTGGAAGACCCGACTTTTCACTAGAAACGCTACCGACGATAGACGATAGAGAAGTGTCCAGTACTTTTCTGTCCCATGAGGTTGAAATGCTAATGCCCGGTAATTCCTTGGATGCAGAAGCCACAAGAGCAACTTGAGTATCATCCAAAGCATCTGTTGAAATGGTTCCAGTTGCGAAATTTCCAACTGCACTGAGCTGACTAAATAGATAGATTTCCTTTTTCTGTTCATCCGTATAGTTAAGCTGTTTCACATCGATACTTTCAACCGCATTATTATAGAGGGTCGCTTCTGATAAGCGATTCCCATCTGAATCTAGGCGTTTGTCACTTGGAAGAGCCTCGACTGTTTTTTTGTAAATGTCCTGATCAGCCAAGTAATAGTCCGCAATCTGACGATCTGTGAGTTCAGGGGAGGTGACATTCACATACGTCAGTAGTTTTTTAGCCGTCTCCTTTAACTCAGCTGCCGTCATTTTATTGTTTCGCGTGAAAGAAACAACTTGCTTGACAGTATTTCTACCAAGGGTTTCCCTGCTGCATCATAGATCTGTCCACGAGCCGAACTGGTTGTTACCCTTGTCTGGCTGGCTGAAGCCAATTTTGTTTCATAAAAATCTTTATTCAGTACCTGCATATATAACAATCGGCCAATAATAGCCATAAACAGCAGGATAACAATCGCAAATAGTAAATTAAGCCGAATCGGAATCGAATGGCTATTGAATTTTCTCATACAACTAAGACTCTTTTCTAGAAAAAATTCCGATTTTCACCCGTATTTATCCCTAAAATAACAGAGTAAATAGGTGAAGTTCAGTACTTTTCATTGTACCATATTTTACGAAGAAAGACTTGGAAAAGTCTAAGCAATTTTTGACTTTTAACTGAAAATGCCTTTTTATTTGGTTATCCTATTTTCTATGATATAATGATAGTAATAGTTAGAAAAGCGTCAACTTTTAAGACTTTGACTCATAAAAAGGAGCCTTATGAACAAGCCAGACATCGCAACTATAATTGATCACCATTTTGAAGAATTAACCGAGCTCGAGCAAGAAATCGCTCGTTATTTCTTGCAGGTAGATACGATTGTGGATGATTTATCATCTCAACAGGTTACTCAAAAACTTCATGTTTCTCAAGCTGCCCTTACTCGTTTTGCAAAAAAATGTGGCTTTACTGGCTATCGAGAATTTGTTTTTCAATACCAGCACCAGGCTAGTAAACAGGACACTCATTCACACAAACACAGTCCTTTGACCAAACGTGTGCTTCGAAGCTACAGCAACCTACGAGAACAAACACAGGATTTGATTGATGAAGCGCAGCTTGAACGTGTAGCTCAGTTAATTGAAAATGCTGAACGGGTCTACTTTTTTGGAACAGGGAGTTCCGGTCTGATTGCCCGTGAGATGAAACTACGTTTTATGCGTCTAGGTGTGGTTTGTGAAGCTTTGACCGATCAGGATGGCTTTGCATGGACAACCAGTATCATGGATGAAAATTGTTTGGTACTTGGTTTTTCCCTCTCAGGCACTACCCAATCCGTCCTAGATAGTTTGTTGGATGCCAAGGAAATGGGCGCCAAGACCATTCTCTTTACCAGCGCTCCAAACAAAAATAGTCAGGCTTATACCGAAACTGTTCTTGTTGCTAGTCACAGTCAATCATCTTACATCCAGCGTATTTCCGCTCAACTTCCTATGCTTTTCTTTATAGATTTGATTTATGCCTACTTTTTGGAAATCAATCGTGAGAGCAAGGAAAAAATTTTTAACAGCTATTGGGAAAACAAAAAACTCAACGGCTATCGTAGACAAAAACGCATTAGAAAATCCTAGTTTGGTCCAACCAAACTAGGATTGTTTTGTTTTGAAATGATAATAGGCTCATAGATGATCATTCCAATCTTTCTCTTTGTACCAATGCTTTTTTATCTATGTTTTTCAATTCTTCCATAAATTCTCCTTTCCGTTTTTGAATTTTTGACAACAAAAAAGGAAGTATCGGCTATTTGCTTTTACTTCCTCTCTATCTTTTTTATTTGTTTTACTTCGACAAACTGGGATTTAGATTTTAAACCTTACAGAAAATCAAACGGGCTATACTCCTGAAGTATGTTCCATAACATTATAGTTTCATGCAGAGTGTCGCCATATAGTCATTTCCATAGCGTGATAATCTATTTCTTTTGTCACAGGATTCATAAAAATCTATCATAGCGAGACCATTCTTCAGTTGTCCTCTAATTTGACTTTCTAAGGTATGGCTAAATTCATATCCATATTCTGGATTGATGGTGATTTTGCCTTCCTCTTCAAGCTCTCTTGAATTAAAAGGTAGTGAAAACTTTAACAGTAATTCCTCATCGGGTTTATCCCATACAGTATCATCATCATACATGTATATCCAAGGGTTCATAAATCCGACCATTAATAGTCCACCCTTTTTCAATACGCGAGAGGCTTCTTTATACATGTTTTCTAAATCCTCTATATAGACATTTGAAACTGGATTAAAAATAATATCAAAGGTTTCATCTTCAAATGGAAATGGTTTTGTCATATCGCCTTGAACGGTAGTAATCTTTAAGCCTTCTCTTTTAGCAACCAGCTCATCTCTTTGTAATTGTGATGTGGAAAAATCCATGATGGTGACATCATAACCTTTTAGAGCAAAAACTGGACCCTGCTGTCCACCACCACAAGCTAACCCTAATATCTTTTTCCCCTTGGCTTTTTCAAACCATTCTGTGGGCACTTTTTTCCCAACAGTTAAGGCAACAGAAATTGGATACTTTCTAACTTCTTCCAATTCTTCATGTGTTACTGACTCAGTATAGTCATTTTTTACATTATTCCATCTATCTTGATTACATTTTATATAATTGTTCATCTTATAATCTCCTCGTAATTTGATACTATTGCTATTTAAGTTGGATGTGTGCCATTACATTTCTCACCGCTACAACTTCTAATTTGTCAATTTCTCGTCCATCTCATTATATCACGTTTTCTTCTTGGCTTGGGTTTAGTATTTAGAAACAAAGTAGAGTGCTTGTACCGTCTTCTAAGGCTTTCTTAAAGGATATCTCCTCTCATATATTTTTCGATGGTAGGAAATCTGCTCCTATCGTTCTTTTTTTGTAATTCTCTTTATCTTTCTCATACCAATGAAGCAAGGTCGCCTAATGGTCTTGATAGACCTTTTCGCTACTTTTCATATACTGGATAATTTTTCTATCATCAAAAAAAGAATTAAGCAAAACAGTTTTCACTCGAGTAGTGATTAAGTGTTCTGCTTAATTCTATAGTTCCAAACTAGGATTGTTTTGTCTTGAAATGATAATAGGCACCCAACATACCTGCTGTATTTTGGTGATGGGCAAATTCTAATCGTGTTTTTTCAGCTAGACTTGGTACCAAGGCAGCCTTCAAGGCTGTGCGGATCTTTGGTTTGAGGATAGCTTCTTGCCCCATGATACCGCCACCGAGAATGACCACTTCTGGATTGACCACATAGCAAATATTTGCCAGACCTTTTCCTAGATAGTCTACCATGCGGTCAATGCCAGCCATGCAGACCTTGTTTCCTTCGGTAGCTTCCTTAAAGATACGACGGCCATTCCACTGGTCAACTGAATCTCCATGAGCTGCTGCTACATACTCTACCAAGGCTGTCGTAGAGGCAAGATCTTGGAAAGTCCCATCCTGCATATGCATATAACCGACTTCGCAGGCTGAGTTGCTAAATCCATGGAAAACTTTCCCATCCATAATCAAGCAACCACCGATACCTGTTCCAATGGTCAAACAAGTGTCACACTCGCTCCCTTGCCTGAACCAGATACTGCCTCAGCAAGACCTGCGCAGTTGACATCATTTTCAATTTCACAAGGAATCGCAAAACTAGTCTGGATTTCCTTTTTGAACTGGGTTCCTGCGTAGTTAGGGATTTGAGGCCCCGCATAGAAAATCTCACCCTTATCAGGATCGACCATTCCCGCTGAAGAAATGGCAACACCTGCTACTGGGCCTTTTTCTAAATAGCTGGAAACGATATCTTTTGTCTTTTGTAAGATATGGGGTCCACCCTTTTGCGCCTCAGTTGGCATTTCATGCGATTCAACAAGTTGGCCTTCTTGGTCAATCAAACCATATTTGATGTTGGTTCCACCAATATCAATTGCAACGTAGTGTGTCATAAATACCTCCTTATGGATTAGAGGAAGCGCTCCTTAGTTTCTCGAATCAATTGTGCTGCTGCTTCTACAACTGGGCGATCTGCTTCGGTTACTGGGGTCAATGGCGAACGAACTGAACCAATATTCAAGCCTTCATTGATCTTCAAGACTTCTTTAATGACACCATACATATTTCCATGTGCAGCAGTCAATTTACCAATGATTGCATTGATAGCGTATTGCAATTCACGAGCTGTTTCCAAGTCTTTCTCAGCAATCAACTCATTGAGTTTCAAGAAGAGTTCTGGCATAGCACCATAAGTACCACCGATACCAGCTTAGCACCCATAAGACGTCCACCAAGGAACTGTTCATCTGGACCGTTAAAGACGATGTGGTCTTCTCCACCAAGGCTAACAAAGGTTTGGATATCTTGAACTGGCATAGAAGAGTTCTTCACACCGATAACACGAGGATTTCAACATTTCAGTGTAAAGACTTGGAGTCAAAGCAACACCTGCCAATTGAGGAATGTTGTAGATCACATAGTCTGTGTTTGGTGCTGCAGCACTAATGTCATTCCAGTATTTAGCAACTGAGTATTCGGGCAAGCGGAAGTAAATAGGTGGAATCGTTGCGATAGCATCTACTCCCAAACTTTCCGCATGGCGAGCAAGTTCCATACTGTCTTTCGTATTGTTGCAAGCTACGTGAGCGATAATGGTCAATTTACCTTTAGCAACTGCCATGACTTCTTCCAAAATCAACTTGCGGTCCTCTACACTTTGGTAGATACATTCACCAGAAGAACCATTGACATAGAGACCTTGAACTCCCTTATCAATGAAGTATTGAACCAAGGCACGCGTACGCTCTGGACTTACTTCTCCTTGATCATCATAACATGCGTAGAAGGCTGGAATGACACCTTCGTATTTTTTCAAATCTGACATAGATTTTCTCCTAAGATTTCTTTTTTCTGCTGAGAGCAGTTCTATTTTTTACAAGTTTAGTATACACCTTGTGAAAATCGCTTTCAATATCTTGTATACACTTAGATTTTAGTTTCTACTTGTATTTTAGAAACTGTAACGATTGAAAGTAGTTTCAGAAACAAACCATCCTACTGGTATTTGGCGAAGATTTTCTCCATCAAACCTGCTTGGAGAAAGACTAGCAAACCAAAACCAAAGAGGATAAAGGCTGATCCACCCAAAAGAAGAGTGAATGCGGATAGATAAAGAACCATCACAATGAGAAAGAGAATAGCTAACATGAGGAAGAACCATGGGAAGTTAAAACTTGCCAAGATAAGCCCTTTCTGCAGCACTTCTTTCCAAGACAAATCATAGCGCGCAGCGATGGGATAACTAGCCAGCATCACCAGAGTGAGGAAGATAAGAATCCCCAAACAAATAGCTTTCACAATCTGGAAAGGTAAACCTGTCTGGCCCCAGAAGAGATAAAGGTCTAAAAGACTCAGCAAAACAACGCCCAACTCCAGCAAACCTAACTGAAAACCCAGTTTTAGATTTTGCTTGAAAGCTCTCAGGTAGGTTCTGAAAACAGGTACTCGCCTGCTTCTCTTAATCTCAAACATGGTTTGGTAGAGGCTGATTTTAGCCACTCCAATCGTCACGATGGGCAAACAAGAGACGACAAAAAGAAGATTGACCGTCACGATATCCAAGACCTTCTCACTGAAACGCATGAGAAAGTTATCTGTATCAAATGCTGCCTTGATCAGGCTTACTCCTTTTTGTGCCATGTTTGCTCCTCCTGATTCTTCTAATCAATCAAAATTTTAAAGAGATATTTGCGAACCTTCTCTTCCATACCTGCATAGCCATTTGGCTGGTGCGGTTCTCCTGGAAAGAAATCGCAAAATTGTGATAACCCAACAAGAGTGGGTATTTTTCATGACAATGAACAAAACCAATGTCACTCGCCTCATCGAATGCTACCGCCTCGTCTTTGATACGTGAACCGTAGCTCGAATATTCATGTCCTTCTACCAGCAAATGCAAGTCTGCATAGTTCTTATGATACTCAAATTGATCATTTTCAGCTTGATTGAGGACATTTTCCTGAACAACTAGAAAGACCTTGTCCCCGTCAATCTCATACTTACCGAGTTCGAAAGAATCCTTACGGTGCTGATAGAGATAGTCGATAGCCTTATCTAAATTGGGATGAATCCCTTTGTAAAAGGTGATGTTTTTCAAATTGTCAAAAATCATACTGTTTCCTTCGTTTCTGATAGTTAACCAAAATCATAGATTAAGTTTATAAGTGTCTGACAAAATCTCTAGGGTAAGCAAATACCCAACATTTTGTAGACACTTATAACTCTGTATTCTCTTATACTCAATGAAAATGGAAGAATGGACTAGGAAGCTAACCGCAAGCAATACTTAAGTATGGCAAGGTAACGCTGACCTTGTCTGAATTTGATTTTCGAAGAGTATTATCCTTTAACAGCTCCCATAGTAATACCTTGTGTAAAGGATTTTTGGAAGACAAGGAAGACTGTTACGATTGGCACTGCTGCAAGAGCTGCACCAGCCATGATCAAACCATAGTTGGTTGCCATTTCGGCCTGCATGGTCGCAACCCCGAGTGAGATAGTCAAGTTTTGACGTGAAGTCAACATAACCAACTGCATAAAGTAGTCGTTCCAAGTATTGATGAAGGTAAAGATCGCAAGGGCTGCAAATCCTGGCTTCACAATAGGGAAGGCTACGCTCCAGAAAGTACGAATTTCACCACAACCGTCGATTTTAGCTGATTCAAGCAATTCTGTAGGGATGTTTTCACTGAATTGTTTCATAAGGAAGACCCCAAATGGCCATCCAATCAAAGGCAAGATAACTGCCCAAAGAGTGTCATGAATTCCCATGAAGTTGACGATACGTACCAATGGTACAAGGACAACTTGTTTTGGAAGAGCCATGGCAGCGATAAAGACTGCAAAGAGAATGCGCTGACCATAGAAACGTTTTTTAGCCAATACATAACCTGCTAGAGAAGAGGTTGCACAGACTAGGAACATGGTTACCAGTGAGATAAATACAGAGTTCCACATCCACTGCATAGCAGGGTTTTGCACCATGAGTTGTTGGAAGTTTTCCATGGTTGGCATTTTAGGGAACCACTGTGGCGGAATCATAATGGTATCCGGTTGTGATTTGAAGGCACCTGTCAAGATCCAGTAGAATGGAAAGATGAACAGCACGGTCAACAAGAGCAAGATAATCGTTGAAATAACAGTGAAAGCTGTTAAAGGTTTCTTTTGTGTAGGTTGCATAACTGTCTCCTTTCTTTAGTATTCTACGTCGTTTCCGAGGATCTTGAATTGAGCAAAGCTGACAATGGCAATCATCACTGCCAAGAAGACACCGATGGTATTTGCATAGCCGTACTCTGTCAATTGGAAGGCTTTTTCGTAAAGGTAGTACATCAAGGTACTTGTTGAGTAGTTTGGACCACCAGATGTCAAGAGCTGAATCAAGGCGAAACATTGGAAAGAGTTGATGGTCGTAATGATTGCGATGTAAAGAGTTGTTGGGAGGAGGCTAGGCCATTTGATTTTCCAGAACACTTGGAACTCAGTCGCACCGTCAACACGCGCTGCTTCAACTAGTGAGTTATCAATATTTCCCATGGCAGCGATATAAAGGATAATCGGTTGACCAACAGATGTTGTCAAAAGGATGATCATAATCGCTAGCAAAGCCCAGTTTTTATCACCCAACCAAGAAATATTTTGGCTGATGATGTGGCTTGACTTAAGGACAAAGTTTAGAATCCCTGATAGAGGGTCATAGATCCATTTCCATACAACCGTTACGGCAACACTACCTGTAACTACAGGAAGGAAGAAAACGAAACGATAGAAAGATCGAGCAATAGCATTTTGATGATAAGTTTGAGATGCTACAAAGAGCGAGAAGAGAACCACAATCGGAACTGAACCAATAACCAGGATTACGGTATTGATCAAAGACTTGGTAAAGACAGGGTCTTTAAACATGCGAATGTAGTTGTCCAAGCCCACAAACTCAAATTTAGTCATGGAGTAGTTGAAGAAACTTGTAATGAATCCCATAATCATAGGAGCCAAGACAAAGATGACAAAGAAGAATAATACTGGTGCTAGGAAAGCATAGGAAATCACTGTTTCCCGCATGCGAATTTTATTGACTTTCACAGTCGGCACCTCTCTTTCAAATAGAATATTTTTTTGATTTTCTTGAACTGTTTTAAAATCAAAATGAAATTTTTTAAGATTCGCTTATGTAAGAACTTCATTTTAATTTCGTGACAGTTCCTTACATTTCAAACAAAAGTCCCCCTTTTCTTACACCTTAGTGCACAGGGAAAAGGGGGAATCAATCTGACTTAGTGCTTATTGTTTTGTAGCTTTTTTGATTGTTTCGTTAGCTTTTTCAGTGAAGGCTTTCAAAGCATCCGCTGGTTTTTCGTCACCGTTTGATACAGATTGCAACATTGGGAACCAAAGTGTTCTCATTTCAGCAAATCCGTCAATTGTGTTGTAGTATGGAGCGTAGTATTTAGTCCAGCTGCTGATTGTTTCCATACGTTTGTCATCATAAAGTTTACCAAATGAAGTACGAACTGGGAAGGCACCTGTACGAACTACGTCTTTAGGACCCCATTCTTTGTCATCTGCGATGAATTGAACGAATTTCTTAGCAGCAGCGATTTTCTTATCGTCTTTGTTGTTGAATACTGCAAATCCGTTTACAAGGTATTCAAGAGCTGGTTTACCTGAATCCGATGGGAATGGTACTTCAACCACTTCAACCTTACTTGCTTCCAAGAGCTTCGCTTGGATACCGTTTTGAGCTGGAGCCCAAAGGATTGTGTATGAAGTTTGACCGTTAGCAAAGTTTTGGATGTCTGCTCCACCGTCAAATTGTGACCCATTGTTCAACAAACCGTCTTTGATCCAGCTAGCAGCTTTTTCAAGACCTTTGACGAATTTAGGATCGTCAGTTGTATATTTAGTTACTTTTTCATCTGTTACAGAACCGCCGTAAAGGTTTGCAATGAAGGCACGTGTTCCTTGGTCTCCCCCTTGACCAGAACTGAACAATGAACCTGGAGTGTAGCCTTTATCTTTAAGCGCTTTCAAAACTTTTTCAAAGTCATCAGTTGTCCAACCTTCTTTTACAAGGTTTGCAACTCCTGCATCTTCCAACATTTTCTTGTTCATGGCCATGTAGAATGGAGCTGAACTGATTGGATACATGTAAGCTTTGTCTCCAGCCTTACTTGCTTGTACGATGTTTTCGTTGTTGACGTCTTTGACGAATTCGTCTGTGAAGAGGTCGTTCAACTCAGCCAATTTACCATTTTTACCGTATTGGATGATACGTCCTGGTGCGTCAAAGAGTACGTCTGGCGCGGTTCCCGCTTCGATAGCTGTTGTAATCTTTTCTGGACCTGACTTAAAGTCGATGGTTTCCAATTTCACTTTTACATCTGGATTTGCCTTTTCAAAAGCTTCGATGATTGATTTTTCATAAGTTCCAACACCGTCACCCGTTTTTTCTTGTGTGAAGACTGGGAATGCCCACCAAGTGATTTCTGTTTTTCCGCTATCGCTACCAGAATTTGCAGCATCTTTACTTCCACCAGAGTTACCACAAGCCGCAAGGCCAAGAATCGCAGCACCCGCAAGTACTGTACAAGCTAGTTTTCTAAATTTCATTTGTATTCTCCTAATTGATAAGCGTATCCATATTGGATAATGAGTTCTTTATATTTGTATACGTTTTCATTTTCTCCGACGCATCAACCACTCTCCTCTTTTTTGAGATTGTGTTATTTAAGACCGGCAACAAAGCGCTCCGTAATCTCTTTTGGTCTAGTAATCGCACCACCAACAACGATACCTCGCACCCCATATTCAAGGATTTGTTTGGCTTGTTCTGGTGTATGAATTTTCCCTTCAGCGATGACATCCACTCCTGCTTCACAAAGTTTTTTGATCAGTTCAAAGTCTGGACCATCTACTTTTGGACTGTAAGAGGTGTAACCTGATAGGGTTGTTCCAACAAAATCAATTCCTGCTTCGACCGCTGCTATCCCTTCTTCAAAGGTACTGGTATCAGCCATTAAGAGTTGATGTGGATACTTTTCTTTGACTTGTCGAATAAAGTCCTGAATTTTCAAACCGTCGTAACGTTCACGTTTGGTACAATCCAGAGCAATGACCTCAATGTCTAGTTCAGCCAATTCATCAACCTCTTTCATAGTAGCTGTAATGAAAGGCTCCTGTGGCGGATAGTCACGTTTGATGATCCCGATAATCGGGAGTTTCGTAACCTCCTTGATCTCCTTGATATCGCGAACACTGTTTGCTCGGATACCGACTGCTCCACCTTGCTCAGCCGCTTTGACTAGCAAGGGAATGACTCCTCCCGCTTCTGTATAAAGCGGTTCGTGAGGAAGTGCCTGGCAAGAGACAATGATTCCATCTTTGATTTGTTCAATCAAGGCTTCTTTGCTAATCTGTGGCATCCTCTTTCCTCCCTTTCTTGTTCTTATGGGCTTATTATATATCATTTGTTAAGCGCTTTCAATAGCTTGTGATAGAATAGATTTCAGTTTCAAAACTATTTTATAGAACAGACTATCCTGAAAGTAGTTTCAGACTTCTTAGAATTTCTTATTAGTACACCTTGAGTCGAAAGAAAAAGATAGCAGGCTGAAAAACCTACTATCTCCTTCTATTTTACAAAGCCAAATGACTAAAATTATTCTCTTATTCTTCTCTCTTTTTCCCCATTGCAAACAAACCAAGGAAGAAAGCTGTTAGCCCTAGTGAGGCAAGGATTCCACTCTCCTTGTTCCCTGTATTAGGAAGTGTCTGCTGAGCAAGAGGAGCTTTGTAAGTATAATCTTCTGTAGCAAGAGTCACAAGCGAATTAGCTCCCTTATATTCTGCGAGTTCATGTACAGCTGCATTGGCTGCATTCACACCACCTTTGTACTCAGGGACTTCATGGACAGCTGCTTCGACAGCATTCACACCGCCTGTAAATTCTGGCTTCTCAACTGTTGGGGCTGCCTCTTCGCCCGCTGTACCTAGTGGGCCTGTATACTCTGGTACTTCATGAACTGCTGCCTCAATGGCATTAACTCCGCCTGTAAATTCTGGCTTTCAACTGTCGGAGCTGGATCTTCGCCGGATGTCCCCAATGGGCCTGTATATTCTGGCACTTCATGAACAGCAGCTTCACTTCCATTCATTCCATTCGAAAGCTTAGTGCCCGCTACAGAGACTGGTAAATTATGCATACTTTCAATAGCACCTTCTGCCAGACCTGTAACTTTTTGACCCATATCCTCTGAATCCACTGTAAATAGGAGGGTTTTCGTATCATACTGGGTCATGAAGCGTGCTGTTTTACCATTTGCCAATTGAAGGGTTGGAGCCTTGTTGACCAATACTTCCGAATCAAATTCCATCGCAAGAATACCTGGCCATTTTTCAATCGCGTATTTCACTTTTGCTTCTTTAGGAGAAATCCAATCCTTGGTCAAGAAATCCCAGTTGAATTTCTTGAAGGAAAGTGTATATGGAACACCTCCAGGCGCATGGTGCTCATATAAAAGTCCAAATTCATCTGGCCCAATTTGTTGAAGTGAGTTATACGCATACTCGCCTTCTTGAATCAAATGGTGGTGTAACCAAGTCAACTGTCCATCTTCTTCTACACGAGCCACTCGAATATAACCATTTTTACGACCTGGACCATTCGCATTTGCCAAGAGAATATACTCTTTACCATTTTGAACCGTATGAGTCGCAGCCATTTGAACATAAACATCTGGTACATCGTAGCGATCAACGTGATTGTCCCAAGTTAGACCACCATCATGACTCGTTGCAACCTGTAGATCTCCTGTCAATCCACGCATAAAGAGTTTGAGATCCCCATTGTTTAACTGAACAACTGAAGCCTCGGTATTTTGAGCATAATAATTGTTCATGGTGCTTGAATCAACCACTGTACCATCATAAAGTTTACGATTGTCATTGACACCACCACCCATATGCCATGTTTTACCATGATCGTCTGAGTAGATGATTCGAGATGATTGGGAACCATTGAGGTGGTTGGTACGATTAGTCGTATAGACAGGAACGACAATCCGACCTTTATGTGGTCCAGTACGAAGGGTAATCCCCACTCCAGGACCTACACCTAAGAATTTCATCCAATCGGCTTTGACCATCGGAGTAATATCTTGAGGCGCTGACCATGTCTTCCCGTCGTCATCACTGTAGGACATCCATAGATAGCTATCCTTGGCAATTCTAAATGGGGAAGTTTTGTTTGTTGTGAAGTAGATATTGCCTAGTAGTTGGTCACCCTTGTATAGATCACCCTTATCGCTATAGGCTGATTTAACAGGATCTACAACAACACGGTAGTCTGTCGCCTTGCCATCTGGAGTGTATACGGTACCATTTCTCGAATGGTATAAGCTCCCTTTTCTCCTTCACGGTAGAGGATTTGATAGGTTTTTCCGTCAATTTCTTTATAGGCTTCTTCTTTTTGCGAAGACATTCCAAAGATTCCCTTTCCTTCTGGGAACATGTCATAAATGGCAAAGATGCGTTTGGTTTCAGGATCTTGAGTCAAGGTCATATCGATATTCACTGGTGAACCGATCGATGGGTCAGAAGCCTTTGGATTGTCACGTAAGTTGGTAATGGTTACTCGGTCTCCCCAAGTTTTACCATTGTCTTCACTACGTCTGATGACCATACCGATATCACCCCAGTCACTCGAATGGAGACGGCGTTCATCCGCACCTGCGATCAAAGTTCCTTTATCTGTCTTGAGCAGAGCTGGAATACGATAACTCTTGATTCCATCTTTATTTGGTTTATTGTTCATTCCGCCTTCAAAGACGTCTTCTTTCTCTGAGATTTCGCACCTTCTGGAAGTTTCTTCTCCAAATCACCTCTTTCAAATAGTTGACTTCTCGTCTGAACCTCTTCTGGGCTTAAGGCACGATCATAGACGGTTAGATTTCGAACTTGTAGATTGCTTCCCCAAACTGTATTGCTGCCACGCTTGGTTGCTCCAATTTGAGCATGCGTTACATCTGGCATATCTTTGATGAAATGACCAGATTTCAGACTTGTTCGAGATAATACCCCGTTCACGTAGAGACGCACTCGGCCTTTTGGCAATTCTGCTGTCGGTTTTTCAACTGTGAAAGTCACCGAATTCCACTGGCCAGGACGTACTTGTAAAGGAGCATCCGTATATTTATCATAGAACTGTTCCCCTTTGGCACCGCGCCCTTCAACCAAAGCTACTTGATTGTAGACTGCCATAGTGAAGTACTCATCTTTTTTGGTAGCACTCGACACAGAAAAGAGATTATAGAATGCTGGAGCTTTGGCATCGGGCTTAAACTCCATGTGAACAGTTGCGTTTTCAAGTTTCTTTAGTTTTTCTAATTCATTTGATAAATCAACTCTCTGACTATTTGACGCATTGGTTTCAACATCTTCTTTTTCTAGGACAGGATTGGCATTTTGCAAATCCCTTGAATAATAATCACGAGGAATAGCATTCGAATCTGTTGATTTTTCCTCTTCTTTTAACGTTGTTTCCGTTGCATTTTCTGTCTTTTCTTCTACCTGCTTCTTGAGCTTATCTTGATCAAGTTCAGTCCCAACTACATTCTTATCAGCATCAGATGCATTTGCTACTACAGCTTCTTTGGGCACCTCTTCTGATGATTGGTCTTTGACTTTTTCCACATTTTCAGTATTTGGCGCTACTACATTTTCCTGTTCTTGGGCTAAAACTGGCGAAACTCCAAATACAACTGTACCAATTAGTACAGAAGCTGTTCCAACTGCAAATTTTCTAATGCCATATCGTCGTTTTCGATCAAAATCCCTATACTTCATTTTCTAACCTTTCATATTATCTGTAAATAAAGCGCTTTCTTTTTTTCTTAAAAATTTTTAGTTCCTCCAACTAAACAAGTAAAAAGAAAGTAACCGACTGAATGAGACCTCCCATTCTTCAAACGTCCACTGTTCTTATTCTCTGTTCAAACAGCGAAAAGTTTCCTCCTTTCGCATAATATCTTTTTCCTTATTATACAATAAACTTTGAACTTTATAGCTAAATTGATATAGAATAGATTTTACTTTCAAGAATAATTTAATATTTTAAATTTACAAAAAGTACTTTCAGTGATTTCAATATAAAAAAGAGAGCTAGTGCTCTCTCAAAGTTATTTTTTTACATAAGAAAAAGGAATCTCACTGCCACATAACCAGTTGTAGACTTGGTCATTGACAAAAACATTCATGGCTTCGTGGGCATACTCAGGCATGATGCGATAGGACTTGTCGCAGGTCAGACGGTTGTAAATCGCAAACTGGGTAATGGGATAGCAAACATCGTCATCCAAGCCCGTAATCATCTTGACCTCTCCTTTGATACGATGGGCAAGATTCTTCACATCGATATAGGCAAGAGTCGCCATGATTTCCTCCTCTGTTTCATGGAAGGGATCGTGGAACTTGAAATAACGGAAGAGTTCGTCATAGGCTTCACTGGTATTACCAATCTCAAGCACTCGTCTAAAGTCAGACAAGAAGGGATAGATGGCAACTATTCGCTGAATCCGAGGATTGAGCGCTGCTGCAACCAGGGCTAAAGCCCCTCCTTGTGAGGCACCATAGCTAGAAAATCGCTTCTCATCCACCTGAGGCAGACTAGCCACAATTTCAACCAACTGGTAAATATCTAGATAGACATCCTTATAAAAGAGCTGGTCTCGACCTTCAACAGCACCACGGATAATGTGGCCCTTGACCGTATTTCCCAAAGGAGAGCGCAAACCATCTTGTGAATAGCCCGACTGGCCTCGAACATCCATAGAAACAACACCGTAACCAGCCACAGTATAGGCCAGCATGTCAGCCCAATCCCAGCCACGTCCCATGTATCCATGGAAATGGAAAATTAGCGGAACCTTCTCCTCAGTCTTTGGAAGGACGATGCGTGCATAGACCTTTCCTTCATTCCTTCCCTCAAAGGTTAGCTCATAGCACTTGACTTGAGGAATATGGAAATCTCTTTCCTCCAACTGATAGGCAGGAAGAGAGGAAACTTTTTTTGACCTCTTCATCCCAAAAAGCATCAAAGTCTTCTGGAACCTCATCTCTTCCTTTATAAGTCTTGATTTCTTCTAGCAAAGCTGGATTTTTCATAGTATGCTCCTTTTGTTTTGTAATCGCTATCATAACTGTAGCATATCTGGGAAAGCAATGCAAGAAAGAAGGGTAATACTCTTCAAAAATCAAATTCAAACCACGTCAGCTTCGCCTTGGATTATATATGTAACTGACTTCGTCAGTCTTATCTACAACCTCAAAGCAGTGCTTTGAGCAACCTGCGGCTAGCTTCCTAGTTTGCTCTTTGATTTTCATTGAGTATAAATAGATAGTGATTTTAGATTCTCCTCCCTCAAACCTATCGTCTGAAAGTAGTTTTAAAAATAAAAAGAGCGTTTCCGCTCTTTGTGTATCAATAAGTGCTAACTCCTTTCTCTTGTTTGACAGTTTGGAATTTCTTTTGGTAGGTCACTTTAATCGTCATATGAGAGTCCTCGTTTCTTTTTGATGACTATAGTATAAGACCTAAAACTAAAAGCTAGCTTATAGATTTCTTAGATAAGGCTTAATCCAGATGTTCTCTCTTTTCTAGATGGAGAGCAATCATGCGCCATTCTGGATCCTCTTGCCAAGCTTCTATCGAACTGATGTAGCTGGCAACCTTTCTGGCTTCTTCTAAAATCGGAAAATCTTCAATGATATCAGCCACTTGGAACTCTGGAAGACCTGACTGTCTAGTTCCAAATCTCACCCGAACCGCGCATTTTCAAATCTTCCTCAGCAAGGACAAATCCATTGGTGGTTTCTGTCATGATGCGCATGCGGTCTTTCCCTGACTCGGTCTTAGGATTGGCGACGAGAACAGCATAGGACTGCTTGTCTCCCCGACCGACACGACCTCTGAGCTGGTGAAGCTGGCTGAGACCGAACCGATCGGCATCCATGATGATCATGACGGTCGCACTAGGAACATTAACCCCAACCTCGATAACGGTTGTAGATACTAGAATATCTGTTTTCCGCTCTTTGAAATCCTGCATGATCTGGTCTTTATCGTCACTCTTCATCTTACCATGTAGGAGAGCCACTTCTGCCTTGCCTACAAAATGAGCTGTCAACTCCTCTGATAAGGCAATGGCATTTTTCAGATCCAGAGCTTCTGATTCTTCAATCAAGGGAGAGATGACATAGGCTTGAGAACCTTTTTGGATTTCCCCCTCTAACCAAGTCAGCACCTGAGGCAGTTGCTCATGTTTAATCCAACGTGTCACAATGGGTTTCCGACCCGCAGGCATCTGGTCGATAATGGAAACATCCATATCTCCAAAGGCTGTGATAGCCAATGTTCGCGGAATGGGCGTCGCCGTCATCATGAGAACGTCTGGGTTGTCGCCTTTTTCCCGTAAAATCCGCCTTTGTTCCACACCAAAACGGTGCTGCTCATCGATGATAATCAAACCAAGTCGAGCATAATCAACCCCATCTTGTATCAGAGCGTGGGTTCCGATAATCAAATCAGCCTCACCCTTGGCAATGGTCTCCAAGACTTCTCTTTTTTTCTGCAGCTTTCAAGGATCCTGTCAAGAGAGCGAGTTTCAAGTCTGGAAAGAGACTCTGTAGACTTTCAAAGTGTTGCTCTGCTAGGATTTCTGTCGGAACCATGAGAGCAGCCTGATAGCCAGCCGTCACCGCCGCAAACATAGCCAAGCCAGCGACTACCGTTTTCCCGCTTCCTACATCCCCTTGTAAGAGTCGATTCATGTGGTGGTCGGACTTCATGTCGGCCAAAATTTCCTGCAAACTCTTTTCCTGAGCTTGAGTCAGGGCAAAAGGCAGATTTTCTTTGACAGACGTTACTTTTTCCTGAGACCAGTTCAGAACCAGACCGCTTCCCTGAACTCTATTTTCAGACTTGAGCGTCTGTAACTGCATTTGAAAGTAAAAAAGTTCCTCAAACTTGATGCGACGAAGGGCCTGCTTGTATTCTGCCAAATCCTTAGGAAAATGCATAGCACGAACTGCCTGACAACGGGACATGAGTTTGTATTTGTCCAGTAAAGACTGGGGAAGATTTTCCTCAATCAAGAGGTCCAGCCCCCTGATCAAAGGCTGTCTTGATAACCTTGACCAGAGCAGCCTGACTGATTCCTTGAGCCAGACGATAGACAGGCTGGAGGTCATCTTCCACCTGAGCCAGGACCTTCATCCCAGTCATACTGGCCTTAGCCCGATCCCATTTGCCAAAAACAGCCAACGTTGCTCCCAACTCTATTTTATCTGCTAGGTAGGGCTGGTTAAAAAAATTCACCGCAAAAACGACTTCTCCCTGTTTGAGACTAAAGCGTAAACGATTACGCTTAAAACCATAATACTGGACACTGGCAGGAGTCACGACTTGACCAGAAAGAACCGCCTTTTCACCGTCTTCCAGTTCCAGCACCTGCTTGGTCTTGAAGTCTTCGTAACGGAAAGGAAAGTAGAGCAAGAGGTCTTGCAAGTTTTCAATGCCTAGTTTGGCGTATTTCTCTGCTGACTTTGGTCCCACACCAGGCAAGACATGCAAGGGTTGGTGTAGATTCATGCTTCCCCTCCTTTCTTTGGTTTAATAATACTCTCTCGGAATGCGATCGCTGAGGAGGCAAACCACCTCATAGTTAATAGTTCCACGGTAGACTGCTACTTGAGTAGCTGTGATTTCCTTATCTCCGTCGGAGCCAATCAAGGTTACCTTGGTTCCGAGTGGGTAAACCTTAGGCAAGCGAATGGTGATTTGGTCCATAGAAACCCGTCCGACGATTGGGCAAGCTTGTCCATCTACTAAAACAGAGAAATTCTGCATGTCTCGTGTCCAACCATCCGCATAGCCGATTGGCACGGTCGCGATGACTTGCTCGCTATCCGCCTGATAGGTCGCCCCATAGCCCATGCAAGCTCCAGCTGGCACTGTCTTGACATGGACCAGAGCAGACTCCAAACTCAAGGCTGGTGTCAGGTCATAAGGCAGGTCCAAGACCTCTCCGCTGGGATTGAGACCATACATGGCATCTCCCATACGGACTGCATTGAAAATAGTCTCTGCATGCCAAAGAGTCGTTGCCGAGTTGCTGGCATGAACCAGCTCTGGTACCTCCTTCATACTTGCTAAAACAATCTTAAAGCGTTCTAACTGCTTATTAAAGTAGTCATCTGATGCTTCATCTGCAGTCGCAAAGTGAGTAAAGATTCCCTCAATACGAACCCCCTCTTTCTTGAGCAAGTCCTGAGCTTGATCAGCTTCACTGACCTCTCTAAAACCAATCCGTCCCATTCCTGAGTCAATCTTAAGGTGAACCGACAAGCCATCTAGGTCAGCACCAGTAGCTAAGAGTGCTTGAATCCACTCCAGTCCAGCCACTGTCAAGGTGATGTCATATTCTTTAGCCAGAGAAACGGCTTCTAGCTCAGAAACTCCTAAGATGAGGATTTTCTTGTTTATCCCTGTTTGGCGCAACTCAATAGCTTCATCAATATTGGAAACGCAAAAGCCGTCGACATCGTCTTGGATAGCTGTGGCAACAGCTACTGCCCCATGTCCGTAGGCATTGGCCTTGACCACTGCCCACTTGAGCGTTCCTTCAGGGATATGAGCCCCCATTTGCTGAATATTTTGTCGAATAGCTCCCAGATGAATGAGAGCCTTGGTTGGTCTATGTGGACTAGCTTTCATGATTTTCCTCCAAAATGACACTGGCTGTCACAAACTGATCTGTATGGCTGATCGACAGCCAAATCTTTCCTGAAAATGGCGCTTGACTAAAATAGGGAGCCCCTCTTTCATTGTTCAAGACTTCCAAATCCTGAAAGGTCAGTTTGCCAATACCTGTCCCCATAGCCTTGGAAAAAGCCTCCTTAGCCGACCAACGACCTGCCAAATATTCGATTTGTCTGCGCCCTTTGAGACTGGTAAAGCACTCCATTTCTTTAGCGGTCAGCACGCGCTTGGCAAATTCTTCATGTCGTGTAACTGCGCCTTCTATCGAAGCCAATTCTTCGATGTCAATTCCATGTCCAACTATCATACTCACAAAAAGAGTTGAGATTCCCCCAACTCCATCCTTTTCACTTATTTTGTTAAGGTAGTATAAATTTCGTCTACCAAGGCTACTGTATTTTCCCAACCTAGACAAGGGTCAGTAATGGAACAACCAAAGATTTCTGGTTGGTTTTGGCGACCATCTGCTAGATAAGATTCAATCATAAAGCCTCGAACCGTCTTTTTAATCTTTTCGTTCCAGTCGCGATTCAGCAAGGATTGGCGAACAATGCGGATTTGTTCCATATACTGCTTGCCTGAATTGTCATGATTGGTATCGATGATGATGAAAGGATTTTCAAGTCCCATGGTCTCATAACGGTTGATAGCGTTTAAGAGGGTTTCATAGTAGAAATTGGGTTCATTTTTGCCGTATTCCTTCATGGCACCACGAAGGATAACGTGGGCCAAGGGATTTCCTGAAGTTTCCACTTCTTGACCATGGTAAAGGAAGGTTTGCTTGTTTTGAGCTGCATAGATGGCATTAAACATGACCCCAAGGTTCCCAGATGTTGGATTTTTCATCCCAACTGGAGCATCAATCCCAGACGCCACAAAACGGTGTTCCTGGTCTTCCACTGAACGAGCTCCAACTGCATGATAGCTGACCAAATCATCAACCAAACGAGATTTGACGGATAGAGCATCTCATCAGCTGTCGTCAAGCCCGTTTCGGTAATCACACGGTAATGGAGCTGACGAACTGCCTGCAAACCATTGATGAGACTAGGCGCCTCACTAGCATTTGGCTGATGAATCATACCCTTATAGCCATCTCCGTTGGTACGAGGTTTAGCTGTATAGACACGCATGACGATAAAAATTTTATCCGCAACTTTTTTCTGCAAGTCAGCTAAACGACGAGCATATTCCAAAACAGCCTCTTCATTGTCAGAAGAGCAAGGCCCCATCACCAAAAGGATTCGGTCATCTTCACCTGAGATAATAGCTGCCAACTCTCGATCTCGCGCTTCCTTATAACGCAAGGCTTCAGGTGACAGCTGGGTCGCAGCCTTGATTGCTTCAATATCTATTTCTTGACCTTTTTCGATAAATGCCATCTTATTCTCCTAGCGTTTGGTAGATTTCACGAACAAGTGCTTCTGTATTATCCCAGCCTAGACAAGGGTCCGTGATAGACTTGCCAAAAACTTCAGGTTCATTTTGACGTCCATCTTCCAGATAGGACTCAATCATAAAACCACGAACGTATTTTTTGATTTTCTCATTCCAGTCACGGTTGATCAAGGTCTGGCGAACGATACGGATTTGATCCATGTACTGCTTGCCCGAATTGTCATGATTGGTATCGATGATGATAAAAGGATTTTCCAAGCCCATCTTTTCATACTGGGCTATGGTATCCATTAAATTGTCATAGTAGTAGTTGGGAATATTTTTCCCGTATTCATTCAAGGCACCGCGAAGAATGGCATGAGACAATGGATTCCCAGTTGTTTCCACCTCTTTACCGAGAAAGAGGAAACTCTGCTTGTTTTGCGCCGCATAAATCCCATTAAACATAACATTGAGATTTCCAGATGTTGGATTTTTAAATCCTGTTGAAAAATCTGCTCCGCTCGCTACAAAACGGTGTTGCTGGTCCTCAACTGAACGAGCCCCAACAGCCATATAAGAAATCAAATCATCCACCAAAGGAAGGTTTTCTGGGTAGAGCATCTCATCAGCAGTTGTCATACCAGTCTCGGTAATCACACGATAGTGTAGCTGACGAACAGCCTTGATCCCATTGATCAAGCTAGGTGCTTCTGTCGCATTTGGTTGGTGAATCAAGCCTTTATAGCCATCTCCATTGGTACGAGGTTTGGCTGTATAGACCCGCATGACCATAAAGATACGGTCTTTGACTTCTTCTTGCAAGGCAGACAAGCGCTTGGCATACTCGAGGACTGCCTCCTCATTATCAGATGAACATGGTCCAATCACCAAGAGAATACGCTGGTCATCTCCACGGATGATGGCTTCCAATTCTGATCACGCTGGTATTTTTTTTCATAAGCCAAACCATCTAGTTTTGACAAGGCGCGAACTTCTTCAATGTTAATTTTAGGACTTTTAGCTGTAAATACCATGATTCATCTCCTTATAAAGCAAACGGACACCAAGTAAAAATGTATTTTCACCAGGTATCCGCCTGTTCTTATGTCTTATTAGTTTCGTCTTCCATGACAATTCTTAAATTTCTTACCTGAACCACATGGACAAAGTTCATTACGCCCAATTCGGCTCAAGTCCACATCTGCTGGAAGATTTGCACGCTGGGCTGCGATATTACGAGTAGCCGTTGTGCTAATATTAATCTCCGTCTGTGGTCTTTCTTGTTCATGGATTTGCGCTTTCATCATCAAACGAGTGACGTCAAATTCAATTGACCCAATCATGTCGTTAAACATGCGGAAACCTTCTGCCTGGTACTCAACAACTGGGTTGTTTTGCGCATAGCCACGAAGTCCAACAGCATTTCGCAACTGGTCAAGAGCATCAATATGGTCTGTCCACTTGTTATCCACAACACGCAGAATCAAGACCTTTTGGAATTCCTTGACTGCGTCCTCGTCTCGTAATTTTGAGATTTGACTATCGTAGACCTTTAAGGCACGTTGGAAGAGTTCATCTTTGATATCACGATCTGACAAACCAGCCAAATCTTCCTCAGAAATAGAACTCTCTGGTAGCAGATTGTATTTAGCAAAGTTCAAGATAGCTTTGATTTTTCTTCTTCCTTAGAACGTGAATGAGCATCCACAACTCGTCCGATCGTACGTTTAATCATAGCGTGAATCTCAGGAGCCAAGTCACGGTCAGCAGTGATAACATCATAACGCTGCGCATAGATAATCTCACGTTGTTCGCGCATGACATCATCGTATTGAAGAACTTGTTTACGTGTATCGTAGTTATTCCCCTCAACGCGTTTTTGAGCTGCTTCAACCTGACGGGTCAACATACGGGACTCAATAGCTTCTTCTGACATATTGAGGCGTTCAAAGACACCTTTTAAGCGGTCTGAACCGAAGCGTTTCATCAAATCATCTTCAAGAGATAGGTAGAATTGAGACTCACCTGGATCTCCTTGTCTTCCTGAACGTCCACGAAGCTGGTTATCAATACGACGGCTCTCGTGGCGTTCTGTACCGATGACACAAAGTCCACCCAATTCACGAACACCTTCACCGAGCTTGATGTCAGTACCACGACCGGCCATGTTGGTTGCGATGGTAACCGCACCACGTTGACCAGCGTTCATAATGATTTGCGCTTCTTTGTAGTGGTTCTTCGCATTTAGAACTTCGTGGGGAATTCCTGCTGCAACCAATTTCTGAGAAATATAATCACTGGTTTCAACGGCAACAGTACCAACCAAGACAGGTTGTCCTTTGGTAACGAACCTTGACATCTTCAACAACAGCATTAAATTTTGCTTCAATACTTGCATAAAGAAGGTCAGAGTGGTCAATACGTTGAACAGGACGGTTAGTTGGGATTGGGATGACACGAATGTTATAGATTTCACGGAATTCTTCTTCCTCTGTCTTACCAGTACCCGTCATACCAGACAACTTCTTATACATACGGAAGAGATTTTGGTAGGTGATAGAAGCTGAAGTCTTGGTTTCGTCTTGAATCGGCACGCCTTCCTTGGCTTCGATGGCTTGGTGCAAGCCATCAGAATAACGACGACCTTCCATAGTACGACCTGTAAATTGATCGACAATCAAGATTTCCTGCTCTTCGCTGACCACATAGTCAATATCAAGAAGCATGATATAGTTAGCACGAAGGGCATTATCAATGAAGTGGGTCAAGGCCACGTTTTCAATATCGTAGAGATTTTCCAGTTTGAAGTAGTCTTCAGCCTTGTCAATCCCTGAATCAGATAAACCAATAGTCTTAGACTGAATGTCAATGATATAATCATCTTTGTCCAAAGATTTGACAAAGTGATCCGCCATATGATACAGCTGACTTGTTTCGACAGCATTGGCTCCTGAAACGATCAAAGGCGTACGCGCTTCGTCAATCAAAATCGAGTCTACCTCGTCAACTAAGGCATAGTTAAGCGGACGTTGTACCATATTTTCAGCTCGAACGACCATGTTATCACGAAGGTAGTCAAATCCAATCTCTGAGTTGGTTGAGTAGGTGATATCACATGCATAAGCTTCTCTTTTTTCCATCGGAGACTTAGCTGCTAAGTTAATCCCTACTGATAAACCAAGCCATGAATAGAGTTCACCCATTTCAGTCGCATCACGCTCAGACAGGTATTCATTGACCGTTACTACGTGAACTCCTTTTCCAGACAAGGCATTCAGATATACCGGCATAGTCGCTGTCAGGGTTTTTCCTTCCCCTGTACGCATCTCAGGTACATCTCCGTGGTGAAGAACGATCCCTCCCATGACCTGGACCTTATAAGGGAAGAGTCCAAGAACACGTTTAGCCCCTTCACGGACAACCGCAAATGCTTCATACAAGAGTTGATCTAGCGTTTCACCATTTGCATAGCGTTCCTTAAATTCAACCGTTTTTGCTTGCAGTTCTTCATCGGTCAAGGCTGCCATTTGTTCTTCATAGGACATGACCTTGTCTGCCATTTTTTTCTAATTTTCTTATCTCACCTTTATCATTTTCGATGATTTTTTTAAAAATATTAGCCATTATTTTTCCTTACTTTTTAATTCTGAAGATTTTTAGAATGTTCTTTTAATTGTAGCATATTTACTCTCATTTTTTTCAAGAAAGAATCCTTACTTGTATGTGGTAGAATTTTTTTAGAAAGCCCATTTCTTGTAATATGAAAGGAGAACTTTGACCGAGGAGTGCAAAAAAAGACTGAACATTTTTTTCTTGCTCAGTCTTGACAGAATGGACTTTATCCTGTATCATTAGATGAAGACTGAGTAAGAAGGACGAGTTCTTACTCGGTAAGGCGGAAGGTGTTGACGCACCTTTCGTCTTTTTTTATTCGATTTATTTAATAAGTATTATAGCACACAAGTACCCACTATGCAAGTATTTTCTGTAAAAAAACAGCAGAAAAAAACACTTTTTTTGAAAAAAAGCGACTATTATATAACTTATTATATACTTTATTGTATAACTTACTTTTTTTCCCAAGACGACGTTTAGAAGGATAACGAAAAATTAGGCAAGCGATAGCAACGTTTTTACCTTATTTTGTTTAACCTTGATTGTCCCTCCAGTTATATCATCAAGTTCCATCATTTCCTCATATTCCTCTCGCCAATAACCAAAGAAAAGCTCACGCAAGCCATCCTCATAATTCAGAATAATCATTTGGCTCATGGTCTGGGCGCCAAGTACCGTCCAGTACATACCACGCTTTTTCATGCGATAGGTGACTTTTCTGTGCTGGCTTTCCATAACCCCAATTCCTGAAGAACTAAGTCCTCTTAAATTAGCTGGTTTGGTGTATTGAAAATTTTGTAGGAGTTTATTTTTAAAGTGTTCAAACTCTTCTTCCTCCTCTTCTGTAGACAGTAAGCCCTCTGTCGTATCAAGGACAGTCCGCAGCTTTTCTTTGTCGTGCTGCTTGATCGCCTGGAAAGCTAAATCCAGGAGTTCTTCTGCATAAGGCCCTAAAAAGCAAGCTTCAGCTTCTGGTTGACATGGTAAGCGTCCCAGAAGTGCTCATGACGTTTTACCTTTAGGGCTTTGGCTATCTCTTTAAAGATATAGGGTGTATAACCATGACCGCCGTCCGAATTGGTAATCAGGATAGTTTCTTCCTTGATGTCAAAGTGGTTATAGAGGTAGTCTAGCACTTGATCTCTCGTCAATCGATTATCTAAGGAGATAAACTCTTTTTTTCCCTGAAGTTCAAAGCGGTTACTTCCTACCTTTTTGCTTCCCGTGTGAATGACAAAATGAGAGAGATCATAGTTTCGACTAGAATCTTCCTGATCACTCGCTTTCACCATCACCCCATCTCCTTCAATATAAATCACATCGACAGGCTGCTTTTCTTGAGCCTCTTCATCTCCATAAAAGCGATAAGTTGCTTTCTCCTTCAGAAGTTCATCGCAAAGTTTGACAGCCTTCACAACAATCGGCTTGGTGATACGGATATGATAAGTCAACTGAATAACCTGGATGACCTTATCATAAGGCATCATGGTAGAGAGGCAGGCCACCTGGTACATAAACTCCCAGGAGAAGCGAGTGTTCTTAGACAAGCCTAGCTTCTCATCGACAGGCACAACCCACTCACCCCCTTCTTCCAACGGCGGCGTCTGAAGGTTATTTCTCCAAAAGTAAAGGCAACCGTCCGCTCCATTGAGTGAATACAGGTATAACCTCTGGCTTTCATGATGGGAACCATCTCTTCATCGTACTGAACGATGCTCTCATAAACATCTTTCGCATTTTGCGCAAATAATTGATCCTTTAATTCTCTTTCATCAAAAACAGTCATTAACACTCTCCTTGAAAGTTAAATTAAAATCTATTTTAATCAATTTTTACCTCTTTTTTCAACTAATAGACCTTAAATAAAAAAAGAGCCTCACTTTGGAATGAAGCTCATTTTCTTATTTTTTCTTCTGGATAGAGTTCACCAGACGTTCAAAGACTGGATAAGCAATCATTGAGCAGGGGATGACTAGGAGAATAGCTACAATGGAGTCTGCTATAAAGGAGAAGTCCCCTGTAAAATGAACCATTATAGCAATAAGGGCAATAGGAAGAACCAAGACTGGTACAAACTTCAGAGCCAGCAGCCCTACAGTCAGCAAGAACAGCATGTTTAAGCCATAGGTCTTATAAAAGACAAAGACAGCCACCGCTGCCAGAAAGATGAAGAACAGTCGAACTAAGTTTTTCATATTCAGGATAATCATAAGCCTATCTCCTTACTTTTTAAGCTTTCGCTGCATCCTTTCCCACTCCCGAATGATCAGATTTTCCAAATAATCTGAAGCTGATTTAGCTTGATGGTATTCCACCAACTCCTCCAGCTTGTCATAGCGGACATCTTCGTGTAAGGAAAAAGGATAGCGGCCTTTCTTGTTATAGTTAGACGCAGCCTTTTTAGAGTTGCGGGTGCTCTTTTGGTGTGTTACTCTCACTTTCTCAGGTGAGGGCTTAAAGGTTTCTTTTACCTGGGCAAAACGATTTTCTGTCATACGGTTTCTCCTTCTAATACTCTTAATATATTTTCATAGACATAATCCATATTATCATAAAACTTTCGATGAGCCTCTTTTTGACTGTCTGTCATCTTTTTCACGTTGTTCAAAGACGCTTTGGCCAATGACCAAACTTTTAGCCATCAGTTCTTTCTCCTGGATAGAACCCAGATAAGCAGGATCTTCTTCCACAACTTCTAAAAACTGCTTACAGGTATCTGTCACATTTTGGCCAACGTACTTAATTTTATTGCCAATCAGATAAGGTTCCGCTGTGACATAACTCTTTTTAGAAATGACCTCGATTGCTTCATTCTTGATAAACTCAACAAATTTCTTCAGAGACAGCCAAGCCCGAAAACCGTTGAGAGAAGCATCGGATACCGCTAAGACCATATCCGAAACGGCAATAAAATTGGCCGTCACCAAACTTTCGTCATTATGGGTATCAATCAGGATCACATCAAACTGAGCGGCCAGCTCCTCATAGTGCTCACTAAACCACATAAAGAGTTGCAAGTATTTATTATTTCGACTGCCAAGATCCAGCTGCTCATCTGTTAGACGTTCATCTCCGCAGATTAAACTGAGATTTTCAGAAATTTGAACAATCTCATACTCTCCAGTCGTAAAAATATCATAAATGGTCTTTTCGCTGGTTACGTCAAAAGTGCGGGTTAGATTGCATTCCCAGGCGCCGTCAATTAGACAAACTCTCAATCCCTTTAGACGTGCCATCCAATCTCCCTCATTAAAAGTATCCGTGGTTTTCCCACCGCCGCCTTTTCCCAGATTTATTGTTTGTATCTTCATCTAAGACTCCTTTGCTTTTCATCATTTTTGATATTGTTCCATGCTTCTATTATACGACTACACAAAAGATTTGTCAACAAAAATACACAATAAGTTATATAACTTATTGTGTATTTTATTATATACTTAATTGTTCGTTTTTGTTATCTATTTTTCTTACGTCAGAACTTAGCCAAATGTCGCTCCGATATTCCCGCCAATGTAGGCTTTCAATTGGATTTGATTGACTGTGGTATTGAAGTTTCCAATAAAATAACAATTCTCTTCATTCTCTTTAGTCAACACCACCAAGAATTGAACCACATCGTCACTCTCTGAAGGGCTGACTTCTAGTTTTTGCCTTTTTGATAGGTGTATTGATTGACTAAAATTGCCATCGCAAAGGTTTGTATCATAGCGTTATCGGTCATGGAGAGGTGATTTTCAATCGTCCCTTTTACATCAGCAAGAGTTTTAGACTTTTTGAATGTCCATCACTGCCTCATCAAAAGCCGCAGCAACTGATTGCGTTTGGACATCATCTGCTTGGCTATAGGGATGTTCCAGCTTCAATTTAGCTGTTCGATGGTTCTTTTCATCCACTGTCTCCTCTTCAGCCGGAGAAACTATTTCCTTCTTCTTTGAGGGCTCTGTCTGCTCTGTTTTAGGCTCCTCTTTTGATTTTTCTTTGGTCAAGTATCGGTAGATACCGACACCAGCTAAAGCGATTAAGAGAGCTGTTGCAATGATAAATACCATGTTATCTTTAATCCTTTTCTTCATTCTTGTTTCCTTCTAGTTTCCAAATTTTGGTGACTTATTATCCGGATAAGCAAAGGTGGTAATCTCTGCCTTTTGTTGGGCGGGACTCCAAATCCGATAATCCCATGTGTAGGGCTTTTGGAAATAGTCCCATCCACTGATTGGCGTGTTTTGTTCAACAATCAGGATAGAACCATCTTCAAAGACATGGCAAACGATACCTGTATGCCCATAGCCGCCTCCTCCGTTTTGAGTAGAGAAGATAGCGCCCTTCTTAGGGGTTGTTTTGACGCTATTTCCGAAGATAGAAGCCCAAGATGACGCCTGGTCTTTCCCGTTCCCTGAGACAGATCCAGAGTGACCCCAAAGATGATTTCCTAAGCTGATAGTTAAGTTTACACACTGGCCATCTAAGCTAGGCCCATAGCCTGTCACATACCAGCCTTGAGAAGAAGCATATTCCATCCCCAAACTCTTTGGATCAATGATGTATTGTTTCAGACTGGCTGGAAGATTATCAGGACTATAGCCCCAGGCTGTTGCATCCCCTGGAACAGTTCCTGTCCCATCAGATACTCCACCTGAACTGTCATCATCGCTGCAATCAGTGTCGCTGTCGCTGGAGCTGTCCTCAGCTGAAGAAGTGTTGGGAGCTCCTGAAGCGGCTGTCGTTGTACTGCCCTTATAAGGTTTAGTTCCGTGAGCAGCAATAGCTTTGTCATCCAGCCACTTGTACTTCGTACCCAGAGTATCATACATAGCAAGCAGTTTAGTCTTATAAGTGCGATCTGTTGCCCAGCCACCGTCCGCAATCGCAGTCAAGGTACTCTTCCATCTGTATTATTGATAGCGGCTGTGTAGAGGGTCTGGTGAGCCATGAACTCTGCCTTCCCTACAATCCCTGCATCATAGCTGGAAAACCAAGTATAAGCTCCGCCAGTTCCATCTCCGACGTTGGCACCTGGCTTGGTACCGCTTAAGTCAACACTATCTTCCCCATAAGTCGCAAGCGTGACTGGGAAATTACTTTTACTAGAGGTTTTAACTCCGCCCATATTGTGAGCCATCCAAAAGGAGGTACCGTTTGGATTGGAAAAGTTAAAACCATTTTCTATCATCGTCTGAGTGATAGAAGCAGACGGTAGGAAACCACCTGCTTTCCAGGAGTTGATATAGGCTTCTTCATGCTTCTTAACAAAATCATCAATCGAGCCATCCCCTGAAGGGATTTCACCTGAAGAAGTAACCTGGGTATCAGAGCTAGAGCTACAATCTTTTGAGCTACTGCGATACACGGCACCAAATACTCCAGCCAATATACTTGTCAGCATCATCACCAAGATGATAAAAGCTCCTAGCGTGAGCCCGATTTTCCATACAAAAAGTTTCTTCACAGACTCCCTCTCTTTCTACCAGAGACCCAGGACTGTTTTTAAAAGAACATAGAAAATCAAAAAGATAATAAAGCCAATCGCAACCTTCTTGAGACTATTGATAAACTCCTGATCACGAGCTTTCTGAGCCTCTAACCGTTCAGGATCTGATTCTCCTTCAGAAGCAAAATAATCCCGTTCAGTTTTCATTCTGGTTTTTCTGATCAGCACATACTCATCAAATGCTTTTTTCTTACGTCCAAAAAATCCTAATCCATCGTTTTTGCGTGACATTCTTTCTTCCTTTCTGATTACTGGAGTCCACCATAGCGTTCTGTTTCAGGGGCTAACAGCTGCTGGTTAAAGACAATATTCCCTACGCTGGAAATATTCATGAACAGCTGACCTTTCGTCAGTCTTGGTAAAGTTTCCAATTCTGACTGGTTCATAGATCCTGATAACGCATTGGCCAAAAGCGGTACGCTGGTATCATCCGTTTGAGCAAATACCCGATACTGCATCAAACCAAAAATCCGCTGAACAGCTGTCACGTAAGGATCCTTATATGTAGCACTTCCTGACTCAAAGAGGATGCCTCGAAGGGAATTTACTGACAAGACCACGCCAGCGAAGTTCTCACCCATGGAGTCAATAATATCTGCCAGCAGTTTTACGCTACTTTCATACTTAGGGTTTATGAGAGTTTGTGCCTCAGAAATATTGACAATATAGTGAGGCATATCCATCTCGCTTTTCTCAGGTGAAGCCTTTAGGATCTGTTTGCATCGCTTCCCGTGGTTGACAATATCCGCCGAGACAAGAGACAAAACTGAGAAAATCTGCGCATTCAGCAAGTTTGGTATGGCTTTAAGCCCCGACAGGTCAAAGGTCACAACCTGCTCTCTTGAAATATCCTGAAATTCGGTTGTCCCTTCAAACATATCCGCATTGGTTGTCAGAAGCTCATTAAATGTATTGTAGATACGATTAACAGAGCTCAATTCAATCTTATTAGTATGCTTTTTACTCTGAAGCTTATCTTGATAGTCCTCTACGTACATCACAAAGTCAGACAAAATAGGGTATTCCTCCGCAACCAATTCGGTTGCCTTTAGCTTTTCAGGGTTCAACGTAGGATTACGAGCCCAGAGACCTTCCTCGATATAAAATTCGTTTAAAATCTGGCCAAGGCTAGTCAAGTCATCGCCAGTAGCTTCATCATTCAGCAATTTGAATATATTTTTGAGCTTCTCAATATGCAGGTTGTACGATTTCTTCTTGTCTACCTCCGTTCCTTCTTCATTCGTTACAGTCGGAAAGACCTGAAAGATATTGATCCGATTAGCTTCACCTGAGAGGTCTAAAATCAGGCCGTGTTGTTTACGGGTCTGATCCAGAAACGTGCCATTGGCATCAAAATTTCGGATGAAATTGCCTTTGGCATACAGGCCATCTGTATGTTTGAGAAGAAAGGAGCGCTGGCCCATTTTAGGGTTGCCAGAGATAATCATAAAGGAACGGGTTCGACGTTCATCCCGTTCTAAGAAATTAAAGTTGACGGCTCCTCGGGTTGGCGTCCAACCCATATAGACGCCTCGTTTATCTTCCAATTTGGTATGATTGAAGAAATAGCCACCTGCCAGGTCATGTGCCTTAACAGGGATCCCACGGCGACGGTTAGGAAGGTCAATCTGATACTGAGCTGGGATAAACGGAGCATGGTACTCAAAGTCCAGTTCACCTGAGAGGATGGTTGATTTAAAGTTAGAGGTCTTGTCTTTTATCTCCTCCACCTTGCGGAAAAGCTCTTCCTTAGTCGAAGCGGAAACAAAGATTCTCACATACATTCCCAACATAGAGATGTTTTTTTCTTTGTTATTTCACGGTTCAGCTCCTGCAAGTCTTGGATTTCATCCAATTCTTGTTGGTTAGCCGTTAACTTACTATTTCCTGTGATACGGGTTGATTTTTTTCCTCAATGGAGTCTGTAATTTCTTGACGAAGTACCCTGTTGTTTTCTCGATAAGTAGAGAGAAAGGCTCGTGTTCCAGGGATGAGCATGAGATCGGATAACCAGAACTGGTCAAGATCTTCAGATGGATATTGATAAATGTGAATACGGTATGATAGCCGTCCCCACTCGTCCAACAGCGGTCATTACTAGCAAAAATCAATATTTCCTTGGGGTTGGATTTGGCTGAGAAAAACTAAGTCATAGCCATCCGCTTTCAGTTGGCGTTGGCGGCGTTTTTGATAATTCTGGCATAAGAACCTCCTATACTTTTTTTCGTTCATGTTGTTAAATTGCTTTTATAATCTGGATTTTTCTTTGTCTTTGTCACTTCCTGCGGAACAAAGTCATTATTCCCTGTAAGTTTTCGCTTTACGCACTAACTTATCCAGTTCTGATGTCGTTGGAGCAAAAAGCCAAAGTATAAATTCTGTATTATAGATTTCCTGTTGAATATTTTCCTCAGTTTGGATTTGAGAGATTAACCATTCTTCACGGTCTTTCAGCTGCAAATACCGTCTTTCTTCAGGAAGAAACTTCGCTTTCTCTTGGCGAACCAGGCTCAGATGATGCCTAAGATCCATAATCTGCGTATCCGTATTGGTGGGAAGCGTTGTGGTTTCGACCTGAATATCCGTATTAAAATCTGTCAGCCATTTTTCAAAATTATCCAAGGTACGGCGGATTTCATTATAAGAAAGGGAACCTAGGTCTTTACCTGGTATTTCCAGAAACTGTAAATAGCCAAAGTCCACTAGTTCAATATAGGCCTTCTGATTATTGATAATCTTTTTTGTATCCAGAAGCTCGACGCAGGAGTGGAGATCAAAGTATTCCTGTTTAAATTCTTTAGCTTGAGTGGATTTGGCGCCCCAAAGGGCGTTTCTCCTGAGGGGCTGATGAGTGATGTTTTAGTGCCATTGGTGGTTTTCTCCTCTTTCTTAGATCGTTGGTAATTGATACTGATATAGCGTTTGCGACGGCGTCTGAAGAAAAGATACATACTCTGCCAATTCTTCTTCCCGCCGTTGGTTGGCAAAACTAAATATAGACACATGAGAGGCGTTAGAATGATAAAAGCCAACAACTGAAGCCACTGGCTCGTCGGAAATATCTTCGTGCCAATAGAAAGAGCCGCAACCGCTGAACCGCCGACAAAAACAATATCTGCCATGAACAGCCCGATGATTTTTAACTTTCGCATTGATGTCCCTAGGGACACCGTACTTTTTCGTTCATATTTTTCTTCTCCTTTATCATTGATAATCCTAGTGTAAAGGATAATTCAAAAGCGTGCTCTAAGGGGACAAGTCACCGCAGCAACCCTTTTCCAGCTGGAAGATAACGGATCTATAATAGCTATAAAGTTATATATCTTTTTATACATTTTATTACACACTGTCTGACAAATAGAACGGCAAAAAAGAGCCTCACTCCTGAGACTCTTTTCACGATAGTGAAGAAGGATTCTTCAGATAGAATGGTAATCTCCTGCCCTTCCTCTATTCGCTTCAAAACGGCTTCATATTTCTTAGAGCGGCGATCAGGTTTAAAGAGATCCAGTTGCTTATGTCCCGCTACTAAAATTTGTGTTTGAGCGGACACATACCCTTGAACGGTAGCTCCTCTCTCAGTGAGAAAGGCTACTGCTTCATTTCGGGTCAGTGGCCTCAAGCTTCCTGTGATGACCACCACTTTATCTTTGAGCTCAATCATAGTCACTTACTCCTCTGTTTCGTCAATCTCGGCCCCTCTGATATGACTTTTGGCCTTGCATTCGTTGGCCTGCCTGCTGCATCTGTTGGCTCATATAGTTCATCTGGGACATAGACTGCTGGAAGTTGCTGCAGGTGAAGGGTTTGGAGGAGGTGTTGGATCACTCACTCCCTGAAATGATGCTTCTTCTGATGGAGTTGGAGGTACCGTCGGATCCGTCACTCCGCCACTTGGTGAAAGGGAGCTTGCATCATCTGAGAAGAGCGGTTCTCCACCATATTGACCTGAAGGGTTCAAAGTATAGTCACCATCTCGACTAAATCCTGGCTCAGGGACAACGGCATCATTTTTTTCAGCCCCTTATAGACTGCATTTTGAGCATTTAAGGCTTTTCTGATCAAGATTATCCGTCACTTCTTTAAGCTTGCCAGCTCCCTGTTTGGCCATGGCATCCGCCAAATCTACTGCATTGCTTTACACCGCCTTTGGCCGTGTTCCAAAGACCTTGGTCTTTGACGGCATTAGCCATACCTCTTAATCCGCCGCCAGTCGCTGCCAGGCTATTGCCAAGAACTTTACTACCTGTCACCACGGCACCTGGGACTTTCTTAGCCATATCTACACCGAATTGACCAGCGCCAACCGCTCCATGAGCTAGGGCACCTGCACCAGTCGCAAAGGCATTCCCCATCATCATGGCTCCAAGAAGTTGTTGTGCGGTGTCGCTGTGACCTGTTGAGACTCCCAGCCAGCGTTCAATCATGCTCACTCCTTGCATAGCTGCAAAGAAGACTCCGATATAGACAAGCCCAGCAGCCAAACATTGTTCCCACATATTTAAGCCATCGAAGAAACCACCTGATAGCTTGGTAATAGCAGAAACAGATAGGGTAGGAAGGTCACGACAGATCTCCAGCGTCACCTGCATGATGACAACTTCAAAGAAAAATACCAGCGAAGGCTCCAACGATTGTCCGAAGCAGCTCTTTATACTTCTTAGAATTTGAAAGGGATGAATAGCCCTGAATTGGCGAGATCATCGCTTCAACGATGATGTCAAACACTGATTTTACAAATTTTATTGACATACTAACCAATAGAACAATCAGAATAATATATTGCATAAACATTCCAATCCAATTTACTTTATAGCGTAGATAAACTGACTCGAAAGCACTCAGTTGACTGATAAATCTATGCTCAGTGATTGTTTCAACGCCGTTTTGACTGGAATCAAGTTTATGAAGGAGGAGACCTTTTGATACCTTTTGTGTTTTTCCATATCATCTAACAATTTAGTATTAGTGGTTCCAAATGTCGCTCCAAAATCAATTCGTGTCGCAAAGTCAGCAGTATCTCTTTTATCTGTACTATCAGTAATCTTATTTACAGGCTTAGAGCCCTTCTTTATTGGTTTTATATAACCATACGAATCCATCGGAAATAATTCAGTTGAAAAATCATTATCTATCAACACTTTCAAATCTACCACATTATTTTTCATTGGTTGGATAGATAAAGAAGAATATTTCTCACTTCCACTCGGAGCCTCACTAGACACAGTTTGAACTGACATAGCATCTTGCGCCACTACTGAAGCAATTGAGGTTAAAGCCATAGGCAAAACAGCCGTTACAAATGTCACCAAAAGAAAATTAGTAATGACTCCCTTATATTTAACGGGCTTTGTAAAGACACCTGTAATAGCCGAAACGACTAAAATTAAGCTGAATATAACGGTACCTAAAAGTTGAAACCAATGAAAGAATTGTCCTATAACTGTATTAGTGTCTCCTAAATAACCAAATAATCCAAACAGTTTAAAACATATTATTGAAAAACATGTTCAAGACTAGCTGAAATCTGATAAAGAGCTTTTAGCTATACCTCCTGGGAAATAAGCTAAGAAAGCCATGAAAGCAGGGGTTGGCTCTAAATAGTTACTCCAATAAGAATAAAATGTAGCTAGTTTCTCCGCTTTCTCACCACTCAAATCTCCGTTTATATCTCCGACTACATTCATGAAATCAGAAAAAGTTTTGTATTCCAATAAAAGCACCTACTTTCTTTTTGTTTCCTTTAGTCTAAAGGATAATCAAAAAACATGCTCTAAGAGGACAACTCAGTGTAAAAATAAAAAGCCTCAGAGCACCTGAGACCTTTTTAAAATTATTCAGTTTGGCCTTTAAAATCATAATAACCATAATCACGTTGGCTTCTACTGAGCTCAAATATTCTGATCTTTTTCCCGCCATCTGATAAAGCGATTTGATATGCACCTTCTGAATCTTTGACAGTAGGTTTTGGTTTACGTCCAGTTATAATCGTAAAATTATCTGTATCTTTTAAATCACTTTCCAAACTGGTAATAACCCCTTTCGTATCAGAAGGAATATCATTTTTTCCCAAAACTGAAAAATAGATTTTCTCACCATTAGAATTAGTAATACTGTTCTCTTTTTTGTTAAATTCTAATACGTCTCCTCCTTGAATAAACATCAAACCTTGATAACTTGAAGACTTAGAATATCCAGTATAACTATCCTTCAATTCTGTTTTTCACAATATCTTCAGCGGATTTTTGGCCGCAGGCCACAAGGAGCACAGCCATGAAAACCCTAGCAACATAACACCAAATATCTTTTTCATTTTCATGAGTACTTCTCCTATCTTTTATTGAGTTTATTATAGCAGATATGTCTTGTTTATGCAAAAGGTATATAACTTATTATACAATTCATTGTACCTCATCTTACATCACATCATCTGCAAACAGATCCTCATATTCATCCATATCCTCATACTGATAGCCGTCATAGAGAATTTCTTCAGCTGCAGCCGCAATCATTTCAGCTGGAGAGGAGAATTGCTGGTTAGAGACGGCTTCCTTTTTGATAGCGAGTCGCTAATTTGGCTGTTTCTCCACTGTTTGAGCCAATCCGATTGCTTAGTGCTCTCCGCCAGTCAATGATATTATCAAAGCTCCTCTGAGCTCCTACAGCTATTTCTTTGCAGGTCAAGATTGCGGTGCGGACTTTCCACTGGAATATCCGCAAAAGTCATAGACTGGTCAAATTCTTCCTGAAGGAACATGTATCGATACGGAAGACTGGTCTTTTCGTGCAAGAAGATTGGATCTGTTGTCACTTTTACGGCCTGCATTATCCCTGTCCTTGACTCCACGCAGAATGACCGCTTCTCCCTCTTGGAGCTTCGCTAGCTGCGTTGGCGTCAGCAATTCCTGACGTGGATTTTTCAATCGTTACGTTTGGATTGGCTTCATCCAAGATATTACTGGAGCGGCGACGTTTGGTAATGTGCGATAGCCAAGCGCTTTACTAAAGGTTGAGTTCGTATCCTCAGACGTAGACTTAATATAAATCTGAAGCGAACAGTTATCCTTGATAGTTTTTAGCTGTGTTCTCACCATATTTATCAGTCAGTTGTTCCAAGTTTTGGATCCACAAATAGTATAAAAATATTCTGTCCCAAACAGATGGAGATTTTTGTATCCATGTGAGGGATGGCAGGGATATTGGTAAACTCATCCAGAATGTGAAGGATGCGGTTCACACATTTTTCTCCCAGCGGACAAAGCCATCTCATAATTAGCATTAAAGAGCTGGTCAAGAAAGAGCGACACAATACTATTGTACTCGGTACGATTAGGCGGTGTCACCAGATAAAATGATGGTTGGTTTGTCAGAGTAAATCAACTCAACATCTTCTTCCTGAAGCAAGTGACCTGCTTTGTTTATCAAGCACTGTTACTTTGATAGAGTCCAGAACTGGTTTCTTGGTGTACTCATCCAAATAGATGACATTGCTTTTGGTTGCGATAGACCTTTTCAGCTGAGAAACGATAAATCTCCTTTTTCAAAAACCAAGGCCATTATTCGGATGGTTGAAGTCAATCGTAACGAGAAATCGATCTGGCAATTTAGGCTCAATAACATAGGTCAAATATCCTTCACCATCGACCAGAGCCGTTGCTTCCTTCACGTAGATGCCCTTCCCATCCGCTGAAGAGATGGAGACCTTAGCCGTTTGATGCGCAAATTGATTAGAGATGGCGTTAGCTGTACTAGATCGAAACTTTTACGGATAAGCGACGTGGGAAACCGATAGACTCCAAATCAATCGAGTTTTTGGAGGTGAGCTTTGGCGATATTGTCTTGCAAGAATAGGTTAATCCCTGACATCATGCTTGAGTAAACATTCCCCTTGGTTTCTTCAGCCGCAAAATCGGACGACCTGAAGTTGAGGTCAGCCATTTCCCGAAACTTCGAGAATTGACGTTGATTGATACTTCTCAGATTATCGAAATAAACCGTAATTTTAGATTTTTTTGTCAACTGTTGGTCTTTCATCGGGTTCTCAACTACTTCTCCCATTTCATCCACCAAGACTTCTTCAGATCCTAAGTCCGTCAAAAATTTGGCGATATTTCTAACGGTCACAGTATCCCAGGCATCAGTCTCTCCATTTTTAAAAGTCTCATTGGCTCGATCAATCAAAGCCATCGCAATGGCATTGAAAAGAGAGATAGAGGTATCTTCCCAATATTTAGCGTTTCCATTTCCCGTACCTGGTTTGGTCTTGCGATAAATCGCTTCAGATACTGCATTGACACGAGTTTGAGTTTTTTCATAGTAGCCTTTTTTAGCGGCTGCAACCGCTAAAGCCAAAGGATTATAGGACATTGACCAATCCATGCTCTGAAAAGACAAGACATTGACATCATAGCCACGGCGGCGCATCGTCTTATACGAAGACTGATAGTGCTCTCCTTTTGGATCCCCTAGTATCATTGAGGGTGGAATAGCTGCTCGGCTGTTAATATCCGTAGTTGTTGTAATGGCACTTTCTCCTTTTCCAGAACGGGTTGACCCAATCCCCAATAAATTAATAGGCTTATCCTCGATGTAGTAGTCCCCAGAAGGGGTAGCAAGCATGCCTAACACTCGCTCAGATTTGAGTAAATAACGGCTAAATCTGCGATTTTGCCAAAGCATTTGGGCCCCTAGAGTGAGTCCTGATAAATTTTTTCTAGTTTCATGAAGAACGGGCGCACCACCTTCACCTGGGAAGATTTCTGTCTTGTTCGGCACTTTCTTGTATTGTCCGTGGACCTCCTTAATCGTCGCAAAACGATCATCTCCTTCCTCGTTGTTATTGTAACTGCGATATTGCTCGAAATTAACCCAAGCCGATTTCCAGGCAATAATCAAGCTGACAATCAAAAGCGGAAAAGCAAGAATAGGCGCTAGGACAAAGACTCGGACGTTCAGGAGATTTTGGATTAAGAGGCTGCCTGTATCAAATTCAGCCATTTGACTATTGTCTTTTAAGGCCATCACTGCAAAATAAAGATAGCGAATAGCAGCACGCAAGACCGTCACTCCATAATTAGTAGTCATAAAAGCAATCAGACTGAAACCCAGCCCCATGAGGACTAAGCTACGGTAACTATTGAAATACAAGATCGGCTTCATCTCTTTATCAAATCGCTTTCGCTCTTGTTTAACAAAAGGCAAAAAGTAGACTATCCGAAAAAGTAAATTTCCAAAGAATAAGAAAGTAAAAGCTGGGATGATCTCCACCAATCGCTTGATAAAAGTCAAGATACTGTTCAAGAACCCTCTCCAGTCAATTTTTCTTTTCCTTATGACAATTGCTTTTAACCTTACTCCATTTTTTTGGACAATTTTATCTTGATAGTTGTTCTATTCTGATAGGCTTTTTGTGAGTTGCTTCAAAAACTCTCCTGATTGATGGCTGCTGCCATTTAAACACCTGAAAAAGAAGATAGCCTAGGAAAGCTAAAAATAATCAGTAAGTTGAAATGATTGACTTTGAGCAGCTGGATTATGGTGTAATAGATCACCTCCAACCAATTATTATTCATTCACTTCACCCCTTTCTATATCATGAACAATCTTTCTGTCATAGAAACTGGAATAAAGAAAGATTTTGAAGCGCAGCTCTGGACTGGCTTTTTGGTAACGATACAAATAATGATGAAGCCAATCTTCCAATCCCAGCTGTGATAGTTGCCAGAGAGCAAGCTTTCCTCTGCTTCAGATAATTTTTCAGCCTGAAGAGAGTCAGCTATCAAATCATCTGCTAGTAGTTCTGTTTGTTGTTTTGCCATAGGCAAAACTCCTTTCCTTTTGATTTACTCCTTTAGTATAAGGGATAATGAAAAAACATGCTCTAACGGGACAAGTCTGAGGAAGCTCTTCCCCAAGTGAAAAGGGACGCTCATTAGTAAATAAATTGTTATATAACTTTTTTTGTGTAACTTATTATTTAATATTTTGTTCTATTACCCACGAAACAGCGTTTATTTTTAGGGCTTTTCTTCTTCATGGATAACTGGTCAGCTTTTCAAACAAAGTCTTAGAATAGCTCTCTCATCATGCACATAAAAATAGCACCTGGCTTTTTGAAAGCCAAGTGCTGCACTGAACTTTAGAAAGGTTCATCAGCATCCATTGGGATAGGGTAGCTGAACTTCCTTCAGCTTCTTGATGAGTTGGAGCTAGTTCAGACTGGAAAAATATTAGTTCCTGGAACTTGAGCTTGACGACGCTTGACCGCTGCATCTTTACTTTCCAAGAAGGCGATCCCGTCAAACTGTGCAGGAGCGATATACTGATAAGAGCGGCGCTGACCGCCTTTACTGGTATAGCTCCGCTGGATAATTTCTCCCTTCAGCAAAATAGGAGAGCCTTTAGAGAGGCTTTTTGCCATCACTTCTGCTTGTTTTCCGTACATTTGAACGTGGAAGAAGCTAGGCGTTGGCTTGCGGTTCTCATCCAGGAGACTGAGTCACACACAAAATCAAATTCTGAAGCTGACATTCCCATTAGAAGTTTTTACCAACTGCATCTTGAGGAATATCAGAGACACGACCATCAGCTATAAATGTTTGCATAAGCAATTGTCCTTTCTAGGCTTCTTTAGCCTCACGGAGTTTCTTCAAGAAGAAAGTACTTACACCCAGCAACAAGCTTCCAAGGACAGTCAACAGACTTCCTTTATCACCTGTAGATGGAAGAGTGGTCATCTTTCCTGCTCGATCTGTAACTGAAATTGTTTTTATCTGAATTAACTGTAGCCCCAACTACTCAGGGGCCACCGTTTGAGTGGAACCATCCGCAGCCGCAATCACGACTTGGCTATTTTGTGTAGAGACAATTTGATAGCCCGTGTTCGTAAAAAAATTGGTTCAGCTAGAGACACGTTAGAAACAACTTGACCAGTCACCTGAGAAGTTGTTCCTACCTGATTAGCTCCCACGCTGGCAGCTGTTTGAGCAGAAATAGTAGGGCATCCTGATTAGTAGGTGTCGCGGGATCTTTTGATTTGCGATCTTCAGCAGTCTGACCTTTTCCATCAGCTGGAAGCGTTTCTGAAGAAGAAGATGTTGTGTTGCCTCCTGGCTTAGTTGGTTCCTCCGTTGAAGTTGGAGGGATGTTCGGGTCACTTGGTGTTATTGTACTTGGAGGGGTACTTGGCTGTGACGGTTCAGATGGCAGCTGAGCTCCTGGGGTAGTCGTTCCATCAACGGGACTTGTTTGATCCGTTGAAGATGGGGTTTCTGTCGGCTGCGTCACACTGGTACCTGGTTCAGCTGAAGGGGCTGGAACTGTTACTGAAGGACTGGAACTGTTGTCTACTGGAGCGACATTCTCAGCAGCAAATACAGCGCCTGCCTGACTCAAAACTATTGTAGAGATGGCTAGACTAGCTAAAAGTTGTTTCTTTTTCATAAGATATGTTCCTCTTTCATTTATTTTTTAGGCTTGAGATAATCTGTTTCTTTCGGTTCTGTGATGACCACATAGCCGTAAGTGCTAGATTTATCTTCTTTGACAGAAAAACTCAAACGGTGATTAGAAGCTTCTTCACCTTGTTTAACAGATAAGACATAGGTTGCTTGATAGCTTTTCTTTTCAGCATCATACGTGATTTTTTCTAAGATGACAGACTGCAAAGTACCCTCTTTAGGGTTGGTGTACTTGGCATCTCCAGCATCTAGAAACGTAGCCAGAGCTTCCTTATTTCCTGAATAATAGTTTGGCAGGAAATAGCGATTGAATACATCTACCTGGTGTTCAGTAGCTACCAAGTGTTGTTCTTGCTTCAACTCCTGGTAAAGATACTGAAGCTGCTCGTTTTGTTTGGTTAGGCGGCTGATAGATAGCATTGACAAGCTCAAAGCTCCTACCGTCAAAATTCCTATCACTCCCAGCAGGAGATAAACTCTTTTCAGATTGACTGGCTGAGTTGTCACCTGTTTTGAAGAAGCTGTCGCTTGAGGCTCCCTGTGAGCTGTAGAATAGGAACTTCTCACAGGTTCCACCGCTTCACCTTCAGCTGGAAAGAGAGGGAGGGCCGACTCAGGAATACCTAAGCTTTGTCTGTAAATAGGGTACACTTGATTTTCAAAGTATTCCTTTTTATCTGAATGAGTATAATTTCCAAAAGCTTCATTTGTCATAATCGCCTGGATTAATGGGATAAGCAAATTTTGATAGCTTTGGCCAATCACAAAGGGACTGGCAAATACTTCTTCCTCGGAAACAGCTTCTTTCCTTCCAGGTGACAAACAGCTACCTTCTGAAAAACAAATTCTCCATAGGCTTTTTCAGTTCCTGAAAGAGCAGCTCTGCCGTCAAAAAACTCACATAAGGAAGAGAGTCTTCAACGGGGATCTGTCCTTCTGGCAGATGGCTATTATCTAACCCTTCAATAATGCCAAGCAGCTCATTGTCATCCTCAGGAGATTTACCTTCCTCCCAGGTAAGCTCTAAAAACAAGTCATCCGTCATCAAGCATTTTTTGTTTTTTTGAAACGGGCTAAATGCCATAGGTTCTGACTCCTTTCTTAGCTTTTCACAAAGCTAAAAGCCCCACTCCACGATACTTTGGGCCAGCAGCTACTGCGATAATACCAATAGCAATAGCCACCCAATGTTTTTGATAGCAGCCTTCATTTCACGACCGCCCAGACCATAGGCAAGCCCAGTCGCTACAATTGCCAGACCAAAGGTGATAATCCCAATTCCCTGGATCTTTGAAATTCCCTGTTGAGCGAGATTTTGAGTTTTGGCGAATGGATCATCTGCATAGACAGGAGAAGCCAGCAGCCCAGTCAAGAAGAGAGATAAGGTCAGAAAAAGGTTTTGTTTTTGCTTAATGGTTTGAAGAGTGTTTGTCACTTTTTGTTTCATGTGAAATCCTCCTTAAAAATTATTGACATCTTTAGTGTAAGAGATAATGAAAGTTTTTCGCTGTAAAGGGACAAGTCACTGTAAAAGAAGTATTTTTCAGCTGAAAAGAACTTCTGGGGGCTCTGTCACATCAAAATGAAGTTGGCGCTGATCGACACGGTGACTGCCATCTGGAGCCTCACCTCTACCCAAAACATGGATATTGTAAGATTGAGTCGTTTTATTGAGGCCTAGGCTTTTAGCAGAAATAGGAGCCAAGACTTTTCGCTTAATCAAACGTTCCAGTGGACGGGCCCCGTTTCTAACATCTGTTCCCTACGTCGGATAAATAAGCAATCAAGCTTAGAGTCATAGGATAGAATGAGATTTTTGGCGTTTCATCCGCAACGCAATCTCTGATAGATTTTTTTCTCCGCAATTTCTTCAATAACATCACTTTTCCAGCAGATTGAAAATCAGTTTATTTTCAATACGATTTAGATATTCAGGTCGGAACTCTCTCTGGAGTACATTTTCCATACTGCGTTCAAACTGTTGGCGTTCCCGATCTGTCAGATTTTTAAAGTTACCTTTCAGTTCCGCCTTATCAATGATTTTCTTCGCCCCAACGTTTGTCGTCATAATCACAATCGTATTTTTAAAACTCACAAGGCGGCCTGTGGCATCTGTCAGACGGCCATCATCTAAGACCTGCAAGAAGAGATCTAGCACCTCACCATCTGCCTTTTCAATTTCATCCAGCAATAGCACACAGTAAGGTTTCTGTTTGACTCCTTCAGTCAGCTGGCCCTTTGTTCTGGTTCCTCTATTACCAATCAGTTTGGCCACGTCTTCCTTTTGTTTATACTCAGACATATCAAAGCGCAGCATGGCATCTTCATCATCAAAAAGTGCCTCTGCCACTGCTTTTGATAATTCAGTTTTTCCGACTCCTGTTGGGCCAAGAAAAAGGAAAGATGAAATTGGTTTATTTTCATCCTGAAGCCCTGCTTGAGCAATCGTAACAGCATCTACCACAGCGTCAATAGCTTCATCTTGGCCTTTTGACCCGTTTCAATAGCTTTTCTTTAAAGCCGGCTAGGGCGTTCATTATCACCTTTTAGAATGGTGGTAATCGGATCCCCGTCTTATTTTTTTCAAGACCTGGGCAATTTCTTTTTCAGTGACCAGCTCTTTTGTTTTCGGCTGAGGAAATGGTGGCAGCCTCGTCAATCGAGATCAAAGGCCTTGTCAGGGCAGGAAGCGGTCTGTAATATAACGAACTGAGAGCCTGACTGCCGTTTCTACGGCAGCTCGACTAATTTTGATGCGATGAAAGTCTTCATAGATTACCTTAGCTTGATCAATAATTGTGATCGCTTCAGGAATTGTCGGTTCTTCAACCATAACTTTTTGAACCCGTCGTTCCAAGGCTCGGTCTGTTTCACGTAGTCGTGAAATTGTCTCAATGTGGTAGCCCCAATTAACTGGAGCTCCCCCACGTGCTAGGGCTGGCTTGATAATATTTCCAGCGTCAAGAGACTCCCCGTTTTGGCTTCCCGCCCCAACAATAGTATGAAATTCATCGACAAAAAGGATATTTTGGCCTTTGGTAGCAATCATTTCTTGAATGATGTTTTTAAATTTAGGAATAAAACCACCGTCGTCACCACTCATTAGACTGGAGAGCTCCAAAGAACGGACAGTTAAGCCTTTTAGATCATTTGGCACCTGATCTCTTAAAATGGCTAAAGCAAGCCCTTCTACAATAGCAGTCTTCCCAACGCCCGCTTCTCCAACCAGAATTGGGTTATTTTTAGTTCGCCTGCGAAGAGAAGTAATGACATTCTGGATTTCCTCATCTCGTCCGTAAACCTCATAATCTGCTTCTTTTTTAGCAATTTTAGCCGATAAGTTATCCGTGTATTTTTCCAAAAATGGAGTTTTCACCATGTATCAGCCCTCCCTTCTTTGGCCTGCTCAATTTGAATTGTTAATTTATCTTTAATTGCATTTACAAAATCACGCGGATTAATCGCTCCCTCTCCAATCTGGGAGAGAAAAAGTTCCCAGCCTCCTGTCGTTTCAGGATTGGAAAATTCATTATCCCATAGATAGTTAATCAGCAAGTACCCCTTATCTGTCGGAAAGAGCTGATCCGTTTTCTTATCCTTTTCCACATAACCACGGGATTGAATTGTTTGAATGACTGCCCCACGTGTCGCCTGTGTTCCTAGACCGTATTTAGAAAGACGTGCCAATCAGTTGGCTCTCCGTCAGTCTTTTAGGCGGCTTTTGTCACACCATCTACAATCGTTATCTGGCAAGTTACTGAATCATCCACCCTGATAATTTGGCAACTCTACATCTTTCTTGACAGGCGATCACCCATTCTATCCAGCCTGATCTAGGGTTCGTTTGCCTTTTGTTTGAAAGACTTGCCCCTTATTTTCCAGCTGAACCGTTGTCGTTTGATACCGACAGTCACCCGCAAACATCAAAATAGATCGTTTGACGACTGCCTCATAAATCAATCGTTCTTCTGGAGAAAGTCTCAGGAGGTTAGGGATATTTTTCTGTCGGAACAAGGGCATAGTGGCTGCTTTTAGCTACCTTAGCAGAGTTTACATAAAAATCCCTAGGCTCTAAGAAAACGGGCTTAAAATGGCAAATGAATAGTGTCCTGATAGCTGGATAGGTATTGCCTCAAATAATTAAATTCATCTTCAGTAATAAAACGACAATCTGGACGAGGATAAGACAAGTATTTTTTTCAAGTACAGCCCTTCAACCAGCCTCTCCGTTTTCGTTGCTTCAAACTTCCAACGTCTAGCCGCATAGCTTTGTAGGTCAGAAAGATTGAAGAGTGCTGGAGCAGGCTTTTGCCTTCTCTTCAGCTTCAACTGAAGAAACGAGAGCTACATCAGCAAGGCTCCTAGATAGTTCCAAAACTTCGTCACTATTTGTGAATTTATCTTTATTAGTAAAAACCACCTCATTTTCTTTTATCTTCCAGCTGAAGCTTCCAGTAGGTTTGTGGGACAAAAGTTTCGAATGGCTGATCATTCTCACGATCAGACGAACTGCAGGGGTTTGAACACGGCCAACTGATAAACTATTTCCTTTTCTTTAGAAAGCACTCCCTGTTTTTGAAGGTTTAGCGTGGCCATTGGAGATAAATTCATCCCTACCAGCCAGTCACTTTGTGTTTCTAGCTTCAGCTTCTAAATAGAAGCTGTATGTTTCTTGAGGATCCCTCATATTCTGAAAGGCTCTCTGTAGAGCTCTTGTTGTCATGGAATTGACCCAGAGACGCTTTTTAATTTTCGCTTTACCTTCAGGAATATGAGATAAAATGGAGTAAGCTATTCTCTCCCCTTCACGGTCAGCATCCGTCCCTATAATCACTTCATCCGCAGCCAGCACCTCTTCATAAATTCGTTTAAATATTTCTTTTGAGGTACGGTCTTTTTTGAGAAATTGCTTAAAAGAGACATCAACCAAGGGGAGTTTAGTTAAATCCCAATTATCTTTTGGAAGCCCATATTCAAATCAATGACCTTCAGCGGACACTATATGCACTTCACCTGAAAGAAAGGGTGTCTGTTTGATAATATGAACTTTCTTTCTTGTCGTGAAGGTTCCTAGTGCCTCTGCATAATCTAAGGCTTGACTTTCTTTTTCAGCCAGAATAACTGTTAGCATCTTTTTCTCCTTCCATTTGTTTTACTTCTTTAATGTAAGGGATAATGGAAAAACGTGCTCTAAGAGGACAAGTCGTCGCACTCAACCTTTCCCAGCTGAGAAAAGTCCGTTTTTTTGTTCAATAAGTTATATAACTTATTGTTTATCTTCTTAAATAAGAAAAGGCGCTCCGCATAGGAAGCGCCCTGACTGTTAAGGCTTCAGCCCTTTAGTTGGGCTTTTGGGAAAATTTGGCAATTGCCCTCTTTCTTTGGGAGGTTCATAAGGTTTTGTGTGATGTTCAATATGTTTGACCATTTTTGAGACAGTCTGATGGATCCGTTTCATGGACTCTGCCAGCTGCTTATCATCCAACTGTGTTAGATTTTTTGTCCAGCCAGCCATGTAATCGATGGCTGCCTCGCTGGTGTCTAAACCAAAATGCTTCGACACTAAGTGACTGGTCATTTCAGCTTCTAGCTCCCTTACGAGGAGTTGATACATTTTCCTTGTAATAATTGGTAAATTTTGGATTATGGAGTGTGGCATGTGCCAACTCATGAATAGTTGTTGCAATTTGTTCTCCTGGTAAATTATTAGGGTTCAGAAGAATTTTTTGTTCTCCTGGATAAAAGGCCCCTTTAGCATTGCCTAGCTCATGAACCTCATCCCGTAACAGATGAACCCTAAAGCCCCCTGCATAATCACATAGACCATCTAATACCTCTTTCGTTTTTTACTTGATCAGTGTCAAACTGGTATTGACGGTTTGGCATAGCCTTTGGATAGCTCTCTGGTTTCAAGGTTGTTTGAGAAAGTTCAAACACCTTGTAAGTGGTGAACTTAGGAAGCCCTGTCTCTTGGTCTCTCTCCTGGAATTGAACCACCCTCAGCTTTCTTTCCTTCAGCAAAGCTTTCTCTTGTGGTGTCGCTTCTGAAATCTTCTTGAATTTCGGATTGCCTTTTACTGTTCTTAACCTGGTTTCCCTGATCATCCAGGACGGGGATCATTTTAGCCATGAGAGGACGGAACAGAGTAATCTGTGCCTTCTCACCTGACTTCACAGACAAGCCCTGGTGAACAACTTCTTTCGTCTCACCTGTCCGCTTATTGGCATAGGTGTTCCTGGTCTCAATGACATCTTCAGGCTTAATCCCTAATGTTTTTCCCTAGTGCCTGCCACTGGTTATACGTCGCCACTGCATTGGCCCCTGCCATCGATCCTGGATAAGCGCCACGTTTCTTGGGGAGAGCTGTGGAAATTTACTCATAAAATCCATATACTCAGCCAAGGATTCAGGAGAACGGGTAAACTCCCTGATTTTTTGAAAGGCGATTTCACTCAGTTCATGAGGTGTGACCTGGCTGTAATCAATTTCTCCTGGAGGCTCTTTAGCTAGAGCCACTTCTTCAGCTTCTTTTTGATTATCTGCTAATATTTCATTCACCCTGTAGATCCAGTTGGCCCTTTGTTTCCTGCTTAGGAGAGCGAAATTCTCTTTCTTCAGAAAGGGAGGCTGTCAGATCTATTTCTGGAGCAGTGAGTGAATTTTGAGGATTGTCAGCCTCTTGAGAAATTTCTTGATTAAGGGCCTGATTTTCCAACTGAGAAAGGACATTCTCATCAATGTTAGCTAGTATCGGTTGACCTTTTAGACGACGATAGCTCAATCCTAACATTTGTGAAATTGGCTTAGTTTCATCACCAATATTATATCGAACCCCTCTTTAATCACTTCACCCCTGGAGCATAAATATCAAACTTGATTTTTAGGAATATTAGTTTCAGTATTGTTTGTGTTTTCTTGATTAACCTTGTATAGCTCTCTAGAAAAAGTCTTGATAAGAGACTAGGCTATGTTCTTCAAATGGTAAGTTAAGATTATTCACCTGTTCTTCTAACCACTGAAAACGTACATGATAATTATTATTATAAATATGTTCTAGACGCCATTCTTGATAAAAACTAGAATTTTTATCAAGAAAACCTAATTCTTCTGCTTTGAGAACAATTGTATTAAAATCTCCTGAAGATATATCTGATAGCTCTATATATTTAGCCCAAGCTTCCTTAGCCTCTTCTGGTACAGTAACGCCGAGTTCTATAAAGTTGCCTACATTGCGTACGTCATCTAGTACTTGTGTGAAAATAGCTGCATCAATAGTTTTTTCAACTGGAGATAATGTGGGGGTTTGTTCTTGACTTGGTTCATTTAAAGAGGACAGTTGATTCTTTAGATTATCTAACATTTCTTTTCCACCATCAGCAATGAACTCTTCATTAATTGATAGCTGTTCAATTTGATTATCCCGCTCTCGATAAACACCAAGAATAACCTTTTCATCCAGCGATTTTACATTAGCTGCAAGCTCTCCCTTGAGTTTCATGAGAGAGGCAGGGATTTTTTCACCTTCAGCGTCTTTAAACAACAACAAGAAATCTTCATCTTTTGCTTTGATAGCTTCCCTCATGTTGAGATTGTGCAGTTTCTCAACACTGCTTAAATCATCCAAAACAAAGGACTGTGGCTCTAAAATATCCTGGAGCATCGGAAGCACCTGCAATTTATCTTTAATCGCATTACTGATCAGCATACTATCATAATGACCTTGACCAGCCGCAAAATCTTCTAAGAAGTCCGCTGCTCTCTTTCCTTCTTCAAATGGTCTAATACCTGAGAGATGAATAAAGTTTTCCTTTTGGAAACTCACCTGAAGAACATTTTCCTCTCCATGATCCGCATAAACAAAACTAATTCTACTTCCAGCTAGTTCATTTAAGTACCAGGATGCTGTACTTTGAATTGACGGCGCATATTGATTTATGCGCCTTAAATCAGCAGGTGTAATTGGGTGATAATTTCCTACTCGCCGTTGTACTTTATCATAATTTGTGCTAAAATGAAGGTAAGGATAGGATGATGTCGGGTGACTGGTAACAGTTTGCTCAAAGGTGCTTGTTTCAGGTACAGGTGTGGGACTGCCTTCAGCATTTAGCTGTAAAGACCCCTGTGCCACCACTGGTCCTATCAATCAAGCGCTCCTGACTTTGTTCAGGGGCTTTTTTAACGTCTTTGACCGCCTCTTCTGAACTTCTGACATAAAGAACTGTTGCTTGTTCGTCAATATTATTAGGATAAACACTGATAATACTTTGACCGTTTACATATACATCAAAATCTCCGACCAAAGCACTGTCTATTGTCATCAATATATCAGTTGGGGGTCCCTCTACCAACTTCAGCAAGTTCTTGTTCTAAAAATCTTACGTTCAGTCTCTGATAGCTTTTTGTTTTACAAAATCCAACAAACCCGAAACGCTATCAAAATCCTCTTGTAATTCTCCATTTTTTACTGAGTAGGTTTTGATTGGTTCTAAAACAGTAAGAGCTTGCCAAGGCTCAACAACTGGAACTTCATCTACTAATCCATTATTCTTAGCTAGAGTGATAAAAGAATCTACTGTTAAGTCCTTTCCTGCTCCATTTCTAAAGAAATTATTCCAAGCATCTGAAAAACAGCAAACTCTTCATAATCTGAAAAAATAACAAACTCTTCATAATCTAAGTCGTAATTTGGATCTATATACTGTCTGATAAAGTCATCCAACGGTTTATAATCAAACCCCTCAAGATCAATCTGTAAAGCTTCTAAACGCTGATCGTCACCCTGATAGATAGGCGGCCTACTAAGCACCTCTTCAACGCTGTATTTTTGCATAAGCTCCAATCCTTTGATGAAGTTTTCCTTATCAAAGGATTGATTAACACCTTCAGTCAAACGGCTATTCTCCGCCGTTTTCTCATTCTGGTTTTTCAAGGCATCATTCCAGTCAGCTTTATCTTGTCCTGACCTCAATTCAGGCAAATCTACCGTAACAGCTGCTCCTTTAGTTTCCAGTTCCTCAATGAACGTTCTTCCTGCGGTATCATTATCGACCGCAAGGGTAATTATATCCGCATGTTTCCCATCCGCAAAATACCGACTGTCAATCGCTGTTTGGAGACCTTCAGCTAGTTGTTCAGGCGTCCAATGTAGCGGGCGGCCTGATAATTCTGATTGAAGCTGGGCCAGATGACGGCCAATCGTAGCTTCTTTCAGGCCATCCATAGATACAAGCCGAACGTCTTGTAAAGTATCCTTATTGATCTCATAGTAGGACATGAGGTCAATCGGACTTTCAGTGAAGATGAGCCGATTAGGCTTTCCAATATCCACGTGCAAGCCATCCATTCCATCAGAATTTCTGATAATATTTTTTGCATAGCCACGGGCTGGCCATTTAGCCCGATTTTCTTCAATGCCTTGTAGGGTTGCCCCTGTAATTTCACCTGAAGAAGACAGAGTTTTAAACACAACCACAGGCTCTACACTGTTATTCAGCATCGCATTAGCTTGGGCTAGAACACCTTTTTCTAAAAAGAAGTCAATCGTTTCATCAGAGAGACCACGATTTACTTTTAAATAATTTCTGGCTTCTACAAAGTCCTGCTCATACGGTTGAAGATGATAACGAAATGGCTCTTTTTCCCTCTCTACAGCGGTAAATTCTTTAAAGGTACCATCATTGAGATAGTCAATCGCTTGATTGAAATTGATCTCTCTAATAGTCTCTACAAGAGCAATCACATCCCCGCCTTGATGACGGGAAAACCAATTCCACTTGTTCTTATCAGGTGAAATCACCAGAGAGTCGTGTTCTTTCCAGCGATAGTCTTTCCCATCTCGTACCAATTCCATATTCAATTCATTAGCGACATCCAGAATATCTCTGGAACGAGCAATTTCTACCCTCTCTCGACGGCTGCGGCCACGATTTCCTTGAGGTTGATGTGTTTCTTCTGGCATAGTAGCTCCTTTCTTATATTAAAAAGGTTCACAAATTGGCTGGAAAGGTTCCTCTTCAGCCTCTAAAAACAGTTCTTTTGGCAGCTGAACAAGCTCCCCGATTGAAAGTTCTTCAAAATCCTTGGGATTGGCCTGATAATCAATCGTCATTTCAAGTTCGGCATTTTTACCTTGACCTTCAAAAAGGACTCGGTGAGTCTCACTATCCAGCGCTTTGACAAGCCAATCAGCTTCAAAGTCAAAGTCTTCTATTGTCACACTTGGAAAACATAACTTCATGATGTTTTCTCCTTTCTTTTGTTCTATTCTTTTAGTCTAAGTACAATTTAAAAAGCGTGCTCTAAAATGGACAAGTCAATGTTAAAAAGCCATTGGCACCCAATGACTTTTAACGACGATTTTCACGGCGTTCTTCCTGTTCTTCTCGCTCATCACTCCCTAGCTCTTTCCATAAGGGCTTTTTTTGACTGCTCCTTTGAGCTTGTTTGAGAGAAGCTGTCAGATTTCTCATAAAGTTAGTATCAACCTTCAGGCTGCCCTGTGTTTGTTGGATGGTGCTGCGTCTGATTTGTTTTTGAGACTGGATTTGTTTTTGTACCGTCTGAAGAAGAGCCTCTTTTTGTCGCTCTTCTTCAGGTCGTAATTTACCATACAATTCTTTCAGTTTCGAAAACTCTTTTGCATTGAATTGTTTATAGGCTTTGATTTGAGCTTCATCCGTGGTTTGAGCTATCTTCTGATTGGTTTTATAAATCCCATGTTTCACCTGGAAAATGGAGATCTGTGTCTCCAACTCTTCCTTGTAATCCTGCTTGGAAATAGGATAACCTTTCAGCAACATTAGGATCCCCTCATCCTGGAGTGGTTTCAACGCTTCCAGCTCTGATTGTAGGTGTCGGATAGGAAGTTGGATAGTGCCCCTATCTGCTTTAGAAATAGGGAGATTGACGCTCTCTACAAACTGACGGCTCAGTGATTGTTTTAGTTCCAATTCAGACTTAGACAAGCGATAGTTTGGTGTCAGCTGTAGTTCAACTAGTTTTAGTTCTGTGGCCAGTCTTTCTTGTTTTAACTGGAGAAAAGGCTGATCAGACCGTAAAGGCTGCACCTGGTGAAGCAATTTTTGACTGACTAGCAAGGCCTTTTGACGCTCTTCTAACTTACTTAATTTTTAGAGCATAGCGAAAAGTTCCCAGCTCCCTGCCTTTCTTTCTCCGTCTGATTTTTCTTTCTTCTTGGCTGCATCGACAAGCTCCTGGAGTTCAGCTGAAGAAAAAGAAAGACAACTCTTTCAAAGACAGTCGTTTGGTCAGGATATTTTTCTTCCATCTGTTTGATGTCGTAAACATAGCTGGTCTCAAAGCTCATTTCTCCAATCCCATTTCCATGTTTATCATACTCTTCATAGACTGGCTTTTATAATTTCAATCGGCTGCATCCCTTCCTTGGGACTGTAGCCTTTTTTTCTCCCAGGCAGCTAAGGACTTTAAGTAGCTGGCTTCTGGAAACTGCTGGAGAATACGCTTTTGATTGCCTTTTAGAAAAATCTGGCAAAATTTTTCCAGCTGAACGTCTTCAATCTGCAGGGGCCGCTTCTTTAAAAGAGCGTAGAATACGATTTCCTAGCCGTTCTCTCAATTCCAGTTCCCGCCGATGGAGCACACCTTCTAAGTCATAGCCTTTGGCTTGTTTTTCTGATCGTACCGTTTGGCCATTCACCTTTCGGACACGTTCATACGTTTGATTTTTTCCAGCTGAATAAGCCCTATCATAAAGTCCCAAGAAGTTTCTGGTCTCCTCCATAAACTCCTGGTAAAGTTCTTTCCCTTCATTCTGTAAGTAAGAGTCAATATATTTATCCAGGAAAAATTTACTAACCGCAAAGTCTTTGGCATTCGAGCCATAGCGCCAATTTTTTTGGAGCGGCAAATGATTATATGCCTGCTCCAGAAAATTTTTCTCAGCTGAAGAGGTCACCTGTTGATTATGAAAAACTTGATCAACAAGATTGGATTTTAGGTTCGCTAAAATCTGTTCTTTTCGGATGATACGGTTACGGGTCTGATCATTGAGCAGCCCATGAAACACATCACTTTTCAATTTTGAAATAGTCTTCTGCGAAAAGTTGCCTTTGTATTCCATCCGCCCTCTTGGTTGATAAAAGATTTTTTCACGGGCACTTTGAAGTTCAGACAAGCCAAAATGGACGTGAATATTCTCCGTATTCAAGTGAATGTTGGCCCACCAAAAGGAAGAGTCTGACAACCCTTCTTTAGCAATCACTTTCGGCAAAGCATCTCTGATCACTGTTTTTGATAGCTTGCTGGTCAACCTGCCCTGTCGCAATATCGTATAGGCCTTTGTTAGCTAAAAAGGCATTATCAAAGAGATTACTCCCTGCCAAAGAAGGGAGCCGTTTTTGATAAGCTGTTTCAAGTTTTTTTCCTTTAGCTCATTGACCTTGCTTCTTTGAAGATAATTCGCATCTGCTGTAAAGATAGCAGTGAGCTCCTCTGTTTGATTTTTTCCGTCGCATAAGAACGGTTCATATAACTCAGGTAGTCTCTAAAATTGAGATTGAGTTCAGGAACTGATGCCTGCATAGCCAAAACTTGTTCTTCAGTCAATCCTTCAATTTCTTGACGATGGGTTTCAAGTGCTAATTCTTGATCCTGTTTGACTGCTTCAGAACGGTTTGTGTAATCTACAACCACTATTGGCCTCCGTGTACTGCAACATAAATGTCACGGCTGGACTATTAATTTCCATAGGCATTTACAGCTCCTTAATGAGAATGTTTAATCGTTTGACCCCTAGCCACATCTTCTTGAATGACATCATCAATTCTGGCCATTAGTTCATGCTGGTTAGGATCCATCCGTGAGTGAATAGACTCTAAATCTTGCACATCAAAATCTTGACCTTTCGTAACGGCATGAAAATTAGTCAGTTCCAAATACTGCAATCTATTGAGCTGATTTTTTTCACCACTTTCAAATCCTGCTCTATACTTTCCAGCTGGTTATTTTTTTGACCCCTTGAAGCTCAGCTAATCGTTGGATATAAGGTTGAGGACGGTCAATATCTAGAAACAGTTTATAGAAAAGCATCCAAGGCTAATTGAATTGTTTCTGACTTATTCAATTCTGGCCCGTGTGGTGATCCCCCGATCTTGTAAATAATCAATAATGGCTGTAAATTTTTCAACGCCTTCATCTCCTAAGTAAAGGCTGAAACGACGGGTATTTGATTTTTTTCTTGGCATGAGTGTCTCCTTTTTGGTTCATCAAGGGCAACTTTTTTGAGAGTCCCCAGTTAAATAATTAATTTCATATCCTGGTTGGATATTGAAAAATATACACGTCAAAAGAGATGGTATCATCTTTCACACTTTGGGCCTCCAAACGGATGCCCCTGACACACTAATTCCACATTTTTTTGAAAATTGGTGTGACCCTGTAGCGGACATGATGATTTGTTTCTTTGATATAGTCTGAGATAAGATTTTCATAGTAAAGCATAGAAGATTTTTTTCATCTTCATAAATTTGCATTCAGGGCCCGTGTCCCTGTGAATAGATTTTTGCGGATTATCTTCACCACTCAACTTAAAAAGCAATTAAGTGGGAACGATTGTAGAGGTAATCCGACTGACCGTTAAAATCAATCTTCTTGTTTTTTTCCAACCAGTCGGTGTGACGGTTGAAATATCTTCTCGCTCTTTTTTAGGCAGTAGGTCTTGACCTAACATGGCTTCAGCCACTCCCTACACGATTGAGCGGATCAAGACTGGAAAAATTTTTTTCCAGGTGCCTTTTTCCAAATTCAATTCTTCACTCATAAATTGAGCTTTTAGAATGAACTTCGATGACTTGATTTTTTTCCATCATAGATTTGTGATTTCAGTTCACTATTTTTTTAGAATGATAGGTGGATGAAATATCAGAATTTTTTCTCCAGGTGAACCAGTGATATTGAGCTGACTTTTTCAAATCATTTTGTGTAAAAAAATTGAGACGACCGCTTGAAAATTTTGAGGCTGTACCAGAAGGATGGCTAAAAAAATTATAGCGACAAAAACAAATTTATTTTTTTCTTCATCAGTGATCACCTGCCCTGTCGTTCAGAAGTCACTGCTTTTTTTCGTCATTCATAAAGCTAAGCCAATCAATCGTCAGCTGTTCTACCAGTTCTTGTTTTGCACCATATCCTGATAATTTGATTTCATTCTTCAACAGCAACTCTAAAATCTGGCTCTGTTGCTTTTTAATTTCAGCTAAGGTTTCAGCGAAACGATTTTCATATAAATCTAGTCCATCGTTCATCACGACAGACTCACATTGTGAGAGCATAAATTCATTGAATGATGAATACTGATATTTGTCCGCTATGGTGTGCAGCTGCTCAAACGTATGTTCTGGAATGTTTCTGATTTTAATTTCCTTAGTCATCTCTTTCCACCTCCCCCTCGTATTCCAACCAGCGGGAAATATGATCAGCGTAACGGGCCATCTTCGTTTCAAAATCTTGTAAAATGTCGGACTGTTTTTCTGTCAAAAGCAAAACGTGGTCAGACGTCAGTTTGATATTTTCAAGATGGGAGACGTACAAATCTTCTGCCCGATTGAATTTTCCTTTTTCGATTTTTTCACGGCACATCCGCAGCAAAAATTCATTAAATGATTTTGCCTTGGTATCTTTCGCAAGAGCTTTTAGATAATTCACCTCTTGGTGTGAAAGTCCTCGAATTTTGATTTCAACAATTTGATTTTTTTGGTCGGCATTTCATCTCCTTTCTTCAAAAATGAGCGCCCTTCTTTTTTTCTTTTTTTACGAGGAAAAAGCAAAAAGAAGCAAAAAGAAAACCCTGAACTCGCAACGTCACGAACCGAAACGGTTCTACTTTTTGCGGTTTTTTTCAGCACACCAACGCCCACCTGCAAGGCTAAGGCCTTTTAGGGTCTCAGTGCTTGAAAAGAGCATAGGAAACTGTCCCCACGTACCGTGTGGAGTTGATAGTATCAACGTTTCCCTTGTCCCCAATTTTCTCGGCTACGCCTACTTAAGCACACTGCTCTAACACACCTGTGCCTACTCATTTTCTAATCAGCATACTTTCAGCCACTGATATTTTAAGAGCAAAATCAGGTTATTTCGTGCTCCTTCAGCTGGAGAAAATCGGTCTGTTTTTAAGAAACCTGTTCACTTTCTTCAGTAGCTTTTTGAGCAGCTTGACGACGTTCTTTTTCTTCTTCTTTGAGAAGAGCGAGTTCTGTTTTTAGGTCATCATGAATTTGTTCATACGACAAATTTTTATCTTTTTTGAGCTGCACCTGGACGTACAATTTACCAATATTTTTTTGAAGCTTTTCTTCTGCTTCCTTACGAACCGACTCCAAAGCAGCAACTTTTTTCTTTGCTTCTTCCAATTCTAAATCAATTTTTTTAAGATCTTTTTTTGCCATCTTATAGCCTCCTTTTTAAAATTAAAATCAGTATAAGAGATAATTTTTTTGTGCTGTAAAGGGACAAGTCACCGCAAAAGAAAAACTCCCTAATATAAAATTAGGGAGAACCAATTTTAGGACAATTGCTTCTGAAATCCTTCAACTTCTATTGTAAAAGCAGCTCTTCGACTAAGTTTAAATTTAATCAGTGTATGACCAAAATCTTCTTTTATTCCAAAAGGATAAATTCTAAAAACAGGATAATAAATGGTATCATAATCACCGAAAGTACGCTCTTTTTCTTTTTCAAATTGAACTACACTATAGCGAATAGCTGTAAGCACTTCTCTGTTTAAATAGCTTAATTCGACAAACTCTTGATAAGGTTGTTTAATCACATTTTGGTTAATCATTTTCATCCGTTTGTCAGCTTCTTTTTCATCAGCATCCGTATAAAGATTACATTCAGGCGGCAGATGATCTGTTAGCTTTCGAATACCTAAATACTCTTTATTAATGACATTTTTGAAGAGATAGCGCTTAAATAATATCGGCTGAATAAAAATTACAAGAGTTGCAAGAGCAAGACTAATTAGCCAAAATGTAAGAAGACGATTAACCATAGATTCTGTTAAAACATGTTGCTTAATATAATCATTTCCTTCTAGGAAAAATAGAAAGATTAAAACAAAATTGAAAGTCGTCTTCATACGTCTCAACTCTCTTAAGGAGAGCGTATAAATGACATCTATTAAGCACTTGAGCATGACCAAGGGAATCAAAACTTTCACAGTAAATAGTTGTATATCCCGTGGCATATAATACGTCAGCAAGCCGAGTAAAACAGCTGAGAAAATATAAAATTGACCCTTAATCAAGAATTTTACAAGCCAATTCAAACCACAAAACAGTGATAATTTGAGACCATTTTTATTTAGTTCTTTCCATTTTTGAGTGTATTTTTTCATGATATCTTTCCTTTCACTATTTCATTTCCACCGTTTCAATCGGATTAGAGAATTCAAATGTACCATCTTTCACGGCTGCTTTTTTCTTGTTTAAGGCCTCAATCTTACCTTTTAGTTTTTCGATATTTTCTGTCGCTGTTTCAATCGAACGGTTCTTGGTTTCGATGTTACTATCAATGACAGAAATATCTTTTTGGTTGGCTTCCAGGTCATCACCTGTAAGATATTTTGCTTCAGTATTCAATCCGTCTTTGCGAGACTCATCATCTTCAATAGAGGTTTTCAGCTTAGAAATAGACTCATTCAATTTTTTGATTTGTCCTTCCTGATAGCTGATTTCAGCCTCGATTTCAGTCAGTGTAAACTCTTCACGAGACACCGCATCGATTGTCTTTTGTTTGAGATTTTTATTTTGAGTTGTTACAAAGAATTGAACGGTTCTTTCTGCTTCTTCCTCTTTAGAAGATAAGGATTTTGAAGTGGAACTATCGTCACTTGATGGTGATGTAATGTCAATATCAACTGAACTAGTTGAGACAGTTGTGTTGATAACATCAATCGCAAAAAGCACCAAAATCTTCAGGTACTCCACGGATAATAACTGAAATTTTTATTATCCACGATTGGGACAACTTCCATGCTCGTTTTAGCTGATTTATTTTGTGAGTAAAGCTTCCATTTTAAGCGCTTGGCATCAATTCCACGGTCAACAGATGAAGTCGCATCCCTAGTCTCAAACTGAAGAACAATGATACCTGTTTTTGGGAGAATAGGTCTGACTGGTCAGCTTAATTTCTCCAGTTCCATTGACAAATGTTTGCTTGGTTTTTAAGCTGCTCATCTGTGTAGGTTTGGCGTTCTGGAGAATAGAGTGCTCCAGCCAAAAAGACTCGATCCAGGCCGCAAATAAAACGGAAAAAAATAACTAATTTTCGTTTGATCACATTCTCCTGAAACCAATTTTTTTCACGGCCAGAAATGGTTTGACAACGGAGCTGGATTTTACTTTTTCCATCCAGCGTTTAAGTGTTTCTATCATGTCTAACAAATCCTTTCTAATTTTCTTTTCCCCACTTCACCTGACTATTAGGCCAGAACATTTTCAACAACATCATCAAGACGACAGACGCTCTCATTTGCTTTTTCTCATTCTCATATTTATCTCTGATTGTCACAGAACAAATAGGAAGAAACCAAGCGCATAGCAAGCCAGCCAAGATAATAAAATGACTGATAAAGTTCAATAAGCTATTCATGGAAAACCTCCTAGATACAAGACATTTTTTCCGTTGCAAGTTCGAGAGTCAGCCATAGGGCTTCACTCTCTGAGACATAAGTAAGACGCCCGCCATCGTCATGGAAACAGTGAAGATAGTAAGGCTTTTCTCCAATATGTCGGCCTAAAGCAACCATACCTTCAGGCGTCTTAGCACGCCACAATTCATTGTCAAACGAAACAAAGCTTCCGTCTTTTTGCTTACCTTTTTAGTCATTTCATTGCCTCCTTAATAGCAGACTCATCAGCCTTGATTTTGCCTTTACTGTCCTTAGTCGCATAGAGAGAAAGCTGCTGTTTTCCATCTCTCAGTGTAACAATCGTCGCCGCTTTTTTTACCTGGTATTTCTTTACCAAGACCTGGCCTTTTTCCGACTCAACATTGATATAAAAAGTCGGATAAGCACTCTTTTCAGCAGCAGAAATAACCGCTTGTTTTCCTGCCTGGCAATAGGGACAGCCTGACTTGTAAAAGACCAGGTTTGCATTCTGATCAACTACCGCAGCCGTATATTCGTTTTGGGTCAGATGGCTGTCATAATCTTTGAAAACAACCTCTTGCCAAACTGTCTTTACTCCAATAGCAGCAAAACTCAAAAGCATGATAAAAAGAACAATGCCAAAACCCAATTTGATTGCTTTCAAATCTTTCATAGAGAGTCCTCCTTGTCCAGAAAATCAAAGAGATTGCCCTGGATCACTTGGAGTTTAGCCAGCCGTTTCATGTCTTGCTTTAGCTCCTGAAAGCTGGTCATAATCTTATTAAAAACAAGCGGATCAAAATCATCATAAATCGCCACAATCGGCAACATAGGCAGATGATCTTTCTTCTCACTATGGAGAAATTCATTGACCTGTCTTTCAGCTACAATGACCCCATCAACTCGTACCAAAGCTGGTAAACTTGTGATAGTTTCTCCATTTTGATAAAAGGTCAGGGCTACATCTCCAGGAGCAATCGTTTCAAAGTCTGCATCGCTTTCAGACACTTTGAAGTAATAAGCTGAGGGCTCTTGTCCTAGTCCTGTCAGATAAGTCCCTCGTACAATCTTAAACGTTTTTGTCATCTTCCCCTCTCCTCCTCGTCATCAAACTTAAACATCACCATTTTATTTCTTGATGACATCTCCATTTCAATTTGTTTCCATTCTCGCTTGGTCTTTGTCGTTTTCCATAATGGAATAATATCAAACAGATAAAGTCTTCCAGTATAAAGAACATCATCTTCATTTTTCACCATTAAAACCTCCCTTCTAACAAACCTTATGAAATCTAAATGGAGCCTGATAGTAATTCGGATACTGAATAATTCTCTTTGTCCTCGTTACTGGTACGGGCTTGTGATACCATTTTTGAAGATATTGAGAAGCCATCCCCTGAGTCTCAAAAACTAGAAGGTTCTTCTTCTCATCACGCAGATAATCTCCAATCTCAAAACTAAAAATAGCAATCATTTGACTTCCTCACTTTCTTGATCTTCCAAGTTCTTGACTAGCTCCAGAACATTGAGTACACCCAACTCTTATACTTTTTTCCGTTTTATTTGTTCTCCTACCTAATGAATAGTTTCTAGCTAGTTTTTTTCCCTCGCCTCCGAATTGCCTCACAGTATCCTAGATATAATGTAAAGGCACTTGACGGGTTTTATTTTTTATCCAATGTCAATCTCAAATAAAGAGAGTTGTGATACTTGTTTAAGGTCATTTTTAACTCCTTCTATCACTCGCCGAGTGAGACTCAAGCTTTCTTTGAAGAAAGCAGCAATATAACCAACATACGCTTCCTGGCGATCCTTTTTCACCTGGAGATGGGACAGGAAGATAGCCTTGACTGAAGCAATACGGATCCCGCCGCCACGGCCAGATTTAATCGTGAAGAAAATCTTCTGATCTGCCTTCAGTGATTTCAGTACTCTGTCTAAAGAGCGTTCAGGGATACTGAGAGCTTCTCTCAGCGCCTTTTTCGTTGTCTGAATAAATGGATCTTCTGACTGGTAAAAGTCCTCTAAATAGGCCATCACATCGGCTTTCCATTCATACAGATGACTGTTCTTGCGATCAGCCCGCTTCTTCTTGAATTTGTACCACCGCTGCTTGGTAAAGAGATCCGCAGACTTCAAATCCTTATTGACCCAGGCCCGACACAGCAGCATGATATAATCTCTGCTGGCTGCCTCATATTTGCCTGAATAAGCACTGGCAATAATCTTTAAGAGTTCGCCTGTAGTGACTGGTTCGTCCAGTCGTAGGCTAAATTCATTTAACACGACCTCACAATCGCCCTGTGAGACGCCACTGGAGAAATTAGCTAAGGCTAAAGTGAATAATACAGAATTTCGGCCCATTAAGTCCTTAGTACCTTTGATGTTTGACTCATTCATCAACATTTTGTACCAGGGCTCATCGGTCTGTTTTGCCCCTTCCGTTCCTGAAATAACCGTTAGGTTCGGTTTCTTACTTGGGAAAGGCAAGTCTGATTGTTTCATCGACCAATTCAGCCACTCCTGGAAAGAATAGGTGTACTCTTCATCAAAAAATTCGATATTATCTGTACGGGGTATTCTGCAAATACCAAAGTGATTACAGGTCATATCAACAGGTAAGGTCTGGCCAAAGTAATTTCTCAAGTTTTGAGAGATCGCCTTGGCCACCTTTACCACCTTAAACTGTGAATGAGCCGTCACATAGGCTGGCTCAGACAGAACAAAATAAGCCTGGTATCCTTTATCTGACTTTAGAATTAATGTTGGCATGAAGCCTAAATCAAGAGCAGCCGTCAGGATGTCTCCTGATGTCATTACATCATCTGAGGACAGGTCAAAATCAATCACAAAGGTATTGATCTGGCGCAAATTCTCTTCAGCATGACCACGTGTAATTTGTCGTCGGCTGTCACTGTATGATCCAAAGCGGTAAACGTTCGGCGTCCAGTGAGTGAAGCCATCTTGATTTTCTTTAATAGCTTCCATCGAGGTTAGAACAAGTCCACGGGCCTTGATCATGTGAGCTTTGGAACGGTAAGTGAATATAGCTCCTCGCTTACCTTCCTCAACTGAAGAAACAGGTTTCAAATGACTGTTTCTAAATTTATAATTCCTTAATCCATCTTTGAGAATTAAAGGATAGATTGTATTCAAATTCATATTGAAATATTCCTAATTTTTTTCCATTACTGAGCTAGCTGTTTAACAATTCATCAGTCATTAGCTTTGTTTCTTTTGCATGTTCAAGTCCTACAGAATAAGCTTCCAGGTCTACTTTTTGAATTGGAATTTTGGTAGATCTCTCATTGAGTTTTCCCATTCGTTTATACTGTTCTTCCAATACTTCAGCAGGAACTTGAACCATCAAAGCAAATTCTTCTGAGGATTGAGTTTGTTTCTCAAAACGCTCATTCAACCCTGTAAGAAATCCAAACAAGTAAGACTTCTTGTAGTCTTTCCAGCGAGCTTTTGTAATTGTAGGGAAGAGACGTTTTAATCGATATTCCAGATATAAAACAGCACCTTCATAAACTTTGGTGCAAAATTCAGCATCACTATCATAGCCAAAGAAAATCATTTTCGTAATTCCTTCATCAACTTTCCTTTGTCTAATGACTTTACACCTGAAGTTTGCACCAAGAATACCAGCCAATTTCTCTTTCCACCAAACCATTCTATATTCTGAGGCTGCAACAGTCTCTCCAATATTATTCTTGTGGATCTTTTGAATATCACTCATGGCTAAATTGTGTTTTACCATCAACTTCTGGGCCATGAGAAGCGCTGACTGCCCTTCTTCATCGTTTGGAGCGTCATAGGCTAATTCAAGCAAATTTTGAACTTTTAGAATGATTTTATCACTCATTTTAAATTCCTCTGTACTTTCTAGGTAGATGACGGGCATAATGGTCAGCTTCATTTACCATAGCATTGTAGAAAATCATATTTTTAGAAATAATCTCTTGCCATTTTGGAATATCCTCTCGATAAATACGATCTAATCCATAAAAATGTTTAGCAAGAAATCTCACTGCACTGATATGGTTTCCTAATTTAACAACACAAAAGAACATCATGCTTTGTATCCATAACCCAATGACTTTTTAGGGTTGTTTAACACCTTTTTGGCGAACTCTTCATCACGTTCTAACCAGTCATGACCTGGTCTATAATAAACTTTCATCCTCTCCCCCTCCATATCCAATTTCCAGAAACAATGGCTGCAAATTGTTTCTTCTTCATCTATCCACCAACAAGCCCCCTTGTCTGGAGTGTAGCAAGCATTGTTCCAAGTGCAGCCACAGATACAACATTTTCCCTGTTCTTTTGAACTCATGTCAACCTCTCTTAGTTCTCTTTCATACTCTTAGGAGGAGCAGCAACCGAAAAAGAAGTAGCCGTCCTTTAAGTCCTCTTTACTGTAAAACTCAGTCTCTGCGGTCGTTACATAATCGCACCGACTCCAGTCACTCCGTAGCTTTTTGTAGGACAGTGATACTCTTTTTTCAATTTCTCTAAAGCGAAAACCTAGCTTCAAATACGTGGTCACGATTTCTTCAATATGTTCTTGCGTTTCTGGAACCTTGACCCTGGTTTGGATATTCTCTTTCTTGTCTTCTTCACGTAGGCTTAGCTGATATTGAATATAGAGTAATCGCATTTCTCAATTTTTCTCTTGCCAGTAAGGATTATAAGGCTGACCTGAATACTTGTTCGTTAAGCTGCGGACAGGTTTTTCTGAATTTCATCTGAACCTTGTCAAACTCTCCTAGATCTGTCAGCGGATCAATAAATCCTAACGGCTCACTATTGAGTAACTTTTTCATATAAATTTAAACTGTTTGTCATCATCGTTTGTCTCCTCTGATACAGTTCTTTACAATCTCCCCTAGGATGTGTTCTGACAGCTCATGCTTTCAAATAAATCAAGTTGAAAGGCACCTGGAGAAGCTTCAGAATCTTCTAGCGGTAATTTCTCTGACTGATTTCTTTATCGTGATCAATCACTTCATAAACTTCCAATGTGTCAATATTCATGACAATCTCCAATCCTCGCATGATGATCTCCTTTCTCTTTAAATTTAAAACGAACAAAAAAGGAGAACAGATTTCTCCGTTCTCCTTCCTATACAAGATATTCAATTTATACTTTTCTAAAAACTCTTACCACTTACTCCTTACTTTACAAAGGAAAAAGACATCTCTAAAATCCACTTTTTTTAATCTTCTGTCGGCATTTTTTTGTTTTTTGTTCGTGATGCATGCTTGATAATCCAGGCACAACTGGGACTTAGATCCTCCTTCTGCCAGATTTGAAGAATCCTTTCGAACTTATCGGGGTCTTCCTTGTATAAATCATTTAGATTATTGGCTACGCTTTTTTGAATGGACTTGTCTTTATCTTCCTTTAGATTGGTCAGAATAGTGGTGAAATCCTCAAGATAATCTAACACCACGGTTTGTCTCTTAGCCCAAGGCAGACGGATACGCATACACTCGCTGGCAAGTCTACGAACGCGCAAGTTTTCATCCTGACTCCATTCTATCAGCAAAGCCATTGTATCCTTAGGATAGCGAGCCAGTAAGGGCCTCATGGAAAATTCTCCCGTAAATCGCTTGGTGAGTTCCTTACTAAAGGCCGCGCTCAATTCAAATTCCTTGTCTCCATATAGCTCTATATATTTGCCAATTGGCCAAAGCCAATATCCTTCTGAGAACATACCTAAACCACCCTCTAACTCAGGACCTAAGATTTTCTCAAAAACCTTGAGAGAGTCCTGATAAGATAGGGGGAGGCAATCTTTGATACTTTTAGCCAAGAGTTCTTGACGCTGGCTAAACTCCAAATTTTCCAAGTCTTTTTCTAACAACAGCCTAAACTTTTGTCCATCAAAGGCAACGGACGCTTCTTTCAAGCGTCGACTCAAATCCCTAGCATAAGACAAGTCATAATAATCCTTTACTTTTTTCGCCATTTTCAAATCCCTTAATCTTCTGTTTACGGGACTTATTATATCATACAGATAGTCCGTCAACAAAATCATTTTTACATCTCCAACTATTTTAACAAGAAAGCAAAAAGGACTAGAAGCAAATCTAGTCCAACAATTTTTAATGTTTAATTTCCTAAAAATACTGGTAATAAGCCAAAGTACAAAAAGAGATTGATCCAGAAGGCCATACAAAAGATCACTCCAAAGAGGAAGAGACTCATCTTTTTAGTCAGTACTGAGAAAAAGATTGCCAATACACCAAAGACAACAAATAGTTTTTTCATAACGAAATAATAAATTGAAACTCCTCCTATTTGCCAATCCCAAGGAAGAAAGAACATGAGGAACCAGAGAAAGCAAATCGTAAGAATGTAGGTTTTGTAGTATTGATGAATGAACTGCTTTATTTTGAACATCGGAACCTCCTCTAAACTTTAGCTATTGATGGATGTCCTCGTTTTGTTCTCTTGTTTCAGCTTGAACATTCTCTTTAGACAGACATAGATTTCCAGTCATTCACAAGAGACAAAAAAACTAAAAGGAACCATATCCCCCAAATTGTTAAATCAGCAGGATTTTTCAAGACAATATTGAAAATTAAAAATGAAAAAACGGTAAAAGCGATACTAAATAAAGCCCACAGAGGGAGGTAAATCCAGTAAAAGTAATAAAAGATTGCGAAATATTTCCTATTTTTGTCTGCCTTCTCAATCCAATGGAAAAAATAAAAGTAAGGTGACAAAACCAATAGCTGCAATAATCTTTCCATCATGGCTTCCTCCAAGACTGTTTTTATTATATTATATCAAAAAGATCTGGAAAAGGCTTTCTAGGTTCGGGTTTGAAATCACTAGTCATACTAGAGAAATTCCTTTATTCATAGGCTGATTCACTTTATTGACTTGATGAAGATGTTCCAAAATCGACCTTAGGAACTGTCTTAGCTTCTTCTGTTTCTTTGAAGGTTTCAGCTTCTTTAAAGTTCATCATATTCGCAAAAAGCACGGTTGGAAAACTTCTCAACTTTTGATTGTACCCAGCTGCGACTTTGTTATAATCCTTGCGTGCTATAAAGATACGATTTTCACTTCCTGAAAGTTCCACCATCAGTTGCTCAACATTTTGATTACTCTTGAGTTCTGGATAATTCTCCGTCAAGGAAATCAAACGGGAAAGGGCGGAGCTCAACTCTCCCTGAGCTTTGGTTTTCTTCCGATGTCACGGAGCTACTACCGATTTTAGCTCTAGCATCAGCAATCTTGGTAAAGACTTCCGTTTCATGATTCATTTGCCCTTTAACGGACTCTACTAAGTTACCAATCAAGTCTGAACGACGTTGGAGGGCTGTCGAGACATCGGCCTGAGCCTGCTCCACTTTAGTCTGTTCACCAACCAGACCATTATAGGTTGCCACTGCAGAACAACTTCCTAGAACTAGTAATCCAAAGAAAATCGCCACTATTGAGAGAATTACTTTATTTTGTTTCATATCAAAACCTTAACACTTTCTTTTATCAACTTTTCTGAGAATAGTCTCTGTATAGAAACAGAGTTCAACGGTGATGGACTTGAACCTTTATAGCTAGTTCCATCTCTTAAATCAATTTTCCAAAGGTTTAGTTTCTTGCCCTTGATTAAAGAGTCAATTGCGGTAACGTTAGAGAAACCTCATTATATTTGCATCTGTCTGTGATGGTTTACCAATCATCAGACGAACCGCCACCATCAAAACCACCTCCGTCCCAGCCACCAGATGAGTCGGAAAATGAGTCGGAACCTGAATCAGACCAAGAGGATCCTGAATCTGATGAGTCACCGCCCCACCAGCCACTGCCAGAATCATCGTCACGTGAATCACCACCACGACCTCCAAATATAAAGACAATAATCATCACGATGAAGTAAATGAGAACTCCAAATCCGAGGACTCCGTCACTCGAACTACTTTTTCGATGACGTCTCGAAGAACTGCTCTCACTAGCATACTTGTCCAGCTCCCTTAAGCGACTAGAGTTGATTGCATAGTCGTAACTACTTTTAGAACTTGAAGAAATCGTACTCGATCCACTATAGAATATGTAGTTGAGATTGTTTACTATTGAGAGAACTCCATTATTATAGTCTCCCTTTTGAAAATAAGGACGTGCTGTTGTCAAGAACCTGTGAGTCTGATAGTCTGTGATCTTACTGGCCACATTATTACTGGTTTCAATCCGTGATTTTCTATCTTTGACTGCTACGACGACCAAGGCACCATGGTTATCTCCCGAGTAGCCAATCTTCCAAGCTCTAGCTGTTTCATTGGCGACTGTTTCGATTGTTTCTCCATCTAGGCTTTTCACAACGTAAACGCCCATTTGGAATTTTTCTGCTTTTTGACTATTTACCTTGTTCAAGCCTCGAATCAGTCTAATTGTCTCCTCGGTTAGATAGTGATCCGGGTCATAGATCCCGTACTCAGGTTTTTCAGGTGCTGTAAATGCTGACAAAAAGAGAAAGACCATCAGCAATCCAAGCAAGCGAACCAACAAACTATTTTTAAATAATCTGCTTCTTTTCATAATAACCTCCCTAGTAAAGGAAAAATTGATTTAAGGAAAAAAATAGCATTTTGATTTTTTTACAAAGAAAGTACATTTTCATTACAAATAGATTACAAAAATCTAGGAAAATAATTGAATTTTTGATGACAGATTCAGCTCTACATCTATTCCCCTCCAAGACCAACAAGAAATAATTAGGAAAATGACTACTTCATAGTCAAGAGAGGAACAAAAAAAGAGAGCCAGAGCCCTCAGTTTAATCAATGAATTCGTAATTTTTTTCATAATCTGTATTTGTAAATTATATCTATATAAGCTATCGTTACTTCGTGTAATTGACGAACATCCAATACGCCGAGCAATTTCTTCTAACTTTGAAATTGAATACTTAGTATAAGTTGTCCTCTTTTTTTGAGTAAAAAGTAATATATCATCAGTATCAGAAAATTGGTTAAGAATAATTCTTCCTTTAGAACTTGAATTAACAGTAAACAAACTGAATAAGATCGCGGTCTGTTCCGAGGTAAATTGGTTTTGAGTACTTCTTCCTAAAATAGTGGAATGTCCTCAAAAGATTTTTTTAGTATATTGTCAGAATTGATAAACTTATAACTAAAACCAATTCCAAATTTCAACTTATGGTCAATTCCTTTTTCACCGCTGGAAGTAACTCCATAGATCAAATTTTTTTATTCTATAATAAAGAATCCAAAAAAATCTTTATCAGTATGGCTGGAAGAGTTATAATATTTGAAGTATCTGGTCAATCTGTTCAAAATTTTTTTATCATACTTATTTTTTTAGAAATATCAATATATAACTTCTTGCCTTTTTATATTAAAAATTATATCCTAGATAGTCAAATTTTAGTTCATTATTAGCTAATCCATATTCATATATCTCTGTCTTAGTTTCATTAGCTGATAAACTAATTTCGTTCAATAAACTAAATAATAAATTTCTCTCACTATCTTTATCAATAGTCATACCTTTAGGATAACTTTTTATCATTAATATGTCATCCACATATCTAACATAAAAAAATTGGAGAAAATTCTCGTCTTATAGCATCATCAAATTCTTCTAAATAAACTTCAGATAATGCATTAGAAAATGGCATTCCTAACGGAACACCAGAGATGTCACTATTAAAAAAATAAACTTTTTAATAATATCCATACTAGAGTCTTTTAACAAAGATGATTTAACTAATTTTTTTATAGTTTGTGTTTGTTGATGGATGGAAAGAAGTTTTTTTAATATCTGATTTTATGACAAAAAAATTTCTGAGGTGTTGCAGTTAAATTTGACTGATTATAATAAATACTCCCTTGACTTAAAAAAATTGAATCAATGATTTTTATAATAGCATTCCTGTTTGGAACACTTAGATTAAATTTATTAATAATCTCAATGTTTAAAAGCTTCTAATTCACACCGTAATAATTCATCCCTCAATTTGTAAACTTGTCTATCACCTCGTTTAATTTCTATAAACATTGAGTTAAATTTCATAAAATATACTCCTAAAATTGTAGGCAGACTGAGTGGAACAAATATTTATGTTCCACCCGAGATAGTCAGCACAGAATAACTAGTAAATCTATGTGCTTTTTTTAAGTAACACTTGAAATAATCTTTTTGTGTGTATGAGAACTTAAACTTGTTTTAACAAGAATTAAAATATTTAGTATTCTCAAGCCTACGCTTTATATGGTACAATATAAGAGACAAAAAATCAAGGATAATTTAGTTATGGATAAACAATGTCTTAAACAAGAATGGTTTTTTAACAACAGAAGTTCTCCTTCGGAGGTGCCAACCTTTTTCTCAAATTCACCAATAAAAAGATAATTTAGAAAATTTGATTAATCTAGTTCCAACTGATAATAAAAAAAATTTAACAAAAAAATTCAATGAGAAATATACCATCCCTCTTCGCTACGAAATACCTAAAAAAATAATGGTGCTTATAGGACAATTTCGTTGATGCATCCTGCTTCACAGTTAAAGTTTTTTTACTTTTATAATATGAAATACGAATATCTATTAATTAACTTTCTTCAAAAGTCTAAATTTAATGTTCGTAAAGTCCAAAAAAAGCAAACACTATAACATATTCAGAAAGTAAAAGCTTTAGAAAAAGAACTGTTAAAAAAATAGAACAAGATTTTTGGTATCGAAGGAAATAATTCTATTACAAATGAAGAATTGGACTCTTTCTTTAAAAAAATATTTCACCTATAATAAACATCATAAATTATCTAACATTCTGAATTCTCCTAGTTTTAATAGAGATAGTTTACGATATAGATTTTTTTCTAAACTTGATATCCAGAACTTTTTTTGGAAGTGTATATACACACTCAATCACATGGGCAATTGTTGGAGATAAACATCTAGGTAAGGAATATTCTCATCGTTCATTGAAAAATACTTTTGCCGCTCAATCTGACATAATTCAACAAAAAAAAGCAATGATAACGAAACTAATGGTATTATAATCGGACCAGAAATAAATAGAATAATTGCTGATATTATTCTAACACACTGTGATTTTAATATTGAGAAGAACTTAAATAAGCAAAATATATACTTCAATAAAAATTATAAAATTTATCGCTTCATTGATGATTATTACATCTTTTCCTCAACTCACGAAATACTAGAAATTATTGAGCAAGAAATTTCTAGGAACTATCTAATTTCAATTTAAAACTCAATTTTTGAAAAACATCAAATTAAGGAGCAGCCTTTCTCATTAGCTGATACATCTATCATACAATTAAAAGCAACTTCTTAATAGTTTCAATAACAGGAGAGAACTAAAGCTTCTGAAATTGTCACAAAATCCTCATGCTATTGAAAAGTATAAACAACTTCTTAATAGATACTCTAATGAGTATAAAATTTCAATAGGCAAGATAATTCTTAAGGAACCTACTTGGAATCATCTATATGATACAACAAGGAATATAATTAGCAATACACCCAGTTCTAAAAAGGCGGGTCGTTCTATACTTTTTTTAAATGCTATCTCTTTAGAAATTTATGAACCAATTTTTTTATTAATCAAGAAACAACATATCGTAAAAACTTTTTTTCAAATACCTTCGTAGAATAAATACTGCTTTAGATCAAATAAATAATATTTATTCAATTCATCCTGATTCTGATACAACAAAGTCATACATTTATACTTTAATGAAATTCAGAGCTTCAATATCTAAATTAAGAACAACAATCAATAATAATGATAATAAAAAAACTTTATAACAAATAGTAAAAAAATTATTTATTAGATATCGAAAATAGGATATTTGAAAATATCTATCGTATATTGAAGAATAACTCAAATAGAATCAATAATATTTCTGATCTAATTGTATATTTGAAATTTTTTTGATAAGAAGTTGAGTTCTCAGTTTTTATGTCAACTACTCGATGAAAATCCAGAAGATTACTATACACTTTGCGCTATTGGTTATTATATAATTGGATATGAAAGCAGATATAAGGTCGTCTTAAACTATTTATTTAAATCGATAATGAATTTTGTTAGAAATTACCAAACACATACGAAAAAGTTTATTAGAAGATGCTAAATATTTTTTTATATTTTTAAATGATTTTTATTTACTATCCTGAATTTCAAAGACTAGAAAAAGAAGGTCAATTTACCAGAGACATTTTTAGAGGATTTGAAAGATAAAGAATTGAATAAACTGGAAAGAGATAGTACCAATTATTTAATTTTTTTAAAGAATTGATGAATCAATCTTACTTTAACTGGAGTTTACAAGAACACGATTTTTAAAAAAATTACAAATTAAAAAAAGAAGGCTACAGACAGAAAAAAAATTATTCTTTTAATGATTACTAATATAATTCCAAGATTAAAAAAACAATGTTAAAAACTTTACCTAATGCTAGCATATTGAAATTATTTATTTGTGGAGGATTATGTCTTTGGTAACCTTTTTGGTAGCTAAACGGACAAAAACTACTCTTTTTCATTTCAAACCTATTCTGAGAATCAAGATAAACATAAAAAACCTGAGACAAAATAGTTCTCAGGTTCTTTATGTTATTCTTTTTGGCAAATATGCAAGGCTTACTTGCGTTTTCTCGCGATCAAGTGAATCGGGGTTCCTTCAAAGACAAAGGCCTTGCGGATTTGATTTTCCAAGAAACGCAAGTAAGAGAAGTGCATGAGTTCTTCTTCATTGACAAAGATGACAAAGGTCGGTGGCTTGGTTGCCACTTGAGTCGCGTAGAAGATTTTTAGGCGTTTTCCTTTGTCTGTCGGTGTTGGATTGATAGCAATGGCATCCATAATCACATCGTTCAAGACAGCTGATGGGATACGGGTGTTTTGGCTTTCACTGATTTGCTTGATCATCTCAGGCAGTTTGTGGAGACGTTGCTTGGTAAGAGCTGATACAAAGACAATCGGTGCATAAGGCAGATATTGGAACTGCTCACGGATATCTTCTTCCCATTTCTTCATGGTGTGGTTGTCTTTCTCAAGGGTGTCCCACTTGTTGACCACGATAATCATTCCTTTACCCGCTTCGTGGGCAAAACCTGCGATACGCTTGTCATACTCGCGAATACCTTCTTCGGCATTGAGGACCATCAAGACCACGTCAGAACGGTCAATGGCACGCATGGCACGCATGACAGAGTATTTCTCCGTATTTTCATAGACTTTACCAGATTTACGCATACCCGCGGTATCAATCATGGTAAACTCTTGACCATCCGCATCTGTAAAATGGGTATCAATGGCATCACGAGTCGTTCCAGCTACTGGACTAGCAATCACGCGGTCTTCTCCCAAAATAGCGTTAATCAAACTTGATTTTCCAACGTTTGGACGACCAATTAAGCTGAATTTAATGACATCTGGATTTTCTTCTTCGACTTCATGTGGTAGATTATCCACGATGGCATCCAGTACATCACCCGTACCAATACCATGGACAGATGAGATGGGCAACGGTTCACCTAAGCCTAATGCATAGAAATCAAAGATATCATTTCGCATCTCAGGATTGTCAACTTTGTTAACTGCTAGGATAACAGGCTTATGGGTTTTATAGAGTTTGCGAGCCACGTACTCATCTGCATCTGTGATTCCTTCTTTCCCAGACACTACAAAAACGATAACATCTGCTTCTTCCATAGCAATTTCTGCCTGATGCTTGATTTGCTCCATGAAGGGAGCATCGACATCGTCAATCCCTCCAGTATCAATCATACTGAAAGAACGGTTGAGCCACTCACCCGTTGCATAGATACGGTCACGTGTCACACCCTCGACATCTTCTACGATTGAGATTCGCTCGCCAGCGATTCGGTTAAATAGGGTTGATTTCCCAACATTGGGACGCCCTACAATGGCAATAGTTGGTAAGGCCATGTTTTCTCACTTTCTACAATAACTTTTTCTGTTCTAGATTCTTCCGAGTTGAACTAGGTTCGGCTTGGCCAAACTGCTCTGCCAAACGCTGACTCCAAGAGGTCGTCGCACGCGCACCAGCATAGTCTGCCTGCACTTGGTCATAGTCCAAAATCGCTTCAACTGGCTGTTCTTGGTATTCTTCTTCAAATACCACTTGGTTCAAAGGCAGTCTTGGTTTGACATCATGTTGTTGATTTGGCACACCGAGGGCAATCCCAAAAACAGGGTAGGTATAGTCAGGCAGGTTAAAAAGCGCTGCCACTTCTTCTGACTTATAACGGACCAAACCGATAATCACGCCACCATATCCCAGACTCTCTGCTGCAAGCAAGGTATTTTGCCCCGCAAGAGCCGCGTCCACAGACGTGATGAGGAGACCTTCCACTCCTTGAGGTTGGAAAACATCCGTATGAAGGTTTGCTCCCTTTTCAGCTCGGTTCAAGTCACCGACAAAAAGCAAGAAAGCAGCTGACTGGCGAATGGCTTCCTGAGGAACCAGTTCATATAAGGCATCTTTCTTCTCTTGACTACGTACAAGAATCACAGAATAAGATTGGAAATTTTTCCAAGAAGACGCCATTTGAGCAGCAGTCAAGATTTCATTTAAGTGTTCTTGAGAAATCTCTTGCTCCTTAAAGCGACGAACTGAAGTATGAGCTTTCATCAGTTTAATGGTTTCTGTCATCGGCGATTTTCTCCTTCTAGTCTCGTTTCCTCAGCTAAATAACGAATCCGTTCCATGACCCGTCTAGCTTCCCAAGTTTCATCATTTCCATTTTTTCCTTTGGCAAAATGTTTTTCCAAATCTTGGAAATTAAAGTTGGAAGTAAAGAAGGTCGGCAAATCTTCCTGCATGCGATACTGGAGAATGACTTGGAGAATCTCATCACGCACCCAAGGGGTGGATTGCTCTGCACCAATATCATCCAAGACCAAGACTTCTGCTAACTTGATCTCATCCACCAAGGTCTTCACAGATCCTTCACCAATAGCATTTTTCACATCAATGACAAAACTTGGATAGTGGAGAATGGTTGTTGAAGCACCTCGTTTTTCAGATAGGTCATGGGCCAGGGCCGCCATCATGAAACTCTTACCGACACCAAAATCACCATAAAGATAAAGACCTTTTCGGATACTAGGGTAAAGGTCAACAAAGGCATAGAGTCTCTCAAAAATAGGCAAACGTCCTAAGTCATCCAGATCAATCTGAGCCAATTTCGCTTTCTTGAGACTTGCTGGTAGATTGATCAATTTGAGACGATTCTTGATTGCTGCCTCTTTTTCAGCCGCGATTAGTTCTGGTGTTTCTTCATAAGATACATCTGCATAACCATGATTCATGACCAAGATAGGCTTGTAGCCACGCGCTATATAGTCAGTATCCCCACGAAGAAACTTATCTCGTTCTGTGATGTATTGGTTGAACTTGGAGATGCTACGATTTAACTCCTCTTGGCTGAGGGATTCTTTCTGGATAAAAGCCGCTACATCGGGGTCCTTCATGATCTGCTGGACTAGGTCCTGATACTGAAAACGACTTGACTGACGTTTGATTACGTCACCAACACTTTCCATCTAGTCTCCTCCTTCTTCTAATCGGGCTAACATTTCTTGTTTTTTGCGTTCTAGCTCCAAACGAGTTTCCTCGCTGGTTTGATTTTTATATTCTGGATTGCTCCACTTGGGAACATTTGTCTTAGTTGAGCTGGCCTTGTTTCTGTTCTTCTTGCCCTTTTTGCTGGTGTTCTCGAATCCGAAGCACGGCTTCCTCTGCTGTCCGAATCTTACGATAGGCATAGTCGTTGGCGACCTTCATGGCGTATTTTTCATTGACATTGGCCGAATCAACCTTGTTAAAGGTTAAAAGTAAGACGATATTGATAACTTCGTCCAGCAAGCCTAAAGACGCCATCTGGTGAAGGAGTTCTCTTTCACTCTGGGTGATGTTTCCCTTACGTGTTTGCTTGATTTCCGCTAAGAATTGCAAGGGAGTTTTATTCTTTGCTTCTCTGATAATGGTTATTTCTTTGGGGCTAAAGTCAGAAGACACTGGTTTTTGTGCTATCTTTTCACGCATGCGTTTGACTGAAATTACCTGAGCCACTGTAGTCGCCTTGGCTAATTGATAGGTTTCAAACCAGGTCCATTTTTTTTCATCTGCAATGGCAAACAATTCCAAAACATCTGCCTGCTCATTTTCAAAACGCAGACCATCTCGAGCCATCAGCTTCTGAAAATGTTCCAAGTCAAAATCATTTTTCATCTTGATTTTAGACTCGGTTGGAGTCACTTCTTCGGTCAGGTTTGGAAAGACTTGGCTCAAAGAAACGGAGAGTGCTTCTCCCTCGCTTGGAATCTGTTTCAGGGAAGCAAACGCAGTATCCCCAATCTTTCTCTCCAATAGCCTGCTATAGACAGAATGACTTAGAAATTCCTGACTGGAGAGGGGAGAATATATTAGCAATTCATAGGTCTCTCCCTTTTGATAAAGAGTCAACAAGTCCAAAGCAGATAAGATTTTAAAGGACTGGAGGAGCGTATTCATCCCGAAGTTTAAATGATTAAGAATGTTAGCAAAAAGGTGTTCCTTTTGCCCGCCATCCCAAAAGGTAATGGCATATAGATAGAGGCTCAGCGCCTCCTGACCGATAATCGGGAGGTAGCACTGCACCAGAGAAAAGGTATCTTGCGACACCCGATTATTCTTTAGAAAAGAAAAATGGTCATTTGGCTTCATTTACTTTTCCTTTTTCTTTTTAGAGGACTGGGTGATTTGCTGGAGCAGACTCTCCAACTCACTCACATCCTTAAAGCTACGGTAAACACTGGCAAAACGAACATAGGTAATCTCATCAAGCTCCGCCAATTCTTCCATGACTAAAGCCCCAATATATTCACTTTGGATTTCATTCTCACTGCGACTACGGAGTTTTTGCTCGATGCGATTGACCACCATGTTGATTTCATCACTTGACACAGGACGCTTCTGGGCTGAACGGATAATCCCATTAAAGATTTTATCTCTCGAAAATTGTTCTCGTGTACCGTCTTTCTTGACGACAACCAGCGTTCTTTCTTCTACTCGTTCATAGGTCGTAAAACGATGCTGACACTCATCGCACTCACGTCTTCGACGGATGGTATTTCCTTCTTCGGCTTGTCGACTATCCACAACACTAGACTTGCTAGCCCCACATTTTGGACAACGCATGCATTTTCCTCCTTGTCGTTTTCTTTTTCATTATACCATTTTTTTGAGCAATTCCCAAAACAATTCTTATTTTTTTACTTGACAAGTTTTTTTGTTTTATTGTATTATTTTTATTAGAACAATAAAGGTAAAGAAAGGAGACTATGATGTCCTGGATTTTTGATAATACAAAACCAATCTATTTGCAGATTATGGAAAAAATCAAACTAGATATTGTTTCCCATAAACTGGAACCCAACCAACAGCTCCCAACCGTGAGAGAGCTGGCAAGTGAGGCTGGGGTCAATCCCAATACTATCCAACGTGCCTTGTCTGATCTTGAACGTGAAGGCTTGGTCTACAGCAAGCGTACAACCGGACGCTTTGTGACAGAGGATCGGGACTTAATTGTCCAAACTCGCAAGCAACTATCTGAGGAGCAACTACAAGATTTTGTAACTGGCATGCTTCAATTCGGTTACAATCGTGAAGACTTACCCTCTGTATTAAGCGGTTATATTAAAGGAGTTTAAAAGTATGACATTACTAGCATTTGAAAATGTATCCAAATCTTATGGTTCTACAGCAGCCCTCAACAATATTTCCCTTGAGATTCCCGCTGGGAAAATCGTCGGTCTCCTTGGACCAAACGGTTCTGGAAAAACAACCTTGATCAAACTAATCAATGGACTTCTCCAACCAGACCAAGGTCGTGTCCTCATTAACAGCATGGAGCCAAGTCCTGCTACCAAGGCGATTGTCTCTTATCTACCAGACACGACTTATCTGAATGAGCAAATGAAGGTAAAGGATGCTCTAACCTATTTTAAAACCTTCTATCAGGATTTCAATCTCGAAAAAGCCCAACACCTTTTAGCCGATCTCGGTATTGATGAAAACAGTCGCCTCAAGAAACTATCAAAAGGGAACAAGGAAAAGGTCCAACTCATTCTGGTTATGAGCCGTGAAGCCCGCCTCTACGTTCTTGACGAACCAATCGGAGGCGTGGATCCAGCTGCCCGTGATTATATCCTCAATACCATCATCAATAACTACTCACCAACTTCTACGGTACTGATTTCAACCCACTTGATTTCAGATATTGAGCCAATCTTGGATGAGATTATCTTCCTCAAAGACGGAAAAGTCGTCCGCCAAGGAAATGTTGATGATATTCGTTACGAGTCAGGCGAATCAATTGACCAGCTCTTCCGCCAGGAATTTAAAGCCTAAGCAAAGGAGATTATTATGTTTTGGAATCTAGTTCGTTATGAATTTAAAAATGTCAATAAATGGTATCTGGCACTCTACGGTGCTGTACTTGCAATTTCAGTTTTGATTGGAGCTTTTTATTAGCAGTCTTAGCCAGAGTTACAATCCTAACAATGCTGCTTATTTCATCTTCTTTTTTTAGTACTAGTTTTTTTGGTGGGCTCAGCGTTACTCTTTTGATTGCGACGATCTTTTTAATCATCCGAAGATTCAAGGGGAGTGTTTATGACCGCCAAGGGTACTTGACCTTGACCTTGCCTGTCTCTGAGCACCAAATCATCACCGCAAAACTCTTCAGTGCCCTTGTCTGGTACATCTTAGGTTGTGTCGTCTTTATCTTGAGTATATTGATTATCTTCTTCTTAACACCAGTTAAAAAAGACTTCACTATCCTCTATGACTTCATTTCCAATTACATCAGCTACGGCTGGCTGTATGCCCTATCACTATTTGTCGGTTCAATCGCATGGATTTTATCCATTTACCTCTCCATCTCTATCGGACAACTCTTTAACGAGTATCGAACAGCAATGGGAATTTTAGCCTATATTGTCATTTCAATCGTTATTGGTTATGTTTCTCTCTTCTTAAGAGTTGACAATGACTTTAACGTGATGGCTGGTACAGAAATTCTTCGCGATCTCTTTTTTTATCAGCTATCTACTATCTTGGTACCTACTACATTTTGAAAAACAAGGTTAATTTGCAATAAAAAATTCCCAGCTAGAAATGGCCTGCACCCCAAAAGTTAGACAGAAAAAATCTAACTTTTGGGGTGTTTTATTATGAAATTGAGTTATGAAGATAAAGTTCAAATCTATGAACTAAGAAAGCAAGGACAAAGCTTCAAACAGATTTCAAAAAGATTTCAAAAGATTTGGAGTGGATGTTGCCGGTCTAAAGTACATGGTGACATTAATTGACCGTTATGGAATAGAAATCGTTAAAAAAGGGAAGAATCGTTATTATTCTCCAGAACTAAAACAAGAAATGATTGATAAAGTTCTGCTGGAAGGTCGTTCGCAAAGAAGTGTAGCTTTAGATAAGGCTTTACCCGACCGTTCGCTGTTGACAAATTGGCTGGCGCAATACAAGAAAAACGGGTATACTATTGTTGAGAAAACAAGAGGGAGACCAGCTAAAATGGGACGTAAACGGAAGAAAACTTGGGAAGAGATGACAGAATTAGAACGACTTCAAGAGGAGAATGAACGCTTACGGACTGAGGTGGCCTACCTAAAAAAGTTAAAAGAGTTAGAGGAAAGGGACGAAGCCTTAGAGAGAGAAAGGCAGAGACAGTTAGAGAAATGGTTGCAGGAGGATTTCGATTAGATTTACTTCTTGAAACAGCTCGTTTAGCTCGCTCGACTTACTATTATCAGTTGAAGCAACTGGATGGGCTTGATAAAGATAAAGAGCTTAAAACCGAAATTCAGGCCATTTATAATGACCATAAAGGAAATTATGGCTATCGGAGAGTTAATCTTGAACTAAGAAATCGCGGTTTTGTAGTGAATCATAAGAAGGTCCAACGTCTGATGAAGATACTTGGTTTAAGTACCCGAATTCATCGGAAACGAAAGTATTCTTCCTACCAAGGAGAGATTGGCAAGAAAGCAGAGAATCTCATTCAACGCCAGTTTGAAGCATCAAGGCCAATGGAAAAGTGCTATACGGATGTGACAGAATTTGCCATTCCAAATAGCACACAGAAACTCTATTTATCGCCTGTTTTAGATGGATTTAACAGTGAAATTATTGCTTTAATCTTTCTTGTTCTCCTAATTTAGAACAAGTAAAAGTCATGTTGGAACAGGCCTTCACAGAGAAACATTATGAGAATACTATTTTACACAGCGACCAAGGCTGGCAATACCAACACGATTCTTATCATCGGTTCCTAGAGAGTAAGGGAATTCAAGCATCCATGTCACGCAAGGGCAACAGCCCAGACAATGGTATGATGGAGTCCTTCTTCGGTATTTTGAAATCCGAAATGTTTTATGGTTATGAGAAGTCGTTTCAGTCGCTTAAGCAATTGGAACAAGTTATTGTAGACTATATTGATTACTACAACAATAAACGAATTAAAGTCAAACTAAAAGGACTCAGTCCTGTGCAATACAGAACTAAATCCTTCGGATAAATTAACCGTCTAACTTTTTGGGGTCAGTACAAAAGCTGGGTTTTGATTTAACTCAATATCAAACTGGCTACAATAGGACTGACAAAGACATAGAGAATACCAGTGACACCGATAGCCAAACCGCCCATGGCTCCCGCGACAGAACCGTATCGAAAGGCTGTACCCGTTCCGACAGCATGCCCTGTCCCTCCAAGAGAAAGTCCAACAGCTACCGGATCATCTATCTTCAACCACTTCAAAAGTGTTGGTCCGATAACACTAGTCAAGATCCCAGTCGCCACTACGACGACCAAGGTTACTGTCGTCAAGCCTTGCAATTTTTCTGTGATCCCCACTGCCATAGCGGTTGTCACTGACTTTGGAAAGAGAGAAATGGCTAGGAAGAAGTCCATGCCAAAGATTTTCGCCACTATGGCAGTGAAGCTAGTATTGACAACTACTGCTAACAGACTACCAAAGAGAATACTCCGAGCATGGTGCTTCATCAGATGAAAACTCTTATAAAGCGGAATCCCTAGAGCTACCGTCGATGGGACGATCAAGTTGTTCAAATAAACCCCACCTTGGTAGTAATCTTGATAAGAAATACCCGTCACCTTAAGGAAAATAATGATAAAAATAGCCGACAACAGCAAGGGTGTTGTCAATGGATGGGGGAAACGCCTGTAAATCAACATTCCCACTAGATAAGCTAGGATAGACAGAGCAATCCCAAACAGGGGATTGGAAACAAATTCACTCATTTGGCGTCTCCTTTCTCATAATCTCCCTCAAATCGTCTCTTGATGAACTGAACCACTAGGGCGATGAGGATAATATTGATGACAGCTGCAAAAAAGACAATTAAGACGATGGGCAAGAGATAGGGGGCAATCACATCAAACTTTTCCATGATTCCCACCGCTGGCGGCAAAAAGAGAATGGTCATATTGGCCAGCAAGAAATTCCCGACCATATTGACATGCCTGGTCCTTAGCCACTTGAATTGCAGGGCTATAAAAAGAATAATCAAACCGATAATACTGCCTGGAATGGGCAGATGAAAGAAACTAGAGATTCCCTCACCGATCAATGAAATCACAAAAAGAATCATTAATTGAACATATAATTTCATCCTAAACTCCTTGAAATAGAATTCTTGCATACCAGTTTACTCTTTTTCAGAAAATTTCAAGGAAATATCGAAATTTTTCTTTCTTGCATGGATTAGATAAAAGTAGTATAATCATTGCATGCGCAATCATCTTGTGTTACAAAGACAGTTAGTAATGACTTTGTGATTTTTACTTTGAAAAGAAAGGAGAAAGCAATGACCTATTTGGAAAGGTGGTTTGACTACAACCGCCGTCAAAAGGAAATGGAAGCCATGTTGGAAGAAACTGTTGCCCAGCAGAGTGAACAAAGGCTGAACTTGAAAGAGTTTTACCTGCTCTACTATCTGAATCTAGCCCAAGAAAAATCTCTACGACAGATTGATTTACCCGATAAACTCCATCTCAGTCCGAGCGCTGTTTCTCGAATGGTAGCTCGCCTGGAAGAGAAAAACTGCGGTTTGCTTAGTCGCAGATGTTGCGATCAGGATAGACGAGCTAGTTTTATCTGCCTGACTGACGAGGGACAAACAACCCTAGCTTACCTGCAAAAGGCCGTCGAAGAAAGACTGGAAACGAGTCTTAACTTCATTTCTTAATCATATTTTTTAAAAAAGTTGCGTGCGCAATCATTTTTCTTGACATTCTTCTTTTCAAGGAGTACAATAAAGTCATGATCGAATAAAGGAGTTTTATATGATCGAAATTACCTATCTAGACGCCAGCAAGCAAGAGAGAACCATGACTTTCGAGTCTTACCAAGACTTTGAACGTTCTCAACAAGCCTGCCTCATCGGCGTCGCAGACTATTACCCAGTTCAAAAATTGACCTATAATGGTCATGATTTGGACTACCATGGGACTTATGGAGATGTCTTCTTCTATCTCATGAAACAAGATTTAAGCCAATATAATTAAAAAGGAGAAATACAATGGCAAAAGCAATTACAGATGCAACATTTGAACAAGAAACAAAAGACGGTTTGGTCTTGGTAGACTTCTGGGCAACTTGGTGTGGTCCATGTCGTATGCAAGGTCCAATCTTGGAGAAATTGTCTGAAGAACTTTCAGAAGATGTCTTGAAAATCGTTAAAATGGACGTAGATGAAAATCCAAATACAGCTCGTGCATTTGGTATCATGTCTATCCCAACCCTTCTCTTCAAAAAAGACGGCCAAGTGGTGAAACAAGTTGCAGGTGTTCACACTGCAGAACAAATCAAGGCCATCGTTGCTGAATTAAGTTAATCACATTAGAGACCAAGTGCTTCATTTGGTCTCTTTTTTCTTGCCCTTTGCCATTTTTCAAAAAATATGCTAGACTGTAGGTAGAATATTACGATGTTTGGGACATGCCATCGCTAAAAAAAACCTCTACTTGGTATTTTTTAGCTCCCCTCAAGGGAGCTTTTTGCGTGCTCTGAACATGTCCCACTTTGGAAGGAGTACTATGAAACGTCAATCAGCCTTGGTCGTCTTTAGCGGCGGTCAAGATTCCACAACCTGCCTCTTTTGGGCTAAAAAACACTATGAAACAGTCGAAGCCGTCACCTTTGCCTACGGCCAACGCCATCATCTCGAAATTCAAGTTGCTAGAGAAATCGCTAAGGAACAAGGTATTCGTCATCACATCTTAGATATGTCTCTACTGGGACAAATCACTGAAAATGCCCTGACCTCTGATATGGAAATCGAGCAAAAAGAGGGAGAGGTTCCCAATACCTTTGTTGACGGTCGCAACCACCTATTTCTATCCTTTGCGGCAGTTCTAGCCAAGCAACGTGGTATTAAAGATATCGTGACAGGTGTCTGCGAGACAGACTTCTCAGGCTACCCTGACTGTCGAGATGTCTTTGTCAAATCCCTAATGTTACCCTCAACCTTGCCATGGATTACGACTTTGTTATCCAAACACCTCTCATGTGGCTAGATAAAGCTGAAACTTGGGAGTTAGCCGATCAACTCGGTGCCTTTGACTACGTTCGTGAAAAGACCTTGACCTGCTACAATGGGATTATCGGAAGTGGCTGCGGTGATTGTCCAGCCTGTCACTTACGTCAACATGGTTTAGATGTTTATCTCTCACAGAAAGGAGAGGGCTAATGTTTTTTGCACCCAAAGAAATCAAACAGGAAACTGGGGAGTCCCTTGTCTACAATCTTCACAGAACCTTGGTATCAAAAGAATTTACCTTCGACGCTGCCCACCACCTCTTTCACTATGAAGGAAAATGCAAGTCCCTGCATGGTCATACTTATCATTTGCAGATTGCTGTCAGTGGATTTTTAGATGAACGTGGCATGACCTACGATTTTGGAGATATCAAAGCTATCTACAAGAGCTACTTGGAGCCCCGCTTGGATCATCGCTATCTCAACGAAACTCTACCCTATATGAACACGACTGCTGAAAACATGGTTTACTGGATTTTCCAAACCATGAGTCAAGAGTTGCCAGACGAGCGCGGTCTCCGTTTGGAATACGTTCGCCTCTATGAGACTCCGACTGCCTTTGCAGAGTTTAGACAGGAGTGGTTAGATGACTAGGGAACGTGTCCTCAAACTACCTGTTCTGGAAATTTTCGGCCCAACCTTTCAAGGTGAAGGTCGTGCTATCGGGCAGAAAACCATGTTTGTCCGTACTGCTGGTTGCGACTACCACTGCGACTGGTGCGACTCTGCCTTTACTTGGGATGGTTCTGAAAAACCAACTCGTATGACAGCTGACGAAGTCATTGCTGCCTTAGATAAACTAGGGAGCTACGACTATGTCACCCTATCTGGCGGAAATCCTGCTATCCTAGCAGCCAACATGGCTCAACTCGTCACCAAGCTCAAGGAACGCGGTGTCACTCTGGCTGTTGAGACTCAAGGCTCCCGCTGGCAAAATTGGTTAAAAGACATTGACCAGGTCACTCTCAGCCCCAAACCTCCTTCCTCCAAGATGGAAGTCAACTTTGAGACCTTGGATTTCATCGTTTCCCAACTGGACCCAGACAAAGTCACCTTTAAAATCCCTGTCTTTGACGATGCCGATTTGGCCTTTGCCAAAGGCATTCAAGAGCGCTACCAACCCGATGTTCTCTTCTTATCATCAGGAAACCCTGAGCCCAAGGCTACGGGTAATATTGTCCAAGACCAACTGGACCGTCTCAAAGAACTTTGGGAACGCATCGCCGCTGATGATAGCTGGGGCAATGTCCGCGTCCTTCCTCAACTCCATACCCTCCTCTACGACAACCAACGTGGTGTTTAAGATTAGAAAGAAAAAATCATGTCACAACAAGAAGAAATGAAAAATCTAAGCCTACTGGGCAACAAAGAAACCAACTACATCTTTGACTATCAACCAGATGTCCTCGAATCTTTTGACAATCGTCATGTGGAAAATGACTATTTTATCAAATTCAACTGTCCTGAATTTACCTCGCTTTGTCCTATTACGGCTCAGCCAGATTTTGCGACGATTTATATTTCCTACATTCCTGACAAGCTCTGTGTCGAGTCAAAATCCCTCAAACTCTACCTCTTTAGCTATCGAAATCATGGGGATTTTCACGAAAACTGTATCAACACTATCGGGAAAGACTTGGTCAACTTGCTCGACCCTCGCTATTTAGAAGTCTGGGGAAAATTCACTCCACGCGGAGGCATTTCAATCGACCCCTACTACAACTACGGTAGACCTGGAACCAAGTATGAAGGCTTAGCAGAACAACGCCTCTTCCAACACGACCTTTACCCAGAGAAAATTGACAACCGCTAAACTCATACTCAATGAAAATCAAAGAGCAAACTAGGAAGCTAGCCGCAGGTTGCTCAAAGCACTGCTTTGAGGTTATAGATACGGCTGACGAAGTCAGCTCAAAACACTGTTTTGAGGTTGTGGATAGAACTGACGAAGCCAGTAACCATACCTACGGCAAGGCGAAGCTGACGTGGTTTGAAGAGATTTTCGAAGAGTATCATACAAAAAAGCCCTGTTCCTCAAGATGAGGAGCAAGGCTCTTTTTGTTTATTATTCTTCTGTGCCAAGGCAGTTTTTCGCAACAAGAGCTGCAAGAACGCCACCAACGATTGGAGCAAGGATGAAAATCCAAACTTGTTGAAGGGCTTCACCACCAACCAAGACAGCTGGGGCCAAGCTACGAGCTGGGTTTACTGAAAGTCCAGTGATGTTCAATCCAACAAGGATCATAGCTGTCAATGACAAACCAATCACCAAACCAGCGATTGCACCGCTGCCCTTGCTTGCTGAAGTGACAGTCATAATAACCAAAACAAACAAGAAAGTTGCAATTGTTTCAAACAAGAAACCACCAAAGACAGTTACACCGTTTGCCAAGGCATTTTCACCAAGACTAGCAGTTGACATACCTGAGTTAGCCAAGAGGAAGAAGACCGCACCTGACGCAAGGAAAGCTCCAACCACTTGTCCAAGGATGTAGTTTACAAGCTCTGAAGATGACAAGCGTTTGTTTACAAACATAGCGATCGAAACAGCTGGGTTCAAGTGAGCACCTGAAACAGTTCCGATTGAGAAAGCTGCGACTACGATTGCCAAACCAAAGGCAAAGCAATTCCAAGGTGTCCAAGACCTTCAACACCATTTCCAAAAACAACTGCTCCTGTTCCGATGAACACAAGCATAAAAGTACCAATTAATTCAGCAACAAATTTTTTCATGATAATTCTCCTTTTTTTCAAAACTATGTACCAGTTTACCAAAACAAATGAACGGATTCAAGAAAAATGACTTGGAAATTTTTGTTGAGGCTTCATTTGAAGCCTGTTATACAATAGAGGCATTTATTTGAAACATTTTTTCAAAGGTGTATACTATTAGTATAGCGTTGATGGGGGTTTCAAGAATCGTTATCAAGGCTCATTTATAAACCTTTGCTGTCCTTTCATAGGACATTTGAACGGTATCGCTGATACCAAGGAGGAATCATATGTCTAAAGTTGCTATTGTCACAGGTGCAGGTCAAGGAATTAGTTTTGCAATTGCAAAACGTTTGGTCCAAGATGGCTTTAAAGTAGAGTCTTAGACTACAATCCAGAAACGGCTGAAAAAGCTGTTGCCGAATTATCAGCTGAAAATGCTTTTGCTGTCGTAGCAGATGTCTCAAAACAAGCAGAAGTTGCCCAAGCATTTCAAAAGGTTGTTGACCATTTTGGTGACTTGATTGTTGTCGTAAATAACGCTGGTGTCGCCCCAACTACTCCTCTTGATACGATTACAGAAGAACAATTTACACGTACATTCGGTATTAACGTCGGTGGGGTGATTTGGGGTTCCCAAGCTGCTCAAGCTCAATTTAAAGCACTTGGTCACGGTGGTAAAATTATCAACGCAACCTCTCAAGCAGGTGTCGTCGGAAATCCTAACCTGACAGTTTATGGTGGTACAAAATTTGCTGTTCGTGGAATTACACAAACATTGGCACGAGATTTGGCAGACTCAGGCATTACTGTCAATGCCTACGCACCAGGTATCGTAAAAAGCCCCAATGATGTACGATATTGCTCACCAAGTTGGGAAAAAAATGCTGGAAAAAGATGACGAATGGGGAATGCAGACATTCGCAAAAGATATTACCTTGAAACGTCTATCTGAACCAGAAGATGTGGCTGCAGCTGTCAGCTTCCTTGCTGGACCAGATTCAAACTACATCACAGGTCAAACCATTATCGTTGATGGTGGTATGCAATTCCATTAAGATACATAAAAAGAGGTTGGGATAAATATCCAACCTCTTTTACTATCTGCACCATTTCGATTTCAACACTTTTTCAAAACGATTAGCTAATCTATTAGAAGAACTTCCCATACAGTAACCGTATAAAATTTAATAGTGAAAAGATTGAATGATTTTTTTCAAGTCATCTTGTAAAAGATTATGACAGTCTAGTTGAAGGTAAATTTCCAGCAAACAAGATCTGAAATTGGAAAATTTATGGAAATCGTTTGCTTCTTTCAGGGGGAATTCGACTGTTTGCAGCCAAGCAGTGAATAGAGACGGTTCGATTTTCCCTCGTAAGATTGGTTCATAGAACGCTCTGGCTAACCGCCAATCTTCATCATTTGTAAAACGAATCTCAACACGTTTAAAGATTTTCCCAATGATTTCAAATGCTTCGGCTATATCTGACTTTGGAAATCTAGGATGGCATATAACTTCCGTCAAGAGATCACCACCATGCGCAAAAGCGTGAACCCAACCATACTGACTTGAAAAACCAGTTGTATCCTTTTCTTTTGAAAGATAGTGCAAGCCTTGATTTAGCATGGTAGCCCTGATAGGAGAAGACAACTGCTGGTAATAAAGCGACTCCTTAGTACCATCGCAGGACAGTAGATTGGCATAAATAAGTGCCCTAAAAGAACGTTTAAGAGCTGAAATTCCTCTACTATCCATCTCTTTATATAGACCTTCATCAGATGAGACTTCTTCTGAGATAAATTGAAACTGCTCAAGGGTAAACAACTCTTCTTGAAGGCCCCTAGCTAAACTTGTAAAAACAAGTTCGTCTCGAATTTCTGGCGAGGGATCTCCCAAATGCTCAAGCAACCACCGGATTTCTTCCTGATGATAACTTGGTTTTTCTTCTGCTATTTTTCTGAGTAACTCTTGATACATGATCAACACCTCTACATTTCTAGAAACTTATCAAAAAGCCATCCGAAGATGACTTTGAAGTGCATGTCAAAGCACTATTTTTTCTTTTTCGGAGTTAAATCTCCAAAAGAATTACTATTTTTACTAACAGCCTCGCTAATTGCTTTTTGTCCTAAACCATTAATTGAACTATCCATTTGAGCTGCTAAAGTCGTTACAGCTGTCTTATTTGTCATAGCAAGAATCCCTATCTCCTCATCGTACTTATCTACAATATCTTTTCTCCCTGATATTATCGGAGGAGCACAAAAGGCTTTGATAGCTGCTCTTTCCAATGTTTTTTTGATTTCTCGTCTGGCTGATTCTGACATAGGTCCAATCAAAGCATCTATGACTAAATCCACTAGCATTTTTTCTGCTCCCTTTCTAACTCATATAGATCTCTTCTACGACTATAACTCTCTTCTAACTCTTTTTCTAAGCGAGAGCGCTCTTTTCGGTACTGAGTCTGCAATTCTTCATCTTTTGCTTCTATTTTAGCATATTGACGAAGATACTCACTCCTTGTCTCAACTGCATAAGATTCTAAGAGTATCAGAAATTGGTGGCGCTCTCTCTCATCTCCAGAATTCTGTCTACCAAAATCATAAGCAATGTTTTCAAACTCCTCATATAATCTGGTCAACTGAGAACGATTATCATCCAAATTTTCATAAGATTCTTCTATTTTCTTCTTAGCAGTTCTATAGTCATCCTCCAAAGACAAAAGACCATCTTCTTGCTTTTTTATTTTCATTTGAATTTCTTCTAGTTTGTCCATTGATTAATATCCCTTGCCAAGCTTTCATCTCCTTCAATTGCTTGTTCAACACCCTTCTGAATGTTCGTTTCCAGATGCGTAAAGGCTTTTACAATCGCAGCTGATTTACTTACTTTTTTATCAAAATGTCTCTGAGTCTCACCCACAATACTATCATACGTTACCCCAGCTTCTGCATAGACATCCTCTATCTCATCATAAGTTAACTCTGTTACAAACCAAGGCACTTCCTTACTTTTATCGTACAGTGTTTCAGCATCTGTAACTGCTTTTTTAGCCACTGCCTCAATCTCGCTGTGTCCGTTGCTGACACTCTCTGTCATTGCCGTCGCAACAGCTGTTGCTTGGACGCTGTCCAAGAAAAACATCTCATGGCTACTTATACTACCATCTGATAAAAATTGGGTACTCAACTGCTTTAGAAGTCGATTTTTGACACCTTGTAATTTCTTCAGAGTTTCATAGTTCTTCTTTTCAAGTCCAGTCATCTTCTCTGGACTCTGATTTTCCAAAATATCTTTGATTTGGTTAATTTGATTTTTATCACCCGTAATATCTGGATCAATACTGTGCCCACCAGAATTTTCAAGCAGGTAATCTTCTCCCAAATATACTCCCAAAAGAGGCATAGAAATATTGTTAAGAAAATCATCTTGAGTACGGATTCGTACCACTTGACCTGTGAATGTTTTTTGTTTATTGATTATCTTCTCCCTTGCCGAATCCCAGGGAGTCAGATAATCTATAATTCTTTGTTCCCCCGTAATAGTCGATTTTAAATATAGAGGAGCAGAATTATAGACAACTGTCCGTGCCACATTATACTCCAATGCTACACGCTGAGCAATATTTCCCCCCAATGAATGTCCAGTCAATGTGATATTTTTACCGTACTTTGATTGAATTCGTTCATAGAATTTAAATGCTTCATCATAATGATATCCTCTTGCAAACCCAATACTTATAATATCCGTCTTAAAATCTGTAGGAAAGTCGGTGCTAGGATTCGTACCAGTGTATGCAATAATCACCTCTCCACTATTTTTATCTAAAAAGGCTGTCCCACTAGTCCCAGTTAATGCATCTCTGAAATCATCAAGATATTCTAGATTATCAGGTATAACCTTCCTTCTTTGTGCATCTTTCACTCGCTCTTGAGCAGAAATATCTGGAAATGCAAATTCAGGACGTTCAGCTCTCCCTTTTTCAAACTCATAAGTCAAATTTGCTGCATCTAGAGTAGCAATTCCACTGTTCACATATTTTTCATCTTTCATTTTATTTCCTTTTAATTTGATACCGTTTCTATAAATGTATAAACATTATCATAGTGAACAGTTATAGAATAATAGTAATAATCGTCTTTTCGATATGAGCTTCCAAAACCTAATGTCGCTTGTTCATTTTCAACTTTTTTAAAATACTGATTAATAGTTTGATTTCGAACTAAATAATCAATATCAAAAGCTCCATTGTTCCCATTATAACTTTTGGCTTTCATAGATAACGAAGACAGAAAAGAGTGATCAATTGTTAGCTTTTGAAATAAAAATCCATCAAAAGGCCACAGTTCTTTCGCCTTCTTCTCATCAGAAAAGATAAATTCCCCGTTAATATAATCTACTTTTATAGTTTCTTCGGGCTTTTCAGTAATATCTTCAGAAGCACGTGTCTTAGTTAGAAGTCCAGAAATCGTTTGATTGCTACTATCCCCTTGTAAAGTGATTTCGATAAGATAGGTTCCACGTTTTATATACACTTGATTTACTTTAAATCCCTCCGGAAATTGCTTAAACAAGTCAAAGAGATTTTCAGTTGGATAGACACGACTGACCTCAGAGACTTTATTCTCAATCCATTCTCGGCTATTCTTATTTTCTCCACATCCTGCCAATCCTATCATAATCAATCCTCCTAAAAGTAATATTGCGAAAAACGTGCGTTTTTTCATAACCCTCTCCTTATTTATGATATTCAACAAAATAGCTAACCATAGTTCACTTATAGTATACCATAAAAGCATCATTTCCTTGTATCTTATTCAAATTTATAAGTTAGATTAGAAGCATCCAGAGTAGCAATACCATTGTTCGCTGTATCCTTCTTACTCATACTTCTCTCCTAATTCGATACCGTTTCTCTAAAAATAATAGCCATCATTAAAATCAACAGTAATAGAATAGTAATAAAAATCATCTAATCTCAAAAGAACTTCCAATCTCTAGTACGGATGTTTCAGAATCATTTTTTTATGAAAAATAATTATTAACTATTTCATTTTCTGTAAAATATAAAATACTAAAAACCATTTGTCACGCTATTATACGATTTCTCTTTTAATCTTAACTTAGACAATTCTGTTTTATTTAAAGTCAACTTTTGAAACAAAAAACCATCAAACTTCCATATTTTTTTAGCGGTTTCTTCATCAGAAAAAATAAATTTGTTGTCTACATATTGAACACTTACTACCACTTCATCGCTCTTTGGTGCATCATCCTTCGCTGGAATTTTAGCAAGAGTACCCGTTATTGTATGCGATGTTGCATCACCTTTCAGCTTAATTTCTGTAATAGAATCATCGATTCCATCACTTTTCTTTTTAAAATAGACCTGCTCAATCTCAAACCCTTCCGGAAATTGCTTAAACAAGTCAAATAGATTCTCGGTTGGATAGACACGACTAACCTCAGAGACTTTATTCTCAATCCATTCTCGACTATTCTTGTTTTCTCCACATCCTGTTAATCCTATCATTATCAATCCTCCTAAAAGTACCTTTTTGAGAAACATACGTTTTTTCATAACCTTCTCCTTGCTTATAATATTCCATAAAACAGTTAACTATAGTTACTATTATAGCATGCCATAAAAGCAACATTCCTTGCACCTTACTCAAATTTGTAAGTCAGATTCGCTACATCCAGAGTTGGAATTCCACTGTTAACTGATTCTTTTTCACTCATTCTTTCGCACGCTCCTTATTTATAATCAGATCAATCAGGATGTTTTAAATGTTATCAAATTAATTAGAAACACTATTTCTATCATCTATCCAACTTGAAACTATCTCACTCATTCCATCATTTGGGTTATCCTTAAAAGCAATATTAACATTCAATCGATAACCTTTTGTATTATTATAAGATTCCGCTCCACTTATTGATAAAATGTGTTCTCCATTTGAATTAAGGAAATTATTTATTGTAGAGTCATCACTAATATAATAGATTTCAAATACATTGCGATTTGAAAAAAATATTGAAACTTTTCAAGCTTCATTTGAGATAAAACATCTCTATTCAAACTTAATTTTTTTGGAATAGAAAAACCTTTATAACCCCAAATTTTTTTCCGCTACCTCATTGTTAAAAAAAATATAAATTGACCATCTTTATATTCTACATCAACTTGGTCTTTCACTTCTTCTTTATATGGATCGGTAGAGATTTGTATAGTCTCTATCTTTCCTTTTATAGTTTGATTATCTGCATCTCCATCTAAGGAAACTACTGTTCTGAGCGAATCCTTATAGAATGTTTGAGTAATATTGAACCCCTCCGGAAATTGCTTAAACAAATCAAAGAGATTTTCAGTTGGATAAACACGACTAACCTCAGAGACTTTGTTCTCAATCCATTCTCGGCTGTTCTTATTTTCTCCACATCCTGTTAGCCCTATCATTATCAACCCTCCTAAAAGTACCATTGTGAGAAATATGCGTTTTTTCATAACCTTCTCCTTATTTATAATATTCCAAAAACAGTTAGCCATAATTCATTTATAGTGACATTTTCTTGCATCCTACTCAAATTGGTAAGTTAAATTTGCTGCATCTAGAGTGGCAATACCACTGTTCACTGTATCCTTCTTACTCATACTTCTCTCCTAATTCGATACTCTCTCCTTAAAATAATAGCCAACATTAAAATCAACAGTAATAGAATAGTAATAAAAAGTCATCTAATCTCAAAGAACTACCAAATCCTAGCACTGTTTCAGCTTGTTGCTGTTTATTAAAATATTGGTTGATCGTTGTGTTTTTAATAATATAATCTATATCAAAAGAACCATTGTTTCCGTTAAAATGTTTGTTTTTTTAATGATAATTTGCTTAAAAAAATTCTTTATCTATATCAAGTTTTTTTGAAACAAGAAACCATCAAACTTCCATATTTTTTTAGCGGTTTCTTCATCAGAAAAAAATAAATTTGTTGTCTACATATTGAACACTTACTACCACTTCGTCGCTTTTTGGAGCATCATCCTTCGCTGGGATTTTAGAAAGAGTACCCGTTATTGTATTCGATGTTGCATCACCTTTCAGCTTAATTTCTGTAATATAATTATCGGGTCCATCACTTTTCTTTTTAAAATAGACCTGCTCAATCTCAAACCCTTCTGGAAATTGCTTAAACAAGTCAAAAAGATTTTCAGTGGGGTAGACACGACTAACCTCAGAGACTTTATTCTCAATCCATTCTCGGCTGTTCTTATTTTCTCCACATGCTGCCAATCCTATCGTTATCAATCCTCCTAAAAGTACCATTGTGAGAAATATGCGTTTTTCATAACCCTCTCCTTACTTGTAATATTTAATAAAACAACTAAATTTAATTCCCTATAGTATACCATAAAAAGGGCTTTTAAAAAAACTATATCAATTAAACTAGATAAAATCTATTCTTTAGACTACACAAGTTTATAGTAAAAAAATTAAATAAAAAAATCCTTTTTCAACCTATCATTCAAAAAAATATTAAAATCTTTTAAATATTTCCCAAAAAAACGCTTTGGATTAACTGAATTCCTTAATCAAACCTTTTTTTCTAATAAATCATACAAAAAAATGAAGAGAATGGTATAATTGATAATATACAATAAACGTTTTTTTGGAGAAGGAGACTACCATGAGAAAAAAGTTTAGAGTTTATTTTTTAACCACTGCTACAATTTTAGCATTTGGCCTCGTCGCCTGTTCATCTAAACCATCAACCACTGCTACAAGCAATACAGAAGGTACTACAAATACAGAGACAACAACCTACCATAAGAAAGATGTAACTGGTCCTGCTGCTTCATTTGACTGGAATGCCAAAGTTGAACCTACGAACTATGAGAGAACCTTTGTTGAAACAAACAGTGGCAGTCAATTTAATAAAACTTTAGATCGGACTAAGATGCGGCTGAGAATCTTGAAAAAAAGAAAAAGGAAATTTCGGATCCTAAGGTTCAAACAGCCCTCAAAATAGTGGATGCCGTCTTTGTCAATCAAGAAAATCTTGACCTAGTTGTAAAATCAGCGGGTGCTAGTAATCAAGAAGAGTTATTTGATAAGATTTGGAACGAATATTTAGTCCCTGAGTTGACTAAAATCCATCCGAATTTTTCAAATGATACCATCTTTGAGTATAAGGGAGAAAAATATCCTCTGAAAATTTATGCACCAATGTTTTTCAAGGTCAACACCAATGCATTAGGAAAAGCAGGTGCCTATACTCTTGAGGACTATAAGGTAGAAGGCGACATGGTTTATTTGAAATTTATGTCCCCAGCTGCAGATACTTACCAATATGAAGTCAAAGCATCCTATCACACAGACAGTCTCGAATTCTTTCGAGGAATGGTAGAAGAACAACAAAAGGTTCTTGAAACAGACTATGCTAAAGCCCTAAATATTCGATTTGTTTATCAATTAGCGGCGCTTGATTTTAATGCAAATAACTATGTCGACTTAGAGGGAATGGATTATCTTGATCGCAACACTCATTACCTCGCCATAAAGTGGATAATAATGGAGAAGCTAGCCTTGATAATGAAAATCTTGCCAACCTTTTACAAATTAGCATGAAGGCTTCAAATGAAGCCAATAAAGGAAAATTTGAATAAATCTTTAAAGCATGAAAAAATCACCTAAAACAGGTGATTTTTATGTATTCATCTTATCGATAAAGCGTCTTAAAACCGACACTGGATAACCTTACTCTCCCAACTCAGCACTGTATGCGATAATCTGATCAACTGTATCAGACAAGAACTGGATGGTATCACGGAGTGGCTTGTCCGTTGAGATATCGGCTCCGATAATCATGGCTGACTCAAGCGGTGTCTTGCTACCACCTGATTTGAGGAGATTGAGCCAGTCTTCAGCTCCATTCTCAGAGTTTTTCAGATGGAGATAACCTGCTGTTGAGATGACTAGTCCTGCAGAGTAAGTGTAACTATACAAGCCCATGTAGTAGTGAGCTTGGCGCATCCAGGTCAGAGCTGCATCATCATCAATCTCAATAGCATCTCCCCAGAAATCAGTCAAGACTTCCTTCATAATGCTGTTGAGTTTGCTTGCTCCAAAGATCTCACCCTCTTCAATCAGTGTATAAACCTTGCGTTGGAAGGCCGCTTCCAAGAGGTGGGTGATAAAGTTATGGAAATAGGTGTCTGTCAAGCGGTGAGCAAGAGCGAAGCGTTTTTGACGTGGGTCGTCAGACTGGTGTTCCAAATAATCACTTAAAGCAATTCATTGAATGTTGATGGTGCTTCGACATAGTAAGTCGACATGTGGGCGTTGAAATAGCTCTGGTGATTGTCTGAAAAGATAAATTGACCAGAATGCCCGATTTCATGAATCAAGGTATAGACATCACTCAAGCGACCTGTCCAGCTCATAAGGACATAAGGATGCACACGGTAGGGATCCGTTGCATATCCACCAGAATCCTTGCCACTATTGGCAGCAAAGTCTACCCAACGTTCTTCTTGGTAACGAGCAATTTCTTGGGTGTATTCTTGACCCAATGGTGCGACTGATTTCATGACCAAATCGTAAGCATCATCGATAGTCACTTCAGGATTTAGGGCGCTATCCAAGTCCAACTTCCAGTCCGCAAAGGTCATCTTTTCAAGACCATTTACCTTGGTAACATGCTTGAGGTATCTCTGAGCAACGGGCGCAAAGTCCTTCATGATGAGGTCAATCTGGCGGTCAAACATGGCACGGTCTACTTCCTGCTCAGCTAAAAGATAGTCAAAGACTGAGTCGTACCCCTTCATATCAGCCAGTAGTTTTTCAGACTTAACCTGAGCTAGATAGGCTGCAGCTGCTGTATTTTGGTGCTTACGAAGTCCCTCCGAGAAGGAACGGAAGGATTTTTCACGAACTTCAGCGTCCTCGTGGTTTTGGTAGAAATTCTCATAGGTCACAAAACTGTTTTTGTAGGTCTTGCCATGGGCTTCAAAGTCAGCCATTTCGAAATCACCAGCACGCATCTTAGTATAGATATCCTGTGGACTGTAGAAAACTTCACCAAGATTGGTCAAGGCCTTCTCCACATCTGCCCCAAGATAGTGAGCTTTTTTGATTTTAGCCTGACGAATAGCTGCCGTCAAATGTGGCAGATCACCCAAACGATTCAATACTTCCTCGTCTGCTGCCACCAAGGCATCGTCAAAGAAGGTCAGGGCTACGCTAGCATCTGTTTCAAAGTCCATTCCAGCTTGGGCGATATTAGCAAAATCCTCATTGCTATAGTCCGTCGTCTGAGGCATAAAGGCATAATTGCCGATATGGCTCATCTGGATATAAATCTGCTCCAGCTCCGCAAAAGCCTTCTCGAAATCCTCAAAAGTGTGAAGATTACCCTTGTAGTCACGGCTAAATTGGTTGATGTCTTCGTGAGTCTTTCGATGGCTCGCAAGAAATCCTCACGGTCTTGGTATAGGGCAGTTAAATCCCAAAGTTCCTTTTCAGGAAATTCTGAACGGTGTTTTTGTTCCATTTTCTTCCTCTTATTTTTCTAATTCTAATAATACGCTAAGGGCTGATAAAGCGTAAAGTGGTGCTGTTTCCGCTCGCAAAATGCGAGGTCCAAGGCCTGCCAAAACAGCTCCTTTGGCTTGAAAACTTTCGATTTCTGCAGGTGATAGACCACCTTCTGGACCAAAGATAAAGAGAACTTTACTTCCCTTTTCAAGACTACTTACAGCTTGTATAAGTGCAGCGGATTCTCCCTCTTTTGCTGACTCTTCATAGGCCACTACGATAGAGTCAAACTTCTCGAATTGGGCTAGAAAATCTGCTTTCTTCTCAAAAAGGGTAATACTTGGAACCAAATTCCGCTTGCTTTGTTCTGCTGCTCCAAGGGCGATTTTTTCTAGTTTTTCAGCTTTTTTGCCCAATTTCTTGCCGTCCCACTTGGCAACTGACCAGTCGGCAGGAAATGCCCAGATTTGACTAGCACCCAGTTCCGTCACTTTTTGAGCGATGAACTCCAGCTTATCTCCTTTAGGAAAACCGGATGCGATGGTCACTTGGACGGGCAGTTCGACATTATCAGCTAATTCCTCGAGCAATTCAAACTGACGGGCTTCCACATCTAGCAAGCGCGCCAAACGCTTGATACCATCATTGAAGACCAAGATTACTTCATCATCTTCTTTCAGCCGCATGACCTGAAACATATGCTTGCTGGTTTCCTTGTCCTCGATAGTGACAGGAGATATTGCACTGCCTTTGACAAAATACTGCTGCATGCTAGCCTCCAATCACACCTGAAATATCCTTGGTCTTCTTAAAGACACAGGCATTCCATTCCCCTTGAATCATGTGAGTTTCAAGGAAAAATCCAGCTGACTCAGCCGACTCGCGTACCATGTCCCACTTGTCCTTGATAATCCCACTCATGATCAAGTAGCCTTCGTCCTTGACCAAACGATAAGCGTCCTCTGTCAGATGGATGAGAATATCCGCCAAGATATTAGCCACAATGGCATCTGCCTCAATTTCCACACCCTTAAGCAAATCTCCAGCAGCAACATGGATGTTTTCCATACCAGGGTTGAGCTCAATATTTTCCTGAGCCACACGAACAGCCACATCATCCAGGTCATAGGCGAAGATTTCTTTGGCACCAAGAAGCGAGCTAGCAATAGAAAGGACACCTGAACCAGTTCCTACATCCAGCACCGTTTCACCACCACGAAGAACCTGCTCCAAGGCAAAGAGGCTCATCTTGGTCGTCGGATGCGTCCCTGTCCCAAAAGCCATGCCTGGATCTAGCTTGATAATCTTTTCTCCCGCAGTCGCCTCATAGTCTGTCCAAGACGGCACGATGGTCAAATCATGAGTAATGCGAGCTGGTTCATAGTATTTCTTCCAGTTGTCAGCCCAGTCTTCCTCAGCCAAGGCTGTTGTACCCATCTTGACCTCTCCTAGATCCATAAAATCTGTCAATTCTGCCAGGCGAGCCTGCAAATCTGCCTCAACCACTGCTACATCAACCGTATCTGGATAGTAGGCGGTCACTATGATTTCTTCTTGTTGCTCAACCTCTGGGAAAATCTCACCAAACGGTCGACATTCCCCACATAGTCCATACTATCTTCAATCGCAACACCTTGCGCCCCTAACTCAATCAAGAGATTGGAGACCAGCTCCTCTCCCTCGCGCTTCACTGTAACTTTTAACTCTTGCCATGTTTCCATTTTGTATTTTCCTTATTCTTCTTAAATTCCTCAATCACATCTGTGTAGTGTTCTTTCATTGCGCTATGAATCTGCTGTTTAAAAATACCAAACATAAGATAATAAACAAATAGAACAATTCCTGCTAACAGTATCAATAATAAAAAATATACTGAAAGAGGCAGTACGAGACCTCTATCACTCAGTAAGGGTATAACAAGCATTAATACCCAAATAACAGCCGTAGAAATCCCAGCTACTTTCATACCACTTTCTCTCTGCTTCTTTAACTTTAAATATTCCATATAGATGAATGTAGCTTCTTCTCTAGAATATTGTCCAGTTTTTAGTTTGCGTTTAACTTCCTTATTTAACGTCGTTGTTGCAATTGCAAAAATCATTTTACTTCCTCCATATAATCCCTCACTCTATCCTGCAACTGGGGTACAACCTTATCTGAGTCAAGAAATTCGTCAATACTCATCAGTTTGTAACTCTGTCCTTCGTCACCAAATACAATCTTGTCAAATTGTTCCTGAGCCAACTTTCCCACTAGAAAGACGGATTCCTTCCCCTCAAAAAGCATACTGGGATAAACCTTTCTCCAAAGCAGACAATCTTTAGTCAGACGAATCCCCAGTTCCTCAAAAACTTCACGCGCTGCGCACTCAAAAGGACTTTCATCCCCTTCGCGCCCACCACCTGGTAGTTCCCACATATTGGGCCATGGGATGTTTTCCTTGTCATCACGTAAGATAGTTAAGAGCTTATCACCACAAAAGAGGGCAATCTTGCAGCCTGTAAAATCAGAAATTTCTATTCCCATATTAGACTCCTTCGGCTAATGCCTTTTCCAGCTCTGCTAACCAGTTTTCATAATAGCGTTTCTCGTCCCGTAGCATTCGGCTGCTATTCATTTTTTGTCTAGCAATCTTCATAGCCTTGCGAGTTTGAGCCATGTCGTTCCTTACCTTAAATTGATACCAGGCTTGAATGCTCTGCACATCTGCCATTTTTAGAGATAAAAAGGATTTAACGCTTCGAATACTTGCATATTCCTCCGCTTTCTCATCATCACCTTCTAGCAAGGCGATTTGAAGAAGGCATAGTTGGCAAAAAGTTTCAGACAGCGAGTGTTCTGTTCTCTCTAGTAAAGATTGAAATAGCTTTTTAGCTGTCTCTAAATGACCATCCAATATGAAAACTACTCCCTCAAGAGTTTGAATACTTTCTGCAAAACTCCCTCTCGCATCCTCATCAACAGGCATGATAAAGTCTTTCAAATCATATCCTTGAGGAGCTAGCAGGGTCTGGGCAGAATGCCTCAACACCATGTAGGCGTATTTGGTATTTTCAGGGTGTTGTCGCAATTCCCATATTTTTGCTCCATCGGTGATGCCGACTGGCAAAGTGTTGTTTAGAAAGAAAGACAAATTAAGAAAAATCCAAGTACCAGCAAAATACCAGCTTTTTGTCAAAAATCCAAACAATATCGCCAATAATATCAAGCTGAGATGAACCAGCAAACCTCCTGAAAGCATCAGAATGATTCTTTGATCACTTTCGTCCTCTTTTAATCCAATATACTGAGCACCAACATTTTTCAGAACGGCTGTTCGACTAAGATGAAACCTGCCTGACTTTTTGGTCAAAAGAAAATGTCCTAATCCAAAAGCCACCAGCCGATAGCCTGTCAAGTAACCACAAAAAGCATGACCCAGCTCATGAAGAATAAAGATTAAATACATGCTTAGAAGAGCAAAGGCATAACCAAAAATAAAGGCTAAAACTGCGGAATACCCCAACTCTGCAAATGCGATAGTGCCACAAGCAAAAGCTAGCATAATAAAGGCAAAAGCTAACACATAAACCAAATACGTCCCAAATTTTTTCATACTACCTTCTCCAAACTCCTAGTATCTCGGATAAGGATAAAACTCTCCCTCTTCCAAGCCAACTTTTCCTTCTTCAAATACTTCTTGATTCCATTCCATGACAAATTCCTCTGCTTCTGGGTCTTCCAAAAAGTCCATAAGGGCATCTAGTCCAACCTCTGCAGTATCTTTAAGAAATAGTGCAAAATAAGCTAAAAATTCGCGAGAAAAGCCTTTTTTAGGCAAGTAAGGTATGACAGTCAAATAGTCTTCCTCATTGACGGTTGATTTGGCAGGATTGTAAAAAAGCACTGCTTCTTCAAAGAGAATATCATCCGATGAAACTTCTCCGTCCTCATCCACCATCTCCACGCCTGCAGCGTTTTGCGCTTCCAATAGAAAACTCACTTCTACCGCGTGATTGCGCTTGTCCCAACTAATCTCAAAGTCAAAGGGAAAGTTCTTCTCCAACTCTTCCTCTAAAACATCTAAAAATCCGTATGTTGCCATTTTGACCTCTTTCTATGCGACTCTTTAATCGCCCCGATTACTCGGAAATATGCTAAAATAGATACTACCATCTTACCACATATGTATCAGAAAATCCACGTTAGAAAGGACTGCTATGCCAGACAATCTCGCGCTTCGCATGCGCCCTAAACCATCGACCAGGTCATCGGTCAGGAGCATCTGGTCGGACCTGGAAAAATTATCCGCCGCATGGTGGAAGCCAATCGTCTGTCTTCCATGATTCTCTACGGACCTCCAGGAATCGGCAAAACCAGTATCGCCTCTGCCATCGCTGGAACAACCAAGTATGCCTTTCGGACCTTCAATGCCACTGTTGATAGTAAAAAACGGCTCCAAGAGATTGCTGAAGAAGCTAAATTCTCAGGTGGCCTTGTACTGCTACTAGACGAGATTCATAGACTAGATAAAACCAAGCAAGATTTCCTCTTGCCTCTTTTGGAAAGTGGACTAGTCATCATGATTGGGGCTACAACTGAAAATCCTTTCTTTTCTGTCACTCCTGCCATTCGTAGCCGTGTTCAAATTTTTGAGTTGGAACCTCTGTCTAACCAAGAAGTCAAAGAGGCTCTACAGATAGCTCTAAGTAACCCTGAGCGTGGTTTTGATTTTCCAGTAGAACTAGATGAGGATGCGCTGGACTTCATCGCAACCTCTACAAACGGAGACCTGCGCTCTGCCTTTAACTCACTGGATTTGGCTGTTCTTTCTACCCCTGAGAATGATAAGGGCATTCGCCATATCACTCTAGACATCATGGAAAATAGTCTTCAGAGAAGCTACATCACTATGGACAAGGATGGAGACGGTCACTATGATGTTCTATCTGCCCTGCAAAAGTCTATCCGTGGCTCAGATGTTGATGCCAGTCTTCACTATGCTGCCCGCTTGATTGAGGCTGGGGATCTTGCCAAGTCTCGCTCGTCGCTTGACCGTTATCGCCTATGAAGATATCGGTTTGGCCAATCCTGAAGCCCAGATTCACACTGTGACTGCTCTGGATGCTGCCCAGAAGATTGGGTTCCCAGAAGCCCGCATTCTCATTGCCAATGTCGTGATTGATTTGGCCCTTTCTCCAAAATCCAACTCAGCCTATGTAGCTATGGATAAGGCACTTGCTGACCTCAAAACATCAGGGCACTTGCCTATTCCGCGACACCTGCGTGATGGACACTACAGCGGAAGCAAGGAACTAGGGAATGCCCAAGACTATCTCTATCCACACAACTATCCTGGAAATTGGGTCAAGCAAGACTATCTGCCAGAAAAAATCCGCAATCATCACTATTTCCAAGCAGAAGATACTGGTAAATATGAACGGGCTTTGGCTCAAAGAAAGGAAGCTATCGACCGTTTGCGAAAAAAATCTGAAATCCTTTTTCAAAAAAATTGCACTTTTCCTCTTGATTTTTTTTGAAAAAGTGGTATCATATAAACATAGAAACGCTGTGGTGTACGACTTCACACTTAAGTGTTGACCGACTATTTTTTGTATTATTAGGGAAACAAAAGTCTTCTAACAGCATGTAGGCCGTCTCACACGGAAACAGCTTCAGTTAGAGCGAGTTGCCCACCTGCTTAATTGCGCGGGTTCAATACAAACCGTGAAGTTTCGGCACCAATACAGCTTTTTTTCTTTTGCCTCCTTAGCTCAGCTGGCAGAGCAGCGGACTCTTAATCCGTGGGTCACAGGTTCGATCCCTGTAGGGGCATCTAAATACAACAGGAAAAAAAGCCTTGTAAATCAAGGCTTTTTTTGCTTGTCTATAACTGATTTACCCCATCATTTGTCCCACATTTTAAATCTATCTTTTCTTTTTGAATCAAATTACATCTTTACAAATAGTGTAAAGCCAGTTACTTTTGCTTTGATGCCATACAATATTTTTCATGTAGAGAAGACAAATTTTATCTTCTCTTTTTATTTTTCAAAATAATAAAAACTGATTTTCTTTTCATAAATCAGACTGAAACTTCCAAATTTTTCCATTTTTGTTTATTGACATTTCCTCTAAAAAGGTGTATAATATTTTTTTATTATCAAACTATACTATACTATATAGGGGTATTGAAATGAAATTTTCTAATCGTTTACTGCTATTCCTTGCAGGAGTTGTTTTTTTGTCCTTTTAGGACTTTTTCCTATTTACAAACCCAGTAGCTAATCTTGTTGCTTACAGCTGGTGGATTGCATTTGGTTTACTGGTTTCTTCTATAGCAGCTATTTTTAGGCTATTTCTCTGTACCAAAAGAGCTTCGCTCACCAGCTCATCTTTTTCCAAGGGATTGTTAATCTTCTCTTAGCTCTTTACCTCGTTGCCTATGGCTTTGTGACGCTGCCAGTTGTCATTCCAACTATTTTAGGAATTTGGTTAATTGTAGAAGCCATTATAGCTTTCTTTTAAAGGCAATCGTCTGGGATTGATTTTTCCCTATTATTGGCAACCATATCATGTGGATAGCGTTGCTTGCATTTTTTTACTAGGTCTAGTGATTTTTGTTCAATCCAGTAGCTACAAGTGTCTTTTGTCGTTTATGTCGTTGCCTTTTGCATTTTTTTAATTGTTGGTTTCACCTATATCCTTGATGCCTTTCGTAAATAATCTAGCTGCCATTTTGGGCATATTAAAATAGCTGGGAAGTTACATTCTCAGCTTTTTTTCTGTTGCCTCCTTAGCTCAGTTGGTAGAGCAGTAGACTCTTAAGCTATGGGGCGCAGGTTCGAGCCCTGCAGGGGGCACATCTAAATCAACAGAAATAAGCCTTGAAACCAAGGCTTTTTTTAACGTCTAATAGCTTTTTGTAGAAAAGTATTTAAAAATAAAAGAGAAGAGAATCTCACTCTCTTCTCAGTATATCTTATTAAATTTAGTTTTTCTTAATCTACCTGATTTTTCCTTTGCAACGACAAATTCTTTAACCAGTCGATAGATAACAGCAAATACGGGGGTAAAGAATATCATTCCAAGTAGTCCGAAAAGATTCCCTCCGATACTAGCAGCCGCAAGCGTGAAAAGGGCTGGTAAGCCAATAGATTGACCCACAACTTTGGGATAGATAAGATTTCCCTCAATCAGTTGTATGATTTGATATAGAAGAAGAGAAAGTAAGGCTTGAGTAGGACTCACTGTGAAGATAAAAATCGCTCCCACAACACAAGCAATCATAGGCCCTACATAAGGAATGAACGATAGCACTCCTGCAAAGATACCTGTCATTACTCCATAGGGTATCCCAAACACGCTGTAACCAACCGCTATCATAACTCCTATGATAACTGCTTCAATCAGCTGACTCATCAAAAATTGGTCATAAGTCTCTAGTGCTACTTGTCCAATGTAAGTCAACTTTATCACCACCTTCTCTGGAAGAAAAAAACTTTTAGAAGTCGACTCGTCATCGCTGCCAAATGTTCCTTACTGGATAAAAAAATAAAAAGGTGAAGACTATAATCAAAAAGGCATTCATCAAACTTGAAAAAAATATTGCCGATATTACTAGTCAGACCTGATAAAAAACCTATCAAAGCTTGGCTAATAGAACTAGATTGTCCCTGTATGCCTGATACGATAGTTGACAACATGTCTTTGGTTACAAATTCCGAGCTGCCTAGCAATTTCCCAAGTTGAGTAAGGACTGTTGAAAGGACTGTTCCCAGCTGACTAATAGTCTGGGCTAGGGTTGGCAGCACCAAAACCAAAAGAGCAATCACGATTAAGATAAGAGCTAGGAAAACAAGTACCATGGCAATCGGACGACGCAACTCTGCCTTTACCTTCAATTTAACTAAGTACTGTTCAATTTTTTTCATAGGAACATTAAGCACAAAAGCAATAACAGCACCATAAATCAAGGTTGATATTACATCAAAGAGAGAGATTGCTCCTGATATAAAGCTCGATGCATTCAGAATTACAAGAGCAACCAGCCCTATAAAAAGTATTAACGGGGTGTATTTTTTTACTAAGTTCATAAATTCTCCTTAATAAACATGTTTAGATACGACTATACTATTTGGTTTTTCAAACTCTCGATTAAGGTAGGCTTGGTAAGTTCCTGGAGCGATAAATCCTTTGGGTGAGAGGATATCGGTGCCAGCCTGACCGACTATGGTATCAGCCAAGAGCACACAGTTTGTAGATAAGACAAAGTAGGATTTAAACTTAGATTTGATAAATTTATAAAGTTCCCCATCTGTCTCATGTCTGATTTTATAAGCGTAGGTGTAGTCTTCCTTACCATCACCTGTCATGATTTTATCTGCACTTGGCTCCCATGGAATCGTCAGTTGTTTCAATTCAGCCAACTTTTTTTCTGAACTGCTTTTTTTCCATTTCAGGCGTCAAATCTATCCCATAACCAAAAAAAGCGTTTTTTGACTCTCACGTTTACATAGGTCAATGTACTTGTCACGATCACAGAAATATAAGACACCATCTCCTACCATGCCAAATAAGGTCTCAGAAGACGGATCATAGTTGCCATAAGAAATAACACGGCCTTGATAGCAGATATCCACATGACCAATAGCTGAAAACAGGGAGGTCTCAGCTGTATGAACAAAAATTTCTAGCTCTGCTGTCTTACCAGACTTCACTATTCCAAGATGGATATCTTCTTCCTCATCAGCATTTTCCAGCATAAATTTGTTAATTTTTGCTAAAAGTTCTTGCAGGGATGAGAGCGGCTAGGACAATAGGTAAGCTAATTCTAATGCGACGTTTGAGATGGTTTTTCCCAATTTCCTCCTCAAACAAGAAACCGTCACGGATATTGGACACACCATAAAGGAAAAAATAAGCCCCTAATACAAAGAGTTGAAAAACAGAATTTCCTGTAGAGGACAAAAGACTAGTCCCACCAAGAAAAACTAGTACGAGTCCATCTAGTAAGAGACGAAAACGAGGTCGAATTTTGTTTTTGCGGTAGAGAACATAGGTGACAAGGTTGATAGTAGCATGAAAAATCTGATAAACTCCAATCACAAGAGCCAAAATATAAATCGGCACATCCGTCGCAAGATTCGAGCCTAGCAAATATCCCAGCACTAACAATTTAACCAGTGCAACTCCCAAGGTATCCGTTGACTGGCTTTTTTTGAAAACTCTTAATAGCAAATCTACGACCGTTGCTATCCAAGCTAAAAAAACAGAACCAGGCGAATAACTGTTACTGGCAACCAAGTCCCCGTGACCATCAAGATGAGACCTAGCAGAACAAACAAGAACCCCTGAGCAAGTAATTTCTTACCTGTCAGACCCTAAAGATAGAATTTTTCGCCATATAAAAACCTTTCAACAATAAAAATTAAACACTCCGATTAAACTGACTAGTAAATAGCCAACACTACAAACAGCCTGTGCCAGCAACATATGGTGACTAGAAATGACTGTAGTAATGTCACCATCTTGTCTTATGCACTTCTAAAAATTTGTTATATTGATTAGAAACCAGAGCTTATAAAAAAACTAGCTAAACTCGAGAGATAGACACAATTGCGACGAAAAAAATGTATAACCAATTCAACTTGTTAAGGTAAGAAAGCATTATTTCCAATCTATTAATTATTCATCTATTACCTATTATGACACAATATTCCTATAGTTCAACTTTTTTTACTTGTTTTTTTATATTACACGGACTAAAAAGTTTTTCAACAGTTGATTGCATTTGTTTTTAATAAGTTTTAACCTTTCTTGGTTAGATAAAAAGAATCATACAGTTTAGAATCTGTATGGTTTTTTTGCCCCACTTTTGTCCCATTTTTTTAAATCATGACATTGAAAATACCTAAAATCACTTATATTTCAATATTTTTTTAATTGCTCTCAATATGAAAGTCCTTTCCAAATCCCTGTAGGGGGCATCTAAATACAACAGGAAAAAGCCTTGATTTACAAGGCTTTTTTTGTGTATCTGTTCTACTTTTTGGTCAACTAATGGATATCAACGGTATAATTTTATGAACACCCCTTCTGAACTGCACCCCAAAAGTTAGACAGAAAAAAACCTAACTTTTGTGGCGCAGTTCATTCGCGTCACATGAAGTTATTTAAGCATCTCCCTTTTTTTATTACCATTTTCTGTTATAATAAATTGTACTTCTAAAATAGAAAGGTCTTAAGATGACAACTCTTATTAAACATAAACGTGTAGAATTTTTCAGAACTTTTTTTATGACCTAGTTTTTTTGTTTTTTGCAATTTCAAAAAGTAACTACTTTAATTGACCATCTTCATAACGGTATTTTTGACTTGGAATTCTTTCCTTGATTTTTTTCATTGCTACTTTGTTTCTCATCAATTCCTGGATGATTCAAACCGATTATACCAATCGCTATGGAAAGAACTCTTTATTTAACATAGTAATCATGTTTATCAAAATGGGAATTTTACTCTTTATAGCCAATATGATTGGACCTGATTGGCAACAATATTTTCATTATCTCTGTTGGGCTATTGGTACATTAACCCTTACCTTATTTTTTTCAATATTTGGTTGAATTTTTTTAGAAAATCAACCGATGATGCTAATCAGGGAAAGTATCAAAGGTTTTCTATGGATAACAGGTCTAGGAAGTTTAGGAGTCTATCTAGCAGCTCTTCTTCCCTATTTACGTTGGAGTCTCTGTCTTATTTGCTAGTATTCTGCTAACATTTATTATGCCAATTATCTTGCTTAGTAAAGATAAGCATTACCAGGTAAATCTCCCCCATTTAATCGAGCGCATCTCCCTTCTTGTCATTATTACGTTTGGAGAGATGATTATGGAGCTAGCTAACTTCTTTACAATCGAGAATTTCTCGATTTATTCGGTTCTTTATTTCATTATTATGCTTTCTCTGTTCTTGTTTTATTTTTGGTCAATTCGACCATGCTATTGATGAAAAAAATCTAATCAAAAGGGACTATTTCTAATTTACAGTCACTATCCTATTTTTCATTGGACTTATTATGATGACTGTATCGATGAGTTTTCTTCTGAATCCTGAAGCTAATCTTCTCTTTGCAACCATCTTCTCTTATATCGGATTTGGCCTCTTCCAAGTTGCTGTCCTAGTAAATGGGCCCTATAACAAACACTATCTTCGCTATTCGAAAAGTTACTACTGTGTCCAAGCGACACTCTATCTGGCTGCCTTGATTCTCTCTTTAATCTTTGCTTCTAATCCTATAATAGTAGTGAGTATAACAACCATTTTTAGCTCTAGCTATAGCCATTCATTTTATTTATTTTTTTATGTGACACAGAATAAAAAAATATTCCAAATCTAACTGGGGGTTCTTTTAATGAGTTTATAACATAAAAAAGCTTTGGGAACCAAGGCTTTATATGATATCAATCACCGACCACGAAAATGTTTAGCTTACAGAACTGCTAGTGAAGCTCTAGAGGATGAGTTCGAGTAAATGTTGCACTTATTCTTGCAATTTATCATTTACTTGATGCACGAACTCGATATTTTTTTCGTTAATTTGTTTTTTTGCCCCACTTTTTGCCCCATTTTTTTAAATCCTGACATTGAAAATACCTAAAAAGTATTTCCCTAAAATCAGCTATATTTCAACATTTTTTGTTTATTTTTCAATATGAAAAGTTCTTACAAATTCATGCAGGGGGCATCTAGATACAACAGGAAAAGTCTTGAGTTCCAAGGCTTTTTTTGTGTCCTCCCTACTTTTATTCTATAAACAGATACTCAAGATATATTTTGTGTGTAAAAAAGTTCTTTTACCCCTCTACGAAAAACAAAAAAGATTCTTACCTTTGCAAATTTGGATAAGATAGCAGAATATTTTAATGCAACTCCAACTCAACTTTTTGGAACTAGTAAAGAGATTGAATTAGAAAAGAGTGTTCTTGAATCGAATGAATACTCTGATAAAGTAAGTGAGATCTTAAAGGCTGTCAAATACATCGAACATTTTCTACAAACTGATGGACAGTACTTAGAGGATTTACTTTACCTAACAAGAGGCAAACAACTATACACAGAAGATGGAGGAGAGTTGTTTATTGACCCAACTTCTCAGAAAAGAACATTTCATACCCAATATGAACCTGGTTTTATTGTAGCAAGAGACAAATCTCCACTAGAACTCTTAATTGAAAATAAGGACCTATTAGATTAAAAAAAGCGAGGATATGTACTGACCCCAAAAAGTTAGACAATTAATTTATCCGAAGGATTTAGTTCTGTATTGCACAGGACTGAGTCCTTTTAGTTTTATCTTAATTCGTTTATTGTTGTAGTAATCAATGTAGTCCACAATAGCTTGTTCCAATTGGTTAAGCGACTGAAATGACTTCTCATAACCATAAAACATCTCAGACTTAAGAATACCGAAGAAGGACTCCATCATGCCATTGTCTGGGCTGTTACCTTTACGGGACATAGATGCTTGAATTCCCTTACTCTCTAGGAACCGATGATAAGAATCGTGTTGGTATTGCCAGCCTTGGTCGCTGTGTAAAATGGTATTTTCATAGTGTTTCTCTGTAAATGCCTGTTCCAACATCATTTTTTTACTTGCTCTAAGTTGGGCGAAGTAGAAAGATGATAAGCAATAATTTCACTGTTAAAGCCGTCTAAAAACAGGCGATAAATAGAGTTTCTGTGTGCTATTTGGAATGGCAAACTCTGTCACATCCGTATAGCACTTTTCCATTGGCCTTGATGCTTCAAACTGGCGTTGAATGAGATTCTCTGCTTTCTTGCCAATCTCTCCTTGGTAGGAAGAATACTTTCGTTTCCGACGAATCCGAGCTGTTAGACCAAGGACTTTCATCAGACGTTGGACCTTCTTATGATTCACTACAAAACCACGATTTCTTAGTTCAAGAGTAACTCTCCGATAGCCATAATTTCCTTTATGCTCATTATAAATGTCTTGTATTTCCAATTTGATAGCTTGATCTTTATCTACTTGATTCAGCTGATTTAAGTGGTAATAATAGGTTGAACGAGCAAGCTTTATAATGTTTAGAAGGATATCTAAAGGAAACTCTGTTACTAATCCTTGAACAATTTCTGTTTTTTTCTTCTAGCTCTTTTTTCCTCCTTCAATCGGAGTTCCCTCAACTTTTTTTAGAATAGCATTCTCCGCTCTCAGGTACTCATTTTTCTGCTTGAAGACGTTCTAACTCTGTCATCTCTTCGGGTTTCTTCTTTGGTTTACGTCCCATTTTAGCTGGTCTCCCTCTTGTTTTTCTCAACAATAGTATACCCGTTTTTTTCTTGTATTGCGCCAGCCAATTTGGAAGCATACCACGATTTGGGAGAGCATATTCGAGAGAAACTCTATCTTGAGACCAGTTTTTCATGTAGGACTTTATCAATCATTTCTTGTTTTTAGTTCTGGAGAATAGTAACGATTCTTGCCTTTTTTTGACGAACTCTATTCCGTAACGATCCATCAATTTAATCATGTACCTAAGATTAGAATTGTTTATCCCAAACTTATTTGAAAGTTGCTCTAAGCTATATCCTTGTTTTCTAAGTTCATAGATCTGAACTTTATCCTCATAACTCAATTTCATAATAAAACACCCCAAAAGTTAGATTTTTTCTGTCTAACTTTTGGGGTGCAGTTCAATAACCTCGCTTTTCTATTGTAAAATCTTATTCTTCAGTTCTTCCAGTTGCCTCGTTCGGTCATTCAATTTTAATTCAAAAACTTAAAAATCCAAACCAATGATTATCCATTCATCAATGAAGTTCCAGAAATTTAAATTTCCTTTAGGAAGCTCTTTAGTGGACCAAAGATAAGCTCCATTTTCTATATTCTTCGTCAAATCCAAAACGATATAGGTCCCCATCCCGTTACTGAAAAAGTTGTAACAAGAGGTCAAATCCATCTCCAGCTGGTCTTCATATTCCCATTCAAAATCAGCCATGGAATCGATATTTTCAGTGCTATCCAAACCCATTGTTTTACTCGGATAGTAATAAAAACCATTATGAACTTTTTGTGTAAAAGTCTACAATTGTTTTATCTATATTTTTCAACTGGACAATCAAATTTTTTTACCAAAAATTTGATTCAGATAGTGGATTTTTTCCCTTCGTAGAAAGCTGTCTTTTGAGTCTTGTAACTAAGAACGGTATATAAAATAGAATACTCTTCTCCAATTCTCATCAACTCAATGTCAGTCAGATATGTTTGTAGATAAAGAATAGTATTGCTCAATTCCCTTGCAAGATATGCCTGCCATTCTCCTAAAAACAACTGATTTTTCTATCTTCCAAAGTATCGGCTAAAAAAATGCCGCTTTCCAATATTCTGGAATCGGTGCATTTACAATTGTTGATTTATCAGTTATAAATTCTACTTTATTTTTTTAGATGATAACGTGTAACGATTTAAAAATGCAATTTTATCATTCATCTGTTGAACCATTTTATCCTCCGATTAGTCTCGCACTGATATTTATTGATAATAACACTATATATCTAGTATAGCATAATCAATAGGTATTATAGGTTTTCAAACCAAATGTGAGCCATTCGATTTTGCCCCACTTTTGCCCCATTTTGAAATAATTAAATTGAAAATCACTCCAAATATATTCCGAAAAACACTTATATTCCAATATTTTTTTAATTACTTTCAAGATGATAAAGCCTTCCAAATTCATGCAGGGGCATCTAAATCAACAGGAAAAAGCCTTGGTTTCAGGGCTTTTTTTGCTTAGTTTTTAGGATATTCTGAGTTTAGTATAGATAAAATTCTTTTCATATAACAAAAAGAACGCTACATAGCGTTTTTTTGTTATTCTTAGTTACTCGTCTAATCGAATAAACATCATTGCGTTAAGCAAAGAGATGAGAGCGACTGTATTGACATTATTGGAATAGATCAGTCTCTTATTTTCAATAGGCGGAATAATAAAATTAGAAATAATGATGTCGTAAGGTGATTCTTTTAGAGACTCAAGGGATAACTCTAATTCACTCCAAACTTCCAGTTCAAAATTGTTACTGCAATAGTAAGCAAGTGTCTCAGCTACTGATTTTGCATGATACTGATCAAAATTACTCATGACCAAAACCTTTAATTTAGGTTGATTTTGTAAAAGATTTAGCACCAAGTGTTTGCTATGGGTGATAAAAGTATAGGATAAATGATTGACCTTCATTGAATTACGATCCATATCCAAAGCCTCTAGATAATGTTCAATCCCTTCCTTCACCTCTGAAACAAAGCGAGGGAAAATATTTTGAAAGTTCTTGATTGTATTGCCTTTTTGATCAAATAAGATAAACTCTGTCGATAATTCCTGACGATGCAGATGTGCAGTATTATGCAGATGCCAAATCAGATTGTCCTTATTGTCTACTTGGAGATTATAGTCTCTTGATACCTGATCCACTAAATCTCCCAATAACTGATACGATTTTTTTACATAGTTGTCTGTTTTTGCATGGTTAAGAAATACTTCTTCATCTATGAAAAACATTTTTTGAAAATAGGATACAAACAGTTGACTTATCACTTCTTTATTCAGAGAAATCTGATATTCAGAATCAAAGCTCGCTACAATCTCTTCGATGCCTTCTGCCTGCATGAAAGATTCTAACAATTGATTGTTAAAAGAGTCTCTCTCAACTTCCATGAAATGACCAAACTTTATGCGATATAAATTTGTAACCAGAAGTAATTTTAACATTCTGTGAGTTGACAAATTCATCGGGAAAGAAGTTGCTTTATAGACTAATTCCAATAATTGAGACAAGGGTTCTTGAGAAAAATCTTCAAAAAGGCCATTCAAGGAAATAATATTTCTCTGAAAAATACTGGGCAAAAAAGTAACGGATATCAATCTCATTTCCAGTGATTCGAACTGGATTGAGGCTAATTTCAAAACGATATTGTTTCTTAATAATTTTATTAATGTGACGGATGATACGGTAAAGAGAGGAAGAACTGATATAAAACTCTTTGCAAATACTATCAGTATCACATCCTTCATTAAAGAAGATAAATTCTAAAATTGAAAAATGAGTTGAATGCTTAAAAAAATGATGATAGACCATCTCAATATCACTATCATCGGTATTAATGATACGGATGCCGTTTGTTGAGGAACGAAATATCAAGTCAGGAAAAGAAGATCTGACTTGAGACAAGTCATCTTTTACAGAACGTTCTGTACAGTGCAATAATTCTGCTAGTTCCGAAATATGAAACCAGCGTTTGTTTTCAAATAGTAATTCTAATAATTCTAATTGTCTGTAACTTTTTTTCGATAATAAATCTCTCATGAATAGCTTTTTCTCTTTATAATAAAATAAACGATTGTCTTTCAATCTTCATGCAATTATACCATATAATAAAGCGTATTTATCCTCTTACAACAACTTTTTGCTTACTACAAAAAGACTAGTCTAATCACTTAGAAACTCAGTAGAATCAAGCTTTTCTTATTTATTTGTATCTATAGTACATGTTTACAGTACGGTTTTTAAGACGAACTATTATGCTTCCAAGTTGAGATAGTATATAATTAGTTCAATCAAAGATGTTGATTCTTTGATTTAGAAATAGAAAAGGAGGATACACTATGTTGTGGTCCATTATTGTAGGAGGTCTTATTGGTCTCGCCGCAGGTGCAATCACTAAAAAAGGTGGTTCAATGGGATTGATTGCAAATATCTTTGCAGGTCTTATCGGTTCGTCTGTAGGGCAATCACTTCTAGGAAGCTGGGGACCTTCATTGGCTGGAATGGCTATTATTCCGTCAATCGTAGGTGCAGTGATTGTTGTTGCAGTCGTTTCATTTCTATTTGGTAAAAAATAAGCATTACCTAATAAGAAATTAAAAGTGATAAGCCATAATTTTTGAATACTGTAGACGGGTAAAAATTATGGTTTAATGCTTTTTCATTTGAAAAGGATTTAATATGTCAAAATCAAAGAAAATATTGTTACTTATTTTCTGTATTTTAATCTTGGCTATTTTCCTTCCTATTCTCATAGATTATCATCAGGTCAGTGATTTAGATATCCACTTATTCAGTTGGAGAGATTTCTACGCTGAATTTCTGATTGCTAGATATGTCTTTTGGGGGACACTTGTCCTATCTGTTTTAGTGTTAATTTCAATGCTAGTAATACTCTTCTATCCTAAACAGTATTTAGAGATTCAATTAGAGACTCAAGAAGATACATTAAAACTAAAAAATTCAGCTATCGAAGGCTTTGTTCGATGTTTGGTCATTGATCATCAGTTGATCAAAGAACCAACAGTCCATGTAAATAGCCGCAAAAATAAATGTTTCGTTTATGTTGAGGGCAAAATTCTTCCTTCGGACAACATCTCAAAACGATGTCTTGTCATTCAGAATGAAATAACTCATGGATTAAAGCAGTTCTTTGGTATTGAACGTGAGGTAAAACTTGAAGTTAAAGTGAAAGAAGTTGAACCTCAAAAAACGACCAAGAAGACTGTTAGTCGTGTAAAGTAAGGAAGTAAAAATGGAATGGTTTAAAAAATACCAGTATCCAATTATTGCAGGTTTAGTAGGTGTCATTCTCGCTTGCTTTATCTTATCCTTTGGCTTTTTCAAAACACTATTTGTACTAATTTGTGGAGCCTTAGGAGCATTTGCTGGATACTATGTTAAGGAAAAATATTTAAATAAATAAAGGAGTCTCGTATGTCAAACGTAGATAAAAACGTAGATAAAAATGTAGAAAAAAAAGATGTCGCTGTTGTTTCTCAAGATGTTAAAGGGGAACTCACTTATGAGGATAAAGTAATCCAAAAAATCATTGGTCTTTCACTTGAAAAAGTACCTGGATTGTTGGATGTGGATGGAGGATTCTTCTCTAATCTAACAGAAAAAATTATCAATACAGATAATGTCACTCATGGTGTCAATGTTGAAGTTGGGAAAGAGCAAGTTGCAGTTGACTTGAACATTGTTGTTGAGTACCAAAAGAATGTCCCTGCTTTGTACAAAGAAATCAAAGATGTTGTCGTATCACAAGTTACAAAAATGACTGATCTAGAAGTAGTTGAAGTCAATGTGAATGTTGTTGATATCAAAACGAAGGAACAGCATGAAGCAGATTCAGTAAGCCTCCAAGACCGAGTAACTGACGTGGCTTCTTCAACAGGAGAATTTGCTTCAGAACAATTTGAAAAAGTGAAATCTGGTATCGGTTCAGGTGTAGCTGCTGTTCAAGAAAAAGTAGGCGAAGGTGTTGAAGCCGTTAAAGGCGAAACAAAAGGAAAATGCTCGCGTACACTAATTCATCTGATCAAAATCAATCAATTTAAAGGAGGCAGAATCATGTCAACAGAAGAAAAATTAAATCAAGCAAAAGGTTCCATTAAAGAAGGTGTCGGCAAAATGATCGGCGATGAAAAAATGGAAAAAGAAGGAACAGCTGAAAAAGTTGTTTCTAAAGTAAAAGAAGTTGCTGAAGATGCAAAAGACGCTGTCGAAGGGGCTATTGAAGGTGTTAAAAACATGCTTCACAAAGACGAAAAATAAGACTAAACGTTAATTTATCTAATAACAATATTAGCCGGAGAGAGAACATTTACTGTTCTCTTTTTGTATATAGGACCCTAAAAACAATTCCGAATCTTCGTTAAAAGGAATTTTTAACAGGAAAAATCTTAGAGGTACTCTTCAAAAAAAAATTAAACAGACAATTCTAATATTTGGAGACAGCTCATTTTTTTGCTACTCTTTTCTGCTCAGTAGTGATTAACTAGTAGAACTAAGGATTTAAAAATCAAAAAGTTCAGTCTTGAACTACACCCCAAAAGTTAGACAGAAAAAATCTAACTTTTGGGGTCAGTACATTATCAAGGTTTTTTAGGTTGAAGGCAAACACTTTGCCCAACTGGACGAGACCAATAGTGACAGCCAGCAAGTCGATACTACCTTCAAGGAATGGGTTGAAACAGTTCCTGACGAGGAACTGCAGCTCTACTTTGACCTCTTTTTGGAGTCATTCTCGATGCAGGCATCTCTTCTATCAACGACCTTTCTTCCTTCAAGGTCATTGAACACATTCACCATCTCTTTATCCAAGCCCAATCCCTCACTCCCGAAGAAGGAGAGACCATAGGACGCTTAACCCAACTCTTGATTGATACCCGCTACCAAGCTTGGAAAAATTGTTAAGATAAGAAAGTCAATGAATCACCCGATTCCTTGGCTTTTTTAGAAAAAAGGTCAGAAAAGTTAGTTTAAAACACGAACCCTGACGAGAGATTCTTTTTTTGTTAAAATGTAACAAATCTTATTACATTTAACATAGGATAATCTATGAAAGGACTTCTACTATGAAATCATTAAAAGGTATTTTATTTATTGGACTTAGTATGCTCCTGACTATCCTAGCTTGGCTCAGTTCAGGCGCTAGTCAGTTTCTAATCCCTGGTTTAGCTCTTACTACCCTCTCACTTACTTTTATACTAGCTAGCCGTTTGCCCCTGCTTGAGACTTGGTTTAACGGACTTGAAAAGATGTATCTAGCTCATAAATTCACCGCTTTTCTATCCATTCTCCTACTAACCCTACACAACTTTAGCATGGGCGGTCTCTGGGGTTCGCATTTGGCTGCTCAGCTTGGAAATATCGCTATCTATATCTTCATCAGCATTGTTCTGGTTGCCTATCTGGGACAATACATCCAGTATGAAGCTTGGAGATGGATTCATCGATTTGTTTATCTAGCCTATATCTTTGGCCTTTTTCATGTTTTGATGATCATGGGAAATCGCCTCCTCTCCTTTAGTTTCCTAGGTCTTATCTTTGGAATCTATGCTATTTTAGGCTTGCTTGCAGGTTTTTATATTATTTTCCTTTATCAAAAGGTCGGTTTCACCTATCTTGGAAAAATCGTAGGAATCAAACGCCTCAACCACGACACGACTGAAATTGAAATAGAACTTAGCCATCCTTTCACCTACGAATATGGACAATTTGCCTTTCTAAAAATTTTCCAAAAAGGTTTTGAGACTGCTCCACATCCTTTCTCCATCTCTGGAGGACAAGGACGAACTCTTTATTTTACGATAAAAAACTCTGGTGACCACACCAAGAATATCTATGACAATCTTCAAGTTGGTAGCAAGGTTGCAGTTGATCGCGCCTATGGGCATATGACTATGGAACACGGTCCAAAGCAGCAAATCTGGATTGCAGGTGGAATTGGAATTACACCTTTCATCTCTTATATCCGAGAGCATCCTATCTTAGACAGGAACGTCCGCTTCTACTATAGTTTCCGTGGAGAGGAAAATGCTGTCTACCTAGATCTACTTCGAGACTACGCCCGTCAAAATGCTAACTTTGACCTGCAGCTACTCGATAGCAATGAAAAAGGATACCTGACTTTAGATCAAGAAGAAATCCCTACCCAGACTACAGTCTATATGTGTGGCCCTCTTCCTATGATGAAGTCCCTTGCTAAGCAAATCAAGAAAAAGAATCCCAAGCAAAACTCATTTACGAAGGTTTCAAGTTTAAATAAGACCGTTGTCCCTCTTACACAAAAGAGGGACTTTCTTTTCACTTTATTTCTCTCTTCTATGCTATACTAGTTTAGTACATTCTTTGAGATTGGAGCCAGTATGAAAATCCATAAAACCGTGAATCCCGTTGCCTATGAAAACACTTATTATCTAGAAGGAGATCAACACCTGATTGTGGTCGATCCTGGTAGCCATTGGGAAGCCATTCGCAAGACCATCGAGAAAATCAACAAACCCGTCTGTGCGATTCTCCTGACCCACACCCACTACGACCATATTATGAGTCTTGACTTAGTCAGAGATACTTTTGAAAATCCCCCAGTTTATGTAGCAGAGAGTGAAGCTTCTTTGGCTCTATACTCCCGTTGACAATCTCTCTGGTCTACCTCGTCACGATGATATGGCTGATGTCGTCTGCAAACCAGCTGAACACACCTATGTCTTTCATGAAGAATACCAGATCGAGGAATTCCGTTTTACTGCCCTACCAACTCCTGGTCACTCTATCGGTGGGGTTTCCCTAGTTTTCCCTGATGCCCATCTGGTCTTGACAGGAGATGCTCTATTCCGCGAAACCATCGGACGGACCGACCTTCCTACAGGTAGCATGGAACAACTCCTCCATAGTATCCAGACTCAACTCTTTACCCTTCCTAACTACGATGTCTATCCAGGGCATGGTCCAGCTACGACCATCGCTCACGAAAAGACCTTTAATCCTTTTTTCTAGCAAGCAAAAAACCAAGGACAAAATCCTTGGTTAATTTTTCTGTATCAAGACTCACTCTGCCAAATCGAAGATGGGCGAATAAGTGGATCCAAAACTAATTCACTAGCTCAAAGGCTTTCCAATCAAATTTAGTCAGATCAACCTCTTCAGAAGAAACCTCTAAAACTTGAGCAACTTTTTCATTTCCACCAATTTTAAGAGTCATTTCTTTCACTATCTTTACGCCTTTGTTATTCAAAGAATAAAGAGTTAGGTCCATTTCTGGAGAAGTCGAATGCCAATTTGCATAGCTAACTTGACCATTTTCATAGAGACTTAAACTAGATCGAAAACCACCCGCAGATGCTGCATAACCTGTATGAAGCAATGTGGGTTTTTGATTTTCCAAATAATAGACTGCTGTAAGATTTTGGCCATTCCCAATTAGCAATTCATCCTGTCCATCTTTGTTCAAATCTGAAAAAACATATTCTGGAGCCACTGGTTTTTCATAGGTGCTTAATGTGAAAATATAGCCAAATTCCTCTGGGGAAACTTTATTCTCCTTCAGCTCTTTTTGCAACTCTTCTCTCTTACCTTGATTTAAAAGTGATACATAGCGCTTATATCGTTCGAGAACTTCTTTATATAGGTCCTGTCCCGTATCATTTTCCCTTTCAACCGTAGTTGATGGTGCCGTTTTGGAAGAGCTTATGCTAGCTTCGCTATTTGATTTTGTAGCTATATCCTTTTGAACTTCTTTAGCTGAAGTGGTTGCTGTAGTTGACGTCTCTACATTTTCCCTACTTTGATTCCCTCCACAAGATGCCAAAATTGGAAGGCAAAGAGCTACGATCATCATCATCCAATATTTCTTCATGTTTCCCTTCTTATTCTCATTTTAAGTATTCTAAAATTAGCAATTTACTCAAAAAATCAGAAAGTACACTTTAGCATGTACTTTCTGAATCCTTGTTTAACGGAATCTCTTAATAGAACACTCTTACCAAATAATCACACGATCCTCTGGTGCACGCCACATGCCATCACCTTCTTTGACATCATAAGTTGTAAAGAAATCATCGAAGTTTGGTACTTGGACATTGACCCGGAGTTTAGCAGGCGCGTGCACATCGACACTAGCCATGAGTTTCATCAACTCCGGACGGCCTTTCATACGCCAGATACGAGCAAAGTTGTGGAAGAATTCTTCAGCAGAGAAGTCTGGTTCTCTCTTGGCAGCTTCAAGCGCTGCAGCAATTCCTCCCAAGTCGGCAACGTTTTCTGATACAGTTAGTTTTCCGTTGATTCTTGCGCCGTAGGACTCCAGTCCATCAAACTGGTCGATAACTTTCTGTGTTTTTTCTTTGAAGGCAGCATAGTCACTTTCTGTCCACCAGTCCTTGAGGCTACCATTTTCATCAAAGGAAGCTCCATTTGTATCAAAGGCATGAGAAATCTCATGGGCAATAACTGCCCCAATACCACCGTAGTTGGCAGAAGACGACTGATGTAAGTCATAGAATGGGGCCTGTAAAATAGCAGCCGGGAAGACAATCAAGTTCTTCTGAGGATTGTAGTAGGCATTGACCATATGTGCTGGCATGCCCCACTCCTTGTAGTCAACAGGTTGGTTCCACTTGCTCCAGCTGTGTTTGATTTCCACACGCGCAAAGGCTAGGGCATTCTCAAAGAGGCTGGCTGTTTCATCCACTACCTTGTCCTTATAACGGGCTGGCAACTCCTCCGGATAACCGATATAAGGTTTGATGACATTGAGTTTGACGATGGCCTTATCACGCGTTTCAGGAGTGAGCCAGTCATTCTTAGCCAAACGTTCCTTATAAACGTCAATCATAGTCGCTACTTTTTTCTCTACGTCTGCTTTTGCTTCTGGGGAGAATTTTTCATGCGCATACCAGAGACCTAGGGCTTGCTTGAAAGGACCTTGGGCCAAGTGATAAGCCGCCTTGACCTTGTCCTGAGCTTCTGGAACACCTGAAAGAGCTCGCGCGTAGGCACCTGACAGGATACGAATCTCATCTGTCAAATAACTGGTTGAAAGATTGACCACAGCCAAAATCAAGGCTGCCTTGAGCAAAGGCCATGCTTCTTCACTATAGAATTGGTCTGCTGCTTGCCAGAAACGTTCTTCATCTACAATAACCTTGTCAGGAACTTGCCCAAGAATAGCTTGGAAGAAATCATCTAGAGGTAGGGCAGGGGGCGAATTTCTTGAAGTCTTCATAAGCGTATGGATGGTACAGTTTCGCATATTCTGAGCTTTCTTCATTAGAAAGTACCACAGCTGCAACTCGACGGTCTAACTCCAATCGTTTCTCTTGTAAATCTGAAATCTCATCCTCTGAAAAACCATAAACTCTGAGGAGGTTGCGATTTTTTTCTTTCCATAAAGTCAAGAGCTTTTCGCGTTGCGGATGTTCTTCCGCATAGTAAGTTGTATCTGGCAAAATCGTCCTTGGAGCGCTGGCCCAAAGAACATTGGTTCTGGCATCCATAAAGTCTGGCGATACACCAAATGGGAGGAAGTTTGGCTTGCCAGTTAGTTCAAACTCGGCTAATTTGCTAGTGAAATCCGCAAAACTCTCCAAATCTTGGTATTCCTTGAGTAGAGGAAGGACAGGTTTAATCCCATCTGCTTCCCTCTTATCAAAATCACGTACCATTCGATGGTACTTAACAAAGTTTGCAAGGATAGCATCCTCTGGAACATCTTCTCCTTCCAACCACTTGTCCGTAGTTGCCAACATCAACTCTTCAATCTCTTCATCAAGGTCAATAAAACCACCTGTTCGAGATTTATCAGCTGGAATGACAGCTGTCTTTTCCCATTCGCCATTGATTGCATCATAAAAATCGTCTTGATAACGTGTCATCTTGTTCTCGCTTTCATATTTTCACTTATTCTTAGCTTAGCAAAAAACACAGGAGAATGCAATTAAAAAAATGGTCTCTTTTTTTCTTCATTTTTTCAGTTATTATTTTTAAATTTTTTTCAAAAAAATTAACTTGACTTAATTTTTAATGTATATTAAAAAGACAGGAGGAAAACAACTGTATGATACGTATCGAAAACCTCAGTGTCTCCTACAAAGAAACGTTGGCACTAAAGGATATTTCACTAGTGCTCCAAGGACCAACTATTACCGGAATTATTGGTCCAAATGGTGCTGGAAAATCAACTTTATTAAAAAGTATGTTGGGAATTATCCCACATGAAGGTCAGGCCTTTCTCGACGACAAAGAAGTCAAGAAATCTTTAAATCGAGTTGCCTATGTCGAGCAAAAAATCCATATTGACTACAATTTCCCTATCAAGGTCAAGGAATGTGTCTCTCTAGGACTCTATCCATCCATACCGCTCTTTCACACCTTAAAAGCCAGCCACTGGAAAAAAGTGGCGGATGCACTTGAAATCGTTGGACTCTCAGACTATGCGGATCGCCAAATCAGTCAGCTCTCAGGAGGACAATTCCAACGTGTTTTGATTGCCCGCTGCTTAGTGCAGGAAGCTGACTACATCTTTTTAGATGAGCCTTTTGTCGGGATTGACTCGATCAGTGAAGAGATTATCATGAATACGCTGAGAGACCTTAAAAAAGCTGGTAAAACAGTTCTCATCGTCCATCATGACCTCAGTAAAGTCCCCCATTATTTCGACCAAGTTTTGCTTCTCAATCGAGAATTAATAGACCTTGGTCCGACTATAGAAACCTTTACCGAAGCCAATCTTAAAAAGGCCTACGGTAGCAAACTCTTTTTCAATGGAGGTGACCTATGATAGCAGAATTTATCAATGGATTGCAAAATTTCCATTTCCTACAAAACGCCTTGATAACAGCTATTGTCATCGGAGTTGTTGCTGGAGCTGTGGGATGTTTTATCATCCTACGTGGGATGTCTCTCATGGGAGATGCTATCTCTCACGCAGTTTTGCCCGGCGTAGCCCTTTCCTTTATCCTGGGAATTGATTTCTTTATTGGAGCGATCATCTTTGGTTTGATGGCTTCCATCATCATTACCTACATCAAGGGAAACTCTATCATCAAGAGTGACACCGCCATTGGTATTACCTTTTCATCTTTCTTAGCCTTAGGTGTCATCTTGATTAGTGTTGCCAAGAGTTCGACAGACCTCTTCCATATCCTTTTTGGGAATATCCTCGCTGTCCAAGATACGGACATGTGGATCACCATCGGTGTTGGGGCATTGATTCTTTTGATTATCGGGATTTTCTTTAAACAACTATTGATTACATCCTTTGACGAGCTCCTGGCTAAAGCCATGGGAATGCCCGTCAATTTCTACCACTATCTGCTCATGGTGCTCTTGACCCTTGTGTCAGTCACCGCCATGCAAAGTGTTGGAACTATTCTTATCGTAGCCATGTTGATCACCCCAGCTGCGACGGCTTACCTTTATGCTAATAGCCTAAAGAGCATGATTTTCCTTTCATCAACCCTAGGGGCAACCGCTTCTGTTTTGGGACTCTTTATCGGCTATAGCTTCAATCTCGCAGCAGGATCCAGCATCGTGCTCACATCCGCCAGCTTCTTTCTAATCAGTTTCTTTATCTCTCCTAAACAACGATACTTGAAACTGAAAAACAAAAAAATCATTAAATAACGGGAAACCCTATCTGGAGGAATCTAATGAAAAAATTAGGTACATTGCTTGTACTCTTTCTTTCCGTCATTGCACTTGTCGCATGTGCTAGCGGAAAAAAAGATACTGCTTCTGGTCAAAAACTAAAAGTTGTTGCTACAAACTCAATCATCGCTGATATTACCAAAAATATCGCTGGTGACAAGATTGATCTTCATAGTATCGTTCCTGTTGGTCAAGACCCACACGAATACGAACCACTTCCTGAAGACGTTAAGAAAACCTCTCAAGCTGACTTGATTTTCTATAACGGTATCAACCTTGAAACAGGTGGCAATGCTTGGTTTACAAAATTGGTCGAAAATGCCAAGAAAACTGAAAACAAAGACTACTTTGCAGTTAGCGATGGTGTAGACATCATCTACCTTGAAGGTCAAAACGAAAAAGGTAAAGAAGACCCACACGCTTGGCTCAACCTTGAAAATGGGATGATTTATGCAAAGAACATCGCTAAACAGCTCATTGCAAAAGACCCTAGCAACAAGGAATTCTACGAAAAAAATCTCAAAGACTATACTGAAAAGCTAGACAAACTGGACAAGGAAGCCAAAGAGAAATTTAACAATATCCCTGCTGAGAAAAAACTCATCGTAACCAGCGAAGGATGCTTCAAATACTTCTCTAAAGCTTACGGAGTTCCAAGTGCCTACATCTGGGAAATCAACACAGAAGAAGAAGGAACACCTGAACAAATCAAAACCTTAGTTGAAAAACTTCGCCAAACAAAAGTTCCATCACTCTTTGTTGAATCAAGTGTCGATGACCGTCCAATGAAGACCGTTTCACAAGACACAAATATCCCAATTTACGCACAAATCTTTACTGACTCAATCGCTGAAGAAGGTAAAGAAGGTGACAGCTACTACAACATGATGAAATACAACCTTGACAAGATTGCTGAAGGTTTGTCAAAATAATCCATTAAAAACGTCGTTCTCACATGAACAGGCGTTTTTTTATCTTTTAATTTCCGGTCAAATCATTGGAAAAATCTGACAATTCTCGGTAAAATAAAAGAAAAAAGAATGGAGTAGTTTCATGACCACTTTTCTCGGAAATCCTGTAACCTTTACAGGTAAACAACTGCAAGTCGGAGATAAGGCACTTGACTTTTCTCTTACGACAACCGATCTCTCTAAAAAAACGCTAGCTGACTTTGATGGAAAGAAAAAAGTCTTGAGTGTTGTCCCTTCTATCGACACTGGTATCTGCTCAACGCAAACTCGTCGCTTCAACCAAGAACTTGCTAGCCTTGACAATACCGTCGTTATTACCGTTTCTATGGACCTACCATTTGCCCAAGGACGCTGGTGTGGGGCTGAAGGCCTTGACAATGCCATCATGCTTTCAGACTACTTTGACCATTCATTCGGTCGTGATTATGCCCTCTTGATCAACGAATGGCATCTCCTTGCGCGTGCCGTCTTTGTTCTCGATGCTGACAATGTCATCCGTTATGTAGAATACGTTGACAATATCAACACGGAGCCAAACTTTGAAGCTGCCATTGCCGCAGTTAAAGAACTAGACTAAATCACAAGCATTATGGCAGAAAGCTAGAGAAATCTAGCTTTTTTTGGTATACTAGATGGAGAGAATGAACAAGAGGAAACGAATGACTCCAAATAAAGAAGACTACCTAAAATGTATTTATGAAATCGGTACGGACATGCAAAAAATCACCAATAAAGAAATTGCTACCCGTATGCAGGTCTCTCCACCTGCCGTAACAGAGATGATCAAACGTATGAAAAGTGAAAATCTCATCCTCAAGGACAAGGAGAATGGCTATCTATTGACAGATATCGGCCTCAAACTGGTCTCAGAACTCTATCGCAAACACCGGTTGATTGAAGTCTTTCTAGTTCACCATCTAGACTATACCAGCGATCAAATCCACGAAGAAGCTGAGGTCCTAGAACATACTGTCTCTAATCTATTTGTAAAGAGACTGGATAAACTGCTTGGCTTCCCTCAAACCTGTCCCCACGGTGGAACCATACCTGCCGAGGGAGAACTCTTGGTTGAAATCAATAACCTACCTTTAGCAGATACCAAAGAAGCCGGTACCTATCTTCTGACTCGGGTTCACGATAGCTTTGAACTACTCAAATATCTAGAAAAGCACGCAATTCATATCGGTGACCAACTCCAAGTTAAGCAGTTTGATAATTTTTCCAATACTTTTACACTGGTCAACAAAGGTGAAGACCTCCAAGTTAGCATCGATATCGCCAAACAACTCTATGTCGAAAAAATCAACTAACCCCTTATTCCTGAAAGAAGTTCCTTTCAGGGATTTTTTATTATTTTGCTTGTAAGTCCCATTCGTTTGGTGTAGAATGAAGCTAGATAAAAGAGGGGAGGTCTTCCTATGAAAAAGCTCTTTAGAATACATTTCGCAGCCGTTGCAGTCTCCGATTTGTTGCTATTTACATTTTTTACCACTAGACCCGAGACATCTTGGGACTGGCTCCTACTCTCTGGTTTCATTTTCATCCTTGCTCAGGCGCTACTGTTGTCTCGCTTGGTCTTCCGACTCAAACATCACTTCGCTGAGATTTATCCTCAAATCAATAAAAAGATTCGCTTCTACTATTTAGGGGTTCTCTCCATTGATTTTCTATTATTTGTCCTTTTAGCCTTCACTAGTTTTCAGCGATTTTCCGCTCTTATGCCAATCGTCACTTCTTGCCATTCTACTTTTTATTATATGACGGCTAACTACCTAAGAGAAAAGTATCCAGACTTTTACGACAAACATATCTCTCTATGGGAGTGTCTATAAACAAAAAACCAAGCCAGCTGGGATTGGTTTTCTTATCTATTTTTAGTATCAAGGATAATGGTGACTGGCCCATCATTTACCAGCTCCACCTGCATATCTGCTCCAAAGATACCTGTCTGAACGGGCACTTCTTGCGCTAGCTTTTGATTGAGAGCATCATAGAAATCTGATGCCATATCAGGCTTGGCTGCTCCTGTAAAAGCTGGACGATTCCCCTTCTTAGTATCTGCAAAGAGGGTAAACTGAGAAATAGAAAGAATTGCGCCCTCAATATTCTTAACAGACAGATTCATCTTGCCTTCTGCATCTGAAAAGATACGCATGTTGATCAGTTTTCTCACAGCATAATCCAGATCTTCCTCTTGGTCCTCTGGGCCTACACCAACTAATAACAGTAAACCTTGATCTATCTGCCCCTGAACCTGACCTTCGATACTCACTTGGGCTTTCTTGACTCGTTGAATGATGATTTTCATAATATCCTTTCTAGTAACTGCTAGGAGAATTAGCCATTAGTCCGTTTGACTGAGTAAACCTCTGGCACACTCTTGATTTTGTCTACGACCGTTGTCAGCATAGAAAGGTTTGAAATTCCAAAAGACACATGGATATTGGCAAATTTCATATCCTTGGTTGGTTGGGCGTTAACGGTTGAGATATTCTTAGTTGTGTTGGAAAGAACTTGCAGAACATCATTTAAGAGACCTGTACGGTTGAGGCCGTAGATATCGATGTGGGCAGTGTATTCCTTGCTTGAGTATTGGTCTTCCCATTCCACATCAAGGAGACGTTGCTCATAGTTTTCTTGGGCGCGAAGGTTCATACAGTCCACGCGGTGAATGGCCACGCCTCGCCCCTTGGTGATGTAGCCAACAATATCGTCACCCGGTACTGGATTGCAACACTTGGCAATCCGAACGAGGAGACCTGAGGCACCTTCAATCACCACACCACCCTCATGCTTGACCTTGAGGGTTTCTTTGTTTTCAACCTTAACCTCGCCACCTTTGACAAGCTCTTCTGCTTCCGCCTTGGCCTTGGCACGTTCTTCCTCACGACGTTCCTTTTCAGTCAAACGGTTAAAGACAGTAATAGCGCCAATTTCTCCAAAACCAATGGCTGCAAAGAGAGAGATTCTTCTGTCTTGTAGCTGGTCTTTTGAAGGACTTGGTCCATGTGACGCTTGTCCATGAATTTATTGGCTACATAGCCATTTTCTTGGAACTGAGCTATCAGCATTTCACGGCCCTTGTTGACGGATAATTCCTTGTCTTGGTTTTTAAAGAATTGACGAATCTTGTTGCGCGCCTTGCTGGTCTTGACCATGTTGAGCCAGTCACGACTCGGACCAAACGAGTTGGGGTTGGTGATAATTTCAACTTGATCCCCTGTCTTAAGCTTGGTTGTCAGTGGAACCATACGGCCATTGACCTTGGCACCAGTCGCTTTTTCACCGACTTTGGTATGGATTTCATAGGCAAAGTCAATTGGTCCTGAATCTTTTGGAAGGGAGCGAACTGCACCATCTGGGGTAAAGACGTAAATCTCCTCCGCCAGATACTCTTCCTTAACAGACTCGACAAATTCCTTGGCATCGTCAGCCTGGTCTTGTAATTCCATCATTTCCTTGATCCAGTTCATACCAATCGCAGAGTCTTTGCTGTTGACCTGACCTTTAATGCCTTTCTTATATGCCCAGTGAGCCGCTACCCCGTACTCAGCCACCTCGTGCATTTCCTTGGTCCGAATCTGGAATTCAATCGGACCTTTTGGTCCATAGACAGTCGTATGGATAGACTGGTAACCATTGGCCTTACGGTTGGCAATGTAGTCTTTAAAACGCCCTGGCATGGGTTTCCACAGCTCATGCACATAGCCCAGCATGGCATAGACATCACTATGAGTCTCTAAGATACAGCGAATGGCAATCAGGTCATAAATTTCCTCAAAGCGTTTCTTCTTATCCTGCATCTTGCGATAGATTGAATAGATATGCTTAGGACGACCATAGATTTTTCCTTTGAGATTGCGTTCGGAAGTGTACTCCTCTAACTTTGTCACGACTTCATCGACCAAAGCCTCACGTTCTCTGCGTTTTTCCTTCATCATGTGAGTGATCTTGTAAAACTCAGTTGGATTGAGGTAACGGAAAGATAAATCTTCCAACTCCCACTTGACACTGGAAATCCCCAGACGATGAGCAAGCGGTGCATAGATTTCCATGGTTTCTCTGGAAATACGTTCCTGCTTGTCTTTTCGTAGGTGGTTAAGCGTTCTCATGTTATGCAAGCGATCAGACAGTTTAACCAAGATAACGCGAATATCCTCAGACATGGCCATGAGCATCTTGCGGTGATTTTCCGCTAATTGCTCCTCGATTGATTTGTACTCGACCTTACCAAGCTTAGTCACCCCATCAACAATAATGCGAACATCATGACCAAACTCTTGCTCTAAATCATCCAAGGTCGTATCCGTATCCTCAACTACGTCATGCAAAAAACCACAGGCAACTGTAACGGCATCTAGCTTGAGCTTAGCTAAAATCCCTGCCACCTGAATGGGATGAATAATATAGGGCTCGCCAGATTTACGATATTGACCACTATGGCATTCAACTGCGTAAACCAAGGCTTTATGTACAAAAGCAACATCTTCTTTCGATAAATATTTTTGCGTTAAAGCGACAACCTCATCGCCCGTCAAATTCACTTCTTTCGGCATCTATTCTCTCCAATTCTTCCTACCATTTTATCACTTTTTTAAGGATATGAAAACTAGAAAAGCTCTACAATCCTATAATTTGCTTCCATCTCTTACGATGATCTCAAGAAAAGCAATAAATTAAAAGCGATTTTATTATTTCTATAATTAATCAGTAAATTTTATAAACAAACCCTCTATTTCCTATCATTTTTTATGAATTTTATAAAAACATTCGTAATTAACTTGATTATTCTCCTTCTATCCTGTATAATAGAGGGAAACTATTTTTGAGGAGATTATTATGTCATCATTTCGTAAACAAGCAGCCCTTATAGGTCTGACTGCAGCTGTATTTGCGGCTTCTACTGCACAAGCAGATGAAAAAGTTACAAATCCAGATGCTAGCACAACATCTACACCAGTAGCAAATCAATCAGAGAAATCCGTTGCACCTACTGGAAATGAAAAGGGAACAGCATCTGAAAAAACAGACGCTCCTACTAAGCAAGATGAAAATGCTACACCAGTAACAAGCACTAATACAAAGCCTTCTACAGAAACAACCTCTTCTAAAGAGGGAAGCCTTGCGGACGACAAGGCCCTTCAACCAACAGAAGGACAGGAAGTTGATGTCCGCATCCTTGCAACAACCGACCTCCACACCAATCTAGTCAACTATGATTATTACCAAGACAAACCCGCTGAGAATGTTGGGCTAGCAAAGACAGCTGTTCTCATCGAAGAAGCTAAAAAAGAAAATAGCAATACACTTCTCGTAGATAATGGAGATACAATCCAAGGAACGCCACTTGGAACTTACAAGGCCATCGTTAACCCTGTCAAAGAAGGGGAACAGCACCCTATGTATGCAGCACTTCAAAAGCTTGGTTTTGAAGCTGGAACACTTGGAAATCATGAGTTTAACTACGGCTTAGACTATCTCAAACGTGTTATTGATACAGCTGGAATGCCGATTGTCAATGCCAATGTTGTTGATCCTAAAACTGGTGCTTATGTCTATGACCCCTATAAAATCATCAACAAAACCTTTGTTGATAAATGGTCGCAAAACGACCGTCAAAATTGGAGTGACTGGAATCGTTCCTCCTCAAATTCTCAGCTGGGATAAGGCCAACCTCGAAGGAAAGATTCAGGTCAACGACTCTGTAGAAGCTATCCAAAAGATTATCCCTGAAATGCGTAAAGCAGGTGCAGACATCACTCTCGTACTCTCTCACTCAGGTATCGGAGATGATAAGTACGAAAAAGGGGAAGAAAACGAAGGCTATCAAATCGCAAGTCTACCTGGTGTTGATGCAGTCGTAACAGGGCATTCGCACGCTGAATTTCCAAGTGGAAATGGTACAGGCTTTTATGAAAAATATGCTGGTGTTGATGGCGTAAATGGTAAAATCAACGGTACTCCTGTAACCATGGCTGGAAAATACGGTGATCACCTCGGCATTATCGATCTCAACCTTGTTTACAAAAAGGGAAAATGGACTGTTGCCAACAGCAAAGGCTCTATCCGCAAGATTCATACTAAGTCCAAAGACGCTGATGAACGAATCAAAGAAATTGCCAAAACAGCCCATGAAGGAACCATCCAGTACGTTCGCCAACAAGTCGGAACAACAACCGCACCAATCACGAGTTATTTTGCCCTTGTCAAGGATGATCCATCTGTCCAAATCGTCAATAACGCGCAAATCTGGTATGCTAAGAAAGAACTAGCAGGTACTCCTGAAGGAAATCTTCCTATTCTCTCGGCTGCTGCACCATTTAAGGCGGGGACTCGTGGGGATGCTACTGCCTATACAGATATTCCTGCTGGTCCAATCGCCATCAAAAACGTAGCGGATCTCTATCTCTATGACAATGTCACGGCCATTCTAAAAGTCACAGGAGCTCAACTCAAAGAATGGTTGGAAATGTCCTCTGGTCAGTTCAACACCATCGATCCAACTAAAAAAGAAGCGCAACAGCTAATCAATCCAAGCTACCGCACTTATAACTTTGATGTGATTGACGGTGTAACCTATGAGTACGATGTCACCCAACCAAATAAATACGACCGCGAAGGCAAGTTGATTCACCCAGATGCTAGTCGTGTCCGCAATCTTAAATACCAAGGAAAAGATGTAGCTCCTGATCAGGAATTCATCGTGGTAACCAACAACTATCGCGCAAATGGTAAATTTCCTGGTGTTCGTGATGCTAGCCTCAATCGTCTACTCGGACTTGAAAATCGCCAGGTTATCATCAACTATATCCTCGATGTGAAAAATATCAACCCAAGTGCAGATAAAAACTGGCACTTCACAGATAGCATAAAAGGTCTGGATGTTCGTTTCTTGACGGCTGATAAGGCCAAAGACTTGGTCGGTACAGACGGTGACATTCAATATCTAGCAAGCTCCGACCAAGAAGGATTCGGCGAATACCGCCTTCTCTATGTAGAGCCTAAGGCTGAACCTGCAGAAACAAATCACCACCAAGTCCAAGATACGCAGGGACAAAATCAAAGCGATGCAATCACTCTTTCAAACGGTGGCCAAACTATTATTTTACCAAGCACCAATAATCCAGTAGCTACTACCTTACCAAATACAGGTGAGAAAAACTTCTATCCTAACCTTCCTAGGTATCATTCTAGCCGTGTTTGGGCTTTCTCTCAAGAAAAAGGGAAGAATAACAACAATAGAAGCAAGACGAGACTCGTCCTGCTTCTTTTTAACCACTAAAAACACTGCTAGATTTCTCTAGCAGTGTTTTGTTATTTTATTTATCCTAGTAAACTGTTTTTTCAGTTTCTACATCAAAGAAGTGTGCTTTGTTCAAGTCAAATCCAAGTTCAACTGTTGCACCTGTTTGCAAGTAGTCACGAGCGTCCACTTTGGCAACAAATTCATCTTTACCAACTTGGCAGTAAAGGTGAGATTCTGAACCAAGCAATTCTGATACAGAGATAGTTGCTTTGACAACTGATTCTGGGAATGTTTCAAGGAAAGCAGGTTCTGCATTCACATCTTCTGGACGGATACCGAAGATTAATTCTTTACCTTCGTAGCCTTTTTCACGAAGAACTTTCAATGCTCCTTCTGGAACTTTCAAACGGAAACCGTCAGAAACAATTTCACCACCAACCAATTTCACGTTGATGAAGTTCATAGCTGGGCTTCCGATGAATCCTGCAACGAATTTGTTAACTGGGTTTTTGTAAACTTCTTGAGGAGTACCGATTTGTTCTACACGTCCGATAGTACCTGTACCAGCTGGGTTCTTAGTTGCTGACATGATAACGATACGGTCTGCAAGTGTCATCGCTTCTGTTTGGTCGTGCGTTACGTAGATAGTTGTAGCACCGATACGACGGTGAATCTTCGCAATTTCAGCACGCATAGATACACGAAGTTTGGCATCCAAGTTTGACAAAGGTTCGTCCATCAAGAACACTTTTGCATCACGGACAATTGCACGACCCATGGCAACACGTTGACGTTGACCACCAGAAAGGTCAGCAGGTTTACGATCCAAGAACTCTTTCAAGCCAAGGATTGCTGCAGCCTCTTGTACACGTTTGTCGATGTCTTCTTTGCTGTATTTACGCAATTTCAAACCGAAAGCCATGTTGTCATATACAGTCATGTGTGGGTAAAGAGCGTAGTTTTGGAATACCATGGCGATGTCACGGTCTTTTGGAGCTACGTCGTTGACAACCACACCATCGATAGATGCAGTACCTTCTGTAATGTCTTCAAGACCAGCAATCATACGAAGAGTTGTTGATTTACCACATCCTGAAGGACCTACGAAAACGATAAATTCCTTGTCTTTGATGTCCAAGTTGAAGTCTTCAACTGAGTAGTGTTCGCTGTTTGGATATTTTTTGTAAATGTTTTTAAGATTTAATTCTACCATGGAAGGTGAACTCCTTTTTATATTTTTGATAGTTTTATTATAAATGAAAACGCTTTACATTTCTATGGCAAGGTGACCAAAAAAATAAAAAAGTTCTGTGCAACTTGCACAAAACTTTAGAGAATATCTGGTAAAATCAACTGATAACATAAGGTCAAATCTGTCAATTCTTTTAACTGCAGTCCTGTCAATTCTTCCCATTTGTCAATCTTGTATTGGAGAGAATTGCGATGCAGGTAGAGTTGCTGGGCTGTTTTCGTTAAGACAGCACTGTTTTCCCAGAGAGAAAGAATAATTTCCTGAATCTGATCTTGACCCAGAATCAACTGACGAAGGCAGTCTTTGATAATTCTAAGGTCAACCAACCCTTCCCCAAGACTCCAGAGATAGAGCTGTGAAAAAGTATGAACACCTTGATGCCCTTGACGCCACCAATTCTTAAACAAGTCCCGCTCTGCTTGGACTAAATCTGACAGGGGCTGATATCCAGTCTGTGACCAGATCTGACCTAACATGATAGAGAGACGAAGTCCAAAGTCATACTCAACCGCTTCAATCGTATCACTTAAAATAGCTCGTACAGAGGTGTATCTATCTTGTTGGAGCACGAAGACATAATCCTGTGCTCCGACCTGCAACACTGTCTGGCAGTTAGGAAAGAGGGTCTGCATCATCTCCAGCCAAGAGGCTAGATTTTCCTGCTGAAAATAGGAAAGATGGCAATACACCAGTTGTATCTTTTTAAAAGTTTGAGGCGCCTGCCCCTTCCCCTCAATCAGATAGGGATACCAAGGATTGAGCGAACTGGCCTGCTCCTGCTGGGTCAAAAGGGAAATTAACTGCTTTTCACGCTCAGTGAGATTATTCTCTTCCAGTAAAATCCACTGCTGCGAAGACAGAGGAAGAGTAAGATATCCTGGCTTCTCTATCGGCTGATCTGAAATCTGTGCCTCAGGAAACCAGTCTAGTAATTCTTTTGCAAGCATTTCTACTCCTCCACTTTTTGGATACACCACGAAATCAAGGCCTCTAAGCGCTCCACATTTTCTGTCAGATGAAGATAGCCCATAACTGCTTCAAATCCAGTCGACATACGATAAGTCACGACATCCGCATTTTTAGCCTTTGTGTGACTATTGGTATTGCGGCCACGTTTATAGATTTCTTCTTCTTTTTCCGTAAGGACTTGCTCCTCCAACATCAATGAAATCAAACGAGCCTGAGCCTTGGCCGAGACATACTTGGTCGCCTCTTGGTGGAGTTTATTGGGCTTGGTCATGCCTTTGAGGATGAGGTGGCGGCGAATATACATGGAATAAACCGCATCCCCTTCAAAAGCTAGCGCAATCCCGTTAATGAGATTGACATCAATCACGTGTCCACCTCACTCCATCTTTTGTATCCAGTAGTTTAATCCCTTGAGCAGCCAGTTGGTCACGGATTTGGTCTGCTGTCGCAAAGTCACGATTGGCACGCGCTTCTTGGCGTTTTTGAATCAAAGCTTCAATCTCTGCATCCAAATCTTCCTCAACAAAGACAATACCAAAGACCTCTAACACGGCCGCAAGAGCTTCCTTGACAGCTGCATCATAGTTACCTGAGTTGATCCATTTGGCCATTTCAAAGACAACTGTGATACCGTTGGCAGAGTTGAAATCCTCATCCATAGCTGCAACAAACTTATCTTTAAAGGCTTGTAACTCTTGAGCATCTACATTTCCGGTAAATGGTTGCTCGTAAGTATTTTTTAGATACTTGAGATTGGTCTCGGCATCGCGAACTGCCTTTTCCGTAAAGTTGATGGGTTTGCGGTAGTGTTGTGTTGCAAAGAAGAAACGAAGCACTTGGCCATCGATGGTTTTGAGGGCATCATGAACAGTGATAAAGTTTCCCAAGGACTTGGACATCTTGACATTGTCGATATTGACAAAGCCATTGTGCATCCAGTAATTGGCAAATGTCTTGCCTGTTTGGCCTCTGACTGGGCAATTTCGTTGGTATGATGAGGAAACTCAAGGTCAGCTCCACCACCGTGGATATCAATGGTATCGCCCAAAATCTCTGTTGACATAACCGAACATTCGATATGCCAGCCCGGACGACCAGGTCCCCAAGGACTGTCCCAAGAAATCTCGCCTGGTTTAGCAGCTTTCCAGAGGGCAAAGTCCACAGGATTTTCCTTACGTGCCGTTTCTTCATCTGTACGACCTGAAGCACCCAGCTCCAAATCTTCCAAGGTTTTATTGGCTAATTTAGCATAGTTGTGAGATTTTTCCACACGGAAGTAAACATCCCCTTGACTCTCATAGGCAAAGCCTTTTTCAATCAAGTCTTTCACAAAGCAGATAATGTCAGCCATAAACTCCACCACACGTGGATGGCGAGTCGCAGGTTTGACACCCAAGGCCGTCACATCCTCACGAAAGGCAGCTATGTACTTGTCCGCAACCTCCTGAGGTGTGATGCCTTCTTCCTTGGCGCGATTGATAATCTTATCATCTACATCTGTAAAATTGGAAATATAGGCGACCTCGTACCCACGGTACTCAAAATAACGACGAATGGTATCAAAAGCCACCGTTGAACGGGCATTCCCCACGTGGATATAGTTATATACCGTTGGCCCACAAACATACATGCGAACCTTTCCTTCTTCGATTGGGACAAATTCTCGCAAATCACGAGACATGGTGTCGTAAATTTTAATCATGCGGTCCACTCCCTTCTCTATTTCTGACTTTTTCGGCTGAAAACCAGCTCTGCAAAAGGGCCAAATTGTCTGAGGCTATCTAGTTGGTAAAAGCGCTGCCCTTCCTCTTGGGTAAAAAGGGGAACCCCCTTTCCTAGGATAAGGGGCGCTATCTGAATAATGAGGTGGTCGAAAAGATCCGCATCCAAGAGCGGTCCTACCAAGGAATTACCACCAATCACAAAGACATTTTTTCCTTTGTCAATCTGCTGAACAAAGTCCACCACATCCCCAGCTACTGGCTGGTAATTGCTGACAGGCAGGTGCCTATCATGCGTAAAGACATAGTTTTCCGTAGCTTGATAAAAACTTTCTACATCTTGCAAATCTTGGATTTCCTCAAAGGTTCGCTTGCCCATGATGGTGATATCCATTTGCCTGTAAAAGTCATCATAGCCTGTATCCTCTACAGAACCAAGTTGATGCAGCCAGTCTATCCTGTGCTGGCTGTCTGCCAAGTAGCCATCCATGGTGATACAGCCGTAAAAATATACTGCCATTCTTGTAGTTACCTTTCTAGTTCCTTGGCTATTATCAAAGCGATAGTGAAAAAAGTCATGGCATCAGCTGTCCGCTCTTCATAGCGGGCATCCCAGGTTCGGTTATGATGGTCCACATAGTCAGCCGTGTAGAAGAACTGATAGACTTTACTCTTGCGAAATTGACTCCAAGCCATGATAGCTGAAGCTTCCATGTCCACCACTTTGGCTCCAGCAGCCAAGCGACGCTTGACCTTATCAGGCGTTTCCCGATAAAAGGCATCGGTCGTCCAAGCCTTTGTTCGAATGTGCTCAATGCCAGATTTGTTCAAAGCTTCTTCCATGGTTAAGAGCAAAGTTTCGTCATAAGCTATCTCATCACTTGGAGGAGCGTAATGGTAACTTGTACCTTCATCACGTAGAGCTGAACTTGGTAGGATAATCTTATCTGCCTGAATAGACTGATCTAGAACTCCGCAAGAACCCAAAACAATAAAGTTCTTAAATCCTCTTGCTTTGAGTTCTTCTAAGAGTCCAACAACCATCGGGGCTCCAATCGTAGCTATAGCAACTGCTACCTTACTCCCATCTTTTTCATAGATATACCATGGAAATCTACCATTTAGATTGGTTAGATAGCCACCTTCGTAAACATCTACAAACTGCTTTACTCGTTCAACGATTTCTCCATTAAAAGATAAAATAATCGTGTCACAGATTTCTCCACCACCACGAATACTTCGATCAGTTGGTTCGATAACAGCAGGTACATTTTCGAATTCTTCTAATAGCATTTGCCTATATCCCTTAGAGTATTACGACTCTCTACAACCCAGACGATCTGTGACTGGCTTCTCTAGCCTGCTCTAGTTTATTGACGTAGTACTCTCGTTTTTCTTCTACTTCGTGGATCATTGGCTCATCCTTTTGTCCATGAACTCGGACGATTTTAGCAGGAATTCCGACGACAGTCACATCACTAGGTACGTCTGCCACGACAACTGCTGCAGCACCGACCTTGGCATTTTCACCAATTTCCACTGGTCCAATAACTTGGGCATGGGCTGATATGAGAGCTCCTTTACGAACTGTTGGATGGCGTTTCCCTACATCCTTACCAGTCCCACCAAGAGTCACTCCGTGGTAAAGCATAACGCCTTTTTCAACAATTGCCGTCTCCCCAATCACCAAGCCTGAGCCATGGTCGATAAAGACACCTGACTCTATCTGAGCACCTGGATGAACCTCAATCTGCGTCCAAAAGCGCCAAAACTGACTATGCATACGAGCCAGGAGTTTGAAGCCATGCTTCCAGAGAAAATGCGAGAGACGGTGGGCCGCCAAGGCCTTGACACCTGGATAGGTCAATAGAACCTCCAAAGTGGTGCGGGCCGCTGGATCATTTTCTTTTACGATATCAATGGTTTCGCGCCACCATCCCATACATTTCTCCTTTCTTATTCTGAATCTTTTGGTTTATGTGTAAATTCTTTCTTCGGTTTGTGGTCTTTTTGATGACGTGGGCGGTGAGGGCGTTCAGCCTTTTCGCCTTTTTCATCGTGTTCTGGTTTTGGTGGACGAGGAAGAAGAGCCTTCATAGAAGCATCAACACGTCCTTTTTCGTCAATCTTGATAACTTTGACATCGACTTCGTCTCCAATAGCCACCAAATCTTCGACATTATTGGTACGAGTCCAAGCCATTTCTGAAATGTGAACAAGTGCATCTGTCTTGTCAAAGAGGTTGACAAAGGCACCGAATTTCTCGATACGAACAACCTTGGCATGGTAAACTTCATCCACTTTGGCTTCACGAACCAAGCCAGCAATAATTTCTTTGGCACGGTTAATGGCATCTTGGTCGCTAGAGTAGATAGACACATTTCCTTCTTCGTCAATATCGATTTTAACGCCTGTTTCAGCGATAATCTTGTCGATGGTTTCTCCACCCTTACCGATGACAATCTTGATCTTGTCTACATCAATCTTGATGGTATCAATTTTCGGTGCAGTTGGTGCCAATTCTGTACGAACTTCTGGAATGGTTGCTTCGATCACATCAAGGATTTCAAAACGGGCTTTCTTGGCTTGGGCAAGAGCTTCTGTTAAGATTTCTGCAGTGATTCCTTGGATCTTGATATCCATTTGAAGGGCTGTAATCCCGTCACGAGTACCTGCAACCTTAAAGTCCATGTCTCCAAAGTGGTCTTCCAATCCTTGGATATCGGTCAAGACTGTATAGTTGTTTCCATCTGATATGAGACCCATGGCAATCCCTGCTACTGGCGCCTTGATGGGCACACCACCAGCCATAAGGGCAAGAGTTCCCGCACAGATAGAGGCTTGAGATGAAGAACCGTTTGATTCCAAGACTTCTGCTACCAAACGGATAGCGTATGGGAATTCTTCCAAGCTTGGCAAAACTTGCGCAAGGGCACGCTCACCAAGGGCACCGTGACCAATTTCACGACGACCTGGCGCACCATAACGACCTGTTTCCCCTACAGAGTATTGTGGAAAGTTATAGTGGTGCATAAAGCGTTTCTTGTACTCTGGATCCAACCCATCGATGATTTGCGTTTCTCCCATCGGAGCCAAGGTCAAAACTGAAAGAGCCTGAGTTTGTCCACGAGTAAAGAGACCGGAACCATGTACACGAGGAAGATAGTCAACCTGCGCATCCAAAGGACGGATTTCATCGACCTTACGACCATCAGGACGCACCTTGTCTTCTGTAATTAAACGGCGCACTTCAGCGTGTTCCATTTGTTCCAAGATTTCAGCCACATCACGCATGATACGGTCACATTCTTCGTGGTCTGCATATTTCTTCGTAAACTGCTGTTACCTGGTCTTTAACTGCTTGAGTTGCAGCTTCACGAGCCAATTTTTCTTCTACTTGAACCGCTTTTTGAAGGTCACTATTGTAGGCTGCGATGATTTCAGCCTGTAATTCAGCATCTACGTGAAGCAGTTCCACTTCTGCTTTTTCTTTACCAACTGCAGCAACGATTTCTTCTTGGAAGGCAATCAATTCTTTGACTGCTTCATGCCCTTTAAGGAGGGCTTCCAACATGATTTCTTCTGACAATTCTTTGGCACCAGACTCAACCATGTTGATAGCGTCCTTGGTACCAGCTACTGTCAATTCAAGAAGTGAGCGCTCTGCTTGTTCTTGACTAGGGTTGATGATGATTTCCCCATCTACATAACCCACCTGTACCCCAGCAATTGGTCCGTCAAATGGAATATCTGAAATAGACAATGCCAAGGATGAACCAAACATAGCTGCCATTGGTGCAGAGGCATTTTCATCATAAGAAAGGACCGTATTAATCACTTGTACTTCGTTACGGAAACCTTCCGCAAACATAGGACGGATTGGACGGTCAATCAAACGTGCTGTCAAAGTCGCATCCGTTGAAGGACGTCCTTCACGTTTCATGAAGCCACCAGGAAACTTCCCAGCTGCATACATTTTTTCTTCGTAGTTGACTTGGAGTGGGAAGAAATCCCCAGTTGCCATTTTCTTAGACATCACGGCTGCAGTCAAGACAGTTGACTCACCGTAACGCACGACAACAGAGCCATTTGCTTGCTTAGCAACCTGACCAGTCTCTACAACCAACTCACGACCCGCAAAAGTCGTTTGAAACACTTGTTTTGTCATGTTAATCCCCTTTGGATTGATAAAATTATACGTCTTGCCTACAAAAATCAAGATACCAAGGGCCGTGAAGAATCCCGTATGAAAATAGGAGATTGACGCAGTGTGTCACGCACACCAGGCAATCTATCTTTTTCACTAGGAATTTAGCCCGTGTTCAATTACTCAAGATATTTTGGACAGTTCGGCTTGCCGAACATTTCTATAGAAAAATAGGAAGGTGACGCCGCACTCGATGAGTGCTAGGAAGCTTATCTTTTTTCCTAAGAAATGAGGACAAAATTCAATTCATCAAGATACTAAGCCGTTAAGCAACTCAAAGGAAAATAGGAAATCGAACAACGGAGCGACCGCTCCTAGGGAGATTTATCTTTTTCCACAGAGTTGTAGGCGTGTTCAGTTACACAGGATAAAAATCATTAGAAAGGTTTGATACTAAAGTATCTAAACCTTTCACGCTAATCGCTATCTGGCGATTAGCTAAATGTTTTACTAACTCCCTCGTCAAATAATATCGATTTGACTCGCTCGTGTCGCTCCAACCAGATTTGAAAAATCCTTAAAACCTTAATACCCTCATCTTTGTATCAAGTACGTACAGAGTCTATTTTATCATATTTTTCTTAAAAAGTGCGGGCTTTTCTATTAAAAAGGAACCATTCCCCTCACCTGAGAAGAATGGTTTGCTTTTTATTATCCTAAAGACTGATGATTAAACAAGGCATGGGTTGCTTGGTGGATGTATTTGGCTGTTTCAGCATTGTTCATGGTGTAGAGATGCACACCTGCGACATCCTGGGTTACCAAGTCCACGATTTGATCCACTGCATAGGCAAGCCCCGCTGCTCTGAGTGACTCTGGGTCATGCTCATACTTGTCCAAGATAGCCTTAAATTTGCGTGGAAGATGGATATTCTCACACGTTTTCAAGAGACGGAGAGCCTGATTTCGATTCAGAATCGGCATAATACCCGCATGAATAGGAACATCAATCCCTGCCAAGGTACACTTATCTTGGAAATCATAGAAACGCTCATTGTCAAAGAAAGTTGCGTTACGAGGCTTGAACAGCCTGCATCTACTTTCTTCTTGAGATTTTGGATATCCGAGATCTGGTTTGGCGAGTCAGGGTGTCCTTCTGGGTAGCAAGCTCCGATAATCTCAAAGTGAGGAGCTTGTTCCTTGATGAACTCGATCAAGTCCGTTGCGTAGCGAAAATCCTTTTGTGGCTCCACATCAGGGATGATATCCCCACGCAAGGCCAAGATTTTCTGTACCCCAACCTTGTCCAAGTCCGCAATGGTTTCAGCAACCTTTTCCTTGTTCAGATAGATAGCGGGCAAGTGGGCAATGGTCGGAATCGCCAAGTCATTCTGGATAAAGTCAGCCAAACGAACCGTCGTTTCCTTGATATTAAATTTATTATTGCTGGCAGTTACACTGATAAAGTGCGGTGCTAGCTCCTGCATATCTTGAAGAGCAGAAATAATCTTATCATTACCCACAGCTGGGTTTGGAGGAAACACTTCAAATGAGAGTGATGGTGTTTGGCGTGACATATGTAATAACCTTTTCTAGTTGATTTCTTTTTGAACAACCATTGTATGGAGAGAAATCTAATCTTACAATTTCTCACGTGCAGCTTTTGCAGCTTCTACAAGGCGGATCAAGCTTTCTTTTGTTTCTGGGATACCACGTGTTTTCAAACCACAGTCAGGGTTGATCCAAACTTTCTTACTTGGTACTTTAGCAAGGATAGCTTCAATTGTGTGGTCGATTTCGCCTTCATTTGGCACACGAGGAGAGTGGATATCGTAAACCCCAGGTCCCACTTCTGTTTGGAAGTTTTTCGCTTTGAGTTCGTCCAAGATTTCAAGGTTTGAACGACTTGCTTCAAAGGAAATAACGTCCGCATCCATGTTGTCAATAGCTGGGATGATATCTGTAAATTCTGAATAACACATGTGAGTATGGATTTGTGTATCTGGCGCTACTGTAGAGTGTACCAAGCGGAAGGCTGGAATAGCCCAGTCAAGGTAGTCTTCGTACCAGTCGCTACGGCGGAGTGGCAATTTCTCACGAAGAGCAGCCTCGTCGATTTGGATAATCTTCACGCCTGCAGCTTCAAGGTCAAGAACTTCATCCTTGATTGCAAGAGCGATTTGAAGAGTAGAATCTTTGATAGAGATGTCTTCACGTGGGAATGACCAGTTAAGAATGGTAACAGGTCCAGTCAACATACCTTTAACAGGTTGTCAGTGCGGCTTTGTGCATAGCTAGACCATTTCACAGTGATTGGGTTGAGACGAGTGACATCACCCCAGATGATTGGTGGTTTCACCCCACGCATACCGTATGATTGTACCCAACCATTCTTAGAGAAGAGGTAACCTGACAAGTTTTGACCGAAGTACTCAACCATGTCATTACGCTCGAACTCACCATGCACCAGCACGTCAAATCCAACTTCTTCTTGCCATTTGATCCATTCGTCGATGGTTTCAGCAAGAAAGGCATCGTATTCTTCTTGAGTCAATTCACCCTTACGGAAGGCCAAACGTTTGGCACGGACTTCTTTTGTTTGAGGGAATGAACCGATGGTTGTTGTTGGAAGAGCTGGAAGTTTGAAGGCCTCTTCTTGGATAGCTTCACGTTCTGCAAAGGCTGGCAAACGAGTGTAGTCTGCGTCAGTCAAGCCAGCGATACGAGCACGAAGTTCAGCATTTTCACCCACACGCTCAGTTGCAAAGAGTTCTTTGTTGGCTGCAAGAGCTTCTGCACCTTGGCCGTTGCGGATAGCATCCAAATCACGGATCTCATCCAATTTTTCAACTGCGAAAGCAAAGTGGTTCAAGATAGCTGGTTCAAATTCTTCATTAGCAGTTGTAAATGGCACATGAAGAAGGGAGCATGAGCTTGTCAAGACAATGTTTTCAGCTGGAATTTGTTCAAGAACAGCCAAGCTCTTTTCGTAATTATTGCGCCAGATGTTCTTACCATTGACAATCCCTGCATAGAGAGTCTTGTCAGCTGGGAAACCACCTTTAACGAGTTCAAGAGTTTTCTTACCTTCGACAAAATCAAGACCGATGGCATCTACTGGCAATTTCACAAGGTCAGCGTAGACGTCACGAACGTCTCCGAAGTAAGTTTGAAGCAAGACTTCAAGACCTTTCTTGTCAGCCAAAAGCTTGTTGTAAATGTTAAAGAAGAGTGCTTTTTCTTCCGCTGTCAAGTCTTTGACAAGAGCCGCTTCATCGAGTTGGATACGTGTCGCACCAAGTTCAGCCAATTTGGCAAAAACTTCTTGGTAGGCAACCACTAAGCTATCTACGAAGTCTTCTGCTTTCACGCCTTCTTCAAAGTCTGACAATTGAAGGAAAGTGAATGGACCTACAAGGACAGGACGAGTGTTAAGGCCAAGTTCTTTTGCTTCTTGGAACTCATCAAAGATCTTATGACCAGCCAATTTGACTTGAGTGTCTTTTTCAAATTTAGGAACGATGTAGTGGTAGTTAGTGTTGAACCATTTCTTCATTGGAAGGGCGCGAACGTCCCCTTTTTCTCCTTGGTAACCACGTCCCAAAGCGAAGTAGCGTTCAAGTTCTGATAATTCCAAGTTTTGAACAGAAGCTGGCACCACGTTGAAAAGGAAGGCCGCGTCTAGGAAGTTGTCATAGTGAGAAAAGTCGTTTGATGGGATTTCAGTGATGCCTTTTTCTTTGACAATATTCCAGTGTTTTGTGCGCAATTCTTTTGCTGCTGCAAGGAGTTCTTCTTCTGAGATTTCTTTTCTAAAATATTTTTCAGTTGTAAATTTTAATTCGCGGAATTCACCCAAACGAGGGAAACCGATGATCGTAGTTGACATGATGTGTCCTCCAAAATTTGTTGTTGAAACTATCTTAACAGAAAAGAAAGCGCCTGTATAATTGTAAAAAATTAGGCTTTGATATAGTTTGAAACTATACCGCTCTTTTGGGTAACAAAAAAAGGCTTGAGACCAGTGTCCCAAATCCTTTTTATATCGTGTTTTGTGGCCGCTTTTTAGTTGAAAGATTCAAACGAGCTATTGATGTTTCTTATAAGTGACTATGGCTTGTTATTAGAAAAGACTATAAGTCAATCCCCTTCTCTCGGAGATTATCCAAACACTCCTCATAGTAGGAATCATCATGCTCGCTATAGATGGGACTTTTCAACTTCTCCTCTGCTAAGTCTTCATAAGCAGGGCAAATTTTCCCACGGTAGTTCTTGTCCAGCCATTCTGGACTAACATTGTAGCCTCGGTTAGCCATCTCCTTCATGATCAAGTCATGGTAGGCATAGAGACGATAGGGCGAATGGGTAAAGACATAGTCCACTGTCGCATGCTTTCTGCCCCAGCCATTGCCACGAAGGGCGCAGCACTCTCGATGTTGCCCCAAGAGCTGAGGACGGGGAAGTTGTGAAATCAAAGCCTCATGCCAAAGTCTCATGGGAGTCTCCTTTCAGTAAAGTCGAATGTTGCAAGTAGGTATTTGGATAGCGATCCAGCAAGTCTCTAGTCTGTGCAATCAGCTCCTCTTTGGAAGCTTGACCAAAGCGGTAGCAATCCAACAAGAGCATATAGTCTTTGCGCTCAGCATCTGTCGCTTTCTTTTTGAAATAGCCCCAAATATGCTGAAAGGCATTGCAAACCTGACCTCTATGTTCTGGAATCTGGCAGGCACGGTCAATCAGTTCTTGAACATGACTCAGCTCCACCTGTTCATTCTTCAAGTATTGGCGAATCTCATTATAAATATTGCTGGAATGGCTCAAAACGAGGTATTTGTTTCTAGCCCAGAGTTGCTGACACTGGGATTTGGGGTTGTTAGTTTCCATCTTTCTCCTTGCTTTAATCAGTTTCCAGGAAATATGGAAACAAAATTGTATCCTAAAAATGAGAGAATAAAGAGTGTTTTTTATAGAGCCTGATTTTTCTAATAAACCTTGTTTGACAATCCTTAAATACCTGAATACGTCTCTACCAACAACTGAATCTTACGTAAAACTTCTTGTTTTTTCCGTTCACGCGCTCCCTGTCTACGAGAAGTTGGTGGAATAATCGAATCCAAATCAGTTCCACTGTTTTCAGCATAACCTCGTTGAATTGATTTGTCGATGAATAATTGATAATCAGCTACAAGTTTCTCAGATTCAGCTAGGTCGTGAATCGCAATTTTCTTGCGCTCCTTACCATATTCATAGAATGCATTGATAATCTCATCATGGTCTTGCAATTTTTGCAAATCGGTATCATTGATAAATCCAATAACCAACTCTTCTTTCGCACGAATATCGATACTAGAACGAATCACACGACTAACTTCTGCTTTCATTACTTCCTTAGACTCAGAATTCTTCGATTTTTCAACAATCAATGCCAAAATATAGTCTAGGTTAATCTCATCTGTTTTTAGTAATTCAATTTCAAATTCAACATCTGAAAGGTCAACATCTAGATCTTTGGTCTTTTCATAGTTTTTAAGGTTCAAAAATTCATCTCGAATTTCCACATAAGCACTTCTTAAATCCTGAAGATAACCTTCAGAAATAGGTTTGTCTATTTCTTGGAATTCGTCATAATTTCGAAGAACATTATCAAGCTTCAGCAACTCACCAAAGAGCTTAACAAACTCTTTTTTCTCATGCTCTGTTTCAATTTCCTGCGGATTTGGGAATTTTTCCAGAATTTCCTGACAAACCGCAGTATATCCTTTGACCTCGATACCCGTTACTTGATCGACGAAACCATCCATGTATTCACTAAAGCTTTTTCTAAGATGATTTCAAGTTTGTTGGTATCCCCAAAAGTTTTAATAGCTTCTTGCGTAGCCTTTTCTAAATCACGGAAACAAACAATATTCCCAAAAGGTTTAACCTTATTAAAAATTCGATTGGTTCTCGAGAATGCCTGAATCAAACCATGATAACGTAGGTTTTTATCGACAAAGAGAGTATTCATGGTTGGAGCATCAAATCCCGTCAAGAACATACCCACTACAATCAGAAGATCCACTTCTTTAGACTTAACTCTCTTAGAAAGGTCTCGATAGTAATTTTGGAACTCTTTCCCATCAGTTGAGAAATTAGTCTTGAACATTCGATTATAGTCATCAATCGCTTTTTCCAGAAACTCTTTAGAAGATTGAGGCATGGCTGTATCTTGCAGTTCGAGCTCTTCATCTTGAATTTCCCCATAAGCTGACTGTTCTTCATTTGGTGCGAAGCTAAAGATGGTTGCAACTTTCAAGCGTTTAGCTTCTGGTAAAGTTGCTTGTTGTCTCTGGAGTTCGTCATAGTATAACTTTGCTGCTTCAATACTTTGTACAGCCAACATAGCATTAAAACCTTGCATCTTCTTTTGTTTATGAGTGTAATATTTACTCCGACACGTCTTGTCATTATAAACTCTTAACAGGTACTCAGTGATGGTTGCTATCCGTTCTGGATGCAAAAGGAGTTCCTTCTCCATCTTTTTGAGTTTCTTCTCATCAAGCTCTTGACCAACTGCTTTTTCTGCTTCTCTATATTTATTGATTTCAGGCTTGATATAGTTATAGTCAACCTTGAACTTCAATACTTTTTTATCTCGAATAGCATCTGTGATAACGTAGTTATGAAGTTGTTCTCCAAAAACTTCTTGTGTCGTTTCACCCGTCAAGCTATTTTCTGGGAAAATCGGTGTTCCTGTAAATCCAAACAAGGCGTACTGTTTAAAGGCCTTCTTAATCCGCTTTTGCGCCTTCCCAAACTGGGAACGGTGACATTCATCAAAGATTAAAACACATTTTTTATTATAGATTTCATGATTTGGATTTGCTGTTATAAACTTGTTTAACTTTTGAATGGTTGTGACAACGATTCGATCATCCTTTTCTTCGATACTTCGTTGGAGTTCTTTTGTATTATTGCTACCATTGACTGAATTTGGCTGGAATTTTTGATACTCCTTCATGGTCTGATAGTCAAGGTCTTTTCTATCAACCACAAAAATCACTTTGTCAATGTAGTCCAACTCTGTTGCCAAGCGCGCAGTCTTAAAGCTGGTCAAAGTTTTTCCTGACCCCGTTGTATGCCAGATATAGCCACAAGCATTGATAGTGCCAAAGTTCTTCATTTCATTGGAAGAATGAATCTTGCGCAAGATACTCTCAGTTGCTGCTATCTGATAAGGGCGCATAATGAGCAAGGTATTATCAGCATCAAAAACACAATACTTGGTCAAAACTTCCAAAAGGACTCGCTTGCTCAAAAATGTAACAGTAAAGTCTTCTAGGTCGTGGATTGTTTTATTTTTGCGGTCCGCCCATTCGCAGGTGAACTCATAATGATTTTTATTTTGAGCTGTTGTATTGGCAAAATAGCGTGTATAAGTGCCATTAGAAATGACAAAAATCTGAATGTATTTGTATAAAGAATTTTCGCTATTGAAGCTTTCCTTACTATAACGGTGAACCTGATTAAAGGCTTCTTGCAGACTAACCCCTCGTCTTTTCAATTCAATCTGAACTAACGGAAGACCATTCACTAAAATAGTAACATCATAACGGTTAGTGTGGCTACCCACTTGGGTCACTTGGTTGATGACCTGCATGCTGTTGTTATGAATGTTTTTCTTATCAAGGATGAAAATATTTTTAATCCGCCCATCATCAAAGACAAAATCATAGATATGATTTTCTTGGATTTTTCGTGTTTTTTCAACTAACCCTTCATTGGGACAGTCTAAATACTCCATTACAAAGCGATTCCACTCAACATCCGAAAAAGTCACCTTATTAAGTTTTTCTATTTGCACCTTGGCATTGGCTAAGAGTTCGGCAGGCGTATGAATATCTAGTCGCTCATAGTTTAGGCTATTAACCAGATCAGATATCAGCTGATTTTCCAAGTCTGCCTCAGACTGATATTCTCTATCTGTGCGATACTCTGGTTGATACTCAGCCAAGAGAATCCCTTCATTTGTTTCCGCAATTACTTCATGTATTTTTGAATAATCAACCATAGTATGTTTCCTTTTATTGTATTAATTGAGATTCTTTCTCAAAATGCTTCAAGAATTTATCTAGTGAAGTTTAATAATTGTTCTCTCCAGTATTCATACTGTTTCTGTCTTAGTTCAATTTCCTTTGGAAGGCCCTCAGAAAGAGAGTTGGTTAGGGTGTTAAAATTGTCAAGAATATAGACGATTCTTTCTTGTTCTGTAATGGATGGTAAGTAAAAAGTAATTTTATCAATAGCATCCTTAGATAATCTCGGAATACTGGCCTTTCGAACCTGTGATTTGAGTCTATCTTGCTTACTTAACAAGACATAGTACATAAATTTATCAGAAATATTATCTGACGTCTCTAATGTGTAGACATCATCTGCTGCCCAAAAGTCCATAGCGCTATACCCAATTTCACCAGCCGCCCCTGCACAAATTACAAAGCTAGTATTTTTCACTCTGTTTGATTCAGTATAATATCCTAAGGGCGCCAAACTGTTTTGATAAACTGGAAAACTTCCTTTAGTAGCTAATTGTTGTCTCACAAGACGTTTCCCGCGTTGTAAATTGACAACTTGTCCCAACTTCACTCGAATTGGAGCAAATACCCACTGTAAAAGTTTGATAAGAGCGGAGTTGTCCCACTCCTCTACTCTACTCTACTCTCAGTGTACTCGCCTTCGGCGACGAATGTCAAGAGTTTTTCTCTAAAATATTCGTACTGTTTTTGGCGTAGTTCAATCTCCTTGGGTAGTCCGATGTTGAGGTCATTACAAACCATATCAAAGTTATCCAGAACTTGAACAATACGAGATTGGATTTCAAGAGAAGGAACTGGGATTTTGAATTTTTCAGTATCATTACTAGAAATTTGTGGCATCTGCATATTATTAGCGATGTTTTGAAAATGTTCTTTATTATGAACTAAGTAATGATAAATATATCTTAAATTGATATTTTCATTGTCTGAACTGTATGACCAAAATTCATTTTTAAAACTAAATGGTTTTGTACAGTATTCAAAATCAATAATTCCTCGAGATTTTACAACAATTGCTTCTTCAGTATGAATATCTTTATCAGGAATATCTCCATAGTTCACATCAGCGTAAGTCTTTCCTCCTGCAAAGATACGGATTGGCGCACCATCTTTATGAAGTAATTTCATCTGACTAGCTGTAATTTTAGTTCCTTTACCTTTTTTTAAGACATTCGCTCAACTTCTTCCACTCAACCTGATAAACCTCATCCTCAAATGATAAGAGTTTATCTCGATAAAAAGAATATTGCTTTTTACGTGAGGTCAATTCTGAGGTCAATTCTGTAACATATTCAGTCATTTTGTCAAGTATTTGCACGATTTTTTCTTGAATTTCTAGAGGGAGAATGGGAATTTTTATCCTTAATATTTTTTTCTTTTTGAAATTGAATAAGGGACTGCTGTTCTATTTGATATTTCATATAAATAATCCTGTTTATTCTTTTAAAAAAATAATACAAGAATCTATTCAAGATGGATTTTAGGGGATAAACTGAGAAACATACATCATTTGCCCAGAACTTTTTCCGACTGCCAATCAACATAACCAGCTGTTCCATATTGAGCAATAGTTATCGTATTTGCTTCCCTGTTGTACTTATTAGTGTACCCCATAAAACTAGTGCCCCCACTAACGACAGGAAAGCCTTTTTCTATAAGTTCCTTTTTTGTTATTCTCACACCCCTGACAATTTCACACACTTCCCCCAACTCTTTCCACTCAACGGAACAGTTCTGGATTTCTTCTAGAATGTTCATCAGTTCCCTCCTTCCTTTGCTAGATTTCAATGCTTTTGATTTCCTTGAGGTAATCTTTTTCAACTTGACTGAGGGTCTTGGCTTGGTAGCCCTTATACTCCTTATCCACCTTCTGCTTCATCTGTTCACGAGAAATAGAACCACTATTGTCCAGCAAATCTTCGCCAGTAGCCTGAAGGATACGATCTACGTGAGTCACCCAGTCTGCCATGGTCATGACTTCTTCTCGCTGTGCCTGTCTTTCAGCAAAATCTAGATATCCTGATACAAGCTGATTAAGCCCACGGAGTTCCTTTTCTGTTAGATAGTTCTTGGCAACTTTTGCTTCAGATAGAGTAGGAAGGTCTCCCTTAAAAGTGGTCAAGCCCATAAACTCCTTTTCGCTATCGACACGGTTATAGATGAGTTCACTCGCAGTATTGTGGTGAATGGCATAATGCATCTTGTTTTGAACTGTCGCAAAAAATTTCTTTGCCTCTGGTGAATTTGCATTGTAGTCACTAGATGTCGCGAAAAGATCTAAAACCTGACGATAAAAAACTTTTTCACTCGAGCGGATGTCTCGGATTCTCTCAAGGAGTTCTTTGAAGTAAGAGCCTCCACCCAAGTTTTTCAAGCGCTCATCATCCATAGCGAAGCCCTTAATCAGATATTCTTTCAAGACTGTCGAAGCATAGTGTCTAAACTGGATTCCACGAGGGGAACGCACACGGTAGCCAATCGCCAAAATCATATCCAGATTATAGTAGGCGACTTTTTTCGACTGAGTTTTCCCAGCTATTGCACCGTGACGAGTGGTTATCAACTGATAGTTGACAACCACTGTTTCATCTAATTCACCATCCTCAAATATTGCCTTGATATGTTTACTAATGTTTTGCTTGGAAGTTTGAAAGAGCTCAGCTAGTTCTTGTTGGGTCAGCCAGACCGTTCCATTATCCAAGTGAAGCTCAATAGCGGATTTGCCATCATCTGTTCTATAGAGAATCACATCATTTGCCATGGCTAAGTTCCTCTACAATCTTGTCTATCTCTGAACGCAAGTGGTCAATCTTGGCAACAGTCTCTGCAATTTCTTTATTGAGCACATCAATATCAATCTTCTCACGCGTGTCTTCTTGTTCGACATAGGTTGATACAGAGAGGTTATAATCTTGCTCTGAACCAATCACATCATTATCAACAAGAGTAGATTTATAGTCAACATTTTGATAATTAGTGAACAATTCAACAATATGCTCGATATTGCTATCGGTCAAGACATTGTTGTTGGTCTCTTTTTTGAATTCTTTACTCGCATCAATAAAGAGTGTTTTATTTTCAAGTTTATTCTTCGCCAGAACTAAGATCGTAGTCGCAATAGAAGTTCCAAAGAAGAGATTGTCTGGAAGGGAAATTACTGCTTCAACAAAGTTGTTATCTACTAGATACTGACGAATGGTCTTTTCAGCACCACCACGATAGAAAATGCCTGGGAAACACACAATAGCTGCCCGACCTTTATTGGACAAATGATTGAGACTATGCATGATAAAAGCAAAGTCTGCTTTTGACTTAGGAGCTAGTTTCCCTGCTGGCGCAAAACGGTCATCGTTTATCAGAGTTGGATCTCCATCTCCCACCCATTTGACAGAATACGGAGGGTTAGAAACGATTGCATCAAAAGGCTTTTCTTCCAAATGCTGAGGATTTAAAAGAGTATCTCCTCGCTTAATATCAAAGTTATTGTAGTTGATATTGTGCAAGAACATATTCATACGAGCCAAGTTATAGTTGGTCATGTTGATTTCTTGACCAAAGAATCCATCCTCTAGGATATGATCTTCGTATTGTTTTTTCATTTGAAGAAGGAGAGAGCCTGAACCACATGTTGGGTCATAGACCTTATTAATCTTGTCCTTACCGACCATGACTAGTCGAGCTAACAGTTTAGATACTGTCTGTGGTGTGAAAAATTCACCCCCGCTTTTCCCTGCGTTACTGGCATAGTTGGAAATCAAGAACTCATAAGCATCCCCAAAGGCATCGATATCATTTTCCTCAAAGTTACCAAAGTTAATACTATTGATACCGTTAAGGATATCAGAAAGCCGCTTATTTTTTTCTGGAACAGTTCCACCAAGGATGTTGCTTCGTGTATCCAAGTTATCAAACAGACCTTTGATATCATCCTCTGACTTAAATCCAATCGCTGACTTCTCAATATCTTGGAAAATATTGGCCAATTCTTCGTTTAAATTTTCATTTTGTGAAGCGTTCTCGACAACATTTTCAAATAGTTGACTCGGAAGGATAAAGAATCCCTTATCCTCAACTGTCCCCGGTTTAAAATCTTGCTCAGCTTCTTGGTCACTTAAGTCAGCATAACGGAATTCTAAATCACCAGCCTCATGCTCAGCATGGTCAAAATAGTCTGCCATATGCTCTGAAATAAAACGATAGAACAGAATTCCTAGGATATATTGTTTAAAATCCCAACCGTCTACAGCCCCACGCACATCGTCCGCAATAGCCCAAATTTTACGATGCAGCTCCTTGCGTTCTGCATTTTCTTTACTTGCCATTTTTACTTTCCTTAATTAATGTATTATCTTTTCTATTTTATCATATTTTCACAACTAAAAATTAACTTTAGTATAACGATAAAAAAATAAGCAATGAAGTAGAAAAAATTCCCAAATTTTAAAATCCTAATCTCTACGTCTATGTTCTCCATCTATTTTTTCTACAAACGTAAATCCTTTTGATTTCAGCTGCTCAAGTTTCGGACGAATCTTTTCAATAACATCCTCCATATAATTCTCCAATTTATGTGGAGGTTCAAATTCATATCTAGCAACCCAAAAGAATATAGGTCTTATTTGATGAAACAATATCAAAAATCAAAATAATTATCATCACTAGAAAGAATGCTTTTGAAATTTCCAAAATGACAAAAAAATTCCTTTATCTCCAAAACTATCTATTGCATGCCATATACTACTATCCCAAGTCTTAAATTGCCCAAATTTATTAACCGCACTTAGATAGGTCAATAGGAAGAAATCTTTCCGATTTAGCTTGGCAAAATTTTCATTATTAATCTCTAATTTTGTATAGTGAAGTCCCAAATCATGGAAGCTAAGTACTCTATGCTTTTCCATAAAATAAATGATTTCAGACTGGTCTAAACCTTCTTTTCTAAGAATAGTTTCCCAAAAATTTACAATCCTAGCTATTGTTTCCTTGCTTAAAGGAGTATTTCTCTCATATCTAGGGATTTCTTCATTCAATTTTTCTTCAACAATATAGTCCATTGCAGAGCTATTATAAGATTTCAGAGATTCCTGTATAGTAATACGTAGTAGTTTAGCTTTCTGAATTTCAGAAAAAGATTTATATTCGCTTGAGAGATATTGATAAAAAAATCTTTGTTATAGTTTGCCCCTCTTAGTTCTCTGGATAATTCATTACTGTCTGTTTCAAGTAATGTATTAAATTCCTCTTTTGTATGATTTAGAGGTTCTTCATAGAGAAAAATAGGCTGGTTTATTCTTTTTTTATAGTTCGGTGGATATTGGTTATGGTCTGATTGCTGAATGTCAGATAATATTTCCTGTATGCTTCGTCCAAACTTGAAAATCTCTGTAAAACTTGTTTCTTCATCATCCTTAACTTTTTATTTCTTCGTTCTTTAATAGTTGTTTATATAATTCAGGATAAAAAAAGATAAGCATAGATAATCCAAAGTTGCTGTTCTTCTTGAACATGTTCAAACTTCTCCCTTGAAAAGAATTCTTGATTGACATAGTCATTAAAATGATTACGATCTCGCAAGTTTCTGTTTTCAAAGCTAAACCTTCTCCAAAAATCATCTGACAAACTCGTATTGAGTTTTTTACTTAACAACTCAAAATAATCTTGCCAAATATTTGATGGGTGAAGAACAAATGGTAGCTCTATCCTTCTATCAATTATTTTAGAAAGAAAATTATTGTCGTTAAGATGCACTTTCTCAATATCTCCAACAAAAACAATTGGAATCTTGCCATTAAGCAAGCTAAAAATTTTATAACTCTCCTCTTGTTGTTTGTTAGACATTCGATCAAAATCATCAATAACTAATACTTTCCGAGATAATGACAGACATTTAGAAGTTAGTAAACAACTGTAAAAACCATCTGATTTGATTTTAAAAAAATTGATAGATTGCTACTAATAAAACAATACTCCCAATAATTAATTTAACACAAAAGATTCAAAAAAGAACTTAAACCCAAATCAACTACATTAGTCATTAAGATAGAAACTGCGACACATAAAACTATGAAAATCCTTAAAAAAAGCTATATACAAACGGGTGTAATTTTGAAAAAAACAATTTCAATCGTTGAGCGGTTATCGCTTAATCTCCAAAAGTCTATCGTAACTAATTTTTTTATTAGTATTCTTACCAACTTCAACTAGAAATTCTGTTTTTTTCCAGAACCCCAGTTCCCATTTAAGAAATAAGTTTTATTTTTCTTCAAGTAATTTAGCAACATTTTTTTAGCTGCTACTGAAGTATCAATGTGCTTTAATGTAATAAATCTATCATCCATAGTATTTCTTTCTAAAAAACAAAATATTTCATAGCGCCTACTTTTTATATAAAAATTATATCACGAATCCACCAAAAAAACGCCTTTAGATAATAATATATCTAAAGACGTTTGTTTTTATCCTGCTACTTGTGTAGTTTCTTCTACTTTAACTTTCTTATCCTTCTTACCTGAACCAGTCAATCGTCGTTTACTATCTCGGATTGTATTGAGGTCTTTAAGGAGTTTGGTTAGGTGTTCCTTTTCAGGATAGGCTTCTGCACTGGCTGCGGTATAGCGCATAAAGAGGTCGTAGATACTAGTTAATTCGGTACGGACTTGTCTGGTCTTGCCAACTTCCTTGGCAGACTTATGCGCACGCGCCTGACTTTCCACCTGATCATAGTCTTCCTGCGCACTGATCACTGCCGTCAGCATAGGTGTCAGTCCTAGACTGGTCACTGCTGTCTGGTAGGGTTCTTCGCTTAGAGTTTTGAGCAGACTCTTGATTTCTGCCGTTTCCACATCATTGCTATGCTTGGTGATATCCTTGTACTTTGCAAAGACTGGTTTCAAGGTCTCATGGGCTTCTTTGAGTTTGGTCTCCTTGATCTTAGCAAATCCTCGATGAAGAGTAAAGAGACCGACTAGGGCACTATCACGATTGCGATCGACTTCGGTCAGGTTCGTCGCCTCTTTCTTTTCTACAATAGCTAGTTTGCCTTGAAAGTCTGCTAGCTTGCTCTTGAAGGAATCGAGATGCCTGCCATACATAGGCTCGTCCTTATGTGTCTTGGCAAAGACTTCTAGTAGTTGACCCGTATCTACCATGAGACTTTCAAACTCACGGTTGGTAAAATTGGTGTAGCTTAGCGGGCGGATGGTAAATGTTTTTATCATATTGATAACCTTTCTATTTCCATTAAATAAGGAATTCTTTCTTTAAGTTGACAAATCCATTCTAACAGTTACTTTAAAAGATTTGTCCCACTTCCGCTCAACTGTCTACTTTATCATCCCAACAGCACTTTTTCAGTATATTTCTTACTTTTACAGGATAAATCAATCATTTCAGAAACAGAAAATCCCTATCTGACTGGACACACATCCCATCTATCAGATAGAGACTCTTATTATTTTTAGATTTTAACTTTTCTAGCTTTAGAATACATATAAACTTTAGGAAAGACGGCTATTCGAAAGTTCGAAGACCTCAAAACTTTCTCATATAGACTATTCGAAGCTTAGAATACTCATAAATTTATGTATTTCTTATCATTCGAAGATTAGAATACATCTAAACTTTAGGAGGTCTATGTCTTCGAAACTTCGAATAGCTACCTCCCCTACTCCAACCGGCTTTTAACCTTCTTCTTAGTCAAGATACGGTCGTTTTTGTTAGAGAGAGCTTGGATACGAGCTTCAAGAAGGATTTTCCGTCCAGCCTCTGTCCGTGTGTAGACGAGGTGATAACGTCCAATAGTTGGCATCAGAAAGTCAAGGAATTTCTGTGCTTCTTCCTTACGCTTGTCAAAAAGACTAGGAACAGCATAGTAAGGTGACTGGCCTTCTCGGACTTTCTCCGCCTTCAAGAGATAGCGCTGGTTGTCCACTGGAGCAAAGAACTCTCCCACAGTCTGAGCAAACAACTCCTTGTCTCTCATGCTTCCTCCCTTGAGATAGGCAAAAATCATATAATTTTCCTTATCCTCCTCTACCCGAACACAGGATTGATCGTCCGTTAGGTGCCCCAAATCTAGCAGAGCCTTTCGGATCTGCTCACCCAGAGACTGCAATCGTTTATAGGGACTCTTATAGCAGAGGTAACGCCAAGATGCAAAGGCAAAAAAGAGGAGACAGGCTGCCGTAAGCCACCAAACACCGATCAGTCTCATTCTAAATAGCAAAACCAACAAATCCACTGCTAACAAGAGCAATGACATGCGGACCCATTTTAATGCATCAAGCAAGAGCATGACTGGGATTTTCTTTTTGGGGGTTGCGACTTCTGTAACTATCTCGAACTGATCCGCTACGACAAGAGCTTCCTGCCATTTTTTTCTCAAGTCTGCTCGATCCTTGGAGAGACTCTTAACTCGCTCATTGTACTCACTAATTTGCTTTTTCTTAAAAGGGGGCTTTGGAAAATCCAAGCGATCCAAACCGGTCTCAATACTCTCCTGATTATAAGCCAATCCAAGAAAATGCTCCATCCGTCTCGACAAGGTCTGCAGATCTTGATTGCTCTCTGGTCTAGGCTCCTCACCAGGAAGAGTGATAAGTGCTTGCGCTTGAACGGCTACCAGATGCCAGATGTTACTGGTCTTTTCTGCATGTCCCGGCCAGATACGAATGGCACGCCCGCGCATCTGGTTACTCAGCATAAAGCTCCCCACAAAGCTTCCGAGGATTAGGGAATTGACACAAGGAGCATCCCAACCCTCTCCGAGGAGAGATTTGGTGCCGACTAGGACTTGAATCCGCCCTCGTTGAAAAAGCTCCGTCACTGCCGCTACGATTCCCTTAGCTGAGCTAGGAAAACCAACCTGCACATAATCTTTTGGATCAAAGTGACCAATAGATGAGAAACTAAGAGGAACCTGAGGCAAGAGTTCCTTCAACTCTGCTACCACATCGGTAGGCAAAATAACGACACTACCTGACAAGACAGCCAAAGACACAGGTATCTCTTGCTCCTGGGCTTTGCGACGAATGCTTTCAAAATAAGGAAGAACCCCCAACTGAGAAATGGTCGCCTGATTATCTCCCAGATAACTAGCAAAATCCTTGCGAATATAGTCAGCTAGCACCAACTGTCTTAGTTCCTGACTAGACTCTCATACTCCGTCAAAAAGATATCGGCAATGGCAGACAACTTCCCCAGAGATTGGGTTAAAAGCTGGTCAGAAGCTTTAGACTTAACCAGATAAACCTGACGTTTTTCCACCAACCCACGCGCCTTCAAGTCAGCCTCTAACTTTTTCCTATATCCATCTGGATCCTCATACCAATCTGGTGTCTGATAGAGTATGCTCTGCAACAGCGTCTCCAGCCAGTAGGAGGTCAATGCTGGAAGTTTCTGGGTTCCCAGTAAATTTTGTAAAGAGGGAGAAATCGTTAATCCCTGAGAATGCATATAAATCAATATAGCGGATAAGTACTTGGGATCTTCTAAGAGCAAATCAGATGAAATATCCCCTTTGAGGACCTTAGACCCTGCTACAAATGTTTGAAATCAGGATCGACTATAAGGTGGTGAATATAGTCCCACTTAGTCTCCTCAAACCGTTTGAGACGTTTCGCCTCTTCAGCTGTTGGTGAACAGATATAAACAAAATCCTGATGAGGGCAGAGGGTGTCTTCCTTGACTAGTTCAGGTACCGTGATTTCTTGGTCAATTTCCCCACACATTCGGATATAGCGTTCCCAAAGTTCAGGTTCGCTGTCATAAGGTGGTGTCGCTGTCAGGGAGATGACTTGCAACTGTCCATACTGCTTGCGAAAGACTTCCAGACTTTTCCACCATTCATTGCGCAGATGGTGGCATTCATCCAAGCAAAGAGTCGCAACTTTCTGAGCTCTTAGGCTTGCAAGCAAATCAAACCCCACGAAATCCTCTGCTTCACCATCTTCTTGTGATTGTAATTGGTTTATGGCACTATGAAAAGCCTGATAGGTCACAATCGTTAGTGCCTTCATCTCCTTTAAGTTTTGGGAAACGAGGTCTGAAATCTTCTGTTCGTTCTCTAAAAAGGCTGTTTGAATCCTCTCCACCCATTGTTCACGAATGGTGACAGTCGGAACTAAGATGAGGGCTGGATTGCCAAAACGAGCGATTAGCTCGATACCAACGGTTGTCTTTCCAGAACCTGGTGCGGCCACTAGATGAACATGACCGTCTGTTTGATAGTCCTGAAAACGATCCAAGACCTGTTTTTGATATTGGCGCCAGCTTCCTTTAAAGTTTAAACCTAACATGATACTCCTCATTCTATACCATCATTTTCTTATTCTCATTTTACCACACTTATTTCTCCAGCCAGATAATCCAGATAGTTTTTCTCCACAAAATATGATATAGTAGTATCATACTATCTATAAGGAGTTTCTATGTCACAGCATAAGCAAATGAAAGCTGTTTCTCCCCTTCTGCAGCAAGTCATCAATATTTCGTCTATCGTCGGGGGAGTCGGCACCTTGATTTTCTGTATTTGGGCCTATCAGGCGGGTGTTTTACAGTCCAAGGAAACCCTATCGGCCTTTATCCAGCAAGCTGGGGTTTGGGGACCACCACTCTTTATCTTTTTACAGATCCTACAAACCGTTGTTCCGATCATTCCGGGAGCTTTGACCTCAGTGGCTGGGGTCTTTATTTACGGCCACATCATCGGAACCATCTATAACTATATCGGCATCGTAATTGGCTGTGCCATTATCTTTTACCTTGTGCGCCTTTACGGAGCTGCCTTTGTCCAGTCCGTCGTCAGCAAGCGCACCTATGATAAATACATCGGCTGGCTAGATAAGGGCAATCGCTTTGAGCGTTTCTTTATCTTTATGATGATCTGGCCAGTTAGCCCAGCTGACTTTCTCTGTATGCTGGCAGCACTGACCAAGATGACCTTCAAGCGCTATATGATTATTATCATTTTGACCAAGCCCTTTACCCTAGTGGTTTATACTTATGGTTTGACCTATATTATTGATTTCTTCTGGCAGATGTTTTGAGAATAGAAACATCCGTTTGGTTACCCAAACGGATGCTTTTTTTATTTTGCAACGCTTTTAGCGAGAACAAAGTTTCCAAGTGTTGCGGAGCCATTTCCTGCGACTGCTGGGGTCACGATGTAGTCACGCACATCTGGTACTGGTAGATAGCCGTTGAGCAGAGCAGTGAATTTCTCACGCACACGGTCTAGCATGTGTTGTTGAGCCATGACTCCACCACCAAAGACGATGACATCCGGTCGGAAAGTCACTGTCGCGTTGACAGCAGCTTGAGCAATATAGTAGGCTTGGACGTCCCAGACAGAGTTGTTGAGTTCGATGTTTTCACCACGAATACCTGTACGAGCTTCCAAACTTGGTCCAGCAGCAAAGCCTTCCAAACAGCCCTTGTGGAAAGGGCAAACACCGTTGAATTCTTTTTCAATATCCATTGGGTGTCTAGCAACATAATAATGACCCATCTCAGGGTGACCTACACCACCGATAAACTCACCACGTTGGATAACACCTGCACCGATCCCTGTACCGATTGTGTAGTAGACCAAGTTCTCGATACGGCCGCCAGCATTGTTACGGGCAACGACTTCACCATAGGCAGAGCTGTTTACGTCTGTGGTGAAATACATGGGCACATTAAGGGCACGGCGAAGGGCACCTAGCAAGTCGACATTTGCCCAGTTTGGTTTTGGAGTCGTTGTGATAAAGCCATAGGTTTTGGAGTTTTTGTCAATATCAATCGGACCAAATGATCCGACAGCAAGACCAGCAAGGTTATCGAATTTTGAGAAGAACTCAATGGTTTTATCGATAGTCTCGATAGGAGTTGTTGTAGGAAATTGTGTTTTTTCTACAATGTTAAAATTTTCATCTCCGACAGCACAGACAAACTTTGTACCGCCTGCTTCTAAACTTCCGTATAATTTTGTCATGATAAACCTCTTATCTTTATTTTCTCTATTATAGCACATTTTGAAAGTCTACATTTCTCTATATTTTATATTTTCCTCTGTAAATCTTACCATCTAAGTAAAAACGAACAAACATGACATTTGTTCGTTTTTAGATTTGATTTTTGAAGAGGATTAGGCTTTCACTTCGATGATCGCGTCGCCCTTGACAACTGAACCACTTGCGACTGGTGTCACAGAAGCATAGTCAGCCGTGTTGGTTACGATAACCATTGTTGTGTCGTCAAGACCTGCGGCAGCGATTTTGTTTGAGTCAAAGGTTCCAAGAACGTCACCTGCTTTGACCTTGTCGCCCTGAGCAACTTTTGCTTCAAAGCCTTCACCGTTCATAGATACAGTGTCAATACCAACGTGAATCAAGATTTCAGCTCCATCGGCTGTCTTCAAACCAAAGGCGTGACCTGTTGGAAATGCGATGGTCACTTCGGCATCAGCTGGTGCGTAAACCACGCCTTGGCTTGGTTTCACTGCGATTCCTTGTCCCATTGCACCACTTGAAAAGACTGGATCATTGACATTCTCAAGAGCAACTACGTCACCAACGATAGGAGTTTGGATTGTTTCGTTTTGAGGAGCTAGTGGAATGTTACCAGTTGTTTCTTCTTGGACCAAACGTTCTGTCGCCACTTCACTAGCAACTTCTTCTTCGTCCTCGTAACCAAACATGTAAGTAAGAGCAAAACCAAGTACAAATGATACAGCTACCATAAGAAGGTATTGTAGAAGTTGTCCGTTACCAATGTAAAGCATTGTACCAGGGATGACTGTGATACCATTACCAGTACCAGCAAGTCCAAGGATAGATGCCAATCCACCACCGATTGCACCAGCAATCAATGAAAGGAAGAATGGTTTACGGAAACGCAAGTTAACCCCGAAGATAGCAGGCTCAGTAATACCTAGGAAGGCAGAAAGAGCAGCTGGGAAAGCAAGTGTTTTAAGTTTAGGATTTTTAGTTTTCACACCAACGGCTACTGTCGCAGCCCCTTGAGCTGTCATCGCTGCAGTGATGATGGCGTTGAATGGATTTACGTGGTCAGCAGCAAGCAATTGAACTTCAAGCAAGTTGAAGATGTGATGAACACCTGATACGACGATTAATTGGTGAACTCCACCAATCAAGAAACCACCAAGTCCGAATGGCAAGTTAAGAATAGCTTTTGTTCCAATGAGGATGTAACTTTCAACAACGTGGAAGACTGGTCCGATAACAAACAATCCAAGGATTGACATTACAAGGAGTGTTACGAACGGTGTTACCAAGAGGTCAAGTACATCTGGAACAACTTTACGAACAGCTTTTTCAAATTTAGCTCCGACAACCCCGATGATGAAGGCTGGAAGAACTGAACCTTGCAAACCTACAACTGGGATAAATCCGAAGAACTGCATTGCAGTTACTTCACCACCAGAAGCAACAGCCCAGGCATTTGGAAGTGAGTCAGATACGAGCATCATACCAAGGACGATACCAACGGCTGGGTTACCACCGAATACACGGAAGGTTGACCAAACAACCAATCCTGGCAAGATAATAAAGGCTGTATCAGTCAAGATTTGAGTGTAAGTTGTCACATCTTCTGGAAGTGTCATCCCAAGAGCAGTCAAGAGACCACGAACACCCATGAAGAGACCAGTTGCTACGATAACTGGAATGATTGGTACGAATACGTCACCGAAAGTACGGATAGCACGTTGGAACCAATTTCCTTGTTTGGCAGCTTCTGCTTTCATGTCTTCTTTAGAAGATGTTGGCAAACCAAGTGCAACCACTTCGTCGTACATCTTGTTTACTGTACCAGTACCAAAGATGATTTGGTATTGGCCTGAGTTAAAGAAAGCTCCTTGAACTTTATCCAAGTTCTCAATCACTTCCTTATTGATTTTCCCTTCATCTTTGACCATGACACGTAGACAGAGTCGCACAGTGGGCAACACTGTTGACATTTTCACGTCCGCCAAGGGCTTCGATGACCTTTTTTGCAATATCCTGATTGTTCATTTGCAAAAAAATCTCCTTATAAAAATTTTTGTTCTTGTTTGAAAGCGATTTTATTCGCCCTACGACTATTATTTTATCATGTTTCTAAAATATGTCAAGCGTTTTGCAGAATTTTTTTATTCCCTTTCTTTTTTTCTCTGATTATTTTTTTGCTCGTTTTTTTGAGGGAAATTCTCTTTTTACTCAAAAAAAATATCTTTAAACTTGAGAAATAAAGGCTTTTATTTACATTTTTCTTTCATTTTTTTCGTGAAAAATTTGCCAGATTTCCTTTACTTGATTCCTGACAATCGTTTGACATATTTTTTCTTTTTTTAACATAAAAAGACTTGCTTTTTTTCCGAAAACGTTTACTATTAATAATAGAATAGAACTTATGGAGGAAAGATAAAATGGAATGGACAACCGAGCGCCGCTATAGGCGCTATGAAGACTGGTCTAATGATGAAATCAAGCAAATCAAGGAAAAGATGGCACAATCTCCTTGGCATACTCGTTACCATGTCGAGCCTAAAACAGGGCTTCTCAATGATCCAAATGGCTTTTCTTATTTTGATGGCAAATGGATTCTCTTTTACCAGAACTTCCCCTTTGGTGCAGCCCATGGATTGAAGTCTTGGGTGCAGCTTGAAAGTGATGATTTAGTTCACTTTACAGAAACTGGAGTCAAAGTTTTACCAGATACTCCATTAGATAGCCACGGTGCTTACTCTGGTTCTGCCATGCAGTTCGGCGATCAGTTGTTCCTATTTTATACTGGAAATGTCCGTGATGAAAACTGGATCCGTCACCCATATCAGATTGGTGCTTCGATGGATAAGGATGGCAAGATTACAAAGATTGACAAGATCTTGATTGACCAGCCAGCAGACTCTACTGACCACTTCCGCGACCCACAAATTTAACTTCAAGGGGCAATACTATGCCATCGTTGGTGGTCAGGACTTGGAGAAAAAAGGCTTTGTTCGTCTCTACAAGGCTGTTGACAACGACTATACAAACTGGCAGGCAGTTGGTGACCTAGACTTTGCCAACGACCTCACTGCCTACATGATGGAATGTCCAAACTTGGTCTTTGTAGGGGAGCAACCTGTCCTTCTCTACTGTCCACAAGGATTGGATAAGAGTGTTCTAGACTATGACAATATCTATCCAAACATGTACAAAATCGGGACATCCTTTGATCCTGAAAAGGCACAAATGGTAGATGTGTCACCCCTTCACAACCTAGATTATGGTTTTGAAGCCTATGCAACTCAAGCCTTTAACGCTCCAGACGGTCGCGCTCTAGCAGTCAGCTGGCTTGGGCTGCCAGATGTAGCCTACCCATCTGACCGTTTTGACCACCAAGGAACCTTTTCATTGGTCAAAGAACTCACTATCAAAGATGGCAAACTCTACCAATATCCTGTCTCAGCCGTCAAAGAACTTCGTTCGTCTGAAGAGGTCTTCTCAAATCGTACTCAAACCAATAACAGCTATGAACTGGAGCTCAACTTGGAAGCCAATAGCCAGAGCGAGATTATCTTACTTGCTGATAAAGAAGGAAAAGGACTTTCAATCAACTTTGACCTTGTAAATGGTCAAGTGACAGTGGATCGTAGCCAGGCTGGTGAACAGTACGCCCAAGAATTTGGTACCACTCGTTCTTGCCCTATCGATAATCAGGCTACTACTGCTAACATCTTCATCGACAACTCAGTCTTTGAAATTTTCATCAATAAAGGAGAAAAAGTATTTTCTGGTCGCGTCTTTCCTCATGCCGATCAAAACGGTATCCTGATCAAATCTGGAAAGCCAACCGGAACCTACTATGAATTATATTATGGTCGCAAAACTAACTGATGTCGCTAAACTTGCAGGTGTCAGTCCCACTACCGTCTCACGGGTTATCAATAAAAAGGGTTATCTATCTGAAAAAACCATTCAAAAGGTCAATGAAGCCATGCGAGAGTTAGGCTACAAGCCTAACAACCTGGCTCGAAGCCTCCAAGGAAAATCTGCTAAATTGATTGGTCTCATTTTCCCAAACATTAGTCATGTCTTTTATGCTGAGTTGATTGACAAGTTGGAACACCAGCTCTTCAAGAATGGTTACAAAACCATCATCTGTAATAGCGAGCATGACTCCGAGAAGGAACGGGAATACATCGAAATGCTAGAGGCCAATCAGGTGGACGGTATCATTTCTGGAAGTCACAACTTGGGAATCGAAGACTACAATCGTGTGACAGCGCCGATCATTTCCTTTGACCGAAATCTATCACCAGACATCCCTGTCGTCTCCTCTGATAACTACGGTGGCGGGATCCTCGCAGCTCAAACTCTGGTCAAGACAGGCGCCCAGTCTATCATCATGATTACAGGGAATGATAATTCCAATTCGCCTACTGGACTGCGTCATGCTGGCTTTGCATCTGTACTCCCAAAGCTCCTATTATCAATGTTTCTAGTGACTTTTCTCCCATCAGAAAGGAAATGGAAATCAAGAATATCTTGACTCATCAGAAACCAGATGCCATCTTTGCTTCGGATGATTTGACAGCTATCCTGGTTATCAAAATCGCTCAGGAACTGGGAATTTCTGTTCCTGAGGAGCTCAAGGTCATCGGCTATGATGGGACTTACTTTATCGAGAACTACTACCCTCATCTGACAACAATTAAGCAGCCTCTAAAAGAGATTGCCCACCTCACTGTTGATCTTCTCCTGCAGAAAATTGAAGGCAAGGAAGTCGCTACAACTGGTTACTTCTTACCAGTTACATTATTACCAGGAAAAAGTATTTAAGTACAAAAAACTCAGACCAATTCGTCTGAGTTTTTTTATGATCGTAAATTTTCTAGATAGCGCTGGGCTGTCTCTAAGTTAAAGGTTTTATCAGCGATGAGGCGCTCAACTAGGGGAGCAACCTCGGTCTCACTAGCACCAGCCAGGAGAGCCAAGGATTTGGCAGAAGGATTTTAGTCTCGTTTTTCCAATCAAAAAATATTGAGCATTTAGTTCTGAAACACTTTAAGACAACAGATACAAGACAAATTTCCTTATACTCTTCTAAAAGTTTTTTACCCAACTGATGTTATTGTTACCAAATGTCTCCATGATGAATTCATTCGATTTACTTGTCTTCTCCTTTGTTATTTAAGATATCTTCATTTACACAAAATATGCTTTTTTCCTATAATAAAACACTCCTATCTCTAATTTATCAGTTTTCAATAGGGATATTTTTCTTATATCTCATTTTATGTAGTCAATCCCCCGCATGTGCGGGAAAAACCGGTACATCTTATGCTCCTCAACGAAAACCTTAGAATCACCCCCGCGTGTGCGGGAAAAACGCTGTAGCAACGATAGCGGCAAGAGTCGCCTTAGGATCACCCCCGCATGTGCGGGAAAAAAACGTAAGGATTGCAGCACTTGAAATATCTTGTGTAGGATCACCCCCGCGTGTGCGGGAAAAACTGAAAGGGTCAGAATATGATGAGGTTATGAGTAGGATCACCCCCGCGAGTGCGGGAAAAACCGGTGGCTGCTTTTACTAATGTATAGACTTCTGGGATCACCCCCGCGAGTGCGGGAAAAACCGATATGGAGATTGAAAAAGTCACTCACGTTCGGGATCACCCCCGCGAGTGCGGGAAAAACTTGAAGAAGGAACACTACAGATTGGTTTGAAAGGGATCACCCCCGCGAGTGCGGGAAAAACCCTCCGACAATCGAAAACGATGTGTCTGATGTAGGATCACCCCCGCGAGTGCGGGAAAAACATAGTCTTGAGGGACTAGATGTTTGGGAAACTAGGATCACCCCCGCGAGTGCGGGAAAAACTTGTCATCCATTGTCCAATGGGTCCAGCGTGTAGGATCACCCCCGCGAGTGCGGGAAAAACAGATATGGTTATCAGTCTACTAGCTGAGGGGCGGGATCACCCCCGCGAGTGCGGGAAAAACAAACTTGTACGTGGTATTCACTCATGGATTAAGGGATCACCCCCGCGAGTGCGGGAAAAACCCTACGCTTGTCCCAACTCGTGACTTGATTTCAGGATCACCCCCGCGAGTGCGGGAAAAACATGATCGATTCACAGGTAAGTGGTCTGGTATCAGGATCACCCCCGCGAGTGCGGGAAAAACTACTTGGTTGTAGGAACGTTGATTAAAGCTCCGGGATCACCCCCGCGAGTGCGGGAAAAACAAATCATGACTTGTTTTTGTATCGTGATTTTAAGGATCACCCCCGCGAGTGCGGGAAAAACTTGAAACCTCTTAAAATATCCGTCATAGACTGAGGATCACCCCCGCGAGTGCGGGAAAAACTGTCATCATCTTCATAAATTCCACTTTCTCCTAGGATCACCCCCGCGAGTGCGGGAAAAACGATCAGTCATCTTTGGTCTCCTGCACCTGCTCAGGATCACCCCCGCGAGTGCGGGAAAAACTGACAAGCTGGGCGTCTCCGTCAATGTTGACCAGGATCACCCCCGCGAGTGCGGGAAAAACTTCTTTTTCTTGGAGCTACTGCTTGTGGTGTCCGGGATCACCCCCGCGAGTGCGGGAAAAACTTGGCTTCAAATAGCTTTTTGTTTTCAGCTACAGGATCACCCCCGCGAGTGCGGGAAAAACTTTATTAAAGCCATTTTGTAGAAGCCACTCATGGGATCACCCCCGCGAGTGCGGGAAAAACGAAGCTGGGGCGCTTTTGCCAGCTTGTATAGTAGGATCACCCCCGCGAGTGCGGGAAAAACTTCAAGAACCCCGCTTGTAAATGAGTTGGTGCAGGATCACCCCCGCGAGTGCGGGAAAAACACCGTTACGTTGAGTATATTGGAACTTATCATAGGATCACCCCCGCGAGTGCGGGAAAAACCCCAAGTTCAAGTCCATTTTTAGCCATTATTTAGGATCACCCCCGCGAGTGCGGGAAAAACGTGATACTGGTTATGGGATTGAAACTATGTTCGGGATCACCCCCGCGAGTGCGGGAAAAACTATCACAAAATCAAGGATATTCGCTATTATCCGGGATCACCCCCGCGAGTGCGGGAAACACTAAAAGATCCCATTGAAATCACTAATCCCGATTGATTCTATCCAAAAATTTATTCACTTTTGTTGATAACTGATAGATTAACTTAGCGTCCGGTAAAGCTCTATGAGGAACTACCTCTTCAATTCCATATTCCTTAAGAGCTGTCTGTAATTGATAGTTAGCCAGAAATAGTTTTTCACTCTTGACAAATTTCTTTAAATCATGAGTTTTATTTGATAATAAAGGCAAGCCTAACTTGTTAAGCTCATTGTTAATAAACTTAACATCAAAATTGATACCATAGCCAACTAAAGCTGATTCACCTATAAAAAGCAAAAAATCGGAAAGTACTTCTTTTAAATTTCGACCATTTTGTTCTAATAGAGTCTGAGAAATTCCCGTTAATTTAGAAATCTTCGTAGGCAAGATTCCGTCATATTTGATAAGAGCATTAAACTCTTCTGTAGTGGATGGAGTAACCTTAAGTGCCCCAATTTCTATAATGGTATGTTCATTCTCATCTAAACCATCCGTCTCAATATCAATCACAATATAGGAACTCTGTGGTTTTGAAGAAACTTCCGAATGACGGCCAAAACGCTTGATCCGTCTAAACTTAGCAGCATCACTGTATCCAAAACTGGATATTTTTCCATTGCTGTCTGTTTGGCTAGGTAATAGAATTAATGGGATTCCATCATAGTCTAGCACACTCCGCTGAGCATTTACGGTATCAAATTGATAGCCAATTTCATTTCTAAAGGCATAACTAATTGTAGCCTCACCTTTTCCAACGTTCGCCTTAATACGATTCCATAACTTTTCACGAACCCTAGTATTGATATTTCCAACGTAAACCCCTGTGGCAATTTCTTGCATCCACTTGGTTAAATCCCCTTTTAAAGACGGCGGAACATTTTTTAAAGTTAAAACAGTCAGTGGCATATTATCAATTCTCCGTATAACTAACTCCATGTTTAACAAGTTTATCCTTATCATCCCATAAAGAAAGCGTATCAATCACTAACTCCTCTTCATCATCTATTTCAAATAGATATTGAATATCAGCAACTATCCGAGCCATTAACTTGCCATCTACGAAGGAATCTCTTGTTTTCAATCGAGCAACCTTACCAATATCATCATCCTCAGTATAGTTAGCTGCAATTTCAAAAGCTAAGGGAATAGTCAATTCAGCTTTATATAAGTCTGCAATATCATAAATAAAGGATAAATCATGGCCGGTATGTACAAAACCAAGACCTGGAGAAACACCTAGCGCTACCACTATACTGTACACCAAACCGTAAAGTGCTACATTAGCTGCGGATAGCGCCTGATTCACTACCGTCCCTCCTTCAAAATCATCAGGTCTGTAGTCCCTTTTATTCCAAGGAACCTTGAATTTTTCAGATTGCATCCTATATGCTTTTCTCACCCTAGCTCCTTCACGACCCCGTAGTTGCTGCATTGTTAATGTGGTGACATCTTCACCAGGAAATCGCATTTGATACATTTTACGGGCAACAGCTAAACGCGACCGAGAATTTGAAACTAGCTTAGCCTGTCTCTCTAAGAATTTTGTTGAATGTGCTAAGGATCTTCCATGAGCATACTGACGAACACCTCGCTCACCAACCCAAACCATACTGGTTCCAGCATCTCCTATCAACTCTACAGCACGATGGCTAATATCAGTACCCGGCCCTAGCAATAATACACCAATCATAGCAACAGGTATTCTAACTGTTCCGTTGCTATCAAGCACTGTAATAGCGCTATCCACACGATTTATCTTTGCGTGTTCTACGTAAATAAAGCTGACACGATCGCTTATTTTAGGAAGTTCTCGCAGAGATGTTTTCTTCGTTCCACTTTTTTTTACCATGATTCGTTTCCCAATGGAATAACGGTCATTAAACCAAAACCGTATGCTTTTTTCTTTCCCATTCCTTCTGTCAAAAGCTTCTTAAAAAGATCTGCATCACTAACTGTTAAGATTCCTTCGTAAACAACCTTTATCAATCGGATAGGTTTAACAGCTTTTTTAAACACCTCATAACCACGTTCAACGATTGAAAAATCATCTTTTATCAGTGAGAATCCATTTTTGTCAGAGCGTTCTAGCAGATAATTCATCTGATATTCACTCGTAACATGAGGTTTTACAATACCTCTCTTAAGATTATCTGGTGATACTAAGGAAATAACTGGATTAAGCACCACTCGAAATTTCATTCGGCTACCAGTATAGATATTATCTAAAAATTGTTGATAATCCTTGGTTTGAGCACTACCAGAAACCCCATATTTTTCTAATTGTTGTAAATCAGGTTTATTTTCACTAACAATAATCAGGTAATCTTTATCTTGGATACGATCTATACGCCATAATTTCCTTGTTCGAATAGATTGTTCCATTTCTTCTGGAAAACTCTCTTCTACCCAAGCATGATAAGCGCCTATATGTGTTAAGCACCTAATTTTTCGGCGATTGGTGCGATCAATTTCTACTCTTGAGATATACATACCATCAATCTCCTATACTCTTAAAAACATCATGTGCCGTATTTTTATCTTGAAACGAATTCCGAACTTGAACTAGTTCTCTAGTTTCATACCTATAGCCAAACCTTCTCCCCTTTTGTGAAAAAGACTTGACAACATCTTGTCTCAGTTGATAAATACCTCTATCGGTTAAATGTCTATCAGAATAGATTTCTAAAGTTACGACATCCATAAGCTTTCTCTTCATAAACCATGGTGAGGCTTGCCATTCAAGAGTTCTCAAACTTTCAACTGCTCCAATATCAGTCTCACCTAAGATAAAATCTGCAGTAAACGGCAGAGCCCTTCTTCCCATAAATGGTTGGAAATAGGGATTTTTCAAAGCTTGTAAAATCATTTCCAAAAACTGCTCATTATTATGAGAAAGAGCCACTACAAAAAAACAGCATCTTCTAAATAATAACGATTCGTGACATAATTTCGTTCAAACTTTCCTTTTTTTCTGTATACTTTTGTGCAATATGAAAATCTCTGAGTAAATTTCCTTGTTGATCCACTCGAACTGCAAAATCCAGCTCGTTTAACCGAGTAATTTTTTCATCATCGTCTCGACGATATCCTAGACTTGAAGCAATCAACCCAATAACAGAACTCTTAGAAGGATAAAAATCCGTATGTCTTGTTTCGAAATGTGAACTTGTCCCCCAAGATTGCAAAGGGCCAGCAAATTTCAACAAAAATAGTCTTCATGCCATTCACCTATTTTTTTGAGGACTTGTCCTAAGGTTTCCGAAAAAAATCTTTTAATAATTCTGAAACTGAATATTTTTTCCTCACCTATTTGTTTTTAAACTCTCATTCTCATCCAAAGTCACATAGAAAGTCAAAAGTGGTTTATTCACGAATTTTTTTCAACTCTTGTATACTCTTTAGACAGTTTTTCAATAGATTTTGCCACATAACCATCTGTTGATTTAACTGGTTCTTCAAAAGCACTGACAAGATTAACAGGACGATCATCACGCAAAGAAACGATTAGAGCCTGCGGTAAAGTTTGATTGGCAAAGGTATTCACTTTTCCTGTCGGGAGTGAATTTGCAAATGCTTCGATGAATAAATTCAAACTGTTCTTTAAGGATTTCTCATCCTCTAGTTGTTTTGATAATTCATGAATCGCAATATTGGCATAACGATAGAGCGTAGAAGAGTTAAATTCGATGGTTCCCAGCATACCTGCACCTGCATTATCCTCTGGAGCTAAATCATCAATAGCAGTAAAGAAATCAAATTCAGTTTGTACAGCATGTGTTGAAATAGCATGGGCAACTTGGGAGGAAGCATCCTCGTTTAGAGTTGGATCTTCAGCTACCATTCGACCGAACATAGCAACATCAATGGCTGGATTTGAGTTAGCTAGTTTTTGAAGTTCTTTTTTATCAGTCAGATTTTCATAGGCCGCTTGAGCTAATTTCTCAGCTTGTCTATCCCCCATAAAGTAAAGCGCCTTGACTTCACCTTTTTTCTTAATTCCAGTAGCTATCAAGACTGTATCTGCTTTGGTTAGTGCATCTTCAAAACTGATAGAATTATCTAGTTCTACAATTTTACCTGCAACATATCTTACAATGTCTTTTGTTCGGACACCGACATTAGACTGTTCTCCATAAGTATTAAAATAGTCTCTTATAGCTCTCTTCCAAGCTTGAGAACTCACGCGCGATCTTTTTACACCCCCGTACTGAGCGGTCTTTGGGCTACCTGTATCATCTCTATTTATATTTGAAGGTGGCAAGGTCTGTATAGCATGAATATCTAAAAATAAGCGTTGGTTAGTTGTCATTGTGTTTTTCTCCTTTGATTTGTTTATAATATGATCTTGCCCAATTTAGGCGAAGATTTTCTTGTACATTTTTTAAAAACCAATACAAGTCCTCAGCTAACTTAGCATAATCAACCTTTGTAGCAGGAGACTTTGTTTTGAGTAACATCATCATGTGGCGTAAATGGTAGATCAACTCTTCAAAAGTTGATGATGTAATCATAACATTGAACCTTCTGTCAATGGCTGTCGTATCATCTCCTTTTCGAAGTTGACTAAGAGCAGAACCGATATTTTGATAAGTATCGGGCTCATCTAACATCACACCAGTTGAAGTTCCTTGTTGATGTAAGGCGTAAAATTGGATAGCTGTATAAATTGCTAACTCCTCATAGCTAGGCTGCTGGTATGAATTGACAAACTCCTCTGGTAAATGCTCAAATAAAATCGGCCAGATATCTGTTGCATCGCTCAAGGGTTTACCCAACGTTTTTCTAATTTTTGCCAGTGCAGCTTTACTCGATGGTGACTCCAACTCATAACTCAATTGTCTAATAATTCTTTTTGTGACAGAACCAACTGTCTGTTTGGATTGTTCCAACACACACACCTCCTATTTTTAATTGTTGATGAAGCAAATAATCAAATGAATTATAGGCAGTTGCAATATTTTTTTATTCGACCATCTTTTTTTCAATACCGAGGTAGTCCCTCGTTCCTCCTTGACCTAAGATGCTCTTTGCTTCAGCTTTAATCATTTTTTTCAGTAAGTCTCTCCATTCTTTGATTTTAGGATCCTTTTCATCATCTGGTAGGATACTGGATAACCATTCACGAAAAGGAGGATCGATTTTGAAATAGAGCATTTCAACCATCTGATTAGTATAATTGTTGTTTGAGATATTCCTGATTTCTTTTAGATCCTCTATATAGCGTTTATATACTTTAGAAATGACAGTTTTTGTTTCTTCCACCACCTCATTAATACGTGGTACCCAACCACTCTCATTAAAATCAGCCAAAACTAAATCATTGATAAGTATAGAGTCAATAACTTCATCAGTTGGAAGCCATGAAGTAGCATTTCCATCGTCCTGCATACTAATGGAAATAATATTAAATAATCTATTTCCTATTGTGTCACCTATATCTCCTAGCCAATCAATAATTCCCGGTCTTCTAAAGTGCCCTGTTCTATCTTCTACTGCTAGCAAACCAAAAGACCGCCACAACGATTGATTCAAGAGGTGTTTCTTAGGAGTATAGCTATCTTTATTTTCTCCTGTAGTATTATACTTCCATGTTGTCATTGGCTCTAAAAAATTGTCCTGATGATTGATATCGGGTAATTTTACAATCTCAAAAGAGAAAGGCTTATTTAAATCATATTCTGGATCAATATAAATCCCTCTGCTCCAAATCGTATACAGATTGGCTAAATCTGTACATTCACTACCAAACAAATAGCGATTAATATTATCAGCACTAGCAAATTCCCAACAGGGACATTGAATACTTTCTAAATTACCATAGTCATAGAATGGCAAGATACAATTTAGTAACAGCGTTTCAAATAAAGAAGTTCCCTGTATAAAAACTGCACCGATATCAAACAACCAGCCTTTTGACACTTTATATTTTTCTTTTTCCAAAAAAATAACTTTATCGGATAATCCTGAGTACCCTTGAAAAGTTAAAAGCCATCGTGTAAGTTCGGAAGGAGTCAGTTGTTCTTTATTTTTACTATTCTTTGGGGAAAATAAGGCTAACTTATTCCCACTCTCTGAAATCGTTCTATTGATATTTTTCCCAGAAATACTGCTTGCTTTTGCTTTACTGATTCTATCTGCTGCAATATCCTCTTTTCTAACTTGAAAAAAATGGATATTCCTCATCAAATAAGTAAAAAGCGATCCCGCCATTTTTTTCTAGGTAATGATTAACAATGTCTGGGAACTTACCACTTTCCCAAAGATCTATCCATGTATCATATAAATCATCCTGATAGTCAGCAATATCAGATTCTTCCACAGACTCAATTTGTTTAAACCGCTCATCTACTGCCAGATACTCATAGACATTACCATCTGCATCAAAGCGTGAAAAACAGTATGTAACACAGCCAGCAAAACTCGTAGCACAGCAAAATCTTGCGTTTTTGTATCTCCTGCTAAATCTTTGTACTGATGAGCATTTATAAACAATTCCTGCAAGGAAACTTCTTTTGTTGTTCCTTTTTCATCATAAACGACAGAAATCCAGGGTTCATCTAGCAAATTAAATCGACTCATTCTTATTCAACCTCTCCGTTGTAATTCCATACTTTTTATCATATAAGAGTTTAAACCCATTGAGAATAAATTCATTGTTTTCATCAAAAATAATCCCGAGAGCTCCTTTTAACCACGATGAATTTCGCCATTGACTTAAATAGCTGTTGTTATACCTTTCAAGTTCTTCAATAGTTTGGTCAATATTATAGCCCTTGGATAAACTCATCGGAAGTCGTAAAGTATTTTGTGCTACTTTTTTAGCGACCAAAGGATTATCAATATTCTGAGATATATCTTGATTTTCAATAAATAAGCTATAGCCATCAGACATTTTCTTTAAAGCAATCACTTCAATTGTATCTTCAACATCACGAACCTGAGCATTAGATTTTTCTTCACTATCGTTTGGATGCAGGTTCTTCAACCAGCCAATCAGACTATTGTTTCTATGTCTCGATATTTTTAAGATAGGATCATCGATACGGTATGTTCTCGCCTTTATTTCCTTATTCTTAATCGTGACATCATGCTCCGTCTTAGCATCTAAATATTTTTGCTGAAATTCCTGACTTGAAAACTCAATTGTAAAATCTGGACTATAAACTTTCTGGACTAATGGTGAAATATCATCTGGTAATCTCATGATATCTGGTAAAAAGTGCTGAGTTCTGGCTAACAGATAATCACCATAAACAAAACTACTTCCTTCTTCAAAATCCAACTCTTCGGAAGTTCCTAAAACATAAAACCTAGCTATTTCATGCTTTTGAGGCCGTTCTATTTGGTGTCGATGAAGTCGTCCAATACGTTGTATTAGCAAGTCCATAGGTGCCAGATCACTTATCATCACATCGAAGTCAATATCCAAGGATTGCTCAATCACCTGAGTTCCAATGATAACTTTCTTATGTGGACGTTCTACATTTTTTCCGATTTGTTGTAATAATTCTTTCTCTTTTTGGATTCTTTCGGTCGCAATAAAACTGGAATGAAGCAATTCTACCATATCATCTCCAAAAATTTCCGAAAAGTTTCTTGCCAACTCTTGGGATCTTCTCACTGTATTGACAATGATTCCAACTACTCCACCGCCCTCAAGGCCGTCTTTAACCGTTCCCAATAACAGCTCTTCTTGTAAACGAATGATGTGAATGTCTTTTATGTTTTGCTTATTGAATGTTGTAACTTGATGAATCTCTGAGCCATCATTATAAGTGATTAAAGGATAAGCGTCTGTCTTTAATTGGTCCGTATTTTCAATATCTCGCCATTTGAGCCCCATCCCAGACATATAGCTTTTAAGGATATTTTCTCTTTGTTGAGAAGGTAATGTTGCTGACAAAATGACTACTGGAACGCCATAGGCTCCCATCCATTTTATCGCCGCCATCAAATATTGACTCATATAAGCATCATAGGCGTGAACTTCATCAATAATAACAACCTTTTTACTAAAACCTAGATGACGTAAAGCTAAATGTTTTTGTTTCAATGCTAACATTAAGAACTGATCAACAGTCCCCACTACAAAATCATCTAAAGCTGAAGTCTTTCTCCCAAAAAACCATTCATTAATGATAACACTACCATTTTCCACATCGTCAAAATTAAATGTATTAGCTTTAAGTTTTAAAAAATCTTCGTTTAGAGCTGCTTTCCCGTGTACCAACTGAATAGATAGTATGTCTTCAGAATCATCTTTTAAACTTTCAACCCATTTTTTTTCAATACGATTAAAAAAATCCCATTCGATGTCGCCTGAGTTGGTAAACCACAAAAAAGACCGCTTCTTCCCGTCTTAGTAGCTAACTGCTCCGCTGTAATCAATGAAGCTTCTGTCTTCCCTAACCCCATTGGTGCTTCTAGAACTACAATCCCAGGTTTAGATATTTGAGTAATAACATGAGATAAGATTGATTGAACACTATTAGGTTCAAATCCAAATCTTTCCTTATAGAGACTATCTGGTTTGAGATATATTTAGGTTGCCACAAACTAGTTTTTTTCCACCTTTCAAACCCATCTTGAAGGCGTCTTGACTTATCTACCTCCTCTTTTTCATTGACACTTAATAAAGGAAAGTAGTTCTCATTACTAGCAATCCAGTCAGCCATAATCAGCAATCCTGATAAGATAACTTGGGCTGGCTGTTTAATTTTAGGAAGCTCTTTCACAGAGTCAAACCCACACTCCTCTATAGCACAGTTGAAGATTTCTTTTTGAACCAAATCCCAGTTCTTATGGATAACACTCTCCTTACTTTCATTTTGAAAATAGTTTGAAAGATAGCTCCCTTGATTTTTTACATCCTCAATCGTATCAATCGGTCGTCCATGGTGTCCACCAATAATAGTCGAAATATCCTCTTGAACACCATAACTAGATAGCAAATATTGACCTGCAAGGCTATGATGACTCTTTTTCGGTGATGATAGTTGAAGTGAACTAATTTTAGTAAATCCTGACTGCTCCAATTTTTCTAATAGGTGAATATCCAAATCATCTGAATTTGCAAATCCTCTTTGAGTTTGAAAGGCTGGAGTTGCTTTCCCGATATCATGAACAGCAGCTAAAAATTGTGCAAGTCGTTTCCCTAAACCTCCATCATATGTTGCTGAATCCAGAGAATCCTCAATCAGTTTTTTTTGCCCCTCACTTAACCAATGCTCCCAGAGAAGTCCAGTTATATTTTTTGTATCTTCTAGATGCTGAGACAAGGGTAACCAAAAAAATCTACCATTTTCTTCCTTTTTCTTAGCCCAAAGCGTATCGGACTTTTTCTTAGACATGATTCATCCCCTCTTCATCCCATTTTATATATTTCCATTTTATACCTAAAAGTTTTAAAATACAACAACAAACATGGAAGGGGTTACAAACATATGCTATTTTCTAAAGTAGTGTAAACATAAGAATGGGAAAATCCTTTTTAGAGGAGTTTTAAAACATTACTAGAATGATCTTTATTACTATAAAACCATTCACCATAGAATTACTTCACTTTCATACCCTAAAGTAAGAAATGGATGATATTTCCCTTGAATTAACTGTAAAGGATTGTATTATTGAAAAACGACTATATTAGTTATGAGGCATAATAACAAGGAAAGTAATAATCATAATGGGGACATTCTCTGTGATTCAAATATCAAAAAAAGAGAGAATAATGTAATCCTCTCTTGTTCATCGTTATATGTGAGACTTTTCAATTGACAATGAATTTGTTTCCCTATGTTTCATTTTTTGAGACTAATACCACGGTTTCAACTGGTTAAGAGCGCCAGTCTTTTAAAAATTGCTGGGCTGTCTCTAAGTTAAAAGTTTTCTCTGCGATGAGGCGCTCGACCAGGGGAGCAACCTCTGTCTCACTAGCACCAGCTAGGAGAGCTAAGGATTTGGCCTGCAGTTTCATATGGCCTTGCTGGATGCCCGTACTCACCAAGGCTTTGAGAGCCGCAAAGTTTTGAGCCAGTCCGATAGAAACGATAATCTGAGCTAATTCTTTGGCAGAAGGATTTCCCAGTAGCTCGTGACTAAGAGCTACACGGGGGTTGAGACCGATAGAGCCACCCTTGGTCGCTACAGGCATGGGTAAGGTCATCTCACCAACTAATTCTTCTCTTTCCATGTCCAGCTTCCATTGACTAAGGCCTTGATAACGTCTATCTCGACTAGCAAAGGCATGAGCCCCAGCTTCAATGGCACGCCAGTCATTACCCGTGGCGATTAAAATGGCATCGATACCATTAAAAATCCCTTTATTGTGAGTAACCGCTCGGTAAGGATCCGCCTGCGCAAACTGGCTAGCCAAAGCTATCTTCTCTGCAATTTCACGTCCTTGGTCCTTTTGAGGACTCAGGTAGCGAAAGGAAATACGACAGCTTGCAGTCACTAGAGAATCTGTCGCGTAATTGGACAGGATCCCCATGAGACTCTGTCCCTGACTGAGTTCTTCCAAGACTGGTTTCAAGGCTTCTAGCATGGTGTTGAGCATATTGGCTCCCATGGCTTCCTGAGTATCGACATGGAGATAAACAACGAGAAAGTCTGTTTCACCTTTAATCTGCTCTACATGCAAATCACGCGCCCCGCCACCACGTTTGACGATAGAAGGATAGGCTTGATTGGCAAGTTCCAAGAGCTCAGCCTTCTTGCTGGTAATCTTCTCCTGCGCTTGTTCAGGCTCAGCAACTTGATAAAGGGCTACCTGACCGATCATCTGGCGCTCATGTACTTGAGCAGTAAAACCACCTGACCGTTTGATGATTTTGCTGGCATAGCTGGCCGCAGCAACCACTGAGGGTTCTTCTGTCACATAAGGAACTGTGTAATCCTGACCATTCACCAAAAGTTCTGGAATGATCGAATAAGGCAGAGAAAAAGTTCCCACCACATTCTCACTCAGCTGGTCTGCAACAGCCAAACTGACTTGCTCATCCTGCTCTAGACTCCTTTGCTTTTCAGGACTAAGGAGCGCCTGAGCTCGCAACAGTTCAAGGCGCTCATGGTATGATTTTTTAGAAAATCCATTCCAACTTATCTTCATTATTTTTCAACCTTGCTATATCGGCGTTGGTGGTCGACAATCTCCACCAAGGCATAGTCTTGATTTTCATAAGCTGCAAATTGGGCTGAACCCGACTCATCCAACTGCACCTCTTCAAAGAAGACTTTTTCATAGTCTGCAACGGATAGGGCTGTACGCTGCTTGAGCTTGCTCAAGCGTTCTTTGTCTAGATAGGCCTCATAGCCTTCGACCAATTCACCACTAAAGAACTCTGAAACAGCTCCACTTCCGTAACTGTAGAGGGCAATTTTATCGCCAGCCTTCAAATTCTCTGCATTTTCCAAAAGGGATAGGAGGCCGAGGAAGAGGGAACCTGTATAGATATTCCCAATCATCTGACTGTAGAGAATTGATTTGTCAAAGTTTTCTTGCAAACTATCCTGTTTTTCTTGAGATAGAGTCTTGTCCATCATCTTGCGCAAGCCTTTTAGGGCCAGCTTAGGATAAGGTAAGTGGAAACAGATGGCTGCAAAATCACCTATGGTCCAATCGTAGCGCTTCTTGTATTCATCCCAAGTCGTCGTGAGACTATCCAGATACTGCTGGGTTGAATAAACACCATTGACATAAGGAGTCGTTGAATAGTTTGGACGCCAGAAATCCATGATGTCGCGTGTTTGAGCTACATTATCATTGTTAAAGGCCATAATGCGCGGATTTTTTGTGATTAGCATCGCTACACTTCCAACTCCCTGGGTGGGCTCACCCGGAGTCCCCACACCATACTTGGCAATGTCGCTGGCAATGACCAAGACCTTGGATTCTGGAGAATTTTCCACATGTAACTTGGCATAATGGAGGGCAGCTGTTGCTCCATAGCAGGCTTCCTTGATTTCAAAGCTACGGGCGAAAGGCTGGATACCTAATAGACCATGAACAAAGACCGCTGCCGCCTTACTCTGGTCAATTCCTGACTCGGTCGCCACGATGACCATGTCGATTTCTTCTTTTTCTTTGTCTGTGAGGATAGAGTTGCTGGCACTAGCAGCCAAGGTAACAATGTCCTCAGTCAGTGGTGCAATACTAATTTCATTTAACAAGAGTCCCTTGCTAAATTTTTCGGGGTCAACTCCCCTTGCTTCTGCTAGGTCTTGTAATTTCAAGACATATTGACTGGTCGCAAAACCAATCTTATCAATACCGATTGTCATATTTACCTCTGTATTTTCATTCATTGTAAAAAATCGTTTCATTCTATTTTATCACAAATAGGGGCAAAAGAGAGAAAAAAGACTTGATTCACCAAATCAAGCCTTTTCTTTAACAGTGTTAGGAGGAGATTCCTCGTTGTTTTCGGATGTAGTAATAAAGCTTTAAAATCACCGTTCCACTTGCCATTCCGATAGAAATGACTAGAGCTAACATAACCACCAAGGTCGCGCTGGCAATGGCATGACTGTAATCGCCTGTCACAAAGAAAGCAGTCGTTCGATAGGATAGATAACCCGGCACCAAGGGGGCAAGAATGGCCAAGACAAAGACCACCGCTGGTGTCTTATAGACAATACTTAAAATCTGGCTGATGCAAGAGCCAATTACTGCTGCGATAAAGGTCGCGATAATAACATTGGTTGGTTCTTTGAGCACGAGATAGAGGAGCCAAACGCCCATTCCCAAAATACCACCAGGTAGGAGCATGGAGCGTTGAACATTCAGTACAATTAAAAAGGTGATAATGGCGAGCAAACTCGCAACTGCTTGGAGTAAAATACTTGTTAGAGTCATCTTATGTCATCAAAACCAGGGCGACAGAGGTGCCAGCCCCTAAAGCGAGGGTAATGAGCAAAGATTCAAACATCTTGCTCATACCAGAGTTGATATGGTTGGTCATGATATCCCGTACCGCATTTGTCAGAGCAATCCCTGGAACAAAGGGCATGACCGCTCCTGCTATGATCAGGTCTGCTGTCGAAGGAAAGCCTGTATAGCGGGCCCAGAACTGGGCGATCAATCCGAAAACAAAGGCACCCGCAAAGGCCGTTACAAAGGAATGCGGACAAACTTCTCTACATAAAGAGAGAAGGCAAATCCAAATAAGGTCGCAATAGCTGCGCCAAAAGCGTCATAGACATTGCCCCCAAACATAATCGAGAAGAAAGGGGCACTGAGAGTCGCTGCTACAGTCACTTGGAACTTGGTATAAGGAAGGGCTTGATTGCCGATTTCTTTGAGCTTTTTAAAGGCTGTCGAGAGATCAATCTGGCCACCCACAAGCTCCCGTGATACTTGGTTGACATCACAAACTTTTTCGATGTTATAGGAGGATGACGTCACTCGTTTCATCCGAGAAATATTGGTGTTTTCAATCGAAAAGAAAATAGCCGCGGGCATGGCAAGTACATTGCAATCCATAATTCCTTGTGAATGGGCAATACGGATCATGGTATCCTCAACCCGATGAATCTCTGAGCCACTTTTCAAAAGAATGGTTCCAGCTAACATAATCACATCAATGATGGCATTTAACTCTCTCGATTCGTCCATTTTCTCCTCCTTTTTTCTACTCCCTATATTTTATCACAAAATCTTGTGATAAAAAAATCTTTGTCATGAAATCATGACAAAGATTCATCTAGTCTTGTGTTGGAACTTGTGTTCTCTCTCCACTTGATGGATTAGTGGACGGGTTATTACCTTGATGGTTTCCCTGTGTTGGTGTTGTATCTGTTCCTTGATTCTCACGTTGGGATGAACTTGATGATGAGGATGATGAAGGAGCTGGTTTCGGTTTATAAATCGAAATCTTAATACGTGTTTTATTAAGATCCACCTTTTCACCAGGTTTAGGATCCTGACTAACAACTGTTCCTGCAGTAGTTCCTTCAGGAGCAGTCGATACTTCCACAACTTCGATATTAGCTTCTTTTACACCAACAATTTGAATCAAATTGTTCTTAGTAAATTCGAGACTTGATCCAATATAACTTGGCATCGAAACGCTGGTCACTTTCTTAGCAACCGTCAAAACAATACTGGTTGCCTTGGTCAAATCATAAGTACTTCCTGCAGCTGGTGTTTGCCTTAAAACAGTTCCCTCTTCGCCCTCGCTAGATTCCTCTTCCTCAATCTTGATGAGATTTTCCGGAACCTTTTTCTCTTTGAGTTCTGCAATAACATCCGAGGACTTACGTCCCACATAGTTACTCAGCTGGAAGGATTGCTTGCCTGATGAAACGATTAGATTTACCTTGCTTCCCTCTTTTCGGCCACTTCCAGCTTCTGGATCTGTTCGAATGACTCGGCCTTCAGCCACCGTCTCACTGGCCTCTGATTTTTCCTCGCCTACTTCAAAATTGGACTTTTTAAGGGTTTCTTTGGCCTCTGCAACGGTTTGTCCAGCCACGTCAGGAATGGCAATCGTTGCCGGAGTTTTAGAAAAAATCCAAATGAGAGAAGCTGCAACTAACAATAGACTAGCTAGTATAATCATATAGCGAGCCTTAAACTTCCGTTTTTTAGCTGGCTTTTGTACAGACGCCTGATTTGAAATTTCTTGAGTTGGTTTTCTTACTGATGGGCGTTCTTCTTGCACCTGAGTTTTAGGGATAGAAGTTAGAGTGCTTTGCGAAACCTTTGGCAAGGTTTTGGTATCCGCCTTATTGGCATCATCAAAGACCAGTTTAGGTTCATTTCGACGATTATAGGACAAGCTAGTTGACAAGTCCACATACATTTCTGAAACCGACTGATAGCGATCCGATAGCTTCTTAGCGGTTGCCTTGATAACGACATTTTCTAAAGCCTGAGGTACAGATGGATTTTCAGCAATGACTGATGGTAGTGGTTTTTGAAAATGCTGGAGAGCAATCGTAACCGCACTATCCCCATCGTAAGGGATATGACCAGTCAGCATTTCATAGAAAATAATCCCCATGGCATAGATATCACTCTGGAAAGTCGCTTTTGAGCCACGCGCTTGCTCAGGTGACAGGTAATGAACAGATCCTAGCATAGAATTGGTCTGAGTCAGACTGGTCTCTGCAAAGGCTACTGCAATCCCAAAGTCCGTGACCTTGGCAGTACCATCTGGGGTCAAAAGGATATTTTGAGGTTTCAAATCTCTGTGAACGATTCCGCGAGCATGTGCTAAACGCATAGCCAAGAGAATCTGTCCCATAATACGAACTGCTTCCTCATTTGAAAGAGGGTAATTTTCTTTGATATATCGTTTAAGGTCAAGGCCAGCCACATACTCCATCGCTAGGTATTGTTGACCGTCTTCTTCACCGATATCTGTTATCCGAACGATATGAGGATGGTCTAGATCTGCCATAGCTCTCGCTTCTCTCTGAAAGCGCGCTACAGCTATTGGGTCAGTTTGGTAGTTGGTCCTCAGGACCTTGACAGCTACCTCTTCCCCATCCAAGATCAAATCCTTGGCCAAATAGACATCTGCCATGCCTCCTCGACCAATCTGTTTTAGAATCCGATACCGTCCGGCAAAAATTTGCCGATTTGGATCATTCTATAGCCTCCTCGTTCATGTAAACAAGGGCAACTGTAATATTGTCTAAACCACCTGCATTGTTGGCAAAACGAATTAAGGTTGCCACCTTGTCTTCCAAGGAAATATCACTGGTTACAATATCGTAAATCTCACTACCTGAAATCATATTGGTCAAACCATCACTATTGAGCAAGAGATAGTCTCCCGGCTCTAGGCTAACCATACCAAAATCTGGTTGAATTTCATCTTTTTGTCCGATAGATTGAGTAATGATATTTTTCTGTGGGTGTGTTTCAGCTTCTTCTGGGGTCAATTGGCCAGCTTTCAACAAAGCATTAACCAAGGAATGATCACTCGTCAACTGATGATACTCTTCACCACGAATCAAACCAATACGAGAATCTCCGATGTGAGCATAGATGGCCTGATTTCCAATAATGGCTACTGCTTCAAGGGTTGTCCCCATTCCTTTATAAGCCTCATCGCGACCAAGTTGATGAATTTTTTGATTTTCAGTTTCTAGGTAGTGGGCAAACCATTCACGAACTTCATTGACCGTGTCAATTTGGGTATCAACCCAAGCCACGCCTAGGTCTGTTACCGCCATCTCACTAGCGATATTTCCTGCCCGGTGCCCTCCCATCCCGTCAGCCAAGATGATCATGGTGCGTCCTGCTCGGTTGACAAAGTGATTGACATAGTCTTGGTTATTTGTTCGTTTCTGACCAACATCTGTTAATAATGCTATTTCCATTGTGTCAGTTCCTTCCTAATCTGATATCTTGCGGAGTTGGCTGATAAAGAATCCATCACTTCCGTATAGTTCAGGAGTGATCAAGATACAGCCGTCCTTCAAAATATCCTTGCATTCATGTTCTAGTTTAACCTGCTCGAACTCAGGATGACTTTCTAAAAATGCCTCAACGACGTGAAAGTTCTCCTCTGAGACGATAGTGCAGGTACTATACGTTATTATACCACCTTTTCGTAAGGTTTGACAAACACTACCTAGTATTTCTAGCTGAATTTGCTGTAATGATGCGAAATCCGCCGTTTCTTTATTGTATTTGATATCTGGTTTGCGGCGCAAAAGACCAATTCCAGAACAAGGAGCATCTACTAAAATCTTGTCAAAGGAGTCCCGACCGAAGAACTCATAAACTTTTCTGGCGTCCAATTTTTGCGTTTGTACTCGATCTGCCACACCCAGACGTTGGGCATTTTCTTGGATCAAGTCCAACTTGTGATCGTAAAGGTCTAAAGCTGTAACCTTACCGGATGTGAGGTAAGAAGCCATATGGGCTGTTTTCCCACCAGGAGCGGCACAGGCATCAAGCACCTGCTCATCACCTTTTAGACGAAGGGTTGGAGCAACCAATTGACTAGACTCATCTTGGATGGTAATGGCCCCTTCTGCGAACAAATCATGTCCTGCAAAGTGGCCTTGCTCCTTGACCAGACCAGTGGCTGCCAAAGGGGAATCAGCCGCCTCTAACAAAGCTTTGATTTCCTCTTTTCGGCTCAAGTCGGTCACCCGAATACTGGCCTTGTTTCGCACCAAGAGACTTTCAAAGATGGCTTGCGCTCGCTCTTCACCGTATTCTTCCTTGAGCTTAGACACTAGCCAAACTGGGAGAGAATAGGCAATGGAATCACGCTTATTTTTGCGTTTGATAGTTGCAATGTCTGGCCAGCCTTCTCGCAAAATACGGCGCAGGACGGCGTTGACCAATTTTTCACTGCCTTTTTTACGGAATTTAGCTATTTCCACCGCTTCATTGACTACAGCGTGATTAGGAATCTTATCCAGATACCGAAGTTGGTAGGTGCTCAGAAGGAGCAGGATATAGAGCCAATTATCTAGCTTATCTCGGTCTTCGATAAAGTGGGACAGATACCATTCTAAGGTGAGTTTGCGGGCTACCGTTCCGTAGACAATCTCTGTCACCAAACCCTTGTCTGCTGCTGAGAGTTGACTCCCCTTGAGGTGTCTGTTTAAAGCGATATTTGAGTATGCTTGGTTAACCAAAACATCCTCTAGCACTGCTAGAGCTAGACTTCTAGCTGTTTCTACTTTAGTCACCAAATCGTTCTCCTACAGTCAATGTCCGTCCAACTCCGTTGAGGAAGGAAGCAATGTCCATCTTAGGCTTACCTGCTGGCTGCACATGCTTGAGAGATAGAGCCCCTTCGGCCGTTGCAACGATCAATTCCTTCTTACCAATAGAGAGGATCTCACCTGGATTTCCCTGACCTTCTACTGGTAGGGCTTCATAGATCTTAAAGCGGTCGCCTTTGAGAAAAGTATGGGCAACAGGCCAAGGATTCATCCCACGGATTTGGTTGAAGAGTTGACGATTGGTTTTAGTCCAATCCAGTTTCTCTTCCTCTGGCTTGATATTTGGCGAGAAAGTGACCTGACTAGGATCTTGTGGTTCAGGTTGGATTTCTCCTGCTAGGTAGCCAGGTAGCGTATCCAAAAGCAAGTCACGACCAACAATCGCCAATTTCTCAAACAAGGTTCCAACGTTGTCCTCATCTGTGATAGGAATACTGCGACGAGAAATCATATCTCCTGCATCCATTTCCTTAACCATCTCCATAATGGTCACACCAGCTTCCTCATCCCCTTGAATCAAGGCATAATGAATGGGGGCGCCACCACGGTGTTTTGGAAGAAGGGAAGCGTGAACGTTGACCGCAAAATCCATGCTATCAAGGAGTTTACTTGGGAGAAATTGTCCAAAAGCAGCGGTCACAATCGCATCCGCCCCTAGATTCATAATAGCTTCCATCTCTGGACTTCCAGATAATTTTTCAGGCTGGTAGATAGGAAGGCCTGCTTCTTTGGCTGCTTGCTTGACTGGGGTTTCTTGGATCACTTTTTTTCGGCCGACAGCGCGGTCTGGCTGGGTCACAACAGCTAGGATCTCGTAACGGTCGTCTGATAACAAACCCTTCAAAACTGTCGCTGAAAAATCAGGTGTCCCCATAAAGATTAGTTTTGTCATTTCTTCTCCTTCTTATAAAAATTGTTGCGGTTCATGGTCAATACTAAGACGAAGCTCGCTCTTTTCCCGTTCTTGAGTCAAGGCCAAGACCTGATTGAGGGTTGGACCCAGCTCATCTTCTAAACGGTATTTAATCAAAATCTGGTAATGATAAAGGTTGTGGGTGCGGGCAATGGGTTTTGGTGTCGGTCCAAGGATTTTACTAGTTTCCGATAAACCTGAGCGCAAAATTCCCATGACTTCATAGGCACGTTTGACAACCTCTTCTTCTTTCTTATGAGAGAGGGGTAATCCCAATCGTGAAATAATAAGGTGGATAGCCGAGTTGGCGCCTGATACTCATTTCATAGGCATAAAAACCTTCATAGTCCTGATCTTTTGCAAAACGAATGGCATAGTGTTCCGGATTGTAAGACTGAATCAAGACCTGCCCAGACTTTTCCGCACGACCTGCCCGACCAGCCACCTGAGTTAAGAGTTGGAAGGTTCTCTCAGAAGAACGGAAATCAGGTAAATTCAAGGCCGTATCCGCATTGAGCACTCCGACTAGGGTCACATTGGGAAAATCCAAGCCCTTAGCAATCATCTGAGTTCCCAGCAAGATATCCGCTTCCCCTCGCCCAAACTGGTCAAGAAGAACTTGATGACTACCTTTTCTACGGGTCGTATCCACATCCATCCGCAGAATGCGGGCCTGAGGAAAGAGCTCTGCTAGCTCATCGTAGGCTTTCTGAGTCCCCGTCCCATAGTAACGAATACTGCGACTCTGACAGTTGGGACAGACATGAGGAATTCCCTTAGAAAAGCCACAGTAATGGCAGTTCATGGTCTTAGTATCCATGTGGAGAGTCAAAGAAATATCACAGTTGGGACAAGTATCCACCGTCCCACACTCCCGACACATAACAAAGCTAGAATAGCCACGGCGATTGAGCATGAGGACTACCTGTTCTTTTTTATCTAGGCGGTCTTGGATAGCTTCTAGCAAAGGAGGGGTAAAGTTTGATGTGTCATTTTGTCCGATAAAGTCCCGAAAGTCAATCACTTGAACCTCAGGTATCCTTGCTAAGGGATTCGCCCTCTGTGTCAAGATCAAATGTTGATAGACTCCTTTTCCAGCACGCGCACGGCTTTCTAAGCTCGGTGTCGCCGAGCCAAGGACTAGGGCCGCTTGATTGTACTGGGCCCGTAGAATAGCGACCTCTCTAGCATGGTAACGTGGATTGCTGTCTTGCTTGTAACTAGCTTCATGTTCTTCATCGATAATCATGACACCTAGATTCTTCAACGGAGCAAAGATGGCTGATCTGGCGCCAACCACAACTTGAGCATCTCCACGCTCGACCTTGCGCCATTCATCGTACTTTTCACCATTAGATAAACCAGAGTGAAGGATGGCTACTTTCTCGCCGAAACGAGCAATAAAACGCTCTGTCATCTGAGGTGTCAGAGAAATCTCAGGTACCAGCAAAATGGCTGTCTTGCCCTTGTCCAAGGCTCCTTGGATAATCTGCAAGTAAACCTCGGTCTTCCCACTTCCTGTAATCCCTTGAAGGAGGAAGGGAGGTTGCTGACTGCCAATAGCACTGATAACCGCATCACGCGCCTGTCTTTGCTCTGGGTTCAGCTCCAAAGGTGTGCTTGCTTCAATGCCTTCGAAATAAGCAGATGAACGTTGCACTTCCTTTTGAACTAGGGTTAGAGCTCCTTGTTCCACAAAAAAGTTGACTTGGTCTCTCGAATAGGACTCTAACAAACTAGCAAGAGGAGCACTTTCCGCATGAGCAAGCAAATAGTCTCTTAGCTCTGCCTTTTTCTTAGCACGCGCAGAAATCTCAATTCCTTCTAATCGCTCGACATGGACCTCATACCAAGACTGGGTCTTGACCTTCTTCTGATCGACTGCCTGGTATTCTAAGCGGAGCAACCCTTTTCTGGTCAAGCGCATCATTTCTGCCTGTTTGGCTAAATCTAGAGAAGAAAAGGCTAGCGAATCTTCTGAACCAAACAAGCGCTCTTTGTCTTGCCGACTCAAACCTTCCAGAGGATAGAGAATCTTATCATAACTGGAATTTAAAAATCCCGGTAGCATGGCTTTTAGGATGGAGATTTTGTAAGAAAAGACGGACTTTCGTAGCTCCTCAGCTAGCCAGAGTTGCTCTTGAGTCAAGACAGGAGAAAAGTCTAGCACCTCTGCAATCTCTTTCAAGTCCTGATCAGCCACTTCTTCATCCGACTGGGACTCCAAACCCAACACAATCCCTTGTATCAAACGATTGCCTTTGCCGAAGGGGACATGAACCCGCATACCGACTTCTAGCATCTCTACAAATTCCTCAGGGACCTTGTAGCTGTAGGGCTGGTCCGTCTGCATCAGGGGAACATCCACTATAATTTTTGCGATCGCCATCTTCTCACCTCCTTCTTGTCACTACATTCTTGTAATAGAAAAATAAGATTGAGTCCCCCCAACCTTAAATTTTTTCACCATCTTCTTTTTCTTTAGCGATTTGCTCTTTGATTTTCTTTTCTTCTTCTTCTCTGCGGCGTTTTTCTTCTTCGATACGGAGACGAACCGCTTCACGTTTTCCTTCTGGATCTGGGTGAATGGTTACATTTCCAGACTCGATTTCTTCTAAAGCGCGAAGAGTTGATTTTTCAGACTTAAACTCTTGAGTTGCTGGCGCACCTGCTTCTAGTTCATGGGCACGTTTTGCTTCCAAGATTACGAGTGAATATTTTGATGGTACCTTGTCAAGCAAGGTATCGATAGAGGGTTTTAACATCATTTGCTTGTACCTGTTTCCTATAATTTATCGAGTAGTTGGAGATTTTGGCAACATCTCCTGGTAGTGACCAATGACACGGTCCACACGGAAGTGTTCTGCTTCGATCACACGCTTGACACGCTCAGCAGCTAGGGGCACCTGATCGTTGACAATGGCATAATCATACTCACGCATGAGGGCAATTTCTTCCTTGGCTTTTTCGATTCGTTGGGCAATCACTTCAGCGCTATCTGTTCCACGACCTACCAAGCGGTCTTGCAATTCATCCAAGTCTGGTGGCGTTAAAAAGATAAAGACAGCATCTGGAACCTTTTTCTTAACCTGAAGGGCTCCTTGGACTTCAATCTCAAGAAAGACATCGATTCCCTTATCTAGGGTTTCGTTGACATAGGTCAGAGGAGTTCCATAGTAGTTACCGACATATTCTGCATATTCCAACATCTGACCTTGACGGATCAGCTCTTCAAACTCTTCACGAGTACGGAAGAAATAGTCCACTCCGTCCACTTCACCAGGACGTTGCGCACGCGTCGTCATCGATACAGAGTATTGAAATTGATTCTCAGAATTCTCAAAAATCTCTCTTCTAACCGTTCCTTTCCCAACTCCTGAAGGACCAGAAAAAACGATTAGCAAGCCTCGGTCTGCCATTATGTCTCCTTTAGTTAGTCTGTGAAATAAAGTAAAATTTCTCTCGGATACTGATGATTGCGTCAGTTATCCTTCTACAGTCTTTCTATCTAGTGTAACAAAAAAGCAGTAATATTTCAACTGCTCTTTCTTATTTATTTAGCATAAAGTAGTATCAAAAAGGAATTACATATAAAAAGACTTGCTATTTTTATTCTATTTAAGAGATAATTGTAATAATAATATTAAAAAGGAGATTTTTTTATGGGAGTTTATAAAGGAAAATCTGTTGATGAGGCAATCGAAAAATGGTTTATTAGATTTAAACCTCAAAAAAAGAAGATGTTCATATACACGTTATTGAAAAAAAGGCCAAGCTGGAATCTTTGGTTTTTTTGAAAAAGAAGCTGAGGTAGAAATAACACCTTTAACTGAGAAGGAACTCAAATTAAAGAAATTGGCTCCGTATTTGAGTGCTGGAGGTTTTTGTTATTTTAATTTTATTTTTTATCTTAATTGGAGTAAGCCAAAATAACAAATCTAATTCGTCTACTTCTTTGTCTTCGTCTACAAATCCTAGTTCGGTTACAGAAAAATCTACTGAAAAAACTACTAAACCTTCATCTACCTCTAAAGAATCCTCAACAAGTTCAAGTAGCCAATCTAGTTCAACTAGTTCATCATCGAACTCTGTAGAAACTTCGTCAACTAGCCCCTCACAATCTTCAACAATTACCATAGAAAACAACTCCGAATTTCAAGCGCTGCTACAAACAGAGGACCAAAGTACAATAACAGATTTTGTACAAAAATATAAAGGTAAAACGATTGAATTTGATGGAAATTTTGCTGATTTAGCTAAGGTGAAGTCAAAGTATGATATCCTTATTCATTCTGGAGATTATCATCCTGATGAAGCAACTGGACCTAATTTTAAATTTATTGAAATTAACCTTATTTCTAACCCTGTTTTCAAACCATTCAATGGTGAAAATATCAGAAAAGGACAAAATGTTCATATAAAGGCCAAAGTTGGAGCCTATAATGCCACACAAGATTTAATTTACTTATCTCCAATTGAGGTCTCGCCTAGATAAATGGTTAATATCTCTTGTTTAGTAATAATAAAAAAATGAAATCAGATTTTTATCTGATTTCATTTTTTTATTTAGCATAATCTACTGCACGAAGTTCACGGATTACGGTTACCTTGATATTTCCTGGGTAATCGAGATTGTTTTCAATTTTCTCACGAACTTTGTGAGCCAAGATTGTGACTTTGTCGTCTTTGATTTGTCCTGGATTAACCATGATACGGATTTCACGACCTGCTTGAAGGGCAAAGCTATTTTGCACCCCCTTCAAATCCATTGGCAATTTCTTCCAAATCATGGAGACGCTTGATATAGCTTTCAAGAGATTCACTACGAGCACCTGGACGCGCTGCACTCAAGGCATCTGCTGCAGCAACAATCACTGCAATGACGCTTTCAGCTTCCACATCACCGTGGTGGCTAGCAATGGTATTCACCACAACTGGGTGTTCCTTATACTTACGAGCCAACTCCGTGCCAATCTCAACGTGGCTGCCTTCAACCTCACGGTCAATAGCTTTCCCGATGTCGTGAAGGAATCCAGCACGACGGGCAAGAGCTGCATTTTCACCAAGTTCACTGGCGATGATACCAGACAACTTAGCAACCTCAATCGAATGACGCAAGACATTTTGTCCATAAGAAGTACGGAACTGCAAACGTCCCATAATCTTCATCAAGTCTGGATGGAGGTTTGGCGCACCAATCTCATAGGCAGCAGCCTCCCCATATTCACGGATTTTATTGTCAATCTCCTGACGGTTTTTCTCCACCAACTCCTCGATACGAGCTGGGTGGATACGGCCATCCTTGAGCAACATTTCCATGGTCATACGAGCAATTTCACGACGAATCGGATCAAATCCTGACAAGGTTACCACTTCCGGTGTATCGTCGATAATCACATCAACCCCTGTCAAACTTTCAAAGGTACGAATATTTCGACCTTCGCGTCCGATAATGCGTCCCTTCATGGTATCATCTGGTAGGTGAACTGTTGAGTTTGTTGACTCTGCTACATAGTCACCAGCGATACGCTGCATAGCCTGAACCAAGATATCTTTCGCAATCTTGTCTGAACGCTCCTTGACTTCTTGCTCAGCCTCACGAATGCGGCTAGCAATTTCCTTGGTCAAGTTTTCCTCCGTCTGAGCCAAGATAATATCTCGAGCCTCAGTTTGGGAAAGGGAACCGATACGTTCAAGTTCAGCTTCTTTTTGTCTTTCGACTTCCTCTAATTGCTCTTCACGTGCATCAAGGTTTTTTGCTCTATCAGAAATACTTTGTTCTTTTTGTTCAAGTGTTTTTTCTTTGTTCGTCAAATTGTCGTCCTTACGGTCAAGGCTCGTAGCTCTCTCCGTCAAACGACTTTCAATTTGCTTGAGCTCCTGACGTTCTGACTTAAATTCAGCGTCCACTTCTTCACGGTATTTTCTGGCTTCCTCTTTGGCCTCCAATAGTGCTTCTTTTTTAAGAGACTTGCTTTCGCTCTTGGCTTCATTTAGCAATAAATCCGCTTCGCGCTCAGCTTGTCCTCGTAAATTAGTTGCTTCTTGTTCAGCATTTAGAAGCATCAACTCTGCAGCCTCTTGAGATGATTTCATCTTAGCTGAGATGCTGACATATCCAATGACTAAACCAATGATGACGGCAAAAACAGCAATCGCAAGTGTCATGATTTCCATGTTTTTACCTCATTAAATTTGTTTATCGAATGACATACATTCCTTAATATTCTATCATAAAAAACCGATTTTCACAAACCCAAATTGAAGAGTTTTGTGTGAATTTTAGAAGAAAGTTCTGAAATCACAAAACAAACTTTCTAACTCTTAAAAATGACATTTTCATTAAAACATACAATAAAAAAGCCTACTTTTCAGTAAACTTAGTAGTGATCTTTGAAGGACAAGAAAGCGATGCTATCTCCATCCATCATATAAATCAAGCGATTTTCTGCATCAATACGACGTGAGCAAGCTCCTTGGTAGTCATACTTGAGTGGTTCTGGTTTACCAATTCCTGAAAAAGGATCGCGTTGAATATCCTTGATTAGTTTATTGATTCTTTAGCGTTTTCTTGTCCTGAGTTTGCCAGTAGCAATAATCTGCCCAGGCATCTTCTGTAAACTTGAGCAGCATTTCTCACTCCTCAATAACATGGACCTGAGTACTTCCAGCTCGGACTTGAGCCATTCCTCGCAAAACCTTATCAGAAAGTTCCTTGTTTTGAGCGATTCTTAGGGTTTCTTGAATACTATCCCACTCGCTCTTTGAAAGGACTACAATGTCCTCATCTGGATTTTTATTGACCACCGTCAAAGGCTCAAATTCATCGTTTACCTTCTTCATGTAGTCCTTTAAATGATTTCGGAATGTTGAGTAAAGAACTGCTTCCATAACCATACCTCGTTTTACCTCTTTTCCACTATTATACACGAAAAGAAAGAAATTGTCAGGAACTTGTACAGGATTTTCTTTTCTATCTATTTATTCGTAAAAATTTCAAAAAGTCCACCTTTCAGTAGACTTAGTTTGATTCTGTTCTAATGGGTACTCTGCCGAAATTCTGCTCTGAGAGATTGGGAGTTCCCAGTCGGTAAATCTGGTCTGCCTTTTGGGTCATGGCATCCCAAGGTTCTTTGCCAATTCGGCTGACTAGATGGACCTTCTCTTTCAGAGACTTGAGATGTACTCTGCCTTTTTCGGTAAAGCCAAGGACATGAATGGCTTCTGGCAAGTCACTTTCTCTGGCCTGCACCAAGATATAGGTCAAGAGGCGTCTGACACGCGCCTTGGTATAGCGCTTGGTCGCAACCGCCTCGATCAATTCGTCAACAGATTGAGCCTTCTTGATAGCTTCCTTGATGCGTACAGCCATTTCTTGATTGACCTGATAGATGGTGGTTAGGTCTGGATTTGACAAGATTTGATAGCGGAGCAAGGGAAAATAGTCATCCCAGCTCACCTTACTGGCTTGCTCAAAGAGGGCAACAGAAGGCATAAAGCGTTCTAAGAAATCGTTGTCCCTCTGGTGATGACGGAGGGCTGTCGCCGAGGCAAAGTCCACATCCTTGTCCACAGAATGGTGACCTGCTCCCTGACGCTGAATCGGCTGGAGTTTGATGTTGCGTCCTGCAACTGCCTTGGCATAAGCCAGAGCAAGGACATGATTGGGCGTATTGCCTGAAATCAAGACCTGCAAATTCCTTCCACATGGCTTGGGTTTTCTGAGGGTAGGAGAGGGAATCAGGCAGATTATCCACAAATTTCTCCATCTCAACGCCTTGCTCTGTGTATAAGTCAGCGATTTTCTGGTAATCCAGAACTTCTTCTGTCCCAAAAGCGAGACTATCAATGCCCAACCGACTCAAGATATCCACAGCTCCTTGGCCAAAGAAATCTGCCGCCTGAACACTGACTAAAAAGGGCAATTCCACTACCAAGTCTGCGCCATTTTCCAGTGCCATCTGAGCCCGTGTCCACTTGTCAACGATAGCAGGCTCTCCACGTTGCATGAAATTTCCAGACATGGCAACAATTTTCAGCCCCTCTGCCTGATCCAGCAGGTATTTGTGCCCATTATGAAAGGATTGAACTCCGCGATAATACCGGTGATGGTCATGATGCTCTCCTACTTCTGCGCGACAAAAAACCAACGGGTGCTGGTTTCTGTTGGTTCCTTGTCCTCAAAGTCCGCATAGAGTTTGAAGGACTTGAAACCAGCTTGTTCCAGCAAAATATCATAGGTCAAGACCTCGTAGGTCCGTTCCTCATGCACTTCATCATGGCGACTAAAGGAACCGTCTGCTTCCTTGATAAAGAAGGTCAACTCATGCACGATGGAGTGAGGTGCCGCGTCCTCGTAGGTATCCCAGAGCATGGCAAAATCTTCTGCATTTTCATGGTAAGAATAGCCTGGAAAAACTTCATCTGTCTGGTAGGTCGAATGCACATCAAAGATAAACACACCATCTTCGTTGAGGGCATTATAGACTTCCTTAAAAACATCGCCTACTTCTACCTCATCCTGCATATAGCAAATAGAGTCCGAATAACAAGTAACAAAGTCGAATTTACCCGCCTTGAACAAATCCAGCATGTTGCCTTCTATAAAAGCAATCTTTTGCTTGGCTGAAGTAGCTCTCTTCTCAGCAATCTTCAGCATATCTGCGCTCAAGTCCAGTCCAGTTACCTCAAAACCAGCCTGAGAAAAGCGCACAGACTGGATGCCTGTCCCACAAGCCAATTCCAAGAGTTTCTTTCTATCCCTGGTCTTAGGCAAATGACGTAGAGAAAAATCCGTCCATTTGTCGTATAAACTATCGTCCATCACAGCATCGTAAACAGCCGCAAAGGTTTCATAAGTCGCCATAAAACATGATACCAAGTCCGCCCGTAATTCGATAGAAGATTAGAAGCCTGACGATGGAGCCGAGCTCCAAGGAAGGCTGTCTATTTTCCGAGAATTACAGGACGGGTTCAAATCCTTTCTAAGATACAAAGAGCGTTAAAAGCCAAGAGAAAATAGGAAACTTTCTGTCATATCATCAGATACAAGGGAAGTTACTCTTTTTCTCACAGCTTTTAGCTCGTGTTCAGTTTCAACATCAACCAAACACGGCGCCCTTCACCTTTCCATCAATTTCTTTAAAATAAGCAAAGAAACCCAGTTGACTGCAACTGAGTTCATCTACTAGGCCAAGGCTTCTGAAATATCTACAGACTCTGCCTCATGCCATAGTTTTTCTAGGTTATAGTGGGCACGCATTTCTTCTGAGAAGATATGCACAACGACACCACCGAGGTCTAGCAAGACCCAGCCTCCAGCTGCATCGCCTTCGACATGGCTGCCTTTAACACCAGCTTCTGCTACTTTCACGAATATTATCAGCGATTGCGTCCAACTGACGGCTATTCATCGAGCTAGTGATAACAAAGTAGTCTGTCACACTGGTCAAATCTTGTACATCAAGTGCAAGGATATCCTCCGCACGTTTCTCATCCGCCGCTTTCACGACTAGTTCTAGTAATTCTTTTTCGTTCATTTAGTCCTCTTTCAAATAGTGCACATAGGCGTTATAGGTTTCAAGGGTTTGGGGATAGATGGGAAATCCCTGATGAGCCAAATGCTCCACAGTTCGCGCTGTCTCATAGGCCACTGCCTTATTGAGCGACAAACTTGCAATCTCACGCGCCTGCTCCACTCCAGGGAAGGCACGATTGTACTCGATGTAGTCTGCTACATAGATGACCTTATCTAAGTCGGTCATCTGACCAGCCCCGACTGTATGGATTTCAATAGCTCTTAGTATTTCCGGATCACGCAAATCCAAATCTTCTTTGATTTTATAAATTCCGACCATACCATGCCAGACATTATTGCCCCAGTTTTTGAGGTCAGGGTCTAGCTGATAACGGTCAATCAAGTTTAGAAATTCTTGATCTGACAGCTTCTTGGCGTAATCATGGAGAAGGCCTGCTAGGCCTGCTTTCTCACTATCTACACCAAAGCGCTGAGCCAGTTCTATGGCTGCACGCTCCACACCCAAGCAATGGGTTAAGCGTTTCTCAGGCAGAAGCTCTGCCATTTTTTCCAACAAAGCCTCACGGGAACAGTTGATATAGTCTTGATAGGCCATCAGTAGAGCCCCTCCTTCTCGATGTAGTCTAGCACTGGCTGAGGTAGGAGAAAGTTGGGTTTCCGACCTTGGGCAAGGAAATCACGCACCATGCTGGATGAGATATCCATGAGGGGTACATCCACCCAGATGACTGGATAGGAAGTCCCTGCCTTGTAGCGTGGGCGCTGAACCCCCACAAACTGAACCATGTCAACCAGCTCATCAATTCGGTACCACTTGGGCAGATAATCCACCATATCAGCTCCGATAATGAAGTAATAATCCGTATCTGGATGTTGCTCTGTCAAAATCTTCATGGTGTCGTAGGTGTAGGAAATCCCCTTGCGCTCCAGCTCAATAGTTTCAATGGCTAGACCGTCAATCCCCTCAATCGCCAATTCAAGCATCTTGAGACGGTGGTGTTCAGGGATAGTTTCTTTTTTGTCTACATGAGGTGGCTGATATTCAGGCATGAGCAGGACCTGATCCAGTCCCAACTGTTGCCGTACTTGGTCCGCCACAACAAGATGGGCATGGTGAACGGGGTTAAAATTCCCCCCTAAAATCCCAACTTGCTTGCGTTTTTTCTCCTTGATTTCTGGCTCCAACTCTACCTTGGTAAAGGGAGTCAATAATTCGATTGCCATAGGCTCGTCTTCCTTTAATTCTCTGTAAAAACAGTTTCTTGGAGTTTCGGTCTTAGATTTCTTTGACTTTTTTAGAAATCTTGCGATTCTCTTTCTTGCTGGATTGTTTAAACAAGATCAAGATGCGTCCGATTTTTTGGACAGTATCCACACCAATTTCTTCTTCCAAAATTTCAGCTACTTCGTGGATGTTCTCATCTGTGTTTTGTAAGAGAGTAACCTTGATCAATTCACGCGCGTCAAGAGCTTGACGGACGCTGGTCTTGATTTGGTCGTTGAGACCATTTTTTCCGATTTGGATGATGGGTTTGAGGGTGTGTGCCTGGCTGTTGAGGAAGGCACGTTGTTTCGATGTTAATGACATAATTTCTTTAAAAGAGTTTCTTTTTATACTTTTCTAAAGTGGTGACGGACGTCAGCAAAGCCCTTCGGACTTTCATGACTAAAATTTGATCCCAAGGTCTCAAATTTTTCGCAGTTAGTACAATCACTTGTACCAACTGACACCACGGCGAAAAATATTCTCTACGGGCTCGCAACGCTCGCCTTAATAAAGACAACCCTTTCCTTTCTACGTTTAAATAATTGCTTTTCGTGTGACGACGGCGACGCCTTCTGGTGCCCAGACGGCGACTTTGGCAGTGCCTGTTACTCGGATCCAGCCTAGTCCTGAGATGACCAGGTCAGTCTTGTCCTTGATGCTAAAGACATGTTGGACTAGTTTGGGAAAATCTTCTTTTTCTTTACTATTTGGTGGTGTGAGAAGGGTTCCGAGATGCTTGTCATAAAAGGCACTAGCGCCTTCAAGCTTGGTACGGTGGAGTTTGAGTTCATTGTCAAAGAAAGCAGTAAATCCTTGCTTTTCTCCTGATATAAAGTCAAATCGTCCGAGACCTCCTAAAAACAGGGTTTGTTCAGGATTGAGCTGATAGGTTTTGGGCTTGATTTCCTTTTTAGGACTGACATACTTGAGGTTTTTGGCCGTCAAGTAGTGGGCCATCTGGTGACGGTGGATAATCCCCGGTGTATCATAGATATAAGATCCGTCGTCAAGCGGAATCTCAATCTTGTCCAAGGTTGTCCCTGGGAAGCGCGAAGTCGTAATGACATTCTGGTCACCCGTGATTTCTTGGATAATGGCATTGATAAGGGTTGATTTTCCAACATTGGTTACCCCAACGACATAGACATCGCGTCCCTTACGGTAATGTTCGATTTTATCAATGACTTCCTTGATGGCATGTTTATTTTGCGCCGAAGTTAGGACGACATCTACTGGACGAAGTCCTTCTTCGTGGGCACGTTCCATAAGCCACTGGCTAATCTTGCTCGGTTTAACAGACTTAGGCAGAATATCTTTTTTATTTCCGACCAAGAGAACATCATTGCCCGATACAAAGCGTGGCAAGCCTGGGATGACAGAACCATTAAAGTCAAAGATATCAATGACATTGACTACCAAGGCGTCACTGTCTCCTACCTCGTGCAAGAGCTTGAGGAAATCATCATCCGTCAACTGGACATCTGTGATTTCATTGTAGTGACGGAGACGGAAACAGCGTTGGCAATAGACTTCGCCAGTCTCCAACCCTTTTTCAAGTGCCGACTGGGGAGTAAATCCAAGACCAGCCTTGTCTGTCGTCTGAATGGTTGCTCCACAACCAATACAGAGAATTTCTTCCATAGTTAAATTCCTTTTTATATGTAATCGGTCCATACTTTTCAGTAATTTGCTTCATGACACGACGCTCGCGAGCTCGGTTAATCTGTGTCTTAATAGAGTCGTGTTGGACCAAGGGTTTGACTAAGATCGATCGAATGCCTGCACGGTGGGCTGCTCGTATATCTGTCATAAGCTGATCGCCGACCATGACCACTTCATTTTTCTCATAGTGAAATTCCTTCATGGCACGGTCTATTCCAAATGTGAAAGGTTTCAAGGCCCAATAAACGTAATCAATTCCAAATTTCTCAACTGCACGTTGGACCCGTTTTTTGGTATTATTTGAGACCACGATGATGCGAATACCTGCATCCCGAAGGTCATGTAGCCATTGCTTCATCTCTGGCGTCCCATCAGGATTGTTCCAAGCAATGAGCGTATTGTCCAAATCGACCAAAACAGCCTTGATTCCGTGTGCCTGCAGACTTGGGACTGTCAGATCATAGACTGCTTCCACAGCAAAATCTGGCATATAGTTTTCAATCGCCATTCTGACTCCTTTTCTTAACTATTTTTCGCAATTTTTCTTAAAATCAATGACAAAACCAGCCATAAGATCACACTAGCCAAGCTGATGTAGACCCAAGCATAGGGCTCGTCTGTGAAGGGGAGGGGAACATTCATCCCGAAAAAGCCCGTCACTACTGCCAAAACAGCTAGCAAGACTGAAATGATGGTCAAGGTTGTCAAGTTATCATTCAGGTTATTATTCAGAATGTTGTTGTAAGAGGCTGATAGTTGTTGCAGAACTTGAGAAATCAAGTCTGTCATGGATACCAGCTGATGAGCCTCAATCATGGCATCATCAAACTGTTCTCTCTCAACCTCGTTAAAACTGCGATAAAGGGCATGTCCTTGGATATGTTCTAGCAACATGCGATTCTGCTTGGCAGCCGCTGTCAGATAGACCATACCAGTCTCCAAGTCAGAAAGAGCAAAGAGGTTTTTCTTGGTCGTTCGCTGACGCAAGAGGCCATTGACCTCATCCTTACTCTTATCCATCTGCTCGATGACAGGATAGTAGGCATTGCTGATGATTTCCAGACTGGCAAAGAGAAATTTGTAGATAGAAAGCATGTTATGACTCTCTAAATAACGAGTCATCTGATCAATCACATAGGCATTTTTCTTATTGCTAATCGTAATCAAGCGATGATGTTCCACGATAAAGGTCATAGGAAAGGCTTCATAGTATTCCTTGTCCTTCTTCAAATCCAATACATTGTAGATAAAGGTGACGGTTCCACTTTCGCGGTGATAGTCCATGTGGGCACGCTCATTTCTATCCAGTGCGTATTCGATGGTTTCCTTGTCCAATCCATAGATTTCAGAGAGATCTTCTAGTTTTTTCAATTTTCCCACATCTAGGTTAATCCAAGTGCATCCATTGCCCAACTGCTTTTCTACAAACATATTTTCTCCTTTACCAAACTCTTTCTATTGTACCACAAATCTGCCAAAATAGCAGACCTACTCTGTGCGGGAAAAGTTGCTGACAACAGTGATATTTCGGTTAGGAACAAAGTGAAGGGCTTGGTCATCACTTCGAAGTTGGGTCGTACGGATTCCTACACTGACAACCTTGCCAGATACGGTAATCGGTCCATTTGTGAGAACAACTTCGTCGCCCACATCGAGCTGGCGTTCAAAGAGGATGAAAAAGCCATTGATGACATCGGATAGAAAGCCTTGCGCCCCCATACCAATGGCCACTCCGGCAATCCCCGCACCGGCAAGGAGGCTGGAAACTGGCAAACCTAAAATAGACAGGATGCAATAGAGCAAGAAGAAATAAAGAATGTAGTTAAAGACATTCTCCAGCAAACGGGAGATAGTCTTTTGTCTTCCTGCATCTCGATTTGAAAATTTAAGCGAGGGCTTGACAATCTTTCGTACAGTTGCGTGAAGCATCTTTTTAGCTATATAAAATAGCAAAAACAAAATCAAAAGAGAAATCACCTTGGTCAAGAGATTCTCTAATATGGTTGTTAAATCAAGTTTATCAAAATAGCGTTGAAAAAAATCTTGCATATAAAACTCCTTTTTCCTATTATACCATAAAATAACCCGTCTCATTTCTTTCATAATTATTCAATTATCGGACCTATTTTCAAAATATCACTTGCCTCTATAGCATATTTATACTATAATTATAAACAATACATTTGAAGGAGACTGCTATGAAACGAATCATTAGAGCCTGGACTAAGGCAAGCCTCATCAAACGAATCCTCATTGGAATGATCTTGGGAGCTACATTAGGGATGCTCTTTCCAAGCCTTGCAGGAATTGGTCTGCTTGGAGACCTCTTTGTAGGCGGACTGAAAGCTATTGCTCCTATTTGGTTTTTGCCCTTGTTGCCAATGCCCTTTCCCAGCACCAAAAGGGACAAAACACCAATATGAAAACGGTCATCTTTCTATACTTACTTGGAACCTTTGCTGCTGCATTGGTAGCCGTTCTAGCGAGTTTCTTACTACCTGTACAAATCACCCTGACCAGTGCAAATACAGAAGTTACTGCTCCTGACGGTATCGATCAAGTCCTCAGCAACCTCTTGCTCAAACTGGTGGACAATCCTCTAAATGCTATTGTTGAAGCCAACTATATCGGGATTCTCTCTTGGGCAGTCATCTTTGGCTTGGCTATGAGAGAGGCAAGTAAACACAGTAAAGAATTACTGAAAACCATGGCAGATGTCACCTCTAAAATCGTGGAATGGATTATCAATCTAGCTCCTTTTGGGATTTTAGGCTTGGTGTTTAAGACCATCTCAGACAAGGGCATTGCCAGTCTGGCTAACTATGGTGTCCTCCTAGGACTCTTGATCGCCACCATGGCCTTTGTCGCTCTCATCATCAACCCGCTCATCGCCTTTCTCTTTATGAGGAAAAATCCCTATCCCCTTGTTTTGAAATGTCTACGTGTCAGTGGTATTACAGCCTTTTTCACTCGTAGCTCTGCTGCCAATATCCCAGTCAATATGAAACTCTGCCAAGACCTAGGACTGAATCCTGACACCTACTCTGTTTCCATCCCACTTGGGTCGACTATCAATATGGCTGGCGCTGCCGTTACCATTAACATCCTGACCCTGGCTGCTGTTAATACGCTAGGGATCTCTGTAGACTTTGGAACAGCTTTTGTCCTCAGCGTAGTAGCCGCCATTTCTGCCTGCGGTGCCTCTGGGATCGCTGGGGGTTCGCTTCTCCTTATTCCTGTCGCTTGTAGCCTCTTTGGGATTTCCAACGACTTGGCTATGCAAGTTGTCGGAGTCGGTTTTGTGATTGGTGTCGTGCAAGACTCTTGTGAAACAGCTCTAAACTCTTCTACAGACGTTCTCTTTACAGCGGTTGCCGAGTATGCTACAAACCGAAAACCTCGGCCCTAGTACCTGATTCCTCGTCGGACTCTCTATTTTACTATTATAGGAAATTCTCATGTCTATCACTCAACGTACGACAAAACTGATCTTGGCGACCTGCCTCGCTTGTTTTCTCGCTTATTTTTTAGATTTATCTTCGGCTGTTTCAGCTGGCATTATCGCCCTCTTAAGCCTTTCCGACACGCGTCGAAGCACACTGAAATTAGCACGTAACCGCCTCTTTTCCATGCTCCTTGCGCTCGCTATCGGTGTTCTAGTCTTTCAGCTGACCGGCTTTCACATCTGGAGCCTAGGCCTCTATCTGGCCCTCTATGTGCCTCTAGCTTATAAAATGGGCTGGGAAATCGGCATCACACCTAGCAGTGTCTTGGTCGGTCATCTCTTGGTACAGGAGTCTACTTCTCCAGAACTCCTGCTCAATGAAGTGCTCCTCTTTCTCATCGGGACAAGCTTTGCTCTATTGATCAACCTTTACATGCCCTCTCGCGAGAAAGCCATCCAAAGCTACCACCTTCAGGTCGAAGAAAAGTTAAAAGACATCCTGCTTCGCTTTAAATACTATCTGTCAAGAGGAGACGGACGCAATCAAGCCCAACTCGTTGACGAATTGGATGAGCTTCTTGAAGAAGCCCTCAAGCTAGTCTATCTGGATCACTCGGACCAGCTCTTTCACCAAACGGACTACCACATCCACTACTTTGAGATGAGACAGCGACAAAGTCGTATCCTGCGAATATGGCCCAGCAGATCAATACCTGTCACCTAGCCGCTAGTGAGAGCTTGATTTTGGCCCAGCTCTTTGCTAAGATTGCTGCCCAGCTAAGCCAGACCAATCCTGCTCATGACTTACTCGATGACATCGAACGCTATCTGCAAGTCTTCCGCAATCGGAGTCTCCCTAAAACACGCGAGGAGTTTGAGACCCGCGCCACTCTCCTGCAGCTACTACGCGAAGCCGAAACCTTTATCCAGGTCAAGGTCGATTTTTACCAGAAATATGGGAACTAGAATGCAAAGAACCTCAGAGGCCTTCCTCTGAGGTTCTTTACTGATAGGTCACCACCATAAAAACGAGGAGCAATACAAACAAGGCTATGCTAATCAAGAGAGTTAAAACTTTTACCAAGCGATTGCTCTGCCAGTAGCCTGGTTTTCCGATATTGCTGGTCGCATCCATGGAAAAGAGTTGGCTTTGGCGAGGTTGGATGAGAATCAGGACAATCAAGGCGACGGCTAGGATTATTCCTACAATCATCAAAACTTCCATCATGTCTCACCTCAAGATTCCTAATAATGTAAAGATCAGGCTAATAAGGATGAGCAAGCCAAGTAAAATAGAGAAAGTTTTACTGATCTTTTCTCCTTGGCTAGGCTTTTCTTTCTTAAGAGCTCCTTGCTTTAACTCTTCCATGCGTCCTTCGACATCCTTGTAAAATAGATCTTTTTTTGTCATACTTCCTCCTAATAACAAACGTACTACTCAATATATCTAAATCGAGAAAGGAAAAAACTGAGTCAAGTGCTTCCATCAACTTCAGCCAAACAGCTAGACTAGTGCTAAAACTAGAAACTCACATAGCTGTTGGCATATTTTATTAGACTAGTCTACTTCTGGGACTGCCTATGTGACTCCGTCGATCCTGCCCTAGATTTACATTGTAAATTGTCATCTGATTCTCTTTTTATGGAAAATGAGTAAGAATCTTCCCTTTGGGCGTTACTTCCACAATCCCCATGAGGAGATTTCGGACCATATCTGTACGGATTTGTTGCTTCATGGTTTCAAATCCAGCATAGGCCTCCTGATAGTACTCCACGATAGGGTTCTTTTGAGAAGCCGACTGGCTCCCAATCGCTAGACTGAGTTGGTGCAGATAGTCGACTTGCTCAACCCAATTGTCATCAATCGCCTTGAGCATGGATATTCTCAGAAAAGAGTCATAGAGTTGGTGAGGTTGGAGGACTTTCTTTTTAGCTGTGATTTCTTTGGCTATTATTTCCTCTAGTAAACCCCGAATCTGATTCGCATCGGACAGGTTCAAATTAGCTGGTAATTCTCTCATCCCAAAGCTAATATTGGTCACGATGAAGTGAAAGAGCTCTTGGGGACTGCTATAGGTTTTTCTGAGATTTGTTTGATATAGTCTGCCAGTATGTCCTCAAGGATATGTTCTAGATCACGGCTCCCATCTAGCAAGCGATCTCTTTCTTTATAGACCATTTGGCGCTGAATATTGACGCTTTCCGCATACTCTAAAGTTTGTCTGCGTGCAGAGCGACTGGCACTATCACTAGCCTCTTGGGCTTTTCTGACGAGATTGCGGTACTTACTAGCCTTGAGTAGGTTGGGTTTCCTGATGTCCTCTACTTGATAGTCTTGATACAGGTCATGAACCCAAGACGGCCCAAACTTTTTGATCACATCATCTTCAAGCGACACGAAAAATTGAGACATACCTGGATCGCCCTGACGGCCAGATCGCCCTCTGATTTGCAGGTCAATCCGTTGGCTCTCCATTCGCTCGGTACCAATCACTATCAAACCACCCAACTCTGCGACGCCTGGACCGAGTTTGATATCTGTGCCTCGACCTGCCATAGAAGTTGCAACAGTCACTGCCCCCATCTGACCAGACTCTGCGATGATTTGGGCTTCACGCGCTGCATGATTGGCATTGAGGACATTGTGGGAAATCCCTTCTCGCAAGAGCAAGGATGAGTATAGCTGGGACATTTCAACAGACCCTACAAAGACCAGGAGTGGATTGCCTTTGGAGTGATAGGTCTTGATTGCTTCAAGAGAAGCATACACTTTCTCAGGAAGGGTCACATAGAGATTGTCAGGATGGTCAATCCGCCTTATCGGGCGATTGGTCGGGATGCGAATGACAGACATGTTGTAGGTTTCGAAAAATTCTTTTTCTGCCACCTTTCCCGTCCCTGTCATGCCTGAGATTTTGCGAAACATCTTAAAGAGACTCTGATAGGTGATAGAAGCCATGGCTCTGGTTTCAGGAGAGAGTTTCACATGTTCCTTAGCTTCGATGGCTTGATGGAGACCACCTTGAAGTTTGGTCATTTCCATCAAGCGCCCTGTTCCCTTGTCTAACAAGATCATCTCCTGACCTCGAATCAGATAGTCCTTGTCCTTGGTAAAGAGCGTGTGGGCTCTGAGAGCATAGACTAGATGCCGAACATAAGTTGCATACTCTTCCTTGTAGAGATGGTCGATCCCTAGGAATCCTTCAACCGTATGAGCTCCCTTTCGGGTCAACCAAACTTGGTCTTTTCTTCCTTGTAGATGTAGTCTTCTCCCTGAACCAAGGTCGTCACTAGGGTATCAATCATCCCATAATAGTTAGACTGGACGCGGGGAGACCCTGCGATGATCAAGGGGGTTTGAGCACTATCGAGTAGAATGTCATCGATCTCATCGATAATGACATAGTTAAAGGGAGGCAGGAACTTCCCCTCACTAGTAGAAGCAAGATTGTCATTGAGATAGTCAAATCCCAGTACACTATTAGTCGTGTAGACGATATCTGAGGTGTAGATTTTTCTTTTCTCTGCGGCAGTCAAGTCCTCTTTTGGATCCTCTGAAAAGGGCAGACCGACAGTTAGACCTAAAAATTGGTAGACCGGTCCCATTTCTTCTGCATCTCGTTTAGCTAGATAGTCATTGGTCGTGATCAGCATACTGCCTTTACCCGTTAGAGCATTGAGGTAGAGGGGGCATGGTTGCAGTCAGGGTCTTGCCTTCACCCGTATTCATCTCAGCCACATTTCCTTGGTGGATCACAATGGCACCCATGACCTGCACATCATAAGGAAAGAGACCTAAGACACGTTTGTCTGCCTCACGTACAAGGGCATAGGCTTCTACCAACAGCTCATCCAAGGATTCTCCTTGGGCAAGACGCTGGCGAAATTCCTCTGTCTTGGCAGCCATTTCCCCATCACTGAGAGCAGCCATCTCTTCTTTGAGGTCATTGATTTGGCTTAACAGTTTCTTGACCCTTCTCAGCTGTCTTTCCTGATAAAAATGATTAAACACCAGCATCCTCCTCAATATAAAACGAAGCAAAATCAAGAGCCTCAAATCCTGCACTAATCAAGGAAAGTCGATACGTATAGGCCGTCTCAGGGTAGGTAAAAGTAAAGGAAATTGCCTTTCAATCTTCTCCTCGACGATTTCCTCATAACGGTTTAAGAAGGTCAGTTTGATGTAAAGGCCATTAGCTGGTTGAACTCGCATCTTCATAGATAGGCGGTAGGTGTGATTTTTCTTGAGAAGAGGAAGACTCGGCTGACTTCTGGTGGCCTGATAGTTGACACTGGAAAACCAGGTTTTAAGGGTTTCTCCTGAAGCTAGTAAAGGGTTTTTTAGTGTGACACGGCCATCTTTATGATAGACAATCTGGCTACCATAAAGATAAGTGGCTCCCATCTCGCCCCACCTAATATCTTCTCTCTTGATGATAATCATGTCTCACCTCTTCCGTATTCTTCTAGTATCATCTTGTAAAAATGAATAAACCAGGCAACGTTTGTACCTGTGTCATCATTGTGTCGACCTGCGGTTCCTTTGGACAAGATCTTGGCTCCTGTCTGACAAAGTGTCTCCACTAGCTGGTCATAGGCACCACTATCCATATCCTCGTCTTTCATGTAAGAAAGACCAAAGGTCGTCTGGGAAAAATCAGCTTTTTTAAATCGGGTCCAAAAGCGCTGATCCAATTCCTTCATGTCTTTTAGGCTCACTCCTCCTGTCTGAAGGTGCAAGACATCAAAGCTGGTCGGGAAACTCCTGGCGCTTCTAGTCGGCCCCTCTTTGCGATGGTCCCTAGATTTGTCAGAGGTTTTCCTACTACGATTCCTTTGGGTTCAAAGTAGGATCCATAATAGAGCGCTGGGAAGGTTCCCATGGATAGTCCAGATAAGATCAAGTCACTTCTATCTAAACCTAGATAGTCTAAATAGTACTGGATGGTTGCTTGAATCTTATCTTCCAATTCCTCAGTTCCTAGGTAAAAGGCTCCTCCTTCTAATCGGGGGTCCGAAAAGAGGAGAAAAGGGCATTGGAGATTCTTCATCATCCAGTAACCCTCAAAGCCTTCCGCGGGACGGTAACCTGAAAAATAGACTGCTAGAGGAGGTTTGAAATCCCCCGGGTGAAAGAAATAGTTAATTTCCTCACGTTTTTTGTCATGCAGGATATTGCCTCCGAGAACAAATTTTCCAAACTGTTTCCGGCTCCAGCGTTGGTGGAGATTGCCGATGTTGACTTTTCCCTGACCACGCGCTTCAAGAGAAATACTCAGATAAGCGTCATAGTCTTGTTCTACAATGACTGCTTGGGCAAAGTCTGCTTCCTCGAGGAGGATTTCCTGGCTAATCTCTGAGATAGATCCTGCTGGGAATTTTCGCAAACGCAGGCGCAAGTCTACCGTCTCAGTCTTTTCATATTCGAGCCAGAGTTCGATTGGAGAGTGGGCTTGGGCAAACTGATTATAGGCCCAAGAGGTTAGCTGGGTATAGTTCTTGCCAAAATCACCTTCCAGCTCCAGATACTCAAATCCTTGATAAGAGGCAGATCCTTGAAAACTCGGATGAATCCGTATCGCAGCCGGACTCAGCTTGTCCCCATAACCACCTTCAAAGAGGGAGGTGGAAAGGTCTCGAACAAAGCCCTGTCGGTCTGACAGGTCCATCGCTTGCATGCAGTGCTGTTTTATGAGGTCCTGAATGTTTTTATCTTGACTTACAAACTGTTCTGGATAGAAAACCGTATAGGGTTCCAAGCTAGATGAAAAAGGCAGTAAATCTCCTAGATAAGCTCCATCCGTAAGAATGACAGCATGAAAGTGCTCTAGGTCATTCTCATCCATGATTTTCTGGATAGCAGACGGTGTATTTGGAAGAACATGATACCAGTCTAGTTGGGCTGGTAGGGCAAGTGTATCTCGCCAATCCTCTGGACCGATTTGCAAAATATTATATTTCTTTTCCATAAGTCACCTCCTCCAACCACTTTTCTAGCTTGATCAGGAATTGCTCCCCAGTGTGTTCCTTTATCTTTTCAATCGAATGAATCAGGGAGTCGTTCCATACTTGCAGGCTGTCGAGATAGTAATGAGCAGCTTGCGCAAAGTCCGCAATATTTTCCAACAGATAACCATTCTTCTTATGGCTGACATACTCTGTTTTGACCCTGTTGATTTGAGGGATGCCAGCACTGATTCCCGCTATCTGGGTATAAAGGAGAGGCTGACTGTTCAGATCGACAATCAAACGAACAAATTCCAACTGCTTGATTAACTCCGACTCATCCTTCATATTGACAAACGAATAGCGCATGGCCTGATGGCGATTATCCTCAAGCGGATTTTCAGCTCCTTGGTAATCTACTTCCTTCTCCAGTTCCTGATTTTTAAACCGCTCTGCGACCATCTCTGCAACTCGTGTTTCCAAATGCTTCATTTCTTCTTGATCGGTAGCAAAGGCTCCAAAGACCAGCTCTGTATCCTTATTTTCAGAAAGGAAATGCAAGACCTGATAGAGAGCTTGGTCATCTATCCCCTGCTCAAAGTCAAGTTGATAGTAGAGGAGCGACTCTTTTCGAGTCTGGCTCTTTCCCAACTCCAAGCGGGTATCAAAAGGCGATAAATGATGGAACTTCTCTGCTTGTTCTGGAAAGTCAGATTGAGCCAAGCGCAAGGTGTCCTCCCTATCAACCAGAACTAGGTCCACCTTAGGCAACAAATCCGCCAACTGAGGTAGTTGCTCTTGAGGATTTCGTCCGATAAAAAGACTGAGAACCTTAGTAGTTTGGCGAGGCAATCGATCTACAAGGAAAGCATTGTGGTGATCACAAGCAGGCAGAAAATAGACTGCTTCTTCCTCTGGGAGTTGAGCCAATCTCTTCTCAAAAAACTCAGCAATCAATTCTCCCATATCTCTGTAAGTCTCTTTTTGGAAGCGAAAAGCAAAGATAGGATTGACCTCGATACGCCCCCCATCGTGCAAGTGCTCTCTAAACTGCCACAGTCCCTTGGGATTGAGGTAGTCTTGGTAGATAGCCTGACCATCTTCGTAGTAAATCACACTGGAGACCAGCCCCCGATCATCCATCAGGTAGTTGGCAGACAAAAACCCATTTTCCTTGAAATACTGAATCGTACTGATGAAGCCTTCAATCCCATGCTCCACCTGAGCATAGGGCTTGCCATTCCTCAAAACTAAAATGGTAAAGGGACTGTAAACAAACTCGCAGTCCTCTTCCCACTCAATATCTCTGACCTGCAAGACCTGCGGTCGAATCTCGTGAAAATCCTGCAATTCATCAAAAAGGGAATCGACCTGTGCTTCTAAAATACCTTGACGATGGAGAAAATAGCGCAGATGAGGCTGATAGGACAGGAGGAGGACCTGAGCAGGAATTCCTTGGCGCTGCATCAGACGAATCTGATTGAAGGTATCATCAAATTCTAGCTTAAAATGAGAAAAATACCAAGGTGTCAAATCGGCATGCCAGGGACGCTCCTTGCCATACCAAGCTGGGATAAAATAATACATCAAAACCTCCTAAAATAGTGGCTGATACCTTTCATTTAGTCTGAGCGCCTGCAATTCGTCGTGAATCGTAAAGAGCATACCACTCAAAATTAAAAAGAGCCCGGGAATCATACTAACTTTTAACAAACCCTCATCCTGCAAGACAAACAACATTGGAAGCCCTGCCAAGGTAACATTAAAAACGCCACCTATCAGAGCAAATCGTAGAACCAAGCGATTGATAAAGCGACTGGTATCCTCACCAGGATAGACTCCGTAAATGTAATCTCCCGATTGCTTCATCCGATCTGCAATCTGTTGACCACTCACATTGACAAAGGCAAAGGCAATGCTAAAGACAAAGAGGATAAGGATATAGGCATAGATCCATAAGGGTTTTCCCATAGCATACTGCTCCAGTATAGCAGAGTAGAGAGGATTGCCCTTATCCAGATATTGAAGTAAAATCAAGAGATAAGAAGGTAAACCCATGAGACTCATAACATACATATAAGGCATGCCTCCCGCAGGATTGAGCATGATCTCCAAATACGAATAGCGTTTAAAGCGAGAATGGAGGCCAATTTTGTTAATAGGGACACGGTATCTTGCCCGATAAAACAAAACGACTAGGTAGGTAAAAATCAGCCCAAGCACCAGCAAAAGGAAAAGTATCCAAGGGGAGACTTTATAAACTTGGATCGACTGGATAATATCCTGTGGGAGAGAAGCCACCATACTCGCAAGGAGAATAACGACAGGGCCTCCAACTCCGATAGTCGCATTAATGTCCGACAACCAAACTAAGAAGAAGGTCCCCGCAACCAAGAGACTGGTATTGAGGAGAAAGACCAAGAAAGGATTGTAGGGAGCTTGGACAGGAAGGTTTGTAGTCAAGGCCAAGGCCTGAATCAAGGCAATTCCTAGCGTCAAGTACATTTTTCTTCTATCCTGAACCTCTGAAGGAACAGAGTTTAGACCCAGTTTCTTTGAAAAGGAAAAGACCTGCCACAAGATCATAGCTGACATCCAAGGTGAAAGCCCGATGGAAAAGAGAGAGAGTGTGCGAAGATTTCCACCAGTCAGGGCTACTGAAAAGTCCAGATAGGCTGCACTTCCTCCGAGAAAATTTCGACTATTGAGGTCAACAAAGGGAAGAGCGATACGACTTCCGAGCACATAAATAAAGAGCAAAAACAGGGTACCTATCCCTTTTTTTACTGCAATTGATGAAATTAACTTTCTCACTAACTCCTCCTTGTTCTTTTTTATCTTTCTATCATCATGTTATACGGAACCAATCCAGCACTTCTCTCTTAGCCCTTTTAAATCCTTATCTCAGTCTTGCTGAGATTTCTCCTCCAGATAAGCCTTCAGAGCTACTACCATTTCTTCCGGTCTTTCTGCTGAGAAAATACCTGCATAGGCACTCTCAGCCAGTTCTTGAGCTTTGGTATTCTCAAAAGTCAAGAGTGGTTTATCAAAGCGTGAAACATAGTCATAAACGACACTTAGTTTTTTATCATGGTTAATATCGAGGTAGACATCTGCCTGCTGAATCAGTCTCTCAACCAAGAGGGGGAAGGTGTTGGGATAGAGGGTAACATTTTCAAAACGCGATAAGAGCATGAGTTCAGGTGCCATCATCGTATAGGCTGCAATGTAGAAATGCACCTTAGGCAGGGCTTGAACGAGATAATCGATTTTCTCTAGACACCAAGAATTAGTTAGGGTGACACAAGTCATCACTGGCTGGTAAACTGCGACTGGATAGGCAAGGCCAGCCTGACGCCATTTCTCAGTGATGGTAGACCACTCCATCAGATGATAGTGCCACCAAATCTCACGCAAACGCCCAACCGAATAAGTGTTCCAAGGCTTGTCTGGAGATAGATAATGCAAGATTGCCGGCAGAGGTTCCAGAGGAATATCGAAGATAAATTCATGTCCATGTAAGGCAGCCCCACTGTCAAAGCCTATCTGGAAATTATAGCAATGGTCTAAAGGAATGTAGCTGTCTTGAAAGAGCATATTGAGAATGGACTGGTCTCCCTCACTCACATGCTGGTGTTCTCGATCAGTCAGCTCAACTAGCTTTGTCTTACAGCTTCTGCTCGCCATTTCTTGTTATTGATCAAGAGAACACCTGCATTAAAGCCAATCCCAGCTCCAAAACAAGATGCTGCTGCAGCCAGATAGTTGTCTCCCAAGTCCATTTCAAAGAGAGGTGTCAAATCAGCCGTCACTACCAGATCACTGTCCAAGTAAAGAACCTTGTCCTCTTCGACAAAATCAGGGATAAAATAACGGGCAAAGGTCATGTGATTGATATGGGGCAATTTGTTGCTCCAATTCATCTGAAACTGGGGACCAAGCATCTTGACATCCACCAGATCGCCACCCATTTGCTGTAATTTAGGTCTGAGGGCACTGAACCACTCTTTAGGAATATCTTGGTTAAAGATATAGACCTTGACATGGCTGTTATGGTAGCAGAGAGACTTGAGCGCCGTTTCAATCTGGCGAATGTAGGCATAATCTCCTGCGAAAATAACAGAATGTTCTTTCATTCTCTCTCCTTTATGTAACATTATTTTGATAAATCAGCCACGATTTGGCTTGTATAGGTTTCATCTTTGATAAATTCAATATCTTGATCAAAATTATACTCCGCAGTATGCTTATGGTTAAATTTGATTTTGGTTTTTGCTCCCATCTTCATCCACTCATACTCAGAATCTATATGACCAATATCAAGTACCTGATAGCCGTTTTTCGTTAGGCGATAGGCCAGTACTTTAGCAGTAGGACCCAGCATACAGAGAATCAAGCGTCCATTTGCGTGTTTATAAATTTCCTTTTCGATTTCATCAACACGTGAATAAGCACTATGTGACGGGCAAATGATTCGCTGAATCGACTTAGCATCAGCAAAGAGATCATTCCCTACACCCGAACGTGAAGTTGCACCTTCTATCAAGAGAAGATCACGTCCCTTCCATATAGACTTCAGCTTAGCAAATTGCTCGTTTGCTTGCGTTTTATCTTCAAAATCAATATACGGGCGTGAAACAAAGGTCGATCCATACCAGGAATCACTAGACAAAGATTGATAAAAATCCGCATAGTGATCCAAATGAATTTTCCAAAAATCAATAGCCCACCAAGTAAAAATAAAGCGATTCTGGAAGATATCTGGCAGACATATTACGGTGTCTTCGCTAGAGGGAAGAGAAATAATCTCTCTCATTGTACTTACTAATTCTTCATCATAATCTTGATAAGGGATTGAATGCCCTGCAAGGAGATTGATTTCCCCATCCCCAAAACGGATCAAAGAAGCATTATTTTTAATAACATAGTCAAGGGTTGCATCAATCCCTTTAACTTCGGGAAACTTACTCTGTTCTTTTAAAGCATTTCCTGCCAGCATCAATCGAAGGTCTGCCAGCATCTGTTCTGGATGTTCGCTAGAATATAATCGTTGACCATGACAGCCGTTTTGAGATTTATAAAAAGCTAACATTGGTTTGGAAAGACTTGCAATTTCTGCCACAATATCACTTGTCGAATTCTCCAAGTTAATATCGAGGTAGACATCCATCTGGTTTTTAAGTCTCTCAAACTCATCTCTAGAGATGGCAGGATACAGATAAATATTCTCATGTTTCTGAGATAATGCATATAGTTTTGAGCCCATATCCGTCCAAGCAGCAATGTGAAAAGCGATTTCAGGGCACTCGGTTGCCAAATTTCCTAGACCTTCCAGTTCTTGAGAGGCTGTAAAGGTCAAAGCGTGAAATTGAGGTTCTAGATTTTTCGTAAATCTACCATTTTGCTGATAATCTTGAATCGATTCTATCATCCCAGCTAGAGAATCCACTACTCTTTGACCGTATTCTCCATGTTTAGTTGACAAAAAAGAAAGAATAGGCACATCATTTTTTTGCATTTTTTCTAAAACTGACTGAACCTCTTGCCCATGATTGATATCTAAATATAGATTAGCTTTTTCTTCTAATTGATGTAAAACAGGCGGAACTACTTGAGGATATAGGCGGACGTTTTCATGAACGGATAAAGTTAGTAATTTTTCTCCCATGTCCGTCCAAGCAGCAATATTAAAAGTGATTTCTGGAAGACTGACAACTAATTGGTGAATGGCTTCTAATTCTTGTGAATTTGTCACAATCAAACAACTGAAAGTCTCTCTCTTGGATGAGTTTAGTTGAAATTCTCCCCAGTGGTGTTGAAACATTTGAGTCCATTCCATGTCATGTACCTGCCACCACAACTCTCTATATCTATTTGCAATTAAAGTTGTCCATGGTTTTCGATAGGTCGTATAATGGATAATCACCGGAGACTGAACTTCTTCTAAATGCCCCTTCCAGTTGTTATAGAAGGCAACAATATCATGTCCCACTTGAAGATTAAAGGAACGATCCAACTCTAGCCATTTTTCTTTACACACCTGGTTAATAATCGTTTGATCTCCATTAAAATCTAAAAAGCGTCCCTCTTCTATCTCTTTTTGCATAAACTGACTTTGCTGAACCAGTTTGTCCTCTAGATTTTCCTCTCTCCACTTGGCATTATTGATCAGCATAACACCCGTATTAAAGGTGACACCATCTGTATCCATGACAGCTGCCAATAACTGATCTCCTAGATTTATTTCCCACAAGTCATCCAAAGGAGCATTGACAATTAAGTCACTATCCAAGTATAACACCTTGTCTTCTCTAATGAGGCTAGGGATAAAATAACGAGCATAGGCTATCTGACTAATATGATTTTGAGTCCCCCAATTTTGGAAAATATTGCCCTGAGGTAACTTTACATCAATCACATCGCCCCCTAAAAGACGCGCTATTTTTCTTGGTTTTCGAAACCAGTCTGGCATGATATCTTGATTTAGAACATAGACATTTATATTTTTATTATGATAGAAAATTGATTTTAATGTCGTCTCTAATTGAGATAGATAGTGACAGTCTCCTGCCATTACGATTGTTTTCTTCATCTGTTTTTCCTACCTTACTCCCAGTTGAAAAATAGCCTCAACCAAGATTTTTTTCGTAAAATATCCCTCTTTTAATAGATAACTAAACATTTCGATACGCGCTGTCATATCACGGTACTCTTCCTCAGTTATAGATGAGACAAGCTGACTCGCTTCTTCTAGAGTATCAACCGCAAAGCCTAATCCCTGTTCAACAATAAACTGCATCGTTGAAAGATTTTTGGGAACAATAACAGGAATTCCAGCAGCTAAATAAGTACTAACTTTATGAGAAAGATTCATTCCATAATAGTCTCTATTTTCTCCTGGATTTTCAGTAGTCCCCCATACCAAACCAAATCCTCCCTTTGAAAGTTCTAAAAGGAGTTCCTCATCTCGCTTCCAGCCCTCTATTATAAAAGTTGGTGCTTGATTTTTTCCGATTGGTTGATTTGAAAAGACTCTCAAGGGGATTGGATGAGACCAATTTAGCAATCCTGGAAAGCGTTCCAAACTACCTGCAAAGAAAATTTCTCTTTTGAAGATTGGCTTATAGAGGGCTAAAGAATGAGGGTGGTCCCACATCCCTTGAATCAGTATTTTGGGATTTTCTAGCCCTTCCTCAAGCAATCGTTTCTTCATTTTTTCCGAAGGCACTATCAATACATCTGCCTGCTGATACAAATAAAGATAATCCTTCATAAGGTAATAATTACTATCAAACATTAGGGGAACAACATCATGAATAAAAAGAACCAACTTAACTTGCATGTCTTTGAGTTTATCAATAAATAAGCGATCAAACTCAACACCATTCCACGTAGGTGACTGAAAAACAACAATATCCCCGATAGAAACACTCGACATAATGCCATCTATGCGTTTGTTCATTTCAGACTTGCTATCTGCTGTGATAGGATAAAAATAAACTCCTAATTCACGAAAACCTAAAGTTGAGGCAATATTTTGGACTGCATTCTGGGCTAAAATGACTGTACTGTCTCCTGCCATCCCATATAGATTCGTTAGATGTAGTTTCATATTGACCTTTCTAGTCTTTAACTATTTTCTTGGCTTGATCAGGATATCTCCGTTATTGTAGACAATGCTGTTTGCAGGAATGTCTTGGCGTATCAGACAACCGGCTCCAATTACAGTGTTATCACCAATTCGAACACCTTTCAAAATGGTTACATTGCTACCAATCCAGCAATCCTTCCCCACCATTATGGGAGCCATCTTCCACTCCCACTTTTCAATCCTCTCTGCTGTATAAGTATGATCATGGTCATAAAAACGGACACCTTCTCCAATCATGGTTCCTGATCCGATTTCGATGCGGTCAATACAGTTTATACTACAGTAATTATTCAAAAAAACTCCTTCATAAAGAATAAGCTTTCCAGCAGGTAGTTGAAAACTCTCAAAATTACGGCAAGTAACCCTCTGAGCGACACATAGACTAGCTGAAGAGCCTATCTCAAAGGAATTCCATGCGCCTTCCTGATAAATACGGTCCAAGTCATTTACGGTGATATGAGGCTGATTCAAACAATCTAAAATCGCTTCAACCATTGCTTGAGGAGTAGAGGAAGAATAGCATTCTTGTCCTTGTTGACCATGCATAGTATTATCAAAGCAAGAACTCTCTTACCAGCCTGAGAAAACCGTGCCACCACCTGATCTACTTCTTCATAATGGTTGATATCCAGTAACACATCACAAACTCTCATCAAAAAAGAAATACTAGCTTCATCAGTTACTGTATGTAAGCGCACATTTCCCTTTGATTGTAATTCTAACATTCTATCTGAAAATACAACGGGAGCTGCAATATGAAAGCAAACTTGTGGGAGCTGGTCCAAAAGATACGGCAATTGTTCAATCTGGTCACTAACAGTTAAAATCAAAGCATCACCAATCATCTTTAAAACCATCCTTTCGCAAACTCTCTCAGTTTTTCAATCATATCTCCGACTTGATCTGTCTGATACGTTAGCTGCCCCATGTCTATCGTTTTAGTATTTTCAAAAGCGAAGACTGGTTTTCCATTTTCTGTAAAATATTCTAAAAATTCTTCCGTCTTTTCCCCGTGATTGATATCCAAAAGAACTTGACAGTCCTCTTTTAGCTCTCTATCCAAATCAACTAAATAGTTGATTCCTGAATAGAGGGTGACATTCGGATACCGAACCATTTGCGCCAAGGAGTCACTGACCAATACTCGTGCTGCAATTTAAATTGAATCTCTGGTAAGGATTGAACCAATGTTTCAATTTGTTCAATATGGTCTGAGGCTGTATAGGTGAGACAAGTGAACGGTTCCTTTATCGGATAAAGGTGAGATTTTTGTAATGGATGTAAATGATGATTTTGTCCCAATTCTGTCCATTCAAGCCCATGGTAGTACCACCAAACATCTCGATAGGTTTGTGCCGCCAAATCTTTCCACGGTTTCCTATGGGAAAGATAATGAATAATAGTAGGATAATCCTGACCTACAGGCAACTGATAATCAGTGAACTGCTTATGAATGACAATATGATTATAATCAAAATCCAATTCCAACCATTTATGTTCAAAAAGCATATTTAAGATACTCTGATCCGCCTGATCAACCTTATCATGCCATTCATTGGTCAAATCAATCAACCTTTGAGTCATACTTTCTTGCTTCCACAAATCATTATTAATTAAGAGAACACCTGCGTTAAAGATTTCCCGACCGAAATAGGCTCTACCTCCAAATCTCTAACAGCAGCCAAAGGATAATCTTGTAAGTCTGTTGCAAACAATTCATCAAGATTTCTCGTTACAACTAAATCACAGTCCAAGTAGAGGGCCTTGTCTTCTTGCACGAAATCAGCTATAAAATAGCGTAAAAAAACAGTGTAACTAATATCTGTCTTATACCTTGAAATCTGCTCGGATGTCACCCTACAATTGATAATTTCTGAATCAAACTTCTCTATGCGCTTATTTAATTGCTTAATCCATTCATTAGGAAAATCGCTATTAATCAGATAAAAACGAATCGAGCGATTGTGGTAACAGATAGACTTGATAGTAGTCATTACTTGGTCTACATAGGAATAGTTTGCTGCTAGGACAATGGCTTTCTTTTGTATTTTCTTAGTTTTTTCAAGCTTGTCTAGTAGATATTTTTTTGCCTCAAACTCTTTATAGGTGGGAGTTTCTTCTAAGCCACTGACCTTCCCATTAGAAAGACTCCCTTCTAACATCTGACGATAAATAGTTAAATGTTTTTCTAAAGGATATCCTAGACTAGCTAATAAAGTGATACGTTCAGACATAGCATCAACCAAGGCATGCATCCACCTTTCTGTCCAAGATCTGGATAAACTATTATTTCTGATGCGATAAGAATAGATTCCATTATGGATATAAACAATCTTTTCTGCCAACAGATAAATCTTTTGATTGAGGTAACCATCCTCTCCTAATTTACCTATGTCGAAGCGCAACCGCTCGAATAATCCTGCCTTATAGAGTTTACCCCAAGCAGATATCAAAGCAAAACTCTTCATTTCTTGGGATTCATATAAGTTCTCAAATATGGAAACATTATCATATACCCTCTCGTAATAGGAGTCTCCTGATATATGAAAGTAGAACATTCCTTCACTTTCGTTGAAAGAATAGTAATTCCCAACTGCAATATCAGCCTGATACTCTGTTATTTTTTTGTATAGGGTTTCTACATAATCTGACTCAATCCAATCATCCGAGTCAACAAAAGTTACGTAATTTCCGGACATATTATTCAGACCGGTGTTTCGTGCGGCAGAAATACCAGCATTTTCTTGTTCTATATAGATAATTCGGTGATCCATTTCTGAAAATTCTTTACAAATCTCACCTGAAGCATCCGTAGAACCATCATTAACGACAACAATCTCAATATTTTTATATGTTTGAGCAATAATACTATCTAGGCATTTTCTTAGATAGCTTTCCACATTGTAAACCGGTACAATGACCGTTATTTTATCATCCACTAGCGATTTTTCTCCTTATATTTATTATACAATTTTTTTAGTCAAAATTTCAGCTATATAATAGTAAAAACCCCTTGAAAATTCTAATTTTTCAAGGGGTTTCTATGATTTACGTGCACGAGTTAGTTTAGCCTAAATTTATAGGTCATCTTACTCTTCTTCATCACGTTTACGGCGTTTCGCAACCAATCCAATACCTGTAACTGCTGCTAAAGCTCCTAAAAGCACGGATGATTTGGAAGCTTCTGTACCTGTATTCGGCAATTGCTGTCTAGTCTTACCTGCTGACTCTGATGCACTTGTTGAAGCGGACTCACTTGCCGATGTACTTGCACTTACTGAAGCGCTCGTTGAAGCGGATACGCTCGCTGACGTGCTGGCTGAAACTGAGGCACTTGTTGAGGCAGATACGCTCGCCGATGTACTTGCAGAAACTGAGGCACTCGTTGAAGCAGATACGCTCGCTGATGTACTTGCTGAAACTGAAGCACTCGTTGAAGCGGACTCACTTGCCGATGTACTTGCACTTACTGAGGCACTTGTTGAAGCGGACTCACTTGCCGATGTACTTGCACTTACTGAAGCGCTCGTTGAGGCAGATACGCTCGCCGATGTACTTGCTGAAACTGAGGCACTCGTTGAAGCAGATACGCTCGCTGATGTACTTGCACTTACTGAGGCACTTGTTGAAGCGGATGCGCTCGCTGACGTGCTAGCTGAAACTGAAGCACTTGTCGAAGCAGACTCACTTGCCGATGTACTTGCACTTACTGAGGCACTTGTTGAAGCGGACTCACTTGCCGATGTACTTGCACTTACTGAGGCACTTGTTGAAGCGGACTCACTTGCCGATGTACTTGCACTTACTGAAGCGCTCGTTGAAGCAGACTCACTTGCCGATGTACTTGCTGAAACTGAAGCACTTGTCGAAGCGGATACGCTCGCTGACGTGCTGGCACTTACTGAGGCACTTGTTGAAGCGGATGCACTCGCTGACGTGCTGGCTGAAACTGAAGCACTTGTCGAAGCAGACTCACTTGCCGATGTACTTGCACTTACTGAGGCACTTGTTGAAGCAGATGCACTCGCTGACGTACTTGCTGAAACTGAGGCACTCGTTGAAGCAGATACGCTCGCTGATGTACTTGCACTTACTGAGGCACTTGTTGAAGCGGACTCACTTGCCGATGTACTTGCACTTACTGAGGCACTTGTTGAAGCAGACGCGCTCGCTGATGTACTTGCACTTACTGAAGCGCTCGTTGAAGCGGACTCACTTGCCGATGTACTTGCTGAAACTGAAGCACTTGTTGAAGCGGATGCACTTGCCGATGTACTTGCACTTACTGAGGCACTTGTTGAAGCTGATACGCTCGCTGACGTACTTGCACTTGCTGAAGCACTTGTCGAAGCAGACTCACTTGCCGATGTACTTGCTGACACTGAGGCACTCGTTGAAGCAGATACGCTCGCTGATGTACTTGCTGAAACTGAAGCACTCGTTGAAGCGGACTCACTTGCCGATGTACTTGCACTTACTGAGGCACTTGTTGAAGCGGACTCACTTGCCGATGTACTTGCACACTGAGCGCTGTTGAGGCGGATGACGCTCGCCGATGTACTTGCTGAGACTGGAAGCACTGAGGCACTTGTTGAAGCGGACTCACTGCTGACTTGCTGAGCACTGTGGGGCGACTTGCCGATGTACTTGCTGAAACTGAAGCACTCGTTGAAGCGGACTCACTTGCCGATGTACTTGCACTTACTGAAGCGCTCGTTGAGGCAGATACGCTCGCCGATGTACTTGCGCTTACTGAAGCACTTGTTGAAGCGGACTCACTTGCCGATGTACTTGCACTTACTGAGGCACTTGTTGAGGCAGATACGCTCGCTGACGTACTTGCTGAAACTGAAGCACTTGTTGAAGCGGATACGCTCGCTGACGTACTTGCTGAAACTGAAGCACTTGTTGAAGCAGATGCACTTGCCGATGTACTTGCGCTTACTGAAGCACTTGTTGAAGCGGACTCACTTGCCGATGTACTTGCTGAAACTGAAGCACTTGTTGAAGCGGATACGCTCGCTGACGTACTTGCTGAAACTGAAGCACTTGTTGAAGCAGATGCACTTGCCGATGTACTTGCGCTTACTGAAGCACTTGTTGAAGCAGACTCACTTGCCGATGTACTTGCACTTACTGAGGCACTTGTTGAGGCAGATACGCTCGCTGATGTACTTGCTGAAACTGAAGCACTCGTTGAAGCAGACGCGCTCGCTGATGTACTTGCACTTACTGAAGCGCTCGTTGAAGCGGACTCACTTGCCGATGTACTTGCTGAAACTGAAGCACTTGTTGAAGCGGATGCACTTGCCGATGTACTTGCACTTACTGAGGCACTTGTTGAAGCTGATACGCTCGCTGACGTACTTGCACTTGCTGAAGCACTTGTCGAAGCAGACTCACTTGCCGATGTACTTGCTGAAACTGAGGCACTCGTTGAAGCAGATACGCTCGCTGATGTACTTGCTGATACTGAGGCACTTGTTGAGGCAGATGCGCTCGCTGATGTACTTGCTGATACTGAGGCACTTGTTGAAGCCGACGCGCTTGCTGATGTGCTTGCTGATACTGAGGCACTTGTCGAAGCAGATGCGCTTGCTGAGGTACTTGCTGAAACTGAAGCACTTGTTGAAGCAGACGCACTCGCTGACGTACTTGCTGATACTGAGGCACTGGTTGAAGCGGACGCACTCGCTGATGTGCTTGCACTTACTGAGGCACTCGTTGAAGCAGACGCGCTCGCTGATGTGCTTGCACTTACTGAGGCACTCGTTGAAGCCGACGCGCTCGCTGATGTACTTGCACTTACTGAGGCACTCGTTGAAGCAGACGCACTCGCTGACGTGCTAGCACTTACTGAGGCACTCGTTGAAGCCGAGGCACTCGCCGATGTACTTGCTGATGCTGATGCACTCGTTGAAGCAGATACGCTCGCTGATGTACTTGCTGATGCTGATGCACTCGTTGAAGCAGATACGCTCGCTGATGTACTTGCTGATGCTGATGCACTCGTTGAAGCAGATACGCTCGCTGATGTACTTGCTGATGCTGATGCACTTGTTGAAGCCGACGCGCTCGCTGATGTACTTGCACTTACTGAGGCACTCGTTGAAGCAGACGCGCTCGCCGAAGTACTTGCTGATGCTGACGCGCTCGTTGAAGCCGAGGCACTCGCCGATGTACTTGCTGATGCTGACGCGCTCGTTGAAGCCGAGGCACTCGCCGATGTACTTGCTGATGCTGATGCACTCGTTGAAGCAGATACGCTCGCTGATGTACTTGCTGATGCTGATGCACTCGTTGAAGCAGATACGCTCGCTGATGTACTTGCTGATGCTGATGCACTCGTTGAAGCAGATACGCTCGCTGATGTACTTGCTGATGCTGATGCACTCGTTGAAGCAGATACGCTCGCTGATGTACTTGCTGATGCTGAGGCACTTGTTGAAGCAGACGCGCTCGCCGAAGTACTTGCTGATGCTGACGCGCTCGTTGAAGCAGACGCACTCGCCGATGTACTTGCTGAAACTGAAGCACTCGTTGAAGCAGACACGCTCGCTGATGTACTTGCTGATACTGAGGCACTGGTTGAAGCGGACGCGCTCGCTGATGTGCTTGCACTTACTGAGGCACTTGTTGAAGCCGACGCGCTCGCTGATGTACTTGCACTTACTGAGGCACTCGTTGAAGCAGACGCACTCGCTGACGTGCTAGCACTTACTGAGGCACTTGTTGAGGCAGATGCGCTCGCTGATGTACTTGCACTTACTGAGGCACTCGTTGAAGCAGACGCACTCGCTGACGTGCTAGCACTTACTGAGGCACTTGTTGAGGCAGATGCGCTCGCTGATGTACTTGCTGATACTGAGGCACTTGTTGAAGCCGACGCGCTTGCTGATGTGCTTGCTGATACTGAGGCACTTGTCGAAGCAGATGCGCTTGCTGAGGTACTTGCTGATGCTGAGGCACTTGTCGAAGCCGACGCACTCGCTGATGTACTTGCAGAAACTGATGCACTCGTTGAAGCGGACGCACTTGCTGATGTGCTTGCAGAAACTGAGGCACTCGTTGAAGCAGACGCACTCGCTGATGTGCTTGCAGAAACTGATGCACTGGTTGAGGCAGACGCACTCGCTGATGTGCTTGCACTTACTGAGGCACTCGTTGAAGCAGATGCGCTCGCTGATGTGCTTGCACTTACTGAGGCACTTGTTGAAGCAGACGCACTTGCTGATGTACTTGCTGATACTGAAGCGCTCGTCGAAGCCGATGCGCTCGCTGATGTGCTTGCACTTACTGAGGCACTTGTTGAAGCAGACGCGCTCGCTGATGTACTTGCACTTACTGAGGCACTCGTTGAAGCAGACGCGCTCGCCGAAGTACTTGCTGATGCTGACGCGCTCGTTGAAGCCGAGGCACTCGCCGATGTACTTGCTGATGCTGATGCACTCGTTGAAGCAGATACGCTCGCTGATGTACTTGCTGATGCTGATGCACTCGTTGAAGCAGATACGCTCGCTGATGTACTTGCTGATGCTGATGCACTCGTTGAAGCAGATACGCTCGCTGATGTACTTGCTGATGCTGATGCACTCGTTGAAGCAGATACGCTCGCTGATGTACTTGCTGATGCTGAGGCACTTGTTGAAGCAGACGCGCTCGCCGAAGTACTTGCTGATGCTGACGCGCTCGTTGAAGCAGACGCACTCGCCGATGTACTTGCTGAAACTGAAGCACTCGTTGAAGCAGACACGCTCGCTGATGTACTTGCTGATACTGAGGCACTGGTTGAAGCGGACGCGCTCGCTGATGTGCTTGCACTTACTGAGGCACTTGTTGAAGCCGACGCGCTCGCTGATGTACTTGCACTTACTGAGGCACTCGTTGAAGCAGACGCACTCGCTGACGTGCTAGCACTTACTGAGGCACTTGTTGAGGCAGATGCGCTCGCTGATGTACTTGCACTTACTGAGGCACTCGTTGAAGCAGACGCACTCGCTGACGTGCTAGCACTTACTGAGGCACTTGTTGAGGCAGATGCGCTCGCTGATGTACTTGCTGATACTGAGGCACTTGTCGAAGCAGATGCGCTTGCTGAGGTACTTGCTGATGCTGAGGCACTTGTCGAAGCCGACGCACTCGCTGATGTACTTGCAGAAACTGATGCACTCGTTGAAGCGGACGCACTTGCTGATGTGCTTGCAGAAACTGAGGCACTCGTTGAAGCAGACGCACTCGCTGATGTGCTTGCTGATACTGAGGCACTTGTCGAAGCAGATGCGCTTGCTGAGGTACTTGCTGATGCTGAGGCACTTGTCGAAGCCGACGCACTCGCTGATGTACTTGCAGAAACTGATGCACTCGTTGAAGCGGACGCACTTGCTGATGTGCTTGCAGAAACTGAGGCACTCGTTGAAGCGGAGACGCTCGCTGATGTGCTTGCAGAAACTGAAGCACTCGTTGAGGCTGAGACGCTCGCTGACGTGCTAGCTGAAACTGAAGCACTCGTTGAAGCAGACGCACTCGCTGACGTGCTAGCACTTACTGAGGCACTTGTTGAGGCAGATGCGCTCGCTGATGTACTTGCTGATACTGAGGCACTTGTTGAGGCAGATGCGCTCGCTGATGTACTTGCACTTACTGAGGCACTCGTTGAAGCAGACGCACTCGCTGACGTGCTAGCACTTACTGAGGCACTTGTTGAGGCAGACGCACTCGCTGATGTACTTGCTGATACTGAGGCACTTGTTGAAGCCGACGCGCTTGCTGATGTGCTTGCTGATACTGAGGCACTTGTCGAAGCAGATGCGCTTGCTGAGGTACTTGCTGATGCTGAGGCACTTGTCGAAGCCGACGCACTCGCTGATGTACTTGCTGATACTGAAGCGCTCGTCGAAGCAGAGGCACTCGCTGATGTGCTTGCTGATGCTGAGGCACTCGTTGAAGCGGAGACGCTCGCTGATGTGCTTGCAGAAACTGAAGCACTCGTTGAGGCTGAGACGCTCGCTGACGTGCTAGCACTTACTGAGGCACTTGTTGAAGCCGACGCGCTTGCTGATGTGCTTGCACTTACTGAGGCACTGGTCGAAGCCGATGCGCTTGCTGATGTACTTGCTGATACTGAGGCACTTGTTGAAGCCGACGCGCTTGCTGATGTACTTGCTGATGCTGAGGCGCTCGTTGAAGCCGATGCGCTCGCTGATGTGCTTGCACTTACTGAGGCACTCGTTGAAGCCGACACGCTCGCTGATGTGCTTGCACTTACTGAGGCACTCGTTGAGGCAGATACGCTCGCTGATGTGCTTGCACTTACTGAGGCACTGGTTGAGGCAGATACGCTCGCTGACGTGCTGGCACTTACTGAGGCACTCGTTGAGGCAGATACGCTCGCTGATGTGCTGGCGCTTACTGAAGCACTCGTTGAGGCAGACGCACTCGCTGACGTGCTAGCACTTACTGAGGCACTTGTTGAGGCAGATGCGCTCGCTGATGTACTTGCTGATGCTGAGGCGCTTGTTGAAGCCGACGCACTCGCTGATGTACTTGCACTTACTGAGGCACTCGTTGAAGTCGACACGCTCGCCGAAGTGCTTGCTGATGCTGAGGCACTTGTTGAGGCAGATACGCTCGCTGATGTGCTGGCACTTACTGAGGCACTTGTTGAGGCGGACACGCTCGCTGAAGTACTTGCACTTGCTGAGGCACTTGTTGAAGCAGACGCACTCGCTGATGTACTTGCTGATACTGAGGCACTCGTTGAAGCAGACGCACTCGCTGATGTACTTGCTGATGCTGACGCACTTGTCGAAGCAGATACGCTCGCCGAAGTGCTTGCTGATACGGAAGCACTGGTCGAAGCAGATACGCTCGCTGACGTGCTAGCACTTACTGAGGCACTCGTTGAGGCAGATGCGCTTGCTGATGTGCTAGCACTTACTGAGGCACTCGTTGAAGCTGATACGCTCGCTGACGTGCTTGCTGATGCTGAGGCACTTGTCGAAGCAGATACGCTCGCTGATGTGCTGGCGCTTACTGAAGCACTCGTTGAAGCAGATACGCTCGCTGACGTGCTAGCACTTACTGATGCTCTGGTTGACTGTCTTTGACTTAGACTAGTTGAAGCACTGCTACTCTTATACTCACTATCAGAAAGTTTTACAGTGAACGTATCCGTAGTCTTATCTTTATAGATAATGGTAACTGTTCCATTGTTACTAATAGTAAAGGAATCAATACGTTTTTCCTGCTTATTGTTTAGTTTCTCAACAGCAGCCAATATACGAGTTTCTTCTTGAGGTTTTAATTGAGAAACATTCTCTACTTGGAAGGTTTCAGTCGGTGCTACCCCTTCCATAATATCTGTCAGTCTACCTTGCACAATACGTACATTGCCCGGTGAATCATTTCCTGCACTGTTTTTATTCCCAGCCTTATCCGTTGCTACTGCATTGCGTTGCCAACTATTTCTACCATTTTTATCGTACTCTAGATTATCATTCAAATGAGCTCTTACAGTAATACGGGCTGGACTAGCAGTAGTCGCTGTGATATTCCCCGTTAAATGCTCTACAGTCCCCGTCCCATATTTATTATCTTCAAAGAAATTATTTTTAAGGGCTGAACCATTTGCATCTGCATTTGAAACGATCTTAAATTCTGACAATTGCCCGCTATTATCTGTAGCAGTGAAATTAATTTGAATATCATCTCCTGCGTACACAATATAGTTGCCATTTACAGGGGTCAGGGCTTGACCATTACGAGTCACCGTCGCACTTGGAACTGGAACAGCATCCACATTAGCTGGGATAACATCTGTAGTATTATCACGGTAGGTAATGGTAATATTCCCATTTTCAGCTACCGAAATCGTTCCGGTTACACCATCTTTCGTAAAATCACTACCAGATAAAAGCGACTGGTTTTTTTCTTTAAATTTTTCAAGTACTTGATCGCGTTCACTTTTAGTCAAAGAAGAGGGATTCTTAACAATAACAGTATCCCCACTAACTGGGTTGTGGCGTTCGTTGAAGCCTTTGATATGGACATTCGTACGTGCTGTAGCAGTCTGACCATGAATATCTGTTACTGTATATTCCAGAACATAGGTACCAGGCTTATAGGGTTTCCAAGTTCCGTTTTCACGACCCACTGTCCCTATTACGTTAATAGTGTATGTTCTTTGAGCACCTGTTTGATTTCCCCATCTATCATAGGTATATAGATCCCCATATCCCCTTTTCTTAGTAGCTGGATAGTCCGGTGCATTTAAGCCTGTAATAATAGCATTGGATGGGGAAGCCGTGATTTTATCCATCCCTTTATCATCATTCAGCCTTATCTGGTAATTAACTGATTCATCATTATAAATTGTGATATTAGATGGCATAGAGATTGTAGGTGGATTAGAAGCTGCACGTAGGTGTGCCCCTCTAGTAATCACTGTCCCATTTCGTACATCGCGTACACCAGAATTAGTCGCCAAAACAGCATTAATAATCGAATTACGTGCTAAAGTAGCTTTTTGCACTACTGTTGTTAAATCGCTAGTTGGATCAGCTAAGGCTTTTTCAATTTCTATTATCGCAGCATTGGCCTTAGCAAGAGCTGGATCCGTATTTGGCAAATCAACTGCTTTTGCTAAATACTCACCTATCTCAGCTGAAAGATTGGTCAACTTCTTACGGTTTTCTTCTTGTTGTTTGGCAGTGACTTCTGAAGATGCTAGTGCAACCGCAGTAGCTTCAATTAGACTAGTTGTGACAGAAGTTGATTGAACTGCACTGACACCATTCTTACCAGTAATTTCAGTTGTTTTTAATGCAGCAGAATCAACTTTAAGACCCTCTGATTCTTTTGAAGCAGAGGACTGCTGTTCAATTGCTGTTGTCGATGTGCTCTGTTCAACAGACAGACTTGACACTACAGAAACATTCGATCCACTTGTTGATTGACTGGCACTAGCAGAAGCACTGACAGACTCGCTGAATGACGTACTATTAGAAATGCTGGCCGAAAGACTAGTAGAAGTGCTAACCGAGGCACTGGCTGACGAACTATTAGACACAGATTCTGACAGCGAAGTGCTTTCACTTACAGAAGTTGACAAGCTAGCAGAAGTTTCTGAGTCACTCATTGATGTCTCACCTAGAACCACTGTATTTCTTGTAGCCAAGATATCCTTTGATTCCACCGTCTTTTCAACTGCAACAGTATCATTAGCGTAGACTCTTGTCTGAGTGGCCGCAAAACCTCCCAAAATGGTTCCAGTTGCTGCTACACCTTTCAACAAATCTAAGGCAGTCAATTTTTGACTTGCCTGATCTTCTACTAATTCTGTTTTTTTACCTGCGTAGCATCAACACCCCCACGCATAACTTTAAACAGACCAAATAGGGAAGTTGAGGCCCGCAACCAATGTTTCCCTGACTTGATTAATTTATACCTTGTGACGCGGTCGGTCTCTATATTCACCCTCGTTGACGTCTAAAAAAACATGTCCACTCTCCTAACCTAAAAAAAGAAATTCTTCTTTCTAAAAAAATTTTATCTCCTTATTATATCCTAAACATACCCACAATTCAATATTTATGATTGGGACAAATAGAAAAAAATTAAGAAGCAAGTAGCTTTCCCTCTGACAACATAACCTAAACGACATTTTCTAGAAGATAGGAAATTCCAACTCCAAACTGAGGAGAAATATCATTTTGGAACAATAGAACAACGAAATCATCCCAGAAGAAGTGACTGCAAAGCCTATTGAATTAAATTGTTTTCACTAATTTATCTTCGTTACAACAAAAAATCCCACGAATGGCCTGGATCCGTAGGGTTTTCTTGCTAGAACGATTATGATACTACAACACGGAGTTTGGCAAATTGATTTCATTTACCAAACGTAGTTAGTAAGGCAGTTAGCTAGTTAGCTTCCTTGCCGTTACAATGAAAAAATCCACGAATCGAAATCATTCGTGGACTTTTCCTAGTGAAGCCGTTTAAGTAAGCCGATTTTACACTACGACACGGAGTTTGGCAAATCGATTATATTTGCCAAACGTAGTTAGTAAGGCAGTTAGCTAGTTCGCCAAATAGCGACTAGCGTCCAACAATTAGGAACTTTAGTTCCAATTGTTGGTACTGAGTTACATCTTCTCTTCTAACTTCACATCTGGATACTTGTCCGCAAACCAGCGCAGGGCAAATTCGTTTTCAAAGAGGAAAACAGGTTGGTCGAAACGATCTTTGGCCAAGATGTTTCGACTTGAAGACATGCGTTCGTCTAGGTCCTCTGGCTTGATCCAACGAACGGTCTTTTTGCCCATTGGAGTCATGACAACTTCAGCGTTATACTCACCTTCCATCCGGTGCTTGAAGACTTCAAACTGGAGTTGGCCGACAGCGCCCAGCATGTACTCGCCTGTTTGGTAGTTCTTATAAAGCTGAATGGCTCCTTCTTGCACTAGTTGTTCAATCCCCTTGTGGAAAGATTTTTGCTTCATGACATTCTTGGCAGAAACTTTCATGAAAATTTCAGGAGTAAAGGTTGGCAGAGGTTCAAATTCAAACTTATTTTTTCCAACTGTCAAGGTATCACCAACTTGATAAGTACCTGTATCGTAAACTCCGATAATATCACCTGCCACAGCATTGGTTACATTTTCACGACTTTCCGCCATAAACTGGGTAACATTAGACAGTTTGGCACTCTTCCCAGTACGAGGCAGGTTAACACTCATCCCACGCTCAAATTCACCCGATACGATACGGACAAAAGCGATACGGTCACGGTGACGAGGATCCATGTTGGCTTGGATTTTAAAGACAAATCCTGAGAAATCCTTGTCATAAGGATCGACAATTTCGCCATCTGTTTTCTTGTGTCCGTGTGGTTCTGGAGCAAACTTGAGGAAGGTCTCAAGGAAGGTCTGCACACCAAAGTTTGTCAAGGCTGAACCAAAGAATACAGGTGTCAATTCTCCAGCCAGAATAGCTTCCTCTGAGAATTCATTTCCAGCTTCATTTAGAAGTTCAATATCATCTTTGACTTGCTCGTAGAATGGATTGCTAGCAAAGAGTTTATCACCATCTTCTAGACTGGCAAAACGCTCATCTCCTTTATAGAGTTCCAAGCGTTGGTTATAGAGGTCATAGAGCCCTTCAAAGGCTTTCCCCATCCCGATTGGCCAGTTCATTGGATAGCTAGCTATGCCCAAGACTTCTTCCAATTCTTGCAAGAGGTCCAGTGGCTCACGACCGTCACGGTCCAGCTTGTTCATAAAGGTAAAGACGGGAATGCCACGGTGCTTGACAACTTCAAACAATTTCTTGGTTTGGGCCTCAATACCCTTGGCAGAGTCAACTACCATGACCGCAGCATCCACCGCCATCAAGGTACGATAGGTATCTTCTGAAAAGTCCTCGTGCCCTGGTGTGTCTAGGATGTTCACGCGTTTGCCGTCATAGTCAAATTGCATCACAGATGAAGTGACCGAAATCCCACGTTGTTTCTCGATATCCATCCAGTCAGACTTGGCAAAAGTCCCTGTTTTCTTCCCTTTTACAGTACCAGCCTCACGAATCTCGCCCCCAAAGTAGAGCAACTGCTCAGTGATGGTTGTTTCCCCGCGTCCGGGTGGGAGATGATGGCAAAGGTACGGCGTTTCTTAATTTCTTCTTGTAAAGTCATCTTCTTCTCTTTCTTTTCTTTTTGGATAATGGTGAATGCTATATTTTATTTTATATTTTTACATTGGAATATTCTAACCCTTTCAACCTACCTATTATAGCGGATTTTGGGGAGTTTTTCAATTGCTCATCCGATGAAAAAGGTAGGCTAGAGCACAGATTTCACCTGATTTCTCTTTTTCCACCGTTTCTTGAACAAGATATCAAAGAGAAGCAAAGCTAGAGAAAGAATAACCGACACAAGGAGGTGCTTTATCCATAGAGGTGCATGAGAGATAAACGGTGTATCTCTTAAGAGGCCATAATTTCCACCAGTCAGCTGATTAACCCCAACTAGAAAGAGATTGAGGCTAAAGGTATAGGCTACAATCATATATTTCTTGAGCAGGCTCTTGTCATGGTGATTCATCAAGTAAATCAAGGAATTCACTAGAAGTGCATAGTGCCCAATCAAAAATGAAAAACTAGTGATATGGGGGAAATCATAGGGGTCAAAAACGGGGTAAACCAAGGCAAAGACCGCTCCACTTGCTCCTAAGAGGGCAAAGTATTGCTTGCTCCGCCATTTATCTGGCAAGAAAACCACTGCAAACATAGCCAAACGACAATGATAAAAAGGAAGGCTATTAGAAAACGGAATCCCAAAACCAACATACCAACTATAAAGAGCTAGTAACTGGAGAATCTGAATCCCCTTAAACAAGTAGACAAAGCGTGGATTCTTGTGATAAGCAAGCGCCCCATAAACACAAAGCACTAAGACAAGCATCATAACCCCATACCAAAAGAGCGAAATGGGAGGAGGGACCGTCTGAGTTCTGGTGATAAATTGATGGAACATGTTTCTATCCTAACTCTTATTTTTTTTATTCTCTAGTTTTACCATTATAGCGAATTAAAAGCGATTTTTCAATTTCTATTTCTTTTCAGTTTGGCTCCCTTATTTATAGGAAAAATATGGTAAAATAGAACAGACTAAAAAAATCATCATTTCACGAAAGGATGCAAGATGAAAATTACGCAAGAAGAGGTAACACACGTTGCCAATCTTTCAAAAATTAAGATTCTCTGAAGAAGAAACTGCTGCCTTTGCGACCACCTTGTCTAAGATTGTAGATATGGTTGAGTTGCTAGGCGAAGTCGACACAACTGGTGTCGCACCTACTACGACCATGGCTGACCGCAAGACTGTACTCCGCCCTGATGTGGCCGAAGAAGGAACAGACCGTGATCGCTTGTTTAAAAACGTACCTGAAAAAGAAAACTACTATATCAAGGTACCAGCTATCCTAGACGATGGAGGGAATGCCTAATGACTTTTAATCATAAAACTATTGAAGAGTTGCACAATCTCCTTGTCTCTAAGGAGATTTCAGCAACTGAATTGACCCAAGCTACACTTGAAGATATTAAGTCTCGCGAGACATCTATCAACGCTTTTGTCACCATCGCTGAGGAGCAAGCTCTTGCCCAAGCCAAAGCCATTGACCAAGCAGGAATTGACGCGGATAATGTCCTTTCAGGAATTCCGCTTGCTGTCAAAGATAATATCTCTACCGACGGTATCCTCACAACTACAGCCTCAAAAATGCTCTACAACTACGAGCCTATTTTTGATGCGACTGCTGTTACTAACGCTAAAGCCAAGGGCATGATTGTCGTTGGGAAAACCAACATGGACGAATTTGCCATGGGTGGATCAGGTGAGACTTCTTACTACGGTGCCACTAAAAACGCTTGGGACCAGACCAAGGTTCCTGGTGGTTCATCAAGTGGTTCTGCTGCAGCTGTAGCTTCTGGGCAAGTCCGCTTGTCACTTGGTTCTGATACTGGTGGTTCCATCCGCCAACCAGCTGCCTTCAACGGGATCGTTGGTCTCAAACCAACCTACGGAACGGTTTCACGTTTCGGTCTCATTGCCTTTGGTAGTTCACTAGACCAAATCGGACCTCTTGCACCAACTGTTAAAGAAAACGCTCTATTACTAAACGCTATTGCCAGCGAAGATGCCAAAGACTCGACTTCTGCTCCTGTCCGCATTGCCGACTTTACTTCAAAAATAGGGCAAGACATCAAGGGTATGAAAATCGCTTTACCTAAGGAATACCTCGGTGAAGGAATTGACCCAGAAGTTAAAGAAACCATTCTAAACGCAGCCAAACACTTTGAGAAACTTGGCGCTATCGTCGAAGAAGTGAGCCTTCCTCACTCAAAATACGGTGTTGCAGTTTACTACATCATTGCTTCATCAGAAGCTTCATCAAACCTGCAACGTTTTGACGGTATCCGTTATGGCTACCGTGCAGAAGATGCAAGCAACCTTGATGAAATCTATGTAAACAGCCGTAGCCAAGGTTTCGGTGAAGAAGTGAAACGTCGTATCATGCTAGGTACTTTCAGCCTTTCATCAGGTTACTACGATGCCTACTACAAGAAAGCTGGTCAGGTCCGTACCCTTATCATTCAAGATTTCGAAAAAGTCTTTGCGGATTACGACTTGATTTGGGACCAACCGCTCCAAGTGTTGCCTATGACTTGGATTCACTCAACCATGACCCAGTTGCCATGTACTTGGCGGATCTTTTGACCATCCCTGTCAACTTAGCAGGGCTCCCAGGAATTTCGATTCCTGCTGGATTCTCTCAAGGTCTACCTGTCGGTCTGCAATTGATCGGTCCTAAATACTCAGAAGAGACCATTTACCAAGCTGCTGCTGCCTTTGAAGCAACAACAGACTACCACAAACAACAACCTGTGATTTTTGGAGGTGACAACTAATGAACTTTGAAACAGTCATTGGACTTGAAGTCCACGTAGAGCTCAACACCAATTCAAAAATCTTCTCACCTACATCTGCCCACTTTGGAAATGACCAAAATGCCAACACCAACGTGATTGACTGGTCTTTCCCAGGAGTGCTTCCGGTTCTCAATAAAGGTGTTGTCGATGCTGGTATCAAGGCAGCTCTTGCTCTTAACATGGACATCCATAAAAAGATGCACTTTGACCGCAAGAACTACTTCTATCCTGATAATCCAAAGCCTACCAAATTTCTCAGTTTGATGAGCCAATCGGCTACAATGGATGGATTGAAGTGGAACTAGAAGATGGTACAACTAAGAAAATCGGTATCGAACGCGCTCACCTAGAGGAAGATGCTGGTAAAAACACCCACGGTACAGATGGCTACTCCTATGTTGACCTCAACCGCCAAGGGGTGCCTTTGATTGAGATTGTATCTGAAGCGGACATGCGTTCTCCAGAGGAAGCCTACGCTTATCTGACAGCCCTCAAGGAAGTTATCCAATACGCTGGCATTTCTGACGTTAAGATGGAAGAAGGTTCTATGCGTGTGGATGCCAACATCTCGCTTCGTCCTTATGGTCAAGAGAAATTCGGTACCAAGACTGAGTTGAAAAATCTCAACTCCTTCTCCAATGTTCGTAAGGGTCTTGAATACGAAGTCCAACGTCAAGCTGAAATCCTTCGCTCAGGTGGTCAAATCCGCCAAGAAACACGCCGTTACGATGAAGCTAACAAGGCAACCATCCTCATGCGTGTCAAAGAAGGTGCTGCAGACTACCGCTACTTCCCAGAACCAGACCTACCACTTTTTGAAATCTCAGACGAGTGGATTGAGGAGATGCGTACAGAGTTACCAGAGTTTCCAAAAGAAAGACGTGCGCGCTATGTTGCCGACCTTGGCTTGTCAGACTACGATGCTAGCCAGTTGACTGCCAACAAAGTTACTTCTGACTTCTTTGAAAAAGCTGTTGCCCTCGGTGGCGATGCTAAGCAAGTCTCAAATTGGCTCCAAGGGGAAGTCGCTCAATTCTTGAACGCTGAAGGAAAAACACTCGAACAAATCGAATTGACTCCAGAAAACTTGGTAGAAATGATTGCCATCATCGAAGACGGCACTATCTCATCTAAGATTGCTAAAAAGTCTTTGTCCACCTAGCTAAAAATGGCGGTGGTGCGCGTGAATACGTGGAAAAAGCAGGCTTAGTGCAAATCTCTGATCCAGATGTTCTGATTCCGATCATTCACCAAGTCTTTGCGGATAACGAAGTTGCCGTTGCCGACTTCAAGTCAGGCAAACGCAACGCAGACAAGGCCTTCACAGGATTCCTTATGAAGGCAACCAAAGGACAAGCTAACCCACAAGTCGCCCTTTAAACTGCTTGCACAAGAATTGGCGAAGTTGAAAGAGAGTGAGTAATTCGCTAGTAGTCACCCAGTAGTCTAGCCAGCTACCTTTTCAATCATATAGTTAGGAGACACATGAAAAAGATTTACGCTCTTTTAATGACCTGTTTATTACTTGTTTTTTTCTATCCGTGCCTCAAATCGTTGATGCGGGTGTCGGACATTCCAGAAGTGGAGGGAGCAGCCGCAGTAGCTCCAGAAGTAGCAGCCGCTCAAGTGGAGGTGGAAGCCGTTCTGGTGGCTCATCCTACCACTACTACCGCTCTGGATATGGATCATCCTCTGACAGTTCTGCTAGCTCTCCCTATCTAGGATTTATGTTCATATTAGTCGGAGGAATCATACTAGTTGTTATCGTCAAATCCTTGCAGAATAAGTCTGGAGATTCGAATTCAACCTACACTAGTAATGATTATCAAACGCTCCATCGTCGAGTTGAACACAACACACTGGCCATTAGTCGTTTGAAATATGGGGATCCAAACTTTGACGCGGAAGCTTTCACATCTTGGGTTAAGGAAGTCTACCTTAAATTGCAGGTTGCCTGGACTGAAAAAAATTGGAACTCTGTCCGCGCTTTGGAAAGTACCAGTCTCTACTCTCAACACAGTACCCAACTTGAGGACCATATTCGAGCTAAAACAACCAATGTTTTAGAGAAAGTTTGTATCGAAAATGTTCGCATCAAGGAGTTCATTGAAAATCCTGACGGAAACGATACCTTAGTGGTGATCCTGTCATCTACCTTGCGGGACTATGTCATTGACGATGAGACTCGCCGTGTCCTTGAAGGAGACCCTAAAAAAGATCTCTTCACCGTGTATCAATTAAACTTTATCCGTCAACACGGTAGCCAAACGCAAGCAGTCAATCCAGACGAAGTTGTGAACGACCACTGTCCAAACTGTGGCGCCCCATTGAAAATCTCTGCAGTTAGCGAGTGCGACTACTGTGGTGCCAATCTCTCTCTCGCAGTCCAAACCAATGGGTACTCGATACCTATGATGTTGTGGATGAAGACGAGCTTTATAATTAGGAGGAATTATGGGATTTATACGTGCAGCCTTATCAGCAGGCTTAAATAGTTTTAATGATAGTAAATTCAAGGAAGCCATTGTCCTTCCAGATTATGTCTCTGGCGATGCCTTAGCCATCAAGGGGCAATTGCTCACAAAAGACCCAGATGGACGTTCTCGTCACAGCAATCAAAATACAGGCCTCTTGTCAGATGGCAGTGTGGTTATCGTCCCTCAAGGTTATACCGCTCTTTTGGTAAACAACGGTACCTTCCTTGGTGAAGTCCTCGAAGCTGGTAGCCACGAATGGCAAGCTGGTGATAATGCCTGGCTTCTTGAAAAAGGTGGTTTAAAGGGTACTTGGGAAAACTTTAAAAATCGTTTCTCTTTTGGTGGACAAGTCATCACCCAACAAGAAATTATCTTTATCCGCATGCAACCCATCGCGGGTAATAAGTTCGGCACACAAAATGCAGTCGAATATTTCAGCGAACGTTACCAACAACTACTTAACATCCGTTTCTATGGCTTGTTTGATGTAAAAATAGCAGATCCAGTCCTCTTCTACGTGAGTTCTGTTAGCCGTCAAATTACTGACGGACAGCCATTTACTCTCCAAGATGTAGCTCAAGGAACGCTCCGTCAAAATATTGCACCGAAAATCGCGATTGCCATTGCCAAATACACCAACGAAAACAAGGTTGATATCTATAGCCTAAATGCCAATCAAGATACCTTTAACGAACTCGCTAAACAAGAGGTCAACAAGGTTTGGACAGGTCTCTACGGGATTGAAGCAACTAACATCTTGCTTGAAGACCTTAGCTACGACCAAGAAAGTCTTGATATCGTTCGTAAGCTTGATAGTGAGCTCGTGGCAATGAAGTACAACACGATTGAAATCGAAGAACGCCGTGCTCGCAACGAAGCACTCATTGCTGCAGCTGCCAATGAAGGGAATGGCAATGGGATGAACATGTTTATGGGCATGAATCTTGGCCAAACTCTCGGTGGTCAACTAAGCCAACAAGTTCAAAATCAAGTACCAGCTCAAAATGCTGGGCAAACTGCCAACAAGAATTTTTACATCGAAGTCGATGGAAAATACGTTCTCGTCACCAAAGACGAAGATGGAAATATCATACCAGTCAACTAATCAAGTTCCTTCTGACATTTGAGTAATGTTGTCTTTTATGGTACAATAAAGAGTAAATTATTTATTAAAGAGGTAAAAACATGATTGAAGCAAGTAAATTAAAAGCTGGTATGACATTTGAAACTGCAGACGGAAAATTGATCCGCGTTTTGGAAGCTAGCCACCACAAACCAGGTAAAGGAAACACGATTATGCGTATGAAATTGCGTGATGTCCGTACTGGTTCTACATTTGACACAAGCTACCGTCCAGAGGAAAAATTTGAACAAGCCATCATCGAGACTGTTCCAGCTCAATACTTGTACAAAATGGATGACACAGCCTACTTCATGAATACAGAAACTTACGACCAATACGAAATCCCTGTAGTCAACGTTGAAAACGAATTGCTTTACATCCTTGAAAACTCAGAAGTGAAAATCCAATTCTACGGAACTGAAGTGATCGGTGTTACGGTTCCTACTACTGTCGAATTGACAGTTGCAGAAACTCAACCGTCTATCAAAGGCGCTACTGTAACAGGTTCTGGTAAGCCTGCAACTATGGAAACTGGACTTGTCGTAAACGTTCCAGACTTCATCGAGGCAGGGCAAAAGCTCGTTATCAACACTGCAGAAGGAACTTACGTTTCTCGTGCCTAATCTCTAGAAAGAGGTCATTCTATGGGAATTGAAGAACAACTAGGCGAAATCGTTATCGCCCCACGTGTACTTGAAAAAATCATTGCTATCGCAACAGCTAAAGTTGACGGTGTCCACTCTTTTTCAAACAAATCAGTATCTGACACCCTTTCAAAACTTTCTCTTGGTCGCGGTGTTTATCTACGAAATGTTGATGAAAAACTAACAGTGGACATCTACCTCTATCTTGAGTACGGGGTAAAGGTACCAAAAGTCGCTATGGCTATTCAAAAAGCTGTCAAAGATGCTGTTTACAATATGGCTGATGTGGAATTGGATATTGTTAATATCCATGTTACAGGTATCGTTCCAGATAAAACACCAAAACCTAACTTGAAAGACTTGTTTGATGAGGACTTCCTCAATGACTAGTCCACTATTAGAATCTAGACGTGAGCTTCGCAAGTGCGCCTTTCAAGCTCTTATGAGTCTTGAGTTTAGTACAGATACCCAAACTGCTTGTCGTTTCGCCTACACACACGATCGTGAAGATACGGATGTGCAACTTCCAGCCTTTTTGACAGAGCTAGTTTCTGGTGTTCAGGCTAAAAAGGAAGAACTAGACAAGCAAATCACACAGCATTTAAAGCAGGTTGGACCATTGAACGTTTAACGCTCGTGGAGAGAAACCTCCTTCGCTTGGGAGTCTTTGAAATCACTTCATTTGACACCCCTCAGCTAGTTGCTGTTAATGAAGCTATCGAGCTTGCAAAGAACTTCTCAGATCAAAAGTCTGCCCGTTTTATCAATGGACTGCTCAGCCAGTTTGTAACAGAAGAACAGTAAATAGAAAAAGTGTTTGACAACTATCAAACACTTTTTTCTTTGCCCCCACTATCTAAAAAAGTGGTAATAGACATAATTATAAACAAAGATCCAGATGGGTTTTGCATAAATGAGAAAGTTGAAAAAACTATGACAGAGGATGGTGATTTTTAAGTTCTTTGTCCAACGATATACTAGAGCAAAGAAAAGACCAATAAAACTATAAATAATCAAACCGATAGGGTCTCGGTGAGTTAGGATTAAATGGCTAATCCCAAAGATGAGAGCAGATAGGATAACATCCAAATAATACTTGGACTGGGGAAAGAAGGTATTCATAAAATACCCTCTATCAATTAGTTCCTCTGATATAGGTGCGACGACTACTGTTAAAATAAAACCGAGAACGGTTGATAGAAAAGTTGGTTGTCCATTTGAATAAAGGATAGAAAGTAGCTTTTGAAAAATATACTTGTTATCAACTAAATAGTGATACTGTATCTGAAAAGCATCCACCAATTGACGAACAAAATAACAAGCTACTAGACTGACTACAAGGGGAAAAATCGTTGACCAAGTCCAAGCCTTTTTTTCAAAGATAAAGAGCATCTCTTTCTTTTTTAACCAAAAGACAAATAAGACTACAAGAACTAGTTCCCAAACAAGTGAAATGATAGAATAGCCATCTATCCCCCATCCCAATATCTTAGTTAGATGCATAATCCATAACTCTGGTAGATAAACCGATAGAAATACCAGTGATGTATAGACTCCCAAGTGCCCTAGTTTTTCATACTTATCCCTTTAATTTATTAATAGCCAATACCATAAGCACGTCTAGTCGCATGAGTCAGTATTGTACTCCATTCTGTCGCTAAACTATATGCATATGGCGAATCCCAATGTCTATCATCAACTAACCAAATCATTCGACCACCTGAAACTTGGTCTAACTCTTCAGATGAAAGAACTGTAAATGTTTCTGTACCTGTCATATCAAGTACCTCCTTAAAATAAATTTTTGTAAGCTTACATCTACAGTATACATCTTTTTTGTCTATTTTATAGTCCATCTCCTCAACTGTCAATTTTTCGTCCTGAAATGTATGTTCTCTAGAAAAAATGCTAGAACCTTTACTCAGTTCTAGCTTTCTTTTTAGTATTTTCTAAACCGTTGGTAACGTCCTTCGAGGAGCTGTTCCAAGGCTAATCCTTGCAAGCGTTCAAGCTCTGCACGCAATTCATTTTTAACACGAGCTTGCAGTTCTTTACTGGAGAGACCAGCCTCTGAAATTACTTTATCCACGATTCCCATTTCTAGGAGTTCGTGTGAAGTGATTTTCATTAACTCTGCTGCTTCCATAGCACGCCCCGTCTGAGTGATCTCAGCCGCATCCGGTGTATGAAGCATTTCATTGGAGTCCGAACAATCCGCCACCTTAAGGGCAATCTTAAAGCGTGAGTTGGACCAGATCTGGTCATCCACCACACCTGATGGCTTCTGCGTGGCTAGATCAAGTGGACACCGAGGGAACGCCCGACACGCGCGATAGATACCAGCTCCTTGATAAAGTCGGGCTGGTTGACCTTGAGCTCTGCGAACTCATCTGAGATGAGGAAAAGATGAGGGAGAGGTTCTGTCGCTTCTCCATTTTTAAATTTCTTCTGGTATTGATTGATATGGTTGACTTCGAACTCTCCAAAGAGTCGTTCACGACGATGGATCTCCGCATTGATCGAAGCTAAGGCCCGCATGGATTGGGCACCATCCAAGTTGGTAATGGTTCCCAAGAGGTGAGGCAGGTTTTTAAAGAGATTGGCCATTCCCCCACCCTTGTAGTCAATCAGCAAGAAAGCCACATCATGTGGGTGGAAGTTGACAGCAAGGGATAGGATATAGGATTGGATTGTTTCTGACTTCTCTGATCCAGTCGTCCCTGCGATCAAACCATGAGGCCCATGAGCTTTTTCATGGAGATTGAGCTGAACAATGTCATCCTTGCCGCGTAACCCAATCGGAACAGCCAAACTCTTGTAGGGTGCGTTCTTTTTCCAACGGCTTGATACCTGCAAGTCCTCAAAGGTCTCCGCCCCATACATTTCCATAAAGGTCACGGAATCTGGGATCGAACTCTTAAGATTTTGGAGGTGATTGAGCGGTGCCAAGGTACGAGCGATCCGCTCCTTATCATAATCTGCTGGGAAATGATCCAAACGGAAGTCGGTTTCTTTCAAAACTCCCTCTTCCATGACTAGTTGGCCCGTATTACGGTCCTTGATGTTGATGACTGTCTGGATATTCTCAGACAAGGAACTCATCACATCCTCTACAAGTAGTGGACAGTTTACCTTTTCTCATTATACCAGAATATTAGGTAGATAAGAAGAGAGTATACATAAAAACCACCTGAACATCATTCAGGTGGTTAGCTTCATAGGTCTAGAAATAGCATCTATAAACCTTTATCTTTTTTTAGACTTCTTAACATATTCCTTGTACATTTTTGACTTTTTCCCGTACCATTCTTCAATGGTATAGCCATATTCCTCACGGTATTTCTCTTGGTTTTTATTGACTACTTTAAGATTAAATAGTGAAGAGAATGTTGATTTACTCAATGATATTAAGATAATAATGAGAAAGATTGGAGCAATGGGTAATATAGCCAAAAGTAAATGAGCAAGTAAATTTTTAAACCCTGAAATAAGGATACCCGCAATAAAATTTATAAACCATAAAGCCAAGATAACATTTGTATATTTCTTTATTTTTCTCCTTGTCAATATCAAAAACTCTAGTATATGACTTTGTTATGAGACTATAAATAATATAGACAACTGCTACGGAATAAGCTAGCCAATAAATAATCCGAATGATTAAAAAAAGGAACAAAGAATTGCAAGCCTAAAAATTAGTCCAAAAAAATGCTTAAATGAATAAGAGTGAATAAGACGAGTAAATTGAGTATATAAGCATAAATTCTATTTCTTTTTTTGAAATGATATAAATAATCATATACATCGCCCAATAAACTAAAAATAAAATACCAAAAACTTTTTCTGGGATGATTAGTTGATACTCTAATTCAGTAAGCGGCTGCAAAAAAGTTATACTATTCTTACTCATATATGTTCCGAAACTAATCGCAAGATAAGGTGCAAGTATACATAAACCAAGAAATAATGGCATTACGAAAATCATTACTAATATATTCCATCCTCGCGTTGTTTCTAGTGCATCATTAATATCTTTTTGTTTATCTTCCATTTATTTTCTCCTATTATCCAAACAAGGATGAGGCCGCCTTCAGACCACCATTGAAAAAATCAGAAACATTCTTGCCCACACTTTTGACAGTCTCCAAGCCCTAGTGGAGTCCTTTTCCAATGGATTCCACTCCTGATTCTACCACGTCCACAGCACCATAAGCTAAATTTTTAGCTCCTTGAGTATTTGCTAGTGAGTAATCCGTCCTTAGTCCATTATACCAAAATAGTTAATCAATTAGTAAAAAGTTTAGAAAAGCACCTGAATTATGTTCAGATGCTTCATCTAGAATCAGAATAACCAGATTCGCTCCTATATCAAGAGATTGGAAATAGTGTCTATAAACCTTTATTTCTTTTTAGACTTCTTCACATGTTCCTTATACATTCTTGACTTCTTTCCATACCATTCTTCGATGGTATAACCATATTCTTCACGATATTTCTCTTGGTTTTTATTGACTGCATTCAAGTTCTCTAGCGTTACTAAATTGGATTTAAAAAATGATACCAAAAATAGGCCTAATAAAATAGGTGAAATTGGCAACAAAGCAAGCAAGAGATGCGCCAGAAGGTTATTAAGACCATGGGTAAAGAGATTGATTCCAGACATCAACAACCATAAGAATAAAATAACATTCAGAAACTTTTTATAATATTCTGAGGAGAAATAATCCTTGCTAGCGCGCTGCTTTGTAACAAGGATATAGATAAGGTAAATCAGTGATAGTACAAAAGCAATCCAGTAGACGATACGAACTGCTACTAGAGGGATTAGATACAAGGCACCTATAAACAAACTATAATATAAAATTACGAGCAAAAAAATAATTGAAAAAAATCTGAGTCATTAAATAGGCTTTAATGCGATTTCTTTTTCGTAATGATATAACAACAAATAAAATAACACCAACAAAAACAAGAATAGAAAACCAAAAGAAACTATCTGGGGGAATGAGACCTTTTTTTCAACTGATGTCAATTGCGTAACTAGTTCATGTCCAGCTTCACTAGCCATTCGAAATAGTTTTATCGGTAAAGATGTCCCAAGCATAATCATCAATGAAAAAAAAGGCGCTACAAAAATTATCTTTACTAAGTTTAATCTTCGAGTTGGATCGAGTGCATCATTAATATCTTTTTGTATCTTATCCATTTATTCTCTCCTATTATCCAAACAAGGATGAGGCAGCCTTCAGACCACCATTGAAAAAATCAGAAACATTCTTGCCCACACTTTTGACAGTCTCCAAGCCCTGGTGGATTCCTTTCCCGATAGATTCCACTCCTGATTCTACCACGTCTACAGCACCATAAGCTAAATTTTTAGCTCCATCATAAAAAGCCTTTTTCTGTTCAGGGAAGAATACAGAGCCTGCAAGATTAAATGTACCTACTACAAGACCAGTGATGGCTCCAGCAACCACATTCTCCCCCAAAGCAGTTCCTGCCTTAGCTCCAAGCCACATGCCATCTAAAGGGCCAACGTTAGAGATGGTATCAATGGTACCACCTAGCACAGACTTCCCGACTTTTCCTACAGCCGTCTTCGAATCGGTCTTGGAATTGTTGTAGTTCTTATAGATATTGACTCCCTCTTCTACGGCCAATACTCCCCAAGCTAGAGTTTCTCCCCCGATCTTTAACTTATCACTTTTTATAAAATCCTTTGCTACATTCCCTATCCCTGTTGCATACTCTCCCATTAGAAAAGATGCAGCTGTTTTGACGTGTTTCATTCCCTTTGAAAGGCCCTACAAGCTTACTTAACTTACTAGCCCATTTACTGCTTTTTAGTGCATAGGGGAGATCCATCATAAAGGTTAATACTTTTTCTACCAATGGCGATTTTTGAAGGGCCTGACCAATTTCTTTACTATATAAGAGAGTTTGGAATGATATTCCCTTACCACTTCCTGTATATAAAGTTTCTAGTAATTTCGAAACATCTTCAACACTTTTGATTCTATCTGCCGCAGCTTTCGCCCACTTCCCAAAATCATTGACATCTATTCCAAGAATCTTAGCGATTGCTTCTTTTTCACCTATTCCTGTCAAACTGGATATAAAAGCAATAAAACTCTCTCTCGCTTTTATCACCTCTACTTGTGAACTAATATTGCGATCAATGCCAGAAATTGCTGATGCAACCGTTTGAGAGTCTGCTCCTTTCGAAACATCCAAAAACTTGGCGCTATACTGTTTATCTAGACTCACCACTCCATTTAGAGGATTACTATCTCCCTCTGAGGACATCTTCGTTAATTGTGTTTCATACTCTTTCAGAGTTTCTAATTTGCTCTTAGCGCTCGTATAAGAAGCAAAGCCTTCTACAACACTAATATCTTGACTATCCAGTGTATCAATATTCGCACTAACCTTGCTTAAAAATTATCTTCTACTTCAGTAATCAAATCTGAAACTTTACCCTTAAGCTCACTTGATTTACTGTAATATTCACTCATTGGTATCGTAAATACTCCATCAGCCATGCAAATCCTCCTTATTTCTGCTCATCCACTATCTTTTTAGCATCTTCATCTGCTTTTTTGATGATCTCTTCTACTTTTTTCGCATTTTCATTAGTCGTATGCCAATTAGTCTTTGCTTTTGTTAATTTTGCAGTTAAATCATCAATCGCAGTCTCCAATGCAGTAGCTGCTTCACCCTTAAGATTTGAACTCACGGATGTTTTAACATTCCCTAATTCTGTAATCAGGTTATCAAACCCATCTCCGATTTTTTGCAGTTCCTCTTGAAACTGTTTATGTTGACCAGAATCGTATTTTATTTCTCCCATAATCCATTCTCCTCAATTAAAATGAAACAGATGATTCTGCAGATGAAATCTCTTCCGCAAAACTTTTTGCACTTTCAGACAATACAATGCATTCTGCTGCTAAGACTTTTTGGTTTTTTAATTCTGAATCTACCTTATTAAATAATTTAGTATATCCATCCCCCAACAAATCACTTTGAAAGGAGCTAAATTGGGCAGTAGAAGTTGTCACACTTTCTGTATAATTATCAACCATTTGTATCAATTTCTCAACTGATGATACAAATGTTTCTTTGTCCATCTTGATAGTAGTCATGTTACCCCCTAATAAACCATAGTCAATAGATAATCACGTACACTCGAATCCAAATCAGCTTGGCTAATAGAATCATATACTAGAGCTTTATTGTTTGCCGAATCTTTTGAATCGTACACCATACCCAATCTCCAACTATTTAAAGCAACGTCAAGATCAAACATCGCTTGAATTTGGGATATTCTCCCATCAACCTCACTGAGAAAACTTGCCTTCTTGCCAGAAATATCCGCACAGTCTGACTTAATAGTTTGAACGTAATCATCAAACTTCGAATCAGCATTACCTTCCCAACCAGAAATATCTGCAGAAATACCTGATACACTATCTGTCGTATCCCCATCGGTTATGGCTGTTTTAAAAGTATTTAAAGCAGCAATCCTTTCCTTATAATTCATCTAAGATCACCTCCATCAGAGTTTTGTTTAATCTATTTTCTTTTTAGGGATTGTAAGAGACTTCTCCCAATTTTGATAAATTTCTATGAAGCGCTCTTCCTCTTCATCCACAAAACCTTTGAAAACAACTCGGTCAATATTTTCTTGATTAAAGAATATTGTATTATTTGGATTGATACCACTTGGGTAAAGACAACCCATATAATCTACAAACATTTCAGAGTTTGTTTCCTGATCCTGGTAAACAACCCCACGACCGATAATCATGAGTTTTTCTGTTCCTTCTTTTAAATACACAACTGTTCCTAATGGGTAAAGTTTTTCTGACATAGTTTATTCCTCGATTTCTTGTTTGATTAATTTTACTTTTTGGGCTCTTCCTTTATCATAAATATAGGCTTGATCCCACTCTAATTTTTTCTCTCGATTATTTGAATTGTGTTCCACAATTGATTGATCATATAAACGCATAGCAATAACTGCTGTTGTAATATTTTCCTTAATGACTTTAATCACAGGATTCACCTTGAAGAATACTGATTTTGAACCCGCGATAATAAAGTGCAAGCCGTATTTATAAGCATTAATATACAATTGATAAAAGTCATCTTCGGATATAGAAACTTTTTCAACAAGAGAAGCTAAGTCCGGTATAACAATGAAAGTTTGAACATCTTTTGGAGTTTCTTTCCTATTTGTTATCTCCTTATCAAGATTGCTAAATAGCTCTAAGATTTCTTCTCCTGAAATATATGTATTTGCCTTTTCTCTTAAGAATGAATACTCTTCGTTAGAATCTACTAACAATACATGACCATTGCCTAGGCAATGACTGATTACACTAATTAAATGACAAATCGTATACTGAAGAGATTGCTTGCTTTCTGATAAAACTACAATATTTTTTAATGTGGATGGATTTAATGGGATAATCTCAGCTTCCTCGCAACTAATTGCAATCGGCAATTCATGGTTTTGTATTGCTTCTTGAGTTGTAGGCAGATTGAGAAATTCATCCATGGTCAACTCCTCTGGCACCATCGGGATGGCACTTGGGCGTTGTCCTGTCCAAGCTTCTTGGAGAGAAGCGACTTCCTGACGTAGGTTGTTGAGGACTTGGGTGTCATTGGCTCCATAAACTGGGAGTGCCAGCTGGATGACATCCACCTCTTCACGCTTCATGAGAGCCCGTCCCTTGATGTCTTCCATAGTCATAGCGAGTGGTGTAGATCCCACGATGGCTCGCACTTCACCTGCCTCATTCTGTGGCAGGCTCAACTGGTGCTTGAAGTTTGAGTAGAGTTGAGCACGAAGGTTGGTCTGACGTCCGGCTGTCACCAAGAGGTGAACCCCGATGCTGAGACCTTCACGGGAGATGCGCACCAAGAGCTTGAAGAGTTCCGCCTCATAGGCTTCTTCCTTGAAGGCTTCATAGCTATCTAAGAGGATGACAATAGCCGGCTCTTCCTGACCACTAGCCTGACGGTAGAGTTCTAAGGTCCCTACACCATAGTCCGCAAGGAGTTTCTTACGACGGTTGAGTTCGCGCTCCATGATCCGCACAAACTTAGAAATCTTCTCTGCCTGATCCAAAGCATGGTGTCTGCCACCTGCGGAAGCTTGGACAAGGGCGCCAATCCATTGGTCCCAAAGTCCATCAAGTACATGGTAAGAGCCTTGGGACTGAATTTGCGAGCCAAGTCCATGGCTGCGGTTTGAAGGAATGTCGTCTTTCCTGTACCCGGACTTCCGTAAAGAAGGACATGCCCATCCTTGGAGAGATTGATAGAGACAGCTTCCTGCTTCTGGGCCTGCGGGATATCCGCCATCCCCAAGAGGACAGAGAGTGGTTTCTCTTGTGTCCAGGCTACTGTCGGTTGCACTTCTTCCAGTTCGTCTAGTGCGATTCGCTCTTTGAGCGGTGGCAACCATGGCTGTGGTACTGGAGGAATCTCTTGTTCTTCACACAAGAGCTGGATATGGTGCACTATCGCATCCAACTCTGTCGGAACTTCCTTAATCTCATCCACATCTTCTAAGCCAGAGAGGTCTTCATTCAAGATCTCATATTGGCCCAATTCATTGATTAGGTAGATGGTATGATCTTCGATCCCCATATCGTCCTTGTCCGGCTGGTAATCCGCCCCTGACCAAGCTGACTGGAAGAGTTCATAGACTTCGTTATTTCCGACCTGTAGATAGGCACGTCCTGTCTGAGTAATCTCGGCCGCGTCCGGTGTATGAAGCATTTCATTAGAGTCCGAACGATCTGCCACCTTAAGGGCGATCTTGAAGCGAGAGTTAGACCAGATCTGGTCATCCACCACACCAGATGGTTTCTGAGTAGCTAGGATCAAGTGGACCCCGAGGGACAGGGCATATTTTTGTAAATAGCATAGAATTTTCAAGGTACTAGAAGGAAAATGTTTTTGTTCTATTATACCACATGAACGATACCGTGAGAAGATGAGAAAAGCAAAAGAAAACCACCTGAAATGAATTCAGGCAGTTCATGGATTTATGGAAAATCTTTATATTGACTCTCTGCGATTTCAACCATTTTTCTACGATTGTGGCGTTCTTGGGAATTTTTCCCGCCTTGGATATATCGTTCTCTACGTTCTGCTCGTGACTCAGGAGCTTTAATATAGATACCTCCATCAATTGCCGCAGCTAAAGCGGCTTCTGTTGCCGCAAAAGCATCTGCTACACTATCTAAATACTGATCAAGCGAATCAACCGTTGTTACTAAGCTCTCCATTGTTGCTTTGGTTCGCTTAACACAGTCTTCAAAATTACCTGTCACTGGCGCATCAATCAGCGAGCGAATGTCATCCGGTATTTCATTAGTAGATGCGTTGATACTCGCTTTTATACTCTTTATTCTCTCAGGATCAATTCGTTTCATTTATATTCCCTTCTGATCGTTGTTTTTGAACCCAGGCTTGATATTCTGCATAAGTCGTGAGTGGGGTATCAGAAATCTGACCCTTAGTATCTATACCATAAATCGTCAGTTTCTCTTCTCCCTTAGGAGCCATCCAGTGTAACACTTTGTCAAACCATTCCTCTGGGGTCACGTATTCCTCTTGAGGATTAAGAATCCAACCTTCTTCAGTTATTTTTTTCTCAATTTCAGGATATTCCTCAAAGAGGTTGATGTTGGTATCAATAACCTTGCCCTCCTCTTTAAAATCACTAGAAATACTGATGAGGTGATCCACTAAGTATCCCTTATCTTTTGCATACTGATCTAGTGTCGTATAATAAAAGTAAGGACCCGCTTCATAGATATCTGAACGCTTTTGATACTCTCCTTCTACTTTTCCGCTATCAATGTTTAAAACAAAGGTTTTCATAGTACCTTGTTTGTCTTTAACTTCTATATTGATGACGTTCTTGGGATTATTACGATAGGTGAAGATTCTGAAATCAATCGGAAAAAAACTGGCGTCATAGTCTTCGACTACTTTGTTTAGATCCACTTCTTTATCGGCTAAATCTTCTGTTCTATAGTCATAAAGACGAATCTTCCAATAATCTGATTTGGGCCTGTTTTTTCTATCGGTTAAATCAACTCCACCTTTACTTGTCATCACTTTCCGCTCGGTTGTATAAAGATAGGTACCATTCCCAAAAGAACCTCTACGCACTAAAACGAATTTTCGTTGATTCCCGAAAAAATATACGTTTTCTTTTACAGAATGGTATTCTTCAATGGAATACTCGACTTTTTCAGGTTCTTTAAATAATTGTTGGAATCCAACAGTACCTACTATAATAAAAGGGATAAGAATTAGGCTAGCTACCACAAATTGAAAAACACGCTTATTTTTTAATATCTTCCTCATCGTATCAGTTCCCTCCTGCACCAACTCCAGTTACATAACCTAAATAAGACCATTGTCGATAAGAATCTCGAGTGAAATAAGACGGATAATTTTCAGATGATTGAGGTTTATTAATAGCTGTTTCCGCATCCTTTAGTCCATTATACAACTTCTCAAAACCAATCCACTCTAGACTGCGATTAGGATTGGCTTTCCCTCTCAAAAGAGCCTTCATATCCGCATCGTAATCACCACTTAATTCACTACGATCAATTGCTGCATCAAACTTGTTCAATACATCATATGGGTCCTGTCCATTACTAATGGCCGTCTCTGCAATGTAAGTTCGCAGACCATTTTTCTTTAGATCTTGTTGCTTCAGATAGGCTTCTACATCGTAGCTAGGACTGATATATTGAGAATTACTCTTAAATTTATCATCATATGTGAAAGAAGTTCCACCATATTGCCAAAATTCAGCCTCACTACTTTTTCTTCAGATTTTTTTAATTTCTTTGTCGTAACTTTCACTTTTTTTCAAAATAATCATAAATGTTTTTTGCAATTTTTGTCAAGCCTTTAGCTTTATTACTATATTTATGTTCCGGAATTTGATCTAATAAAACTGGTGAAGAAATAGCCTCTGCGCCATTGATAACCTTTTTAATATCCTTATCTGAACTCATACCAGCCTCAACAATCCCAATCATGACACCTGCAGGCGCATATAACTTACCAAGATCTTAACTGTATTGAAAACCGTTGAAGCAAAGAGCTTCGACTTTTCTGCATTCAAATCTTTGATTTTGTCACTATTCTCTTGAATATTTAGTGCTGTTTTTTCATCAATGATTTCAGACTTAACATTTGTAGATCCAAAAGTACTATTTGAAACTGTGAAAGAAAAGCCTTTCCCATCAGTCCCTTTTGTTAATTTAAAACTACCTTCTTTAAATGAATTCTTGTTGGTAAAAACTTGGTCTTCAAAACCACCATTCGGTTTTGGTACTCGAAGAGTTGTTGGCTTTCCTTTCCCTAGTTCATTCATAGCTGTATACATAAAGAGACCGTTTAGTTTTTCATACCACTCTACTTTATTATTCAATGCCAAAACTGCTGCACGAACTTCGGCGCTATTTTTTCTATTGAAATACTCAGTATAAGCCTCTCTAGGAGATCCTGGTGGAGGAAACTCTGGCATTAGAGTATCCACCTGTACTTTATAACTGTTTCCTGTCGCTTCTGCTGCCGCAGACAACCTCAATGCATAGTCTTTTACACTTTCTTTATCTCGTTGAGTTAAGGCTGCCATGAAAATTGAAAGGTTAGGGACGCTTCCGTCTTTTTCAGCATGATGAACTTCATACATCAAACGCTCAACAATTATCTGCCCTACTCCTAGGCTAGAATCCTTTGTATTCACATTTGCTAAATCTGTAAAGAATGCTCTCTTATCAGTATAATCAGCCTCACTCAAAATCACTGTCATAATCTTTGCATCTGATTTGCTTTGTATCGCATCAAGATAATAAATCTTATCTGGAGTAAGAGTTTTGTTTTTAATAGAATCCATTACAACTTTGGGCGTAACCGCAATCTTTGCTTGAGCGACCTCAATATTATTTTTCAAATCCATTAGCCCAGAAAGTACGTCAAATAAGGTTGTGTTAAATGTATCATGAGCGCTTTGAATTGTATTATGAGTTGCTTGACGACTATCTTTTGCACCTGTCAAACCTCCTTCCGCTGCTGTTTTTGTTGCTTCTAAGCTTTCATTTTCTATCCCAAGAGCTGTAGTTGCAGTATCCAGTAAAGATTGAAGATTTTTTATGGTATCTTTCACGGCATATAATTGACTATCTTCTCCTTCGCCAGTCAATTTAGTCCCTACCTCTTGCATACCAGTTTCATTAGTCCAGGCCTCCTTATCAAACCCAGCATCACTAATACTATTTTCAAAATGTGAAATACTCCCTGAGAAATGCCTTATATACTGAGGGAATGTGTGAAACACTTGATTTTGTAAAGAATTTAAACGCTCAAAAAAGGCTGTCAGCGCAAGTGCTTCATCAGTGTTATTCCCTGTCTTAGTATTAAATTGTCGTTCCGTTTCCTCAGATGCTGACTCAACATTTTTAGAAAACTCCTGAATTGCTTTTGCATACCGTTCTATTGCTGGTAAATCATATACTTTAATAACATCACTCATATTTTCACTCCTTCGTAGCTAACAAGTCAATGCCTAAAAGGAACTTTCTTATTGCCAAATCACTCTTTTCTTCTTCTAATTCTTGAATTTTCTTAGAGACTTTTTCGGAAACATTATCAATTTTTTTGTATTAAAGTCTCGTTTAAGATTCTTCAAAAGTTCTTGCTCTGAAGTAGTTTGCTCTGAATATTTCTTTTCCAGCTAGATTATAACCACTTTTTGATATTTTTCATCACTTACCAATACATAACTAATCGTTGTCGGAAATGATGTTAAAGATTTTTTTATTTCAACAAATTTATCAATCTCTGTCGTTAAAGATGATATAGATTGATTTATTTCATTAATTTCTGCTTGTATCTCTGCTCTTCCCATTTTTTCCCTTTCTATATCATTAATACTTTCATTCTACTTGCCAACCCATCGGCCACATAGTAATGTTCTTGTTCTTCTAATTGTGGCTCACGAACAGGTCTGTTGGTTACTGTCAGAACTGATTGATCGCTTAAGCGAAGTCCTATAACAGCCTGCTTATAAGTACGAGCAGTTTTTGAGACCACATCAATGTGTTTGGTGATTAGTGGTGAACTCATTACAAGAGATCCATATCCAGCTCGTATTCCTTTATCTAGGACATAAGCCAATGTATCAAGCGCTTCTGAGTTTAATTCTACCACTAATTCGGTTAAATTGTAAACAACCACTGTTGCGACATGGTCTCGCTGTTTGCCTTCTAACCGTTCCTGAATCTTGAATTCCATCATATCTAAGCCTTCTAAATATTCCTCTGGACTTGCAAGAATCGTCACTCCTTCCATTTCAGGTAGACTATGATACTGCGGTGCCAAGACGATGACCTTCTGTTTCCCTTTGGCAATGTGTTTCACCAAGGCCGCCATCTGTTCCTCTTTATCTGTTAAGTAGAGAAGATTCCCTTTAGCCAGATTCCAAGTAACCGGCTCAACTGTCTCCAAGTCAAGTCCTAATGGCACGAGTCCTTGTTCATAGGCAGCCTGTACACTTGCTCTGCTATAGAAGTCTGCCTCTGTCAACTCCTCTGGCACCATCGGGATGGCACTTGGGCGCTGGCCTGTCCAAGCTTCTTGGAGGGGAAGCCACTTCCTGACGTAGGTTGTTGAGGACTTGGGTGTCATTGGCTCCATAAACTGGGAGTGCCAGCTGGATGACATCCACCTCTTCACGCTTCATGAGAGCCCGTCCCTTGATATCTTCCATAGTCATAGCAAGTGGCGTAGAGCCCACGATGGCCCGCACTTCACCTGCCTCATTCTGTGGCAGGCTCAACTGGTGCTTGAAGTTTGAGTAGAGTTGAGCACGAAGGTTGGTCTGACGACCGGCTGTCACCAAGAGATGAACCCCGATGCTGAGACCTTCACGGGAGATACGCACCAAGAGCTTGAAGAGTTCCGCCTCATAGGCTTCTTCCTTGAAGGCTTCATAGCTATCTAAGAGGATAACAATAGCCGGTTCTTCCTGACCACTAGCCTGACGGTAGAGTTCCAAAGGTCCCAACGCCGTAGTCCGCAAGCAGTTTCTTACGGCGGTTGAGTTCTTTCTCCATGATTCGTACAAACTTAGAAATCTTCTCCGTTTGGTCCAGAAGCATGGTATCCGCTACCTGTGGAAGCTTGGACAATGGAGCTAAACCATTGGTACCAAAGTCCATCAAGTACATGGTAAGGTCCTTGGGACTGAACTTTCTCGCCAAGTCCATGGCTACGGTTTGAAGGAAGGTCGTCTTTCCTGTACCCGGACTTCCGTAGAGGAGGATATGACCATCCTTGGAGAGATTGATAGAGACGGCTTCCTGCTTCTGAGCCTGCGGGATATCTGCCATTCCGAGTAGGACAGAGAGTGGTTTCTCTTGAGCCCAGGCTACTGCTGGTTGCACTTCTTCCAGTTTCTCTAACGCAATGCGCTCCTTAAGCGCTGGCAACCATGGCTGTGGTACTGGCGGGATATTCTGCTCTTCACTCAGAAGTTTGATATTTTGCACAATCGCACCCAACTCTGTCGGAACTTCCTTGATCTCATCCACATCTTCCAAGCCTGATAGATCCTCATTCAAGATTTCATATTGACCCAATTCATTGATGAGATAAATCGTATGATCCTCAATCCCCATATCGTCCTTGTCCGGCTGGTAATCCGCTCCTGACCAGGCTGACTGGAAGAGTTCATAGACTTCATTGTTTCCGACCTGCAGATAAGCGCGACCCGTCTGGGTAATCTCGGCCGCATCCGGCGTATGAAGCATTTCATTGGAGTCCGAACGATCCGCCACCTTAAGGGCAATCTTAAAGCGAGAGTTGGACCAGATCTGGTCATCCACCACACCTGATGGTTTTTGAGTAGCTAGGATCAAGTGGACACCGAGGGACAGGGTATATTTTTTGTAAATAGCAGAGCGGATAAACAAGAGAAAAATATAGAATTTTCAAGGTACTAGAAGGAAAATGCTTTGTTCTATTATACCATATGAGTAATACCATGAGAAGATGAGAAAAGCAAAAGAAAACCACCTGAAATAAATTCAGGTGGTTAATGAAATTTTGCAGTTAGTTGAAAAAACTTTCAATCCATCCACTTATATTGTTTAACAATATACCTAACTGACCAATAAGTCCATCCATCTCCAATGCTTTGTTTTCATACTCATTAATTTTTATGAGTAACTCATCAATATTTTCATCCATCGCCTTAATACTAGAATTAAAATATGAAATCAAATCAGTTGTAGGTGTAACAAACTTCGTATCATGTAAATTTCAGTCCAAGAATCATCGTATTCATCTTTTTTTAGAAGTTACAGCATTTTTTTGCTTAACGAATTCTCCTTTAATTTTCCTTAGCTCATCATATATTTTTTTGACCTTTTTTGCCTCTTCCAAATAACCCTCTTTTTTTGATTGAGCTGAACTAATCTGTGATTGAATTGCAGCTTGTTGACTAGCTTTTGACATAATTCCTCCTTATTAAATTTATTATTGATAGATTACCTTCAATAGAAATACCATAGCTTCCTCAACACATGCAGTAGATAAATTTTTAATTCTTAGTTCTCTTTTTGTAAAAAAATAACGGAAAAAGAAAAAAATACAAGTGAACAGGTTAAGAAAACTATAAATAGCAACAAAAAAAGTAAAACAGTAAATCAGTTATAACTTCCTTCTACTTTGTTTGAATATCAGATATACTTAAGTTTATTTCTTCTGCTTCAACTATACTAACGCTTGACATCTATACCTCATCTCCCTAACAAATAAGCAAGTACTACAATGGCGTAGGTCATGGTTAACAATATAGCACTTCCGATCCCAAACCATTTATAAAGCTTGTTAATCCCACAGTATCGTTCCACATAAGCTCTGTTTGGTCTTTCAGGATCATACCATACCGTCATCTTCGAATAGATCGGAAAATGCGTACGCATTAAGTTATTAAAGGATATAAAGGAATTACGATAAAAGGTTAGGGAATTTGCCAACATATCCTCTCTTGTAAATTTATTAGAGGCGCTTATGGGGCCCCATGGAAGCGAAATCGTTTTGACTATAAAATACCGTAATGGCTTGCTATAAGTAGTTCCATTAACCGTATATTCAACAATCGGAGGATTCCCAGCCTGAAAATTACTATAGCCTACAACTGTTCCCTTAACAGACGATTTGGCAAGACGTACCATTTTTTTATCTCGAAAATAAAGATAAAAATACGTACCAGATAAAAAAATCAAGGATAAAAGAATAACGATGGTAGCAAATAAAAATAAAATGGTTTCTGTTGTCACATTCAATTCCTATCTTATTCTGCGCTCTTCACATCGGACATTGAAAGTGTCATCTTAGATGGATCTGACATCGAATCAACAATCTCCAGTTGCTCTGAATTAAGTGGTAACAAAATTAACGTAGTTGTGTAAGAAGGTAACTCACCACTATCCTTGATAGTATAGCTAATCTTTTGATTATCAAAAATAGTTTTGCCATCATAGGACCAGCTCAGTGAAACTCCAAATCTTTTTTGATGTCTACGTCAGTTTTATTGACGAGCATTAGTGCTGCTCTACCATCTGAAACTGCTCCTGTAAAGTAGATAGCCATATTTCCCTTACTGCCTAGTTCAGGATGTTCCTTAGTCAATTTTTTCCCAAGTTCAATTAAATCAGATGTTTTACCTTCATATTGGGGTGCTACTACAAATTTCAATTCTTTCTCCTCCTTGATAATCGTCTCATTTTTACTAGTATCTTTTTCTTCTATTTTATTTCCATTAGAGCAGCCTCCAAGTATCAACAATAGAATAATAACAAATAGCTTCTTCATTTTTTCCCCTTTCTATTTAAAATCCAATGTTGGATAAGGTAACGTAATTTCTGCTTTCGCACCTAATATAAATGAAAAATCGGCTTTAAAGGTAACTGTATGAACATCAAGCCATCCTTGGCCTAGAACACTATCATATTGTTTCTTAGTACTCACCATAGCTGCAGCAGAAAATCCTTCATTAGCCTCTAAACCAACATTGGCTCCAACTAGTGGATCTTTTGCCTCACTCTGCTCATTTTTGAAAAGTTTAAACCCTATATTTGCATCTACTTTTGCTCCTTTTGCTGAGAAATCAAATCCTATCTTCGACTCATTCTCATCTGAATAAGATGCAATTTCTCCTTTCGCTTCTGGACCAGCGGCTTTAGCCTCAAAAAAGACATTATCATCTAATACACCCGCATGTAGTTTCGTTTCTCCCACTCCAAATCCAGCATCTACTTTGAATCCATTTTTTCCAACAGTTGAATTACCTTCAGCGTATAAAAGCCTACTTTCAGAGACTACATTGAAATAGTCTCCAGCTTTGATCACTGTTTTATTTGATAATACATTTCCGTCTACATGTAGACTTTCCTGTCCGCTAGAAGTTTTAGATTCATATCTCCCGTTGAAAGCATTATAATCCGTGTAAGAATAATAGTCCTTTCCCCATCCTTTTGCTAATTGTCCATTAGCTAATGAGAAATAAGCGGTATCATATACATAAGGATCCTTTTTTTGTCTTTCATCAAATACAGAACTATCCCCTTCAATATACCAAGTTTCCTGTTTCAACTTTTTAAACTTTGCTTCGTTATATTTTCCACTAGGTGTAACATAATTATTTAAAAATATTTGTAATCATTTTTATCTAATTTACTGATTGATGTCAGTATACTTTCAGCACCTTTGGATAACTCATCGTCTTTAGTTTTAAAATCGTTGTTAACAGTTTCCAAATTTGTATCTATAGTAGAGAAACCATCTGTTATGTTATTAGTATTAGTAGATTTAACAGAAATATATTCAGCAGCCTTAGATTCGTTACTAACTAAATCCTCTATATCTACAGAAACAGATTTCAAAAATTTCACCAAACGAAGTTTTTTTATATCCTCCACTCTTGCGCTTGATACTTTACCCGTTTCATTTGATTCAAATTCTAAAAAAACCCCGTTTTTTTATATTCTCAATATAATTTTTTTAAATCCTTACCTATTTGTAATAAAACATAGGTTGCATTGACAGAATTATCTTGCATAAATACTTTGTACTTTTTCTGCGCCTTTTTCCCTTAAAAATTCAATGATTTAGTTAAAACTGTTAAAGATTTATTTACATTGTATAATTGAGTTTCTAAATTTGTGTAAGCCTTACCCCCTAGTGTTTCAATTGAATTTATCTTGGAATTATCTAATTTCATGTCTTTCCTTTCTAATTGTACCAGAAATTAATCATTTTTGCCCAATTTTATTGCTACCTGATATCCATTCTCCATGAAGTCCAATAAAAGAATCTAAAGCCATCCACTCAGATTTAATCACTTCCAAATTTTTAGCATCTTGCGCTAAAAGTTTCTTGTAATTTTTTGTTACACTGCTTAATTTACTAATAATGTCATTCAACTGTGTAACCGTTTCTAACTCAAGACCATCTGTTTCAATGCTCAATATATTATCTGAAACAGCCTCCTTGGTCGATGTTAAAGTATCAATCTCTTTCTGAAATTCTTCTGGGTTAATTAATATTTGATCTGCCATTTCAGTTCTCCTTCATTTATTACTATTTACTGTACAAAACAAACTTTCATCTAAAACTTTTGAAAGTAGGTATCTAATCTCACTCAACGATTGATTTATAACATTAATATTATATCCGATATAGTCAATTTTTGATAACCATAATACTACAAATAACATTGAATACAGTTTAGGTCTTTCTTTTATTAAATAACTCGACTGTTTTTTTGATTCTATCTATGTATGTAGATAACGTTACATCATCGATTTTAGATAAATCAATTCTATTTATACCCGCAATATGAATTCCCATATCTGCACAATCGATTGACAAAATGGGATGCAAATCTCTGTAATGCTCTGATAAAATTTGGTAAACCAAAAATACATCCTCTGCTGAGAAGGACAGCATCCTATGATCGCTTTGGTGATTTGGATTTGAATGTATCAATAAGTCTCTCTTTCCTTCTTCCTGAACAAATACTTCTTTTGCTACTATATCTTTCTCTGTTAGAGGAAAGAAAATAGATTTAGGGTTACAATCTTGTTTAGAAGTGGGAACTGTTTCCTTCAATAATTGACAGACTTTTTCATTGATATCTCCCAAAATAAATACTTTTGTTTCCATAGCTTCAAAAAGAACTTTTTGAGCAAAATTCACTTCATCCTGAGTCACTTTTTGAATATGATTGAATAGTTCATACCTAGAAAATCGTTTGTTTTGTCCTAAAAACTCCAATATGGAGAGATTAAAAAAATATTAGGAAATTCATTTTCCTTGGTTAAATACTCCTCTACAAATATCTTTTTTTCTTTTTCTTCAAATTCGTCTTCAGGATTAAACAATATAAACTGATTTAACTTTTTAAAATCATCTATAATTTTTCTTAGAGGTGCTAACAAAAGATATAGTAGTATTCCCTGGATTAACTGAGATCTCTATAATTTTGCCCAATTTTTTTCTTGAGCAAACTTCTTTTTATAAAATGCTAAAAAAATAGTATAGAGGCAGGATTGATTTGATAAATTTCATGATTGATTTGATAATGCTTTAATGAAAATCCAAAATTATAACCCAACGTTGTATAAATCCTATCTTTCGGATATTCAAAAGGTTGAATCAGTACATCATACTTCTTACTCATAATCTACTCCTTTCATTATCTTCATTTTTTTGATAATATTTGTCATCAACCATATAAGCAATCGATTTTTTTCCAAAATAGGTTCAGAATATTTTACATTTGAGACATTTATGATTTTCTGATCATTTAATCTCAACTCTACAATAGCATATTTAAGTTGTTTAATAAATTTAGAAACTACATTAAGACTATTTGATAATGAAGGAATAGTAGTAATAAAACTATATAGTCCTATTCTTGGACCATGATTCAAGATATATAATATCTTTTCTGATAATAGCTCATTCTCTTGAATTAACTCTTCAATTTCATCCCAAATTACTATATATGGCTGACTAAGTATCTCTCCTAAATCTATATTTTTCACAAACCAAGTCGAAAACTTCTTCTATCTTATTTTTTTCCGGTCTAATTCTGAACTTATTCCTCTTGAAAACTTATATTGCTCTTGGTATTTCGATACACTAAAAAGTGTAGTATCGAATCGAAGTTTAGAAAGGTTGTATAAGATATTTCGAATCATATTATCATTTTGCCATTCTTTCTCAAAAATATATAAAAGATTCCCCTTAGACAAATCCCAGCTTAACGGTTCGACATTTTCTAAATCCAATCCTAGTGGTAGTTGCCCTTTTTCAAGTAATCCTGATACAGCTTCTCGGCTATAGAAGTCAGTCTCCGTCAACTCCTCCGGCACCATCGGGATGGCACTTGGGCGCTGTCCTGTCCAAGCTTCTTGGAGGGAAGCCACTTCCTGACGTAGGTTGTTGAGGACTTGGGTGTCATTGGCTCCATAAACTGGGAGTGCCAGCTGGATGACATCCACCTCTTCACGCTTCATGAGAGCCCGGCCCTTGATATCTTCCATAGTCATGGCAAGTGGCGTAGAGCCCACGATGGCCCGCACTTCACCTGCCTCATTTTGTGGCAGACTCAACTGGTGCTTGAAGTTTGAGTAGAGTTGAGCACGAAGGTTGGTCTGACGACCGGCTGTCACCAAGATATGCACTCCGATGCTGAGACCTTCACGAGAGATGCGTACCAAGAGCTTGAAGAGTTCCGCCTCATAGGCTTCTTCCTTGAAGGCTTCATAGCTATCTAAGAGGATAACAATAGCCGGTTCTTGCTGGCCACTAGCCTCTCGGTAGAGCTCTAAAGTCCCTACACCATAGTCCGCAAGGAGTTTCTTACGACGGTTGAGTTCGCGCTCCATGATCCGCACAAACTTAGAAATCTTCTCCGTTTGGTCCAAAAGCATGGTATCCGCCACCTGTGGAAGCTTAGACAATGGAGCCAAACCATTGGTCCCAAAGTCCATCAAGTACATGGTAAGGTCCTTGGGACTGAACTTTCTCGCCAAGTCCATGGCTGCGGTTTGAAGGAAGGTCGTCTTTCCTGTACCCGGACTTCCATAGAGGAGGATATGACCATCCTTGGAGAGATTGATAGAGACGGCTTCCTGCTTCTGAGCCTGCGGGATATCTGCCATTCCGAGTAGGACAGAGAGTGGTTTCTCTTGTGCCCAGGCTACTGCTGGCTGCACTTCTTCCAGTTCCTCTAACGCGATGCGTTCCTTAAGTGGTGGCAACCATGGCTGTGGTACTGGCGGGATATTCTGCTCTTCACTCAGAAGTTTGATATTTTGCACAATCGCATCCAACTCTGTTGGAACTTCCTTGATCTCATCCACATCTTCTAAACCTGATAGGTCCTCATTCAAGATCTCATATTGGCCCAAGTCATTGATCAGGTAGATGGTATGGTCCTCGATCCCCATATCGTCCTTGTCCGGCTGGTAATCCGCGCCTGACCAGGCTGACTGGAAGAGCTCATAGACTTCATTGTTTCCGACTTGCAGATAGGCACGTCCCGTCTGGGTAATCTCGGCCGCATCCGGCGTATGAAGCATTTCATTGGAGTCCGAACGGTCCGCCACCTTGAGGGCAATCTTAAAGCGTGAGTTGGACCAGATCTGGTCATCCACCACACCAGATGGTTTCTGCGTAGCTAGGATCAAGTGGACCCCGAGGGAACGCCCGACCCGAGCGATAGACACCAGCTCCTTGATAAAGTCAGGCTGGTTGACCTTGAGCTCTGCGAACTCATCTGAGATGAGAAAGAGGTGAGGGAGTGGCTCAGTCGCTTCTCCGTTTCTAAATTTCTTCTGGTATTGATTGATATGATTGACTTCAAACTCTCCAAAGAGCCGTTCACGACGATGGATCTCCGCATTGATCGAAGCCAAGGCCCGCATGGATTGGGCTCCATCCAAGTTGGTAATGGTTCCCAAGAGGTGGGGCAGGTTTAAAGAGATTGGCCATTCCCCCACCCTTGTAGTCAATCAGCAAGAAAGCCACATCATGTGGGTGGAAGTTGACAGCAAGGGATAGGATATAGGATTGGATCGTTTCTGACTTCCCTGATCCCGTCGTCCCTGCGATCAAACCATGAGGTCCATGAGCTTTTTCATGGAGGTTGAGCTGAACAATGTCATCCTTGCCGCGTAACCCAATCGGCACAGCCAAACTCTTGTAGGGTGCATTCTTTTTCCAACGGCTCGATACCTGCAAGTCCTCAAAGGTCTCCGCCCCATACATTTCCATAAAGGTCACGGAATCTGGGATCGAACTCTTAAGGTTTTGGAGGTGATTGAGCGGTGCCAAGGTACGAGCAATCCGCTCCTTATCATAATCGGCTGGGAAATGATCCAAACGGAAGTCCGTTTCCTTCAAAACTCCCTCTTCCATGACCAGTTGGCCCGTATTACGGTCCTTGATGTTGATGACTGTCTGGATATTCTCAGACAAGGAACTCATAACATCCTCTACAAAGATGAGAGAACAGCCTAATTCCGTTGGATCTTCGGTAAAGAATTCCATGATAACATGGTCCAAAATCAACTTTCATCGGTTACTAAAACCACGTAATGAGGATGGAAGAGAGTGCTCTCCTTGTGGGATGCTTCTTCCTTTTGGCTACGACGTAGTTTCAAGATTTGGTTCAAACTGTTTAAAACTTGGTCTCGTGTCCGTTGATTGTAGACAAACCCGCGGACATTCAGCTCTTGCAGTTTGGCATGAGGTAGCCAACGCATCCAAGACCATTGTTCTTTTTCCTCTTCCGGCAAGATCGTAATAAACTGCACATCATGATAAGAATGAAAGGTAGCTAACTGCATCACCAAAAGCTGCAGTTGTTCTAGGACGAGATTTCTAGGTCCAATATAACCCACCGGTCCATGGCTAAGGTTTGCCGGAATCGGCATATCTGGAATTTTTTTGTGACGACTATAGAGAGCGTATCCCTCTTCTTCCAGAGCATCCTTCTTACCGCTGCGCTCCTGTTGACCATATTTCAAGTCATAGCTAGTCGGCATTTTCCCGAGTCCCAAACGATAGTATAAGAAGTCAAAATGCAAGGGAGTTTTTTCGTAAATCCGGTGATTATAACTCTCAACCAAGTCCGTCAACTCTAAAATAGTTGGAAAATGATAGTGCATCCCTTCTTTTTGTTCCCGTTCCAGACGAGTCAATTCCTTGACCTTATCTTTCAGGTACAGACGATAGAGATCGATCCGTTCCTTCTTATCAGCCTTGTACTTTTTACGATTTTTGATAAAACCACGGATAGAAAAAATCATTGTGGTGATGGACATCCCTACTGTCGCAAGAATATAAATCCCTCGAGGTTGAATCAAGGTGATCAAGACGGTTACCCCGACCATCATAAGAGGAGGAATGATTAGCTTTAACAGTTCATCACTCGGCTTTACCGGCTCCTGTCCAGGGGGATTGATCAAGATTTTATCCTCGCTGCCACGATAGATGATTCGTGGAGAACGATGATAATCTGGATAATCTTCATAAAAGCCATATCGAGATGGTTCTCTCAGAGTCAGTTGTTTCCCGACTTGGGCAGGCCCCTGAATCCATACTTCATCTGGATAGAGCTTTATTGTCACCGCCCCTAGACTCAACTCATCTCCAAAACCAATCAATTGCTGGTCCATTTGTTCCAGATGATTATTTCGATAAAATGAGCCTTTTAATCGAGTTAGCATCCATTGATTCTGAGATTTTTGGAGTAAGAGTTCAACATCTTCATCTAGTGTGATCAACGCACCTCTTTGAGAACCGATCTGAAACTCGGATAAATCCAAAAGATCATAAACCTTTGGCTCCCCTTCTCGGAGATAAAAGACAACCTCACCCAAACGTAGACCATCTTTCAATAATCCCGCTTCGTCCTCATACTGATAAAAGACTTCGTCACCGTCAATCTTGAGCTGAATCGGTCTCTCCTGCTGAGGGAGGTAGACTTGAGCTTTTTCAGTAGCCCCAACCAAGACCGTCTTATCTGCACTCAGTTCTACTTCATAACGCAGACCTTGGCTGTAGAAAATGATTTGTTTTTTCATAATTTCTCTCCTTGGTCTACTTTAATTGCTAGAGGAACTGCTAGGGCTAGATTTCTTCTCAGATGAAGGTTTGCTTTCAGAAGCCTTGTCTTGTGAACTAGGACTAGTAGATGCATTAGAGCTAGAATCACTTGTTAATAGCTCACTTCGGCTATCCCAGTATTTCTTATATTCACTCTCCAAAGTATTCAGTTTACTTTCACGATCTTTCCCTGACAACTTGCCATCTTCCCGAACCTGCTTGATTTCCTGAGTCAAAGCATAGAGAATCAAGTCACTGTCATTAATCCGCTTGGCAATATCAAGCGCCTCTTCAAGCGATTGCGCCCAACTTGAATCCAATAAGTCAAATAAAGCTCATCGGACTTGAGGGTCACATTATTCAGAATGACCTTCTTTTGTTCAGAAGAAAATTCCAATCCCTGAATATAAGAATAGGCCAACTCATACTTCTGCGTATTAGGCAAGCTAGCAGGAGCAATTCCCTCTAATTCTGTAATAACACCACTATAATCTACTTTAATAAAGGCTGTATCCGCCTGCAACATCTTTTCTTTGAAAGGATTCTGCACGAAAATCAGATAGATGAGTGGAACGATTAACAAAACAACACTCGCTGTCAACCAAATCGTCGCAAGCTTAAATACACGATGCCGTCTACTTGGAACCAAGACCAAATCCGCCTGTTCTTTCGCAGATTTCTCTACATAATACCGTTCCAAAATAGCAACTGCTGTTGCAATATCATCTGCCTGACACAGGTCATTTAAAAAGTCTGGCAAGGTCTCTAATTCTAAGGAACCATTGTAAAGGTCCATAAAGTCCAAATCCCTAAATAGAGTTACAGTAAAACACTTAGCCTGACGTAAAAAATCTTCTGAGGATATTGATTGAGGAACCATCAGATCAGGAATTCCACGATAAGCAATCTTAGCCTGAGCATCCTTGGTAATAAAGAGATTTACTGGATGCAAAAGGAAGGTCACTGGCAACTCCAAGGCTCCCTCTAAACGAAAAACGTTTAGCGCCAAACGAATCCTCTCCGAAATGGTGCGACTCTTTATTTCTTCATAAGTCAGTCCATGAGCTTCAACTTGATAGGAGAAGGTTACACTATCCTCATCAGAAACCATCGATTGCTCCAAAAAGAATGGATGATGCAAATCCAACAGTAACAGTTCACGTAAATCTTGACTCGCTACATCTGAGCGCTTAAGGCTCAATTGCCAAGTTGTTTCATTTTTTTCATAGATAAATGGCTGTTCACCAAATACAAATTTTTCCTCAGTCACCTATATCTCCTCTATCTCTACTAAATCTCCTGTCGTCATGGGATAATCAGACAGTTGTTTCCCTTCATCAATCAACAAACCTTTATTGACAATTCTTAGTTGATATTTTTTTCGCTTCTTATCCGGATTAAAAATGGCATCCACTTCTCGGATTAATCGACGCACTTCAATCCGACGTGGAATACGAATATCCACATCTCTTTCTTTCAGGCGTAGGGTAATATTGATATGTTGCTCCACTTCTTACATGCCTCCTGTATCTGATTTATCTTTTTCCTCACAAGTTGTCTTGATAGATTTACTAAAAGTTTAATCCATCCCCTCTACCATCACGCGATAACTCATCACAGCGGTTACTCCAAAAAGCAAGAAAATTAATGCTATATAGAATATCTCTGGAAGAAAGTCACTTAATCCACTTTTTTCTACCTGACCTATATTTGTTTGAAATTTAGCTATTTTTTTTGAATTTGGTTGAAACAACTGCTCTTCGGAAGTTTTTTTAACTGGCTCCTGTATAGCAGAAAACAGTTGGCCCCTTTCTGTGATCAACTGTTCCTCTTGATGCTGCTGCATGTCTTGCAACTTCTTTTGAGTCGCTTCGTTAAAAAGCTCCTTGATTTGTTCAGATTGTAATCCAAATTTTAATCCCTCTTTCTTCTCAAGTCGGGAGTCATCAATCTGGAGACTATTATCCTTCAAATCATCTGCAGCAGCCATTGAGACTGCTGCACATGCTACTAAGGTAAGAAGTAAAAGAATTATTTTTTTCATTTCCTATTCTTTCTCAGTTTGAAATACTTGAGGCCAAAAGCTTCTTTCTTTGATAAAAATATTCATAACAAGTAATCCAGCTACGACAATCGTCATTGCAATAAATGCTAAAATGTTTGCTGGTTGCCCATCAAAATATCCTGAGAGTAAAGCTTCTAATATTGATAAAGCATTGAGATTTTTGATAAAGGCTGGGAAGCCTGTTAGACTGGCCGTCGTCCCAATTGCATTCGACAGATAGACAAAGCTAATCATCATAAAGAAGGCAAGGCCCATTCCAATTACTCGGAAATGTTTGAGCAATAAATACTGTCCTTGAATCAGTACTAACGCAGCCAAAACAATCAGCAAGACCCATGACGGTTGGTATTCACGGCCAACATGAAGCTGTGCACTCGATACAATACCAACTACTAGACCAACTACTACAGCCAAAATAGAGAGTAGCCCAACTGTCATAATATCCGTATCATGTAGCTTATCTAGTTTGAACTTATCTTTGACTTTGCGAATAACATTTTGAGTTGCAAACAGGTAGGCTGTAAAGAGACTAATAATCTCCAATAGTAAAATCCATGTAAACGGACGGTAAACATTGACAGTCGCTTTTACTGAAGTAGAATTTTGAGCAACAGGGTTGGATAAGAAGTTGAGCAATACTTCGTTTGGTACCCCATTTTCATAGGCATTATTCAAAACCTTCACGAAGGATTCTACAAAGTTTCCATTATTAGTCAATTCTTCATTAAACTGTGTCATCAAAGATTCTGCGTTCTGTGATAACTTTTCTGTGCTACTTTGAGCATTTGACAATTCACGATTGAAATTACCTAAAGTCTCATTAACAGACTCTGCCGCCTTAACATTACTTTGAGAAGACTCCTTCACACCCGTAGTTTCTGATAAGAGAGCCGCATAATCAGTATTTAGAGCCGCCAATTGATCATCAGTATTTTTAAAGGCCTCATTTCCTCCGTCTTGTGCCTTTTCCAAATTCTCTAGTTTCTCTTTTAACTGGTTGTACTTATCCAATTGGTCCTTTATTTTGGTATCCAATTCTTGGTTGGTAGTCAAAACATCTCGCACATTTTTTTCTAGAACAGGCTTCAGAGTAGTCAATTCTGATAAGGCTTTATCTACTTTCCCTTTAGTACCATCTGTATCGGTACCACTAGCAGGTGTAGTTAAGCTGTCTTCATATTTCTTCAGATTTGAATCAATCGCTTCAAACCAAATATCTGATAATGCTTTAGACACATCACTATTTTTTAACCCTTTGACGGTATCGTATGCTTGTTTTAGTGATTCTACCTTTTGGTAGTCAGAAGCTATTTTCTGAACCTTTTGTCCATAAGACACTGCTGCTTGCTGAACACGTAACACATCTATCGGCGCACTGACTGCTTGAACATCATTCAAGGAAATATCAACAGTCTTTGGATCCGCTTTTGGTGTTGGGCTTGAAGTTCCAGTTGAACCTGAAGTTGGAGCTGCCTCTGCAACACTATAGGCTACTTTGAAAGTCCCACCAGTCTTCAAATCAATCTCGTCTCCTAAGGCAACCGGTGTGCCATCATAGGTGACCGAATGAACTGTCACTCCTGTTCCAGCCTTCCATGACACCTTAGCCTTTGTTCCTGTTCGTCCAACAGCACTCGTACTAGTAATTGCTAGATTTTCCAGATTCTTCAAATCCGTCAAAGAAATCTCATCGCTAGGCTCTTTAATCGTTTTTAAATCTGTATAGTTTACAGAAGGAATTGTGATTGGTGTCATACCAAAACCACTAAATTCTTTTCCACTAAAGTCTTCTTTGGGTAATTCTGAGATTGCAGAAGCCAGCTGCATTTTTAGAGATTCCACAACCTTCTCTAAGTCCTTATTTGCAGCTTTACCCAAAAATTGTTCAAGAGTGATTTTACTCTTTTCACTTGTTCCATAGTAAGTGGCTAATTTCTCATCAATAAAGTTATGAATATTCTTTTTATGATTTTCAAACTTCGTTCTTTCATCTGTTAGATTGGTCTTTAAACTATCAATCTCTTTGCTGATATTTTCTGCCACTGTTTTATAGGAAGGTCCAACTTCTGGTGACGTTCCATCTATATTCGCAGCCAGACTACCTTGAGCTTCAATTAATTTCTGATAAGTTTTAATTTGCTCCTGAACGTCTTCTCGACTCTGAGAGATGAGTCGAGTGATAACATCCGCATGATTTTCCTTCTCAACGGTCCTATTTTTAATCAGATTGCCAAACTTTTCACCATAGGCAATCTGTGAAACGTCGAAACGACCAAAAATCTGAGAATAGCTATCCAAACCTGTCTTTAAAGCACTGTTAGCGTCAACAGAGGAACTAGACATACTATAGAGAGTTGGGAAAAGATTCTTAGAGTTGATAGCTGTCCCATATAAGTTCGTACGATAGTTTCCGATATTGGTCGCTTGTATCTGTGAACTAGCTTGGATATTCTTTTGTGCAGTGTAAAGATTGTTCAAAATACTAGCCATATACATATCTACTAACTGACCATTCAAATCAGCAACAATGTCTTTGCTAGTTTATTTGCATCGTTTTCTACTTGCAAATTTCCTTGCGCATTCACCTTATAATTAATCGTCGTCTTATCAACATTGATACTGTTAATATCGAGTATTTTTTCAGAAAAGTCACTAGGAATTGTTAAAACGAGTTGGTATTTCCCGCTTTCTAATCCAGAATCTGCAGCTCCACGAGGGACAACAGACCAGTTTTGTGAATTATCACGCTCGATATTTTTTACATAACTAGCACCTAGGTTATACTCTTTTGTATCAACATAGACAGGCTTATCTTCATTTACAATAGCCACATTTAATTTGGTCTGTTGATTTGCTTTTGCACTATTCTCATTATGAATAGTCGTATTTTTTTGAACTGATAGATTCAAAAAAACCATCAATGCCAGCAATCCTAATGCCAACAGACTACTTCCTACATATTTATAAATTCTATTCTTTCCCATTTTAGCTTTCAATCATATTCACCATAAAAAATAGGAAGGCTCTCGCCCTCCTAAAGCCATTTATAACAAATTAAATTTGTGAAGCAAGATCTTGGTCGTTTTGCTCAACAATTTCAGCAACTTTATTCAACTGTGCATTGATTTCGTCAAAGCAAAGTTGCAAATTCCTCAATTTTTCGGAGACAATTCTGTAAACTGGCGGTCAAAGCTCTCAAAAGCTGCACCTTTCCAGTTGTCGCGAATAGTATCTTGTTCTTGACTCAATGTGCGAAGTACTTGTCTTACTTCTTCAGAACCTTGAGTATACTTTTGAGCAGAGGTACGTAGTTCTTCTGTTGTTAATTGAATTAAAAGCCATGTGAAACTCCTTTATATTGTTTTTACTCCTTCATTATATCAATAATTTGCTTCAATTACAAGTTTAATATTCATTTTTTTCTAAAAAAATATTTTTTTAAAAAAAAAGTTCTACTTACATCTAAAAAAACTGGTAAGAAGAATTAAATTACCTACTTTTTATTCTATAATCACTTCTTTTTTTATCTATAATAAAATCTATAACAAAGATACCCTTCTCTTATAGGGTATCTTTGTTATAGATCCTTTTCTTCTAACTTTCGATAAAAGTTTTTATTCTCTTGGTGTCGAGCTTCCAGTACATTCTCTATACGATTCTTATACAGTTGATGATAGTTGTCTAAATTGTTCTCTATCTCAAAGATATAAGGTTGAATTTCAGCAAAACCACTGTCTCTACATGCATAGGAGAGCGCCTCTAGGAGATGATCCGTCTCCCTACTAAACTTGTGGAAATCATCATCCAAATCCATCTCCAAACGCTCTAAGTCTCGCAATTTACGATTGTGCTCATCCTCTAATTTCTGAAGTTCCTTTTTATCCATGACCCGTTTTCTCCTAGCTTTTGATCGGACTCTGTAAAGTAGGTGTTTGCAAGGTCTGTGTCAAGTAAGTTTCGGCAGCATCTGCAGCTTTCCCTTCAAATCCACCCTTAATATTGTTCACATAGGTCTTAGAAGCGTAGTCTTGCATATCTGTGGCTGCTTCTTGCAATTTTTTAGCTAACTCAGCTCCTTTAGCAAGGATTGACAACTCTTTTGCAGTTACCAAAGCCCTGACTGCTTGGCGTTCTTGTTCCTTCATTTTTTCCTTGAAGCCTCTGTCGAGCTGCTCTCTTGTAATTAAAGTATCCTCATCCGTTAGGACTAACATTTTTTCCCCTCCATGTTTGTTTTACATCTGCCAATAGATTATTAAAATCTTCAGCACTATCTGTATCTATGGTCTCAAAGGAGCCACTAGCTTTGACCAAGCTTTCCCCTAGTTGCTCGATTTGTGTCAGGAAGGATGTTGCTGCAGTCTTCGTGTCACTCGCAACGCCTTCATCCCAAAAAGCTTGTTGTATTAAAAACCAGAAAGCAGATTCGTAACTTCTGAGCTTGACAAATATCCAACCATGTCAAACGCTGTCTGTCTTGTTACTTTTATCATGTTTTGAATATCTTCCTTAGCATCTGAAAGTAAGGTTTTCACAGATTTAACTTTGTCTTCCATGTCAAAATTTGCCAACTGGGCTGCTGTCTGAAGCAACTGAGCTCGGACCAAAATCCTCTTTTCTCCTGTAAGATTACCATTTCTCAGTTGTTCCTGATAACGAGGAATAGCTTCTCTATCCCATTTTATCGATTCTTTACGAGCTTCTTCGACAATTTTACTATATTCTGTTGTAAAATTCTCAAAAACAACATAACCGATAGCCATCTTTGTTAGAGCCTCACCCCTCATAATGGCATTCAAAGTATTTGAGGCTACATTTTCATCGACTCCTAAAGCTCGGAGGGAATCCAAGGTTGTTGCTATCAGTCGAGCCAGCTTTTCACCAGCCCTGAGCAATTCTGGGTGAAAATCCTCAGACGCAGTCAATAAATTTCCCTTTCCATCCGATTGGAAAACACCAAAGTCATGGGAGCTTTCCGGATCAGTAATCTGGGTATAATGCAAGGGGACGAGGACATTGACTTTACCGACGGGTTTCTTGAGGGGTTCATCGGAGTCCCCAGGTAATTTGGTAATGGTATGCTCACGATTGAGCATACCCACGACATCAAAAGGATTAACATAGTACTCGATTTTTTCGCTAATCTTTTTGATTTTCTCATCACTGAGGCCCATTTTCTTTAAACTCTTTGTCGTGTCCGGGCCGTCAAAGAGGACTACTTTGCCGATTTTCTCCAGTTCCTCATCGCTGAGGCCCGCTACTCCTTGCGCAGAGACAATGGTCCCTAGGGAGTGACCTGTGATATCCATCGTAGCATTTGGAGCCTTTTCGCGCATCTCTGCGATCTTCGTTTTCATTCCTACTGTCGCTAACTTGGCTTGCGGCGTATGGATATGATTGAGCGCAAACTTCGCATCGTTGTCGATCCAGTCGTTCCAATTTTCTTTACTGATAGCATCACTTCCACGGATGGTCATATAGGTTTTCGTAGTATCTTTAGTCAAGGTTGGCGTATCCGTTAAGTAGTAGGCACTGAAACCAGCTTCATCATCAGTTAAGAGTCCTTTTTGATAACGTTTGTGATGAATATCCTGCCTCATCCCATTCGTATCAGGAACTGGTACCGATGTGACTTTATAAGTATCTCGCAAATCAGGATCTGGCTGCAAGTAAACCTTACCATTATGAGGAAGATTTTTGCCTCCGGGAGTGATTTCACCATCGTCATCTATATCTTGTGAATAATCTATTAAAGTCCAGTTTACAGCATTATTATAGCGTGGTAAAGTATTTGGCCTTCCTCTATAAGCTGACTGAGATAAATTTGCATAAAAGTTGTTATAATCTTTTAAATTACTATCCGTCATACTTGTCCCAACCTCCATTTTTTAACACTCTAGGGGGATTATACATGCCAATCCGTTCTATTGAAGGTACATCATTTTTAGTTTTTAATCGAAAATCTATTGTAAAGTCAGAATCCTTTATATAATTAAAAGAACCCTTCACTGATAGATTATAACCTCCACCTTGTGGAGTTCCATTACCTATCTGTTCAACAGTTAAACTATTCCAATCCATCTGAACAGATTCAATCTTTGAATTTTTAGACTTTACGAATTTTACAATCTCTTCTTCATGCTCCTTCAAATAAGCCAACTGCTTAGCTCGTGGGCTCAGGGTTATTCCTCCAAATAGATTTGTCTCTTGTGCCATCCATGCGCCTCCTCCAAATACTACAAGGGCTAAAATCAGCCAAAGTAAAGTACGTTTTTTCATCTCTTTCCTCCTATATAGTGGAATCTAAGTATATTATATCATGAATGTAAAAAAAAATACTTTTAGCAAGTATTCGAAGTCAATAAGGAATGAATAATGTTCAATCCGTATAAAAATTATCAAATTTTTTTAAATTACTGTTAGTCATAAATCTCCCATACATTGCCTTTCAAAACTCTTATCGGTTGCATTTCAGAAATTTTTCTTAATATTTGGAATACCATTGCTATTATATTCTATAGGGAAACCAATTGTAAATTCAGTATCCTCATTGTTATTTATTTTTCCATCCAATGTTATAATATATCCCCCACCTTGAGGGGTACCATTTCCTATATTTTCTACTTTCATACTTTCCCAATCAAATTGAACACTTTCGACTTTAGGATTTCTAGCTTTTATAAAGTTCGCCATCTCTTCTTCATGCTCCTTCAAATAAGCCAACTGCTTAGCTCGTGGGCTCAGAGTTATTCCTCCAAATAGATTTGTCTCTTGTGCCATCCATGCGCCTCCTCCAAAAATTACAAGGGCTAAAACCAGCCAAAGTAAAGTACGTTTTTTCATGATTATCCTCCTTGAACGTGGATTCTAAACCTATTATATCACGAATGTAAAAAAAAATACTTATAGCAAGTATTCGAAGTCAATAGGAAATGAATAATGTTCAATCCGCATAAAAAAATTATCAAATTTTTTTAAATTACTATTACTCATATATAAACCATCCACCATCTCGTAAAAATTCTTATGGGTTGCATTTCAGAAATCCTTTCAAGGTTAGGCAAGGCATACCTGTTATTATCCAAAGGAAATCCCAGAGTAAAACTGCTTTCCTTTATATTATTTATACGCCCTTTAAATGTTAGCATATAACCACCTCCTTGAGGAGTTCCATTCCCTATCTGACCAACTTCCATACTTTCCCAATCAAATTGAACACTTTCGACTTAGGATTTCTAGCCTTTATAAAGTTCGCCATCTCTTCTTCATGCTCCTTCAGATAAGCCAACTGCTTGGCTCGTGGGCTCAGAGTTATTCCTCCAAATAGATTTGTTTCCTGTGCCATCCATGCGCCTCCTCCAACTACTACAAGGGCTAAAACCAGCCAAAGTAAAGTACGTTTTTTCATGACTGTCCTCCTAAATAAGCCGACTGAGCTAAATTTGCATAAAAATTATCGAAGGTTTTTAAATTACTATTAGTCATATAAGAACCAACCTCCATCTCGTAAAATTCTGATAGGTTGCATTTCATAAATAACCAGTTCCTCAGGCACTTCATTTGAATTTCGTTTTAGAGGAATCCCTAGTGTAAATTCAGTATCTTTATTATTATTGATTCTACCGTCCACTGTCATCATATATCCCCCACCTTGTGGAGTTCCATTCCCCACCTGACCAACCTTCATACTATTCCAATCAAACTGAACACTTTCAACTTTAGGACTTAAAGACTTGACAAAATCAGCCATATCTTCTTCATGTTCTTTCAAATATGCCAACTGCTTAGCTCGTGGACTCAGAGTTATTCCTCCAAATAGATTTGTCTCTTGTGCCATCCATGCGCCTCCTCCAAATACTACAAGGGCTAAAATTAGCCAAAGTAAGGTACGTTTTTTCATGATTATCCTCCTAATTAAGTCGACTGAGCTAAATTTGCATAAAAGTTATAAAAGGATTTTAAGTTACTGTTAGTCAAAAAGATTACCCCCAATACGTAAAGGACTACCTATTCCAATAGAATTAATTAGAATTTCTCCATTCTTAATCCTTATTATAACACTCCAGCTAGATTTTTCTATATTATTAAATCCACCGTAGACTTGCACAATTTCTCCACCTCCTTGAGGGGTTCCATTTCCAATTTTATCCCATTGTGTCTGTTTCCAGTCTATTTGAACCGATTCGACTTTAAGATTTAAAGATTTTACAAAATCCTTAATCTCCTCTTCATGCTCCTTCAAATAAGCCAACTGCTTAGCCCGTGGACTAAGAAATACTCCTCCAAATAGCTTTGTCTCTTGTGCCATCCATGCGCCTCCTCCAAAAATTACAAGTGCTAAAATGAGCCAAAGCAAGGTACGTTTTTTCATGATTATTCTCCTAAACAAGTTATATATGAGTGCTAGTAATCGTCGTTTTTAATTTGCTACTCGTATAAAAACCACCCACCGTCTCGTAAAATTCTTATAGGTTGCATTTCATAAATAACCAGTTCCTCAGGTACTTCATTTAAATTTCGTTTTAGAGGAATCCCTAGTGTGAATTCAGTATTCTTATTGTTATTGATTCTACCGTTCACTGTCATCATATAACCTCCACCTTGAGGAGTGCCGTTTCCTACCTGACCAACCTTCATACTATCCCAATCGAATTGAACACTTTCGACTTTAGAATTCCAAGATTTAACAAAATTCGCCATTTCCTCCTCGTGCTCCTTCAGATAAGCCAACTGCTTAGCTCGCGGACTAAGAAATACTCCTCCAAATAGATTTGTTTCCTGTGCCATCCATGCGCCTCCTCCAAATACTACAAGGGCTAAAATTAGCCAAAGTAAAGTACGTTTTTTCATGATTATCCTCCTAATTAAGCCGACTGTGCTAAATTTGCATAAAAATCCTCAAAGGTTCTTAAATTACTATTAGTCAAAACCTCTTCCTCCTACACGCAATGGAGCCCCACTTCCGATTCCTTCAATAAAATCTTCTTCATTGGCCTTTCCATCTTTTATATAAACTAAAACACTCCAACTGGAATCTTTAATTTGGTTAAAGCCACCGAAAACTCGAATAACTTTCCCTCCACCCTGTGGTGTACCATTTCCTATCTCTTCCCAGCGTGTTTCTTCCCAAGCAATCTGAACCGATTCGACTTTAGGATTTAAAGATTTTACAAACTCCTTAATCTCTTCTTCGTGCTCCTTCAAATAAGCCAACTGCTTAGCCCGTGGGCTAAGAAATACTCCTCCGAATAGATTTGTTTCCTGTGCCATCCATGCGCCTCCTCCAAATACTACAAAGGCTAAAATGAGCCAAAGCAAGGTACATTTTTTCATGACTGTCCTCCTAATAAGAAACTTTCTATTTTTACTATTAAACACACTACTGTTAACCCGTTGTCATCATTTTACCTTATTTATTCGTTTTTTTCATCTAAACACGGTTATCAAAAAAGCTAGAACAAATGAACTGCACCCCAAAAGTTAGACAGAAAAAATCTAACTTTTGGGGTGTTTTATTATGAAATTGAGTTATGAGGATAAAGTTCAGATCTATGAACTTAGAAAACAAGGATATAGCTTAGAGCAACTTTCAAATAAGTTTGGGATAAACAATTCTAATCTTAGGTACATGATTAAATTGATGGATCGTTACGGAATAGAGTTCGTCAAAAAAGGCAAGAATCGTTACTATTCTCCAGAACTAAAACAAGAAATGATTGATAAAGTCCTACATGAAAAACTGGTCTCAAGATAGAGTTTCTCTCGAATATGCTCTCCCAAATCGTGGTATGCTTCCAAATTGGCTGGCGCAATACAAGAAAAAAACGGGTATACTATTGTTGAGAAAACAAGAGGAGACCAGCTAAAATGGGACGTAAACCAAAGAAGAAACCCGAAGAGATGACAGAGTTAGAACGTCTTCAAGCAGAAAATGAGTACCTGAGAGCGGAGAATGCTATTCTAAAAAAGTTGAGGGAACTCCGATTGAAGGAGGAAAAAGAGCTAGAAGAAAAACAGAAATTGTTCAAGGATTAGTAACAGAGTTTCCTTTAGATATCCTTCTAAACATTATAAAGCTTGCTCGTTCAACCTATTATTACCACTTAAATCAGCTGAATCAAGTAGATAAAGATCAAGCTATCAAATTGGAAATACAAGACATTTATAATGAGCATAAAGGAAATTATGGCTATCGGAGAGTTACTCTTGAACTAAGAAATCGTGGTTTTGTAGTGAATCATAAGAAGGTCCAACGTCTGATGAAAGTCCTTGGTCTAACAGCTCGGATTCGTCGGAAACGAAAGTATTCTTCATACCAAGGAGAGATTGGCAAGAAAGCAGAGAATCTCATTCAACGCCAGTTTGAAGCATCAAGGCCAATGGAAAAAGTGCTATACGGATGTGACAGAGTTTGCCATTCCAAATAGCACACAGAAACTCTATTTATCGCCTGTTTTAGACGGCTTTTAACAGTGAAATTATTGCTTATCATCTTTCTACTTGCCCAACTTAGAACAAGTAAAAATGATGTTGGAACAGGCATTTACAGAGAAACACTATGAAAAATACCATTTTACACAGCGACCAAGGCTGGCAATACCAACACGATTCTTATCATCGGTTCCTAGAGAGTAAGGGAATTCAAGCATCTATGTCCCGTAAAGGTAACAGCCCAGACAATGGCATGATGGAGTCCTTCTTCGGTATTCTTAAGTCTGAGATGTTTTATGGTTATGAGAAGTCATTTCAGTCGCTTAACCAATTGGAACAAGCTATTGTGGACTACATTGATTACTACAACAATAAACGAATTAAGATAAAACTAAAAGGACTCAGTCCTGTGCAATACAGAACTAAATCCTTCGGATAAATTAATTGTCTAACTTTTTGGGGTCAGTACACAAATTGTTCTAGCTTTTAAAATTTTTTAGTATTTTCTAAACCGTTGGTAACGTTCTTCGAGGAGCTGTTCCAAGGCTAAGCTTTGCAAGCGGTCAAGCTCTGCACGCAATTCATTTTTAAGGTGAGCTTGCAGTTCCTTACTGGAAAGACCTGCCTCTGAGATGACCTTATCTACGATTCCCATTTCTAGGAGTTCGTGTGAAGTGATTTTCATCAACTCTGCTGCTTCCATAGCCCGACTTCCATCCTTCCAAAGGATAGAAGCAAAGCCTTCTGGACTGAGTACGGCATAGATTGAATTTTTCCAGCATCCAGACACGGTCAGCAACGGCCAGGGCTAATGCACCTCCAGACCCTCCTTCACCGATAATAATCGCGATGATTGGAACCTTGAGGTCGCTCATTTCCATCAGGTTTCGAGCGATTGCTTCCCCTTGGCCACGTTCCTCAGCCCCCACACCTGGGTAAGCTCCCGCCGTATTGATAAAGGTTACAACTGGACGACCAAATTTTTCTGCTTGTTTCATCAAACGAAGAGCCTTGCGATAGCCTTCTGGATGGGGTTGCCCAAAGTTTCGTTTGAGGTTATCATGAAGACTCTTCCCCTTTTGGATACCGACAACTGTCACCGCTTGGTCACCTAACCAGCCAATTCCACCAATGACCGCACCATCGTCTCGGAAAGAGCGGTCTCCATGCAATTCGATAAACTCATCAAAGATTCCATTGGCAAAATCAAGGGCTGTCAAGCGACTTTGCTCGCGTGCTTCTCTGACTATTTTTGCAATATTCATCCGCGACTTCCTCCATGCAATCTCACTAATTTAGCAATTGTTTCTGGTAGTTCTCTACGTTTGACAATTGCATCAACAAATCCATGTTCAAGCAGGAACTCTGCCTTCTGGAAATCATCCGGCAAGGTCTCACGAACTGTATTTTCGATGACACGTCTCCCAGCAAAACCAACCAAACTCTGGGGCTCTGCTAGGATAATGTCACCCTCCATGGCAAAGGAAGCAGTCACTCCGCCTGTTGTCGGATCCGTCAAAATCGTCAGATAAAAAAGGCCTGCCTTAGAATGGCGTTGAACCGCCGCAGAAATCTTAGCCATTTGCATCAAACTCATGATTCCCTCTTGCATGCGGGCTCCACCAGAAGCTGTGAAGAGTACGACTGGTAAATTTTCTACCGTTGCATACTCAAACAAGCGCGTGATTTTTTCACCCACAACGGTTCCCATAGAAGCCATGATAAAGTTAGAATCCATGATCCCAAGGGCAACTTTTTGCCCCTTGATGCTAGCTGTACCAGTCAATACTGCTTCATCCAAACCTGTCTTTTCACGCATAGTAGCCAGTTTTTTCTGGTAGCCAGGAAAATTCAAGGGATCTTGAGTTTCAATTCCTGTAAACATCTCCACAAAGCTGTCAGAATCAATCGTCAAATCCAAGCGTTCCTGAGCTGAAATACGGAAAGTATAGCTACAATGTGGACAAATTCGTTCGCTCCCGAGATCCTTTTGGTAAATGGTGTGTTTACAACCAGGACACTGGGAGAAGAGTTCATCTGGAACCTCAGGCTTGGCTTGTGGTGCCTGCCCTACGGAACGGTTGGGATTGATCCGAATATACTTATCCTTTTTACTAAATAGAGCCATAACTCCCCCTTTTAGTTCTCATACTGTTTGAAAGTCTATTCTTTTTCTTGGTATTTTGGCAAGAAAGTTTCCATCAAGAAGGAAGTATCGTAGTCACCAGCGATAACTCGGCGGTCTGAAATCAGATCCAACTGGAAGTCTGCATTGGTTTGCACTCCTTCAATATCAAGTTCATAAAGTGCCCGTTGCATCTTCATAAGAGCATCAAAACGATTCTCCCCGTGAACAATGATTTAGCAATCATACTATCATAGTAAGGGGGAATGGTATAACCTGGATAAACTGCTGAGTCCACGCGTAAGCCAACTCCACCACTTGGTAGATAGAGATTGGTAATTTTCCCTGGACTTGGAGCAAAGTTAAATGCTGGATTTTCCGCATTGATCCGGCACTCGATAGCATGACCTCGTAGGACGATATCTTCTTGTTTGAAAGGTAAAGGTTGACCGGCAGCAATGCGAATCTGTTCCTTCACGATATCAACACCTGAAACAAACTCTGTGACTGGGTGTTCAACTTGCACACGAGTATTCATTTCCATGAAGTAGAAATTGCCACTCGCTTCATCGAGAAGAAATTCAATCGTCCCTGCATTTTCATAGCCTACAGACTCTGCTGCACGAACGGCTGCAGCACCAATTTCATGACGAAGGGTTTTGCCAATCGCAATGGATGGGCTTTCTTCTAAGACCTTTTGGTTATTCCGTTGGAGTGAACAATCCCGTTCACCAAGATGGACAACATGACCCTCTTGGTCAGCAAGGATCTGAACCTCGATATGGCGAGCTGGATAAATCACACGCTCTAGATACATAGCGCCATTTCCAAAATTGGCCTTGGCTTCACTGGATGCTGTTTCAAAGGCTGCGACCAAGTCTTCTGCCTTTTCAACCTTACGAATCCCTTTTCCACCACCACCTGCCGATGCCTTAAGCATGACTGGATAGCCAATTTTTTCTGCAACTGCAAGGGCCTCTTCAGCTGTGTGAACTTCACCATCAGATCCTGGGATAACTGGAACCCCAGCCTTGATCATTTGCTCACGCGCATTGATCTTATCTCCCATGGTATCCATCACAGCTCCAGAAGGACCGATGAACTTGATTCCCACTTCGTCACACATAGTGGCAAACTTAGAGTTTTCGCTAAGAAAACCAAAACCTGGGTGAATGGCTTCTGCTTCTGTCAAAACTGCTGCAGATAAAATCGCATTGATATTGAGATAAGACTCTGTCGCCTTACCAGGTCCGATACAGATAGCTTCATCCGCTAGGAGTGTGTGAAGAGCTTCCTTATCAGCAGTTGAATAGACTGCTACAGTCGCAATGCCTAATTCACGCGCAGCTCGAATAATGCGAACCGCAATCTCACCACGGTTGGCAATCAAAATTTTACGAAACATGGAGAACCTCCTTAGTTTCCAATTGCAAAGGTAAGAGTACCACTCGCTGCAAGCTTGCCATCCACTTCAGCCTTGCTTCAACCACAGCAATCGTACCACGACGTTTCACAAATGTAGCCGTCATGACTAATTGATCACCTGGTACAACTTGCTTCTTAAACTTGACCTTGTCCATGCCAGCGTAAAAGACCAGTTTCCCTTTATTTTCAGGTTTGGACAATTCCAAGGCACCAGCAGTCTGGGCCAAGGCTTCCATGATAAGAACACCTGGCATAACTGGGTATTGTGGAAAATGACCATTGAAGAAAGGTTCGTTGATGGTCACATTTTTAAGGGCAACAATGGTATCATCGCTCACTTCCAAGACTCTATCCACTAGGAGCATGGGGTAGCGATGGGGCAAAGCTTCTTTAATTCCTTGAATATCGATCATTTGATACGTACCAATCCTTTACCAAACTCAACCATTTCTTCGTTAGAAACAAGAATTTCAGTCACTACACCATCCTTAGGTGCCGGAATTTCATTCATGACTTTCATGGCTTCGATGATCACCAAAGTCTGGCCTTTCTTGACACTGTCACCAACCGTCACAAAGACAGGTTTGTCTGGTCCAGCAGCCAAGTAAGCCACCCCTACAAGTGGGCTTTCAACGACATCACCCTCTGGAGCAACCGTCGATTCAGCAGGCGCTGGAGCTTCTTCCACTACACTTTCTACTGGGGTTGAAGGAGCAGAAACTACTGGACTTGTAGCTGCCGCAGTTGGTGCTGGAGCAACTGGAGCAGGCGCTTCAGAAGCCATTCTAGCTTCATTCTTACTGAACTGCAACTCATCCGTTTGTTTTTATAAGAAAATTCTCTCAAACTTGATTGGTCAAATTGAGCCATCAAGTCCTTGATCTCATTTAAATTCATAATTATTTATTCTCCCAACGTTTGAAAGCAAGAACCGCATTGTGTCCACCAAATCCAAAAGTATTTGAAATGGCATAAGGAATTTCTTGCTCCAAGCCTTGTCCATAAACGACATTCGCTTCGATATAGTCTGACAACTCGCTTGTCCCAGCTGTCATTGGTACAAAATTATGACGCATGGCTTCGATGGTAGCGATTGCTTCTACTGCCCCTGCCGCACCAAGCAAGTGTCCTGTAAAGGACTTGGTTGAAGATACAGGTACTTCTTTACCAAGAACAGCTACGATCGCACCACTTTCTCCTTTTTCATTGGCAGGAGTTGAAGTTCCATGGGCATTGACATAGGCCACTTGCTCTGGAGAAATTTCTGCTTCTTCCAAAGCCAGCTTCATAGCCTTAATCGCACCTTGACCTTCTGGATGAGGTGAAGTCATATGGTAAGCATCACAGGTATTTCCATAACCAACAACTTCAGCCAAGATAGTTGCACCACGTTTTTCAGCATGTTCAAGGCTTTCAAGAACCAACATCCCTGAACCTTCTCCCATGACAAAACCATTACGGTCTTTGTCAAATGGAATAGAAGCACGAGTTGGATCTTCTGTAGTTGATAGGGCAGTCAAAGCTTGGAATCCAGCAATGGCAAAAGGAGTAATAGATGATTCTGATCCACCAACTAGCATGACATCTTGGAAACCAAACTTGATAGAGCGGAAGGCATCTCCAATGGCATCATTTGATGAGGCGCAGGCTGTATTAATTGATTTACAGATACCGTTTGCTCCAAAGCGCATAGCAACATTTCCTGAAGCCATATTTGGCAAAGCTTTTGGAAGCGTCATTGGCTTAACGCGTTTTGGACCTTTTTCATGAAGACGGATAACCTGATCTTCGATTTCTTTGATACCTCCAATACCTGAAGCAACGATGACACCAAAACGATCTTTATCGATTGCTTCTACATCAAGATTAGCATGTGTCACTGCTTCTTGAGCTGCATACAAGGCATACAAAGAATAGTTATCAAAACGGTTGGTATCTTTTTTGACAAAGTATTTATCAAATGGGAAATCTTGAATTTCTGCTGCATTGTGTACAGCAAATTCGCTGTGGTCAAATTTAGTAATTTCTCCAATTCCAATTTTCCCAGTTTGCAAACTGTTCCAAAATTCTTCTGGAGTATTTCCGATAGGAGAGGTCAATCCGTAACCTGTTACTACAACTCGATTTAGTTTCATCTGTCTTACCTATATCTTTCCTTATTTTTTACATGCTAAGTCCGCCATCAACAGCGAGAACTTGTCCAGTCAAATAATCTTGTCCAGCCAGGAACACTGTAGCATCTGCGATATGTTCTGCTTGACCGAAATGTTTCATTGGGATTTGGGCCAATGTCGCTTCCTTGACCTTATCAGATAAAACAGCAGTCATATCTGACTCGATCATCCCTGGTGCAAGAGCATTTACGCGCACATTACGATTGGCAACTTCACGTGCTACTGACTTGGTAAAACCAATCAAACCTGCTTTAGAAGCTGCATAGTTGGCTTGTCCGATATTTCCCATCAAACCGACCACACTAGACATGTTGATAATCGCACCTTCACGTGCCTTAATCATCTGTTTCAAGACTGCTTGCGTCATGTTGAAGGCACCTGTCAAGTTGATCTTAATCACTTTCAAAGTCTTCTTCAGTCATCTTGAGCATAAGCGTATCTTGAGTAATCCCAGCATTGTTGACCAAGACATCAACAGAACCGAGTTCTGCAATCGCTTGATCTATCATACGCTTGGCATCTGCAAAGTCTGAAACATCACCCGAGATTGGCACTACCTTGACACCGTAGTTTGAAAACTCAGCCAGCAATTCTTCTGGGATTGCTCCGCGACTATTCAAGATTACATTGGCACCCAGTTGAGCAAATTTGTGAGCAATAGCAAGCCCGATACCCCGACTTGAACCTGTAACAAAGATATTTTTATTTTTTAGTTGCATTCTGTTCTCCTGTTTCCTGTTGTATTTGTGGAAGAAGGGATCACTAGTTTCCTAGCAAAGCATCCAAGCTTGCTTGGTCTTCAACGTTAGCTAGCTCAGCTGTTTTATCAATTTTTTTGACAAAGCCTGATAGGACTTTTCCAGGACCAATTTCGATAAAATTGGTCACACCAGCATCCTGCATCACAGCAATACTTTCATAAAAACGAACAGGTTCTTTCACCTGACGCGTCAAAAACTCTTGGATTCGGTCTTTTTCCATGATTGCAGCTTCAGTATTACCTACTAGAGGACAGTTAAAGTCTGAGAAACTAATCCCCCTCAAGAGCTCCAGCTAGCTGTTGGCTAGCTGGCTCTAGAAGGGCTGTGTGGAAAGGACCCGACACATTTAGGGGGATCAATCGTTTGGCTCCTGCTTCCTGCAAGAGTTGAACTGCGCGGTCAACTGCAGCCACCTCACCACCGATGACGATTTGACTTGGGGTGTTGTAGTTGGCTGGAGTCACTACTCCAACTTCAGAAGCAGTTTTGCAAGCTTCCTCTATCACATCTACTGGAGTATTGAGAACGGCTACCATTTTACCAGAACCAGCAGGCGCCGCCTCTTCCATATAAGCTCCGCGCTTAGCAACCAAGGCCACTGCCTCTTCAAAGTCCAAGGCACCACTTGCTACAAGAGCAGAATATTCCCCAAGAGACAATCCTGCTACCATATCTGGCTGATAGCCCTTTTCTTTCAATAGACGGTAGATGGCAACCGAGGTCGCTAAAATTGCTGGTTGCGTATAGCGAGTCTGGTTTAACTTGGTTTCTTCCTTATCAATCAAGTCACGAAGGTCATAACCCAAACCTGACTGGCATGGTCAATGGTTTCCTTGACGATAGGATAGCGATCATAGAGATCACGCCCCATCCCTAGATATTGAGCACCTTGACCCGCAAATAGAAAGGCTGTTTTAGTCATTTCTTACAACTCCTGCCCAACGAGAGGCTTCCTCTTGAATTTTCTTGGCTGCACCATAGTATAGATCTTTTAGAATTTCTTCGACAGTTTCCTCTTTAGAAACCAAACCTGCAATCTGACCTGCCATTACAGATCCACCTTCTACATCTCCATGAACAACGGCTTTAGCAAGAGCACCAGCTCCCATTTGCTCAAAGATTTCTAAGTCTGGATTTTCTTGTTTGAAGGCATCTTTTTCAGCCTGCTCAAAGTCACGTGTCAACTGATTTTTAATGGCACGAACAGCATGACCAAAGTGTTGAGCTGAAATAGTCGTATCGATATCACGTGCTTTTAAGATTTTTTCTTTGTATTTTGGATGGGCGTTAGATTCCTTAGCTACTACGAAACGCGTACCGACTTGAACAGCCTCAGCACCAAGCATAAAGCCTGCAGCGACACCCTCACCGTCTGCAATTCCTCCAGCTGCGATAACTGGAATTGAGACAGCCGCAGCAACTTGGCGGACCAAGGTCATCGTTGTTAATTTCCCAATATGCCCACCGGCTTCCATTCCTTCTGCAATAACTGCATCTGCACCAATTTTTTCCATGCGTTTTGCCAAAGCAACACTTGGAACAACAGGAATAACTGTAATTCCTGCATCATGGAAACGAGTCATGTATTTACTTGGATTTCCAGCACCGGTTGTAACCACCTTAACCCCTTCTTCAATCACGAGATCAACGATGTCTTCTACAAAAGGTGACAAGAGCATGACGTTGACACCGAAAGGCTTATCCGTAAGTGATTTGATTTTATCGATATTAGCCTTTACGACCTCTTTAGGCGCATTACCACCACCGATGATCCCTAGACCACCAGCTTTTGATACTGCACCAGCCAAGTCACCATCAGCAACCCAGGCCATTCCTCCTTGAAAAATAGGATAATCAATGTTCAATAATTCTGTAATACGTGTTTTCATAGTGCCTCCATCATTCCTTGCTTACGTAATAGTTCGATGAGCTTATCGTTTGAGTTTCAAACTATTACCTAAACAAGAGGGAGTGGGTTTCCCCTACTCCTTCTAGTAATATGTTAATTATTTTGTTTGCTCTTCAACGTAGGCAACCAAGTCACCAACTGTTTTCAAGTTATCTTCTGCTTCGATTTGAATATCAAAAGCATCTTCAATTTCAGAGATTACTTGGAACAAATCCAATGAATCTGCATCCAAATCATCAAAAGTAGATTCAAGTGTTACTTCTGATGCATCTTTCCCAAGTTCTTCAACGATAATTTCTTGTACTTTTTCAAATACTGCCATGATAGGACTCCTTTAAAATATAAAAAAATTTATAACTATGTGTTTACCACATGATTACCTAGATTGTAAGAATGAGTGTGCCCCATGTCAAACCTCCACCGAAGCCTGATAGGAGAATCGTCTGGCTACCATCTAAACGAATCATGCCATTCTCCACACACTCTGAGAGCAAAATCGGGATACTTGCTGCACTGGTATTTCCATACTCCATCATATTGGCGGGAAGCTTGTCTCGGTCTACACCGATTTTCTTAGCCATCTTATCCAAAATGCGGATATTTGCCTGATGAAGCAAGAGATAATCCAATTTCGATGCTGCGATTGGACCATTTTCAATGGTCTCTTTGATTGATTTAGCAACATCTCGATTTGCAAAATCAAAAACTGCTCGTCCATCCATCTTCAGAAAAGCAGGGACTGCTTCTTGATCTGAGAAGGGCGAAGTCAAAGCCGTTTGACCATAGGTCAAACACTCGCTCCGAGAACCATCCGTATAAAGACTTTCCACGAGGAAGTGCCGTGTTTCACTCGCTTCCAAGAGAACCCCACCTGCACCATCTCCAAAGAGAACAGCTGTCGAACGATCCGACCAGTCAACCGCCTTGGATAAGGTCTCAGCCCCGATCACAATCCCTTTCTTGAACTGTCCAGAGCTTAAAAACTTTTCAGCAGTTGAGAGAGCGAATACAAAGCCACTGCAAGCTGCTGTCAAATCAAAGGCGAAAGCTCTATTAGCTCCGATATTGGCCTGAACCCGAGCTGCCGTAGAAGGCATCATCGAGTCTGGAGTAATCGTCGCTACAATGATAAAATCAATCTGCTCAGCCTCTATGCTCCCTTTAGCCAGCAAGTTCTTGGCAACTTCTGTCGCCAAGTCACTTGTGGACTCCGTTTTTGAGATATGTCTCTGTTTAATTCCTGTCCGACTTGAAATCCACTCATCGCTTGTATCCATTATTTGGGCTAAGTCATGATTAGTGACCACTTGCTCTGGTACATAATGAGCAACCTGGCTTATTTTTGCAAAAGCCATTATTTCAAATCCTCCAAAAATTGATAAAGGTTCCTTAAGCCTCTGTCCATGACTTCTTTTTCCTCGGGACTCATGCCATCAATAATTTTTTCGACCATGGCCTTGTGGAAACGTTTATGAAGGCGGTGAACTAGACGACCTTTCTTTGTCAAATGCAGATAAACCACACGACGATCTTGGTCTGAACGAACACGTTCAATATAACCCTTTCTTTCTAGGTTATTCAAGCTCGTCGTAACTGTCCCTAAGGTTACCATCAGTTCTTTGGAAACTTTGCTAGGCGTTGCCTCAGGAAACTTACCAATCACATCAATTGTGTGCATTTCTTTGATGGAGATGTCTTTGAAGCGACTACCTCTCAAGCTAACCTCCTCGATCACAAGGACATTATTAAAAATGGATGTTAAATAATCATTGACTTGTTGGTAATCCAATTCTCATCCCTCCTCTTTAGAAAAAACTTTCACTATCAAAACATTTGATAAAAGAAGTATAACAAACTTCAAAAAATTGTGCAAGTATTTTTTTATTTTCCTGAAAATTTTGGTCTTCTTCTTTCAGAATGCGCTCGAACCCCTTCTTTAAAATCTTCCGTTAAAGATAAAGATTCTTGTAGTTTCAATTCCAAATCGGCATAATTCTGCCAATCCTTAAATTGACTTTCCCAAACTAGCTTCTTAATAGCTGCATAGGAGTTAGCTGAGCCTCGTCTTAATTTCTTCAGAACTTGTTCTCTTGTTTTTTCTAATTTATCAGCTTCACAAACACGGTATACCACGCCCCATTCTAGCGCTTTTTTTCCGCAGTCAAGGCTTCTCCTGTCATGGCAAGTTGTGCTGCTCGTGTTACCCCGATACTACGACTCAAGAGATGAATTCCACCAGCGTCTGGCGCCAATCCAACTCCAACAAAGGCTTGAATGAATTTTGCCTTATCAGTCGCCAAACAAAAATCAACGGCTACTGCCATATTTGCCGCAGCACCAGCAACTGCTCCATCTACCTCCATCAAAACGGGTTTAGGAATTTGCTTGATTTTAAAAGAAATTGTATTGACTAATTCTGCAATCTTATTCAAAGAAGGAATGTCATCCTCATCCACTGCTCGTTTCATCTCAACCAAGTCTCCCCCAACTGAAAAGACTTTCCCATTAGCGTTTATCAAGATAAACTGAACAGCTTGATCCTGCTCTGCTAGGGTCAAAGCTTCTAAAATCTCCTCACACATTGGGATATGGAAACCATTTGCCACTTCGGGACGATTCAAAGTAATGATAGCAAGATCATCTACAATCTGATATAAGATATGATTCATAGCTTCTCCTTTTCTTTTGTAAGGCAATGAAATTATTTTATCTTCAAAGTATATCTTTTTTTGGATAAAGAGGCAAGAAAAAAACTAAGGGAAAGTGTCTCAGCTGATTATTTTACCATCGTTTATGAATGTGAGTGAAAGTTGGCCACTTATTTTTTTAAACTGTTGTATCTTTTTCAGAACAAATTAACATTTACTTCTATTGTAATAGGAAGATATTTTCTTCATTGAAAAATGCCCCTCTTTCTGCTATAATCGTATAAAATACTTACTTGAGGAGTCCTTATGAAGGTTGTAAAATTTGGTGGAAGCTCTCTTGCCTCTGCTGGTCAGTTAGAAAGTTTTAAACATCGTCAAAAGTGATAAAGAACGCCGTTTTGTAGTCGTTTCCGCACCGGGTAAACGCAATGCTGAGGATACCAAGGTAACTGATGCCTTGATTAAATACTATCGTGACTATGTAGCGGGAAATGATATCAGCGTTAGTCAAAGCTGGATTATCGACCGCTATGCGGCTATGGTGAGCGAACTAGGCTTAAAACCAACTGTTTTAGAAAAAATTTCTAAAAGCATCCGTGCCTTAGCGACTCTTCCTATTGAGGAAAATGACTTTCTCTATGACACCTTCCTAGCGGCTGGAGAAAACAACAATGCCAAATTGATTGCAGCCTACTTTAACCAAAACGGTATCGATGCACGCTATGTTCACCCAAGAGAAGCTGGAATTGTTGTCACAAGTGAACCAGGAAACGCACGTATCATTCCATCTAGTTATGACAAGATTGAAGGCTTGGCTGATAGCAACGAAGTCCTTGTCATCCCAGGTTTCTTTGGTGTGACTAAGGAAAATCAAATCTGTACCTTCTCACGAGGAGGATCAGACATTACGGGTTCTATCATTGCTGCAGGTGTCAAGGCTGACCTCTATGAAAACTTTACCGACGTGGATGGGATTTTTGCCGCCCACCCTGGTATCATTCACCAACCCCACTCTATCCCAGAGTTGACCTACCGCGAAATGCGTGAGTTGGCCTATGCAGGATTCTCAGTCCTTCATGACGAAGCTCTTCTACCTGCCTATCGTGGAAAAATCCCTCTGGTTATCAAGAATACCAACAATCCTGACCACCCAGGAACGCGCATTGTTTTGGAACACAGTAATGATAAATTCCCAGTAGTAGGGATTGCTGGTGACTCAGGATTCGTCAGCATCAACATGTCAAAATACCTCATGAACCGAGAAGTTGGGTTTGGTCGCAAGGTTCTACAAATCCTTGAGGATCTCAATATCGGTTGGGAACATATGCCTACAGGTATCGATGATCTTTCGATCATTCTCCGTTCTCGTGAATTGACTCCTATCAAGGAAGAAGAAATTCTACGTCAGTTAGTTCAAAAGGCTGAGGTAGACCATGCTGAAATCGAACACGATCTTTCTATCATTATGATTGTTGGCGAAAAGATGAAGAGTCATATCGGAGTAACTGCTACTGCAACACGTGCTCTATCTGAAAACAAAATCAACATCCAGATGATGTCCCAAGGTTCAAGTGAAGTTTCCATCATGTTTGTTGTCAATAAAGAGCAAGAGAAGGCCGCTATTAAAGCTCTCTACAATGCCTTTTTTGGAGAAAGTAAGGAAGACTAATCATGGCCCAATCTCTCAATAAAGTCATTGACCTCCAAACCACTGGAACATCTTACCTCTCTATCTCTGGAAAAGTTGGAAAATTTCTAGTTGGGGATCAAGCCTTAGAGTTTTATCCTGATGTCAATGTCGAACAATATATCCAGATCCCCTGGTCTAGCATTCAGCAAATCGGAGCCAACGTAAGTGGTCGCAAGATTAGCCGTCACTTTGAAGTCTTCACTGATCAAGGAAAATTCCTCTTTGCTTCAAAAGACTCTGGAGCTATCCTCAAAATCGCTCGGGAAAAACTTGGCAATGACAAAGTTGTGAAACTTCCGACTCTACTCCAGACCATTGGACAAAAACTTAAAAATCTATTTGCAAAAAAGTAGAAACTTTAGTATAATCATAGCAACGGATAAGTAAGTTATTCCCTTCTTTCAGAAAGTCTGCGGGTGCTGCGAGCAGATAGAGGGGATAGGTGAAATTCTACCGTTAGTAACAATTACATACACAATCAAGTGCACACCTGTGAAGTTGGATGGAACCGTGGCCCTGCCACTCCAACGCTTTGTCAGGTGTGCTTTTTTCATAAAGGAGTTCTTATGTTAGATATTAAACGTATTCGCACAGATTTTGATGCTGTCGCTGAAAAATTAGCTACACGTGGTGTAGATGCTGCTGTCTTGAATGAGATGAAAGAAATCGACGCTAAACGTCGTGACATCTTGGTCAAGGTTGAAACGCTCAAGGCAGAACGTAACACTGTTTCTGCTGAGATTGCCCAAGCCAAACGCAACAAGGAAAATGCAGATGACAAGATTGCTGCTATGCAAACCCTATCTGCTGAGGTCAAAGCCTTGGATGCTGAATTGGCGGAAATCGATGCTAAGTTGACAGAATTTACGACTACTCTTCCAAACATCCCAGCTGACAGCGTTCCTGTCGGAGCTGATGAAGACGATAATGTGGAAGTTCGTCGTTGGGGAACTCCGCGCGAATTTGACTTTGAGCCAAAAGCTCACTGGGATCTGGGTGAAGACCTCGGTATCCTTGACTGGGAACGCGGTGGTAAGGTAACAGGCGCTCGTTTCCTCTTCTATAAAGGTCTTGGAGCTCGCCTGGAACGTGCTATCTACAACTTTATGCTAGATGAGCATGGTAAAGAAGGCTACACAGAAGTCATCACACCTTACATAGTTAACCATGATTCTATGTTTGGTACTGGTCAATATCCAAAATTCAAGGAAGACACTTTTGAATTGAAAGACACTAATTATGTCCTTATTCCTACTGCTGAAGTACCTCTAACTAACTACTACCGTGATGAAATACTTGACGGAAAAGACCTGCCAATCTACTTCACTGCTATGAGTCCATCATTCCGTTCTGAGGCTGGTTCTGCTGGTCGTGATACTCGTGGCTTGATCCGTTTGCACCAATTCCACAAGGTTGAAATGGTCAAATTTGCCAAACCAGAAGAATCTTACGAAGAATTGGAAAAAATGACAGCCAACGCTGAAAACATCCTTCAAAAACTCAACCTTCCATACCGTGTCGTTGCCCTCTCTACTGGAGACATGGGCTTCTCAGCTTCCAAGACTTACGACTTGGAAGTTTGGATTCCAGCCCAAAATACCTATCGTGAAATCTCAAGCTGTTCAAATACCGAAGATTTCCAAGCGCGTCGTGCCCAAATCCGTTACCGCGATGAAGCCGATGGTAAAGTTAAACTTCTTCATACCTTGAACGGTTCTGGACTTGCAGTTGGACGTACAGTGGCTGCAATTCTTGAAAACTATCAAAATGAAGATGGTTCTGTGACCATTCCAGAAGTACTTCGTCCTTACATGGGTGGAGCTGAAGTTATCAAACCATAAAAAACAAGGCCTAGCTAAATAATAGCTAGACCTTTTTTCGTAACCAAATCAGATAAGCACCCAATACGAAGAATAAAATAGTGAGGCAAATAACAGTTTCAGCCAACACCAGATAATCCAGAAATGGAAGTTTCAAAATTCCCTGAGCCATCTTGAGAGAGGTAGCTGTGATAATGGTTGGAAAGGTGAGGGCTGAGAAAGCTGGTTGAAAGCCTTGTTTAGAATATTGGGCAGGCGAGTTAAAACAAAGAAAAAGAAGGATTGAGAAGCCAAAATCATGACGATTAAGAGCCAAGTCGGTAAGCTGGCTCCTCCAACTCGAATCAGAGAAGCTAAGAGTAGAGAGAAAGGGGCGCAGTAGATCCCTTCTTGTCCAAGTAAGGCTAGTGGGAGTGGATGTTTCTTTAAATCACTATAAATAAGCGGATAGAGATAGAAGGTTAGGAGAAAACCAAAAATCAAGGTCGCATAGGCGATTTCGATGATACCTACAAGAGGATAGGTCAAGGCAGCCACTGCTATCCCCACATAAAGCACCGTCCAGCTTGGAGTCGCATGAACCCTCCGACCCGGACAAGCAAACTTGATGGTGAAACCAGCAATCAAGACCAAATCCAAGAGAAATGAAAACCACCATAGCCCTTGCGCTACTAAGGGAAGATGAGGGAACAAGCGAAAGACATAAGTTGATAAAATCATTCCAGCCATGGGAAAGGTCGCCATTCCTGACAAAAGGAGAGGGTTTGGTCAATTCTTGCTTGGTTTCCTTCCAATTAAACAGATGAAGAATCAGAAAGTAAATCCACAAAACCAAACCTATCAGACTAAAAAGATGTGACAGAACCGGCAATGTATCTAAAATGAGATTTCCAGCTCCTGCCAAACCTAACAAACAACCAGAAAATACCAAGGGGAGTTTTTTCATGGCAACCTCCATTAATCATATTATTATTAGTATAGCATAAAAGCGCTTAAAATAGCATAGAAAAATGAAGACTGGGTTTCTCAGCCTTCATTTTTTTCTTTATGATTCGAACTAGGCATAGGGTTGCAATTCTGGGTTAATAGGCGTATTGGCTAAGTTATTAGCATAGTTGCAAAGGCTGGCTAGGCTGACACCGAGAACCACATCCAAGGCATTTTGCTGCGTATAGCCGGCTTCTAAAAATTCACTAAGCGCTTCATCCCCTACGCGTCCTTTGGTATTGATGACTGCCAAAGTAAACTTGGCCAGAGTATCTAGCTTAGGATCTGATTCGATTGGAGTGCGATTGCGAAGGGCTTGAAGAAGATCATCATTCATTTGGATTTGTTTGATTGAAAGGCAGTATGACCAGCCACGCAGAAAGAACAACCATTGGTTACTGCAGCTGTGATTTGCACCACTTCACGCTCAACTGGTGTTAAGCTATTACGGCGGTTGATGGCTCCGACAGTTCGGTAGGCTTCTAGAGCAGTAGGAGCATTGGCCAAGAGACCAATCAGGTTAGGAATATAGCCATTGTTGTCTTTTTGTACTGTTTCAAGAACTTCTTTTACTTCTGCTGGTGCTGATTCTACTGTGTGGATGGTAAATGTTGTCATCATAAAACCTCTTTTCATTTTATTGTCATTTAGTCTATCATAGAATTTCTTCTTTGGATAATATATATTTTCAATTGCCATGATAGGAAATGTTTATGAAAGAAAAAAATCACACTAAGAGTGTGATTGGGTTAGTGTTTAAAATACTTTTTGGTTTCAGCAATAACGACTGGTGACAAGACCAAAAGGGCAATCAAGTTTGGTAGAGCCATCAAGGCATTGACGATATCTGCAATAATCCAGACCATATCCAACTCGATAAAACCTCCCAACAAGACCATGAGCACAAAGACCACTCGATAGAGCCAGATAAAGCGAACCCCAAAGAGAAACTCGAAACAGCGTTCTCCATAGTAATTCCAACCGAGAATTGTCGTAAAGGCAAAGAGAACAAGGAAAATAGTCAAAAGAGTAGGGCCAAAATGTGAAAAAACTGTTGAAAAGGCTGACTGGGTCAAAGCAACACCATTCAAATCATCGCTCCAAACCCCTGTCACTAAGATTGTCAGACCTGTCAGAGTACAGATAATCAACGTATCAATAAAGGTTCCTGTCATGGAAATCAAGCCTTGCTCGACAGGCTCATTAGTCTTAGCTGCAGCCGCTGCAATCGGAGCTGAACCAAGACCAGATTCGTTAGAAAAGACTCCTCGCGCCACACCATTTTGAATCGCAGTACGGATAGTCGCCCCTGCAAAACCACCTACCGCAGCTACTGGGTTAAAGGCTGAAGTAAGGATGAGGGCAAGTGTGGCTGGGATTTTCTCTATATTAAAGAGAATAACTGTAAGAGTTCCTAAAATATAGACAATAGCCATAAAAGGAACCACTGCTGTCGAAACCTTTGAAATGGATTTGAGTCCACCAAAGACGGCAATCCCTACAAAAATGGATAAAATCAGAGCTGTGATAGCTGGATCAATTTGAGCTGTATTTTGGATAGATTCTGTAATTGAATTGACTTGGGTAAAGGTACCAATCCCTAGAAGGGCCACCAATACACCAGCTAGGGCAAAGAAGATAGCAAGTGGTCGCCACTTTTCTCCCATCCCCAAAAGGATGTAATGCATGGGTCCTCCAGCTACAGCTCCATTTGCATCCTTTGTGCGATATTTGATGGCCAGCAAGCCTTCGGCATACTTGGTCGCCATCCCAAAAAAGGCTGCCATCCACATCCAAAAGAGGGCGCCTGGTCCACCAACCTTAATAGCTGTTGCGACCCCGATGATATTTCCCGTACCAACGGTGGCTGCTAGAGCCGTACAGAGAGCAGCAAAGCTCGACACATCGCCATGCCCCTTATCCTTGGTAAAGATCAACTGAAAGGCCTTTGGAAGACGTGCCACCTGCAAAAGGCCTAGTCGGATGGTCAAATAGATACCCGTTCCTACCAATAAGATCAAGAGGGGAGGCCCCCAAACGAAAGCATCAAGCGCTTTTAGCAATTCTAACATATCCTTCTCCTATCTTTTCAACTCCAAAAGAAAGAGCACATGCAAGATACATGTACTCTGGAATGCTTAGATAAATGCCCAAAAGCGGTCTATCCTAGCTCTGTCCTTTTACCTGAGAGTTTGAGCAGTTGTCTGCCTTGCCCCTTCGGTGCCTTTACGGTCTCTCCAGAGTTCCGTCCATTTACAGTCATGGGAAATCAAACGTTTCTCCACTTCTATTAAACTTCATTCGGTGTTGGTATTTAATTTTTTATTATTTTACAAAAAATGTTGGAAGTTGTCAATGTGTTTGTGAATAAAATAGAAATTAGTTCACCAGTTTTTTTATTGTATGAATGACCTTATTACCCCCAAAAAGTAGAGCCATAATTCAATAGAAATCACAACTTTCTGATAAATTTTAAAACGCTACCTAAACTCATTTCCCACTCTGTGCTTCTCCTAAAAATTTTCGAATCGCTTCTACCATTTTCTCTGGTTCAGTTGACGAAAAAAATACGACTATCTCCTCTCAATTCATGACTTGTATTGTCAAAAAGCAAAAAAATTGGTTTATGTTTATTACCAATTTCTTCTACAATAGTTTCTACAACTCCACCATGATTGATATCCAAATAAAAAAATCCATATTATCCAAAAGCTTCTTTTCATATTAAAAAGGATTAAAAATTTGGATAAATTGATAGATTTAAAAATCGTTGCATATCAACTACACTATCAGCAAAAATTTGTTGGCGCTAATATTGTAAAATGAACTTCTGATAGTTCTGTCAAAAGATATTCTATTGATTCTAAAACAGCACTATTTGTAAAAATACAAGTATGATATAACGGTGCTCTCACTAGCTCATTAAAAGAACGTCTGATAATATCTGCTTCCAATAATACATCGTTCCAATTCAAGCCATAATAAAACCACCACAATTTACGAAAACGAGTCAAAGTTAAATGAGTCCATGGTTTAAACTCTGAAGTATAGTGAATAATCTTAGGTTCAGAATTTCCATAATAGTCGGATTCATACCATTTACTGTTGCCTGTTAAATGTAAAAATTGATCCAAACCAACCATAAAGTTATACTCTTTATCCAAATGTAGCCACTGGTCACCAAAATACATGTTAAGAACGCCTTGATCTCCATAAACATGCTCATGGTGTTGGACAGTTAACTCTAGTAAACTTTCTGTCGAATGATTTTCCCGCCATTTCTTCGCATCAATCAATAACATACCTGCATTAAAGGTTGTCAACCAACCATCTTGTCCAAAATCTTGAACAGCTGCAATGGCATAGCCTTGTAAATCTAAGAAGAACAATTCATCCAATCTTGCATTCACGATCATATCCGAGTCTAAGTAGAGGACTCTGTCTTCTTGTACTTCATCTGCTATGAAATACCTAAAGAAAGTAGCATAGGACAGAATTGCATTTGGCAAGCGAAAATCACGAAGGTTGTGAGCCGTTTTTTTAACATTGACAATTTCAGAACCAATGATTTTAAGGCGATTTCTCATTAAAAGAAACCATTCACTAGGTAAATCGTCATTAAACACATAAAATTTCACTTCGTGATTATGAACCGAAACGGATTTTATTACGGTTTCTACCTTATCAAGATAATGAATATCAGCTCCAAGAGCAATCACTTTATGATACATTTTCATTACTACTCTCCACTATCAATTTTCCCTAGTTGATGACGAATAGACATCACCAAGTTCTCTTTATCCTCTAGCCTAAATATTTGATTTCCTTATCACTAAAATCCTATCAATCATATTGTCGACCTCATTTTAGTGGTTAATATCTAATTCAGTTTTAAACACACGATAATTATTAGATTAATGATTAGAACCAAAAACTCTCACTCCATTTTCAAACATTGAGTCATGATCAATAGTGATTTCTTACATATAACAGATTGAACAATGATCATTAAAAAAATCTCTATTACCGACTTTTTAATCTTTCATCATCTAAAAAAACTCCAATATGATAATAATCTCCAACTAACTGTACTAGATCTTAAAAAGCTATCCTGTATTTCTCGACTCTTTTATAAAGTGAAATTTGTAAAAAAACAGTACTCCTATATTCTCAAAAAAATCACTCCTCATTGCTATCTCTTTACCGTATATTGACTACTGACTTTATCAATCTTATCTTCAACCTCGAATTTGTATTTTAAACTGACTGGAACTGTCTTTATAATTTATTGTTTGATTTAGCTTTACTTTATAAATAACGGAATCCTTCTATCCTTTAAAGGTCACAATGGTTGCTCCACTGCCACCAGCATTCTGTGGAGCATAGCCGAAACTCTTAACATGCTTGTTTCTTTGTAGGTATTTGGTGACTCCTTCACGGATGACTCCTGTTCCGATACCATGGATGATATCAACTTGGGCCATATTATTAAGTAGGGCTTGGTCAATAAAGACGTCCAGCTCATTCATGGCCTCTTCGTACCGTTTGCCTCGGAGGTCCAGTCTTGCTTGCGGACCACGACCCGAAGCACGTTTCACGACATTGACTTGTTTTTTCTTGACTGGAGCTTCTTGTTGGGCCTGAACAAGATCAAATTCTTTCTCTTCCAAGGTCATCTTGATCAAACCAACTTGGGCTTCCCAACGCCCGTCCTTGAGCTGATTGGTCAAGGTTCCACGTTGGCCATAACTGAGAACCACGATATCATCTCCAACCTTTGGAGTCCGTTTTTTCTTGGCTTTTTGAAGGACCTTGTTTTTAGACAAATCGACTTTTTCAGGAGCCAGTTTTTTCAGCTCAGCCTTGGCTTCAATGATTTCGTGGGGTTTGAGTTGAGACTTACTGTGGAGGTTCTTGAGAATCTTGTCACTCTCACTTAGCGCTAGTTCCACAATTTCAGCAGCTTGTTCACGCGCCTTGTTGAGCTCAGTTTCCTTTTCCCGATTGAGCTCGTTGTAAAGCTTTTTGAGCGCACGGTTCATCTTGAGGTTTTCTTGCTCCACCTCACGGATATTGTCCAAGCGTTTGCGACTTTCAAGCGTTTGCTCTTCCAATTGCTCAATAATGCGGTTGACGTCATTATCTTGGTCGACCTGCTGGCTAGCATCCCCAACGATGACATCTGACAAGCCCAGGCGTTTGGCAATTTCAAAGGCATTGCTTCGGCCAGGAACTCCCTGCATAAAGCGATAGGTCGGACGCAGACTGGCTGTATCAAACTCCATGCTGGCATTTTGCACAAAGGCTGTCTCAATACCGTAGGCCTTGAGTTCTGGATAGTGGGTCGTCGCCATAGTTTTGACCTGACGTAGACGAAGATCCTCTAAAATAGCCATAGCAAGGGCAGCACCTTCCTGCGGATCGGTACCTGCCCCAAGCTCATCTAAGAGTAAAAGCGAGTGTTGGTTGACCTTGCCAAGAATATCTACGATATTGGTCATGTGACTCGAGAAGGTAGACAAGCTTTGCTCGATAGACTGCTCATCCCCAATATCTGCGAAGATTTCTTCGAAAATACCAACACGGCTCCCCTTATCAGCTAAAATGGGCAAGCCTGACTGGGCCATAAGTTGCGTCAAGCCCAAGGTTTTGAGCATGATGGTCTTCCCACCTGTATTGGGCCCTGTAATGACAATAGCCGTTAATTCCTTACCAAAGTGTACATCGTTTGCCACTGCATTTTTGACCAAAGGATGGCGAACATGAAGGAGTTGAATCTCTTGGTTCTCTGAAAGTTGAGGAACAACTGCTTGTCTTTCTTGAATGAAACGCACTTTGGCACGAATCAAGTCTAGGTGCCCGATAATCCAAGCGTCATTAGCAATCTCTGCAGCATGAGGACGGACCCGTTCCGATAACTCCTGCAGGATACGAATCATCTCATAGCGCTCATCAGCTCGCAGACTCGCGATTTCTTCGCTTAGTTTCACGACCTCACGTGGCTCGATATAGACCGTATTTCCACTGGCAGAGATGTCGTGGACAACACCTGCAATCTTGTTGCGGTAGGTATTCTTGACGGGTAAGACCTGACGGCCATTTCTACTAGCGATAATCCCTTCCGTCAACATCTGAGCTTTTTGCTTGAGCAAGTCTTGCAAGACATCTCGAACTTGGCTCTCACTATCATGGATTTTCCGACGGATGCGTGCTAGTTCTTCGCTGGCGAAATTTTCGATAAATCCTGCGTCATTTAGGGCTTGGAGACTTCCTTGCAAGTGTGGAAAATCATGCAGTTTTTCAAACCATCTCGTCAACTGTTTCAATCGTACGTTTTCGAGATTGGCATAAAAACTTTGTAACTCTCTGCTAGCAAGCAAGACCCGTTTGATAAGTAGAAACTCCTCGATATTGAGATCCGCCCCCATCTCTAAACGCTTACAAATCGCTGAAATTTCACGTGTCGCTAGGATGGTAAAGTGAGGTTGCTCCACAAATAGGGCTTGCATTTCCTCCATCTCAGCAAAAGCCTGTTTGATTTTATCCTCCTTGGTAGTCGGAGCCAAAGCTTTTAACTCCTCTAGTCCCTGTTCTGTCAGGATATGAGGTTCAAACAAGGCTTTTATTTTATTAAATTCTAATGTTTCTAGTATTTTTGTATTCATATTCTTTCCTTGTATGCTTGTTTACATGATTGTAGTGCCTAGAGGTTTTTGGACTTTGCCTCGCCTTAGTCGTCCAATCTGTAAACAAAGGGCTAGGAAAAATCCCGCCCTTTTTATCCGATTAAATTTGTCACCCAGAGTTGTTTGATAAAGTTTGTCGTTAAAGGGACACTTTGGATGATATGCTTGGCTACTACGCTCTTTTCAAGGGGATTTTGTACAGCTGCCATAGGCACAGTTGCAAGAATGGTCAAAGCCATTTGCAAGACAAATAAGGTTACCAATAGCGACAATATGCCTGCTCCGATACGAAACCATTTGACATCGAGCTTTTTAATCGGAATCAAGTGTAGGAACAAACCGATAAAACGTCCGATACTGTAACAAATTCCGAAAACTAGAAGGTAGGCCAGACCCGCATAAAAGACCTTGTCTAGCTGAAAAAGCTGGTCTGAGGGGAAGAAAAAGGTGCCCTGTCCTTCCTGAGGATTGGCATAAGGGATAAGCAAGTGAAAGTAATCTCCCAGCGATTTATAAAACTGTCCAGCAACAAAGGCTGAAATCACTGCCACGAGGAAATAATAAACTTGAAGCACCAAACCTCTACGGTAGCCGATGTAAAAGCCCCAAGCAAGAACCAGCAAGAGAAGGATCGAAATCATAGGGAATCCTCAATCTTGCTCTGATCTTGCTTAACAGCCACTAATTTATTTCGAAGGTCTTTAAGCTCCTGCTCCTTATCGTCAAACTCAATCTCACGACTAAGCTGCGTCGATAGGCTGTTAATCGCTAAAAGGAGGGCAATCGTTTCATCATCTGCCCCAGGCATTTGTTCTTTAATTGCTTGGTATTTTTTTCAGTCGCAACCTTGGCTATTTCCTCCATAAAGAGGTTGTCATGCTCGGTTGTCAAGGTTAATGTCTTTTTTTCCCGAATGTAAACTTATATCGATTTAGATTTGCCATAAAAATTCACCTCACGATATTATACCAAATTTCGCTAACTTTGTCAGTTTTTACCAATTCTCCTGCTTTTATGGTACAATAGAAACTATGGCAAGTATCACACTCACACCTAGCGAACAGGAAATTCAGAGCTTTTTTTAAGTCAGTATCAGAAGGCTCTCAGCCCTAGTAACAATACTTATATCCGCTACTTTTTTTGCGCCTGCCTCAGGCAACGATTTCCATCTATACTTCTGGAAAAGTCCTCCTGCAGGGCGAAATGGCGGAGAAGTACGCCAGTTTCTTTGGTTATCAAGTACAACAAGAAAACAGTGGACAAGATTTCCCTATGATTGGGACCGATGAGGTGGGGAATGGTTCCTACTTTGGTGGGCTTGCTGTCGTGGCTTCCTTTGTGACACCTGACCAGCATGACTTCTTGAGAAAACTCGGAGTGGGGGATTCCAAAACTCTGACAGACCAAAAGATTCGTCAGATTGCCCCTATCCTCAAGGAAAGGATCCAGCATCAAGCACTGCTTCTCTCACCGAGCAAGTATAATGAAGTTATCGGAGAGCGTTACAATGCTGTTTCTGTAAAGGTTGCCCTTCACAACCAAGCTATCTTTCTCCTGCTTCAAAAAGGAGTCCAGCCAGAAAAAATCGTGATTGATGCTTTTACAAGTCCTAAAAACTATGATAAGTACTTGGCACAAGAAGCCAATCATTTCCCAAACAAGGTTAGTTTGGAAGAGAAAGCCGAGGAAAAATATATGGCTGTTGCGGTTAGCTCCATCATCGCGCGTGATCTCTTCTTGGAAAACTTGGAAAATCTTGGACGAGAACTGGGCTACCAACTGCCAAGTGGCGCTGGAACTGCATCTGATAAGGTTGCTAGCAAAATCCTTCAAGCCTATGGTATGAAGGGGCTCAACTTCTGTGCCAAACTACATTTTAAAAATACTGAAAAAGCCAAAGCACTGCTAGAAAGGTAAGTTATGAATTATTTTAAAACATTTCTAAAAGAGTGGGGACTTACGTTCCTCATCATTATAGTAGTTGGTCTAAGTCGTCTCTTTCTCTGGACCAATGTCCGTGTGGAAGGACACTCTATGGATCCGACCCTAGCTGATGGAGAGATTCTCTTTGTCGTCAAACACCTCCCTATCAACCGTTTTGACATTGTAGTTGCCCATGAAGATGATGGAAATAAAGACATCGTTAAACGCGTCATCGGCATGCCCGGAGATACCATTCGCTACGAAAACGACAAGCTCTTTATCAACAATCAAGAAACCGACGAACCTTACCTAGCAGACTACCTCCAACAGTTTAAAAATGATAAACTGCAAAACGCCTATTCAGGGAAAGGTTTTGAAGGGGATAAGGGGGTCTATTTTAGAAGTCTAGCTCAGAAGGCTCAGGCCTTTACTGTCGATGTAAATTTCAACACTAGCTTCAGCTTTACAGTTCCTGAAGGCGAATACCTTCTCCTTGGAGATGACCGTTTGGTTTCTAGCGACAGCCGCCATGTTGGAACCTTTAAAGCCAGTCAAATCAAGGCGAAGCAAAATTCCGTTTCTGGCCGCTCAACCGTATCGGAATCTTTTAAAACCAGCAACCGGATGCTGTGATAGTCTTTTTGAGTTAGCTTTTAGGATTAGATTGCAACTTGGCGATATCTTGTACCAAGCCCCAAATCCAAGGAAAGCCTAACTGAGAGCTCTATCCCGGCTCTTTTTCTATCAAAAAGGAAACCTATGGAAGTTTATTTTTCAGGCACCATTGAACGCATTATTTTTGAAAATGTCAGTAATTTTTATCGCATCCTCCTCCTAGATATCCAAGATACCAATGCGGAGAACTTTGACGATTTTGAAATCATCGTTACAGGAACCATGGCTGATGTGATTGAGGGCGAAGACTACACTTTTTGGGGGCAAATCGTTCAGCACTCCAAGTATGGTGAACAGCTACAGATCAGTCGTTATGAGCGAGCAAAACCCACTAGCAAGGGCTTGGTCAAGTATTTCTCCAGCAGTCATTTTAAGGGAATTGGACTCAAAACAGCTCAGAAAATTGTGGATACGTATGGCGAAAATACCATAGACGAAATTCTGGAGCATCCTGAAAAGCTGGAAAGCATTGCTGGACTCTCTGCCAAAAACCGTGAGGCTTTTGTCTCCACCCTCCGTCTCAACTATGGGACAGAGATGGTTTTGGCAAAACTGGCCAACTACGGCATTCCCAATAAACTAGCCTTTCAGATTCAAGACTTTTACAAGGAAGAAACGCTGGATATTGTCGAAAACTATCCCTACCAACTGGTTGAAGATATCAAGGGTTTGAGCTTCACCATTGCTGACCAATTAGCTGCTGAACTAGGTATTGAAAGTCAAGCTCCTGAGCGCTTCCGTGCAGGTCTTGTCCACAGCCTCTTTCAAGGCTGTATGAATACGGGCGATACCTATATGGAAGCCCGTGATTTGCTGGAACAGACCCTGACTCTCCTCGAGTCTTCCCGTCCCGTGGAACTGGATCCCAGCCAAGTTGCTCAGGAACTCTCCTACCTGATTGAAGAAGACAAGGTTCAGCAGATTGACACTAAAATTTTTGATAATAGCCTCTTTTTCGCTGAAGAAGGCATCCGCAGTCACTTAGTTCGTATCCTTGAAAAAGGAAAGAAACAAAGTCAAGATTTGGAAACCATTCAAAAGCATATCTCTACTATCGAGGAAGAACTAGGTATCCAATACGATAGTATCCAAAAGCAAGCTATCTGCGATGCCATCCAGAACAAGGTCTTTATCCTAACAGGTGGACCTGGTACTGGAAAGACCACCGTTATCAATGGGATTATCGCTGTTTATGCCCTGCTTGAAGCACTCGATTTCAAGAAAAAAAGCAACTTACCTATTCTTCTCGCTGCCCCAACTGGTCGAGCGGCTCGGCGCATGAATGAATTGACAGGTTTGCCTAGCGCTACTATACACCGTCATTTGGGAATGACAGGTGACGATGATACCAGCCATCTGGAAGATTATCTGGATGCTGATTTTATCATTGTAGATGAGTTTTCTATGGTGGATACTTGGCTAGCAAATCAACTTTTCTCCAACATCTCTTCTAACAGTAAAATCCTCATCGTGGGTGATAGCGACCAGTTGCCTTCTGTCAGTCCTGGACAGGTCTTAGCTGATCTGCTCCAGATACCCTTGATTCCGCAGACTCGCTTGGAACGGATTTATCGCCAGAGCGAGGAATCAACTATCGTTACCTTGGCTAGCCAGATTCGACAAGGCATCTTGCCAGCTGACTTTACCCAGAAAAAGGCAGACCGCTCCTACTTTGAAATCATGAGTAGCCATATCCCTGCAACCATTGAGAAAATCCTCGGTGCCGCCCTCAGAAGTGGCATTTCGGCTCGTGATATTCAGGTGCTGGCGCCTATGTATCGAGGTACTGCAGGTATTGATGCCATCAATCAGCTCATGCAAGACCTGCTCAATCCACCACAAAAAGACCAACTCAGTTTTGAAGCTCCCCAATGCTTCTATCGCAAGGGTGACAAGGTCATTCACCTAGTCAACGATGCCGAAGTCAATGTCTTTAATGGAGACCTAGGCTACATCACAGACCTGATTCCTGGAAAATACACCGAGTCCAAACAAGACGAGATTGTCATTGATTTTGATGGCAATGAGGTTATCTACCCTCGAAATGAATGGTACAAGATTCGGCTAGCCTATGCCATGAGTATCCATAAGTCTCAGGGGAGTGAGTTCCCCGTTGTCATCCTGCCCATTACTAGTGCTAGCAAGCGCATGCTGGAACGCAATCTCATCTACACGGCTATTACACGGGCTAAGAGCAAGCTCATCCTACTAGGCGAATTACAGGCCTTTGACTATGCAGTCAAACATATCGGAACTGCCCGTAAGACTTATCTGATTGAGCGTTTCAGGATCTGGTCGATTCGACCGACCAAACCAGCCCAGCCCCAGCTGAAACGAAAAATCAAGAGGATTCTCCTCTATCCTACATCCTCACTGAGGAAAACTGGTCTAATATTCCCGCTATGATTGGGATTACAGAAGCAGACCTCAAAGAGATTTTTGGAAAATAAACCAGCAAGAAAACCCACCTAATCAGGTGGGCTTTTTATCTTTTAAGATTATTTTACTGTTGCAGTGCTTGTGATCAATTCAACAGCTTTTTTGATTGCGATATCATGTTTCAACATATCAGCTGAAAGCAAGTTTTGAACTTGTGCAACTTCCATGTTGTAAGTTGCAGCCAATTGTTCAATTTCTTTTTGGATTTCTTCTTCAGTAGCGTCAAATCCTTCAGCCTTGGCAACTGCTTCGATAACAAGGTTAGTCTTAGTACGTGACTCAGCCTCTGCTTCGTATTGTTTGTGAAGGTCTTCTTGAGTAGTTCCAGTGATTTGGAAGTACATATCAGGATTGATACCTTGACGTTGCAAGTTTCCAAGGAATTCATTTACTGAACGGTGAACTTCTTCGTGGATCATTTCTTCTGGAAGTTCTACGATTTCAGCATTTTCTACAGCTTTATCGATTGCTGCACCTTCTACTGCATCTTTGTATGCTTCTTCTTTTGCAGCAGCCAATTCCTTGCGGTATTTTTCTTTCAATTCAGCAAGTGTTTCAACTTCTTCGTCGATGTCTTTTGCAAGTTCATCATCAAGAGCTGGAACTTCTTTAGCTTTTACTTCGTGGATAGTTGTTACGAATTTAGCTTCTTTACCTGCGAGATCTTCTGCTTGGTAGTCTTCTGGGAATGTTACGATAACATCAACAGTTTCGCCAGCTGAGTGACCTACCAATTGGTCTTCGAAACCAGGGATGAATTGACCTGATCCAAGTCCAAGTGAGAAGTTTTCACCTTTTCCCACCGTCGAACTCAACACCGTCGATAGAACCAACGAAGTCAATCACAACTGTGTCGCCATTTTCAGCAGCACCTTCTTTGATAACCAATTCAGCCAAGTTGTTGCGTTCGCGTTCGATACGCTCTTCAACATCAGCGTCTGTTACTTCTTTTTCCACATCTACTGATACTTCAAGGTTTTTTGTAGTCGCCCAATTTTACTTCAGGTTTTGTCACGACTTCAGCAGTGATGACCCAGTCTTGACCTTTTTTTCCATTGAAGTCACGTCAATTTTTTTGGTTGCGCAACCACTTCAAGACCAGCTTCTTTTTACAGCTGCTTCATAAGCGTTTGGCAAAAAGAGCGTTCAAAACATCTTGGTAAAGTGTTTCTTCACCAAACTTTTTATCGAAGATAGGACGTGGAAGATGACCTTTACGGAAACCTGGAACGTTAAGAGTTTTCTTTACTGAGTTAAAGACACGATCCACTTCTGGTTTGATTTGGCCTTGAGAGATAGTAAAAGTCAAGACACCACGGTTTGTTTCTTTGTTTTCAAATGATACAGACATTCTGTCATTTCTCCTTAAAATTTTTTAAATACAGTCTATTATAACATAAACGGGCGACTTTTTTCAAGTCATGAACGCGCTTTTCAATGATGCTAAAGGTACTTGCTAGCCTCCTTGATACTAAGTTCAGCCATTCTTTCCTTGTTTTTTTCGATGAAGCTTGCTACCCAATCTGGATTGGTTTTGGAGTAGTCTCTTAGAGCCCAACCGATGGCTTTATTGATAAAAAATTCTGTCTGATCCAGATTATTGAGCAGGATCTTTTCCATTAGATGAACATCCGTTTTCTCTTTTCTTAACAACTGGTGGTCAATGGCGACTCGTCTCAGCCAGATATTGTCTGATAGGCTCCATTGGAGGATGATTTCTCCCAATTTTGGTTTGTCATATACCAGACTTCCTACTACTCGGTCTAGAATATCTACCGTATCCCACCAAGATTTGTGACGACCAGACTCTCAAGCTTAGGCAAATCGCTCTTTGTTAGATAAGACTGCATGGCTTTCAAATAGTTGACGGCCACATATTGGTATTCTCTAGCATCCTTTTCCCAGCAAGTGTCCACAAAATCCCAATCGATGATCTTTGTTTTTTTCGCACTTGGAAAATATTTTTTATAACGTGCATTTCTTTCAGGACCTGCAATGCCTAGAAATGGGAATTGATTCCTCATGTAGGCTTCCATGGGGCCTGCTTTTTCTAGATCTTTTGCCGCTTCTAGCTCCTCAAGTAAATCTGCAAGACTCATCTAAAAGTCCTCCTGCCCTACCAAGTGGTGCTGAAAGGCATAGACCGCTGCCTGAGTGCGATCGCTGACCTCAAGTTTGGCTAGGATGTTGGACACATGGGTCTTGACCGTCTTGAGAGAGATAAAGAGTTCATCTGCGATGCGCTGATTTTCGTAGCCCTTGGCGATGAGTTGGAGCACATCTCGCTCACGCGCAGTCAGGTCCTCATGAAGTTCGATATGATTGCGGTGGTATTCGACCTTCTTGCTGACCTCTTGCTCAATGGCAAGTTCTCCAGCAGCTACCTTACGGACGGCATGAAGCAGTTCGTCTGCACTAGAAGTCTTGAGCATATAGCCCCTAGCACCAGCGTTCAAGACTGGCATGATTTTTTCATTGTCTAGGTAAGAGGTCACAATCAAGATCTTGGCTTCAGGCCATTCTTTGAGGATGGCCAAGGTGGCATCAATCCCATTCATCTCAGGCATGACAATATCCATGACAATGACATCTGGACGCAATTCCAAGGCTAAGGGAAATCCCTTGGATACCATTGGCCGCCTCGCCCACGACTTCTACATCGTCTTGGAGGTCAAAGTAGCTTTTCAAGCCCAATCGGACCATTTCATGGTCATCTACCAGTAAAATTTTCATCTTTACTCCTTTATCATTCCTTGTCGAGTAGCGGAATACGGATATCAACCGCCAGTCCTTGCTTAGGAGCTGTCAATAGTTGAACTGTTCCTGCCATATCTTCAACCCGCTCCTTAATATTTCGCAGTCCATAACTCAAGTCGTCGAAGCTCCCCAACTGGAAACCAATCCCATTGTCCACTACCTTTAGCTGCAATTCAACATCTGTCTGATAGAGATAGACATCCAAACAAGATGCCTGGGCATGGCGGAGGGTATTGCTGATCAACTCCTGAATAATACGGAAGATATGCTCCTCGATTTTCTTAGGCAATTTCGTCACATTTTGCTTGAGACTAACCTTGAGATCACTCTTGTCTTCAAGCTCTTTTAAGAGGATTTGAATCCCCTCAACCAGACTCTTATCTTCCAACTCAACTGGTCGCAAATGCAGGAGCAAGACCCGAAGATCCTTCTGGGCTGTTTCGAGGATGGCTACGACACTTTGCAACTGGGTCTGCATCTTTTCTCTATCAAGCTTCAAAGCCTGCTGACTGACACCTGATAAAATCATATGGGCCGCAAACAACTCCTGACTAACTGTATCATGTAAATCACGCGCTATCCGCTTCCGTTCTTTCTCGATAATCACTTCTTCCTTGGCTAGGCTTTGGTTTTCAGCCTTTTGAACAGCTTCTGTCAAAAGATTGAGCTTGCCAGACAAGGACTTGAAAACTGGCATCCAAGTCTGGATCTGCAACCTGAACCACTTCTTTTCCCTGCTAATAAGCGCTTGAGATTGACCTGCATTTTTTTCTGCGAGAGACTTCTTCTATCACTCGCCAAAAATAGGACAAAAAAAGAAGGTCATGGAAAGGCTAAAGACAAAGATCAAAAAAAATTAACTTTTTCAGTTTTCTCGATATCTTGTAGCAAATAGGGCCAGTCTAGTTCAAAAATATCAAGCAGACTATTGATCAAAAAGAGGATAAAGAGGAGAGAAGTCAGCCCGATTAACAGATAGGATTGCTTTTTTCATCCTCTGACCACCTCCACATCTCCAATCATACTGGTTAGGAAAAATTTTGACGCTCTTGTTACTCTTGAGATAGTCCCTGGTTTCCTGGTGATAGTGTTCATTGCGTAGGGCTCGCTTGGGTTGATGGAGGAAAGTTAGATCCCCATAAAGACAGTTGACACTGAGACTGATTTCCACATCTACAGGTACGATAATCCTAGTCGTTCCGACCATCTTTCTAAGGATAATGACATTGTCATGATTGGTTAGGATAACTCTTTCTAGATGAATGGTATCCTTACCCATGAGGCGAAAAGAGATTGATATCATCAAACTGGCAGGTCTGGTGACTAGAAAAAAATGATGGAGATTGCCAAACCAGCGATTCTTTTCATTTTTAACCGTCACCACCTCTTCAAAAGACCAAGTCGGTCTCCTCTCTCTCTTGATTCATCATTGGATAGAGAAGAAAGAGGCTGTATATGACTGCTACAAAGATAGCTAAAATCACAAAGGGATTGAGCATGACGATGAAAAAGAAAAGAATGGTCGCCACAAGGAGGAGGAAGTTATTGCCCTCTTTACCTGTATAATAGCGTATCAGGAGAAGAAAGAGGAAGAGAATCAGCAGAAAACGCGAAAAATGCTCTGATACCATCAAAATCAGAGCTCCCGTCAACAGACAGGCTTCAATAAATAAAAAGATTTGAAATTTTTTCATAGCTGCATCCTCTCTTTTCTATTTTATCACAATTCAAAAAAGTCACCTCGGTCTGAGGATGGAAAAAAGGCGGTGGTTACGCCTTTTTCATCTGATCCTTTGCCTCTTTTAATTTTCCATAGAGAAGATAGTCTACTTTTTGCAGATCAGCTATGGTGGCACAATTAAGGGCACACATGATCAAACGCAGATCTTCTTTCCATCCTTGGACAATCGCAATCACCTCTTCGACTGAGTGATTTTCTACTAGCTCTAACATGGTTCGTGACAATCCCACAGCCTTGGCTCCAAAGACCAAGCACTTAATCATATCAAGTGGGTTCCGAACGCCTCCACTGACCAAGAGCTCGACCTTGTCTTTCCAGTCTTGGGCATTGAGAAGGGCTTGCATGGTAGACTGGCCCCATTGATTGAGGTAATCACGCTGACCACTGCGACGGTTTTCGATATAGGCAAAACTGGTGCCACCACGACCTGACAGGTCAAAGGTTCGAACTCCTAGTTCATAGGCTCTCCCGATAGTCTTCACATCCATCCCAAAACCCACTTCCTTTAAAATGATTGGAACGGGGATTTGCTTGCTATAGTCTGCTAGATGCGATTGCCAGCTTCTAAACTTTCGTTCTCCCTCAGGCATGAGTAATTCCTGCATGACATTGACATGCACTTGTAAAAGTAAAGGATTCATCTCCGTCACAGTCTGAAGTCCCAACTCAACAGGTTTGTCCAATCCAATATTGGTTCCAAGGAGGAGATTTGGATGGCTAGATTTGACAGAAAAAGTATCATCTGTTGGATCCTTGAGGGCTGCGCTATAAGAACCCGTCACAAACAAAATCTCACAGGCTTCTGCTACCTGAGCCAGTTTTTGATTGATTTCTTTACCTTTTTCGCTCCCACCCGTCATGGCATTGATGTAAAAAGGAAAGTCCCACTTGCGACCTGCAAATTCTGTAGACAAATCAATTTCATCTAGGTCATAGAGCGGTAGCGAAGAGTGGATTAACTCAACCTCATCAAAGCTATTATAGGAGCTTTTTTGCTCAAGGGCATAGCGGATGTGCTCATCCTTACGATTCGTCGTCATGTCCTGTCCTTTCTTGGTATAAGAGCTCAATCCCCAGATTGGCCCAACGGTTTTTTAGGGTTTCAGTTGATTGCGCATCAAAACTCAAGGCAATACCACAGTCACCGCCACCAGCGCCACTGCTTTTGGCAACAGCTTGCAAACCTTGGCTTGCTTCTTTCAGCTGTCTAAGCGAAGGCGTGTAAATATCTGTGCTCAAGCCTTCTAAAGCTGGCTGGCTGTTTCCACCTGCTCGATAATTTTTTCTGCTTTCCCCTGTTCCAAGGTTTCTACCAAAGTAGCTACTGTTGCTTTTGAGGAAGCTAAAAAGTTCTGGTCGATGTTTTGCTTGATTTGCTGGATCATGTCACTCGATACAGCCACTTCCTTGGTCCATCCCACTAGGAAATCACATTCTAGAGCTGGTTGCACTTGTGAGATCGAAAAGCCCCAATCACGCTCCAAAACCGTCGCCAAGTTTTCTTCTTCCAACCAAGCGGCTACCTTCTGGCGATCAAAAGACTGGTAGAGAACCAAATCCTCTGCCACAATACAGGCAAGGTCTCCCATAGAACCATTGTCTCCTCGCTTGAGCAAGACCGCGCTAGCCAGCTTGAACAAGAGATCCTGTTCAATTGAAAGATGATACAGAGCCAGCAGAGCCTTGACAACCAAAATAACGACGCTGCCACTAGAGCCTAGACCAAACTTTTTCCCTTCTCGTTCCATTTTGCCATGAATTTCTAGGGAAAAAGGTCGCAAAGTCTGACCACGATCAGCGAGGAAGTCATTCATCAAAGCAATTGTTTCTTGAATCAAACTATAGGAAGGATTTGGCGTCAAATCCACTGCGAAATCAAACATATCTGAATAGATACGGTAGCTATCAGAAAAGGCAATCTCTCCACTCATATAGATAGGAATGGCCTTTATTAAGGCCAACTGCCTTGGTTCTAAAATAGCATACTCACCCGCCCAATAGAGTTTTCCGCAAGTTTTAACAGCAATCATCTTGACTCAAATCCTTTGTTTTCGACACAATCAAGCGATAACGTTGACCAAAGATTTCTGATAAATGTTCCAAGTCTTTCTCTAGACAAAGAACCTTGACATTGGGACCAGCATCCATAGTAAAGTAGCAGGCTTCCCCTTGCTCACGAAGCTGGCGAACAAAGTCCATGGCTTCATAGCTTGCATCGGTCAGATAAGAAAAAGCTGGCGATGCTGTTTTTGTCGTAGCGTGCATAGCAAGGGCATTTTTCTCCGTCAATTCCCCAACCTTGGCAAAGTCATTCTCTTTGAGATAAACCAGCATATCCTGATAGTCCTTTTCAGACTGACGGACCCAGTCATCAAAGGTCGTCGAGGTTTCCACACAGAGTTTCATCCCATCGCGGCTAGAGATTGGTTTTTTCTTGTCTTCTAGCACCAACATAATCATAGCTAATTTCAAGTCTGTCTCTACAGGGTAAATTTCCCCACTATCCTTGTCCCAAGCACCGAGCGGTCCATAAAAACTACGAGAGGAAGAACCTGAGGCAAACTTAGCTTCCTGCGCCAACTGGCTCCGATTCAAACCAAGCTGGAAATAAGCATTGCAAGCCTTGATCAAAGCGGACAAACCACTAGAACTAGATGACAAACCCGCTGCGGTAGGCATGTTGTTTTGGGTATCGATACGGACAAATCCCTCACCTGCCGGACGGTAACGGTCGATGATTTTGCTCATTTTAGCATGCTCTGCCTCATTTTGGAGCTGACCATTGATATAAAAGGCATCAGCCGTCGCAGCCGTCGCAGCCGTCGGTAGAGGTGACAAGGTCGTCTCTGTGTACATATTTTCCAAAGTTAGAGAGATACTGCTAGTAGCAGGAACCATCTCTTTTTCTTTTTTCTTTCCCCAGTATTTGATGATGGCAATATTTGCGTAGGAACGTACTGTTACAGGCTTTCGATCCATGTCTGAACAGCTCCTTTCTCTTCTAATCGTTTTGCTAGTTCTTGTGCTTTATCTAGAGTAGCTACCAAGGCTATGATACAGCCTCCTAGACCACCACCACTCATCTTGGCTCCCAGAGCACCGTAGCTCATAGCTGTTTCAACGAGGGAATCTGCCTCAGGGCTACTAACACCAATTTCTTTTAGATGTAAATGCGCCTGACTGAAGATTTGTCCCAGTTTTTCAGCATCTTTTTGTCTAATCGCATCTTCTGCCCGCTGGGTCAATTCTCCCAAGGCATGCAAAAACGGGAGAGCATCCTTGCCTTTACTTTGAACCACTTGGATGGCTTCGCGTGTATGACCGTAAACGCCTGTATCTGCAATCACCAGATAGGCTGATAAGTCCATGTTTAATTCTGTAAAGCCGACATTCTTGATAAAACAAATCGGTCGATTACTGAGACAGGTCTTGGCATCCAAACCACTCGGATTCATATGGGCAATCATCTCAGCCCGATTGACCAAGATTTCTAGTACATGATGAGGCAGTTCGACTTGATAGTAGTCAAACAGCTCGAATGGCTGCTATGCTAATAGCTGCTGACGAACCCATCCCCCGTTTTTCAGGAATAGCTGAGTCAATCTGACAACGAATGCAAGCATCCTTGATATTTAGATGCTCAAGCGAAGCATACACTGCCATAGACAAGGTATCCTCCTCATAAAGGCGCCATGGACTTTCAGCAGGGACCACCTTACAAGTCACCTCCACCTCTAAGAGAGGCAGGGAAATGGCAGGATAACCGTAAACGACAGCGTGCTCTCCTATTAAAATAATCTTACTATGTGCCTGACCGACACCAACTCTTTTTGTCATGTTTTCCTTTTGCTAGACGATAAGACCGTCTTATTTTTCATACAAGTATTTATTCTTTCCTATCTATTTTATTATATTTTCACAAAAAAAGCGATTGTTTCCTTCACAATCGCCTCTTTCATTATTGGACCCATTCGCCATTATAATTGACGTAGTAGCCATCCACTCTTGTACTAACTGCTAAAGCACCTGAGCTATAAGCATAGTACCATTTACCATTGACTTGGAACCAGCCTGTCTTCATATCGCCATTACTTGCATGTAGATAGTACCAAGTCGAACCATCTTTCACCCAGCCAGTCGCCATAGCTCCTGATGAACGGAGGTAGTACCACTTGTTGCCAAGATATTTCCAACCAGTTTGCATAATGCCAGTTGCTGAATCTAGGTAGTACCATGGGGCCGCTTTTAGCTTCTCTTCATCATAGGTTAGAGGATAATCCTTGATCCAACCACGTGCTATCTCCCCAACAGTCAATCTGTTGATGCGAGAATCAAAGCCGCCATCCTTTTGTAAATAATACCATTGCCCGTCGTCATATACCCAACCAGTTTTTAAGGTGTGATAACTTCGTTGGTCTTCAAAATAATAGACTCGTTTTTCTGCTGGACTATCATATTGTTCCCCATGATGTTTGTTGGTATTGGTAGCAGTTTTTGCTTCTAAAACTTGCTTTCCAACAAACTCTTGTAGTACTCCATCTTGACCAAAGTAAAACCAATCTGGTCTAAAAGCAATATCTTGCCTTAGAGAAGAACCAATCGTAACCCCTTCGTGTGGAGCAGGTATATATTGCCAGCCGACAACCATCTCTCCAGATAGAGGATCAAAATAATAGTACTTACCATCAATCACTCGCCAGTAGGTTTCTTTGAGGTCCCCCTTCTTGTAGTAGGTTCTTCCGTTTTCTTGGACAAATTTCCAACCTTCTGAATCAGCATCAGCCGCCAATACTGTACTTGTCGCTAGCAAACCAAAGAAAAAGACTGCGAGTAGAACTTGCATCATTTTTTTCAAAAATTTCATTTTAGTATCCTCCATGATTAATTGTAGCAAAGACCTGACTGCATGTCAATATAGAAAGAATTCACAAAAAAGCAGTTCCAAATGAACTGCAACTGCTTTCCTATTCTTGCATAGTGTAACCAACACCACGCACGGTTTTAATGTAGCTTTTTTGACCTTTTACATCAAGCTTGCTACGTAGATAACGGATATAAACATCCACGATATTGGTCTCTGTCGCACTTTCGTACTTCCAAACACTTTCCAACAACTGCTCACGAGTCAAGACTTTCTTGCTTCCCATAAGAGTGGCCAAAAGGTCATACTCACGGCGCGTCAGAGCAATCATCTCCTCGCCACGATAAACGGTATGATGTTCTACATCCATACGCAGATTGCGGTAAGACGTTGGAACCTTCATCTGACTACAGTGTTGGTCAATGAAGTCCCGACCTCGGAAAATCGCTGAAATACGAGCCACCAGATTATCAATAATCACTGGCTTATAGATGTAAGAAACGGCGAAGCGCTGGATCGTCTCAATCTGGTCTTGCAATTCTTCTCGATGGTCCAAGACCATGATCACTGAGACTGGTTTTGTCCGACTCAGCTTGTCTGCAAAATCCTGGGCCGTCATATCCCCCAGATGAGCATTCAGTAAAATCAAGTCATAGTCTGTCTGGAGAGCTATGGAGAGGGCTTTTTGCCCCCTCCTCTACCTGATCAACACGGTATTGCTCTTTTTGAAGTTCCAGACTGAGAAAATGAGCTAAATTTCGTTCTTTCTCAAGTAATAAAATCCGTTTCCCCATGGCAGACCTGCTTATTTCGTCATACCAAGAGTAGTGGAAGATTCCTTCTTTGTCTTTACGTTGGTAAGTGTGGGCACCAAAGTAGTCACGTTGCGCTTGGATCAAGTTAGCTGGAAGGTCAGCTGAACGGTAGCTATCAAAGTAAGTAATGGCTGCTGAGAAGGTTGGTACTGGTACACCAGCTTGAACAGCAAGAGCTACGATATCACGCACTGCTTGTTGGTACTTAGCAGTAACATCCAAGAAGTACTCATCCAGGAGAAGGTTAGCAAGGTCTGCATCACGGTTGTATGCATCTGTAATCTTTTGCAAGAAACGTGAACGGATGATACAGCCATCACGCCAGATAGATGCGATGTCTGCAAATGGCAAGTTCCAGTTGTTTTCTTTAGAAGCTACACGCAATTGAGCAAAACCTTGTGCGTATGAAATGATTTTTGAGAAGTAAAGGGCTTGACGAATCTTTTCGATCAACTCTGCCTTGTCTCCTTCAAATTTGAAGGCAGCAGGTTTTGGAAGCACCTTGCTAGCATGCACACGTTCTTCTTTGTAAGTAGAGATGTAACGTGCAAATACTGACTCAGTGATGAGTGACAATGGCACACCAAGGTCAAGAGCTGATTGGCTAGTCCATTTACCAGTTCCCTTATTACCTGCGGCATCCAAGATGTAATCTACGATTGGTCCATCTTGACCTTCATCGTCTTTACGGCTCAAGATATCAGCTGTGATTTCGATCAAATAGCTGTCCAATTCACCCTTGTTCCACTCAGTAAAGATTTCTGCCATATCTTCTGCAGAAAGACCGAGCAAGTGTTGCATGAGGTCATAGCTTTCTGCGATCAATTGCATATCACCGTACTCGATACCGTTGTGGACCATCTTCACATAGTGACCAGCTCCGTCAGGGCCGATGTAAGTCACACATGGTTTGCCATCTTCTGGTGCTTTGGCTGAGATTTCTTCGAGAACATCAGCAACCAATTCGTAGGCTTCTTTTTGTCCACCAGGCATGATAGAAGGACCTTCAAGGGCACCTTTTTCACCACCAGAAACACCTGTTCCGATAAAGTTGATGCCTGAATTTGCCAATTCTTCATTACGACGGATGGTATCTTTGTAGAAAGTGTTCCCTCCGTCGATCAAGATGTCACCCTTGTCAAGGTGTGGAAGAAGGGCTTGGATAGTTGCGTCTGTACCAGGTCCAGCTTGAACCATGAGCATGATACGACGAGGTTTTTCGATTGAGTTTACAAAGCTTTCCACGTCATAGCTTGGCACAAAGTTCTTTTCAGGATGGCAAGCAATCACATCTTCTGTTTTTTCTTTACTACGGTTGTAGATAGCAACTGTGTAACCACGAGATTCAATATTTAGGGCAAGGTTACGACCCATTACGGCCATACCTACGACACCAAAGTTAGCTTTTGTCATGTGACACTCCTCTTGTTTAATATGTTTTATTTTATCATTTTTACCTATGAAAGGAAAGAATTTTGTAGCGATTGCTTAGTAGTCCAAATCATCTGCATGGCCAGAAGCATTCCCGACAAAGTAACCCGTCTTACAGTTGAGGGTGAAGAGATAGGTTCCATCTGGTTTGTAGAGGTTATAATAACCATTTCCGTTTACGATATTGACCCGTTCTAGGATATATTGGTTGCCTGTGATATAACCGCGAGCACGTGATGTTGCTAGGATTTGTTCCAGAACACCATCAGCAAAAGTCCAGGCAGGGTTGTTGCTATCCTCTACAGCTGATTGGTTGTATGGTACACGGCTGACACTTCTTTGAAGGTTGACACCATCGCTAGACAGGCCTCCATTTGTATCATTACTAGCTGGGGCAGTTGGAGCACTTGATGCAGAACTAGATGATGCAGACGAACTGCTCGTACTACTATCAGTCGTTGCGCTTGAACTTTCCTGACTACTGCTACTTGAACTTGAACTAGAGGCACTTGTTTGCTGACTCTTACCAAGGCTAATGGCCTTATCTAATAGTTTATCTAGCTCTGTATTTCCTGTTTTAATTTCTGTAAATTTAGCATCTGCCTTGATTTTTGCATTGGTATCCAAGACACCGTCAGTAATTGCAGGAGTTTCAAACTGATTATTCACTTCTTGCACAGCCTTGATTTGAGTTGCTAGGCTATCATACTTAGATTTTGCAAGTGTATGCTCTCGGCTACCTTCAAGTTTATCTAACAAGGTCTTTAGTTGATCCAGCTTATCAAACTGACTATTTTTCAAAGCTGTTTTGTTAGCATCCGTATAGAAGGCATCATAGAGGGTATTAAACTCTTGTAGGTCCGTTTGTGTTTCTTGATTGTTAGAAGACGACTGAGAAGACTGGATAGCTTGGTTAGAGCGAGCTACTTGGCGATAGATATAGTAACCACCTGCCAGGATAAGGACTGCAGCTAAGGCCGAACCGATAACAAACACGCGCTTCTTTTTAGAATTAGAAGTTGTTTCTGATTCTGCCTGAGCTGAGCGGGAAAGTAGAGCTGTCTCTTCCTCTTCTTTTTCATCAGCAACCTCTACTGGCGCTTGCTTTTTCCAACACAAGCGACTCCAAGTCTTTGTTTTCTTCTCCTAAAGGAGGCAAAAATCACGTCTGAGCTTGTAGTTTCAGCTGAATCTGACAGCGTTTCTTCTGAAACTGTCTCAGGGTTTCTCTATGACTGGCGCCGATTCTTCAGTGATTTCTGGAACTTCCTGTGTCAATTCTTCTTGAGCCTGAGCTGCTAGTAGCTCTTCTTTTTTAAATTGACGTGTTTCAAACTTATCCGCCTCGATTTCCTCGCGGTGTTGTTTGATATATTTATCCAGAATGCTGTCTTCTGGCAGAACACCCGCTTCGACTTCTTCATTTTTACGAATGACTTGACCAACTGTCAAATCTTTAGCCTCTCCAAAATCAAATTGGGCTTCTTGTTGCTCATGATTCTGCTGATCCTGTGTTTTGTTACTCATTTGTCTTCCTTTCTATTTCAACTCTTGGCGTTTCACACGCTGACCAAAGTATTGATACAAATCCACTTTTAAGGTCCCGTTATACAGTTTTCGTTTTTTATCAGCTGGACTTCCGTACTTACTTTCAAATGCTTCATCACTCGTCAGGATAAACTTACTCCAGGTTTTCAGTGGCGCAAACACCTGTCCCATCTCAGCATAGAGCTTGGTAACTCCTGCATCATCAGACAAACGCTCCCCATATGGCGGATTGGAGATGATGACACCATTTACCTTGTCTGTGCGCAAGTCTTGTACCCGCATTTGCTTAAAGGTGATATCGCCTGCCACACCTGCTGCTTGGGCATTTGCCTTGGCAATTTCAACCATACGAGCATCAATATCACAGCCCATAATATCCAGTTCCAGTTCACGGTCAATTTTCTTGGCAGCCTCGGTACGCACTTCTTGAATTAACCGATCGCTGACCCAGTTCCATTCCTCAAAAGCAAAGGAACGGCGAAGGCCAGGAGCCATCTTTTTAGCTATCATAGCCGCCTCGATACAGAAAGTTCCTGAACCACAGGTCGGATCAATCAAAGGCTTGTCTGGATACCAGTTAGAGAGTTGTAAAATGGCTGCTGCCATGTTTTCCTTGATAGGAGCTCCACCCTTTTCCGTACGATAGCCACGCTTGAAAAGACTAAATCCTGTTGTATCAATCATGACAGTTGCCATATCTTTAAGGATGGACACCTCAATCTTAAATTCAGGACCATTTTTCCATCAAGGGAACACCTTCTGGGCGAGCATAATGTTTTTGCAGTTTCTTCACAACAGCCTTCTTGGAAATCGCCTGAACACTAGGCTCATTATGCAGTTTAGACTTAACACATTTAGCCTTTGTGATAGGGAAACGTGCTCCAAGCGGGAGATAGTTTTCCCAATCTAGAGCAAAAACTCCTTGAAAGAGTTCCTCAAAGGTCTTTGCAGGAAAGCTTCCAACTACAATCTTGATGCGGTCAGCTGCTCGAAGCCAAAGATTGGTCTCAATGATTGCCCGCACATCTCCTTGGAAACGGACACGGCCATTTTCAACCTGGCAGTCATAGCCTAACTCTCGCACCTCTCGTCCAACAACAGCTTCAAGACCCGCTGCAGCAGTTGCGATTAAATTAAATTCTTTTTTCATTTTACAGTCTTGCAAGACCTTTCTTTTGTTCACTTTAAAAAATGAGGTTGAGAAAGATTTCTCAGCCCCAACCTATATGCAATTTTCTATAAGCCATGTTTTGTTCCAGAAGTGACTAGGACCACTTCCTTCGATAATCATCTGTCTACCACTAACAGCATGAAGCTGCTAGCAGTCAGAGTACTACGTTCGTTTCCGTGCACTCCATGCCCCGACCAAAATTTGGGTTGCTAGCTTGAGGGGTTTACCGCGTTCCACTCTCTCCGTTTCCAGAGAGACTCCGTCACTGTGGCACTTTCAAGCCTACTCTGACCTATCCGAAGACTTAGCCATTTCGACTGCCGTAACGATCTCTCGTCCCTAGGCTTATGGTTTCGCCTAGCACAAACACTACAGGCATCACAGCCTGTGCTAGCATGGACTTTCCTCATGAAAAGAGATTCTCTTCACGCGATTATCCAAAAATTGCATTTATGCACTTGATAAACACTCAATTATCAATCTTGATTGTCTAAAATTTGTTTGCCAAATACCTCTTTTTCAAGTCGATTTAAGCGTTTCAAGATATCAAAATTTGTCATCGAGGTAGTGCTCGTCATTTCGATAGAATCCGGCTGAGTCGGCGTTGTCTGCGATTTATGAGACAATTCCTCCTTCAAATCAGCAATCTCCTGACGAAGAGATTTAACCAAAGCTGCATAGGTTTCATAGTCCTTAATCACATCATCCAAGAACTCGTCCACTTCTGCCTTACTGTATCCACGAACTTCACGTCCAAAGTCCTGTTCAAAAATATCTTTCGCTGAAAAAATAATACTTGCCATCTCTATCTCCATTATCAGTTGCTAGTATTATTATATAAAAAAACAAACAAAAATCAAGGTCAAAGCCTCAATTTTTCGGGAAAAATTTTCTGCCAATTCATTTAAGTCCTCAAATGTTAATCTTCTTGTAACATAGTTTTCTTGATTTTTTTCATCATTTGGTAAAAATAGCCTAACTTGCTTTCCTTTTCTTCGTCATAAAAGAGATAGCATCCGTCCGTATTTTCCAGCAAAAATTTCTGATAATCACGCAGTTGTCCCTTATGCTCATAGTGTGGATAGGCGTATTTAACGAAATCAACTTGTTTAAATTCACTTAGTTTGACCTGATTAGCCTCATTCCAATTACTTCCATGAGTTTCGAAATCGAAAATCGTTGCAAGTTGAAATCCATAGTCTGCTTTCATATCCCGAGCAACTTCTAGCACCCAGTATTCAAAACCCAGAGCCCCTGTAAAGACAAGCCAAACCACTCCATCCTCAGCTAGGCGTTCTAAGTCTCGTCGGATAGCCTTTTTTATGATTTCAAGGCGGATATCCTTATCATTAAACAAACCCAAATCAAAGGCAGAGTAGCCCAAAATTAAAACCGTTGCCATTTTTAACCTTTCTTTATAATTTTATGATATAATAGAGTGATGTTATTGTACCAATAAGGAGAACTATGGTCAACTATCCACATAAAATTTCATCACAGAAAAAGCAGGTCTCCCCTTCACAAACAAAAAATTTCGCAAATCGGGGAATGTCTTTTGAAAAGATGATCAATGCTACCAACGACTACTATCTGTCACAGGGAGTGGCTGTTATCCACAAAAAACCTACCCCCATCCAAATCGTACGTGTTGATTATCCCCAAAGAAGTCGAGCCAAGATCGTTGAAGCCTACTTCAGACAAGCCTCAACTACAGACTATTCGGGAGTTTATGATGGATACTACATCGACTTTGAAGCCAAGGAAACCAGACAAAAATATGCGATTCCGATGAAGAATTTTCATCCTCATCAGATTCGTCATATGGAACAAGTCCTTGCCCAACAAGGTATCTGCTTTGTCCTCCTTCACTTTTCTTCTCAGCAAGAAACCTACTTATTGCCGGCCATTGACCTCATTCGTTTCTATCATAAGGATAAGGGACAAAAGTCAATGCCACTTGGATATATTCGAGAATTTGGATATGCAATCGAGCCAGGTGCTTTTCCTCAGATTCCCTATCTCGACGTTATCAAAGAACACTTACTAGGTGGTAAAATAAGATGAACAAACAAACTATCCTACGAATAGCTAAGTATGTAAGTATCTGCCTTTTGACCTTATTTATCGCAGCTATTATGCTAGGTGGAGGTCTCTTCCTCTACTATGTGAGCAAGGCTCCAGCCCTATCCGAAAGTAAACTAGTCGCTACAACGTCTAGTAAGATTTATGACAACAAAGACGAACTCATCGCCGATCTTGGATCAGAACGACGTGTCAATGCACAAGCAAACGAAATTCCGACAGAGTTGGTCAATGCCATCGTCTCAATCGAAGACCATCGTTTCTTCAATCACCGTGGAGTCGATACCATTCGTATCCTCGGTGCCACTCTACGAAACCTTCGTGGGGGGGGGGGACTTCAGGGGGCTTCAACCCTGACACAGCAGTTGATTAAATTGACCTATTTCTCTACTTCAACTTCTGATCAGACCCTTTCACGTAAGGCTCAGGAAGCATGGCTTGCCGTTCAGCTCGAACAAAAAGCAACCAAACAAGAGATTCTAACTTACTACATCAACAAGGTCTACATGTCAAACGGTAACTACGGAATGCAGACAGCTGCTCAAAATTACTACGGCAAAGACCTCAAAGATTTAAGTTTGCCCCAATTGGCTCTCTTAGCCGGAATGCCTCAAGCTCCAAATCAGTATGACCCTTACTCACATCCAGAAGCTGCTCAAGAACGCCGAAATCTCGTTCTCTCTGAGATGAAAGGGGAACATTATATTACTGCCGAGCAATACGAAAAAGCTATCAACACCCCTATTACTGATGGTCTCCAAAGTCTGAAGTCAGCTAACACCTATCCACCTCACATGGATAATTACCTCAAAGAGGTAATCGACCAAGTTGAACAGGAAACGGGCTACAACCTTTTAACTACAGGTATGGAAGTTTATACCAACGTTGATTCCAATGTCCAACAACGTCTCTGGGATATCTACAATACCGACGAATACGTTAATTATCCAGATGATGAGTTGCAAGTAGCTTCTACCATCGTTGATGTCACAAACGGAAAGGTGATTGCCCAGCTAGGTGCTCGCCACCAATCAAGCAATGTTTCCTTCGGTATCAATCAGGCTGTTGAAACCAACCGTGACTGGGGTTCTACTATGAAGCCTATCACTGATTATGCTCCTGCTTTGGAGTATGGTATTTATGACTCTACGGCTGCAATGGTTCGCGATGTTCCCTATAACTATCCTGGAACTGACACCCCTGTCTACAACTGGGATAAGAGTTACTTTGGAAATATTACATTACAGTACGCCCTACAACAGTCACGAAACGTGCCAGCTGTAGAAACGCTCGATAAGGTTGGACTAGATCGTGCCAAGACGTTTCTAAATGGACTAGGCATTGACTACCCAAGCATACACTATGCTAATGCTATTTCAAGTAATACAACCGAATCTGATAAAAAGTATGGAGCAAGTAGTGAGAAGATGGCTGCTGCTTACGCGGCTTTGCTAATGGTGGTATCTACCGTAAACCAATGTATGTCAACAAGGTCGTCTTTAGCGATGGTAGTTCAAAAGAATTTTCTGACCCTGGTACACGGGCTATGAAAGAAACTACTGCCTACATGATGACGGAGATGATGAAAACTGTCCTAACCTATGGAACTGGTCGTGGTGCCTATCTCTCATGGCTACCACAAGCTGGTAAAACTGGTACATCAAACTACACAGATGACGAGATTGAGAGATACATTAAGAACTCTGGATATGTAGCTCCTGACGAAATGTTTGTCGGCTATACTCGTAAATACTCAATGGCTGTTTGGACTGGTTATTCTAACCGTCTCACTCCTATCGTTGGGGATGGTTTCTACGTCGCTGCTAAGGTCTATCGTTCGATGATGACTTATCTTTCTGAAGATGACTCCCCCTGGTGATTGGACCATGCCGGAGGGTCTCTATCGAAGCGGAGAATTCATCTTTAAAAATGGAACACGCTCTACATGGACAAATCCATCTCCCCCACAGCGTTCTATCCCTGAAACCTCTACTTCTGAAAGTACATCGCAAACTACTACGACTCCCCCAAATACAACTCCAAACACGAGCAACAGTCAGCAACCAAATTCACCTCAACAAAATACAAACCCTAATCAACAAAATCAGGCTCCTCAAACAGGACAGCCATAATAAAAACAACCTCCTGAGAATATTCTTTCTCAGGAGGTTTTAGCTATTGGCACTCGATAGTTACATAGTATAGCGGTAAACCTATTAGATGGGATTAGTACTCAACTTATCTGTATTATTTTGCTACAATTTCAATTTTACAAATTGGGTAATTTTTCTTCTGTCGAATCTCTCTTATACTAATGTTTAATTTTTCTCTCTCTGTCATTAGAGTTCTATCTAATCTCCAGAATCAAGCACTATTTATCTATCTTGAATTGTCAAATTAAGTGCACATTTTCTTCATAGAAAACTTCATAAGCTATTTTCCGGTTAAGACACTTTCGTGGCCTATTATTTAGTTTGTTCTCCCACAGCTGAATGATTTGATCATCAACCACTGTAAGATCCCTTCCTTTTGTAAAATAGACTTCAATTTTTAATTGATCACTCAATTTCTAATGATAGGTGAGTTCTTTTCCTCTATCTGGAGTGACGGTTTCTTTCGGCAAGGGCTCTAACATTTTTACCATAGCTTCTATTACCAACTTACTTTTCTTGACATCTACCTTCTGGATTTTTAGAAAACGAGAATAGCGATCCGTTAGAGTCACTAAACAAGCTTTTCTAGTTTTCCCACGATGGCGGAGCTTGCGAATGACACTACGAGATAGTGAGCTATCATCAAAATGCTCTCTGTAAATGGCCTATAAATTGTTTGATAACTGATAACAGCTTTACCATACTCTAATCGAAACCGACCTTCCATTTCTTCAGGAGACCATTGATAATTGAGAAATAGATGTTTGACGGTATTGCTTAAATTGTGATCTATTTCAAGTATCCATTTCCGCCTACAGTGTGATTTAGCAATATGGTAAGATTCCTGTGCTTTGTTGGGAGAATAGATGTTTTCTTTCGTATGACGTTTCCACTCGCGACTAATGCTGGAAGGATGATGAAGCAACTTAGAAATTTGAAAAAAATTTAGGCCTTGCATACGGTAAATGAGGATACTTTCACGATTGTCTATGGTGAAATGATGGGAGCTCATAAGATTTCCTTTCGTAACTAGTTCGTTCAATTCTATTTTACTAGAAAATCTTATGAGTTTTTTTATTGTGCATTTAATATTGTATATTCAAGACACATAAACTACTACAACATTGAATTCTGAATTTTTGTTGATATACCACATTATAAATGTTATTTAGACTCTATTCTTAATTACTTACACTTTTGTATTTAAAATATTGAGTAAATAGAAGATTTTTTATCACTTTTTTTGCTATGATTAAATAGAAGAAAAGAGAAGGAGAAGACAATGATATTAATTACAGGTGCAAATGGTCAACTCGGTACCGAACTACGTTATTTACTAGATGAACGAAATGTGGACTATGTTGCAGTGGATGTGGCCGAAATGGATATCACTAAGTCTGAAATGGTTGAAAAAGTCTTTGCTGAAGTTAAGCCAACTCTAGTCTATCATTGTGCAGCCTACACTGCTGTTGACGCAGCTGAAGACGAGGGGAAAGAACTTGATTTTGCCATCAACGTAACTGGAACTGAAAATGTAGCCAAGGCCTCTGAGAAATACGGAGCTACTCTAGTCTATATCTCGACAGACTATGTCTTTGATGGAAAGAAACCTATCGGACAAGAGTGGGAAGTCGATGACCTACCTGATCCGCAAACAGAGTACGGACGTACCAAGCGAATGGGTGAAGAACTCGTTGAAAACCTTACGTCACAGCATTACATCATCCGTACTGCTTGGGTCTTTGGAAATTATGGTAAGAACTTTGTCTTTACCATGCAAATCTTGCTAAAATCCATAAAACACTCACAGTGGTCAATGACCAACACGGTCGCCCAACCTGGACACGTACCTTGGCCGAATTCATGACCTACTTGACTGATAATCAAAAAGAGTTTGGTTACTACCATTTGTCAAATGACTCCACTGAAGATACCACTTGGTATGACTTTGCTGTCGAGATTCTTAAAGACAGTGATGTCGAAGTAGTGCCAGTGGACTCTAGCAAGTTTCCTGCCAAGGCTAAACGTCCACTCAACTCAACTATGAGTTTGGCAAAAGCAAAGGCAACAGGTTTCGTCATTCCAAGCTGGCAAGATGCACTGAAAGAGTTTTATAAACAAGAAGTAAAAAAATAAAAGCTTACGACATGCTAAAAAGCAAGAGACTCTGAGTTCTCTTGCTTTTTAGTATATGATTATTTAATCACTTGTTGCGTTTTAGCATAGTTAGCCTCTACCGCTTCTTTCTCAGATTTCCACCAGTCTTGGTTATCTGTGTACCACTTGATGGTCTCTTTGAGACCTGCTTCAAAGTTGGTAAACTCTGGTTTCCATCCTAGTTCATCACGAAGTTTGCTGGCATCGATGGCATAGCGCAGGTCGTGACCAGCTCGATCTGTCACGTGGTCATAAGCGTCAGCAGGTTGCCCCATTTCCTTGAGGATGAGTTCCAAGACTTCCTTATTATTCTTCTCACCATCCGCACCAATCAAGTAGGTTTCACCGATTTGACCCTTGGTCAGAATCGTCCAAACTCCTGATGAGTGGTCATTGGTATGGATCCAGTCACGGACATTCTTACCTTCACCGTAGAGTTTTGGCTTGATACCACTCAAAATATTGGTGATTTGGCGCGGAATGAACTTCTCGATATGCTGGTAAGGACCATAGTTGTTTGAACAGTTAGAAATAGTCGCTTTGACACCAAACGAGCGCACCCAAGCTTTGACAATCAAGTCTGAAGCTGCTTTAGTTGATGAGTAAGGCGAGCTTGGATTGTACTTGGTTTCAGCAGTAAACTTCTCACCTGGGCCTTCTCCATGGCCAGGCAAGTCTTCACGCAGAGGCAGGTCCCCATAGACTTCGTCTGTTGAAACATGGTGGAAACGGAGGTCGTATTTACGAGCTGCTTCCAAGAGTGTATAAGTCCCGATGAAGTTGGTGTGGATAAAGGGGCTCGGATCATTGAGCGAGTTGTCATTATGGCTTTCTGCCGCATAGTGAACAATAGCATCTGCTCAGCTGCCAGCTTATCTACCAAGGCTGCATCAGCGATATCTCCAACAACCAACTCAACACGGTCGCCTAAAATTTCTTCAATATTGGCACGATTTCCCGCGTAAGTTAGCTTGTCCAGTACTGTCACATGGACATCTGGAAAGTTATTGTAAACATAGTGGACAAAGTTAGAACCGATAAAACCAGCTCCACCTGTCACGATAATTTTTTTGTATTCAGTCATAATATTTCCTTTTACAACTCGTCTTCCGTAAGTGGTTTGACATCCTTAAGCAGTGGATGATTCTTGTCTGCCTCTGAAACCTCAGCTTCCGCTAGGTTTTCCCACTCAATTCCCAAGTCTGGATCCGCATAGTTGACAAAGGCATATTTAGGCTTGAGTTCCAATGCCCAGTAGTCATTCACCAGATAACTATAGGAAACCGTGTATGACAAGACTTGAAAACCGTTGGCTACGCCACGAGGGACAAAGATTCCCTTGCTAGCATCGATCACTGTCTGGTAAACATTTCCAAAGGTCTCACCTTCACGCAGGTCCACCCAAGATCCTAGGACCTTGCCATCATCTGCAACCGAGATATACTTGTCCCAAGGTTCAGCATGGAGTCCTCGAAGAACATTTTTTCGAGAAAAGCTGACGTTATTTTGCAGTTTCCCTTCAGCAAAGAAGCTTTCAGGAAAACCAAGCGGCACCATCTTTTCCTTCTGAAAATTTTCTTTAAACCAACCACGATTGTCTCCATGAACTGGAATGTCAAACTCTAACATACCTGGAATGGCATCAATCTTGCGCACTGCAAGTGTTTTTCCAAAAAAATTATCTGTCATCTAGATTTCTCCAATCAAACGGAGCAGGTATTGCCCGTATTCATTTTTCTTGAGAGGTTGTGCCAACTTCAGCACATCTTCACGGCTGATATAACCCATTCGATAGGCAATTTCTTCAAGATTAGCCACCTGAACATTTTGCATCCGTTGAACCGTTTCGATATACTGAGAAGCTTCTAGCAGGCTTTCATGGGTTCCCGTATCCAACCAAGCAAATCCTCGACCCATCAGCTCAACAGAAAGGTCACCACGTTCTAAGTAAGCCTTGTTGATATCTGTAATTTCTAACTCGCCACGTGCACTTGGTTTAATGCCTTTAGCAATTTCTACAACATCATTATCATAGAAATAAAGACCTGTCACTGCATAGTTGGAGCGAGGATTTTCCGGTTTTTCTTCTATAGAAATGGCATTCATGTCTGTATCAAACTCGACCACACCAAAACGCTCTGGATCCTTCACTTGGTATCCAAAAACAGTTGCACCTTTCTCTTTCTTGGCTGCTTTCTGAAGCATCTTGCTGAGACCAGGTCCATGATAGATATTATCTCCTAAAATCAAAGCAACACTATCGTCACCGATAAATTTTTCACCGATGATAAAGGCTTGCGCTAGTCCATCTGGACTAGGTTGTTCGGCATAAGAAAGCTTGATTCCAAATTCAGAACCATCCAAGAGTAAGTCCTTAAAACGGGGCAAATCTTGAGGAGTTGAGATAATCAAAATATCTTTAATTCCAGCCAACATTAATGTCGACAAAGGATAATAAATCATAGGTTTGTCATAAACCGGCATCAGCTGTTTTGATGCAGCACGAGTCAAAGGATACAAACGTGTCCCCGAACCACCTGCGAGAATAATACCTTTCATAATAAGATAACCTTCCTTCGTTATTTTTCAGTTACTAAACTCTTCCTCTACCACATTCAGTGCCCGTTCAATCACCACATGCATATCGTAATATTTATAATCTGCTAAGCGCCCACAGAAGATAACTTTATCATTCTTTGAGGCTTCCTCTTGGTACTTAGCAAACATAGCATTATTTTTCTCGTCGTTGATTGGATAGTAAGGCTCGTCCCCACGCTTCCAGTCAGCTGGATATTCACGCGTGATAACTGTCTTTGGCTGTGTTCCATATTCGAAATGTTTGTGTTCGATGATACGAGTATAAGGGATCTCACGCTCTGTATAGTTCACTACAGCATTCCCTTGATAATTTTCCTCATCCAAAATTTCATGCTCAAAGCGAAGGCTACGGTATTCTAACTCTCCGTGCTTGTAGTCAAAATACTGGTCAATCATTCCTGTGAAGACAACTTTTTCAGCTAATGCTTCTAACTCTTCACGGTGAGCAAAGAAATCAACACCAAGCTCAACTTCAACGCCTTTAAGCATGTTTTCGATAATGACATTGTAACCACCAATAGGAATCCCTTGGTAACGGTCGTTAAAATAGTTATTATCAAAGGTTAAACGAACTGGAAGACGTTTAATGATAAATGGAGGAAGTTCTGTTGCTGAGCGTCCCCATTGCTTTTCAGTATAACCCTTGATCAATTTTTCATAGATATCTGGACCAATCAACTTGATGGCTTGTTCTTCAAGGTTTTTAGGTTCAACATCTTTCATATCAGCTGTCTGCTCAGCAATCTTATCTTTTACTTCCTGTGGAGTTTTTGTGCCCCACATAGCATAGAAGGTATTCATATTGAAAGGAAGATTATAAAGACTTCCTTTGTAGTTTGCGACAGGTGAGTTGATATAGTTGTTAAATTCAGCGAATTGATTGACATAGTCCCACACTTTTTTATTAGAGGTATGAAAGATATGGGCACCATATTTATGAACATTGATACCTTCTACATTCTCACAGTAGATGTTCCCTCCAATGTGATCGCGTTTATCAATCACTTTTACCTTTTTACCACGCTTGGTTGCCTCGTGAGCAAAAATCGCTCCAGATAAACCAGCTCCGACGATTAAATAGTCGTACATATTATTCTCCTTTTTATAATTTAACGATTCGATTGAAATAAGGGATTTTCATTAACATTCCAACAATAATAAAACTAACACATAAGGTAAATATAGCAAAAAAAGTAAATATGCTCCTACAAAACTAAAACCAAATAGTTTTTCCCCACAACTTCATAATGTAAGTGTGTATTATAAAAACTCCCATGGTTTTGATTAGAAAGAAAAAAACAATCCATTTGTTGTTATCTTGATTCAATGCAAGTGAGAATATAGTTAGAAAAAAATTCCTAAACTTACAACTTTTTACAAATAGAAGATCATAAAAAAATATTCAGCAAAAGAATTATGGTAAGTGGTTCTTGCTAAGAAAAAAATAATATTAAAAGGCGAAACCAGGAACAAAAAGTACTACGATTATTTTTCATCCATCTCTTAAACCTATTTTTTTGATAATATCTTTGTCAAATTGAGCTATAAAAGCCACCTAAAAGATAATAGAAAAAAACCAAGTCCATAACCTAAAGGTTTGTATAACATATGTTTGTATTGGCATTTGAAGTACAATATTTGTTAACTCAAAAAAATCAAACCAACAACTAGCAATACAGATAGGATGTATAAATAACTTCTTTTTTTGAATTAAGGAATTTTTTTCAAAACAGGCAAACATATATAAATAATTATGAGTGCACCAAAAAACCAAAACTGGAAGAAATACCCCTTTTTGTATCAAAGAACCTACAATTTTTTTAATTGGATTAACTGTAAAATCTCGTTTAAAAAAAGCCAAATGATTACGGACCATGACGATACTGTTATTAGAATCCATTTTACTTTCTGCAGTATATAGGAATAGGTAATCTCTCTTTCCTAACAATAAATAACCATTAACCATAAAAAATAAAGGAATAGAATAGGTTCCTAAATAGTATAAATATGTCGAAAAATTCCATGAACCTGTCTCTTTAAATCCCCCCATCGCTGTATGGAGTAGAACAACCCCAACACATGCAAGTACTTTTAGTAGATCTAAGTTAATATTTCGATATTTGCGCATTCTAATTTTTCCTAATTATTTGTTTTAATTCTTTCATATCTACCACTTTTAGAGATAGAATCGCAAAAAGGTAAATGATTCCACCAATGACAGCAAATGCTAAAACATTTACGATTGGCGAAAAATGTATAACTGTTTTTGAAACTAGTAGGAGGCCATACATAATAGCTGATGCTAGAATAATCTTCATCATCGATCCGATAATCGGAACATCTTTTATATATTTGCGAGTAAAGAACAGTTGAATTGCCCAAACAAAGGCTTCAGTCAAGACCGAGACAATTGCAGCCCCCATATAACCAAGTTTGGGAAGAAACAACAAATTTAATCCCACACTGGTAATTGCGGGAACCGTTGTTGAAATCATAAATTCTTTATTTTTATTATGTGGAATTAAAATCTGAATTCCCATAATATTGGTCCAGCCGATAAAGAACATCCTAAAGATCATGATTGCTATCGCGAAACGTGCATCTTGAAAATCTTGACCAAGGAAAAATTGAACAAAATCGTCATTAACAATCAACATACCTGCCATAATCGGAAAAATAATCAAATTATAAACTAGGAATGAAATCTCATGCATCTTATTGACTTCTTCATGATTGTTTGTTGCTAATAAATTAGCAACTCGAGGCAACATGACGCTCCCCAATGATGTTACCAAGGTTAATAAAATATTCACCAATTTAAGTGCCTGATCATAGATTCCTACATCTTTTGTAGAGGCTAAAACTCCAAGCATCGTACGATCTAAAGTAACGTATAAAGAGATTGCTATCTGAGGAAGAAATAATAAAATAATTGGTTTCAAATGGTACCTAGCGTATTCTAAATCAACATGGGGCTTACCAATAAACTCTCGGGCCGGCAACCACATACTTAATTGTCCCAATAGCTCAAATATTGTTAATAAGAACACATAAAGGTAAAGATCGTTAGTAGATTTGACAAACAGGAAAATCGAGATTACCCCAACGAGTTTTACCGTAATATTTCGAACAGTAATTTTACGAAAATCCTCTAACCCTTGAAAAAGCCAGGAAATATCTAAACCTTTAGAAACTAAACTCAATCCCAAAATATAGGCTACTGGGTTTTGCATTGAAGGAAGGTTAACGCAAAAAATACAATATAAGGAGATTGAAAGGATTGTAGCACCTAATTGTAAAGAGTAGATACCCCAAAAGTTTTTATTAATCTCATTACGATGTCCAGAAATCACTTTAGTCCCATAGTTGGCGACACCTAAAGTAGCGAGCAATATAAAGTAAGTTACTATAGAACTATAATATCCATAATCACCTAACTCTTGAGAACTAAAGATTCTAGTAATATAGGGTGTAGTTATTATTGGGAGAACAACTACTAGTATCTGATATGACAAATTATAAACATAGTTCTTTAAAATCTTCATCTTTAATTAACTTAGTCTTTCTAGGAGTATTTATAAAGACAGTGCAATAAAACTTATTTAGAAAAAGAGGAAATAGCACCTTGAAAGATTTATTAACAATCTACTTTTATAAATAAACTACTACTTATTAAATAATTTCTTCTGAATTCTTTGTAAGAATCCTGGTTCTTCTGTTGAAAAAAACTGGAAACTCTTTTTACAGTTAGTTGTTTCTTATGTACCCATACATTAATTAAACGTTCGGCAACAAAACCAATCATACGAGTATTGTAACTATCATATCTTGAATAATCAATCTTCTTATCTAACTCAAAAAGAATCGGAAATAACCAACTGCAATATTCATCCATCATTTCTCTAGACATTATAAACATATTATAACAGTATCCTGTTTTTTTCTTTAGAAAACCAATTAAAAAGCATCAAGGTAATCTTTCTTATTTTTCTGAAATAATCTGTCTCACATTTCCCAAACTTCACTGATCGTGATTCTTGTTAAAAAAACTCTTCAGCGGTATACCCGTTATACTCGTTCATACCCTTTGATGGTAATATTACATCATAATCATTTAATTGTTTTAGAATATCATTCTTTGTTAAAAATAGAATTCTGTTTAAAAAAACGCTTGTTTTTTTCCCAAAATAACGTCTATAATGGCATAAACCAACAATATCATCTTTAGAATTTTTTTCCAAATCCAATACAATCCTGTTAATTCACAAAATGTAAAGTTTCTATCAGAAATATTATTATCTCCCTGATTATCTCTTAAATAATTCTTTTCTCCAATATTCTTATTCGCGCCCACCAATATAGGGATATATAGGTCCTGGTCTTGAACTTGATTATAAGATTTATGTGTTGCGACGTATAGCTTCACTTCCATTACACTCCCTTAATATAAAACCTTAATTTTCTATAAAGACATTTAAATTTTTAATAGAATAGGATTACTTGGCCAAACTCCAAAAAAAGTGTATATTACTGAATAATTTTTAGAGTATTTTTTTCAATAACCATTGTATCGCATCAAAATAATTAAGGTTTAAAGATTTCCCATCTGACACATGCCATAACTCACTTGGAAAAAAACTAATACTGGCAAATTAATTAACTTCATCTGTAATGCATAGTCTGTTCCATATAAATGCCAGGTAGGACCGATTATACTAAATTGATTCGTACTAAAAACTTTTTTCGGAATAATAATCAAACACTCATCAATTGCATCAACTTCAACAGGGGTACTTATAGATTTACTAGCCGCCTTTGTTTTCGGGTCCCCATGGAAGATATTTGAAAAACTGACGACCTTTCCCTCAATATTCTTTACCCCTGCTACTCCTGCTACTCCAAATATGAAATTTCTACAATAAGATTCTAGTTTTGCTAACTCAAAGTCATCTTGAAAACTAATATCTTGATGAACAAAAAATAGATAATCACCTTTTGCTTGTTTGCCTCCAAAATTCAAAGCCTCAGCAGCAGAATTAAATCCATATTTATTGGAATCCACTATAATAAGTTCATATTTAACATCTTTTTTTGTCTAGATAAAGATGATTTAAGAATTGTATTTAACTTATCGTAATTATTCGATACGCATATAAGTGATATCATCTCCAATTCCCTCTTTCATCTAAAAACGTTCTCGCAATTAAAAAAACAAAAATGGATTAAACCACAATAAAAAAATAATTGTGGGTCAATACAAGCTCTTACTGACCAAAAAAATTAACACAATCAATAAAGTTTTTATTTTTGATTAATTATAACTTTTCTCATTATAATTGAATAGCTTATTAACATAAGGAAAAAAATTATTGTTCCATAGCTTATAAGTATATTGATGTACGAAGAATCTACATAAAAAAATAAGAATTTGCTGAAGTATCCCATTGAACATGAGTTCCAAATAATCTTAGAGGGTATCTCCTTAAACCTTCTTGACCGAATCTCAACCTTTGACTCAATAAGTCATTTATTAAAGATAATAAACTATTTCTACTATCAAATTTTTGCTGTCAGCCAATAAGTCATATACGCCATAATTGGATAAATAAGAGTAAGTAAATATTTCAGAAATTTAAAAATTCATATTGATTGATATAAATCTTCTCGAAAAACGATATCAAAAGAAGGATAAATACCATAATAAAAAGTAAGACGGGTATCTGTGTATTTATAAATAACTATATTTAATAGTACACAAATAAAAAAAGCTCTTTTTATTGTCCAATATTTTTTTCACCTTTTAAATACACATATTCCAGTAATATACTCAGGAAATAATTCGGAGTAAATGATGTGTAATTAAAACCTAGCCCATACCGTGAGCGGATCACACCTCCTGAATATGTTAAGGTTAGCTCGTTTGGAATAATACCAAGTAAAGAGCTTACTACAACAGTTCCTACAACTCCAATCTGGCAAAACATTGTATTCCTTACCAAATTACGAAAAATTAATATCCCTTGAAGAATATATAAGAGTCAAAGTATATGCTACAAAGGAGGCGTTACCATTATCATAACTTACAATAAAAACCTATAAGAAGTATAATTGGAGTAATGATTATCGATTTTATCTTAGATTTACCTAACATAAATTTAAGTAACAGAAAAAAACAACCCCACATACTCCCAAGTTTTTTTATTATTCCATAAGGATGTATAAAATCTTTATAAAAGGTCGAAGTAAACAGCCATGCTATTAGCCAAGGATAAAAAGCTAATCCAAAAAAAGAAACTCATTCAATTTCACATCAGTTTTAACTCTTGATGGATTCACTTTGACTCCCCCTTTAATTTCACTAATACTCTTTAACATTACTAGAATTACTCCTTCATATATAATACTATAAAATCAGTAATATATGACCTGAACGACCAATACAACTTATGATATTTAAATAATTTAAAAAAATATAAGTACATTCTTTTTCATAAATAATTCTCTTCGATTTTTTTCCCCATAGAATGTAGTCATTCAAAACACTAATTTGTTCATTTGAAAGTGATAAATCATGTTGTTTACTAAATTTATCTAATCTCTGAAGTAAATTATCATAATAAATAACTTGCTCTTTTCTCCTTAGGAAACTTCTTTCTCTGCTACCAGTCGCATTGCTATCGTGTCTTCTAAAAATCGATAGTAGAGTAGGAATAAATGTATAACCCATTAAGAAGCGAAGCTAGCCTCCATAACAAGGCATCATGTGCATCTTCATTACTTCGGATTTCTAAAAAAATATGGAATAATCTTTTTGTTCACCGCATACACACACCCTGGCCTTCTAATATGAAAGAAGTTATCTAAAAAATTTGGTTGATACACTGCCTCACTATTATCCAAATCACTTTTTATCCAATTTAATCTTGACACCATCACCAACATAAAAAGGTGTGTAGTTAGAGGCTAACAACAAAATCTTATCATTATTTTTCCATAATCTTAGACATTTTTTTGAATTTTATCCAAATGCCAAATATCATCTTGATCACATAGAAAAATAATATCTCCTTTCGCTTCCTCTAATAACATAGCAAAAATTATTCTTCCATCCTTGATTCTCTTTATTTTTATAGACCAATTATCCAACTTATATTTAGCAATATAATCTTCAATTATTTGAACAGTATCATCTGTAGATGCATCATCACTAATCAAGACTTCCTCAGCAAGGCGTGTTTGATTTCTTAGAGTATCTAACTGTTCAACAATATATTCATCACCATTAAATGTTGATAATACAATTGATATATTCATTGTATTCTTACTCCCCAATCAACTTTTTTTATACTCATTCTCTAATTTTTTTAGCCTCAATTCTGATATCATAGTTTGATTTTTGAGCTAGGTCAATATTTTTCTCTAGATTTTTTTCCAATCTGTTTATATATGAAAAAAATCTTCAATAGCTTTTATCCAAGTACTTACGTTGTCAATTGGTAATTGTTGGATACTGTTTGTGAAGATGCACTCATCAGAAATTGTCTTTGAAAGAATAGATTGAATTCCATTAATTTGCCACTCAATAGCAACTAAAGGTAACCCCTCGTATAAACTCGGTAATAACATTATATCCATAGCAGAAATAAACGATTGCATATCCGAATACTGATTCAAAAAAACAATTGAATTTTCCAATTTTCGTTCTTTTACATATCTCTTAACATCATCTACCTTTTCCCCTTCACCGACCAAAAACAATTTTACATCCTTCTGCTTACATTTCATTTCATCCATTAAATCAAGAAGAAATATATGATTTTTTTGAATATTGAATCTGCCTACATGGCCTAATGCAAGTGTATTTTCTTTTAATGAATGCGTTGTTCGAAATACTCGGCGAAGATGAGGATTAAAACTATATTTTTCTACATCTCTGGCATTATGTATAACTTTAAATCGTTTGTCCTTAAAAAGCCATTCTCCTGCCATTTCACCACACGCCCAAGATTGAGTATATAACGTGTTAAAAAAAGGGCGTAGTATTCTATCTAATAGAATATGACTGCATGTTGTATTATGACTATGTGCTATTCTTACAGGAACTCCCATGATTTTTGCTATAGATAACTCAACTGACATAAGAGCACTACTTCCGTGAACATGCACAATATCATATTTTTCTGTTTTTAAGAGTTTAAGGAAATCTCTCATATATGCCAATATTGAAGATTTTTTTCTTTCAATTTCTACAACTTGAACACCTAATGCTTTAAATTTCATTTTTATCTTCTAACAACGGTTTGTTAGTGGCTAGAATTGTAACTTCAATTTCACTCAAATTCATGTACTCAAGGTACGAATATATAAATGTTCCAATCCCATCAGAAAACAAACCTCCTGTTGGAATATGCAAAATTTTCATTAAGCGTCTCCTTTTATACTCTTTATCATTATTACTCAACTAATTCTGCAATTAAATTTGAAAAACTGTTTTTACAAAGCGTTCGTTATTAGATTTAATTGTACTACTACTAGAAGGTATCAAATGTTCTCTAATCTCTTTAATATCTTCTATAACCACCAAATCATAGCCTTCTTGAACGATTCTCTTACAAAAATCTAACTGATGGTCATTCACATGTTCTCCAAATTTTTTTCTTCTCGGAACAACTACTGGTCTTTTCCCATTAGCAATAACATTCATAAATGTAGCAGGACCACCATGAGTAATAATTATATCCGCTTTTTCCATTAGGTTATTCATCTCATCATATGAAAGAAAACGTTCCCATCTGCAAAATCGAGGTTGGTAGTCTGAAAAACCAACTTGGATAAATACATCCGACGTAATAACGCCCTCTTCTTTCAATTCATCAATCTCTTTTATTAGTCTATTAAATTGTTGCTCATGCGTACCGACAGTTACAAAAATCATTAGAAAATTCCTCCCAAATTGATTGCCTTGGGATAGATTTTTTTCATTTCTTCCCATTGGACAATGAATCTATCTGTAACAGGGTACACTATTTTGCCAGTCGTTGTCGGAGCGTCTACACGATCAAATACTTCTATATAAACAGTTTTAGCACCAAAGATTTTACCTAAATAAAAGAACGGTATTGCAACTGCTGCCCCGGATGAAATGATAACATCTGGCCTTTCTTTATATAATATTCTTAAAGCAAGAAATGTATTTTTTATTAGATTTTTTATATTACGATTAGTCGGATAATAGCAATAATGACATTTTTTTCATTTGATAAAATACTTGAGCATCTTCTTTATCAAAAAGTAACCCACAGTCTATCTTTATTCTGCCAAAATGGTTTCAATAGATAGAGATGATTTAAATGCCCACCGCTAGATCCTACTAGACAAAGTTTTACCTCTTTTTTAGCCAAAGTTATGAATTCTCCTATTTTTCTGCATATGGGCCAAAATCAATTTTAATTCGTTTGTGATGATTTCGTTGATTCTCAGGTGGAAGCTGCATATAGTCACCATACATATGTTTTAAGTAGGCTCTATAATTCTTCATTCCCCATAATTTTATATCATCAAAGGAATAACTTTCAACTTCGTCTAACCACACTTTTGGAAAAGTTTCTTTCTTTATTCCATAACTACCATCACTAACCACTACATTATCAGCATTGGTACTCCGCCCTAATAATATACACTTCTCCTTCATCTTTTTCAAAAAGGATATTGAGAACGCATATGTAACGAGCTTAGCTAGCTTATACGCTAATCGTTTTTTTCTATCGTTGTCCCCATATCCACATTTTATCCATAATAGATTTCGGAATAACCAAAATCCTTTAAGTTGAATGAATCGTCTAAAAGGCTTGGGACAGATATCATCAATCGGAAAAATATCAATATAAATTCCATCATGAACATTTGCATCTAAAGAAAATTCCTCAGAAACATGTGTGTTATTGAGACGTAGTTTCACAAAATTAAATGGATAATTCAAATCTGTTTGATCTGTCTGAAGAAAATATTTTTCCCTGTCCAAATCCGAAACACATAATTCTTTAAATCTTTCAAAATCCTCTCTTGGCATACCAAAATCCATATCATCGTCCCACGGGATGAATCCATTATGGCGTATAGCCCCTAGAAAAAGTTCCTGCTAGCATCACGATTTTTTTAAATTATATTTTTTTCACATATTTTTTTAACACTTCTGAAGCTAACAAAAGTTCTAAGTTATGTAACTGTTCTAATTCATCTGTCATATAGTTATCTCAAACTCCGTTTTTAATATTCTCTAGTTGCCAATGAATTCTTGATTTCAGTTGTACTGATTTCAGGAGTTCGTGGTAAATAGACCACTTCAACTCCTTCTTTCTCTAAAAAATCAAATTTCCCCTTCCAATCATCTCCCATGACAAAGGTATCTATGTGATATTCATGGACATCTGTCACTTTTTGTTCCCAGGATTCCTCAGGTATTACTAAATCAACATATCTAACAGCCTCTACGAGTGTTTTTCTTTGTTCATATGTGAAATAACATTTTTTTTGTTTTTTATTCCAGTTGAATTCATCAGTTGAAATCACAACAATTAAATAATCACCTAACGATTTAGCCCTTTTAAGAAGATTAATATGACCATAGTGCAACAAATCAAATGTTCCATAAGTTATTACTTTTTTCATTTCCTACTTCGCTCCATCTCTCATAAATACTACTTTAACTGTCTTCAATAAAATTTCAATATCTTTCCAGATTGTCCAATCGTCTATATAGGCCACATCTAATTTGACAACTTCGTCGAAATTCTTGATCTCACTTCGTCCGCTGACCTGCCATAAACCTGTTATACCAGGTTTAAAACTTAGACGACGTTTTTGTTCTGGGGTATAGTGCTCATACTCGTCCACTGTTGGTGGTCGTGTGCCTACCAAACTCATATCTCCCTTTAGAACATTATAAAACTGTGGCAGCTCGTCCAAGCTAGTCTTCCGTATAAAACGACCAATTTTCGTGATACGTGGGTCATCATCCACCTTAAACATTCCACCCTGCATGGTATTTTGTTCCATGAGTTCTCTTTTTTTCTCCTCAGCATCTACACACATAGACCGAAACTTATAAAAAGTGAACTGTCGGCCGTTTTTCCCAATACGCGTCTGAGCAAAAATAGCTGGTCCTCCATCTTTTCTGATCAAAGGAACCAGAACAATACTCACCAAACCACAGATAATCAGTCCGACAATCGAACCACAAATATCAATAATCCGTTTAGCGACCACATGACTGGGTTTATAAAATTTTGTTGAAAAAGTTACCACATTTAATCCAGCCATCTCACGAATCTGCTTGTTTCTTCCTAGGTTACGATCGAAGGCATTTAGATTTACTGTAACATCTATTCCCATCGTTTCAAACTGGGAGATAAGTTCACCAATATTGTATTTCTCACTTGGAAGATTGATAAAGACTTCATCGACCACCTCGTGGGTTGCAAAATCTAAGATTGAATCCATTGGGACCACTGTCACTCTATCATGTTCAAAGTTTGGTTTATCCAATACGCTAACCGCTGCTAGTTTCCAAAAAACATCATCCGACTCCAACAACCGCGCCATTACCTTCTCCACACGGGAAGTTGCTGTAATCAAAAGAACTTTTTTAGTCCCTTTAAAATTGGAAAAGAAAAACTTCCAGTAGTGCTTAATAGCTAGATTTAGCAAATAAAGCAAGACACCTTGAAGAATCAAGAAATAAATCATACCACGTCTTGATATGCTAAAACGTTCCTCTAAAAAAAAGTTGGAGATACTGATTGCTAGGGCAAAGAAAGCAATATACTTTAAAGTTTGAACGAACTCAAGAAAGTGTCCTCTTTTAAAAAATTCTTGCTCATAGTTACTCATATAACAGACTACATAATGAAGAATATATAGTACAATCATTGTATTTGATACAATCTCTGTTTCTTTTACAAAAACTAAGTAAGTAAGTTAATACAACGACTAAGATGCTCTGAACTAATGCAAGAGAAATCTTTGATACCTTTTTCATTCATTTTGACCTCCCCAGCCGATCATTTATTTCTTTCCATAGTCCCC